>Ga0207690_10000004_pt1 | contig 746138 bp, 741 predicted proteins | sample KBSC23metaG_FD_184315 | JGI IMG/M metagenome (GOLD analysis project Ga0207690, IMG submission 184315) | Corn rhizosphere microbial communities from Kellogg Biological Station, Michigan, USA - KBS C2-3 metaG (SPAdes) (version 2) | ecosystem: Host-associated > Plants > Roots > Rhizosphere >...
CGAAATGGCCCCGGTCGGCAATCCCGACCGCGAGCTTCCCGATCACGGCTTCTGGGGCCCCGAGATCGACGGCGCCCAGCTCGCCCGCATCGCCGGCGAGGACGGGCTCGCCGTCGGCGAGGCGCTGATCGGGGAATGCGCCGACGATCTCGCCGCCGGCCGGATCATCGGCTGGATGGACGGGCGCTGCGAGTTCGGCCCGCGCGCGCTCGGCCACCGCAGCCTGCTCGCCGCCCCGCACGACGAAGCGATGCGCGACCGGCTCAACCGCGACATCAAATATCGCGAGGAATTCCGGCCCTTCGCCCCGGTCGTGCCGGAAGAGCTGGCCGACACCTATTTCGAGCTGCCGCCGGGCGGCGCCCGGCTCGCCCGCTTCATGTCCGGCGTCTTCCCGGTCCGCCCCGAATGGCGCGAGCGGCTGGCCGCGGTCACCCATGTCGACGGCACCGCCCGGCTGCAGACGCTCGCCCGCGATTTCGCCCCGCGGCTCTACGACTTGCTGCTCGCTTATGGCGAGCGGAGCGGCATTCCGGTGCTGCTCAACACCTCGCTCAACATCGCCGGCGAGCCGATCGTCTGCACCGCCGCCGAGGGCTATTCGACCTTCCGGCGAAGCGGCATCGACGTGCTCGTCGCCGGCAATGTGCGGGTCAGGAAGCGCGCGCGCGCCGATGCGCCGCGCGAGGAGGAATATGCATGATCCCGAAACGCGGCCGCTTCCGCCGTTCGCTGACCGTGCTCGGCAGCGCCTTCGGCTCGACCGGCCATCTCGCCCGCGGCCTCTGGCGCGGCGGCGCGGAGAAAAGGCTGGTGATGCCGCTCGCTTTGTTCCTGTGCGTCACCGGCTTCCTCTTGATCCTCGCCGCGGGCGTCGAGGCGCTGGCGCCATTCATCTATTCGATCTTCTAGCCTGTCCGGCCTGCAAAGGCGCGCTCGGAGCGGACCTGCGCTGCGCCGGCTGCGGCGCCCGCTGGCCCGCGCCGGACGGCATTCCCCGCCTCCGGGTGGCGGGCGACGCGCGCACCGAGACGGTGCGCCGCTTCTACGACGCCGCCCCCTTCCCCGGCTATCCGCCCGGCGACAGCCTCACCTGGCTGCGCGCCCGCGCCGGCCGCAGCGCCTTCGCCCGCCTGCTCGATGGCTCGATTGCCGGCGACGCCCGCATCGCCGAAGTGGGCTGCGGCACCGGCCAGACGAGCCTGTTCCTCGCCCGCGCCGACCGCCGCATCGTCGCCCTCGATCTGTCGCGCGAGGCGCTGCGGCTCGGCGCCGACGCCGCCCGCCGCTACGGCATCGGCGGGGTGACGTTCGTCGAGGCCGACCTCACCCGCCTGCCCTTGCGCCCCGACGCCTTCGACCTCGTCTATTCCTCGGGCGTGCTCCACCACACCCCCGATCCGCGCGCCGCCTTCGCCCGGGTCGCGGCGGCGGTGAAGCCCGGCGGCGCGATCGTCATCGGCCTCTACAACAGGATCGCCCGCCTCCCCTTGCGGCTGCGCCGCGGCATCGCCCGCCTGACCGGCCACCGCTGGGTGCCGTTCGATCCTGTCCTCACCGACCGCAAGGCCGAGCCGGCGCGCCGCGAGGCCTGGCTGCGCGATCAATACCGCCATCCCGAGGAGCATCGCCACAGCGTCGGCGAGGTCCGCCGCTGGTTCGCCGAGGAAGGGCTCGACTGGCTGCGCACCTATCCGAGCACGATGCTCGGCGAGGAGCCCGAAGACCTGTTCGCCCCCGCCGCCGACGCCTGGCCGCTCGAAGCCTGGGCCGCGCAGCTCGGCTGGATGCGCAGCCTCGGCGGCGAAGGCGGCCTGTTCGTCACCGTCGGCCGCCGGCCCGGTTGAAGCGCCGCGCCCAGGCGGCCATGGCTTCCTAGAGGTGCGCCTCGACCTCTAGAGCCAAGTAAACACCAGCGGTGATGCCGCAGATGAGGAGCGGCAAGCCATAGGTGTTCCGATAGGCACTGAGAGCCGCGCCTACCATGGTCGTGTAGGTCCCGAAGGTAAATACTGTGTAGTCGGGCGGCCGCCCCAACCCCGACAAGCTTGAGATCACCCCGCACGCGAACAGAATTACGACCGCCGTTGGGGCTAGGAATAGCGGGTGCATCTGCACGTTGCCGGCGGCAATCCTGTTAGCGATGAACGTGATTAGAAAAGAGCCCAAGGCTAGGGGAAATGTATAGAGCACTACCGCGATTAGCAGATCGTCGAAATCGTGAGGGCGACCAACGAGAATCGCCTCGCGATCAACCGTGCTCAAGAAAAATAAGACCGATACGATGATGATGCCGCCAGCAATGGCCCTTATGGCGCCCATCGGGAGTTGCGAGGAAGGCTGTTTTGGAATGTTCTCTGAGTCCATCGACGTTCGTTCTTCAACGGAGTGGGCACTTTAGTGGCAGATTTGGTCTTTAGCAATATTGGATTAGTCCCCGCGGCAAGTGTCGCCCAAGTCCCAGCCTGCGGCCTCGTGTTGGAGCAGGGTCTCCCCCGCCCCATCGAGAGTTTATTCTCGCAGTCCTATTGCCGATATCGTTGTAGCGTTCGCTTCAGGGGAAGCCATGATCGAGACGCTATGGTGGGCATCGGGTCGGAATCGCGCCGGTGATGGTGATAACGTGCGCATCCCACGCATCCAGCTGCCGGCCGGTTGAAGCGCCGCGCCCGAGCGGCTAGGCGCATCGCCGACAGACAAGAGGAAAACATGGCTGAGCCAAGACCCCTGCCCTTCGACTGGGCGGATCCGTTAGCGCTCGATGCGCAGCTCTCCGACGAGGAGCGGATGGTGCGCGACACCGCCGAAGCCTATGCGCAGGAGAAATTGCAGCCGCGGGTGACCAGCGCCTATCTCGACGAGCGGTTCGATCGCGAGATCATGGACGAGCTCGGGGCATTGGGCATGCTCGGCGCGACCATCCCGCCCGAATATGGCGGCGCCGGGCTCAATTATGTCGCCTACGGGCTGATCGCGCGCGCCGTGGAGCGGGTGGACAGCGGCTATCGCTCGGCGATGTCGGTCCAGTCCTCGCTCGTCATGCACCCGATCAACGCCTACGGCACCGAGGAACAGAAGCGCAAATACCTGCCGAAGCTCGCGGCCGGCGAATGGGTCGGCTGCTTCGGCCTCACCGAGCCGGACGCGGGCTCCGATCCCGGCGGCATGCGCACCCGTGCCGCAAAGATCGACGGCGGCTATCGCCTCTCCGGCACCAAGATGTGGATCACCAATTCGCCGATCGCCGACGTCTTCGTGGTCTGGGCCAAGTCCGACGAGCATGACGGCCGGATCAAGGGCTTCGTCCTCGAGAAAGGCATGGCCGGGCTCTCCGCCCCGAAGATCCGCGAGAAGCTGTCGCTGCGCGCCTCGGTCACCGGCGAGATCGTCATGGACGGGGTCGAGATCCCCGAGGAGAATCTGCTGCCCAATGCGAGCGGCCTCGCCGGGCCGTTCGGCTGTTTGAACCGGGCCCGCTACGGCATCGCCTGGGGCTCGATGGGCGCGGCCGAGGCCTGCTTCCACGCCGCCCGCTCCTACACGCTCGATCGCAAGCAGTTCGGCCGGCCGCTGGCGGCGACCCAGCTCGTCCAGCTGAAGCTCGCCAACATGGTCACCGAGATAAGCCTCGGCCTGCAGGCGGCGCTCCGCGTCGGCCGGCGGCTCGATGCCGGCGAGCTGATCCCCGAGACGATCAGCCTGATCAAGCGCAACAATTGCGGCAAGGCGCTCGACATCGCCCGCCAGGCCCGCGACATGCACGGCGGCAACGGCATCTCCGCCGAATTCCAGGTGATGCGCCACGCCTGCAACCTCGAGACGGTCAACACCTATGAGGGCACCCACGACGTCCACGCTTTGATCCTCGGCCGCGCGATCACCGGCATCGCCGCCTTCTGACGGCTCCCCCCGAGGGGGAGACGAAAATACTTTGCGATCAGCGGCTTGCCAGGCAAGCCCGCTTGTCTTATGGGGCGCGGCTCAAACGGGGCGCCGGGCGGAGGGATTTCCTATGAGTTTCATGCTGGTAAGCGTTGCTTTTCTTTCGTTTTCGGCGTTCCAGGCCGATCAGGGCGCGGCCTCCGGCAGCGGCGCCGGCCTCGCCGGCGACAATCGCGATCAGGCCGAGGGGACCAACAACAGCGAAGGCGTCGACGCCAATGGCGAGCGCCGCATCTGCCGCCGGATCACCGCCACCCGCACCCATCAATACCGGCGCGTCTGCCTGACCGCCCGCCAGTGGCGCGAGTTCGACGACAATAACGGCTGATCAGCCGCGCCGGCGCCTGAACAACAGGATCGGCGCGTCCTTGTAGCGGGCGTCCTCGGGGGCGCCGAAGCCGAGCTTCTCCGCCACCCGGATCGAGGCCGTGTTGGCGGCGTCGATGATCGCCGGAATCTCTGGCGGCGCGTGGGCCGAATCGATCCAGTCGAGCGCGGCGCGGCCGGCCTCGGTGGCGAACCCCTGCCCGCTCGCCCCGGCGGCGAACAGCCAGCCCATTTCCGGGAGGTCCTCGATCGAGGGAGTCATGCCGCGCTTGAAGTCGGCGAAGCCGATCTGGCCGATCATCCTGGCGTCGGCGCGCCGCTCGACCGCCCAATAGCCCCAGCCGAACAGGCCCCACAGCCCGGCGCCGTTGAGCAGCTTGCGCCAGCTCTCCTCGCGGGTCAGCCCCTGCCCGCCGAGATGGCGCATCACCTCGGCGTCGGCCATCATCGCCGCCTGGGCGTCGGCGTCGCCGGCGCGGAACGGGCGCAGCGTCAGGCGCGCAGTCTCGAGGACCGGGCACGCCCCCGTCATGATCGCAAAGCCGGATCCCGGCCTTCGGCTTTGCCGAAGTTTATCCTGAGCGCCGCCGCAGGCGGCGTCGTAGGACCGGGATGACGGCCTGTCGGGGCCGTCACTTTTTGCCGAGGCTGAGACCGCCGAAGCGCTTGTTGAAGCGCGCCACCTGGCCGCCGGTGTCGATCAGCTTCTGGTTGCCGCCGGTCCAGGCCGGGTGGACCTTGGGATCGATGTCCAGTTGCAGCGTGTCGCCTTCCTTGCCCCAGGTCGAGCGGGTCTCGAAGGTGGTGCCGTCGGTCATCTGCACCTTGATCATGTGGTAATCGGGGTGGGTATCGGTCTTCATCTTATTGATCTTCCGTGGTTTTGGCTGGTTCCGACCAGCCTCGAAGAAAAGCAGAGGGGCGCTCTACAGGCTGGGGCCGCGATTGACAAGCCGTGCGCCGGCGCCCTAGCCTTGCCGGCGTGAAGGTGCCGCCCGTCGAACGGCGGTGAAAATGGGAAGCCGGTGACACAATCCGGCGCTGTGCCCGCAACTGTGAGCGGCGAGCCCCTTCCCTCAAGCGGGAAGACCAGGCCCAGACCCGCAAGCCAGGAGACCTGCCTTCGCCGTCGTCCGCGCCCCGGCCGGGACCAGCCTGCGGTGCGTGGCGCCGCTCGGCCTCACGCTCGCGCGGCTCCTCCGAGGCGACATTTTGATATGTCGTTTCAGGAGGATAGAATGAGCATCTTAATTCCGATCTTAGCATTGCAGACGATCGTGGTGACGGCCTCGCGGCAACCCGTGGCCGCCCGGGACGCGCCGGCCTCGGTCACCGTTTTCGAGCAGGACGCGCTCGACGATCTCGCTTTGCCGGCGGTGCCCGATCTGCTGCGCCTGTCGCCGGGCCTCGCGGTCGCGACGACCGGTCCGCGCGGCACCCAGACCCAGGTCCGGATCCGCGGCGCCGAAGCCAATCACACCCTCGTCTTCCTCGACCGCATCCGGTTCAACGATCCCGCCGCCGGCAACGAGGCGCGGTTCGAGCTGCTGACCGCGGATTCGCTGGCCCGGCTCGAGATCGTCCGCGGGCCGCAATCGGCTTTGTGGGGAAGCGAGGCGCTGGGCGGGGTGATCGCGGCGGAGAGCGCCGACCCGTTCCGCGGCGGCGGCTTTGCCGGGGCGGCCGAATATGGCAGCCTCGACAGCGCCCGCCTGTCGGCGCGCTACGCGGCCCGCGCCGGCACCGTCGGCGTCATGGCGTCGGCGGGATGGCTGAGCAGCGCCGGCATCGACTCGTTCGGCGCCGGCGGCGAGCGCGACGGCTTCGACAATCGCTCGGCGAGCCTCAGGATCGAGGCGCGGCCGTCGCCGGCCGTCCGCTTCGGCCTGACCGGCCACTGGATCGAAGGCAAAAGCCAATATGACGGCTTCGATCCCGTCACCTTCCTGCGTGCCGACACGCTCGACGAGACGCGCAACCGGATCGGCGCAATGCGCGGCTGGGCCTCGGCGGCATGGAGCGGCTGGCAGGCCGAGGCGAGCGCCTCGTATCTCGACAGCGCCAACCGCAACCGCCTGGGCGGCGCGCCGCTCAACCGCACGTTCGGCGACCGGCTGGCCCTGGCGGCGCAGGTCTCGCGCCGGATCGGCGGTCACCGGCTGATCGCCGCGATCGACCATGAGGAGGAGGATTTCCGCGCCCGCGACACCGCCTTTTTCGGCGGCACCGACCAGGACCGCTCGCGCCGCCTCACCGCCGTCGCCGGCGAATGGCGGGCCGAGTGGAGCCCGGCTCTGGCCACCGACCTTGCCGTGCGGCACGACAGCTTCAGCGCGTTCCGCGACGCGACCACCTTGCGGGCCTCGGCGCTGCTCCGGCCCGCGCCCGGGCTCACCCTGCACGCCGCTTATGGCGAGGGCATCGCCCAGCCGACCTTCTACGATCTCTACGGCTTCTTCCCCGGCTCGTTCGTCGGCAATCCGGGCCTCAGGCCGGAGCGGTCGCGCGGCTGGGAGGCGGGCGCCGCCTGGGCCAGCGCCCGGTTCGGCCTCGCCGCGACCTGGTTCTCGGCGCGGCTCGGGGACGAGATCCTCGACGTCTTCGGCTTCCCCTCGACCACCCGCAACGCCGACGGGGCGAGCCGGCGCGACGGCGTCGAGCTCAGCCTCGCCTGGCGCCAAGGCGATCGGCTCGACCTCGCCGCCAGCTACACCTGGCTCGACGCCGACGAAGGCGCGGCGCGGGTGCGCGAGCTCCGGCGGCCGCGGCACAGCGCCAGCCTGATCGCGCACGGCCGCGCCGGGACTTTGCGCTGGGGCGCCAGCCTCGCTTATGTCGGCCGGCGCCGGGATACGGACTTCGACCTGTTCCCGGCGGCGACGGTGCGGCTTCGCGCCTACGTCCTCGCCTCGGCCAATTTCGCCTATCACCTGCTGCCGGGGCTCGAAGCCTATGCCCGCGTCGAAAATGCGTTCGACGCCGATTATCAGGACGTGGTCGGCTACGACACGCCGGGGAGGACGGCCTATGCGGGCCTTCGCGTCGCTTTCGGCGATTAGCCTCGCCCTCGCCGCGCCGGCGGCGGCGGCCGCGCCGCGGCGGGTGGCGTCGCTCAACCTGTGCACCGACGAGCTCGTCCTCGCGCTCGCGGCGCCGGGCCAGATCGCCTCGGTCACCCATCTCGCCCAGCAGGAGGCGGAGACGCCGCTGTGGCGGCAGGCGCGGCTTTACCCGCGCAACGACGGCAGCCTGCTGTCGGTCGCCGGGCTTCGGCCCGATCTCGTCGTCACCATGGGCGGCGGCGCGCGCGATCGCCTGCGCATCGCCCGGCGGCTCGGCATCGACACCCTCGACCTCCCCTTCGCGCAGAGCCTCGGCGACGTCGCCGCCGCCATCGCGCGGGTCGCGCGCGCGCTCGGCCGGCCGGCGGCGGGGAGCGCGCTGCTGCGGCGGATGGCGGCGCTGATCCGGAGCGCGCCCACCGCCCGGAGCGATTCGATCTGGCTCGGCGGCGGCGGCCGCACAGTCTCCGCCTTCGGGCTGGAGGCGCAATGGATGGCGCTGGCCGGGATGGGCCAGCGGCCGATGGCCGGCGACCGGGTCGCGCTCGAGACGCTGATCGTCCGGCCGCCGGCGGTGCTGCTGCGCAGCGACTATCGCCAAGGGCAATATTCGAACCAGCAGCGCTGGCTCTCGCACCCGGCCGCGGCGATGGCGCACGGCGGCCGCCGGATCGCCACCGACGGCCGGCTGTGGACCTGCATGGGGCCGCTGCTGATCGGCGAGATCTACCGGCTTCGGCGCGAGATTGCGGAATGAGCTGGCGCGCCTTCCTGCCGCCGCTGCTCGCGGCCGCCTTCGCCGCTTCGCTGCTGCTGCCGCTGGCGCCGCTGCTCGGGCTCGACCGCGGCCTGGCGATTGCGGTGCTGGTCGAGCTGCGCCTGCCCCGCGCCCTGCTGGCGCTCGCTTACGGCGCCACCCTGGCCGCGTCGGGGGCGGCGATCCAGGCCCTGTTCGCCAATCCGCTCGCCTCGCCCGACCTCACCGGCACGACCAGCGGCGCCGCGCTGGGCGCCGTCGTCACCGCTTATCTGTTCGGCTTCGCCGCGCCGGTCGCCTTGTCGCTCGGCGCGGTGCTCGGCGCGCTGGCGGCGCTCGCGCTGCTGCTCGCTCTGGCCGGACCGAAAGCGGAGACCGCCACCCTGCTGCTCGCGGGCCTCGCGATCAGCGCGCTCGCCGGCGCGCTGACCACGCTGGCGCTGGCGCTCGCCCCCTCCCCCTTCGCCTTTTACGACGCCTATGACTGGCTGATGGGCTCGCTGATCGACCGCAGCCTCGATCAGGCCGCCTTCGCCGCCGTGCCGGGCGTGCTGACGATCCTGCTGCTGCTTCGCCACGGACCGGCGCTGGACCGCCTCGCCCTTGGCGAGGATGTGGCGCAATCACTCGGCGACGACGTCGTCAGGCTGCGGGTCGAGATCGTCTGCCTGACCGCTTTCGGGGTCGGCGCCTGCGTCGCGATCTGCGGCGCGATCGGCTTCATCGGCCTCGTCGCGCCGATCTTCGCGCGGCGGCTGACCCGCGGCCACCCCGGGCGGGCGATCCTGCCGGCGGCGATGATCGGCGCCTTGCTGCTCAGCCTCGCCGACCTCGCGGTGCGGCTGGCGCCGCTCGGGCGGACGTTGCCGATCGGTGTCGTCACCGCGCTGATCGGCGCCCCCTTCTTCCTCTGGCTGGTCGCCCACATGCGCTGGAGGCTGAGGTCATGATCCTCCATGCCAGCGGCCTTTCCCTTCCCGGCCGCCTGACCGAGGCCTCGCTCGATATTGCCGGCGGCGAGCTGGTCGGGCTGGTCGGGCCGAACGGCAGCGGCAAGACCAGCCTGCTCCACGCGCTCGCCGGGATCGGCAGGCCGTCGGGGACGGTGCTGCTCGACGGCGTCGATCCGCGGACCCTGAGTCCGGCGCAGCGCCCCGCCTGGCTGACCTATCTGCCGGCGAGCCGCGACGTCGCCTGGCCGCTGCTGGCCCGCGACCTGATCGCGCTGGGCGGCGGCGGCAGTTCTGTCGCCGGGCTCGATCTCGACGCCTTGCTCGACCGGCGGGTCGACACGCTGTCGACCGGCGAGCGCAGCCGGGTGCTGATCGCCCGGGCGCTGGCGCCGCGGCCGAAGCTGCTGCTGCTCGACGAGCCGACCGCCAATCTCGATCCGCTCTGGCAGATCAGGCTGATGGAGCGGATTCGGGAGGAGATTGCGGGCGGCGGCCGCGCCGCTTTGGTGGCGATCCACGATCTCGACGCGGCCGCGCATCATGCCGATCGCGTGCTCGTCATGGACGGCGGCCGGATCGCCGCCGAGGGCCTCGACGGGCCGCACGTCGCCGCCATATTCGGGGTCGAGCGGGTCAGCGGTCGCTGGCGGGAGGCGGATCGGCGATCATCGCCGTGAAATCCGCCTGCGCGGCGAGCTTGTCGCCGACATAGGCCTTGCCGGCGAACTTGCACACGGTGGCGCGCTTCTGGACGAACTCGACCTCGAGCCGGAGCAGCACGCCGGGCTCCACCGGCTGGCGGAACTTGGCGCCGTCGATCGCCATGAAATAGACGAGCTTGCCGGAGCCGGCGAGGCCGAGCGATTCGACCGCGAGCACGCCCGCCGCCTGGGCGAGCGCCTCGACGATCAGCACGCCCGGCATGATCGGCCGGTCCGGGAAATGGCCGGCGAAGAATTGCTCGTTGATCGTCACCGCCTTGGTGGCGACGATCCGTTCGTCGATCACCAGCTCCTCGACCCGGTCGACGAGCAGCATCGGGAAGCGATGCGGCAGCGCCGCCATGATCCGTCGCACGTCGAAGGATCGGCTGGCGGCGCTGACCGGATCGGCCATCAGCGGCCCTGCGGGCGCGGCCGGTTCTGCTGGGGCTGCGGCTGCGCCGGAGCCGGCGCCGCGGCCGGCTGCTGCTGCGGCGGCGGCGCATTGATGTTGAGCGGCGTGTTGTTCTGGTTGACGATCGCGAGCACGGCGGGGGTGATGTCGAGCGCCGGGGCGGCGGTGATCAGGCCGCCGCGGTCCATGACGATGGTCGCGCCGCGCTGCTGCATGACGGTGGTGATCGCGGGCTGGATGCGCTGGCCGATCTGCTGGCGGACGAAGGCGATGTTGCGCTGGATCCGCTCGCGCTCGGCGCCGACTTCGCGATCGGCGTTCTGCTGCATCTGCTGATAGCCCTGGATTCGGGCGGTGAGCGCGGCGTCGGGCTGGCCGCCGGCCGGGATCGCATTGACCAGCGGCTGGATCGCCCGCGCCTCGGCGTCGATCTGCGCGGCGAGCTGCTGGGCGCGGGTCTGCAAAGCGGAGCCCTGGGCCCGAAGCTGGGTGTTCGCCGCGGTGCATTGGGTGCAGGTGTCGAAGATCTGGTCGAGGTTGACGACGGCGATGACCGGCGCCGGCAGCGGCTGCGCCGGAGCGGCCGCGGGCATCGCGAAGGCGAGCGCAGCCAAGGCCGAGCTGAAGAGATATTTGTTCATCAGAATGCAGTCCCTACGTTGAAAGTGAAGAGCTTGGTGTCGTCGCCCGGCTCGTGGAGGAGCGCTCGGGCGATGTCGATTCGGAACGGCCCGAAGGGCGAGTTCCAGTTGACCCCGAATCCGATCGAGAGGCGCGGGCTCGGCGAATCGCCGAGATAGACTTCGCGGAACGGCGGCACGCCGTTGGTCTGGGTCAGGCCGGCGCCGCAGGTCTGGTTGATCGGGATGGTGGTGACGACGCCGTTGGCGTCGGTGCACCGGTTGAGGGTGAGCGCGCTGCCCGGCGCGATGTCGAGCAGCACCGGCCGCCGCACGCCCCACAGCGCGCCGACATCGACGAAGATGGACGGCCTGAGGCCGAGCTCGCGGACGCTGTCGCCGAGCGGGATTTCGAGCTCGGCGCGGGCGAGATAATAAGCGCGGCCGCCGAGCGAATCGTCGTGGATGCGCTGGCGGTCGGTCGACAGCACGACGTTGGACACGTTGCCCATCGCGTCGATGTCGTAATCGTAGGGCGTGCGCTGGATGCGCGGGCCGACGCCGCGGATGTCGAAGCCGCGCATTTGCGGGCTGCCGAGGAAGAAGCGGTCGGTGAGGCGGACCGGATCGACATTGGGCGCGCCGTTGTCGAAGCTGTGGATGTAGCCCGCCTCGCCGCTGATCGAGAAGATGAAGTGGCGGTAGATGTCCCAATATTTGGCGCCGCTGATGCGCGAGCGGATATAATGGACGTCGCCGCCCAGGCCGGCGAAGTCCTGGCTGAACACCAGGCGTTCGCCGTGGCTCGGGCGGAGCCGGTTGTTGAGCGTGTCCCAGACCAGCGAATAGCCCGCCGACGAGGTCAGCCGGTTGCCGATCGTGTCGCACAGATAGCGGCTGGCGAGCAGCGGATCGCACTGCGCCGGCAGCGGCCCGGTGCCGTCCGGATCCGAATAATAAAGATCCTGGTTGATGCTGACCTGATCGTAGTTGAGGCCGTAGCGCAGCGCCACCTGGAGCGACTCGGTGAGCGGGATGCCGGCGCGGATCTGGCCGCCGGTGGTGGTCTGCTCATAGGTCGTCGTGCGGTCGTTGCCGAAGAAGTTGAAGCTGTTGAGGTCGCGCCGGTAGATGTCGAAGCCGATCGCGATGTTGCGATCGAACAAATAGGGCTCGGTGAAGCCCAGCTCGATCGACTTGGAATAGCTCGAATAGTTGATCTGGGCGCGCAATTCCTGGCCGCGGCCCATGAAATTGCGCTGGCGGACCGAGGCCTGGAGGAGAAAGCGCTCGATGCTCGAGAAGCCGGCCGAAAGCTGCAGCTCGCCGGTCGCGCGTTCCTCGACCTCGACTCCGAGCACGACCCGGTCGGGGGCCGAGCCCTGCTCCTGCTGGATCTCCAGATTCTCCTGGAAATAACCCAGCGACTGGATGCGGTCGCGCGAGCGGCGGACCCGGACATTGTTGAACGGATCGCCCTCGGCGAGGCGGAACTCGCGGCGGATGACCTTGTCGCGGGTGGTGGTGTTGCCCGAGATGTCGATCCGCTCGACATAGACGCGCGGAGTCTCGGCGACCCGGAAGGTGACCCCCATGGTCAGGTTTTCGCGGTTGCGGTTGAACGCCGGGCGGACGTCCGAGAAGGCATAGCCGAACGCGCCGGCAAGCTCGTTCAGCTGGGTGACCGTGTCCTCGACCTGCTGGGCGTTGTACCAGTCGCCGCTGTGCATCGGCAGGCGGGCGCGCAGCCGCTCCGCGCTGAAATCGCGAATGTCGCTTTCGACCGAAAGGTCGCCGAACTTGTAGCGATTGCCCTCGTCGACGACATAGGTGACGATGAAGTCGCGCCGGTCGGGGGTCAGCTCGGCCACCGCCGAGACGACCCGGAAATCGGCATAGCCCTGGGTCAGGTAGAATTGCCTGAGCTTCTGCTGGTCGTAGGCCAGCCGGTCGGGATCGTAGGTGTCGCGCGAGCTGAAGATGTTGAACCAGACATGCTCGCGCGTCGCCATCTCGCCGATCAGCCGGCGGTCGCCGAAATGCTCGTTGCCGATGATGTTGATGCGGCGCACGCGCGACCGCGGCCCTTCGTTGATCTCGAACACGACGTCGACGCGATTCTGGTCGAGCTGGACGATCTTCGGCTCGACGCTGGCGCCGTAGCGGCCCTGGCGGCGGTAGAGCTCGATGATCCGGGCAACGTCGGCGCGGGCGCGCGAGCGGGTGAAGATCTGGCGCGGCGCGAGCCGGATCTCCGGCGTGATCTTGTCGTCCTTGATGCGCTGGTTGCCCTCCAGGACGATGCGGTTGATCACCGGGTTTTCGCGGACCTGGATGATCAGATTGCCGGTGTCGGCGCCGGCGATGACGACGTCGGCGAACAATTCGGTCGCGTAGAGGTCCCGCAGCGCTTGGTCGAGCCGCTCCTGGTCGTAGGGCTCGCCGATCCGGAGCGAGGTGTAGGACAGCACCGTCTCCGGCTCGAGCCGCTGGTTGCCGGCCACCGCGAGCGAGGCGATGGTCCGCGTCGGCTGCGGCTGGACCGTGACCGGCGGCGGCGGCAGAGTCGGCCCCGCCCCCTGCGCGGGCAACGCCGCCGGAGGCTGGCCGGTTTGCGCCCCAGCGGGCGCGGCAAGGCCGGAAAGGATCGTCCCGAGCAGCAGCGCGGAGCAGAATCTGCGACCTTTTGGAAATACTTCGTTCGCCGTCACGCGTTCCCGCCTTCGATAAAAACAGCCGGGTCCAGCGCCCGGCTCACTCCCTGTCGCTGCCCGCCCTGCCCGATCATGGCTAGCCGATCAAGCGGCCAAGCCCGCTAAACAGACCAAAAGAGGCCAAGTCGTTGAACGTGACGAAGATCATCAACGCCAGCAACACCGCAAGGCCGGTTCTGAACGCCCACTCCTGGGCCGCCGGCTTGAGCGGTTTCCGCCTGACTCCCTCAACCACGTAGAACAGCAAATGCCCGCCATCCAGCAGCGGGATTGGCAACAGGTTGATGAATCCCAGATTAATTGAAACCACGGTCATAAACCAGAAGAAGGCGATCCAGCCGAGGCTCGCCTGCTGGCCCGACACCTCGGCGATCTTGAGCGGCCCGCCGAGCTCCTGGACCGAGCGGCGGCCGGTGACGACCTGGCCGAGCGCAACCACCATCGATTCCACGATGCCCGCGGTCGTCCTGATCGCGGTGCCGGGGAGCCGGCTGAGCGGCAGCGGTGCGAATTCCAGCGCGCCGCCCGGGCGGATGCCGAGCAGCCCGACCCGCGCCCGGTTGCCGAAGCCGTCGTCGCGCATCTCGGCGCGGGTGGTGGCTTCGAGCGCGATCTCGCGGCCGCCGCGCCGGACGGTGAACGCCATATGCTCGTCCGGACGGAGCGCGATATAGCCCTGCAGGTCGGCGAAGGTGGCGATATCGTTGCCGTCGACGCCGACGACCTGATCGCCGGGGCGGAAGCCGGCGGCCGCCGCCGCCGTCCCCGGATCGACCCGGCCGACATAGGCCGGCGTGGTCGGATAGCCGACCGCGGCGAAGATGATCATGAAGGCGAGGATCGCGAACAGGAAGTTGGTGAGCGGGCCGGCGGCAACGATGATGAAGCGCTGCCAGAGCTTCTTCGCCTGGAAGGTCTGGGCGCGCTCGTCGGCGGGCAGCGACAGCCATTCGTCGCTCGGCGTGCTGGCCGGGTTCATGTCGCCGGCGAACTTGACGTAGCCGCCCAAAGGCAGCCAGCCGACCTTCCAGCGGGTCCCGCGCCGATCGGTCCAGCCGGTGATCTCCCGGCCGAAGCCGATCGAGAAGGTGTCGGCCTTCACCCCGAACCAGCGGCCGGCGAAATAATGGCCGAGCTCGTGGATGAAGATCAGCGGGCCGATGACGAGCAGGAACGCCAGGATCGTGAAGGCAAAGCCAGGACTGTTCAATTGCCGATCTTTCCTGTCACCTCGGCGGCCACGCGCCGGGCCCCGCGGTCTATCTCGAGCACCTCGTCGATCGACGCCGGCGCCGGCGGGTCGTAGCGGTCCAGCACCGCGCCGACCACCGAGGCGATATCGAGGAAAGTGACGCGGCTTTCAAGGAAAGATGCGACCGCGACCTCGTTGGCGGCATTGAGGATCGCCGGCTTGGCGCCGCCCTGGGCCAGCGCCCGCCGGGCGAGGCCCAGCGCCGGGAAGCGCTCCGGATCGGGCGCCTCGAAGGCGAGCGTGCCGAGCGAGACGAGGTCCAGCGGCTCGCACGGCGTGGCCATCCGCTCCGGCCAGGCGAGCGTATGCGCGATCGGCACCCGCATGTCGGCCGGCCCCAATTGGGCGAGCAGCGAGCCGTCGACATATTCGACCAGGCTGTGAACCACCGATTGCGGGTGAACGACGATGTCGATCGCTTCGGCCCCGACCGGGAACAGGTGGAAGGCCTCGATCAGCTCCAGGCCCTTGTTCATCAGGGTCGCGCAGTCGACCGAGATCTTCGCGCCCATCGACCAATTGGGGTGGGCGACCGCTTCGGCCGGGGTGGCGGCGCGCATCCGCTCGATCGGCCAGGTGCGGAACGGGCCGCCGCTGGCGGTGAGGATGATCCGGCGCACGCTTTCCGGGCGGGTGCGATCGAAGCACTGGAAAACCGCATTATGCTCCGAATCGACCGGCAGCAAGGTCGTGCCGCTCGCCGCCGCGGCGCGGGTCATCAACGCCCCGGCCGAGACCAAGGCCTCCTTGTTGGCCAAAGCGACGGTGCCGCCGCCTTCGAGCGCGCGCATCACCGGCTTCAGGCCGGCGGTGCCGACGATCGCCGCCATCGTCCAGTCGGCGCCGGACGCGGCGGCGCCGGCGATCGCCGCCTCCCCCGCCGCGGCCTCGGTGCCGCTGCCGGCGAGCGCCTCCTTGAGCGCGCCGAGCAGCGCGGGGTCGCCGATGACGGCCTGCTTCGCAGCGAAGCTCCTCGCCAGCCCGGCGAGGCCGGCGACGTCCTTGTGGGCGGTCAGCGCGAGGATCTCGTAGCGCTCGCGATCGCGGCCGATCAGATCGAGGGTGGAGCGGCCGACCGAGCCGGTGGCGCCCAGGATGGTGACGGTGCGGCGGCTCACGAGGTCCAGAACCCGGCCATCAGCAGCAAGGTGGTGACCAGGGCGACCGCGAGCAGCCCGTCGAGCCGGTCGAGCACGCCGCCATGGCCCGGCAGCAGCGTGCCGCTGTCCTTGACCCCGGCGCGGCGCTTCACCCAGCTCTCGTAGAGGTCGCCGAGCTGGGCGGCGAGGCCGAGCGGCGCGCCCATCCAGAGGAAGAACCATTCCATCTCGAACAGATAGGCGACCGCCCAGCCGAGCAGCGCCGCACCCGCCATGCCGCCGATCAGCCCGGCCCAGGTCTTGTTCGGGCTGATCCCGGGTGCCAGCTTCGGCCCGCCGATCGCGCGGCCGGCGAAATAGGCGAAGATGTCGGTCGCCCAGGTCACCGCGAACACCCAGAAGACGAGCACTTCCCAGACCCAGGAGAGGCTGAGCAGCGCCAGGCTCGGCAGCCCGACATAGACGAAGCCCCAGCCCATCGCGACTCGGCGGCTCGCCGCCCCGATCAGCAGGCCGAGGACGGCGATCGCGGCGAAGCCCCGCCAATTGGCGGCGAGATCGCCGCCGTCGAACTCGACCAGCTCCAGGCCTGCCGGATAGAGATATTCGGCGATGGCGGGCAGCGCCGCCGCCATCGTGCCGGCCGCGACATAGGCCCAGAGCCTCGGCGCGCGGTGCATGTCCGCCCATTCGATCAGCATCACCGCCGCCGCCGCGGCGACCAGGGCGCGGAACCACCAGCCGCCGAAATAGGCGGCCGCGATCGCGACCGCGATCATCACCAGGCCGGCGGCCAGGCGGGTCGGCAGATCGCTCATCGGCCGCCGTAGCGCCGTTCGCGCTGGGCAAACGTCGCGAAAGTGCCACGCAACGTATCGCCGTTGAAATCGGGCCAGAGCGTGTCGACGAACAGCAATTCGGCATAGGCCGCCTGCCAGAGCAGGAAGTTCGACAGGCGATGCTCGCCCGAGGTGCGGATGATGAGGTCGAGCGGCGGCAGGTCGGCGGTGTCGAGCTCCGCCTCGATCGCCGCCTCGTCGATCACGCCCTTGGCCGCGGCTCGGCGCGCCGCGTTCACGATCTCGGCCCGGCCGCCATAATTGAGGGCAATGGCGAGGGTCATCCGGCGGTTGCCCGCAGTCTTGGCGACTGCCCGGTCCACCATCGCCGAGACGTCGGCATCGAACGCCTTGTGATCGCCGAGGATCCTGAGGCGAATCCCTTCCTTGTGAAGGCTGTCGAGCTCGCGCTGCAGATAATATCTGAGCAGGCCGGTGAGATCGCTGATCTCCTGCGCCGGGCGGCGCCAATTTTCCGACGAGAAAGCGTAGAGGGTGAGGCATTCGACACCGGCCTCGCCGGCGGCGCGCAGCACGGCGCGGGCGGCCTCGGCGCCGGCACGGTGGCCGGCGGCGCGCGGCAGGCCGCGCGCCTTCGCCCAGCGGCCGTTGCCGTCCATGATGATGGCGACGTGGCGCGGGACGGAAGCAGCGTCCGGCCCGGCCTTCGCCGGTTCGGCGTTCACGTCTGGAGGATTTCCTTGTCCTTGGCGGCAAGCACCTGGTCGATCTCGGCGATGGTCGCGTCGGTCAGCTTCTGGACTTCGGCGCCGAGCCGCTTGTGCTCGTCCTCGCTGATCTCGTGCTTCTTCTCGTCGGTCTTGAGCCCGTCCATGCCGTCGCGGCGGACGTTGCGGACCGCGACCCGCGCTTTTTCCGCATATTGGTGGGCGAGCTTGGCGAGCTCCTTGCGGCGCTCCTCGGTGAGATCGGGGATCGGCAGGCGGATGTTCTGGCCGTCGACGACCGGATTGATGCCGAGCCCGGCGTTGCGGATCGCCTTCTCGACCGGGCCGACGTTGGACCGGTCCCAGACCTGCACCGACAGGAGGCGCGGCTCCGGCACGGAGATGGTCGCGACCTGGTTGAGCGGCATGTTCGCGCCATAGACCTCGACGTGGATCGGCTCGACCAGGGCGGTCGAGGCGCGGCCCGTGCGCAGGCCGCCGAGATCGTGCTTCAGCACCTCGACCGCGCCGTGCATCCGGCGCTCCAGATCCGCCTTGTTATAGGCCGACATCCTATCCTCCCTCGTTCGTGACGATCGTCGCGGTGCCGCCGCCGCCGAGCACTCGGGCGAGATTGCCCTGCTCGCGGACGTTGAAGACGACGATCGGAATGTTGTTGTCGCGGCAGAGCGCCACCGCGGTGGCGTCCATGACTTTTAGGTTATCCGACAAGACACGATCGAAAGTGACTGTTTCATAACGATTCGCATCCGGTTTTTGCTTCGGATCGGCATCGTAGACGCCATCGACGCTGGTGCCCTTGAACAAGGCGTCGCAGCCCATTTCGGCGGCGCGTAAGGCGGCCGCGGTGTCGGTGGTGAAGAAGGGGTTGCCGGTGCCGGCGGCGAAGATCACCACCCTGCCCTTCTCCATGTGGCGGACCGCCCGGCGGCGGATATAGGGTTCCGATACCGTCGCCATCGGGATCGCCGACTGGACGCGGGTGTCGACGCCGATCTTCTCGAGCGCATTCTGCATGGCGAGCGCGTTCATCACCGTCGCCAGCATGCCCATATAATCGGCGCTCGCCCGGTCGAAGCCCTTGGCGGCGCCGGCGAGGCCGCGGAAGATGTTGCCGCCGCCGACGACGAGGCAGAGCGCGTGGCCGTCCTCGACCGCCGCCTTGATCTCCTCGGCCAGGCGGGTGACGGTGGCGGGATCGATGCCGAACTGCTCGGGGCCCATCAGCACTTCGCCGGAAAGCTTCAGCAGGATGCGGTTGAAGCGCGGGCGCGGCATAAGCCTCCCTAAGGTCGTTCGTTCGGAGAAAAGCAGGCGGCGCGTACCTTAATCGGCGCGCGCCACCCTGCCAAGGCGATTAGGCGCCGAGCATCAGGCGACCGGCTCGGCCTTCTTCGCGCCGGCGGCGGCAGCGACCTCGGCCGCAAAGTCGCTTTCCTTCTTCTCGATGCCTTCGCCGAGCTGGAAGCGGACATAGGCCTTGAGCGCGATCGGCGCGCCGGCCTCCTTGCCGGCGGCGGCAACGACGTCCTCGACCCGGGTCTTGTTGTCGATCACGAACAGCTGAGAGAGCAGCGCGTTCTCCTTGCGGAACTTGGCCATCGCCCCCTCGACCATTTTGTCGATGATGTCCGCTGGCTTGCCCGATTCGGCCGCCTTCTCGCGGGCGATCGCGCGCTCGCGCTCGACCAGCGCCGGATCGAGCTCCTCGCCGCGCAGCGCCAGCGGCGCGGCCGCGGCGATGTGCATGGCGAGCTTCTTGCCCAGGTCCTCGAGCCCGGCGCCCTCGGCCTTGCTCTCGAGCGCGACGAGCACGCCGATCCGGCCGAGGCCGGGGGCCGCCGCATTGTGAACGTAGGAGGTGATGACGCCGTCCTCGACCTCGAGGCAGGCGGCACGGCGGATCGACTGGTTCTCGCCGATCGTCGCGATGTTGCTGGTCAGCTTCTCCTCGACGGTGCCGCCGCCCGGCCAGCAGGCGTCCTTGAGCGCTTCGATGTCGCTGCCGGTGCCAAGCGTGATCGCCGCGGCGGTGCGGACGAAATCCTGGAATTGCTCGTTCCTGGAAACGAAGTCGGTCTCGCTGTTGATCTCGACGATGGCCCCCTTCCGGCCCTCGACGGCGACCCCGACGAGGCCCTCGGCGGCGGTGCGGCCGGCCTTCTTGGCGGCGGCGGCGAGGCCCTTGGTCCTGAGCCAGTCGATCGCGGCTTCCATGTCGCCGCCGGTCGCTCCGAGCGCCTTCTTGCAGTCCATCATGCCGGCGCCGGTGCGCTCGCGCAATTCCTTCACAATCGCGGCCGTGATCTCAGCCATGTCTTATATCCTCTTGGTTTTCATTCGAAACACCGCTCGCCCTGAGCTTGTCGAAGGGCCTTCCTTCTTGTGAAGGAAGGGAGGGCTTCGACAGGCTCAGCCCGAACGGAAACGGGGCCCCAACCCCCTCAAGTTACGCTTCGGCCAGCGCCTGCTCGGCCGGCGGCTCGTCCTGGGCGCCGAGATCCTCGCCGCGCGCCTGGGCGCCGCCCTGCTTGCCGGCGAGCACCGCCTCGGCGATCGCATCGCAATAGAGGCGGATGGCGCGGCTGGCATCGTCATTGCCGGGAACCGGGAAGGCGATGCCCTGCGGGCTGACGTTGGAATCGAGCACCGCGACGACCGGGATGCCAAGCACATTGGCCTCCTTGATCGCGAGCTCCTCCTTGTTGGCGTCGATGACGAACATGACGTCGGGAATGCCGCCCATGTCGCGGATGCCGCCGAGGCTGAGCTCGAGCTTGTCGCGCTCGCGGGTGAGCTGAAGCACTTCCTTCTTGGTCAGGCCGGCGGTGTCGCCGGCGAGCTGCTCCTCGAGGCTCTTGAAGCGCTTGATCGAGTTGGAGATCGTCTTCCAGTTGGTCAGCATGCCGCCGAGCCAGCGATGGTTGACGAAATGCTGGCCCGAGCGGCGCGCCGCCTCGGCGATCGGGTCCTGGGCCTGGCGCTTGGTGCCGACGTAGAGCACCTTGCCGCCGGCGGCGACGGTCTGCCGGACGAAATCCAGCGCCCGCGCGAACAGCGGCACGGTCTGCGACAGATCGATGATGTGCACCCCGTTGCGCTCGCCGAAGATGTACGGCTTCATCTTGGGGTTCCAGCGGTGGGTCTGGTGGCCGAAATGCGCCCCGGCCTCGAGCAATTGCTGCATGGTGACGTCGGTGGACGCCATGATCGTTCTCCTTCCGGTTATGCCTCTGCAGGGCCGAGAGATCCCGGATCAGATCCGGGACACCGGTATGATGGCCCTGCATGTGGAATGCGGGCGCAGGTAGCGGCGATGGCAGCGGAAATCAAGCACCCGTCGGGGATCGGCCGCCCGCTTCGGGCCCCAACCAGCGCTCTGTCGGCCGCGTGCGTGGAACATTTTGTCGCTTGACAGTCGAACAAAACATGAACATGTACGGTTTCGGGAGCTAAATCGGGCTTCGGTTCGTTCTGCTGTGGATAAAAGAGGGGAAAAGCTGTGGCTCAATCGCTCTCGATCGTCTTCTTCCTGGGCCTGCTCGCCGCGCTCGGCCTGGTCCTCGAGCTCACCTTCAAGTCGCATTGGCCGCTTATCGTCGCCGCCTTGCGGGGGGTTCCGCCGGTGTCGGCGCCCCGGCAGGTGCCGGCGCGGCCGCGGCAGCGGCGCGCTGCCGCTTGATCCGCGCATAGCTCGCCATGCTGAACGGAGTCAGCGCGAGGTAGACGATCACCACGAAGCTCAGCGTATGCCATGGCGCGATGAACAGCGCCCCGCCCAGCAAAGCGATGAAGACGATCGCCTCCAGGCGCACGCTCCGCCGCAGCCTGAACGAGCCCAGCGACCAGGTGGCGAGGCTCGAAATGACCATGAATGCGGCAAAGGCCGACCACGGCGCGACCAGCCGGTAGTCCCTGAGCCACGCCCATTCCCCCTCGCTCGCCAGCCAGAGCAGGATCGGCAGCAGCATCAGCCCCGCCCCGGCCGGCGCCGGCACGCCGGTGAGGAAGCCGGCCGACTTGTGCGGCTGGTCCTCGGCGTCGATGCGGGCGTTGAAGCGGGCGAGCCGCAGCGCCATGCAGACGGCGTAGGCCAAAGCGAACAGCCAGCCGAAGCGCGGCAGCGCCTGCAGCACCCAGAGATGGACGATGATCGCGGGCGACACCCCGAAGGCGATGACGTCCGACAGCGAATCGAGCTCGGCGCCGAAGCGCGTCTGGCCGCGCAGCGCCCGGGCGATTCGCCCGTCCATGCCGTCGAGCAGAGCGGCGGCGCCGATGCAGGCGAGCGCCGCGTCCCAATCCGCCGAGATCGCGAAGCGGACCGCGGTGAGGCCCGAGCAAAGGGCGAGCGCGGTGATCGCGTTGGGAATGACCGCCCGCAGCGGAATTCCGCGCCGCGGCACGGCCCGCCTTTCCTCTCTCATTGGGCGACGCCCTCGATCAGCTCGGAGACGCCGGCGCGCGCGATGATCGTCTCGCCGGCGATCGCGCGCTGGCCGAGCAGCACCTGGGAGGAGGTGCCGGCGGGCAGATAGACGTCGACCCGGCTGCCGAACCGGATCAGGCCGACGCGCTGGCCGGGGCCGACGCGGTCGCCGACCTTGATCCAGGGGACGATCCGGCGCGCCACCAGGCCGGCGATCTGGGTGAAGGCGACCCGGGTGCCGTCGTCGCCCTCGACCAGGATGTGCTGGCGTTCATTGTCCTCGCTGGCCTTGTCGAGATCCGCGTTGAGGAACTTGCCGGCGATGTAGACCACCCGGGCGATCGTGCCGGCGATCGGAGTCCGGTTGATGTGGACGTCGAACACGCTCATGAAGATCGAGACCCGGATCACCGGCTCGTCGGTCAGCCCGCCCTCCCCGCACAGCTCGCGCGGCGGCGGCACCGTCGCGATCATGGTGACGAGCCCGTCCGCAGGGGCGACGATCAGCCCCTCGCCGAGCGGGGTGGTGCGGATCGGATCGCGGAAGAAGGCGGCCGTCCACAGGGTCAGCCCGGCCGCCAGCCAGCCGATGACGTCCCAGCCGAGCACCAGCCACAGCAGCACCGTCGCGGCGAGCGCGACGACGACGAACTTGCGCCCCTCGGGATGGACCGAAGGCCAGCGCCATTTGACGTTGGTGGTGACCAGATCCGGCTTTTCGAGCGACGACATCGGCCAGCCTTTAGGCGGTGCGGCGAAGCGAGACAACCGCGCGCCGGGGCGGTTGACAGGGTGACGCCACTGCTTAGGACGGCGCGCAACCCACGAACCTCACGAAAGCGCACAGCCCTCATGGCGAAGATCAAGGTGAAGAACCCCGTCGTCGAGCTGGACGGCGACGAGATGACGCGGATCATCTGGCAATGGATCCGGGAGCGGCTGATCCTGCCCTATCTCGACGTCGACCTGCTCTATTACGACCTCGGCATCGAGAAGCGCGACGAGACCGACGACCGGATCACGGTCGATGCCGCCAATGCGATCAAGGAGCATGGCGTCGGCGTCAAATGCGCGACGATCACGCCCGACGAGGCGCGGGTCGAGGAGTTCGGGCTCAAGAAGATGTGGCGCTCGCCCAACGGCACGATCCGCAACATTCTCGGCGGCGTCGTCTTCCGCGAGCCGATCGTGATCGACAACGTGCCGCGGCTGATTCCGAGCTGGACCGACCCGATCGTCGTCGGCCGCCACGCCTTCGGCGACCAGTATCGCGCCACCGACTTTCTCGTCCCCGGGCCCGGCAAGCTCACCATGAAATGGGAAGGCGCCAACGGCGAGACGATCGAGCACGAGGTGTTCGACTATCCGGGCAGCGGCGTCGCCATGGGAATGTACAATCTCGACGAATCGATCCGCGACTTCGCTTATGCCTGCTTCAACTACGGGCTGAACCGGGAATGGCCGGTCTATCTTTCGACCAAGAACACCATCCTCAAGGCCTATGACGGGCGCTTCAAGGACATCTTCCAGGAGGTTTACGACCGGGAGTTCCGCGACCGCTTCGTCGCCAAGCGGATCGCCTACGAGCACCGGCTGATCGACGACATGGTCGCCTCGGCGCTGAAATGGAGCGGCAAGTTCGTCTGGGCGTGCAAGAATTATGACGGCGACGTCCAGTCCGATCAGGTCGCCCAGGGCTTCGGCTCGCTGGGCCTGATGACCTCGATCCTGATGACGCCCGACGGCAAGACGGTCGAGGCCGAGGCGGCGCACGGCACCGTCACCCGCCACTACCGCATGCACCAGGCCGGCAAGGCGACCTCGACCAACCCGATCGCCTCGATCTTCGCCTGGACCGGCGGCCTCAAATATCGGGGGCGTTTCGACGGCACGCCCGAGGTCACCCGCTTCGCCGAGACGCTCGAACGGGTCTGCATCGAGACCGTGGAACAAGGCAAGATGACCAAGGATCTCGCCATCCTGATCGGCCCCGAGCAGGCTTGGATGACGACCGAGCAATTCTTCGAGGCGATCCGGGTCAACCTCGAGGCGGCGATGGCGGCGCAGGAGAGCCAGCCGGCCTGAAGACCTCCCCCGTCATTGCGAGGAGCGCAGCGCTACGCTCGCAATGACGCCTTGTCTGCGTCGGGCGATCTCACCTGCTCGCGCCTGATGCCGAGGCCGATGATCCGCCCGGGAATCCGCCGCAGCAGCGGGAAGCGGTCGAGCAGGCGGATGACGAGCGGCGCCTTGCGGATCGGCGCGCCGGGCTGAAGCAGCCGGCCGATGATCCGGTCCTGCGCCGCTTTCTGGCCGGCCTGGATCATCCGAGTCGGAAACAGCCGGCGCTGCTCGACCCGGCCGAGCAGCGGATCGACCTCCTCGCCCCGGCCGAGCGGCCCGGCGAGGATGTTGGCCGCCGCCACCGCGTCCTGGACCGCGAGGTTGATGCCGATCCCGCCGATCGGCGACATCGCATGGGCGGCATCGCCGATCGCGAGCAGGCCGGGCCGGTGCCAGCGGGTCAGCCGGTCGAGCTTGACGCTGAGCAGGTGGAGGTCGGTGATCTCGTCGAGCTCGGCGAGGTCGAGCTCAGGCGCGGCCGCCGCGACCTCCTCGCGGATCGCGTCGATGCCGCGCGCCTGATAGGCCTCCGCCGCGCCCTTGGGGATGAGGAAAGCGCATTGCCAATAATCGCCGCGGTCGATCAGCACGAGCAGCCGGCCGCGCTCGACATTGCCGCGCAGCCCGCCCTGCTGATCGTTCGGCTTGGCGATGCGGAACCAGAACACGTCCATCGGCGCGCCGAGATCCTCGACCGGAAGCAGCTGGCGGACGATCGAGGCGCGGCCGTCGGCAGCGAGGGTAAGGCGGCCGCGAAGCTCGCGGCCGTCCTCCAGCCGGCCTCCCGCCACCCTGCCCTGCTCCTCGACGAAGCCGGCGACCGGCGTGCACATTTCCAGCCGGAAGCCGGGATAGCCGGCCGCCGCCTCGCGCAGGAAAGTGAGAAAGTCCCATTGCGGCATCATCGCGATGAACGGCGCCGGCGTGGCGAGGTGGGAGAGATCGCCGATCGTCCATTCGCGCCCGGCCACCCGAAGCCGCGCCTCGGCGACCCGATTGTGCGGCCGTTCCAGGAAGCGCTCGAGCAGGCCGAGCTGGGCGAGGATTTCCATCGTCGAGGGATGAACCGTGTCGCCACGGAAATCGCGCAGGAAGTCGGCATGCTTTTCGAGGACGAGCACGTCGAGGCCGGCGCGGGCGAACAGCAGCCCCGCCATCATTCCGGCCGGGCCGCCGCCGACGATCAGGAGATCCGCGTCCATCGAGGCTGACAATCGCGCTCATTGCGGCATAAAGGCAAGATGACCCACGGCGAATTCGGCACTTCCGGACTCAGCGACGCGCTCGTCATCCTCGGCGCGGCCGGGATCGTCATCCCCGCTTTCGCCCGGATCCGGATCAGCCCGGTGATCGGCTTCATCCTGATCGGCATCCTGGTCGGGCCTTCGGGTCTCGGCGCGATGGTCGCCCGGCTGCCGTGGCTCAACTATCTGACCATCTCCAATCCCGAAGCGATCGCGCCGTTCGCCGAGCTCGGCATCATCCTGCTGCTGTTCTCGATCGGGCTGGAATTGTCGTTCCGCCGCTTGTGGGGGATGCGGCGGCTGGTGTTCGGGGTCGGCGCCGCCGAATTGCTGCTGTCGGCCGCGCTGATCGGCGTCGCCATCCATCTCGCCGGCCATGGCTGGATCGCCGCCTTCGCGCTCGGCACCGCGCTCGCTTTGTCGTCGACCGCGGTCGTGCTGCCTCTGGTCGGCACCGCCAGCCCGGTCGGCCGCTCGGCCTTCGCGATGCTGCTGTTCGAGGATCTCGCCTTGGTGCCGATCGTGTTCGCGCTCGGCGCGCTCGCGCCCACCGCGCAGGGCGGATTCGAGGGGCTGCTCCAGACCCTCGGGCTCGGCGCCGCGGTGATCGCGGCGATGCTGCTGCTCGGCCGCTTCGCGCTGCCGCGGCTGTTCGCGCAGGCGGCGCGGACCAAGAGCCCGGAGCTGTTTCTCTCGGTCAGCCTGCTCGTCGTCATCGCCGCCAGCCTCGCCACCGCCGCCGCCGGCCTGTCGCCGATCGTCGGCGCGCTCGTCGCCGGCGTGCTGATCGCCGAGACCGAATATCAGGGCGAGGTCGAGCTGATGACGGCGCCGTTCCGCGGCCTCGGCCTCGGCATCTTCCTGATCACCGTGGGGATGAGCCTCGACCTCGGCTTCATCCTCTCGGCCTGGGCGCAATTGCTCGCCGCCCTGGTCGGGGTGATGCTGGTCAAGACCGTGGTCACCGCCCTGCTGCTCCGGCTCGGCGGCAGGCGGCAGGCGGTGGCGGCCGAGGCGAGCCTGCTCATGGCCTCGCCCTCGGAAACCACGCTGATCGTGCTCGGCGCGGCTTCGGCGGCCGGGCTGATCGGCCGCGACACCGCCGCCTTCTGGCAGATCGTCACCGCGATGGGGCTGACCCTGACCCCCCTGCTCGCCCGCCTCGGCCGCGACGCCGCCCAGCGGATCGAGCGGCGCAGCGAGGACGACGCCGCGGCGCTGACGCCGAGCCGGGAGGAGCCGCGCGCGGTGGTGATCGGCTTCGGCCGGGTCGGCCGGCTGGTCGCCGAGATGCTCGCCCTGCACGGCAGGCCCTATGTCGCGGTCGATTCGGACATCGATTCGGTCAAGGCCGCCCGCGCCGAGGGCTTTCCGCTGATCTTCGGCGACGCCTCGCGGCCGGAATTGCTCGACCGGCTCAACCTCGGCCATGCCAGCGCCCTGATCCTCACCATGGACGATCCCGTCCAGGTGGTGCGGATGGTGAAGAGGGTGCGCGGCTGGTGCCCCGAGCTCACCATCGTCGCCCGAGCGCGCGACGCCGTCCATGCCGCCGAGCTCTATCGGGCTGGCGCCACCGACGCCGTCCCCGAAACGCTCGAATCCTCGCTCCAGCTGTCCGAGGCGGTGCTGGTCGATCTCGGCATGGCGATGGGCCCGGTGATCGCCTCGATCCACGAGAAACGCGCCGAGCTCAGGCAGCAGATCATGGAGATGGGCGAGCTGGACCGTGAGCCGCCGCAGCGGGGACGGCGGCTGCGGGATTCTAGGCGGGCATAGTCGCTTCATTGAGCGCGTCTATGATGGCCGCTATCGCCGCTTCCGCCTGCGATCCGTCCGGTCCGCCTCCCTGGGCCATGTCCGGTCGGCCTCCTCCTCCCTGCCCGCCGAGCTTCGCCACGGCCTTTCTTACCAGATCGACCGCATTGCGCCGGTCCACCAGATCGTCGGTGACCCCTACTGCCACTGACGCCTTTCCGTCATTCCGTGCGATTGCGACGGCGACGCCCGAGCCCAAGCTGGCCTTCGCGCTGTCGATCAGCCCGCGCAAATCCTTCGGGTCCAGGCCATCGACCACGCGCTGGAAGAACGGATGGCCACCGACAATTGCCTGGCCATGCGCGGTTGAGGTCGAATGGCCGGCGGCGGCGCCCGCAGCGGGTGCTATGGATGCTCCGCCGCCCATCGCCAGCGCCTTCTTCGCCTCGGCGAGCTCGCGCTCGAGGCGGCGGCGCTCCTCGACCAGCGCGGCGACCCGGGCGGGGACCTCGTCCGGCGCCGCCTTCAGCGCCGCGGCGGCCTCCTTGAGCCGATCCTCGCGCGCGGTCAGCCACAGCCTCGCCGCTTCCCCGGTCAGCGCCTCGATGCGGCGGACGCCGGCGGCGACCGCGCTCTCCGAGACGATCTTGAACAGCTGGATGTCGCCGAGCGCGCTCACATGGGTGCCGCCGCACAGCTCGACCGAATAAGCCGCCTCCTCCTCGTCGCCCATCGAGAGGACCCGGACCTCCTCGCCATATTTCTCGCCGAACAGCGCCAGCGCCCCGGCCTCGACCGCCGCATCGGGCGTCATCAGCCGGATGCCGACCGGCTTGTTCTCGCGGATGTGGCGGTTGACGTCGGCCTCGACGGTCTCGATCTCCGCGCGCGTTATCGGCTTGGGATGCGAGAAATCGAAGCGAAAATGGTCGGGCGCGACCAGGCTGCCTTTCTGGGTGACATGGCCGCCGAGCCGCCTGCGCAATGCGGCGTGGAGCAAATGGGTCGCCGAATGATTGGCGCGCACCTTCGAGCGCCGGGCCGAGTCGACGCTGAGATGGACGGCGTCGCCGACCGCGATCGCGCCCTTCAGGATCCTTGCATGATGGGCGTGGAGCTTGCCGAGCGGCTTCGACGTATCCTCAACTTCGGCCTCCAGCCCCTTGTCCGAGCTGATCTTTCCGGTATCGCCAATCTGGCCGCCGCTCTCGCCGTAAAAGGGCGTCTGGTTGGTCAGGATGACGACCTTGTCGCCGGCCGATGCCTGGTCGACGCGCGCGCCGTCCTTGACCAGGGCGGTGACCACGCCCTCGCCGTCATGGCCGAGATAGCCGGTGAACTCGGTCGCGCCCTCGGCCTCGGCGATGTCGAACCAGATGTCCTCGGAGGCCTTGGCGCCGCTGCCCTTCCAGGCGGCGCGGGCCTGCGCCTTCTGCGCGGCCATGGCGTCGTCGAAGCCGGCGCGATCGACTCCGAAGCCCTGGGCGCGCAGCGCGTCCTCGGTGAGGTCGTAGGGGAAGCCGTACGTGTCGTAGAGCTTGAACGCGGTCGCCCCGGGCAGGGTGTCGCCGGGCTTCATCGCGCCGGTCGCCTCGTCGAGCAGCCTGAGGCCGTTGGCCAGGGTCTGGCGGAAGCGGGTCTCCTCGAGCTTCAGGGTCTCCTCGATCAGCGGCTGGGCGCGGACCAGATCGGGATAGGCGGCGCCCATCTCGGCGGTCAGAGCGGGGACGAGCCGGTGCATCAGCGGTTCGGCGGCGCCGAGCAGGTGGGCATGGCGCATCGCCCGGCGCATGATCCGGCGAAGCACATAGCCCCTGCCCTCGTTCGCCGGCAGCACGCCGTCGGCGATCAGGAAGCCCGAGGCGCGCAGATGATCGGCGATCACCTTGTGGCTGACGCTGCCGGCATCCGTCTTGGTCAGCTCGGCCGAGGCGCCGATCAGCTCGCGGAAGGTGTTGATGTCGAAGACGTTGTGGACCCCCTGGAGCACGGTCGAGATCCGCTCCAGCCCCATGCCGGTGTCGATCGACGGCCGCGGCAGCTCGCGGACGATCTCATTGTCCTCCTGCTCGTACTGCATGAAGACGAGGTTCCAGATCTCGACGAAGCGGTCGCCATCCTCGTCCGGCGAGCCCGGCGGGCCGCCCGCGATTTGTGGCCCATGGTCGAAGAAGATCTCCGAGCAGGGCCCGCACGGCCCGTTGTCGCCCATCGCCCAGAAATTGTCCTTGGTGGCGATCCGGATGATCCGCTCGTCGGGCAGGCCGGCGATCTTCTTCCACAGGTTCCAGGCGTCGTCGTCGGTATGGTAGACGGTGACGGTGAGCCGATCCCGGTCGAGGCCGAACTCGCCGGTGATCAGCCGCCAGGCGAGCTCGATCGCCCGCTCCTTGAAATAGTCGCCGAACGAGAAATTGCCGAGCATCTCGAAGAAGGTGAGATGGCGGGCGGTATAGCCGACATTGTCGAGGTCGTTATGCTTGCCGCCGGCGCGGACGCATTTCTGCGAGGAAGCCGCGGTCGAATAGGGCCGGGTCTCGAGGCCGGTGAAGACGTTCTTGAACGGCACCATGCCGGCGTTGACGAACATCAGGGTGGGGTCGTTCTGCGGCACCAGCGGCGCCGAAGGCACGATTTGATGCCCTTCGCCCCCGAAATAGTCGAGGAAGGCCCGCCTGATGTCGTTGGTCGAGGTCATGAGAGGGATTTAGGCGACATGCTGCGCTGCGGCAAGCAAGGGCTCGGACCGCGGGCGGGCGGCCCAAAACTGACGAAGTTGAAGGCTTCGAGGCCGAATCCCGTCAGCTTTGTCAGCTTTCGCGCTTCCGGGGCCGGTTGGGCGAGGCGATCGGTCGGAGCCGGGCGGAAGCGTCCCATGACGGGAACATAGCGCGAACAATGGCCAAAGACAAGGAAAGAGGATGCTGGGCGCTGCCGCGCGCGGGACGAGCCGCGCTTTTGCCCCCTTGCGCTTCGTCCGCAAAGGGTGAAGGCTGGACCTTTCCCCATGAGGCGCGCGGCCGCGTCTTCCCGCGGAGCCCGCGTGCGGCGAGCAGGAGACGCATATGCCCACCAGAGCTGCAGGCACCAGAACGATCGCGCTCGTGGGCCCCGGCGGGGCGGGTAAGACCAGCCTAGCCGAGGCCCTTCTTTTTGCCTCCGGCGCGACCGGCCGGCAGGGCTCGGTGGCCGACGGCTCGAGCGTCGGCGACGCCAGCCCCGAGGCGCGCGCCCGCGGCGGCTCGACCGAGCTCAACCTGCTGCATTTCGATTATTTGGACGACCGCTATGCGCTGATCGACGCGCCGGGATCGGTCGGCTTTGCCGCCGACGGCGCGCTCGGCATGGCCGCGGCCGATCTCGCCCTCGTCGTCGTCGATCCCGACCCGGCCCGCGCCCTGCTCGCCGAGCCGACGCTGCGCCGGCTGGAAGAGCTCGGCGTCCCGCACATCATCTTCGTCAACAAGATCGATCAGGCGCGAGGCTCGATCCAGGCCCTGCTGGAAGCGCTCCAGCCGATGTCGAAATCGCCCCTGATCGCCCGCTGGATCCCGATCCGCGACGGCGAGGCGATCACCGGCTTCGTCGATATCGCGCTCGAGCGCGCTTATTATTACCGCAAGGGCCAGCCTTCCGAGCAGAAGGAGATCCCCGCCGACCTCGCCGACCGCGAGGCGCTGGAGCGCAGCCAGATGCTCGAGCAGCTCGCCGACCATGACGACGCCCTGCTCGAGCAATTGCTGATGGACGAGATCCCGGACCGGCAGACGGTGTTCGACGACCTCGCCAAGGAGACCGGCCACGGCCAGATCGTCCCCGTCCTGTTCGGCTCCGCCCAGAACGGCTTCGGCGTGCGCCGGCTGATGAAGGCGCTGCGCCACGAGACGCCGGGGCCGGAGGCCGCGGCGGAGCGGCTCGGCGCGACCGGCAGCTGCGCGTTCGTGTTCAAGGTCAGCCATGGCGGCGCGATGGGCCGGCTTTCTTACGCCCGAATCTTCGGCGGCGCGCTCAAGGAGGGCCAGGAGCTGAAGTCGAGCGGCGGCGAGGCGGTGCGAATCGGCACATTGTTCGCCGTCCAGGGCGACAAGACCGCCAAGCTCGCCGAGGCCAAAGCGGGCGACGTCGTCGCGATCGCCAAGCTGGAGGGAGTCCATGGCGGCGAGTGGCTTGCCGCCGGCGCCGCGCCGCCGACCCCGGAGATCGCCCAGCCGGTGCGCAATTACGCGCTCGCCATCGCCACCAGGGACCGCAAGGACGACGTCCGCCTCTCGACCGCGCTGCACAAGCTCACCGAGGAGGACCGGGCGCTGACCTGGGAGCAGGACGAGGAGATGCACGAGACCCGCCTGCGCGGAGTCAATGACGAGCATCTCAAGGTGACGCTGGAGCGGCTCAGGCGGCGCTACGGCGTGCCCGTCGATTCGCGCCAGCCCGCGGTCGGCTACAAGGAATCGATTCGCAAGACGGTCACCCAGCGCGGCCGCCACAAGAAGCAGTCGGGCGGCCACGGCCAGTTCGGCGATTGCGTGATCGAGGTGAAGCCGCTGGCGCGCGGCGGCGGCTTCAGGTTCGACGACAAGATCACCGGCGGGGTCATCCCCAAGCAGTGGATCCCGGCGGTCGAGGCGGGGGTCAAGGACGCGCTCGCCAAAGGCCCGCTCGGCTTCCCGGTGGTCGACGTCGCGGTGACCCTGGTCGACGGCTCCTACCACACCGTCGACAGCTCGGAGATCGCGTTCCGCACCGCCGGCCGGATCGGCATGGCCGAAGCGCTTGCCCAGGCCGCGCCGCATCTGCTCGAGCCGGTCCAGAAGGTGACGATCACGGTGCCGAGCAACGCGACCTCGAAGGCGACCTCGGCGGTGGCGAGCCGGCGCGGGCAGATGCTCGGCATGGGCCCGCGCGAGGGCTGGTCGCGCTGGGACCTGATCGAGGCGCTGATCCCCGAGGCCGAGATGCAGGGCTTCGACGCCGAGCTGCGCTCGCTGAGCCAGGGGCTGGCGACCTACGAGGCGGAATTCGACCATCTCGCCGAGCTGAACGGAGCGCTCGCCGACAAGGTCGTCCACAAGGAGCTGGAGCCCGCCTAGACTCGGATTCGTTTGAACTCCGCCGCCGTTCGCCCTGAGCCCGAACGGGGTGGTTAGATCGCGATTGCGCCGTAGCGACAAGCGTGTTGAGATTTGATACGGTCCCGCGATGGCGGACGTCTTCCTGTCCTATGGGCGCTCCACGCGGCCGCGGGTTGCCGAGATCGGCGAGGCGATGGAAGCCGGCGGCTACAGCCTGTGGTGGGACAAGGCGCTGAACGCGTCCGACGATTATGCGATGGTGATCGAGCGCGAGATCGACGCCGCCCGCTGCGTCGTCGTCGCCTGGTCGGCGCAGGCGCGCCAGTCGCTGTGGGTGCGCGCCGAGGCCAATGAGGCGCTCGACAAGGGCAAGCTCGTCCAGATCAACCTCGACGCCTGCCGGCTGCCCTTGCCCTTCACCATGCTCCATTTCCTCGATTTCCGGCCGTGGCGGGGCGAGCGCGAGGGCTCGCCCTGGGCCGAGTTCGACGGCCGCGTCGGCGGCATGCTGCGCGGCGAGGCGTATGACGATTCGGCGGCGCCCGGGCCCGGCCCGGCGCTGCAGGGCTTCGGCAGGATGGCGCTGCTCGGCTGGGCGGCGATCCTGCTCGCCGCGCTGACCGCGGCGGCGGTGGCGATGGTCGCGACCGGCCGGCTGGCGCCGGCGACGTTCAGCGCGCTGACCCTGTTCGCGCTGGCGGCGGCCGCGATCCTGATGGCGCTCGCGGCCTTCGTGCTGGTCCGCGTCAGCCTGGCGTCGCGGCGATGAGCGGCCCGACCAACCGCCGCTTCGTGCGCAGCGCCTGGACCTTGCTCGCCTTCCAGTTCGCCGCCGCGGCGGGCGCGACCGGGCTCGCGGTCTGGGCGGCGACCAAGGTCCAGGCTCTGGTCGACCAGCGCGACCTCCTCCAGCAGCGCGTCAGCGAGCTCGAAGCGCAGCCGGCGCCAGCGCCGCCGGCGGCCGAAGCGCCGCCGGTCGAGGATGTGGCGGTGCCGGTCGAAACCCCCGCGCCGCCGCCACCGCCGCCGCCTCCGCCGCCTCCTCCACCGCCGCGCGGGCCGACGGCGACGGTGCCGGACCGCCCGGTCCGCACGCCGCCGCCGCGGCTGCGCCGGCCGCTGCCGCCGGTGATCGTTCCGGTGATCCCGACCCCGGTCCAGATCGACAAGCCGCCGCCCCCGCCGCCGCCGCCACCCCCTCCGCCGCCGCCACCCCCTCCGCCGCCGCCTCCGCCCCCGCCGCCGCAGGAGCGGCCGCGGCGCGAGCGGCCGCGGATCACGATCACGCCCTTCATCCCGGGGCTCAACCTCGGCCCGCGGCGCCCGCGGCGCGACCCGGTGCCGCCGACCGGCCAGCAGCCGCCCCAGGGTCAGCAGCCGCAGCCGGGCACCACCACCAGCCCGAACCGGGCGGTCGGCCCGGCCGGCACAATCCAGGCCCAGCCGCGAATAAGGCGGCCGCAGCCGACGACAACGCCGCCGGACCCGACTCCGCCGAAGTGACCGCGCTCGCTTGACCGGCGGGCGACAATCGGCTTCCTCGGCGTCAGACCATCCGGGAGCGCGCCATGGCCAAGAAGCTGACCTACTGGATTCTTGCCGGCCTCGTGCTCGGCATCCTCGCCGGCTGGGCGATCAACTATGCGATCGCGGACGGCACGCCGGCGGGCGACGAGCGGCTCGCCACCATCGCCGGCTATTTCTCGATCGTCACCACCCTCTTCCTGCGCCTCATCAAGATGATCATCGCGCCGCTGGTCTTCTCGACCCTGGTCGTCGGAGTCGCCCATATGGGCGATACCGCCGCGCTCGGGCGGGTCGGCGCCAAGGCGATCGGCTGGTTCGTCTGCGCCAGCCTGGTGTCGCTCACCCTCGGCCTGATCCTGGTCAATCTGCTGCAGCCCGGGGTCGGCCTCGATTTCCCGATTCCCCCCGCCGACGCCGCCAGCGGAGTCGAGCGCACCGCCTTCAACCTGCGCGACTTCATCACCCATCTCGTGCCGCAATCGATGATCGACGCGATGGCGAACAACGAGATCCTCCAGATCGTCGTCTTCTCGCTGTTCGTCGGGGTGGCGATCACCGCGATCGGGGAAAAGGCCAGGCCGCTGGTGCGGGCGACCGAGGCGCTGGTCGCGGTCATGCTCCAGATCACCAATTACGTGATGCGGGTCGCGCCGATCGCGGTGTTCGCCGCGGTCACCGCTTCGGTCGCCGAGCGCGGCCCGGCGATCCTCGGCACGTTCGGCTATTTCATCGGCAGCTTCTATTTCGGGCTGGTCATCCTCTGGGTGCTGCTGATCGGCATCTGCTTCCTGATCGTCGGCCAGCGCACCCGCCTGCTGGTCCGCTACATCCGCGAGCCGATCCTGCTCGCTTTCTCGACCGCCTCGTCGGAAGCGGCCTTCCCGCGCACGCTGGAGGCGCTCGACCGGTTCGGCGTGCCGCCGCGGATCGCCAGCTTCGTGCTGCCCCTGGGCTATTCGTTCAACCTCGACGGCTCGATGATGTACATGACCTTCGCGACGATCTTCATCGCCCAGGCCTATGGCATCGATCTCACCATCGGCCAGGAAATCACCATGCTGCTGGTGCTGATGATCACCTCGAAGGGCATTGCCGGCGTGCCGCGCGCCAGCCTGGTGATCATCGCCGCCACCCTGTCGCTGTTCAACATCCCCGAGGCCGGCCTGCTGCTGGTGCTCGCCGTCGACCATTTCCTCGACATGGGCCGGTCGGCGACCAACGTCGTCGGCAATGCCGTGGCGAGCGCGGTGGTGGCGCGCTGGGAGGGCACATTGGATCCGCTCGAGCCGCCCGAGATCGAGCCGCCGCACGCCCCCTCGCACCGGCCGCCGCCGCCGCCGGAGACCTAGGCCGTGCTCGAGATCGCGGGCATCCAGCTGCTGCCGGACTGGCCGGTCTTCCTCGGCTTCGTCGTCGCCGGGCTCGCGCTCAACATCGTGCCGGGCGCGGACATGACCTTCGTCATCGCCAGCGCCGCACGCGGCGGCCGGCGCGAGGGCGTCGTCGCGGCGCTGGGCATCGGCGCCGGCACCTTCGCCCATATCCTCGCCGCGACCTTCGGCCTGTCGGCGATCCTCGCCTCCTCCCAGGCGGCGTTCACCCTGATCAAGTGGCTCGGCGCCGCCTATCTGCTGTGGATCGCCTGGTCGCTGGTGCGCGGCGGCCACGCCCGGCCCGAGGCGCCGCGGCCCGGCCGGCACACGTTCCGCTCGGCGGCGCTGGTCAACGTCCTCAACCCCAAGGTCGCCTTGTTCTTCCTCGCCTTCCTGCCGCAATTCGTCGATCCGCAAGCGGCGATGCCGTGGCTGCAGATCCTCTGCCTCGGCCTGTGGTTCGACCTCGCCGGCACCCTGGTCAACATCCTCGTCGCGCTGGCGGCGGCGGGCGCCGCGGCCCGGCTCAGGACGGTGGCCTGGCTCGGCACGGCGGCGCGCTGGCTGGCGGCGAGCCTGATCGGCGCGCTCGCGGTCCAGCTCGCCCTGACCGCGCGCCACAGAGCCTGAAAATCCTCCCCTGCAAGGGGAGGGGGACCATGCGCAGCATGGTGGAGGGGTATCGGCGCAAGCGCTTCATTCTCGGCCGCTGATACCCCTCCACCGGCTTCGCCGGTCCCCCTCCCCCTCAGGGGGAGGATTGCTTAGGGGCCCATGCGCCGCTCCGTCACGCATAAGCGTAGGGCCCGCCCTTCCTCAGCGCTTCCGAATAAGCCGGGCGGGCGTGGATCCGCTCGAGCCAGTCGGCGATCTGGGGATGATCGGGGCCGAGGCCGGCGCGGCCGCGCGACACTTCCAAGGGGAAGCTCATCATGATGTCGGCGGCGGTGAACTCGTCGCCGGCGAACCAGTCGCGGGCGCCGAGCTCCGACTCCAGCCAGTCGAAATGGGCGGCGAGCATCTTCAGGATCGGCGCTTTCGCCGGGCGGCCGAGCAGGCCGAGCCGGTTGACGATGAGCAGGCCGAGCAAGGGCGGCATCATCGAGCCTTCGGCATAATGGAGGAAGTGGCGATAGCGCAGCACCGAGTCGCGATTCGCCGGCGGCCCGAGCCGGCCGCCCGCTTTCTCGACCAGATATTCGACGATCGCGCCGGTTTCCGCGATCGCCTTGCCCTCGCCTGGACCGGCTTCCGAGCCGCTGTCCTCGATCACCGGCGACTTGCCGAGCGGGTGGACCCGCTTCAGCGCCGGCGGCGCCAGCATCGTCTTTTTGTCGCGCTCGTAGCGGACGATCTCGTACGGCATCTCCAGCTCCTCGAGCAGCCAGAGCACGCGCTGCGAGCGCGAATTTTCGAGATGGTGGACCCTGATCATGATGGTTCGGCCTTTGCAGTGACGATCCAGGCGCCGGCCCGGAACAGGATGCGGTCGCCGGCCCGATGCCGCGCGGCGATCTCAGCCAGGGCCGCGACCGCCTCTCCGGCGGCGCGCTCGTCGAGCTCGCGCAGCAGCGCCGCGAACGGGCCGATGCGGCGGAAATAGGAGATCGCGTCGGCGAGCGGATCCTCGCCGGCGCCGGCGACGAAGTCGAAATCGAGCGGGCGAATGGCGGGCGGGGCGAAGCCGGCGCCGGTCAGGATCGCCGCGATCCGGTCCGGGTCGGCGAAGGCGAACGGGCCGGCGGCGGGCTCGGGCGCGGCGAGCGCCGCCGGCGCGAACCGTTCGAGGATCGGGCGCAGCGCCGTCACCCATTGATTGTCGGCGCGGCTCCGGAAGCAGGAAAAGACGAGGCGCGCACCGGCGCCGGCGAGCGCGCGGAGATGGGCGAAGGCGGCGACCGGATCGTCGAAGAACATCACGCCGTGGCGCGAGACGATGAGGTCGAAGCCGGCGCGCGCGGGCGCCCAGCGGGCGGCGTCCGCGACCTCGAAGCGCAGCTTGCCCGCCCCCGCGCCGGCGCGTTCGCGCGCCGCGGCGATCAGCGTTTCGGAAAGATCGATGCCAATGATCTCGGCCTCGGCGAGGGCGGCGGCGAGCGCGAGGCTGGTCGCGCCGGCGCCGCAGCCGACGTCGAGGATGCGGGGACGGTCGAACGCTTCCGCCGCGGCGACGGCGGCGGCGACCAGCGCCTCGTTGACCGGGGCCAGCGTGCGATCGGTGCGCCGCCATTCCTCGGCCCAGACGTCGCCGATCCGGCCGCGCCATTCATATGCTTCGGTCATGAGCCGCTCGTAGCCGCGCTTGGCGGCAATTGGAACTTGCCCGGCCGCGCCGACTTGGGCAGCGAAGGCCGCCCATGGTTTCGCCCGCCCTTCCCGCCGACACGGCCGCCATGCGCCCGGGCTTTCGCGAGTTCGTGGTGCTGATGGCGGGGCTGATGGCGCTGAACGCGCTGGCGATCGACGCGATGGTGCCGGCGCTGCCGGCGATCGGCGAGGCGCTCGGCGCGGCGAGCGACAACCAGCGCCAGCTGGTGATCGCGATGTACATGCTCGGCTTCGGCACCACCCAGCTGGTCTACGGGCCGCTCGCCGACCGCTACGGGCGGCGGCCGGTGCTGGTCGTCAGCCTGGTCCTCTACATCGGCTGCGCGATCGCCTGCGCGATGGCGGCGAGCTTCCCGCTGCTGCTCGCGGCGCGGGCGGCGCAGGGCGCGGCGGCGGCCTCGACCCGGGTGCTCGTCGTCTCGATCATCCGCGACCGCTTCGAGGGCGCGGCGATGGCGCGGCTGATGAGCCTCGTCTTCCTCGTCTTCCTGCTGATCCCGATGCTGGCGCCGACCTTCGGCCAGCTCACCCTCCTGATCGCGCCGTGGCGGTGGATCTTCCTCGGCCTTGCCATCTTCGCCGCGGCGATGCTGGCCTGGGCGCTGATCCGCCTGCCCGAGACGCTGCATCCCGAATATCGCCGGCCGCTGTCGGCGCGGGCGATATGGGGCGGCGCGCGCGAGACGGTCACCAACCGCCAGTCGCTCGGCTACACGCTCGCCTTCACTTTGATGATGGGGGCGCTGATCGGCTATCTGAACTCGGTCCAGCAGATCGTCTTCGACGTCTTCCACCGGCCCGCTTTGGTCGCGATCGTCTTCGCCGCGGTGGCGGGGCCGATGGCGGCGACCTCGTGGCTCAACTCGCGGCTGGTCGAGCGGATCGGCACCCGCCGGCTCGCCCATCTCGGCCTCGTCTCGTTCACCCTCGTCGCCGCGCTCCATCTCGGCGTCCACCGGATCGGCGAGAGCCTGTGGCTGTTCGTCGCCCTGCAGGGCCTCAACATGGCCTGCTTCGGCCTCGCCTCGGCCAATTTCGGCGCGCTCGCGATCCAGCCGCTCGGCCATGTCGCCGGCACCGCCGCCTCGGTGCAGGGAACGATCGGCACGATCTGCGGCGCGCTGCTCGGCATCGCCATCGGCCAGAGCTTCGACGGCAGCGTGCTGCCGCTGGAGACCGGCTTCGTCCTGCTCGGCGCGGCGGCGCTCGTCATCGTGACGCTGACCGAGCGCGGCCGGCTGTTCGGGGAGTAGGGACAGTCACTTTCACCCGCGCTGTGCGAAACGCCGCACGGCGTGCCTGAAAGTGACAGTCCCTTGCGGCCGGCGGTTCGGGGCAGAGGAGATATCCTGACAAGTCTGACAGGTCCCATTCGTCCCCGAAACTGTCACCTTCGAGCCTAGAGATCGTCCTCCGTGTCCGGGCCGACCATCAGCGCGTCGGCGACCTGGTCGGTATGGCCGCGGATCGACCGCTCGATCCGCTCGGCGACCTCGGGATTCTCCTTCAAATAGGATTTGGCGTTCTCGCGGCCCTGGCCGATGCGGATCGAATCGTAGCTGAACCACGAGCCCGATTTCTCGACCAGCCCGGCCTTGACCCCGAGATCGAGGATCTCGCCGAGCTTGGAGACGCCCTCGCCGTACATGATGTCGAACTCGACCTGCTTGAACGGCGGCGCCAGCTTGTTCTTGACCACCTTGACCCTGGTCGTGTTGCCGACGATCTCGTCGCGGTCCTTGATCTGGCCGGTGCGGCGGATGTCGAGCCTGACGCTGGCGTAGAATTTGAGCGCGTTGCCGCCGGTCGTGGTCTCGGGATTGCCGTACATGACGCCGATCTTCATGCGCAGCTGGTTGATGAAGATCACCAGGCATTTGGACTTGGAGATCGAGCCGGTCAGCTTGCGCAGGCTCTGGCTCATCAGCCGCGCCTGCAGGCCGACATGGCTGTCGCCCATCTCGCCCTCGATCTCGGCCCGGGGCACCAGCGCGGCGACCGAATCGACGACGAGGATGTCGACCGCGTTGGAGCGGACCAGGGTGTCGGTGATCTCGAGCGCCTGCTCGCCGGTGTCGGGCTGCGACACGATCAGGTTGTCGACGTCGACGCCAAGCTTGCGGGCGTAGATCGGGTCCAGGGCATGCTCGGCGTCGATGAAGGCGGCGACTCCGCCGGCCTTCTGCGCCTCGGCGACCGCGTGCAGCGCCAGCGTCGTCTTGCCCGAGCTTTCCGGCCCGTAGACCTCGACCACCCGGCCGCGCGGCAGGCCGCCGATGCCGAGCGCGATGTCGAGCCCCAGCGAGCCCGTCGAGATCGTCTCGATCTCGATCGCCTCGCGCGAGCCGAGCCGCATCGCCGAGCCTTTGCCGAAGGCGCGGTCGATCTGCGCCAAAGCGGCGTCGAGCGCCTTCTGCTTGTCCGTGTCCATCGGGCTCCTGTCGGAAACGACGTGTAGTGAGGCCGTCATTGGCTTGTCTCCCCGTATTGCGTCGGCGCGCGCCGATCAATGGACGATGCCGTACATCGTTTGTTCCCGGAGAACAAGTAGGAAACTAGCAGCGTCAGTGCGAGTTCGCGTTACGGCCCGAAAGGAGTCGCATAGCCCGGGGAAAGCGGGGTTGAGGTAGATTCGTTGTGACCGGCGTTGGCGGCAGGTCCAGCTGAAACCGCGGAGAAAAGCGACCACCCAAGGTGGCGAATCGGGAACTGGGCGTCGAGCATGACCCCTGCCTGCATACTCGCGCCCGATAGTGTGATCAGACAGATTTTTGCGCGGCTCCCGGCAAAAACCAGATGGCTCTGACGACATGTCCTACCAACGCCAAGCAGAGGCCAAGCTTGAACAGAGATCCTCCAATTGTGAATGCAGCACTCATGCTAGCTGCGGCATTTAGGGCGTCAAAACCGCTGCCGTAACGATTGGCTTGGCCCATGGCCACCAGGATGAGCAACATCGCCAAAGTCATAAGCAACCATCCGATGACCAATAGCGTGCTTCCATCTGGTCGAGTCCGGCTTGTGGTCGGAGCGACCTGCGTTGGTGCGGCGACTGTTGCCGATGCAAAGGCATGCCCGCAATTTTGGCAAGTTGTCGCGTCGTCGGGATTCTCGGCCGAACATTGCAGACAGGTTTTCATATATTCCCCCCACAGCCAGAGCTATCATCTAATAGAGCCCTGAATATCTAACTGTTTAGCGATAGCTAGTTGAGTCGGTATTTTTTAGAGTGCCGAACTTAGAGGTTCGCCCCGCAGGCGCGCGCGAGCGCGGGCTCGATCGCGTCGATCGTATAGGGCTTGGCGAGCACCGGCGCGGCGGCGTGGGCGGCGGGCGGCGGCTCGATATGGCCGCCGGTGGCGAGCACGAACGGGGTGCCGGCGGCGGCGAGCCGGTCGGCGACCGGCCAGACCTGCTTGCCGTCGCGCAGCGAGACGTCGAGGATCGCGACCTCGAAGCCGCCGGCCTCGACATGGCCCAATGCCTCCTCGACCGAATCGCAGCAGGCGACGATCCGGTGGCCGAGCGTCTCGAGGAAGTCCTCGAGCATCATCGCGATCAGCGGCTCGTCCTCGACGATCAGGATCGATCTTTGGGGCCCCGGCATGGGGAGGCCCTTAGCGGTTGTTACGCAAAGGAAAAGAGGTAATCGCGCGCACGGGAGTCATCCCGGCGAAGGCCGGGACCCATGAACGCCGATTGTTGAGGGGATGCACAGCAGCCGCGCCCCTTCGCCACGGTCCGAGTTCATGGGTCCCGGCCTTCGCCGGGATGACTCGAGGGGGGCAGGGGATCGAAGCCGAGCAGGCTCACCGCCAAATCGCGCCAGTCGGGATTTTCCTCCTCGATCCGCCGGATTTTCCAGTCTCGCTTCCACTCCTTCATCCGTTTCTCGCGCAGAATGGCGTCGCTGATGTCGTCATAGGTCTCGACATAGACCAGCCGCTTTACGCCATATTTGCGAGTGAAGCCGGGCACGAGGCCCTCGCGGTGCTCGTACATCCGCTTGGGAAGGTCCGTGGTGACGCCGACGTAAAGCGTGCCATGCCTTCTGCTGGCGAGGATGTAGAGATGCCCGGCCACGAAGCGCCTTCCTAGCGCAATGAGGTGGAATTGGAACGGAGTCATCCCGGCGAAGGCCGGGACCCATGAACGCCGGCTTTCGAGGAGAGGCACGGCAGCCGCGCCCCTTCGCCACGGGCCGCGTTCATGGGTCCCGGCCTTCGCCGGGATGACTTCTCTTCTCTCCTCTCCCCTTCCCTCCCCCTCTATTTCCCCGCCAGCAGCACGTCGCGGACCGTCTCGGCGAGCTGCTGGACCGAGAAGGGCTTGGCGAGGAAGGCGACGTTGGGGATGTCGATCGATTTGCGCAGCTGCTCCTCGGCATAGCCCGAGATGAACAGGATCGGCAGATCGGGGTGCATCTTGCGCGCGGCGCGGACCGTGGTCGGCCCGTCCATGGTCGGCATGACGACGTCGGAGATCATCAGATCGACCTTGTCCTCGCGGCCGAGGATCTCGAGCGCCGCCTCGCCATTCTCGGCGACCAGCACAGTGTAGCCGTGGCGGGTCAGGGCGCGCTCGGCGACGGCGCGGACCATCACCTCGTCCTCGACGATCAGCACCGTGCCGGTGCCCCACAGCTCGCCGGCTTTCTCTTTGGCCTTCGCCTTCCCCGTGGCTTCGCCGGACTGGCCGCGGTGGACCGGCAGATAGAGGGTGAAGCTGGTCCCCTTCCGCACCTGCGATTCGGCGAAGATGAAGCCGCCCGACTGCTTGACGATGCCGTAGACGGTGGAAAGGCCGAGCCCGGTCCCCTTGCCCACCTCCTTGGTGGTGAAGAACGGCTCGAAAATCTTGCCGAGCAGATGCTGGGGGATGCCGATGCCGGTGTCGGTGACCTTGAGCCCGGTATAATCGCCGATCGGCAGCACGTCGCTGCCCATCCGGCGGACGTCGTCGGCCGAGACGCCGAAGGTCTGCAGGACGAGGGTGCCGCCGCCGGCCGGGTCCCTGGCGATCATCGCGTCGCGGGCGTTGACCGCGAGGTTGACGATCACCTGCTCGAGCTGGCCGGGATCGGCGCGCACCGCGCCGAGGCCGCGGCCGTGCTTGACCTCGAGCTTGACCCGCTCGCCCAAGAGCCGGTCGAGCAGATGCGAGACCTCGGCGACGACGTCGGGCAGCTGGAGGACCTGCGGCCTCAGCGTCTGCTGGCGCGAGAAGGCGAGCAATTGCCGGGTCAGGCTGGCGGCGCGGTTCGAATTGGAGCGGATCTGCTGGATGTCGTCATAGTCGCTGTCGCCGGGCGAGTGGCGCATCATCATCAGGTCGCAGGTGCCGAGGATCGCGGTCAGGATATTGTTGAAATCGTGGGCGACGCCGCCGGCGAGCTGGCCGACCGCCTGCATCTTGGTCGCCTGGGCGATCTCGCGCTTGAGCCGCGCCTCCTCGCTATTGTCCTTGAGGCTGAGCAGGACGGCGGCGTTGCCGAGGCCGCGGGCGCCGGCGACGGTCAGCGCGACCGGCTCCTCGGGGCTGGACTTGAGGCGCACCGCGAGATCGCCCGACATCGGCCGGCCGCGGCCGAAGCGGTGGACCGCGTCGGAGACCGCCGCCTTGTCCTCGTCGACGACGAGATCGCCGGGCCAGACCGGGCGTTCGGCGGCGCCGAGGCCGACGGCGCGGCGGAACACCTTGTTCAGGAAGATGAAACGGCCGTCGGTGTCGGCCAGAGCGAGGCCGAGCGGCAGGCTGTCGAGAAGCGCGTGGACGTGGGCATTGTCGTCCTCGCCGCGCGGCCCCGGAATGTCGTCGAGAAGCAGGAAGATCGAGTGGGCGGCCTCGTCCTCGCCGGCCGGGACCTGGACGATCCGCAAGGGCGGCGCGGCCTTGCCTTCGGCGGCGAAGCGGAACTGGCCGCCGGCCGAGGCGGCGAGATGGTCGACGAACGCGCTGCCCTCGATCCGGCCGCCCTCCCCCTCGGCCCGGCGGCGCCGGACCGCGAAGGCGCCGTTGGCGGCGAGCACCGTGCCGGCGGGATCGACGAGAGCGACCATCAGCCCCGCCTCGCCCATCCGCCGGCCCGCCTCGCCGCCGATCAGCCGGCGGGCCTCGCGGGCGAAATCCTCATGATCGGCGCGGGCCAGCCGCCAGAGCAGGCGATTGTCGCCGGCGCCGGCGAGCCGGACCTCGCCTTCATAGGACTGGCCGCCGATCGCGATCGGCGGCAGCGCGACGGCGCGGTCGCGGCGGGCCGTCGGCGCGGCGCGGGCGAGCGCCAGCGGCAAAGCGTCGGCGCCGAACCAGGCGCTCCAGGCACGGTTGGCGCAGAGCGGCACCCCGCCGGCATCGGTGACCGCCACCGCGAGCGCCGGGCCGGCGCTGTCGAGCGCGTCGCGGAGCAGCTGCACGTCGGGCGCGGCTTCGGCCGCCGCCTCGGCTGCCGGCTTCGCGCGGACCAGCAACAGCAGCAGCGCGCCGGCGCCGGTCAGGCCGGCGAGGAAGGCGCCGGCGAAAACGGGGTCGCCGACCGCCCAGAGCAGCAACGCCGCCGAGGCGAGGCCGGCGAGCCCGAACAGGACCAGCGGCGGATCGAGCCGGCGAGCGCGACGGCCGCCGATCGCAAGGGAAGCCGCGCCCGCCACCCTACCAGATGTAGACCCGCTGCTCGCGGGTCAGATAGAGCGGGCTTCCCGGGGCGGGATTGAAGGCGGCGTACCAGGGGTCGAGGTTGCGGACGACGGCGACGCGCTGCTCGGAGGGCGCGTGCGGATCGGTCAGCAGCCGCTGCAGCAGATTGGGCTCGCGATACTTCCGCCGCCAGACCTGGGCCCAGCCGAGGTAGAAGCGCTGGTCGCCGGTGAGGCCCTCCAGCACCGGCGCTTCGCGGCCGCCCAAAGCGTGGCGATAGGCGTCGTAGGCGACGGTGAGGCCGGCCAGATCGGCGATGTTCTCGCCCAGCGTCAGATGGCCGTTGACGTGGTGGCCGGGCAGCGGCTCGTAGGCGTCATATTGGGCCGCGAACCGCTCGGTCAGCGCGTTGAACCGCTCGCGGTCCTGCGGCGTCCACCATTCGTGGAGCGCGCCGGTCTCGTCGTAGCGGCTGCCCTGGTCGTCGAAATGGTGGCTGAGCTCGTGGCCGATCACCGCGGCGATGCCGCCGTAATTGACCGCCATGTCGGCATTGGGATCGAAGAAGGGCGGCTGCAGGATCGCGGCCGGGAAGACGATCTCGTTCCACACCGGATTGGCGTAGGCATTGATCTCCATCGGCGTCATCCCCCATTCGCGCCGGTCGACCGGGCGGCCGAGCTTGCGGAGGTTGAAATCCCAGTCCCAGGCGCTGGCGTTCATGATGTTCTGGACGAGGTTGGTCCGGCTGATCCGAACGCTCGAATAATCGTGCCAGAATTCGGGATAGCCGATCTTCGGGGTGAAGGCGCGCAGCTTGGCGCGGGCGCGCTCGCGGGTCTCCGGCGCCATCCAGCTCAAGGTCTGCAGGCGGCGGTCCATCGCCGCGATGACGTTGCGGACGAGCGCGTCGGCGGCGCGCTTCGCCGCCGGCGGGAAGTGGCGCCGGACGTAGATCCGGCTGAGATCGTCGGGAATCGCGCCGGTGACGAGGGAGACGCCGCGCTTCCAGCGGGGCTCGTTCTGCGGCGTGCCGTTGAGCACGGTGCCGCGGAAGGCGAAATTGGCGTCGACGAAGTTCTGCGACAGATAGGGCGCCGCCGAATCGAGCGCGCGGACCAGCAGATAGTCGTTGAGCACCGCTTGCGGGGTCTCGCCGATCAGCCGGGCGGTGCCGGCGAAGGCGCTCGGCTGGGCGACCAGCATTTCGCGCTCGCCGGAAACGCCCGCCTCGCGGAAATAGGCCGGCCAGTCGAAGCCCGGCGCCTGACGGACGAAATCGGCGGCCGCCCATTTGTTGTAGGTCCGCTCCTCGTCGCGATTCTGGACCCGGGTCCACTGCACCTCGGCGATGCCATGCTCGAACCGCATGATCGCGGCGGCGCGCCCGGCGGCGTTCTGCTCGCCGGCGAGGGTGAGCAGCTGGGCGAGATAGGCCTGATAGGCGGCGCGCTTCGAGGCCAGCGCCGGATCGTCGTTGAGGTAATAATCGCGGTCGGGCAGGCCGAGCCCGGACTGGCGCAGGTGGAGGATCATCTGGGTCGGGATGCGCTCGTCGCTGCCGACGAAGGCGAAGAAGGGGGTGCGGATCGCGCGCCGGGCGAACCGGCCGAGCTCGGTCGCCCACTGGCTCCTGTCCCTGATGCCCTTTATCTCGTCGAGCAGCGGCCGCAGCGGCGTGATTCCGGCGGCGTTGACCGCGGCTTCGTTCATGAAGCTGGCGTAGAAATCGCCGATCCGCGAGCCGGGGGTCCGCGCCGCCTCCTCCAGGATCGCGCGGGTGCGGTTGCGCGAGAGATCGTCGAGCACGGTGAACATGCCGTAATTGCTGCGGTCGGCCGGGATTTCGGTGGCCCGGTCCCAATTGCCGTTGGCGAAGCGGTAGAAGCTGTCGCCCGGAGCGACGCTGCGGTCCATGCCGGCGGCGTCGAAGCCGAAGCTGCCATATTGCGGACGGCTCGCCGGCGCGGCCGGGTGGTGGCGGGCATGGCCCCGGGTGGCGCCGTCGGCGGCGACGGCGAGGGTGGCGAGCGAGGTGGCGGCGGTGAGGGCGACGAGCAGCTTGCGCATGGATTGTCCCGGGGCTGAGGGTGTGTGACGGCGATATAGCAGCACGCCGCGGCCGATCAATCGCGCGCCTCGTATCTCAGCGCCCGCCGCCGCCACTTGCGCGCGGTCCACCAGCGCCAGACGAAGATCGACAGGAAATAGCCGATCGCGCCGCTGGCGAGAGCGATGATGAACAGGCCAGAGACGAGAGCGGGCGCGGCATCCGAGGCCAGCCAGGCGAGCCATTCGCCGACCGGGGCGCTGCGCGCGTACATCGCCATCACCGCCGACTTGTCGGCATGGAAGCCGAACAGATTGCCGACCGGGATCGAGGCGATGATCAGGAACGGCGTCGTGAACGGGTTGGTGAGGAAGGTCATCCCGGCGGCGATCGGGATGTTGCCGCGGACCGGCAGGCAGAACAAGGCGGCGCCGATGATCTGCACCCCCGGGATCAGGAAGAAGACGCCGACGAACAGGCCGACCGCGACTCCGCGCGGCACCGAGCGGCGGGTGAAGCGCCAGAATTCCGAATGAAGCACGCGCTGGCCGAACGGCCTGATCCAGCGGCTCTCGGCGAGCTGCTCGCGGCTCGGCATGCTGCTGGCGAAGGTGCGGGCGAGCCAGCCCGGCCGGTTGCGCTCAGCCATGTTGCCGCATCAGCCTGCCCTGCTCGCGCTTCCAGTCCTTCTCCTTCTCATATTCGCGCTTGTCGTGCGATTTGCGGCCGCGCGCCAGTGCCAGCTCGACCTTGGCCCGGCCGCGGCTGTTGAAATAGATGGAGAGCGGGACGAGCGTCATTCCCTGGCGGGCGACGGCGCCGTGCAGCTTGGCGATCTGGCGCTGGTGGAGGAGCAATTTGCGCGGCCGTTTCGGCTCGTGATTGTGGCGGTTGCCGTGGCTGAACTCGGGGATGTTGGCGTTGACCAGCCAGACCTCCTCCTCCTTGACCTCGGCATAGCTCTCGGCGATCGAGCCCTCGCCGAAGCGCAGCGACTTCACCTCGGTCCCGGTCAGCGCGATCCCCGCCTCGAACTTGTCCTCGATCGCATAATCGAACCGCGCCCGCCGGTTCTCGGCGACCACCTTCTTCTTGTCGAACTCCTCGGGGCGCGGGCGGACCATGATTCTCCAATCAGCAAATACAGCTCAAGGCTCTTGCCGCAATTGCCCTTTGAGGAGAATGAGAATGTAGAGCGCATGTTTGAAATCGCGGTCCGCCGATGTGTTTGCGGCACGCCAGTTCCCTATGGCGCGCCGTACCCTCAGACGGAGGACTCGCGCATCCGTTTCGCTAAGCGGTTCGTTGAGGTCGTAGTCGGCGCTTTCGCGCTTCGTCTGCGCGTCAATGAAGGCTCGAGCAAGGTTTTGCGCAAAGAGTGGAGCGGCAGCCAGCGGGCCGGCAGGTCCGGCCTGAAAGAACGAGTGCACAGACGCGTTGATCTGCGTTCCTCGAATTTTGTCGAATGCAGTCCGCAGTCCCCTATGTGTTACCGTCCGCGCCAGTATGCGCCTGCGTATTCGAAGATCGCTCCTCGTCCCCGCAATTCTCCTGCAGAGCTCTTCGAGAAGGAAATGGAAGATTGCGTAATATGTCGTGGAGATGCTGCGGCGAATGCGAGCACCGGGCAAGCGTCCCCGCTGCCCAGCGCGACGCCGAAGCAGACTCCTAGCGGCCTGAAGCAGCTCTTCGTCATAGGAGGCCATTAGGCCGCGTCCAGAAACCTGACGCTAGGATATCGGTCGTCTAAGTTCGCTACCTCCGATTCGATGTCTTCGAGCAGCTTTTCGAGAGCTTCGTCGTCGATATCGGCCGTCGAAAGCTTCACGGTGACGAGCAAATATTCGTCGCCCTCCTCGTTTTCAGCGGGCTCGACGGTCACGGAGTCCACACGCTTCGGCAACCGGCTGCTGATCAGGTTGGAAACTGCAGCCTGAATCTTCTTCGGCTCAGCAACCATGTCTCAGCGTCCTTCCTGGGTGCCTCATGCACGCTCCTGAGAAGATATATGGCCAAGTAATCCTTGTCCAACGACAACCAAGCCGGCCCTCAGTCCGGCGAACGGCTCCAGGTCGGCCATGCGGCAAGCACCAGCATCAGAATGACGGCGCCGCAGACCAATTCGTGCACGGCCCCCGCGAGCCATAGCTCCCACAGGCCGGACAGGGTCAGCGCTACACCCACCGCCGCCATCAGGCCGAGAAACCCCTTCTGTCTTCGGGGTAGTGCCATCAATGGAGCCCATCCATTATTCCAAGCTCGTTCCCGGTCATCTCCACGTTGGCGAACCAGCGCTCATCGGCGGCGGAGTAAAGCGAACATGTTCGGACTCCCTGGAACTCGCTCCACCGGCAGCGACGCTGAAGCGCCTCGGCCTGGGCGGGGGCAAGCGCATAACGCCATATCTCGTACGGGTCCTGAAAGCCGCCGGCCTCAAAGCCGACCAGCCTGAGCGGACCGGCGACCTGCCCCCCGAGATATTGCTGCTGGAGACGCGCCGGCCAGAGCACAAGTATGTCGACCGTGGTCGTGAGGTAGAGCAGCCCGTAACCCGCGCAGACGATCAGGGGATAGCCGATCAGGGCACCCCCGAGCCCGCCCGGTACCACGCGAAACCAGCGAGCCGCCAAAAGGAGAAACGCCCCGCCGACAATCGCAACCGGCGCCAGCAGGACGGACGCAAAGAACATCATCGCCGTATAGCCCATCGCTCAGGGCCGCGGACCGGAATCAGGCAAGGCCGGCATGATCCAGCGCCGCATCGACGGCGCGCTTGCTCGCTTCGGAGGGCGGCGTCATCGGCAGGCGGAGGTCGGAGGCGAAATCGGGGCGGACGCGGCCCAGCGCATATTTGACCGGGCCCGGCGAAGCGTCGCTGAAGAGCGCGGCGTGGAGCGGGTAGAGCTTGTCCTGAACTGTCAAAGCCGTTTGCCAATCGCCTGAAAGGCAAGCATTCTGGAAATCGGCGCAGAGGCGCGGGGCGACATTGGCGGTGACCGAGATGCACCCCCTTCCGCCCATCGCGCTGAAGCCCAAAGCCATGTCGTCATTGCCCGACAGCTGGATGAAATCCGCGCCGCAGGCGAGGCGCTGGGCGGTCACCCGGGCGAGATTGCCGGTGGCGTCCTTGACCGCGACGATATTGGCGATCTGCGCCAGCCGCGCCATCGTTTCGACCGCGATGTCGGTGATCGTGCGCGACGGCACGTTGTAGAGGACGATCGGGATATCGACCGCCTCGGCCACGGCGGCGAGATGGGCGTAGACGCCCTCCTGGTTCGGGCGGTTGTAATAAGGCGGGACGTGCAGCGCGGCGTCGGCGCCGGCCTCTTTGGCGGCGCGGGTCAGGGCGATCGCCTGGCGTGTGTCGTTCGAGCCGCAGCCGGCGATGACGGGGACCCGCCCGGCCGCGACCTCGACGCAGGCGGTCACCGCCCGGCGATGCTCGGCCGAATCGAGGGTCGCCCCCTCGCCGGTCGTCCCGCAGGGGACAAGGCCATGACTCCCCTCGGCAATTTGCCAGGCGACGAAGGCCCGATAGACGTCCTCGGCAAACGCTTCGTCGCGAAACTGAGTCACTAGAGCCGGAATCGACCCGCTGAACATCATTGCCTCCTTTCCGTCGCGGCGGCGCCTGACATAGGTGATTGCGGGCCGGAAATATCGCGGGGATATTCATGGCCTGATAAGGAGGGGGGCGTCATTCTGTCCAGCGTGCAGAGGAAAGCGGGCCTGTTGCTCCTGCTGGGAGCGTCCGCGGCGGCGGTGACGGCGCAGGGCGTGCCCGGGCCGGCGCCGCAGGGCTATGCGTCCGCGCTGTCGAGCCCGATCGCCGCCGACATCGCGCGCTGGGATGCGCTGCGGCAAAGCGATTCGCTGGCCTTTTCGGCTTATGCGACCTTCCTCGCCGGCCATCGCGGCTGGCCCGGCGAGGCGGCGATGCGCCGCGCCGCCGAGCAGCGGGTCGCGCTCGAGCCGATCCCGCCCGGCGAGGTGCTGCGCTTCTTCAGCGCCTTCCCGCCGCTGACCCCGGCCGGCCACGCCGCCCAGGCGTTCGCGCTGCAATCGACCGGCCGGCCTGACGAGGCGCGGGCGGCGGCCCGGCGGGCGTGGACCGCGGGCGTGCTGCCGCTCGACGTCGAGCAGCGGCTGCTCGCCGCCTTCGGCGGCAGCTTCGGCGGCGACGATCACGACCGGCGGATGGAGGTGCTGCTCGGCAATGGCGACAGCCAGAGCGCGGCCCGCACCCTGATGTGGGCGCCGGCGGCGAGGCGCAGCCTCTACGAGGCGCGGCTGGCGCTGCAGACCCGCGCGCCGGACGCCTATGAGCGGGTCGCCGCGCTCGACCCGGCGTTCCGGCGCGACGGCGGCCTGCTGATCGACCAGGCGATCTGGCTCAGGAACACCAGCCAGAGCGCGGCGGCGCGCGAGCTGATCGCCTCGCGCGGCCGGCTGGAGCGGCCGGCGGTCAATCCCGCCCGCTATCTCGACACCGCTTTGACCCTCGCCCGCGGCGCCGCCAACGACCGCCAGTGGACCACCGCCTACAACATCGCCGCCAGGCTCGACGATCTCTACGCGCCCGGCACCGACGTCGCCGGCCGCCCCTATGACGAGCGCGACGACTATACCAGCCTCGCCTGGCTCGGCGGCAGCACCGCCTTGTTCCGGCTCGGCCGGCCCGCCGACGCGGCGCGCCTGTTCGAGCTCTACGCCCGCGCCGCGCGCTCGCCGCAGACCCGCGCCAAGGGCTTCTACTGGGCCGCCCGGGCGGCCAATGCCGCCGGCAATTCCGGCCAGGCGAGCGCCTGGCTCGAACAGGCGGCGGCGAGCCCCGACCAGTTTTACGGCCAGCTCGCGCTCGAGCGGCTCGGCCGGACCGCGCCGCCGCCGCCGGTGCCGCCCGCCGCCGACCCCGCCGAGCGCGCCGCCTTCGCCGCCCGCCCGCTCGCCGAGGCGGTCCGCTATCTCGGCATGACCGGCCGCCGCGGCGACCAGACGGTGTTCGTGCGCGCGCTCGCGGTCCAGCTCCAGAACGACCGCGAGCGCGCCGTCGCCGGCGAGTTCGGCCGCGCCATCGGCCGGCTCGACCTCGGCGTCTGGGCGGCGCGCGAGGCGCGCACCACGGGCGACAGCTTCTACGCCCGCACCGCCTTTCCCGAAGTGCCGATCCCGCCCGCCTACCAGCGCAACTGGGCGTTCGCCCACGGCATCATGCGCCAGGAAAGCTCGTTCGAGCGCAGCGCGGTGAGCAGCGCGGGCGCGCGCGGGATGATGCAGCTGATGCCCGGCACCGCGCGCCAGTCGGCGGGCCGGGTCGGCGTTCCCTACGACCTCTCGCGGCTGACCGAGGATCCGCAGTACAACATCCTGCTCGGCAACCATTTCCTTGCCGAGCTGATGGACGAATGGGGCGGCAACGCGGTGCTCGCCGCCGCCGCCTACAATGCCGGCAGCGGCAATGTCAGGCGGTGGATCGCGAGCAACGGCGACCCGCGCATGCCCGGCGTCGACGTGGTCCGCTGGATCGAGGAGATCCCGTTCACCGAGACCCGCAACTACGTCCAGCGCGTGCTCGAGAATGCGGTCGTCTACGACCTCATGAACCCCAGCCGGCAGGGCGCTCCGATGCGGCTGCGCATCTCCTATTTCCTGGGCCAGAGCCCGCGCGGCTGACCCCTCCTCCCCCCGGGAAGTGGCAGATGACCGACCGCCCGAATTACATCACCCCGGCCGGCTTCCGCGCGCTGCGCGAGGAATATGAGGCGCTGTTCGCCGGCGAGCGGCCGCAATTGCTCGAGACGATCGCCTGGGCGGCGGCGAACGGCGACCGCTCGGAAAATGCCGATTACCAATATGGCCGCAAGCGGCTGCGCGAGGTCGACCGGCGGATCAACTTCCTGTCGAAGCGGATGGCGGCCGCCAAGGTCACCGATCCCGCGCGCCAGCCCGACAAGAGCCGCGCCTGGTTCGGCGCCACCGTCACGCTCGCCGACGAGGACGACAGGGAGCGGGTGGTGACCCTGGTCGGCGAGGACGAAGCCGACGCCTCGGCCGGCCGGATCAGCTGGCATTCCCCGCTCGCCCGCGCGCTGCGCGGCGCCGCGGTCGGCGACAGCCGCCGGGTCGCCCTCCCCGCGGGCAGCCGCGACTATGAGGTGATCGCGATCCGCTATCCGGAGTGACTGCCGCGCGCCTGGCGCGGGGTCCGGCCGGTCCAGCGCTTGAACGCGCGCGAGAAGGCGGCCGGCTCGGAAAAGCCGAGGCGATAGGCGATCTCCTTGACCGACAGGCCCGGCTCGCGGACCAGCCCGAGCGCGAGCCGGCGGCGCAGCGCGTCGAGCAGCTCCTCGAAGGTCACGCCCTCGGCCTTGAGCCGCCGGTACAAAGTCTGCCGGCTGCAATTGAGGGCGCGGGCGACCGCCTCCATCCGGATCGAGCCCGACGGCAGGAGCGGCTCGACATGGCGCTCGACCTCGCGGCGGAAGCCGGCCGCCGGCGAATCGGGCCGGGGCGGCCGGGGCCGCGCCCGGGGAGCGAACAAATTGCTCCAGAAGGAGGCGCAGGGGTCGGGCCTGGCGCAACCGCCGCGGCCGGTGCGGCGGGTTCGATCGGCGCAAGCTGCGAACATGGCTTCAATCCCCCGCGCAAACTGCCTTGGCGTCCTAGTACAGTAATACGCCTGAAGGCCGTGCGCAAGCGCGATCCGGATCAGCCGTCGCCCTCGGCGAGCTGCGCCGCCAGCTGCTCCATCGCCGGGGTGATCGGGGGCGGCTCGGCGGGGAGCGCCGCGGCGAGAGCGTCGGCGACGCGGGCCAGAGCGGCGATCCGGGCCGCCTTCTTGTCGTTGCCGTCGATCACCGTCCAGGGCGCCCAGCGGGTGTCGGTCTGGTCGAACATGTCCCTGAGCGCGGCGAGATAGTCCTTGCGCCGCTCGCGGTTGCGGACGTCCTCGGCGGTCACCTTCCATCTTTTCCAGGGGTGGGCGAGGCGCTTTTCGAGGCGCTCGTCCTGCTCCTCGCGGGTGACGTGGAAGAACAATTTGACGATGGTCGCGCCGTCATGGCTGAGCTGGGCCTCGAGCTCGTTGATCTCGTCATAGGCGCGGCGCCATTCGGCCTCGGCGGCGAGGCCCTCGACCCGTTCGACCAGGACCCGGCCGTACCAGCTGCGGTCGAAGATCGCCGCCTCGCCCGCGGCCGGCATCAGCCGCCAGAACCGCCAGAGATAATGGTGCGCCCTCTCCTCCTCGCCCGGCGCGGCGATCGGCCAGACCTTGTAGGTGCGCGGGTCGCATTTCGCGGTGAGCCGCTGGATCGCGCCGCCCTTGCCGGCCGCGTCCCAGCCCTCGCAGACGACGACCGCCTTCCTCCGGTGGACGTGGAGCGAGACGAACAGCTGCGCGAGCCGCTCCTGGAGCGTCTCCAAGTCCTCCTTATAGTCGCCCGCATAGGGGGCGCCGGCTTCATAATCCCAGAGGTTGATCGGCATGAGCCGGAACTTAGCAGCGCGCTTATTCGGGCGCCACGACCTTGGCAGGGTCTTTGGCGGCCGTCCCGGCGGGGGACACGAGCCGGATGTGGAGCTCGCGCAGCTGCTTCGGCGTCACCTCGCCCGGCGCGTTCATCATCAGATCCTCGGCGCGCTGGTTCATCGGGAAGAGGACGACCTCGCGGATGTTGGGTTCGCCGGCGAGCAGCATGACGATCCGGTCGATGCCCGGGGCCGAGCCGCCGTGCGGCGGCGCGCCATATTTGAAGGCGTTGATCATGCCGGCGAAATTGGTGTCGACGTCGGCCTGCGAATAGCCGGCGATGGCGAACGCCTTGTACATGATGTCCGGGCGATGGTTGCGGATCGCGCCCGAGCTCAATTCCACCCCGTTGCAGACGATGTCGTACTGGTAGGCGAGGATGTCGAGCGGGTCCTTGCCCTCCAGCGCCTCCAGGCCCCCCTGGGGCATGGAGAACGGGTTGTGGCTGAAATCGATCTGCTTCCGCTCTTCGTCATATTCGTACATCGGAAAGTCGACGATCCAGCAGAATTTGAACGCATTCTCCTCGATCAGGCCGAGCTGCTCGGCGACCCGGGTGCGGGCGGCGCCGGCGAGCTTCGCCGCCTGATCGGGCTTGCCGGCGGCGAAGAACAGGCCGTCGTCGGGGCCGAGGCCGAGCGCGTCGAACAGCGCGGCGGTCGCCTCCAGCCCATGATTCTTGGCGATCGGGCCGCCGAACTCGCCGCCCTTGCGGGTGACGTAGCCGAGCCCGGCATGGCCTTCGGCGCGCGCCCATTCGTTCATCTCGTCGAAGAACTTGCGGCTCTTCTCGGCGGTGCCGGGCGCCGGGATCGCGCGCACCGCGCCGCCGCCCTCGACGATCCGGGCGAACAGGCCGAAGCCCGAGCCGGCGAACTGGTCCGAGACATCCGAGATCAGAATCGGGTTCCTGAGATCGGGCTTGTCCGAGCCGTATTTGAGCATCGCCTCCCGGTAGGGGATGCGCGGGAACGCGCCCGCTTGGGTCACGCTCTTGCCGTCGGCGAACTCCTCGAAGACCCCGGCGAGGACCGGCTCGATCGCCGCGAAGACGTCGTCCTGGGTGACGAAGCTCATCTCGAAATCGAGCTGGTAGAATTCGCCTGGGCTGCGGTCGGCGCGCGCATCCTCGTCGCGGAAGCAGGGGGCGATCTGGAAATAGCGGTCGAAGCCGGCGACCATGATCAATTGCTTGAACATCTGCGGCGCCTGCGGGAGCGCGTAGAACTTGCCTGGATGGACCCGGCTGGGCACGAGATAGTCGCGCGCGCCTTCCGGGCTCGAGGCGGTCAGGATCGGCGTCTGGAACTCGGTGAAGCCCGCCTCGATCATCCGCCGCCGGATCGAGGCGATCACCGCGCTCCGCAGCACGATATTGGCGTGGAGCCGCTCGCGCCGGAGATCGAGATAGCGATATCTGAGCCGGATATCCTCGGGATATTCGGGCTCGCCGAAGACGGGGAGCGGCAGCTCCTGGGCGGCCGACTGGACGATCACCGCTTCGGCATGGACCTCGATCCGGCCGGTCGGCAGCTGCGGATTGACCGCGTCGGGGCTCCGGCGGACGACCGTGCCGGTCACCGTCACCACCGATTCGACGCGCACCCCCTCGAGCGGCTTGAAGGCGGCGTCGGCGACGTCGGTGACGATCTGGGTGATGCCGAAATGATCGCGCAGATCGACGAACAGCAAATTGCCATGGTCGCGCTTGCGGTGCACCCAGCCCGACAGCCGCACCGTCTCGCCGACCCCGGCTTCGCGGAGCTCGCCGCAATTGTGACTACGGTAGGCGTGCATCATGAGGTCCATCGTCGGGAAAGGGAGCGCGCGCAACACCGGATGCGCCCTTCCTTGTCAAGTGGCGGCCAGGGATCGAGCCGGTTCAGTTCGCAAAGCAAATGTGGTAAGTCCGGCAATTCTCATAGGCCTGTCTCATGGGGGGAAGGCGAATGATGAAGCGCGTACCGGTAGTGCCGGAGCCGGACGGCACTCTTCAAGTCATTTGCGGCGAAGATATTCTCATCGTCGAAGTGGTCAGGCAACCGAGCTTGCTTGGCGCACCCCGCGATTTTCAACCTGGCAATTTCCCCATTTACAACGATGTCGATCTGCCAATTTGGAGAAACCCCAACGACAAGACCGTCATGCTGGCCCGACCTGATAAATTTGATACGGCTTCGACGTACCAGATCATGTCGGTCCTCAAGCAAGCCTATCATGACCCCCATGCGGCGAATCCGCGGGCGCTCGTCGTTGGGCCGGTTTATGGCATCGACCTTCACGGCGTCGTGAAGTTCGCCGGCCAGATCCAGCAGCATTTCCCGGACACCCATTTCTCGATCGATCTCGGCCTGTTTCAGGGCCTCAAATGAAGGAGGCAGCCGCCTCGCTCACCGCCGACGTCGCCGCCGCGTCGACCACCCTGCGCGACACGACCAAGTGGATGGTCGCCGGCGTGGTCGCGACCGCGGCGGGCGTATTTGCCGGCAGCTCGCTCACCCATTTGGGCAGCCTCGATCCGTTCGAGGACACCGGTCGCCTGCTTCTGGCTGCCGGCGGGGCGGCCCTGGGATTTGCGGGTCTCGCCTATCTGATGAGCCGGGCGCTACCGGTGCTGACCGTCGATACCATCACCCTTCGCATGCTCGCCTCGGAACCGCGCTTCGCGGCGACGGCGACCGTCCTCAACAGCCGTTACGGCGGGCAGTTTCCCGAGGGCGTCGACGATTTGGCCTCGCTTTCGGCAAAGGTCGACCAGGCGTTCGAGCAGCGGCGCGATCCCGAGAGCATCAGCTTTCTGCAGGAGGTGGAGCGCATGCGTCCCGACATGCTGGCCGAGGCGCGGTTTCTCTATCTGCGCGACCGGTTCGACAGGATGGTCAGCGCGCTCTGGAGGGCGATTCCGCTCGCGATCCTCGGCTTCGGCATTTTCTCGTGGGCCGCGAATCCCGGGGAGCGAGCGCCACAAGAGAGTCCCGCCCCGCAGGCGGCCAGCGAGCCCTGATCGCACCGGGCGCCGACAATCGGCGGAACGCCGCTGCGGGGATCGCTTTCGATACGAATTAAGTTGGGGAAAAGGTTGTGCGCGAGCGCTTCGCGTCAGCGAAGGCGCTTTGTCAAGCGGGGACGCCCCGCTATGAGAGCCGCAAAATGCGTATCCATCCCCTCATTTCCGATTCCGAGTCCCTCGAAAAGCTCTGCGAACGGCTCGCCCGGTCCGAATTCGTCGCGGTGGACACCGAGTTCATGCGCGAGAACACCTATTGGCCGGAGCTGTGCCTGATCCAGGTCGCCAACAGCGAGGAGGCGGCGGCGATCGATCCGATGGCCGGCGGCATCGACCTCACCCCGCTGCTCAACCTGTTCGTCAACAACGAGCATGTGCTCAAGGTCTTCCACGCCGGCGGCCAGGACATCGAGATCATCTTCAACCTCACCGGCGGCACCCCCCATCCCTTGTTCGACACCCAGGTGGCGGCGATGGCGCTCGGGCTGGGCGAGCAGGTCGGCTATTCGAACCTCGTCGAAAGCCTGCTCGGCCACGGCATCGACAAGGCCGCCCGCTTCACCGATTGGGCGCGGCGGCCGCTCGACAAGCGCCAGATCGATTATGCGATCGGCGACGTCACCCACCTCGCCGCGCTGTTCCCGCGGATGCTCGAGCGGCTGAGGAAGACCGGCCGCGGCGAATGGCTCGACCAGGAGATGGAGCGGATCGCCGATCCCGCCAATTACATCAACGATCCGGCGCTCGCCTGGAAACGGGTCAAGATCCAGACCCGCCGCGCCGACGCGCTCGGCCGGCTGAAGGCGCTCGCCGCCTGGCGCGAGATCGAGGCGCGCGGCAAGAACCTGCCGCGCGGCCGGATCATGAAGGACGAGACCCTGGCCGACGTCGCCATGCATCCGCCGGCGGCCCAGGAAGGGCTCGGCCAGGTGCGCGGCCTCTCGCCCGCCTGGCGCGGCAACGACATCGGCGCCCGGATGATGGAGGCGCTCGCCACCGCCGATCCGCTGCCCGCCTCGGAGCTGCCGCCGCGCGAGGAGCGCGGCCCCGGCCTCGGCCGCGAGGGCGCTCTCGTCGCCGACCTGTTGAAGCTGCTGCTCAAGATCCGGGCGCGGGAAGCGAACGTCGCGCCGCGCCTCGTCGCCAAGGCCGAGGAGCTGGAGATGCTCGCGGCGGGACGGCGCGAAGGGCTGGCGATCCTCGAAGGCTGGCGGTTCGAGGAGTTCGGCCGCGACGCGCTCGACCTGGTCGAGGGCCGGCTCGCCTTCGCGATCCTCAATGGCAAGCTGGTGATGACCCGGACCGAGCTGGAAGCCGAGCGATGAAAGCCGCTTTGCTCGCTTTCGCCCTGATCGGCTGCGCGGGAATCGCGGCGGAGCGGCCGCCGGCGGGAACCTGCGACGCCGGACGCCTGTCCCGGCTGGTCGGCCGCCCCGGCACGCCGGAGCTCGGCGCCGAAGCGCAGCGGCGGAGCGGCGCGGCGCGGCTGCGCTGGATCCGGCCGGGCGACATGGTGACGATGGATTTCAGCCCGCAGCGGCTCACCATCCGCCTCGACGCCCAGGGGCGGATCGACCACTTCATCTGCGGCTGAGCGGCCTAACCGACCGCCATTTCCGGGCGCAGGCCCATTTCGCCGGCGAGCGTCTTCAGCCGCCGCTCGACCGTCTCGCCGAGCAAGGCGGCGTCGCGCTCGGCGACCTCGAGGCGCAGCGCGTCGCGGTCGCGCGCGAGGCGGCTTCGGCTGAGGCCGCCGGCGACGCCGCCGCTGAGCCGCTGGCCGAGGCGCATGGCGAGGCCCCAATTGGCGGCGCGGCGCAGCTTCTCCGCGCTGCACAAAGCCGCGACCGCCGGATAGGGCAGCGCCCGGCCGCCGCCGAAATTGCAGAACAGCGCCTGGGCGACCATCACCCGGCCCGGCGCGTCGATCGCCACCCAATTGCCGTGCAGCGCCATGTCGATGCCGCGCTCGGCGCGGAAATCGGGATGGGCGGTCCAGCCGATGTCGGCGAGCAGGCAGGCGGCGAGCCGAAGCCGCGCCATCTTCGGCCCGTCCTCGAAGGCGGGCGCGATCCAGGCGTCGAGCAGATCGCCGTGCTGCTCGAAGCGGCCGAGCCCGGCGCCGGCCTCGCGCGCCGCCTCGATCAGCGGGTCGAGCGCGCGCTCGTCCGGCGGCAGCTCGTCGTAGAGCAGGCCTTCGCGGATGCCGAAGCTGGAGACGGTGAGCCGGTCGGGAGCGAGCACGCCGACGAGAGCCGCGAGCAGCGCATTGGCGTTGGGCAGGGTCGGGAAGCGCGACAGCGACACGGAAGGGATGTCGCGGAAGTCGCCTTTGTCCATTTTCGCCAGCGCGGCCTTCAACTCCTCGACCCTGCCGACCGGCATTTCGTGCTGGTGGGTGATCGGCAGCGGATGATCGCTCAGCGCCATTTCCAGCCGGGCAAGGGTCCGCCAGCTGCCGCCGACCAAGTAGAAGGGCCGGCCCGAAGCGGCGCCCTCGAAGCCGGCGCCGGCGACCGCCTTGGCCACCTTCCTCGCGAACGACCTCTCGCCTTTCTCCATCAGCGCGTCGAGGCGCAGCACCCCGAGCGGCAGCGAGGCGCGGCGCCCGACCCGGCCGCCGGAGACCTCGACCAGCTCGAGGCTGCCGCCGCCGAGATCGCCGACCACGCCGTCGGCGTCGGGGATGGCGGAAAGCACGCCCTGCCCCGCCCTCTTGCCCTCCTCCTCGCCGGAGAGGATGCGCGGCTCGAAGCCGAGCCGGCGGACCCGATCGAGGAAGGCCTCGCCGTTCGAGGCCTCGCGCACCGCGGCGGTGGCGACGGTGCGGGTGCGGACCACCTTCATCTGCGCGACCAGCAGGCGGAAGCGGTCGAGCGCGGCGAGCGCGCGGCCTTGCGCCGCCTCGCCGATCGCGCCGACCTCGCGGCCGAGCCCGGCGAGCACCTTCTCGTTGAAGATCACCGAGGGGATTCGCTTGGCCCCCGAATAGACGACCAGGCGGACCGAATTGGAGCCGATGTCGATGATCGCGACCGGCTGCTCCGCGAACATCGCCGGGACCTAATCGAGGCCGCGCGGGATGGTGAGCTTGCGCGGGGTCGCGCCGCTCGAGCGCAGCGCCGCGCCGCGCCCCGAAAGCGACGGGTTGGTCATGAAATAGGTGTGGAGGTTGAACGGCTTCGCCCCGGGCCCCGGCGCCAGCCGCGTGTAGCTGCCGTCGGCGTTCAGGCGCCAGCTCTGCTCGTTGTCGATGATGTTGGCGACCATCACCTGGTCGAGAATCTGGGCGTGGACGGTGTCGTTCTCGATCGGCAGCGCATATTCGACCCGGCGGTCGAAATTGCGCGGCATCCAGTCGGCCGAGCTGATCAGCACCCTCGCCTCGCGGTTGGGCAAGGCGTCACCATTGCCGAAGCACCAGATCCGGCTGTGCTCGAGGAAGCGGCCGACGATCGACTTGACGCTGATATTCTCGGAGAGCCCGGCCACCCCGGGCCTGAGGCAGCAAATGCCGCGGATGACGAGGTCGACGTCGACCCCGGCCCGGCTCGCTTCGTAGAGCCGGTTGATGATCGCCGAATCGACCAGCGAGTTCATCTTCGCCCAGATCCCCGCTTCCTTGCCGGCTTTGGCGTTGGCGATCTCGGTGTCGATCAGGGCGCAGAGCTGCTCGCGCATGTTGTGCGGCGACATCGCCACCAGCTCGAGCCCGCGCGGCTCGATATAGCCGGTGATGTAGTTGAAGATGTGGGAGACGTCGCGGCTGACCCTGGGATCGGCGGTGAAGAAGCTCAAATCGGTGTAGATGCGCGCGGTCACGGGATGATAGTTGCCGGTGCCGAGATGGCAGTAGGTGCGGTAGCTGCCCTCCTCGCGGCGGACCACCATCGACATCTTGGCGTGGGTCTTCCATTCGATGAAGCCGTAGACGACCTGGACACCGGCGCGCTCGAGCGCGCTCGCCCACATCAGATTCTGCTCCTCCTCGAAGCGCGCCTTCAATTCGACCACCGCGGTCACCGACTTGCCGGCCTCGGCGGCCGAGATCAAAGCCTGGATCACCGCCGATTGCTTGCCGGCCCGGTAGAGCGTCTGCTTGATCGCGACGACGTCGGGATCCGCCGCCGCCTGGCGAAGGAAGGCGAGGACGACGTCGAAGCTCTCATAGGGATGGTGGACGACGATGTCCTTGGCCCGGATCGCGGCGAAGCAGTCGCCGCCATATTCGCGGATCCGCTCGGGAAAGCGCGGGCTGAACGGCGGGAATTTGAGGTCCGGCCGGTCCTCCTCGACGAGGGCGGCGAGATCGGCGATGCCGAGGAAGCCGGTCGATTCGTAGACCAAGGCCTCGCTGGCATCGACCCCTTCGCGGATCAGCGCTTCGAGCTCGTCGGGCATTTCCTCGAGCTTCAGGCGGATCACCCGGCCGCGGCGGCGGCGCTTCAACGCGGTGCGGTAGAAGCGGACGAGGTCTTCCGCTTCCTCCTCGATCTCGATGTCGCTGTCGCGGATCACCCGGAAGGCGCCGCCGCCGAGCAGCCGGTAGCCGGGGAAGAGGGTCTCGATCTGGCGGCGGATCGCGGTCTCGATGGCGACGTAGCGCGCCGCCTCGCCGGGCAGGCGGATGAACCGCGGCAGGCTCGCCGGCACCATCAGCAGCTCGCGGATCGGCGCGCCGTCCGAAGCCCGCTTCAGGTCGAAGAGCAGCGAGAAGCCCTTGTTGGGGATGAACGGGAAAGGGTGGGCCGGGTCGATCGCCTGGGGAGTCAGCACCGGAAAGATATGGTCCTGGAAATGGCGGTCGAGCCAGGCCGCCTCGTCGCCGCCGATCTCGTCGCCGGCGACCACGGCGACGCCGGCGGCGCGCAGCGCCGTCCGCAGCTGCGACCAGACCTCCTGCTGGCTGGCGGTGAGCGCGTCGGCCTCGCTGGCGATCGCGGCGAGCTGCTGGCCGGGATTGAGGCCGTCGTCCGAAGGCTCGTCTATTCCGGCAAGCTGCTGCCCCTTGAGTCCGGCGACCCGGACCATGAAGAATTCGTCGAGATTGCTGCCCGAGATGGAGAGGAAGCGGAGCCGCTCGAGCAGGGGATGGGCGGAATTGCACGCCTCCTCCAGCACCCGGCGGTTGAACGCCAGCCAGGAAAGCTCGCGGTTGAAATAGAGCGGCGCGCCGGCGGCGGGCAGATCGGCGTCGTTGGCGGCAAGGCGCATCACTCGGCCTCGCGGGCGCGCCGGATCAGGCCCGATTCCTCGAGCGCCCGCCGGGCCAGCGGGACGGTCATCCGGCGATGGTGCGAAAGCATCACGCGGTCGAGGATGTCGACGATCATGAGCACCGACACATAGCTGCGTTCGACGCGCGGGACCAGATAATCGGCAAGCTCGCCCGGAGCGGCGATGCCGCGGTCGCCGAGCAGCTTGACGATCAGCTGCCCGATCAGGACGTCGTCGGGCGGGCCGATCTCGACCTGGGGCGTCGCCGCCAGCCGCGAGCGCAGGTCGGGAAGCTTCACCTGCCATTGCGGCGGCGGCCGGCCGGCGACGATCAGCAGCGGCTTGCGCCGCGCCTGGGCGTCGTTCCAGGCATGGAACAGGGCCTCCTCGTCATGATCCTCGGCATCGTCGAACAGCCGGCCGCCGGTCTTGCGCACGAAGATCCGGCCGAGCAGGCTGCGGCCCGATTTGCGCGGGCCGGTGACCAGGGTGGCCATGACCGGCCACAGCGACCAGCGGGTGAGGTGATCGAAAGCGGCGCGATTGGCGTCGGAGAGGAGGAAGTCCTCCTCCTTGTCGGCCACCGGCCAGGCGAGGGGCAGCGCGATCTGGTTCAGCGCGAGATCCTCACTGTGCTGCCGCTGACCACCTGCACCTGCCAGCCCTGCGCCTGCAGCGCCGCCTGGAACGCGGCGGAATCGCCGACGAAGTTCACCCGCATGATCGAGGTGCCGCCGAGCGCGAGGCTGGTGGTGATCGCCGAGGTGACTCCGTTCACCCGGCTGACCGAGACCTCGGCCTGCTGGACGGCGCCCGCATCGGGGGTCGCGACCTGGACGCTGAAGGTGGTGGTCTGCCCGGCGGGCACCTGCGCGCCCATCTCCTCGGCGGGCGGCGCCGCGGTCTCCTCGGGCGGCAGCGGCGGCAGCGGCGGCTGGACGATGACCAGGGTCGGATCGGGCCTGAGCAGGCCGCGGCCGAGCGCCAAAGCGTAGAGCAGATCGAGCCGGCGCACGCCCTCGTCGAGCATGCGCGGAATGTCGGCGCTGTTGCGGGCGGTGAGCTCGAAGCGGCCGAGCAGCAGATTGTCCGGGCCGTAGCGGGCCGAGAAGATGCCGATCGCCGGGCCGCCCGGATAGGCGCGCCGCAATTCGAGCTCGGGGACGACGATGTCGGCGGCGCCATATTGGTCGAGCAGCATCCGCCACCAGCCGCGCCCGCGCCGCTTGCTCTGGGCGAGGTTGAGCACCAGGGGGTCGATGCCGGTACCGGACGGGCGGACATAGTCGATCGGGCTGTTGGCGGTGCGGAACTGGGCCCAGGCGCGCTGCCAGTCGTTGCGATATTCGAAGCTGTAGGCCGACGAGCCGGTGCGCATCACCGGGATGACCAGCATCGGCGCCGACCGCCGGGTCAGGCCCGAGACGCCGAGCATCTGGCCGGTGCGGGCGCGGTCGAACAGCACGCCCAAACGGGCGATGTAGCGGGTCGGGCCGATCTGCTCCTGTTCGATGACGATGCCCGAGACGATCCCGTTCAGCACCGAATCGCTGAGCACCGGCGCCTGGGCGAGCGGCCGGTTGTGGGTGCGCGCCCACAGCATCCGCCAGCCGAGCGACTGGGCGCGGCGCCAGCCTTCGAGCCGTGCCTTCTCCGCGGTCTCGGCGCTGACGTCGACCTCGACGCCGAGGATCTCGAAATTGGAGGTGCTGTCGATCGGCGGAATGCCGCGCTCGGCGCCTTCGAGCTGGGCGTAGAGAATGCCCGCCCCGGCCAGCAGCAGGGCGGCGACGGCCGGAATCAGGAAGGCAAGCGGGCGGCGGGCAGGCGTCACGCTGGCCTTTTGGCGAGTTGGCCGTGGAAATCCAAGCGCGTTGTGGGTAGCGGTCCTTCGATACGCGGCTTCGACAAGCTCAGCCGCTACTCAGGATGAGCGGTTTCATTATCCGCTCATGCTGAGGAGGGACTGAGCCTGTCCTTCGATACGCGGCTTCGCCAAGCTCAGCCGCTACTCAGGATGAGCGGAATTAGGAAAACCCGCTCATGCTGAGTAGGCATTGAGCCTGGCGAAATGCCGTATCGAAGCACAGGCTCACCGGCTCCTCAGGATGAGCGGCTGGGCTAGAGGAAAAATGATTTGAGCGAGGACGAATCCTACACCTACGCCAAAGCGGGCGTCGACATCGCCGCCGGCAATGCGCTGGTGAAGGCGATCGCGCCGCTCGCCAGGACGACCGCGCGGCCCGGCGCGGATGCGGCGCTCGGCGGGTTCGGCGGCTTTTTCGACCTCAAGGCGGCGGGCTATGCCGATCCGCTGCTGGTCGCCGCCAATGACGGCGTCGGCACCAAGCTGAAGCTGGCGATCGAGGCCGGCCGCCATGGCGGCGTCGGCATGGATCTCGTCGCGATGTGCGCCAACGATCTCGTCGTCCAGGGGGCCGAGCCGCTCTTCTTCCTCGACTATTTCGCCTGCGCCAGGCTCGATCCGGTCGTCGCCGAGGCGGTCATCGAATCGATCGCCCGGGGCTGCCGCGAGGCCGGCTGCGCGCTGATCGGCGGCGAGACCGCGGAGATGCCGGGCATGTACGCCGAGGGCGATTACGACCTTGCCGGCTTCTGCGTCGGCGCGGTCGAGCGCGGCCGGGCGCTGACCGGTGCGGCGATCGAGGCCGGCGACGTCATCCTCGGCCTGGCCTCGTCCGGGGTCCATTCGAACGGCTTTTCGCTGGTCCGCCGGCTTGCCGCCGATAAGGGCTGGAAGCTGGACCGGCCAGCGCCGTTCGACCGGGACCGGCTGCTGATCGAGGCGCTGCTGGCGCCGACCCGGATCTACGTCCGGCCGCTCTTGCCGCCGATTCGCGCCGGCAAGGTGCGCGGGCTGGCGCACATCACCGGCGGCGGCCTGCTCGAGAACATCCCCCGAATCCTGCCCGGCGGCCTCCATGCAATGGTGGAGGCGGACAGCTGGCAATTGCCGCCGCTGATGGCCTTCCTGCAGGGGCAGGGGAATATCGAGCCCGAGGAGCTCGCCCGGACCTTCAATTGCGGCATCGGCATGGCCGTGATCGTCTCCGAACAGGATGTGAAAGACGTTGCGGATAGGCTTGATAAGGCTGGCGAACATGTGTTTCGCATCGGCCGGATCGAAGCCGGCGCGAAGGGCTGCACCGTGCGCGGCCCGGCCGGCACCTGGAGCGCCCGCGAGCGCTGGTCGGCGACCCATCATGGCTGACAAGGTCCGGGTCGCGGTGCTGATCTCGGGGCGCGGCTCGAACATGCTCGCCCTTTCCGAATATCGCCGCCGCGACCCGGAGCGGGCCTATGAGATCGTGCTGGTCGCCTCGAACGTGCCGGCGGCGCGCGGGCTGGTGGTCGCCAAGCGGCTCGGCCTCAAGACCTGGTCGCGGCCGCACCAGGGCCTGTCGCGCGAAGCGTTCGACGAGGCGCTCGACGCGGTGCTGCTCGAGCATCGGGTCGAGCTGATCGCGCTGGCCGGGTACATGCGGCTGCTCTCGCCCGGCTTCGTCGACAAATGGCGGGGGCGGATCCTCAACATCCACCCGTCGCTGCTGCCGCTGCACAAGGGCCTCGACACCCACCAGCGCGCGATCATGGCCGGCGACGAGCATGGCGGCTGTTCGGTCCATCTGGTCACCGCCGAGCTCGATTCGGGCGAGGTCCTCGCCCAGGCGAAGGTCAGGATCCTGCCGCGCGACGATCCCGAGAGCCTCGCGGCGCGGGTGCTGGAGGCCGAGCACCACCTCTATCCGGCGACTCTCGACGCTTATGCGGCAACGCTGAGAGAGGGCCCCTCCCAAGATCCTCCCCTGTAAGGGGAGGGGGACCATGCGCAGCATGGTGGAGGGGTATCAGCATCCGAGAATTGTCTCTCACGCTGACACCCCTCCACCGGCTTCGCCGGTCCCCCTCCCCCGCTGGGGGAGGATCTAAAGCAGGCAGACGTTCGTCCCGCTGAGCCAACGCCCTGCCGTAGTTTCGTTGCATTGGCGCAATGGCGCCGCCACAGGGCGAGTCGGATCACGGGACGGGGCGTATCTTCCTCCGGGATTAAGACGTGAAATGCGGCACCGCGCCGGGGCTTTTGCCCGGCTGCCCGGCCCTTTCGCGCAAGTGTTGGAGTCTTGAATGTCGTTATTTGGAAAGCCTCTGGCGGTGGCGCTCGGCGTCGCCGTGCTTTCCGGCACCGCTCTGGTGCCACTCGCCAGCGCCCCGCAAGCCCGGGCGCAGGTCGTCGAAGCCCCGGCCGCGATCGCGCCCGCTCCCCTCCCTCCGGTCGAGGATGCGACGCCGGCGCCGGCGCAGGTTGTCGCCGAGATCGACGCGGACGAGCTCGAATGCCTCGCCAAGGTCGTCCTTCACGAGGCCGGTAACCAGTCCCGCACCGGCCAGCTCGCCGTCGCCCAGGTGGTGATGAACCGGGTCCGCTCGCCGCGCTTTCCGGATACGGTCTGCGCCGTGGTCATGCAGCGCGGCCAGTTCTTCAACGTCCACGCCTACAATCCGCGGCGCGATTCGCGCTGGCGGACGGCGGTCGAGATCGCCCGCGACGCGCTCTCCGGAACGAGCGGGCCGGTGATCGGCCAGGCGCTGTTCTTCCACGCCGCCTCGGCGGCGTCATTCCGGCGGACGCGAGTCGGCCGGATCGGCGACCACGTCTTCTACCGCTGAGCCGGCGAACCTTTTTTCCTTCGCCGACTGCCACCAGCCGCGCATCGTCTCGACCGGCCGGTTGAGCCCGACCGCGGCGGTGGCCGCATACCAGCCCTCGGCGGCGCCGATCAGCCGCTCGGAGACGGGTCCCGGCGGCAGATCGTAGCACCAGCCGCGGATCGCGTGGGCGTTGAACACGGCCAGGAACAGGGCCGCAGCGGCGATCGCAATGCTCGTCCAGCGCAGCGGCTGCGGCAGCGGCCCGGGCGGCGCCGGCAGGTCGACCGGCGACAGCGTGTCCTCGAGCCCCGCCGGCCCGGGGAGCGGCTCCCGCTGCGCCTTCTTGCTTCCGGCCACGACCGCCTCCCCTCCTAGAACTGGTAATAGATGAACGGCGCGACGCCTTCCGGGCGCATCGCGTCGACGATCAGGATGAATATTCCGGCCGCGAGCCCGACCGGCAGCGCCGGCAGCGCCCGGATCCGCATCGCCACGTGCTGGATGCTGTGCGGCGGGAAATAGTGGAACGACATGCCGAGCAGGATCAGCACCAGCAGCAGCGGAGTCAGCGCCATCGCTCCGCCGCCGCCGCCGAAAATGCCGGCGAGATAGGCAAGCGCATCCGGGAAGCTCGCCGCGCGGAAGAAGATCCAGCCGAGGAGGACGATGTGGAAGGTGACGATGACGCCGAGCAGATGCGGCAGGGCCGGCCAGGCCTTCGGCCGGAACTCGCGCCACAGCCGCTCGGCGACGAGGACGGTGCCGTGGAGGGCGCCCCAGATCACGAAGTTCCAGCTGGCGCCGTGCCACAGGCCGCCGAGCAGCATCGTCGTCATCAGCGCCAGGCAGAGCCGGCGAAGGCCGTGCCGCGAGCCGCCCAGCGGCACGTAGAGATAGTCGCGCAGCCAGCTCGACAGGCTGATGTGCCAGCGCCGCCAGAAATCCTGCAGCGAGCGGGCCCGGTAGGGCTGGTTGAAATTGTGCGGGAAGCGGTAGCCGAGCAGCGCCGCCAGCCCGATCGCCATGTCGCTATAGGCGGAGAAATCGCAATAGATCTGCACCGCATAGCCGTAGGCGCCGAAGATGAGGTCGGTGCGGCCATAGGCGGCGGGGTCGCCGAACACGCCATCGACCAGCCCGGTCGCCAGCTCCGAGGCGATCACCGCTTTCTTGAACAGCCCCCAGACGATCAGCGCGATGCCCATCGCCGCCATGCCGCGGGTGAGCTCGGGAACCTGCCGGAACTGCGGGATCAGGTGGGAGGCGCGGACGATCGGGCCGGCGACGAGGTGCGGGAAGAAGCTCATCAGCAGGGTCATGTCGAGCAGGCTCGCCGGCTCGGTCTCGCGCCGGTAGAGATCGATGACGTAGCTCATCGCCTGGAAGGTGAAGAAGGAGATGCCGACCGGGAGCACGATCTGGATGATCGCCAGGTCGCGCTGCCAGCCGAGCGCATGGAGCAGATGCTCCACCTGGACCATGAAGAAGCCGTAATATTTGAAGGTGGCGAGGATCGCGAGGTTGGCGGCGATGCCGAGCGCGAAAGCGAGCCTGCGAGGGGCCGGCCGGGCGTCGAACAGGACGATCAGCCGCCCCAGCCCCCAGTTGAGCAGGCCGCTGGCGATCAGCAGCGCGACGAACTTCACGTCCCACCAGCCGTAGAAGACCCAGGAGGCGACGAGAATCAGGATCTTGCGCCATTCGTTGCTGCCCCTGAGCAGCCAGGACGCGGTGTAGACGATCAGGAAGAAGATCCCGAAGGTCAGCGTCGGGAACAGCATCTCAGAAGCCGCGCTCGCCGGCCGGCGCTCCCGCCGAATCTTCGGCGGCGCGGGTCAGATCGGCGTCGATCATCGCCCCGATCGCATCGCCGCCGTCGCGGGTGAAGTGGACATGGTCGCCGCGCATCCGCATCGCGAGCCGCCAGCGCGAGGCGGCGCAGCGGCCGCCCATCGCCGCCGCCCAGTCCCAGAAGGCGAGGCCCTCCTCGCGGGCGACGCGCCGCTGCCGCTCGCGCACCTCGCCGAGCAGCCGCGGCACGTACCAGCCGTCGCCGCAATCGTCGGCCGCCACCGGCTGGCGGGAGCCGGCATCAGGCGCGCCGAGCAGGAGGATCGGCACCCGCGCTCCGGCCAGCCGCCGGATGCGGGCGATCTGCGCGCGCAACGCCCCTTCGTAGCCGTCGGCGGTGAGCCCGGGCGCGAAGCCCTCGTTGGTGCCGAAGGCGAGCACGATCAGATCGGGCCGGTAGGCGGCGAGCTCGGCGCGGACCAGCTCGTCGCTGGTGCGGCCGAAATGGACGAGCTGGGCGCCGACCACGCCGAGGTTGGAAAGGGCGATGCCGCCCTCGCGCCGGAACGTGCCGAACGAGGCGATGCTGACGATCCCCGAATCCTCCGTGGTGATCGAGGCGGCGGCGACCGGGGCGTCGACGTCCATCGTCCGGCAGGCCGGGGCGCGGCGCGGCGCCTCGAGGTGCCAGCGCTCGGCCGCCTCGCCCATGCGCAGAACGACCGAGCCGGCGCCCGGCTGGAGGATCGCGCAGACCAGGATCCGGTCGAAATTCTGGTCGGGCGTGTCGGTGACGATGGCGAGCATCTCGCCGGCGCTGCGTGCGGTCTGGGTGAAGCCCGAAATGCCGAGCCAGGGGCCATCCTCGCGATAGCGGCCGCCGAACATCGCGTTGACGCTCCAGCCGCTGCTTTGCGAGGCGGTGACTCCCCAGGTGAGATAGCCCTGATAGGGGCGCCCGGCGGCGAGCACGCCGCGGCCGCCGGCGCCGTAGCGCGCCTGCAGCCGGCTTCGCCAGCCGCTGGTGATCATGTCGCCCGCGGTGTGGCTGTCGCCGATCTGGACGATGTGCAGCGGCGCGCCGTCGTCCGGCCGGCTCGCTCTCAGCCTGGCGAGGAACGGCGCCAGCGCCGCCGCCTGGCAGAGCGTTGCCCGGCAGGGGGCCGGATCGGGCGTCGGCGCCGAAGCGGAGGCGGCGAGCGCGCCGATCAGGGCAAGCATCAGCTGTGCGACTCGCCTCCGCGCGCGCTGCGCTCGGCCGCCTGGCCGGGCGGCGAGGCCGGCGCGACCCGCTCGGCCTGGGCGCGCGCCTGCGCGACCGAGCCGCGGATCCGGTCGGAAAGGCCGCGCATCACGTAGATATAGCCCGGGATGGTCATGTGGATGCCGTCATTGGTGCGCGCCATCTGCCGCTCGCCGCCGCCCGGGCCGAGCGGCAGATAGGGCGCGTAAGCGCCATTGGCGTCGACGCTCAAGGGCAGGGTCTCGATATAGGGGACGTCGAGCGCGGCCATGCGGGCGGCGTAGAAGCGGTTCATGGCGTGGATGTCGGCGTCGAAATGGGCGTCGCGCATCTTCGGCAGGCCGACCCAATAGACCATCACGCCGCGGTCGCGCAGCAGGCCGACCACCGCCGACACCCGCTCGCCGACGATCCGCTGCCAGCCCTCGCTCATATAGGCATTGCCGTGGCCGGCATCGAAAATGCCCTGGGTGTCGTTGGCGCCGAACGAGAGCACCGCGATGTCGACCGGCTGGCGATCGAGCTTGCGGCGGATATCGTCGAGGATGTTGAGGCTGCGATAGCGGGTGAAGCCGATCGAGCGCTCGCTGAGCTGGTGGACCTCGAAGCCGCGATCGCCGCGCAGCTGGTTGTAGAGCCCGGCCCAGACGCCGTCGCCGAAGCTGTCGCCGAACACGCCGATCTCGATCCGCCGCCGCTGCGCCACCGCCATGGCGAGCCGCGGCCCCATCGGATCGGTCGCGCGCCGGCTCGGCGCCGCCGCCGCGGCCGGCAGCGCCGGAACGCTCGCCTCCGCCTGGCTGGTGACCGGCTGGCCGCCGGCGAAGAAGGAGAAGGTGACGACGGCGCCGACGGCAAGGCCGATGAACAGCACCAGCGTCCGATCCAGAATCAAAAGCAGCCGATCCAGCGGGCGCATAGCCGCCCCCTCCCCAACCTAGTGTTTCCACCGGAAATGCGGGCCGCAAGGCCCGTACCCGTCGCCCACCGCCATAATGTTTGAAATCGGCCTGTTTAGCAAGCGTCGCGGGGCCGTAACGGCACGTAAATTTCGGCAGGAACGAGGCGGATTATTACGGGTCGATGGGGTGTTTTACGGCCCGTGCCCTTCAGCCGACGATTTCGTCGGGCGTGAAGAAGAAAGCGATCTCGATCGCGGCGTTTTCCGCGCTGTCCGAACCGTGCACGCTGTTCGCCTCGATCGACTCGGCATGGAGCTTGCGGATCGTCCCTTCGGCGGCATCGGCGGGATTGGTCGCGCCCATGATCTCGCGGTTGCGGGCGACGGCATTGTCGCCTTCGAGCACCTGGACGACGACCGGGCCCGAAGTCATGAAGCGGACGAGATCGGCGTAAAAGGGCCGCTCCTTGTGGACCGCGTAGAAGCCCTCGGCCTGCTCCCGGGTCATCCGGATCCGCCGCGAGGCGATGACCCTGAGGCCGCCCTCCTCGAGCATTTGCGTGATCGCGCCGGTGAGGTTGCGCCTTGTGGCGTCGGGCTTGATGATCGAAAAGGTCCGCTCGGCCATGGCCTGCTCAAAGCTCCGTCTCTGAAAGGGATTGGTTCGGCCGGCTCCCTAGACGGCGGGCGCCGCGAGGGCAAGGCTCGCATCCTCTCTCGTCATCCCCGCGCAAGCGGGGATCCAGCTTCCTGTTCTTCCTCGCCCGCCTCAAGAAAAAGCTATCCCCGGGGACAGTGAGGCGACTGTCCCGCTATTCGTGATTGTCGGCGACGTAGCGGTCGAGCAAAGCCACGCCGAAGCCGGTCGCGCCCTTGTCGTAGAGGTGGCTCGCCTTGTCCGCCCAGACCATGCCGGCAATGTCGAGATGGGCCCATTTGACGCCCTCCTCGACGAAGCGGCCGAGGAAGCAGGCGGCGGTGATCGAGCCGCCTTCGCGCGAGGCGCTGTTCTTCATGTCGGCGATCTGGGAATCCATGATCTTGTTGTAATCGTCGTTCATCGGCATCCGCCAGAGCTTGTCGCCGCTCGCCTTGCCGGCCGCCTCGAGCGCGGCGGCGAGGCCGTCGTCATTGGCGAACATGCCGCCATGCTCGTGGCCCAGGCTGATGATCATCGCGCCGGTGAGGGTGGCGAGATCGACCATCACCTCGGGCTGGTAGGTGCGCTGGGCCCAGGTCATCGCGTCGGCGAGGACGAGCCGGCCTTCGGCATCGGTGTTGATCACCTCGATCGTCTGCCCGGAGAGCGAGGTGACGACGTCGCCGGGGCGCTGGGCGTTGCCGTCGGGCATGTTCTCGGCGAGCGCGCAGACGCAGACGACGTTGACCTTGGCCTTGCGCGTGGCGAGCGCCTTGATCAGGCCGGTGACCGCGCCGGCGCCGCCCATGTCCCACTTCATCGCCTCCATGCCGAGCGCCGGCTTGATCGAGATGCCGCCGGTGTCGAAGGTGATGCCCTTGCCGATGAAGACGACCGGCTTGGCCCCCGCCTTGCCGCCGTTCCAGCGCATCGCCAGCAGGCGCGGCGGGCGCACCGAGCCCTGGGCGACGCCGAGCAGCGCGCCCATGCCGAGCTTGGCCATCGCCTTCTCGTCGAGCACCTCGAATTCGACGCCGAGGCTTTCGAGCGCGGCGCGGGCGCGGGCGACGAACGTCTCGGGATAGACGACGTTGGCGGGCTCGGTGACGAGGGTGCGGGTGAGGTCGAGGCCGTCGAGCACCGCCGCCTGGTGCGCCCATTCCGCCTTGGCGCCGTCGGCCGCGCCGACGATGACCAGCTCTTCGAGCGTCGGCTTCTGCTTGCGGCCGAGCTTGGTGCGGTAAAGGTCGTAGCGCCAGCTGCGCGCGGCGGCGCCGAAGGCGAGCCGGGCCGCCTCGCGGGCGCTAAGGCCGGTGCCCGAAAGGTCGACGACCAGCTTCGTCTCGCCCGAGGTCAGCAGCCGGGCGGTCAGCGCCCCGCCCGCTTTCTCGCAGACCGCATCGCCCTCGGCCTGCTGGCCGCCGAGGCCGACGAGCAGCAGCCGGCGGGCGGCGTCGCCTTCGCTCAGGAAGGTTTCGGCGATCGCGCCGACCTCGCGTTCGAAGCGCTGCGCGTCGGCGGCGCGGACGGCGAGCGCGCGCGCCGCCTCGTCGAGGCCGCCGAGCCGGTCGGCGACCATTTCCTCGCTCCGCACCGGGATGGCGAGGGCGTAGGCGCCCTCCGGGCGCGACGCGGCAAAGCTCACTTTGATCACTTGCGGATCTCCCTAGACAGAAGGGCGCCATTGCAGGGAGCGGCCTCAGGTGCAATAGGCTCAGGGGTTCGCCTGGGCCAGAGCAGCTTATTTGTGAAGACGTTTCGATCGACTTGCTGGACCGCGCTGCCGCTGTTGCTGCTCGGCCTTCCCGCCGCGGCCCTGGCGCAGGAGACGCCCCCTCCCCCCGCGCCGCCGGCAAGCCCGCCGGCGGACGGGCAGCCGGCCGAGGTCGCGTTCAGCGCCGACCAGCTCGTCTACGAGGAGACGAGCGAGGTCGTCACCGCCTCGGGCGAGGTGCGGATGAACCGCGAGGGTTACAATCTGCGCGCCGACAGCGTCAGCTGGAACCGGCGCTCGGGCGAGGTCCGCGCCACCGGCGACGTCCGCGTGATCAGCCCGGGCGGCGACGTCGCCTATGCCGATTCCGTCGAGCTCGAGGACACGCTGAAGGACGGCGTCGTCCAGAACATGCTGCTCGTCCTCGCCGACGGCGGCCGGCTCGCCGCGACCACGGCGGAGCGGCACGACGGGGTAACGACGCTCCATCACGCCGCCTACACCCCCTGCGCCGTGACCACCCCCGAAGGCTGCCCGAAGGACCCGACCTGGCAGATCAACGCGGTCCGCGTCGTCCACGATCCGGTGCGCCACCGGATCTCCTATCAGGGCGCCACCCTGAACCTGTTCGGCATGCCGATCCTCGGCCTTCCCGGCCTTTCCCATCCCGACGGCCGGCAGGGCGGCGGCAGCGGCTTCCTGGTGCCCGAGATCCGCTACGGCCGGCGCAACGGGCTCGAGATCAGCGCGCCTTACTACATCCGCTTCGCCTCGAACCGCGACCTCACCGTCACCCCGCACGTCTTTACCGGCGTGCTGCCGATGCTCGAGGCGGAATATCGGCAGCTGACCCCGATCGGCGCGTTCCGGTTGCACGGCTACGTGACCTACGGCTCGCGGCTCCAGCTCGATCCGCTCGCCCCGGCCGCGCCGGGCAACGAGGACAAGGGCATTCGCGGCTATATCGAGGGCAGCGGCCGGCTGATCCTCAGCCCGGCCTGGAGCGTCACCGCGTCCGGCCGCTACGCGACCGACCGGACGTTCATGCGCCGCTACGACATCTCGCGCGACGACCGGCTGCGCTCGATGGTCGACGTCGAGCGGATTACTGCCGATTCCTATGTCTCGATCGCCGGCTGGGCGTTCGAAGGCCTGCGGCTGACCGACGCCCGCGGCATGCAGCCGATCGCCTTGCCGGCGATCGACGCGCGCTGGCGGATCGCCGATCCGGTGCTCGGCGGCCAGATCGAGCTCCAGGCCAACAGCCTCGCCATCCTCCGGCCCGAAGGGCAGGACAGCCAGCGCGCCTTCGCCAGCGCCCGCTGGGAGCGGCGCAGCATCACTGGCCTCGGCCAGGAGCTGGTGCTGACCGCTTATGCGCGCGGCGACGTCTATCACGCCGGCGACACTTTGCTGACCCAGACCGTCAGCTATCGCGGCCGGGACGGCTGGAGCGGCCGGTTCATCGGCGCGGCCGCCGCCGACCTCAAATGGCCGTTCGTCGGCAGCTTCTTCGGCGGCACCCAGCGCCTCACCCCGCGAATCCAGCTCGTCGCCTCGCCGCCGACCGAGAATATGGACATCCCCAACGAGGATGCGCGCGCCGTCGATCTCGAGGATTCGAACCTGTTCGCGCTGAACCGCTTCCCCGGCTACGACCGCTGGGAAGACGGAGTGCGGGTCACCTACGGCGCCGACTGGGCGTTCGATCTCCCCGGAGTCTCGGTCAGCACCAATGTCGGCCAGAGCTACCGGCTCAACAATCGCGCCTCGATCCTGCCCCAGGGCACGGGCCTGTCCGACCGCTTTTCCGACATCGTCGGCCGGACCACGGTCCAGGTCGGCCGGCTGGTCAGCTTCGTCCACCGCTTCCGGCTCGACAAGGGCAGCCTGGCGCTCAGGCGCAATGAGATCGATGCGACGATCGGCGGCCGGCGGACCTACGCCACGATCGGCTATCTCCGGCTCGACCGCAACATCGATCCGTCGATCGAGGATCTGCGCGACCGCGAGGAGATCCGCTTCGGCGGCCGGGTCAGCTTCGCCCGCTACTGGTCGATCTTCGGCTCGACCGTGATCGATCTCACCGGCCGGCGCGAGGATCCGCTGTCGGTGGCCGACGGCTTCGATCCGATCCGGCACCGGCTCGGCATCTCCTATGACGACGATTGCATCGAGCTTGGCCTCACCTGGCGGCGCGATTATGAAACCAGCGGCGACGCCCGGCGGGGGAACACCTTCCTCATTCGGGTGGCGCTCCGCAATTTGGGGCGCTAGAGAGTGCCGCAAATCCGCTAAGCTGCGGTTCAGCAATTCTGGCGCAGGGCAAGGGCCTGCTTTCACTGGAGGAATGATGAAGCTCGGTTGGTTACCAAGGGCGGCGGTCGTGCTGATCGTGCCGCTGCTGTCGATGGTCGCGGCGGCGCAGACCGGGAGCGCGCCGTCGGGGCAGCTCGACATTCCCAGCGACGTCCGCTTCGTCGGCAAGCAGGATCCCGGCATCCGCAAGGCGACCGCGATCGTCAACGGCGAGGTCATCACCGGCAGCGACATCGATCATCGCCTGGCGCTGGTCGTCGCCTCCAACAACATCCAGCTGCCGCCCGAGGAGCTCGAGCGGGTCCGCGCCCAGATCCTCAGGAACCTGATCGACGAGACGCTTCAGGTCCAGGCCGCGGCGCAGCAGGAGATCAGGATCGAGGACCGCGACGTCGACGCCTATTACGGACGCTTCGCCCAGAATTTCCGGCGCACGCCCGAGCAGCTCAGCGTCTACCTGCGCTCGATCGGCTCGTCGGACCGGTCGCTGAAGCGCCAGATCCGCGGCGAGCTCGCCTGGCAGCGGCTGCTCCGGCGCCAGATCGAGCCGTTCGTCACCGTCGGCGACGACGAGGTCCAGGCGGTGGTCGCCCGGATCAATGCGCAGCGCGGCACTTCGGAATATCGGGTCGCCGAGATATTCATGTCCTCGACCCCGGAGACCGCGGCCCAGGTCCAGGCCAATGCGGCGCGGATCGTCGCCCAGCTGCGCGCCGGCGCCTCGTTCCAGGCCTATGCGCGGCAATATTCCGAAGCGACCACGGCGGCGCTGGGCGGCGAGCTCGGCTGGGTCCGGCCCGAGCAGCTCCCCGAGGAGCTGGCGGCGATCGTGGTGCAGATGCCGGTCGGAGCGATCACCGATCCGATCCCGGTCTCCGGCGGGGTGTCGATCATCGCGCTCGGCGACAAGCGCCAGATCCTCGTCGCCGATCCGCGCGACGCGGTGCTCAGCCTGATGCAGATGTCGCTCACCCTGCCCGCCGGCACCACCCCGGCGCAAGCCCAGGCGCGCGGCCAGCAGTTCGGCACCGCGACCCAGGCGATGGGCGGCTGTGGCGGCGCCCAGGCGGCGGCGCAGACGCTCGGCGCCGAGCTCGTCGCCAACGACCAGGTCCGGGTCCGCGACCTGCCGGCGCCGCTGCAGCAGATGCTGCTCGGGCTCAGCATCGGCCAGGCGACGCCGCCCTTCGGCTCGCAGGAGCGGGTCAGCGTCCTCGTCCTGTGCGGGCGCGACGATCCGCCCAGCGCCAGCGCTCCCGATCCGGCCCAGATCGCGACCCAGATGGAGCAGGAGCGGGTCAACCGCCGGGCGCAGCGCTACCTGCGCGATTTGAGGCGCGACGCGGTGGTCGACTATCGCTGAGCCGGCGGACAGCCCGCTCGCGGTCGCGCTGGGCGATCCGGCGGGGATCGGGCCTGAGGTCATCGCGAAGAGCTGGGAGCAGCGCCGCCGGCACCGCGTCCCGCCTTTCTTCGCGGTCGGCAGCGTCTCCGCGGTGCGGGCGGTCTGGGACGGGCCGATCGCCATCGTCGAGGATCCGCGCGAGGCGGGCGCCGCCTTCGATTCGGCGCTTCCGATCCTCCGGGTCAAGACCGACACCGAGGTGATTCCCGGCCGGCCCGATCTCGAGGGCGCCCGCAATTCGCTCGACGCGCTCGAATTCGCCGTCGGCCTGACCCGGGCCGGAACCGCCTCGGGCCTGGTCACCGGCCCGGTCTCCAAAGCGCAGCTCTACGCGATCGGCTTCGTCCATCCGGGCCAGACCGAGTTCGTCGCCGAACGCTGCGGAGTCGCCAGCGAGCTGGTGGCGATGATGCTGATGGGGCCGACTCTCAAGGTCATCCCGGTCACCACCCACATTCCGCTGCGCGAGGTCGCCGGGCTGCTCGGCGTCGAGCGGATCGTCGCCAAGGGCCGCGCCGCGGTGCGTGGACTCCAGCGCCAGTTCGGCATCGCCCGGCCGCATCTCGCCGTCGCCGGATTGAACCCCCATGCCGGCGAGGACGGCACGCTGGGCCGCGAGGAGATCGAGACGGTCGCGCCGGCGATCGAGCGGCTGCGCGAGGAAGGCTATGAGGTGAGCGGGCCGCACGCCCCCGACATCCTGTTCAGCGCCCGGCGCCGGCGAAGCTACGACGCGGCTCTCTGCATGTATCACGACCAGGGGCTGATCCCGCTGAAGGCGCTGCATTTCGACGAAGGGGTCAACGTCACCCTCGGGCTGCCGATCGTGCGCACCTCGCCCGATCACGGCACCGCCTTCGACATCGCCGGCTCGGGGACGGCCGACCCCGGCGCGATGATCGCCGCGATTCGTACCGCCGGGGAGTGCGCCCGGCGCCTCGCCGAAGCGTGACATGCAGGTGAGGCAGCGGGTCGATTGCTCCGCCGGAGCAATCTGGGTCATGCCGGGGGCATGACCCACCCGCCGCCTCGCCCGCATCTGCCGCCACTCCGGGAGGTGATCGCACGCCACGGCCTCAGCGCGTCGAAGGCGCTCGGCCAGAACTTCCTACTCGACGAGCAGCTGCTCGACCGGATCGCGCGCATCCCGGGGCCGCTCGCCGGCGAGCGGGTCTACGAGGTCGGCCCCGGCCCCGGCGGGCTCACCCGGGCGCTGCTCCGCGCCGGCGCCGAGGTGGTCGCGGTCGAGCGCGACCGGCGCTGCCTCGCGCCGCTCGCCGAGCTTGCCGCGGCGAGCGGCCGGCTCGAGGTGATCGAAGGCGACGCGCTCGCCATGGCGGCGCCCGAAGGCGCCCACATCGTCGCCAACCTCCCCTACAATGTCGGCACCGCCCTCTTGGTGCGCTGGCTCGGCGGCGAGACCTGGCCGCCGCCGTGGAAGTCGCTCACCCTGATGTTCCAGCAGGAGGTCGCCGAGCGGATCGTCGCCGCCCCGGGCAGCGGCGCCTATGGCCGCCTCGCCGTGCTCGCCCAGTGGCGGGCCGCGCCGAAGCTTGCCATGAAGGTCCACCGCTCCGCCTTCGTGCCGCCGCCCAGGGTGATGTCGGCGGTCGTCCACATCGTCCCCGCGCCGCAGCCCCCGGGGGTGCGCGCGGCGACCCTGGAGCGCCTCACCGCCGCCGCCTTCGGCCAGCGCCGCAAGATGCTGCGCCGCTCGCTCGCCGCTTTGCCCGGAGCGCTCGCCGCGCTGGCAGCGCTCGGCATCGACCCCGAACGCCGCGCCGAAACCCTCGCCGTCGCCGACTTCGTCGAGATTGCGCGGCTGCTCTAGTTCGGCCGCGGGGTCGGGGCCGCCGGCGGGGCGCCCTGCTCGGGGCGCTGGGCGGCGAGCACTTCGGCGGGCGGGCCGCGCTGGATCATCGCGGCGAGCTGCTGCGCCTGCGGGCAGGGCGCCCGGCACAAGGTCTGCACCCGCGCCAGATTGCGGCGGGCGCGCTCGACGGCGCCGCGCTGGACATAGGCCTCGCCCTGGCCGGCGAGCGCGTTGACGTCGTTGGGCTCCATCCGCAGCGCATCGGCATAATAGCGCACCGCCTTGCCGGGCAGCCGCTGCGCCTGGGCGACCCGGCCGAGGGCGATATAGGCGCCGCGGTTGCGCGGATCGACGGCGAGCGCGGTCTCGAGCAGGTCGATCGCCTCGTTGTAGCGGCCCGAGGCGGTCTGCGCCTGGGCCTGCTGGACGAGCGCGGCCGAGCGCGGATCGATCTGATCGTCGGGCCGCTGGCTCTGACCGGCGCTCGCCATGGTCGCCGCGGCGAGCGCGACCGACAGGATGATTGGCGTAAGGCGCATCAGTAACTCCATGTTTCCATTCGCCTGTCGGCTTAGCACGGCCGTTGCCAGCGCGCGACGAAAAAGCCGTCGGTGCCGTCCCGGGCCGGGCTCAGCAGCAGGCCCGGCCCCGACGGCGTTCCGGTCGGCATAGGGAAGGGCTCCGGAACCAGCGATGAACGGCGGCCCAGCGCTTCGGCCTGGTCCCTGCCCTCCTCGGCGAGAAGCGAGCAGACCGCATAGACCAGCCGCCCGCCGGGGCGCAGCAAAGCCGCGCCGAGATCGAGCAAATGGGCCTGGAGCGCGGTCGTCCGCGCCAGCCGTTCGGGGGTGATTCGCCAGCGCGTCTCGGGGTTGCGCCGCCAGGTCCCGGTCCCTGAGCAGGGCGCGTCGACGAGGACGAGATCGACGCGTCCGGCGACGTCGGCCAGCATCGCCGCCTCGCGCTGGGGATTGACCAGCCGCGCCTCGACGATCGACGCTCCGGCGCGCTTCAGCCTGGGCATCATCCGGGCGAGCCGGCCACGATCGGCGTCGCTGGCGAGGATCCGGCCGCGATTCGCCATTTCGGCGGCAAGCGCGAGGGTCTTGCCGCCGGCGCCGGCGCACAGATCGACCACCAGCATGTCCGCCGCCGCCTCGCAGCCGAGGCTGATCAGCTGGCTGCCCTCGTCCTGAATCTCCAGCAGGCCGCTCTGCCAGGCCTCGATCTGCTCGACCCGATAGCCTTCCGGCAGCCGCAGGCAGAGCGGCGACCAGCGGCAGGCCGAGGCCTCGGGCAGCCGGGCGAGCGCGTCCTCGCGCGTCCCCTTGAGCCGGTTGACCCGCAGGTCGAGCGGCGCCCGCCCGAGCAAGGCGGGGCGCTCATCCTCCGCGACGGCCGGATCGAACCGGTCGAGCAGCCAGACCGGCGCCACCCCCGCTTCGGCGACCGGCTCGCCGGCGGCCGGGGCCGGGGCGCCGCGCGGCGGTCCCTCGAACGTCTCGAGCAGCTCGGGCATGTCGCGGGCAAGGCCGAGCAAGGCCGCCCGCCCCGATTCCGGCCGCTCGCCGGCCCGCCGGATCGCCCGGAAGACGAGGCTGCGGATCTCGCGCCGGTCCTTGGCGCCGGCATAATGGCGGGCCTTGAAATAGCGCGAGATCAGGGTGTCCGCCGCGGCGCCGCCGCTGCGCGCGGCGGCGACGATCTCGTCGAGCAGCTCGATCGCGGCCAGGGTGCGGGCGGCCGGAGTCACGGCCGCCGGCTAGGGAAAGGGCGTGACCTGATAAGCCACCATGGTGTTGCCGTTCTCTTCATAGAGCCGCAGGTAGACCGGCGCCGGGTCGCTTTCGGCGAACGTCGCGTCGCCGGTGCAGCGCGTCTCGGCGGCGGTGCGCGAAGTCTCGCGGACGTTGGCGATGCTCAGGATCTTGAGCGTCTCCCGCTGCGATATCTCCTTGGCCTTTTCGGCGATCTGGTTGCAGTCGAGCTCGGGTGCGTTCGCGCAGGCGGCAAGCGGCGGCAGCGCGGCGGCCGCGATCACCGCGAGGCCGATCCTGAGCTGAGCGATGATCATCGGTCCGCCCCTTTTTTGGCCGGCCGGCGGGTGGGCCGGCGGGTTGGAACGCTCCACCAATCTGGTCCGGAAGGCAAGAGGAAGCTGGCCGAAAAGCCTCAACGGGAAGGATAATTCGGCGCCTCGCGAGTAATCGTCACGTCGTGAACGTGGCTTTCGCGAAGACCGGCATTGGTGATCCGGACGAACCGCGCCTTTTGCTGCAGCTCGGTTATCGTCGCCGCACCGGTATAGCCCATCGCCGCTTTGACCCCGCCGACGAGCTGGTGGATCACCTCGGCGGCGTGGCCCTTATAGGCGACCTGGCCTTCGATCCCCTCGGGCACCAGCTTCAGCTGGTCCTTGATGTCCTGCTGGAAATAGCGGTCGGCGGAGCCGCGCGCCATCGCCCCGACCGAGCCCATGCCGCGATAGGATTTGTAGGCTCGGCCCTGGTAGAGGAAGGTCTCGCCCGGCGCCTCCTCGGTGCCGGCGAGCAGCGATCCGATCATCACCGCCGAGGCGCCGGCGGCGAGCGCCTTGGCGATGTCGCCGCTGGTCCGGAGGCCGCCGTCGGCGATGATCGGCGTGCCCGACTTCGCCGCTTCCCCGGCCGAATCGAGGATCGCGGTGAGTTGGGGGACGCCGACTCCGGCGACCACCCGGGTGGTGCAGATCGAGCCGGGGCCGATGCCGACCTTGACCGCGTCGGCGCCGGCGCCGATCAGCGCCTTCGTCGCCTCGGCGGTGGCGACGTTGCCGGCGACGATCTGGACCCGGTTCGAATGCTTGCGGATGCGCTCGACGGCGGCGGCGACTTCGACATTGTGGCCGTGGGCGGTGTCGATGACGATGAGGTCGCATTCCGCGTCGATCAGCGCCTCGCTGCGCTCGAAGCCCTTGTCGCCGACGGTGGTCGCGGCGGCGGCGCGAAGCCGCCCGGAGCCGTCCTTGGTGGCGTCGGGATAGGCGACCGCCTTCTCGATGTCCTTGACCGTGATCAGGCCGATGCAGCGCTCGTCCTCGTCGACGACGAGCAGCTTCTCGATCCGGCGCTGGTGAAGGATCCGGCGGGCCTCGTCCTGGCTGACGCCCGCCCGGACGGTGGCGAGATTTTCCCGGGTCATCAGCTCGGAGACCGGCTGGCGCTTGTTGCCGGCGAAGCGGACGTCGCGATGGGTGAGGATGCCGACCAGCCGGCCGCCCTGCTCGGTGACCGGAATGCCGGAAATCCGGTGCCGCGCCATCAGCTCGAGCGCGTCGGCCAGGCTCTGGTCGGGCGACATGGTGATCGGGTTGACGATCATCCCGCTCTCGTAGCGCTTCACCGCGCGGACGGCGGCGGCCTGCTCCTCGATCTCCATGTTGCGGTGGAGCACGCCGAGCCCGCCCAGCTGCGCCATGACGATCGCCATGTCGGCGCCGGTCACCGTGTCCATCGCCGAGGAAAGCACCGGGATGTTGAGCGCGATCTCCCTGGTCACCCGGCTCCTGGTGTCGGCCTGGCTCGGCAGCACCGAGGATTCCGCCGGCCGCAGCAGCACGTCGTCGAAGGTCAGGCCGAGCGGGATGTCGGCACCGCTCATCGGGGCGCCCGCTGATACTGGGCCGGATCGGCGAGGCGACGGGCGAGCGCGACGCTGAGGTTGGCGTCTTCGGCGGCGCCGCCCAGCTCCAGCTGTCCGTCGGCCTGGTCGTCGGGCGTATGGTAGCGGCCCTCGAGGAACGCGTTCAATCGCGCCATGTCCGAAAAGGAGCCGCCGACCATGATCGCCGGCACGCCGGCGCGGCTGAACGCCCAGCCGTCCTGGCGCTGAACCAGCTCGGCGGCCTCATCGTCCGGGTCGAGCCGGCGGCCCATCGCCGCCACCGTCGCGTCGATCGCCGAATCGAGCGCCGGGATGCCGCGGCCCATCACCGCGACCGGGCTGCCCGCCGGCTGGATCGCGACCGTGTCCATGTTGACCGCGGCGACGATTCGATCGAGCGGGACGGTCGGATGGGCAGCGAAATAGGTGGCGCCGATCAGCCCTTCCTCCTCCGCGGTGGTGGCGAGGAACAGGATGTCGCGCGGCGGCCGCGGGCCCCGGGCGAGCCGCCCGGCGACCTCGATCATCGCCGCGACGCCGCTGGCATTGTCGACGGCGCCGTTGCAGATCCGGTCGGGCGCGCCTTCCGGCCGGCAGAAGCCGAAATGGTCCCAATGGGCGAGGAACAAGAGGGTCTCGCCGGTGCCGGCGCTGCCGCGCAGCCGGCCGACGACATTGTTGGTGGTGAAGCGGTTGATCTGGGTGCGGACCGCCATCGACACCCGGATCGGCAGCGCCGCGGGCGCAGCGCCGGGCAACCGGCCGGAATCGCCCGCGGCGGCGAGCAGGCGCTGGAACGCGCGCATCGGCATCAGGCCGGCGATGTTCTGCAACGGCCCCGAATCGAGCCTGGTGCTGCCGCGGCGGAAGCCGGCCGAGACCAGATCCCAGGGTACGTCGGCGCCGGCGATCACGATCACCGCGGCGGCGCCGGCGTCGGTCAGCGCCCGCATCCGCTCGCGCAGCGGCGGCAAGCCCGCGCCTTCGGGCGCCTGGGCGAGGATCAGCGCCACCGCGCCGTGCAGGTCCATGCCGGCGGGGCTGGTGCCGTGACCGGCGAAGATCACCGGCGCGTCGGTCAGCGTCTTGACGTCTTCATCGCCGACCAGCGCCACCTCCCCGGCAGCGATCTCGACCGGGGCGCCGCGCGCCGTCCAGCGCACCTGAGTGACGCCCGGCACGGTCTCGACGATGGGCAGCGGCTGCAGCCAGGTCCCGCCCTCGCCCGCCGGCTCGAGCCCCCGCGCCTGGAACTGGCGGACGATATAATCGGTCGTCAGCCGCTCGCCCTCCGAGCCCGGCGCCCGGCCCTGGAAGGAATCGCCGGCGAGGATCTCGATGTGGCGCAAGAGGTCTGCGGGCGCGATCGGCGCCGGCTGGGCGGCGAGCGGGGCGGGGAAAAGCAGGAAAAGCGGCGCGGCGGCGCACAGCAACGGCTTGAACATGGCGCTGCTTAAGGAGCGCCGCTTTGGCTGGCAAGCGATTCGGGGCGTTGGACGCGGGCCCTGGCGATCAGCGCACAGGCCGCGGATGGGGATAGGGCACGCGCGGCGACGCGCCCGCTCCCTCGCGCCGCTCAGCCTCTTTTCGTCACCGGGTCGGCCGGGTTGCCGATACCGGGCGAGCAGCCCCAGCTCTTGTAGACCGGCGGCGGCGCCGAACCGAACCTGCCGCCGATCGACTGGACGATTTCGGGCGCGGATTGCGGAGTGATGGCCTTAACGAACGGCCCGGAGGCGCGCGACACCGGGCCGGCACGCGGGTCGGCGGCATGTACCATCGCGGACCGCACCAGATCAGAGATCACCTCCTTCTCCTCCGGTGCCAGTCCGGTGAAGAACCGCTCCAGCTTCTGGATCGCAGTTGCACTTGCGCGAGATTCGGCCATTTCATCCTCTTTTCGTTCCAAGGACTGTCAAGCGAGCTCGTCGGGCTGCTATCAGCTGCATCATTTGGGAGTCAAGTTTTCAGCCGCATGGATCAGGCGCGGCCGATCAGTACCGCGAGCAGGAACTGCTCCTCCTCGCTTTCCAGCCCCAGCGCCGAATTGACCAGCGCGTCGAAGAAGCCGCCGCAGGGCCGCCCCTGGAGACCGAGCGCCGTCGCGGCGAGCAGCAGGTTCTGGGCGAGATGGCCCGCCTCCGCCGCGAGCACCCGGTTCGAGCCTTCGCCGTACTTGCGCTCGAAGCGGGGGAATACGCCGGTCAGGCAGATCATCGCCGCGACGCCGTCGAGGATCGGCCGCTGCGAAGGCAGCGCCGCGGCGAGCATCGCCTCGCGCCCCACGCCGGGGTCGAGCAGCTCGAGCGCGCTCGCGCCGGCGCGATAGTGATAGACGCCCGGATCGAGCCCGGCGACATCGAACACCATCGGATAGACCTCGACCGCGTAGAGCCCGCCGCCCGAGGGATAGGCGCGCAGCTGCAGCGGGCGGCCGCCGAGCGAAACCTCGCCGGTGATGCCGCAGGCGGCAGTGAGCAGGCCGTCGAAATCGGCCCGCGCCAGCGGTCCGCCGGCGAAGGCGAACGGCGAGCGGCGGCGGCGGATCACGGCATGCAGCGCGTCCAGCGCCGGCGGCAGCGCAGTCGCGACGGGAACCATCGGCGCATCCGGATAGGTCCGGTACCCGCCATCGGTCACCAGATCGAGGATCGCGTCGGCCGAAAGGCCGCCGTTGGGAAGCACGCCGACGTGCGAGGCGGTGTGGAGGAAACGGCCGTAGGGGCGCCCGGAGGCGTCCACTGCTCCCGCTTCGGCGAGCATCGCGAGAAGCCGCCGTGCCTCCTCCCCACAATCCGCCATGGCTTCCACCAGCTTCGCGACCGGGCGCCCGTCGAGCAGCCGCAGCAGCCGCCATGCCGCGGCAGCATCGCCCGCGATCGCGATCTCGCGGCGCGTGCGGCGGATCGCAGTGGCGACCGGCCCGCGCTCGACTTCGATCCGGTCGAGCGACGGGGCGAGGCAGACGTCGCCTGCTTCGTCGAGATAGCAGCGCGTGGCTGGTGCCAGCACCGGCCGGGCCTGGTCGGGCAGGGCCGCGAGGGGAGTGGGCGCGGCCACGGTCCGCGTCTCGCGCGCGCCCTCGACCAGGATGTCGGTGTCAAACGCATATTCGGTGACGATCGCGTCGCGCAGCTCGACGACGAAGCAGCCCGATCGTCCCGTCATCTCCCTATTCTCTTCGCGCCCTGGCGATCAGCGCGTGGGCCTGGTCGACGTGCAGCGCCTCGATCATCCGGCCTTCGTGGCGTTCGGCGCCGCCGGTCGCGGCCGCGATCAGCCGGCGGGCGGCGTCGAGCTCGGCCTCGCTCGGGGCGAAGATGCGGTTGACGATCTCGATCTGGCTGGGATGGATCACCGACTTGCCGTCGAACCCCCAGGCGCGCCCTTCCCTGCACTCCGCTTCGAGGCCGTCGTCGGCCTCGAGCCCGTTATAGACGCCGTCGAAGGCGGGCACGCCGGCGGCGCGGGCGGCGAGCACGATCCGCTGGAGCGCGTAGACGAGGCCGCCGCGGCCGAGGGCCCCGGGCAAAGCGAGCGAGGCGCCGAGATCGTTGGTCCCCGCGATCACGCCATGGGCGCCCTTGGCGATCGCCGCGGCGTCGATCACCGCCTGCGGAGTCTCGACCATCGCCAGCACCTTCTTGCCCATCAGCCAGCCGGCGTCGTGCACCTCCTTGGCGCTCTCCGCCTTGGCGAGGACGATATAATCGGCGGCGCTGTGGCGGACGGCGACGACGTCGTCGCCATAATCGCCGGTGCCCGTGGGGTTGATCCGGATCGCCGCCGGCCGGCCGCCGAAGCCCTGCTTGGTCGCCGCCACCGCGGCCTCGCGCGCCGCCGGCTTGTCCGCGGGGGGAACCGAATCCTCGAGGTCGAGGATCACCATGTCGGCGGCAAGGCTCGCCGCTTTCTCGACCGCGCGCGGGTTCGAGGCGGGCAGGAAGAGCAACGAGCGGCAGAGGCGAAGGTCGGGCTTGTCCATGGGCGTCTTTCTTTTCCGATTCTGCTTGGATCGGGGCCGCTTTATCTACATGATGAAGCGATCCGCGGAGGGGAGAGCCGGCATGCTGCTATTTTTCACGATCCTTGGAGTCCTGGCGTTCCTGTACCTCTTTTCCGGTGTCAAGGTCGTCCGCCAGGGCTATCAATACACGATAGAATATTTCGGCCGCTTCACCACCGTCGCGAGCCCCGGGCTGAATTACTACCCGCCCTTTTTCTATCGGGTCGGCCGCAAGGTCAACATGATGGAGCAGGTGCTCGACATTCCGGGCCAGGAAATCATCACCAAGGACAATGCGATGGTGGGGGTGGACGGCATCGTCTTCTTCCAGGTGCTCGACGCGGCCAAGGCGGCCTATGAGGTCAGCGACCTCTATCTCGCGATCATGCAGCTCACCACCACCAATCTGCGCACCGTGATGGGCTCGATGGACCTCGACGAGACCCTCTCCAAGCGCGACGAGATCAACGCCCGCCTGCTCGTCGTCGTCGACCAGGCGACCGAGGCCTGGGGAGTCAAGATCACCCGCGTCGAGATCAAGGACATCCGCCCGCCCGGCGACATCGTCAACGCGATGGGCCGGCAGATGAAGGCGGAGCGCGAGAAGCGCGCCCTGATCCTCGAATCGGAGGGCCTGCGCGCCTCCGAGATCCTCAAGGCGGAAGGCCAGAAGCAGGGCCAGATCCTGCAGGCGGAGGGGCGCCGCGAGGCCGCCTTCCGCGACGCCGAGGCGCGCGAGCGCTCGGCCGAGGCCGAGGCCAAGGCGACCCAGCTCGTCTCCGAGGCGATCGAGAAGGGCTCCTCGCAGGCGATCAACTATTTCGTCGCCCTCAAATATACCGAGGCGGTCCGCGACTTCGCCAATTCGCCCAATGCGAAGACGATCCTGTTCCCGGTCGAGGCGACCCAGCTGATCGGCACCTTGGGCGGGATCGGCGCGCTCGCCCGCGACGCGCTCGGCCAGAGCGACGGCGCCCCCGCTTCGCGCCGCGGCCCGTTCGAGGGAGGCCAGTGATGGACTATATCCCCAATCTCGCCGACCATTGGTGGTGGCTGACCGCTGCCGTCCTCCTCGGCATATTGGAGCTGCTCGCGCCCGGCTTCTTCCTCGTCTGGATGGCGGCGGCGGCGGCGATCACCGGCATCGTCGTCGCCTTGGTGCCGCTCGATCTCGCCCTCCAGCTCGGCCTGTTCGTCCTGCTCGCCTTCGCCTCGGTGTTCGCCGGCCGGGTCTATTACGCCCGCCGGCCGGTGGCGAGCGCCGATCCCCAGCTCAACGTCCGCGCCGCGCGGCTGATCGGCAAGACCGTCACCGTCGAGGCGGCGATCGAGAACGGCCAGGGCCGGGTCCGCGTCGGCGACGGCGTCTGGAACGCCCGCGGCCCCGACGCCCCGGCCGGCGCCAGCGTCGTCATCGTCGCCGCGGACGGGACGTGTCTGGTGGTGGAGCCGGCGCCCTAACCAAGGCAAGGCGGACATCGGCTCAAGTCCGGCCTGACGGGAAGAGAGCCGATTCATCAGAAGCTTGCCCTGCCTTCCGGGACGAAGACCTAGCCGCCCGCCAATAGCTCGCTCTTCAGAGCGTCAGGATTTCGCGCAATGCCGTCTCCAGTGACATCCGTTCGATATCCCGACCACCATCCGGATCGGGTTCCCGCTGGATGACAAACGCGCGGGTCGGCTCTGTCGCTTCGCAGCCGCGACGGAAACCGTTACCCAGCTTCTTTGCTTTCGAATAGGTAATCTCGATCGCCCATCGCTCGCCGCGTTCCGGCCACTCCAGGATCAGATCGATCTCGTCGTCGCCCCGCCGCCACACGCGCGGGCGCACGCCCAGACCGCCCGCGGCCACGAGCGCGTTGATAGCAAATCCCTCATAGCTCTTGCCGCGCGCCGGTTCCGGTATGTCCCAAGGCACACGCGCGTTTAAGAGGCGGTGCAGAAGCCCGCTGTCCGTCCAGTAGATCAGGTCGCTGATGTCCGGTTCCTCGCCCATCCCGGTCCAGTGGGGCAGGCGAAACAGGATATTCTGCTGTTCGGCGATGCGCAGGATCTGCTCGACCGTCGCCGCATCCCGTCCAACGCGCTTCTGCAGTGCCGCCTGCGGCACGCCGTTCATCCGCGCGACGTCGATCCAGAAGTCGGCGGGATCGATTGGCCGGTCCCGTCGGTCGCGGGGCAGGAGCGGGAGGCCGTCGCGAATGAATTCGGCGCGCCACGCGAAACTCCGCTCCTCCGTCGGAGCGAACAAGCTGGCCTCGAAGCGGCCGCGCGCCCAGCATTCCTCAAGCGTGAAGGCGCGCGGCGCATCCTCCTCGATCGCGCCGGCCGCAGCCATCGCCGAGGCCGCATCCTGGCGAACCGCATCATGGATTTCGACGCGCGGCTCGTCGGCGCCGTTCATGCCAGCCGCGGCCGCTCGAGATCCAACACCACGATCGCAACACGACCGTCCTGCGCGGCATGGCTGGAGGCGACCAGACCGGCGCCCAGCTCCTCCGCCGACTTCGGCCGCTTGCGGCCTCGTCCCTGCGCCTTCGGCTTCTTGGCGTCCCGAACATTATGTCCGAACCAGAGCACAATATAGATTCCGCGCCGCTCGGCGGCATAGTCGGTCGCATAGAGGCGATCGAGCTGCGTGTCGGCGGCCTGCCACAGGTCCTCATGCCACTGGCCCTTGATCTCCACCGGCACGCGCATCCCACCCAACAGGGCGATGATGTCGGCGCGGTTGTCGTCGGCAAGATGTCCTTCGGGCAATAGGTCGATCGATTCCGGCCGGACCCCGAGCATCGTCAGCAGGTGATCGCGGCACCTCTCCTCATTGTGTGGCGTGCCGGTGTCGGTGAAGTAGCCACGCCACGGGTCAGCGGGGTCTGCCATGACCCTCTTCTGCACCTGGTCGACCAATTCCAGCAGCGTCGCTTGCAGGTCGGCAACCGTGCAGGGCGGCTGCGCCTCGACGATCGCACGCACATCGGCAAGGAGAGGAGGGCGATACCGGCCCTCGGCACGCTTGCGCTGCTGCTCCGCGGCAAGGACCTTGAGATAGGTCGTATATCCGTCCGCCGGCGCGTCGCGCAGCGCCGTCAGCGCGGCGATCGCCGCGTCGGTGGTGATGTCCGCCAGCCGGCTCGCCACCGACGCGAGGAATTCTGAGGCATCCCACGGATTGGTGTCGCCGGTGCTCACCCCGCTCGGATGCTGGGCGTTCGGAAAAGCACGGCGGAACATGGACAGGAGCCAAGCGAGTTGATCGACCGACAGCGGCGCGACGACGCTGCGCCCACGCTCGCTCCCGATCCGACGCCGGATCGTCCACATCCAGCCCGGATCCTCGGCGGAGAGCTTGGCGAGACGATCGCTCTGCGCCGCGAAATCCGTCAGAAAGGCGACCGCCTCCCAGACGCGTTTTCGGTCTTCGGACAGTGATTGCGCCAGCCGCTTTTCGCTCAGTGCCCGTAGGTCATCAAAGCGGTGGGACGCGATCAGCCGGTCAACCATCTCCGCCTCGGACTCGTACGGCATGTCCGGAAATCGCTGGAGCCATTCGAGGGCAAGCTCGCTCGCTTCAGCCGCATCCGCGTCGTCGCGCATCAGCGCGTAAAGCTGGTCGACATGCTTGCGGCGCTTTTCGAGTTGCGGTTCGATCCAGCCCCGGACCGCGCCCCGCGTAAGACCGCGTGCCCGCATTTCGGCCTCGACCGCCGGCTGCAGCACCTCGATCTTGGCCTGATGGTCGATGCGGCTGTGAAGCAACTCATAGAAGCCCGACGTCAACCGGTCGTCGCTCACACCCTCAAATCCCCGCCCCGTCCGGACGCGCTCGGCGAGCGCGGCAACAATGATCATCGACGCGGCCCAGGATTTGGACTCGGCATAGCTTTCGGCCAACTCCCGCGCGATCGGAGGCGCGTCCGATTGGAGAAACGCCTCGAAACCCTCCAGCGCGGCCGCCGAGATCTCACTACCCAGCCATTCCGCCAGACGATCCTGCGGCGCGGCATCGTGGTTCATATCCTGGAAAAGGCCTAGATAGGCCTTGGCCGGGTTGATGATCATGCCGAACTCGCCGCGCCGCACAGCATCGATTTCCGCGGCGAAGCCCTTGCGGTGCTCCTGCCATTCCATCGCCTGCTTGGCCGCGCGCTGCCGGGCCTTTTCCTCCTGCTTGATCTGCCATTGCGGCACGTCCGGATCGGCAAGCTTGTCGATCCACGCCAGCATGTCCGAGCGATGCGGAACGCGGCGCTTGGCAGCCTCCCGCGCCCTGGCGCCTTCGGTCGCCGAATGGCGGATGAGCTTCAGCAGATCGCGCCATTTCTCATCGTCGCGATCCTCGGGATCGAGCGCCTCGATCAGGGCAACGATATCATCCTCGGTCGGAGTGAAGCCGCCGGATCGGCTGAGGAGGCGCCAGGCACGCTCCCACACGCTCTTAGAGCCCGGCTCCTCGAACAGCACGAGGCGCTGCCCAGCCCGGCGAAGGCTGTCATTCTCCCTGATTATCTGGTGAACCTGCTCGCGCGCCGTTCGGTGATAGCTGGCCTCGGCATCGAACGGCTTAAGCCAGGTCCACAGCCGGGCCGCATCGATCGGCCCGGAATGCATCCGGCGGGCGATGAGCCGGTAGCCGAAATCGGTCAGCTCATTGTTGCCGGGACGCTCATGGCGATTGCCCAGTGCCGCGATTTGGCCAACCAGCTCATCGAGGAGCGCATCGAGGCGTTCGACGGAAACTGCATCGGCGAGACGGCGCAAGGCATAATGGCCAAGGTCGTCGCGTTGAGCCTGGGCGATGACCAGCGCGACGATGACCGTGTCACCGAATGGAGCGACGTCAGTCTCGTTGATGATCTCAAGTGCCAGTTGGACATCGTCGGGGTCTTTGCGCAACCGCAAGGCGTCCAAGATCGTCGGCCAGTCCACGCTGCCGAGCGCGATCAGGACGTGGGCCGCCGCGCGGCGAAGCGAATAGGCGCCGCTCCCGGTGACAACGCAATCGAGTTCGGAGCGCAGGGAGCCGGCGATCGGCGAACCCTTGACCGCTTCGAGCAAGAGCATCCGCAATCCGAGTTCCGCATCAGGATCGGCGACGATCGCGCGAACTTCATCGGCGAGGGCGGGCTGCACCACAGCTTTCAGCGAGTATTCCTGCCAGTCGCGGAACCGGGGATCATGGGCGGCCGCCTTCTGCAAGGATCTCAAAAGCAGCCGTGCCTGGCCGGCGTCCAATTCGTCGGCGTCACCATATTCGATGACGCCCATCGGGTCGGCATCGATCACCGCCGGCGCCAATGCGGGATTATGATGGGCGAGCCAGGCGTGCAGACCGCGCAGCGACGCCGGCACGACCCCATTCGACTGGAACAGGGCGAGCAGCCGCTTGCGCTTGAGCGCCGTGTCGGCCTGCCGCGCCAGCCAGCGGCTGCCGAGGTATTCGCCGATCCGTCGGTGCCAGTAGCTGAAGCGATTGGCGGATCCCGCGGTCCGGAACAGCCGGCTCCCGAGCACCGCAGCGAGCTTCTCCGCTCCGGGCAGGGCCACGATTTCGCTCAGCGGGATTTCGCCCTCGGCCGGTTGCGCGGTCTCGACCACGATGGCCTCGCTGCCGGTCAGGATCACCGCCGCGAACGCGGCGCCGGCCGCTTCGAGCGCGGTCGCCTCGTTGGGCTGGAGGTCCGCCTTGCTGTCGCGATGCTCCTTGCGCAGCAGCTCGACCGCGCGCTTGAACAGCTGCGCCTTGGTGTGCGGAAGTTGGTCGTCGCGCGCTACCCGCGCGGCCAGCTCGAGCGTCTGCGGATTGCCGAGCAGGCCCGCGAGCTTCGCGTGGGTGAAGTGCGCGACCACGGAGTCGGCGCGCGTGCCGTCCCCATCGAGCTCGGCGACGAGCAGTTGATGGATCTCATCGTCAGTCAGCGGCTCGAGATGCAGCACGAGCAGATCGACATCGCCATATTGCTCGCGGATCGCCGCCACTCCTGTCGCGTTGCGCCAGTCGGCCGCCCGGCACGACAGCACGAAACGCGGGGCGGGATGACTGATTTCGTTCAGTCTCTGCAGGACAATGTCGACAGCATCGCCCTCGCCTTGGACGCTCAGTTCGTCGAGCGCGTCGATCACCAGCACCCGCGCATTACCGAGCAGGCGGCGGGCACCGGATCCTGCGTTCCTGAGCTGCCGCGCCGTGCTATAAGCATAGCCTGGCTGGTCACCCAGCCAGCGCAGCAATTCGGTCTTGCCCATGCCAGGCTCGCCTAGGATGATCAGCGGCTCGGTCCGATCGATCAGTTCCGCCTGCGCGAGCGAGGCGTAGCCATCCATGGTCTCGTGCCACAAGGTGCGCGGGAGGATCGGGTGGACCATCCCTGTTCGTTGGCACGATTGCAACGCGAGCGGCAAGCATCGTCGGCCGATCCGGTCGAACGGCTAAGCGCCCTTCGCCGATAGACTACGCGCTGGTGCCTGGCACCGAAATAGGGCCGTGGCGGAGCGCGCTGGACTCGAACCAGACACCGCAGGGGTGCGAGCCGCTTAGCAGGCGGACCCGGACACCTGTCCGGTTCACGCTCCACCAGCGGAGGATGGACGCCCCGATCCGGGCGATCCGGATGCAGGAAAGCGCCACCCTCCGTTCGGGCAGCGCAAGGCCGCCCGTCAGTTCGCGGTGCTACTGCTCGGGAAAAAGGCGTGCGGCCGGTTCATGCGGGACGCGCTAGCCGAGCCGATGTTGCCGGTCAATGAACGTCCGGCGCGGCGGTCCTGCCGCGCCTGGCGGCCGCGGATGGCGCGGACTATGCTCGGGCCGGCAGCGACAGCGCTAGGTCCGAATCCGTGGCGGTGCGAGCTTGCTCGCAATATCGTCCGGATCGACAAAGCCGATAAATTCCAGTCCGGCACGATTGCCCTCGCTCCACACAACGCGGCAGGGAATGTGAAGGTCTTCCCGGATCAGGACCACTTCGTCCAGCGCGAAAAGAGCCACCTGGCTTTCGATCCGTGCGCCCAGCGCCGAGACGTCGAGCAGCTTCACCCGGTCCAATTCGCCATGGGCGGAAATCTGGGCCATGTAGTAAACCCTGGCCCGCTCCGCCCGGCGGCTCTCCCTCCCCGCAGACCCCGTGTCGCCCATCGCACTGTCCTATCACAGAGCGTCTCTGATTGAGACACCAAGATTCTGCCGATTGCGAAAGAGGCCTGGACCGTGCTTGCGCTCGCGAGTCCACTTGGAGGATCAGGGGAGATTTCAGATGCGCGCACTTACCAAGGACGAGCTGAGCCACGTCACCGGCGCCGGATCGAAGAATTATGGCGGTGGTCCGGGCAACAGCGGGCCTGGCGACAAAAACAGCCAGAATGAGAAGGGCCATGGCGGTCAGCCCACCGATCGCAGGCGGTGACAATCACTGCCCGGTGCGTCAAGGGCGGCTTCGGCCGCCCTTTTCGTAGCGGCCGCGGATGGTGCGGAAGAGGCTGAGGCCGGCGGCGAGGAAGCAGGCGAGGCCGGCGAGGAGGAAGGCGAGCGCCGAGAGGTGCCAGGTGAGCCGTTCGGGCGAGACGCCGCTCTTCGCCAGCGGCGCGAGATCGCCGCGCAGCTCGAGCGCATGGCTGAGCGCATAAAAGCCGAAAGCGACGGCGATGAGAATGATCGGCTTGAGCTTCATGGCCTGCCCCTCCCTGCGCCGCCTGTTCTAGCAAGACAGGACCTTCGGATTTCCTAACCGGCGGCGAAAGCGCGGCCTCCCCCTCCCCTGCCTTTCGCGGGTGGCATCTAACTCCTTGTAAAGCTGGGCAAAGACGGTAGAGGCGCTCGGGTCACCGAGGATTAGGTTCTTCCGGTGTCCGGGCCGGGCGGGAGACCGCCCGGTCCGTTATTCCTGCCGCTCCGGCGGAGCCGCGGCGCCCCGGCTCTCAGCGCCGCGCCGTGAAGAATCCGTACCCCGCCCCGACCAATGCGCCGAACAGCGGCCCAACGAACGGCACCGGAATCGCGACCACCGCGCCGATCGCCGCCGCCACCGCCGTCCGCCTCGCTACTGGATTGTCGAACATGGCCTTGCCCTCCATGGGGTGTATTATATGGATAACACAGAAGGGTTTCAAGGGCGCGATCGGAGAGCGGCTAGATTGGCCCCCTTTTCTCTCCCCGATGGGGAGAGAGGGTCTTTCCACCGCATCGTCATCGGCGTCGATCCCCCCGCCTCGACCGGCGGCAACAGCTGCGGCATCGTCGTCTGCGGCCTCGACTCGGCGGGTATCGCCTGGGTCCTCGCCGACCTGACCGCCCACGGCCTCTCGCCGGAAGCCTGGGCTACCCGCGTCGTCGACGCCGCGTCGCTCTATGGCGCCAGTCTGGTGGTCGCCGAGAAGAACCAGGGCGGCGACATGATCGCCAGCGTTCTGCGCGCCGTCGACGCCGACCTCCCCGTCCGCCTCGTCGCCGCCACCCGCAGCAAGGCCGCGAGGGCCGAGCCGATCGCGCTGCGCTTCGAGACGGGCCGCGCCCGCCTCGCCGGCCATTTCCCCGAGCTGGAGGACCAGCTCTGCGCCCTCACCTGGGCGGGCTACCAGGGCGCCGGCTCCCCCGACCGCGCCGACGCCATGGTCTGGGCGATGACGGAGCTGTTCGAAAAGGCGCGCGCGGAACCGCGGATCCGCCGCCTCTGATTTGGGACAGTGAGGTGACTGTCCCGGGGACAGTGAGGTGACTGTCCCGGGGACACTCGCTAGTGCACCATTGGCGGCACACGGCTAGGGCGCTACCAAGCAGGCAGCGCCGCCAGATCCGGCTCCACCCACCCCAACCGCGCCTCCTTCGAGAACAACAGCTCGCACGAGTAAAACCGGAGCGGCCAGTCCCGCCGCCCCTCCCGGGCCAGCAGCACCGCATTGACCTGCGCGTGCAACGCCTCCCCTTCCCGCTCCGCCAGCGCCAGCCGCAGCGTCCGGATGAAGAACTGGGTGATGGTCTCGTGATAGCCTTCGGTGTCGCTGTTCACGCCGCCGACGCTCTCATTGTAGCGGCGGATCAGGCCGGGCAGGTCACGCTCCGGCAGGATGTCGGCGGTGCGCTCGAGGATCAGCCAGCAGGTCGTGCCGATATGCGCCTCGTGGGTCCATTCGGGCTTGGCCAGGGTGCAGGCGAGGAAGGCCTCGCCCACCCGCCGGATCGCTTCGTCGTGCGGCCACAGCCGCGGTTCGTGCTCGCTCATGTTCGTGATCCCATAAAGAAAAAGGAGCGCCCCGGCTGCCGCCGGCACGCTCCTTCGAGAAGGTTCGCTGTGGTCAGGCGTCAGGCGGCGCTGATGATCGGCTCCCGGCTTGGTTGGCTTTGGCCGCCGGCTTGCGGCGCCGCGGCGAGCACGCCCGCGTCGACATGGTCCGCGAACCTGGCGAAATTCCTGGTGAACAGGCCGACCAGCTTCGCCGCGGTCGCGTCGTAATCCGCCTTGTCGGCCCAGGTGCCGCGCGGATCGAGGATCCTGGCATCGACGCCGGGGACGCTGACCGGCACCTCGAAGCCGAAACTGGGGTCGGTGCGGAAGGCGACTGCGGCGAGGCTGCCGTCGAGCGCGGCGTTGAGGAGCGCCCGCGTCGCCTTGATCGGCATCCGGCTGCCGACGCCATATTTGCCGCCGGTCCAGCCGGTGTTGACCAGCCAGCAGGAAACGCCGCCCCTGGCGATCCGCTCCTTCAAAAGGTTGCCGTAGACCCAGGGGAAGCGCGGCATGAACGGCGCCCCGAAGCAGGTCGAGAAGGTCGCCTCGGGCTCGGTGACGCCGATCTCGGTGCCCGCCACCTTGGCGGTGTAGCCGGAGAGGAAATGGTACATCGCCTGGTCCGGGGTCAGCCGCGCGATCGGCGGGAGGACGCCAAAGGCGTCGGCGGCGAGGAAGATCACCGTCTTGGGCACCGGCCCCATATTGTCGGCCGAGCAATTGGGGATGAAGTCGATCGGATAGGCGCCCCGCGTGTTCTCGGCGAGGCTGGCATCGTCGAGGTCGAGCTCGCGCGTCTCCTCGTCCATCACGACATTTTCGAGGACGGTGCCGAAGCGCTTCGTCGTCGCGTAGATCTCCGGCTCGGCCTCGGGCGAGAGGCGGATCATCTTGGCGTAGCAGCCGCCCTCGAAGTTGAACACGGCGGTGTCCGACCAGCCATGCTCGTCGTCGCCGATCAGGGTGCGGCTGGCGTCGGCGCTAAGCGTCGTCTTGCCGGTGCCCGACAGGCCGAAGAAGACGGCGGTGTCGCCTTTGGGGCCGATATTGGCCGAGCAGTGCATCGGCATCACGCCCGCCGGCGGCAGCAGATAGTTGAGGATGCCGAACACCGACTTCTTCATCTCGCCCGCATAAGCGGTGCCGCCGATCAGGATCAGGCGGTCGCTGAGGTTGACCGCGATCACCGTCTCCGAGCGGGTGCCGTGGCGGGCGGGATCGGCGGCGAAGCCCGGCAGGTCGATGATCGTGAACTCGGGCTCGAAGCCGGCAAGCTCGGCAGCCGCCGGGCGGACGAGGAGCGTGCGGATGAACTGGCTGTGCCAGGCGAGCGCGGTGATCACCCGCACCCGGACCCGGTGCTCGGGCTGCGAGCCGCCGTAGAGGTCCTGGACGTAGAGCGTGTCCTTTTCGGCGAGCGCGGCGAGAAAATCGGCCTTCAAAGCGGCGAAATGGGCCGGGGTCATCGAGCGGTTGTTGTCCCACCAGATCGTCGCTTCGGTTTCGGCGTCGCGGACGATGAACTTGTCGTTGGCGCTTCGCCCGGTATGCCTGCCGGTCTTGACCACCAGCGGCCCGTCCTTGGCGAGCAGGCCCTCGCCGCCCCGGATGGCGTGCTCGGTCAGCTCGGCCGGGCCGAGATTCCAGTGCAGCTGAGCGGGCGTGTCGATGCCCTGATGGTATAAGTCGAACGACGGGACCTTGTTGGCCACGTTTATTCCCCTGGACTATGGGTGGTTGGCGCGGCCCTTATCCGAGCGGGGCCCCCGCGTCAAAGGGTGGCGCGGTGAGGCGCCCTTGGCTACAGCCGGGAAGGGCCCGCACTCGGGGCCGGAGGCGGTCGTGACGGGTTGGCATTTGTTGTCCGGCAAGGAGTAAGGAGGGAGCGATGATGATTCATCGTGACCGACGCAGCGACGCCGCCGGGCGACAAAGGACAGCCCGCCGCTCCGCGGTCGGCCGGAGAAGCCGGCTGGCGGCGTCGGCCGGCTCGACCGGGCTGCCCGGCCCGGCCTTCACCTCCCTCCTTGCCAGCCGGCTTCTCCGGCCGATCACGGCCACCTCCGGCCCCGAGTGCGGGCCCTAGCGCCATGTCCATCACCATCGCCCTGGTCGACGACGACCGCAACATCCTGACCTCGCTGTCGGTGACCCTCCAGTCCGAGGGCTTCATCACCCGGCTCTATTCGGACGGCGAGGCGGCGCTGAAGGCGCTCGTCGAAAACCCGCCCGATCTCGCCGTGCTCGACATCAAGATGCCCAAGATGGACGGGATGGAGCTGTTGCGCCGGCTGCGCGAGAAGAGCGAGTTTCCGGTGATCTTCCTGACCTCCAAGGACGAAGAGCTCGACGAGGCTTTGGGCCTCGCCATGGGCGCCGACGATTACATCGCGAAACCCTTCTCCCAGAGGCTGCTGCTGGCCAGAATCCGCGCGGTCCTGCGCCGCACGGAGATGCGGGCCCGCCCGCCCGGCGCGGACGAGCCGCCGGAAGCGGCCGAGATCGTGCGCGGCCGGCTGGCGATGGATCCGGCGCGGCACCGGGTGACCTGGGACGGCAGGGACGTCACCCTGACGGTGACCGAATTCCTGATCCTCGAGGCGCTGGCGCAGCGGCCCGGGGTGGTGAAATCGCGCAACCAGCTGATGGACGTCGCCTATCAGGACGACATCTATGTCGACGACCGCACCATCGACAGCCACATCAAGCGGATGCGCCGCAAGTTCCGCGCCGTCGACCGGGAGTTCGGCGCGATCGAGACCCTCTACGGCGTCGGATACCGCTTTGGCGAGGAATAGGGAGCGCGACTACGGCCTCGGCTGGACCCGGCGGATCTCGCTCCGCCACCGAATTCTCGCGGTCAACATCTTCGCCGTCGCGATCCTCGCCGGCAGCATCTTCTACCTCGACAGCTTCCGCGCCCGGCTGACCCAGGCGCGGCTCGACCAGGCGGAGTCGGAGACGGTGATGATCGCCCACATGCTGTCGGCGATTCCCAAGGACGCGCGCCAGCCGATCCTGGTCCGCCTCGGCCAGGATTCGCGCGCGCGCCTCAGGGTCTACGGCCGCGACGGCGCCAAGCAGGCGGACAGCTGGTCCGGCGTGGCGCCGACCTACACGCTTCGCGATCCCTCCGTCGAACCCTGGTATCGCGAGGCGGCGCGCTGGCTCGACAACGGCTTCGACACGATCGTCGGCGCGGCGCGGCCGCCCTTGTTCGTGCCGCCGGCGCAGGACCGGCTGCCGGCCTGGCCCGAGGCGGTGGCGGCGCTGCGGTCCGGCGGGCCGATCCCGATGCTTCGGCGGGTGCCGGACGGCACCCCCTATATCGCCGCCGCGCGGCGGATCGAGGGCGCGGACGGCGGCGTCCTGCTGCTCACCGTCAATGCCCGCGACGTCCGCCACGTGGTGCGGATGGAGCGCGGCTCGCTGCTCCTCATCCTCGCCGCGACCCTGATCGTCTCGATCCTCCTCTCGCGCTTCCTGGCGCGGACCATCGCCGCGCCGTTGCGGCGGCTGGCGCACGCCGCCCACCGGGTCCGGCTCGGCCGCGACCGCGAGGTCGACGTGCCGGTGCTGCCCAGGCGCCGCGACGAGATCGGCCAGCTCGCCCGCGCGCTCGCCGACATGACCCAGAGCCTCCGCCAGCGGATCGACGCCACCGACGCCTTCGCCGCGGACGTCACCCACGAGCTCAAGAACCCGCTCGCCTCGCTGCGCTCGGCGGTCGACACGCTCGAGCGGGTCGACGACCCGGCGGTGCGCCACCAGCTGCTCGACGTCGTCCGCCAGGACGTCCGGCGGCTCGACCGGCTGGTCGTCGACATCGCCGAGGCCTCGCGGCTCGACGCCGAGCTGTCGCGGGCGCGGTTCGAGCCGATCGACCTCGGCCGGATGATCGAAAGCCTGCTGCCGCTCTGGGAGGGCCGCGGCGGCAAGGGCGTCGAGGTCGCCTTCGCCCGGCCGCGGGTGGGGACGGCGACGGTGATGGGCGACGAATCGCGGCTTGCCCGGCTGATCGACAATCTCGTCGACAACGCCATCTCCTTCTCGCCGCCGGGCGGAGTCGTCGAGGTCAGGGCGGCGGCGATCGGCGACCATGTCCTGGTCAGCATCGAGGATGAGGGACCCGGCGTCCCCGGCGAAGCGCGCGAGGCGGTGTTCAACCGCTTCCATTCGATCCGGCCCGAAGAGGATTTCGGCCGCCATTCCGGGCTCGGCCTCGCCATCGCCCGGGCGATCGTCGACGGCCATGGCGGCTCGATCGAGATCGAGGATCGCCAGGACGGACGCAGCGGCGCCCGCTTCGTCGTCCGCTTCCCGGCGGCCGCTTCATGAGCTTGCGCCCGCTCTCCTCGGAGACCGTCCACGCCAGCAGCGTCGCGATCGGCGGCCGTGCGGTGCTGATCGGCGGGCGTCCCGGCACCGGCAAGTCCGATCTGTCGCTGCGCCTGATCGACCGCGGCGCGCTGCTGGTCAGCGACGATTATACGATCGTCCGGCGGGTCCAGGGGCTCGCCCGGGCCGCGGCGCCCGAGACGATAATCGGCAAGATCGAGCTGAGGGGCGTCGGCATCGTCGAGCTTGAAACCGCCCAGGACGTGCCGGTGGCGCTGTTCGTCGATCTCGACGAGCGGCCGGAGCGCCAGCCCGAGCCCGGCGAGACCCGGCTCGTCGCCGGCGTCGCGATCCCGGTGCTCCGGCTCGGCGGCCTCGAAGCGTCGGCCCCGCTCAAGGTCGAGGCGGCGCTTCGCCTGTTCGGGCGGGCGGGCTGATGCCCCGCCAGCGCATCCTGCTCGTCACCGGCCTGTCCGGCGCCGGCAAGTCGACCGTCCTCAAGACGCTGGAGGATATCGGCTGGGAGACCGTCGACAATCTGCCGCTGAGCCTGCTGCAACCGTTGCTGGCGACGCCGCCGCCGGCCGGCGCCGAGCGCGGCCGGCCGCTCGCCGTCGGCCTCGACAGCCGCACCCGCGGCTTCGACGCCGCGCTGGTCGCCAGGCAGGCGCGGAGCCGGCCGGTCGAGATGCTCTATCTCGATTGCACCGGCGAGGAGCTCGCCCGCCGCTTTTCCGAGACCAGGCGGCGCCATCCGCTCGCGCCCGACCGGCCGGCGATCGACGGCATCGCCGAGGAACGCGCGCTGACCGCGCCGCTCAAGCGCGAGGCCGACCATGTCATCGACACCACCGACAGCGACGTCCCCGCCCTCCAGCAGCAGGTCCGCGGCCGCTTCGCCAGCGGCGGCGGAGCGCCGACCCTGACGATCATGTCGTTCGGCTTCGCCCGCGGCGTGCCGCGCAACGCCGATCTCGTGCTCGACATGCGCTTCCTCAGGAACCCGCACTGGCAGGAGGAGCTGCGCGCGCTGACCGGGCTCGATCCGGCGGTCGGCGCCTATGTCGCCGGCGACGAGGCCTATGCCGACGCGCTGGCCAAGATCGAGGATCTGCTGCTCATCCTCCTCCCCCGCTACCGGGCGGAAGGAAAGTCCTATGTCTCGATCGCATTCGGCTGTACGGGCGGGCGCCACCGCTCGGTCCATGTCGCGGAGCGAGTCGCGGCACGGTTGCGTGCGGCGGGTTTTTCGCCCAGTCTGGACCATCGCGACCTCGCCACGCCGCCTCGCGACGGTATCGAGCGATCCGCAGGGGCAGAGAGATTAGGACAGAACGAGGCGGACGGCGCTCAAGGTGAATGAATGATCGGACTGGTATTGGTCACCCATGGCCGGCTCGCGGCGGAATTCATCGTCGCGATGGAGCATGTCGTCGGGCCGCAGGAGCGGATCGCGGCGATCTGCATCGGCCCCGACGACGACATGGAAGCGCGCCGCAAGGACATCGCCAAGGCGATCGCCAAGGTCGATGAGGGCAGCGGCGTCATCATCCTTTCCGACCTGTTCGGCGGCACCCCCTCCAACCTCGCGATCAGCCTGATGAAATCGGACAAGATCGAGGTGATCGCCGGGGTCAACCTGCCGATGCTGATCCGCCTCGACGGCGCGCGCAAGACGATGGACGTGCGCGCCGCGGTCGCCGCCGCGCGCGAGGCGGGGCGCAAGTACATCTCGGTCGCCTCGGAAATCCTGGGCGAAGCCGCGGCCTGATGTTTACCCGCACCGTGGAGGTCCGGAACAAGCGCGGCCTCCACGCCCGCGCCAGCGCCAAGTTCGTCACCTTGGCCTCGCAGATCGACGCCCAGATCGAGGTCGAGAAGGACGGCACCGTCGTCTGCGGCACCTCGATCATGGGGCTGATGATGCTCGGCGCGGGACAAGGCGACACGATCACGATCAGCGCCACCGGCCTCGGCGCCGAGCAGGCGGTCGAGCAGCTCAGCGCGCTCGTCGAGGCGCTGTTCAACGAGGCGGAATGATACCCGTCCCACCCCTCCTTCGTCACCCCAGCGAAGGCTGGGGTCCATACGGAGTCAGCATGGATGCCAGCCTGCGCTGGCATGACGAGGTGTAGATGCCCCGCCAGATCACCGCTTTCTCCAACCCGCTGGTCAAGCAGGCGCGGTCGCTGCGCGACAAGAAGCACCGGCGCGCCGAAGGGCTGTTCCTCGCCGAGGGCCTCAGGATCCTGACCGAGGCGCGCGAGGCGGGCGTCCTGCCCGAGCGATTGTTCTTCAGCGACGCTTCCCATCCGCTGCTCCAGGCCCTGATCGAGGAGACCGAGGCGGCCGGCGGCGAGGCGATCGAGACCAATGCCGACATCCTCCACAAGATTTCCGGCAAGGAGAATCCGCAGGCCGCGCTCGCCGTCTACCGGGCGTTCGACACCGATCTTGACGGCGTCGACCGCGCCGCCGCGCCGCTCTGGATCGTCGCCCAGGCGCTGCGCGATCCCGGCAATGTCGGCACCATCCTGAGGACCGGCGACGCGGTCGGCGCCGGCGGCCTGATCCTGATCGACGATTGCGCCGACCCTTTCTCGGCCGAGGCGGTGCGCGCCTCGATGGGCGCGCTCTTCACCCAGCGAATCGCGGCGGCGCGCTGGGACGCGTTCCTGCCGTGGCTGCGCGCCGGGCCGGGCCAGCTGATCGGCACCAGCCTCGATGCGGCGCTCGACTATCAGGCGGCGCGCTACGACAGGCCCGCCTTCATCCTGGTCGGCAACGAGCAGGCCGGCCTGCCCGCCGCCTATCAGGCCGAATGCGACCTGCTCGTCAAAATGCCGATGCTGGGCAAGGCCGACAGCCTCAACGCCGCGGTGGCGGCGGCGGTGATGGCCTATGAAGTCGTCAACCAGTGGCGGCGATCCTGATTTTCCGCCGGATCGGCGCAAGTATTCCGTGACCGCCGGCAAATAATCGCTAGAATGACGCATCGACAAACTCGGGGGAAACGGCGATGCGCGCTCTCGGCTTCATGAAAACATGCTCGGCCTGTCTCATCGTCCTGGCGGCGGCGGCGTGCGGCGGCCCGGCGGCCAACAACCTTGCCGGCAACGAGACCGCGCCGGCGGCGGCGAACGACGTCGCAGCTCCGGCCGGGAATGCCGCCAACGAGGCAGCGCCCGCCGCCAACGCGGCCGCGGCCGCGCAAGCTCCCTACCAGGCGAGCGGCAGCGAGCCGTTCTGGTCGCTGACCATCGGCGGCGGCCAGCTCGTCTATGATCCGGCCGACGGCCCGGACATCAGGATCGCGACGCCGCCGCGGCAGCCCATCGCCAACGGATACCGCTACGTGGCGCCGGAGATCACGGTGGAGGTCGTCCACACGCGATGCCAGGCCGAAAACGAACAATTCTATGCCGATACGGTGCGGGTGCACGTCGGCGACGTAAACGGCGAGGGATGCGGCGAATAAACGGCCTGGCCGGCGCTCAATTGGGCTGCTTGCCCTCTTCGGTGGGGAACAATTTGGTGAGCGGGCGCGGCGCGCCCTCGACCACGGGGAGCGCCTCGATCTCCCTGGCGCCGCTCGACACCTCCAGGGTCTCGAAGCGCTTGGCCTGGGTCATCACCTGGGTTTCGAGGCTGCCGACGAAGGCGTTGTAGGCGCCCATCGCGAGCTCGAGGTTGCGGCCCATGCGGGCGACATGGCCGCCCATCGTCGCGAGGCGGGCGTGCAGCTCCTTGCCGAGCCGGGCGATCTCGGCCGCTTCCTCGGCGATCTTCTCCTGCCGCCAGACGGAAGAGACGGTGCGGGCGATGGCGACGAGGTTGGTCGGGGTGGCGAGCAGCACCCGCCGCTCGAACGCCCAGGACCAGAGATTGTCGTCCTGCTCCAGCGCCGCGGTCAGGAAATGCTCGCCGGGAATGTACATGACGACATAATCGGCGGCGTCGCCGAACTGGTCCCAGTAATTCTTCGAGCCGAGCTTCTGGGCATGGCCCCGGATCGCGGCGGCATGCGCCTTGAGATGCTGGGCGCGGGCCGCCTCGTCCACCTCCTCGCTGGCGTCGAGGAAGGCGTTCAATGAGCATTTGGCGTCGATGATCAGCTTGCGCCCGCCCGGCAGGCGGACGATCACGTCGGGGCGCAGGCGGCCGTCCCCGGTCTCGACCGACACTTCGGACTGATAATCGGCATAAGGCGACAGGCCGGCCTGCTCGAGCACGTTCTTCAAGCTCTGCTCGCCCCAGCGGCCGCGCGACTTGGGGCTGTGGCGGAGCGCGCTGACCAGCTTCGCGGTCTCGTCGCGGACCTGGCTGTGGCCGGCATGGAGCAGGGTCACCGCCTCGCGCAGCGCCTCGTAGCTGCCCACCCTCTCCTTCTCGACCTTGCTCAGCCCTTCTTCGTAGCGCTTCAAAGTCGCCTCGACCGGCTGGAGCAGCGCCTTCAATTGCGCGTCGCTCTTCTCGCTGGCCTGGTTGAAGCGGGCGTCGGCGCGCTCGAGGAACTGCTTTTGCGCCTCATTGAGCAATTTGGCGCCGACCTCGTGGAACTGGGCGGTGAGCGCCTCCTTGGCCTCGACCAGCTCCTTCATCCGCGCCTCGAAATTGCGGGCGTCGGCCTGCAGGCCGGCGAGATCGCGCATCGCCGCGTCGCGCTCCCTGGTCACTTCGGCCAGGGTCATGCGCAGCAGCTCGGCCGCCTTGCCGCGCTCCTCGGCGACCGCGCCGGCGCGGCCGCGGCCGACGAACCAGCCGAGCGCGATGCCGGCGGCGACGAGGGCGGCGACGAGGAGAAGAATCGGTGCGTCCATGCGCGCTTGCCCAGTGAGGAACGAAGAGCGAACCTAGAGCAGCGGAGAGTCCCGCTCAAGCAGATTAAATAGGGACTGTCCCTATTTTCCGATTGAATAGGGACTGTCCCTATTTTCCGTCAGGCGGCCTGCTTGCGGGCCTTGGCGATCTTCCTCAGGATCATCTCGCGCTTGAGGCGGGAGAGATGGTCGATGAAGAGGATGCCCTCGAGATGGTCCATCTCGTGCTGGAGGCAGACCGCGAGCAGGCCGGTAATCTCCTCCTCGTGCCGCCCGCCCTGCTCGTCGAGCCAGCGGGCGCGGATCCGGTCGGGGCGGTCGACCTCGGCATATTGATCGGGGACCGACAGGCAGCCCTCGGTATAGGGGACCTGCTGGTCGCTGTGCGAGACGATCTCGGGATTGATGAAGACGCGCGGGTCGCGGACCGGCTCGCCGCCTTCCTCCTCGGGCTCCTGGAGATCGATCACCAGCACCCGTTTCGGCACGCCGACCTGGATCGCGGCAAGGCCGATGCCGGGCGCCGCGTACATCGTCTCGAACATGTCGGCGATGAGCGCGCGAATCTCGTCGTTCACCGCCTCGACCGGCGAGGAGATCTGTTTCAGGCGCGGGTCCGGGACCTCGACGATCGGAAGCAAAGCCATCGCCGAAAAATAGGGGGAAAGGGTAAAATCTTCAACCTGCTCCGCTCCTCCTGAGTAGGGGCTGAGCCTGGCGAAGACCCGTATCGAAGGACGGTCCTTCGATACGGTGATCAGGTCGGATCATCCCCCGGATGATCCTGAAACATGCCGGGGGCATGTTTCACCTGATCACTTCGACAAGCTCAATGGCTACTCAGGATGAGCGGCTGGTTCGGTTTTCTCAGGCCACAGGCCGTCTTGCCCGCAGCGCCTGGGCGAGCGTGCCTTCGTCGAGATAGTCGAGCTCGCCGCCGACCGGCAGGCCGTGGGCGAGCTGGGTGAGGCGGATCGGGAAGCGCTCCAGCCGCTCGGCGAGATAATGGGCGGTGGTCTGGCCCTCGAGCGTCGCGTTCATCGCCAGCACGACTTCGTCGATGCCGCCGGCGGCGACCCGCGCGACGAGGGTGTCGATGTCGAGATCCTCGGGCCGCACCCCGTCGAGCGCCGACAGCCGCCCGCCGAGGACGTGGAAGCGCCCCGGAAACAGCCGCGAGCGATCGAGCGCCCAGAGGTCCGAAACCTCCTCGACGACGCAGAGCAGCCGCGTGTCGCGGCGCGGATCGGCGCAGACCGCGCAGGGATCGGCGGTGTCGACATTGCCGCAGGTGGCGCAGACGACGAGCTTGTCGCCGACCGCGGTCAGCGCGCGCAGCAGCGGCGCCAGCGCGGTCTCGCGCTTCTTCATCAGGTGAAGCACCGCCCGCCGGGCCGAACGCGGGCCGAGCCCCGGCAGGCGGGCGAGCGCCTGGGTGAGCGCTTCGATTTCGGTCGATGCCATGGCCCCCTCTGTCATTGCGAGCGAAGCGAAGCAATCCACACGAACTGGATTGCTTCGTCGCTCCGCTCCTCGCAATGACGGCTTCATGCGCATCGCCTTCATGGGAACTCCCGATTTCGCCGTGCCGACGCTCGATGCCCTGCTGGCGGCGGGGCACGAGGTGCTCGCGGTCTATACGCAGCCGCCGCGGCCGGCGGGGCGCGGCAAGGGGTTGAGCCCCTCCCCCGTTCAACGGCGCGCGGAGGAAGCGGGGATCGAGGTCAGGACGCCGGCCTCGCTCAAGGGCGCCGGGGAGCAGGCGGCGTTCGCGGCGCTCGGCGCCGACGCGGCGGTGGTCGCCGCCTACGGGCTGATCCTGCCCGAGCCGATCCTCGCCGCGCCGCGCTACGGCTGCCTCAACGTCCATGCCTCGATGCTGCCGCGCTGGCGCGGCGCGGCGCCCGTCCAGCGCGCGATCCTCGCCGGCGACGCGATCACCGGGGTCACCATCATGCAGATGGAAAAGGGCCTCGATACCGGGCCGATGCTGGCGGTGCTGCCCGCCCGGATCGGCCGCAAGACGGCCGGCGAGCTGACGGAGGAGCTGGCCCAGCTCGGCGCGACCGCGATGGTCCGCGTGCTCGGCCTGCTCCCCGATGTCGGACGGATGCCCCAGCGCGAGGAACGCGCCACCTATGCGGCCAAGATCGGCAAGGAGGAGGCGCGGCTCGACTTCACCCGCACCGCCGCCGAGGTCGAGCGGCAGGTGCGCGCGTTCAATCCGGCACCAGGCGCGTTCTTCGAACATGAAAACGAGCGGATCAAGGTGCTTGCCGCCGACATTTCAGATTTGGACGGAGCGCCGGGGACGGTCCTCGACCATGGCCTGACGATCGCCTGCGCGGAGGGGTCGATCGTCCCGACCCTGGTCCAGCGTGCCGGCCGCGCGGCGATGATGCCGGCCGAGCTGTTGCGCGGCTTCGCCATCCCCGCGGGTGCAAGGGTCCAAACTTGACACCGGAGGTGGCCGTGATCGAGCGGAGAAGGTGGCTGGGTAGGAGAGAGCCGCCGGCCGGACCAGGCAGTCCGGCCAAGGTGCTCGACGCCGCCGGCCGCCTTCTCCGCTCGACCGCGAAGCGGCGGGCTGTCCTTTGCCGCCCGGGCTGCGTCGCTGCGTCGGTCACGATGCATCAAGCATCGCTCCCTCCTCGCTCCTTGCCGGACAACAAATGCCAACCCGTCACGACCGCCTCCGGTGTCAAGTTTGGACCCCCACTCGGGTGACCCGCTTCCGGCTCACGATCGAATATGACGGCCGCCCGTTCATGGGCTGGCAGCGGCAGGCGCACGGCCCCTCGGTCCAGCAGGCGATCGAGCAGGCGATCCGGGCGATCACCCATGAAGACGTCACGCTCCACGCCGCCGGCCGCACCGACGCCGGCGTCCACGCGCTGGCGATGACCGCCCATGTCGATATCGCCCGGCCGATCACGGCGCTCCGGCTCGCCGACGGGACCAACGCCAAGTTGCGGCCGCTGCCGGTCGCCATCCTCTCGGCCGAGACCGCCGGGGAGGATTTCCACGCCCGCTTCTCCTGCACCGGCCGGCGCTATCTCTACCGGATCGCCAACCGGCGGGCGCCGCTCGCGCTCGAGGCGGGGCGGGCCTGGCGGGTGCCGGTGGTGCTCTACGCGGACGAGATGAACCGGGCCGCGCAGGTGCTCGTCGGACGGCACGATTTCACCACCTTCCGCTCCGCCCATTGCCAGGCGGAAAGCCCCGTCAAGACGCTCGACCGGCTGACCGTCCGGCGGTTCGGCGAGACGATCGAGATCGAGGCGGCGGCGCGGAGCTTCCTCCACCATCAGGTCCGCTCGATGGTCGGCTGCCTCGAGCTGGTCGGCCGCGGCAAATGGACGAAAGCCGACCTCAGGGCGGCGCTGGAGGCGAAGGACCGCGCCGCTCTGGGCTTCAACGCGCCGCCCGACGGGCTCTACTTCGCCGAGGCGCTCTATCCGCGCTGACGCTGCCGAAGCCGAATAGCCGCCGCAGCGACTTTTCCAGCATGAGGAGCTGCCAGAGCAGCCGGCCATGGTCGGAGCGGCCGCTCTGGTGGGCGCGGACGAGGGCGTCGATCGCCTCGCCGTCGAACCAGCCGGTCTCGGCCAGCGCCGCGCTTCGCGCGATCGCCGCGGCCTCGGCGGCGAGCGGGCCGCGGAACCAGGCCGAGACCGGGGTGACGAAGCCCATCTTGCGGCGGTGGAGGATCTCGCTCGGCAGCCGCGAGGCGAGGGCGCGCTTCAGCAGCCATTTGCCGCTGCCGCCGTGCAAGCGCATGTTCGCCGGCAGCCGGGCGGCGAACTCGATCAGGCGGTGGTCGAGCAACGGCTCGCGCGCCTCCAGGCCGACCGCCATCGAGGCGCGGTCGACCTTGGTGAGGATGTCGCCCGGGAGCCAGATCTTGAGATCGGCATATTGGGCGCGCGACAGCGCGTCGTTGGCGGGCGCCCCGGCCATCGCCCGGACGTAGCGCTGCTCGGCGACATGGCCGTCGAGCGGGGCGGTGAAGATCCGGCGGCGCAGCGCCGGCGGAGTGACGCCGACGGCCCGGGCATAGGCCTCGCCGCTGCCCTGCCCCAGCGCTTCCAGAGTGGTCTTGGCGCGGAACATCTGCGGCGCCCAGTCGAGCTTGGGATAGACCGCGCCGAGCGCGCCGGCGGCACGGCGGAGCGGCCCGGGCAGCAGCCGGCGGGCGCGTTCCTCGGCGGCGAACAGCCGGTAGCGGCGATAGCCGGCGAAGGCCTCGTCGGCGCCGTCGCCCGACAGCGAGACCTTCACTTTCTCGCGCGCCAATTCGGAGACCCGGTAGGTGGCGAGCGCCGAGGCGTCGGCGAACGGCTCGTCGAAGGCGTCGGCGAGCGTATCGATCAGCCCGAAATCCCCGGACGCGACGGTCCGGCTGCGATGATTGGTGGCGAACAGGGCCGCGACCTGGGCCGCATAGCGGGTCTCGTCATGGTCGGCCTCGTCGAAGCCGATCGAACAGGTCTCGACCGCGCCGCGGCTCGCCTCGGCCATGAAGGCGACCACCGCCGAGCTGTCGATGCCGCCCGAGAGGAAGGCGCCGAACGGCACGTCGGCGACCATCCGCGAGCGGACCGCCTCGCGCAGCCGCTCGACCAGCTCCTCCTCGAGCGCGGCGGCGGAAGCACGGACCGGGTTGGAGAAATCGACGTCCCAATATTGCGCCGGCCGCGGCACCGGCCGGCCGCGGCGGACGTGGAGGCAATGGCCGGCGGCAAGCTTCTTCACCCCTTCGACGATCGCGGCGTCGTCCGGAACATAGCCGTAAGCGAGGAAATCCTCGATTGCCTGCGGGCTCGGCGCGCGGCGCAGCAGCGGATGGGCGAGCAGGCCCTTCAGCTCCGAGGCGAAGACCAGCGCGCCGTCGGCGAGCTCGGCGTAGAAGAGCGGCTTCACCCCGAGCCGGTCGCGGGCGAGGAACAGGCAGTCCTCGGCCGCGTCGTAAAGCGCATAAGCGAACATGCCGTTGAACCGGGCCGGGGATTCCAGGCCCCATTGCCGCCAGGCGGCGAGGATCACTTCGGTGTCGCTCTCGGTGCGGAAAAAATGGCCCTTCGCCTCGAGCTCGCGGCGGATCTCGCGGAAATTGTAGATCATGCCGTTGAAGCTGACCGCCAGCCGGCGGTCCTCGCTCAGCATCGGCTGGGCGCCGGCCTCGCTCAGATCGACGATGGCGAGGCGGCGATGGCCGAGGCCGACGCCCGGCGCGGTCCAGATGCCGCTGCCGTCGGGGCCGCGATGGGCGAGGATTTCGGTCATCGCCTCGACCCGCGCCGGATCGACCGGCTTGGGGACGTCGGGATGGAAGATGCCGGCGATGCCGCACATGGCCTAATCGAGCCCCGCGGCGCGGTCGGCGAGCGGCGCGACCGGCCCGAGCGCGCTCAGGAAATCGTCGATCGCCTCGCGCGATTCGCCCGAGGCGAGCACCGCCACCGCGCGCTGCGGGCCGCCGAGCAGCCGCACTTTCAGAGTTTCGAGCTTCACCCCCACCCCGCTGCCGGTCACGATCCCGCCGACACGGTAGAAGCTCACCACCTGCCGTTCCAGGCCGTGCGAGGCGATCCGTTCCGCGCGCCCGTCCGGCGGGGCGACGGCGTCGGCGGTCCACGCCCAGCGCCCGTTCGGCGCGACCGCGCCCTGGCCGAAGCCGACCAGCTCGCGGCCCTCGCTCTGGCGCGCGAAGACGGCGATGGCGAGATCGACGCTGCGCCCGCGCCGATCGCGGTAATGGCCGAGCAGCATCCGGTCGGCGCCGGCGAAATGGGGTTGCCAGGGGATGCCGCCGGCCCGCGGCACCCGCTGCCAGCCGGGCACCTCGGGCAGCGCCGCGCGGGCGGGAAGCGGGCTGATGCCGGCGGCGGTCACCGCGCCCGACCAGGCGACCGGAAGCAGCGCGAGGCCGAGCGCGGCCGCCGCGACCAGCGCCGGCTGCGCCCCCCGCGGCGGCACCGGCTGGAGCGCTTCGGGATCGAACCAGGGATCGCCGGCGCCGCGGTCGAAAAAGCGCCAGCCGATGGCGAGGATCAGGGCGATGACGATGGCGAAGAAGACGAAGCCGTAGACGACATGGTCGAAGCCGGCGGCGAAGTCGATGCTGGTGAAATAGGCGATGTAGATCGTCCCCCAGGCGCGCACGCCGTTGGCGAAGACCGGGATCGCCATCGCCATGCCAAGAAAGGCGAGGCGCCGGCGCCAGGAGCGGTAGCAGACGTTTGCGACGAGGGCGCCGAACGCCGCCATCGCGATCAGGAACTTGACCCCGGCGCAGGCCTCGGCGACCTCGAAATAGCCGGTCGGGGTGGTGATGAAGATGCCTTCGAGATGGGCGGGCACGTTGCTGAGCGCGAGCAGCAGCGCCGCGATTTCGGCGGTGACCGTCTGCATGACGGGCACGATCTCCTCGCCGAACGGGACCAGGAACAAAGCGTAGAAGAGCGGGAAAGCGAGCGCCCGCGCGACCGCCTTGCCGAGGCAGGCGATGGCGCTGCCCTGGAGCATCAGCAGCAGGCCGAGCTGGCGGGCGAAATCGACTCCGCTCGCTTCGCCGAGCAGCCAGCCGAACGCGCCGGCGCCAACGACGGCGAGCCCGGGCCACCAGCCGGCCGGAATCAGCTGCCGGAGCTGCGGCAGCCGCTGCCAGACCAGCCAGGCGATGATCGGCACGATCAGCAGGCAATGATTGTAGGTCGAATCGTTCCACCAGATCGCGGCGATGTCGGCGGCGTCGCGGCGGAACAGGCCGAGGATCGACGCCGCGGCCAGAGCGAGCGCGGCGAGGTGGGCGCGCCAGGCCGAGGCCTCGCGCCGGGCCAGCGGCATCGCGAGGCTGCTCATGCCGCCCGCCGCGGCTGCGCCGGATCGACCATGGCGGCGAGCGGCGCGAGCCGCGCCTGCCAGCGATAGCGAAGCTCCATCTGCCGCCGCGCGGCGCTGCCGATCGCGCCGGGATCGGCAAGCAGACGGTTGACCGCCGCCGCGGTCGCGGCGGCATCGTCCGCGACGAGGAGGTCGCGGCCGGCAATCGCCTCGATCCCTTCGAAGGCGGCGGGTGAGGCGACCACGGGCTTCGCCATCGCCATCGCCTCGAGCACCTTGTTCTGGATGCCGCGGGCGAGCTTCAGCGGCGCGACGACGACGTCGGCCGCCGCCAGCCAGGAGCGCATGTCGGGAACCGCGCCGGTGACGGTCACCCGCGCCCCGGCGAGCGCGCGCACCGCGGCCGGCGGGTTGCGGCCGGCAATGACGAACCGCGCGCCGGGGACGAGCGGGAGCACCTCGTGCGCGAACCAGGCGACCGCGTCGGCATTGGGCGGATAATCCATCTGGCCGGTGAACAGCAGGACCGGCGTTTCGCCTTTCTCGAGGCGCGGAAAATCGGCGTCCGGATCGAAATGATCGACGTCGATGCCGTTGGAGAGCGCGCTGATGTTGGCGAGCCCGGTCCTCTCCCGGAACAGCGCCGCCTCGGCCTCGCTGACGAACAGGCAAAGGTCGGCGCGGCCGGCGACGGCGCGCTCGAACGCGGCGAGCCTCTCGCCCTCGCGGCGGTTGACCCAGCGCATCGGCCCGGCGCCCTCGGCGGCATATTGGGCGAACTTGGCGGAATCGACGTCGCCGAAGTCCATCACGAAACGCTGGCGCACCCCCGCCGGCACGAACTGCGCCATCTGGCCCGAGAAAGCGAAGATGGTGCCGATCGAATCGCCGGCGAGCTTCCGCTCGACGAAGGCACGCAGCTTCGGGCTGTCGAACAGGGCGAGCGAGACCGGACGGCCTTCGACCAGCGCGATCGCGCCCGCGGCGACCTTGGTCCGGGTGCGGACCTCGACATGGATCTCGCCGCCGATCGCTTCGCGCAAAGCGGGCAGACGGGCGGCGTCCTTCTCGTCGTCGGCGAAGCAGGCGAGGTGGACTCGGGCCAGCGTGGCGAGATGCCTGAGGATGTTCCACGAACGGATCTTGTCGCCCCGGTCCGGCGGATAGGGGATGCGGTGGGCGAGGAAGAGGATGTCCTTCATCAGCCGAGCCCGCGCGCGATCGGCGGCCCGAGCCGGTTGGCGAGCGGCAGCGGCATCCGCTTCCACAGCGCCACCTGCAGCCGGTATTTGGGATCGAGCGGGTTGACGACACGCGCGCCGGCGCCGTCGGCGGTGCGCACCGCATAGGTGAGGGGCCTCGGCTCGAACCCCCAATTCTCCTTGAACGCATAGGTGCCGGTGCCGAGCTTCGAGCGGCCGAAATCGAAGGTCGTGCAGCCGCGCCGCGCGCCGTGGCACATCACCTGGTAATACATCATCTCGCTGGCCGAGAATTCGCGCGACGCGGCGGTGCCGCCGCCCCAATAGGGCATCACCGTGCCGCGGAAGTAGAAATTGAGCGCGCTCGCCAGCGGCCGGCCGTCCTTCAGCACGGTCAGGATGTCGGCATCCGGGCCGAACAGGTCGAGCATCGCCGCGAACAGCGCGCGCGGATAGACCGGCGAGCCGAGGTTGCGGACCATCTCGGCATAGACGGCATAGTGCATCGCCCGGTCGGCTTCGCCGCTGCCGACACGGATTTCGAGATCGAACTCGCGGGCGCGGCGGATCGAGCGGTGGCGCCGCTTCATCGCGCGCAGGATCGCCTCGTCCCCCTGCGGCAGCGGCTTGGCGAAGCCGGCATAGATCCCTTGCTGCGCGGTCCAGCCCTCGGGCACCGCGCCGCCGCGCAGCTCCATCGAGCGGCAGCCGCGCTCGGCGGCGAGCGCCCAGCCGGCCTCGACCAGGCGGCCGGCCGTCGCGGCATCGTCGGCGATCGCGCCGCCGCCGGTGCCGAAGCCGGCCGAGACCAAGGCGTTGCCGAACAACGGCGAGCGCACTTCGCTGAGCGGCAGGCAGCCGGCGAGGCGCCCCCCTTGCTCGGCGACCAGATAATGGCCGCGCTGGCGGCAGCCGCGTTCGACGGCGAGGGTCCATTGCGGGCGGTGGAACAGCTCGGCCTCCGGGTGCCCGGCGACATAGGCGTCGATCCGCTGCCGCTCGGCGGCGTCGGCAAGATCGGCGGAGCGGATGTTCATGCCAGCCTCGCGCGCTCGGCGGCGGCGACCTCTTCGGTCCGGCTCCACTTATAGGCTTTCAGCAATTTCAGCAGCTTGGCCCGCATGACGGAGAGGTTGGTATAATGGCGAAGCTTCGATTTCAGCGGCGCGTAATCGACCCGCGGCTGATCGGCATCGACCTCCCAGGGGTGGAAATAGAAGATCGCCGGCCGCTGCTCGCGATTGACCCGGGCGATCGCCCAGTCGGAGAGCGCATAGGGAAGCAGCCGGAAGAAGCCGCCGCCGCCGGCGGCGAAGCGGCGGCCGGCGACCTCGACGGTGGTGACCGGAAGCTCGATCAGGTCCGCGCCCGCCACCGGGCGCCAGGCGAAGCGCGGCGATTCGCGCCAGCCATAATGGTCGTGGCGGACCGGCGCGACGCTGGAGGAATAGGCATAGCCCTCTTCGGCGAGCACCGGGTGCGCCCAGGGCGTGCGCGCGTCGATCGAGAAGCTCGGCGCGCGATAGCCGCCGACCTTGCGGCCCGAGGCCTGCTCGATCGTCTCGCGCGCCCGGCGGAGATCGTCGCGGAACTCGGCCTCGCTCATCGTGAACACGCGCTTGTGGTCCCAGCCGTGGCTGGCGAGCTCGTGGCCCGCCTCGGCGATCCGGCGGATCAGGGCGGGATGGCGCGTCGCCACCCAGCCCAAAGTGAAGAAGGTCGCCTTGACCCCGGCCTCCTCGAACAGCGCCAGCACCGCGTCGGTGTTGCGCTCGACCCGGCGCGGCAGCGTCTCCCACGAATCGCGGGCGATCACCGTCTCGAAGGCACCGACCTGGAACCAGTCCTCGACATCGACGGAGAGGGCATTCTGCATCGGCCCTCCAGGCTAGGCGGCGTGGATACGATAACCGGTTTCGGGGGCCGTCTCCACCCAATCGACCAGCAGGGTCAGCGCGCGCCGCAGCATCGCCTCCTGCTCGACGACCTGCGCCTCCAGCGCGGCGATGCGCTGCTCGAAGGCCGGATCGGGCCGATAAGCGGGCGGCTCGACGGCCGGGGCGGGCCGATGGTCGGGCTGCTCGTTGGCGGCGACCGGCGCGGCCCGGGCCGAACGCAGCGGCAGCACCTTTTCCTCGCGCGCGGGCTCGGGCGCGGCAGCATCGCCGCCCATCTCGGCGGCGACGGCGTGGACCGATTCGGCGGAGATCGCGGCGGCGCCCTCGACCGCGGCATTGAGCATCAGCCGGTGGGCGAGCTGGTTCACCCGGCGGGGAATGCCGCCCGAATAGAGGTGGATCGCGTCGAACGCGCCGGCCGCGAATTCGGGATTGCCCTGCCAGTCGACCCGGGTGAGGCGATGGCGGATATAGGCTTCGACCTCGTCGGCGCCCATCGCTTCGAGATGGTGGCTGGCGATGACCCGCTGGCGCAATTGCTCGAGGCCGGGGCCGGCGAGCTTGTCGCGGAACTCGGGCTGGCCGAGCAGGACGATCTGGATCAGCGCCCGGCCGCCGATCTGGAAGTTGGAGAGCATGCGCAGCTCTTCGAGCGCGGAGACCGGCAGGTTCTGCGCCTCGTCGACGATCAGCAGGGTGCGCTTGCCGGCGCGCAGATCGCCATCGAGCTGGTGCTCGACCGCGTCGAGCAGCCGCGCTTTCTCTTGCCCACCGGTGTCGAGGCCGAGGCCCTGGGCGACGAGGCGGAGCATGTCGTCGCCCTCGACCTGGGTCGAGACCAGGCTGATCGCGTTCAATCGGGCGCGGTCGATATTGGCCAGCAGATGCGCGACCAGGGTCGATTTGCCGGCGCCGATCTCGCCGGTGACGGTGATGAACCCCTCCCCCTGGGCGAGGCCGTAGCCCAGATAGGCCATCGCCTTCTTGTGGGTGCGGCTGTCGAACCAGAAGCGCGCGTCGGGCGTGAGCTGGAACGGCTGGCCGCTGAGGCCGTAAGTCTCGGTATACATAGGTCTCTCCCGCGCTGCCGCCGGTTAGAAGGTGTACCTGAGGCCGGCGAGCGCCGAGGCGTTGGTCGCCGCATCGGTGCCGTCGTCGCTGTGGTAGACGCCAAGGGCGGCGAGCAGCTGCAGCCGTTCGAGCAGGAAGCTGCGGTTGTAGCTCAGGGTCGCGCCCTCGCTGGTCACCGCCTCGCTGCCCGGCCGGTCGCTGTCGTACCAGCTCATATAGGCGTTGAGGTTGATGTCCGAGGTCCGGCTCAGGCGGCGGCCGATATTGCCGTAGACGCTGAAATCGTCGTCCGAACTCGCCTGGGTGGTGACGAAGGCCGCGCCCGAGGGCAGGAAGTAGCGGCGGTGGTTGTAGCCGGCGCCGATGCCGTAGCTCCACGACCGGCGCTCGCCGGCGAAGGCAATGTTGACGCCGCGGGCGCGGAAGGTGCTGCCGGTGATCGACTGGAGCGAGCGGTCGAGGCAGGCGCCGCCGCCGGTCTGGCCGAAGACGCAGCCGCCGAGGCCGCCCGACAGAGGATCGCGCGTGACGTTAAAGTTGGCCGGCAAGCCATTGATTTGCGTGGTCAATTGCCGCCCGAACGTCTCCACGGTGTCGTAGACGACGGCGTTGACCGAGCTGTGAGCGCCGATCCGGTGGCTGAGCGAGCCGACATAGGTGGTGCCGCCATAGCGATGGCCGGCGCGGGCCTGCAATTCGGTGCGCGGGCTCGGCCGCCAGAGGATGCCGCCGTCGTACATGATGCCGTCCATGTCGTAGGTCAGCAGCCGCGGCGCATTGGGGTCGGGCTGGAGCCGGCCCTGGGCGTCGGGGACGGGCACGCCGCCGGCGTCGCGGACGACGTCGCGCTGCGAGGCCTGGATGTCCTCGTAACCGACGCCCGCGGTCAAAGCGAGGGTCGGGCTGATCGGAACGACGACGTCGCCGCGGACATAGGCGCCCTCGAACCGGTTGCGGAAGCGGCCGCCCGAATTCTCGCGGGCATAGCCGGCGCCGACCGTCCAGCCGAACGGCAGGCCGCGATTGGGCGCCATGCCGACGCTGCCGGTCAGGCTGTGGGAGGTCGAGCTGTCGAAATCGCTGTCGAGCAGGCCGCCCGGGCGATGGTCGTCGACCTTGGCGTAGCCGAAGCGGTAGGCGCCGTTGATCGCGAGCGGGCCGGCATGGGTCGCCAGGGTCGGCCCGGCATAGAGGGCATAGACGTCGACCGAGCGGTCCTGGTTGGTGACTCCGAAAGTGCGTCCCTCGCCGCCGGTGCGGGTGGCGATGCCGCCCGCGTCGAGCGAGAGGCCGCGGCTGACCTCGGCATGGACCGCGGCGACGCCCGAGACGATGTCCTGGTCGCCCGACCGGCTCTGCCAGTCGAAATGATGCTCGTAGCGAAGGCTCATCTGGGCGGTGACCCGGCGGGTCTCGATATGGCCGTCGACGCCGGCGGCGACGCTGGTGTAGGTCAGCGTCTCGCCGCCATCCAGATCGGCGCTCAGCACCTGGGCGACCTCGAGATAGGGGCGGATCTCGGCGCGGCTGCGGCCGCGGCGCGCCGCGACCGGCGCGGGGGCGTCGCCCTCGGGCTGGGCGGCGGCGCCGCCGTCGGCCCGGGTCACCGCCCCGGTGATCGCGGGATCGCCCTGGGCATGGGCGCCGGCGGCGGCCAGGGTGAGGCCGAGCGCGAAGGCGAGGCGGCGCAACCGGCGCGTCAGCTGAAGCTCATCAATCATGGCCATATCCATCATAAGCGCCGAATTTGCGGCCGGTGACGGCCAGGCCCGCGCCGTTGAGGACGAGGCCGACCCGGCCGCATCCCTGGAGCAGGCCGATCGTCTCGCGCAGATCGGCTTCGGTTGTCCGGTCGGCGCGCACCACGACCAGCGCCAGGCCGACATGGCCGGCGAGAACGGTCGCGTGCGACGCCATCAAAGCAGGCGGGGAATCGAACAGGATGATCCTGCGCCTGTCGCCGGCGGCGAGCTTCGCCAGCACCTCCCGAGTACGATCCGAAGCGAGCAGCTCCGGCACATTATTGGCTTTGCGCCCGGCGGGCAGGACCGAAAGGCCCGGCATGTCGGTGCGGATGACGAAGGTTTCGGGGTCGGCGCCGGCGTCGGCGAGCGCGTCGACCAGGCCCGGCCCGCGGCCGTCGATGCCGAGCAAAGCGAGCGCCTCGGGCTTGGGGCAATCGGCGTCGATGAGGAGCACCTCGACGTCGCGCTCGCCGGCGAGGCTGAGCGCGAGGTTGATCGCGCAGAAGGTCTTGCCCGCCTTGGGCTGGGCCGAGCAGACCAGCACCGAGCGGTTCTCCGAACGCTCGAGGTCGGCGATCAGCTGGCGCTTGATCAGCCGGAATTCCTCGGCGAGGCCGGTGGCCGGCGAATCCGGATCGATGAAGCCCTTCTCGGTCAGCCCGCGGCGGTCGATCTCGGCGGCGCCGGCCGCGGCGGGGCGCGGCGCCGGCGCGGGCTCGACGGCGCGAAGGACCGGGCGGACCGGCAACGGCGCGACCGCGGGCGCCGGCGCAGCCGCCGGCTCCGGCTCGGGTTCCGCGGCCGCCGGCGGCGCCGGCACGGCGGCGGGCGCCCGCAAAGCGGCGCCGAAATCGTAGATCTCGGCGGCGCGCTCGAGCAGGGACTGGGGCGTATGCTTCATCTCGTCCCTCATGCCACCGAGCTTCGCTGCCAGAATTCGACGAGGATCAGCACCGCCCAGCACGCCCCGAGCGCGGCGCCGGCGCCGCCGAGCCAGATCAGCCGCTGGCGGCGGCGGACCCGCTCGGGCCGGGTGACGACCTCGCTGACCGTGCCGAGCACCTTGAGGCCGGTGACCTCGGCCAGCTTGCTCTGGGTCGGGAAGGTGGTCTGGAGCTGGCCGGCGAGGAAGGCGGCGGCGATTCCCGCGCCGACGCCGAACATCAGCACCACGGTCAACAGGATCGGCCGGTTCGGCGCCGCCGGCACGCTCGGCACGCTCGGCGGCTCGACCACGTTGACGGTGAGCGGGCTGGTCCGCGCCTGGATGTCGCTGCGCAGCCGGACCTGCTCGCGATTGGCGAGCAGCTGGTCATATTGCTGCTTCAAGACGTCGTAATCGTGGGTCAGCCGGGTCTGCTCGGCGGCAAGGCCGGGCTGGGTCGACTGGCGCGAGGTCAGCTGGGAAAGGTCGGACTGGAGCTGGTTGCGGCGGGCGGTGGCGGCGGCGAGCGAAGCCTCGCGCTCGGCCATCATCGCGCGCAGGGAAACGTAGCTCGGATTGGACATGCCGCCGGTATTGCCGCTCTGCCGCTCGGCCGCCGCATAGGGGCGCAGCCGGGCGATCTGCTGGCGCGCATAGACGATGTCGGGGTGCGATTCGGTCCAGCCGCGGGCGAGATTGCCGGCGATCTGGCCCTGGAGCTGGGCGATCTGCCCGGTCGCGCTGCCGCCGCTGTCGCCGACCCCCGGGATGGTCTGCGGCGTCGCCGCGAGCTGGGCCCGCATCGAGTTGAGCGCGCCGTTGGCGGCGGCGATCTGCTGCTCGAGATTGGCGAGCTCGACCTGGGCCGCCGACATCCGGTCGCCGATCGAGCCCGAACCGGGCAGGACCCCCATGAAGCGCTGCTCGAACTCGACCCGGCGCTGCTCCGCCTCCTGCAGGGCGACCTCGCGGCGGCGGAGCTCCTGGTCGTAGAATTGCAGGCCCTGGCCGGTCTCGCGGCGGTCGCCCGAGAGGTTCTGCTCGACGAACAGGTCGATCAGGCCCTGGACGGTGGCGGCGGCAGTGCGCGCGTTCTGGCCGTTGGAGAAGCCGGAGATGTTCGAGCTCGCCTTGATCTCGATGCCGCCGTCGGGCTGGGCGGTGACGGTGATCCGGCTCCTGAGCCCGCCGACCACGCCGGCGAGGTCGCGCTCGCTGGCGACGAGGCTGTTCAAATCGGTGCGGCGGACGACCCGGACGAGGTTCTCGTTCGAGGTCAGCGTCTGCTTCAGGCGGAGCAGCTGGTTGTTGCGCTCGTCCGGGGTGATGCCGATCTGGTTGGGCAGGATCGACTGCATCTGGACGAACAATCGCGCCTTGGCCTCGTAGCTCGACGGGATCAGGGCGATGACCAGCCAGCCGGCGACGCAGATTCCCCAGGCGACCGCCATCGCCAGCCAGCGGCGGCGCCAGACCTGGTGGAGGGCGAGCCTCAGCTGATCGTAGAGCCCCTCCACGGCGCGCTCAGAACATGCTTTCGGGGATGATGATGACGTCGCCCGGCTCGAGCCGGACGTTGGCGCGGACGTCGCCGCGGCGAAGCAGGCTGGCGATGCGCAAATCATATTCGCGCTGCTGGCCGCTGTCGCGGTCGACCCGGACCAGGCGGGCGCGGTCGCCGGCGGCATATTCGGAAAGGCCGCCGACCGCGATCATCGCGTCGAGCAGGGTCATGTTGGCGCGGTAGGGGATCGCCGCCGGGCGGGCGGTGGCGCCGACGATGCGGACCTGCTGCGAGAAGCTGCCCTGCGGCCGATCGACCATCACCGAGACGAGCGGCTCCTGGATATATTGGGAGAGCGCGGCGCGGATGTCGTCGGCGAGCTGAGCCGGGGTCTTGCCGGCAGCGACCATGTCGGTGATCAGCGGGGTGGTGATGCGGCCGTCGGGGCGGACCTGGGTGTGGGCGCCCAGCTCCTGGTTGCGCCAGACGAAGATGGTGATCTCGTCGAGGGCGCCGATGATGTAATTCTCGCTGACCTGGGTGTCGTTGCCGTTGGCGACGAACTCGGCGGGCGGCAGGACATGGCCGCTGCGGCTGCCGGAGGCGCAGCCGCCGAGCGCGAGGGCGCCGGCGGCGCCGGCAAGGACGGCCCAGGACTTTGCGGATACGCGCATGGTCACTCCTCTTCACGCTCGCCGTGCCTGCACCGCGCGTCCCGTTGCGGGATCGGGCGCAGGCTTTGCCGTTGCTATGGGGCGAAGAGGTAAAATTAGCGTTAGGAACAAGGGGCTTTGGGGGGCTGTCCCGGATCGGGACCGGCGCCGGCGAAAGCGTTAATCGCCGCCGTTGACGATCATCTCGAGCGCCGGCTGCTGGGCGAGGAAGGCCTGCGGGCTGGCGGACAGGCCGTAGGCGCCGGCGAGGAAGATGGCGACGAGATCCCCCACCTCGGCGCGCGGCAGCATGACGTCGTCGGCGAGCCGGTCGAGCGGCGTGCACAGGCAGCCGACGATCGACACTTCCTCCGCGCCCTCGCCGCCGAACCGGCCGGCGATCGCGACCGGATAGTTGCGGCGGACGACCTGGCCGAAATTGCCCGAGGCGGCGAGCTGGTGGTGGAGGCCGCCGTCGGTGACCAGGAAAGTCTTGCCGTGGCTCTCTTTCCGGTCGACGATCCGGGTCAAATAGACGCCCGCCTCGCCGACCAGCCAGCGGCCGAGCTCGATCGCGAATAAGGTGTCGGTGAGGACGGCCCGACGGCCCGCCAGGGTCACCGCAAGCGCGATCGCGACGGACTCGACGTCGAGCGCCTGCTCGCTGTGAAAATGGGGGATGCCGAAGCCGCCGCCGAGATTGACCGACGGCGGCGCCGCGCCGATCGCGGCGGCAAGCTCGCCGGCGAGCGCGACGGTGGCGCGCTGCGCGTCGATCAGGGCCTGCGGATCGAGCGCCTGGGAGCCGGCGAAGATGTGGAAGCCGCGCCAGTCGGCGCCGCTCGCGAGAATCCGCTTCACCAGGTCCGGCGCCCGGGCGGCATCGACCCCGAACGGCTTGGCGCCGCCGCCCATCCGCATGCCCGAGCCCTTGATCTCGAAATCGGGATTGACCCGCACCGCCAGCCTCGCCCGGCGGCCGAGCTTGGCGGCGATCGCCAGCGCGCGCTCGACCTCGCCCGCCGATTCGGCGTTGAGGGTGACGCCCTCGTGGATCGCGTCGGCGAGGTCGGCGTCGCGCTTGCCGGGGCCGGCGAAGCTGATCCTGGCGGGGTCGGCGCCGGCCTCGAGCGCGAAGTCCAGCTCGCCCGCCGAAGCGATGTCGAGGCCGTCGACGCGGCTCGCGACATGCTTGAGCAACGGGATATAAGAGTTTGCTTTTATGGCATAATGCAGATGAACATCCGGGAAAGCGGCACGGAAGCGGGCGATCTTTTCGCCGACCAGAGCGAGGTCGTAGACGAACAAAGGCGTGTCGCCCGCCTCCTCGACCAGCAGGTCGGCGCGGCGGCCGCCGATCAGCAGCATGCCGTCGGCGTCGGCGGCATAGCCGGCCGGGATCGGGCCCATCTTCTTGCTCATGCCATCAGCTCGTTCCTGAGCTCGACCCGGTCGAGCTTGCCGTTGGCGCTGCGCGGCAGCTCGTCGCGCCAGACGATGCAGCCGGGCTGCATGAAATTGGGCAATTGCCGCTTCAGGAAATTGCGCAACGCCTCCTCCTCGCCGCGGCGGTCGGGGCGGACGATCAGGGCGATCCCCTCCCCCAGCCTGGCGTCGGGATAGCCCAAAGCGACCGCTTCGGCGACCAGGCCCGAAGCCAGCGCCGCCTCCTCGACCTCGGTCGGGCTCACCCTGTTGCCCGAGCTCTTGATCATGCCGTCCTCGCGGCCGACGAAATAGAGCAGACCAGCCCCGTCGCGGCGGACGCGGTCGCCCGACCAGACCGCCATGCCGCCATAAGCGGAGCCCGCCGGCGCCGGCCTGAACCGCTCGGCGCTGCGCTCCGGGTCGTTCCAATAGCCCTTGGCGACCAGCGGCCCGGCATGGACCAGCTCGCCCTCCTCCGCCGCGCCGCCGTCGGCGCCGACCACCAGGATCTCGGCGAGCGGGATCGCGCTGCCCATCGAATCGGGATGATCGTCGAGCAGGGCCGGCTCGAGATAGGTCGAGCGGAACGCCTCGGTGAGGCCGTACATCGAATAGATGTCGGCGGCGGGAAACAGCTCGCGCATCCGCCGGACCAGCGACGGGGCGAGCTTGCCGCCGCTGTTGGTCAGCCGCCTCAGCGACAGCGCCGCCGCGGCCGGCCAGGGCGCCTCGATCAGTTGCACCCAGAGCGGAGGAACGCCCGCTAAAGTGCTGATCCGATGACGTTCCACGGCGCGGACGACGTCGCGCGCGGTGAGATAGTCGAGCGGCACGACGCAGCCGCCCGCGGCCCAGGTCGAGAGGAGCTGATTCTGGCCGTAATCGAAGGCGAACGGCAGCACGGCGAGGACGCGGTCGGCTGGCGAAAGCCGGAGATAATGCGCGACGCTGACCGCCCCGAGCCACAGATTGGCATGGCTCAGCATCACCCCCTTGGGCCGCCCCGTCGAGCCTGAGGTGTAGAGCAGGGCCGCGAGATCCTCGGGATCGTTGTCCGACGCTGCCAATGGATTAGCTGTGCGAAACAGGGCTTCGCTCTCTTCCTCGTCGAGAATGGGGCATTGCGCATCCCCGGGCTCGAGCGTCGCCGCCCGGGCCTTGGCGGTGAGCAGCAGCGAAGCGCCGCTGTCGGCGAGAATGTGGGCGACCTGCATCCGCTTCAGCAGCGGGTTGACCGGGACGTGGATCAGGCCGGCACGGGCGCAGGCGAGCGGCAGCAGGCCGGTGAGGCGGGTCTTGGGCAGCCAGGAGGCGACCCGGTCGCCGTGGGCGAGGCCCCTCGCCTTCAGCCCGGCGGCGAGCGCGCCGACCGCCGCTTCCAGCCCGGCATAATCGAGGCTTCCCTCGCGCGTCACCAGCGCCGGCGCCGCCGGATCGCCGCGCAGCGCCAGGTGATCGAGCGGAAAGGGGGTCGGGTCGGGCGTTTCCAACTTCATTCCTGCTTAAAAGACGTCATGATAGAGCAGAGGGTCCGTACTCGATACCGGAGGTGGTCGTGATCGGCCTGAGAAGGCGGCTGGGTAGGAGAGAGCCGAAGGGCGGGTCAGGCAACCCGTCCGAGGCGCTCGACGCCCCCAGCCGCCTTCTCAGGCCGACCCCGAAGGGGCGGGCTGTCCTTTGCCGCCCAGCGTCGTCGTTCGATCGGTCACGATGAATCTTCATCGCTCCCTCCTCTCTCCTAGCTGGACAACAAATGCCAGCCCGTCACGGCCGCCTCCGGTATCGAGTACGGACCCTAAGGCTGAGGGGCATAAAGCGTGACGGTTAACATCGCTTTGTTCGACGATCTCGACGCCGTCGCGGCCGACGCCGGCGGCGCCCTCGACCGCGCCGCCCAGCCGAGCCTGTTCGATCGCCTCGCCTGGTACCGGCTGATCCGCGATCATTGCCCGCCCAAAGGCAGGCTCGCGGTGCTGCGCGGGCGCGAGGGCGCTCAGGCGGCCTGGCTGTTCCTCGCCGCCGACGGGCCCTCGGCGCAGGCCTATACCGCCTGGTATTCGCTGCGTTTCGACGGCGTCGGCGATATCGACAGCGACGTCATGACGGCGATCGCGGCGGCGGTCCGCAGCAGCGGCATCGCCCGGGTCGAGCTGGCGCCGGTGGCGGACCCCGAGCCGCTGCGCAAGGCGTTCGCCCGGGCCGGCTGGCGGGTGTTCGTCACCCCGAAGACCGGCAATTGGCGGATCGCCACGAGCGGCCTGGATTTCGAAGCCTATTGGGCGGCGCGGCCGGCCCAGCTGCGCAACACCGCCAAGCGCCGCGGCCGGACCGCCGGGCTCGAGATCGAGATATACGACCGCTTCGATGCGCGCGCCTGGGCCGATTACGAGGCGGTCTACCGGGCCAGCTGGAAGCCCGAGGAAGGCTCCTTCCCGTTCCTGCGCGCGCTCGCCGAAGCGGAGGGCGCGGCCGGGACGCTGCGGCTGGGCGTCGCCCGCAAGGACGGGCGGCCGGTCGCGGTCCAGCTCTGGCTGGTCGAGCATGGCGAAGCGACCATCCACAAGCTCGCTTATGCCGAGCATGCCAAGGCGATGTCGCCGGGGACCCTGCTCGGCATGGCGATGTTCCGCCGGGCGATCGACGAGGATCGGGTGCGGGTCATCGATTACGGCACCGGCGACGACGCCTACAAGAAGGACTGGATGGGCGAGCGCCGCACCTTGTGGCGGATCGAGGCGTTCAACCCGGCGACGCTCACCGGCCTCCTCGGCACGGCGCGGGCGCTTGTCGGGCGCCTCCGGAAGCATTAGCACCCGGCAACCGCCCGCCAGGACGAGGGGAAAGCATGGCGACCGCAGCCGACGACGCCCATGAAGTCGAGAACACCCTGCGCGCCGTCCTCGCCGACGTGCTCGGCCTCGATCCGGCCCGGGTCGCGGCCTTCCGCGAGGAGACGCCGTTGTTCGGGGCGCTTCCCGAATTCGATTCGATGGCGGTCGCCGGCCTCCTGACCGAATTGGAGGAGCGGCTCGGCATCTTGATCGAGGACCATGAGGTCGACGCCGACATGATGGAGACGTTCGGCGCTTTGCTCACCTTCGCCCGGGACAAGACGCTCCGGTGACGGCCCCCGGGCTAGCCTTCGAACAGTTCCCGGTTTCCGGCCGCAAGGAATGGCTGATGCGGCTCGGCCGGCCGCACGCGCCGGCGATCCTGTTCGTGCCGCCCTTGTTCGAGGAGATGAACCGCACCCGCGCGCTGATCGCGGCGGCAATGCGCTGGCTCGCCAAACGCGGCCACGGCTGCTGGCTGATCGACCTTTGCGGCAGCGGCGAGAGCGAGCGCGATCTGGGCGAGGTCGGCTGGGAAGACTGGCGTCATGACGTCACCGCCGCTTCCGCCTATATCGCTGAAAAGGCGCGCAAACCCCTGATCGCCAGCCTGCGCGGCGGCGCTCTCATCGACGATGGCGCCGAGGCGCGCGGCTGGTGGCGGCTGGCCCCGCTCGACGGCGCCGCGGTGGCCCGCGACATGGCCCGCTCGGGCCTCGCCGGGGGCGTCGAATGGGCCGGCTACGCCCCCGCCCCGGCGCTGCGCGAGGCACTCGCGGCGGCCCGGCCCGCCCCGGTCCGGCCGCTGCGCACCGCCCGGCTGGCGACCGATCCCGGCGCCGCCGACGTCAAAGTCGAGGGCCCCGCTTTGTGGCGCCGCTCCGAGCCGGGCCATTCGCCCGCGCTCGCCGACGCGCTCGCCTCCGACCTCCACCGCTGGAGCCGCGAATGCGTCGCCTTCTGAGCTTCGAGTGCGCCGGCAGCGAGCTGGCCGCCAGCCTCGATTCGAGCGGCGGCACCACCGGCCTGCTCCTCGTCACCGGCGGCAGCCAGAGCCGGGTCGGTTCGCACCGGATGTATGAAAGGCTTGCCAAAGACTTGGCAAGCCAGGGCTTTCCCTGCCTGCGCTTCGACCGGCGTGGGGTCGGCGACAGCGCCGGCGAGGACCCCGGCTTCCACGGCAGCGGGCCGGATCTCGAGGCCGCGCTGGCCGCCTTCCGCAAGGAGGTGCCGACGCTCGAGCGGGTGATGGGCCTCGGCCTGTGCGACGGCGCGACGGCGCTGGCCCTGTTCGGCCGGCGAATCGGCCTCGACGCCCTGATCCTGGTCAATCCGTGGCTGGTCGAGACCGCCGCCGGCGAGCAGGCCCCGGCCGCGATCCGCGCGCATTATCGCAAGCGCCTTCTCAGCCCGGAGGCGTGGAAAAAACTTCTTTCGGGAAGAGTGGATTACCGGAAGCTGCTGAAAGGCATCCTCAGGATTTCGGCGAAGCAGGAAGGATCGCCGCTCGCCCGCGAGACGGCCTCGGCCCTGCGCGCCGGCGGCCTACGCGCCTGGCTGATCCTCGCCGAGGGCGACGGCACCGCGATCGCCGCGGTCGAGGAGCTGAAGGCGCCGGCCTTCGCCGGCCTGATCGAAGGCCGCGAGCTGGTGAACAGCGATTCCCACACCTTCGCCCGCCCCGGCGACGAGGCGGCTTTGCTCGCGGCGACGGTGCGGGCGATCAGGGCGCTGTCCAACCAGAGCTGATCGTGCTGGTTGACCCGTTCAGCATAAGCCGATCATGCTATGGCGTCAGGCGTCCTGCATCACCGGGTGCGGTTTCGCCTCGAAATCGGCCTCCGCGAGGAACTTCTCGGCGTCCAGCGCGGCCATGCAGCCGGTTCCCGCCGCGGTCACCGCCTGGCGGTAGATCTTGTCCATGACGTCGCCGCAGGCGAACACCCCCGGCACGCTCGTCCGGGTGGTGCCGGTCTCGACCCGGATATAGCCGTCGCCGTCGAGATCGAGATGGCCGCGGAACAGCCCGGTCGCCGGCGAATGGCCGATCGCGACGAACGCGCCTTCGGTGTCCAGCCGCTCGACCGCGCCGGTCTGGGTGTCGCGAAGGTCGACCGCGACCAGGCCCTCGGGCTCGCCGCCGGCGACGAAGGCGGCGACCTCGCGGTTCCACATCACCTTGATGTTGGGGTGGGCGAACAGCCGGTCCTGGAGGATCTTCTCGGCGCGCAGCGCGTCGCGGCGGTGGATGAGGGTGACGTCGTGGCTGTGGTTGGTCATGTAGAGCGCTTCCTCGACCGCGGTGTTGCCGCCGCCGATCACCACCACCTTGCGGCCGCGGTAGAAGAAGCCGTCGCAGGTGGCGCAGGCGGAGACGCCCTTGCCCTTCAAATGCTCCTCGGTCGGCAGGCCCAGCCAGCGCGCCTGGGCGCCGGTGGCGATCACCAGAGTGTCGCCGAGATAGAGCGCGCCGCTGTCGCCGGTCATCCGGAACGGGCGCTCGGAAAGGTCGACCGCGCTGATATGGTCCCATTCCATCCGCGCCCCGACATGCTCGGCCTGCTTCTGCATCTGCTCCATCAGCCACGGGCCCTGGATGACCTCGGCGAAGCCGGGGTAATTCTCGACGTCGGTGGTGATGGTGAGCTGGCCGCCCGGCTGGATGCCCTGGACGACGATCGGCGCGAGGCCGGCGCGGGCGGCATAGATGGCGGCGGAGAGCCCGGCCGGGCCGGAGCCGAGGATCAGCATGCGGGAGGAGTGGGTCGCGGTCATGCAAGCGGAGTTAGTGGCCCGCTTCCCCCCGCGCAATGGCCCTGATATGAGCCCCGCCCATGACTCAGCGAGAGAATCCCATCGGCCTCGACGGCTTCGAGTTCGTCGAATTCACCAGCCCCGATCCCGAGGCGCTGGCCGGGCTGTTCGTCAAATTGGGCTTCACCCATGTCGGCAACCACGTCTCCAAGAACGTCCGCCACTACGCCCAGGGCGACATCAACTTCATCCTCAACATGGAGCCGACCGGCCAGCCCGCGGATTTCCGCCAGGCGCACGGCCCTTCCGCGAACGGCATGGCCTTCCGGGTCAGGGACGCGAAGCAGGCGCTGGCGCTGGCGCTGGAACGCGGCGCGGTCAGGGCCGAGACGGTGCGCGGCCCCGGCGAGCTCGACATCCCGGCGCTCGAGGGGATCGGCGGCTCCCACCTCTACCTCGTCGACCGCTACGGCGCCGAGCAGATCTACGACACGGATTTCGCGCCGGTGCCGGGCGCCGGCCGCGACGACAACAGCGTCGGCCTGCACACGCTCGATCACCTCACCCACAACGTCAATCGCGGCCGCATGGACCATTGGGCCGGCTTCTACGAGAAGATCTTCAACTTCCGCGAAATCCGTTATTTCGACATCGAGGGGACCCGGACCGGCCTGCTTTCGCGGGCGATGACCGCGCCCGACGACAAGATCCGCATCCCCTTGAACGAGAGCCAGGACGAATACAGCCAGATCGCCGAATATCTGAAGGAATATAAAGGCGAAGGCATCCAGCACCTCGCCTTCGCCACCGACGACATCTTCGCCACCGTCGACAAGCTGCGCGCCAACGGCATCCGCTTCCAGGACAGCCCCGACACCTATTACGACATGATCGACCAGCGCATCCCCGGCCACGCCCACGACGTCGCCGCGATGCGCGCGCGCAAGATCCTGATCGACGGCTCGCCCGAGACCGGCGAGGGGCTGCTCCTCCAGATCTTCACCGAGAACATGATCGGCCCGATCTTCTTCGAGGTGATCCAGCGCAAGGGCAACGAGGGCTTCGGCGAGGGCAATTTCAAGGCCCTGTTCGAATCGATCGAGCTCGACCAGATCAAGCGCGGCGTGATTCCGGCCGCAAAGACGGACGCCTGACGCATGCAGACCGGGTTAATCTGATCGGGCGCATCACGGGCCGTCGCCTTTTCCCAGCGATATCAGGAGCTACCATGAAGATTCGCACGTTCCTCGCCGCGACCGCACTCTCCCTCGCGGCGCCCGCGCTGGCGCAATCGGCGCTGCGCGTCGGCGCCACCGTCACCGACCCCGCCGGCGGCACGGTCGGCACGATCATTGCGATCGACGGCGCCAACCTCACCCTGCGCACCGACAGGCACGAGGTGCCGCTGCCGGTCTCGTCCTTCACCGCGACCGACAGCGCGGTGCTGTTCGGCATGACCCAGGCCGATCTCAACGCCGCGGTCGAGGCGGCGGAGGCGCGCGCCCGGGCGGCGTTCGCGGTCGGCGCGGTCGTCCGCGATCGCAACGGCGCCGTGCTCGGCCCGGTCCAGGCCCTCGACGGCGAGACCGTCACCATCCAGCTGAGCAACGGCCTCGTCCGGCTGCCGCGGGGCGCCCTCGCCGCCGGCCGCGACGGGCTGGTCACCGGCGCCACCCTCGCCGAGCTCCAGCCCCACGCGGTGCCCGCGCCGCCCGCCGAGCCCGTCCCGGGCCAGTAAGCGATTCGCTAGCGCCGGCGCTGCCCGCGATAGTCGCTGCGGCGGGCGTGGACGGTGGCGCCGGCCCGGCCCTGGAGCTGGTTGCGGAGCGAGCGCGCCAGGCCTTCCAGCGCCCGCTGCATTTCGCCCGGCAAAGTGAGATAGGCGGTCAGCAGGTCGCTCGCTCCCGGGCTGAGCCAGGCTTCGCTTCGCCGCCCGGTCAGGATGTAGACGATATCGACGCCGGCCGCGGCGAGCCGGGCGAGATAATCGGCGCGCAGCTCGCGCCGGTCGTTTTCGTAAAGGCTTTGCTTGGGGACGTCGGTCCCGACCAGAGCGGCAAACTCGGCCTGCTTGAGGCCGAGCCGCCGTCTCTCTTCAGCGAGGCGCGCACCGAAACTCATCTGTTTCGAAAAGTCCTTCTTGACAGTTCACCGGAAAGCGCGGAACAGGGCGGCAGATGCCGCGGACGTGCCATTGCATATGAAGAGCCTCCTTGTCGCGCCTAATTTCCGCGCCCTTGACGGCGCGCCATGACCGGCGCCGCGGCCTGCCGATGAGCTCCGACGACCCCAGGATGGGAGGCCATTCCGCCCGCGAGCTGCTCCTCGCGGCGACCGCGCGCGTCGTCCTCGCCGCCTTTCGCGAGCCGATCGAGGAGAGCCAGCTGTCGCCGGCCGCCGATGCCGCGCTGCGCCTGCTCGAGGCCGCGCTCGAACCCTATCCGGGCGGCAGCTTCGACGACTTCCCCAAATAAGCGCTTCCGGAGGCGGGCAGCCGCCGATAAGGTCCTCCCGATCCCCGGGGAGAGCGAAAAATGGCTGGCGCTGCGTTGAAGAAATCGAGGCCGAAGGCGGCGGCGGCGCCGTCGCCGAGCTGGGAAACCGACGCGCTCGGCTTCCTGATCGCGCCGGTGACCCCGGAGGAGTTCCTCGGCCGCTATTACGAGCGCGAGGCGCTGATCAACATCCGCGGCGAGCCGGAGCGCTATGCCGACCTGCTGACCCTCGACATCCTCGACCATTTCATCAACAGCGCCGACCTGCGCGAAGGGATGATCGATCTCACCAGCCAGAAGAAGCGGATGTCGCGCGACGATTATATCGACGAAGGCGGGCGGGTCAGCCGCGTCGCCATTGCCGAGGAGTATCTCGACGGGGCGACGATCATCCTGCCCCAGCTCCACGATTCGATCTTCAAGCTGGGCGAATTCTGCCGGGCGCTGGAGGAGGTCTTCTCCTGCCACATGCAGACCAACATCTACCTCACCCCTTCCGGCAATCAGGGCTTCCCGATCCATTATGACAATCACGACGTGTTCGTGATGCAGGTGTCGGGCGCCAAGGCCTGGCGGCTCTACGACGTCCCGGTCGAGACCCCGTTCCGCGGCGAGCGGTTCGAGCTCGGCCAGTACGAGCCGGGCCCGCTCAGCCGCGAGTTCACCCTCAATCCGGGCGATTGCGCCTATCTGCCGCGCGGCATGATGCACGATGCCGAGAATGTCGGCGACGAGCCGTCGCTGCACATCACCGTCGGCCTGATCACCAAGACCTGGGCCGACCTCATGCTCGAATCGATTTCCGAGCTGGCCCTGACCTCGCCCGAGATGCGGCGCTCGCTGCCGGCGGGATTCGCCGCCCGCGACTTCGACCGCGAGGCGGCGCAGGCGCAGTTCGACCGGCTGCGGCGCGAGATCGCCGACAAGGCCGGCATGGACGGCGCGTTCGATCTGCTCGCCGACAATTTCGTCCGCGGCCGGCGGCCGAACGTCTCCGGGGTGATCTCGGCCGGCGTCTCCGGCCCGCAGGAGGGGGATCGCTTCCGGCGGCGCCGGTTCGTGCCGTGGAACGTCGCCGACGACGACGGCAAACTGGTGCTGATCGGCCCGGGCGGCGACCTCGATTTCGACGCCGCCGAAGGCGACGCGCTCGACATCGCTTTGTCCGGCGCCCCGTTCGCCGCCGCCGACCTCAAGTGCAAGGACCCGGCCGAGCTGATCGCGACTTTGTGGTCGGGCGGCTATCTGGAGCGGCTGAGCTAGGTCCTTCGATACGGGCCTTCCCCCGGATCAAGTCCGGGGTCAGTCCCTGCTCAGGATGAGCGGGTTTGGAGAGTAGCCGCTCATCCTGAGTAGCCGGTGAGCGAAGTCGAACCGGCGTATCGAAGGACTGCTACCGCCGCGACACCGCCTGGACGGCGCGGCTGCGGCAATGGGCGCGGACCGCATCGACCAGCGGGAAATCGCCGGCGGCGCGGGCGACCCGCTCGCCCTCCTCGCAATCGCCGGCGCGGACGATCTCGCCGACCCTGGCGCCGAGCTCGGGGGTGCCGGCGCGCAGCGGGCCCGCCGCCGCCGCCGCCGGCGCCGCCCGCGAGGCCTCGGCCCGCAGCGCCTCCTCGTTGGCGCCGGTCCAGCGCGTGAACAGGCCGGCATAAGGATCGGGCGCCGGCGCAGCCGCCGGCGGCGGCGCGGCCGAGGCGAGCGCGGAAGCGATCAGAAATCCGGTCGTCGCAATCATCGTCGGGCCTTTGCCATCGTCGTCCTGAACGCCGCAGGAACGGGGTGGTAGCGGAGGAGGGACTTGAACCCCCGACACGCGGATTATGATTCCGCTGCTCTAACCAGCTGAGCTACTCCGCCCCAACGGCCCCGGCGCGCCCTGGCTGCGGCGCGACGCGGCGCTATAGAAAGCGGCACGCAACCGGTCAACTGGCGTGGAGGGGCCCGGATTTCAAGGTCCGGAACCCGCCGCGCGCCCTGTCGTTTCGGTTGCGCCGGCCTGGAGACTCCCGATGGAATTGCTGACTCCGCTCGAAACGCTCTGCCGCCTGATCCTGCGCGCCAAGGAGCTCGAGGCGCAGGTCCCCGCCCAGGACCCCGACCAGGATCCGGACGAGGTCGATGATTATGACGACGAGGGCGGCGAGGCGCTGTCGGTGCTCGAGGACGAGCTCAACGACAGCGTCGAGGAGGAGGTCCAGGCGACCCTCGACGACCTCGGCGACGACCAGCTCGCCGAGGTGGTGGCGCTGGCCTGGGTCGGCCGCGGCACCTACGACGCCAGCGAATGGGACGAGGCCTTCGCCGAGGCCAGCGACCTCGAGGGCGACGACAAGATCGACGAGCTGATGGACATGCCGCTGCTCGCCGGCCACCTCGAGGCGGGCCTCGCCGCCTTCGACTATAGCTGCGACGGCGTCGGCCAGATGGATTGACCACCCCGACAGGCCGTCACGAAATTGGGACACATACTTTCCGCCCTAAAAAGTACGTGTCCCAATTCCCGCTATTTGCGGAACGGCCAGCTTCGGATCGGCTCCCAGGGGCCGTCCAGATAGCGCCAGGCGGCGAGCGCGCGGATCGCCAGCGGGCGCGGCTCGAACGTCGCGCGCAGCTGCCGCTGGAGCGCCCGGGCCTCGCGCGGCGGCACCTTGTTCTGGATCGTCACGTGCGGCCGCCACGGCGCCTGGTCCTGCGGCGTCAGCAGGCCGTGGAAAGCCTCGGCGAGGTCGGCGCGAACGCTGTCGAGCGCCTCGCTCTCGACCCTGAAGGCGGTCCCCTCCCCCAAATCGAGGACGCCGGCGATCGTCGCCCGCGGCGGCGGCGCTGCGGTTGCCCCGGCAAGCCGGGTCGCCAGCTCGGCCTGCGCGCTCGGCGGCAGCTGGCGAAACAGGGTGAGGTGGGCGGGGACCCGGTTGCGTTCGGGCGGATAATGCGTCCGCCGCAGCTGCTGGAGCCAGCCGTCGTCACCCGGGCCGAAGATGGCGGTGACGACGATCGGCGGCGTCAAATCTCGACCTGGCTGCCGAGCTCGACGACCCGGTTGGGCGGCAGGCTGAAGAATTCCATCGCGCTCTCGGCGTTGCGCAGCATCCAGGCGAACAGCTTCTCGCGCCACATCATCATCCCCGGCCGCGGGCTCGCGATCAGGGTCTGGCGGGCGAGGAAGAAGCTCGTCTCCATCATCTTGAACTGCGGGCCGCAGCTGTCGACCCGGGCGAGCGCGCTCGGCACGTTGGTCTCCTGCATGAAGCCGTAGCGCAGGATCAGCCGGTAGAAGCCCTGGCCGAGCTCCTGGAGGTGGAAGGTCTTCTCCTCCTCGACATAGGGCACGTCCTCGATCTTCACGGTCAAGAGCAGCACCCGCTCGTGGAGCACCTTGTTGTGCTTGAGGTTGTGGAGCAGCGCGTGCGGAACGCCGTCCGAGGCGGTGGTCATGAACACGGCGGTGCCGGGCACCCTCGTCGCGCTCGAGGCGGCGGACTTGATGAAGATCGAGGCCGGCATCGCCGCCTCGTTCATCCGCTTGATCATCAGCTGGCGGCCGCGCGCCCAGGTGGTCAAGAGGGTGAAGGCGAACAGGCCGACGAGCAGCGGGAACCAGCCGCCGGCGGGCACCTTGGTGAGGTTGGCGGCGAAATAGGCGATGTCGACGATGAAGAAGATGGCGAGCGTCGGCAGCGCGATCCACGGCTTCCACTTCCACAGCACGAGCAGGACGACGGTGAGCAGGCAGGTGTCGATGAACATCGCGCCGGTGACGGCGATGCCGTAGGCGGCGGCGAGGTTCGAGCTGTTCTGGAAGAACAGGACGAGCAGGATCACCATCACCATCAGCGCCCAATTGACCACCGGGATGTAGATCTGGCCCTTGGCCGCCTCGCTGGTGTGCTGGATCCTGAGCCGCGGGATGAAGCCCAGGTGCATCGCCTGCTGGGTCACCGAGAAGGCGCCGGAGATCACCGCCTGGCTGGCGATGATGGTGGCGAAGGTGGCGAGGATGACGAGCGGCAGCCGGAGGCTCTCCGGGGCGAGGAAGAAGAACGGATTTTCCAGCGTCGCGTTCGCCGTCGCCGAATCCATCCCCAGCACCATCGCGCCCTGCCCCATATAGTTGAGCATCAGCGCCGGCATCACGAAGAACAGCCAGGAGACGCCGATCGGCTTGCGCCCGAAATGGCCCATGTCGGCATAGAGCGCCTCGGCCCCGGTCACCGCCAGCACCACCGAGCCCAAAGCGAGGAAGGCGTGCCAGCCGTCCTCCCGAAAGAAATTGACCGCGTTCAGCGGGTTGACCGTCTCGACGATGATCCAGGGATCGTCGGCGATGTGGATGATGCCGAGCACCGAGATGGTGACGAAATAGAACAGCATGACCGGGCCGAACAGCTGGCCGACCCGGGCCGTGCCGATCGCCTGGATCGCGAACAGGCCGACGAGGATGGCGAGCGCGATCGGCACGACATAGGGCGCGAAGCCCGATTCGACCGTGGTCAGCCCCTCGACCGCCGACAAGACCGAGATCGCCGGGGTGATCATCGAATCGCCGTAGAAGAGCGAGCAGGCGAACACGCCGAGCAGGATGATCCCCGCGGTCCACTTGCGCTTGCCGCTCTCGGACTTGCGGTTGATCAGGGCGAGCAAAGCGAGGCTGCCGCCCTCGCCCTTGTTGTCGGCGCGCATGATCACGGCGACATATTTGATCGTCACCACGATCATCATCGACCAGAAGATCAGGCTGAGGACGCCCAGTATCTCGGCCTGGCCGTTGGGCAGCTCGTGATGGCCGGAAAAGGTCTCGCGGAAGGCGTAGATCGGGCTGGTGCCGATGTCGCCGAAGACGATGCCGATCGCCGAGACGGCGAGCGCAGCGAGGCTCGATTGGGGATGGTGCCCGGCCGCGCGCTCGGCGGGTTGATCGGGGGCTGGGCTATCGTTCATCGGTCAGGACGCAAACGTCCCACTTCCTTCTCTCTCGCCCAGGCCCCTGCCAAGGCGGCGCGCGGTCTAGCACCGGCCTGTAACGTTCGCAACGGCGACAAAGCCGCGTTCCCCCGTTATAGACCCCGCGCAAATCGGCAATTGACGGAGAGAGACATGCGCGTCGGCGTGCCCAGGGAGATCAAGGTCCACGAATATCGCGTCGGGCTGACGCCGGCCTCGGTGAAGGAATTGGTCGCCGCCGGCCACGAGGTCGCGGTCGAGACCGGGGCCGGGCTCGGCATCGATTTCTCCGACCGGGACTATGTCGATGCCGGCGCGACGATCGCGGCCGACGCCGCGGCGGTGTTCGCCGGCGCCGACATGATCGTCAAGGTGAAGGAGCCGCAGGCGAGCGAGATCGCTTTGCTGGAGCCGCGCCATCTCCTCTTCACCTATCTCCACCTCGCCCCGGACCCGGAGCAGACCAAAGGCCTGCTCGCCTCGGGCGCGACCTGCATCGCCTATGAGACGGTCACCGCCAATGACGGCTCGCTGCCGCTGCTGAAGCCGATGAGCGAGGTCGCCGGGCGGATGTCGGTCCAGGTCGGCGCCCATTATCTCGAAAAGGAGCAGGGCGGCCGCGGCGTGCTGCTGGGCGGCGTGCCCGGCGTCGCTCCGGCGCGGGTGATGATCCTCGGCGGCGGCATCGCCGGGGTCAACGCCGCGCAGATGGCGGTCGGCATGCGCGCCGACGTCACCATCTACGACATCTCCAACGCCCGCCTGGCCGAGCTGGACATGTTCTTCGGCAGCCAGATCAAGACCGCTTATGCCTCCAGGGCGGCGATCGCCGACGCGGTCACCAAGGCCGAAGTGGTGATCGGCGCGGTGCTGATCCCCGGCGCGGCGGCGCCCAAGCTGGTCACCCGCGAGATGCTGAAGACGATGAAGCGCGGCTCGGTGCTGGTCGATATCTCGATCGACCAGGGCGGCTGCTTCGAGACCTCGCGGCCGACCACGCACAGCGATCCGGTCTACGTGATCGACGGCGTCATCCATTATTGCGTCGCCAACATGCCGGGCGCGGTGGCGCGGACCTCGGCCTTCGCGCTCAACAATGCGACCCTGCCATTCGTTCTGAAGCTCGCCAACCAAGGCGCTGAAGCAGCAATGAAAGCCGATCCGCACCTCGCCAACGGCCTCAACGTCTCCGGCGGCAAGATCCGCCACGCCGCGGTCGCCGAGGCGCTCGGCCTGCCGTTCGAGGCCACCTAGACCGAGGGGGACAGTCCCCTGTCGGGGACGGTCCCTTGGACCTGCCCGCCGGGGACTGTCCCCGAATGGGGACTGTCCCCTCCCCTAGCGCGGAATCTGCCCCGCCGCCCGCGCCTGCGCCAGCGCCTGCAGCCGCTCCTCGACGAGGCGGCGATATTGCGCGTCCGGCGGGGCGGTGGCGAGCAGATCGCGCCAGATCCGCTCGGCGGCGTCGTAATTGCCCCCCTGGGCGAGGGCGAGGCCGTAGAAGAAGCGCGGCGCCGGGTGGTCGGGGGCGAGCGCGGCGGCGCGCTGGAAGGCGAGCTGGGCGGCCGGGCTCATCATCCCGCCGCCATGGGCGACCAAAGCGTTGGCATAGCCGATCCACAGCTCGACGTTCCCGGGATCGCGGCCGACCGCGCCCTCGAGCAGCCTGGCGGCGTCCTCGGTGTCGCCGCGGCGCTGGAAGCCGTCGGCCATGTTGAGCAGGGCCCAGGCGCGGTCGAAGCGGCCGAGCATGTCCTCGCGGGTCTTGGAAAACTCGCTGTCGGGCCGCTGCTGGCGGCCAGGCGCCGCCTTGGGCGCGCCCGCGTAGCCGGGATGGCCCTGCCAGCTGTAGCCGGCGAGCGCGACCAGCAGGGCCGCGGCGGCGAGCTGGAGCGCGCCCATGTCGCGGCGGACGAAGACGATGAGGCCCGCCCCGGTCAGCAGCGCGAGCGCGGCGGCGAAGATCCAGCCCATCAGCGGCGCCGCCGCTTGAAGCGGCCGCGGGCGAGCCAGAGGCCGGCGAGGATGAGCAGCGCCGGCAGGCCCCAGAGCGGCCAGGTGACCGGCTCGAGCGGCGGATCGTAGCTCACCCAATGGCCGTAGCGCGCGATCAGCCAGGCGCGGATCGATTCGGGGCTTTCGCCGGCCTCGATCCGGCGGCGGATCAGCGCCCGCATGTCGCCGGCCATCTCGGCGTTGGAATCGGCGATCGACTGCCCCTGGCAGACGAGGCAGCGGATCTCGTCCATCAGCGCCCGCGCCTGCCGCTCCTGGCGCGGATCGGCGAGCTGGGTGTCGGCCAGCGCCGCCGGGGGGAGCGAGGAATCGGCGAGCGCCGGGGCGGCCGCCAGCAGCCCGAACAGGGCCGCCAGCACGGCAAGCCATTTGTGCTCCTGCGAAAGCAGGAGCCCAGCCCCGGGGCCGAGCTGGGCTCCTGCTTCCGCAGGAGCACAAGGTGGGGCCTGTCCCGCCTTCATCGCGCCGCCTCGTAGGCGGCGAGGATCGCCGGGACGTCCTCGGCCATGACCGCACCGATATGCTGGTGGCGGATGGTGCCGCGGCCGTCGACGACGAAGGTCTCGGGCACGCCGGCCGAGCCGAGGGCGAGCTGGACCTGGCGGTCGCGGTCGTCGCCGATCGCCTGGAAGGGGTTGCCGTAGGCGGCGAGGAAGCGGGCGAGGTCCTCGGGCCGGTCGCGCACCGCGATGCCGACGACGGGCACGCCGCGGCGGGCGAGCTCGGCGAGCTGCGGCGCCTCGACCCGGCACGGCAGGCACCAGCTCGCGAAGATGTTGACGAGATGCGGCCGGCCGCGGCGGAGATCGGCGCTGGCCAGGCCCGGGCGCCCCTCCGCCCCCGGCACGAGCGCGAACTCGGGAACGGCCTGGCCGATCAGCGCCGAGGGGATGTCGCGCTGCGGCGGCGACAGCAGCGGGCGGAGCAGCAAAGCGGCGAGGATCGCGAACAGCGCCAGCGGCACCCAGAGGACGAGCCGGGTTCTCATGTCACTGCCTCTTCCAGCGGGGGGCGGCGCTCGCGGCGCAGCCGGCCGACCAGCGACAGGAAGCCGCCCAGCGCGACCAGCGCGCCGCCCGCCCAGATCAGGGTGACGAACGGCTTCCACCACAGCCTGAGCTGCCACCGCCCCTCACCGTCCGGCTCGCCGAGCGAGACGTAGAGCTGGCCGTCGGCGACGGTCTGGATCGCCGCCTCGGTGGTCGGCGTCGGCGGCGCGCTGAACATCCGCGCCTGCGGCCTGAGCGGCCAGGAGCTCTCGCCGCGGCTCGCGGTCAGCCGCGCCTCGACCGCCGTCCAGTTCGGCCCGGCGACCGGCTCGACGCCGTCGAAGCGGACCCGGAACGGGCCGGCGCGGACGGTCTGGCCCGGGCTGGCGGCGACCAGGGTCTCGCTGGTGAAGGCGCTTTCCGAGGCCATTCCGGCAAGCGCGACGGCGATGCCGAAATGGGCGGTCACCATCCCCCAGGTGAACAACGGCGTCCGCCGGAGATTGCGCTTCCACAAGGGCGAGACGCTGGCGCCGGCGACGCCGAGCGCGAGGGCGAGGCCGAGAAAGGGAAGGATTCGGATGCCCGGCGCGAGCAGCGCGATCGCCAGCGCGCCGGCGGCGGTGACGAGGGCCGGCAAGGCGATCCGCTGGCCAAGCGCGCGCAGCCGGTCGCGCCGCCAGCGCAGCAGCGGCCCGGCGGCCATCACCGCGACCAGGAGCAAGGCGATCGGGCCGGCGGCGCTGTTGAAATAAGGCGGGCCGACCGACAGTTTCTCGCCGGTGATCGCCTCGACGATCAGCGGGTAGAGGGTGCCGACGAAGACCACGCCGAGCGCGGCGGAGAGCAGCAGATTGTTGGCGACGAGCGCGCCCTCGCGGCTGACGGGATCGAAGCGCGAGCCCTCCTTCACCGTCCCGACCCGGAAGCCGTAGAGCGCGAGCGCGCCGCCGATGTAGAGAAACAGCAAAGCGAGGATGAAGGCGCCGCGGCGGGGATCGACGGCGAAGGCGTGGACCGAGGTGAGGATGCCCGAGCGGACCAGGAAGGTGCCGATCATCGACATCGAGAAAGCGACCACGGCGAGCATCACCGTCCAGGCGCGCAGCCCGTCGCGGGTGGCGAGCACGGTGACGCTGTGGAGAAGCGCGGTGGCGGCGAGCCAGGGCATCAGCGAGGCGTTCTCGACCGGGTCCCAGAACCACCAGCCGCCCCAGCCGAGCTCGTAATAGGCCCAGTAGGAGCCGGCGGTGATGCCCAGGGTGAGAAAGATCCACGCGCCCAGCACCCAGGGCCGCATCGCCCGGGCGAAAGCGGGGCCGACGTCGCGGGTGACGAGGGCGCCGACCGCGAAGGAGAAAGCGACCGAGATGCCGACATAGCCGAAATAGAGCGTCGGCGGATGGAAGGCGAGGCCGGGGTCCTGGAGCAGCGGGTTGAGGCCGTTGCCTTCGCTCGGCACGGGCGAGAGGCGCGTGAACGGGTTCGAGGCGAACAGCAGGAAGGCGTAGAAGCCGAGCCCGATCACCGCCTGGGCGGCCAGAGTCGCGGTCAGCGTCCTGGCCGGCAGCCGCCGCTCGAACAAAGCGACGGCGGCGCCGGCGACGGCGAGCACCGTCACCCAGAGCAGCATCGAGCCCTCGTGATTGCCCCAGGCGCCGGCGAACTTGTAGAGCCAGGGCTTCATCGAATGGCTGTTGTCGGCGACCAGCTTGACCGAAAGATCGGTGCGCAGGAACAGCCAGATCAGGGCAAGGAAGGCGATCCCCGCGAGCATCCCCTGCGCCACCGCCACCGCGCGGACGGCCGAAATCCTCCCCGCGGCGAAGCCGTGGGGAGGGGAACCATGCTGCGCTTGGTCCCCCTCCCCATCCGCCGCGCGGACAGGGAGGAAAGCGGCCGCGCCGAGCACCAGCTGGAGCAGCGACAGCGCCGCCGCCAGCCACAAGGCGGCAAGGCCGGCTTCGGCGATCACCGGACCCGGTCCGTCTGGTGCATGCCGTTGGGGCCGAGCTCGGGCGGCCGGTAATTCTCGTCATGCTTGGCGAGGATCTCGCTGGCGAGGAAGCTGCCGTCCGCCTGGAAGCGCCCTTCCGCGATCACCCCGCTGCCTTCGCGGAACAGATCGGGGGTGATGCCGGTGAAGCGCACCCTGATCGTCGCCGGACTGTCGTCGCCGACGAGGAAATCGATGGTCACCCCGTCGGCGTGGCGGCGGAGCGAGCCCTGCCGCACCATGCCGCCGATCCTGACCGCCCGGTCGCGCGGCGGCGACGCTTTGGCGACGTCGCCGGGCGCGTAGAAGAAGCTCGCCTGGCTGCGCAGCGCCGACATGGCGAGCAGCACCGCGCCGCCGACCGCGAACAAGGCGAGCAGCAGCAGCACGAGGCGCTGGTTCTTGGGCTTCACTTGCGGCTGCCCAGCGCTTCGGCCTCGGCCTCGGCGCGGCGCATCGCCGCCCAGCTCGACAGGGTCAGGATCAGCGTCGCGAGGATGGCGATCGCATAGGCGCCGATCACGAACGGCCAGGGATTCATGGGCCCGCCATCCGCTTCAGCCGCGCCTCGACCTTGGTCCGAGCCAATTCGGCCCGCATCCGCATCAGCACGATCGCCCCGAACAGCAGCGAGAAGCCGAGCGCGGAAACCAGCAGCGGCCACAGCAAAGGCGCGGCGATGGTCGAGGTGCCGCGCACGAAGCTGATGCTCTCGCCCTGGTGCAGGGTCCGCCACCAGAGCACCGAATAATGGATGATCGGCAGGTTGATCGCGCCGACCAGGCCGAAGATCGCGGTCAGCCGCCCTTCCCCGCCTCTCTCCTTCTCGGCGGCGGCGAGCGCGACATAGCCGAGATAGAGGAAGAAGAGGACCAGCATCGAGGTCAGCCGCCCGTCCCATTCCCAATAGGTGCCCCAGGTCGGCCGCCCCCAGAGCGAGCCGGTGGCGAGGCAGATCGCGGCGAACACCGCGCCCGGGACGGCGGCGGCGCGGCCGGCGACGGCGGCGAGCGGGTGGCGCCAGACCAATTGGATCAGCGCCGCCCCGGCGATCGCCGCCCAGCCGGCCATGCCGAGCCAGGCCGCGGGCACGTGGACGTAGAGAATCCGGACGCTTTCGCCCTGGAGCGCTTCCGCCGGCGCGACGGCGAGGCCGAAGGCGAGCGCGCCCGCGATCAGCGCGCCGCCGCTCCAGCCCAGCCAGGCGGTCAGCGGTCGCGCGATTTTGAGGAAACGGGCCGGATTCGCATAGATGTGCATGGGATTGCCTTGCCCTTTAGCCGAGCGCGGCCTCCGGCGAAAGGCGCCCGTCCAGAGGTCGGCCGCCAGTCGCCGGGGCGCGGCATGCCCTGGGCTCCGGCGGCCCGGCGCGCTCAGCGACTCATGGACGGCGGGCCGGGAAAGGTCTCGGAAAGAAAACTTCTTTACTTTTTGCCGCAACTGGCGCGACTATTACCAATAGCAAATTCCCGAATGCTTTCGGGCTCTTGCTGAAAAAAGGAGAAAGACATGAGCGCGCCGAACAAAAGCGTCAACGCCTGGATATTCCTCAACGAAGACGAGCCGCCGGGATCGACGTACAAGACGCCCGGCAGCTCTTACCAGTCGCTGATAGAATATGGCGTGTACAATAATATGGACATGCTCAACATGTGCTTCGTGGAAGTCCTGCAGACCAGCCCGGACACCATACCGCCCGGCGACGGCTCCAGCTACACGATCAGAATGGGCGCCCCGCAGCACAACCAGGCCTATATGGACTGGCTGATCCAGGACGCCCGGCAGGCGAACCCGAACATCAAGCTGCTCGTCACCCTGGTCTGGGGCACCGAGAACATGCTGTCGCAAATCTTCTCGGCCGACCAGTCGCAGTGGCAGCAGGAAGCCGCGGCGTTCGCCGCGAACCTGAAGGCCTATCTCGACCATTTCCAGCTCGACGGCTTCGACGTCGATTGGGAATATCCGATCTGTTACGGCGGCTCGCAGCAGCAGTTCGCGATCCTGTTCACGGCCGTCCGCGCGGCGTTCGGAACCGGCGGCCGATACCTTCTCACCTTGTCGCCGGCGGAGGTCGGAAATCTCGACGCTCCCACCGTCAACAGCGCCTTCGATTTCGTCACCTTGCAACTCTATGCCGGCATCTCGCCCCAGGAGTTCATCGACGCCGGAATACAGGCGGACCTGCTGGCCTATGGCGCGAAGTTCGAATCCGGATTCCAGACCGCGCAGGAAGCCTATGAAGGATATCAGGCGGGCGGGTACGCCGTCGCGACGCAATGGCGGCTGAACTCGACGAATTTCCACTTCGAGCAGGCGCAGCAGATGATCCTCTACCAGCTGGTCTGGGGGCCCGCCGGCGCGGCGTTCGACGACACGCCCATCGCCGGCGCCGCGGGGACGCCCCTGATTTCGTCGATCGCCGTCCGCTCCGGCGAGGTGCTCGACTCGATCCAGGTCACCAATAGGGGGGGGCCGGACCAGTCCAGCTACCAGATGCCGCAACACGGCGGAAATGGCGGCCAGGCGAACACCGTCACCATCGCGGAGGGCGACGGCATCGCCGGCATTTCGGGCTATACCGGCACCTGGTTTGGCTGGGACTGCGTCCTCCAGCTCACGATCACGACCAAGATGGGGCAGGTCTTCGGTCCGTTCGGGACGATGGCGAACGCCTCCTCTTCGACGCCCTTCAGCTATACGGCACCGGCGAACCAGACGATCGTCGCCTTTGCCGGCACGGTGGTAGAGGTTCCGGAGGCGGGCGGCGGGACGAGCTTCATCGTCGCGAGCCTGACGCCCAGCTACGGCTAGGGCGGGCTTGGGCGGCGCGGGCGCGTGTGCTTAAGGGGGCGATGCCCCCGCGACAGAACCGCTTGCTAGGGATCGCGCTCAGGATCGGCGCGGCGACCAGCTTCGGCCTGATGGCCGCGGCGATCAAGCTCGGCGACGCCCGCGGCGTCTCCTTGCCCGAGCTCGCTTTCTACCGCTTCGCCTTCGGCCTGCCGCCGTTGCTCGCCTGGATCGCGCTGACCCGCAATGCCGGCGCGTGGCGGACGCAGCGGCCGCTGGCCCATCTCGCCCGCGGCATGCTCGGCCTGACGACGATGGTCTGCGCCTTCGCGGCGCTCACCTATTTGCCGCTGGCGGAGGCGGCGACGATCGGCTTCGCCGCGCCGCTCTTCTCGGTGATGCTGTCGGCGCTGGTGCTGAACGAGCCGGTCGGCCGGCACCGGTGGAGCGCGGTCGCTTTGGGCCTGATCGGCGTCCTCATCGTGATGCGGCCGAGCGGCAGCCACCTGCCCGCGGCCGGGCTCGCCTTCGCCACCCTCGCGGCGCTCGGCACCGCGGCGGTGACGATCACCATCCGCCAGATCGGCCGGACCGAGGCGACGCCGACGATCGTGCTCTGGTTCACGCTCTTCTCGATGGCCGCGACCGGGCTGCTGCTGCCCTGGTACGGGCGCGGGCACGACGCGGGGACCTGGGCGATCCTGATCGGCCTCGGCCTCGCCGGCGGCATGGGCCAGCTGTTCCTGACCTCGGCGCTGCGCTTCGCGCCGGTCGCGGTGGTGGTGCCGTTCGATTATACCCAGCTGCTCTGGGCGGTGCTGCTCGGCTGGGCCTTGTGGGGCACCCATCCGCCGGCCAGCACCTGGGCCGGCGCCGCGGTGATCGTCGCCAGCGGCCTCTACACGCTCTACCGCGAGCACAAGCTCGGCCGCGACAGGCCGAGGCCCGAACCCCTCTGATTGGGACAGTCACCTCACTGTCCCCGGGACAGTGAGGTGACTGTCCCAATTCGGCGGCGGTGCCGCTCAGCGCCCGATCAGGCGGCGGGCCATGTCGCCGGCGACCCTGGCCGGGTTCTGGCCGGTCGCCTCGCTCTCCGCCCAGATCGCCTCGAGCTTGCCGGGAATCGCCTCGATCCGCTCGCGCACCGTCTCCTGATCGCCGTCGTTCAGATATTCGGTCGAGACGTTGATGATGCCGCCGGCGTTGATCACGTAATCGGGCGCGTAGAGGATGCCCCGCGCATGGACCCGGTCGCCGTCGGCCGGGGTGGCGAGCTGGTTGTTGGCGCCGCCGGCGACGATCGGCACGTTCAGGGCGGCGATCGACTCTTCGGTCAGGATCGCGCCGAGCGCGTTCGGGCTGAGCACGTCCGCCTCGAGGGTCATGATCGCGTCGGTGGCGACGACGGCGCCGCCGGTCTCGGCCGCCAGCGCCCGGGCGCGCGCCTCATCGATGTCGGCGATGCTCAATCGGGCGCCCTCGGCCGCGGCGCGGCGGGCGAAGCCGCCGGCGACGCTGCCCGCGCCCTGGACCGCGATGTGGAGGCCGGCGAGGCTGTCCTTGCCGAGCTTGCGCTTCACCGCCGCCTTGACCCCGAGGAAGACGCCGTAGCTGGTGTGCGGCCCCGGATCGCCGCCGACCGCGCCGGCCGCGACCGGCAGGCCGGCGACGAAGCGCGTCTGCCTGGCGATCGCGACCATGTCGTCGACGTTGATGCCGACATCCTCGGCGGTGACGTAGCGGCCGCCGAGCGCCTCGACGGCGCGGCCGTAGGCGGCGAGCAGCTCGGGGCTCTTGGCCCGCGTCTCGTCGGCGAGGATCACCGCCTTGCCGCCGCCCAGCGGCAGCCCCGCCATCGCATTCTTGTAGCTCATCCCGCGCGACAGCCTGAGCACGTCGGCGACGGCATCGCCGGTCCTGGCATAATGCCAGAAGCGGGTGCCGCCGGCGCCGGGGCCGAGATGGCTGGAATGGACCGCGATCACCGCGTTGAGGCCGGTTTCCCGGTCGGTGACGAAATGGACGAGCTCGTGCGCGTCGAAATCGGGGAAATCCCAGAGCGAGTCCATCAAGCCGATCCTGTCCCGGTGTTCAAAAAAGAATGGGGCGACCAACGGGACTTGAACCCGCGACCCCCGGTACCACAAACCGGTGCTCTAACCAGCTGAGCTATGGTCGCCACGCATGCCTGGATGCGGGGCGCACATAGGGGCCGGCACGGGCAACCGTCAAGGATGGGATAGCGCCCGCCGGGCCGCGCGTTCGCGGGCGCTGAGCAGGGCGACGAGCTCGAGGTGGCGGCGGCGCACCTCCCCATCCGCGGCGCGCTCGGCGGCGCGCAGCTGCTCCTCGGCGCGGCGCGCATAATAAGCTAGGTCGGCTTCCATCCAACCTTCCCGGGAATCAATACTCGATCCCTAATGGCGCTGAACGGCTGGACGGCGACTTTGATCCGGATCGAGCCATCGTGCGGCCTCCTCGGGGGTGCGCTTGTCGGAGTCGCGGTCGACCATCAGATTGGCCTGGCGCATCCGCTCGACCGGGATCGCGCCGACCAGCGGCGCCAGCGCCTCGATCGCCCGCCGGTCGGTCCCCGGCGCGGCGAGGAGCAGGGCGTCGTAGCTCGGCAAGGCGCGGCGCGGGTCGGCGAGGACGACGAGGTCCAGAGCGGCGATTCGGCCGTCCGAGGAGAAAGCGGTGATGACGTCGGCCGAGCCGTCGGTCACCGCCCGGTACATGAAGGTCGGGCTGAACGAGCGCTGGCCGGCGAAATCGAGCCGGTAGCGGGAGCGGACCGCGCGCCATTCCGGCCGCGACAGGAATTCGAGGTCGGCGCCCAAAGTGAGCCTCGGCGCCGCCCGGGCGAGGTCGTCGAGCGTGGCGACGCCGAGCGCCCGGGCGCGGCCGCGGCGCATCGCCAGCGCATAGGCGTTCTCGAAGCCGAGCGGCCCGATCACCCGGACCGGCAGCCGGCGCTCGAGCTCGGCCCGCATCCGCTCGGGCGGCGGGGTGTCGGTGCGCTGCAGGATGTTCGTCCAGAGCGTTCCCGAATAATCGACATAGACGTCGATATCGCCGGCGGCGAGCGCCTGGTAGGCGACGGTCGAGCCGAGATTGTCGCGCCGCTCGGTGCGATAGCCGGCGGCCTGGAGCCGGCGCTCGATCACGCTCGCCAATATATATTGCTCGGAAAAGTTCTTGGCGCCGATCACCAAAGTCTCGCCGCCGCCGCGCGGGGCCGGGACCAGGGACGCGGCGAGCGCCACCGCGATCCCGGCGAGCCCGGCAAGCCAGCGCCGCCGCGAGCGCAGGGCGAGGCCGCGCTCGATCAGCCCGAGCAGGCCGTCGGCGGCGAGGGCCAGCGCGGCGGCCGCGGCGCAGCCGGTCAGCACCCGCGCCCAATTCTCGGTCTGCAGGCCGGAGAAGATCAGATTGCCGAGGCTCGGCTGGCCGACCGTGGTCGCCAAAGTGGCGGCGCCGATCGTCCACACCGATGCGGTGCGGATGCCGGCGAGGATCACCGGCGCGCCCAGCGGCAGCTCGATCAGAATCAGCCGCTGGCGGGCGGTCATGCCGAGGCCGTCGGCGGCCTCGATCACGCCGGCATCCACGCCTTCGAGCGCAGCGACCGCGTTCCTCAGGATCGGCAGCAGCGCGTAGAGGCTGAGCGCGATCAGGGCGGGCAGGAAGCCCAGAGCGGGAATGGCGAGCCCGGTCGCCCGGCCGAGGATCAGCAGCGCCGGATAGAAGAGCGCGAGCAGGGCCAGCGCCGGCACCGTCTGGACGAGGCCGGCGAGCCCGAGCACCGGCGCCCGCAGCCGCGCGCTGCGCGCCGAGGCGATCGCCAGCGGCAGCCCAATGAGCACCCCGATCGCGACCGCGCAGCCGCTCAAGAGCAGATGCGACTGGGCGAGCGGGATGAGCTCGCTCACAGCGCCGCCAGCCGCTCGGCCTGCCGCCGCGGCACGTCGATCATCGCCTTGACCTCGGCATCGGTGCTTCTCGCCAGCTCGGCCGGGGTGCCGTCGGCGCGGATCCGGCCGCCGATCAGCACCACCACCCGGTCGGCGAGGAGCAGCGCCTCGGCGACGTCGTGGGTGACCATCAAGGTGGTCAGGCCGAGCCGCTCGTGGAGGTCGCGATAGGCGCGGCCGAGCGCGTCGCGGGTGACCGGATCCAATGCCCCGAACGGCTCGTCCATCAGCATCAGCCGCGGCCGCGCGGCGAGCGCGCGCGCCACCCCGACGCGCTGCTGCTGGCCGCCGGAAAGCGCGCGCGGGTAGCGGCTGGCGATCTCGGCCGGAAGCGCGACGAGATCGAGCAGCTCGGCGGCGCGGTCCTCGTCCGAGCCCATCAGCCGCGGCACGATGTTGATGTTCTCGGCGACAGTCATGTGCGGGAACAGGCCGATCGACTGGATGACGTAGCCGATGCCGTGGCGCAAGTGCTCGACCGGGGCCTCGCGGACGTCGTCGCCGCCGATCCGGACGGTGCCTTCGTCCGGCTCGGCCAGCCGGTTGATCGACTTGAGCAAGGTGGTCTTGCCCGAGCCCGACGGGCCGACCAGGGCAACGAGCTGGCCCTGCGCCACGGCGAGGCTGACGCCGTCGAGCGCGGCCCGGCCGGCGTGGCGCCTGGTGAGGCCGTGAATGTCGAGAAACGCGCTCATCGGCCAGGCGTGGTGGGCGCGGCAAGGATTGAACTTGCGACCCCCGCGGTGTGAACACGGTGCTCTACCACTGAGCTACGCGCCCACGCCTGGATTGGCGGAAGGCGGCCATTAGCCGCGGGGACAGTTACTTTCAACCGTCGAAAGGGGACAGTCACTTTCACGCGCGGTCGTGAGAATGTGGGAACCACCGCGCGGAAAGTGACTGTCCCCACTCTGTCCCCATTCAGGTGTTGACGCTGTCCTTCAGCCCCTTGCCGGCCTTGAACTTGGGCTGGGTCGATTCCCGGATCTGCATCGGCTCGCCGGTGCGCGGGTTGCGCCCGGTCGAGGCCTTGCGGCGCGAGCAGGAGAAGGTGCCGAAGCCGACCAGGCGGACCTCGTCGCCGCGCTTCAGCGCGCTGCTGATCGTGTCGAACACCGCCTCGACCGCTCGCGACGCATCCCCACGGCTCAGGCCGGTCCCGTCCGCCACCTGGCCGATCAGCTCCTGCTTGTTCATCTCCAACCCCCGATTGAGAAAGACTCGCCGCAGCGAGGCCCACGAAGCCGCGATTAAATGACACGCGGCTTACAGGAGTCAAAAGGAAAGAGGCGGCAAATGGCGCGGAATGGGGACAGTCACTTTCGGCTGCCCCGGTTCGAAGCCTCGAACCCAGCGGCTGAAAGTGACTGTCCCCCTGCCAGCCTCAGTGCCGGACCGAAGCGCCCGCCGCGTCGTCCGCCCCGCCGGCGAGCTCGGAGGGCGGCAGCGCCGCGAGCTCGTCGGCCTCGGTCCATTCGATCGGCACCACCGGGGTCGCCAGCGCCTCGCGCAGCACCTCGTCGACATGGGCGACGATGACCAGCTCGAGCTCCTCCTTGATGTTGGCGGGGATCTCGGCGAGGTCCTTCTCGTTCTCGGCCGGGATCAGCACCTTGGTGATGCCGCCGCGCAGCGCGGCCAGCAGTTTCTCCTTGAGGCCGCCGATCGGCAGCACCCGCCCTCTGAGCGTCACCTCGCCGGTCATCGCGACGTCGCGGCGCACGGCGATGCCGGTCAGGGTCGAGATGATCGCGGTGACCATGCCGATGCCCGCCGACGGCCCGTCCTTGGGCACCGCCCCTTCGGGCAGGTGGACGTGGATGTCCTTGCGGCCGAACAGGCTCGGCTTGACGCCGTAGCTCGGCGCCCGCGCCTTGACGAACGAGAAGGCGGCCTGGATCGACTCCTGCATGACGTCGCCGAGCTTGCCGGTGGTCTTGATCTGGCCCTTGCCGGGGACGGTGACCGCCTCGATCGTCAGCAATTCGCCGCCGACCTCGGTCCAGGCGAGGCCGGTGACGGCGCCGATCTGGTCCTCCTCCTCGCTCATCCCGTGGCGGAAGCGGCGGACGCCGAGGAAGTCGCCGAGATTGTCGGGCCCGATCTCGATCTTCTCGGCCTTGCCTTCGAGGATCTGGCGGAGCGCCTTGCGCGACAGCTTGGCGATCTCGCGCTCGAGCGTGCGCACGCCGGCCTCGCGCGTATAGTGGCGGATCGCGGCGCGCAGGCCCTCCTCGGTGAGGGTCAGCTCGCCGGCCTTGAGGCCGTGCGCCTCGATCTGCTTGGGGATCAGGTGGCGCTTGGCGATCTCCACCTTCTCGTCCTCGGTATAGCCTTCGAGGCGGATGATCTCCATCCGGTCGAGCAAAGGCTGGGGCATGTCCATCGTGTTGGCGGTGGTCACGAACATGACGTCCGAAAGGTCGTAGTCGAGCTCCAGATAATGGTCCTGGAAGCGGCTGTTCTGCTCGGGATCGAGCACCTCGAGCAGGGCCGAGGCGGGATCGCCGCGGAAATCCTGGCCGAGCTTGTCGATCTCGTCGAGCAGGAACAGCGGATTGGAGGTGCCGGCCTTCTTGATGTTGGTGACGATCTTGCCGGGCAGCGAGCCGATATAGGTGCGGCGATGGCCGCGGATCTCGGCCTCGTCGCGGACCCCGCCGAGCGACTGGCGGACGAACTCGCGCCCGGTCGCCCGGGCGATCGAGCGGCCCAATGAGGTCTTGCCGACGCCGGGCGGGCCGACCAGGCAGAGGATCGGGCCCTTCAATTTGTTGGTCCGCGCCTGGACGGCGAGATATTCGACGATCCGCTCCTTGACCTTTTCGAGGCCGTAATGGTCCTCGTCGAGGATCCGCTCGGCTTCGGCGATGTCGTGCTTCAGCTTCGATTTCTTGCCCCAGGGGAGCCCGAGCAGGACGTCGAGATAGTTGCGGCTGACCGTCGCCTCGGCCGACATCGGCGCCATCGCGCGCAGCTTCTTGAGCTCCGAATTGGCCTTGGCTCTCGCTTCCTTGGAAAGCCTGGTGCGCTCGATCTTGCGGGCGAGGTCGGCGAGCTCGTCGCCGTCGCCTTCCTCGCCGGCATTGCCGAGCTCGCGCTGGATCGCCTTCAATTGCTCGTTGAGATAATATTCGCGCTGGGTCTTCTCCATCTGGCGCTTGACCCGGCTGCGGATCTTCTTCTCGACCTGCATCACGCCCAATTCGCCCTCCATGAAGGCGAACGCCATTTCGAGGCGGCGGACCGGATCCAATTCGGCGAGCAGGGCCTGCTTGTCGGCGACCTTGATGTTGACGTTGGCGGCGACCGCGTCGGCGAGCTTGGAGGGCTCCTCGATCTGGCCCAATTGGACCGCGGTCTCGGCCGGCAGCTTGCGGTTGACCTTGGCGTAATTCTCGAACTGCTCGATCACCGAGCGGACCAGGGCCTTGACCTCGACCCCTTCGGGCTCGGTCATCGCCACTTCCTCGATCTCGGCGGTGAGATGGCCGCCCTCGTTGCGCAGCGTCTTCAGGGTCGCGCGGTGGCGGCCCTCGACCAGCACCCGGACGGTGCCGTCGGGCAGCTTCAACAGCTGCAGCACGGTGGCGACGACGCCGAGATCGTAGAGCGCCTCGCGGTCGGGATCGTCCTCGGCCGGATCGAGCTGCGAGACGAGGAAGATCGACTTGTCCGCCGCCATCGCGCTTTCTAGCGCGGCCACCGATTTGTCGCGGCCGACGAACAGCGGCACGATCATGTGCGGGAAGACGACGATGTCCCGCAGCGGCAGGACCGGATAGGTTTCGCTCATGTACACTCCACAGGCGGGACCGCCTCGGCCCGCTCCCTCTCTATATGGGGCAGATGGCGGGCCGCATCAATGAAGCGTCCTTCGAGTCCTTCGAGATGCCGTTTCGACAAGCTCAACGGCTCCTCAGGATGAGCGGGTGTTGTTCATTTCACACCTCCGCTCATCCTGAGGAGGGACTGAGCCTGGCGAAGGCCCGTCTCGAAGGACGTCTCGAAGGACCGGCTTTGGATTGACCCTCCGCAACGCCCGGACTAGGACTTTGCCCGCTGTATCGGGGAGTATCACCCAATGTTTCGCGCTGTTTTGATTGCCTTGCCGCTGCTCCTGACCCCGCTCGCGCTGCCGGCTCCGGTCGCCGCCGCGGCGGTCGGGATGCAAGCGGCGCCGAGCCAGAATTGCACCGAGCAGAACCAGCGCAGCCGGCGCCGCGGCCGCGGCATCGGCGGCATGTTCGGCAGCATCGTCGGCGGCCGGCTCGGCGGCCTCGGCGGAGTCGTCACCTCGGTGCTGCCGGTCGGCCAGCTGCTCGGCGAGGCGATCGCCGGCCTGCTCGATTGCCGCGAGCAGCAGCAGGCCGCCGGCGCCACCGAGCAGGCGGTGCGCGGCGGCGTCGGCAGCAGCGCCAGCTGGCAGAGCGAGACCCGGCCGAACGTCAGCGGCTCCTCGACCGTCGTCGCCGCCGACACCACCGCGGTCGAGGGCGAATGCATGACGGTGACCGACATCGTCATCATCGACGGCCAGGAGACGCGCGCGCCCAAGCGGATGTGCCGCCGGCCGCCGAACAACAGGTATGTCCGCGTTTAAGACGCTCGCCGCGCTGCTCGCACTCGCGGCCTCCGCGGCCGCGCAGGCGCAGCGCGTCGCGATGGATCCGGACAATCCGACCTGCCCGGCCGCGCCGAACTGGTCGAGCTATCGCGAGATGCGGTTCACGGTGATGGAGCGTCCCGGTCGCCGCCCGGTGCTGCTCGCCGAAGGGATGGTCGACGACAATCTGATCCCCCGGCTTCGGACTGCGCTGCAGAGCTTCCAGGGCGACGAGATCTGGCTGCGTTCTCCCGGCGGCAATGCCCGCATCGGCAACCAGGCCGGGACCATCATCCGGGAGAACAATCTGCAGACCCGGATTCCTGCCGGCTGGGCCTGCTTTTCCGCCTGCAATTTCCTGTTCATGGGCGGGACCGCCCGCTTCGTTGATCCGGGTGGCCTGTTCATCGTTCACATGTTCACCCACACCAGCAATCGCGAGGCGATCCGTCAGGAGCTCGCGCGCGGCGAGGACCGCACCGTCGGCCTGATCGGCGAGATCGAGCAGCAATCGGCGATGCTCGCGAGTGAGGACAATGATTTCCTGATCCGCATGGGCCTCTCGCGCCGGCTGCTGACCGAGGTCATGTACCGGCAGAGCGCCGTCGCCGACGCCAATAACCGCTCGACCCGCCGCTGCCTGACCCGCGAGGAAGTTATCCGCTACAACGTCTCGAACCCGGGCTAAGCCGCTCTTCGCGTATTTCCGGTGCCATGCACGTGCCTGTATTTCCGGTGCCTGACGGCGAAAATAGGGACAGTCCCTCTTTTCTGAAGCGCCGGCGAAAATAGGGACAGTCCCTCTTTTCTGAAGCGCTGACCGATGCCCGCACCCGTGACGGGAAAATAGTGACGGGAAAATAGGGACAGTCCCTCTTTTTCTCGGAAAATAGGGACAGTCCCTCTTTTTCTCCGTTCGGGCTGAGCCCGTCCTTCGATACGAGAGCCTACGTGTCCCTCCCGCTGAAAAAGGGGACACGTACCTTTTGGCCCGAAAAGTACGTGTCCAATTTCCCCTGAGCCTGACCGCCGCCGCCGGGCAGGCGCTACCGGAAAAGAGGGACAGTCCCTCTTTTTCTCCGTTCGGGCTGTGATGGGAAAATAGGGACAGTCCCTCTTTTCTCCGTTCGGGCTGAGCCTGTCGAAGCCCTTCCTTTTTTCAGCAAAGGCAGGGAAGGTAGGCCTTCGACAGGCTCAGGCCGAACGGACCGAGTCCGTGTGAAAGGGGGAGGCAGATGGCGGACGGTCACGAGGGCGCGCTCTCAAATCCCGATCTCGCGCCGACCGGGCCGCAGCAGCGGACCTGGGCCTGGTATCATTTCGCCTCGCTCTGGGTCGGCATGATCGTCGCGGTGCCGGGCTGGATGCTCGCCGGCGGGCTGGTCGAGCAGGGCATGTCGGCGCTCCAGGCGGCGCTCACCGTCCTCCTCGGCAACCTCATCGTGCTCGCTCCGCTGCTGCTGATCGGCCATGCCGGCGCCCGCTACGGCATTCCCTATGCGGTGCTGGTGCGCGCCTCGTTCGGCACGACCGGGGCGCGGCTGCCGGCGCTGATGCGGGCGCTGGTCGCCTGCGGCTGGTACGGCATCCAGACCTGGATCGGCGGCGAGGCGCTGCTGACCCTGCTCGGCGTTCTCCTCGGCGCCGACCTGAGGGGGGCACCGCTGCCGGTGCTCGGAATCGGCCCCGGCCAGCTCGCGGCCTTCCTCGCCTTCTGGCTGATCCAGCTGTTCTTCGTCCGCAAGGGCCTGCTCACCATCCGCCGGCTCGAGACCTGGACGGCGCCGGCCAAGATCCTGATCTGCTTCGCTTTGGTCTGGTGGGCGGTCGACAGAGCCGGCGGCGTCGGCCCGGTCTTCGCCGCGCCCTCGGCCTTCGCCCCGGGCGGCGCCAAAGCCGGCCAGTTCTGGTCGGTGTTCTGGCCGGCGCTGACCGCGATGGTCGGCTATTGGGCGACGCTGGCGCTCAACATCCCTGATTTCACCCGCTTCGCCCGCTCGCAGAAGGACCAGGCGATCGGCCAGGCGATCGGGCTGCCGCCGATGATGGGCCTGATCGCGCTCGCCAGCGTGATCACCACCAGCGCCACCGTCGTCATCTACGGCCGCGCGATCTGGGATCCGGTCGCGCTCGCCGGGACGATGGCCGGGCCGTTCGTCCTCCTCGGCCTGATCGTCATCACCATCGACACCGTGTCGTGCAACATCGCCGCCAATCTGGTCTCGTCGGCCTACGATTTCTCCTCGCTGTGGCCGCGGCGGATCAGCTACCGGACCGGCGGCATGATCACCGCCACGATCGGCGTCCTGATCATGCCGTGGCAGCTGCTCGCCACCACCGGCGGCTACATCTTCGTCTGGCTGGCCGGCTACAGCGCCCTCTTGGGCCCGATCGCCGGCATCATGATCGCCGATTACTGGCTGATCCGCCGCGCCCGGCTCGATCTCGACGCGCTCTACCGGGAGGACGGCCCCTATTCTTATCGCCGCGGCTGGAATCCGGCGGCGCTGATCGCCTTCGCCGCCGGCGTGCTGCCCAACCTCCCCGGCTTCCTCAAGACCGCGGCGCCCGCCGCCTTCGCCTGGATCGGTCCGGCCTGGGCGGCGGCCTACGCTTATGCCTGGTTCATCGGCCTGATCGTCGCGCTGGCCCTCTACGCCCTCCTGACGGCCAAGTGGCGGACGCGTCAAGTCACTTGAATTCCTCGCGGAATCCGGCATGGTCGGGGGAATCTTCGGGGGGTTTTTCGTGCGTCTGCTGATCGTTTTCCTGGCCACGCTGCTGCTTGCAGCGATGCCGGCTCATGGCCAGGCGCTGCCCGAGCCCATCATCGCGCCGACGCCCGACTGGGTGGAGCGGCTGCCGATTCCGGCGCCCAATCCGGCGCTGCGCGATCGCCCGGGCCAGCTGCTGCTGTCGACGGCCCAGAGCCTGTTCGCTCCGGACCACGGCGATCATTTCGTCGATCTCGCCATCCTCATCCAGAACGCCCAAGGCCTGCAGGGCTTCGGCACGATCATCCTGCCCTGGCAGCCCGACCAGGGCGATCTGATCGTCCACAAGGTCCAGATCCTGCGCGGCGCGACGGTGATCGATCTGCTCGCCAACGGCCAGCGCTTCACCGTGCTGAGGCGGGAGAACAATCTCGAATCGGCGGTGCTCGACGGCATGCTGACCGCGGTCATGCAGGCGGAGGGCCTCGCCGTCGGCGATATCCTCAACGTCTCCTTCACCATGCGCCGGCGAAGCGGCACCCTGCCCTACCGCGCCGAGAATTTCTTCGCCGCGGTCCACGGTCAGCCGATCCGGCACCAATATATCCGCCAGATCTGGCCGGCCGCATTGCCGGTCCAGTGGCGCGGCACCGGCCTCTACGAACCGGCGCGCACGCGCCGCAGCCGCCTCGGCACCGAGCTGATCGTCGATCTCGCCGATGTCGAAGGGCCCGAGACGCCGGCCAACGTGCCGCCGCGATTCAGCCTTCCGGCTACGCTCCAGCTCAGCCAGTATCGCGACTGGGGCGAGATCGGCGCCCTGCTCGCGCCCCATTATGAGCGCGCCCGGCAGCTCGCGCCCGATTCGCCGCTGCGCCGCGAGATCGAGCGGCTCGCCGCGGCGAGCCCGGACCCGAAGGTGCGGACGATGGCGGCCTTGCGCCTCGTCGAGGATCAGGTGCGCTATTTCGCCCTCGTCATGGGGGAGAGCAATTATCTGCCCGCCACCGCCGATCAGAGCTGGTCGCGGCGCTTCGCCGATTGCAAGGGCAAGGTGGTGCTGCTGCTCGCCTTGCTGCACGGGCTCGGCATCGAGGCCGAGCCGGTGCTGGTCAGCAGCCGGCTCGGCGACGGCCTCGGCGATTATCTGCCGATGCTCGCGATGTTCGATCATGTCATCGTCCGCGCCCGAATCGATGGCCGCTCCTACTGGCTCGACAGCACCCGCACCGGCGATCGCAACCTCGATGACCTCGCTTCCTCGACCTATGTCTGGGGGCTGCCGGTGCGCGCGAGCGGCGCCGCGCTCGAGGCGATGCCCTTCGCGCCGCCCGCTTTGCCGCTGCTCGAGACCAACACCGTCTATGACGGCAGCGGCGGCTTCGAGGAGCTGGTGCCGGTGCGGATCGAGCAGATCGTCCGCGGCGACCTTGCCACCGGCTTCCGGGTCTCGCTCTCCCAGCTCGGCCGCGACCAGTTCCTTCGCCAGCTGCGCGAAACCGGCCAGAGCCTGGTCGGCGAGGGCGGCGAGATCGGCATGATCGACCTGCGCGACGACGCCGAGACGGGCGCGTTCGCGATGATCTACACGGGCCGGGCGCGGATGGTCTGGGCGCGGGCGCCGGGAGCGGCCGCGCAGCGATTCCGGTTCGACAACGGCACGATCGGCTGGCGGGTCGATTTCGACCGCCCCGCCGGCCCGCTCCACGACGCGCCCTTCGCCTTCCCGGTCCCCGCTTATGTCGCCTCGACCGAGACGGTGATCCTGCCGCACGGCGGCGCCGGCTTTTCGATCGAGGGGCAGAATTTCGACCATCTCGTCGCCGGCACCCGGATCAGCCGCCAGCTCGCCCTCGCCGGCGACCGGGCGACCGCCCGTTCCGAGTTCCGCCGGGTGGAGCGCGAGGTCGCCGCCGCGGCGGCGCGGAGCAGCGCGGCCCTGATCGAGAGGATCAGGGACGATCAGGCCTGGCTGCGCGCCGCGATGGGCACGCTGCCGCGCGCCGCGGCGACGACCGCCACCGTCGTCCGTGCGGCGGTGCCCGACACGGCCGAGGCGCTGGTCCGCTCCGGCTACCAGAAAATGGACGTCGGCCGGGTCCGTCCGGCGCTCGCCGATTTCGACCGGGCGATCGAACTCGCCCCGCAATGGTCGCTTGCCCATGCCGACCGCGGCATCGCTTTGGTCCATCTCGACCGGCTCGACGAGGCGGAGACCGCGCTCGCCACCGCGCTTCGGCTCGACGAGACGGAGTTCGCGGTCCATCAGGGGCTCGGCCTGCTGGCGCTGAAGCGCGGCCGCCCCGAACAGGCCGTCGCCTCGTTCAGCCGCTCGCTCGCGCTCGAGGCCGGCAACAGCTTCACGCTCGGCGCCCGGGCCGAAGCCTATTGGCAGCTCGGCCGGTTCGCCGAGGCGCTCGCCGATCTCGACGCGATTCTCGCCGCCGAGCCGGGCCACGCCGTCAGCCACGCCCGGCGCGCCCGCATTCTCCTTCATCAGGGCCATGGCGAGGAGGCGCTCGCCGCGATCGACCGGGCGATCGCCGCCGATCCCGGCAATTTCGTGCTCGTCACCGCCCGCGGCGAGATCCTCCAGCGCCTCGGCCGCCAGGAGGAGGCGCTGGCCGCCTACCGCTCGGCGCTGGCGGTGTTCGACCGGATGGCGGCGGCGGCGGGCGCCGGCGTCACCGAGAGCGCCGATTTGAGCCAGCCCCGGATCGGGCTGCTGATCCGGCTCGGCCGCCAGGGCGAAGCGATCGCCGCCGCCGACGCCATGCTCCGCCGCTTTCCCGGCACCGTCATGACGCTGGCGATGCGCTGCTCGATCCGGGTCGAGGCCAATGTCGAGCTCGACCGGGCGAGGCGCGATTGCGACCAGGCCATCCGTCTCGAGCCCGGCCATCCGGTCGCCGTCCCCGCCCGCGCCCTGCTCGGCCTCAGGCAGCAGCGCTGGGCGGACGCGTTCCGCGATTTCGCGGTCATGCTGAGCCAGGCGCCGCGCTCGGCGGCGGCGCTCTACGGGCGCGGCCTCGCCCGCCTCGGCAGCGGCGATACGGCCGGCGGCGCGGCCGACATCGCCGCGGCGCGGCGGCTCTCCTTCGACATCGACTGGGATTTCCGGCGGGTCGGCATCGCCGCCGCGCCGGGCTGAGTCAGCCGGCGAGCAGCGCCAGGTTGGCGAGCAGCAGGACGAAGCCGTTCTGCAGCGCGTGGATGGCGACGACGATCGCCGCCGCCATGCCGTAGCCCTGCCGGCTCCAGCTGAGGAAGGCGATCGACATGATCAGGAAGGGCCACCAGACGATCAGCCCCCAGGCCGGCGCCGCGAGGCTGTGCACGATTCCCCACAGCAAGGCGCTGGCGACGACCGCCGGGCCCGGCCCGAACAGCCGTTTGAAGCCGATCAAAGGCGGGATCAGCAGCAGCGTTTCGAGCAGCGGGCTGACGACGACCAGCAGGAACAGGGCGAGGGCGCTGTCGACCGGGAAGTCCGGGTGGGTCGCCGGCCGCACGACCAGGCTGACCAAGGCGGAAAGGGCGATGCTGGGAATCAGCGCCAGCAGCCACGCCTTGACGACGTAGCGGGCGCGGCCCGCGTCCGGAACGAACAGGAAATCGGGCAGGAAGGCCAGATAGGCCGGCCGCCCGGGCAGGTCCGCACTCATCGTCCCGGCAAGGTCAGGCGGCGTCCTCGGCCTTTTCGGCGTAGACCCGGATCGGGTCCTTGCGGCCCTCGACGACGTCCTTGTCGATCATCACCTCGTCGACCCCGTCCATCGAGGGCAGGTCGAACATCGTGTCGAGCAGGATATTCTCCATGATCGACCTGAGGCCGCGGGCGCCGGTCTTGCGCTCGATCGCCTTCTTGGCGGTGGCAACGAGGGCGTCGTCGGTATAGGTGAGCTTGACGTCCTCCATGTCGAACAGCTTCTGATACTGCTTGACGAGGGCGTTCTTCGGCTCCTGCAGGATCTTGACCAGCGCCTCGGTGTCGAGGTCCTCGAGCGTCGCGATCACCGGCAGCCGGCCGACGAATTCGGGGATCAGCCCGAACTTCAAGAGGTCCTCGGGCTCGGTATGGCGGAGCACCTCGCCCGCCCGCCGCTCGTCGGGGGCGGCGACATGGGCGCCGAAGCCGATCGACTTGCCCTCGAGCCGGTCGCCGATGATCTTCTCGAGCCCGGCGAAGGCGCCGCCGCAGATGAACAGGATGTTGGTCGTGTCGACCTGGAGGAATTCCTGCTGCGGGTGCTTGCGGCCGCCCTGCGGGGGCACGCTCGCGGTCGTCCCCTCCATCAGCTTCAAGAGCGCCTGCTGGACGCCCTCGCCGGAGACGTCGCGGGTGATCGAGGGGTTGTCGGACTTGCGGCTGATCTTGTCGATCTCGTCGATATAGACGATGCCGCGCTGCGCCCGCTCGACATTGTAGTCGGAGGCCTGGAGCAATTTCAGGATGATGTTCTCGACGTCCTCGCCGACATAGCCCGCCTCGGTCAGCGTCGTCGCGTCGGCCATGGTGAACGGCACGTCGAGGATCCGCGCCAGCGTCTGGGCGAGGAGGGTCTTGCCGCAGCCGGTCGGGCCGACCAGCAATATGTTCGACTTGGCGAGCTCGACGTCGGCGCCCTTGGCGCCATGCGCGAGCCGCTTGTAGTGATTGTGGACCGCGACCGAGAGCACGCGCTTGGCGTGGTTCTGGCCGATCACGTAATCGTCGAGCACCTTGCAGATCTCGGCCGGCGTCGGCACCCCGTCGCGGGTCTTGACCAGCGCCGACTTGGTTTCCTCGCGGATGATGTCGTTGCACAGCTCGACGCATTCGTCGCAGATGAACACGGTCGGCCCGGCGATCAGCTTCCGGACCTCGTGCTGCGATTTGCCGCAGAACGAGCAGTAGAGCGTGCTCTTGCTGTCGCCGCCTTGCAATTTGGTCATAAACTCCTGGGGAGCGGCAAAGCCCCCTTCCCTCGTTTCAGCCCGCCATCCTGCCGGGATTTGTACCGCAGGACAATGGTGTAATCGTTAAGAGGCCGGATACGCGGGCCGCGTGACGGCGATGTGGCCCTGACGCAGGCCACCGACAAGTCCTGGCGGTGAAACGGTTGCCCGACGCCGGTTAGGCGTGGTCCGCGCCCGCATCGTCGGACCCGGCACACTGGGGCGATCAACCGGGCAAACCTACCGCCTCCAATGAATAGGCCCGGTGCCCATCATGGGCGATTACATTGAGGCCCCAAGGCGGTGGCGCCCTCCCCACCAGAATGAAAACAAAGCCATAAAAGGGGTGCTTAGATCGCAGCACCCGGGATGACATAGTCCGAAAGTCTCGAAAAGAGGGAGAAGGTCGAACTTCGGGGTGCGTGTGCCAATCACCGATGTAATGAAATCCCCTCAGAAATCGCTCGTCAATCTCTTTTTGATCGACTACCCGGTCGCTTTGATGGAAGAAACGCCCCCGTTTGTCGCTATGCCTAGGTCCAGTTGCGCTCCCAATATGAATCTGGCGACCCAATATTCTCGCAAACAGCTGGCCTCCCGCTTCACTTTGCCACAGATATTTCTGACGATTTGCCCGAAACCGAGTGAGCACAGATCGACTGATTGTCAGTATCTCGCCAGAAGTGCCAATGGGATAGGTGAGCACCGGAATCTCAGCTGCAAAAGCTGCAACGGTCGTCTCTCGACCAACTCAAGCTGCGAAACAGGCCTCCAGTTTCGACACCAGCCATGGAGGACCACTCGGGAGATGTGTTGCCACCTGCCGCCTTAATATCGGCGGTAGGCGCTGCCCATATATGAAGGCACCCTGACGAGGACTTTTCCAACAAGGTATCTACCGCCAGCCCAGCAACCAAGCTGACGCATGCGGATAGAGCGATTGGGCCGTAGGGTTGAAAATACGCGCCACAGGCTGGTTCCTGAACTCGCTCACGCTCGGCAGGCCAGATTGAGACGCACAACTTGGGACGCCCAAACTCGGAAACTCCACACGCAAAGCAAGCACCCTCGTTGCCGATATGCACCGCTTGAGCGGCAACGGCATGAGGTTCTGTCCAGCCGTAGATGATTGGCCGCTTCCGCCCGGTAGCAACGTGCCAAGCGTTTAGTTCGGCTTCAGGGCCCCAACTCCCGATAGTACTAATAATCAAATCGCACGAGTTCAGTATTTCCGATACATCCTCGATCTGTTGCCATGGTATGGCACGCTCCGCGACCCTGATCGAAGGGAAGGCGCGTTGGAGCGAAGTCTTGAGAGCCACAGCCTTGTTGTGTCCAACCCATTCCGCTCCCAATTGGTGACGGCCTGTGTTAGCCCAAGTGAGGGCATCTCCATCAACTAGGAGTAGTTCGCCAACACCGGCTTGAGCCAGTTGGTGTACGATCGAGCCTCCGAGAGAGCCACAGCCGAGCATCGCGACTCTTGCAGAGTTGAGCGCGGGCAGGTCTCCATTCCGATCCCTTCCATGAACCCAGTACGGGTCCGCGCGATACACGGCCATTCTAGTGATCGAGATTTTTTCAAAGTAAGGTCGGTCCAGAAGTTCCAACGGCGCACGCCCCTTACGGAACCCCTTTATGGTAGGCGGCGAAAAACGAGCAGCGCTGAGGCAAATGCCGTTTTGCGTTTGAGCGCCGAGGACGACGAGTACACGGCGTTCCTCTAAGGCAGACCGCTTCAGCCAATTTAGGCGCTCGGGGACGCTGCCTTCAATTAGGTCCCAGATGTCTGCCGCGGTCCGAACATATTCAGAAGGAAGGGGCGCCTTTTCTAACCAGAGCAGCATCGCTGTCGGCAGAGGGGCAGATGATATGTTTAGGCCCGAACTCTGAAACCAGCGCCGCACGGCATTCTCATTCTCCCCCACAAAATAGAATTGCTCGCCTGCCCAATAGCGGATCATCCGAGATGGCTCGCACGGTTCAAGGATGCTGCGGACCGGTACTTTGGCCACGCCGGGGTTCCAGTACGAAAGAAACTCCGATCGGAAGTCGTCATGATTCCTTCCTGAGATCCCTGCTTCAAGCACGGCTCCCGCCCAAGCAAGCACGTTCTGCACTATGCCCACTGGGTTCAGAGGATTGGGTTCCGCCAAGCCGGAAACCAAGCAGAGCATCCCATCTTCCTCAACATGAGGATAGCTCGGAAATGGAAGAGGCGTTGCCACGGCAACCCGGGCTAGGGAGTAAGGGAAGCTTCCATCCAGCAGTAGATCGAGCTCGAGTTCAACATCCTGATAGCAGCAGGAGATGCGCCACCCGCTTGTAAACTTGTCGTCCCGATATTGTTTCAACTCCTTGGCATTAAGAGGGCGCCCAGGAGCGTTTGCCTTCAGCCATTCCTCAACTGCGGCCACGGCTTCCGCGTGCGAAAGCATGGTCGAAGATATATCAGCCGTACCGGTCATCGCCGTCCTTCTGGACAGCCGTTTGTGCCTCTGGTTGGTCGGCAAAACTGGCGAGGAGACCCGTCGTCAAGATAGAGGGGGCACCGTCAACCGATAGCGTGGCCGGATCATCGGGCATGAAAATTCCAAAAGTAGCAAGCAAGTCTTGGATTGCCTCTCTCGTTTCATGTCGACTTAACGCTCCGCCCAGTCCGGCTGCTAAAGTCCTCGCCTTTCCGACCAGATCAGAGCGACAATCCTCCCATCCTTCGTCGAGGTACTGCCGATCAACGACAGGATTCGGGATCCTGTCACTCAGCATTTGGGGTAGACGCTCTGCAACCATGAGGAGCGCCTTATCATCGCGGTTTTCAGGCGGAGCGGACCGAGCTTCATCGTAAGCCGCTACAGCGCATGCCATGAGCGCAATGGAGCTGAGACGACACTGCTGCCAATGGAAGTCGCGCCAGCCCTTAAGATAACGACACACCCGGCGCAGCTGATATCCGTGCTCGCGGATGGCCTCGTGAAACCAATCTTCGAGCCTTCGCGGGTCGGAAGGCTTCCATCCCTCTTTCCGATGCGCCAGCATTATGCGGTCTTCAGGGATCTGCGGATAAACATCCTCGGCAAAGCTGACGAGGTCATCTCGGAATTCTGAAAATCGGGCGGCGCTCGCAAGAGCTGCCTTTTCCACCAGCACCTCAAACTCATCATCCGGAATCGCGTACAAGGCCAAGTCAATGTGGGCTTGGTCCCCGATCTCGATGCGCACACACGAGTCTTTGTCCGTAATGAGAGTCCAGCCTTTCCTGGCACACAGCTGGCGAAGGATCGCCTCGACGGCGTTGAAATATCCATCGCTGATTACCGCTGGATGGCTCGAACCGTCTCGGGCCAGGAAGGATACGGGCAGAAACATTCCATCATCGAGGTCAATTTCTTGGGACGGATGGGTGGGCTTATTAAGCGTCTTGTACACGTAGCTGCCTTGCCCGCGGAACTTTGGCTGGAGCGTCGGTTCGGCGTCATAGGCGTAGACCGAAGCCAGCGCCGCGCTTTCGAAAAGCTCCTCACGCCCGATTACCTCTGCCCAATCCCGAAAGCCCGCCTTGAGGGCATCACGGATAGCATCCCTCGCGTCGCGGAGACGCCGTTCTTTATGGTCGGGGAGCGTTAGCCCTTGGAGGTAGTGGTCCGCCTCGCCCGTACTGAAGAATGCTCGATGCGCATTGATTCCCATCTCAGTCTCCTCGCTCTAACCTCTGCTGACGCGGAGACGGGGCTGACGGGGCAGCCGGGTACGGCGCATATGATACAGAGCTCGTCAGAATCCTGACGGACTCACCCCTGTATCTACATTTTGTGGTTAATGCGAGAGGGGAGCCGCTATATCCGCGATTTTTTCTGTGGATATCTGGTGGACACCACCCAGACGAGCGCTTACAGCCGCGCCTCCGCAGGAAGGCGGATGTGAGGACGCTTTTCCGATGTTCAAGATTTTCGGCCTGCGAGTTTGGATCGGGGCGGTCGCCTATCTGACCGTGGCTGTGTCTCTAGGCCTTTGGGGGCTGAGCGCGGCCTTGGTGCAATTCGACATTAACTTCGCGGTTGGAGCCGCACTAATAGTTTCCGTCGTACAACTTGTAATTGCTAGTCTCCTTCTAACACCGCTGTGGCGAAAGGTTTGGAAGAAATTCCCTATACTGAACAGGCTTGTTTTTCCAGATCTGAGTGGCGTTTGGGACGTAGAGGTTTGTAGCAACTGGCCGCGCCTTAAGAAAGCAATACTAGATAAGGATATCATTTCGCCCGAGCCCGAGCTTGAAGTGAATAGCTTGCGTGCCGAAGTTGAACAAACATGGGGTCACATTCATATGAGAATGTGGAACCCTGCCGCCACCACGCCCATTCGAGACTCAAACACGCTGATCGTGGAGCCCATACGAGGTCAGCGCGGGCGCTGGCCGCGCCTCATATATGTATTTGAACAACAAAATGACCAGATTGCAGACACCGATGAGCAGATGTTTTTTGGCTCCGTCTTGTTAGACGTTAATCCTGACGGGAGCGAGATGAGCGGCTGCATGTGGTCCAATAGGAGTTGGCAACAGGGATTGAACACCGGCGCGGCAGTGAGATTTACGCGACCAGCTGAGATCGAGCTGGGCTGAACAAAGCTACGCCGCCTTGACCGAGCTCCCCTCCTCCGCCGGCTGCGGCCGTTTCTCGAACACCTCGTCGACCAGGCCGAACGCCCGCGCCTCGTCGGCGGAGAAGAATTTGTCGCGCTCGACGTTCTTCTCGATCTCCTCGATCGGCTGGCCGGTATAATGGGCCATCAGCTCGTTCATCCGGTGGCGGATGCGGAGGATCTCCCTGGCCTGGATCTCGATGTCGCTGGCCATGCCCTGGGCGCCGCCCGAGGGCTGGTGGATCATGATCCGGGCGTTGGTCAGGGCGACCCGCATGCCGGGCTCGCCGGCGGAAAGCAGGAAGGCGCCCATCGAGGCGGCCTGGCCGATGCAGACGGTGCCGACCTTGGGCCTTATGTACTGCATGGTGTCGTGGATCGCCATGCCCGCCGTGACCACCCCGCCCGGCGAGTTGATGTACATGTAGATGTCCTTCTTCGGATTCTCGCTTTCGAGGAAGAGCAATTGGGCGGTGATCACCGAGGCCATATGGTCCTCGACCCCGCCGGTGACGAACACGATCCGCTCCCTGAGCAGCCGCGAATAGATGTCGAAGCTCCTCTCGCCGCGGTTCGATTGCTCGATGACGACGGGGATGAGCTGGGCGGTGATGTCCTGATGGTCCATGGCGCGGGCGGTCCTGCTGGCTGGTGTGGCCCGTCACACATGGGGCGGGAGGGGGGCGGTGTTCAACCCCCCACCAGCTGGCGGATCAGCTTGAGGAAGGCGACCCGGGTTTCCGAGCGGGCGAAGTCCCTCTTGCCCTGGACCGGCGCATCCCCGCAGCCGGCCTGGCGGACCAGCTCCGCGATGATCGCGTCGTCGCTCCAATCCTCGACGAACGGCGTCAGGTCGATGATCGCGATCCGGTCCATTTCGCGTTCGTCGGGGCCCCTGCCGTCGTTCCACGGGGTCCCGGTCTCGCGCCACCCATCCGACCGGGTCCAGTAGAAGTACATGTCGTTGCGGCCGAACAGCTCCGGCGCGGCCTCGGCAGACGCCAAGGTCAGCTGGAGCGTCCGCCGCGACTCCTCGGTGACCTCCTTCGCCAGCACGTCGACGTGACGCTGATTGCCCTTGCCCGTGCCGCCGAAGAATTGCGGCATTCCCGCGGCGAAGGCGTTTTTATCGTCATACGGATTGAGCAGCGCCTTGACCGGGACGCGCATCTCGTTGCGCGCCGTGTCGACCAGCATGATGTAATATTTCGGCATCTTTCGCCCTCCTGCCGCCGGCCGTTCGCCGCGCCGGCAAAGGGGTAAAGGACCGGATCCGCGAAAGCTCGGACGGATCGGCCGGTCTTGTCGGCGCAATCGCCGATAAATGCGGCCGGACCGCGCGAGATTGCGCTTTCGGCCGCGCCCGCGCCGAGGAGGAGTGAGCGTCGGAAACCGGCACGGTCGCTGTGACTGTCCCGTTTCGGGCGAGCCCCCGCCCTCCCAGGCTCTGCCATCGATAGTTGTTCCCGTTATGGGAGCAAAATTATGTAACGGTTAGACCAGCTGCTATATTCTCGCCTTCGATCCGAGTCGTCACCGCGACTCGCGGCGGAGGCGGGCAATGAAAAAATCGATCCTGCTGGCGCTGGCACTGTGCAGCGCCGTACCCACTCTCTCCTTTGTCTATCCGACGACGGCGGCGGAAGCGCGCCAGGGCTGCGGCAACGGCTATTATCGCAACAGCCGCGGCCGCTGCGTCGAGCGCCCGCGTCCCGCCAACCGCCCGCCGGCGGGCTGGAGCGCCCGCTGCCGCGACGGCACCTACAGCTTCAGCCAGAGCCGCCGCGGCACCTGCAGCTGGCACGGCGGCGTCGCGGTCTGGCGGTGAGCGGCCCGCCCGGCGTCGCCCGAAATGGCGACCGGACTTGGATGCGCCGATCCTGACAGGAGGCAAGGATGCCGTCACCATCGCCGCCCCCGCCGCCACCGCCGCCGCCGCCAATGTCCGCGGCCGCCATTATCGCGGCTGCCGCCGCCCAGGGCGAATGGGCGATCGATGTGCTGAAGGCCGAGGCAGAGGCCTCGGCCCGGAATGCGGCGGACGCCCGCGCGAAGCTCGAGCGGCTCGCCGGCGAGGCGACGCCGTCGGTGGCGGCGGGAATCGTCGCCGCGGCCGCGGCCGACGCCGAGCAGAAGATCCGCTACCTCCAGCTCCAGGCGCACGATCCCACCTCGCCGCATCAGGCCGAAGCGAAAGCCAGCCTGGCAGCCCTGGCCGGGGATGCCGCCGCCGCCCCGCCCCCGCCGCCGCCGCCGTCCGCCGACCCGGTCAGGGCGGCGGCCGAGGAGGCCGCCGCCGCGATCCGGATCCTGCAGCAGGAGGCGGCGGGCACCCCCGACCCCGCCGACGCCGCAAAGGCCCGCGCCGAGCTGGCCAGGATCGCCAAGGAGGCGACGTTCGTGGCGCCGCCACCGCCGCCACCACCACCGCCGGCGCCGCCGCCGCCGCCGCCTCGAAAAATGTGAGGGAATTTCCTTGGTGCCTGGCACCTGCCTGGCACGCGGAGCCTGACCGCCCCCTTTATCTCCGAGCGCGCGAGCTTCTTGATGACGGCCACGGACACGGGAGAGATTGGGATGCGGGGTTGGTGGCTGGCACATGCCTGGCACGCGGCCGAATACGACTTCCGCTACACATTCCGCGCGGCGAACGGGAAAATTGGGGAAAATTGGGGACAGTATATATTTTTCCCGAAGACGAAGCGGGCGAAGGGCGCCGCATGAAAAATATATACTGTCCCCATTTATGCGGGTGCGGTGCGGTCCGGCCTCCGTCGCTGCGCGCCGCCCCGTCCGCTGCGCCTTCGCGTCCTTCGCGGCTTCGCGTGAACCCATTTTCCTTTTTCCGCGCGACACACCGCAGCGTCACGGCACCATTGCCGTGACGTCGATCGGGTTCGGCGGGCTCGATGCCCGCCGCCCCGTCGGCCGGCTGGGCCGACTCCGGCGGCAGCTTCGGGGCCGCTGCGCGTCCGCGGCGCTGTCGCCGGGACGGCCTCAGCCGCCCCAGCGGAAGGTCACCCGGCCGTAGAGGAAGGTGCCGGGGATGTCGTAGGTGGTGGGGTCCATGTTGTTGAGGCCGCAGGTGAAGCAGGCGGGGGGATCGACGCCGAACAGGTTGTTGGCGCCGACCGCGAAGCCGAAGCCGTTGAGGAAGGTCGGCTCCCAGCGCAGCTGGATGTCGGTGTAGAGGCGGTCGCCGAGGCGGTTGCCATTGGCTTCGACGACATGGTTGATGAAGCGGTTGGTCAGCGACGCGCCGACGCTGCCCAGCCGCCAGTCGATCACCGCGGTCGACTTGAACTTGGGGAAGGCCTGGTCGGGGCTGCCCTGCTCGGTGCCCTCGCGCGGGATGGTGGTGGTGCCGACGGTGGCGGGCACGGTGACGTGATAGTTGAACAGGAAGTTGGCGGTCCAGAACAGGCCGAACGTGCCGAAGCCGGTGTCGCCGGTGCGCGCGTTCAAGGTGACGTCGAGGCCGTCGGTCTCGATCGAGGCGATGTTCTGGAGGAGGCCGCGGATCTGGGTGACTTGGCCCGAGGGCGAGCGGTCGATCGCCGCGCAGGAGAGCGCGTCGCCGGCCTCGGCGCAGCGGCCGAGCAGGGTCTCGGCGTCGATCGCGGCGATCGCGCCGTCGACCGTGATGTTGTAATAATTGACCTCGAGCGAGACCCGCCGGGAGAGGAAGCCCGGCCGCCAGACCATGCCCGCGCCCCAGCTTTCCGAGCTTTCCGGCTGCAGATTCTGGTTGCCGCCGGTGATCACCGGCAGCTGCGCGTTCAATTGGACGTAGCTGTTGTTGGCGGGGACGCCGTCGGCGATGCAATTGGCGCGGATGTTGGCCGGGGTGCCCGCGGTCATCCCCGAGCAGGGGTCGACGACCTCCTGGTCGAAGCGCGAGGGCGTGCCGAACAATTCGCCGATGCTGGGGGCGCGGAAGCCTTCCGCCCAGCTGCCGCGGAAGAGGAGGTCCTCGATCGGCTCCCAGTTGATGCCGGCGCTGAACGTCGTCGTCGAGCCCGAGGTCGAATAATCGGAGAAGCGGGCGGCGCCGGTCAGCTCGAGGCGGTGGAAGAAGCCGGTGTCGCGGAGCAGCGGCAGGCGCAGCTCGGCATAGGCTTCGGAGACGTCGTAGCTGCCCGCGGTCGGCAAAGCGGGAATGTCGGAGCCGTTGCCGGCGACGAGCACCGGATCGGGGTCGAACCGGCCGGAGAGCTTGCGGTGCTCGATGCCGATCGCGAAGCCGGCGGTGCCGCCGGGCAGCTCGAACAGGCCGCCGGTCAGGTTGGCGGTGAAGTCCCACAGCTTCTGGTGGCTGCTGTCGCGCTGGGTGAACGCCACGTAATCGAGCATGGCGGAGGTAATCGACCCCTCCCCCCCGAAAATATTGAACGGAACGCACGGCGCGGTGCAGCCGGCAACCGGGCCGAGCGCGCGGGAGAGGTTCAGCGCGTTGAAATTGCCGTGCACCTCCTGATGGGCGACGTTGCGGCCCCACAGCAGGCTGACGTCCCAGTTCCATTCGCGGCCCATCACCGGCAGCGTGCCGTCGAACGTGCCGGCGGCATAATAGGTGTCGACCTGCTGGTCGTAGCGCCGCGGCCCGTTCTCGACGATCCGGCGGCCGATGAAGGCGTAATTGGGAATCTGGCCGTTGGACGTGCCGTTGAGGTTGCGGCCCGAGCGCAGCGTGCCGAACGGATTGAACGGATTGGTGGCGTCGATCGAGATGTTGTCGAGCAGATTGCCGTTGCCGGCGTCCGGGCCGACGAACAGCGGCAGCGGCGCCGCCTGGTTGGACGAATTGCGGCGGTTGTAGATGGCGTGGAGGTTGAAATTGGCGCGCGGGCTCAATTCCTGGGTGAAGTTGACGAAGCCGCCATAGCGCTCGAGCGGCACCTGAATGAAATTGTAGGGCGCGAAGTTGAAGCGGTCTGCCGGCGAGACGAAGGCTCGATAGTCGGCGAGCGTCGGTGAGCGGCCGATCACCGGCGCGATCAGGGTCCGACCAGCCGGAGGGCCGCCATCGATGATGAAGCGGCCGTTCGGCGTGCCCGAGCTGCATGAGCTGTCGCAGGCGGTCGCCCCTGGGGTCGGGAAGAGCGAGATCGAACGGGCGGACGAGCTGACTTCGTCCTGCTTGACGTAATTGGCGCCGATCACGATCCGGGTGGTGTCGTCGCGTCCGCCCATGCCCCAGCTCGCCGAATAATTTTGCGAGAAGCCGTCGCCCTCGTCATACGTGCCCAATTGGGCGGAAAGGCGCAGCCCCTCCTGCTGGCGGCGGGTGATGATGTTGACGACCCCCGCGATCGCGTCCGAGCCGTAGATCGAGGAGGCGCTCGATTGCAGCACCTCGATCCGGTCGATCATGCTCTCGGGGATCGAGTTGAGGTCGACCGAGCCGGGGACGCCGCTCGCCGAGGCGCCGTTGACGTAGCGGAGGCCGTCGACCAGCACCAGCACGCGGCGCGAGCCGAGATAGCGCAGGTCGACTTCGGCGGCGCCGGCGCCGACGCCGCCGCCGTCGGGCGGGTTGCCGAAATTGCCGCTGTTGTTGAAGCGGCTGTTGAGGGCGCCGCCGGAGCTCGGCAGCCGCTGCAGGATCTCGGCGGCCGAGGTCAGGCCGGTGCGGTCGAGGTCTTCGCGGTCGACGAACACGACCGGCTGCTCCTGGTCGAGCGGATCGCGGCGGATGCGCGAGCCGGTGACGACGATCGGCTGATCCTCGGTCGCAGCCGGCGTGGTGCCCTGCGCGAACGCCGGCGCCGCGCCGCCAACAAGCCCGATGGCGAGGGCGAAGTTGGCGCTGCTGAAAAGGGCTTTCCGATAAACGTTCGTCATGGCCGCAGGCTCCCCAATAAGGGCGTGCTCGCGGACATCGCGGGCCCCACCCCCACGATCGGGAAACTACTCCGGTTTAACGGAGCGACGGAAGCGCGAAAGCCCTGTTCGGCGCGAATTTCCGCGGATCGTTGCAGAAGAGTTACAATGAACGCGCGCCGGGGGCGGGCAGGCTCAGGTAATGGAGCCGCCGCACCTCGCGCCGGCCGCGCACCACGGTGTCGAGGATCAGGCCGGTGAAGAAGCTCAGGAAGGCGAGGATCATCAGCCCGGTGGCGAGGATCGCGGTCGGGAAGCGGGGGACGAGGCCGGTCTGGAAATAGGTGATCGCGAGCGGGATCGCGAGCACCACCGCAAGCGCCGCGAGGAACAGGGCGAAGCTGCCGTAGAACAGCACCGGCCGCTCGATCCGGTAGAGGTGGAGGATCGTCTTCAGGATCCGCCAGCCGTCGCGCCAGGTCGAAAGCTTGGAATGCGAGCCCTCGGGGCGGGCGCCATAGGCGGTCACCACCTCGGCGACCGGCATCGCCAGCTCGAGCGCGTGGACGCTGATCTCGGTCTCGGTCTCGAAGCCGCGCGACAGCGCCGGGAAGGACTTGGCGAAGCGGCGCGAGAACACCCGGTAGCCCGAGAAGATGTCGCTGAAGCTGCGCCCGAACAGGCTGGAGAGAAGGCCGGTGAAGACCTTGTTGCCGAGCACGTGGCCGCGGCGATAGGCGTCCGCCTCGACCTCGGACTTGCGGGCGCCGACGACCATGTCGAGCTGCTCGTCGATCAGCTTCCTGACCAGCTCGGGCGCCGCGGCGGCATCGTAGGTGGCATCGCCGTCGGCCATCACATAGACGTCGGCTTCGACGTCGGCGAACATCCGGCGGACGACATGGCCCTTGCCCTGCATCCGCTCGGCGCGGACGATCGCGCCCGCGGCCGCCGCCGCGCCGCGGGTGCCGTCGGTGCTGTTGTTGTCGTAGACGTAGATCGCCGCGTCCGGCAGCGCGGCGCGGAAGCCCGCGACGGTCTGCGCGACCGCCGCCTCCTCATTGTAGCAGGGAAGCAGGACCGCGACCTGGAGTTCCCGGATCTCGACTGGCATCCCGCCCCCTTAGGCCAAAGTCAGCCCTTCTTGGCAGGCTTTTTCGCTGGAGTCTTCTTCGCCGGCTTCTCCGCTTCGGCCGTCTTCGCGGCCGGCTTCTTCGCCGCCGCTTTCTTCGGCCTGGGCTTGGCGCCGTGATCGTGGCCGCAACCCGGGCCATGGACGTGGCCGTCCTCGGATTCGATCGCCGCCTCCAGCGCCTCGCGGGTGACCGTCCGCTCGCTGATCTCGGCAGTGCCGAACAGATAGTCGACGACCTTGTCCTCGAACAAGGGCGCGCGCAGCTGGGCCTGGGCCATCGGCTCGCTGCGGATATATTCGACGAAGCGCTGCCGCTCCTCGGGCCGGTATTGCTGGGCGGCCTGCATGATCAGCTGGTTCATTTCCTGCTGGCTGATCTGGATGTTGTTCTTCTGGCCGAGGTCGGAGAGCAGCAGGCCCAAGCGGACGCGGCGCTCGGCGATCGCGCGATAGTCGCCGCGCTCGGCCTCCATCTCCTTGCGCGCCGCCTCGGGGTCCTCCTCGTGGCTCGCTTCATGCTCGAGCTGCTGCCAGATCTGGGCGAACTCGGCCTCGACCATCGATTCCGGCACCGGAAAATCGTGGGCGGCGGCGAGCTGATCGAGCAGCTGGCGTTTCATGTGGGTGCGGGTGAGGCCGTTCAGCTCCTGCTCGACCTGGCCGCGCATCAGCTCGCGCAACTGGCCGATCCCCTCGAGCCCCATCGACTGGGCGAAGGCGTCGTCCGCCTTCATCGCCTTGGCGACCTGGACCTCGTTGACGAGGACGTCGAAGGTCGCCGCCCTCCCCTTCAGATAGTCGACATTATAGTCGGCCGGGAAAGTGACGCTGACGGTGCGCTGGTCGTTGGCCTTGGCCCCGACCAGCTGGTCCTCGAAGCCCGGGATCAGCCGGCCCGAGCCGAGCTCGACCGCCATCCCCTCGCCCTTGCCGCCCTCAAACGGCTCGCCGTCGACCTTGCCCTCGAAATCGATGTTGACGAGGTCGCCCTTCGCCGCCTTGTGCGCGGCCGGGGCCGGCTCGAAGCTCTTCTGACCTTCGACCAGCCGAAGCACCGCCGCGTCGAGCATCTCGTCGCTCGGCTCGACCTTGAGCCGCTCGATGCCGAGGCCGGCGATCTTCGCCTCCGGGATTTCGGGCAGCGCCTCGAGCTCGACGGTGACGACCGCGTCCTTGCCGTCGCCGCCCGCCTCCAGCGCCACCGCCGGCTGCATCGCCGGGCGGATTTTCTGCTCGCTCATCAGCCGCTGGACGCCGTCCTGGACCGCCTGCTCGAGCGCCTGCTGCTGGAGCGCGGGCCCATGCATCTTGCGGATGAGGTTGGCGGGCACCTTGCCGGGGCGGAAGCCGGGCATGCGCACCTGCGGCGCGACCTTCTTCAGCTCCTGATCGACGCGCGCGTCGATGTCGCCGGCGGGAATGGTGATCCGGTAGGCGCGCTTCAGCCCCTCGTTCAACGTCTCGACAGTTTGCATTTCCAACCTTCATGTCAGCAAGGACGGGGGCGGCCGCTGGTGCGGGCGGAGGGGCTCGAACCCCCACATCTTTCGATACCAGGACCTAAACCTGGCGCGTCTACCAGTTCCGCCACGCCCGCTTAGGCCACGGCAAGCGCGCGTCTATAGCAGCGGGGGTGAGGAGGGCAAGGCGCTTGGGCCCGCGCGGCTCAGGCCGCGGTCGCGAAAGCGGGGGAGCCGCGGCCGCGGCGGCGGAACAGGCCGGCGCCGGCCATGCCGAGGCTCTCGGTCAAGGGCAGCGCGGTGCCGCAGAAGCCGCATTCGGCCGAGAGTCGGCCGACATACCAGTGCGAGCGGCCGCAGCCCGGGCAGCGGTTCACCTCGCCGCCGCGATAGACGACATGATAGCCGCGGTGCGCCTGATCCTGCGCGAAGCTGCGTCTTGCCGAACCCAACATCATTCTTGCTCCCTGCGCGCACCTGTCAGCCGGTGCGATAAACCGTGCTATTCCATAGATGAATTGAACAGAAGCTGACCGAACCCGTCGGCTTGCGTTCATCCCGCCCAGCCGGTAGGCGATCGCACGGTTTCAGCGCGGGGATGCTTTTCAGATGAGCTTCAGGATGTTGCTCGCGGGTCTCGCCGCGCTTTCGCTATCCGCGTCCTCGCTCGCCCAGACGGCCGCACCGGCCGGCGACCAGTTCAGCGCCGAGGCGTTTCGCGCCCATGTCGCCTTCCTCGCCGACGATCTGCTCGAGGGCCGCGAGGCCGGCACCCGCGGCTTCGACATCGCCGCCCGCTACGTCGCCAGCCAGTTCGAGGCGCTCGGCCTGAGCCCGGGCGCGAACGGCAGCTGGTATCAACCGGTCGGCCTGGTCCAGATCAGGCTCGGCGGACCGCCGACCCTCACCGTCGCCGGCCGCACGTTCACCCAAGGCCATGAGCTGGCGCTGCGGGCGGGCGCCGACTCCGGGCCGCTGTCGCTGGAGGCGCCGCTCGTCTTCGCCGGCTACGGGCTCGACATGCCTTCGCACGGCTTCAACGACTATCGCGGGCTCGACGCGCGCGGCAAGATCGTCGTCGTCCTCGCCGGCACGCCGGACGGCATTGCCAGCGACGTCGCCGCCCATCTGAACGGCGACAAGCGGCGGATGGCCGCCGCCCGCGGAGCGCTCGGCCTGATCTCGATCCGCACCCGCGCCGACAGTGCGGCGACGCCGTGGGCCCGCGCCGCCCGTTCCGGCGAACGGCCGCTGACCACCTGGGTCGAGCCCGGCGGCGCACCTTTCTCCGACGCCGCATCGCTGCGCTTTACCGCTTTGGTCGACGACAGCGCCGCGCGGGCGCTGTTCCAGGGCGCGCCCCGCTCGCTCGACGCGGTGCTCGACGAGGCGGCGGTGACGGGGATGCGGCCCCGCGGCTTCGCCCTGCACGGCACTGCGCGGGTGACTCGGCCGGCCGGCGAGGAGAGCCGCTTCGCCAGCGAGAACGTGCTCGCCGTGCTGCCCGGCTCGGACCCGTCGGTGGGGCAAGAATATGTGCTGCTGATGGCCCATCTCGACCATCTCGGCATCCGCGCGGCCGGCCCCAACGACCCCGCGAACGCCGACCGGATCAACAACGGCGCGATGGACAATGCCACCGGCATCGCCACCCTGATCGAGGTCGCCCGGGCGATGAGCCGGCCCGGCAACCGGCCCCGCCGGCCGATCCTGTTCGCCGCGGTCACGGCCGAGGAAAAGGGCCTGCTCGGCGCGCAATTCCTCTCCCGCCACCCGGTGGTCGGCAACGGCCGGATCGTCTCGGTGGTCAATCTCGACATGCCGATCCTGACCTACGATTTCGAGGACGTCACCGCGTTCGGCGCCGAGCATTCGACGATGGGCCCGATCGTCGCCCGGGCGGCAGCGCGGATGGGCGTCGGCCTCTCCCCCGATCCGCTTCCCGAGGAGGGATTGTTCACCCGCTCGGACCATTACCGCTTCGTCCAGCAGGGCATCCCCGCGGTGTTCCTGATGACCGGCTTCGCCAATGGCGGCCGCGAGCTTTTCCACGCCTTCCTCGACACCCGCTATCACAGCCCGAGCGACGATCTCAGCCAGGCGTTCAACTGGCGGGCCGGAGCGCGCTTCGCCCAATTGAACTATTTGATCGCCCGCGAGATCGCCGACGGCGCCGAACCGCCGCGCTGGTACGAGGGCAGCTTCTTCGGCGACGCTTTCGGCGGGCGGCAGCCGCGGGCGCGGCGGCCCTAGGCGGCCTCGCGGCGCGCGGCTTCGCGGCGGTAGATCTCGCTCAGGGTGGTGAACCGACCGCCGATCTCGTCGCGGAAGAAGGTCAGCACCTGCTCGATCGCGGCGAGGAAGCGGTCGAGATCCGCCTCGTCGCGGACATAGGGCGTGTGGCCCGGCGCGAGGCTCGGGCTGTGATAGGTCAGGCTGAAGGTGCGGTGGCCGCGCGCGATCATCGCCGCGATCAGCCGGCATTGCTCGTCCGGCGGAGTCCCTTCGGGGCTGAGCCGGGAGCGGGCGACGAGGCCGCTGCGCGCCAGTGCCCCGGGGATTCGCAGCCGCGCCGCCGCCCGGCTGTCGAACAGGGCAGCGGTGCGTTCGCCCAAGGCCGGCAGAGCGCCGAGGAAGCCGACGCTGAGCGGCACTTCGAGCAGGCCCTCGGGCAACCAGTGCGGGCGATCGGGGCGGCCGCGGAAATCGGGGCCGCCGTCGCTCGACAAATCAGTATGCGGGACGAAGCTGCAATCGACCTGGTAGCCGAGATCGGCGAGGATCCGGCCGGTGGCCGGCCCGTAGCCGTAGCGGCCCGCCTTGAAGATCGCCGGGCGGGCGCCGAAGCCGGCGGTAATCGCCTCGGTCAGCGCCGCAAGCTTGGCACGCTCGAGTTCGGGCGGCAGGTTGCAATGATAGGAGTTGCGGGCGTTCACCTGTTCGAGATGCGGCGGCGTCACCCAGGGATGGAGGTGGGCGCCGATCTCCGCCTTGCCGGCTTCCTTGAGGCCGCGCAGGAAGGCGATTGCGGCGGGGTCGGTGGCGACGGGATAGTCGACGACATAGGTGGGGACGATGGCGAAGCGGTCGTAGATCCGGTGCGCGCGCGCCTGGGCCGGGATCGCGCGGGTCGAGACATTGTCCCGCGAGAACGGCCTCGACCAGTCGAATTCCTCTTCGGTATCGACGACGATGGCGAGCTCGGGCGTCACAGCTTGCCGCCGCGCAGCGCCGCGGAACCGAGCTCCAGCGCCCGGCAGAGCGCCCAGACCGCGGTGCGGCGGGCGCCCTTGAGGCGGACCGTCGCCCGGACGATCGAGCGCCGTTCGGTCCACAGGCCGTCGATCATCGGATGATCCTGGGCGGCGCAGCTGTCCATCCAGGCGATCGCGGGATCGTCGAGGATGGCGAGATTGTCGAGCTGGATCAGCACCCCCGGCGAATATTGGGAATAGCCTTCGTCGAACGCGGTCTTGAACGAGAAGCTTCCCGGCGCGCAGAGGAAGTTGATCAGCATCGCGATCGGCCGGCCGTCGAGGTCGAGGCGGCGGAACTGGAGCCGGCCCGAATCCCAGGCGCGGGCCAGCGCCTCGCGGAAGAAATGCTCGGCGGCGGGCGCCGCGGCGAGCGCGGTCCCCACCCTGCCCTTCCAGCCGGCCTGCTCGAGCGCGAGGAACGCGTCGCACCAGCCGGCGAGCTCGGCGCGATCGTCGAGCACCCGCGATTCGAGCCGGCCCAGCTCGGCGAGCCGGTTCCGCTGGCGGCGAAGCTCCTTGCGCTTCTTCGCGCGGACCGCCTGCTCGTAATAGGCCTGCGGCCCGAGATCGCTGGCGAGGAAGGCGCGATGCCGGCGGTGGACGACGGCGGCGCCGGCGAGGCCGCGATGGACCGGGCCGCCCTCGGCGAGGCGGCGCAGATGAAGCAGGTTCGGCGCCCAATCGGCGGCGTCGAGCGCGGCGACCGTCGCCGCCCAGAAGGCCCGCTCCTCGCCGGCGGCGACCAAAGGCGTGCCGAGAAAGGCCTGGTCGTGGCACCAGTTGCGGACGATGCGGACCGGCAGCCGGGCATAGCCGGTGGCGACCTCGACGATGATGAGGCCGATCAGCCGGCTGCCGCGCCGGACCTCGACGAGGCGGAGGTCGCGGTCCGGCGCCACCGTCTTCAGCGCCGCCGCGACGAACCAGTGTTCGGCAAAGGCATTGGGCTCGGCGGCGCGTCCGGCAAGCTCGGTCCAGTCGGCCGCCAGCGCCTCGGCCGCTTCGGCGGCGGGACGGACGGCGGCGCGGACGGGCACGGCTTCGTCCCGCGCGGGCGCAAGCCCCGCCCGGTCGGTCGGCAGCGCGATCCGGCCCAGTGAATTCATGGCGTTGCGATAGCGCAGAGAGGTAAATTTATGGTGGCGAGCCGTCATGCCAGCGAAGGCTGGCATCCATGCGGACTCGGCATGGACCCCGGCCTTCGCCGGGGTGACGAGAAGGGTCAGGCGCTCTGCAGCGCATAGTCGCGATACTGGTCGCGCAGCGCGGTCTTGAGCAGCTTGCCGGTGGCGGTGTGGGGCAGGCTGTCGACGAACACTATCTCGTCGGGCAGCCACCATTTGGCGACGTGGCTCTTGAGATGCGCCTCGATGTCGGCAGCACTGACCTGCGACCCCGGCTTGCGCACCACCAGCAGCAGCGGACGCTCGTCCCATTTGGGGTGGCGGACGCCGATCGCCGCCGCCTCGGCGACGCCCGGGCAGCCGACCGCGGCATTTTCGAGCTCGACCGAGCTGATCCATTCGCCGCCCGACTTGATCACGTCCTTCGAGCGGTCGGTGATCTGCAACGTCCCGCAGGGGTGGATGACGGCGACGTCGCCGGTGTCGAACCAGTCGCCCGCGCCGATGCAATCGCCTTTGCCGTCCTGAAAATAGCGGCGGATCACCCACGGGCCGCGCACCTGCAGCCGGCCGGAGCTGGCGCCATCGCGCGGCTGCACCCGGCCGTCGTCGTCGACGACCCTGAGCTCGATGCCGAACGGTACCCGCCCCTGCTTGCAGACCAGGTCGACCTGCTCCTCGAAGCCGAGCTCGCCCCAATTGGCGGGCGGCGAGCCGATCGTTCCGATCGGCGAGGTCTCGGTCATTCCCCAGGCGTGGCCGACGCGGATGCCCATCTTCATGAGCCGCTCGACCATCGTCCGCGGCGCCGCCGAGCCGCCGATGGTGACGATCCTGAGATGCTCGGGGGCTTGGCCGGTCGCGTCGATATGCTGGAACATCGACAGCCAGACCGTCGGCACGCCGGCCGAATGGGTCACCTTCTCCTCGTTCATCAGCCGGCACAGCACGACCGGATCGTTGACCTGGGCGTAAACCATCTTGATCCCCGCCAAAGCGCCGGCGAACGGCATCCCCCAGGCGGCGGCGTGGAACATCGGCACGATCGGCAAAGCGACGGTGCTCGGCGAGAGATCGAAGCAGGCGGGCGAGACCACGGTCAGCGCGTGAATCAGCGACGAACGGTGCTCGTAGAGAACGCCCTTGGGATTGCCGGTCGTCCCCGACGTGTAGCAAAGCATGCAGGGCTCGCGCTCCGGCCCCTCGACCCAGGCATAATCGCCGTCCTCGGCGGCGAGCAAAGTCTCGAACCCGCCATCGTCGAAGCAGACATAGTGCTCGATGCTCGTCCACTGCTCCCTCAGCCTGTCAACGATTGGCTGGAAGAGCTTGTCGTAAAACAGGACTTTGTCCTCGGCATGGTTGGCGATATAGACCAGCTGCTCGTCGAACAGGCGCGGGTTGATGGTGTGAATCACCCCGCCGGCGCCGATCGCGCCGTACCAGGCGATCAGATGATGATGGTGGTTCATGGCCAGAGTGGCGATGCGATCGCCGCGCTTGACTCCCATCTTTTCAAGCGCTTGGGCGAGCTTCCTCGCATCGCGCGCGATCCCGGCCCAATTCGTGCGGGTAATCGTGCCGTCGGCCCAGGCGGTGACGATCTCGCGCGTGCCGTGCTCGCGCTCGGCATGCTCGATGAGCCGCGGCACCCGGAGCTCGAAATCCTGCATCCCGCCCAGCATTGCCGGTCCCTCCGTCCTTCCAGCGAAAGCTGGAATCCCTTTGCCTTCATGTAAAGAGAATTGAGATTCCGGCTTTGCCGGAATGACGGTGCCCGTCAGGAGACGAGCGCCAATCGCGGCGGTTCGGCCATGGCGAGGCGAACGGCGGTGACGCCCGGGACGCGCTCGATCCGCGCCGCCATCTCGGCGTCGACCAGGAAGTCGCGGCCGAGCACGATGTCCGCCTCGCCGCCGTCCCAGCCCGCCTTGAGGCGGAGCTGGCCGTTGCCGCCGCGCTCGCCGGCGACGGTCGCGGCCAGCCGGCGCAGCGCATCGGCATCCTCGACCTCGACCTCGAGCTGGAGGCGGGCGCGCTTGGCGAGGCCCTCGAAGCTCTGCAGCGAGCGGACGGTGACCCGCGGCGTCTCCTCGCCGGGGCGGCGGTCGAGCTCGACGTTGAGCAGCGCGCACTGGCCCGCCTTGGCGAAAGCGGCGACCTGCTCGGCCACCTGGTCGTCGAACACGGTCGCCTCGAACTGGCCCGAGGAATCGGACAGGGTCGCCATCATGTAGCGCCGGCCCTTCGCCGACGTCCGCCAGCGCGTTTCCTCGACGAGCCCGGCCATCACCGCGCCGATTCGGCCGCTGTCGGAAGGCGCCCCGGCAGTGGCGAGCTCGGCAAAGGTCCGCGCCCCCTGAGCGGCGGCGAGATGGCGGTAGTTATCGACCGGATGGGCGGAGAAATAGAAGCCGAAGCTCTCTTTCTCGGCCGCCATGCGCCGGGCCAGCGACCAGCTTTCGGCGGCGGGCATCCGGATCGGCGCGACGTTGGCCGGGCCTTCGCCGAACAGCCCGCCCTGGCCCGACGTCCGTGCCTCGGCGGCGCTCGACGCGGCGGCGAGGATGGTCTCGGCCGCCGCCGATACCGCCCAGCGCTCGGCCAGCGAATCGAAGGCGCCGCCGCCGGCGAGGCTCTCGATCTGGCGGCGATTGAGGAGGCGCGGATCGATCCGGGCGGCGAAGTCGTCCAGGCTCCGGAACGGGCCGGCCGCGCGGCGCTCCTCGACCAGCTGCTCCATCGCCTTCTCGCCGACCCCCTTGAGTGCGCCGAGAGCGTAGCGGACGGCATGGCCGTCGCCGTCCGGCTCGACCGAGAATTCGGCCTCGCTGGCGTTGATCGCAGGCGGCAGGCAGGGGATGCCCATCCGCCGCATGTCGTCGACGAAGATGGCGAGCTTGTCGGTCTGATGGCTGTCGAAGCACATCGAGGCGGCGTAGAATTCGACCGGATGGTGCGCCTTCAGCCAAGCGGTCTGATAGGCGATCAGCGCATAGCCGGCGGCATGGCTTTTGTTGAAGCCGTAGCCGGCGAACTTGTCGATCAGGTCGAACAGCTCGTTGGCCTTGGCGGCGGGGATGCCATTCACCCGCTCGCAGCCGGCGACGAAGCCGGCGCGCTGGGCATCCATCTCGGATTTGATCTTCTTGCCCATCGCCCGCCGGAGCAGATCGGCCTCGCCGAGGCTGAAGCCGGCGAGCACCTTGGCCGCCTCCATCACCTGCTCCTGGTAGACGAAGATGCCGTAGGTCTCCTTCAGCACCTCCTCGAGCAGGGGATGCGGGTAGGAGATCGGCTCGCGGCCGTTCTTGCGGGCGCCGAACATCGGGATATTGTCCATCGGCCCGGGCCGGTAGAGCGAGACCAGCGCGACGATGTCGCCGAAGCCCGACGGTTTCACCGCCGCCAGCGTCCGCCGCATACCCTCCGATTCGAGCTGGAACACCCCGACCGTGTCGGCGCGCTGGAGCAGCCTGTAGACCTGCTCGTCGTCCCAGGCGAGGCGATCGAGATCGACCTCGATGTCCCGGCGGCCGAGCATCTCGACCGCCTTGCGCAGCACCGAGAGCGTCTTCAGGCCGAGGAAGTCGAACTTCACCAAGCCGGCCTGCTCGACATATTTCATGTCGAACTGGGTGACCGGCATGTCGGAGCGCGGGTCGCGGTAGAGCGGGACGAGCGCGTCGAGGCGGCGATCGCCGATGACGACTCCGGCGGCATGGGTCGAAGCGTGGCGCGGCAGGCCTTCCAGCTTCATCGCCAGGTCGAACAGCCGGCGGACCTGGGCGTCGCTCCGATATTCGCCGGCGAGCTCGGCGACGCCGCCCAGCGCCCGCTCGAGCGTCCAGGGGTCGGTCGGATGATTGGGGATCAGCTTGGCGAGCCGGTCGACCTGGCCATAAGGCATTTGCAGGACCCGGCCGGTGTCCTTGAGGACGGCCCGCGCCTTCAGCTTGCCGAAGGTGATGATCTGGGCGACTTTGTCCGATCCGTAGCGCTCCTGGACGTAGCGGATCACCTCGCCACGCCTTGTTTCGCAGAAGTCGATATCGAAGTCCGGCATCGACACCCGCTCGGGATTGAGGAATCGCTCGAACAGCAGGCCGAGCCGGATCGGATCGAGATCGGTGATGGTCAGCGACCAGGCGACCACCGAGCCGGCGCCCGAGCCGCGGCCCGGGCCGACCGGGATGCCGCGCTCCTTCGCCCATTTGATGAAGTCGGCGACGATCAGGAAATAGGCGGCGAAGCCCATGTCGATGATGATCTCGACCTCGTAATCGAGCCGCTCGACATAGGCCTGGCGTTCGGCCGGGCTCAGCTCGGCATAGGCGGCGAGGCGCTGCTCGAGGCCGGCGCGGGCGTCGGCGCGCAGCTGCGCCGCTTCGGCGTCCCGGTCGCCGGCGATGCTCGGCAGGATCGGCTTGCGCTGGGGCGCGCCGACCGCGCAGCGCCGGGCGATCACCGCACTATTGTCGATCGCCTCGGGCAGATCGGCGAACAGGGCGCGCATGTCTGCGGCCGGCTTCATCCAGGCTTCAGGCGAGGAGCGAATACGGTCGTCGCGGTCGATCTGGCTCGATTGGGCGATGCACAGCATCGCGTCGTGGGCGCGGTGGAAGGCGGCGTCGAGATAGGAAGCCGGGTTGGTCGCGACCAGCGGCAGGCCGCGCGCATAAGCGAGCGCGACCAGATCGGGTTCGGCAGCCTGCTCGACCGGGTCGCCGCGCCGGCTGAGCTCGACATAGAGGCGCCCGGGGAACAGGCCTTCCAGCCGGCCGATCAGCCCCTCGGCCGGCTGCCCTTCGGCGAGCAGGCGCGCCAGCGTCCCCTCGCCGCCGCCGGTCAGCGCGATCAGCCCTTCGGTCCGTCCCTCGAGCGCCGCGAGCTGGACATGCGCGACCTCCTCGACCGGCCGGCCGAGATGCGCTTCCGAGACCAGCGTGCAGAGATTCGCGTAGCCGGCTTCGTCCTGCGCGTAGAGCGGCAGCCAATCGATCGCCGGCGGCTTTCCCTCCGGCGTGCCGGGCCGGGCGACGCCGAGCAGGGTGCCGATGATCGGCTGCACCCCCGCCTCGATGCAGGCATCGGTGAACGGCATCGCGGCGTAAAGGCCGTTGCGATCGGTCAGCGCCGCAGCGGGAAAATCGAGGCGCCTGGCCTGCCTGGCGATCGCTTTCGGTTCGATCGCGCCTTCGAGCATGGTGTAGCAGGAGAAGATTCGGAGCGGGACGTAGGGCGCGGTCATGGCCGTCTTATGGGGCGTCCCGGGCAGTCATGAAAGCGCCCGCACCGGACTTTTCCACAGCCTATTCGAGCCATTCCTTCGTTCGACCGCGCGCCGTGGCTGGGGCCGGAATGCGGGCAGACAATCATTCGCAAGTCATTTCATCGCCGCCTGACCCTGATAGGGTCTGGCGAACACTATCCCGATACTGTAGGCAACCTATTACATATTTCCACCGAATCACCCATGGTAGAAAAAGGGAGGGCCGCATCATGACGCGCAACGGCTTGAATCACGAACGGGGCTCTCGTCCAAGAATGATTACGTTGGTTCGTTCCAGGCTGGGATTACAGCAGGGCCTGATATGTGCATTTGCTTCGACCTTTTTGCTTACGGGCTGCGCGACCAGTGGAAGCATCGGCACGTCGTCCGTAGGCCAACTTCACAATAATGGCGTGGAATATGTGTTGACGCGACTGGAGGCAGATTCGTCCGGGGAGGGGACGCCGTCGCGCATCGCGACCCTTACTGGCGAATATTGCCGCACGATCGGCCGGACCTGCACGGCACCGATTGCCGTGCCGTCGCTTCCGCCGAGCACCGACCAGATCATCACCGCCGCCGGCGGCACAAGCGCGTTCAGGGAAAGGCTGAGATCCCTGTTCGTGAACATAAGCGGCGCGCGGACGCTGCAACAATTCGACCGCGCGATTACGGCCTATGACACGTCGGCTGCCGCGCTCAACAACCAGGAACGCCGGCGACTCGCCGACATCGTCTTGGTCACCCGTTTCAGCGGGCGATATTGGGCCCCCACCGCAGAGGGCGGAATGGGCGGCGGAACCAGGCCCGGCGGCGGCGGCGTCGGCCCCGCAGCCAGGACCAATTGGGTCTTGGTCGCCGCGGCGGACGGCGCCGGCTGCGCCTGGGGCGGCCCCCTGCATTGCCTTCAGGGCGCCATCATGTTCTCGGTGGCGGAATATAAGAGACAACAAATCGGCACCTCCTAGGCGGCGCCGTTCACTGCAGCACGCCCTCGTGGAGCCTGAGCGCCCGGTCCATCTTGGCCGCGATGCGCTCGTTATGGGTGGCGACGAGGGCGGCGCTGCCCTGATCGCGGACGAGGCTCAGGAACTCGGCGAAGACGATGTCTTCGGTGGCCTCGTCGAGATTGCCGGTCGGCTCGTCGGCGAGCACCAGAGCGGGCCGGTTGGCGAGCGCGCGGGCGACGGCGACGCGCTGCTGCTCGCCGCCCGACAGCTTGCTCGGGCGATGGGTGAGACGCTCGGCGAGGCCGAGTGTGCCGAGCAGCGATTCGGCGCGCGAGCGTGCTTCCGCGGCGGAGGCGCCGCGGACGAGCTGAGGGATGATCACGTTCTCGGCGGCGCTGAAATCGGGGAGGAGATGATGGAATTGATAGACGAAGCCCAACGTATCGCGGCGCACCCGGGTGCGCTCGCTGTCGTCGAGGTCGGCCACTTCCGCTCCCGCGATCCGGATCGAGCCCTCGAAGCCGCCCTCGAGCAGCCCGACCGCCTGCAGCAGGGTCGACTTGCCCGAGCCCGAAGGGCCGAGCACGGCGACGATCTCGCCCGCGCCGACCGCGAGGTCGACTCCGCGCAGCACGTCGATGGTGACGCCGGCCTGGACGAAGCTGCGCCTGAGCCCGCGGACGACGAGCACGTCATTCATAACGAAGCACCTGGACCGGATCGGTCCTGGAGGCGCGCCAGGCCGGGATCAGGGTGGCGAGAAAGCTAAGCACCAGCGCCATCGAGACGATCGCGGCGACCTCTACCGGGTCGGTTCGCGCCGGCAGCTCGGTGAGCACCCGGACCGTCGGATCCCAGCCGTTCACGCCGGTCAGCCGCTGGACGAAGTCGACGACGTTCTGGCGGTAATAGAGGCCGAGCGTCCCCATCAGCAGGCCGGCAAGGATGCCGAGCACGCCGATCGTCAGGCCGACGGTCAGGAAGACCTTCATCACCGCGCCCCGGGTCGCGCCCATGGTGCGCAGGATGGCGATGTCGCGATGCTTGGCGCGGACCAGCATGATCAGCGAGGAGAGGATGTTGAAGGCGGCGACGAGGATGATGAGGGAGAGCACCACGAACATCACCACCCGCTCGATCTGGAGCGCCTCGAACAGGGCCGAGTTCATCGAGCGCCAGTCGTTGACGATCGCCCGGCCGGCGACCTGGCCGGCGAGCGGCGCGAGAATCTGATCGACCCGGTCGGCATCGACGGTCGAGACCTCGATCATGCCGATCGAATCGCCCATCAGCAGGAAGTTCTGCGCTTCGTCCAGCGGCATGACGACGAACGCCTTGTCGAAATCGTAGAGGCCGACCTCGAAGATCGCGGCGACGTTGTAATCGACGATCCGCGGCACCGTGCCGAACGGCGTCGTCCGGCCCTGCGGCGAGATGATGGTGATCGAACCGCCGACGCTGACGCCGAGCAATTCGGCGAGGCGCGAGCCGATCGCGACATTGTTGCTGCCCGGCTGCAGGCGGGCGAGCGAGCCGGCGAGGACGTTGCCGCGCAGCGTCGGGTTGGCGCGGATGTCCTCGACCGGCATGCCGCGCAGCAGGATCGCCTCGACCCGGCCTTCGTGGCTCGCCATCAGCGGCTGCTCGATCAGCGCGTGGGCGGAGGTGACCCCGGAGGTGTGGCGCGCGGCCTCGAGGATCGGCCGCCAATTGTCGAGCCGGCCGCCATAGCCCTGGACGACGGCGTGGCCGTTCAGCCCCACCACTTTCTCGAACAATTCGGCGCGGAAGCCGTTCATCACGCTCATCACGATGATCAGGGCGGCAACGCCGAGCATCACCGCGGCGAGGCTGATCCCGGCAACGACGAAGATGAAGCCCTCGCCCCGGTGCGGCAGCAAATAGCGCCGCGCGATCATCCGCTCGTAGCGGTTGAGGATCACGCGGTCAGCCTCGCCAGCGCGCTTTCGATCGACAGCTCCTCGCGTTCGCCGCCGGCGCGGCGCTTCAGCTCGACGATGCCTTTTTCCAGCCCCTTCGGCCCGACGATCAGCTGCCAGGGCAGGCCGATCAGGTCCATGGTCGCGAACTTGGCGCCGCCGCGCTCGTCGCGGTCGTCGTAGAGGGTGTCGATCCCGGCCTCGCCGAGCCGCCCGTAAATCCCGTCGGCGGCGGCGGCGCAGGTCCGATCGTCGGCGCGCATGTTGATGAGGCCGACCCGAAACGGCGCCACCGCCTCGGGCCAGACGATCCCCGCCTCGTCGTGGCTCGCCTCGATGATCGCGCCCATCAGCCGCGAGACGCCGACGCCGTAGCTGCCCATCTGGGGATGAACCTGCGACCCGTCCGCAGCCTGGACCGAGAAGCCCATCGCCTCGCTATATTTGGTGCCGAAGGCGAAGATGTGGCCGACCTCGATGCCGCGCCGGCTGCGCAGCCGTGCGGCCGGCACCGGGCAGTCCGCGACCTTGGCATGTTCCTCTTCTTCCATCGCGTAGAGCGAGGTGAGCCTGGCGATGGTGGATTCGTCGGCAGCGAGCAGCTCTTCGCGGGAGACCTCCTCCAGCGCAGCGTCGTAGAAGAGCGCGCTCTCGCCGGTCTCCGCGAGGATGTGGAATTCGTGGCTGAGGTCGCCGCCGATCGGCCCGGTCGGGGCGCGGACCGGCACCGCCTGCAAACCCAGGCGGGCGAAGGTGCGCAGATAGGCGACGAACATCGCCTCGTAGCTCGCCTTCAGCCCGGCCTCGTCGAGGTCGAACGAATAGGCGTCCTTCATCAGGAACTCGCGGCCGCGCATGATGCCGAAACGGGGGCGGACCTCGTCGCGGAACTTCCACTGGATGTGATAGAGCGTGCGCGGCAGATCGCGGTAGGATTTGACGCTGCCGAGGAAGATCTGGGTGATCATCTCCTCGTTGGTCGGGCCGTAGAGCATCTCGCTGCCCTTGCGGTCGGCAAAGCGCAGCATCTCCGGGCCGTAGGCGTCGTAGCGGCCCGACTGGCGCCAGAGCTCCGCCGACTGGATGGTCGGCATCAGCATCTCGATCGCGCCGGCCCGGTCCTGCTCCTCGCGGACGACCTGCTCGATCTTCCTGAGGACCCGGTGGCCCAGAGGCAGCCAGGAATAGATGCCGGCCGCGGTCTGGCGAATCAGGCCGGCGCGGAGCATCAGCTTGTGGCTGACGATCTGGGCGTCGGCCGGCGTCTCCTTGGCGACGGGCAGGAAATAGCGGGTGAGGCGCATGGCGCTGCTCTAGGGTGGGCGATGCGGCAACGCAACATAAGCGCGTCGCCGCGGACCGCTGTTGCCGACCGGCCACAGGCGCGGCGCAAAACGGCCACGGCGGCCAATCGGTCGATGACAAGCCGGCAACCGGCGCATACCGTGATTCCCACGCAACCAAGGACTTAACGGCCTGGTTCGGGGAGGCTCCGGCCCCGTTTCCCTCTAGCGAGGTGAGGTGAAGCGCGCGGGCCGAAGCGTCACAAGGGGGTAGGCGGCGCAAGCCGTCTCACGGGTGCCCGGTTCCTCGGAACCGGGCACTTGTTTCTTGTGGCCCGGAGCGGCTTCAGCCGCGCGGATTGTAAATCAGCGACAAGACGCCTATATCAGTGGCGCTGACGTCGCCTGCGAGCGAACCTGACGCCGTTCGCGGCCTCTTTTCCTTTCGAGCTACACCGGCCCCGCCGCGCCTTTTGCGCGCGGGCAATCTTTGCATGAAAGGGCCTGATCATGGCCATCGGCACCGTCAAATTCTTCAACACCGACCGCGGCTACGGCTTCATCACCAACGAAGCCGGCGGCAAGGACGCCTTCGTCCACATCAGCGCCGTCGAGCGCGCCGGCCTCGGCACGCTCCGCGAGGGCCAGCGACTGAGCTACGAGCTCGAGACCGGCCGCGACGGCAAGACCTCGGCCACCGACCTCGCCGCCGCCGAATAGGCGTGGCGAAAGAGGAACTCATGGTCATGGAGGGGAAGATCGACGAGATCTTCCCCGACGGCCGGTTCGGGGTGATGCTCGACAACGCCCACCGGATCATCGCCTACACCGCCGGCAAGATGCGGCGCTTCCGCATCAAGTCGGTGGTCGGCGACCGGGTCCATGTCGAGATGACCCCTTACGACCTGTCGAAGGGCAGGATCATCTTCCGCGAAAAGATCCCGGGCCAGGGGCCCGGCAGCGGACCGCGCCGGCGGACCTTCCGGCGCTGAGCAATGAACGAAACGGTCGACGCGCCGTTAACCCAAGAAAGCGGAATATCCCGCCAAGGACTGAAATGAACCTACAGACGAACGGGCCGCAACGGCCCAAGCTCTGGCCGCCGAAAGCATTGCTTTCGGGCGCGGCCATCGAGCGCCCCACCCCTTCTCTGGCGCCGCACGAGCTGCGCCGCATCGTCGCCGGCATGGTCGGCTGACTCTTCCGCCGCCCTCCCCGTCACAAGGGAGGGCGCTTTCACGATCGGAGACCCCAATGTCGCGCGAAATCCTGAAACCCTTCCTCATCGCCAAGGGCGAAGACGGCCAGTTCCGCCTCACCGTCCGCGAGACCCGCTACAACAGCCAGGGCTACCCGCTGGTGACCGCGACCCCGGTCGAGGAAGTCTTCAAGAGCGCCACCGCGGCGCGGACCCACGCGCGCGAGCATTTCGGCGCCGAGGCCGGCCAGTTCGCGGTGAAGTGAGCGGCCTGTCCCGGCGCCGCCGATTGGGATAATCCACGGCGCTGAATCCTTTGGGGGGCAGGCCATGACCATCTCGCGATTCGCGCTTCCGGCAATGGCCGCGCTCGCGCTGACCGGGTGCGGGCCGGCCGACGACGGCAACGCCGCCGCCGCCGCGGCCAACGTCACCGAATATGCGATCCCCTACCCGCCCTCCGGGCAGGCCGCCGCAGCGTCGCACGACGGCATGGCGCATCCGGGATCGACCCACGAGATCGCCTTCGACGAGCGCCGGCGGACGCTGTGGATATCGGGCCAGAATCACGACGCGCTGGTCCGCGTCCGGTTCGACGACGCCGGCGTTCCCCACATGGCGATCGAATCGACCGGACCCGGCAGCGGCCCGCACGGCATCGCCTTCGACGCGGCCGGCAACCGCTGGGTGACGCTCGAATATGCCGGCCGGATCGTCGGCGTCGACGGCAATGGCGCAACCATCTTCGACCAGCCGGTGAGCCTCGCCTGCCCGACCTGCCCGGCGCCGATCAACAGCCATCCGCACGGGCTGGGCGTCGGCCCCGACGGCCGCACCATCTGGTTCACCGGCAAGGCGACCGGGACGGTGGGCCGGATCGCGCCCGGCGGCGAGATCCGCCACTTCGCCTTGCCGACCCCGGGCAGCGTGCCGATCTACATCCACGCCGGTCCCGACGGGAACATGTGGGTCACCGAGCTCGCCGGCAACAAGATCGCGCGGGTGACGCCCGACGGCGCGCCGACCGAGTTCGATATCCCCACCGCTTATGCCCGGCCGATCGCGATCGTCCCCGGGCCGGACGGCAACATGTGGTTCAGCGAGGAAGCGGGCAGCAAGGTCGCGCGGATCACCCCGGCGGGCGTCATCACCGAGTTCGCGGTGCCGCGCAGCCATCCGAACCGGATCCTCGCGGGCCTCGCCTTCGACCGCGCGGGCAATCTCTGGGTCGAGCAATATGTCGACCACAATGTGCCGAGCCCGCCCGGGCGCGACGCGATCGTCCGGATCGACCGGGCGGGCCTCGCCGGGGCGCCCGAGGCGCTGCGGCCGGAGCATTTCACCACCTTCCCGGTGCCGACCCGCGACACCGTCATGCACCGGATCATCGCCGGGCCGGACGGGGCGATGTGGTTCACCGAGATGCGCGCCGACCGGCTCGGGCGGATCGCGGCGGAGCGCTGAGCGCGCTTTAGTCGAGCCGCCGGATCGTCCCTTCCAGCGTCGCCACGCTGAGGCCGAAGCGGCGGAAGATCATGCGGTTGTGGGCGGTGCGGCCGCCGGCATGGAAGGTGATCCATTGCTCGACCGAAGGCCCCTCGGCGCTGCGATAGCTGAGGTGGAGGACGTTGCCGGCGAGCTCGCCGGTCACCGGCCCGCGCGCGTCGCTGATCGTCCCGGTCACGCGGTTCGCCCCCGCCCGCGCCAGCCGCCACTGCCGCCGCCGCGCGGGCTTCCCCTCCTCCTCGACGACCTGGTCGAGCACCAGCGCCCCGGCCCGGTCCATATGGCCGCGGCTGTGGTCGCGCACGGCATGGCGGCCGGAGAGCATGACGTGGACGACCCCCTGCCCCTCGGTGCGGCCGGTGAAGAAGTGCTCGGGCGCCGGGACGGCGGCGGCCTGGAGCAGGAGCAGGGCGAGGAGGGCGGAGAGGGGCACGGCAAGGCTTTAGGCCGGGCGGCCCGGCTTGGCCATTGCGTGGTTCGGCGCCGGATGTTGGCGCGAGCGCGCCGGACCTTGCGAAGACCGGCGCGAAGCGGCGGTCAAACCGGGCGCGCGGGCGCGCAAAGCCGCATTCTGCCGGCGATCAAAAGCGCATAGATTGAGGACAGGCTGAGCAAGAAGACCACCACCGAGACATGGTAGGAAGGCTCGTCAAACGCGCGCCCGAAAGCCTGCCTGGCGATCAACCCGACCGGCTGGACGAGCGCGATGGTGGCGATCGTGACGAGGGCGAGGGGCGAGGTGGACGCGAACCAGGCGCCGGCGGTTTGGTCGAAGGACAAGCGGGTTCCCCGGCTTCGCAGCGCCGCCATCGCCCCGCCGAGCGCCAGAGCCAGCGACATCCAGACGGGATCGAACGCCGCGCCCTTGCCGAGCAAGGCCGCGAGCACCGCCGCATAAATGGCAGGGCCGACCATCAATCCGATGGCGCGCAGCCGTCTGGACGTGGACAGGCGATGGCGGAGAAAGCTCAGGGCGAACGCAATCCAGGCAAGCAACGCGATCGAAATGCCGAGGATGATCATCTCGAGGACGGTCATTGAAATACCTTTTGAGTGTAGGCCTTGGCCCAGCTCCGCAGCATGCCGCTGCCCGATTTGTCCGCCTTTTCGACGAAATTCGGACCCCAGTTGCTGTCCGCCGAGCGCGCGGCCAATGACTTGAAGGCATAATAGCGCACGTAATCGTCCGAATGATGATGCGCGATATGCTCGATCTGCTCATGCACCGAATCGTCGTCGAGGCACATCGCCATGTCGAAGGTCACCGGATTGAAGCGACTCTGCATGACCTGCTCGACGCGGGACGCGCTTTGATCGAAGATGAACTGCGACCCCTTCGGTCCGCGCGTGCCGGGCGACATGATGTTCACGGTGATCGAGTTCTCGCTCGGCGGGAGCTGCGAGTGGACATCGAGGTGACGGCGATAGAACATCAACTGGCCCTTGGCCAAACGCTTGCGTCCGACCGGCTTCAGCTCGACTGCGCACCCCGGATACCAATGCGTGGTGTCCTCGCACACTTCGAAATAATCGCTCTCATAGCCCGGGCCGTCATAGCCGACCGTGAGGAAGGAGAAATTATGGTCGTGCGGCCGGCCGTAATAGAAGACGGAATTGTCGCAACGCGCGTAAAACTCGTCGCTGGGGCTGGGCCAGAACACCATGCGCAAATAGTGACCGCTGCCCAGCTCGCCGAGATTGAAGGTCTGGCTGGTCGCGGTGATCTGCGGACTGCCGTTGAGGCACAAATCGAGCTGATCGCGCAATTTCCCGCGGAGGAACTCGCGGTTCCGGTAAAGGCCGGCCAGCAGGGGCGCCATGGCGAGCAGGGCATCGTCGTCCCCCGGCGCGACATTCGCTTCGCGGAAGCGAGCGGCCAGTTCCCGATCGCAGATGGCATCGGCCGCAAGGCCGTCAATCACCAATGGCATAGAATCTCCTTTCCCTCGGGCTAGTCCTCAAGGGCGTCAATCAGGCTCTCGATGCCGCGCCGCACATAGGCGCTCGCCTCGACAGCCAGAGCCTGCCTGAGCGCCGGGATCGCCGCCGCGCCGTGCATGCCGGCATATTCCCGCATCGCGTGCCACCGGACGAAATGCGCTTCATGGCCGAAAAATTTCTCCAGCAGGGTGTCGCGCCCCGGATCTTCCAGTTGCCGCAGGACGGTCATTCCGGCGCGCGCCATATTGTCGACGTCGCGCGCGGCCTGAACCGACAGGATCGACCCGGTCGCGGTATCGACGGAGCAGCGAAACGGCAGCGCGTCGGCGAGGATCGTCGCGGACAGGACGAGCGGATTGCGCGCGCTGTCCAGGAACCGCATCGCGGTCGAACGGCCGTCGACGACGAGCGGCAGCGACGCAAAGTCGAGGCCGAACTCGCTGGAGCCCTGCACACCGAGAGCAACGTCCAGGTCCGAAGTCGGCTCCAGCGCGTCGAATTTGACGAGCGCGCAGGACAGGCTGGCGTCGTTGACAACCCGGGTCACGGTCGTCCGGCCGGTCAGGATCACGTGCCCGGCCACGGCGAGCTGACTGCGGGTCAGCGCCAATGCCTGGCTGTCGAAGCACTGAAGAGCGATGATGACCTTGTCGTTCTTGAAGATCAAAGCCGTCTTGATGACGTCCGACCCGCCGTCGGCGAGCGCGCCGGGCACGGGGGGGAAGTGAAGTTCGTCGCCTTCGAGGTGGCCGACCCAACGGCGTCCGGCCTCGACCAGCCAGGACGTGTCGGCAAAGACCGGCTCGATGGCGGACAGGATCTGCTCGGTCGACAGCGGACCGGCGCCGCTCACCGCCCGAATCGCGGCCGACAGCACGGGATGCGCGTAGAGGCGCGCGACCTCGTCCTTGTAATAGGACGCCTCTTTTCTGATCGACTCTGCGAGCATGAATCCCCCGATCGTCACCCCCGCCGGGACGTCCCGGCGGGGGTGAGATTTGCCTACATGAAGATGACGGCGATCATCACCGGCAGGCCCGGGTCGACGACGATGGCGACGCAGACAGGACCGACAACGGCCGCGGTGTCGTTGATGTGAGACTGATCTACGACTTCCCCGAGACTGACGCTGTGCGACAGATGCGGCAGGCTGTTCATTGTACGCATACATTCCCTCCCCACTGATATTGCCAAGGATTTGGCGGCGGGAAATTCTCTTTTGTTCTCAACGCTGTCAAGCAGCGGAAAGAAAAATAAAGCGGGTTGACAGCGCCCGAATATCCGGGCTTTTTGCGCGCCCGCGACTCTCCTATGAATGAAGAAGGACCGGTCCAGTTGGCGTCTCATCCTAAAATCGAAGGCTCGCGCCGGTCGTTACGACTGCGCAATGTCTATCGCGGTCTGAAATGGGCGGCGATCGCGCTCATCGCCCTCTCCATGGCCGAGTTCCTGGCGTTCGAAGTTGCGATGCTGGTGGCCGCGGACGTCGCCTTCTACATGGAGATGGTCGTGGCCGGTTGGCTGATGTCGACGCTGGCTTTCCTGCACCCGGCGATCGGCTACCGGCTGACGATGCTCGGCTCGCGGATGTTTCACGAGCCGGCCAAGAGAGCGCCGGACCGATCCGAAGGCCATTAGGCACGGCCTGGCCGGGGCCCGAACGGGCCTTGCTACACCAGTCGCGATTGCTTCACCGCCGCTTCGATGAAGCTCGCGAACAGCGGATGCGGGCCCTTCGACTCCACCACTCGCTTCGCTCGGGCCGGGCTCAGGAGGTTCGGAGTTTCAAATGCAAGCCCTTCGATCCCAACCGCCGGCCTAGACCAGGCGGCTCTGCTTGACGGCGGCCTCGATGAATGACGCGAACAAGGGGTGGGGATCGAATGGTTTCGATTTCAGCTCCGGATGGAACTGCACGCCGATGAACCATGGGTGATCCGGCCGCTCGACGATCTCCGGCAGCTCGCCGTCCGGGCTCATCCCTGAGAAGACCAGGCCTCCCGCTTCCAGCGCGCCCTTGTAATGGGCGTTGACCTCGTAGCGGTGGCGGTGGCGTTCGCTGATTTGGTCGCTTCCATAAATACTGCGGACGACGCTGTTGCCGCCGAGCACGGCCGGATAGGCGCCGAGACGCATGGTGCCGCCGAGGTCGCCGCCCTTGGCGCGTTTTTGCAGGCCTTCTTCGCTCATCCATTCGGTGATCAGGCCGACGATGGGCTCTTCGGCGTCGCCGAATTCGCTGCTCCCCGCCCCTTCCAGCCCCGCGGTGTTCCGCGCGGCCTCGATGCAGGCCATCTGCATGCCGAGGCAGATGCCGAAGAAGGGGACGCCCCGCTCCCTGGCGAAATGCACGCTCGCGATCTTGCCTTCGCTGCCGCGCTCGCCGAAGCCGCCGGGGACGAGGATCGCGTGCATCGGCTCGAGGGCGGAGGTGATCTCGGCCTCGGGGTGCTCGAACAGCTCGGCGTCGAGCCAGCGGATGTGGACCTTGACGCGGTTGGCGAGGCCGCCGTGGATCAGCGCCTCGGTGAGGCTCTTATAGGCGTCCTGAAGGCCGACATATTTGCCGACGACGCCGATCGTGACCTCGCCTTCCGGGTTGAACAGGCGGTCGAGGACGTCGTCCCAGCGGGCCATGTCGGGCTCGGGCGCGTCGGCGATGCCGAAGGCGTGGAGGATCTCGCCGTCGAGCCCGGCCGCGTGATATTGGGCGGGGACCGCGTAGATGCTCGGCGCGTCCAATGCGGGGATCACGGCCTCGGTGCGGACGTTGCAGAACAGGGCGATCTTGGCGCGGTCGCTCTCCGGCAGCTCGCGGTCGCAGCGGCAGACGATGATCTCGGGCTGGATGCCGAGCGAGGTCAGCTCGCGCACGCTGTGCTGGGTCGGCTTGGTCTTCAGCTCGCCGGCGGCGGCGATATAGGGGACCAAAGTGGTGTGGATCGACAGGCAGGACCCGCGCGGGCTTTCGTTGCGGAACTGGCGGATCGCCTCGACGAAGGGCAGCGATTCGATGTCGCCGACGGTGCCGCCCACCTCGCACAGGATGAAGTCGCATTCCGCATCGACGTCGGCGCGGATGAACTCCTTGATCGCGTCGGTGACGTGAGGGATGACCTGGACGGTGGCGCCGAGATAGTCGCCGCGCCGCTCGCGTTCGATGATCGTCTTGTAGATTCGGCCCGAGGTGACGTTGTCCGACTGGCGCGAGGCGACGCCGGTGAAGCGCTCGTAATGGCCGAGGTCGAGGTCGGTCTCGGCACCGTCGTCGGTGACGTAGACCTCGCCATGCTGATAGGGCGACATCGTCCCCGGATCGACGTTCAGATAGGGGTCGAGCTTGCGCAGGCGGACCTTGTAGCCGCGCGCCTGGAGGAGGGCGGCGAGGCTGGCGGCCATCAGGCCCTTGCCAAGACTGGAGACCACGCCGCCGGTGATGAAAATGAACCGCGCCATGGGAGTCGAGGCTTAAGCGGCTCGGGCGCGAAAGCGCAAGCGGCGGAATCGAAATATTTCGTCATCCCGGCCCTTCGACGCCGCCTGCGGCGTCGAAGGGCCGGGGTGACGGCTGTAGCTATTGCGCGAGCGGGACGCCGGACTGGTTGGCGTTGGCGGGCGGCGCCGTGGCGGGGGCCGGAGTCGCCGGCGGCGCGGTGGTGAGCGGCTGGGTCGGCTGCGGGGTCACCGGACGGGCGAGGCTGGGATCGATCTGCCGCGGGGTGCGGGCGCCGGCGGCGAGAGCGGCGAGCAGGATCGACAAGGCGACGAACAGGGTCGCCAGGATGGCGGTGCCGCGGGTCAGGAAATCGGAGGCGCCGCGCGCGCTCATCATGCCCGCGGGGCTGCCGCCGCCGGCGAGCCCGCCGCCTTCGGAGCGCTGCATCAGGATGATGATGATGAGCAGGGTCGCGATCAGCGACTGCAGGATCAGGAGGAAGGTGAACAGGCCCATGGATCTCGGGATCTTTCTCTGGTCCGTCATGCCAGCGAAGGCTGGCATCCAAGCGGAGTCGGCATGGACCCCAGCCTTCGCTGGGGTGACGGTGTGGCCCGCGATCTAGGCGATCGGACGCGCCGGTTCAACTGGCAGCGGCCGCTTCCACGATCGGAACGAACCCGGCGGCGGTCAGGCTGGCGCCGCCGACCAGGGCGCCGTCGACGTCGGGACAGGCGAACAAAGCGGCGGCGTTGTCGGCCTTGACCGAGCCGCCGTAGAGGATCCGGATGCGGGCGCCGCGATCGCCGTAGCGGCCGACGAGGAAGCGCCGGATCGCGGCGTGCATCTCGGCGACGTCGGCCGGGGTGGCGACCTTGCCGGTGCCGATCGCCCAGATCGGCTCGTAGGCGAGGACCAGCTCGCCTTCCTCCCAATCGTCGGGCAGCGAGCCGGCGAGCTGGCGCTCGACCAAGGCGAGATGGCCGCCGGCGGCGCGCTCGGCCTCCGATTCGCCGACGCAGACGATCGCGATGAGGCCGCCCTTCAGCGCCGCCGCGGCCTTGGCGCGGACCTCGCCGTCGCTCTCGTGCTGGCCGGCGCGGCGCTCCGAATGGCCGACGATCGCGAGGCGGGCGCCGGCTTCCCGGATCATCGCCGCGGAGACGCAGCCGGTATAAGCGCCGCTGTCGGCCGAATGGCAGTCCTGGGCGCCGATGGTGAGGCCGCCCGAGCGGGTCAGCGCCGGAGCGATCAGGGTGAAGGGCGGGCAGATCGCGACGTCGACCCCGCCCGCGGCGCGCGCCGCCTCGGCGATCGGCGCGAGCTCGGCGAGCTGGCCGAGGCTGCCGTTCATCTTCCAATTGCCGGCGACGAGCTTGCGGCGGAGGTGCATCGGAATTCCCCGGTCAGTGATCGAGCCGCCATGTCCCCCGGACATGGCCACGAGCGTCCGGGGGACGTTCGTACTGGATCACGGTTGCGGGCCGCCTAGCGCGCTTCTATGACCCGCGCAAACCCACTTCCGTCAGGACCCCGCATGATCTCCGGTTTCCGCAAGTCGCTCCGTTCCTGGATCGTCGTCGCCATCCTGTTCTTCTCGCTGATCGCGATCGTCGTCACCGGCTTCGGCACCGGCGGCTTCGGCGGCCTCGGCAGCCTTTCCGGCGGCGGCCGGCGGAGCGACGGCAGCGATACGCTCGCCACGATCGACGGGCGGACGCTGAGCGCGAGCGAGGTCACCGACCTCGTCAACCGCCAGTTCGCCAACGTCCGCCAGCAGCAGCCGACCCTCGAAATGGCCGGCTTCCTCGCCCAGGGCGCGTTCGAGCAGACCGTCGACCAGCTGATCACCGCCCGCGCGCTCGAGGCCTTCGGCAGCCGCCAGGGCCTGGTCGCCTCGCCGACGATGATCGATCGCGAGATCGTCAACATCCCGGCCTTCCGCAACCTCACCGGCCAGTTCGACCAGAGCGTGATGCGCCAGCAATTGCAGGCCCAGAACATCAGCGAGAGCGCCTTCCGCGACAATGTCGCCCAGACGCTGATGCGGCGCCAGCTGCTCGGCCCGGTCGTGCTCGGCACCCGAGTCGCCGAGGGCGTCGCCCGCGAATATGCCAACCTGCTGCTCGAGCGGCGCCGCGGCGCGATCGCCACCGTGCCGATCCAGCTCGTCGCCCAGGGGATCAACCCGACCGACGCCGAGATCGCCGCTTTCTACCGGCGCAACCGGGTCGCCTTCACCGTCGGCGAGCGGCGGGTGATCAAATATGCGCTGATCGGAGCCGAGCAGGTCGGCCAGGCGGGCCAGGCGACCGAGGCCGAGATCCTCGCCGTCTACCGCAACAGCCCGCTCTCCTACGGGCCGCGCGAGACCCGCACCGTCCAGTCGATCGTGCTGCCGAGCCGGCAGGCGGCGGACGCCTTCGCCGCCCGGGTCCGCGGCGGCGCCCGCTTCGTCGACGCGGCCGCGCAGGCGGGCTTCGCCGCCGGCGACGTGACCTTCGCCGATCAGACCCGCGCCCAGTTCGAGCAGGTCACCAATGCCGAGGTCGCGGCGGCGGCGTTCGCTGCGGCGCAGGGCGCGGTCGCCGGGCCGCTTCGTTCCGAGCTCGGCTATCATGTCGTCCGGGTCGACCGGATCACGGCGACGCCGGCGCGGCCGCTGGAATCGGTGCGGGCCGAGATCGCGGCGGCGATCGAGAGCCGCAAGCGCACCGACGCGCTCGCCGCCCTCGTCAGCCGGATCGAGGACCGGCTCTCCGACGGCGCCAGCTTCGAGGAAGCGGCCCGCTCCGAGCGGCTGACGATCGTCACCACGCCGCCGGTCACCGAGGCAGGCCAGCCCGGCGGCGACAACCCCTTCGTGCTGCCTGCGGAGCTTCGGCCGATGCTCCGCCCGGCCTTCGAGATCGACGCGGAGGATCCCGAGCCGGTGGTCGAGCAGCTCGTCGCGAACCAGCGCTTCGTGCTGCTCGGCATCGACCGGGTGCTGCCGGCGGCGGTGCCGGCGCTCGCCGAGGTCCAGCCCGCGGTCCGGATCGCGCTGATTCGCGAGCGGGCGCTGACCGAGGCGCGCGCGCTCGCCGAGCGGATCGCGGCGCAGATCAATGCCGGCACTCCGGCTGCCCAGGCTTTCGCCTCGGCCCAGCCCCGCCTCGCGGCGCCGCGCCCGGTCGACATGCGCCGGCTCGACATCAGCCGCGCCGGCCAGCAGGTGCCGCGCGAGCTGATCGCCCTGTTCTCGATCCCGCAGGGCCGGGCGCGGGTCGTCCCGGCCGAGGCCAATGCCGGCTGGATCGTCGTCGTCCACCAGCAGCGCACCCCGGGCGATGCCTCGACCACGCCGCAGCTGATCCAGCAGGCCCGGACCCAGTTCAGCGCCGACGCCAGCGAGGAGCTCGCCCAGCAATTCGCCCGCGCGATCGAGCGGAGGAGCGAGGTCAGCCGCAACGAGGATGCGATCCGCCGCGCCCGCCAGCAGCTCGGCGGCGGCGCCGCGGCGGCGGACTGAGCCCGGCCGGGGACCGGGGCCGGTGATCCTCGTCCTCGACAATTATGACAGCTTCACCTGGAACCTCGTCCATTATCTGCGCGAGATCGGCGCCGAGGTGCGGGTTGCGCGCAACGATTCGCTGACCGCCGCCGAAGCGCTCGCCGGCCGGCCCGCGGCGGTGCTGATCTCGCCCGGCCCGGGAACGCCCGACCAGGCGGGGATTTCGCTCGCGCTGGTCGCGGCCTGCGCGGCGGCTCGCCTGCCGCTGCTCGGCGTCTGCCTCGGCCATCAGGCGATCGGGCAATATTTCGGCGGCAGGGTGGTGCGCGCGCCGGCGCCGATGCACGGCAAGGTCTCGGCGATCGACCATGACGGCAGCGGCGTCTTCGCCGGCCTGCCCGCGCCGTTCGAGGCGACCCGCTATCATTCGCTTTGCGTCGCTGCGGACAGCGTGCCCGATTGCCTCGCCGTCAACGCCCGCGCCGGCGACGGCACCGTGCAGGGGCTGCGCCATCGCACGCTGCCGATCCACGGCGTCCAGTTCCACCCCGAAAGCATCGCCAGCGCCCACGGCCACGTCCTGCTCGCCAATTTTCTCGAGCTCGCCCGCGCGGCGGCCGCGACAGCCGCTTGACAGCATCCGAAACGTTCCGTACACGTTCCACATACGTTCCTTATCAGGGGATTCGAGATGCTGACCCGCAAGCAACATGAGCTGCTCCTCTACATCGATCGCCGGCTGTCCGAGTCCGGGGTGTCGCCCTCGTTCGAGGAGATGAAGGAGGCGCTCGACCTCAAGTCGAAGAGCGGCGTCCACCGGCTGATTTCGGCGCTCGAGGAGCGCGGCTTCATCCGCCGCCTGCCCAATCGGGCGCGGGCGCTGGAAGTCTTGAAGATGCCCGAGATGAAGAGCGCGGCGCCGGCGTCGCTGCGGGTGCCCCAGGCGGCCAACGATTCGGTGATCGAGCTGCCGCTGCACGGCCGGATCGCGGCCGGCACCCCGATCGAGGCGCTGCAGGGCACCGACCTGCTTCCCGTCCCCGCCGCCCTGCTCGGCCCGGGCGAGCATTATGCGCTCGAAGTGGCCGGCGATTCGATGGTCGAGGTCGGCATCCTCGACGGCGACTATGCGCTGGTCTGCAAGACCGATTCGGCGCGCGACGGCGAGATCGTGGTCGCCCTCGTCAACAATGAGGAAGCGACCCTGAAGACCTACCGGCGCGAGGGCCAGATGATCCGCCTCGATCCCGCCAACCGGCAATACGATCCGCAACGCTACCGCGAGGACCAGGTCCAGATCCAAGGCAAGCTGGCGGGATTGCTGCGGCGGTACTGAACCTCCCTTCTTGCCCGTCTCCTTGATGGGGAGGCTTGGTCCTTGATGGGGAGGCTTGGGGTTTGAGCCGATGACGAACGAAGCGGTCGATCGGATTTTCGCGCGCAGCGAGCCGCAAGTGCGCGAGACGGCGCGAGCGCTGATCGCACAAGCTCTGGCCCTGCCGGATGTCAGCGTCGATCCGAAAGGCACCTGCATCCATCTCAACCGCCGTACCGCCTTTGCCGGACTGCATCCGCGCAAGACCGCGCTGCTGCTCAATCTGAGATCGTCGGCACCGATCGAGAGCGGCCGCATTCGCAAGGTCGAGCGGGCGTCGGCCAACCGCTACCATAACGAGTTGCTGGTCGACTCGGCGGACGCGCTCGACGAGGAACTGAGGGGCTGGATCGCCGAAGCGCATGCGCTCGCGGGCTGACCGACGAAGAGGAAGAGCAATATGGCGCGCTTGAATTATGTGGAATTGCCGGTCGGCGAGATCGGCCCCGCCAAAGCGTTTTACGAGCGCGTCTTCGGCTGGACGCTGACCGATTTCGGGCCGACCTATGCGGCGACGCTGAGCGGCGACACCGACATCGGCCTGCAGGCCGACTCGGCCGAGGCAACCCGGGCGCCGCTGGCGGTGATCGACGTCGACGACCTCGAGGCGGCGCTGGCCGCGGTGACCGCGGCGGGCGGGACGATCGTGCGGCCGATCTTCGCCTTCCCCGGCGGCCGCCGCTTCCAGTTCACCGACCCCGCCGGCAACGAGCTCGCCTGCGTCAAGGGGGATTAGACGCCGACCCGCGGCGACGATCCGGCAGACCCCTGGGCTTGCGTGTCGAACATGATCGTCACCCGCTCGACCGCGTCATGATTCTCGACCCAATGGATCTTTGAGGTGTCCATCTGCCACGCCTCGCCCGGGCCGAGCGAGCGGGCCTCGCCGCCGAGCACGACCGCGGCCGTCGGACCCGATGCGAGGACGATCTGGTAGCGGCGGCGAACCAGCCCGTCATGCCCATCGGCGTGCGGCGCGACCCGATTGCCGGGCGCGAGGCGGCCGACGCGCGCGTAGCAGATCGCGCCGCCATCGCCCCGGTCGCGCCTGGCATGCGCGTGCACCTCCTCGATCAGCGCCCAGACCTCGGCGAGCGCCTCGGTGTGGCGGCGGCTGCCGTCGGGGCCGAGCAAGGGCACCATCGGCGTGGTTGGGCTCATCAGATGGATCCAGTAGGCCGGGTCGAGCCGGGCCAGCGCCGCCAGCGCCGGCCGCACGTCCAGTCCCTCCGCGATCTGGATGAAATTCTCCATGCCGCCGCTAGCGCCCTCCCGCCCAGGGGTGGCTGCCCTGGCGCGCGGCGACGGTGGCCACCTCGGGCCGGTCACCGAGAAAGAGGGCGAGGCCGCCGGTGCGGCGGAGCAAAGCGGCGTCGGCCTTGAGCCAGCGCGGCGCGCAGGCGCGGGGCAGGCGGCGGTCGGCGACGACGATGTCGGCCTCGGCGCAGGCGCGGACCAGCTCGTCTCGGGGGACGCGGTCGCGGCTGCGGGTGACGAGCAGGCGCCAGCGGCGGTTGTCGCGGTCGATGTCGGCGGCGCACAGGTCCGCGCTGCAGGCGGCGGCCGGCAGGCTGGCCAGCTCGACATAATCGGGCTCGGCGCCGCTCGCCTCGGCGAGCGTGTCGCGGACATAATCGCCCGCGCGCGGCCGCAGCAAAGCGAGCTCGCCCGCGCTCGTGCGCAGCACGAGGTGGCGGCCGTCGCCGGTGACGAGCAGATCGGGCGTCGGCGCGGCCAGCGCCCAGAGCGCGCCGAGCGCTACGGGCACGAGCCCGAGCCGGCGCAGCCCGGTCCGCCACAAGGCGATCCACAGGCCGCCGGCGCAGATCAGGCCGAACGCGGCGGGCGCCATCGCGGGGAGCAGGGCGACCGCGCCGGGAGCTTCGCCGGCGGCGTGGGCGAGCCGGAGCAGCAAGGCGAGCGCGCGGCCGGTCAGCCACCAGAAGGGGCCGCCGAGGCCGGCAAGGTCGAACAGCAGGGCAAGCGCCTCCAGCGGCATGATGACGAAGGTGGTGAGCGGGATCGCGACGACGTTGGCGAGCGCGCCGTAAAGGCCCGCTTTGTGGAAGTGGAACAAAGCGATCGGGACGAGCGCGAGCTCGACCACGACGCCGGTGAGGACCAGAGCGAACAGCGCCCTCCCCGCTTTGGCCGGCCAGCCCTCGTCGCGGCGCGCGAACCAGGCGCGGGCGCGCGGATGCTCGTGCAGCGCGACGATCGCGACGATCGCGGCGAAGCTCATCTGGAAGCTCGCGCCGGGCAGCGATTCGGGCCAGAGCAGCAGCACGACGAGGGCGCCGACCGCGACCAGGCGGAGCGTGATCGCCTCGCGGCCCAGCGCAATGCCGGCGAGGACGAGCAGAGCGGCAATGCACGAGCGCAGGGTCGGCACCTCGGCGCCGGTCAGCAGCGTATAAGCGATGCCGGCGAGCGCGCCCGCGCCGGCCGCGACCAGGACGAGCCGGTAGCGAAGCGCCAGCGCCGGGCTGAGGGCGAGCAGCTTCAGCGTCAGCAGCATGACCGCGCCGACCACGGCGGTGAGATGGAGGCCGCTGACCGAGAGCAGATGGGCGAGGCCGGAGCGGCGCATCGCCTCGGCGTCGGCATCGGGGATGCCATATTGGTCGCCGGTGGCGAGCGCGGCCGCAATCCCGCCCTCGGCTCCGCCGAGCCGGGACCGGATGTGGGCGGAGAGGCGCTGGCGGGTGCCGGCGATGCGGGCGGCGAGGCTGCGGTTCGAGGCCGGCGCGACCAATTCCAGATCGAGCGCCCGGCCGGTGCCGCCGATCTGCTGGAACCAAGCGGCGCGGCTGAAATCGTAGGCGCCCGGCACCGCCATCGGCGCCGGCGGCATCATCCAGGCGCGCAGCCGCACTCTCGCCCCGGGTTCGAGGCCGGGCACCAGCTTCGCATCGTCGACATTGATCCGGAGCCGCGCCGGCAGCTCTTCGCCGATCGGCCGGACGACGAGCCGGGTCGCCCCGGCCGCGGCCATCGCCTGGACGCTTTCGATTCGCGCCTCGAGCGTCATCAGCTGCTCGCGCTCGAGCCGCGGCGCGGCGGCGCTCTCGGCCTTCCACCAGACGAGGCCGCAGCCCAAAGCGGCGGCGAGGCCGAACAGCAGCAGCGCCCGGCCCCAGCGCGTCCCCGGGCCAAGCGCCGGCCCGGCGAGCGCGGCGGCGCCGGCGAGCAGCAGGAAGGCGGCCCATTGCCGCCAGTCGGCGAGGAAGAAATAGGCGGCGATGCCCAGCATCAGGCCGACCGGCAGCCACAGCGGCAGCTGGTCGCGCTCGGCTTCGGCGAGCGTTTCGAGCCGCGCGGAGAGGCGCGCGGGAAAACGGAGGAAAGGAGTCATCCCGGACTTGATCCGGGATCCATGAACGCCGGCGTCGGCGATCAACTGGCTGACGTCGGTGTTCATGGGTCCCGACTTTCGTCGGGATGACTCCCGGAGGACGGCGCGCCTCTTCCGTGCGTTCCATCCGCTATGCTAGGGGCGCTCGCGTGACGGGTCGCCATGGCCCGCATGGTTGGAGAAATCGCGCGTGAGCGCAAGCAATGTCGTCACCCGCTTCGCGCCCTCGCCCACCGGCTTCCTCCACATCGGCGGCGCCCGGACGGCCTTGTTCAACTGGCTCTACGCCCGCCATCACGGCGGCAGGTTCCTGCTCCGCATCGAGGACACCGATCAGGCGCGCTCGACCAAGCCCGCGATCGACGCGATCCTCGACGGCATGACCTGGCTCGGGCTCGACTGGGACGGCGAGGCCTGGTTCCAGTCCGAGTTCGCCAACCGCCACGCGACCGTGGCGGGCGAGCTGCTCGCCGCCGGCCACGCCTATCGCTGCTGGAGGACGCCGGCCGAGCTGGCGGCGCAGCGCGAGGCGGCGCAGAGCGAACGGCGGCCGTTTCGGATCGATAGCCCGTGGCGCGACTGCAGCGGGCCGACCCCCGACGCGCCCTTCGTCGTCCGCCTGAAGGCGCCGCGTGAAGGCGAAACCGCGATCGACGACCGGGTCCAGGGCCGGGTGACCGTGCAGAACAGCGAGCTCGACGATTTCGTGCTGCTCCGCTCGGACGGAACGCCGACCTATATGCTCGCGGTGGTGGTCGACGATCACGACATGGGCGTCACCCATGTCATCCGCGGCGACGATCATCTCAACAATGCCTTCCGTCAGCTCGCGATCATCCGGGCGATGGGCTGGCCCGAGCCGGTCTACGGCCACGTGCCGCTGATCCACGGCGCGGACGGGGCGAAGCTTTCCAAGCGGCACGGCGCGCTCGGCGTCGACGCCTATCGCGACGCGCTCGGCATCCTGCCCGAGGCCCTGGCCAACTATCTGCTGCGCCTGGGCTGGGGCCATGGCGACGAGGAGATCATCAGCCGCGAGGACGCGATCCGCTGGTTCGCGCTCGAAAATGTCGGCCGCTCGCCGTCGCGGTTCGACCTGCGGAAGCTCGAGAATCTGAACGGCCATTATCTGCGCGAGGCGGAGCCCGCCCGGCTGGCGGCCCTGGTCGCGCCCAGGATCGCGGGCGCGGACGAGGCGCGGCTCGCCGAAGCGATGCCTTTCCTGACGGTGCGGGCGAAGGACCTGAACGAGCTGGCCGAGGGCGCCCGCTTCCTGTTCGCCGCCCGCCCGCTGGCGATGGACGAGAAGGCGGCGGTGCTGCTAGAAGGCGGCGCGCGGGAAATGCTCGCCCTCCTCCACGCGGCGCTTTCGGGCGTGACGGAGTGGAGCGCGGAGGCGACGGAGCAGGCCGTCAGAGAGGTTGCCGAGGCCGAAGGCGTGAAGCTTGGCCAGGTGGCGCAGCCGTTGCGGGCGGCGCTCACCGGGCGGGCGACATCGCCGGGTATTTTCGATGTGCTGGTGCTGCTCGGGCGCGAGGAAAGCCTCGCGCGGGTGGCCGACGCGATGACCGGGAAGGACGTTTGATGGCGGACAAGGCCACCCTCACGATTCGTGGCGAGGGCCACGAATTCGACACGCTCGAGGGCACCGTCGGCCCCGAAGTCATCGACATCCGCAAGCTCTATGCCGACACCGGCGCCTTCACCTACGATCCCGGCTTCACCTCGACCGCCTCCTGCCAGTCCCGGATCACCTATATCGACGGCGACGCCGGCATCCTCCTCCATCGCGGCTATCCGATCGAGCAGCTCGCCCAGAATTCGACCTTCATGGAGGTCTGCTACCTGCTGCTCAACGGCGAGCTGCCGGACAAGGAGGAGCTCGCCAAGTTCACCTACACGATCTCGCGTCACACCATGCTGCACGAGCAGCTCGCGACCTTCTACCGCGGCTTCCGGCGCGATGCCCACCCGATGGCGGTGATGTGCGGCGTCGTCGGCGCGCTCTCCGCTTTCTACCACGATTCGACCGACATCACCGATCCGACCCAGCGGATGATCGCGTCGCACCGGCTGATCGCCAAGATGCCGACGATCGCGGCGATGGCCTACAAATACACGCTCGGCCAGCCGTTCATGTATCCCCAGAACAGCCTCTCCTACACCGGCAACTTCCTGAGGATGACGTTCGGCGTCCCGGCCGAGCCCTATGAGGTCAACCCGGTGATCGAGAATGCGATGCGGCGGATCTTCATCCTCCACGCCGATCATGAGCAGAACGCGTCGACCTCGACGGTGCGGCTCGCCGGCTCGTCGGGCGCCAACCCGTTCGCCTGCATCGCCGCCGGCATCGCCTGCCTGTGGGGGCCCGCCCATGGCGGCGCCAACGAGGCCGCGCTCAACATGCTGCGCGAGATCGGCACGCCGAGGCGCATCCCCGAATATATCGCCCGGGCGAAGGACAAGAACGACCCGTTCCGGCTGATGGGCTTCGGCCACCGGGTCTACAAGAATTTCGATCCGCGCGCGAAGGTGATGCAGCAGACCGCCGAGGAGGTGCTGAAAGAGCTCGGCATCTCCGATCCGGTGCTCGACACCGCCCAGGAGCTCGCCGAGATCGCGCTCAGGGACGAATATTTCATCGAGAAGAAGCTCTATCCCAACGTCGATTTCTATTCGGGGGTGATCCTCTCGGCGATCGGCTTCCCGACCGACATGTTCACCGCCTTGTTCGCGCTCGCCCGGACGGTCGGCTGGGTCGCCCAGTGGAACGAGATGATCTCCGATCCCGACCAGAAGATCGGCCGGCCGCGCCAGCTCTATACCGGCGCCACCCAGCGCGACTACGTCCCGGTCGACGAGCGCTAGGCGAGCGCCGAGCGCAGCCGCCTGAGCACGGCGAGGCCGGCGCAGACGTCGTCGAACATGGCGCGCACGCGCTGCTCGCCGCTGACCGAGCGGAACATCGAGCCGGCCTCGAACCGGTTCTTGCCGGTGGCGGCGACGAAGGCGTCCTCGGGCCCGATATAGCCGAACACCCGGCCCGCCTGGCGAAGCTCGAGCAGCAGGCGGCGGAGGTCGGCGCCGACCACCATCTGCGCCTGCTGCGGCTCATAGGCATAGACTTCGAACCTCTTCTCGAAATCGGGGTCGCTCTCGAACTTGACCCGCTCCATGCCGCCCAGCGGCTTGAAGAAGTTGAAGATGCCGCGGTCGGGGACGATGACGATCTCCGCTCCGCTTTTGGCGCGGCGCTGCCAGGCGTACATCTGGCCGGAAAAGACGGTGTGCGTGCTCTTGCCCTGGCGGCGGGTCAGGGTGCCTTCGTAGAGGGCGAAGCGGCGGCCCTCCTCGTCGCTGCCGTGGAACAGGTCGGTGAAGCTCTGGCTGGACAGCCAATTGCCGAACAGGGCCTTGCGCGCCTCGGGATAGACCGGCGGATCGAAGCCGGTCTCCAGGTAGGTGAGCCCGCCTTTTTCGGCGAGCGTCTCGAGCACCGGCAGCTTCAGGGCCCGGCCGGCCCTCCCCAGCGGCAGCGCCGCGACGATGCCGCCGAAAACGAGGACGAGGAGGGCGGCGACGATGCCGAAGCCGATCGTCGCTTCGTCCGACAGATACCACAGGATCGTCGCCGCGAGCGCGACGACGACGACGAGGACCAGCCAGAACCGGCGGACCGCGTCCTTTCGCTTCTCCTCGATGGTGCTGATCTCGATCGCGACCCGGCCGCTGCGGCACAGGTCGCGATAATGGTCTTCCCGAAATTCGATCATTGTCCGGCTCTCCTGAAGCGGCGCCAGATTGGCGCCTGTCCGGATTCGGATCAAGGCGCTTAGCGCTCGTTCCTCAGAGGCAGTGTGAAGGTGAACCGGGCGCCCTGGCCGGGGGCGGAATCGACCGCGACGTCGCCGCCCATGAAGCGGGCGAGGCGGCGGGCGATGTAGAGGCCGAGGCCGGTGCCGCCCGGCTCGCCGGGATCGACCCGCTCGAAACGCTCGAAGATCCGCTCCTGGTCCGCCTCGGCGATGCCCTTGCCCTGATCGGCGACGATGAGCGCGGCGAGGTCCCCTTCCCGCTCGGTCCTGAGCCAGACTTGGCCGCCCTCGGGCGTGTAGCGGACGGCGTTGGCGATGAGGTTCATCATCACCTGCAGCGAACGGGTGAAATCGCCGGTCGCGGGCAGGCTCTCGTCGGCGCCGGGGCCGTCGATGGCGACGCCGCGGCCGGCGGCGCGGACGCCGAGCAGGCCGGCGGCGCGGCGGGCGATGTCGGCGAGGTCGATCGCTTCCGCCTCGGGCCGGAAATCGGGGCGTTCGATCGCCTGCAAATCGACGAGGTCGTCAACCAGAGCGAGCAGGTGGCGGCCGGCGGCGGCGATGTCGGCGGCATAGCCGGCATAGTCCCGGCGCAGCGGCCCCTCGGGCTGGGTGCGCAGCCGCTCGGCATTGTCGATGATGTGGGCGAGCGGGCCGCGCAGCGCCTGATCGAGCCGCTCGCCGAACGCCGTGTCGGGGCGGGCGCGCGGCGCCGCCCCATCGTTGGCGGCCGGGCCCTCGGGCCGGACCCGGACCGCGGCGGCGGCGCCGCGAAAGCCCGCGAACCGCCCCATGCCGTCGATCAGCGGCACGCCCGACAGCGCATAGCGGCCCTTGCGGCCGCCGCGCAGCTCGGCGAGCTGGCCCTCGAAGCCCTTGTGCTCGGCGAGCGCGGTGAGGATCGGCAGGGCGCCGTCGGCGCTCTCGCGGAAGCGGAACAGGCGGGTCAATTGCTTGCCGACGAACTCGCCCGGGTTGCGGCCGATCGCGGCGCCGGCGCCGGGCGAGAGCATGGTCAGGCGCAGCGTATCGTCGGTCTCCCACATCCAGTCGGCGGCGGCGCGCAGGAAATCGGCGTCGCGCTCGGCGGGCGGGCCGGCCGGCGGCGGGCAGGCGGGACGCCCGGACCAGCCGGTGATGGCGAGCGCGATCTCGTCGCCCTGCGGCTCGGCGCGGACCCAGAGGTCGACGTCGCGCTCGCCGTCGGCGGCGATGGCGGCGCGCGAAATGGTGATGCCGAGCCGGCGGGCGAGCTTGGCGAGGGCAGCGATCTGGGGCACGGCGAGCACCCCGCCCTCGTCGCCGCCGGCCTGGGCGTGAAGCGCCGCCAAAGGCGGATCGGCCGCGACCAGCCGCCCTTCGGCGTCGAGCCGGCCGGCGACCGGCGCGGCCGCCCCCTTCGCGGCCGCCGCGCTCATGCCGCCTCCGAGGCGGGGCGGGTGCGGGTCGAGATCCGGGCGACGCTGGCCCGGTAGCCGGGATCGGCCTGCCACAGGCGGAGGACGTCGCGGGCGGCGTCCCGATCGAGGGTGTCGTAGAGGCCGAGCTGCTCCGCCGCCGCGTCGCCTTCGGGCCCGGAGAGGAGGGGGCCGCGGCCGTTGAGCAGCAGCAGGATCTCGGCGGCGGGCTCGCGCTCGACGCCGGCGGCGCGCAGCAGGATCGCCGGGCCGCGGCCGCGCGGATCGGCAAGCACCTCCCAGGCGGCCGCATAATCGAGCGCGCAGAGCGTCCCGACGCCGGCGAGGAACAAGGGCAGCATGCCCTCGGCAAGGCTGCGGACGAGCAAGGCGCCGTCGAGCCGGCCGGCCGCATGGAGGCGGGAGGCGAGCCGGACGGCGCGGGCCTCGAGCGTGCCGCCTTCGTCATGGCCGGCGATCAGCGCGCTCGCCGTCTCCTCGATGGCGACATCGACGGCGGCGACCTGATGCTGCTGAACGACATAGTGGCGAAGCGCCGCGGCGACCATCCAGACGAGCTTGTGCTGGAGCTCGGCGGGGAGCTCGACCGCTCCCATCACCGGCTCCTGGAAGCGGTCGAACCGGCGCGAGCGGGCGATCACCAGCTCCATCGCCTCGGCGGCGACCTCGTCGTCCGCATCGCGGACGAGCTCGAACAGCAGATCCTCGTCGCCCAAAGCGGGGGCGTGCGCCTTCCAGTAGCGGTGCTCCTCGACCCGGCGGACGAGAACGTTGGAGAGCTCGGCGTCGCGCAGCACCTGGGCGCGCTCGAGGATCGGCAAGGCGATCGGGACATGGGCCGACGACAGCGCGGCATGAAGCGCCGCATGGCTCGCGAAGCGCGCCGCCAGGCGGAAGCGCAATTCGTCCTCGAGGCCGCGGACCAGGCGGGTGAGCAAAGCCGCGGCGGTGAGGCGCTGCCACTCGGTGAGGCGGGCCTGATCGGGGAGGAGAAGGTCGGTCGCGGCGACGGCGAAGCGCTCCCGCGCCGCGGCCAGCAGCAGGCGCGCAGCGTCGCTTTGTTTCTCCCGTCCGGTCGATCCGCCTTCGGCCATGGATTTCCCTTACCCCCGACAGGGTTAAGCTCGCGCTAATCCTGATCCGCTCCGGCCTGTCAAAAAAAGAGGGACTGTCCCTATTTTTCGGGGGGGCGCGCGGGGGCATGCGCCTCGCGCTGGGCCCAGAAGAACGAGGCCGCGGCATAAGCGAACAGGGCGGCGAGGCCGGCGTGCCAGAGCCCGAAGCCGGCGAAGGGCAGCAGCAGCCAGGTCATGCCCTTGCGCTCGGCGAGGAACGGCGCGCCGCGCACCCGCCGCCCCTCGGTCTCGACGGCGAGCGCGGCGAGGAAAGCGAGAGTGGTGAAAGCGATGAGGATCATCCCCCAGCCGCGCACCGCGGCGAGATCGTAGGCGAGGATGACCAGCGCCGCGGCGGCGAAGAGCGGGATCAGATAGGCCCACCAGCCCTGGCGGATGCCGTCCTGCATGCGGAGGCGGGCGAGCCGGCGGGCCATGCCTTCGAGCGGCGTCGCGACGAGCAATTTGACGAGCCCGATCCAATACCAGTGAACGTAGAAGGAAGCGGCGCCGAGCCCGGTCAGCAAGGCGGCGGCGAGGCCGATCAGCTGGGGCGACAGCGGGCTGCCCATGAAAAAGGCGGTGCCGGCCCGCTCGAGCGGGGCGAGCAGCCGGTCCGCCCAGCCGCCATGGGCCTCGTCCGCATCGGCGACGATGCGCCGCTCGAGCTGGTCGAGATCGGCGTCGCGATCGACGATCGCGACCGCGCCCTCGGCGGCGAGATGGCGCGCCCCCGCCTGCAGGGTCCGGCGGAGCAGGGTCGACTGCAGGTCCCAGTCGCGCAGCATCGCCGCGGTCTCGCGCAGCAGCGCGCCATCGATCGCGGCAATTCCGGCCCAGCGCGAGGCGGCGTCGATCCGCTCGTAAAGCTCGCCATGGCTGCCGTCGGGGACGGTCAGCACCGCGGCGCCCTCGGCCTCGGCGAGGCGGGCGAGCTGCGAGCGGCCGGCAATGGCGCCGTCGGCGACGAGCAGGACGCGATCATAGGCGTCGACCGCCTCGGCCGCTTCTTCCGGGCTGCGAACGAGCTGGACCGGCACCCGGTCGCGGCGCAGGCGCTCGATCGCAGCGGTGAGCGCGGCCGGCATCCGTTCGACGAAGACGATGATCGGCGAGGCGCCGGCGGCGGCGGCGAGGCGGACCTGCCGCTCGATCACGGTCCGGCCGGCAAGCGGCAGGGTCGCGCGCAAATGGCCCGGCTCGCCCGATTCGTGATAGGCCGCGATCAGCGCTGCAAGCGCCACGGGATGGTCCTTCCACTCAAGCGGCGGACGGTAAGCGCGGATGCCGAGCTACTCAACCTCAGCTTCGTCATTGCGAGGAGCGCAGCGACGCGGCAATCCAGCGCGGCATTGGATTGCTTCGCTCCGCTCGCAATGACGGCAATGATCAGCTGTCGGCGAACTCGGCGAGGGCGGCGGCGATCTTGCGGAGGATGACGGGATCGCCGGGGGCGCCGTCGAGCGCCTCGTCGGCGAGGCCGATCAGGCCGGTGAGGCCGAAGCTCGCGGCGATGCTCTTGAGCCGGGCCGCGGCGAAGCGCCAATTGGCGTCGCAGCGCGAGCGGCCGAGCAGGTCGAGCTGGCGGGCGGCGCTTTCGGCGAAGGCGCTCTTGAGCTCCGCCATCAGCGCGCCGTCATTGCCGACCGCGGCGGCGAGCGAGGCGTTGAGCGTTCCGGGATCGTAGGCCATTTCAACACGGTAGAACCCGTAGCGTTAACGCACCGTTTCATATCCGCCCCAAAGTGATACAATGGCGCCATGAATATGGGGGCACAGAGCGCTCAGGCGCAGCCGCAGGACGGCGACACCGAATGGCCGGGCGAGAAGCCGTGGGAAGCCGCGGCCGACCCCAATGCCTATCCCGGCAACGATTTTGAGGAGGCCGCGGGGCGCGGGCTCGGCATCCGCCTGCTCGCCGCGCTGCTGATCCTGCTCGCGCTCGGCTGGCTCGGCGCCGCCGGCTACGTGCTGAGCCGCGCCTGGCCCGGGCCGGACCTCGCCGCCTGGATCGGCTGGGCGGCGACGATCAGCGCGCCGCTGATCCTGCTCGGCCTTGCCTGGCTGATCTTCGGGCGCAGCTCGCGGCGCGAGACCCGGCGCTTCACCGAGGCGGTGCGGGCGATGCGCGGCGAAAGCGAAGCGCTCGAAGCGGTGCTCACCATCGTCGCCACCAAGCTCGCCGAGAATCGCGCCGCCCTCAACGAGGAATCGGCGCGGCTGATGAGCCTCGGCGACGAGGCGACCGAGCGGCTCGGCCGGGTCACCCAGCAATTGGCGCGCGACACCGCCGAGCTCGACCGCAAGGCGCAGGCGCTCGACAGCGCCGCCGCGGCCGCCCGGGTCGACATCGGCGTGCTGATGGGCGACCTGCCCAAGGTCGAGGAGCAGGCGCGGGCCGCGGCCGAGGCGATGAAGCAGGCCGGGCTCGGCGCCCATGCCCAGGCGGCCGGCCTGGAAAGCCAGCTCGCCGCGCTCACCGCGCGCAGCCGCGAGGCCGACGAGGCCGCGGGCGGCTCGGCCCAGCGGCTCGGCGCCCATATCGCAAGGATCGAAAGCGGCGCCGAGGCCGCGTCGAGCCGGATGAACGAAGCCTCGACCCAGATGGAGGCGGCGGTCGACGGAGCGATGGCGCGGGCGGCGGAATCGGTCGACCAGGTCCGCTCCGGCCTCGAGGCGCAGGGCCAGACGATGCTGGCGATGATCGAGCAGAGCCGGGCCGCGTTCGAGCAGGCCGGCGCCGAGACCACCAAGGGCCTCGCCGAGCGGCTCGATCTCGCCGGCCAGAAGATCGAGATGCTCGCCGGCAGGCTGGCGACCCAGGACCAGGCGAGCCGCACCCTGCTCGCCAACATCGCCCGCCAGATCGACGAGATCGGCAGCCAGATCGCCCATATCGGCGCCAGCGGCGACGAGCAGAACGCCCGGCTGACCGAATCGATGGGGGCGCTGCGCGGCGTCGCCCAGGCCCTGCAGCGGGAGATCGCGCAGGGCGAGACCCAGAGCGAAGCGCTGACCGCCCGCAGCCAGGCGCTGGGCGCGGCGCTGGCCCAAGTCACCGCCCAGCTGCGCGAGGAGATGCCGCCGGCGATGGCCGGGGTCGAGATCCAGGCGGAGCGCACCGCCGCTTCGGCGGCGGCGGTGACCGGACAGATGGCGGCGATGCAGGAGGCGGCCGATGCCGCCGCCGCGCAGACCCAGGCGACCGAGGCGAGCATCGCCCGGCAGCGCGCGGCGCTCGATGCGCTGCTCGATGCGCTGCGCGAAGGCGTGGCGGGCGCCGAGGAGAAGCTTCGGACCCTCGCCGCTTTGGTCGGCGAGGCCGACGGCGCCGCCGCCCAGCTGGTCCGCGACACCGGGCCGGAGCTGGTCGAGGCGCTGGTCAGGGTGCGCGAGGCCGCCGGCCAGGCCGCGACCCATGCCCGCGAGGCGATCGCGGCGGTGATCCCCGAGAGCGTCGACGCGTTCGTCGCGGCGAGCCGGAGCGCGATGAGCGAGGCGATGGCCGAGCCGGTCCAGGAAAAGCTGGGTGAGATCGGCACCGCCTCCCACCTCGCTCTGGCCACCGCCAAGGCGGCGAGCGAGCGGCTGACCCGGCAATTGCTGACCATCGGCGAGACCGCGGCGGCGATCGAGGAGCGGATCGCCGAGGAGCGCGCCGAGCGCGAGGAAAGGGAAGCCCAGGACCTGGCGCGGCGGGTCGATCTCCTGATCGACGCGCTCAACTCGACCGCGATCGACGTCTCCAAGATCCTCTCGAACGACGCCGGCGACGCCGCCTGGGCGGCCTATTTGAAGGGCGACCGCGGCGTCTTCACCCGGCGCGCGGTGCGGCTGCTCGATTCGGGCGAGGCGCGCGAGATATTGCGCCATTACGAGGAGGAGCCCGAGTTCCGCGACCAGGTGAACCGCTACATCGCCGATTTCGAGACGATGCTGCGCCGAATCCTCGTTGGCCAGGGCGGCTCCGCGCTCGGCATCACCCTGCTCTCCTCGGACATGGGCAAGCTCTACGTCGCCCTGGCCCAGGCGATCGAGCGGCTGCGGCGCTGACCGCAACCGGTCTCGCCGTCATTGCGAGCAAAGCGAAGCAATCCAGTGCGGCGCTGAGACGGGACTGGATTGCGTCGTCCCCCGGCATTCGCCGGGGTCCTCGCAATGACGGAGCTGGGGCTAATTCAGCCAGTCGAGATCCTCGGCGCCGATCCAGCCGAACCGGTAATTGGCGTAGAACAGGCCGAACAGGACGGACGCGACGAGCGTTGCGCGCAACGCGGCGCGCGGGAAGCTGAATGCGTGCGGCGCGCTCTCGGCATGGCCGGGCTGGACCGCCACCCCCTCCTCCTCGCTGGTGCGCACGCCGAACGGCAGGACGAGGAACAGGCTGATCGTCCAGAACAAGGCGAAGATGGCGAGGATCGAGGTCCAGCGCATCAGACGCGCACGATAAGCACGCTGACGACCGGCTTCTTGCCGGTCCAGTCGCTGGCGCAGCGGCGCACCGCGAGCCGGACCGCCTCCCGGAGCTTGTCTTCGTTGCCGGCATTTTTCGCGGCCGCGGCGGCGGCGGCGGCGCAGGCTTCGGCGAGGAACGCCTCGCGATCTTCCTCGACCGGGATGCCCTGCAGGTCGAGCTCGACGCTGCCCTGAACGCGGCCGCCGGCGCCGAGCGCGACCGCGACCGAGATCAGCCCGGAGGTGGCGGCCCGGCGGCGCTCGTTCATGGTCGTGCCGTCGGCCGGCAGGATGACGTCGCCGTCGAGGATCAGCCGGCCGACGCGCTCCTCCGAAAGCTTCTCGGGACCGTTCGGGGCGAGCCGGACCAGATCGCCATTCTTCTGGACGATGCCGTGCGGAATCCCGCGCGCCCGGGCGAAGCGCGCCTGCTCCATCATGTGGCGCATCTCGCCGTGGACGGGGACGATGATCTCGGGCCGGATCCAGTCGTACATCGCGGCGAGCTCGGGGCGGCCCGGATGGCCGGAAACGTGGACCGGCGCCTGGCGGTCGGTGATCATGTCGATCCGGCGCGAGGCGAGCTCGTTCTGGATGCGGCCGATCGCGATCTCGTTGCCGGGGATCTGCTTGGACGAGAAGATGACGAGATCGCCCGGATCGAGGGCGAGCTTGTGCTGGCCGAAGGCGATCCGGGCGAGCGCCGCGCGCGCCTCGCCCTGGCCGCCGGTGGCGACGATCATCACCTCGCGGCGGGGCAATCGCATCGCCTCCTCGAAATCGATCGTCTCGGGGAAGTCGGTGAGATAGCCGACGCTCTTCGACACCTTGAGGATGCGGTCGAGGCTGCGGCCGGCGATGCAGACCTTGCGGCCGGTATCCTGGGCGACGTGGCCGAGGGTCTTGAGGCGCGCGGCATTGGAGGCGAAGGTGGTGACGAGGACCCGGCAATCGGCCGCCGCGACGACCTCGTCGAGGCCCCGGCGGACGCCGAGCTCCGAGCCCGAGGGCGCCTCCTGGAAGACGTTGGTCGAATCGCAGACCAGAGCGAGCACGCCCTTGTCGCCGATCGCGCGCAGCTCGGCTTCGGTCGAAGGGTCGCCGAGCTGGGGGGTGTCGTCGAGCTTCCAGTCGCCGGTGTGGAAGATGCGGCCGTAGGGCGTGTCGATCAGCAGCGCATTGCCCTCGGGGATCGAATGGGCGAGCGGGATGTAGCGGAAGCCGAACGGCCCCAGCCGGAAATCGCCCTCCATCTCGACCGTCTCGAGCCGGACCTGGCCGGTCAGCCCCTCCTCCTCGAGCTTGCCGGCGATCAGGCCGGCGGTGAACGGCGTCGCATAGAGCGGCACGCCGAGATCGTGGGCGAGATAGGGGATAGCGCCGATATGGTCCTCATGGCCGTGGGTGAGGACGATGCCGAGCAGATCGGCGCGCCGCTCCTCGATGAAGGCAAGGTCGGGCAGGACCAGCTCGACCCCCGGATAAGCGGGATCGGCGAAGGTGAGGCCGAGATCGACCATGATCCATTTGCCCTCGCAGCCGTAGAGATTGACGTTCATGCCGATCTCGCCCGAGCCGCCGAGCGCGAGGAAGAGGAGTTCCTTGCCGGGTCTCATGTGACTGCCCTACCTCGTCATTGCGAGCGAAGCGAAGCAATCCAGCGCTGGATTGCCGCGTCGCTTGTGAGCAGGCTCTGCGCGCCCCGCGCGCAGAAGCCAAGCGCGGGGCGCCTGGCGACCTGCTCACCCTCGCAATGACGCTCAGGCAGCGGACTTGCTCCGCGCGTAGAGCATCGCCAGGCCCTGGACGGTGAGGTCGGCCTCGATCGCGTCGAAGACGTCGGTATGGGCGTCGAACAGGGTGGCGAGGCCGCCGGTGGCGATGACGCTGACCGGGCGGCCGATCTCGGCCTTGAGGCGCGCGATCAGCCCTTCGATCATCGCGACATAGCCCCAGTAGATGCCGATGTGCATCTGCTCCTCGGTGGTTCGGCCGATCACGGTCGTGCTTTCCGGCGCCTCGATCGCGACCCGCGGCAGCTTCGCCGCAGCGCTGACCAGGGCGTCCAGCGAGAGGTTGATGCCCGGGGCGATGATGCCGCCCTTGTAGGCGCCGGAATAATCGACCGCGTCGAAGGTGGTCGCGGTGCCGAAATCGACGACGATCAGATCGCCCTCGTAGAGCGCATGGGCGGCGATGACGTTGAGCACCCGGTCGGCGCCGACCGACTTGGGCTCGGCGACGTCGAGCGCGATCCCCCATTCGGCGGCCCCCTGGCCGGCCACCAGCGGCTCGACCCCGAAATATTTCGCCGCCAGCACTTCGAGATTGTGGAGCGCGCGCGGCACGACGGTGCCGATGATCACCGCGGTCACGTCGGCCGTGGTGAAGCCTTCCAGCGCGAGCAGCTGGTGCAGCCAGACCGCATATTGATCGGCGGTGCGCCGGGGATCGGTGGCGATCCGCCAGCGGGCGCGGATCACCCCCTCCTCGACCAGAGCGAAGACCAGATTGGTGTTGCCGGCGTCGATGGCGAGCAGCATGGCCGGGGTCTTAGCGATGGCAGGGCGATTTAGCGAGAGGCGCGCTCGCCCGGATGATAGCTGCGCTCAATATGGCCGGCGAGATCGGCCTGGTAGAAATAGACCGGGCGCAGATCGCCCGCTGCGTAGCGTTCCGCCTGGTCCTGGAAATGGCGCGAGGCGGGGTTGCCGCTTTCGCCGCCGGCGGTGACCGCCCAGGCGTGGAGCCGCGGGCCGAACTCGACGATGGCGACGAAGCTGTTGCCGCTGGTGCCGTACCAGCGCCGCGTGCCGGGCCAGGCGCGGGCGCCGAACGAGGCGAGCGAGCCCCAGCGCGCGGAGGAGAACGGGACCGGGATGCTCGGGCGGGAATCGTCGAAGGTCTGGACGATCGCCGAGTCGTTGCGCTGGAAGCGGTTGACCTCGCCCCAGGCGACTCGCCAGCCGCCCCATTCGCGGTCCATCCGCTCGACGACGCGGGCGAGCGCCTCCAGCTTGTCGCGAGGGCTCAACGCGCGCATCGCCTCCCATCTGTTGCCATGCCCAAGGCCTTGGCCGGAGCGCGCCCAGAGCTCCTCGCCCCAGAAGCTGGCCAGAGTCGTCGGCCGCGACTCGGCGGACCAGCGGCTGTCCCAGCTGCGCAGCAGAGCCACCGGCCCTTCGAGGCGGGCGCGGAGCGGATCGCCGGCTGGCATGGCCCCCCAGGCATCGGCAAGGCCCGGGACGATCTGGGGGAAGAACGGCATCCAGGGATCGAACGCGATCCGGCGCAGCCCTTCCGGAGTGAGGTCGCGGGCGCGATCGAGCAAGGCAACGGCATGGTCGCCGCGCGGATTGGCGCCGGCCGTGTCCATGTAGCGCGGGAAATCCGTCGCGCGCGGGCTGTCCGGGCCGGCGGCGCGCCAGGGGGCGTCATTGGCATTGTAGAGCCAGCGGGTGCGCGGATCGCGGACCTGGGGCAGCGCGGCAAGCGGCGTGAGGCCGCGCCAGTCCGTCGCCGGATCGCTGCCGTCGACCGGATCGCGATAGTCGAAGCGGTCGTTGCGGAGCGGAACGAATTGCGGGTGGAGATAAGCGACATGGCCGTCGGCGTCGGCGTAGATCGTGTCGTTCGACGAATTCGCCTGAAGCGCCGCCACCTCCATGTAACCGGCGAAGTCGCGCGCCCTGGTCCTCAGCCAGCTTTGCTGGAGCGCGGGGATCGGCCGGTTCATCAGCGCCATGGCGATCCAGCGCCCGCCCTCGGCGCGGACGATCGGGCCGTGATGGGTCGCGTAGGTGGTGAACGCGCGGACGGCGAGCCGGCCGTCGGGCTGGCGGACGCGAAGGCGAACGATCCGGGTGCGGACGGGGCGCAAGGCGCGGCCGTAGCGGTAGGAGATTCGGCCGGCCGCGCCGCGGACGATGGTCTCGGCGAACTCGTCGACCGAATCGACGCCGCTCGACGTGTGCATCCAGCCGACTCGCTCGTTGAACCCCTGATAGATGAAGAACTGGCCCCAGGTGGAGGCGCCGTAGGCATGCAGCCCTTCGCCCGATTCCATGCCGAGCTCGGAGCGGAAGAAGAAGCTGGTATGCGGGTTGATCAGCAGCAGCGCGTGGCCGTCGCGGGTCAGCTGCGGCGCGATCGCGATGCCGTTGGAGCCGCGCGGCTCCTCGTCGCGTGGCGCGGCGGCATGGCGCTCCCCGTAGAAGGCGGCGAGCCGGGCGAGGTCGGCGCGCTCGATGTCGCCGCCGATGCTCCCTTCCGTGAACGACAGCGCCATCCACGGCTCGAAGCGGGTGAGGACGCGCGGCCGGACCGCGGGATGGGTCGCCAGATAATAGTTCAGCCCGTCCGCCCAGGCGTCCATCAGCGCCCTGAGCCAGGCGGGGCTGCGGCGATAATCGGCCTGGAGCGCGGCGGGATCGATCCACAGCCGCTGGCGCAGATCCTGCCAGATCGCGCTTTCCCCCTCGGCTTCCGCGGTCCGCCCGAGCGCGGTCAGATAATTCGCCTCGATACGCGGGAAATCGTCCTCGGCCTGGGCGTAGATCGCGCCGAACACCGCGTCGGCGTCGCTTGGCCCGCGGACATGGGCGATGCCCCAATCGTCGCGGACGATGGTGACTCGGGCCGCCCGGGCGTGGTCCGGCGCCGCCGGCTGGGCCGCCGCGGGCGTCGTCAGCAGCAGCAGGAGGGCGGTCGCGGTGCGGGCTATCCAGCTGCTCGTCATGGCCCTCCGGCTTGGTTCATGGTGGGCCCGGCAGGATTCGAACCTGCAACCTAGCCGTTATGAGCGGCCGGCTCTACCGTTGAGCTACAGGCCCTCGGCCCGCATGGCATGACCGGGCGCCGGCTTCAACCTTGGCTCGCCGCCGCCGCCGCGACGGGAACCGGAAGATAGAGGGCGAAGCGCGCCGGCTCGACGACCAGCGCGCCGCCGACCGCCTCGGCGAGGTTGCGGATCAGCCGCAGCGCGAAGCCGAGGCCGAGCGCCGGCGCGCAGGGCCAATCGCCATCGGGGCTGTAGCCGGGATCGAGCAGGTCGGCCTCCGCGACGCCTTCGATCGCGGCCGGGCGGCCGACCGCGAGGCAGAGCATCGCCGCCTCGCCGCGCGGCTCGAGCGTCATCGCCACCCTTATCGCCTCGCCCTCGCCCGCCAGCCCGATCGTTCCGGCCAGCAGCCGTGCGAACATCCGCTCCGCCGCACCGGGCTCGACCGCGGCCGGCGGCAGCCCTTCGGCGATCGCGATCGCGATATCGGCGCCGCGCCCGGCCGCCACCTGCCGATAGGATTCGTGCAGCCGGCAGAGCAAGGCGACCGCATCGACCTGGCTGTCCTCCGCCTCGAACCGGCGGGTCTCGAGCCGGGCGGCGGTGTCGAGATCGTCGACCGCGCCCAGCAGGCCGCGCGCCTGCGCCATGATCTCGGCGGCGCTGCCGCGGTAGCCGGCGGCGGCGGGGCCCATATACTGGCCCTCGATCATCTCGGCGAAGCCGATGATGGCATTCAATGGCGTGCGCAGCTCGTGGATCAGCTGGCGCAGCGAATCGGCCGGGAACTGGGTGCCGAACACGCCGGCCGGCCGGGTCAAATTGTAGGCGATCTCGTCGACCCGCGGCCGCCGGGCGGTGCCGCGATAGCCGAGGAAGCTGCCGCGCTGCGGATCGAAATAGGGGACGCCCGAGATCCGCCAGTCGCCCGCGGCCGGGCCGGCCCCGGCGACGTTGAAGCGCGCGTCGCGAAACGGCGCACGCTTCTCGAACGCGCCGGCCGCCTGGCCGTCGACGCCGTAATGGCCGGGCCCGGCGATCGCGGCGATGCTCTGGCCGATCAGCGGGCCGCGCGGCGCGCCCTCGATCCAGATCAGGATGCCGTCGGTGCCGGTTTCCCAGCGAAACCCTTCGGCCTGCTCGCCGGGGCGGAAGGGCGCCGCGGCGGGATGGCTTTCCCGCTGGCGCCGGAACGCCTCGATCCGCGCGACCAGCTCGCGGATCTGCGACTCGTTGTCCGCCGCGCCGGCCGCCTCGGCGGCGGGAGGGGCCGCTTCCGGCCCTTTCTCCAGCACGAAATCGCTCGGCCCGAAGGCGCTGAGCGCGTGCTTCACCTCAAGGTCGAGATCCTCGCGGTGGCGAAGCAGCGCCCGAGCCGCCGGGCCGAGCCGGGGCAGCAGGGCGAACCAGGCCTCGCGGTCGAGCCGCGCCTGGGCGATCAGCGGCGCCGCGATCGACGGGCTGTCCTCGGCGAAGAAGGCGAGCAGGTCCGGCGCGACCGTCCGCCCGGCGAGCGCCCGGGCCGCCTGCCGCCGGACCGCGGGATCGATCGCGTCGCGGGTCTCGCGCAGCACGGCGAAGGCGCGGTCGCGTTCGGGATCCCCGGAATCGGCCGCATGCTGGGCGAGCAGATCGACGAGCTGGCGCCATTGCGCCGTCCGTCCGTCCGGACGGTCGGCGCCTTGCGCCAGCGCAGTGGCGATCCTGTCGTCGAAACGCATGCTCCGACCTAGCCCCCGTCAGGAGGAGTCGGAAGCGCCTTCTTCGGTGCGTCGCAAAGTGGGACGCCGGAGGGAGGGACAGCTACCGGTAGCTGTCCCTCCCCTCGTTCAGCTCGGGCGGGTGCTCAGCCAGAGCAGCCAGAACCGCGCCAGCTCGGCCCGGTCGCCGCCGGTCACGGCGCGAAACGCCGCCTCCGCTTCGGCTCGCCGGCCCGCCATCGCCAGCGCGCCGCCGAGCCGGACGTTGACCATGCCGGCGTCCTCGCCGCCTTTCTGCAGCGCGGCGCGGTAGAGCTCGGCGGCCTCGGCATATTGGCCGTAGCCGTAGAAAGCGTCGCCGGTGCGCCGGGCGACCCGGCCCTCCGCCGCGGCCAGCGCCTGGGTGCGCAGCCGCGCCAGCGAGGCACGGTCCTCGCCGACCTGAGCACTCGCCGCGGTCAGCAGCTGGCGCGCCTGGGCGACGGCATTCTGGAAGATGTTGCGGCCGAAGCCCTCGTCGAGCACCGCCTTGACCTCGCCGGGCAGGCCGGCGCGGTTGGCCGCTTCGGCATAGACGTAATAATCACGTTCGCTGGTCAGCACCCCGGCGGCGCGCATCAGCCGGCCGATGTCGAGATCGGCGCCGCTGCTTTCGCCGGCCAAGTCGCGATAGACGCCGAGCGCCGCGCGCCAATTCTCCGGCGTCGGATAATGGGTGACCAAGGTCCGCGCCAGCTCGAGCGCGGGCGCGGTCGTGCGCGCCTCGTAGGCGATGGCGAGCGACTGGCGGTACAGCGTCTCCGGCGCATGGCCGCCATTCGCCTCGCCGAGCTGGATCGCGCGGCGGTACAGAGTCAGCGCCTCCGGCCTTTTGTTGAGCTGGATCTTGACCGCGGCGAGCTGGCCGATCCGGTCGACATCGTTCGGATTGAGCTCGACCAGCCGGGTCAGCGGCGCTTCGGCGGCGGCGAAATTGCGCGCCTGCAGGGCGAAGCCCGCCTGCGCGGCGAGCAGCTGCGGCACCACGTCGGCGGGCGCGCCGCCGCTGGCGAGCATCGCCTCGACCGCCTGCTGCTGAACCTGCTGGTTCTGGGTGCCGCGGCCGATTTCGAGGATCAGCTGGCCAACGATGTACCGCCCATAGGGGCTCTGCACGCCGGCCTGCGCGGCGGGCAAGGCGGCATTGGCGCCGGCCCAATCCTGGGCGTGGACGGCATCGTAGAGAGGCCGCACCGCCGCCGTCTCCTCGCGGCTGAGCTGGCCGACCGTCGGCGGCTGCTGCTGTTGCTGCTGCGCCGGCTGCTGGCGCCGCCCGCGCTGCTGCGACTTGAGCGAGTCGAGCGGACTCTGCGCCTCGGCGAGCGCGGCGTGAAGCGAGGCCGTCCCCACGATCAGACCGGCCGCGAGCATGGCCCTGGAAATCGTCATCGAAAGTCTCCCGTAAAAAAATCCATTCGTCAGGCCGGCCGCCGCGCCAGCCAGGCGAGCCAGAAGCCGGCGAGGTCCGCGCGCGGCCCGGTCACCGCCCTCAATGCGGCTTCGGCCTCGGCCCGCCGGCCGGCAAGCGCGAGCGACGCGCCCAATCGGCTGCCGACCAGAGCATTGTCCTCGCCACCCTTCAGCAGCGCCGCCTGATAGAGCGCGGCCGCCTCGGCATATTGGCCGTAGGCGAAATGGGCGTCGGCCGCGGCGCGCGCCTGCTGCGCGGTCGCGGCGGCGGCGCTGCCCGAGGCGTGCAGCCGGGCGAGCGCCGGGCGGTCGGCGGCGGCGCGGCGGTTGATCGCCGCGATCGCCTGGGCGACCGCCGGCTTGGCGGCGTCGAGCATGCCGCGCGAGACGCCTTCGTCGAATGCCGCCTTGGACTCGCCGGGAAAGCCGGCGCGATCGAGCGCCTGGGCGAATTCGAGATAGTCGCGCTCGCCGGCCAGCGACTGGCTGGCGCGCATCAGCCGCCGGATGTCGATCTCCAGCTCGGCATCGCCGGCGGCGAGATCGCGATAGACGAGCAGCGCGTCGCGCCAGTTGAGCGCAGTGGGATAGGCAGTGACCAGGGCGCGGGCGAAGCCGACCGCCTGCGGCGCCAGCTGGGTGAGGCCGAGCGGCGGCCGGGTGCCGTCATAAGCGACGGAAAGCGCGCGGCGGTGCAGGCTCTCGGTCGAGGCGCGGCCGGCGGCCTGGTTGGCGGCGAGCGCCCGGGCGAACAGCTGCACCGCCAGCGTGCGGTCGGCGGCCGCGGTCGCGCGATTGTTGGTCCGCGCTTTGAACTGGGCGTAATCGGCAAGCGCCTCGACATTGTTGGGCGAGACCTCGATGGTGCGGGCGAGGAGCCGCTCGGTGCGGAGCATGTCGCCGCTCGAATAAGCGCGCGCCGCCTGGTTCTGGAGCAGGGTGGCGAGCTCGTCGGGCGGCGCGAGGCCGCTGTCGACGAGCGCGTCGACCGCCGCCGTGAACATCTGCCGGTCGCCGCGCATGCGGCCGATTTCGAGCTGGAAATAGGCCAGCGCGTAGCGGGCGTCGGCGCTTCGCGCGGCGGTACGGGCGGCCGCCAGCGCCGCGTCCTGGGCGGCGCGATCCGGCCCCGCAGCGGCAGCCTGCAGGGCGGTGATCGGGCCGCGTTCGTCGCGGCCCAGGCTGAGCGCGCGTCCCTGCGCCGACAGCGAGGAGGCCGCTCCGGCAACCAGCAATACCGCCGCCGCGGCTTTCAGGACCTTCATGAAAGCGCCTCCACCAACCGAATCCGGCCCGCCCACGGGCAATCGGGCCGAGCCTTTAGCGGCAAGGCGCGCGGCTTTCTAGGGCCGCGCCGCTGAACCCGACTTGAACCTCGCGCGCGCGTACGCGTACGCGCGCGGGGGTGGCGCTGGCCGGCCGCATCGGCTAGGATCGCATCGATCGCCGGCGCTCGCGCGCCTCTTCCCACCAGACAGTTCAGGAAAATCCATTGGCCAGCGCCCCGCCGACCATCGAATCCAGCGACATTTCCCCGATCTCCATCGTCGAGGAAATGAAAACCTCCTATCTCGATTATGCGATGAGCGTGATCGTCGCCCGGGCCCTGCCCGACGTGCGCGACGGCTTGAAGCCGGTCCACCGCCGAATCCTCTACGCCTGCCAGGAGGGCGGCTTCGTCCCCGGCCGGCCCTACCGCAAATCGGCCAAGATCGTCGGCGACGTGATGGGCAATTACCACCCGCACGGCGACAGCGCGATCTACGATGCGCTGGCGCGGATGACCCAGGATTGGTCGATGCGGGTGCCGCTGATCGACGGCCAGGGCAATTTCGGCTCGATGGACCCCGATCCGCCCGCCTCGATGCGTTACACCGAGGCGCGGCTCGCCAAGGTGGCGATGACCCTGCTCGACGATCTCGACAAGGACACGGTCGATTTCACCCCCAATTACGACGCCTCGCGCGAGGAGCCGCAGGTGCTCCCCGCCCGCTTTCCCAATCTGCTCGTCAACGGCGCCGGCGGCATCGCCGTCGGCATGGCGACCAACATCCCGCCGCACAATCTCGGCGAGGTGATCGCCGCCTGCAAGGCCTATATGGACGATCCCGCGATCACCATCGACCAGCTGATCGAGATCATCCCGGGCCCGGACTTCCCGACCGCGCCGATCATCCTCGGCCAGCACGGCGCGCGCAGCGCCTATCATACCGGCCGCGGCTCGATCCTGATGCGGGCGCGCCACACGATCGAGGAAGGCCGCGGCGACCGCCGCTCGATCGTGCTGACCTCGATCCCTTATCAGGTCGGCAAGAACGGCCTCGTCGAGAAGATCGCCGAAGCGGCCAAGGACAAGCGCGTCGAGGGCATATCGGACATACGCGACGAATCGAACCGCGAGGGCGTCCGCGTCGTCATCGACCTCAAGCGCGACGCCACCCCCGACGTCGTCCTCAACCAGCTCTGGCGCCATACCCCGGCCCAGTCGAGCTTCCCGGCCAACATGCTGGCGATCCGCGGCGGCCGGCCCGAGACGCTCACGCTCAAGGACATCATCGAGAGCTTCGTCCGCTTCCGCGAGGAGGTGATCACCCGGCGGGCCAAGTTCGAGCTCGCCAAGGCCCGCGACCGCGCCCATCTGTTGCTCGGCCTGGTGATCGCGGTCACCAATCTCGACGAGGTGGTGCGGATCATCCGCGCCTCCGCCTCGCCGGCCGAAGCGCGCGCAGCGCTGATCGCGCGCCAATGGCCGGTCGCCGAGATCGCGCCCTACATCGCGCTGGTCGAAGCGGTCGAAGCGGTTCGCGGCGACAGCTACACCTTGTCCGACGCGCAGGTCCGGGCGATCCTCGAGCTTCGGCTGCACCGGCTCACCGCGCTCGGCCGCGACGAGATCGCCGGCGAATTGAGGCAGCTCGCCACCTCGATCGGCGAGCTGCTCGAGATCCTCGGCGACCGGGTCAGGCTCTACGCGGTGATGCGCGCGGAGTTCGACGAGATCGAAGCCCAATATGCGACTCCGCGAGTCGCCGAGATCGCCCCCGCCTGGGACGGGATCGAGGACGAGGATCTGATCGAGCGCGAGGAGATGGTCGTCACCGTCACCCTCGGCGGCTACATCAAGCGCACCCCGCTCGAGACCTTCCGCACCCAGGCGCGCGGCGGCAAGGGTCGCGCCGGCATGGCGACCAAGGACGAGGATGCGGTCACCGAATTGTTCGTCACCTCGACCCACAATCCGGTGCTGTTCTTCTCGACCCACGGCAAGGTCTATAGGCTCAAGGTCTGGCGCCTGCCCGAGGGCGCGCCGCAGGCGCGCGGCCGGCCGATGGTGAACCTGCTGCCGCTGGCCGAGGGCGAGACGATCTCGACGGTGCTGCCGCTCCCCGAGGACGAGGCGGAATGGGGTAAGCTCCACGTCGTCTTCGCCACCGCCCATGGCGGCATCCGCCGCAATTCGATGGACGCCTTCGCCAACGTCCCCTCCAACGGCAAGTTCGCCATGCGCTTCGAGGAAGACGCCGCCGACCGGCTGATCGGGGTGGCGCTGCTCACCGAGGAGGACGACGTCCTGCTCGCCACCCGCCAGGGCAAGGCGATCCGCTTCGAGGCGACCGCGGTCCGCGAGTTCCAGAGCCGCACCTCGACCGGGGTGCGCGGGATCAGCCTCAAGGATGGCGACGAGGTCATCTCGCTCTCGATCCTGCGCGGCTTCAAGGCGACGACCGAGGAGCGCGAGGCCTATCTCAAGGCCGCGCCCTGGAAGGAAGGCGAACGCTCGCCAGCGCTCAGCGCCGAGCGGATGGCCGAGTTCGCCGCCGCCGAGGAGTTCATCCTCACCGTCTGCGCCAACGGCTACGGCAAGCGCAGCAGCGCCTATGAATATCGCCGCACCAATCGCGGCGGCCAGGGCATCACCAACATCGACAACCTCGCCCGCAACGGCCCGGTCGTCGCCTCCTTCCCGGCCCATGACGGCGAGCAATTGATGCTGGTCACAGACCAGGCGAAACTGATCCGGATGAGCGTCGGCGACACCCGCGTCATCGGCCGCAACAGCGCCGGCGTGCGCCTGTTCAACGTCGCCGAGAACGAGCATGTCGTCTCCGCCGCGCGGATCGAGGAAAGCGGCGAGGATGCCGAGGCAATCCTCGCCGAGGGCGGCGAGACGGCGCCCGACGATGACGCGGTCGTCGGCGAGGACGCGGCCGGCGGCGGCGAAGGCGAAGCCTGACCCCGATCGTCATTGCGAGGAGCGTAGCGCCGAAGCAATCCAGACGCCGCTCTGGATTGCCTCGCTGCGCTCGCAATGACGAGGGCGCGCGACCCTGCCGGTCCGGGCTTGACTCGCCGCCTCGTTATCGCTAATTTCTGAAATTACAGAAAGGACGGGAATGTCGCTGCTCGATCATCCGGACGCCAGGGCCTTCATCCTCCACTGGGGAGAAATGGGAACCCATTGGGGGACGAACCGGTCGGTCGCCCAGATCCACGCCTTGCTCTACCTTTCCGACCGGCCGCTGCCGGCCGACGACATCGTCGACCAGCTCAGGCTCGCCCGCTCCAACGTCTCGACCGGGTTGAAGGAGCTGCAGGGCTACGGCATCGTCCGCCGGGTCCATGTCGATGGCGATCGCCGCGACCATTTCCTCGCCGAGACCGATCTGTGGGAGATGCTGATGCGGATCGGCGCCGAGCGCAAGCGGCGCGAGATCGATCCGACCATCGCTCTGCTCGCCGAGCTCTCCGCCCGCCTCGCCAAGGACGAGTCGGCGCCGCCCCAGCTGCGCGCGCGGGTCACCCGGATGCATGAGTTCATCGCCACCCTCGCCACCTGGTACGATCAGGTGCGCGGCCTTCCCAAGCCGACCCTGGTCACCCTGATGAAGCTCGGCGGCAAGGTCGCCCGCTTCGTCTCCCCGCGCGGCAGCAAGCCCCAAGCCTAGGAGGAGCCGCCCACTTCATCGCCGACTTTTTGCGTCCATTGTTTTCTGTTTTTCCTGAACAAACCGAAGAAAGGAACGAGCCATGGTTGAGACCGCCTATGCCCTCTATCTCCTGATCTCGATCGCGATCACGATCTGGGTCGCGCACACCCTGCACAGCCATGGCGAGGTGTTCCTGATCCAATGCTTCGGCCATGACGCGGTGCTGGCCCGATCGACCAACGATCTGCTCGTGGTCGGCTTCTATCTCGTCAACATCGGCTTCATCACCCTGACCCTCAGTCTGGGCAACGAACCGACCACCTATGCCGACGCGATCCGCTTCCTCAGCTCCAAGGTCGGCCTCGCGGTGCTGGTGCTGGGCGGGATGCATTTCTTCAACATGTCGGCGATCGCCCGCTTCGGCCGCAAGGTCAACGACTGGCTGGTCGAATCCGGGCCGGCCGCGGCCGCCGCCTGAACCCCCTGGGGACGCGGGCGCCTCCCCTCTCCCCGCCCGCGTCCCGCCTTTTCGCAAAGGAGGAACGCATGCGCCCCGCTTCGTCCCCCGCGGCCGCCGCCTGCCTCGCCTCGCTGCCGGCCGGCGCGGTCTTTCTGATCAGCCTGGCGGCGGCGGACGCCTATCTGCAGATGCCGGCGCCGATCCCGATCGATCTGCCGTCGCTGCTCGGCTTGGCCGTCGCGCTGGTCCCGGCGACGATCTTCGGCGGCCTGCTCGCCTTCGCGCCCAACCTCTTCGGCAGCCTGCTGATGTCCACTCTCGCCGAGCAGCACCCGGCCGCCCGCGACCCGATCGCGTGGACCGCCGCCGGCGCGCTGGTCGGCGCCGGCATCGCGCTGGCCTGGACCGGCTTCGATGCCGAGCCGCCGATCGGCTTCGCGCTGGTGCTGACCTCGGCCGTCTGCGCGCGACTCTGCCGGGGCCAGTTCGAATGGCCGGCCGCTTGAAAGCCGTCGCCGCCTGCGCCATCTAGCGGGCGCGGACCGGGCCCCTCTGGCAGTCGTCTTTCGCGGCTGTGATGTCGGACCGCATCGAGCAGGCTCGATGCAGGCGGGGCGGTTCGCCAGGCCGGCCGGGCTTGCTCTCACCTGAGAGCAAAAGGAGCCCGACCATGAACAATCCCGCCGCAGGCATGCCCTGCCCCGTCTGCAAGCTGCCGCTGGTGATGAGCGAGCGCCAGGGCGTCGAGATCGATTATTGTCCGCAATGCCGCGGCGTCTGGCTCGACCGCGGCGAGCTCGACAAGATCCTCGAGCGCGCCGCCGCGGAAACGCAGCCCGCCGCCCCTCCCTCGCCGCGTCCCGCGCCGGGGGATTATCGCGATTACGGCGACCACCGCCGCGATCATGGCGACCACCGCCATCCTCACAAACGGCGCAAGTCCTTCTTCGAGGACCTGTTCGACTAAGCGTAGAGGTCGACCGCCTCCCAGCCGGGCATCGCCGCCTCCCGCAAGGGGGTGCGGTGGCACCCGGCGGGATCGCGCTCGAAGCAGAGCAGGGCCGACGGCTTCTCCTCGGCGAGCGCGATCATCTGCGCCGCCTCGACCGCCGCCTCCGGAGTCTCGAGCTGGGCGGCGTAGATCCGGTTCATCTCCGCCCAGCGGCCCTTGCGCGCCGCCTCGCGCCCGGCCGGCGGCGTGCCGAGCGCCTTCAGATGGACATAGTCGATCCCCGCCTCGCGCAGGCCCGCCGCGAGCACGTTCTTGGAGAAGCCGGGCTTGCGCGACATCGGCACGGCGCGGACGTCGATCACCCGCTCGACCCCCGCCTGGCGCAGCGCCGCGACCAGCTCGGGCTGGGTCGCGCCCTCATAGCCTATCGTGAAAATCCGCATGCGCGCTTCCTCAGCTGAGCCGGAATGACTATCGCAGCGGCGATGGCAACCCAAGTCCATATCATCGGCGGCGGCCTGGCGGGATCGGAAGCGGCCTGGCAGCTCGCCCGCGCGGGCGTGAAGGTGCGCCTCTCGGAGATGCGCGGCGGCGGCGAGACCACGCCCGCGCACCAAGGCGAAGGGCTCGCCGAGCTGGTCTGCTCGAACAGCTTCCGTTCCGACGATGCCGAGCATAATGCGGTCGGCCTGCTCCATGCCGAGATGCGCGCGCTCGGCTCGCTGATCATGGCCGCGGCCGATGCCCATCGGGTGCCGGCGGGGTCGGCGCTGGCCGTCGACCGCGACGGCTTCTCCGCCGAGGTGACGGCGAGACTTGCCGCGCATCCCGATATCGAGATCGTCCGCGAACGGGTCGACGCCCTCCCCCCGGCGGGGGCGACGATCGTCGCCACCGGGCCGCTGACCGCGGCGCTGCTCGCCCGGTCGATCGGCGCGGCGACCGGCGCCGATGCGCTCGCCTTCTTCGACGCGATCGCGCCGATCGTCCATCGCGACTCGATCGACATGGACGTCGCCTGGATGGCGGCGCGTTGGGACAAGGGCGGCAAGGATTACGTCAACTGCCCGATGACCAGGGAGCAATATCTCGCCTTCCGCCAGGGGCTGCTCGACGGCGACAAGACTGCGTTCAAGGAGTGGGAGAAGGACACGCCCTATTTCGAGGGCTGCATGCCGATCGAGGTGATGGCCGAGCGCGGCGAGGACACGCTCCGTTACGGGCCGATGAAGCCGGTCGGCCTCGACGATCCGAAGACCGGACGCTGGCCCTATGCGGTCGTCCAGCTCCGCCAGGACAATGCGCTCGGCACCTTGTGGAACATGGTCGGCTTCCAGACCAAGCTGAAGCATGCCGAGCAGGTCCGCCTGTTCCGCACCATCCCCGGGCTGGAAAAGGCGGAGTTCGCGCGGCTCGGCGGGCTGCACCGCAACACCTTCATCAATTCCCCGCAGCTGCTCGATTCGACGCTGCGGCTGCGCTCGGCGCCGCACATCCGCTTCGCCGGCCAGATCACCGGCTGCGAGGGCTATGTCGAATCGGCGGCGATCGGCCTCCTCGCCGGCCGCTTCGCCGCGGCCGAGCTGAGCGGCGAGGCGCTCGCGCCGCCGCCCCTCACCACGGCCCTGGGCGCGCTGCTCGGCCACATCACCGGCGGCGCCGACGCCGCCAGCTACCAGCCGATGAACGTCAATTTCGGCCTGTTCCCGCCGATCGCAGGCCGGGCGAAGAAGACCGACCGCAAGCGGCTCTACACCGAGCGGGCCAAGGCCGCCCTCGAGGCCTGGCTGGGCTCAGTCCCTCCCCACGCCATCGTGGGGAGGGGGACCAGGCGGAGCCTGGTGGAGGGGTAAATGGCGCCCGCAGGCGACGAGAATCGCCGTAATCACCGACTCCACATCCTTCATCACGTCACAGGCATTGAAACGCAGGACGCGCAGCCCCTGCCCCCGAAGCCAGATATCGCGACGTAGGTCCCGAGCCGGATTGTCCCCCATGTCATGGCGGATACCGTCCACCTCGATGACCAGCTTCGCCGCCGCGCAATAGAAATCGGCGGTGCACCGGTCGAACGGATGCTGGCAGCGAAATTTAAGCCCGCCGGGCCGAGTGCGAAGGATTTGCCATAGATAGGCTTCCGGTGGGGACAGGGAGCGCCGGAGGGCCCGCGCGCGCAGGATGGCGGAGTTTCTGTCGCATGCTCTCTTCGGCCCAGCCATCTACCCCTCCACCATGCTTCGCATGGTCCCCCTCCCCGGCAAGCCGGGGAGGAATTTGTTCAGCAGCGGCAATTGGCCTGGCGGGTCTGGGGCCTTCGGCGCGGGGCGGTGGTGGCGAACTCGGCGCGGCTCAATGAGGCGTCGTGATCGGCGTCGGCCTCGGCGAAGCGGCGGCTGGCGCTCAGCGCCCATTCCTCGAAGGCGAGGCGGCCGTCATGGTTGGCGTCGAGCCGGTCGAACGCGCGGCGGCGGGAGAGCAGGAACTCGGCCTGGGCGATCCTGCCGTCATTGTCGCGGTCCATGCGGTCGAAGCGGCGCTGCTCGCGGCTGCGCTCGTCGGCCGAGGGCGGCTGCCGGGGCGGGCTCTCCGCGGGCGTCGCCGCCGACCCGCTTTGCGCCGGCGCGTCGGGCACCGGCTCGTCATCGTTCTGGGCGAGGCCGGTCCAGATGAAGAAACCGGCCCCCGCCAGCAGCAAGGCTGCGCCGCCCCCCGCCAAGAATCGCCGCATAGCACCCTCCTTTCCCGAAAGGAGGCTAGCGCAATTCAGCGAAAACGCCAAGTCCCATGCGTCATTCACCGGTTTTGCATCATCTGCCGGTGAGCCGATGCCGCAGCATCCGCGCCATCCGCGCCGGCGCACCCTGCGCTTCCCAGGGCGCGCCGCGGGCGAGGTCGCGGGCGGCGAGCATCGCGAGCATGCCGAGCGGGCGCAGCGGCCCGGGCCAATGCGCGTCCTCCTCCTCCCTCGCCGCGGCCGCGCGCGCAGCCGCCGCTTCGCCCGGATCGGCGCTGCGCCGGGCGAGATCGACCAGCGCCCAGCGCCGGCCGGCGGCCTCGACCGGGTGCTCCGCGAGGCCGAGCAGCCGCGCCGAATGGCGGAACAGCGCCCCGCCCCGCGCCGCCGCATAATGGGCCAGCGCAGCCTCGCCGGGCGGCTCCGCGGCGAGCAGCTCCTCCCAGCCGCCGGTCATCGCCGCGAGCTCCGCGCCGGGCAGGCCGTGCGCGGCGATCGCCTGCAGCACCGGCTCCGCCGGCGGCGGCTCGCGGCAGAGCCGCTCGAGCGCCTCGCGCCACCAGGCGAGGCGGATCCGGGCGATCTCCCGCTCGCGCCCGCCGGCGAGAACCGCGCCCAGGGTGACGTCAAGACGCCAGAGGGCTTCGAGGGCGGGGCGGACGCGGGCCGGGACGTAGGCCAGGGCGAGGCGGCGGTCGGCATCGAGATCGCCGCTCAGCGGTACAGGACCTTCTTGGCCGCGGCGACGACGTCGTCGACCTTGATCAGGGCGAGCTTCTCGAGATTGGCGGCATAGGGCAAGGGCACGTCCTCGTCGGTGACCCGGAGCACCGGAGCGTCGAGATCGTCGAACCCCTCCGCCATCGCCAGCGCGATCAATTCGGCCGAGATCGAGCAGACCGGCCAGCCTTCCTCGACGCAGACCATGCGGTTGGTCTTGGCGAGGCTGGCGAGGACGGTGGCCTTGTCGAGCGGGCGCAGCGTGCGCAGGTCGATCACCTCGGCCTCGATCCCCTCCCCGGCGAGCTTGCCGGCGGCGTCGAGGGCGACGCCGACGCCGATCGAGTAGGAGACCAGGGTGACGTCGCCGCCCTCGCGCACCACCCGCGCCTTGCCGATCGGCAGGGTGTAATCGTCGAGCTTGGGGACATCGAAGCTCTGGCCGTAAAGCAATTCATTTTCGAGGAATACGACCGGGTCCTCAGACTGGATCGCAGCTTTGAGCAGGCCCTTGGCGTCGGCCGCGGAATAAGGCGCGATCACCACCAGGCCGGGGACGGCGGCATACCAGGGCGCGTAATTCTGGCTGTGCTGGGCGGCGACCCGGCTGGCGGCGCCGTTGGGGCCGCGGAAAACGATCGGGCAGCGCATCTGCCCGCCCGACATATAATTGGTCTTCGCCGCGGAATTGATAATATGATCAATCGCTTGCATGGCGAAGTTGAAAGTCATGAACTCGATCACCGGGCGAAGGCCGCCCATCGCCGCGCCGGTGCCGACGCCGGCAAAGCCATATTCGGTGATCGGCGTGTCGATCACGCGCCTGTCGCCGAACTCCTCGAGCAGCCCCTGGGTGACCTTGTAGGCGCCCTGATATTCGGCGACCTCCTCGCCCATCACGAAGACGCGCGGATCCTTGCGCATCTCCTCGGCCATCGCGTCGCGCAGCGCCTCGCGTACCGTCGTCTTCACCATCTCGGTGCCGGCCGGAACGTCGGGCTCGACCGCGAGGCTGGCCGGCGGGGCCTTTTCGGGCTTCGGCGCGGCCGCGACCGGAGCCGGCGCCTCCTCCTTTTCCTCGACCGGCGCGGGCGCCGCGGCCTCGCCTTCGCCCGAGAGCAAGGCGATGACGGTGCCGACCTTGACCCCGTCGCTGCCGTCCGGGACGAGGATCTTCTCGATGCTGCCCTCGTCGACCGCCTCGAACTCCATCGTCGCCTTGTCGGTCTCGATCTCGGCGAGGATGTCGCCGGCGGCGACCGTATCGCCCTCCTTGACCAGCCATTTGGCCAGCGTCCCCTCCTCCATGGTCGGCGACAAAGCGGGCATTTTCAGTTCGATCGGCATGCATCAACCTCAATGTTCTCCCGCGAAAGCGGGAGTCCAGTGGGAGTTTGGGCTGGGCTCCTGCTTTCGCAGGAGCACATGTTTGGTTTGCGCAGGTGCGCGGCGGCCATCAATAGCTCCCCACCAGCACGTCGGTGTAGAGCTCGGCCGGGTCGGGCTCGGGGGCCTGCTCGGCGAAGTCGGCGGCTTCGACGACGATCCTCTTGATCTCGGTGTCGATCGCCTTCAGGTCCTCCTCCTTCGCCCCCGCCTGCTCGAGCTCGCGCTTCACCGCCTCGATCGGGTCGGACTTGTCGCGGACCGCCTGGACCTCCTCCCGGGAACGGTATTTGGCCGGGTCGGACATCGAATGGCCGCGATAGCGGTAGGTCTTCAATTCGAGCAGGATCGGCCCCTTGCCGGCGCGCACCCAGGCGAGCGCGGTCTCGGCGGCGCCGCGCACGGCGAGCACGTCCATGCCGTCGACCTGCAAGCCCGAGATGCGGAACGATTCGCCGCGCTTGTAGAGCTGGTCCTCGGCCGAGGAGCGGTTGACGCTGGTGCCCATCGCATATTGGTTGTTCTCGATCACGAAGATGATCGGCAGCTTCCACAGCTCGGCCATGTTGAACGATTCGTAGACCTGGCCCTGGTTGGCGGCGCCGTCGCCGAAATAAGCGAGGCAGACGCCGCCGTCGTCCGCATATTTGTGGCCGAAGGCGAGGCCGGTGCCGAGGCTCACCTGGGCGCCGACGATGCCGTGGCCGCCGTAGAATTTATGCTCGGTCGAGAACATGTGCATCGAGCCGCCCTTGCCGCGGCTGATCCCCGCCTCGCGCCCGGTCAGCTCGGCCATGATCAGCTTGGGATCGATGCCGTAGGCGAGCATGTGGCCATGGTCGCGATAGCCGGTGATGACGCTGTCTTTGCCCGGCTCGAGCGCCGATTGCAGGCCGACCGCGACCGCCTCCTGGCCGATATAGAGGTGGCAGAAGCCGCCGATCAGGCCGAGCCCGTAAAGCTGGCCGGCGCGCTCCTCGAAGCGGCGGATCAGGAGCATCTGCTTGTAGAAATCGAGCAGCTCGTCCTTGCCGGCCTTGTACCTTTTCGGCTCGGGCGGGCGCTCGCGATTGGGCGTGGCTGGCGGCGGCGCGGTGTCTTTGCCCTTTTGGGCGCGCTTCGGCGTGGCTGCCTTGGCCATGAACGGCCCTCTCCCGAAGTTGAAAAGCTGCGGCTCTATGGCGGCAAACGCGGGAGCGCGCAACATGGCGCCGCGCGCCTCGCGGCGCTGCTGCCGCTCAAGCCGCTGGCGCTCCCGCTCGAGCCGAAGCAGCGTTCTCGCCGAATAAGGCGACCGGCGATGGAGCGCAGCGGCGCGGGGCGCCGATGTTGACGGCGAAGTTGAATGAAGTTGAGGATATGCAGGAGCGGGCGCCGGCCCCTGCCCCGCCCCCTGCGCGGCAGCGAAAGTTGACGGCGCCGCCGAAGTTGACAGAGGCGCGGAAGTTGACAGCGGAGAAGCGCCGCCGAGCGCGGCGTCCCAGGCCTGCCGGAAGCCGGCGGCGGCGGGATGGCGGTAGAGCCGGTAGGCGCTTTCGCGCGACCGGCCGATCCGGCGGCAGGATTCGACCACGCAGCGGGTGCGGCGCAATTCGGCGACGAAGGCCGCCTGCAGATGCGGGGTCCAGCCGTCGCGGCGATAGCGCAGCGGCACCGGCGCGAAGCCGGGCTCGGGCGGCGACTCGGGCGCGTGGATCGGGGGCAGACCGGTCATCCCGGGATTAGAACATAAAAGGAACAAAAGTAAAGGGAGAGGACTCCCAAACCCCGTCATTCCAGCGAAAGCCGCAATCTTTTTCTCCTTCGCGTCTTCGCGAAGAAGGAAGGCGGAAATGGGATTCCGGCCTTCGCTGGAATGACGGCAGCCTTAACAGGGGACTGTCCCCTGTCCGGTCAGGGCTGCGCGGGAGCCGAGGCCGGGCGCGCGCGGGGCGCCTCGTCCATCGGGATGATCACCTCGTCGGGGCGGACGACGCCGAGATCGCGGCGGACCAGCTCGTCGGCGAGGTCGGGATCGACATGGGCGGGATCGAGCAGGCGGGCGCGGTGGGCGAGCCGCGCCCGCTCGGCCTCGAGCTGGGCGAGCCGGGCGCCCTGGGCGGCCTTGGCGCGGCGATAATCGCCCCACGCCATGACCCCGTTCTCGCCGATGATCGCGGCGCCGAGGAAATAGGCGATGACGAGCATGCCCGCGGCCGGCCAGGCCGCGCGCCGGATCAGCACCAATGGATTGCGCCCCGCCGTCATCGCGCCGTCACAGAATCAGCAATTCGGCGGGGAATCAAGCGTTTTGAGCCGGAAGCAGTGAAAATACGCTAGATCGAGGGATCGGCGAGTCGAGCCGTTGATCCTTCGATACGTCCTTCGATACGTCCTTCGATACGCCGTTTCGACAGGCTCAACGGCTACTCAGGATGAGCGGTCAGGAGAGTTTCCGCTCATCCTGAGTAGGGACTGAGCCTGGCGAAGGCCCGTATCGAAGGACCTCCCGCCCCGGATAAACGGCCGCGTCCCCGAGCTCCTCCTCTATGCGGAGCAGCCGGTTGTACTTGGCGGTGCGGTCCGAGCGGGCGAGGCTGCCGGTCTTGATCTGGCCGCAATTGGTGGCGACGGCGAGGTCGGCGATGGTGGTGTCCTCGGTCTCGCCCGAGCGGTGCGACATCACCGCGCTGTAGCCGGCATTGCGCGCGACCTGGATCGCTTCGAGCGTCTCGGTGAGGGTGCCGATCTGGTTGACCTTGATCAGGATCGAATTGGCGAGGCCGCGCTCGATCCCCATCGCCAGCCGCTCCTTGTTGGTGACGAACAGATCGTCGCCGACCAGCTGGACGCGAGTCCCGAGCCGGTCGGTGAGCAGCTTCCATCCTTCGAGATCGTCCTCGGCCATGCCGTCCTCGATCGAGGCGATCGGATAGGCTTCGGCGAGCTCGGCGAGATAGGCCGCCATCTCCTGCGGGGTGAGGGTCGCCCCCTCCCCGTCCATCTGGTAGGCGCCGTCCCTGAAGAATTCGGTGGCGGCGCAATCGAGGGCGAGGACGACGTCGCCGCCCGGCGTGTAGCCGGCCCGCTCGATCGAGCGCATGATGAAGTTGAGCGCGTCGTGGGCCGAGCCGAGATCGGGGGCGAAGCCGCCCTCGTCGCCGACCGCGGTCGACAGGCCGGCCTCGGCGAGGCCCTTCCTCAGCGTGTGGAAGATCTCGGCGCCGCAGCGCAGGCCTTCGGCGAAGGTGGGCGCGCCGACCGGCATCACCATGAACTCCTGGAAATCGATCCGGTTGTCGGCATGGGCGCCGCCGTTCAGGATGTTCATCATCGGCACCGGCAGGGTGCGCGCGCCGGCGCCGCCGACCGAGCGGTAGAGCGGCACGCCCTGCGCCGCCGCGGCCGCCCTGGCGCAGGCGAGGCTGACGCCGAGGATCGCGTTGGCGCCGAGGCGCGCCTTGTTGGCGGTGCCGTCGAGCACGATCAGGGCCGAGTCGAGGCCGGCCTGGTCCTCGGCCGCCCGGCCGGCGACGGCAGCGGCGATTTCGCCGTTGACCGCCGCCACCGCCTGCGCAACGCCCCTGCCGAGCCAGCGGCCGGGATCGCCGTCGCGCTTCTCGACCGCCTCGTGGGCGCCGGTCGAGGCGCCCGAAGGCACCGCCGCCCGGCCGCAGCTGCCGTCATCGAGCCGGACGTCGACCTCGACCGTCGGATTGCCGCGGCTGTCGAGGATCTGGCGGGCGTGGACATGGGCGATGGCGGTCATCTTGTTACGGCCTCGTGATGAACTATGTAGGGAATAAGGGCGCGAATATCGGCGCAGCGCGGCGCTTGCAACTTTCCGACGACAGCGGCGGAACGGCGCCGCGCGGCAGGTGTTTGAAAGGGCGAACAGGGTTTCGTTCGCAACAGTGGAGATTACGACCATGGCCCCCCGTCAGCCCGCATTGCCCGAAGGCACCGATCATGTCGTCCGCGGCGCATCCGCCGAAGGCAGCGAGGCCGGCACCGGCTTCGTCGCCAGGGCCGGCCGCAGCGGCGGCGCGGGCACCGACCGGCTGGTCAGCCAGGTCAAGGACCAGGTGACCAGCCTGCGCGGCCAGGCGGCCGAGCGGGTCCGCGGCTATGCCGACGAAGGCAAGGGCAAGGTCACCGGGCTGCTCGAGGATTTCAGCGAGGTGATCAACGACGCGGCCAAGTCGGTCGATGAGCGGCTCGGCGAGGATTATGGCGATTACGCCCACCGCGCCGCCGACGCCGTCGCCGGCTTTGCCGGCCGGATCCGCGGCAAGAGCGTCGACGACATCCTCGACGACACCAGGGACTTCGTGCGCAAGAGCCCGGCGGTGGCGATCGGCATCGCCGCGGTCGCCGGCTTCGCCCTGATCCGGGTGATCAAGGCGGGGCTCGACGACGGCCGCGGCCGCGAGGGCTGAGCTTGGACGCCGGGGGCGAGGACCGCCAAGAGGAATCGATCGGCGACCTGATCGGCCGGCTGGTCGACGACGGCCGCTCCTATGCGGAAGCCGAGCTCAGGCTCGTCAAGGCGATCGCCGAATATCGGGCGCAGCGCGCCGGCCGGGCGCTGGCGCTGCTCGCCGCGGGCGCGGTCCTGCTGCTCTCCGCGGTGACCGCCTTGGTGCTCGGCGCGGTGATCGAGCTTGCCCGGCTGATGAGCCCGATCCTCGCCGGCCTGCTGGTCGCGGCCCTGCTCGCGGCGACGGCTTACCTGCTGATCCGCCTCGGCACGGCCGGCCTTAAGGGGCTCGCCCGCGACGAGGCCGAGCAGCAGGCGATCGACCGGGGCGGCGGGCAATGAGCGGCCCGGCCGGGATCGAGCAGGCGAAGCGCGAGGCGGTCCGCGCCAAAGAGCGTTTCGAGCGCACCCTGGCCGCGGTCCAGGAGCGGCTCAGCCCCGGCAATCTCGCCGGCGAGGCGTGGGACGGGGTCAAGGACAAGAGCGCCGATCTCGCCGAGGGCGCGCTGCAGGCGGTGAAGAGCCGGCCCAAGGCGGTCTCGCTGGCGGTCGGGGCGCTGGCCGTGTTTCTCGCCCGCCAGCCGCTGAAACGCGCGGTGAGCCGCCTCATATCGGGAGAGGGGGAAGGCAACGAAGACGAGGGCGCGGAGTTGAGCGTCACGTGAAGGAGCGAGCTGATGGCTTCCAATGACAATCGTCCGGTCCGCGATCGTGCCGCCGAGGCCTTCGAGGCGGCGCGCGAGCGCACCAATTCGGCCTATGAGGCGGCGCGCGAGCGGGCGACCTCGGTGACCCGCCAGGCGAGCGAGCAGCTCGCCGTCTATCCGGCCGCGGCGGTGATCGGCGGCTTCGCGCTGGGCGCGCTCGCCGCCGCTCTGCTGCCGCGCAGCGAAGGCGAGCAGAAGCTGCTCGGCAAGCCCGGCCGCCGGCTCGCCGATGCGGCGCGCGAGACGGCCCAGAAGGGCATCGACGCGGGCAAGAGCCAGATCGGGGAGATTCGCGCGAGGGCGGCGCAGAAGGTCGGCGAGGCGGTCGTCGACGCGGTCGGCGGCAAGGCCTAGGGGACAGTCACAAGTGACTGTCCCCAGCAGGCTGCATTTCGTCTTCGGCGGCCGGGTCAGCGACCCGCGCGGGCTCGATTTCGACCTCGACACGGTCGAGATGGTCGGCCTCTATCCCGATTATGCGAGCGCGCTCGACGCCTGGCGCGGCAAGGCCCAGCGCACCGTCGACGACGCCGAGATGAAATATGTCGTCGTCCACCTCCACCGCCTGCTCGAGCCCGACGCGCAACCCTGACCAGCCGTCAGGCCTTGCGGTAGCGGAACTTCAAGAGCGGGATGGCGAGGATGAGGCCGGGGACGAAGCCGCCGATATGGGCGGCGACGGCGATCTTCATCGCCGGCCCGGTGCCGGGCACGAAGCCGCCGCTGACGATCAGCCCGATCAGGAGGTTGAGCCCGATCCAGGCGGCGAGCAGCCACAAAGCGTTGAGCGCCAGCGACAGGCGCCGGCCGCCGATCCTCACCTTGTTCTTGCCGAACAGCACCGCATAGGCGCCGAGCACCGCCGAGATCGCGCCGCTGGCGCCGACCATCGGCGCCAGCGCCTGGGGATCGGCGAGATATTGCGCGGCGGCCGCGGCATAGGCGCCGGCGACGTAGAGCAAAGCGGTCGCGGCGGCGCCGAGCACCCATTCGACGTGGCGGCCGCAGAACACCAGGATCAGCAGGTTGAAGGCGAGATGGAGCAAGCCGGCATGGACCAGGGTCGCGGTCAGCGGGCTCAGCCAGAACGGCGCGTGCGCGACCTCGCCGCCGCCGGCGAAGCGGGAGGGCACGAAGCCGCCCCAGCCTTCCGCCCAGTCCTGCAGGCCGAGCAGGTTGGCGAGCAGCCAGGCGGCCGCGGTCAGCGCCGCGAGGGCGAGGGTGAGGCGGGCCTGGGCCCAGCTTGCCGGCGGCTGCATCCGCGCCCCTAGGGCCCGCACTCGGGACCGGAGGTGGCCGGGATCGGCCGGAGAAGCCGGCTGGGAAGGAGAATGGGGCTGCGCCGTCCCCCGGACGGCGCGATTGGAGCCCCATTCTGGTCGAAGGGCGGGTCAGGATACCCGTCCGAGGCACTCGACGCCCCCAGCCGGCTTCTCCGGCCGACCGCGGAGCGGCAGGTTGTCCTTTGCTGCCCGGACGGCGCCGCAGCGTCGGTCACGATGCGTTTAGCATCGCTCCCTCCTCGCTCCTTGCCGGACAACAAATGCCAACCTGTCACGACCGCCTCCGGCCCCGAGTGCGGACCCTATCGGAACTCGATCTTGCGGATCTCGTAATATTTGTCGCCGGACGGGGCCGAGAATTCGACCTCCTCGCCCTTCATCCGCCCGATCAGCGCCCGGCCGAGCGGCGAGGCGTAGCTGATCCGCCCCGATTTGGCGTCGGCCTCGGTCTCGCCGACGATCTGATATTTGATCTTGTTGTCGTTCTCGTCGAGCAGATGGACGGTGGCGCCGAAGATCACCTTGTCGCCGGACAGCGTCTTGGGATCGATCACCATCGCCCGGCTGATCCGGTCCTCGAGATCGGCGATCTGCGATTCGACCTGGCCCTGCCGCTCCTTGGCGGCGTGATATTCGGCGTTCTCGGAAAGATCGCCATGGCCGCGCGCTTCCTCGATCGCGTCGATGATCGCCGGCCGCTCGACCGTCTTCAGGTGCCGGACGTCGGTCTGGAGCTTCTCGTAGCCCTCGGCCAGCATCGGCAGCTTGTCGACCGTTGCCATTTCACAAGTGCCTTTCGTCAAAACATAGTCAAAACCTGGTGAGCGGACGCTGCCCGGGCAGCGCCTGATCTCGGCCTAGATTGTGCGGGATCATGCTCTGGAGGCGGAATAATAGTCCTGGAGCGAGCGTACTTCAAGGCTTTGCGCCTTCATCACCGCGATTGCCCGCGCCACCGCCGCCGACGAGGCCGCGGTGGTGAAATAGGGAATTTTCTGGGTCACCGCCGAGGCCCGGATCGAGGCCGAATCCTTGTGGCTCTGCCAGCCCTCGGTGGTGTTGAAGATGATGTCGACGCCGCCGTCCTTGAGCCGGTCGACGATGTGCGGCCGCCCCTGCGCGACCTTGTTGATCCGGGCGACGTCGAGCCCGCACCGCTGCAGATAGTCGGCGGTGCCGCCGGTCGCGATGGCGGTGAAGCCGAGGCCGATCAGCGCCTCCACCGCCGGCAGGACGATCGGCTTGTCGCTGTCCTTGACCGAGACGAACAGCGTCCCCGAGCCCGGCAGATCGAGCCCGGCGCCCTGTTGCGACTTCAGGAAGGCTGTGGGGAAATCGCCTGCAATCCCCATCACTTCGCCGGTGGACTTCATCTCCGGGGAGAGCACGGGATCGATCCCCGGGAAGCGCGCGAACGGAAACACCGCCTCCTTGACCGCGATATAGGCGACGTCGCGCGGGATCGGCGGCAGATCGGCCAATTTCTCGCCCGCCATCACCCGCGCCGCGAGCTTGGCGACCGGCACCCCGATCGCCTTGGCGACGAACGGCACGGTGCGGCTGGCGCGCGGATTGACCTCGATCAGGTAGACGATGTCGTCGCGGACCGCGAACTGGACGTTCATCAGCCCGACCACGCCCAGCGCCCTGGCCAGCATTTCGGCCTGGCGCTCGATCTCGCCGATCACCTCGGCCTTCAGGCTGTAGGGCGGCAGCGAGCAGGCGCTGTCGCCCGAATGGACGCCGGCTTCCTCGATATGCTGCATGACGCCGGCGACGACGACGTCGGTGCCGTCGCAAATCGCGTCGACATCGACCTCGATCGCGTCCCTCAGATACTGGTCGATCAGCACCGGGCTGTCGCCCGACACCTTGACCGCGGTGTGGATGTAATCGTCGAGCTGCTCGGGCGAATCGACGATCTCCATCGCCCGCCCGCCGAGCACGTAGGAGGGCCGGGTCAGCACCGGATAGCCGATCCGCGCCGCGACCTTGATCGCCTCGTCGCGGCTGCGCGCGATGCCGTTGGCGGGCTGGCGGAGGCCGAGCCGGTCGACCAGCCCGGCGAAGCGCTCGCGGTCCTCGGCAAGGTCGATCGCGTCGGGCGAGGTGCCGAGGATGGGGATGCCTTCCTTCGCCAGCGCCGCGGCGAGCTTCAGCGGCGTCTGGCCGCCGAACTGGACGATGACCCCGGCCAGGGTGCCGCGCGAGCCCTCGACATGGAGGATCTCGAGCACGTCCTCGACGGTCAGCGGCTCGAAATAGAGCCGGTCCGAAGTGTCGTAATCGGTCGATACGGTCTCCGGATTGCAATTGACCATGATCGTCTCATACCCGGCCTCCTTGAGCGCATAAGCGGCGTGGACGCAGCAATAGTCGAACTCGATCCCCTGCCCGATCCGGTTCGGGCCGCCGCCGAGGATGACGATCTTGCTGGCGTCCGAGGGCTGGCTCTCGTCCTCGGGCGCGCCGAAGCTCGGCGCCTCGTAGGTGGAATACATGTAGGGCGTCTTCGCCTCGAACTCGGCGGCGCAGGTGTCGATCCGCTTGAACACCGGCCGCACCCCGAGCCGGTGGCGAAGCGCGCGCACCTCCTCCTCGGTGGTGGCGCCGATCATCGCCTTGACCGCGTCGTGGAGCAGGCCGGAGGAGCGCGCCCGTGTCTTCACCCCTTCGCCCGCGACATGGGCCGATTTGAGGTTCAATTCGGCCAGCCGGCGGTCGGAGAAGCCCATCGCCTTCAGCCGCCGCAAGGCCTCGGCGTCGCGGGGCAGGCCGCGCCGGCAGATCGCCTCCTCCTCGGCGACGAGCTCGGCGATGCGCTCGAGGAACCAGGGATCGTAGCGGGTGATCGCCTGGACCTCGGCGACGGCGAGGCCCTCGCGCAGGGCCTGGGCCGCGACCAGCAGCCGGTCCGGGCTCGGCAGAGCGAGCGCCGCCTCGATCTCCTCCTTCGACGCGCCGTAGAGCTCGCGGACGCCGTCGAGGCCGATCAGCCCGGTCTCCAGCCCGCGCAGCGCTTTCTGCAGGCTCTCGTGGAACGAGCGGCCGATCGCCATCACCTCGCCGACCGACTTCATCGAGGTCGAAAGCAAAGCCTCGCTGCCCTTGAACTTCTCGAAGGCGAAGCGCGGGATCTTGGTGACGACATAGTCGATGGTCGGCTCGAAGCTGGCGGGCGTGACGCCGGTGATGTCGTTGCCGATCTCGTCGAGCGTGTAGCCGATCGCGAGCTTGGCGGCGACCTTGGCGATCGGGAAGCCGGTCGCCTTGGAGGCGAGCGCCGAGCTGCGGCTGACGCGCGGGTTCATCTCGATGACGACGAGCCGGCCATCGTTCGGATTGACTGCGAACTGCACGTTGGAACCGCCTGTTTCGACGCCGATTTCACGAAGCACCGCGATCGAGGCATTGCGCAGGATCTGATATTCCTTGTCGGTCAGGGTCAAAGCCGGCGCGACCGTGATCGAATCGCCGGTGTGGATGCCCATCGGATCGACATTCTCGATTCCGCAGATGATGATCGCATTGTCGGCGCGGTCGCGGACCACCTCCATCTCATATTCCTTCCAGCCGAGCACCGATTCCTCGATCAGCACTTCATGGGTGGGGCTGGCTTCGAGGCCGCCGCGGACGATCTCGGCGAACTCGCTCTGGTTGTAGGCGATGCCGCCGCCGGTGCCGCCGAGGGTGAAGCTCGGCCGGATGATCGCCGGCAGGCCGACCTGATCGAGCGCCGCCATGGCGTCATCGAGCGAATGGGCGATCGCCGAGCGCGGGCTGGCGAGGCCGATCCGGTCCATCGCCTCGCGGAATTTGAGCCGGTCCTCGGCCTTCTCGATCGCCGCCGCGTCGGCGCCGATCAGCTGGACGCCATATTTGTCGAGAGTGCCGTCCTTCCACAGCGCCAGCGCGGTATTGAGCGCAGTCTGCCCGCCCATCGTCGGCAGCAGCGCGTCGGGCCGCTCCTTCTCGATGATCGCAGCGACATAAGCGGGCGTGATCGGCTCGACATAGGTGGCGTCCGCAAGCTCCGGGTCGGTCATGATCGTCGCCGGATTGCTGTTGACGACGACGACCCGATACCCCTCCTCCTTCAGCGCCTTGACCGCCTGCGAGCCCGAATAATCGAACTCGGCGGCCTGGCCGATGACGATCGGGCCGGCGCCGATGATGAGGATCGAAGAGATGTCGGTGCGGCGAGGCATCAGAATACAATGCCCAGTAGGCCCAAGAGGGCGCTGAGAAGGAGAACCAGCCCGGTCTGTATGACTAACTTCCATCCATCGTCCAGGCTAGACTCCAGCGCCCGCTTAAACGGATTGATGACTAAATAGCGGATTAGGCGGACCGAAGCCGCGACAGTGCGATCACGGCACCGTTTTAGGAACTCGACGCCGGTCCGGGCATGGACCGCTATTTCAACCATTTCGGGCTCGTTGGAGCCTTCAATAGCCGGAAGAGATTCTTCCAGCTTCTCAATCGACTCGTTTAGGTTTCTGCTATTATGATCAAATTGCACATCACGATCAGAAGCAGGTGCCAGCTGAGCTTCGAGAGATTCCATCTCGGTCGGCTCTTCGCTCGCCCTGGCGACGGCATCGTCATATCCAACCCCTTTGGCGGGTTCAGCCTCTTCCAAGCGAAAGATGCCCACGCCCTCGTCCATCAACCTCTCAGCTTCACGGAGACCCCGGGCTGTCAGGCGAAGTGGTTGGCTACGTTCATCCCCGATCGTGCCTTTGCCGTAGATAAGGCCCCTGCTCCCGAACTCGTCGACCAGTTGGTAGACCCAGCCTTCCCTCCAACGCAGCGGGTAGTGATCGAGCATATGGGCGGACGAAAACGTCGTGTTCGGGGTCAGCTCTGATTCGCGATAAAGTGCCACGAGCATTTCGTCCGCAAATTCCGAGAATCTCATCGAGCCTTCCCCAAAGCGCCGACAAACTTGCCGAACAGATAGGCGCTGTCCTGCGGTCCCGGGCTCGCCTCGGGATGGTATTGCACGCTGAACGCCGGCCGGTCGGTGAGCTCGAGGCCGCAGAGGCTGCCGTCGAACAGGCTGATGTGGGTGGGCCGCGCATTGTCCGGGAGGCTGTCGGCCTCGACCGCGAAGCCGTGGTTCATGCTGGTGATCTCGACTCGGCCGTCGGCGAGGCGCTTGACCGGGTGGTTGGCGCCGCGATGGCCCTGGTGCATCTTTGTCGTTCGCGCCCCTACGGCCAGCCCGAGCAATTGGTGGCCGAGGCAGATGCCGAACAGGGGCTTGCCCGTCTCCAGCAGCTTTTGGATCACCGGCACCGCATATTCCCCCGTCGCGGCGGGGTCGCCGGGGCCGTTGGAGAGGAAGATGCCGTCGGGGGCGTGCGCCATCACATCCTCGAACGTCGCCGTCGCCGGCAGGACGGTGACCCGGGCGCCGGCCTCGGCGAGGTTCCTGAAGATGTTGCGCTTGGAGCCGTAGTCGATGGCGACGACGTGGGGCAGCGCCTCCTCGTGCGCGCGCTCCTCATAGCCTTCGCCGAGCCGCCATTTGCCGCCGGCCCAGCGATACATCTGCCGGCACGAAACCTCCCTGGCGAGGTCCATGCCCTCGAGGCCGGGCCAGGCGCGCGCCCTGGCGAGCAGCGCCGCGACGTCGAACCTGCCGTCCTCGCGATAGGCGATGACGCCGTTCGGCGCGCCGCCGGTGCGGATCTTGCGGGTCAGCGCCCTGGTGTCGACGCCGGCAAGGCCGATGCGGCCGTTGGCGCGCAGCCAATCGGCGAAGCCCTGGACGGCGCGAAAGTTGCTCGGCGCGGTGACGTCCTCGCGCACCACGCAGCCCAAAGCGAACGGATTGTCCGCCTCCAGATCCTCGTAATTGGCGCCGACATTGCCGATGTGAGGGAAGGTGAAGGCGACGATCTGGGCGGCGTAAGAGGGATCGGTCATGATCTCCTGATAGCCGGTCATCGCGGTGTTGAAGCAGACCTCGCCCACCGCCTCCCCTTCGGCGCCGAAGCCGCGGCCCCAGAGCGCCGAGCCGTCGGCCAGCACCAGCACGGCCGTTGCCCCTTCAGGCGCAGGTCTGGAGGTGGCGTCAGCCATGGCGGCGGGCATCCTTCTCGTGCGGCGGCGATGTCGCTAAGGCTCGACCGCTAGAGAGGCGCCGCATCATCGTCAATCTGTTAAAAGACCAAGCGCCCGGCTATGCTGATGGTTTCCCGCCGAACGTCCCGAGAGCCATGATTCGCGATCAGATCAAGACGGCGCTGACCGGCGCCATGAAGGCCGGCGACAAGCCGCGCACCGGCACGCTTCGGCTCGTCCAGGCGGCGCTCAAGAACCGCGACATCGAGCTGCGCGGCGCCGCCGATCCGCCCGCCGACGACGTCCTCGTCACCGAGGTGCTGCAGAAGATGGTCAAGCAGCGCCGCGAATCGATCGCGATGTACGAGAAAGGCGGCCGCGCCGAGCTCGCCGCCGCGGAAGCCGCCGAGATCGCGGTGATCGAGGAATTCCTGCCGCGGCAGATGAGCGAGGCGGAGCTGGCCGCGGCGGTCGGGAAGATCGTCGCCGAGACGGGCGCCGCGAGCGTGAAGGATATGGGGCGGGTGATGGCGCTGTTCCGGGAGCGGCATGCCGGCCAGGCCGACATGGCCAAGGCGAGCGCGGCGGTGAAGGCGCGGCTGTCGTGATGAGCGCGAGGCCAGGCTTCGTTCGTCCCGAGCGAAGTCGAGGGGCGCTGGCACGGCGATGATGCAATTCTGGGTCTATATCCTTCGCTGCCGGGACGGCTCCTATTATACCGGACACACCGATGATCTCGACAAACGATTGGCGGAGCACGAGCAGGGGTTGGCGGCCGACTGGACGCGAAGGCGCCGGCCGGTGCAGCTCGTCTGGTGCGATTGGGCGGGCAGCCGCTACGAAGCCTTGGCGTTCGAGCGGCGCGTCAAGAACTGGTCGCGCGCCAAGAAGGAGGCCCTGATCGCGGGCGATTGGGAGCGGGTCGGCTATTTCGCCCGGCCGCCTCACGAGCGCCCCTCGACTACGCTCGGGACGAACGAAACCGGGGCTTGCACGAAATGACGTTGAGCCCAGCCTTTCTCGACGAGCTTCGCGAGCGAACGATGCTCTCCGCGCTGATCGGCCGGACGGTCAAGCTGCAGCGGGCCGGGCGCGAGTGGAAGGCCTGCTGCCCGTTCCACAACGAGAAGACTCCGAGCTTCACCGTCAACGACGAGAAGGGCTTCTACCACTGCTTCGGCTGCGGGGCGCACGGCGACGCGATCAGCTGGCTGACCGAGGCGCGCGGGCTCGCCTTCATGGACGCGGTCAAGGAGCTCGCCGACCAGGCGGGGATGGCGGTGCCGGCGCCCGACCCCAGGGCGCAGGAGCGGGCCGAGCGGGCGGCGGGCCTTTACGAGGTGATGGAGGCGGCCGCTTCCTGGTTCGCCGAGCAGCTCGACGGCGTCGAGGGCGGCGCGGCGCGGGCCTATCTCGAGCAACGGGGAATCGGCGAGGCGACCCGGCGCCGGTTCGGCTTCGGGCTGGCGCCCGATTCGCGCGGCAAGCTGAAGGCCGCGCTCAAGCGGTTCGGCAACGACAAGCTGATCGAGGCCGGCCTGCTCATCGCCCCGGAGGAGGAGGAGAGGGAGCCGTACGACCGCTTCCGCGCCCGGCTGACCTTCCCGATCCGCGACCCGCGCGGGCGCTGCATCGCGTTCAGCGCGCGCATCCTCGGCCCCGGCGAGCCCAAATATCTCAATTCGCCCGACACGCCCCTGTTCGACAAGGGCCGGATCCTGTTCAACATCGACAAGGCCGGGCCGGCCAGCCGCTCCGGCCGGCGGGTGATCGTCGTCGAAGGCCAGATGGACGTCGTCGCGCTCGATCAGGCGGGCATCGCCGAGGCGGTCGCGCCGCTGGGGACGGCGCTGACGGAAGGCCAGCTCGGCCTGCTCTGGAAGCTGTCGCCCACGCCCATCATCTGCTTCGACGGCGATGCCGCCGGGCAGAAGGCGGCGGTGCGCGCGGCCTTGCGGGCGCTGCCCGGGATCGGCCCGGAACGCTCGCTGGGCTTCGTCACCCTGCCGGCGGGGCAGGACCCGGACGATCTCGTTCGCGCCGGCGGGCGGGCGGCGCTCGACGCCCTGCTCGCGTCGCCCGAGCCGCTCGTCGAGCGGCTGTGGCGGCACGAGCGCGAGGCCGAGCCGCTCGCCACGCCCGAGCAGCGCGCCGGGCTGAGGCGGCGGCTGATGGACCATGTCGGGGCGATCGCCGACGGCCACGTCCGCGACCAGTATCGCGCCGAATTCCTCAGGCGCTACGACGCGCTGACCCCCGCGCGCCCGCCGTGGCGGCCCGGCGCCGGCGGCCGCTTCGTGCCGCCGCCGAGGCCCGCCTCGGCCGAGGCCAAGGCGGTCGGCCGCACCGGCCTGAGCCTCGATCTCGCCCGCGCCGTGCTCCAGGGCCTGGTCCGCTTCCCGGCGCTGATCGGCCAGCATGCCGAAGCGATCGCCGCGGTGCCGATCGCCGAGCCCGGCACGGCGCGGATCCGCGACCTGCTGCTCGAATCGGCAATGACTCACGGTGAGCTTGATCCCGAGGCCCTCAATACCATATTGGCCGGGCGTGGCGGGGCGCCTTTGCTGGAGGAGCTCGGCCGCAAGCGAAGCTTGGGGTTCTCCTTCACCCGCCGCGAGGCCGAGCCGGAACGTGCCCGGCGCGATCTCGTTCTGGCGATCGAGACGCTGGCGGCACGGCCGGGGCTGGACGCGGCGCTGGCGGCGGCGACGGCGCGGCTGAAGGACGAAGGCGACGAGAATGCCTTCCGCGAGCAGCAACGGCTCCGGGCGGCGCGCGACGAAGCCGACAAGGAGCTGGCGACATTGTTCGAGGCCGAAGGGGACTAAGGCCACGGACCAGATACAAGGCTGTTAGATGGCGAAGACCAACACCGCGGAAACCGAAGAGAAGCCCGAGACCGGCGATGCGCCGCTCATCGACCTCAACGAAGCGGCGATCAAGAAGCTGACGGCCCGCGCCAAAAAGCGCGGCTACATCACCTATGATGAATTGAACGACGCGCTGCCGCAGGACCAGATGTCCTCCGAGCAGATCGAGGATGTGATGTCGGCTTTTTCGGAGATGGGGATCAACATCGTCGAGAATGAGGAGGCCGACGAGGAGGACCAGCAGCAGGACCAGGACAGCGGCGTCGAGGAGGTGGACGGGGTCGGCGAGACCTTCGTGCTCGAGAAGAAGAAGGAGACGGTCGACCGCACCGACGATCCGGTGCGCATGTACCTGCGCGAGATGGGCGCGGTCGAATTGCTCAGCCGCGAGGGCGAGATCGCGATCGCCAAGCGGATCGAGGCCGGCCGCGACACGATGATCTGGGGGCTGTGCGAAAGCCCGATCACCTTCAACGCGATCATCGAATGGTCGAACGCGCTCAACAACGGCCACATGCAATTGCGCGAGATCCTCGACCTGGAAGCGATGCTCTCCAAGGGCCCGACGCCCGAGCAGGTCGAGGGCGCCGAAGCCGACGACGACACCATCTCCGAAAGCACCGCCGGCCCCAGCTTCAAGGAGGAGGAAGAGGTCGAGGAGGCCCCGCCCGAGGAGGAGGACGAGGAAGACAGCCTGGTCGAGCGCCGCGCCCCCCGCCCGGTCGAGGAGGAGGACGAGGACAACACGCTGAGCCTCGCCCAGATGGAGGAGACGCTGAAGCCCGCGGCGCTGGAGAAGTTCGCCGCGATCACCGACCTCTACAAGAAGTTCGCCCGGCTCCAGGTCCACCGCATGGATTCGATGAGCGCCGGCCAGGATTTCGCCCCCGCCGACGAGCGCAAGTATCAGCGCCTCCGCGAGCATCTCACCGCCGAGGTCGAGAGCGTCCAGTTCCACGGCGCCAAGATCGAATATCTGGTCGACCAGCTGTACAGCTACAACCGCCGCCTCACCACTTTGGGCGGCCAGATGCTCCGCCTCGCCGAGCGCCACAAGGTGCCGCGCCGCGCCTTCCTCGAAGCCTATATGGGCCACGAGCTCGACGAGGGCTGGGCCGAGCGGGTCTGCGGCATCGACAAGAAATGGACCCAATTCTGCGAGGTCGAGCAGGGCGCGATCGAGCGCATCCGCACCGAGATCGCCGAGATCGCCCAGGCGACGGGGATGAGCCTCGGCGAGTTCCGCCGCATCGTCAACCAGGTCCAGAAAGGCGAGCGCGAGGCCAGGATCGCCAAGAAGGAGATGGTCGAGGCGAACCTGCGCCTCGTCATCTCGATCGCCAAGAAATACACCAACCGCGGCCTGCAATTCCTCGACCTCATCCAGGAGGGCAATATCGGCCTGATGAAGGCGGTCGATAAGTTCGAATATCGCCGCGGCTACAAATTCTCGACCTACGCGACCTGGTGGATCCGGCAGGCGATCACCCGGAGCATCGCCGACCAGGCGCGCACCATCCGCATCCCGGTCCACATGATCGAGACGATCAACAAGCTGGTCCGCACTTCCCGCCAGATCCTCCACGAGATCGGCCGCGAGCCGACCCCGGAAGAGCTCGCCGAGCGCCTCTCCATGCCGCTCGAGAAGGTCCGCAAGGTGATGAAGATCGCCAAGGAGCCGATCAGCCTCGAAACGCCGATCGGCGACGAGGAGGATTCGCACCTCGGCGACTTCATCGAGGACAAGAATGCGGTGATCCCGGTGGATGCGGCGATCCAATCGAACCTCAAGGAGACCGTGACCCGCGTGCTGGCGAGCCTCACCCCGCGCGAGGAGCGGGTGCTGAGGATGCGGTTCGGGATCGGGATGAACACCGATCACACGCTCGAGGAGGTGGGGCAGCAGTTCTCGGTGACCCGCGAGCGGATCCGGCAGATCGAGGCCAAAGCCTTGCGGAAATTGAAGCACCCCTCGCGCAGCCGAAAGATGCGCTCCTTCCTGGACCAGTGACGTCATCCCGGCGAAGGCCGGGATCTCACTTCTTCCTCTTTGGGGCCTTTGGGCCTTTGGGTGAGACATCCTTCCAAGCGTCCGAGCGGAGGACGGCTGTTGAGATTGGTTCACCCAAAGCCCCAAAGGTGCTTCTGCCCTCTTCGTCCTGCCGAGCTTGACCGGCATGCACCTTCGGATGAAAGTCCGGGGAGACGGCGGTGACCCTTGCGCGGATCCGGCAGGCATTCGCAGGCGAAGACGTTGCGCAAGCTGAAGCATCCGAGCCGGCCATGGAAGATGCGGAGCTTTTTGGATCAGTGATGCGGCGCGCTCGGTTTCGAGCTGCCCTTGTTTTGCTGACATTGCTGTCGGCCTGTACGGCCCTGCCCCAGACTCGCGGTCCCGCCGGCGCGGCCTTGCGCCCAAGCGACGTGGTGCGCGAGGTGCGGGCGCTGGAGGGCCGGGAAGTCCGGGTGCGGGGCTATCTGGCCTTTGGCTCGCATGCGCGAATCCTGTGGGATTCCGAAGCCGCAGCGCGCGGCGTGCTGCCCGAAGGCGTCCACCCGCTCGACCTTTGCCTGACGCTGATCGACACGCTGCGACACCGTCGGGCGCTGACGCGGAACAGGGGCCGCATCGTCACCCTGCGCGGTGTGGTCCGGGCGAACATTCTTGAGGGCCGCGTGGATTTCGGAGCCTGCAGCGACACCGGGCTCCAGCTCTCGGCGCGGCGGCCCTTCCGATAGGTCGCGAGCGGATCCGGCAGGCATTCGCAGGCGACGGCGCTGAGGAAATTGACGCATCCGAGCCGGTCACGGAAGATGCGGTCGTTCCTCGACCAATAGACTTTGCTGGGGCTGTAAGCTATGCCTGTCCCATCGCCGACTCTCCGGGGAGTGCAATTCGAACCACGTTGCTCGCAAAGGCGTGCTTTTGAGACTGTGAGGCTAACGGTTCCCAAGAACGCAAGTCCCGGGTCTCCCCAGCCTTCACTGCAGTCAACTGTCGAGACTGAACTGCCATCGACGTCCCGCTAGTCCTAAACCCTTTGACTGCACGAGGGCCCTGCTCCGACAGCTAAAGTATCTAAGCGATGAGGTTCGAGGTGAACGACGATCAACTGGACTCTCTACTTGACCCCGACTCCCAGGAAAAGGCTGCAATTCGCGGCGCACAACCAGCACTCATCGAAGCCTTCGGTATACGGGGCCTGTATGGCTATAGAACCATATCATTGGAATCGAACTTTGCTGCAACCATCCTCATTGCCAAAAATGGAACCGGTAAAACGACTCTTTTGGGCGCGCTAGACGCATTTCTGAGCCTTCAGATCGCCCGTCTTCGGAATTTAGAATTCGACGAAATCTTCTGCCGCATTCGTGGATGTGACGACGAACTCGTTATTTCCCACGACGATGTCGTCGAATTCCTCAGAGTACCGAGCGAAGGAGAATTTTTCACTGTTGTCAACAGGACGAAGATCGACCCGGACACATTGTTCGATTTTTTTCTAGGAGATTACAAGGAAAAATTCGAAAATTACTATGCAGACCATGATAGTCATAGCCCCGTAAATGTCATAGCCCGCGTTTACGGGCATAATTTGCGAACAGCTATAAAAGCCTGTGATGAGGCTGTAGCTTCTTTGTTTCGTCGCAACGCGAAATTTCATAACCTCCAACAAACACTTCAGAAAGCCCTCCAAGGCTACGAAATAGTATATTTACCGACATATCGCAGAATCGAGCTGGCTCTTACCGATAGTGACAGAGAGAGCCCACGCCGCCGCGCACAACCTAAGTTTAAACTAGCTACTGGAAGCCTTCATACGGGAAATATTCAATTTGGCTTATCTGACATTTCCGATCGCCTGAAAGAATTAAACAACGACATAATTATTCGGTCAAATCAGGGCTACCGCGAAATCAGCGAAAATATAATAAATGAGCTGATAGGAGGCTTCGAAGTCAAAGAAGGCGCCAGCATTCCAACGCCAGACGAGCTAAAGCTGTTTTTTGCAAGACTTGAAACTGGTGGTCGTATGATAGGGCCGTATTACCCAATTAGTGCGCCGGACTTTGATAGAATATATAGCGGAGAAGGTGTTCCGCCGGAATCAAGAAAATTCCTTTCTTACTTTCTCAGTAAACTAAACAATGTAATAAAAATCACGAAGGAGATTGAGCATCCGGTGGAGGATTTTGTCCTTAGCTGCAACAAGTATCTCTTATCCATAGAGCCGAGTACTCTTCCGGGCGACATGGCCGAGCATAATAGATTGCCGGCTACGGATGCCAAGTACCTCCGAATGGATCGGGCAGATCTTTCGGTTGCCGTGGAAAGCGTTCCCAGCAAGCGGGCGATCTCCCTGGACGCTCTTTCGTCTGGTGAGAAGCAGATGATCTCGCTTTTTGCGAGGCTCTATTTATATCCAAAGAGAAAGATAGTACTTATTGATGAACCAGAACTTTCTCTATCCATAGATTGGCAGAAGGGTATACTTGTAGATGCCCTCTTGGCTCCCCAGTGCGAGCAGGTAATCGCCATCACGCACTCGCCTTTCGTCTTTGACAATTCACTTGAGAGATTTGCCCGATCGCTCCGGGTCACCGTTAGCCAAAGCCCGGGTCCGGAGGCGCCTACTCTCCCACTGGGGGATGACGGGACGGCTGATGGTGACTGAAGACGCCGGAGATTCGCTCCTCAAGAGTATGATAGCTGCGCGGACCCGCCCGGCGGTCCTCAAGACCAAACTCATAAACCTCCGGTCTTCATATCCTCAGGGTCCCATATTTGCCGTCGAGGGTGATGATGATAAAATTGTGTACTCACATTGGATAAGGCGCGCGTCTCCGAATTTAGCCTACGAATTTTTTGTCTGCGGTGGTAAACGGGATGTGAGGTCGTTGAAGAATGCCCTTTCACGTGACCTTGCCGGATTGGACTCTGATATATTTTTCCTAGTTGACCGTGACTTCGACGACCTTGACGGTTTTGCTGATGATAAATCTCTATTTATGTTAGATACGTACTCTGTAGAGAATTATTTAGTAAGAGAAGATGTCCTAGATAGCTGCCTTAGAGAAGCGTTCCCCTGCCACGGGGAACCAGAAATTCGTGACGGCATCGGTGCGATATTCAAGAACGATTATCTTGAATTTTTGAAAATATCAAAGGAGATCAATAGAAGAATCTTTATCGCGCGGAGGTTGAAATTTGATATAGATGGCCTGATTCCGAGTTCTCTTACTCCCATTGCAATTATATCCTTGGGTGACATCAAGCGTTCTGACGCCAAGGTCGCTGAGACGATTCCGTTCGAAGTGGAGCCTACCGAGGCGGAGTTGCAAATTTTAAGCGGCGAATTTGACGAGCTGGAGCCTGCTGGACGATATCGGGGAAAATTCGCTATCAAGTTTTTTAGCACATGGTTAAGTCTCTTGGCTGTGGAATTTCGAGCTCCGAAATTGGGTTTGTTTGGGCACTTAGCGGCTCAAGCGGGAGGAACCAGGCCAGCAGAGCTAACAATTGGTGGGTTCGCAGCTCGATCGGCAATTCCCGATGGTTTCACAGAGTTTTTGGCTTCGGCGTCACAGCCACCGGGCGCGCCCATAGCCGCCTGACACTCGGTTTTCCCCTTCTCCTGCAACATCAGCTTGGTCAGCGCCCGTACCAGCCTTCGCCAAGACTACGACACGAGAGCGGGCGCCAAGCACGTGCCTAGCACCGCTTGCAAGGCGCCGATCAAGATGTGGCTCAGGAAGCCGCTCGACCGGGCGGCGTGAACCGCGGGAGACTCACCCAAAGGCCCGAAGGCGCTTCTACCCTCCCCGTCATGGCGGGCTTGATCCGGGGAAAACTGTGACAGTCACCATTTTTGAGTGTGCCCAATATTGATTCACGCGAAAACGCAAAGGGGTGCCAGGCACGTGCTTGGCACCACCGCCGCATTTTCGTGGGTAGGGGCCCTCCACGGGACCATTGTCCCGTGACGTCGGACGGGCTCGGCGAACTTGCTGTCCGCCGCCCCGCCGGCCGGGCCTTCGCGGCTCTCCGCCCAAGCTGCGGTTTGCTGCGCAAATCCTCGCTTAGGCTCGGCGCTGCAGCGCCTCACCCCGTCGCCATTTGACGTGCCGCCTCCGCTATAAAAGCCGAGCGCGTGAGCTTTCGGTCGGCGGCGCTGCGGTCGATGAGGTTCAGCGTATTCTCGTCCAGCGTGACGTTGACTCGCTTTGTCCGCCCAGCGGGAAGCAAGGCGGGCAGCAGCATCACTGCGTCGGCCTCCGCGAAATCCTCCTTCAATCCGCGGTCCGCCTTCAGCTGCTTGAGCGTTCGGGCGCGGGGGAGCTCGCCGCCGTGATCGATCAAGGCCGCCAGATGATCCGTCAGCACGCGACGCGCGACTGCTGCGGCCTTTTCGAGATCCTCGGTTTCGGCGTGGGCGGTGAAGCCTGGAACGTCGGGGATGGTGAAGCCATAGCCGCCGGCGTCGCCGAAGATGAGCGCGATATAATAAGCCATATTCATGCTCCCATTCCGGAGCCCGCCGGCGCGCGATGCCGGCGGCTCGTTCTCAAATCTCAAAACCCATGCCGGCCGGGCGGATCACCACCCCGCCACCCTGGCGATCGCCCGCTTGAGGCTCTTGCCGAGCGCCTTCCGGGGATGGGGGACGGTGATCAGATTCCGCTCCCCGTCCTTCTTGAAAGTGACGTGGCTTCCCTTCCTCGACACTTCCACCCAGCCGTCCTTCTTGAGCCGGCGGATAATCTCCTCACTTTCCTTCATCGGCCTCCATCCCGAACGCGTGTGTATATATATACGCACGAAAGAGCGAATGCAAGATTGGGGAGCCCACTTAAATACACATCGGATCTCCTATAATCGCCTTATGCTCGGCTCTGCCGGCTGCGGGGCGAGCATCAGCTCGGTGAGCGCCCAGACCATCGCGTCGGCGCGGTCGGGGCTGGTGGCGGATCTAGTGACTGTCACTAGTGACTGTCACCGACTCGCAAGGGCCCGAAGGTGCTTCTACCTTCCTCATCATGCCGGGCTTGATCCGGACGACGTGACAGTCACCATTTTGGGTAGTGACTGTCACTAGTGACTGTCACCGACTCGCTCACCGACTCGCTGCCTATGAGGAAGCCCCTGCCCCGCTGCGCTGCCGGCGCGCGCTCCCGTGGAACAAGGCGGCGGCGAGCAGCCAGAGGGTAGTGAAGCCGGCGCTGAGCAGGAGCACGCCGAGGGCGCCCATCGGCTCGTCGCGGGCGGTCGAGGGGGCGGTGGCGATGGCGAGGCCGAGCAGCGCCTGCAGGCCGGCGACGGCGAGCATCGCCCGCGCCATGCCCTCGGCACGGAGGCGGGCGGTGAAGGCGCAGGCGGCGGCGGCGGCGACGACGAGGTAGAAGCCCTGGTTGACCGGATTGTCCTCGCGGCCGACGATGCCGACGGCGAGGTTGATCCAGATTTCGGCGAAGGCGGCGGCGAGCGCGGCCGCGGCGCCGATCCGATAGAAGGTCCGCCCCGGCCTGCCCGCCATGCTTCCGTGCCTCCCTCCCGCGCGATCGAGCCGCCACCCTGCCCGATCGGACCGGCGGGGAAAAGCGGCAAAGCCCGGCGGCCGGATTCCCGCCGGCGCGGGAATGCCCTAGGAGGGGGCATGAAGCGCGCCCTGAGCCTCCATCCGGCGTCGCCGCCCTCGCCGATCGCCCGCATCCGGGCCGAGGCGGCGCGGCTGAGCGGCGGCCGGCTGGCGCTGACCTTCATCGCCGAGGGCGACCTCGCGCGAGTGCGCATCCCCGCCCCGCGGGCGCCGGCGCGGGCCGGCGACCTGTGGCGGGGGACCTGCTTCGAGGCCTTCCTGCGCAGCCCCGGGGCCGAGGCCTATGTCGAGCTCAATTTCTCGCCGTCGGGCGAGTGGGCGGCCTGGCGCTTCGCTTCCTATCGCAGCGGCATGCGCGAGGCGGCGATCGCGGCGCCCGCGGTCGAGGCGACGGCCGCGGGCCGGCTGCTCACGGTGACGGCGCGCGCGGCGCTCGGGCCGCTGCCCGAGCTGGCGCCCCGGGAGAGCTGGGAGATCGGCCTCGCCGCGATCGTCGAGGGCGAGGACGGCGCGCTGTCGCACTGGGCGCTCGCCCATCCGCCCGGGGCGCCCGATTTTCATCATCGGGATTGCTTCGCCGCCGAACTCGCGCCAGCAGCGGCCTCATGAAATTCGGCATCGACCGGCTGCTCGAGGATTCCGCCCTGCGCGCGCCGCTGGCGGGCAGGCGAATCGCTTTGCTCGCCCATCCCGCCTCGGTGACCGAGGACCTCACCCACAGCCTCGACGCGCTCGCCGGCTGCGGCCTCAACCTCGGCGCCGCCTTCGGCCCGCAGCACGGCCTGAGGGGCGACAAGCAGGACAATATGATCGAATCGCCGGACTATACCGATCCGGTCCACGCCATTCCGGTGTTCAGCCTCTACGGCGAGGTCAGGCGGCCGAGCGGCCAGTCGATGGGCACGTTCGATATCCTGCTGGTCGACCTCCAGGACCTCGGCTGCCGGATTTACACCTTCCTCACCACCCTGCGCTACGTCCTCGAGGCGGCCGCCGCGCACGGCAAATCGGTGTGGGTGCTCGACCGGCCCAACCCGGCCGGCCGCCCGATCGAGGGGCTGAGCTTGCGCGAAGGCTGGGAGAGCTTCGTCGGCGCCGGGCCGCTGCCGATGCGGCACGGGCTGACGCTCGGCGAGGCCGGCCAGTGGTTCGTCGACACGCTCGGGCTCGACCTCGATTACCGGGTCGTCGAGATGGCGGGCTACGACCCCGCGGCCGCGCCCGGCTTCGGCTGGCCGGCGGACGAGCGGATCTGGATCAACCCCAGCCCCAACGCCGCCAACCTCAACATGGCCCGCGCTTATGCCGGCACGGTGATGCTCGAAGGCACCACCCTTTCCGAAGGGCGCGGCACGACCCGGCCGCTCGAGCTGTTCGGGGCGCCGGATATCGAGGCGCGGGCGGTGATCGCCGGGATGCGCGCGCTCGCGCCGCACTGGCTCGAAGGCTGCGCCTTGCGCGAAATCTCCTTCGAGCCGACCTTCCACAAGCATCGGGGCCAATTGTGCAGCGGCGTGCACATCCACGCGGAAGGCCGCTTCTACGACCATCGGGCGTTCCGGCCCTGGCGGCTCCAGGCGCTCGCCTTCAAGGCGATCCGCCGGCTGCGGCCCGATTACGATTTGTGGCGCGACTTTGCTTACGAATATGAGCTGGGCAAGCTCGCCATCGACGTCATCAACGGCGGCCCGGCCCTGCGCGAATGGGTCGATGACGAAGCGGCGGCGCCGGCGGACCTCGAGGCGGCGGCGGCCGCGGACGAGCGGGCCTGGGCGGAGGAGCGCAGGCGCTTCCTGCGCTATTGAGCGATGGCGGACGAGGAGGAGGAGCTGGAGATCTGGCGCAGCGGCGCCGCGAGCGGGATCGGCGGGATCGATCCGGCGGCGCCCGCGATCGTCCTCCATTTGCCCAAATATCCGCACAATGTCGGCCAGATCGTCCGCCTCGCCAGCGCGTTCGGGATCGCCCAGGTCTGGTATAGCGGCGACCGCATCCGCGAGGCGCTCGGCGCCCGGCTGCCGCGCGAGGAGCGGATGCGCCGCTACCAGGACGTGGTGCTGATCAACCATCCGGACCCGCTCGCGCGGATCTGCGAGGCCGTGCCCGCCGCCCGCCCGGTCGCGGTCGAGCTTCGGCCCGGCGCCGAGAGCCTCGTCGATTTCCACCATCCCGTCGGGCCCGACGAGCCGCCGGTCTACGTTTTCGGCCCCGAGGACGGGTCGCTGCCCGGGGCGGTGCTGAAGCGCTGCCATCGCTTCGTCGTCATTCCTTCCTACGAATGCCTGAACCTGGCGACCTCGGTCGCGGCCCTGCTCTACGACCGGATGGCGAAGATGGCGCCGAGCGAGCGCCCGTCGATCCGCGACCGCCGGCCGAAGCGCTCCGGCAAATAATTCACCAATAATGCCAACGATTTCGAGAGCCTTGCCTCGCTAAGCCCGCCGCCTTCAGGGAGGGAGCGATTCATGGCACGACAGGCAAAGCGAGCGGCGAACCAGAACGAGAGCATCGCCGGCATCACCGGCACCGAGGGCGACGACGATTTCCTGATCACCGCGCCGGCCGCGGTCGACGGGCTCGGCGGCTTCGACACGATCCGCTTCGACTTCACTTATTCGACCGTCGGCATCCGGCTCGATCTCAGCGGCCTGTGGACCGGCGGCGTCGGCACGCTCAACGGCTTTGCGCTGCGCAACCTCGAAACGGTCGGCTCGGCCTATCCCGCCTCGGACAGCGAGAACGTCTTTCTGCTCGGCAGCCTGCTGAACGACAGCTTCATCCTCGGCGCCGCCTATCCGCACCGCGCCGTGGTCTTTACGTTCGAGGGCGACGATCGGATCGTCGGCCCCGATACGGCGATGGACGACCCCGGGATCCATCACTTCCTGGACGGCGGCAGCGGCGACGACGTCGTGATCGGCGGCGCCTGGAACGACGATATTCTCGGCGAGGGTGGCGACGACCGGCTGTTCGGCGGCGGCGGCGACGATTTCCTCTACGGCTATGCGGGCCGCGATACGCTGCACGGCGGCGCCGGCGACGACTATCTGAACGGCGAGGCGGACGACGACCGGCTGTTCGGCGACGACGGCGACGACCGGATCGAGGCCTCGTCCGGCAGCGACCGCGTCGACGGCGGCGCCGGCTCCGACACTGTCGAATATTATGGCGCGGAAGGGGGCGTCGCCGTCGATCTGCAGACGGGCACCGCCGGCGAGAGCGCGGGCGGCTTCGTCGACCGCCTCGTCTCGATCGAGAATGCCGCGGGCAGCGTCCATGCCGACGTGCTGAGCGGGTCGAACGCGGCCAACCGCCTGCTCGGCGATGCCGGCGACGACCTTTTGTCCGGCCGCGGCGGCGACGACATCCTGGCCGGCGGCGCCGGCGCCGACCGGCTCGAAGGCGGCAGCGGCGCCGACCTGTTCGTCTTCGCCGAGGCCGATGCGGGACGCGACGTCATCGCCGATTTCGACGCCGCCGAAGGCGACCGGATCGACCTTTCCGGCATCGATGCGGATCCCGTCACCTGGTGGGCCGACGACGCCTTCACCTGGGTCGGCGCCGCCGCGTTCAGCGGCGCGGCGGGCGAATTGCGCGTCGCCGCGGCCGACGGCGGCTGGGAGGTGAGCGGCGATATCGACGGCGACAGGGTGGCGGACTTCGCGATCCTGGTCGCTTCCCCGGCGCCGCTGACTGCGGGCGACTTCGTCCTCTGAGCGGATCGACGATCGTCGGCGCGAATTTGCCGTATTCTCCAAGATTTGCGATAATATCTTCTTCTAACTCACGTCCATCGCGTACTAGTTGTAATACACGCCGATAGTTGCTGCACACGGTCTATTTGATTCGGAACAGAATTAGTGATAGACCCTGTTTTCGACTCGGCACGAGTCACTTCCCGGGTTGCTGTGCAAGCTTGACCGATCGCCAGTCATTTGGCGATCGCGCAGGCGCGCGCCCGAGGAGGCTCAGATGAATAATTCCGCAATCACCGCGTTCCGTCCGTTCGCCGGGCGATCGGCGATCCTGGCCCTGGCGCTGCTGTGGAATCCGGGAGCGGCGTCGGCCGGGTCGACGACGGTCACGGCCGTCAAGGACGGTGTGGGGCCGGGGATCCCCGCCAGCTTCCATCTCGAGGCGGACCAGTGGGTCCGCTTCCAGGCAGCCTTCGCCGGCGAGCCCAAAGCCCTCTGGATCCATGGCCCCGTCTCGAACTACCAGGTTACGACAGGGACGCCCGTCGGCTGCCTGCAGCTTGGCGGCCCCGCGACCTACCATATCATGATCGAGGATCCGAAAATGGGTCCCGGGACCTACACGATCAGATACGCCCCGACGGGCAATGGCAACTCCAGCGCCGACAATGGCTGCCAGGAGGGCCACCTCACCGGTGAACCGCACGTCACCACCGTCAATGGCGTACGCTACGACTTCCAGAGCGCGGGCGAGTTCGTCGCGCTGCGGGGCGAATCCGGGATGGAGATCCAGACCCGGCAGACCCCGCTCCCGGCGCTGCCGCCCGTCGCCGACGGGCATAGCGGCCTGACCGCCGGGGTGGCGCTCAATTCGGCGGTCGCCGCCCGGGTCAACGACCACCGGGTCACCTATCAAATGGGCCCGCAAACGACGGCCGGCGCGGCGCCCGCGCTCGAGCTCCGGGTGGACGGCGCCCCGACCGTGCTCCGCTCCGACGGGCTGGCGCTGGGCACGGGCGGACGGCTCTCGCCTTTGCCCGACAACGGCATCAGGATCGATTTTCCCGACGGCACGACCTTGGCCGTGACCGCCAATCTCTGGCCGGCGGCGAGCCTGTGGTACCTCAATCTCGACGTCTCCCACACGCCGGCGCACCAGGGGATCATGGGAACGATCGCGCGGCGGAACTGGCTGCCGGCGCTTCCCGACGGCAGCGAGCTGGGCCGGCGGCCGCGCTCGGCCCATCAGCGTTATGTCGATCTCTACCAGAGGTTCGCCGACGCCTGGCGGGTGACCGACCGCACCAGCCTGTTCGATTATGAGCGCGGCACCTCGACCGCCACCTTCGCGCTGGCCGGCTGGCCGGGCGAAGCCGGAGCCGTCGCGGTCGCCGGGCGGGCCGCGGTGCGGCCGCTGGGCGGGGCGGCGGCGCGGCGCGCCTGCCGCGGCATCGCCGGCCGCAACCTGAGACGGGATTGCGTGTTCGACGTGCGGGCCACGGGCGATCGCGGCTTCGCCGCGAGCTATGCGCGCGTCGAGCGGGTTCGCGGCGGCATGACCGCGACCCGCCTGGAGAGCCTCCCCGATCGGGGCAACGACGCCGGACGCGCGGCCTTCGCGGCGACGGTCGACCGGCCGGCGCGGAGCGGCCGAGCCGCCCTGGCGGGCGGCGTCCAGTTCACCGTCGACGGCGTCGACAGCGGCGCGCCGGTCAGCCTCGGCGCTGGCGGCCGGGCCTCGTGGCAAGCCCCGCGCCTTGACGCGGGCGAGCATCGGATCGGCGCCCGCTACATCCCCGCTGCCGGCAGCGCCTTCCTGCCGAGCGAAGGCTTCGCAATCCCCCACGTCGTCCGGCCGGGCTATTGACGAGGCCGGGCAGCGGCTGAACGAAGGACCTACGCCTTCCGGCTCAGCGTCCGCATCGCCTCGTCCAGCCCCTCCAGCGTCAGCGGGTACATCCGGTCCCGCATCAGCGTCCGCACCACCTGGATCGAGCTGGTATAGCCCCAATATTGCTCGGGCACCGGGTTGAGCCAGACCGCGGCCGGATAGGTGGTCGTCAGCCGCTGCAGCCAGGCGGCGCCCGCTTCCTCGTTATAATGCTCGACCGAGCCGCCGGCATGGGTGATCTCATAGGGGCTCATCGAGGCGTCGCCGACGAAGACGAGCTTGTAATCGTGGCCGTATTTGTGGAGCACGTCCCAGGTCGGCGTGCGCTCGCTGGTGCGGCGGCGATTGTCCTTCCACAAGGCCTCATAGGGGCAATTGTGGAAGTAGAAGAATTCGAGATTCTTGAACTCGGACGTGGCCGCCGAGAACAGCTCCTCGCAGAGCCGGATGTGCGGGTCCATCGAGCCGCCGACGTCGAGGAAGAGCAGCAATTTGACCGCATTGTGGCGCTCGGGGCGCATGCGGATGTCGAGCCAGCCCTTGCGGGCGGTGCCGTCGATCGTCTCGTCGAGGTCGAGCTCCTCGGCGGCGCCCTCGCGGGCGAAGCGGCGCAGGCGGCGCAGCGCGACCTTGATGTTGCGGGTGCCCAGCTCGACCTTGTTGTCGAGATTGCGGAACGCGCGCTGGTCCCAGACCTTGAGCGCGCGGCCCTGGCCGCCCTCCCCGCCGATGCGGACGCCTTCCGGATTGTAGCCCGAATTGCCGAACGGCGAGGTGCCGCCGGTGCCGATCCATTTGCTGCCGCCCTGGTGCCGCCCCTGCTGCTCGGCGAGGCGCTGCTTCAGCGCCGCCATGATCTCTTCCCACGAGCCCAGCGACTTGATCTCGGCCATCTGCTCCGGGGTGAGGTAGAGCTCGGCGACCTTCCTCAGCCATTCCGCGGGGACGGGCGCGGCACCGGCGCCGTAGCTGGCCTCGATCCCGCTGAACACCTTGCCGAACACCTGGTCGAAGCGGTCGAGCAGCCCCTCGTCCTTCACGAAGTTGGCGCGGGCGAGATAGTAGAATTGCTCGGGGCTGGCGGCGATGATGTCCGCGTCCATCGCCTCCAAAAGCGTCAGATGCTCCTTCATCGAGGCGGCAATGCCCGCGGCGCGAAGCTCGTCGACGAAGGAGAAGAACATGACGTTGCGGGCTGTACTGCGTTCAGCCCGCAACGTCACCCCGGCCTTCGGGGAGAAATGCCGTGACATCCTGTCGCCACGTCTGCCCCAACTCCGTTCGGGCTGAGCTTGTCGAAGCCCTCTTTTGCCTTGCGGCAGCGCGATAGGAAGGAAAGCCCCCTTCGACGCCGCCTGCGGCGTCGCTCAGGACAGGCTTAGACAGGCTCAGGGCGAACAGGGAAGCGGAATCCTAGATCCTAACGCCTGCGGCTCCGATGGGCCTCGATCAGCGGGGCGATGATCCAGATCGCCGTGGAGCCCATAACCACGCGGCCCCATTCCCTAATTCTGTCCGGGTCTTCGAAGCTCCCGGCCAGCAGGAACAAGCCTGCCCCGCCCACCAGGGCCACCAAAAAGGCGAGGGAGGAGAACCCGGCTAACCCCTCCCAGAAATCTTCAAATGATCGGGCCTTCCGTCGTTTCATGAGCCTATCCTAAGCCCGTCCATGAATTCCGGTCCACCGAGTCAGCGCACGCGCGTGGTTAACGTCCTTTCAACCTATTGCCCTTAGCCCCTTTCGCAGAACGAAAATCGGGGGTTCACGGTGGCAACCAGCGGGCGCGAGACGACGGACGGCAAGGCGATCAACCTGGTCGCCCGCAATTGCGGGTCGCTGGCGATCGAGTGCAGCGACGTCGCCGGCTATGTCGCCGGGGTCAACGAGCGCATCTCCGCCAACCTCGCCATGCTCGACGGGCTCGAGGACGTCACCACCCGCCTGCTCGCCGACCAGGCCCAGGTCTCCGATTCGACCGACGAGGCGCGGGTGCTCGCCGAGCAGGCGCGCGGCAAGCTCGACCAGGGCCGCGCCGCGATCGAGGACACCATCCAGGTCTTCTCGGTGCTGACCGACCTCGTCGTCCAGCTGGGCGAGCGCATGGCCGGCTTCGCCGAGGCGATGGCGCAGGTCCAGAAGGTCTCCTCCTCGATCGAGACGATCGCCAGCAAGACCAACATGCTCGCCCTCAACGCCACCATCGAGGCCGCCCGCGCCGGCGAGGCCGGGCGCAGCTTCGCGGTGGTCGCCGCCGAAGTGAAGAAGCTCGCCCACGACACCCGCGCCGCCACCGGCGAGATCGCCGGCACGATCGCCTCGCTGACCCGCGAGGCCGAGGCGGTCACCTCCGAAATCAGGATCGGGGTCGAGCAGAGCCGGGTCGCGCAATCCTCGTTCAGCCGGATCAACGACACCGTCCGCGACGTCACCGACATCGTCGCCCTGGTCGACCGCCAGACCGACGGCATCGCCCAATCGACCAGCCTGATCCAGGTCAGCGTCGACAGCGTCAAGAGCGGCCTTTCCAGCTTCGCCGCGGACGCGCGCGCCAATGGCGGCCAGTTGAAGGAAACCCAGGAGCGGCTGGCCAAGCTCGAAATGCTCTCCAACGAGATGCTCGACCGGCTCGCTTCGTCGGGGGTGCGGATCGACGACACCCCGTTCATCGAATATGCCCAGGCCGCCTGCCGCGAGATCCGCGGCATCATCGAAGCCGGCATCGACCGCGGCGAGGTCAGCCTCGAGCAGGTGTTCGACACCGATTATATCGCCATGCCCGGGACCAATCCGGTCCAGTACGAAGTCGGCTTCTGCGACTTCGCCGACCATTATGTCCGCCCCGTGCTCGACCGGCTGATGCGCGAGGAGCCGCGGCTCATCGCCACCGCCCTCACCGACATCAACGGCTATCTGCCGACCCACATTTCCGAGCGCTCGCAGCCGCAGAGCGACGATCCGGAATGGAATGCCGACCATTGCCGCAACCGCCGCAACTTCCTCGACGACATCACCCGCCGGGCGATCGCGTCCGAGAAGGAGGCGATGCTCGCCACTTACTCGATGGAGTTCAGCGGCGGCCACCTCGCGGTCAAGAACGTGTTCGTGCCCCTGTGGGTGCGCGGCCGCCGCTGGGGCAATTTCGAGCTCGCCTATCGCGACGAGGAAATCCGCACCGCCGAGGTCCGCGCCGCCGGCTGAGGGTCTCCCCTCTCCTCTCCCCGCAAGGTCGGGCTCGATCGTCCCGGAGATGGGATCGACCGGCGAGGTGCCCGTCATTCCAGCGACAGCTGGAATCTCACTTCCTTCTTCGCGCCTTTCCTTCTTCTTCGCGCCTTCGCGTGAAAAAGGCAGCATTGGTTTCACGCGAAGGACGCGAAGGACCGCGAAGGCGCGAAGAAGGAAAAAGGAGTTCCAGCTTTCGCGGGAAGGACGGTCGGGCGGACCAGGCTAGCCTTGCCGCCGCGAGATGAACGCCAGCCGTTCGAACAGCATCACGTCCTGCTCGTTCTTGAGCAGGGCGCCGTGGAGGGGCGGGATCGCCCTGGCCGGGTCCTTCGATTGCAGCACGTCGAGCGGCATGTCCTCGTGGAGGAGCAGCTTCAGCCAGTCGAGCAATTCGCTGGTGCTCGGCTTCTTCTTGAGGCCGGGGACGTCGCGGACCTGGTAGAAGATGTCCATCGCCTTGGCGACCAGGATCTTCTGGATGCCCGGGAAGTGGACGTCGACGATCGCCTGCATCGTCTCGCGGTCGGGGAACTTGATATAGTGGAAGAAGCAGCGCCGCAAAAAGGCGTCGGGCAGCTCCTTCTCGTTGTTCGAGGTGATGACCACGATCGGCCGCTCCGCCGCCCGGATCGTCTCCCTGGTCTCGTAGACGTGGAACTCCATCCGGTCGAGCTCCTGGAGGAGATCGTTGGGGAATTCGATGTCGGCCTTGTCGATCTCGTCGATCAGCAGGACGGGGAGAGCGGGCGAGGTGAACGCCTCCCACAATTTGCCGCGGCGGATGTAATTGGCGATGTCGTGGACCCGCGCGTCGCCGAGCTGGCCGTCGCGCAGCCGCGCCACCGCGTCATATTCGTAGAGGCCCTGATGCGCCTTGGTCGTCGATTTGACGTGCCATTCGATCAGCGGCGCGCCGATCGCCGCGGCGATCTCATGGGCGAGGATGGTCTTGCCAGTGCCGGGCTCGCCCTTGACCAGCAGCGGCCGCCGCAGCGTGACCGCGGCGTTGACCGCGACCTTGAGGTCGTCGGTGGCGATGTAGGAGGGGGTGCCTTCGAAGCGCATGAGGGCGGCTTAGGGGGCGAGGAAAGGCGGTGCAAGGACCCACATCGTCATCCTGACGAAAGTCGGGACCCATGAACAAGGGGGCCGCCGGGTTCGCGCAATCGGTGTTCATGGATCCCCGATCAAGTCCGGGATAACGACGAAAAAAGGGCAATGTCCCTCTTAGAGATTGAGCCGATCGTCGCAGCCGAGCTACGCACCGGTGCCGTTGGCTTACCAAGCTCACTTCGCGCCCACCATCATTTCGCCGCCGAGAGATCGCGCGCGAGGGCGTAGCGCACGATCTGACCGAAATTGAGTTTCCAGCAGTGGTGCTTTGTCCGTCGCGTATGTCGCGGAAGACTCAAGCACCAATTATCCGAAAATGCCGAATGGGCTCTCGATCCTCCTTGCAGTTCGGACAAGTCATGTTGCGGCTAGCATGAATGTCCTCGAACACGATCCCTTCGCGGGGGCAAGCCGACATACGGCGAAGGGATGATCCGCGCGCGAGATGGAAGTCTGACAAGCCTGCAAGCCCGCGCCATAGGAAATACAGAGCTGGGACAGCAAGGAGCGTCATAATCAGCCCAGCGAACTCGCTGAGCAGTTCGCCCAGGAAGGAGCCAACCCATGGCACACTTCCCAGAGCCCCAATTACCAAGCCGCCGCGCCAGAAGATGAGGACGGCTAGTGCAAAGCAAACCAGCGCTACGAAACCCCACTTGAGATTGACCGGGAACGGTCCCTGCCGTTCGGGCAGAGCGGGTGATGACCCGTCGAACTGCTTCTGACAGCGGATGCAGCCATTTGAAATCTGGGGCGCCGCCTGCACAGCCTCGGCCATGAGATCCTGGCGTGTCTTGAGGGGAACATCTTCCGCCGACTTTACATGACTGCCGATTCGGCATTCTGCCGCCGAAGGCACGTAAACGGCATAACTCAATTTGCACGCCTGACAGTTGGCTCGACGCGGTACCCAGACCTCAAGCTCAAGGGAATGATCGGTAGGAATCTCGGCACCCCCGATCTCCATATTCGTCTGGGTCGCTCTGAACGTGTAGAATACGTTTAGCTCTGGCGCGATGTAGGGGTTTAATGGGATCCGGGTGCGCTGGTCTCGGCCGAGGTTGAAAACCACTTGTCCGATTCCGACTATGGCCAGAAGAATCGCCCCGAACGATAGAGTGCTCCATCCCGATGCGAGGAGCATGATCCAGGCAAAAAATGCCAGGCTTCCCGGAACGACGACGCAGTACAATATCATTCCGACCCGCGTCTGAAGATCCCACCAACGGTCGAAGGATTGAAAAATTGGACGCGAAAGAGCGACAACCGCGAATGGAAGCAGGAGAAAAACCAGAGCGATTGAATTGGCGAGCTTGATCCAGGGTGACATCAGCCAGGACCGCCCAGATGGGTTGAGGTGAAGGCGGACCGCTCGCTGAATGGAACCGACTGACTCGGGCCGGTCCGATACATAGATCGCGGCCAACACCATCTTCTCGGTCAACGGTGCAAGGATATAGCCGCGTCTGTGGTCTGGTGCTTCGTACACGACCATGGGAAAGCGATTGTTCCAAAGGAGATCGACGAGCGAAAAAGCGGCCGGCCAAGACAAATCCGTGCCCGGCGTGGAAGCGCCGCCCGTGATTCGCTGATAGTCTCTCTGCAAGGCGGCGAGGTCGATGATACCTTCTCCCGAGGTCGTGTGGAGACGAAAACTGGCCTGGATGCTACCCGATCGGACGACGCAGTCGCGCCCGTCTCGCGTGCCACGCGATTGCGCGCTGGAGGGCGCCTCGATCATAACGATCTGCCACCCACAAAGCTGGGCATTGTCGGTCGAGCGCCACAGATCCGCCTTTACGAGCAACGCGCAAAAGCCGACGATAATGAGGGCAATGACCAGACGGCCTCTGAGATTGGATTCACCTCCTTTTACGGGGGATTTGCCTTCTTCTACGGGGACTGGCTGGGCGGAAACCACGCCTTGGCCGGTGTCCCTCAAGGCTTCGTGCCACGTGCTGTAGGTCCTGCCGCTCCGGGCCTGCCACCTCCCGGAACCAACGTCGCGCGGATATTGCGCCTTCCTCAGCTTGTCGGCCATCGACAGTCTCCCCGGTCATTCCCCCGCCACCTCATCCAGCGGCTCGTCCGGCGCGTCGTTCACAACGTTGCCGGCCCGATCGGAGAAAAACCACGATCCCGACGATCAGCGCCCAGCCGGCGACGCCGTCACTATCCGCCTGCCTTGTAGGCGCGGACATATGTGCGAACTCCCCCCGAAGACTCGCTCCCTTGTGCGGCATTGTAACTGCGCGAGGAGAACTAGCAATCATTCACGCTATTTGATTCAAACTTCGCCGAAATTGCGCTTGTTGGCTTCTGTTCGGGGCGTAACTTCGCCCGCCGGGGGAGGGTCGCTGAGTACGGCGATCATCGGGACTGACACAGACTTTTTAGCAGCGCAGCGCGCCGCCGGTTGGGTCCGGCAATTCTATCCAGATGTGATGGCCGCGCTTGACCGCGAGGCGGCCCGCGGGTGGAGGAAGAAAGCTGAGATCCCGGCTTGCGCCGGGGTGACGGCCTGTGCCGTCAATACTCCCCCCGCGCCTGCTGCCGAGCCTCGAGCAAATCCCACAGCGCCCGATGCTGCAGCGCCAGCTGCTGCGCCCCGAACAGCAGCGCCCGCTCGCTCCCCACGGCGCCGTCGGCGACCTCGCGGAGGAGCTCGCCATTGCCGAGGGTCAGCGGGCGCGGCTCGACGCCGAGCCGGGCGGCGGCGGCGTCGAGGATGATCCGGATCGCGGCCCAGTCGGCGGCGAAGGCCAGAGCGGCGCCGAGCGCGCAGCCGCGCCGGTCCGATTGGGCGAGGGTGGCGAGGGCGCCGCGCTGGGCGAGGATCGCGGTCTCGCTGCCGGCGCCGCCCGGGGTGGAGGGGATCGGCCCGGCGGCGACCGAGAGCCGGGTCAGATAGAGCCGCTCGTCGGCCATCGCCTCGGTGGCGGTGCCGAGCCAGGCGCGGCCGCCCGGCTCGACGGTGCGCATCGCGGCATGATCGACGATGCCCGGATGGCGGCCGTGGAGGGCGCAGAGGAAATGGATCGAATCGGCGAGATTGCGGGCCGCGTCATGGCCGCGGCGGAGCGCGTCGCTGCCGAAATAGGCGTGGCTGGCGGTGCCGTGCTCGGCGACGCAGGCGAGCAGCAGCGCCCCGGTGCGGGTGCCGCGGGCCGTCTCGACCGATCGTGTTGCCATGCCGTCCTCCGCAGCGCGCTCCCCACGCGCTGTGGCCACTGCCTACACCCGGCGGCGTAAAGAGGAGGTTTACAAGCCTGCGGGGAGCTGTGGGCGGGGAAAAAAGGGGGCAGTCACGGTGACTGCCCCTCATTCGTTGCCCGGCGGTCGGTCTATAGGCCGAAATAGGCCTTCAGGGATTGGTGGGTGATCGGCGACACGCGACCGATATGGTCGACATATTTCTCGCCCCGATAGATTCCCTCGTCGTTCCACCAGATGAGCAACGCTTCGGAATCGCCCAGAATTGCGCGGGTGCGGCGGGTGATAGCCGACCAGATGCCGCGCAGATCCATATAGTCCTGGGCGCCGGCCACGGCCGCGATCACATCCTTCATGTGAAAATCCGGCCCGTCGCTGGCCGCGATCACGCGCAGCGCGGACAGCGTCCTCGGGTTCTTAGTTAGCTTGCGGACCATAGCGACGGTCAGGTCCGGCGGGCCGTCGTCGGCGGGGACCGGCGCTGGCGCCGCAGCGCGGGCGCGGTCCGAACCGGCCGCCGGCATCAGGCCGAAATGGCTCAGAATTTCCGTCCGAGTAGCGACGGAGAAGCCCGCTACCGCAGCGGTCGAAAGAAGCAAAGCGTCCATGAATCGGTTCCCTTTCGGTCATTACGATTCGGTCAGCGAATCGTTACCGGCGCCTTAAGAGCGCGCTAGACGATCCGCAAGCGATAATTACGATTGGATTCGAGTCGTAATGAACCGTATCACGAGCCCTCAGGCCGCGGCGGCTTCTGCCGAGCAAGAGGAAAAGCGAGCCAACGGCAGATAGTCGGCCGGATCGAGCCCGCATTCCGGGGTCGCGTAGAGCGCGATTCCGGCGGCCACAGCGGCCAGCAGGCGGCGCGGCTCGGCGGTGAGCGTCGCCGGATGGAGGATGGCGCCGATGCCGTCGAGCCAGGCGGGGCCGAAATCGCGCCGCTCGATCGCGACGCCGTCCCAGAAATCCGGCCCTTCGAGCATCGCCCCGAACACGACCAGCGGGCCGGCGAGCGAAGCGGCGAGCGCGCGGACGATGTCGGGCCGCTGGCGGGCGATGGTGGGCCCAAGGAAGGCGACCCGCTCGCCCGGGGCGCGGGCGGCGGCCGGCGGCCGGTGCCAGGCGAGGCGCAGCGCCCGGTCCGGGAACAAGGCGGCGAGGCCGTGATGGGGGGTGATAATGCGGCGGGCGCGGGCGAGCAAAGCCGCCTCGCGCGCGACCAGCTCGGGATCGGCGCGGAAATCGGCGATCGTGGATGATTCGCCCATCTCGGCCGCGGCGGCGTCGAGGCGGCGGTGGATCTCGGCGAGCGGGTAGCGGCTCATGACGACGTCGAAGCTGCGCCCGCCGAGCGCGCCCGCCTCGTCGAGCCAGGGCAGCCAGGCCTGCGCCACCACCAGATGGCCGGCGCGCCAGTCGATCGCCCGCGCCAGCGCCCGGGCGACGGCGCGGTCGTGGGCGAGATAGGCGCGCTGGCGCACCCCGCCCGGCGCCCGGGCGACGCGGCGCATGGCGAGGTGGCGGGAGAAGGTGGCGAGCGCGGCGCGATGCTCGGCCGGGCCGGGCCAGCGATAGCGGGCGGGCCTCCCGCCCCACAGGCCCGGCGCCAGCAATTGGTCGCCGGGCCGCAGGGCGGCGGCGACCATGCTCGCATATTCGGGCCAGACCTCGTCGAGCACCCAGGCGATCCGCGCCGCCGCCGGCGCGCCGACCGCGTGGCGGCGGTTCATCGCGCAGCCGGTCTCGTCGCAGCTGGCGCAGCTGCGCGGTGCCGCGGCCGTCATGGCGAAAGCGCCGCGAAACGGGGACACGTACTTTCTGCCCCGAAAGGTACCTGTCCCCATTCGGTCATGGCAGCGCGTCCAGGCGGACGATCAGGGTGGTCTCGGTCAGCGCCGCGCCGATCCGCAGCCGGCAGGGCGCGCGGAAGCGGAAATCGATATAGTTCCAGAACACGGTGGCGTCGGTGGCGGCGTCGATGAAGAAGCCTTCGGGATGGACGCTGTGCGAGTGGCGCTCGACGATCTCCATGCCGGCGCGGTGGGCGACCCGCGACAGCGCGTTGGTCAGCTGGCAGATGCCGCCGCCGATCGACGGGATCATGCAGCCGAGGCGAAGCTCGCGCCCGGTGACATAGCCCTTCGCCCGGCTGGTCCGCCCGGCGGCGCGCCAGAAGCTGAAAATCTCGCCGGGCTCGAGCACCAGCCCGTCGATCGCGGCCGCGGCGATGCGCAGATTCTGCACCTTGCCGAGCTCGAGCTCGCGCTCGCGCGGATCGGCGAGGCTGTAGAGCCGGTGCTCGTCGAAGGCGAGCGGGGCGGCGCCGGCGGGGAGCGCGGCGAGGCGGCGCAGCGGCGGCTCGCGGCCGAGCGCGTTGCGCAGGCCGCGGCGGGCGATCAGCAGCCGCGACTTGGCCCAGAAGACGGCGTTGGCCAGCGCCGAATGCGCCGCGCCCGGATCCGCCGCCAGCCCTCTCGTCGCCATCCCCATTTCCCCGCCCGAATACGGCCGGAATCTACTGCGCCGCCGCCCGATTAGAAAGCCCGCGCGTGCGGGGATGACTGGGAAAGATGCGCGGGCTAAGGCCAAGGCGATGACCGAATATCGTTCCGAGCTGCTCCGCACCCTCGCCGGGCGCGGCTATATCCACCAGGTCACCGACGCCGGGGGCCTCGATTCGCTCGCCCGGGCGCAAATCGTCCCCGGCTATATCGGCTTCGACGCCACCGGCCCGTCGCTCCATGTCGGCAGCCTCGTCCAGATCATGCTGCTGCGGCGGCTGCAGCAGGCCGGGCACAAGCCGATCGTGCTGATGGGCGGCGGCACCACCAGGATCGGCGATCCTTCGGGCAAGGACGAGAGCCGCAAATTGCTGACCGATGCCGAGATCGGCGCCAACATCGCCTCGATCAAGCGGGCGTTCGAGCATTTCCTGACCTTCGGCGACGGTCCGGCCGACGCGATCATGGTCAACAATGGCGACTGGCTCGACGCGCTCGACTATATCCCGTTCCTGCGCGAGGTCGGCACCCGCTTCACGATCAACCGGATGCTGACCTTCGACAGCGTCAGGCTGCGCCTCGATCGCGAGGAGCCGATGACCTTCCTCGAGTTCAACTACATGATCCTCCAGGCCTACGATTTCCTCGAACTGTCGCGGCGCACCGGATGCCGGCTGCAGATGGGCGGCTCGGACCAGTGGGGCAATATCGTCAACGGCATCGAGCTCGCCCGGCGCAGCGACGGCAGCCAGCTCTACGGCCTGACCACGCCGCTGATCACCACCGCCGACGGCGGCAAGATGGGCAAGACCGAGAAAGGCGCGGTCTGGCTCAACCCGGACCTGCTGAGCCCGTACGATTACTGGCAATATTGGCGCAACAGCCAGGATGCCGACGTCGGCCGCTTCCTGCGCCTGTTCACCGATCTGCCGCTGGCCGAGATCGCCCGGCTGGAAGCGCTCGGCGGCGCCGAGATCAACGAGGCGAAGAAGACGCTGGCCGACGCCGCGACGGCGATGGCGCATGGCGCGGAGGCTGCCGCGGGCGCGGCCGAGACCGCGCGCCGGACCTTCGAGGAAGGCGCCGCCGGAGACGCCTTGCCGGTTCTGAGGAACGCGGATGGACTTCGACTGGTCGAAGCACTTACCGGACTCGGGCTCGTCGCCTCCAAGAACGAAGCGCGGCGCCTGGTTGCCCAGGGCGGTGCCCGCGTGGATGGAGAAGTGGTGAGCGAGGACGTGAACATTCGAGTGACCGGGGACGTTCGAATCTCCGCGGGCAAGAAGAAGCACGGTCTGCTCAAGCCCTAGCCCGTCATTCCAGCGCAAGCTGGAATCTTCCTTCTCCTTCGCGCCTTCGCGATCCTTCGCGTTCTTCGCGTGAGAATTCGGCGGCTGGTTTCACGCGAAGGCGCGAAGGACCGCGAAGGACGCGAAGAAGGAAAGAAGAAGCGGGATTCCAGCTTGCGCTGGAATGACGGGGCTAGCCGCCGCGCAGCAAGCCCACCGCGGCGTCGCGCTCCATCAGGTAGAGCAGGATTCGTGCCGCCCCGCCCCGCTCGCCTTCGAGGCCGCCGTCGCGGTCGACGAGGAGGCGGGCGTCGTCCATCGCCATCGGCGCGAGGTCGGCGATCTGCTCGGGGCTGGCGAGGCGGAACTGGGCCTCGCCGGACTGGCGGGTGCCGAGGATCTCGCCCGCGCCGCGCAGGCGCAAATCCTCCTCGGCGATGCGAAAGCCGTCATTGGTCTCGCGCATCAGGGTGAGCCGGGCGCGGGCCGTCTCGCTCAAGCTATTGCCGCGCAGCAGCAGGCAGATGCTGTGCTCGGCGCCGCGGCCGACCCGCCCCCGTAATTGGTGCAATTGGGCGAGGCCGAAACGGTCGGCATGCTCGACCACCATCAGCGAGGCATTGGCGACGTCGACCCCGACCTCGATCACCGTCGTCGCCACCAGCACCTTGACCGCGCCGCTCTGGAAGGCGGCCATCACCCGGTCCTTCTCCGGCCCCTTCATCCGGCCGTGGACGACCCCGACCTTGTCGCCGAAGCGCAGGCGAAGCACCTGCGCGCGCTCCTCGGCCGCGGCGAGATCGAGCGCCTCGCTCTCCTCGACCAAAGGGCAGACCCAATAAGCCTGGCGGCCCGAAGCGAGGTGGCGGCCGAGGCCGTCGATCACCTCGGCCAGCCGCTCCTCGCTGATCACCCTGGTCTCGACCGGCTGCCGCCCGGGGGGCATCTCGTCCAGGCGGCTGACGTCCATCTCGCCATAATGGGTGAGCGTCAGGGTGCGCGGGATCGGGGTCGCGGTCATCACCAGCAGGTGCGGCGGCCGCTCCGCCTTTGCCGCCAGCATCATCCGCTGGGCGACGCCGAAGCGATGCTGCTCGTCGACCACGGCGAGGCCGAGCTTCTTGTAGGACACGTGCTGCTGGAAGATGGCGTGGGTGCCGACGAGGATGTGGATCGAGCCGTCGGCGAGGCCCATCAGGCAGGATTCGCGCGCCCGCCCCTTCTCGCGGCCGGTCAATATGGCGACGGTGACCGGCAGGCCGGCGAGCATCCGGCCGAGCGTCTCGTAATGCTGGCGGGCGAGGATCTCGGTCGGCGCGAGCAAAGCCGCCTGGGCGCCCGCCTCGACCGCGGTCAGCATCGCCATCAGCGCGACCAGGGTCTTGCCCGAGCCGACGTCGCCCTGGAGCAGGCGCAGCATCGGCACCTCCTGCTCGAGGTCGCCCGCGATCTCGGCGAAGGCGCCGCGCTGGGCCGAGGTCGGCTCGTAAGGCAGCTTCAAATTGCCGAGCAGGCTGCCGTCGCCGTTCAACGGCACGCCCTTGCGCCGGCGCGAGGAGGCGCGGACCAGCATCAAGGCGAGCTGATTGGCGAACACCTCGTCATAAGCGAGCCGCGAACGCGCGGCCGCGGCGGCGGGATCGCGATGGGCGGTGTCGAGCGCCTCGGCCCAGTCCGGCCAGGCCTGCTGCGCCTTGAGGCTCGGCTCGATCCATTCGTGGAGGTCCGGGGCCCTTGCCAGCGCCTGGCCGGCGAGATCGGCGAGGCGATGGTTGGTGAGCCCTTCGGAGAGCGGATAGACGGGCTCGCGCTCGGGAATCTGCCCGGCCTCGCCAAGTTTGACCACATGATCGGGATGGACGATCTGCAATTCCTGGCCGTAGCGGTCGAGCCGGCCCGAGACGATCCGGGTCTCGCCCAGCGGCAGCTGCTTCTTCCCCCAGCCCGGATTGTTGAAATAGGTCAAAGTGACATAGTCGCCGCCCTCGTCCTCGGCGAAGATCCGGAACGGGCCGCGGCCGCCGCCCTGGCGGTAGTCGCGGGCGGTGAGCGCGATCGTGATCGTCCGGCCGACATCGGCCTCGTCGAGCCGCGCCACCCGCTTGCGGTCGATCCAGCTGACCGGCAGATGGAACAGGATATCGACGACCCGATCGAGCCCCAGCCGGTGCAGCGGCTTGGCGAGCTGCGGCCCGATGCCCTTCAGCACCTCCACCTCGGCGAACAGCGGATTGAGAATGGCGGGGCGCATGGGCGGGTGGTAGCAAGTCGGCGGCCGCTGGGGGAGTCAGGGTCTGCCAGACCCCTCTCCCGTCACGCCGGCGAAATTGACGAGGTACGCAATGCCCCGCACTGCGTAGCCATGTCCGGGGGACATGGCGGCCTCGTCAATGGGGTCCATGCTGCCGCGGCGCCAGGCGCGGTCTCCGCATGGATGCCGGCCGGCGCCGGCATGACGGCAAGCCGCGCGGTGGGTGCGGCTCAAACGAGGTCCTCGGGCTGGAAGGGAAAGGGTTTCGACCGAAGCCATTGCGAAAGCACCCATTTGCGGCCGCGCGTCGGCGGCAGGCCGCAATGCCGGGTGTTGAAATCCGGGGTGCCGTCCGGCAGCACGTTGACGAAGACGATAGCGTCTCCGACCCCGCCCCGAAACCGCACGTCGGCATCGGGGAAGTGCGTTTCCGCACCCTCGAAGTCCGTGTTCAGATAGGTGACGATCGTTGCCGTGCGCTGCCCCATCGACCGCAGCTCGGGCTGAAATTCCGGTGCCCGGGGATCGATATAATCGACGTGCATGCCGAATTCCTGTCCCGGCTCATAGCTGATGATGTTCGGCGGCTCATGATAGTCGACGGGCAGGCTGACGAGGCGCGCGGCGCGTTCCTGGATGATCGCCAGGACGAGGTCGCGATCGCGGGGGCCGAAGGCGAAGTCGCGGGCCGAGCGCACCGCCCCCACCTCGCCGGCCTGGTTCACCGAAGCGGCGACCAGCCGGTCGCGGGCGCGATCGATCAGCCATTCGGCAAATCCCGGCGGGGCAAAGCCGCGGCAGGCGGCGATCGCCGCGACGCTGGTCAGCCGCTCGACCCGCGGCGGCTTCAGCAGCTCGTCGATCGGCGCCTGCGACACCAGCGCGAGCTGCCGCTGCGCCCCCTCCTCCCCGGCTTCGGCCGCCCTGGCCAGCAGGCCCAGCGCGTCCGCCCAGCTCTGCGGGCGGTGCCATCCATAGGCCGCCCGCACAGCCTGTTTCGCCAGCGCCTCGTCAGTCATTGCACCGCGATGATCGCATGGCGCGCCGGGATTGAGAACAGGGGATTGAGGATGCCCGGGCGCATGGCTTTGTCCCGCTGTGCCCCAAATCGTCATTCCGGCGAAAGCCGGAATCTCACTTGCTCTTTTCCTTCTTCGCGTCTTCGCTTCTCCTTCGCGCCTTCGCGTGAAACCAACGGCCGAATTCTCACGCGAAGGACGCGAAGGAGAAGCGAAGGCGCGAAGGAGAAGGGATTGAGCAGGTGCGAACTGCTCAATTCCAGCTTTCGCTGGAATGACGAAGAGGGGGAGGCTACAGCGCGGGCGTTCGAAGCCGCCTGGATTCCCCAGCGCGGCCTTTTTGGCGTGGAGATTATGGACCGCGACGACCGCCTCAAACGCCTGCGCTTCCGCAGCTGCCATCGCGGCGTGCGCGAGGCGGATCTGCTGGTCGGGGGCTATTTCGAGCGCTGGCACGGCGCCTGGTCGGAGGCGGACATGGCCTGGTTCGAGGCTCTGCTCGAGGAGCAGGACGCCGACATCCTCGGCTGGGCGCTGGGAACCGCGCCGGTGCCGGAGCGCTGGGCCGGGACGATGATGACCCGCCTCCAACGCCTCGACTACGTCAAGCCCGCCTAGCGTGAGCGACCTCCACAAAATCCTCAGCGCCAGGGCGCCGGTCACGCTTGCCGGCGTGCCGTCAGGCTTCATGCCGTGGCTGGCGGCCGATCTCGCGCGGGCCGCGACAGGCCGGGCGGTGGTGATCGCGCCGGACGAGGCGGCGATGCGGGCGCTGGCGGATGCGGCCCATTATTTCGCCCCCGAGCTCGAGCTGCTGACCTTCCCGGCCTGGGACTGCCTGCCCTACGACCGCAGCTCGCCGTCGCTGCGCGCGACCGCCGAGCGGCTCGCCACCCTCCACGCGCTGCAGCGCCCGGCGAAGCGGCCGCAGCTGCTCGTCACCACGGTCAACGCCGCGACCCAGCGCACCCTGACCCCGTTCCGGATCCGCCAGCTCGTCGCCCGGCTCGCGCCCGGCGAGCGGATCGATCGCGACCGGCTCGCGCAGCTGCTCCAGGCGAACGGCTACGGCCGCACCGAGACGGTGCGCGATCCGGGCGAGTTCGCGGTGCGCGGCGGCCTCGTCGATCTTTTCCCCGCCGGCGAGGAGCACGGGCTGAGGCTCGATTTCTTCGGCGACGAGATCGAGAGCGTGCGCCGCTTCGATCCGGTGAGCCAGCGCAGCATCGACCGCGTCGCCGGCTTCACCCTGCTGCCCGCCTCGGAGACCCTGCTCGACCCGGACAGCGTCACCCGCTTCCGCTCCGCCTATCGCGAATTGTTCGGCGCCGCCGCCACCGGCGATCCGCTCTACCAGGCGGTCTCCGACGGCCGCCGGATCGCCGGCATCGACCATTGGCTGCCTCTGTTCGAGGAGCGGCTGGCGAGCCTGTTCGACCATCTCGCGGCCGCCGACCTCGTCGTCCGCGATCCCGGCGACGCCGGCGCCGCCGAGGCGCGGTTCGAGGCGATCGCCGACTATTACGAGAACCGCCGGCGCGCCCAGAGCGCCGATCCCGGCAGCTACCGGCCGCTCGCCCCGGAGACGCTCTATCTCGCCCGCGAGGAGTGGGAGGCGCTGGCGGCGGCGCGGCCGATGCACCTGGTCACGCCGTTCCACGAGCCGGCGAGCGAGACGGTGGTCGATTTCGGCATGGATCCGGCCCGCGACTTCGCGCCGGAGAGGGCCCAGGGCGCCAATGTCTACGAGGCCGTCGTCGGCCATATCGCCGCGCTGCGCCGCTCCAAAAGGAAGGTTGTCCTCGCCAGCTATTCGGCCGGCGCGCGCGAGCGGCTGAAGGGCCTGCTCGCCGAGCACGGCCTGGAGAAGGTCGTCGAGGCGGAGACCTGGCAGCAGGCGCTCGGCGCTTCTCCTCCCCGGGACGGGGAGGGGGACCAGCCGCAGGCTGGTGGAGGGGGGGGCGAGCCAGGTTCCGAACCCCCACCACCACGCGCCTCCGGCGCGCGGTCCCCCTCCCCGTGCCGGGGAGGATTTGTCGCGCTGGCGGTGATCCAGCTCGATCACGGCTTCACCGGCGGCGACGTCGCCCTCCTGACCGAGCAGGACATGCTCGGCGACCGCCTCGTCCGCCGCCGCAAGCGCCGCGGCGGCGCCGACGCCTTCCTCGCCGAGCTCGCGACGCTAACCCCGGGCGACCTCGTCGTCCACGCCGATCACGGCATCGGCCGCTACGAGGGCCTGACCCAGGTCCCGGTCCAGCGCGCGCCGCACGATTGCGTCGCGCTCGTCTATGCCGGCGGCGACAAGCTCTACGTCCCGGTCGAGAATATCGACATCCTCTCGCGCTACGGCTCCGACAGCGAGGGCGTCGCGCTCGACCGGCTCGGCGGCGAGGCCTGGCAGCGGCGCAAGTCGCGGATGAAGGAGCGGATCCGCGCCATCGCCGGCGATCTCATCAAGGTCGCCGCTGAGCGGGCGCTGCGCCCCGGCGCGGTCGCCGAGCCCGACACCGGCTTTGCCGCCTTCGCCGACCGCTTCCCCTATGAGGAGACCGACGACCAGGACCGCGCCATCGCCGACGTCGTCGCCGATCTCGGCGCCGGCAGGCCGATGGACCGCCTCGTCTGCGGCGACGTCGGCTTCGGCAAGACCGAGGTCGCCCTGCGCGCCGCCTTCATCGCCGCCATGGCCGGCCTTCAGGTCGCGCTGATCGCGCCGACGACTTTGCTCGCGCGCCAGCATTTCACCACCTTCAAGGAGCGCTTCCAGGGCTTCCCGATCGAGATCGGCCGACTCTCCCGGCTGGTTCCGGCCCGGGAGGCGAAGGAGACCCGGGAGCGGCTCAAATCGGGCCAGGTCGACATCGTCATCGGCACCCATGCGGTGCTCTCCAGGACCGTCGAGTTCCGCAATCTCGGCCTGGTCATCGTCGACGAGGAGCAGCGCTTCGGAGTCGTCCACAAGGAGCGGCTGAAGGCGCTGCGCGCCGACGTCCACGTGCTGACCCTGACCGCCACGCCGATCCCGCGGACGCTGCAAATGGCGATGTCGGGGCTGCGCGAACTGAGCGTGATCCAGACCCCGCCGGTCGACCGGCTCGCGGTCAGGACCTACGTCATGCCCTGGGACCCGGTGGTGGTCCGCGAGGCGCTCTTGCGGGAGCATTATCGCGGCGGCCAGAGCTTCTTCGTCGTCCCCCGGATCAAGGACCTGCCCGACGTCGAGGAGTTCCTCCGCCACGACGTGCCCGAGGTCCGCTACGTCGTCGCCCACGGCCAGATGGCGCCGAGCGAGGTCGAGGAAAGGGTCGGCGCCTTCTACGACCGCAAATATGAGGTGCTGGTCTCGACCACGATCGTCGAATCGGGGCTCGACATCCCGTCCGCCAACACCCTCATCGTCCATCGCGCCGACCGCTTCGGCCTCGCCCAGCTCTACCAGCTGCGGGGCCGGGTGGGCCGCGCCAAGATCCGCGCTTATTCCTATTTCACCACGCCCGCCGACCGGCTGGTCACCGAGACCGCCGACAAGCGCCTCAAGGTGCTCGCCGCCTTGGACAGCCTCGGCGCCGGCTTCCAGCTCGCCACCCACGATCTCGACATCCGCGGCGCCGGCAATCTGCTCGGCGACGAGCAATCGGGCCATATCAGGGAGGTCGGCTTCGAGCTCTACCAGTCGATGCTCGAGGAGGCGATCCTCGAGGCCAAAGCGGGCGGCATGGCGGTCCGGCCCGAGCAATTCTCGCCGCAGATCAGCGTCGACGCGCCGATCCTCATCCCCGACGCCTATGTCCCCGATCTCGACCTCAGGATGGGCCTCTACCGCCGCCTCAACGAGCTCGAGACGAGGGACGAGATCGAGCCGTTCGCGGCCGAGCTGATCGACCGCTTCGGCAAGCTCCCGCCCGAGACCGCGAACCTGCTCAAGATCATCGAGATCAAGATGAACGCGCGGGCGGCGATGGTCGCGAAGCTCGACGTCGGCCCGAAAGGCGCGCTGGTCAGCTTCCACAATGACAGCTTCCCCGATCTTCCCGGCCTGCTGGCCTACGTGGAACGGCTCAAGGGCACCGCCAAATTGCGCCCCGATTCCAAGCTCGTCATCACCCGCGCCTGGGACGACGCCGAGGCGCGCCTCAACGGCGCGCTGCAGCTATCCAAGGGGCTGGCGAAGATCCTCGCCTAATTTCTTCGCGTTGTTCGCGTCTTCGCGTGATATGAATTTTTTCTCACGCGAAGACGCGAAGGACGCGAAGGGGGTTCGATATGCGCGATATCGAGGACTTGGCTCGGCTGGCGGTAGATAACGGGCTCAAGGTGCATAAGGAGCTGGGGCCGGGCCTGCTCGAATCCGTCTACGAAGCCGTGCTGGCGGTGAACCTCGCGCGCAGCGGCCTCGCGGTCGAAAGGCAAAAGCCCGTCAATATCGACTATGAGGGAATGATCCTCGGCGAAGGATTTCGCGCGGACTTGCTGGTCGAAGGGCGGCTGATCATCGAGCTCAAGTCGATCGAGCGGCTATCGCCGCTCCATGGTAAGCAGCTGCTCACCTATTTGAGATTGCTAAATCAGCCTCTGGGCCTGCTCATGAATTTTGGTGCCGCGACATTCCGCGAAGGCGTCAGGCGGATTGTCAACAATCACACCGACCTCGCGTCTTCGCGGCTGCGCGTGAACCAAATCCCCACGATCCAGATCAGAGAGTAGGCCGCCCGCCTGCCCTGCTTCTTCGCGTCCTTCGCGTCTTCGCGTGAACCAAGCTTTCTGCAAATGCGAAGGCGCGGAGATGCGAAGGAAACGCGTGATATCTCAACGGCGCGTTAGCTGGCCGTCCAGCCGTTTGAGCGGAGCCACTCCCTCGCCTGAACCGCATCCCCGTCGTCGGTACCTGGGATAGCGAACATTTCCCTGCCATCGGGGCGCACCACCCAGTACGCGTCATAGCTTCCGCCTGCACTTGTCAGTCTGTATTTGTGCTTCGATACGAGCAGGTAACCACGCCAAGGCCCATTTCTGATCACCGCAAGCGTATTGCCAGGGGTTACTTCGCGGCGGCGTCCATCCGAGAGACGAACCTGGATTATGTCGTCGGAGGTCACCCAGCGGCAGACGCGCTGGTAGACAAACCCGCCGTCGAGAGAGGGGACCGTCTGACGGAGTACGGGTCGGTCGCAGGGATCATTGCCTGGCGGGTCGACATCTGCCGGAATAAGCTGAACCCAGTCGGCCTCCGTGCGGGCAGGCCGACTGTTCGAGACCGGCACGGTGAGACGAACACCGGCGACGCGGTTGCGACGTGCCGAGCGTGCGGTGGTAAGGTTGGCCAACGTATGGGTGCAGCCATGCCGCCTCAATAACGAAACCCGATACGATACGATCTGGCGAAGAGTGAGACGGGGATTTATCGCTACCACTTGCTCGGTGAAAAGGCGGACGGCGGCCTCCCGGGCGGCATCATTCGGCAGGCTTTCCGGACAGACAAACGTACGATCAATCTGGGCCAACCTGTTCCGCGCTGGCAGCTGCGCTTGCCCAGAAGCCGCACCGCAGAAAGCTACCACCCCCATGACGAAGAACAATGAGCGCATGCCCGACTCCCCATAGAGACTGTGCCGATTATTGCGCATCCGGCAAGCCTGCCCCGTCACTACGTCTGTGTGTTTCCCAGGACCCGCGTGCCGCCAATGTCAGCCGTGCCTCGTCAATCAAGATTGTTCAAGAAATCGCATCTTTTCCGACCAGCCTTTCCAATTCCGCGCTGGTCAGCGGCGGGGCGCAGAGGAAGCCTTGGTAGAGGGTGCAGCCCTGCTCGGCGAGGAGGCTCAGTTGCTCCTCGGTCTCGACGCCCTCGGCGATCACGCCGAGGCCCAGCGAGCGGGCCATTTCGATCACGCTCCTCACCACCACCCGGTCGCGGGCGGAGCCGGCGATGTCCTGCGACAGGCGCTTGTCGAGCTTCAAGTAATCGAGCGGCAGCGCCTTCAGGTAAGCGAGGCTCGAATAGCCGGTGCCGAAATCGTCGATCGCGGCGCGCAGGCCGCCGCCGCGCAGCTCGGCGAGCAGCGCCGCCGCCGCCGCCAGATCCTCGATCAGCCCGCTCTCGGTGACCTCGACGGTCAGCCGGTCCGGGGAAAAGCCGCTGTCGCCTACCGCCTGGAGGAACTGGGCGGCGAAGCCCGGGCGGGCGATGTCGGCGGCGGTGATGTTGACCGAGAGGCGCAGGTGGGCGAGCGACGCGGGCCAGGCGGCGGCCTCGGCGATCGCCTTGCGCTGGACGTGGTCGGAGAGCTGGGCGAGATAATCGGAGCCCTCGGCGACGCCGAACAGGGTCGCCGCGCCCAATTCGCCATATTGCGGATGCCGCCAGCGGGCGAGCGCCTCGACGCCGACGATGGTGTTCGTGGTCACCGAGACCTGCGGCTGGAAGCGGACTTCGATCTCGTCCTGGTCGAGCGCCCGCCGCAAATCCACTTCGAGCCGGTCGCCGCGCGCGGTGGCGCTCTCGGCGCCCTGCTCGAGCACGTGCACCGGCGCCGCGCCCTCGCCGCCCGCTTCGGCGAGCGCGGCGCTGGCGCGGCGAAGCAAGGCGGCGGGATCGTCGCCCGGCTCGGCGGCGGCGACTCCGGCGCGGCTGGCGATGGCGATGACATGGTCGCCCGAGGCGAACGGCCGGCCGATCGCCTCGACCAGAGCGCCGGCGAGGAAGCGGCCGTCGCCGAGGCTCGCCGGCGGCGCCAGCAGCACCGCAAACTCGGCCCCCGCCATCCGCGCGACCAGCTTGGGCCGGGCGTCGGCGCCGGCCTCGCGCTCGATCCGCCGCGCCACCGCCTGGAGCACCGCATCGCCGGTGGCGCGGCCGAAGGCGGCGTTGATCGCGTCGTAGCGGCTGACCGAGACCAGCAGCGCGATCAACGCCGGCCCCTCGCCGGCGTGGCGCTCGAGCCGGCCGGCGATCCAGGCGCGCGCCGCCCGCCCGTCGCGCAGCCCGGTCAGCGGATCGCGGCCCTCGCCGCCGGGGATCGGCTCGGCCCGGCCGACCACCTCGCCCTCGCTTCGGCGGACGTGGTGGGCGAGGCGCCCCGCCCCTTCGCCATGGGCGAAGGCGGTGGCGTCGCCGGTGGCGAGCAGCCGGTCGATCGCGTCGCGCGCCGCCCGGCGGCCTTCGGGATCGAGCTTGCGGAACAATTCCATCAGGCTGATCCGCCGCCCCTCCTCCTCGCCCAGCCCCGCCTGGCGGGCGAGCGCCGGCGACAGCTCGACGGTGCGCGAGCCCGGCTGCCAGCGCCACGAGGCGGAATCGCTGTCCTCGCCGGCGCGGCGGACGGTGCGCAGATCGCCGCCGACCCGCTCGGCATGGCGGCGGGCGAACTGGAAGGCGTGGAGCAATTGGGTTTCGCTGAACGGGCTCACCAGGAAGTGGGTCGCGCCATGCTGGTGGAAGTCCTCGAGCGCGGCGGCATCGCCGCGCGAGAGCAGCACCAGCAAGGCGGCGGCATTGGCCTCGGCGGCGTCGGCGATCGCCCGCACCGCCTCCTGCCCCTCGGCGAGCGCGCCGCGGGCGTCGACCACCGCCACCGCCGCCCCCGAAGCGACGAACCGCGCCTCGACATTGTCGGCCCGGCGCGCCGCGATCGGCTGCCAGCCGGCGCTCTCGGCGAGCCGGCTGAGCTCGTCGCGGTGGCGGAAGGAGAGAATGAACAACGGCGCCCCCATCGAACGGGCTTAGCCCGCCGAATCGCCGCCGCCAATCGCTTGCGACTCCGCCATCCCGGCTTGGCACATTGACGGGAGCCGCCCCCGCCCCGTAGCTAGCGCGATGGCAGGGCCCGCGGAAAGGAAGATGGCGCTGGTCGCGTCCAACACCGAAGCCGCGCAGGCGGCGGAGGCGATGCTGCGCGCGCGCTACGATTTCGTCGCGATGGAGGAGGCCGGGCTGATCGTCGCTTTGGGCGGCGACGGCTTCCTGCTCCACACGCTGCGCGAGCGGCTCAGCCTCGGCGAGGTCTGCCCGGTGTTCGGGATGAACCGCGGCACGGTCGGCTTCCTGATGAACGAATGGCGGATCGACGGGCTGATCGAACGGCTCGGCCGGGCCAAGGCGTTCAGCGTCTCGCCGCTCGAGATGAAGGCGGTGACGGTCGAGGGCGAGACCGTCAGCCACCATGCGATCAACGAGGTGTCGCTGCTCCGCGAGACCCGCGAGACGGCGTGGATCGAAGTGTCGGTCAACGGCCGGGTGGTGATGCCCGAGCTGGTCTGCGACGGCGTCCTGGTGGCCACTCCGGCCGGCTCGACCGCCTACAACCTCTCCGCCAACGGCCCGATCCTGCCGCTGGGATCGAAGCTGGTCGCGCTGACCCCGATCAGCCCGTTCCGGCCGCGGCGCTGGCGCGGCGCGCTGATCCCCGACGATCTCAGGATCTCGTTCCGGGCGCTCGATCCGAAGAAGCGGCCGGTCTCGGCGGTCGCCGACCAGGTCGAGGTCCGCGACGTCGCCACGGTCGAGGTCGGAGTCGACAAGAGCGACGTCCTCACCCTCCTGTTCGATCCCGAGCACGCCCTCGACGAGCGCATCACCATGGAGCAATTCGCGGTCTGAAAAAGAGGGACAGTCCCTCTTTTTTAGAGCACGCCCGCGACGAGCGCATCACCATGGAGCGATTGGCGGCCTGAAAAAGAGGGACAGTCCCTATTTTTTAAGGCATTGGAAAAGAAGGAAAGCCCTTCGACAGGCTCAGGGCGAACGCGCGGCGAGAAAACCTCTTGGCCGCCTTGCTTTCGCCAAAGACGCGCTGCTATAGGCGCCGCTCGCCGACAAGGCTGATCCCCGGTAGCTCAGTGGTAGAGCGTTCGACTGTTAATCGAATGGTCGCTGGTTCGAATCCGGCCCGGGGAGCCATTCCGCCGAATCGACGTCCCCGATGTCGCCGCCGCCGGTACCAGTCCGTGAGCTTGATGCACTCCTGCGCGACGGGCCCCCGCCGCGAGCAATAATATTCCCTCGAGCCGTCGAGCGGGACGGCCTCGGTTCGCTCCCGCTTCCCATCTTTCTGCGGCGCCGCGCCGCCGCTCAGCCAGGCGAACAGCCCGGCGCCGGCGAGGAAGAGGAGCGCGACGGCGATCACCGCGATCAGCAGCCTGTGCCATTTGTGCGGCTGGGGCGGCGGCGGCGCGGCGGGCGGCGGTGCGCGCGCCCCGGCCAGCGCGGCGAGGCTCGCCTTGATCTTCTCCCAGCCCGGATGCTCCTCCTCGCCGCGCCAGTCGCCGATCGCGGCGAACTGGATCTGGTTGAACGGCATCGGCGGCATCCGGCCGTCGACCGAGGCCTGGATCAGCTTCGCCTGGTGGCGGGCGAGGTCGGCCTCCGCGCGCACCCATTGCGAGGCGGCCGCGCTCTCGGACCAGACCACGATCGCCGCCTTCGCCGTCTCGATCCGGTCGGCGATGACGTCGCTGTAGGAGACTTGCGCCGGCAGCTCGTCGTCCCACCAGACGCTGTAGCCGAGCCGCCGCACCGCGTCGGCGAGCCGGCGCACCGCGGCCGCGTCGGGCTTGGAATAAGAGATGAAGACGTCGGCCATTGCCGGCCCTCCCCCGCTTTCGTTTAGCATGAAGCCCGGGTGCGGTGAATGGAGCCGCCGGGCAGGAACCCGGCGGATCGCGGTCGGTTGGCCAGATATCGGCAAGAGGAGGCGAAAATGGCGACGAGAACCCGCTCCAGATCGACCGGCGGCGACGGCTCCGGCCTCGGCCAGGCCGGCATGCTCGCCGCCGCGGCGATGGCCGGAGCCGCGGTCGGCCTGGCCGCCAATTACGGGCGCAAGCTCGCCGTCCAGGGGCTGGCCGGGACCGCCGGCGACTGGGCCGACGCCCTCGCCGCCGAGCACCGGGCGGTGCTCGCTTTGTTCGACAAGCTCGAGGCGACCGGCGACGAGCAGACCTGGATCCGCGCCCACACCCTGACCAGGATCAGGAACGCGCTCGGCAGGCACGCGCTCGAGGAGGAGAATGTCGTCTATCCGGCGCTGCGCGAGGCCAACCAGGCGCACGACGCCGACGCGCTCAACGCCGAGCACGGCTATATCAAGACCTTCCTCTACGCGCTCGACAATATGCCCAAGGCCGGCCCGGCCTGGCTGGCGCGGGCGCGCGAGTTCCGCGCCACGCTGAGCGAGCATATGCGGATGGAGGAGGAGCAGGTCTTCCCCGCCTTCCGCGCCGGCCTCAGCGACGAGCAGAACGCCAGGCTCAGCGCGGCGATGATGCGCGAGGGGATGAAGCTGGCCTGACGAAAATCCTCCCCTGCAAGGGGAGGGGGACCGGCGCCGCAGGCGACGGTGGAGGGGTATCAGCGTTCGAAACCAATCCTCTGGCGCTGATACCCCTCCACCATGCTTCGCATGGTCCCCCTCCCCCTAAGGGGGAGGATTTCCGGGAGTCAGCCCACCGCGCCGTGGCAATGCTTGTACTTGCGGCCCGAGCCGCAGGGGCAGGGCGCGTTGCGGCTCGCCGGCGCGGCGACCTCGCCCATCGGGATCGCCGACGGCGCCGTCTGCAGCGGCGGCAGGCGGGAGAGGATGGTGCCGGTATCGGCGTCGATGTCGTAAGTGTCGTCGTCGCCGGTGAACGGATCGATATGGTGGGTGACGAAATCGGGCATCGGCGGCAGCTCCATCGGCGCCATCGAGAAGTGGGCCAGCGCCAGCGTCCGGGTGACGTCCTCGCGGATCAGGCCGAGCATCCGCTCGAACATGGCGAACGCCTCGTGCTTATATTCGTCGATCGGCTTCTTCTGGGCGTAGGCGCGCAGGTGGACGACCTGGCGGAGCGCGTCGAGCATCGACAGATGCTCCTTCCAGTGATGGTCGAGCGACTGGAGCAGGATTTCCTTCTCGATCTGGATCCAGCTGTCCCCGGGAATGTCCTTCGCCTTGTCCTCGAACTGGGCGTCGGCCAGCGCCTGCAGGCGCTCGACGAACATCTCCGCCTCGACCGCTTCCTCCTTGACCCACTCCTCGAACGGCGGGGTCAGGCCGAACACGGCATCGACGCGCTGCCTGAGGAGCTCGATATCCCATTGCTCGGGGTAGGAATTGGGCGGGATCGCCTCGCCGACGATGGTGTTGACCGTCTCCGCGCGCATGTCGCTGACGACCTCGCCGACCGTCTCGGCGTCCATGATGTCGGCGCGCTGCTCGTAGATCACCTTGCGCTGGTCGTTCATCACGTCGTCATATTCGACGACCTGCTTGCGGATGTCGTAATTGCGCGCCTCGACCTTCTTCTGGGCGGTCTCGATCGCCTTGGAGATCCAGGGTGAGATGATCGCCTCGCCGTCGGCGAGATTCTTGTTCATCAGCCGGGCGAACATCGTCTGCGGGCCGAAGATGCGCAAAAGGTCGTCGTCCAGCGAGAGATAGAAGCGGCTGAGGCCGGGATCGCCCTGGCGCCCGGAGCGGCCGCGCAGCTGATTGTCGATGCGCCGGCTTTCGTGGCGCTCGGTGCCGAGCACGAACAGGCCGCCGGCGGCGATCACCCTTTCCTTCTCCTCGGCGACCTCCTTGCGGATCTTCTCCTCGGCCTTCTCGCGTGCCGGGCCCGGCTCCATCTCGCCGAGCTCGTCGCCGATCCGGAAATCCACGTTGCCGCCGAGCTGGATGTCGGTGCCGCGGCCGGCCATGTTGGTGGCGATGGTGACCGCCTTCAGCCGGCCGGCCTGGGCGACGATATGGGCCTCCTGCTCATGGAAGCGGGCGTTCAGCACTTCGTGCCTGACTTTGCGCTTCTTCAGATAGTCGGAAAGCAGCTCCGATTTCTCGATCGAGACGGTGCCGACGAGGACGGGCTGGCCGAGCTCCTGCTTCTCCCGGATCGCCTCGACGATCGCGGCGAACTTGTCTTCCTGGTTCTTGTAGAATTCGTCGTCGTCGTCGGCGCGGCGGACCGGCATGTGGGTCGGGATCGAGACGACGTTCATCTTGTAGATGTCGTAAAATTCGGCGGCCTCGGTGGCGGCGGTGCCGGTCATCCCCGACAGCTTGGGGTACATGCGGAAATAATTCTGGAAGGTGATCGAGGCGAGGGTCTGGTTCTCGGGCTCGATCTGGACCCCCTCCTTGGCCTCGACCGCCTGGTGGAGGCCGTCCGACCAGCGCCGGCCGTCCATCATCCGGCCGGTGAACGGGTCGATGATGACGATCTTGCCGTCTTTGACGATGTAATCGATGTCGCGCTTGAACGCGACGTTCGCCTTCAGCGCCTGGTTGAGATGGTGGACGACCTGGGTGTTCTCGTAGTCGTAGAGGTTGGAGCCGACCAGCAGCCCCTCCGCCTCGAGCACCCGCTCCATCCGCTCGGTGCCGTCCTCGGTCAGCAGGACGCGCTTCTCCTTCTCGTCATGCTCGTAATCGTCGGGCGCGGTCTCCTTCACGACCCGGTCCAGCGACATGTAGAGCTCGGACTTGTCGTCGGTCGGGCCGGAGATGATCAGCGGCGTGCGCGCCTCGTCGATGAGGATCGAATCGACCTCGTCGACGATACCGAAATTGAACGGCCGCTGGACCATCTGCTGGCGGTCGAACTTCATGTTGTCGCGCAGATAATCGAAGCCGAGCTCGTTGTTGGTGCCGTAGGTGATGTCGGCATGATAGGCGTCGCGGCGCTGGGGATCGGAAAGGTTGGGGACGATCACTCCGACCGACAGGCCGAGGAAGCGGTAGATCCGGCCCATCCACTCGGCGTCGCGATTGGCGAGATAATCGTTGACGGTGACGACGTGGACGCCCTTGCCCTCGAGCGCGTTCAGATAGACGGCGAGAGTCGCCACCAGGGTCTTGCCCTCGCCGGTCTTCATCTCGGCGATCTCGCCGCGGTGGAGGACGATGCCGCCGATCAGCTGGACGTCGTAATGGCGCTGGCCGAGCGTGCGCACCGCCGCCTCGCGGACGGTGGCGAAGGCTTCGGGGAGGAGGTCGGTCAGCGTCTCGCCCTCTTCGAGCCGGGCCTTGAAGCGGTCGGTCTGGCCCTTGAGCTCGTCGTCGGACAGCGCCTGGATGGCGGGCTCGAAGGCGTTGATCTTGTCGACCGTCTTTCTGAGCGAGCGGACGTAGCGGTCGTTCGACGACCCGAAAATGGCTTTGGCAAATCCAGCGAGCATGGCGGAATCCTGATCTATGCAATTGGCTCCGGCCGCGGCCGAAGCGAAAACGAACCGGTGGGGAAACGCGCGCCGAGGCGCGCCGGCTCACTCGATCAGGCGATCCGCATAAAGCGGGATCGAAGCGACCTTGAACGACGGCGGCGCGAAGATCGCCGCGATGCGCGGCAGATCGGCGGCGGCCGGCGGCTCGCGCCGCGCCACCTGCTGCGCCTGCTCGAGGCACGGCGCCTCGGCCTGGACGGCGGCCGCATGGTGCAGCCGCGCCTCGGGCGCGCGGACGCCGGCAAAGGCGCCGGTGACGGCGCTCAGCATCGCCGAGAGGATGAGCAGGAACTCCATTGCGCCCGCGACATAGTGCCGCAGGGGCCGAAGGTCCATGGTCCGGCGTTGAAAAATCCGGCCTCCCGGCCTGGCGTCTCGCCGCATGGACAAGGCCCCCGGCCCTCGCGCGGTCAGGCAGGAACGTATTTCAGCCTGATCACGTCCTCGCCGATCCGGTCGGCGGCGATGAGCCGGAGCGGCGGCCGGGGTCCGGCGAAATAGGGCTTGCCGGAGCCGAGCACGACCGGGTGCAGGTAGATTCGATACTCGTCGATCAGGCCGAGCCCGGTCAGGCTTCGCGCCAGGTCCGGGCCGGCAATCTCGATCTCCCCGTCGCGCCCCGCCTTGAGCGCGCGGATCGCGCCCTCGAGATCGCCCTCGACGAGACTGGCATTGGGCCCGACCGACCTGAGCGAGCGCGAGACGACCCATTTCGGCTGCTTCCGCCACGCCGCCGCGAAGGCCCGTTCCTCCGCATCCCATTCGGGACGATCGTCGTCCCAGTAGCGCATGATTTCGTACATCCTGCGGCCGTAGAGGCTGCCAGCCTGGCCCTCGGCCTCCGCGATGAATTGGCGGAACAGCGCCGGGCCCGGCGCGAACGCCTCATGGTCGACATAGCCGTCCAGCGACTGGTTCATTCCGAAGACGAGCTTCGCCATCTTCTAGTTCTAGCCCGCGTCCAGGCGGGAGCGGAGCGCGGCCTCGAGCTTCCTGAGCGGCATGTAGCCGTCGAGCCGCTGCACCGGCGCGCCCGCGGCGAACAGGATGCAGGTCGGATAGGTCTCGACCTCGTAGCGGTCGGCCGTCGCCGGATTGGCCTCGACGTCGAGCTTGGCGACGATCAGCCGGTCGCTTTGCTGGGCGGCGAGCGCGCGCAGGCCCGAGCTCATCAGCCCGCAGGGGCCGCACCAGGGCGCGCCGAACGCGACCAGAGTGAGGCGGCCGCGTTCGATCACGTCGCGCTCGAAGCTCGCATCGGTGACGATGCGGACGATGCCGGCGCTCATCCCGCCTGCGCGACTCCCGCCGTGCTGGCGAGGGCGTCCTCGAGCCAGGCCTGGATTCGGCTCTTGGGCTCGGCACCGATCTTGGTCGCGGCCGGGGCGCCGTTCCTGAACAGGATCATGGTCGGGATGCCGCGCACGCCATATCGGCCGGGCGCCTCGGGATTTTCGTCGATGTTCAGCTTGACGATGCTGACCTTGTCGCCGAGCTCCTTGCTCAGCTCCTCGAGCGACGGCGCGATCATCCGGCAGGGGCCGCACCATTCCGCCCAGAAATCGACGAGCACCGGTCCGGACGCATTGAGCACCTCGGCCTGGAAGGAGGAATCGGTGACGGAAGCGAGGGCCATGACAATCTCCTGACTGGGTCGACCCGCCATGTAGGGGGCGCGGCCGCCCGGCTCAAGGCGCGTGCGCGTCGAGCAGCGCGTCGGGGAGCGGGTGGAGCACCGGCGCGGCGGTGTAGAGCAGGGCGGCGGCGATGGGCCGGCCGGGGAAGATCACCGCGAGGGCGGCGCGATAGGCGGCCATCTGCCGCAGATGGGGCGCGGGAATGTCGGCGAGCGCGGCCGGCGCCTGCCGCCCGGTCTTGAAGTCGGCGACGAGGATGAGGTCGTCGCGGACGAGCAGCCGGTCGACCGTCCCCGCGACCACCGCGCCGCCGGCCACCACCGCCGCGATCGGCGCCTCGGCGAGCGCGTCCGGCCCGAACAGGTCGGCGAAGGCGGGATCGGCTATGATCCGGCAGGCATCGTCGGCGAGCGCCGCCCGCAGCGCCGGCTCGCCGACCCCCGCCGACTGCTCGAGCCAGCGCTCGGCGACGTGCCTGCGCCGGTCCGGCGCCACCTCGGGCAGCCGCTCGAACAAAGCGTGGAGCAGCCGCCCGCGCAACGCCGCCCGCCGCTGCCCGGGCCCCGGCGGCGGCTCGGCGACGTCGTCCTCGCCCAGCGCGGAGGGCGCGAGCGGCCGCGGCGGCCGCTCCTCGACGGGCGCCGGACGGTGCAGCCAGGGCGGAACATTCTGTTCTCTTTCAGGTGCTTTCTCCGGCCTCTTCGCACGTGCTTCGAGCGAGCCGAAGCGCCTTTCCAGCCCCCAGAGCGGCGCCTCGCCCGGCTCCGCGCCGAGCCCGGCGAGGGCGGTCTCGACGGCGCGGTACCAGCTCGCCTCCGCCGGCCCCGTCCGGTCGCGCGCGCCGAGCGCGCCGCCGACATAGAGCCGCTCCTCGGCCCGGGTCAGGGCGACGTAGAGCAGCCGCCAATGCTCCTCGCGGTCGCGCGCGTCCTGCGCTTCGAGCTGGCTCCTGAGCGGCTCGGCGAGCTCGTCGCGGCGCGGCCGGAAGGCGGGGATCGCCGGCGCTCCCTCCTCGAGCCGGAGCGCGGCGATCGCCCCGCCCGGACCGGCATTGTCCGGATTGGCGCAGGCGTCGGCGAGGACCACCACCGGCGCCTGCAGGCCCTTGGCGCCGTGGACGGTCATCACCCGGACCGCGTCGAGCGGCGCGGCAGGATCGCGGACGATCTCGACGTCGCCGCGCGCGAACCAGTCGAGAAAGGCCTGGAGCGAGGCATTGGCCTGGCCTTCGAACTCGAGCGCGGCGGAGAGCAGCTCCTCGATCGGGTCGCGCGCCTCGGCGCCGAGCCGCTCGATCAGCCTGCGGCGGCCGGCGAGCGGCCCCGACAGGATCGTCTCGAAAAAGGCATGCGGAGTGGCATAATCGGCCATGGCGAGGATCGCCCCCAGCCCTTCCGGCGCGGCGGCGCGGATATGCGGCCAGAGCGGCCCCTGGCGCCCGCGCGCGGCGGCGAACAGCTGCTCCTGGCTCCAGCCGATCAGCGGCGAGACCAGCAAGGCGGCGAGATTGAGGTCGTCGAGCGGCTGGGCGGCGAAGCGGGCCGCGGCGAGCAGGTCCTGGACCGCCAGCGGCGCCGACAGCAGCAGCCGGTCGACGCCGGCCACCGGCACGCCCTCGGCATGGAGCCGGGCGACCAGCAAGGCGGCGAGCTCGCCCCGCCGCCGGACCAGGATGAGGATGTCCTCGGGCTTCAGCGCGCGGCCGCGGCTGTCGAGCTGGAACGGATCGTCGAGCCAGGCGCGGACCTGCCGCGCCAGCTTCGCCGCATAAGCGCGCACCGCCTCGCCGATCCAGCCCTCCTCGCCCAAATCCTCGTCGGCTTCCTCCGCATAAGCGCGCCACAGGGTGACCGAGCCGGGACGGTCGGCATGATGGCTCTCGTGCAGGTTGGGCGGCCGCGGCAGGCCGAAGGCGTCGTACCCGAGCTCGCCGATCACCCGGTCGACCACGGCGAGGACCGGCGGCGGCGAGCGAAAGCTCCTGTCCATCGACAGGTCGAGAAAGTCCCGCCCGATCGCCGCCGCCTCGCGCGCGAACCAGGCGCGGGCGACGTCGAAGCTTTGCGGATCGGTGCCCTGGAAGCCGAAGATCGCCTGCTTGTAGTCGCCGACGGTGAAGATCGTGCGGTGGTGCTGCGAGGCCCCTTCGCCGGCGAAAAACTCGCCGGCCAGCGCGCGGACGATGTTCCACTGCCGCTCGTTGGTGTCCTGGGCCTCGTCGACCAGGATATGGTCGGTCCGGCGATCGAGCTTGAAGCGCACCCAATCGCCCATGCCCGGAGTCAGGAGCAGGGCCTCGGCGCGGCTGATCAAATCGTCGAAATCGACCGCGCCCGCCGCCTGCTTGGCGTCGGCATAAGCGAGCGCGAACGCCTGGCCCGCGCGCAGCCCGGCGCCGAGCGTGGCGGTGAGCGCGGCGAGCCGGGCCATGGTCAGCAGCCGCCGGCAGCAGGCGGCGAGCCGCTCGGCCAGCGCTTCGTAGCCGGGGCCGGCCTTGAGCAATCCGGCCGGCACCTTGCGCGGATCGCCGGTTCTCGTCAGCACGATTCCGGCGAGATCGGCGAGGGTGTCCGCACGACCTGCCCCACCCCGCATCAGCCAGGCCGCGATGGTGTCGCAGCTTTGCAGGCCGGTCGGCGTTCCCCAGGCGCGGTTGGCATCGGCGACGGCGTTCAGCAGGTCGAGGTCGAAAGCCTCGCATTCGCGCGCGATCGCCTCGGCGATGTCGCCGACCGGCAGGCCGAAGCCGAGCCTCAGCCGCGCCTCGATCCCCGGCCGCGGGCCGAGCCATGCCATCGCCGCCGGAGCGCGGGCGCAGGCCTTGAGGAAGCGCTCGGCGCCGCTCTCGCCGAGCCTCAGGCTCAGCGCCTGGAGATCGCGGATCAGGCCGAGATCGCCCTGCTCCTCGGCGCGCACCAGCAGGTCGGCGAGAGTGGTGCGCGCGAGCAGCTGCTCCTCGCGCCCTTCCAGCGGCCGGAAGCCGGGCGCCAGCCCCGCCTCGGAGGGGAAAGCGGCGAGCAGGCTCTGGGCGAAGGCATGGATGGTCTGGATGCGCAGGCCGCCGCCCGGCGCGTCGAGGACCCGGGCGAACAGGGTGCGGGCGAGGTCCCGCCGCTCCGGCCCGGGATCCTCGCCGAGCATGACCAGCTCGTGGCCGAGATCGGCCTCCTTGAGGCGCACCCAATAAGCGAGCCGCCGGTGGATCCGCCCGGCCATCTCGGCCGCGCCGGCCTTGGTGAAGGTGAGGCAGAGGATCGAGGCGGGATCGACCCCGGCGAGCAGCAGCCTGAGCACCCGCGCGGTCAGCACATGGGTCTTGCCGGTCCCCGCCGACGCCGACAGCGCGGCATGGTCGCGCGGATGCGAGGCGCGCAGCTGATCGCCTTCGAGGATGGCGAGGGGGCGGAGGCGATTGGGCATTGGCGGCGAAGGCTAGCGCGCCAGGGCCGCTCCGTCACCCTCGCGCCGACGCCGGCCGGTCTTGCGATCGAGGCCCGGCCGACTCCCGGAGCTCATCGGCGGCCGGGCTTCTCCTCATCCCGACCGGCGCCGACCGTCACCCGGCGAACCTCGACGGGATCCTCCTCCCAGGGTCGCTTGAGGACCAGCATCACATCTACCGGCTCGTTGCCGGTCAGCCGCACCTCGAAGGATTCCTCCGCGACTGCGCCGAAAGCTTCGCCCGGCTTCACCTCGTGGCGCTCGACGACGAGGCCATCGCCGGGATGGGCAAGCTGCCAGCGATACCCTGCGGTGGCGTGCGACGCCAGGCGGATCGTCGCGCGACCGTGCCGGTCGGTAGCGATCCTCTCAATGTCGGTCTCGTCCGCCAATTGCTCCTCAGACCTCGTAGGCCAGCGGGTCATAAAAGGGAAACTCGCCGTCCAGGCCACATTGATCGTAGCCGATCCGGAAGTATCCCTGCTCGCCCCAATTCTCGCCCCAGCTGTTCTTGACGATCCAGAATTGGCCGGGGTCGTTATAGCCGACCACGCAAACCGCATGCAAACCAAGGTACGTGCCGGCCGCATGCCGATAGACACCCCCGACATAATAGCCGAAGTCCTCGAACACCCGCATGCCGGCGATCACCGGTCCGTTGTTCACGATCGCCCATTTCCGGTGCACGGTGTGAACCGGCGTGTTCCAGCCGTCCCGCACGAACGCGCGCGAGGGGATGTTCCGGCACGGTTGATTGGCGGGCACGTACGGGAAGTCGCTTTCCAGCCCGACGCCAACATCGCGGCACTGGCTAAGCGCCGGTTCGAAGTTCCACCCGGTGGCGCAGGCTGCGCCGGCGCCGCAGAAAAACAGATGGGCCTCGGAAAGGTCGACCGGGGGCGGCTCCCCCGCGGCAATTGCCAGCCGGGATTCCAACGTCGCAACCGTCGCGAAGGCAACGCACGAGCCGCACGGATTCTGGTTGCGGATCGGAGCAACCCAATTTTGTCCGTCCTTGTCCCGCCAGTCGATGCCGGGCGGCGGCGGCGCGAGCGCAGGCGGGACAAAGGCCGCGAACAGCCCTCCGATCAGCTCGAGCCGCTCCTCCTCCATCATGTTCAGGCCGAGAAACCCCTCGACCCCGGGGGCGAGGCGATCGGACACCTCCGTTCGCTCCGCGCTCCACTGCATTCCGGCTCGCAGGATCGCTTCCTGCACTTCGGACAGATCAACCATGCTGGGTCTCCTGACTGGGATCATCCAGATCCGCTTCAGGCTGTCCCTAGGCGATTCGCGAAACAGTCCCCGTGATCGCCGTCACGGCCGGCAGATGTTTCAGAAGATCCACGCCCCCGCGATGAAGGCCACCACCGCGATCATCCAGTCGCGCGGCTGTATCCTGCTCAAGTCCATGTCTTCCTCCTGGGCTGCACAAAGTGTATTAGTTAGATAATACACATGGTGCCAGTCCGCAAGAGGGGATGCCGTAGAGCGCCTTCCAGCCGAGCGCGACGACGAGGTGGAGCACGATCGCCGGCCAGATCGAACGGGTGGACAGGGTGAGGCGGGCGCAGAGGAAGCCGAGCACGAAAGTGCCGGCGAGGAACCACCAGGACCAGGCATAAGGCGCCCAGAGCGGGTGGTAGAAACAGGTCTGGAGCGGATGCCAGAGCGCGAACAGGAGCGCCGACAGCAGCTCCGGCCCGAGGCCGCTGGCGCCGTCCGGCGGCGGCTTCAGGAGGATGCCGCGGAACAGCGTCTCCTCGGCCAGCGCGGTGCCGAGCGCGGCAAGCGCGCCGATGCCGAGCAGGAAGGGGAGATCGGGGTGCCAGGGGACGATGCCGAGCCGGTCGAGCAGCCAGGACAGAGCGAACAGGCCGGCGAGCAGGCCCAGCAGCTTCGCCCAGGCGGCAAGGCCGGGCACGGTCGAAAACAGGCCGCGCAGCCGCGCCAGCACGCCGGGCGGGCGATAGGGCGGCGGCGGAATCTGCGGCGGCGGCGGGCCGGCCGCGGTCTCGATCTCGAACTTCGCGGGCAGGTTGACCGGCCGGTAATCCGCCAGCGCGGCGATCCGCGCGACCAGCGAGCTGTGGATCAGGAACGGGTCCGGCGAGGGCACGCCTTTCCACGGCCGGTTGGGGATCGGCCGCGGCTCGGCCCAGGGGATGTAGAGGCCGAGCAGAGCGAGCCGCCGCGGCCATTCCTTCAGCCGGGCGAGCTTGGGCAGGAATTCGAAGATCCACCAGGCGCCGGTCAGCGACTTGTGGAGCTGCGCGGTCGGGCTCGGCGGGACATAGTCGAAGCGGTCCTCCGGAGTGGGCGGAGGGCCGCCGGCGCCGAGATGGGCGAGCAAGGGCAGATCGAGCGCGAGCCCGGCCCTGGCCGCCTCCTCGGCCATCCACAGCAGCGGATATTTGGAAAGCCCGCTGTCGATCTCCGGATAGCCGCCGCCGACGTCGGAATGGACGCCGGCGAACCAGACCTGGCGGATGTCCTGATCGCGGTTCTGCGACGGATCGTAGGGATCCGGCTTGAATTGCTGCGGGTCCTGCCAATGGTTGAGCCGGAACATCCGCCGCCGCTCGTCGACCGAGATGGCGTGGCGGAAGATCTCGACCCGGCTGTTCCTGCGCGTGAAGGGCAGCGTGAGCGGCCAGGGCAGGAACAGGAATTTGGCGTTCGGGGTCAGCACCGAGGAGACGGTGTCCCAGACGCCGACGAAGCGGATGGTGGCGAGCCGGCTCCTCGCGACCCGGGCGAAATCGCCGCCGATCTTGAAATCGCCGGTGTCGCCCGACTTCTTGTAGGCGACGAGCGCGTAGCCGCACAGATTGAGCTGCTCTGCGTCGAGCAGGCCGATGAGGCGGATGAAGCCGGCGAGGACGCGGGCGGTGTAGGCGCCGCGGCTGAAGCCGAACAAATAGATTTCGTCGCCTTCCCGCCAGCTGCGGCACAGCCAGGAATAGGCCTTGAGGACATTGTCGTCGAGGCCGAGGCCGAGGGCGAGGCCGAGCACGCCCTGGATCTTCACCGCCAGCTGCCGCCACCAGCCGGGCTGGCCGATCGTGCCGACGCCGGGATCGTAATAGACCAGCTGCGCGTCGCTCTTCTCGATCACCCGATAGAGCTTCAGCACATTCGAAAGGTTGACGCCGATCTCGTTGCCGGTGCCGTCGAGGCAAACGACCAGCTTTCGCGCCATGTGATTTCCCCCCGCCGCGTCGGCTGCGAATTGGTCACCCAAGCGAAGGCCGAGTCAAGCGGAAGCCGATCCGATCAGGACCGGGTGGACGCTCCGAACAAGGGCAGCGTCTCGGCGCCGAGCGCGCCCTCGATCTCGAGCAGCCTGAGCTTGGTGGCGCGGCCGCCGGGCGCGGAAAAGCCGCCCATGCCGCCGTCCGCCGCGGTGATCCGGTGGCAGGGCACGACGATCGGCCAGGGATTGCGGCCCAGCGCCTGGCCGACCGCCCGCGCCTGGCCGGGATCGCCGAGCCGCTCGGCAAGCGCGCCGTAGCTAAGCGTCCGGCCGCGCGGAATCGCCCGCGCCTCGAGGTAGACCGCGCGCTCGAAGGCGCTCACCCGGCGCCAATCGAGCACGAAATCGTCGAAATCGTCCTCGGCTCCGGCCAGCGCCGCCGCGATCCGCGCCATCGCCGCCCTGATCTCCGGCGGCGGCGGGCTGTTGTGCGCATCGGGGAAGCGCCGCTGCAGCCTTCGCACCGCCGCGCCGCGGCCGGCTTCGGGCAGCTGGGTGCCGGCGATGCCGCGCGCGTCCCAGACGATCGCGCAAAGCCCGAGCGAGGTATCGAAGAAGGCATAGCTCAATCTGGCCATTGCCCTTTCCTAGCCGATCCGGGCCGGCCGCGCGTCCCACTTTTTGCGGTCATTCTTGACAGCACCGCCCCCGCCTCTACTCTCGGCCGATCGATGGAGCACCGACATCAAAAATGGCTGCCTCGGTCGGAGGCCTGCTCTGTCACGGGAGAGCAAGTATGAAACCCACGCGTAGACTCAGCCGGCGCTCCTTCCTCGGACGAGTCGCCGGCGGGGCGATCGCCGGCGGCGCGGCGCTGACCGTGCTCGGCTCGCCGGCCGAAGCGCTGCAGGTCAGCGACAGCGACAGCGGACCCAATTCGGATCCGCCCGGCCGCGGCCGGGGCAATGGCTATAGCGACAGCGACAGCGGCCCCAATTCGGATCCGCCCGGCCGCGGCCGCGGCAACGGCATCAGCGACAGCGACAGCGGCCCCAATTCCGACCCGCCGGGGCGCGGCCGCGGCAACCGCACCAGCGGCATCACCGACCATGACACCGGCCGCTACGCCGATCCGGCCGGCAACGGCCGCGGCCGCCGCCGCACCGGCATCACCGACGGCGATTCGGGCAGCAACGCCGATCCGGCCGGCGACGGCCGCGGCCGCCGCGGCCGCCGCTGCAGCGGCTATACCGACAGCGACACCGGCCGCTGGGCCGATCCGTCGCGCTGCGGACGCGGCCCGCATCACTGATCGTCTCCGCGACGGCCTTGAAGGGACGGCGGGCAGCCGCCGTCCCTTTCGTTTTGCCCGACGAGCCTTTAAGAACGACGGCGATGGCCCGCGAACCTTCCTATCCCGACGACGCCCCGGTCGATCCGCCTCCGGGCGGAGCGGCGGACGAGGCGAAAAAGCCGGCTTCGGCCCGCACCAAGCACCTCGTCACCGGCGCCGCGATCGGCATCGGCTCGGCCGCCCTCGTCGCCGCCTTGCTCTACGCCAACCGCTCGCGCGGCAAACCGGATAGGACCTAAGCCGACCCCGCGGTCGCCAGCGCGAGGATCCGCTCCAGCACCGCCGGGTGGAGCGGCTGGGTGAATTCGCAGGTGAAGCGATAGCCGTCGACGGCGACGATCCGCGCCGGCCAGCCTTCGAGCCCGGGCAGCACGATCCAGAGCAGGGCGCCGACCCGCAAGGCGGCGAAGCAATCGAAGGCGACCGAACGGGTGGTGATCGAGGCGACGTCGATCGCCCAGCGCCGCGTCCCCTCGCGCACCCGCGCCTGCAGGTTGAGGGCGATTCCCTCCTCGCCCGGATCGGCCCTGCTCTCCCCCGGAATCGCCCCCGGCGGCGGCGCGAACGGCGCCCCGCCCTGCGCGAACGTGCTCCGGCGCCGCTCCTTGAGCCACAGCATCAGCTCCTGCCAGCTCAATTCCGGCAGGAAGGCGATGCCGGCGAGCTGCCCTTGCGTCCAGCGCACCACGCCCTCGACCGGGCGCAGCCCTTCGAGGGTCACCACCACCCGCAGCTCGGGCTTGAGCGCGAACGGCACGTCGAGCTTGACGCCCCCCTGCGAAACGTCGCGGCTGGTCACCAGCTCGGTCCACCCTTCCGCTTCGAGCAGGGCGGAGCAGACCAGCTCGACTCGCGGCATCCGCCGGCGCTCGCCGGGCTGGCTGACGATGTCCTGGGCGATGAACGCGAAGACGTCGACCTGGGTGTCGAAGGAAAGGCCGACCTCGCCGCCGCGCCGCCAGGCGACATGGCCGGCGAGCTGCTCGCCATTGACCAGCTCGAGCTCGAGCCGCTCGCCGATCTCGACGTCGTGGTCGCAATGGAGGATGGCGCCGCCGGCGCTGAGCTTGCGGACCGCGCAGGCGCGGCGGACGCTGCCCGCAATGAGCGCGCCGGCCCGCAGGACGGATTCGCCCTCGCCTTCCTCGCCGGTCTCGGCCGCCGGCATCTCGCCGGACAGCGAATAGATGGTTTCCACGCCTGATACTCACAACCGCCGGCCTTTGACTCGCCGGCCTAAGTATTGTCCGCCTGCAACGTTAACGAATTGCTAACCTCGGGCGCGGTTCGCGACGGGCATTTGCAGACGCCGGGCGCGGCGCTATGTGCGGTTCGGGGAGCGCCCTCGCGCTGCCGCCGGGAGCTCCTTGCTTGGACTTGAGTGCCGTCGATTTCACCGCGCTGGTGCCTTTCATCCTGGTGGGCTTCGCCGCCCAGCTGGTCGACGGCGCGCTCGGCATGGCGTTCGGGGTGATTTCGAGCACTCTCCTCGTCAGCCTCGGCGTCCCGCCGGCGACGGCCTCGGCCAGCGTCCACGCGGTCGAGGTGTTCACCACCGGCGCCTCGGGGATCAGCCACACCCTGCACAAGAACGTCAATTGGAAGCTGTTCCGGCGGATCGTCATCCCCGGCGTGATCGGCGGCATTCTCGGCGCCTATGTGCTGACCCAGATTCCGGCCGAAAAGGCGCGCCCGCTCGTGCTCGCCTATCTGGCGGCGATCGGCCTCTATCTGCTGTGGCGCGGCCTGCGCCACGAGCATCAGGAGAAAAAGCCCCGGATCGTCGAGCCGCTCGGCCTGATCGGCGGCTTCCTCGACGCCGCCGGCGGCGGCGGCTGGGGCCCGGTTGTGACCTCGAACCTGCTCGTCCAGGGGGCCCATCCGAGGAAGGTGATCGGCACCGTCAACACCGCCGAATTCTTCCTGTCGGTGACGATTTCGGCGACCTTCATCGCCTCGCTCGGATTCGACGCCTTCACCAAGGCGATGGTCGGGCTGCTGATCGGCGGCCTGCTGGCGGCGCCGCTGGGCGGCTATTTCGCCAAGCGGATCCCGCCCCGGGTGCTGCTCGTCATGGTCGGCGCGGTGCTGGTCGTGACCAGCGCCTACGGCATCTGGAAGGCGCTCGCCTGAAGGGGACTGTCCCCTATTTGGGGACTGTCCCCTTCATTCCCGCCCGTACCATTCGTCGAACCGCATCAGCTGGTCATATTCGCCGTAAGGCGCATATTCGGGATGGAGCTTGGCGGTGAACGGCTCATCGCCTGTCAGCCATTTGCGGACGGCATCGATGAAATGGCCCTCCGCGAACGAGGTGAGCTCGCGGGCATCGATCCCGTTGCGCCCTTCGGCCGGACTGGTCACGAAGCCGAACTCGCCGCGTCGCTCGCCTGAAGGACAGCGCGCGAGAGACCAATATTCGAAGCTGGCCGCCAGCCCTTCCACATCCTTGAATCCGCCTCGATCGGCGATGAGGCCGAGCAGCCCGAGCTGAAGCGAGAAGCCAGCCGAAAGCGCCTTGTAGCTCGGCGGCTTTCCGGTCTTGTAGTCGACGATCGCCACACCCCCTTCGGCGACGGAATCGATCCGGTCGACCTTCCCGCCGAGCGTGACGCCTTCGATATCGACTTGACCCCAGACTTCGGACTTGACCGGCCTGCGTCCCGCCAGCCCGTTCTCCTCGACCTTGCGAGCGAAATATTCGATGGCGGCGGTAAGGCGCGGGCGCCAGAGCGCCTTCATGACCGGATGGGCATCTTGGGCGAGGAGCAGCTCTTCCGCGCGCTCACGGAGCCTCCCGGGATCGCATCCGTCCTCCGTCATCCACTTTTCCAGGATGGCGTGGACAGCGGTGCCCCGCCAGGCGGGGCTGGGATCGGCATCGACCGGATCGAGCGCCGTCAAATTGAGCATCTTGCGGGCATAAAAGCTGTAGGGATCGGCCTTCAGCCGGTCGACTTCGGTGACCGAGATCGTCCGCGGCCGTTCGGCGGCGGCCGGGGCCGGCGCCGGCCTCGGCGCGGGCCGGTGGCCGCCCGGCCGGTCGATCGCCGCCGCCCATTTGCGCAAGTGCGGGGCGCGGGTGACGCCGCCGGTCATCGCTTCCAGCCTGAGCCAGAAGCGCGAGGCGATGGCGGGCGCCCGGGCGTCGCGCCGCGCCCGGGTCACCAGCACCTGGCGGGCGCCGAGCGCCGCGGCGAAATCGTGCGCGGAGAGCCCGATCCGCCGCTCCAGCGAGGGCAGGCCGAGCTCGCCGCGCAGCCGCGGCGCCAGCCACGGATCGGGCGCGGGCAGCGCGGGCCAGACGCCTTCGTTGAGGCCGCCGAGCACGAGCAGGTCGGCATGCTGGAGCCGCGCCTCGATCAGGCCCCAGATGGCGAGGCGCGGATGCTGGCCGTAAGGCGGCCGAACCGCCGCCGCCGCCATCAGCCGCTCGATCATCGCCGGCAGATGGCGCGCGCTGACCCGCTCCGGCCCCTGCTCCGCCGCCGCCTCGAGCCCGGCGAGCAGCTCGGCCGCGGCCCGCCCCGCCGGCCCCGACCAGGCGGCATCCCCGGCGAGATGCGACACCGCGACGCGCAGCGCGGCGAGCAGGGCCGGAAGCTCCCGGCCCGCTTCGAACGCTTCCTCCAGCGGCGCCAGCAGCGATACGGCGCCGGCCCACCAGGCCGCTTCCTCGCCGTCGACCCGCTCGGCGATGCCGGCGAGCCCGGCCGGCGGCCGCGGCCCGCGCAAGGCGAGGTCGAGCCGGCGCACCCCGTCGAGCCAGTCGAGCCGGTCCGGCCCGCTGCGCACCAGCGGATGCTTGAGCAAGGCGAGCAGCGGCACCGGCGCGAACCGCTCGGCGGCGGCGGCGGCGGCGGCGAGCAGCAACGTCCCTGGCGGCGTTTGCGAGAGCGGCCGGCCGGCGCTGTCGTCGGCCTCCACGCCCCAGCGCCTCAAATGCGCCGAGACCCGCCGGGCGAGCCCCCGGTCGGGCGTGACCAGGGCGGCGGTCCGCCCCGGCTCCTCGAGCGCCTCGCGAAGCGCCAGCGCGATCGCCTGCGCCTCCTCGGCGGGATCGCCGAGCTCGAGCGCCCGAACCCCCGGCAGCCGCCGCTCGGCGGGTTCGAGGCGCTGCCATTTCTCGGTGAACTGGGCGGGCGCCATCGCATTGGCGATCGCCCGGCTGCGCGCCGCCGGAGCGTCGCGGCCGCCGCCCCAGCGCCAGCGGACGACTTCGCCGCGGGCGACTCCCATCCGTTCGAGCAGCAGCTTCAGCGGGAATTGCGGATGGGTTTCGATCGCCGGCCGGCGTCGGCCCTGCTCGTCGGGCGGATGCGGCCCGAGCGCATCCCATTCCTCCTCGGGCAGAGCGAGGTCGAGCGCCGGCAGGACGACCAGGCCGGCGTCGAGCCGCGCCACCGTGCCGAGCAGCCGGGCCACCGCCGGCGCGCCGGTGGTGATGCCGGCGGCGCAGACGAAGCCGGCGGGCGGCCGCTCGCGCCAGCGCTGCGCGACCGCCCTCAGCAGGCGGTTGCGGCGGTCGGCGAGATCGATGACGCCGCGGTCGCCGAGCACGCCGGGCCAGTCGCGCAGGATCAGCTGCAGCTGGTCGAGCGACTTCTGCCAATGGAGCGACAGCTCCGGCAGATCGGCGGCGAAGCCGGCGAGCCGGGTGGGCTCGATCTCCTCGATCAGCAGCTGATCGAGCGTCCGGGCGAGATCCTCGGCGAGGCGAAGCGCCTCGGCCGCCTCGCCGCCGAGGTGGAGCTGGACCAGCCGGGCGAGCAGCATCAGCCGCAATTCCGGCTCGATCGCCGGCGGCACCGGCGCCTCATCCCCGGCGAGCGGCTCCAGCATCCCGCCGATCCGCTCGTCGAGCTCGGGATCGCCGACCGGGACCAGCCGCGGCAGCAGCAGGCCGCCGCCCGAGCGGCGCACGAACGCGTCCTGGATCGCCCGCACCGCGCGGTTGTTGGGGACGAGCACGATCCCGCGGGCAAGCCCGGTCCTCTCCTTGCCGAAGCGCGCGATCAGCCCGGCGGCGAGGGCGTCGGCGAAGGCGCGGTGCGGCGGGATGGTGAAGACCTTGGGATGCACGGGACGAGCCTAGCCGTCCGGCAAAGGGGAAGGAATGGGCTTCGACAAGCTCAGCCCGAACGGCTTCTCCCTTTCCCGTTCGGCCTGAGCCTGTCGAAGGCCTTTCTTTCTTGCCTTGTCACGCGCCGCCGAGGATCGCTTCCGCCTCGGCGATGCTTTCGGGGCGGCCGATGTCGAACCACAGGCCCTGGTGGACGGTGCCGAAGCAGCGTCCGGCGGCGATCGCCCGGTCCCAGAGGATGTTGGTCGAGAAGGGGCCGTCGGGCAGGGCGCCTTCGAACAGGCGCTTCGACAGGATCTGGACGCCGGTGAAGACGAACGGCGCCACCCCGTTGCGCTTGCGCCGGGTCAGCGCGCCGGCGGCGCTCATGTGAAAGTCGCCGCGGCCATTGTGGCAATAAGCGCGCGCCAGCGGCACGAGCAGCAGCAGGGCGTCCATCCGCGCCTCGTCCCAGCCCGAGGCGAGCAGCCGCACGCTATCCACCGGCCCGTCGATCCAGAGATTGTCGGAATTCACCGCGAGGAACGGATCGGCGTCGATCAGAGGCAGCGCCCGGTTCAGCCCGCCGCCGGTCTCGAGCAATTGCTTGCGCTCATCCGATACAGCGATTTCAATATCTTCTGCTCGATTCTTCAGATGCGCCTCGAGCGCGCCGGCGAGATAATGGACGTTGACGACGACCTTTTCGACGCCGGCCGCGCGCAGCCGGTCGAGGCAGTGATCGATGAGGGCGCGGCCGGCCACCTCGACCAGCGGCTTGGGCCGGGTGGCGGTCAGCGGCCGCATCCGCTTGCCGAGCCCGGCCGCCATCACCATCGCCGTCCTCGGCACCGCCGCGCCGGGATCGGGCCGAAGCGCCAGCGGCTTCCGGTAGCGGCTCATGCCCAGGCCGCCGCGCGCCTGGCGGCCGGCACGTTGGCGTCGAACCAGGCCTTGACCGGCGCCAGCCCCGGATCGGCGAGGTCGCGCTCGAGCAGCCCCCACATGCGCGGCTGGAAGGCGGTATAGCCGGGCTTGCCGTCGCGCTTCCACAGCCGGGTGAACACGCCGAGGATGCGGGTGTTGCGCTGCGCCGCCAGCGCCCAATAGGCGCGCTCGAACGCCGCGCCCCGGCCGGTCGAGTCGCGGTAGCGGGCGAGCATCGCCCGCTCGACCGCCGGGCTGACGTCGCGGCGCGCATCCTCGAGCACGGAGGCGAGGTCGTAGGCGGGATGGCCGGCGACCGCGTCCTGGAAATCGAGCAGGCCGAAATGGCGCACGCCGCTTCGCCCCTCGACCAGCATGATGTTTTCGGCATGATAATCGCGCAGCACGGTGACCGGCCCGAGGCCGTCGGCCGCGACCGGCGCCAGCACCTCGCACCAGGCGCCGTGCCAGGCCGCGACATCGACGTCGAGGCCGAGCGCGGCGCAATACCAGTCGGGAAAGAGCTGCAGCTCGTCGAGCCACTGGGCGAGGCCGTGCGGCCTCAGGCCCGGCATCGGCGGATGGCGGTGGAGATGGACGAGCAGGTCGACGGCGAGCGTGTAGAGCTCGGTCTCGCGGTCCGGCAGCGCGTCGAGCGCCTCGCGCAGCCGCGCGTCCCCGAAATCGTCGATCAGCAGCAGGCCGCGGTCGAGATCGCGGGCGAGGATCGCGGGCGCCGACAGGCCGGCGCCGGCCAGCCACTCGGCCACCGCGACGAACGGCTGCGGATCCTCGTGCGGCGGCGGCGCGTCCATCAGCACCGCCCGCCGCTCGCCGTCGACGATCCGGAAATAGCGGCGGAAGCTGGCATCGCCCGCCAGCGGCAGGATCTCGCATCCCTCCCAGCCATGCGCGGCGAGAAAATCGGGCGCATGCGCGGGCGGAATCATCGGGGCGGCCATCGCTCCCCCCAAGCGGCCGGCACCTGGGCTGTCAAGACGCGGCCTCTACCCTGAGCGGCGAGGGTCAGGCGCAGCGCGTCGGGCCACAGCCGCGGCAGCCGTTCCGGCCATTCGATCACCAGCGCCGCCGCCTCGCGGGCGTCGTCGAGGCCGATCTCGTCGAGCTCGCCGCTCTGCTCGATCCGGTAGAGATCGACATGCCAGACCGGGATCAGCGTGTCGGGCGGCGCATAGGCCTGGACGATCGGGAAGGTCGGGCTGGCGACGTCGCCCGAATGGCCGAGCCCGCGCAGCAGCCCGCGCGCCAGCGTCGTCTTGCCGGCGCCGAGCGCGCCGTAAAGCGCGACCACGTCGCCTTCGCGCAGCGCCGGCGCCAGCGCCGCGCCGAACGCCTCGGTCGCTTCGGCGCTGGGGAGCACGAACGAGGTCGCCCCTCCCCCGGAGGGGCTCCGAATTGCCGGGGGCAATTCGGACCTCTTCGTCATTCGGCGACGCGCGCCGCGGCGTAATCGGCGCGCTGCTCGGCGGTGCGCGGCAGGCGGATGGTGACCGTCGTCCCCTCCCCTTCCTTCGACTGGAGCTGGACGGTGCCGCCATGCGCCTCGACGAACTGGCGGGCGAGCGGCAGGCCGAGGCCGACCGCCGCCTGCTCCTCGCTCCGCCCCTCGGCGGTGCGCTGGAAGCGGTCGAACACCCGCGCCTGATCGGCCGGGGCGATGCCGCGGCCATTGTCGGAGACGATGATCCGCGCCGCATCGCGGCCGCCCTCGGCGCGGAGCAGCACCCGGCCGCCGGCGTCGGTGTAGAGCAGGGCGTTGCGGAGCAGGTTGCCGACCGCCTGGCTGAGCCGCCGGCGGTCGCCGGTGACGATTCCGACCGACGGCTTGACCTGCACCGCCAGCTCGACCCCCTGCCGCTCGGCGAGCCCGCGCACCTCCCCGGCGAGCCCGCCGCACAGATCGGCGAGGTCGACCTCGTCCTCGGCGAGCAGCAGGCTGCCGGTGTCGCTCTGGGTCAGATCGAGGACGTTGTCGATCAGCGCGCCCAGTCGGGCGACGCTGTCGAGGATGGCGGCGACATATTCGCTCGCGGTTGCCGGCAGCTTGCCCGCATAGCCTGCCGCCATCATCTCGGCGAAGCCGCCGATCGAGGTCAGCGGCGTGCGCAGCTCGTAGCTCATGTTGGAGACGAAGGCGGTCTTCAGCCGGTCCGCCTCCTCGAGCGCCTCGTTGCGGTCGCGCAGCGCCGCCTCGACCTTCCGGCTGTCGGAAATGTCGAGCATGGTGAACAGCGCATTGCCGTCGGGCAGCGGCACCGCCGCGAACTCGAACTCGCGCCCGTCGATCATGGTCACCCGGCCCGACCTTTGCTTGCGTTCGACGGTGGCGCTGCGGACCAGCTCGCGGACCAGCCCGGCATGGCTGGCGCGCTTCAACTTCGCCGACAGATGCGGCGCCAGCGCGTCGACCCGCGGGTGGCTGGCGAGCTGCTCCTCGTCGAAGCCCCACAGCTCCTTGAAGCGGTTGTTCCACAGGTTGAGGCGGCCGTCCGAGGCGAACACGCCGACCGCCTCGAACAGATTGTCGAAGGTCGCGGTGCGCACCCGAAGCAAGGTGTCGCGCGCCGAGGCGAGCTGGATCTGCTCGGTGCGGTCCTCGAAGATGGTGAGCAGGCCGCCGTCGGGCAGCGGCTGGGCGACGACGCGCAGATGCTTGCCGCCGGGCAGCAGCCAATCCTCCTCGTCGGCGGCGAGGCCGCTGGTGAACCAGGCGCGATGCTCGGCCTTCCAGTCGGGGAAGTCGCGCACCTCGGGCAGATTGCCCGCCTCGCGCATCGCGTCGATCACCCGGTCGAACTCCGGGCGGTCGGCGAGGAACTCGGCGGTCAGCGAGAACAGGCGCGCGAACGGCTGGTTGAAGAAGATCAGGCTGCGGTCGCGGCCGAACTGGGCGACGCCGGCGGACAGCCGGTCGAGCATGTCGCGCTGGGCGCGGACGAAGCGATTCAGTTCGGCCCGCGCCTGCTCCTGGTCCTCGACGTCGATCGCATAGCCGGCGACGCCGTTCGGCCCCAGCGGGATCTCGACCACCTGCATCATCCGCCGCTCGCCGGCGACGGTCGCCGGCACGGTGCGAAACGAGGCCTCCTGGCGATCGCGCACCTCGGCCGCGTCGGCGAGCGGGCTGCGGCCGTCGGCCTCGTCGATCAGCTCGGTGCCGGCGGCGACGACCGCGGCGGCCTCGCCGCCCTCGACCGCCTCGACATAGGCGCCGTTGACCATCACCAGCCTGAGATCCGGGCCGCGATGCCACATCGGGAAGGGCGCCGCCTCGATCAGGCCGGTCAGCGCGTCGAGCGCCTCCGAGCGCCGCTCGAGCTGGTCGGAGAGGCGCGCCGAATCCTCCTCCGCCGCGGTGACATCGACGAACCAGAGCAGGGCCGAGCGTTCGCCGAAGCCGGCCGGGGCGGGCCCGGCGTCGATCCGGAAGATCCGCGCCGAGCCGGCCGGCCGGACGATCGTGCCGACGCTGCCGCCGGCGGCCGCCTCGCCGACCAGCCGGCCGAGCTCGGCCGCGGCGTCGAGCGGGAACGGCGCCTCCTCGCCGAACAGCGCCAGCCAGCGCGGCGGCAAGGCGGCGAGGCCGAGCGCGCCGGCGAGCCGGTCGGGGCCGCTGATCGTTCCGTCCGCCGCCACCGCCAGCGGCATCGCCGGCCCGGCCTGGAGCAGAGCGGCAAGCCGGACATTGTCGTCGATCAGCAGCCGCGCCGCCGCCTCGCGCCGGGCGCCGCGGATTCCGGCCCAGATCGCGACCGTCAGCCACGCGCCCGCGACGAGCGCGAGCACGGCCGCAATCAGGGGCGAAAGCGTCATCCCGCCTTCCTAGGGTCCGTACTCCATACCCGCAATGGCCGGGATCGGGCGGCTTTTGGGCCAAGGCTGCGTCGCAGCGTGGCGAGCGAGGCTGCGTTGCGGAAGCGGGGCAAAAAGAAAGGGGCGGGCCCGAAGGCCCGCCCCGAGATGGTTCGCTTCGCTGCGTCCTAGCGGAAGTTCACGTTGACGCCGAAGTAGATGTAGCGGCCGATCGAGTCGTACGGATCGCCGCCGGCGGTGCCGAGCAGGCCGAGCGGCGGCTTCCGGTCGAGGATGTTCGACACGCCGCCGTAGAAGCGGAACTGCTCGTTGACCTGATAGCCGAGCTGGACGGCGTGGTAGAAGACATCCGGATAGTTCCGCCGCGGATGGCTGTCGGCGTTGGTCGGCGGCAGCAGCGCGACGTCGTTGAGCGTGCAGCCGATCGCCGTAACGTAGGGCTGCGTGCACAGGCCGTCGGACGCGTTCTGCGCCTCGTAGGAGGCGTTGATCGACATCTTGCCGATGTAGCGCAGGTTGTAGGTGATATCGAACGCGCCGAAATCATAGTTGAAGTTGGCGTTCGCCGCGAACACCGGATCGCCGAGCTCGGAGAGCTGGCGGTTCGGATTGTTCGGGAAGGACGGATCGATATAGTTGGTCGTCTCGATCACATAGGTGCCGATCGCCCGGGCGCTGAGCCGGTGGCCGTTGCCGAAGGTGCGGCGATAGGACAATTCGACGTCGACGCCCGAGGTGATCTGCTTGGCGAAGTTGATGCCCGCCGAGAGCACCGCCGGCTGGACGAACAGGCCGGTGGCCGGATCGCGGTTGACGGTGGCGCAGAGGGTGTTGCCCGGCGGCTGATCGTAGCAGCCGGTGATGATCGACTGGGCGGTCAGCACGGCGATCAGATTGTCGACCCTGATGTGGTAGTAATCCGCCGTGATCGACAGGCCCGGGACGAACCGGGGCTCGATCACCGCGCCCAGCGTATAGCTCTTGCTGGTCTCCTCCCTGAGGTCCGGGTTGCCGCCCGACAGGAAGCCGGTCGACGAGGAGCGCGCGGTGCAGTTGATGAACGGCCCGCCGAGCGTCGCCGGGAAGGCGGTGGTCGAGCAGGCCGCGACCAGCGCCGCAGTGGCGACGACCGGAACGCCGTTGGCCACGCAATTGGCGGCGCGGTTGCCGACGCCGATGTTGGCAAAGTCGCACGGATCGGCGATCTGGGCGAAGTTCTGCGACTGCGGCGAGAACAGGTCGGACTGGGTCGGCGCGCGCACCGAGCGCGAATAATTGCCGCGGAAGCGGATGTCGCGGATCGGCGCCCAGGTGCCGCCCAGATTGTAGGCCCAGACGGTGCCGGTGCTGCCCTGGTTGTAGTCGGAGACCCGGGCGGCCGCCTCGAACGTCAGCTCCTGGGCGAACGGAAGATCGCGCAGGATCGGCAGGCGGATTTCGCCATAGGCTTCCTTGACCTCCAGCGCCGGCGGATCGAACGTCTGGATGGCGTTGAGGAAGGTCGCGCCGTTCTGGGTCAGGTCGTCGAAGTCCGAGAAGGCGGTCTCACGCCGGTATTCGACGCCGAGCGCGAAGCCGATCGGCCCGCCGGGCAGCTCGAACCATTGCGAGCTGTCGCCCGAGACGAAGGCGACCACCTGCAGCTCGCTGGCATGCTCGCGGCGGTGCGCGGTCGTGTTGACATAGGCAAGCGCGGCCGCGCTCGGCCGGCCCGAGCCGAACAGGTTGATCGGCACGCAGGCCGGATCGTCGTTGGTGGTGATCGCGTCGGTGTTGATCCGGCAGGCGGGGCCGTTCGGCGTGTTCACCGCGTCGATGGCGTCGACATAGCGGGCGAAGAAATTGCCCGTCGGATCGGCGATGACGAGGTTGTTGAGCGATTGCAGGCGGGTACGGAGATGGCCGTAATTGGCGGCGATCTCATAGTGCCAGTCGTCGAAGAAATCGCCCTCGAAGCCGGCGACGATGCGATAGGTGTCGCGATCGTGGATCTCGCCGCGGCCGCCGAAATCGACGTTGAAGCGGTTGATCGGGAAGGTGCCCGTGGTCGGCGTGGCGCAGCGGCCCATCAGCTGAAGCTGGGCCAGGATCTGCGGGGTGACGAACGCGTTGTTGCAGCGCAGCGTGCCGAGGGTGCCGCCCTGGACGAAGCTGGGCTGGCCTTCCTGGGTGGCATCGATGTGCACGTACTTCGCTTCGAGGAACGGCTGGAACGCGCGGGTGACCTCGAAGCGCGCGAGCAAATTGGCCGCGTAGCGCTGGATGCCGGCGGCGAGCTGGCCGGTATCGCGCAGGGTCGAGCCGTGGCTGCCCTGGACGTTGCCCGAACCGTTGACCCGCAGATCGTTGCCGACCACATCGCGAACCAGGACGCCCTGGTCGGTGAAGTAGAACAGGCTGACCTGGCCGTTGGCTTCGCAGCGCGCGTCGCGGATCGGGCCCGCGGGGATGCTGTTGGCCTGGCCGAGCGCGCAGGTCTGGTTGGCCGGGAGCGCCGGCGAGACGCTGCCGCCATTGTAGATGCCGGCATTGCGGATGCCGCAGAGGAAGGCGCGGTCGGGAACGCCGTCCGAGGTGGAAATGCCGGTCTCGCCGCCGGCCGCGCCCTGCGGCTCGATCAGGTCGAACTGGCAGCGGCCGTCATAGGCGCCGGTGAGTCCGGGCCGGTCGACGAAATAGAGCGCCTGGGCGCGGGTATATTCGAGCGCGATCGCGACGTTGCCGCGATCCTCGGCGAAGTTGCGGCCCCAGGTCAGGCCGGCGAAATATTGCGGGTAGTCGCCCTGGTCCGAAATGCCGGCCTGGGCGCGCAGGCGGAAGCCGTCGAAGTCGCGGCGGAGGATGAAGTTGACGACGCCGGCGACGGCGTCGGAGCCGTAGATCGCCGAATTGCCGCCGGTGACGATGTCGACCCGGTCGACGAGCGTGATCGGGATCGTGTTGACGTCGACCAGATAGTCGCCGGGCGAGCCGGTGATGTGGCGGCGGTTGTTGACCAGCACCAGGGTGCGGGCGGTGCCGAGGCCGCGAAGGTCGAGGAAGTTGAGGCCCGCAGTGCCGATGAACCGGGTCGAGTTGCCCGAGCTGAAGGTCGAGCGCAGCGACGGCAGGTCGTTGAGGTTGTCGCCGAGGTTGACGTCGCCGTTGTCGGTCAGCTCCTGGATGCCGACCGAGGTGATCGGAACCGTCGATTCGAGGTTCGGGCGCCGGATGCGGGTGCCGGTGACGAGGATCGAGCCGCTGTCCGCCGGCTCCTGGGTGGTGACCTCGCCGGCCCTGCAGGCGTCACGCTCGCCCTGCGTCGGCAGGTTGGCGCACCGATCGGAGTAGGGCTGCGTTGTTCCCTGAGCGGCGGCAGGCGTGGCGAAGCCGGCAATGGCGAGAGCGGCAACAGAAGCGGAGCCGAGAATACGAGCGTTAATACGGCGCATGCGGAATACCCCCAAAAGTGCGGTTTTGGCCGGAGGACATTATCGCCCTGTCAGCAAAAGGAAATGCTTGCGCGCGCCGATCTTCATAAGGCGCGGAAGGTGTTACATTAATGCCACATTCATCTGGCTGGCCGGGGCCGCGGCGCCGGCGCGAGGCCCGGCGCCGCGTCCGGCTCAATAGCGGTAATGGTCGGGCTTGAACGGCCCCTCGACCGGCACGCCGATATAATCGGCCTGCTTCTGGCTGAGCCTGGAGAGCCTCACGCCGAGCTTGTCGAGGTGGAGCGCGGCGACCTTCTCGTCGAGATGCTTGGGCAGGACGTAGACGTCGTTCTGATACTTGTCGCCGCCGGTCCACAGCTCGATCTGGGCGAGCGTCTGGTTGGTGAAGGACGAGCTCATCACGAAGCTCGGATGGCCGGTGGCGCAGCCGAGATTGACGAGCCGGCCCTTGGCGAGGACGATGATCTTCTTGCCGTCCGGGAACTCGACCTCGTCGACCTGCGGCTTGATCTCGGTCCACTTCATGTTGCCGAGAGCGGCGATCTGGATCTCGCTGTCGAAATGGCCGATGTTGCAGACGATCGCCATGTTCTTCATCGCCCGCATGTGATCGAGGGTGATGACGTCGGCATTGCCGGTGGCGGTGACGAAGATGTCGGCGCGGGTGACCGCCTCCTCCATCGTCACCACCTCATAGCCTTCCATCGCCGCCTGCAGGGCGCAGATCGGGTCGATCTCGGTGACGAGGACGCGGGCGCCGCCGTTGCGCAGCGACGCGGCCGAGCCCTTGCCGACGTCGCCGAAGCCGGCGACGGTGGCGACCTTGCCGGCGAGCATCACGTCGGTGGCGCGGCGGATCGCGTCGACCAGGCTCTCCTTGCAGCCGTAGAGATTGTCGAACTTCGATTTGGTGACGCTGTCGTTGACGTTGATCGCCGGGAACGGAAGCTTGCCCTTCCTGGCGAGGTCGTAGAGCCGGTGGACGCCGGTCGTGGTCTCCTCGGAGACGCCCTTGATGTTCTGGACCGTCTTCGTCAAATAGCCCGGCCGCTCGGCGAGGAAGCGGTTGAGGGTCGCGACGAACACCTCCTCCTCTTCGTTGGTCGGCGCGAACAGCGTCTCGCCGGCCTCGACCCGGGCGCCCCACAGGGCGAACATGGTGGCGTCGCCGCCGTCGTCGAGGATCATGTTGCAGGTCTGATCCTGGCCCCAGTCGAAGATCCGCACGACATAGTTCCAATAATCTTCGAGGCTCTCGCCCTTGATCGCGAACACCGGCACGCCGGTCGCGGCGATCGCGGCGGCGGCATGGTCCTGGGTCGAGAAGATGTTGCACGAGGCCCAGCGCACCTGCGCGCCCAGCGCGGTCAGGGTCTCGATCAGCACCGCGGTCTGGATCGTCATGTGCAGCGAGCCGGTGATGCGCGCGCCCTGGAGCGGCTTGGCCGCGCCATATTCGGCGCGCAGGGCCATCAGGCCCGGCATCTCGGTCTCGGCGATCTCGATCTCCTTGCGGCCGAAGCCGGCGAGATTGAGGTCGGCTACGACATAGTCGCTGAACGCGGTCTGGGGCTGGGTGGCCACGCGGATTCTCCTGATCAAGTGAAAAGACCGCCGGCAAAAATCAGGCGGTCGCGTGGGTCCCCCCTAGCCGCGGCCGCCCGCAAATGCAAATATAAAGATATCTTTATATGTGGGTCCTCCCCCTGAGGGCGAGGGGGACCGCCTGCCGCAGGCAGGGGGTGGAGGGGTATCAGCCTAAGAGGCTGTTCTCAGGCGCTGACACCCCTCCACCACCCTGCGGGTGGTCCCCCTCCCCTTGCAGGGGAGGATCTTCAGTTCCCTTCCGCCGCGGCGAAGCTGTAGCCGCATTCGCCGCCCGGCAGGTCCGAGGAGAAGCCGAAGCGGTCCTCGATCGCGACCAGCTGGCCGATGTCGCCATTGGCGGCGGCCGCTTCCTCGGCGAGCGCCGCGGTGTCGGCGCAGACCGCCTGATCGGTCGCGTCGGCGCCGTAGATGTTGGCGAGCGCGGTGGCGAACCGGTCGTACTGCGTCTCGGCCTGGCTGCCGTAGCCGGTGCGGAACTGGGCGAGCAGCACCGCATTGGCGCCCTGGATCGTGGTCCGGTTGGCCCGCACGAACCGGTTATAGGCCGGCGTCACGTCGGCCCCCATCGCCTGGCAGCGCAAAGTCGCCACCATCAGCCGCGACTGCAGGTCGCGGACCTTGGCGGCGGCGACCTGGGTCGAATTCCAGCAGCCCATCGCCGCCTCGGCCGGCATGCTGACGCACAACATCGTCGCGGCCGCCGCAAGGAGGCCGCCCTTCTTCATCTGTCCACTCATGATAAGTCCCCACTCTGTCCACAGAGCCGGTGCGCGAGCTGCGCCCGGCCGAGTCGGAGGCTCTCATGAGAAGGGTAACCGGGAAGTAAATTTCTGCGGTTAAACTGTTGCCGGAAAGATACTTAAGCAGTGCCATATTCTGCGGTCAGCAACCGCGAATCGATCCCCGCCGCCTTGAACGCGGCCGCCCAGCGGGTGTCGACGTCGCAGGCGTAGAGCAGGGATTCGTCGCCCGGGGTGGCGAACCAGCCGTGGCGGGCGAGCTCCTGCTCGAGCTGGTCGGGGCCCCAGCCGGCATAGCCGAGCGCGGCGACCCAGCGGCTCGGCCCTTTGCCCTCGGCGATCGCCTTCAATATGTCGATCGTGCCGGAAAGCACCCAGCGCTCGCCGACATAGACGCTCTCGCCGCCGCTCCAGTCGGGCGAGTGGAGGATGAAGCCGCGCTGCGGCTCGACCGGTCCGCCGAGATGGATCGGCACGTTGGGCGCCTCGCCGGGGGCGATGTCGAGCTGCTTCAGGAGGTCGTGGAAGCCCAAACGCGGCACCACCCGGCCGAGGCCGATGCCGAGCGCCCCCTCCTCGTCGTGGACGCACATCGCGATCACCGCTTTCTCGAAGCGCGGATCGCCGATCCCCGGCATGGCGAGCAGGAACTGGCCCGAAAGGAAGCGCGGCGCGTCCATCGCCCGAGCTATAGGCGTTTGGCGGGCGGCCCGACAATTGCTAAGGGCCGCCCCAACCGAGATTCCCGGGAGACAGAAAATGACCATCAGCGTCGGCGACCGAATCCCTGACCTGCCCCTGACCAAAGCCACCGCCGAGGGTCCGCAGCCGATCCAGGCCGGCGACTATTTCGCCGGCCGCAAGATCGCCCTGTTCGCGGTGCCCGGCGCGTTCACCCCGACCTGCTCGGCCCGCCACCTCCCCGGCTATGTCGAGAAGGCCGGCGAGCTCAAGGCCAAGGGCGTCGATGAAGTCGCCGCGCTCTCGGTCAACGACGCCTTCGTGATGGGCGCCTGGGGGCAGCAGGGCGGCGCCGACGGCAAGGTGACGATGCTCGCCGACGGCAATGGCGATTTCGTCGAGGCGCTCGGCCTTGCCGCGGACTTCTCCAAGTTCGGCATGGGCAAGCGCAGCCAGCGCTGGTCGGCGATCGTAGACGACGGCGTCGTCACCGCGCTCAACGTCGAGGAGCCGGGCGCGTTTCGCGTCTCCAGCGCCGAATATATGCTCGACCAGCTCTGACCCGCGCGCCGGGGACAGTCACTTTTCCGCACGGCGGCGCCCATCTGAATACGGCGCGCGGAAAAGTGACTGTCCCCTTTGCAGCTACCAGCCGCACCGCCTCCCCTGGTTCTGCTCGCGCAGCCAGCCGAGCAGCGGCCGGAAATATTCGACCATCGGCTCGGCCGAAATCTCGCGGGTGCCGGTGAACGCCTCGAGCGCGTCGGGCCAGGGCCGCGACAGGCCCATCGCCAGCATCTCGTTCAACCGCCGCCCGACCTCGTGATTGCCGTAGAAGGAGCAGCGGTGGAGCGGCCCGTGCCAGCCGGCGATGTCGCAGGCCGCCTTGAAGAACTGGAACTGGAGGATGCGGGCGAGGAAGTAGCGGGTGTAGGGGACGCTCGCCGGCACGTGATATTTGGCGCCGGCGTCGAAATTCTGCTCGGTCCGCGGCACCGGCGGGACGATGCCCTGATATTGCAGCCGCATCCGGTCCCACGCCGCCTGATAGTCGCCGGGCGCGATCTGGCCGGAGAAGATGCCCCAGCGGTAGCGGTCGACGAGCAGGCCGAAGGGGAGGAAGGCGATCTTGTCGAGCGCCTGCCTGAGGAGCAGCGCCCGGTCCTGCTCGGCATTGGGCATCTGGTTCGCCTGGAGCAGGCCGATCTGCTGCAGATATTCGGGCGTGACCGAGAGCGCGATGGTGTCGCCGATCGCCTCGTGGAAGCCGTCATTGGCGCTGTCCAGATAGAGGAAGGGCTGGCGGTTGTAGGCGCGCTGGTAGAAATTGTGGCCGAGCTCGTGATGGGCGGTGACGAAATCGTCGGCGTTGACCCTCGTGCACATCTTGATCCTGAGATCCTCGACATTGTCGACGTCCCAGGCCGAGGCGTGGCAGATCACCTCGCGGTCCCGCGGCTGGGTGATCATCGAGCGCTCCCAGAAGGTCGCCGGCAGCGGCGCGAAGCCCAGCGACGTGAAGAAGCCCTCGGCGGTGCGGATCACCCGCTCGGGCGTGTAATGGGCGCGCTCGAGCAGATTGGTGAGGTCGTAGGCCGGCCGGCCCGAATTGGGCGGCGCGACGACGTCGTAGATATTGCCCCATTCCTGGGCCCAGAGGTTGCCGAGCAGGTCGGCGCGGATCGGGCCGTTGGCGGCCTGGACGCTGTCGCCGTAGCGCCGGTTCAACCCGGCGCGGGCGAAGCAGTGAAGCTCGACGTAGAGCGGCCGCACCTCGTTCCACAGCCGCTCGGTCAGCGCCGCGAACTCATCCGGGCTCATGTCGTATTTGGAGCGCCACATCGCGCCGGTATCGGCGAAGCCGAGCTCGCGCGCGCCGGCATTGGCGATCTCGACCATGCGCTGATACTGGGCCCGCATCGGCGAGCCGACATTGTTGTTCCAGCTCGACCACATCTCGCTCAATTGGGCCGGGTTGCGGACCGTCCCCATCCGCGCCTCGATCTCGTTGCCGGTCAGCGTCTCGCCGTTCATCGTGCCGCGGCCGCGGCCATATTGGGAGGAAAGGTCGGTCGAGATCCGGTTCAGCTCGGCGGCCGCGCCCGGCGTCGTCGGCGCGGCGAGGGTGAGGCCGTTCCGGAGGATGTTGAGCTTGCGCCTGGTGTCGGGGCTGAGGCCCGGCACGTTCGCGTAGCGCGCCGCCTCGGTGGCGAAGCGGACCCCCATCTCGGTGCCGATCGTGCCGAAATGGGCGGAGAGCGCGTCGGTGTCCGGGGTGATGTAGGTGGCGTTGACCCACGAGGCGCGGCTGGCGATGACGGTGAATTCGGCGAGCTCGCGCTCGGCCCGGGCGACGAACGCCTCGGCCTCGGCCACGGTCGGCTCGGCCGAAGCGGGCGCCACGGCGGCGGGCGCCGGCGGCGGTAGCGCGGCCTGTTCGGCGGCGGCGGTGGTGCAGCCGGCGGCGAGGCAAGAGGCGAAAGCGAGAGCGAGCAGGGAGACGCTGCTTTTCATGACGCGGGACATCCTCTGTCTTGTTGTGGCGGGCCGCTACTGCGCCCGCGGGCCGCACACGGTCAAGAGGCGAGAAAGCCGGCGATGGCGCGGCCGAGATCGGGCCTGGTGACGGCGCTCATATGATTGCCGGGAACCGCGACGTAGCGCGCCTTCGGGAGCGCCTGCGCGAGCGCTTCGGCCGAGCCGTTGTCATGATCGTCGGCGCCGCTCACCACCAGCGTTGGAATGGTGATGCTGCGCAGCATTTCCTCGCCGGTATCGACGAAGCTGTCGAGCAGCGGCAGCAGCGCTTCGGGATCGCCGCCGGTGGTCTTCAGGAACGCCTCGGCCAGCCATTCCGGCGAGCCGCGCGGGTGCGTGCCGAGCCCCTTCAGGATCGCCTTGAAATGGCCCGAGCGGGCGCCGGTATCGTGCAGCCCCGCCAGCCCCATGCCGGCGACGACCAGCCGGCGCGGCCTCGCCCCCAGCGCCGCCATCCGCACCGCCGTCCGCGCGCCCAGCGAATAGCCGCCGAGGTCATGATCCTTAAGGCCGAGATGTTCGATCAGCGCCAGTCCGTCGGTCGCAAGCACGTCCCGTGGATAAGCGGCGGGATCGTGCGGCCGGGCGCTGGTGCCGTGGCCGCGCAGGTCCGGCATGATCACGCGAAAGCCGCGCCCGGCGATCTCGGCGGCATGGCCGAAGCGGATCCAGTTGGTGTCGGCGTCGGAGAACAGGCCGTGGAGCAAGATCACGGGCCGCCCCTCGCCCTGCTCGTGCCAGGCGAGCGCGATGCCGTCCGGGGCGGTGAATTCGTGTCTCATGTCGGCTTCAACCTGCGCACCACGCCGAAGATAACGATCAGCAGCGCGAACAGGACCAGCAAAGCGGCGAGCAGGAAGGCCCCGCCCGGCTCGCCATGCTCGGCGCCGAAGGCGAGCGCCTGGGTCATCGCCAGCGGGCCGACGATCGCGGCGATCGAGGCGATGCTCGCCATCCCGCCCTGGAGCGCGCCCTGGTGCGAGGCATCGGTCATCCGCGACAGCAAAGCGTTGAGCGAGGGCCAGACGAGCCCCTGCAGCGCGCTGAAGAAAATGATCGCGTAGACCAGCCAGTTTTGCGTCACGAAGACGTAGAAGAGGAAGCTCAGGCCCCCCACCACCATGCCGATCACCACCGTCCGCGCTTCGCCGAAGCGGGCGATGGCACGGCCGGTGACGAAAACCTGGGCGAGCCCCATCGCCAGGCCCGCGGCGGCGAGCGACCAGCCGATCGCGGTCGCGTCCCAATCGAGCGCCAGCCCGGCCCAGAAGGCCCAAGTCGCCGGATAGACGAAATGGGCGAGCTGCCAGAGCAGGGCGGCGACGAGCAGCGGCGCGGCGCCGCCGGCGTGGAAGAGCGGGCGGAACGCGCCGAGGACATGCGCGTCGCGCCAGCGAAACGGGCGTCTCCGCTCGGCCGGCAGGGTCTCCGGCAGCCCGATAAGAATCCACAGCGCGTTGAGCCCGGCCAGCGCCGCCGCGACGACGAACGGCGTGCGCGTGCCGAAGCCCGAGAGCAGCCCGCCGATCGCCGGCCCGAGGATGAAGCCGAGCCCGAAGGCCGCCCCCATCAGGCCGAAGGTCGCGCCCCTTTTCTCCGGCTCCGTGACGTCGGCGAGGACGGCGTTGGCGGGCCCGTAGGTGGCGCCGGCAATGCCCGCGACGAAGCGGCCGACGAACAGCCAGGCGAGCGTCGGCGCCGCCGCCATCAGCAGATAGTCGAGGGCGAAGGCGAGCGCCGAGAAGAGCAGGATCGGCCGCCGCCCGAAGCGGTCGCCGAGATTGCCGAGCACCGGCCCGGCGAAGAATTGCGCGCCGGCATAGGCGACCAGCATGTAGCCGGCGATCCGCGTCGCCTCCGCCAGCGTCACCTGGCCGAGATGGACGATGAGATCGGGCAGCACCGGCAGGACGATGCCGAAGCCGATCGAATCGATCAGCAGGACGGTGAGGACGATCGGAACGGCAGGATGGTGAAAGCGCATCGCAGTCCCCGCTCAGCTACCTTTCCCCGTCATTGCGAGGAGCGAAGCGACGAAGCAATCCAGAAAGGAAGCTGGATTGCTTCGCTGCGCTCGCAATGACGAAGCCCTGGCGAGCGCATCAGCCCGGCAGCTTGCCGGTCGCCTTGATCCAGCGCTCGATCAGCGGCTGATATTGGTCGGCCCGCATTTCGGGCAGGCCTTCGGTATCGAGCCAGGCGCGATGGAGGCTCTCGACGCCGAAATGGGCGGTCGGGCGGAAGCGCGAGGGATCGTCGAACGAGGCCACGGTCAGGTCCATCTTCTCGCTGTCCGGATGGGCGAAGCCGAGCGAGGTGCCGCAGGCGGCGCAATAGGGCCGGCGCGCGATCGGCGAGCTTCGATACCAGTCCGGCCCGCTCGCCCAGGCGACGTCCGCCTTCTTCATGCTCTTGAACGCGATCGAGACGCTGCCGGTCGCCCGCTGGCACATCCGGCAATGGCAGAGATAGGCGTCGTCGTTGTGAACCCGCGCGGTGTAGCGCACCTTGCCGCAGGCGCAGCCGCCGGTCATTTCGTCGGTCATGTTCCGAGCTTCCTCACGCGCGCCGCGTACGGTGTCCCGGCCACCGCGCGGATGAACTTCCCGTCGGCGGTCAGGAGTTCGTCGTCATTCGCTTCCGCCAATGCGAGATAGACGCAATCATAGACGGGATGCGCCAATTCGATCGCGAGCCCCAGGGCGCGCGGCACCAGCGGCGTTTCGTCGACGGTCCGGATATAGCGCGCGAGATCGGCAAGCCGGCTGGAGATTTCGGAATCTTCCGCCAGTTCGCCCTTTCGCACCCGTTTCCAGAGGGCATTGGCGATCTCGGCGTGAATGAGCGTCGGTCCGATCAGCTCGGCACGCCCGATCCAGCCGATCGCTTCTTCGCTCTGGGGCTCCTCGACAATCAGCTTGAACGCGACGCTCGCGTCAATGACCACGGTCGCGGTCTTCGCGGATCAGGTCGACGCCCAGCGTCTGCGGGGCGCCGGTTATGCGGGCCTTGCGGCTCCACTCCTGCGAGCGGCGGATAAGCGTCAGCTTCTCGTCCACACCGAGCTCCGCCGCCTTATGGATCGCCTCGCGCGCCAGTGCTTCGACCGACGTGTTTCTCTCTCGCGCGCGCACCTTCAACCGCTCGATAGCGGCGTCGTCCAGCTGGCGAACAAGGATCTGACCCATGGGGAGTTGATAGCACTATGCTATCATTCGCTCAAGCGGATCGTTTCCAGCCTGGCGCGCCACGCGGCGGGCAACGGCGCCGGCCGGCGGCTGTCGCGGCCGACATAGACATGGGTGAAATGGCCCTCCGCCGCCGCTTGCTCCATCCCCTTGGCGAAGACTCCCAGCCGGTAGGTGACGCTCGAAGTGCCGAGCTTCTCGACGCCGAGGCCGATCTCGACGGCTTGCGGATAAGCGAGCGGGGCGGCGTAGCGGCAGCCGGTCTCGACGACGAGGCCGATCGGATCGCCGCCCGCGACGTCGAGCAGGCCGGCCTCGATCAGCCAGCCGTTCACCGCCGTGTCGAACCAGGAATAATGGACAATGTTGTTGACGTGGCCGTAGGCGTCGTTGTCGGCCCAGCGGGTCGGCATCTCGCGCCACACCGGATACGCCGCCCTCCCCCTCAAAGCGCCGCCTCGTAGAGCCGGCGCGCGTCGGCCTCGCTGATCGGGCAGGGATTGTTGACCAGCAGCCGCTCCTGCTTCATCGCCTCGGCGGCGAGCAGGTCGAGATGCTCGGGCCCGACGCCGACCTCGGAGAGGCGCCGCGGCAGGCCGGTCGCCTTGGTCAGGTCGGCGAGCCGCTCGACGAACGCCTGCGCCTGGCCCTGGCTGCCGAGCCTTGCCAGCGACGGATCGAGGACGCAGCCGAGCTCCGCATAATCGGCCATCGCCGCCGGCATGTTGTGGCCGAGCACCTGGGTGAGGACGAGCGCGTTGGAAAGGCCGTGCGGCACGTGGAAATGGCCGCCGAGCGGATAAGCGAGCGCATGGACGCCGGCGACCGGCGCATTGTCGAACGCGACCCCGGCATAATGGGCGCCCAAGAGCATGTTGCCGCGCGCGACGCGGTCGTCGGGCCGTTCGCAGGCGGCGAGCAGATTCTGCGACAGCAGCCGCAGCGCCTCGCGCGCCAGCATGTCCGAGACCGGGTTCTTGCGCCGCGCCGAGGTATAGGCCTCGATCGCATGGACCATCGCGTCGATGCCGGTGGCGGCGGTGACGTGGCGCGGCAGGCCGAGGGTGAGCTCGGCATCGAGCACCGCCCAGTCGGCGTTGAGCGCCGGGCTGTTGACCGCATTCTTGACGCTGCCGCCGATAGTGATCACCGCGACGCCGGTCGCCTCCGAGCCGGTCCCCGCGGTGGTCGGCACCAGCGCCAGCGGCAGCCTCTGCCCGAGCGCCTTGCCGACCCCCCAGATCGCGTCGAGATCGTCGCCGCTGCCGATCAGGTAGGCGGCGAGCTTGGCGACGTCCATCGGGCTGCCGCCGCCGAAGCCGACCACCGAGGCGCAGCCCGCCCCCGCCGCCACCGCCGCCAGCAGCGTATCGCGCGACGGATCGGGCTCGACCGAGTCGAACGGGATCGCGCCGGGCAGCGCGGCGAGCGCGGCGTCGGCGAGACCCAGAGCGCGGACATTGGCGTCGGTGACGAACAGGCAGGGCCCCGGCGGCAGCAAATCGGCGAGCCGGGTGGCGGCGCCCTCGCCGGCGATCAGCTTGGGGCCATAATGGAATTGATAGGGTTGCACGCGTCTCCCTACCCCTTTCCGTCATTCCCGCGAAAGCGGGAATCCAAGCGGCCTTTCGCGCAGCGCTCGAAGTCAGCATGGACCCCATTGACGAGGTCGCCATGTCCCCCGGACATGGCTACGCAGTGCGGGGCACTGCGTACCTCGCCAATTTCGCTGGGGTGACGAGGAAGGGTTAGAGCGAGCGCTCCAGCCGGGAGAGCAGGCTGCGCGCCGGGCTGCCGGCGGGTTCGCCGGCGAGGTGGCCCGAATCGATCCGGCTGACCCGCTCGTACAATTCCTCGCTGGCGCGGACGAGCTCGGCCGCGGTTTCGGGCAGGCGCGGGAAGAGGTCGCGGTCGGTCGCCGGCGCTTCGCCGAGCCGGCGCTCCGCCTCGCCGGCCTGGTCGCGGCTCAGTTCGCCGGCGGCGACGGCGCGCTGGGTGAGCAGCCAGGCGATGACGTGCATCAGCCGGGTCGTCACCTTCAGCGATTCGCAGGAGAAGCCGACCCGGTCGATCGGCGCCAGCGCCAGCCGGTCGTCGCGCCCCTGGGTGTCGAAATAGGAGCGCGCCTCGTCGGCGAGCACCATCGCCTCGACGTAGAGCGCGTCGACCAGCTTCGGAGTCATCTTGTCGTGCAATGCCGCCTGTCCCATGCCCGCAACCTGCCACAGCGCCGCGGGGGCGCAAAACGCTAAAGAAGGTAAATCGCGTCCCGATCCGGGGCGGCCCCCAATCCGTCACCCCGGCGAAGCATGTCCTGAGCGCCTGCCTTGCAGGCAGTCGAAGGGGCCGGGGTCCAGGCGGCCGTGGAATCCCTGTCCGGTCTGGATGCCGGCCTGCACCGGCATGACGAAGGAAGAGGCGGCGCCCCGTCAGGCGATGATGTCGGGGATCTTGAGATCCTCCAGCTGGGCGATCTCGTCCTTCAGTCTCAGCTTTCGTTTCTTGAGGCGGGCGAGCTGGAGCTGGTCGCGTCCGGCCATGCTCCTGAGGGCTTCGATGGCGCTGTCGAGATCACGATGCTCGGTGCGCAGAACCGCGAGTCGCGATTCCGGATCCTGAGCGGCTGAGTGGTTCCCTTCCATGGGTCTCCCTCGCTCCTCTGGGCTGGACGGGAGCCATCTTAATCCTTCGGTGAGCCGCCGTACATATGTGTTGGATCGCCGTCTCCGGGGGGAGACAAAGGCCGCCCTTGGTGGTTAGATGGCGGCATCGAAGTGAAGGAGTTTGCCAATGCACCAGGCGCACGTTTTGGCCCTTCAGGCCAAGCATGCCGGCCTCGAAGCCAGGATCGTCGAGGAAAGCCAGCGGCCGCTGCCCGACATGGCCACCCTCTCCCGGCTCAAGAAAGAGAAATTGCGCGTCAAGGAGGAGATGAGCGGCCTCAGCGAGCCGCACTAGCGCCGGACGGGGACAGTCACTTTTCCGCACGCCGCCTGAAAGCAGCCGCTGTCGTGCGGAAAAGTGACTGTCCCCTTCTCAGGCTCAGTCGTCGCGGGAAACGCGCTCGTTCTTCTCGTGGCGCTCCTGCGCCTCGACCGTCATCGTCGCGATCGGCCGCGCCTCGAGCCGGGCGAGGCTGATCGGCTCGCCGGTCACTTCGCAAAAGCCGTATTCGCCGGTCTCGATCCGGTGCAGCGCCGAATCGATCTTGGCGATCAGCTTGCGCTGGCGGTCGCGGGTCCTCAGGTGAATGCCCCAGTCGGTCTCGCTCGAGGCGCGGTCGGTGAGGTCGGCTTCCTGGATCGGGCCGCTGGCCAGCGCCGCCATCGTCTCGCGCGATTCCCTGACGATGCCGTCCTTCCAGGCGAGCAGCTTCATGCGGAAATAAGCGAGCTGCTCGTGGTTCATGAATTCTTCGTTGGCGCTTGGCCGATAGCCGCCGACGAATTGCGGATTCAAAGCGTCACTATGAAGCGTAGCCATTACCCCTCCACTCCGCGTTCTCCCGGCACAGCCGGGGGCCCGAACCTGAGGCGGGAAGGATGCTGGTGCCCCGAATCTAAGCCTCCCGCCCCAGAGGCGCCTATACGCATGCCGACATGCCAGCACAAGTCACTCAAAGGGGGCGGAAAATATTGCCGGCTCGGTCCGTCCGCGAAACATTTCGAGCCGTCGCAGCAGCCTGTGCGAATCGGGCCGGACGGGGCGATTCGGGGCCTTCGTTAACCGCGATCGGCGAAAATCCCGCGGCAGCCGCCGTTCACCCCTCCCGAGAAGCTGTTCAGCAATGGGACGAAAGGGCGCTCGAGGGCCCGAAAACCCCCGGATTCCGGGCACAAGATGGTTAACGCGCTTGCGTCTAAAGGGATCGTTTGCATCTGCTTGCTAGTGCCTCACCCGCGATGGATCGGCGTCAGCCCCTTCATCCACGAGGACGGCCAGGAACAGGGATGCTGTTATGTCGGTAAGAATGGCTTTGGCAAAACTCTGCGCTTGCACCTGCGGTGGTGCGATCATCGGCGGCGGCGCAGTCCATGTCGCGGAGAATCCTCCGCCCCGCCCGACCGTCGCCCATGCGTCGCACGCCCGGGCCGGCCATGCCCGCTACGCAAGCAGCCACCGGCGCCTGGTGCGCCGGACGGTCCGGCGCACCGCCTGCGCGGCGCCGACCCAGACGGTCAGCCGGATGATCATCCCGCCGATGTTCGCGCCGCCGCCGCCCCCGGTCGCGGTGGCGAGCACCAGCGGCGGCGGCGTCCCGATCGTGATCGGCGGCGGCTCGACCGGCGGCTTCGGCGGCGGCTTCTTCGCCGGCGGCTTCTTCGGCGGCAGCTCGGCCTCGAGCGGCGGCACCAACATCAGGATCGACAACAATAACGAGCAGGCCCAGGGCCAGAACCAGAACCAGAATCAAAACCAGAATCAAAACCAGAACCAGAACCAGAACGAAAACCAGAATCAGAACCAGAACGAAAACCAGAACGGGTCCAGCGGCTCGTCCAGCCACGGCTCGTCCAGCCACGGCTCGTCCAGCCACGGCTCGTCGAGCCACGGTTCCTCGAGCCACGGCTCCTCCAGCCACGGCAGCTCGGGCTCCAGCTCGAACGGCAGCTCGACCTCGTCGAGCTCGACCAGCTCGGGCGCCTCGACCAGCTCGGGCGCGAGCGGATCGACCAGCTCGTCCTCGACCAGCTCGGGCGCGACCGGCGGCTCGTCGAGCTTCGGCTCGTCGGGCAGCACCAGCGGCTCCAGCTCGTCTTCGTCGAGCAGCAGCGCGTCGAGCAGCGGCAGCTCCAGCTCCTCGTCGAGCGGCGGCTCCTCCTCGTCCTCGACCGGCGGCACCCACGTCCCGGCGCCGCCGATGATCCTCCTGTTCGGCGCCGGCGCCGCCACCCTGGTCGCCCGCAGCCGCCTCGGCAAGCGCGCCGCCGCCGCCTAAGAATCCGCGCAAGCGGATAGGCCAGGGAAAAGGCCCCGTCCGAAAGGGCGGGGCCTTTTTCATTAAATAGGGACTGTCCCTATTTATTGCGCCTTCAGGATCTCCTCGATCTCCGCCACGGGCACGTTGACGAGGTCCTTGGGCACCTCGGCGACCAGCCTTTTCTCGACCTCCTTGTGATAGTGCTTGCGCAACTCGCCGAGCGTCGCCGGCGGCGCGACCACGACCAGCGCCTCAAAATCGTTGCTCAGCGCCCGCGCCTTCAGCATCGCGGCGGTGGCGGCGGCGAAGCGCTGCTCCTCGAGGACGTGGAAATCGGCCTCCTCCAGCGAGCTGCCGAGCGTGTTCGAGGCGCGCCCGGCGAGGTCGCTCGCCTGCTCGTGATGGGCGGGATTGACGTCCACCGCCTTCGCCTCGATTGCGAGGTTGGGGAAGTCGGCGTCGCCCTGGTTGCGGAAGAACAGGGACTTGCGCCCGTCGGCGACGAGGACGAAGCTGTCATGGGGGATCTGCATCGCGGCGCTCCTCAAGGCTGTTCGCCCCAATGAACGCGACAGCCGCCGCGATGGTTGCCGCGCCGCGCCGGGACGGCCATAGCCGAAGCGATGCGCATCCTCCTCACCAACGACGACGGCGTCAACGCCACCGGCCTCCGGCTGCTCGAGACGATCGCCCGCGCCTTCTCCGACGACATCTGGATCGTCGCGCCGACCGACGAGCAATCGGGCGCCGGCCATTCGCTGACCCTGACCGTGCCGGTGCGCCTGAGGAGGCTCGGCGAGCGCCGCTTCTGCGTCACCGGCACGCCGACCGACGCGGTGATGATGGGCCTCGCCCACATCATGAAGGAGGCGCGGCCGGACCTCATCCTTTCCGGCGTCAACCGCGGCGCCAATCTCGGCGAGGACGTCACCTATTCGGGCACGGTCTCGGCGGCGATGGAGGGCGCGCTCGCCGGCATCCCGGCGATCGCCCTGTCGCAAAGCTATGCCAAAGAGGGGATGGGCGACACCGTCCCGTTCGCCGCCGCCGAGGCCTGGGCGGAGCGGGTGCTCGGGCCCCTGCTCGCCGCCCCGTTCGCGCCGCGCACCCTGGTCAACGTCAATTTCCCGGCGCTCGCCCCCGACGCGGTCAAGGGCATCCGCGTCGTCCGCCAGGGGATTCGCGATTACGGCCGGCTTCGCATCGACAAGCGCACCGATACGCGCGGCTTCGATTATTACTGGTTCGGCCTTCGCCCGGTCGTCCACACGCCCGGCCACGAAACCGATCTGGAAGCGATCTCGGACGGCTATGTCACGGTCACCCCGCTCCACATGGATCTCACCCACGAGCCCTCGCTGGAGGTCCTCCGCCGCCTCTATCCCTAGCTGCCGCAGCCGCCGCCGCAGCCGCCGCCGCAGCCGCCATGGCCGCCGCAGCAGCCGTGGCCGCCGCCGGCGCCGCAGGCACCGCCGCCGGTGCAGCTGCCGCGCCGGCGATCGTCGTGCGGGCGGGTGCAGGTCTGGGCCATGGTCCACAGCGGCAGCGCCGCGACCAGGCTCGCGGCGATGCCGCCGGCGACGAGCTCGCCGACGCTCTCGCGGCCGCCCGCCGAGGCATTGGCGGCGAGCGCCGAGCAGGACTCAAAAATGGGGACAGTATATATTTCTCGCGCCTGGAAAACAGGGACAGTCCCTCTTTTTCGCGCTCGTGGAAAATAGGGACAGTCCCTCTTTTTCGCGCTCGTGGCTCAGCGCGCCTCGGAAAACAGGGACAGTCCCTCTTTTTCGCGCTCGTGGCTCAGCGCGCCTCGGAAAACAGGGACAGTCCCTCTTTTTCGCGCTCGTGGAAAATAGGGACAGTCCCTCTTTTTCGCGCTCGTGGCTCAGCGCGCCTCGGTGGCGATCGACCACATGAAGTCGAGCCTGGTGCCGCCCACGAAGCGCGGGTCGGCGGCGGCGCGCGGGCCGCGGGTGACCGGCAGGAACGGCGCCGCGCCATCGGGCGTCCAGACCGCGCCCTGGTGGCAGGCCAGGCAGTTGGAGCGGGTGCCGTTGGCGAACGTCTCGAGATAGGGGTTGAAGGCGATGTTGGCGCCGCCGTCGGCCTCGGCCGGGGCCGCCGCCGAATAAGCGACGTCCATCAGATAGTGGCGCCACGGCCCGGCGAGCGCAGCGGGCCGGCCGGCCGCATAGGGCCCGGTGTCGGCCCGGTCGTGCCACCAATAGGTGATCCACACCCAGTCGGGGATTTCGCGGGTGGTGAGGTGCATGGCGAGCAGGACCAGCCGGTCGCCCGCTTGCGCCGAGGGATCGATTGCCCGCACCGCCGCCAGCTCGGCCGCGCCGATCGGGATGTGGTAGAAATGATCGAGCGGCGTCTCGGCCGAGCCGGCCAGCACCGTCCGCGGCCAGCGCGCCGGGCGGTTGCCGTCGGCCGCGTCGCCCTCCCCGTCCCAGACCGAGATCGGCGTCGGCCGCCCGGCATGGACCACGGCCCACACCGTCTTGACCGCGATCGCGTCGCGCGGGAACGGCGCGATCGTGCGGGCGCCGGGCGGCGTCGCCGGGGCGAAGCCGGCGTTGATCGCGTCGAGCCGGGCGCGCCGGAACAGCCCCCGGGCGCGGATGTGGCGGTGCGCCGGATCGTTGAGCAGCACCAGCGACAGCAAAGGCGCGCCCGACGCCTGCAGCAGCGCGATTCCCGGCGTCTCGGCGATGTCGATCCGGCGGAACGGCCGCGCGGGACCCGCCTCCCCGCTGCCGAACGTGCGCGCCAGCGGCGACCAGCCGAGCCAGGCCGGCGCCCCTCCCCGGCCCGGCCGGGTCACGTCCGCCAGCACCCGCCAGGCATGGCGCCGCATCGCCGGCTGGTCCTGGGCGTCGCGCAGCGCCAGCTGCGCCGCCTCGTTGGCCGGGAAATGCCCGACGCCGGCAGCCGGCGCGCAGCTCGCCGCGAGCAACGGCAGCAGGATCAGGACGCGTCCCATCGGCTCCCCCTCCGGGCGGAACAAAAAGAAAACACTTTCGGCAACCGCCCGAATCAGGCATATACTCCCGATGGACGATTCCGACCTCCTCGATTTCGCGCCGGTGCCGGTCCGCGCCCGCCGCGACGGCTGGACGCCGAAGAAGCAATATTTCTTCATCCTCGGCATCGCCCACGGCTTCATTCCGGCGAAGGCCGCCCAAATCCTCGGCATGACCCGCAAGTCCGCCTACGAGCTGCGCCGGAAGCCCGGCGCCGAAGGCTTCGCGGCGGCCTGGCGGGCGGCGGCGGCGCGCGCCCGCGCGCGGCGGCATGCGGCGCGGCGCCCGAGCCTCGCCCAGCGCGCGCTGCACGGCGAATGGTATCCGCGCCTCTCTGAAGGCCGCCTGATCGGCTGGACCCAGCGGCCGGCCGGTGCGCGGCTGATCGGGCTGGCCAGGCGCCTCGACAAGAAAGTCGAAAGCCTGCCGCGCGACGCGCACACGGCGGGTCTCGAGGCCTTCCATGCGATCTGCCCGGAACGTGACAGTTCGGGCGAAGATTCCCGCATCCGGCGTCCGAACTGTAACGTTCCGCCGGTTTCGGCCGGTCTAGGAAAATAGGCGCGGGGGCATTATGTCGCCCGCTCCCATGGAACTCGAGCTCCCCTCCCCGCCCAAGGTCGGCATGGTTTCGCTCGGCTGCCCGAAGGCGCTGGTCGATTCCGAGCGGATCCTGACCAAGCTGCGCGCCGACGGCTACGCGATGTCGCCCGATTATGCCGGCGCCGACGTCGTCCTCGTCAACACCTGCGGCTTCCTCGATTCGGCCAAGGAGGAGAGCCTCGATGCGATCGGCGAGGCGATCGCCGAAAACGGCCGGGTGATCGTCACCGGCTGCATGGGCAAGGAAGCCGAGCTGATCCGCGCCCGCTTCCCGCAAGTGCTCGCGATCACCGGCGCCGCCCAATATGAGGAGGTGGTCGGCGCGGTCCACGTCGCCGCCCCGATCCCGCCTTCCGCCTATCTGAACCTGGTCCCCGACGCGGGCCTCAAGCTGACCCCCCGGCATTACAGCTATTTGAAGATTTCCGAAGGCTGCAACCACCGCTGCGCCTTCTGCATCATCCCCTCGCTGCGCGGCGACCTGGTCAGCCGCCGGCCCGACGCGATCCTGCGCGAGGCCGAGAAGCTGGTCGCCGCCGGGACGAAGGAGCTGCTGGTGATCAGCCAGGACACCTCGGCCTACGGAGTTGATCTCAGGCACGCGTCCTGGCCGTGGAAGGGGGGCGAGGTGCGCGCCCACATGACCGATCTCGCCCGCGAGCTCGGCAAGCTGGGCGCCTGGGTGCGGCTCCACTACGTCTATCCCTATCCGCACGTCGACAAGGTGGTGCCGCTGATGGCGGAAGGCCTCGTCCTCCCCTATCTCGACATCCCCTTCCAGCATGCCAGCCCGCGCGTTCTCAAGGCCATGAAGCGCCCGGCCAACGAAGCCAAAGTGCTCGAGCGGATCCGTTCGTGGCGCGCCATCTGCCCCGACATCGCCATCCGCTCGACCTTCATCGTCGGCTTCCCCGGCGAGACCGAGGAGGATTTCGATTATTTGCTCGACTGGCTCGACGAAGCCCGATTGGACCGGGTCGGCGCCTTCCGCTTCGAGCCGGTCAGCGGCGCCGCCGCCAACGCCCTTCCCGGCATCGTCCCCGAGGAAGTCAAGGAGGAGCGCTACGCCCGCTTCATGGCGAAGAGCGCCGCGATCTCGGCGGCGAAGCTGGCGGCCAGGGTCGGCCGCACCCTCGACGTCATCATCGACGCGGTCGATGAGGATGGCGGCGCCACCGGCCGCTCCAAGGCCGACGCGCCCGAGATCGACGGCGAGGTCCACCTGCGCGACGCCGGCCACCTCGCCCAGGGCGACATCGTCCCCGTCCTCATCGAGGAGGCGGACGAGCACGACCTGTTCGGCGTTCCGCTCCCGTTGCGCTAGGGCCGTCGCATGATCGATCTGAAAGCCTTGCTCAAGCCCGACCAGGGCCAGCCCGCGACTCCGCTCCAGCTCGTCGACAAGAAAGGCTTCGAAGCCTGGCTGGGCGGCCTGCCCGGCCGCGCCCGCCAGGCGGCCGAGGCGCAGGGCTTCAAGGGCGAGGGCTTCCAGCTCGCCATCCTGCCCGGCGAGCGCGACCAATGGTCGGCGGCGCTCGGCGTCGCCAATGTCGAGGAGCTCTCGCCCTGGTGCCTCGCCAAAGCGGCGGAGAGCCTGCCCGAAGGCAGCTACCGGGTCGCCGGCCGCGGCCCCGGCCCGGCCGTGCTCGGCTGGCTGCTCGGCCAGTACCGGTTCGACCGCTACCGGAGCGAGGCCAAGGCGGCCGGTCCGCGAGTCCTCTTGACCGACGAGCCGGCGCGAATCGGGGAGACGGTGCTGGTCGCCGAATCGACCTTCCTCGTCCGCGACCTCGTCAACATGCCGGCCGGCGATCTCGGCCCCGCCGAGCTCGAGGCGGCGGCCGAGGCGATCGCCGAGGAGTGCGGCGCCAGGGTCAGCGTCACCGCCGGCGCGGCGCTCGCCGAAGGCTATCCGATGATCGCCGCGGTCGGCGCCGCGGCCGCGCCGGGCCGCGAGCCGCGGCTGATCGAGATCGAGCATGGCGACCGCCGCCACCCCCGGGTCGCGATCGTCGGCAAGGGCGTCTGCTTCGATTCCGGCGGCCTCGACCTCAAGCCGGCGAGCGGCATGCGGCTGATGAAGAAGGACATGGGCGGCGCCGCGCACGCCCTCGCGCTGGCCCGGCTGGCGATCAAAAGCGGGCTTCCGATCCGCCTCCATTTGCTCGTTCCCGCGGTCGAGAATGCGGTCTCGGGCGCCGCTTTCCGCCCGGGCGACATATTGAAGAGCCGCAAAGGTCTTTCCGTCGAAATCGGCAACACCGACGCCGAAGGGCGCCTGATCCTCGGCGACGCGCTCGCCAGAGCGGGCGAGGCCGAGCCCGGGCTGATCCTCGATTTCGCGACCCTGACCGGCGCCGCCCGGGTCGCGCTCGGCCCCGATCTGCCGGCCCTCTTCGCCAATGACGACGCCCTCGCCGCGGACCTGCTCGCCGCCGGCGAGTCGGTCTCCGATCCGCTGTGGCGGATGCCGCTCTGGCCGCATTACGAGGAGATGCTCGCCTCCGACGTCGCCGACCTCGGCAACATGGCCGAAGCGCCGCTCGCCGGCGCGGTGACCGCCGCCCTGTTCCTCCAGAAGTTCGTGCCCGCGGCGACGCCCTGGGCCCATCTCGACACCTTCGCCTGGCGCCCGGCGGCGAAACCCGGCCGGCCGAAGGGCGGCGACGCGCTCGGCCTGCGCGCCGCCTGGCAGATGCTGAAGGGCCGCTATGGGCAATAACGTTTCACCGCCGAACCGGCTCGAATCCTCGACGATTGGGGAAACGAAACGGTCGCTGAACTGTTCTAGCTGCGACACACACCCTCTTATGATTTGGAGCAGCGCCCGTGGCGGACCAAGCCCTCAGGAGTTGGATGCAAACCCTGATCGCCTATGTGCGGTCAGGCCAGCCCGACCTCACCAACCGGCAGATGGCGCTCATGCTGCTGGTCTACCTCACCTCGGGGCCGCACACCGTGCGCGGCCTCGCCCAGCGGCTCGGCGTCTCGAAGCCGGTGATCACGCGCGCCTTGAACACGCTCGGCGCGCTCGGCTATCTCCGCCGCGTCCGCGACGAAGCCGATCGGCGCAACGTCTTCGTCGCGCGGACCAGCACGGGACAGGAATTTCTTGAAGGCTTCAACCGGAACCTCGAACCTTCGGGCACGGAGCGCCGCGCCCCAAGCGAGAACGGATTCATCCTCCAGCACGGATGAGCGGTTCCGGCTCGACGGCCCGTCGCGGCCGATCGACGAACGCATCCACGCCTGGCGCAAGGACCTTGCCGACATCGCGCTGGCCGGCCGAATCTTCGCGCCGCATTATGCCCGGCCGCTGCCGCGCGGCTGCGGCCCGCAGGCGACCGCGGTCCGCGCCGCCCCGGCCGAGGAGGGCGAACTCGTCTCCGAGCTGCTGCCGGGGGAAGAGTTTGCGGTGCTCGAATATGCCGGCGGCTGGGCCTGGGGCTTCTGCGCCGCCGACCATGTGGTCGGCTATGTCGAGGCGATCGCCCTGGTCGATCCGGTCGAGGCCAGCCACATCGTCTGCGAGAAAAGCGCCCCGGTCGCCATCGACGACAAGGTGACCTCGCCCGTCATCGCCACCCTGCCGATGGGATCGCGCCTGCAGGGCCACGAATCGGGCGCCTGCCTCGCCACCGAATATGGCTGCGTCCCGCTGAGCCACCTGCGCCCGATCGGCGAGCCCGAGGCCGATCCCGTGGCGGTCGCCGAGCGGCTGATCGGCGCCCCCTGGCGGGCCGGCGGCCGCACCCGCGAGGGCATCGACGCCGCCGCCCTCGTCCAGCTCGCGCTCGGCCTGTGCGGCCTCGCCGCCCCGCGCCTGCCCGATCAGCTCGCCACGCTCGGCAGCCCGCTCGCCGCCGCCGCTCCCGCCCGCCGCGGCGACCTCGTCCTGTTCGACGGCGGCGCCGGGCTGATGGTCGACGACCTGATGATGATCCACGCCGGCGCCGCCGCCGGCAAGGTCGTCGTCGAGCCCGCCGCGGCTCATGGCGGGGAGCGCCGCCGGCTGCCGCTCTGAGGATTTGCATTTCGCCGCCGGAACGAGCAGTCTCCGCCGCCTCGGAGGGGAGAATGACATGAACAATGTGATCGGCACGCCCGCGCCGGCCTGGCTGCGCATCGTCGCGGCGCTCGGCCTGCTGTGGAATCTCTACGGCGTCTACATGTATCTCATGACGGTCGGCGTCGTCGGCGGCGCGGATGCGGCCGCGGCGGGCGCGATGCCGGCCTGGGTCACCGGCGCCTTCGCCATCGCCGTCTTCGGCGGCGCGCTCGGCTGTATCGGGCTGCTGCTGCTCAAGCGCTGGTCGAAGCTGCTGCTGCTGCTCTCGCTGCTCGGCGTCCTCGCCATGGATCTGTGGATGTTCGTGCTCTCGGGCCTCGGCGGCACCATGCCCCCTGCCGAGATGGGCGTGACCGCCTGCGTCGTCCTGGTCGCGATCCTGCTCGTCTGGCTGGCCTATTCGGCCGACAAGAAGGGCTGGCTGAGCTAGCCCGCCCTCACATCTCGCCGCGCGCCCGGCGGATCGCGAACCAGCGCTCGACATTGGCCTGGTGCTGCTGGAGCGTGTCGGCGAAGACGTGGCCGCCGGTGCCGTCGGCGACGAAATAGAGCGCTGCGGTCGGCGCCGGATCGAGCACGGCGGCGATCGACGCCCGGCCGGGATTGGCGATCGGCCCGGCCGGCAGGCCGGCGCGGGCATAGGTGTTGTAGCCGTTGTCGGCGGAGAGCTCGGACTGGCGGATGCGCCGCCCGAGCGGCCGCCCGCGAGTCACCGGGTAGATCACGGTCGGATCGGCCTGGAGCGGCATGCCGCGGCGCAGCCGGTTGGCATAGACTCCGGCGACCAGCCGCCGCTCGGCGGGCTTGCCGGTCTCCTTCTCGACGATCGAGGCGAGGATGATCGCCTGCTCGGGCGTCGCCACCGGGCTTCCCGGCCGCCGCCGCGCCCACAAGGCGGCCAGCTCGCGCCGCATCGCCGCCTGCATCCGCGCCAGCACCGCCGCGCGCGCCTCGCCGCGCCGGAAGGAATAGGAATTGGGCAGCACCGAGCCCTCGTCGGGAATGCCGACCGCGCCGGTGAGGAACGGAATCGCCATCAGCCGCTCCTGGACCAGCACCGAGGGCATGCCTTCGGGGATGGTCACCAGCCGCAGCACCGGGCGGCCGTGCTGGAGCAGGTTGAGGATGCCGTCGGCGCTGAGCCGGGCGGGGATCAGGAACTCGCCCGCCTGGACGGGGTCCGACGAGCCGAACACCCGGGCGAGCATCCGGAACGTCCCCGCCCCGCCGCGGATCGCGCCCGCCTGCTCGAGCTGGTCGGCGACTCGGGCGAGGCTCGATCCGTGGGCGACGATGATCGTCTTCGGCTGGGCCGCCGGGCCGGGCCCCGCCCAGAGCAGCCAGAAGGCGATCCCGGCGGCGAGGATCGCGATTCCGGGAAGGAAGATCAGCAGCAGCCGTTTCGGCGGCAGGCTCACACCGCCTTCATCACCAGGCTGGCATTGGTGCCGCCGAAGCCGAAGCTGTTGTTCAGCACCGCCTTGACCTCGCGCTTCCGCGCCTTGTGCGGGACCAGGTCAACGCCCTCCGTCCCCTCGTCCGGATTGTCGAGGTTCAGCGTGGGCGGAACGATCTGGTCGCGAATCGCCAGGATGCAGAAAATCGATTCGACGGCGCCGGCACCGCCCAGCAGATGACCGATCGCCGACTTGGTCGAGCTCATCGACACCTTGCCGATCGCATTGCCGAACAGCTTGCGGACGGCGCCCAGCTCGATCGTGTCGGCCATGGTCGAGGTGCCGTGCGCGTTGATATAGTCGATGTCGGACGGGGTCATGCCCGCCTTCTTCAGCGCCATTTCCATCGAACGGTAGGCGCCGGATCCTTCCGGATGCGGGGCGGTGACGTGATGGGCGTCGCCCGACAGGCCGTAGCCGACCACCTCGGCGTAGATTTTCGCGCCGCGCGCCTTGGCGTGCTCATATTCCTCGAGCACGACCACCCCGGCCCCCTCGCCCATGACGAAGCCGTCGCGGTCCTTGTCGTAGGGCCGGCTCGCCTGCTCCGGCCGGTCGTTGTAGCTCATGTTGAGCGCGCGGGCCTGGGCGAAGCCGGCGATGCCGATCGGGCAGATGGTCGCCTCGGCGCCGCCCGCCAGCATGATGTCGGCATCGTCGTCGCGGATCATCCGCGCCGCGTCGCCGATCGAGTGGGCGCCGGTCGAGCAGGCGGTGACGACCGCATGGTTCGGCCCCATCAGGCCATATTTGATGCTCACCTGGCCCGAGATCAGGTTGATCAGCCGCCCGTGGACGAAGTGCGGCGACACCCGCCCCGGCCCCTTTTCGGCCAGCAGCAGGCTCTCGCTTTCAATCCCGGGCAGGCCGCCGATCCCCGAGCCGATCGACACGCCGGCGCGCAGCCGCGTCGCCTCGTCCATCTCGGTCAGGCCGGCATCCTCCAGCGCCTGCCCGGCCGCGTCGAGGCCGTAGATGATGAAGGGATCGACCTGCCGCTGGATCTTGTGATCGACGCGCTTGGCCGGGTCGAAGCCATATTCATGATCGGCCGGCTTCACCTCGCAGGCGATCGTGCATTTCTGGTCGCTGGCATCGAACTTGGTGATCGGCCCGGCGCCGCTCTTGCCGGCGAGGATGTTCTTCCAGCTGGTCTCCACATCGCCGCCCAGCGGCGTTACGAGCCCGAGACCGGTGACCACGACACGGCGCATGTTTCAATCTCCAAACAACAAACAGGCCCAGACCCGTTCGGGCTGAGCCTGTCGAAGCCCTTCCATTTCTCAACCGCCAGGAAGGTACAAAAGGCCCTTCGACAGGCTCAGGGCGAACGGAAGGAGCTTATGCCTTGTTCTGGTCGATATAGTCGATCGCATCCTTGACGGTCGTGATCTTCTCGGCGGCGTCGTCGGGGATCTCGACCCCGAACTCCTCCTCGAACGCCATGACCAGCTCGACGATGTCGAGGCTGTCGGCGCCGAGATCGTCGATGAAGCTCGCTTCCTCGGTGACCTTGTCGGCTTCGACGCCCAGATGCTCGACGACGATCTTCTTAACGCGGTCGGAAGTCTCGCTCATATGCCACCTTTCCCTAGCGGTGCTTATTCATTGGCCCCCGCCCTAGCCGCTCGCACCGGCCAATGGCAAGTGGGACGGCACGATCAGATCATCGCCATGCCGCCGTTCACGTGAAGCGTCTGCCCGGTCACATAACCGGCCTCGCGGCTGGCCAGATAGATGCAGGCCGCGGCGATATCCTCGCCGCTGCCGAGGTCGCCGATCGGGATGCGGCCGAGCAGGGCCTCCTTCTGCGCTTCGGGCAGGACATCGGTCATCGCCGAGCGGATGAAGCCGGGGGCGACGCAATTGACGGTGATGCCGCGGCTGGCGACTTCGGCGGCAAGCGCCTTCGACATGCCGATCAGGCCCGCCTTGGAGGCGGCATAATTGGCCTGGCCGGGATTGCCGGTAACGCCGACCACCGAGGTCACCGAGACGATCCGCCCGAACCGCGCCCGCATCATCGGCTTCAGCGCCGCCCGGGCGAGCCGGAACGCGGCTTCGAGGTTGATCCGGATCACGTCGGACCATTCCTCGTCCTTCATCCGCATCGCCAGATTGTCGCGGGTGACGCCGGCATTGTTGACGAGGATGTCGAGCCTGCCGCCGAGCGCGTCGAGAGCCTGCGGCACCAGCGCGTCCACTGCGGCGCCGTCGGCAAGGTTGCAGGCGAGCGCGACATGATCGCCGCCGAGCTCGGCCCGAAAGTCCAGCAGCTTGTCGATATTCGATCCCGACACGGCGAGCCGCGCCCCCTGCGCCGCCAGCCCCCTGGCGATCGCCGAGCCGATCCCGCCCGAGGCGCCGGTCACGAGCGCGGTCATTTCGCTGAGGTCGAACATGAACTCCTCCTTCGTCCCGGCGGAGCGATGCCATTTCCAAATCGGCCGTGCCACCCTTTTCGCAAGCTTCGTTTGATCCTTCGGGGCGCGCTGATAAGCTGGCGGGCGGCGATTTCGGGGGTGGAAGCATGATCGATCGGCGTCGGGTCGTTCTTGGCAGCCTTGCCGGGCTGATCGCACCCGCCATCGCCCGCGCACAACCGGGGCCGACCGGGCCGGCGGGGCCTGCTCCGGCGCCCGGTCCGGCGGGAGCGCCGCTGGGGAACGCAGGCAGCCGGTTGCCGTCACGCGCCAACGACCGGCGCGAGGCGGCGACGCAACTGCCGAGCCAAACCGCCGCACAGCCGGCGCGGATCGAGGCGCTGATCCTCAGCCAGAGCTATCGGAGCACGCCGCAATTCACGCTCGCCAATACGGGCCGGGACGCGGCGTTGATCGCGCGCAGCTTCCAGCGGCTGCGCTTCGATCAGGTCCTGCTCCACAGCGACGGCGACCCCGCCGAGACCATCGCCCGCATCGCCGCCTATCTCGCCGGCGTCGATGCCAACACGATCGCGCTCGTCTATCTCGCCGGGCACGGCCTGGAGATAGGCGGCGAGAATCTGCTGATGCTCGAGGGCGGCACCGCCTTTTTGAGCCTGCAGGCGCTGGTCCAAGTGCTGCAGCAGCGCGCGGGCGTCACCATCCTGTTCCTCGATGCCTGCCGCAACAACCCGTTCGACCGGCTCGCCAGCGCGGCGGGACGGGTGTCGCGGGCGGTCTCGCTCGGTCAGCAAGGCGTGCAGCTCCAGACGGTGAGCCTCGGCGAGCTGCGCGGCGGCTCGTTCGACCCGCCGAGCCGGCTGCGCGCCTTCTCGCTGCAGGGGAGCGGGGTCAGGATCGTCTTTTCGACCGATCCGGCCAATGTCGCGTTCGACGGCGCCCGGCCGAACAGCCGCAACAGCCCGTTCGCTCAGGCGCTCGCCCGCCACATTCGCGATCAGCTCAGCCTCGACGACATCATCTCGCTGACCACCGGCGACGTCATCCGCGCCACCCGCCGGGTGCAGTCGCCCTGGTCGCAGGGCTCGATCGACCGGCCGATCTTCCTGTCGGGGTGGCGCCGCCGCCGGCAGGGAAACCTTCGCTAGCCTCAGATTTCCTTCACCAGCGCATCGATGTCCTCCATCGCGACAACGCTGGTCACGCGCGCGTCCGGGGCGATGCGCTTGACCATCGGGCCGAGCACCTTGCCGCCGAACTCGACGAAATGGGTGACGCCGGCGGCGGCCATGTTGGCGACGCTCTCGCGCCAGCGGACCATGCCGGTGACCTGCTCAACCAGCAGCTCGCGGATGGTGTCGGGGCTGTCGACCGGCGCCGCGGTGACGTTGGCGTAGAGCGAGACCGCCGGCGGCTCCATCGCCACATCCGCCAGGGCGCCGGCCATGGCATCGGCGGCGGGCTGCATCAGCGGGCAGTGAAACGGCGCCGAGACCGGCAGCAGGATCGCCCGCTTCGCGCCTTTCTCCCTGGCAATCTCTAACGCCCGCTCGACCGCCCCGCGGTGGCCCGAAATCACCACCTGCGACGGATCGTTGTCATTGGCGACGGTGCAGATCTCGCCCTCGGCCGCGGCCTCGGCGACGGCCAGAGCGGTGGCAAGGTCGGCGCCGAGCAGCGCCGCCATCGCCCCCCGCCCGACCGGCACCGCCGCCTGCATCGCCCGCCCGCGCAGCTTGAGTAGCCGCGCCGTCGTCGCGAGATCGAACGTCCCGGCCGCGCAGAGCGCCGAATATTCGCCGAGGCTGTGGCCGGCGACGAAATCGGCCTTGTCGGCAAGGTCGATCCCCGAGGCGCGCAGAGTCGCCAGCGCATTGGCCATGATCGCCGGCTGGGCGTTCTCGGTCAGCATCAGCTCCTCGGCGGGGCCTTCCGCCATCAGCCGGGCGAGGTGCTGGCCCAGCGCCTCGTCGACCTCCTCGAGCACGGCGCGCGCCGCGCGGCTCGCCCCGGCCAGCGCCGCGCCCATGCCGACCGCTTGGCTGCCCTGCCCCGGAAAGATGAAAGCGCGCATAGGATCATTCCTTCCTCAGTCCGTTCGGGCTGAGCTTGTCGAAGCCCTTCCCTTCTTTGCAGATAGAAAGGAAGGAAGGCCCTTCGACAGGCTCAGGGCGAACGGAAGTGGGGTTCGCCTAGTCAGAGCCAGGGCGATGCGCAAGGCGGGGTTGATTTTCCCCCGTTTCTCGGCCACATGCCCACCAGCCCGGGGCGGAAGCGTGCCTTCCAGCCCCGGTCTTGCTTTGAGACGACAGCCGGAGGGGCGTCCGCAATGGGCGGCGCCAGCGATCGGCCAAGAGAAGGAACAGCGCCACATGCCGCTCTACGAGCATGTCTTTTTGGCGCGTCAGGACCTGGCCCAGGCCCAGGTGGACGCGCTGGCGGAAAACGCCACCAAGATCATCGAGGACAATGGCGGCAAGGTCGTCAAGACCGAGACCTGGGGCCTCAGGAACATCGCCTACCGGATCGCCAAGAACCGCAAGGCCCATTATGTCGCGCTCGATTTCGACGCGCCGGCGCCGGTCGTCGCCGAACTGGAGCGGCAGACCCAGATCAACGAGGACGTCATCCGCTACCTCACCGTGCGCGTCGATGCCCACGAGCAGGGCCCGTCGGCGATGATGCGGCGCGGCGAGCGCGACAAGCGCCGCGGCGACGACGATCGCGGCGACCGCAACGGCCGCGGCCGCGGCCGCGACGATTACGATCTTTAAGGAGGCACGAGACCGATGGCACGCCCATTCTTCCGCCGCCGCAAGTCCTGCCCCTTCTCCGGCAAGGACGCGCCGCGAATCGATTATAAGGACGTCCGCCTGCTCCAGGGCTTCGTCTCCGAGCGGGGCAAGATCGTCCCCAGCCGCATCACCGCGGTCAGCACCAAGAAGCAGCGCGAGCTGGCCCAGGCGATCAAGCGCGCCCGCCATCTCGGCCTGCTTCCCTATGTCGTGAAATAAGGAGCGCGAGCGATGGATGTCATTCTGCTCGAGCGGATCGAGAAACTGGGTTCGATCGGCGACGTGGTGAAGGTGAAGAACGGCTATGCCCGCAACTTCCTCCTGCCCCGCGGCAAGGCGCTGCGCGCCAACGAATCGAACCGCAAGGTGTTCGAGGCCAATCGCGAGAAGATCGAGGCGCAGAACGCCGAGCGCCGCGGTGCCGCCGAAGCGGACGCCAGCAAGGTCGAAGGCGCCAAGGTCCAGCTGATCCGCCAGGCTTCGAACGCCGGCCACCTCTACGGTTCGGTCAGCGCCCGCGACCTCGCCGAGGCGCTGGAGGCGCAAGGCCACAAGATCGCCAAGCACCAGATCGTGCTCGACCGGCCGATCAAGTCGATCGGCGTCCAGGAGGTGAAGATCGCGCTTCACCCCGAAGTGTCCGTGGTCATCACCGTCAACGTCGCCCGCTCGCCCGAGGAAGCCGAGCTTCAGGCGCAGGGCAAGGACGTGATGGCCGAGATGTTCGAGAAGGACGTCGCCGGCTTCATCGAGGAGCGCGACGAGACGCTCGAGCCCGGCGAGATCGCGCCGGAGGCCGAGGAAGCGGCTCCCGCCGAGGAGGCTTCGGCCGAAGAGGCCCCGGCCGAGGAAGCGCCGCAAGCCGAAGCCGGCGAGACCGCCGAAGAGGCTTGAGCGCAACGACAATGAGGAGGCCGCCGGTTCGCATGAGCCGGCGGCCTTTTTCTTTGCCTGGATCGTCATTGCGAGCGTAGCGAAGCAATCCAGAGCGGCGGCGGCCGACTGGATTGCTTCGTCGCTTCGCTCCTCGCAAGGACGGCCTGGACTAGATCATGACGCTTTTGGACACGCCCGAATGGCTGCCCTTCCAGTACGACCCCGCCACCGGCCGGGTCGACTGGCTGCGCATGACCGAGGCCGATTATCGCGCGGCGAGCTTCCTCGATCAGCGCATGCTGCGGCCCGATTCCGAGTTCCGGCAATCCGCATGGCCGGCGATGCCCGCCGACGCGCGCCGCGACGCGGACTACATCTTCCACATCGGCAATGTTGGCTCGACCCTGGTGTCGCGGCTGCTCGGCGAGCTGCCGACGGTCTTCGCGCTGCGCGAGCCGCTGCTGCTGAGGACGGCGACGGACGGGCAGTTCGACACCCTGGCGGCCTTGTTCTCGCGCACCTTCCGCCCCGGGCAGCGGGCGATGGTCAAGGCGACCAGCTTCACCAGCGAGATCGCCGACCGCATGATCCAGCCGGGATCGCGGGCGCTGTTCCTCTACGCGACCCCGGACCATTATCTGGAGAATATCCTGGCGGGCGAGAACAGCTGGCAGACGCTCGCGGCGCTGAGCGGGGTCCGCCTCGCCCGCCTGCAGGGCCACTGCCCCGGCCTCGCGGCGGACCCCGCTGCGATGCACGACGGCCTCAAGGCGGCGCTCGGCTGGGCCTGCGAGATGACCTCGCTCGAGGCGGCGGCCGCGAAATTGCCGCCGCAAGCCGTGCTGTGGATGGACTTCGACGTCTTCCTCGCCGATCCGGCCCGGCACTTCGCCGCCATTGCCGGCCATTTCGGCCATTCCGCCGCGGGGGCGGAGGCGATCTGCGCGGGGCCGCTGATGGGCCGTTATTCCAAGGCGCTTGAATATGATTACAGCCCGCAGCTGCGCCGCGAGATCCTCGCCGACGCGCGCCGCCGCCATGCCGGCGCGATAAGCGACGCGCTGAACTGGCTTGGCGGCCTCGAAAGCCGCTATCCTGCCGCCGCCCAGGCGATTCGGCGGGCGCGAGGGGAAGCCTGATGTTCAAGGAAATCCCGGACCTTCTGAGCCCGGCCCAGGTCGCGGAGCTGACCCGCATCGCCGCCGGCGCCCGCTTCGTCGACGGCCGCATCTCCAACCCGCATTCGACGGTGAAGAACAACCTCCAGCTCGACGACGACAAGGCCTATCAGGCGAGCTCGCAGCTGATGCTGCAGGCGATGCTCGGCCACGAGGATTTCCGCAACTTCGCCTTTCCGGTCGCGATCCTGCCGCCGCTGATGACCCGCTACACGCCGAACATGCGCTACGGCGCCCATGCCGACGCCGCCTATCTCCAGCTCGGCCCCCACCCGCTGCGCTCGGATTTGAGCTGCACCATCTTCCTCGGCGATCCCGCCGCTTACGAGGGCGGCGCGCTCACCATCCATCTCGGCAGCCGCAGCCTCTCCTTCAAGGGCGCGCCGGGCAGCGCCATCGTCTACCCGTCCGACAAGCTGCACGAGGTGGAGCCGGTGACGAAGGGCGAGCGCTTCGTCGCGATCACCTTCATCCAGAGCCGCATCGCCGATCAGGCCCGGCGCGAGACGCTCTACGAGCTCAACGAGATCGCCGCGCTCGAAGGGCTGAAGATGGACAAGGACAATTTCGCCCGGCTCCAGCTGGTCCAGGCGAACCTGCTGCGAAGGTGGGGCGATACGCCCTAGCGAATCTCCGCCAGCTCCACGCCCTTCGTCTCGCGCGCGAGCAGCGCGCTGGCGCCGCTGATCGCGCAGGCGATGCCGACATAGACGGCGACCGGGAACGCCGAGCCATAGATGGCGACGAGCTTGACCGCGATGATCGGCGCCAGCGAGCCGGCGAAGATCGCGGTCAGCTGGTAGGCGATCGAGGCGCCCGAATAGCGGATCCGGGTCGGGAACAATTCGGCGATCATCGCCGCCTGCGGGCCGTACATCGCGCCGTGCAGAACGAGGCCGACGACGAGCGCGAGGACGATCCAGGCAATCTCGCCGCTGCCCAGCAAGGGAAACAAGGCGAAGCTCCACGCCGCCAGCCCGAGCCCGCCGAAGGCATAGACCCAGCGCCGGCCGATCCGGTCCGACAGGGCGGCGAACAGGGGGATGGCGAAGAACTGGAACCCGGCGGCGACCAGCAGCGCATTGAGCGCGAAGCTCTTGCTGTGCCCCAATCGATCGACGAGATAGGTCAGCGAATAAACGGTGAGCACGTAATAGGAGATGTTCTCGCCGACCCTGAGGCCGGCGCCGAGCAGGATCGCCAGCGGCCGCTCGCGGACCACGTCCAGGGCCGGCAGCCTGGGCGGCATCTCCGCCTCTTCGAGCGCCCGTTCGAAGGTGCGGCTTTCGGCGACCCGGTTGCGGATGTACCAGCCGACCGCGACCAGCACGACCGAGAGCAGAAACGGCACGCGCCAGCCCCAGGCGAGGAAGGCGGCGTCGTCCTGGACGGCGGCCATCAGCGCCAGCATCCCCGCGGCGAGGATGAAGCCCGCGGCGACTCCCGCCTGCGGCCAGCTCGCCCAATAGCCGCGGCGCGCGGCGTCGCCATGCTCGGCTGCCATCAGCACCGCGCCGCCCCATTCGCCGCCGACCGCGAAACCCTGGACCAGGCGCAGCACGACCAGCCCGACCGGCGCCCAGATGCCGATCTGCTCATAGGTCGGCAGCAGGCCGATCAGCACGGTCGCGACGCCCATCATCACCAGGCTCAGCATCAACAGACGCTTGCGGCCGATCCGGTCGCCATAATGGCCGAAGACGATGCCGCCGACCGGCCGGGCGAAAAATCCCACGGCATAGGTCGCGAACGACAGCATCGTTCCGGTCAGCGGATCGAATTGCGGGAAGAACAGCTGCTTGAACACCAGCGACGCGGCCGAGCCGTAGAGGAAGAAGTCGTACCATTCGATGGTCGTGCCGATCATGCTCGCCATCACCACCCGCCGCAGCGGCGTTGTCTCGCTCATCGCAGCTCCCCTTGGCACTGCCAGACGCCGTCCAGCTCGACCTGCGCCCGGGCGCGGCGGTTGGTGGCGGTGATCCGCCCGGGCCAGCGGCCGGCGGCGCCTTCGCCCGGCGCCACCTCGCCGGTCCGGCCGACGCTGATGCTGATCTGGCGGTCCTCGAAAAAGCCGCCGGTCGGCCCCGCCGGGCTCGAATGGACGAGGTGGCGGAGGCTGCCGCCGACGCGCGCGATCGCATCGCCGGCATCGGCGGCAAGCAGCATCCGGCCGTCGCGGCCGAAGGCGCAGACCGGCGGGATCAGGCCCGCCGCGGCAACGTCGGCGCGCTTCAGCGGCTGCAGCCGCGCCGGCGCCTGCGGGTCGGGATTTTCGACTTCCGGCGTCGACAGCCGCTCGATCTGGTTGCGGGTAACGCCGCGATCCTCGCTGACGATGTCGTCGCGCTGGCCGCAGCCCGCCGCCAGCAGCGCCAGGATCGCCGCCGCGGCGCGCATCAATAGCCCATCAGAGCGAGCACTTCGCGGCGGCTTCGCTCGTCCTCGCGGAACACGCCCATCATCCGGCTGGTGGTCATCATCACGCCCGGCGTGCCGACTCCGCGCGCGGTCATGCAGGCGTGGCTCGCCTCGATCACCACGGCGACGCCCTGCGGCTGGAGCACGTCCCAGATGCAGTCGGCGACCTGAGCGGTCAGCCGCTCCTGGACCTGGAGCCGGCGGGCGAAGCCGTGCAGCACCCGGGCAAGCTTGGAGATGCCGACGACCCGGTTCTTCGGCAGATAGGCGATCGCCGCCTTGCCGATGATCGGCGCCATATGATGCTCGCAATGGGACTGGAACGGGATGTCGCGGAGCAGCACGATCTCGTCATAGCCGCCGACCTCCTCGAAGGTGCGGTCGAGATGGTGGGCCGGATCCTCGCGATAGCCGATCGCATATTCGCGCCAGGCGCGGGCGACCCGCCGCGGCGTATCGAGCAGCCCCTCCCGGTCGGGATCGTCGCCGGCCCAGCGGATCAGGGCACGCACCGCCTCCTCGACCTCGCGAGGCACCGTCACCGGCGGCGATTCGCGGACCAGGTCGCCGTCTTCGGGATCGCAACTGCCAGCCGCCATGCTTCACTCCTTCGCCGGCGCGAATACACGGCACGGCTGCGAAGGGAAACCGGGCTCAGGTGATGCAGCGCCGGCCGCGCCCGCCCGGATCGGCGTTCGGCCCGTTGTCGCTGTCCGAGCAGCCGGTGCCGCCGCCGCGCCGGCCGCCGCCCGCCGGATCGGCATTGGCGCCGGAGTCGCTGTCGCTGTAGCCGCTGCCCCCGCCGCGGCCACGGCGCCCGCGCCCGGCCGGATCTGCGTTGGGGCCGGAGTCGCTGTCGCTGTAGCCGCTGCCGCCGCCGCGGCCGCGGCGCCCGCGCCCCGCCGGATCGGCATTGGGGCCGGTGTCGCTGTCGCTGTAGCCGCCGCCACCGCCGCCGCGGCGCCCGCGCCCCGCCGGATCGGCGTTGGGGCCGGTGTCGCTGTCGGTATAGCCGCCGCCGCGGCCCCGCCCCGCCGGGTCGGCATTGGCGCCGCTGTCGCTGTCGGTATTGCCGCCGCCACCGCCGCGGCCCTGGCCGGGCGGATCGGCATAGCGGCCGGAATCGCTGTCGGTATAGCCGCCACCGCCGCAGTCGCGGCCGCGGCCGGCGGGGTCGGCGCCCGGCCCGCTGTCGGCGTCGGTGCAACCCGCCGGCGGCCGCCGGCCCCAGCCGCCGCCCCGCCCCGGCGGGTCGTAGGGGTCGGCGTCGGAAGAGCCGTAGCCATAGGGATAGGTGACGCAGCCGGTCAGCGCGAGGAACGAGCCCGCGCCGAGCGCGCCGGCGCCGACCCGGCCGAGAAACGAACGCCTGCTGATCTTGCGTACCGGTGTCATGACCGTCCCCTTCGCCAAGGCCGGCGCCGAATCGCGCCTCGCCGCTTCGTGACGCACGGGAAATGAACGGATCGTGTCTGGCCGGCTTGCAGCGCCCGCCGCCGGGCCCTACCGCGCGCTTGCGATGACCGAGCCAGACGCACCCTATCACGCCCACGTCTACTATTTGCCCGAACAGCGCGCCGCCGCCGCGGCGCTGCGCGACGGGTTCCTCCGGATGACCGGGGAGATCCTGTTCGTCGGCCGGATGACGGACGGCAAGGCCGGCCCGCACCCGATCCCGCAATATGAGATCCATTTTGCCGGGCGCTCGCTCGCGGCCGTGGTTGCGGCGATCGCGGCGTCGGGCCTGCGCGCGCTGGTCCACCCGCTCACCGACGACGACCTCGCCGATCACACCAGCCTGGCGCAGTGGATCGGCGAGCCGGTCGAACTCGACCTCGCCACCCTCGATCCGCCGGGCCGCAACCAGGGCGTCGCGCGCTTCGGCAGGAGCGATTTCTGAGCTGGTGACCCCGACAGGATTCGAACCTGTGACCTACTGATTAGGAATCAGTCGCTCTATCCTGCTGAGCTACGGGGCCGTGCCGGGGGGCGGTTTGGCGCAAGCGCTGCGGCCGGTCAATTCTCGCGCCGCCCGGGCGCCGGTCTCACGCCATATTAACCATTCCTCCCTAGAGCGAGGGCAAGGAGAGCCCGATGCCCGCCAGCCAGCCCTTCGTTGCGCCCAAAGCCTATCGTTCCCAGGAGGAGCGGGCGGTCGATATCGGCGAGCGCGTGCTGCTGATGGTGTTCTACGGCTGGTTCCTCTCGCAGATCGTGCCGAGCGTCGCCGGCCAGCCCTACAATTTGCTGATCCTCGCCTCCGAGACGCTGACCGCTTTGCTGGTGCTGATCCGCCGGCCGGGGCAGATGGCAACCAGCTTCTACGCCTGGGCGATCGCGATCATCGGTACCTGCGCGCCGCTGCTGGTGCGCCCGGTCGACGGCGGCCTGATCCCGATCTGGTGGGCGGCGCTGCTGATGACCTTCGGCCTGTTCGTCAGCCTCGCCGCCAAGCTCTTCCTCAGGCGCAGCTTCGGTATCGTCGCCGCCTGCCGCGGCGTCCGCCGCGAAGGGCCCTACCGGCTCGTCCGCCATCCGATGTACACCGGCTATCTCGTCACCCAATTGGGCTTCCTGCTCGCCAACCCCTCGCTGTTGAACGCCAGCGTCTACGCCGTCGCCTGGGGAATGCTGCTGCTGCGCATCCGCGAGGAGGAAGAGATGCTGTCGCGCGATCCCGCCTATTGCGATTATGTCGCGACGGTGCGCTACCGGCTGCTGCCGGGCATCTACTAGGGCTCAGTTCTCGCTTTCGGGCGGGACCACCGGGAAGGGCAAGGGCGCGACCGGAATCCCCTCGTCGCGCAGATCCTCCGCCTGCTGCGGCGTGGCGCGGCCGTGGATGGCGCGGCCCTCGGCCTCGCCGAGATGGATGGCGCGGGCCTCGTCGGGAAAGCGGTCGCCGACATGCTCGCTCTGCTCGAGCAGCTTCTTCTGCGCCTCGGCCATGCCGGCGAGCGCCGCCTTGACCGCCTCCGGCGCCATTTCCTCGCCGCGATTGCCCTTCGCGCCGACGCGCGGCGCCATCGGCGCCTTGTCGATCTCGGCCGCGCCGCAGATCGGGCAGGCGACCAGGCCCCGCGCGCGCTGCGCCTCAAAATCCTCGTTCGAGCCGAACCAGGCTTCGAAAACATGGCCTTGCGGCGCACATCTCAGATCGAAGATGATCATCCGACATGCTCCGGAATCGGGATGGGACGGCGGTGATGGATGGCGGGCAAACGTGAGCGCACCTCCGCGACCGCCGCCAGGTCGAGCTCGGCAAAGCCGAGGCCCGGCGCCTCGCCGCCCATGTCGAGCAGCACCTTGCCCCAGGGATCGACCACCAGCGAGTGGCCGTAGGTGCTCCGCCCATCCTCGTGCCGGCCGACCTGGGCGGCGGCGATGACGAAGGCCGCGGCTTCGATCGCGCGGGCGCGCAGCAGCACGTGCCAGTGCGCCTCCCCGGTCGGGACGGTGAAGGCGGCCGGGATGCTGAACGCGGTCGCGCCTTCGTTGCTCAGCGCCGCATAGAGATCGGCGAACCTCAAATCGTAGCAGATCGAGAGGCCGAGCGGCCCGAGCGGGGTATCGACCAGCACCGCATGCTCGCCGCCGCGATAACTGGCCGATTCCCGCCAGCTCTCGCCGGTCGGCAGATCGACGTCGAACAGGTGGATCTTGTCGTAACGGGCGCGGATCTCGCCGTCGCTGTCGATCACGAAGCCGCGGTTGACCAGCTTGCCGCCCGGCGCGCCCTTCAGCGCCAGCGAGCCGAGATGGACCCAGATGCCGGCCTCCGCCGCGGCCGCGCGCACCGCGGCCAGCACCGGATCGTCGCCCTCCTCGTGGAGGTGCGCCGCCGCCCGCTCACGGTCGCGGTCGAGCAGCCCGCTCATTTCCGGGGTGAACAGCATCGCCGCGCCGCCCGCCGCCGCCGCAGCGACCTGGCCGGCGAGCGCATCGGCATTGGCCGCCGGGTCGATCCCGGTCTGCGCCTGGCAGAGCGCGATCCTCATGGCCCGAGCAGGGGATCCAGCCCCCCGTCGCGATCGAGCGCGAAGAGATCGTCCGAGCCGCCGATATGGCGGTCGTCGATGAAGATCTGCGGGACGGTGGTGCGCCCGTTGGCGCGCTGCAGCATCTCGGCGCGCCTGTCGCCGCCGAAGGTGATGTCGAACTCCTCGTAATCGGCGCCCTTCTCGTCGAGCAGCCGCTTGGCCCGGGCGCAATAGGAGCAGAAGGCCTTGGTGTAGATCTCGACGTGCGCCATGGGCTTCTCCTGCGCGGCAGGTGGAGGGCCGCGCCCGCCTTTGTCAATGATCGGCGGCGCCGGGGGCTCCGACGAGCCGGGCGAATCCCTCGCTCTCGACCTGCGCCACCATCGCCGCGGGCGAGTCATAGTCCGGCTCGCCGGCGCGCAGCAGGCCGAAGCGCGGCGCCGCGCCGGGCGCGATCGGCGCGAGCGCGATCGGGCAGGCCACCGGCAGCAGCCGGGCGCCGCCGCCCGCCTGGAGCGTGGCGAGGATGCCGCTGAGCGCGCCGGCGATGGTCGGCCGGCCGAGGATCGCGAGCCGGAACTGGCCGGCCTCGCGGGTGACCAAATAGATGTGGCCCGACTGGTGGGGCAGAGCGACGTCGCCGCGCTGGGCGTAGGCGGCGTCGGCGCGCTCGGATTCGCGGAAGACGAGGTGCGATTGCTCGTCGTCCCAGAGGATCGTGGTGCGATAGGCGTAAAGCGCGTCGTCGGCGCCGAAAGCCGGCCGGACCGTCAGATAATCGCCCTCCAGCCAGCGGACCGCGGGCCGCGCATAGGCGCCGAGTTCGGCCGGGGCGATGCCGCCGCGCTCATCCTCGCCGCGGGCGCGCGGGCGCAGCGCGATGCCGAGCGCGGCCTCGATCCGGACCAGGGTCGCGGTGGTGAAGCGGCGCTGCCCGGCGAGCCCCTTTTCGAGCGTGGACAGGCTGATCCGCGCCTCGTCGGCGAGCCACAAGCGAGTGACCCGGCGGCGGCCGAGTTCCTCGCGGATCCGCTCGGCCAGCTGGTCTGCCTCCATCGCCATCCTTCCCCGATCCGGACAAATCCGCACGGTGCCGCAAGCGGCCGCGCCAGACAAGGGGAGCCGGCCGCTAATCCTGCTCCGGCTTGACGACGCGCGCCCAGCACAGCACGTCGACCCGCGCCGCACCGGCGCGGCGAAGCGCCCGGGCGCAGGCATTGGCGGTGGCGCCGCTCGTATAGACGTCGTCGACGAGAACGATCGCCTGTCCTTTGAGGTCGCCCTCGACCCGGAAGGCGCCGCGCAGCGCCTCGGCACGCTCGCGCGGCCCCATGCCGCGCAGCACCGGAGTCGCCTTGATCCGCTCGATCAGGCCGAGCCGCGGCTCGAGCCCCGTCCGCCGCGCCAGGGCCGCCGCGATCAGCGCCGCCTGGTTGTAGCCGCGCCGCCAGATCCGCCAGCGATGCAGCGGCACCGGCACCAGCAGCGGCGCGCCGGCGGCGTCGAGGTGGCGCTGCATCAGCCGGGCCAGCGTCTCGGCGAGGCCCGGCCGGCCGCCATATTTGAGCTTGAGCGCGACGCTGCGCGAGATCGCGCCATAGGCCACCGCCGCGCGCAGCCGGCGATAGGCGGGCGGCTCGGCGAGGCAGCGGCCGCAGGTCAGCTCCGCGCCCTCGCCATAATCGAACGGCAGCGCGCAGCGCGCGCAGCAGGGCGGCCCCAGGAAGGTCAGCGCGGACCAGCAATCGGGGCAGAAGAGATGCGGCTCGGCGGTGATCGCGGCGCAGCCCGGGCAGCGCGGCGGCAGGGCGAAATCGAGGATCGGCCTCAGCGCGTTGCGCGCCAGCAGGGCGGCAGCATCCATCGCCCGAACCTAGCCCGGCACAGGTTGACAGCCAAGCCGATCCCGCCCATCTCGCCGGCGGCGGCCCGATGGCGGAGTGGTTACGCAGAGGACTGCAAATCCTTGCACGCCGGTTCGATTCCGGCTCGGGCCTCCACCCCGTTGCGATAGTCAGGCGGCGTCGGCCGCCGCCGCCTCGCCCTGCCGGCGCGGCGCCGGCAGGGTGAAGCAGACCTGCGCCCCGCCGCCTTTCCGGTCTTCCGTCCAGATCCGGCCGCCGTGCGATTCGACGATCGTGCGCGAGATCGAGAGGCCGAGGCCGAGGCCGCTTTCCTTGGTCGAGGCGAAGGGCGAGAAGCGCGCCCCGTCCGGCTGGCTGAAGCCGGGGCCGTTGTCGCTGACCGAAACGACGATGCCGCCATCGGCCCGGCGCGCGCTGGTGAGGACGATTTCCGGCGCCGCCCGCCCGAGCGTCGCATCGCAGGCGTTGCGGATCAGGTTCAGCATCACCTGCTGGATCTGGATCTTGTCGCCCCGCACCGTCCGCGCGTCGGCGGCGATCTCCTTGCGGACGACCAGCCCCGGATAGGCGGTGGCGACCGACAGCAGGGTGGTGGCATTGTCGATCACCCGCGACAGCGACACCGCGCCCGTCGATTTGGGCTGCTTGACGACCATCTCGCGGACCCGGCGGATGATGTTGGCGGCAAGATGGACCTGCTGCTCGGCGGCGAGCATGCCGTGGGTGATCTCGCCGGGCGCCGCCTCGCCCGAGCCCAGCCGCCGCCTGGTGCCGGCGAGATAGTTGGAGGCGGCGGTGAGCGGCTGGTTGAGCTCGTGGGCGAGCGTCGCCGCCATCGCGTTCATCGCTTCGACGCGCGAGAGATGGGCGACCTGCGACTGGAGCCGGTCAAGCAGGCTTCGGGCGCTGATATTCTGGTCGGTGCCGTGCAGCCGGACGACGTTGCCGGCCGCGTCGACGGTGGGGATGACGACGCCCTGGTGACGGGATTCGGCGCCGCTCGGCAGGCGCACGTCATATTCGACCTCCTGGCTCTCGCCGGTGCGGATCGCCTCGGCATGGGCGCGGTCGATCGTCGCCCGGCCCTCATCGTCCAGATAGGCCTGGAATTCCTCGAAGGAGGGGCTGCCCTGCGCCGGCTCGCGCTCGAACTGGGCGCAGAGCTGCGGCGACCAATAGACGGCGCCGGTGCGCAGATCGTAGTCCCAGTCGCCGATCTGGCCGATCCGCTGCGCCTCCTGGAGGCGCTCGTTGAACCGGGTCATCTCCGCCACCAGCCGGTCGCGCCGGCTGAGATACAGGGTGACGAGGGCGGCGAAGGCGATGATGAACAGGCTGACCAGGGCGGCCCCGGCGATCAGCACCCGGGCGCGGCGGGCGGAGGGCGCGAGCACTTCCGATTCGGGAACGCCGTAGGCGACGAACAGGGGATAATCGCGCAGCCGCCGCTGGCTGTAATAGCGAGCGACGCCATCGACCGAGCCGGTGCCGAGATAGGTGCCGTTCGGGTGGCGGATCTGGCGCTGCATGAACGGCCGGCTCCGGAAATCCTCGCCCGAGCTCGCCCTCTGACCGACCCGGCGCGCCCGCCCTATGCCATCGAGGCCGATCACCGACATCACGTCGCGCGGACCGACCGAGGCGTCGCGGTAGAAAGCGGTGAACTGCTCGGGGACGGTGTTGATTGCAATCACGCCGGCGAAACTGCCGTCGGGATGGTTGAGCCGCCGCGACAGCCAGATCACGTCGCGGCCAAACACGGGGCCATAGGTAGGCTGGCCGACGTAGAGCCGGCCGGTGTCGCGGGCGAGGTGCGCGCGGAAGGCTGGATGCTCGGTAGCGTTGATTCGCGGCAGCGCACGCTGCACCGAAGTCGCGACCAGATTGCCCGCGGCGTCGAACACGTTGACGCTGAGGAAGGTGCTGCCCCGGGCGACGGTGCCAGAAATCCGGGCCGGCCGGTCGGGCGTTCCCGCAAATTCCGGGCCGACCTGGCCGCGGGCGAAGCGGCCGGCGACATAGCGGGTGACGAGGTCGGCCGCCTCGAGCGTGCGCCGGACATATTGTTCGAAGGCGATCGCCCGGTTCTCGTTCTGACGGATGGCGTCGTCGATCGCCTGCCGGCGCTCGAAGGCGATCTGGGAGCTGACGAACCACCAGCTAACGGCGACGAGCACCAGGCAGAACGCCCAGACCAGCCATTTCAGCAGGCGGGGGCTGTCGGGCCGGTCGGTGGCAGGCTGGGCGATTGCGGACGACATTCGGGCCGCTTATGGCTGCGGCTCGCGAGGCGTTCAATTGCCGATCGGCGGGAGCGAGATGAACAAGGCAGAAATGATGTCCGGCTTCGGCGGCCATTTCGCGAGCGAGGCGGTGGCGGGCGCCCTGCCCCGCGGCCGCAACTCGCCGCAGCGCCCCGCTTTCGGCCTTTATGCCGAGCAGCTGTCGGGCACCGCCTTCACCGCGCCGCGCGCCGAGAACCGGCGCTCGTGGCTCTACCGGATGCGGCCGAGCGCGGCCCATCCGCCCTACGTCGGCTACGCCGGCGCGCCGTTGTTCGCGCCGGGCACGGCGGAGGCGCCGCTGCCGCCCAACCGGCTGCGCTGGGACCCGCTCGACTTCCCCGACGGCGCCATCGACTTCGTCGACGGGCTGGTGACGATGGTCGCCAATCGCGACCCGGCGAGCCTCGAAGGCGTCGCCGTCCACATCTACCGCGCCACCGCCGACATGGCCGACCGCTATTTCTTCGACGCCGACGGCGAGCTTCTGATCGTCCCCGAGCAGGGCCGGCTCGATCTTCGCACCGAGCTCGGCGCGATCGCGCTCGAGCCCGGCGAGATCGCACTGATCCCGCGCGGCGTCCGCTTCCGGGTGCTGCTTCCGGACGGCAAGGCGCGCGGCTATGTCGCCGAGAATCACGGGGCCCTGCTGCGCCTGCCCGAGCTCGGCCCGATCGGATCGAACGGGCTCGCCAATCCGCGCGACTTCCTCACCCCGAGGGCCGCCTATGAGGATCGCGACGGCGCCTTCCAGCTGGTCCAGAAGCATCTCGGCGCGCTGTGGGTGACCGAGCTCGACCACAGCCCGCTCGACGTCGTCGCCTGGCACGGCAATCTGGTGCCGTGCAAATACGATCTCAGGCTGTTCAACGCGATCGGCACGGTGAGCTACGACCATCCCGATCCCTCGATCTTCACCGTCCTCACCTCGCCGAGCGACGTCGCCGGCCGCGCCAATGCCGATTTCGTCCTGTTCCCGCCGCGCTGGATGGTCGCCGAGGACACGTTCCGGCCGCCCTGGTTCCACCGCAACGTGATGAGCGAGTGCATGGGGCTGATCACCGGCGCCTACGACGCCAAGGCCGAAGGCTTCGCGCCGGGCGGGATGAGCCTGCACAATCTGATGGCCGGCCACGGCCCCGATCTGGCCAGCTGGCAGGCGGCGAGCGAGGCCGAGCTCAAGCCGGTGAAGGTCGAGGGGAGCCTCGCCTTCATGGTCGAGAGCTGCTGGCCCTACCGGCCGACCGGGTTCGCGCTGGACCACGCGCAGCCCGATTATGACGAGGCCTGGCAGGGGTTTCCGAAGGCGCAATTGCCCTAGGGAATTGCGCTCCCGCGAAAGCGGGAGCCCAGCCTGGGTTCCTGCTTTCGCAGGAACACGGTCGCCCGCTACGCCCCCCTCGCCAGAAACGCCTTCACCCCGCGCGCGGCCTGGCGGAGGCGGTGCTCGTTCTCGACGAGGGCGATGCGAACGAAGCCCTCGCCTTCCTCGCCGAAGCCGACGCCCGGGGCGACCGCCACCTTGGCCTCGGCGAGCAGGCGCTTGGCGAAATCCATCGCGCCCAGCGCCCGGTACGCCTCCGGGATCGGCGCCCAGGCGAACATGCTCGCCTCCGGCGGCGGGATCTCCCAGCCGGCCCGGCCGAAGCAATCGACCAGCACGTCGCGGCGCGCCTTGTAGAGCCGGCGATTGGCCTCGACCACGTCCTGCGGGCCATTGAGCGCTGCGACCGCCGCCGCCTGGACGGGGGTGAAGGCGCCGTAATCGAGATAGGACTTAACCCGGGCGAGCGCGCCGATCAGCTGCCGGTTGCCGACCGCGAAGCCGATCCGCCAGCCGGCCATCGAATAGGTCTTCGACATCGAGGTGAATTCGACCGCGACCTCCTTCGCGCCCGGCACTTCGAGGATCGAGGGCGTCGGCGCCTCGCCGAAATAGATTTCGGCATAGGCAAGATCGCTGATCACCCACAGGCCGTGCTCGCGGGCGAAGGCAACGACCTTTTCGTAGAAAGCGAGGTCGGCGACATAAGCGGTCGGGTTGGACGGATAGCCGATCACCAGCACCTTGGGGCGCGGCACCGTGTAGCGCACCGCGCGCTCGATGATGTCGAAGAAGTCCGGCCCGGGCGCGGCCGGGATCGAGCGGATCGCCGCGCCGGCGATGATGAAGCCGAAGGTGTGGATCGGGTAAGAGGGATTGGGCGCGAGGACGACGTCGCCGGGCGCGGTGATCGCCTGGGCGAGGTTGGCGAGCCCCTCCTTCGAGCCCAAAGTGACGATCACCTCGCTGTCGGGATCCAATTCGACGCCGAAGCGGCGGGCATAATAGCCGGCCTGGGCCTTGCGCAGCCCGGCGATCCCCCTCGACGCGGAGTAACGGTGGGCGCGGGGATCGCGGGCGACCTCGGCGAGCTTGTCGATGACGTGCTGCGGCGGCGCCCCGTCGGGATTGCCCATGCCGAGATCGACGATGTCCTCGCCGCGGGCGCGGGCGGCGGCCTTCATCGCATTGACTTCGGCGAAGACGTAGGGCGGCAGCCGGCGGATGCGGTAGAAATCTGGATCGGTCATGAGCGCAGGCTCTGGCCGGGCAACGCCTGCGGAGCAACCCCCATCGCCTCCGAGCCGCTCCACAGAGTCCGGACGAGGCCGCTAAGGTTCAAAAGTTTCATTAGTTTCAGCTTCCCAAGAAGAAGAAAAAGCCGAACCTTCCGCTGGCCCAAAGGTCGCAAAGCTGAACGATCGGGGGAAGAATGACGGATTCGCGCATCGCCCCAGCGTGACAGCTCCGCTCCCGTTTGCCAAGAACATTTAGGGAACAATGAGTTCGTCGGCGATGTCGCGCGGACGCCCTGCAACCTGAGGTCATGTTTTCTGGCCCCGCAAATCATGGGCCTGGCTGTAATAGCAACCTAACACGCCTCGGCAGACAGAAGCCAAGGAGGCGTGCGTGAATCCCCTGCTCCCGATCCATATCGCCGGCGGCGGCATCGCGCTCATCGCCGGCGCCGCCGCGCTCGCTCTGCCCAAGGGCTCGCGCCTCCACGCGCGGGCCGGCACCTGGTTCTTCGCCGCGATGCTGGTGCTGGCGGGGACCGGCGCGGTCATCGCCGCGCTCAAGCCCGAGCGGATCAGCGCGGTCGTCGGCGTGCTGACCTGCTACCTGGTCGCGACCTCCTGGATGACGGCGCGGCGGCGCGACGGCCAGGCCGGCCGGTTCGAGCTCGCCGCTCTTGCGGTCGCGCTCGGCTGCGCGGTCGCCCAGCTCCGCTTCGGCTTCATGGCGCTGGCCACGGGCCGGCTCGATTCGCTGCCGCCGCAGCCCGCCTTTATCTTCGCCGGCGTGGCGGCGCTGGCCGCGGCGCTCGACCTCCACTTCCTCCTCGGCGGGCCGCTGTCGAACGCGCAGCGCATCGCCCGCCATTTGTGGCGGATGTGCGCCGCCTTGCTGATCGCGGCGATGTCCTTCTTCCTGGGCCAGCAGAAGGTGATGCCGGCCGGCTGGCAGGGCTCGCCTTTGCTGTTCCTGCCGCCGCTCGCGGTGCTTGCCACGATGATCTTCTGGCAGATCCGGGTGCGCTTCAGCCGCGCCTTCGGGCCGTGGCCGCGCCGGCGCCGCCCCGCTTCTGCCCTCCCGGCGGGGGAAGCCGCATGACCGGCGAGGCGAGCCGCCAGCGCTGGGCGCGGACGACCGGCCTGCTCTATCTGGCGACCAACGCCAGCGCGACCGGCGCCTTCGTCTTGACCGGCCGGCTGGTCGCGCCCGATCCGGCGCGGACCGCCGCCAACATCGCCGCCGCGCCGGCGATGCTGAGGATCGCGCTCGCCGGCGAGCTGGTCACCATCGCCGGCGTGCTCGGCCTGATCGCCGGCCTCTATGTCCTGCTCGCGCCGGTGAACCGCGGCCTCGCCCTCATCGCCCTGCTGTGGCGGTCGATGGAGAATGCGCTGCTCGCCGCGATCACGCTGATGAGCTTCGCCGCGCTGGCGATCCTCGCCCGCGGCGGCGATGCCGGGCTCGCCTTCGCCCTGCTCAACGTCCACGGCTACGGCTTCCAGCTCGGTTTCCTGTTCCTCGGCCTCGGCTCAACCCTGTTCAGCTGGCTGTGGCTGAAGTCGCGCTTCATTCCCGCCTGGCTCGCCGCTCTGGGCCTGTTCGCCTCGGCGCTGATGGCGGCGGTCGCGCTCGCGATCATCGTCTCGCCGGCCGTGTTCCGCACCCTCGGCCTCGCCTACATGGCGCCGATGGGCCTCTACGAGATCGGCCTCGGCCTGTGGCTGCTGGTGCGGGGCGTGGCGCCCGCTGCAGCCGAAAAATAGGGACTGTCCCTATTTTATCGGCGGAAAAATAGGGACTGTCCCTCTTTATCCAGCCGAAAAATAGGGACTGTCCCTATTTTATCGGCGGAAAAATAGGGACTGTCCCTCCTTATCCGCCCTGCAGCTCGTGCCGCCGCATCGCGTGGCGGAGCTGGTCGTAGGTCAGCGACAAAGCGGCAGCGGCGGCGCGCTGGTTCCAGCGGCATTTCTCCAGGGCGGCGGCGAGGATCGCTTTTTCATATTCGGCGGTGGCGAGGCGGAAGTCGGCGCAGGCGCCGGGGTCGAAGCCGACCGCGCGCTGGACGACGACCTGATCGTCCTCGGCGGGGAGGACAGTCCCCGGCAGCGGGGTCCTGGCGGGTAAAGGCCGCCACGGCGATTCGAAGGGATCGAACTGGATGTCCTGGATCGGCCCGTCCTGGCCCGCCCAGCGGTAGACGGCGCGCTCGACGACGTTGCGCAATTCGCGGACGTTGCCGGGCCAGTCATAGGCCTGGAGCCGCGCCATCGCCTCCTCGCTGAAGCCGACCCAGGCGTCGAGCTCGAGATCGAGCGCCATCTTGCGGCCGAAGAATTCGGCGAGGACGGGAATGTCGCTCTGGCGGTTGCGGAGCGGCGGCAGAGTGACGACCTCGAAGCTCAGCCGGTCGAGCAGGTCGGCGCGGAAGCGGCTTTCCTCGACCAGCCGGGGGAGATGCTCGTTGGTCGCGGCGACGATGCGGACGTCGACCTGGATCGGCCGGCTGGCGCCGATCCGGGTCACCTCGCCATATTCGATCGCGCGCAGCAGCCGGTCCTGGGCCGGGCTCGACAGGGTGGCGAGCTCGTCGAGGAACAAAGTGCCGTGATCGGCCTCCTCGAAGCGGCCCGGCCGGGCCTTGGTCGCGCCGGTGAACGAGCCCGCCTCGTGGCCGAACAATTCCGCCTCGATCAGGGTCTCGGGCAGAGCGGCGCAGTTCATCACGATCAGCGGCCCGTCCCAGCGCGACGACAGATGGTGGAGCCGCTCGGCGATCAGCTCCTTGCCGGTGCCGCGCTCGCCGATCACCAGCACCGGCCGGTCGAGCGGCGCGGCGCGGCTCGCCCGTTCGACCGCGTCGAGGAAGGAGGTCGACTGGCCGACCAGATGGGTGTTGCGCTCCATTCCGAAATATTGGCGCATTTCGCCACCAATTGGCAAGGATTAAGTGGTTGTTTCGCCCCCGCAAACAGGCATTTTCCGCGGTATTCCGCGCTTTTTCCAACTTGGCACAGGCCCTGCTTAAAAAAGCCTGTCACGCCGATGGTCGGCGGGACGGGAGCAACCAGGGTTCAGGGAGACCGCACATGTTCAGCTTCGATCGCTTCGCCCGCGTCGCCACTGCAGCCGTCGGCGCGCTCGTCCTTTCCACCCTGTCGATCACTGCGGCCGTCGGCCCGATCCCCACCGACACGGCCGTCGCCGCGGCCACTGTCGGCGCGACGCATGCCTAATCCGCGGCCGGTCAGGATCAAGGTCGGGCCCGGGGAGCTGATGCGCATCACCGCTCCCTGCGCTAAGACCGATTCGAGCCCGGCCCGGCCCTATGTTGCAACCAAGGAGTTTTTTCCCATGGGCATCTTTTCGCGGACGCGCGATATCATAGCCGCCAACGTCACCGATCTGCTCGACAAGGCCGAGGACCCCGCCAAGATGATCCGGATGATCATCATGGAGATGGAGGAGACCCTGGTCGAGGTGCGCGCGTCGGCCGCCCGCACCATCGCCGACCAGAAGGAGATGAAGCGCCAGATCGGCAAGCTCGAGCGGCTCCAGGACAATTGGGTCGAGAAGGCCGAGCTCGCTTTGTCCAAGGGCCGGGACGACCTCGCCAAGGCGGCGCTCTACGAGAAGCAGAAGTCGGCCGACATGGCCGAGCAGCTCAACGCCGAGATCGGCATCCTCGACGAGGCGCTGCGCGCCTCGGAGGCCGACATCGCCAAGCTCCAGGGCAAATTGCGCGAGGCGCGCGCCCGCCAGAATGCGGTGATGACCCGGATGGAGAGCGCCCAGAATCGCAGCCGCCTGCGCGAGCTCTATTCGGGGCCGAAGGTCGACGACGCCTTCTCGCGCTTCGACGTGCTCGAACGCCACGCCGACCTCGCCGAGGGCCATGCCGACGCGCTCAGTCTCGGCAGCAGCGCGCCGAAGACGCTCGAGGAGGAGATTTCCGAGCTCAGGAACGCCGACAAGGTCGATGCCGAGCTCGAGGCGCTCAAAGCCCAGCTCGCCAAGCGCACCAATGGCGGCGAAGCGTCGGGCAAGGGGAATTGATCATGGACGGACCCCAAATCCTCATCCCGATCCTCGTCGTCGGCATGCTGTTCATCGGCCTGCCGTGGCTGGTCTTCCACTACATCACCAAATGGAAGACGGCCAAGACGCTGACCAGCGAGGACGAGAACCTGCTCGACGAGCTGCACGAGCTCGCCCGCCGGCTCGACGACCGGATGGGCACGATCGAGCGGATCGTCCAGGCGGACAATCCCAATTGGCGCGCGCTCGGCGCCGACCCCGTCGAAACCGCGCTCGAGGACCGCAGCGAGCGCCTCTACGAAACCAGCGAACGCACCAACCGCCCGAGCCGGAGGACCTGATGAGCGCGCTCAAGACCAAATTCTATCTCGACAAAGAGCATAAGAAATGGGCGGGGGTGTGCGCCGGGATCGCCGATTATACCGGCATCGACGTCACCGTCGTCCGGCTGGGCTTCGTGCTCGGCACGATCCTCGGCTCGGGCACCCTGCTGCTCGCCTATTTCATCATCGCCTGGATGGCGCCGACCAAGCCGCGCGAGCTCTACAGCCAATCCGCCGGCGACCGGAAGTTCTGGCAGGAGGTGCGCGCCAATCCGCGCCGCACCGCGCGCGACGTGCGGCTGCGCTTCCGCGACATCGACCGCCGGCTCGCCGACGTCGAGGCCTATGTGACCAGCTCCAACAACCGGCTGGCGCGCGAGATCGAGCAGCTGCGCTGATTGGAACAAGGGGGAGACGGACGCCATGGACCTGGGTGAACTCATTCCGATCGTCGCCATCGCTGCGACCGCCTGGGTGATCGTGGTGCTGGCCCGGCTCCGGCACGGGCGCGGCGGCGGCGGCGGCGCGACGAGCGTCGCCGACGCGCAGGAAAATGCCCGGCTCGCCCATGAGAACGAGGCGCTGCGGCTGACCGTCAGGCGGCTGGAGGAGCGCACCGCCGTGCTCGAGCGGATCGCCACCGACCCGGCCGAGCGCACCGCCCGCGAGATCGAGCAGCTGAGATAGAACAAACAGGAAGGAACGCCGCCAATGAATCCCGACAAGCTCGCCTTCATCAGCCAGCTTTTTCCGTTCATCGCGATCATGTGCACCGTCGCCGTCGGCGGCTGGGTGATCAACACCTGGCTGCGCATCCGCCACGGCTACCCGCTCGACGGCGCCTGGGGACAGGCGATCTACCCCCGCAAGGACGAAGAGGTGATCGAGCGGGTCAAGCTGCTCAGCCAGGAAAACGCCCAGCTCCGCGCCGAGCTCGGCGCGGTCAAGGACCGGCTCGCAAACGTCGAACGGATCGTCACCGACGACAGCCACCGCCTGACGCAGGAGATCGAAGCCCTGCGCATCCCGAGGAACTGACCATGGCCATGATGTGGAAGCCGCTCGTCGCCTTCATCGTCGTCGGCATTCCGATGATCCTGATTTTCGGCCAGGGGCTGATCAGGCGCTGGTTCGACCATCGCGAGAAAAGGATGGAGCTGGAGGCCCGGATGACGGCCGAGAAAGCCGCGCAATATGCCGCCCACACCGAGCGCCTCGAACAGCGCGTGCGGGTGCTCGAGCGGATCGTCACCGACAAGGGCGTCGACCTCGCCGACGAGATCGAGCGGCTGCGCGACGACCGCGTGAATTGAACCGGCCGGAAAGGGACCAGAAGCGATGAACCAGTTCGAAATGGTCGTGTTGATCGTGGTGGTGGTGATGGTCGCCAGCGTCATCCGATCGATCTTCGGCGTCCCCCGCGGCCGACGCCGCGACCGGCTTCCGATGGCCGAGGACGCCGAGACCGGGCGGCTGCGCGACGAGGTCAAGCAGCTCAAGGAGCGGCTCGCCGTGCTCGAGCGGATCACGGTCGAGAAGGAAAACAGCCTCGAGCGCGAGATCGAGCGGCTGCGGGACCATTAGGGAGGCCCGAGCGGTGAACGATCCCGGCACCCTGGTGGCGATCCTGGCGGCGGCGGTGGTGGCGCTCGCCATGGTCAGCCTCGCCGCGCTGAAGGGCTGGGACGGCTGGCTCGAGCTGCGGCGGCTCGAATTGAGCCAGCGCAAGGGCGGCGAGCCGACCACCCCCGCCGCCGCCCGCCTCGAGCTCGCCGATTTGAAGGACCGGATCAAGCGGCTCGAAGCGATCGCCAATGGCGACGAGGACGCCTCCCCGCCCCAGCGCCGCACGGGCTAGCTTCTCGGCCCACCTCCGTTCGGGCTGAGCCCGTCGAAGCCCTCTCCTCCCCTAGCAAAAAAGAAGGAAAGCCCTTCGACAAGCTCAGGGCGAGCGGTATTGGAGGCGCTATGGCCTTCTCCTCCCTCGACGACGTCTATGCCGATTACGCGCTGCTCGACGCGGACGACCGCTACCGGCTGCTGATCGATCTCGGGCGGGCGCTGGAGCCGATGCCGGACGCGCTCAAGACCGACGCCACCCTGGTGCGCGGCTGCTCGGCCGCGGTCTGGGTCTATCCGGTGGCGCAGCCCGACGGAGCCCTGCATTTCCTCGCCGACAGCAATGCCGCGATCACCAAGGGGATCGTCGCCCTGATCCTGCTCGCCGTCCAGGACCGCACCCCCGCCGAGATCCTCCGCCTCGACGTCGACGCCGCGCTCGCCCGCTTCGACCTCAGGAACCAGCTCAGCTCCAACCGCACCCAGGGCATTCCCAACATGATCGCGCTGATCCGCGAAACCGCGCAGCGGCTCGCGGCATGACCGGCCCCGATCCGAAAAGCGCCGAGCCTTTCGATCCCAGGCTGTTCATGTCCTATGTCCGCAAGGTGGGCCATGGCGGCGCGATCGGCATCGCCTATCACGCTCATGGCGAGGACTGGGCCGAGCTCTCGCTGGCTTATGACGAGCGGCTGATCGGCATGACGGAAAGCGGGATCATCGCCTCGGGCCCGATCATCAGCCTGATGGACATGGCGACCAGCCTCGCCATCTGGATCCGGCTCGGCCGCTTCCGCCATCAGGCGACGCTCGATCTCAGGGTCGATTATCTCCGCCCGGCGCGGCCCGGCAACACCATCATCGGCCGCGGCATCTGCTACGGAGTCACGAGGAGCGTCGGCTTCGTCCGCGGGCTCGCCCATGACGGCGAAGCGGGCGATCCCGTCGCCAGCGTCACCGGCACGTTCATGTTCACGGACTGAGCATGGACGAAAGCGGGCCGATCATCGTCTTCGACGGCCATTGCGTGCTCTGCTCGGCCAATGCCCGCTTCGTCCTCAGGCACGACAAGCGGCGCCGCTTCCGCCTCGCCGCGACGCAGAGCGAGGCCGGCGCGGCGCTGCACGCCCGCTTCGGCCTCAATCGCGGCGCGCTCGAGACGATCGTGGTCGTCGAAAACGGCCGGGCGCTCACCGAATCCGAGGCGGTGCTCGCGATCGCCGCCGGGCTCGGCTGGCCGTGGCGCGCCGCCGCCGCGGCCAGGCTGGTGCCGCGCGCGCTGCGCGACCCGCTCTACCGCTGGATCGCACGCAACCGCTACCGCTGGTTCGGCCGGCGCGAGACCTGCTGGCGCCCCGATCCGGCCGATTCGGACCGGATGCTGTGAGCCGGATCCTCGTCCTCGGCGGCTACGGCGCGTTCGGCGGGCGCCTGTCGCGCCGGCTGCGCGAGGCCGGCCACGAGGTGATCGTCGCCGGCCGCAGCCTGGCGAAAGCGGAGCGCTTTTGCGCCGGCGAGGCGGGCCTCGTCCCGCTCGCGCTCGACCGCGAGGGGGAGCTCGCGCTCGCCCGGCATCGGCCGGACATCGTCGTCGACGCGGCGGGCCCGTTCCAGGCGGCGAGCCTGCGGGTTGCCGAAGCCTGCATCGCGGCGCCGGTCCACTATCTCGACCTCGCCGATGCGCGCGGCTTCGTCGGCGCGATCGGCACGCTCGACCCGGCGGCGCGGGCCGCGGGGGTCGCGATCGTCTCGGGCGCCTCGAGCCTGCCCGCTTTGTCGGGCGCGGTGGCGCGCCGGCTCGCCGCCGGGATGGACGACGTGCGCGCCGTCGAGATCGCGCTCAGCATCTCGAACCGCGGCGGCGCCGGCGCCTCGGCCGCGGCGGCGATCCTTTCCTATGTCGGGCGGCCGATCCGGCTGTGGCGGGGCCGGGCCTGGCAGACCGGCCGCGGCTGTTACGAGAGCCGCCCCGGCCCCCTCCCCGGCCGCCGGGTCGCCCTGTGCGAGGTGCCGGACCTCGATCTGCTGCCCGAGCGGCTGCCGGGCCGGCCCGCGGTCGCGTTTCGCGCCGGCACCGATTCGCGCCTCCAGAATCTCGGCCTCGCGGCGCTGGCCCGGCTCGTCCGCCTGGGCCTGATCCGCGACCTTCCCCGCCGGCTCGGCTGGCTGGAGCCGATCCGCCGCCTGACCGCCGGCCGCGGCTCGCCGCGCTCGGCGATGACGGTGCGGCTGTTCGGCACCGCCGCCGGGCGCCGGATCGAGCGGCGCTGGACCTTGATCGCCGACGAGGGCGACGGGCCCGAAATCCCGGTCCTTGCGGCGCCCGTCCTTGTCGAGCGGCTGCTCGCCGGCGGGATCGCGCCCGGCGCGCGCGATGCCGGCACCCTGCTCGACCTCGCCGATTACGAGGCGGCCTTCGCCGGCCTCGCCATCCGCCACGAGCGCAGCGAGATCGCGCTTCCGCCGCCGCTCTACGCCCGGGCGCTGGGCCGCCCCATCTTCGAGCGGCTGCCGGCAGCGGTGCGGGCGCTTCATCAGGTATTGCGCGACGACGGCGCCCACGGGGTGGCGACGGTGACGCGGGGCCGCAACCCGATCGCGCGGCTGATCGGCCGGATGGTCGGCTTCCCGCCCGCCGGCGAGCATGCGCTCCACGTCCATTTCGAGGAGCGGGACGGCATCGAGACCTGGACCCGGCGCTTCTCCGGCCGGGGCTTCCATAGCCGGCTGTCGCTGCGCCGGGGGCTGCTCACCGAGCGGTTCGGCCTGCTCACCTTCGGCTTCGACCTTCCCGCCGACGAAACCGGCCTCGACATGATCCTTCGCGCCTGGTGGCTGGGGCCGCTTCGGATGCCGCTCCTCCTCGGCCCGCGCTGCGCGGCGCGCGAATGGGAGGAAGAGGGCCGCTTCCGCTTCGACGTTTCGATCGGGATGCCGCTGATCGGGGCGATCGCCCATTATCGCGGCTGGCTCTCGGTCAAGGCGTGAGGTCGGCCCGCCTTTCCTCGGCCCTTCTCAGCACGTCGTAGCTCGCCTGGATCATCTGGAAGCGCGCCGCGGCCTCCTTGTCGCCCGGCTTGACGTCGGGATGGTTGGCCTTGGCGAGGCGGCGCCAGGCGGCCTTGATCTCCTCGAACTCCGCGCTGGGCTCGAGCTCGAGCACGTCGAGCGCGCGCATCTCGTCGCGGCTGCGGCTGCCGTCGCCGGGGCCGCCCCAGCCGTAATGGCCAGCGCTGGCGAAGGCGTCGGCGCCCTGGCGCTCTTTGGCCTCGCGCGCCGCCGCTTCCTCCGCGGTCAGGCCCTCGAAATAATTCCAGTTGCGGTTGTATTCGGCGGCATGGCGCTCGCAGAAATACCAGCGCTCGCGGCTGTTGGGCGATTTCGGCGCCGGCCGGTCGCCGGGCTCCTCGCAGCCGTGGCGATCGCACTGCCGCACCGGCTCCGCCTCGCGGGCGGTGCCGTAGGCGCGCCAGCGCGGGAATCCCCAGTCGTTCGATCTCTTTGCCTTGGCCATAGATACGGCCAATCTAGCGGCTCGCGGAGAGGAGCGCACGAGTCGCGAGAAAAATATTTTCAGCCCCGCTCATCCAAATCGCCCGGCGGCGGCGTCTAGGCTTCGAAAATCCAAACCCAAGCCAAAGGAACACGAACATGTCCGGTCCCGCTTCAGACGTCTTCATCACCGTCGCCCTGATTACCGGCGCCGTCCTAATCCTCGTCCAGCTCGGCCGGCTGCTGCGCGCCCGAATGCTGCACAAGACGATCCGCGACGCGATCAGCCGCGACAATGCCGCCGTCCCCGAGCTGCTCGCCGGAATCGGCGAGGAGCAATCGCCGGGCGGCGTCAACGACGACCGCACCGCCATGGTGCTGATCGCGCTCGGCCTCGCTTTGCTCGCTTTCTCCGCGCTCCAGAACAGCGCCGACGCGCTCCGCCAGATGGGCGGCGCCTCGGTGTTTCCGATCTTCGTCGGCATCGCGCTGCTGATCCGCCGGCATCTCGCCGGCAAGCGCGGCGGCGAAGCCTGATCCGGTCGCGGCGGGGACCGGCCGATGGACCAGGATCTGGCTCTCGCCCGGCGGGCGGCGGCGGGCGACGCCGCCGCCTTCACCGCGCTGGTGCGCGCGCACGAGGCGGCGGTGCGCCGCTTCCTGCGGCGGCTCGCCGGCGATTCGGCCGACGATCTCGCCCAGGAGGCGTTCCTCAAGGCGTGGCGCCGCGCCGGCGACTTTCGCGGCGAAGGCCGTTACCGCGCCTGGCTGATGCGGATCGCCTGGAGCCAGTTCCTCGCCGCCCATCGCGCCGGCGGCCGGCGCGACGCCCGCGAGACGGCGACGGCGCCCGATGCGGAAAGCCGGCGCGATCCCGACGCCGCGATCGACCTGCAGCGGGCGCTCGCCGGCCTCGGCGAGCGCGAGCGCGCCGCCGCCTTGCTCTGCTTCGGCGAGGGCTGCAGCCATAGCGAGGCGGCCGAGATCCTGGGGCTGCCGCTCGGCACGCTTAAATCCGTGGTGGCGCGGGCGCGCGCCGCCCTGATCGACAAGCTGGAGGGATGAGATGACCGAAGACGAGAAGATCGCCGCCTTGTTCGCAGCGCCGGACCGCGCGCCCGATGAGGCCTTCGTCGCCAGCATGGCGCGGATGGTTGCGGCCGAGCGCAAGCTCGCGGCGGCGCGGCGCTCGGCCTGGCGCCGCTTTGCCGGCGAATGCGTCGCCGCGGCCGCAATCGTCGCCGCCTTCGACCTCGTCTGGCGGCTGACCCCGGCCGACATCCGGCTCGACCAGCTGTTCGCGGCGCCGGCGGGCGCGGCCGCGGTGCTGCTTGTCGCCTTGTGGTGCGCAGTCGAGCTGCGCCCGGCGGCAGCGGCGAGCTGAAAAAAGAGGGACTGTCCCTCTTTTTCGAGAAAGAAGCGCCAGAGGGTCTGTAAGCCGGGTTCTGTCCTCCGCCGTCGCGCAAGGCTCAGGCGGATGGGCGGCCATTCCTCTAGGAGGCGGATCGCTCCGCCCCTCAAGCAACCAACCCGGGCGACGAGCGGGAACACGCCCATGTGCCGCCCCTATGCGGTCTTGCTCCCGGTGGGGTTTGCCCTGCCGCTGGCGTTACCGTCAGCGCGGTGGGCTCTTACCCCACCCTTTCACTGTCACGCCGCCGAAGCATTGGGCCGAAGCCCGCGCGACCTGCTTTCTGTGGCACTTTCCCTGGGGTCGCCCCCGCCGGCAATTAACCGGCACCGTCGTTCCATGGAGCCCGGACTTTCCTCGCCCCCGCTTGCGCGGGGCCGCGGCCGCCCGACCCTCTGGCCGCGCCTATATAGTCTTGCCGCGCTCGCGGTCCAAGAGCAGCTGCAAGAGGATCGCGCGGCACTCGCCGTCGATTCTGCCGTCGAGCAATTCCGGGCGGAAGCGGCGCTGGAAGGCGATCACCGCCTTTTGCGAGTCGCGCACGTCATAGCCCCAGCGTTCGAGGGCGAGCAGGAAGCCGCCGTCGGTCCAGTGCGGATCGATGAGGTTGCGGGTCGGGCGGGGAATGGCGAGCCGGTGCCGGGCCAGCCGCGCCCAATCGAACAATTCGCCGGGATCCTCCTTGCGCGCCGGGGCGACGTCGGAATGGCCGACGACGTTGGCGGGCGGAATCGCATAGCGGATCACGATCGCCGAGAGGAGCGGGATCAGCGCCTCCATCTGCTCCTCGGTGAACGGCCGGTAGCCGAATTCGTGGCCCGGATTGACGATCTCGATGCCGATCGAGCAGGCGTTCACCCCGCTCACCCCGCGCCAGTAGGAAAGGCCGGCGTGCCAGGCGCGCTGCTCTTCCGCGACCATGCGCAGGATCTGGCCGTCTTCGGCGATCAGATAGTGGCACGAGACCCGCGCCTCCGGGTCGCGCAGCCGGGCAATCGCCGATTCGGCGTCGGCCATGCCGGTATAATGGAGCACGACCATCGAGATCGCCTGGTCGCGGGCGTCGTAATTGGGCGAGGGGCTGTCGATGATCCCTTCCATCGCCCCCTTAGCGCGCGAAATGGGGCGGAAGGTCAACCCCATCCTCCCCGGGACGGGGAGGGGGACCGCGACGCGCAGCGTCGTGGTGGAGGGGGGTCGTCGGGGGGCTCGGAACCCCCTCCACCAGGCTTCGCCTGGTCCCCCTCCCCGTCCCGGGGAGGATCTAGGCGACGCGGGCCATCTTCGCGGGCGCGGGCAGATAGAGGCCGCGGCATTCGGGGTCGGAGATAAAGCGCTCGGTCTGGCCGATCACCGTCTCGCCGGCGCCGAGCATCAGCGTCCCGTCCGGCCGGCAGGCGTCGGCGAGGCGGGCGAAGGCGAGGCGGCGGACGTCGGGGGTGAAATAGAGGAGGACGTTGCGGCACAGGATGATGTCGAACTTGCCCGGATGCGGCGGCGGCTCGATCAGGCCGAGCACTTCGAAGCGGACCCGCTGCAGCAATTTCGGCGAAATCCCCCAGTCGCCGCCGCCCAGCTCCTCGAACCATTTGATCATCTGCACGACCGGCAGGCCGCGCTGGACCTCGAACTGCGAATAGACGCCCTTGCGCGCCCGCTCGATCGCCGAGCGCGACAAATCGGTGCCGACGATCTCGATCGTCCAGCCCTGCCAGCGCGCGGCCTCGTCGGCGAAGCTCATCGCCAGCGAATAGGCTTCCTGGCCGGTCGAGCAGCCGGCGCACCAGATCGACAGCTTCTTCTCCCTGGCGCGCGCCCGCTCGAGCCGCTTCACCGGGCCGCCGAGCAGCAGATCGAAGGGCAGCCGGTCGCGGAAGAAATAGGTTTCGTTGTTGAGCAGGGCCTCGATCACCTGCTCGGAGAGCTCGGCGTCGCGGCCGGCGACCAGCCGGGCGACGAGCTGGTCGACGGTGGTGAAGCCGCGCGCGCGCAGGATCGCGGCCAAAGCGGTGTCGATCCGCCAGCGCCGGTTCATCGCCAGCTGCTGGCCGGTGCGGGCCTCGAGCAGGCTGGCGAGGATGCGGCGCGAGGAGTCGCTTATTTCCATGTCGAGCGCTCCGTAACGCGGCGGGCGAGCTCGGCCGGCGGCAGCACCGCCGAGGCGAGCCCTTCCTCGGCGACCACCCGCGGCATGCCCCAGATGGCGGCGCTGTGGCGATCCTGGGCGAGCATCGCGCCGCCGCTCTCGACGAGCTTGCGGCTGCCGAGCAGGCCGTCGCGGCCCATGCCGCTCAGCACCACGCCGATCCCGGCCGAGCCATAGGCTTCGGCGACCGAGCCGAGCATCGGATCGGCCGACGGCCGGCAGCCGCTCGGCGCGCGCCTGGTGTCGAGCCGGATGCGGACGCAATCGCCGCTCCGCTCGACGCAGAGATGGGCATCGCCGGGCGCGACGTGGATGAGATCGTCCTCGACCCGCTCGCCGTCGCGGACCACCCGCGCCTTGCGGCCGGAGGCGTTGGTGAGCTGGCGGGCGAAGTGGGGCATGAAGATCGTCGGCAAGTGCTGGGTGACGAGGATCGGCGCGCCGATCTTCCCGGTCAGAGGCCGGAGGAAGTCGAACAGAGCGGGCAGGCCGCCGGTCGAGGCGGCGAGCGCGACGCAGCCCAGCGGCCCTTCGACCATCTCGCGCAGCCGGATCGGCGGCGGCGCGGCCGGCGCGCAAGGGCCGGGCTCGCGCTCGGCCCGGCCGATCCGCCGCAAGCGGTCGGCGAGCACCTGGCCGAAGCGGCCGGCGAAATTGCCGATGCCGGGCTTGGGCAGGGTATCGGCGGCGCCCAAAGCGAGCGCCCGGACGGTGGTCTCGGCGCCGTCCTCGGCCATCGAGGAGACGATCAGGACCCGGGCGCCCTTGCCCATCCGGACGATGTCGGGCAGCGCCTCGAGGCCGCTCGCCCCGGGCATCTCGACATCGAGCAGGATGACGTCGGCGCGGACGACCTTCAGCGCGTCGAGCGCCTCGCCGGCGCTGCAGGCGGTGGCGACGATCTCGAAATCCTCGTTGCAGGCGATCATCCGCGACAGCACCGCCCGCGCCACCGCCGAATCGTCGACGATCATCACGCGAAGCGGCGGTTCGGCAGGCTGGTGAGGCCGCCGACGCGCAAGGGCCGGATGGGGACTCACGCGACGCCGACGATCTGGAGCTTGGACTGGAGCGTGTCGCGGTCGAACGGCTTCATCACATATTCGTCGGCGCCGGCCTCGATCGCGGCCCGGATATGGGCGATGTCGTTCTCGGTGGTGCAGAAGACGACCTTGGGCTGGCTGGCGAGATCGGCCTGGCGCAAGGCGCGCAGGAACTCCATCCCGCTCATCACCGGCATGTTCCAGTCGAGCAGGATGACGTCGGGCATCGCCGCCTCGCAGCGGTCGAGCGCGGCGCGGCCGTCTTCGGCTTCATCGACGCTGAAGTTCAGCGTTTCGAGGATATGGCGGGCGACCTTGCGGATCACCTTGCTGTCGTCGACGACCAGGCAGCTTCTCATTTCCATTCCCCTGTCACCCATGCCGCCCTGACTATCGGATAAGTGCTAATCATTTGCTTAAGATCAGGCTGCGTGGGCGGCCGGCCCGGCGATCAGCAGATAAGGGTCAACCAGCAGGAATAGCTCGTCATTCGCCTCGATCGTGCCGATCGCGACCCGGTCCCAGCCGGCGCCGACGGGAGCGGTGAGCGGGGCGTGCGGGCCCGCCGCCTCGACGACGTCCTCGACCTCGTCGACGAGCAGCGCATAGGTATGGCCGTCGCAGGGCACCGCGATGGCGTCGCGCGCGGCCGCTTCGCGGGCGCGGCCGAGCTCGAGCGCGGCGAGGCCGTCGATCACCGTCAGCACCCGGCTGCGAAGCGCCGAAAGGCCGGCGACGTGGGCGGCGGCGCAGGGCGCCGGAGTGATTCCTTCGAGCTCGACGACGCCTTCGACCCGATCGGCGGGAAAGGCGATCCGGCGGCCGGCGAGGCGGCCGATGAGGAGCAGCTCAGCCATGGCCCTTGCCTCCTTCGACGCGGCTCAGGACAGGTTTCGCGGCGGCGAGCGCGCCGATCAGCGCGGCGCGATCGTAGCGGTGGACGCCCTCGCCCTCGGCCGAGGCGCGGATGCGGACGACGTTGGCATCCGCCGGGACCGCGTCCTCCTCGCGGGCGATGACGATGTCGGACGGCTCGCCGGCCCGGGCGATGCGGTAGCCCAGCCCTTCGATCAGCGGCCGAAGCATGTTGTCGATCCAGGGATCGCCCTCGGGCAGGGCGCAGACCGGCGGCGGCGCCTCGCCGCGGCCGGCGTCCGCATGCTGGGCGAACAGCCAGTGCGGATCGAGCAATTCGACCTGGGCGCCGTCGATCAGCGCGATTCCGGCAATTTCCCCCGGCGCCGGCGCCGGCTGGAAATCGAGCACGAGCGCGCGGATGTCGATCACTTCGCCAAAGCCGTAGGCGATCTCGGAGACGCCGTCGGTGAGCCTCAGAACCCGCATCTTGCCGGTTGCGGGGGCCGCCGCGCAGCCCGCCAGCGGCAGGATCCTGCCGCCGATCGACACCCGCAGCTTGCCGGCGCCGAACGCGATCGCGTCGGCGGCGACGTCCTCGATCCGCTCGACCACCGCCACCGGCACCGCGCGGCGGCCGCCGTCGAGGGTGCGGAACAGGAGCAGGCTGGTTTCGCGCGCGCCTTCCGCCTCGGCGGCGCCGGCGTGGAGCGCCCGGTCGATCTCGTTTTCGGCGAAGTTGATCCCGGCGCGCTTGGCCATGCCCGACGGATCGAGCAGCAGGATCGGGCTGCCGTCGTCGGCGAGGGTGGTGCCGGCGTAGAGGCCGGCGGCCATCACCGCCGGAGCGGCCGGCTTCACCACCAGCTCCTCATGATCGTGGACGGCGTCGACGGCGAGCGCGTAGACCTCGCCGCCGGCCGGCTTCAGCAGCACCAGCTTCTGCTCCTCGCGCGGCGCGGCGCCGTCGATGCCGAGCAGGACGGGAAGCGCGATCAGCGGCACCCGCCGGTCGCGGATCGTCGCCACCTCGGCCTCGCCGACGCGGTCGATGCGGACCGCGCCGGCGCGCAGGATCTCGTCGATCGCCGAGCGCGGGATGGCGAACACCTGGCGGCCGGCGCTGACCGTCAGCGCCGGGATGATGGTGAGGGTGAGCGGCACCCGGATGCAGAGCCGGACGCCCTGGCTGGGCCGGGAATCGACGTCGACGACGCCGCCGATCCGCTCGATATTGGCGCGGACCACGTCCATGCCGACGCCGCGTCCGGAAATGGCGGTGACCTCGTCGGCGGTCGACAGGCTGGGCATGAACACCAGAGCGATCTTCTGGGCCGGGCTCAGCCGGTCGGCCTGCTCGGCGGTGAGCAAGCCGGCGGCCCGCGCCTTGCGGACCAGCGCCTCGCCGTCGATGCCGCGGCCGTCGTCGGCGACCTCGATCAAGATCTGGTTGCCGGCCTGGCGGGCGGAGACGCGGAGCGCGCCGGCCGGCTTCTTGCCCGCCGCGGCGCGCTCGTCCGGGCTTTCGATGCCGTGATCGATCGCGTTGCGGACGATATGGGTGAGCGGATCGCGGATCATCTCGATCATCTCGCGGTCCAATTCGACATCGCCGCCGTCGGCCTCGAGCCGGACCTGCTTGCCGAGATCGGCGGCGAGATCGCGGACCATCCGCGGCAGCCCCGAGAACAGGCTGTCGATGCGCTGCATCCGGGTCCGGGTGATGCCGTCGCGGATTTCGGCGATGCATTGGGAGACGCGTTCGAACGCGGCCTCGACGGCGACGTCGCGCGGCGCATCGCGCAGCCGCCGGGCGAGCTCGTTGCGCGCGAGCACCGCATCGGAAACGCCGTTCATCATCCGGTCGAGAAGATCCACCGACAGCCGGATCGAACGCAGCGCCCGCTTGGTCTCGGGCTCGGCCGCGGCCGCCTCGGCGCGCGGGGCGGCGGCCTGGTTCGAAAGCGCCGCAATCAGCTGCTCGTCATCCTCGCTGGCCAGCGATTCCCCGGTCTCGAGCGCCTGGACGAGCTCGCCGATCCGGTCGATGATCGCGAGCACGGCGTTGACGAGAGCGGTGTCGGCGACGCGGCCGCCGGCGCGGACCTCGGCGAGCGCGCCCTCGGCGGCATGGCTCAGTTGCTCGAGCCGCGGCAGATCGAAGAAGCCGCAATTGCCCTTGACGGTGTGGACGAAGCGGAAAATCTCGTCGAGCCGCTCGCGATCGTCGGGCATCGCCTCCCACGCCACGATCGCCCCCGACAGCGCCTGGGCCATATCGCGCGTCTCGGCGATGAAATCGTTGATCAGCTCGTCCATGCCGGCAGAGCTTATGGGAGCCGATGGTAAACAAGCCGTTTACCCGCCACCGTCATCCCGGACCCGATCCGGGAGCCCTCGACGCGCGCCCCGCCGAAAATAGGGACAGTCCCTATTTACCAAATAGGAAAAGAGGGACTGCCCCTCTTTTTCAGGCGGGCAGGCTGGCGCCGATAATCAGCATCCCCTCGTCGCCGTCGGCGACCTGGATCCGGCCGTCGCCTTCCTCGACCAGGCTGTGGGCGAGCCAGGCGGCGGCGGCGCGGGGCGCGACCTCGTCCTCGCTCATCTCGCCGACGAGCACCCGGCGCAGCTCGGGATCGAGCACGATCCGGCTGCCTTCGGCGCGGACGACGATGTCGAGGCCGTCGCCATGCCGCTCGGCGCCGACGTCCAGGCAGCCGCCGCGGACCAGGGCGTCGCCGGCGATCAGGACGAGGTTCAGCAGCACCTTCAGCGCCGCTTTGCTCATCGTCGGCTCGTCGACCATCCAGCCCAGCTTGATCCGCCCGTCGCCGCCGAACAGCCCTTCGATCGCGGCCCGCGCCTCGCGGGTGTCGACGACGTCGGCGAAGCCGCCCGCGGCGCCGAAGGCGAGGCGGAAGAATTTCAATTTGTTGGCCGAGGCCCGGGCGCTCTCGGCGAGCAAGTCGAGGCAGCGGGCGCGCATCTCCGGATCGTGCTCGTCGGCGAGCAATTCGATGCCGTTGTTCAAGGCGCCGACCGGGGAAAGCAGGTCATGGCACAGCCGCGAGCAGAGCAGGCTGGCGAATTCGTGGGATTTCATGCTGCTGGGCCCCTGTCGGTCATGCGCCCCTATAGGCGTCGGCGATTCCGGGATGCAAGGCTCCGCAGCCCTGGCGGCTATTCGCGGTCGGCGTCCACGACCCACCTGACGCGGGTGACATATTGAGCGGCCACGGGATGCCCTTCGGAGTCGAGCGCCGGCTCGAAGCGGGCGGACCCCCGCATCCGGGCGCAAAGCTCCTGATCCATGCGCCGGTTGCCGCTCGAAACCACGATCCGGCAATCGAGCGGCACGCCGCGCTCGGAAACATTGGCGACGAAAATCAGCAGGGTGGTGACATTCGGCATGACCGCGAAGGCCCAATCGAAGTTCCGGGCCCGGGGCTTTCGGCGGAGCGCCCGGCGGGCGGCGACATCGACGCCCCAGGACTGGAGCAGATCGTCGTTGCAGCGGGTCAGCTGCTCGACCGCGGCGCGCGCATTGGGCAAGGCGAGCGTGATGGACGGCCGATCGCCCTTGCTGATCACAAGCTGCTGCCCGCCGGCGACACGCTCGAGAAAATCCTCCGGCAGCGGGCTCAGCCGGATGACGAGGTGGTCGCCGCGCCACTGCGGCCGCGCCCGGATGGTGAGCGGCCCCCGATCGTCGATGCTGACCTGCACGTCGCCTCGCAGCCGCTCTTCGAGCGCGGGTCCGGCTTCCATGACCACCAGCTCGCCGGGCTCCGATCCGAACGCGGCGTTGAAGGCGACGATCGGCGAATGCTCATCGCCCTGCCGGCGGGCGAGGGTGCAGGCGGTCCGGCTGTAATCGACGATCCACTGATGCGGCGGCGCGACCAGCTCGCCGGCGGCCGGGTTCGACTGCGCCAGGGCAAGCGCGAGCAGAGCTTCGACAGACATGGGTAATCCCCCTTCCATTCAAGCGGTTAGAGAGGATGGGGAGCGGAGATGCAAGGGCCCGTGCGCCACCTTGAAAATTCCGTTCCGAACCCCATTTCCCCTCTCCAATGTCGGGGGGACATTCCACCATCATCGCCACCATCGCCGAGGACAGCGCCGGGTGGCGGCTCGATCGGGCGCTGGCGGCCGCGGTGCCGGCGCTGTCGCGCGAGCGGCTGAAGGCGCTCATTTCCTCGGGCGGAGTCACCGGCCCGAAGGGGCTGGTGCGCGATCCGGCGGTCAAGGCGGTGGCCGGCAGGTATGAGGTGATCGTCCCCGCGCCCAAGCCCGCGCATAACGAGGCGCAGGACATCGCGCTCGACATCGTCTTCGAGGACGAGCATCTGCTCGTCGTCGACAAGCTCGCCGGGATGGTCGTCCATCCCGCCGCCGGCAATTTCGACGGCACCCTGGTCAACGCCCTGCTCCACCATTGCGCCGGGCGCCTTTCCGGCATCGGCGGGGTGGCGCGGCCGGGGATCGTCCACCGCATCGACAAGGATACGTCGGGGCTGCTCGTCGTCGCCAAGACCGACGTCGCCCATGAGGGGCTGGCGGCGCAATTCGCGCGGCACGGCATCGACCGGCGCTATCTGGCGGTGACGAGCGGGATTCCGCTGCCGCCGGCCGGGACGATCGACGCGCCGCTCGCCCGTTCCGCGGCGAACCGCAAGAAGATCGCGATCGCCCCCGCCGGCAAGGGCAAGAGGGCGGTGACCCGCTATCGAATCGTCACCGCGCTCAACGAAGCCGCCCTGACCGAATGCCGGCTCGAAACCGGACGGACCCACCAGGTGCGTGTTCACTTGGCCTCGATCGGCCATCCCTTGCTCGGCGATCCGGTCTACGGCCGAACCCGGCCGGCGCACCGCGAGCTGTTGAAAAAGCTGAACTTTCACCGCCAGGCGCTGCACGCCGCGGGGCTCGGCTTCATCCATCCGGTTTCGAAACAAAACCTAAGCTTTGAAAGCGCCCTTCCGTCTGATATTCAGGAACTGTTGGGGGCGCTCGCCGTATAATGTTTGTGTGCCGGCGCGGTGTATTATAAGGGCACGGCACCCAGGGAGAATGTGAGACTTACATGGCAGTGAGAAACGTCCCGGCGACGATCCCCGCGAGCGGCGGCGAGGCCGGGCTCAACCGCTATCTGGCCGAGATCAAGAAATTCCCGATCCTGACGCCGGAAGAGGAATATATGCTGGCCAAGCGCTGGACCGAGCATCAGGACACCGATGCGGCGGCGCGGCTGGTCAACTCGCACCTCCGCCTCGTCGCCAAGATCGCGATGGGCTATCGCGGCTACGGCCTGCCGCTCGCCGAGCTCATCTCCGAGGGCAATATCGGGCTGATGCAGGGGGTGAAGAAGTTCGAGCCGGAGCGCGGCTTCCGCCTCGCCACCTATGCGATGTGGTGGATCCGCGCCTCGATCCAGGAATTCATCCTCCGCTCGTGGAGCCTGGTCAAGATGGGCACCACCGCGGCGCAGAAGAAATTGTTCTTCAACCTGCGGCGGATGAAGAACCGGATCGAGGCGTTCGAGGAAGGCGATTTGAAGCCCGAGGACGTCAAGAAGATCGCCACCGATCTCGGCGTCACCGAGGAGGACGTCGTCTCGATGAACCGGCGCATGGCGATGGGCGGCGACACCTCGCTGAACGTGCCGCTGCGCGACGACAGCGAGGGCAGCTGGCAGGATTTCCTGGTCGATTCCGAGCCGCTGCAGGACGAGCGGGTCGCCGAGGCCGAGGAGACGCGGATTCGTCACGATCTGCTGGTCGAGGCGATGGAGAGCCTGAACGAGCGCGAGCGCCACATCCTCACCGAGCGGCGCCTCACCGACGAGCCCAAGACGCTCGAGGAATTGAGCCAGGTCTACGACGTCAGCCGCGAGCGCATCCGCCAGATCGAGGTGCGCGCGTTCGAGAAGCTGCAAAAGGCGCTGATGAACCTCGCCGGCGAGCGCCGGCTGCTGACCGCGGCTTAGACCTCGGGCCCGAGGGACACCGTTCGGGCTGAGCGTGTCGAAGCCCTCCCCTTCAATTCCTTCAAGAAGGAAGGCCCCCTTCGACGCCGCCTGCGGCGTCGCTCAAGACAGGCTTCGACAGGCTCAGGGCAAACGGCCGCGCGGCTCCCCGTAGGGACTAGCGTGAAACCGTCTCGCTCTCGTTCGGCCCGCCATCGCCGCCGCTCGGCGCCGCCGGCGGGGCCGGGTCCCAGCGGTAGCGCACGCCCTGGAGCTCGCGCGGCTGCTCGGCGCCCTCGCGCCGGCGGCCGAGCGGAGCCTGGGCGGCGGGGCCGCTGTCGGCGCCGGTCAGCGCCCAGCGCTGGCTGTTGCTGAGGCTGGCATCGGCGCGGGTGCGGTCGCTGATCATCGCGCTGGCGGTCTCGCGCTGGAGCGGCTCGTAGCGGCGAAGCACAGCGCGCTGGAAGCTGTCGACGCTGCTCGTCCCGGCCACCGCCGCCGCGGCCGCCTGCGCCGCCGCCGCATCGCGCGCGCTCGCGGCGAGCTGGACCTCGGAGCGCAGCGGCTGGCCGAAGCCGCCGCGCCAGGCGATCGCCGGCTCGGCCCCGCCATAGCGGTTGACGAAGGCGTCCGGCCGCCCCCAGCCGCCGCGCCAGCGGTAGAAGATGTGCAAGCCGACATTGGCCGATTTGACCAGGGTCGGCGCCCAATAGGGCATTACGTAATTGGCGTGATAATGGGTCGCCCAGCCGACCGGCGCATAGACGTAGCCGCCGAGCGCCGCCTGGGCGACGGCGCGCGCCCGCTGCCAATAGTCCGCCATCGGCCCGCGCCGCAGCGAGCCGTCGCAGGTGAAGCTGAACTGGCAGCCGGTCGAGCGGCGCGCGCCTTCGAAGACGACTCCGCAGACGCTGGCCGGATAGGCCGGGTGGCGGACCCGGTTCAGCACGACCTGGGCGACCGCGCGCTGGCCGTCGACCGGCTCCCGCGCCGCCTCGTAATAGATCGCCGCGGTCAGGCAATCGAGCGAGCGGGCCTGGTCGGCGGGGCTGCCGCGCAGATGGAAGGGCGCCGCCGCCGGATTGAGCTGCTGCGAGACCGGGATCGCCGCGTTGAGCGCCAGCGCCGTGGTCGGGGCGACCTGGCGAAGCGCGGTCGCCGAGGTGGCGGTCGCGGCGGCGCGGATGCGGGCGAGCTCGGGCGAGCTCGTCTCCACCGCGGGCCCGGGCGCGACGCTCTGGATGGCAACGCTGACCGCCGCGACCAGCCACAAGGCGGCCATCGCGCCGAGCACCGCCCAGGCGCGCCAGTTCTGCCGGAAATTCTCCGGCAGACGCCAATCGTCGAGCTTGAGGGCCAGAGCCGTCATTCAATCTCCGTCTTCACGAATCGGGTGCATTACATACATAATACACCGTGGTCGCGCAATGCTGCGCTTTCGTCTCATCCCCGTCGAGTCAACGCCAACGCCCTCTTACGGGTCCGTCACGACCGCGGAAATTCCCGCTTTCCTAACCTGTGCAGGACGATAGCCTGCACGCTTCAGATGGGGCCTCGCATGACCAAAACAAGTCTTTTATCCGGCGTCTTTCTGTTCGCGGGCATCGCCTTTGCCGCCGCCGCGCCCGCCCAGCCGGGCCGGAACGGCGGCACCGCCACATACTGGATGTCGGCCGAAACCGCCAGCGGCATGGCGGCGATGACGGGCACGAGCGGTGCCAGTAGCGCCCTCCCCTCCGTCATTGCGAGGACCCCGGCGAAAGCCGGGGGACGAAGCAATCCAAACGGGCTCGGAGGCCGGGCTGGATTGCTTCGCTTCGCTCGCAATGACGGCGTGGCGACAGTGGCGCGAGCGGTTGAGAGCGGTTAGAGGGCCTTGCATGGCCGACCGCATCCCGCCCCCCGCCGCCGCCATCGCCGACACCCATTGCACCGCCGAGCAATATGACGCGCTCTACCGGCAGTCGCTCGACGATCCGGACGGCTTCTGGGCCGGGCAGGCGAGGCGGATAGACTGGGTGACGGCGCCGGCCAGGATCGCCGGCTGGTCGTTCGATCCGGTCGAGATCAGATGGTTCGAGGACGGCATCCTCAACCTCTGCCACAATTGCGTCGACCGCCATCTCGAAGCGCGCTCCGCCGACACCGCCTTCATCTGGGAGGGCGACGAGCCCGGCGTGACGCGAACGCTGAGCTATGGCGCGCTCCACGCCGAGATCGTGCGGATGGCGAATTGCCTGAAGGCGCTCGGCGCCGGCAAGGGCGACCGCGTCACCCTCTATCTGCCGATGATCCCCGAGGCGGCGGTGGCGATGCTCGCCTGCGCCCGCATCGGCGCGGTCCACAGCATCGTTTTCGGCGGCTTCTCGCCCGAGGCGCTGCACGGCCGGATCGAGGATTGCGCGAGCCGCTTCGTCATCACCGCCGACGGCGGCCGGCGCGGCGGCAAGCTGGTGCCGCTGAAGGCCAATGTCGACGCGGCGCTCGAGCGCGGCGGCGAGGTCGCCGGGGTGATCGTCGTCCGCCATCTCGGCAACGACATCGCGATGCGGCCGGGCCGCGACCATTGGTATGACGAGCTGGCGCAGACCGTCCCCGACAGCTGCCCGTGCGAGCCGATGGCGGCCGAGGACCCGCTGTTCATCCTCTATACGTCGGGCTCGACCGGCAAGCCCAAGGGCGTGCTCCACACGACCGGCGGCTATGCGGTGTGGGCCGCGACCACCTTCCACTACGTGTTCGACTACCGGCCGGGCGAGATCTTCTGGTGCACCGCCGACATCGGCTGGGTGACCGGCCACTCCTACGTCGTCTACGGCCCGCTCGCCAACGGCGCCACCAGCCTGATGTTCGAAGGGGTCCCCAATCATCCGGATTTCTCCCGCTTCTGGGAGGTCGTCGAGCGGCACCGGGTGAACATCTTCTACACCGCGCCGACCGCGATCCGGGCGCTGATGCGCGAGGGCGAGGCGCCGGTGAAGAAGCACGACCGCTCGTCGATCCGCCTGCTCGGCACGGTCGGCGAACCGATCAACCCCGAGGCCTGGCTCTGGTATTATCGGGTCGTCGGCGAGGAGCGCGTGCCGATTATCGACACCTGGTGGCAGACCGAGACCGGCGGCATCATGATCACCACTTTGCCCGGCGCCCACGCCATGAAGCCGGGCTCGGCGGGCAAGCCCTTCTTCGGCATCGTCCCCGAGCTGATGGACGCGGACGGCAAGGTGCTGGACGGCGCCGCTTCGGGCAACCTCTGCATCGCCCGCTCCTGGCCCGGCCAGATGCGCACCGTCTACGGCGATCACGAGCGCTTCGCGCAGACCTATTTCAGTGCCTATAAAGGCAAATATTTCACCGGCGACGGCTGCCGCCGCGACGAGGACGATTATTACTGGATCACCGGCCGGGTCGACGACGTGCTCAACGTCTCCGGCCACCGGCTCGGCACCGCCGAGATCGAGAGCGCCCTGGTCAGCCACCCGCTGGTCGCTGAGGCCGCGGTGGTCGGCTATCCGCACGACATCAAGGGCCAGGGCATCTATTGCTACGTCACCCTGGTCGCCGGCGAGGAGGGCTCGGCCGCGCTCGACGCCGAATTGCGGACCCACGTCCGCGCCGAGATCGGCCCGATCGCGACCCCGGACCTGATCCACTTCACGCCCGCTCTGCCCAAGACCCGCTCGGGCAAGATCATGCGGCGGATTTTGCGTAAGATCGCCGAGAACGACTTCGCCAATCTCGGCGACACCTCGACGCTGGCGGAGCCGGCGCTGGTGGACAACCTGATCGAGGGGCGGCGCAACTGCTGAGCCGCATCGGCATCACCGGCGCGCCCGGCTGCGGCGTGACGACGCTGGGCCGGGCGCTCGCCGCCCGGCTCGGCGCCGTCCATATCGACACCGACGACCATCTCTGGGAGGCGACCGACCCGCCCTATCAACACAAGCGCGAGGCTTCCGAGCGCCGGCGGCTGATGGCCGCCGAACAGGCGCGGTCGGGCCGGTGGGTCGTGTCGGGAACGCTGGACAGCTGGGCGGAGGGAGTCGCCGAGGACGCCGAGCTGATCGTCTTCCTGGAAGCCCCGACCGAGATCCGGATCGAGCGGCTGAGGCAGCGCGAGCAGGCCCGGTTCGGCGACGCTCTCCTGCACGGCGGCGCGATGCACGAGACCCATTGCGAGTTCATCGAATGGGCAGCGCTTTACGAAGCGGGAACCGAGCCCGGACGCAGCCGGCCCAAGCACGAGCGCTGGCTGGCCCGCCTCGCCATCCCGGTTCTGCGCCTCGACTCCACCCGGCCGCCGGACGAGCTGGTCGAAGCGATATTAGCCTAGGTCTGTACTCAATTAGCGTTTCCGCTTGCTCGTGTGATTTCAGAGTCATCCCGGCGGAGGCCGGGATGACGAGGATGTTGGCCCGCCGTCAGTGCCAACGCCAGTCGAGTCCGGACCCTGGAGCATTGGGCGACTGGATTAAATCGCTCAATGCTCTAGATTTCCCTTTGTTTTCCGTATTCTCCGAGTCATCAGGTGTGTCCACCTGACTAGAGAATGCTCTAACGGCTCGATGCTGCCCGGTTCCTTCGGGTCGGAGTCGGAGCCGCCTGGCCGGTGACTGTCTGGATCGTCCACAGCTGGTTGTCGTAATGGCCCTGCTGCCACTCATAAGCTTGGATCCGGGTGCCCGGAGGCCAGGGATCGTTCCCGGTGCCGGCCCCCTCCATGGTGAGGCAATAATCCGAATCCCGCACCGGCGAGATGCCGTCCCCGAGCTGCCACAAATAACTGGGATCCAATTTGAAGGGCGTCAGGAACGGATAGGTGACCCCGGGCGTCATCGACAGCGCATAGAGGCTATTACTGTACATGGTAAGGAGCGCGAAGCTGGTGTCCGCGCCTTGGGTGTTGAAATATTCCAGGCACCACCAGAGCTGGCTCGGATCGGTCGTATCCTTGTCCTTGACAACGGTGATCAGCGCGCCGGCGACAGTATCGAGCCACGTCCCGATAGCTCTGCCGTTCGCCCCGGAAATGATCTGGCAAGAGTTGCAGCTTTCAAGCATGAAATTCTCCCTCACGAGCGTTTGGTGCCACCTCGCTTCCGCGTTCGGCGAAAACCAGGTTGTTCCATGCTAGGGGCGGGGGCAGGCGCTGTCCGGCACCGGACGTCCCGAATACTTGCCCGAGCGTTCCGGATGGAGGGGGCCTGTCAGGCCACGGTCAGTTCCCTCAGCCACCGCTCCAGCGGATTCTGTTCGGCACCGCCGGGCGGGGTCGGCCAAGTGATCTCGCCTCGCCGAGCCGCCGCTCGAGTCGCACGCGGTGACAATCCGAAGTGCTCGCCGAAGATTCGGGCGAAGTGCGCTTCGCTGACGAAACCGAGCGAATAGGCGATGTCGGAAATCCGTCGGGGCTCGCGATCCGGCCTGCAGATCAGATCGAAAGCCTGATATAGACGCCGGTTTCGTATGTACCGATGAATCCCTCCGAACCGTACGAACTGCCGGTAGAGTTGGGTACGAGATGTGTGAAGCGCATCGGACAGCGTGTTTGCATTGAGCCGCGGGTCATGAAGGTGGGTCTCGATATGGCCGCGGGCTCTCGCGCCAAGTCCGCGCGGTGCGGAACTGACCGGAGGGTCGGCTTCGCGCCTCACCGCTGCGGCGATGCACCTGCTAGCGAGCAAGGCGGCCGCTTCCAGGTAACCGAGCGCATCGACGAGGCTCAACTCCGGTGCATGCCGCGCGAGAGTCACCAGATGTCGTCCGAACAATGCCCCGGCTGGCGATGCCCCTGACAGCAGGCACCCGTGAACGCCATCGGCCTCGCCGAGTAACGGTGACAGCCGCAGGCGAGGCAGAATCAAGCCGATGCCCGCCCCCGCGCCGATGAGGATGTCCAAGGGACAAGAGAGGTCGGCTATTATCATGTCGAGTCGGCGCGGTCGTTTCAACATGTCCGACGTGACGAACGCCGTACCCCGCGACTGAGGCGTATAAAAGACGTAATGATCTAGACCATCCCGCTTTGTCTTGGCTATGGATCGTCCCAAGCGGAAGGGCAGATTTCGATTTTGGATCAGCAAGGCTGTACCGAGATGGTAGATTTTTACGGACGCGACAAACCGTCTTGTAGTACTTCTGGCCGGTCTAACTACATCAACAAGTGGCGACAAAAATGCTTTTACATCTGACTCTAGATCAATAGATAGTGATCCACAAAAGGTAGCATTGTAGCTGAGTACATTATGACTATTATCCTGCTTTGCCCGGTGCCGTATAAATTCCACTTGCCTCTCCTAATAGGAAAGGCAATAATCTATCTAAATTGCAAACTACCTGATAAAATAATTTATTCGCGCACGTTCTGTGGCCAAGAAGAGGCGTAATTAGCCTAGCGCAGCACCCCAGCCCGCTTGACCCGCATCGCGTACCAGAGCAATCCGATCGCGATCACCCAGATCGCGACGTTCATTCCGATCATCGCGCCGCTCTTCATCTCCGCGGGCGGCGACGACAGGACATATTGGTAGACCGTGCTCGCCGCGAGGCCGGCGAGCGAGACGGCGAAGGCGGCGACCGCGTGGCGGCTGCGCACCAGCAGCAGCAGCGCGCCGAGGAACCCGCCCCAGACGCCGAACGCCCAGGTCGCCTCCATCCACATCGGGAAGCTCTCGAAATAGACGCGCTGCGGGTCGGTGAAATTGGCGAGATAGGCCTCGTTGCGGGTCTGGGTCATCAGATAGTCGAACGCGCCGAACGCGTTCCACACCACGGCCAGCACCGCAACGATCCACAGATGCAGCGGCGTCTTCACGTTGTCGTTCATCCTGCCCTCCCCTGTTTTCGACCGGCAGGCTCGCACTGTTCAGGCGGGCAGGCAAGCTTTAGGGGCTTGACGATGGAGATCGTCGCGGCGGACATCGGCGGCACTCATGCCCGCTTCGCGCTTGCCGAGTTGCGCCCCGGCGAACGGCCGCGGATCGGCGACGTGCGCAAGTACCGGACCCGGGAGCATGACGGCCTCGCCTCGGCCTGGGCGGCGTTCGCGCGCGACCAGGGCGGCGCCCTGCCGCGCGCCGCCGCGCTCGCCGTCGCCGCGCCGATCGAGGGCGAGGTGCTGACCTTCATGAACTCGGACTGGCGCCTCGAGCGGGCCGCGCTCGCCGGCGATCTCGGCCTGGATCGGCTTACCCTTCTCAACGACTTCGGCGCCGTCGCTCATGCGGTTTCGATGATGAATGCCGAAGATTTCCTGGCGCTCGCCGGGCCGGGCGATCTGCCGGCCGACGGCATCAGCAGCGTGATCGGCCCCGGCACCGGGCTCGGCGTGTCGCTCCTCGACCGGCGCGGCGGCGCGATCAACGTGATCGAGACCGAGGCCTCCCATATCGGCTTCTCGCCGCTCGATCCCGAGGAGGAGGAGCTCGCCGACGCGCTCGTCGCCCGCTACGGCCGCGCCTCGGTCGAGCGGGTCGTCTCCGGCCCGGGCCTGATCGACATCTACCGCTTCCTCGGCGGCGGCGACCGGGATCCGGACAAAGCGGGCGTGCTGTGGGATTCGGCGGTCGACGGCACCGATCCGCTCGCCGAGCGCGCGCTCGCCATCCTGGTGCGCTGCTTCGGCGCCGCCGCCGGCGACATCGCGCTCGCCCACGGCGCAATGGGGGTCGCGATCGCCGGCGCGCTCGCGGGGCGGATCGTGGAGCAGCTGCGGAGCCCCGCCTTCGAGGCCCGCTTCACTGCCAAGGGCCGCTACCGCGCCCGCATGCAGCGCATTCCGGTGCGGCTGCTCACCCATCCGGAGCCCGGCCTGCTCGGCGCGGCCGCGGCGTTCGAACGGCAGCATCGGCGCTGATGGGGCGCCTCGCCGAGCTGGCCTATCTGCTTCGCGGCGCGGCCTCGCGCATCGTCGGCCGTCGCGCGCCGCCAGGCGGGCGGCTGTCCGTCGAGCTGGCGGCGCTGCTCGCCGAGGCCAGGCGAGTGGCGCTGCGCGAGCGCGCCGCGGTCGTCCTCTCCTGGCCGAAATCGGGGCGGACCTGGCTTCGCTTCATGCTCGACCAGCTCGGCATCCATCTCGAATATAGCCACCAGCGCGAAACCGCGCCGCTGCCCGGCGGCTGGGAGCGCAAGCGCATCCTCCTCCTCCACCGCGATCCCCGCGACACGACCGTCTCCCACTGGTTCGCGGCGACCCGGCGCGGCGGCGGCTATCGCGGCCCGCTGTCCGAATTCCTGCGCGATCCCGAGGCCGGGCTCGAACGCGCCATGCGCTTCAACCTGTCCTGGAAGGAGCGGCTCGACCGCGCGGGGGCCGGCAACGGCCTCGTCCTCAGCTACGAGGCGCTCCACGCCGATACGGCGGGCGAGCTCGCCCGGGCGGCGGCGTTCGTTCGCGGCGAGGCCGTCCGCGAGGAGGCGCTGCGCCGGGCGGTCGCCGCCGGCCGCTTCGAGGCCATGCACGCGCTCGAGGCGAGCGGGCGCGGCGCGCGGCTCTACGGCGACGTGCTGGCGCCGGGGGACCCGGCCGATCCGGATTCGTTCAAGACCAGGGAGGGCCGGGTCGGCGGCTGGCGCAGCCATTTCGGCCCCGCCGACGCGGCCTTCGCCGAGGCGCTGCTCGAGCGCCACGATTATGTCCGGCGGATGGCCTCCCCGCCGGCAGGCGAGCCTAGCGCGGCGCCATCCGGATGGCGCCGTCCAGACGGATATATTCGCCGTTGAGATAGACGTTCTCGGCCATGAACACCGCCAGCCGCGCATATTCCTCCGCCTGGCCGAGCCGCTTCGGGAAGGGCACCTGGGCGGCGAGCGCGTCCTTCACGTTCTGCGGCATCATCGCCACCATCGGCGTCTCGAACACGCCGGGAAGGATGGTGTTGATCCTGATCCCCTCGCCCATCAGGTCGCGGGCGATCGGCAGCGCCATGCCGAGCACGCCCGCCTTGGACGCGGTATAGGCCGCCTGGCCGATCTGGCCGTCCTGGGCGGCGACCGAGGCGGTGTTGACGATGCAGCCCTTCTCGCCGTCCGCGAGCGGCTCGAGCGTCGCCATCCCGGCGGCCGAGGCGGCGAGCACCCGGAAGGTGCCGATCAGGTTGATCTGGACGGCGAGCTCGAACTGGTGGACCGGATAGCGCCTGATCGCGCCGGTCTCCTTGTCGCGGCCGACCGTCTTCATCGCATTGGCGACGCCGGCGCAATTGATGCAGATCCGCTCCTGGCCATGGGCTTCGCGCGCCCTGGCGAAGCCGGCATCGACCGCTTCGTCCGAAGTCACGTCCACCTGGCAAAAGACGCCGCCGATCTCGCCCGCGACCTTTTCGCCGCGCTCGGCGTCGCGGTCGAAGATCGCCACCCTGACGCCCTTTTCCGCCAGGGCCCGCGCCGTCGCCTCGCCGAGGCCGGAGGCGCCGCCGGTGACCACCGCGGCGATGTTGCTGTCGAGTTTCATGGCATCGCTCCCTGGTCGCTTGCGCCCCGCTCCTAGAAGGAAGACGGCGCCGGGAGCAAGATCGGCGCGCTTCAAACGTTCATTGTTACGACAGCCAAACTGAGCTAGGCCTTGCCCACACCTTGGGAAGGGGAGATTCGAGTATGAAGAGCAGCAGAAAGCTGAGCCGGCGTTCGTTCCTGACGCGCGTCGCCGGGGGCGCGGTGGTCGCGGGCGGGGCGATGGTCGCGCTGACCGGCAGCGCCGGGGCGCAGGGAGTCACCGATTCCGACCAGGGCCCGCATTCCGATCCGCCCGGCCGCGGCCGCGGCAACAACCATATCCGCGGCTGCACCGACAGCGACCAGGGGCCGAACGCCGACCAGGCCGGCAACGGCCGCGGCAACCGCCGCAGCGACAGCGATTCCGGGCCGAACTCCGATCCGGCCAATTGCGCCCGCCACTGAGCCGGCCCGCTTGAACCCATCGGCCCGCGCCGCCTCACCGGCGGCGCGGGTTTTTTTCATGCCGGCGACAGGCTAAGCTGGGCGCGGCGAGGGAGACGCAGATGGCCGGCAATCCGTTCACCAGGCATCCGAGGGAGGTCGGCGAGAGCTATGGCGCGCATTTCGTCAACGCCTCGGCGTTCGGCCTGCGCATGCTGGCGGGCGGGCTCGCGGCTCTGGTCCACGCCATCTTCCCCTTCCTGTTCGTCAACACCGGCAGCCGCACCATGGACAAGCTCCACCGCCGGATGACCGGCCGCGCCGGCAAGGCCGACTGGGAACGCCACCCGATCATCTGAGCCTTTAGAAGCTGAGGCTGAGTCGGACGGCGGCGATGCTGCGTTCGCGGCGCTCGATGTCCGTAGGCCGCGGCTCGCGCTCCATATTCGTGCGCGACCGCGCGGGATCGAGCATGCTGAAGCGGCCGATGCCGAGCTGCATCCCGTCGCCAACGCTCATCACGGCGACGAGACCGATGCGCGCTGGCAGGCCGCCGCGCAAATCCCCCGCCGGGATCCAATCCGGCGGTGTCCGGCGCTCCGCAGCGGGCAGGCCGTGTCTGGGCAGGACGCCATTGGCTTGCCCGAGGGCGGGGCTCGCCAGCAGGAACAAGAGAAGCGTACAGCAACGTGCCGAACTCGACATGGCGTGAAGCCCTGTATTCCCCCCGACACAAGCGCGCCCGGTGCAAGCTAAGTTCCCGTTGTTACGGAGACGGCATGCGATTAGGCGGGTAACCGGTACTTGGAGGGACGGATGAGACGGACATTGTTGCTTGCCGCGGCGCTGGCCGCGATCCCGCTCGCCGCCGCGGCGCAGACCGAGGCGCCGATCGCCGGCCTCAGCCCCGAGCAGATCGTCGCCGCCCGGCAATCGGCCTACCAGCTCTCCGCGGGCAGCTTCCTGTCGATGAAGGCGGCCGCCGAGGCCGGCGCCGACGTCCACATGCTGGTCCTGCCCGCCCGCGCGCTGGCGCGCTGGGCGCGGACCCTGCCGACCATGTTCCCGGCCGGGACCAACCTGCCGTCGAGCAAGGCGCTGCCGGCGGTGTGGAGCGACCGCGCCGGCTTCGAGGCGCGCGCCGCCGCTTATGCCGACGCCGCCCGCGCCCTCGCCGAAGCCGCGCAAGGCGGCGACCGCGCCATTTTCCTGCAGCGCTGGGGCGAAGTCCGCGCCGCCTGCGCCGCCTGCCACGAGACCTACCGGTCGTCGGACTAGGCGCCAACGGGAGCGATTATTCCACGTCATCCTGACGAAAGTCGGGACCCATGAACACGGCGTGCGCGAAGCAGGCGATTCCGTGTTCATGGGTCCCGAATCAAGTTCGGGATGACGTGGAATTTAGCGCTGGAGCCCCAGCTTCCGCCGATCCGCCAGCACCGCCTTCGCCGCATTGTGCCCGGGCGCGCCGGTGACGCCGCCGCCGGGATGGGCGCCGGCGCCGCACAGATAGAGGCCCTTCAAGGGCATCCGGTAATCGGCATGGCCGAGCATCGGCCGGTTCGAGAAGAGCTGGTCGAGCCCCATCTTGCCGTGGAAGATGTCGCCGCCGATCAGGCCGAAGCGGCGCTCGAGATCGAGCGGCGACAGCGCCAGCCGGCCGATCACCAGCTCCCTGAAGCCCGGCGCGTAGCGATCGACATGGGCGATGATATGATCGGCCGCCTCCTCGCGCCGCGAGTCCCAGCCGCCCGGCACGTCATAGGGGAAATGCTGGCAGAACAGGCTGGCGACGTGAGACCCGGCCGGGGCGAGGCTGTCGTCGAGCGTCGAGGGAATCAGCAGCTCGACCACCGGCTCCTTCGAGAAGCCCTCGGTGCGCGCGGTCAGCCAGGCGCGGTCCATGTAAGCGAGCGACGGCGCGACGATGATGCCGGCGGTGAGCTGGTCGCCGGGCTCGGGGAGCGAAGTGAAGCGGGGCAGCCCGGCGAGCGCGACGTTCATCCGGAAGGTCGCCGATTCGCTCGCCCAATGCTGCATGCGGCGCGCCGGCTCCGGCGCCACCGCGCCCTCGGGCAGAAGCTTCGTGAACAGCAATTTGGGATGCACCCCGGCCACCACCGCCTTGGCGCGGTACGCTTTGCCCGCGGCGACGACGCCGACGGCCCTGCCGCCTTCGACGATCACTTCCTCGACCGGCGCATCGAGGACGATCTCGACGCCCGCTTCCCGCGCGGCCTTGGCCATCGCCTGGGTGATCGCGCCCATCCCCCCGATCGCATGGCCCCAGGCCCCTTCCACCCCGGCCGCTTCGCCGAACACATGATGGAGAAGCACATAGGCCGAGCCGGGCGCATAGGGGCTGGCATAATGGCCGACGACCGCGTCGAAGCCGAACAGGGCCTGGACCAGCTCGTGGCTGAAATAGCGATTGAGGATGTCGGCCGCCGATTTGGTGAAGAAGTCGACGAGATGGCGCTGCTGCTCCAGCCCGAGCCGCCCGACCCCGCCGCCGAGCTTCAGCAGGGCGAGCAGATCGCCGAGGCCGCCGCCGGCATTGGGCGGCGCCCGCAAGATCCACTGGCGGAGCACCGCGACGACGCCGCTCAGAGCCGCCGAATAAGCGTCGTAATTCGCCGCGTCGGCGGGCGAATGGCGGGCGATCTCGCGTCTGGTCAGGCCGCCGCGGCCGGCGAGCAAATAGTCGCTTCCTTCGGTCGGCAGGAAATTGTCGATCTTGCGCAGCACCACCTTCAGGCCGTGCTGGTAGAGCCGCATGTCGCGGATGATCTTCGGGTTGAGCAGGCTGACCGTGTAGCTCGCCGTCGAGTTGCGAAAACCGGGATGGAATTCCTCGGTCACCGCCGCCCCGCCGACCACGGACCGCGCCTCGAGCATCGTCACCTTGAGGCCCCGCTCGGCGAGGTAGAAGGCGCAGGTCAGCGCATTGTGCCCGGCGCCGATGATCAGGATGTCGGACCGATCCGCCACGAAACCCCCGTCACCCCAGCGGAGGCTGGGGTCCACGCGGCCGTCGTGTCACCAAAGCCGCATGGATGCCAGCATTCGCTGGCATGACGGCGGAAAATAGCGACAGCTCAAAGGCGGATATTCTGCGCTTGCCAGCCCCCTGCCCGTCCTTATGGTGCACGCTCCACTCGGGGGGAGATAGGCGCATGAGAAGCTTCCTGATCGCCGGCGCGCTGCTGGCCTCTGCCGTGGCCACCGCGGCCTATGCGGCACAGCAGGATTTCACGGTCACCAACCATACCGGCCATGTCATCGTGACGCTCAACGTCTCGCCGCACGACGACGATCAGTGGGGCCCGGACATCCTCGGCCGCGAGGTGCTCAACAACGGCGAGCAGGCGGAGGTCACCTTCGACCGCAACGAGGACCAATGCTCCTGGGACATCAAGGTGACCTACGACGACGGCACCAGCAACGATCTGCGCGGGATCAACCTGTGCGCGACGACCGAGGTCGAGTTCACGCCCTAGCCGTCGGGCGGCGTCGCGCTCCGCAACGTTCCCTCCCCCGCCGCTTTCGGCAATATGGCGCAGTGACCGAGGACATTTACGATCCGGCATTCGTCAAGGGCGTGTTCGACCGCTGCTCGGACACCTATATCGCGTTCAGCTGGATCTGCTCGTTCGGCTTCACCGAGCGCTGGCGCAGGCAGTGCGTCGCGGCGCTGCCGCCGCCGCCCGGCGACGCGCCCGCCGGCTACGATCTGATGGCGGGCACCGGCGAGGTCTGGCCGCATCTGCTGAAGCGGCTGCCGCAGATCGCCGCGATCACCGCGGTCGACATCTCCTCGGGCATGCACCGGCGGGCGATGGCGCGGCTCCACGCCCATCGCGCCCACAAGATCGCCTTTATCGAGGACGACGTCCTGGCGAGCGCGCTGCCGCCGGCCAGCGCCGACTTCATCGTCTCCACTTTCGGCCTCAAGACCTTCAACCCGGCCCAGCATGCCCGCCTCGCGGCGCTGCTGGCGCACACGCTGAAGCCCGGCGGCAGCTTCTCGCTGATCGAGGCTTCCGATCCGAAGGGCTGGTGGCTTCGCCCGCTCTATCTGTTCCACCTCAAGGTCGTGCTGCCGCTGGTCGAACGGCTGCTGCTGCGCGGCGCCCGGGATTTCGCGATGATCGGCACCTACAGCACCAATTTCGGCGATGCCTCGGGGTTCGCCGAAATGCTCCGCGGCGAGGGGCTGGAGGTCGAATATCGCCGCTTCTTCTTCGGCTGCGCCACCGGCGTCGCCGGCCGCAGGCCCGGCTAGGGACGGCGACGTGAAAAAATAGGGACAGTCCCTCTTTTTTGGGCCGCGACGTGAAAAAATAGGGACAGTCCCTCTTTTTTGGTGCGACCGCGGGAAAACAGGGACTGTCCCTATTTTTGCTAGGCGACGTCGCGCTCCGGATTGGCGGTGGCGAGCGCCTCGGCCACGCCGGCGGCGTTGACCGGCCTCGAGAACAGATAGCCCTGGACCGAGGAGCAGCCGTGCAGCCGCAATTCGGCGAGCTGCTCGGGATTTTCGACCCCTTCCGCGGTCGTCTCCATGCCGAGCGCCCGGGCGAGGTCGGTGATCGCGCGGACGATCGCGGTCGAGCCCGCCCGGCTCAGCAATTGCTGGATGAACGAGCGGTCGATCTTGATCTTGTCGAACGGGAAGCTCTGCAAATAGGAAAGGCTCGAATAGCCGGTGCCGAAATCGTCGAGCGCGATCCTGATCCCCATCGCGCGCAGCGAATGGAGCACCGCGATCAGCGCCTCCGAGCTTTCCAGGAAGATCGATTCGGTGATCTCGACCTCGAGCCGCCTGGGATCGAGGCCGCTCGCCGCCAGCGCCTGGATGAGGACGTTGGCGAGGCCGGGCCGGCGGAACTGGACCGACGAGACGTTGACCGCGACCCGCACGTCCTCGGGCCATTTCACCGCCTGGCGGCAGGCCTCCTGGATCACCCAGGCGCCGATCGGCACGATCAGCCCGGTCTCCTCGGCGAGCGGGATGAACTCGTCGGGAGCGACCAGGCCGCGGCTCGGATGGTTCCAGCGGATCAGCGCCTCGAACGATCCGATCCGGTTGGTCTCGAGATCGAACAACGGCTGGAAATAGAGCTCGAACTCGCCATGGCCGATCGCCCGCCTGAGGTCCGCCTCGAGCTGGTGGCGGGCCTGGGCGCGGGCGTTCATCTCCGCTTCGAAGAAGCGGTAGGTGCCGCCGCCCTCGTCCTTCGCCTGGTAGAGGGCGAGATCGGCGTGCTTGAGCAAGGTGTCGGCGTCGGCGGCGTCGCCGGGCGCCATCGCGATGCCGACGCTGGCGCCGGCGGTGAGCTCGTGGCCATTGACCTCGAACGGCTCGGCGAGCGCCGCGATCAGCCGGCCGGCGATCGCCCCCGCCGCCTCGTGGGCGTCGCGATGCGAAAGGATGATGGTGAACTCGTCGCCGCCGAGCCGCGCCACCATCGCGTCGCCGACATTGGCGCCGAGGCGGGCGGCGACGGCGCGCAGCAATTCGTCGCCGGCCGGGTGGCCGAGCGTGTCGTTGACCGCCTTGAAATTGTCGAGGTCGACGCAGAGCAAGGCGAGCGCCCGGCCGCCGCGCCGCTCGGCCTGCTTGAGCTCGAGATCGAGATGCTGGCGGAAGAAGGCGCGGTTGGGCAGGCCGGTCAGGCTGTCGTTGAAGGCGAGCTGGGTGATCCTCTTCTCGCGCTCGGCGATGCCGGCCGCCATCCGGTTGAAGCTCTGCGCCAGCCGGCCGATCTCGTCCCTGGTCGCGACGGTGACGGCGACGGTCTCGCCTTCCTCCATCCGCTGCGCCGCCTGCTCCAGCGCGGAGATCGGCCGGGTCAGGGTCAGCGACAGCCGCCACGAGCCGAACACGACCAGGACGAGGCCGAGCAAGGCGGTCAGCGCCATCGCGATCTGCAGCGGAAGATAAGGCGCCATCGCCAAGGCAAGGGGGTAGCGCAGCAGCAGGGCCGCATTGTCGTCGCCCAGCGCGCCGAGCGGCTTGACCAGAGCGATCGCGGTGCCGCTCGGATCGTCGAGCCGGGCCGGGGCATTGTCGCCGATCCGGGCGGCGACGAAGCCGGCCGTCGCCCCTTCGCTGCTCCACGCTTCGCCGCGCCCGCGCAGCAGCACCCGGGCGTTGATCGGGATCGCCGAAAGCTGCTCGAGCCGGCGCATCTGGGCCGGCCCGAGATCGTTGGCGAACACCACCCAGCCGACCAGGGTCGGCGCCATGATCGGCGCGGCGACGACATGGTGGGGGACTCCGCCGAGGCGGACGATGCCGCTGGTCCGGCCGGCGTCGAGCGCGGCCCAGAGCGAGCGCGCGTCCGCCCGCAGGCGCGGATCGGCAAGGCCGGTGACGCTGCCGTCCATGCCGACGATGAACGCGGTCCTGAGGCCGAGGCGCGCCTTCAAATTGTCGAGCGCCGAAAGCGCGGTGCCGGGATCGCCGGTGGCGACCGCGGCGCGGAAGCCGAAATCGCGCGACAAGAGGCCGGCGGCATTGCCGAGCTCGCGGGTGCGCAGCTCGAGCAGGCGATCGAACACGGTCGAGCTGGCGACGAGCTCGTCGCGCACCTGACGCTCGGCGGTGGTGGTGACGACGACGTAGAGCGCGACCGCGACCAGGCTGAGGGCGAGCGCGAACAGCCCCGCATAATGGATCGCCAGCCGGGTGCGGATCCGGGCGAACATCAGTAGCTCCGGCTCGGCCGCGGCGGCGGCCGCAAGTTGACCGGCACCGCCTGGGCGACCCGGCCGTTGTCGGGCACCTCGGCGCGCAGCTCGAGCTGGTTGGCGGGGGCGCGCAGCCACGGGTGCCAGACCCGGACCAGCACCGGCCCGCCGGGAATGGCGGTGAAATTCGCCCGTCCGGCGGCGTCGGTGCGGGCGGCGAAGCCGGTGTCGACGACGTCGATGAAGGCGATCATGTTGTCGTGGATGTTGCAGCCCAGAGGGACGATCCCCGGCCGGTCGAAGCGGACGCTTCGGGTCTGCTCGCGGGCGTAGAGCCTGAGCTCGAAGCGGCGCACCGGCGAGAAGGAATAGACGTGGTGGCGGACGTCGTCGAAATTGGGAAAGGAGACCTCGCCGCCGACCGGGACGACCAGCACGAACGGCGAGAATTGCAGGTCGCGCTGGGCGATCTGGTAGGCCGGCCGGGCCGCCGGCAGCGCCGCCGGCCGGCCGCGCGGATAGAGCGTGACCACCGCATTGGGCACGCCCGCGCCGTTCGCCGTCCGCACCTGGACGGCGAGGTCTCCCGCCGCCGCGGGCGCGGCCGCAACGGCTGCCAGAGCAAGGACGAGCGCGCGCATCGTGCCGCTATGCGCGCGGAGTGGTGAAAATCCGGTAAGCTTCTGGCCTCAGAGGGTAATACGCATCGAGGCCTGGACGAGGTCCTGATTCTGCCGCGGGGCGATGCCGAGCCGGCTCCGCGCCGCGCGGTCGCTCTCGACATGCATGCCCTCGACGATGATCCGGGCCTGGTCGGTCAGCCGCCAGTCGACGGCGCCGGTCAGCGACCAGCCGTCCTCGCCGTCCTCGGCATAGACGTATTCGCCGCGCTGGCGGGTCTCGAACAGATCGACCCGCCCGGAGAGCGCGACTTCGCCGATCTCGTGGGTCAGCCGGAGGAAGGCGGAGCGGAAGCGGGTGTCGACCCAGATCTCGTCGGGCTCGTCCTCCTCCCGGCCCATCTGCGTCGAGCCGGTCATCGCCTGGGCGAGCAGGCGGGTGCGGGCGCTGAAATCGATCCGCGCGCCGAGGTTGAGGAAACGGGTGCGCCAGCCCCATTGGAGATCGTCGGTGAAGGCGGCGGGATCGCCGCGATTGTCGTAGTAAAAGGCTTCGAGGCTGACCGGCGCGACGAACTGGTAGGCGAGCCGGCCGTAAAAGCCGATCCGGCGGTCGACCTCGAGCGTCGGCGTCGTCCAGGGCGGCTGGGCGCCGGCCATGTCGGGGCCGAGCGGCGGCAGCTTCTGGCGGCTGAAGGCGCCGGTCTTCTGGTCGTGCAGCGCCCATCCCCGGAATGCGAGCAAAGTTCCGGATGTGTCGTTGAACCCGAACAGGCCGAGCGTGCCGGTGAGGCGGCCGCCGGCGAGCGGGTGCGCCGCACTCCCCTCGACGCCGACCACCTTGACCTCCTCGCCGATCCAGGAATTGATCGCCGAGGGCGTGATCATGTTCGCCACCTGCCAGGCCGGGCCTTCATGTTCGAGCGAGACCTGCGGCCAGTAGAGGCCGGCGCGGACCGAGAAGCGGGTCGGCCCGCGCGGCACCGGCCGCCAGGTCGCGAACGCCTCGATCAGGTCGACCGGCTGGTCCTGCTCGTCCTGATAGGCGACCGCGACATTCCCCTCGACGTTCCAGGCGATCGGACCGTGCCAGACCAGCTCGGCCTCGGCCGGCACCGCATGGACGCGGACGTCGTCGCCGCCGCCGCCGAAGCGCGAGCGGCCGAAGCCGCCGTCGGTCCAGCTGCGCTCGCCGTCGGTGAGGACGATCCGGAAATCGATCACCGCGGTGAGGTTGTCGGGGAAATCGAGGCGCGCCCGCTCGGCGCGCGCGGGGCCGCTGCAGGCGAGCGCCAGCGACGCCGCGGCGAAAGCGGCGGCGAGCCGGCGTCGGCAGACTCCCGAAAACATGCTGCCGCTATGGCGCGAATGTGGTTAACAAGCGGTTCGTCAGCCAATGAAGGGGGGGGTTCATGAAAATATCTCTCGCGATCGGCGCCGCCATCCTCGCTCTGGCACCGTCCGCCGCCGCATCGGCCCAGCAGCCCGGCGACTGGGTGCTCGCCCAGTGGCAGGGCGGCAGCGACTGGTATCCGGGCGTGGTGCAGAGCCGCGACGGCAACCAGGTCACCATCCTCTACGACGACGGCACCCGGGAGACCCGGCCGGTCAACCAGGTCCGCGCCTATGATTGGCACGTCGGCTCGCGCGTCGTCTGCCGCTGGACCGACGGCCGCTGGTACAACGCGACGATCACCGCAATGGCCGAGGACGGCCTGACGATCAGCCTCCTCTACGACGACGGCGACACCCAGATCACCCAGACCGGGCGGTGCCGCTCGGACTGAGATAAATAGGGACAGTCCCTATTTATTGCCTCGGAATGAGCCAACGCATCGGCGCGGATAAATAGGGACTGTCCCTATTTATCTAGCGCATCAGCACCAGCTCTTCCGACATGGTCGGATGGAGCGCGACGGTGTCGTCGAACTGGGCCTTGGTGAGGCCGGCCTTGACTGCGACCGCGGCGGCCTGGAGGATTTCGGGGGCGTCGGGGCCGATCATGTGGAGGCCGACCACCTTGTCGCTCTCCTCGTCGACGATCAGCTTGTAGAGCGAGCGCTCGTTGCGGCCGGCGAGAACGTTCTTCATCGGCCGGAAATCGGCGACGTAGGTCTTGTAGGTGCCGACCTTGTCGCGCGCCTCCCCTTCCGTCATGCCGACCGAGGCGATCGGCGGGTGGCTGAACACCGCATGGGGGATGTTCGCATAATCGACCCTGGTCGGCTTGCCGCCGAACACGGTGTCGGCGAAAGCCTGGCCCTCGCGGATCGCGACCGGGGTCAGCTGGACCCGGTCGGTGACGTCGCCGATCGCGTAGATGCTCGGCACCGAGCTCTGATTGTCCTCGTCGACCAGGATCGCGCCGTTCTTGCCGAGCTCGACGCCGGCCGCCTCGAGCCCCAGCCCTTTGGTGTTCGGCGCCCGGCCGACCGCCCAGAGCAGCAGGTCGGCGTCGATCGGGCTCGATCCGGCGAGGTGGATGCGCAAGCTGCCGTCCCTGCGCCTGACGATCTTTTCGAACGGGGCGTTGAACTTGAAGTTGATGCCCTTGGTCAGCGAAATCTGGAGGAGGCGGTCGCGGACCTGCTCGTCATAATGGCGAAGGATGCGGTCGCCGCGGTTGACGATGGTCACCTCGCAGGCGAATTCGTGGAGGATTCCGGCGAACTCGTTGGCGATATAGCCGCCGCCGGCGATCACCGCGCGCTTCGGCATCCTGTCGAGGAGGAACATCTCGTTGGAGGTGATGCCGTGCTCGGCTCCGGCAACGTCGGGGACGACCGGATGGGCGCCGGTGGCGATCAGGATGGTGGCGGCGCTGACCTTCGTCCCGTCGGCGAGCGCGACCCGGTTCGGCCCGGCCAGGGTCGCGCGCTGGGCGAGGAGCTCGACGTCGTTGCGGTCGAGGATGTCGGTGTAGATGCCCTCGAGCCGCTCGACCTCGGCGAGGACGTTGTCGCGCAGCGTCGGCCAATCGAACCGGCAGCCCTTGACCTGCCAGCCGAAGCGGCGGGCGTCCTGCAGATCCTCGGCGAAATGGGCGCCGTAGACGAGCAGCTTCTTGGGCACGCAGCCGCGGATCACGCAGGTGCCGCCGACCCTGAACTCCTCGGCGACCGCGACCCGGGCGCCGTGCGCCGCCGCCACCCGCGCCGCCCGCACCCCGCCCGAGCCGGCGCCGATCACGATCAGATCGTAGTCGTAGGCTTCAGCCATTCGTACTTCCTCCACTCGTCATGCCAGCGAAGGCTGGCCTCCATGCCGACTCCGTATGGACCCCGGCCTTCGCCGGGGTGACGCAACTAGGGTTCATCGTCTCCAAAGGCGCGGTCGATCAGCGCCCGGGTCGAAGGATCGAAATCGGGCGCCTCGCCGGCGTCGAGCGCCTTCGCCATCTCCTTGCCGAGCTCGACCCCGAACTGGTCGAACGGATTGATGTCGAGCAAAGCGGCATTGGCGAAGACGCGGTGCTCGTAAAAGGCGATCAGCGCGCCCAATGTCGGCGGGTCGAGCCGGTCGAGCAGGATCGTCGCCGAGGGGCGATTCCCCGGATAGGCGCGATGGGGATCGTCGGCCGGCCGCCCGCTCATCAGCGCCGCTCCCTGGGCGAAGCAGTTGATGAGGAGCTGGCGGTGATGCTCCTCGGCGAGGCCGTCGCCGGGCTCGATCGCGGCGACGAGCTCGACGGGAACGAGGTGGGTGCCCTGGTGGAGGAGCTGGAAAACGGCGTGCTGGGCATCGGTGCCGACCCCGCCCCAGACCACCGGCGCGGTGGTGCGGCCGGCCGGGTCGCCGCCGAGGCGGACGCCCTTGCCGTTCGATTCCATTTCGAGCTGCTGGAGAAAAGCGGGGAGCAGCCGCAGCCGTTCGTCATAGGCGAACACCGCCCGGGTCGCCGCGCCGCGCAGATTGGCGTAGAGCCGGTCGGCGAAGGCGGCGAGGACGGGGGCGTTGGCCTCGAGCGGGGCGAAGCGGAAATGGCGGTCCATCGCCGCCGCCCCTTCGAGCAGGCTTTCGAACCCGTCCCAGCCGAGCGCGAGCGCGGCCGAAAAGCCGACCGACGACCATAAGGAATAGCGTCCGCCGATGGTTTCGGAGAGAGGCAGGATGCGGGTCTCGTCGACGCCGAACTCGATCGCCTTATCGGGCGCGGCGGTGAGCGCGACGGTCCGGCCGAAGGGGTCCGCGACTCCGCCGTCGGCCAGCCATTGCAGCGCCGAGCGGGCGTTGAGCAGCGTCTCGCCGGTGGTGAAGGTCTTCGACGCGATCACCAGCAGGGTCGCGGCAGGGTCGAACTCGGCGACCGCCGCCTCGAGCGCGGCGCCGTCGACATTGGCGACGATCGCCGCCTCGTAGCGGCCGGCGCCGCGGCCGAGCGCGTCGATCAGCAGCTGCGGGCCGAGCGCCGAGCCGCCGATGCCGATATGGAGGATGTGGCGGACCGGGCCGAACGCATCCGCCTCGATCGCGTCGATGAGCGCGCGCATCCGGGCGTGCAGCGCCGCGGCGCGGGCGACGCTTTCGGGGGCGCCCTGGCCGCGCTCGGCGGCATGCTCGGCGGCGCGCCCTTCCGTCGGGTTGACGACGTCCCCGGCGAACAGCGCGTCGCGCCGCCGGGCGAGGCCGGTCTGCTCGGCGAGCGCGACGAACGAGGCGACCAGGCCTTGGCTGAGATGGGTCTTGGCGAAATCGAAGCGGATGCCGCCTTCCTCGACGACCAGCCGGTCCAGCCGGTCGGGCTCGGCGGCGAACAATTCCGCCAGCGTCGCGGCCGGCGCGCCTTCCAGTTCGTTCCAGGCGTCGTTGTTCATGAAGCGGCCTCTTAGGGCCTCGCGCGCTTGACCGGAACCCCGGCGCACGCGAAAGCGCCGCGATGGAGTCCGATGCCCTGCCCACGCCCGACGCCGAACCGGCGCGCGACGAGAAAAAGGAAAGCTGGTGGGGGACGGTCCGCTTTCTCCTCCTGCTGTTTATCGCCGCGCTCGTCATCCGCAGCCTCATCGTCGCCCCGTTCAACATCCCGTCGAGCTCGATGCTGCCGCGGCTGATGGTCGGCGACTATCTGTTCGTCTCCAAATGGTCCTACGGCTATTCGCGCTACTCGATCCCGTTCGCGCCGTTCGGCTTCCGCGGCCGCGTGCTGGGCGGGCTGCCCGCGCGCGGCGACGTCGTCATCTTCCGCTATCCCGGCAATCGCAACGAGGATCTGGTCAAGCGCGTGATCGGCCTGCCAGGCGACGTGATCGAGATCCACCGCGGCGTGGTCGTCCTCAACGGCCGCCCGCTGCCGCGCCAGCGCATCGCCGATTTCGCGCTGCCGGTCAGCCCCAACAGCCCGTGCCGCGGCGTCGCCGCGGGCGCCGTCCGCGAGGTGCAGGGCGAGAATGGGGCGAGCTTGTGCCTGTTCGCCCGCTTTCGCGAGACCTTGCCGGGCGGGCGCTCCTATGAGGTGCTCGACCAGGTCGTCAACGGCGAGGGCGACAGCTACGGGCCGGTCACCGTGCCCGACGGCCATGTCTTCGTGATGGGCGACAATCGCGACGACAGCCTCGACAGCCGTTTCGACCGGGCGCGGGTGATGAACCCCGGCGTCGGCCTGCTGCCGGTCGAGAATCTGCTCGGGCGGGTGATGATCACCTTCTGGTCGACCGACGGAACCGCCGAGTGGCTCAAGCCCTGGACCTGGTTCTCGGCGGCGCGCTGGGACCGGATCGGGCGGACCGGCTGATGGCGGACCTCGCCCGCTGGATCGAGGCGCAGACCGGCCACCGGCCCGCCGATCTCGCCTTGTTCGAGCGCGCGCTCACCCATTCGAGCCGCAGCGAGGAGAATTACGAACGGCTCGAATTCCTCGGCGACCGCGTCCTCGGCCTGGTCGTCGCCGCCTGGCTCTACGAGTTGTTCCCGAGCGAGCCCGAAGGCAAATTGTCGCGGCGGCTGAACGTCCTCGTCGCCCGCTCGACCTGCGCCGAAGTCGCCCGCGATCTCGGCCTCGCCGGCCAGATGCGGCTCGGCAAGCAGGCCCGCGACGACGGCGCCTTCGAAAGCGACAACGTGCTCGGCGACATGGTCGAATCGCTGATCGGCGCGCTCTGGCTCGAGGCGGGGCTCGAGGCGGCCGGCGCGTTCATCCGCGCCGCCTGGGGCGAGCGCGTCGGCCGCCAGGAGAGCGCGCCGCAGCATCCCAAGTCGATGCTCCAGGAATGGGCCGCCGCCAACAACCGCCGCCCGCCGGCCTATGAGGTGGTCGGCCGCTCCGGCCCGCAGCACGCGCCGACCTTCGTCGTCAAAGTGTCGATCAAGGGCGTCGGCGAGGCCGAAGCGGAAGGGGCGACCAAGCAGGATGCCGAGACCGAGGCGGCGCAGGCGCTGCTGGACCAGCTCGGATGAGCACACGCTTCGGCACCGTCGCGGTGGTCGGCGCGCCCAATGCCGGCAAGTCCACCCTGGTCAACGCGCTGGTCGGCCAGAAGGTGGCGATCGTCACCCCCAAGGCGCAGACCACGCGCACCCGGCTGATGGGCATCGCCATCGCCGGCCAGACGCAGATCCTGCTGCTCGACACACCGGGCATCTTCGAGCCCAAGCGGCGGCTCGACCGGGCGATGGTGGCCGCCGCCTGGGGCAGCGCCCAGGACGCGGATTTGATCGCGCTGGTGATCGACTCGGCCAGCGGCATTTCCCGCGGCGTCGGCGATCTGCTCGACCGGCTGAAGGAGCGGCGCGAGCCCAGGATCCTCATCCTCAACAAGGTCGATCTGGTCCGCAAGGAGGCGCTGCTGACCCTCGCCGCCCAGTGCGGCGAACGGGCCGAGTTCGAGCGGATCTTCATGGTCTCCGCCTCGACCGGCGACGGCGTCGGCGACCTCAAGGCGGCGCTCGCCGCGCGGCTGCCGGAAGGGCCGTGGCACTTTCCCGAGGACCAGGTCTCCGACGCCACCGACCGGATGATGGCCGCCGAGGTGACCCGCGAGCAGCTCTACCGCCAGCTCCACGCCGAGCTCCCTTATGCGAGCGCGATCGAGACCGAGAAATATGAAGAGCGGAAAGACGGCTCGGTCGTCATCCACCAGCAGATCCTGGTCGGCCGCGACAGCCAGAAGGCGATCGTGCTTGGGCGTGGCGGTACCCGGATCAGGGAGATCGGCGCCGCCGCCCGCGCCGAGCTTGCGCAAATGCTCGGCCGCAAGGTCCACCTCTTCCTCCACGTCAAGGTCAACCCGAAATGGGAGGAGGACCGCGGGCTTTATCGGGAGATCGGTCTGGACTGGGTGGAGTAGCTACTCGCGAAGCCGCGCCGGAGCGTCCTGCCTCGACCCCAATACTCTCACCACGTAGAGACGGTCGGCATCGACCTGATAGTAGATATGGTGCCTGCCTATTCTCCAGCGACGGAGGCCTGGTATCATGTCACTGCTATCGACGCCGATGCCGGGCCGTAGCCGAGGCCGCAGCAGCGCCTCCTCGATACGGCGAACGTAGCGGTAGGCTTCCGTTTCGCCCCATTGTTGATAACCGTATCGCCAGATATCAATCAGATCGCGCTCGGCCTTGGCCGATTTGCGAACCTCACGCATCCGCAGGCCCGAGGCCTGCTTCCTCCCGCGCCTTGCGAATGATTTCCGCCATGTCGAGCGGTCCGGCGTCGCCGCTTTCCTCGCCCTCGATAAGCGCCCGGCGCAGGGCTTCGAGCTTCGCTTCGCGATCCGGGTCGAGGGGCCGTGGCGGATGGTCGCTCATGGTCGAGGCTCCCGCATCCAGCCTTATCGCACTTGCTGAGGATGGGCAACGATAATGATCGAAAACCGACTAAGCGGCAATGGGGACACGTCCCTTTTCGCTGAAAAGGTACGTGTCCCCACCCTTCCAGGGTGAACCCGAAATGCTCGACTGGGTGGAGTGAGCCCTACCAGCTCGCGCCGTCGATGAGCCGGCGCGGCAGCTTCTCCCAGACCTCGGGGTCGAACAGGCGCAGATTGACGCCCATCCGCTCATAGGCCGGATCGCGCGGCGACCAGTGGGTGGTGCAGCCGCACTTCGCGCAATGCCAGGAGGTCAGAGTCGCGTCGCCCTGGACATAGCCGGCAAGCCGGCCGTCCGGATCGCGGACGGCGACCTCGTCCGGCCGGTAATAGCCCCACAGCCCGCCGATCCGGCGGCACAGCGAGCAGTTGCAGCTGGCGAGGTCCGCCGGCGGCTCGGGCAGGGTCAGACGAACCGCGCCGCAATGGCAGCTGCCCTCGATCATCCAGCATCTCCTCCACCTCGAGTGAGATGGGGACACGTACCTTTTCGCGAGAAAGTACGTGTCCCCTTTTCACCCCTTGACGTTCACCACCTGCCGGAGCCGGTGCCGAATCCTCACCAGATCGGTCTGCGCTTCCATCACCGCGCCGACGTCCTTGTAGGCGGCCGGGCTTTCGTCGAGCACGCCTTCGTCGAGCCGCGCCGCGATGCCCTGCATCGCCGACCGGTGCTGATCGAGCGTGATCCTTTTCTTCGCCTCGTTGCGCGACATCTTCCGGCCCGCGCCGTGGCTGCACGAGTGGAAGCTCTCCGGATTGCCGAGCCCTTCGACGATGAAGCTGCCCGTCCCCATCGAGCCCGGGATGATGCCGAGATCGCCCTTTCGCGCCCGCACCGCCCCCTTGCGGGTGACCAGCACGTTCTCGCCGAAATGGCTCTCCCGAGCGACGTAATTGTGATGGCAGTTGACCGCCACGTCGCCCGAGACGAACGGCCGCACGTGCTTCGCCAGCGCCGCCAGCACCGCCGCCATCATCAGCCGCCGGTTGGCGAGCGCATAATCCTGCGCCCAGCCGACCGCCTCGACATAATCGTCGAACAATTCGGTATGCTCGACCAGGTAAGCGAGGTCCCTGTCCGGCAGGTGCGGAGCGATGTGCCAGCGCTCCATCTCACGCTGCGCCGCGGCGATGAAGTGGCTGCCGATCCGGTTGCCGACGCCGCGCGAGCCCGAATGGAGCATCGCCCAGACATGATCCTCCTCATCGAGGCAGATCTCGATGAAGTGGTTGCCGGTGCCGAGCGTCCCCAGATGGTTGCCGACCGCGCGGTGGGCGACCTTCTGATGCTTGGCGACGATCCGCTTGTAGCGCGCCTCGAGCTCGTCGGCGAACAGCCGCGCCTGCGCGGCCGGAGTCTCGCCCCACGCGCCGCGGTCGTTCGGCCCGCCATTGTCGGTCCGCCCGTGCGGCACCGCCGCTTCGATCTCCGCCCTCACCGCCTCGAGATTGTCGGGCAGGTCGCCCGCCTTGAGGTCGGTCTTCACCGCCATCATCCCGCAGCCGATATCGACCCCGACCGCGGCCGGCACGATCGCGCCTTTGGTCGCCACCACCGAGCCGACGGTCGCGCCCTTGCCCCAGTGCACGTCCGGCATTCCCGCGACGTGCTTGTGGACGAACGGCAGCGAGGCAACGTTCCTCAGCTGCTGCATCGCGCCGTCTTCGAACGGCTCATGGCTGTCCCACAGCTTGAGCGGGACTCCGGCGGTCTTGTGAAACGAGAATTTGTGCATTGGCCTGATCCTGATCACTGGTTTTTTCTGGTCAGGGTGGCCGGACTCGAACCGGCGACCTCCCGCTTCCAAGGCGGGCACTCTACCCACTGAGCTACACCCTGAACGACGGGCGCAGCAAAGCGACCCGTCACCTTGTCGGGGTGACGCTACCGGGTCGTGGATAGAGGTTGGTCGTCTTCATTGCGGGCGGGCGGTTAGCCCAGCCGCGGCGGCCGCGCAAGCCCCCACCGATCGTCATCCTGACGAAAGTCAGGACCCATGAACTCGGAGTTGGGGAGTTCGCGCGCGCCTGTGTTCATGGATCCCGGATCAAGTCCGGGATGACGTTTGCACCATCTCGTCCACCCAGGCCGGCACCAATTCGCCCGCCTTGCCGGTGCGGCTCTCGTCGAACAGGTCGGCGCCGAGGCTGGGCTCGAGGTTCATCTCCAGCGTCCGCGCGCCGACATAGCGGGCGGTCTCGACGAAGCCGGCGGCGGGGTAGACGTTGCCCGAGGTGCCGATCGAGACGAACAGGTCGGCATCCATCAGCGCGCGGTCGATCCGGTCCATCTCGTAGGGCATCTCGCCGAACCAGACGATGTCGGGCCGCAGCTTGCCCGCGACGCCGCAGCGCGGGCAGGCGGGGCCGTGACCCATCGGCTCGGTCCACCCCATCCGCGCATCGCAGGCACGGCACCAGGCCGAGTTCACTTCGCCGTGCATGTGGAGCAGCCGCTTCGCGCCGGCGCGCTCGTGGAGGTCGTCGACATTCTGGGTGACGATGAGGAGATCGCCCGGCCATTCGGCGTCGAGCCGCGCCAGCGCCCGGTGCGCCGCATTGGGCGCGGCGCTCTTCAGCCGCTCGCGGCGCGCATCGTAGAAGCTGTGAACCAGCGCCGGATCGCGCGCGAACGCCGCGGGCGTGGCGACGTCCTCGACCCGGTGGCCCTCCCACAGCCCGTCGGGCCCACGGAAGGTGGCGAGGCCGGACTCGGCCGAAATACCGGCGCCGGTGAGGATGACGATGTTGCTCAAGCGATCCGCCATCCACCGCCGCCAATGCGAAAAACGTCCGGGGAGATGGCGCGGTGGCGCGGGTCGCCGGCGGCCGCGATCGCCGCATAGTCCGATCGGGCGCCGGAGCGGACGTCATCAAGCGGCGCGCCATCGGTAGCGAGGCCGACCCAGGCGGATGTCTCCGAAAGGGGCGCCACATACAGATCGCTGCCCAATTCGCCCGAGAGCCGGACCCAGACGTCCAGCTCGGCGAGCATGCTCGGCACCAGACAGTCGGAATCGAAAGTCATGCCCTCGCTCTCGCGCAATTCCTGCGCGGTGGGTATGATCGGCATGATCGGCCGGGTATTCGCATGGGCGATCTCCCAGAGGCCGGCGCCGCCATAGCCTCGCCGTTCGAGCGAAGCCTTGTCCGCGAACACGACGTCATAATCGAGCTCGAACCCGACGATCTTGCAGAGATCCTCGCCGATGGGCTCGATCACAAAGGCATTGCGGTCGATGTTGGCGAGTCCGAGCTCGGCGATGATGCAGACGACGGGCTGGCCGTTTGCGCGCACCGATGCCGCGTCGAACGGCGCGTCGGCAGAGTCGGATTCGACCGTCGGGACGGGGGCTGCAAAGCCCAGCATTCCCCGCATCCGCTGCCACATGCCCATTGCGCCCGTCTCCTCGCGGCGACCTTAAAGCCTCGCGGGCGCTGCACAAACCGCATCTTAAGCTCTCGCCGCTAGGGCTTCGTCGATGCAGGTCGAGACTGCCTTGCCGCCGCTTGCCCTCCCGCGGCGCGTTTCGCGCGCGTGGCCGGCGCGGCTGACGCTGCCCGCCGTCATCCTGGTCACCCTTCTCGCCGAGCTTGCGCTCGCCGAACGCAAATACGGGCTGTTCGGCGGCGGCTTCGGCCAATCGCAGGCGCTCGATGCGCCGCTCGAGATCGCCGCTTTCGCCGCCGCAATCCTTGCCTGCCAGGCGCTGCTGCTGTGGCTCGCCTACCGGCTGATCCGGCGGCTCCACGGCCAAAAGGGGGACAGTCCCCTATTTCACTTCAACTTCGCCTTCTTCGCCGGCGGCGGCGCGATCGCGATCGTCCTCGCCAAATATCAGGCGCTCGCTTTCTTCTCGGACGCGATGAGCTTCCAGATCATCCGCAACCTCGGCGGCGGCAGCCTGGTCGACGCCCTGCTCTATGTGCTCAGCGACGCCGGGCTGATCCTGATCGGCGCCGGCGGCGCCGCCGCTTTCTATCTCGCCGCCTTGCTGTTCGCCCGCCGCGCGAGCGCCGCGCTGGCCGACAATTACCGGCTCGACCGGCGCACGGCGCTCGCCTGCTGCCTCGCCGTTCCGGCGCTGCTGTTCGCCGCCAACCGGGTGCCCGACGCGCGCGCCGCCGCGGCGCGGTTCGACGGGGTGATCGCAATCTCGACCCTGCTCGAGCAGGCGACCGATTTCGACCGCGACGGCTGGAGCTTCTTCTCCTACCCGCTCGACCGCCAGCCGTTCGACCCTGCCCGCCACCCTTACGCGCTCGACATTCCCGGCGACGGCATCGACCAGGACGGCTTCGGCGGCGATTTCGCCTTCGCCGGCAGCGCGCCGGCCGCGCCGCCGCCGGTGATCGCCGGGCCCAGGCCCAACGTCGTCCTGATCGTGCTCGAAAGCACCCGCGCCGACGCGATCGGGCGGCGGATCGACGGCCGGCCGCTGACTCCCACTCTCGACGCGCTCGCCGCCCATGGCAGCGCCGCGCGCGCCGCTTATTCGCATGTCGGCTTCACCACCTTTTCCCTGCAAAGCCTGTTCACCGGCGAGCTGGCGCCGGTCGACGACCGCCAGTCGCTGGTCCGCGACTTCCTCGCCAACGGCTATCGGGTCGGCATCTTTTCCGGCCAGGGCGAGGATTTCGGCGGCACCGCCGAGCGGACGGGCATGCGGCGCGCGCAAATCTACGTCGATGCGGCGGGGCTGAGCGCCGAGCGCGCCTACGGCTCCGGCGCGCTGAGCTCGCTCGCCGTCGACGGCAGAATCCTGCTGCGCGAGTTCGACCGGCGCCTCGGCCGCCGCGAAGCCTGGACGCAGCCGCATTTCCTCTATTTCAACCTGCAATCGGCGCATTTCCCCTATTACGAGCCGATGATGGACCGGGTGCTGCCCGGCGAGCCGATCCCGCGCGGGCAAATCGGCGCCGCCAATCGCGACTGGACCGAGCGCACCTATTGGAACGCGATCGCCTATAACGACCGGCTGATCGGCGCCCTGATCGGGCGGCTGCGGCGCCTGGGCGTGCTCGACAATACGCTCGTCGTGGTCACCGCCGATCATGGCGAATCGCTGTTCGACGACGGCTTCCTCGGCCACGGCCACATGCTCAACGAGCAGCAGACCCGGATCCCGTTCATCCTCAGCCGGGCGGGCGTCGCCATCCCGCCGGTGATCGGCCTCGCCGACATGCGCACGCTGATCCTGAGCGCGGCCGGCGCCGACGCGCGCGAGGCGCCGGCGCAGAGCGTGTTCCAATATCTGGGCTCGCTCGACCGGCCCGGCTCGATCGGCAGCGTCGACGCGGCCGGCAATCGCACCGTGTTCAGCCTGTTCGAGGAATCGGTCTGGACCAGCCGGTCCGGCCGCTGGCAGCGCTACGACGGCCTTCCCGCCGCCAGCGCGGAGCGGCGCGCCGCCGATGCGCTGATCGGCGAATGGGCGCGGCAGCGCTGGCTGCGCCACCTGAGGGAGCAGCCAGCGCCGCGCTGATCAGTTGTTCGGGGCCGGCGTATCGACCTTGACGTCGGCCTTGATGTCGGTGGCATCGCCGCCGCGCATGATGTTGGTGCCGAAGAACAGGAACAGCAGCACCAGCACGACGACCAGCAGGACGACCGCAATGATGGCGCCGCCGCCACCGCCGCCGCCGCCGTCGGTCACGATCACTTCTTTTTCATCGGCCATGTGACGCTCCTCGAACTTGTTGCCGCCGGAGAACGCCGCTGCCCAAGCGAACGTTCCGCCCCCGTGCGGGTTGCGGTGCGCGCCCGCCTCGCCCATGAAGCGGCAGGAGGAGCGAAGCGCGCGATGACCAGGATCGGCATATTGGGCGCCGCCGGACGGATGGGCCGGGCGATCGCCCGCCTGCTCGAACCGGGCGAGCTTGCCGGCGGCGCCGATCTCGGCGCCGACCCTGCGGCGCTTGCGGCGCAGAGCGACGTGCTGGTCGATTTCAGCGCGCCCGGCGCGCTCCAGGCCCATCTCGACGCCGCCGTCGCGGCGGGGACTCCGATCGTGATCGGCACCACCGGGCTCGAGCCCGGGCATCACCGGGCGATCGACGAGGCGGCGCAAAAGATCGCGGTGCTGCAGACCGCCAACACCTCGCTCGGAGTCAATGTGCTGCGCCACCTGGTCGAGCAGGCCGCCCGCCGGCTCGGCCCCGACTGGGACATCGAGATCGTCGAGATGCACCATCGCCACAAGCGCGATACGCCGTCCGGCACGGCGCTGCTGCTCGGCGCCTCCGCCAATGCCGGCCGCGGCGCGGCGAGCAGCATCGAGAAGAACCGCTTCGACCGGATGCAGGAGGGGCCGCACGAGCGCGAGGAAGGCGGCATCTATTACGCCTCGCTGCGCGGCGGCTCGGTGGCGGGAGACCACCAGGTCGTCTTCGCCGGCGACGGCGAGCGGCTCGAGCTCGGCCACCGCGCCGAAAGCCGCGCGATCTTCGCCAAGGGCGCGGTCCGGGCCGCGCGCTGGCTCGCGGGGAAGCCGGCCGGCCGCTACACGATGGCGGACGTGCTGGGGCTGTGATCCTCCCTACTCAGGATGAGCGGCTATGAATGATCCCGAACACCCTGACCGCTCATCCCGAGTAGCCGTTGAGCCTGGCGAAACGGCGTATCGAGGGACGCCGCAGGCCGAGCCCCGCCTCGTCCGGCGCCTCGGCCTGTTCGATGCGACCATGCTGGTGATGGGCGGGATCGTCGGCTCGGGCATCTTTCTCAATCCGGCCGAGGTGGCGCGGCACGTCTCGTCGCCGGGGCTGATCGTCGGCGCCTGGCTGATCGGCGGCGCGATCGCGATCGCCGGCGCCTTCGTCTATGCCGAGCTGGCGGCGCGGCGGCCTCAGGTCGGCGGCCAATATGCCTATCTGCGCGACGCCTGGGGGCCGATGCCGGCCTTCCTCTATGGCTGGTCGCTCTTGCTGGTCATCCAGTCGGGCGGGATGGCGGCGGTGGCGATCATCTTCGCTCATTATTTCATCGAGCTGACCCATTGGCCGATCGCCGACGGCGCCGTGGCGGCGGCCGCGCTGGCGCTGCTGACCGCGATCAACTGCCTCGGGGTGCGCGCCGGCAGCAACGTCCAGAGCGGGCTGATGGTGCTGAAGATCGTCGCCATCGCCGCCCTCGTCCTCGCCGGCCTGCTGCTCGCCGGCCCGGCGCCGCCCGCCGCCGCCACCTATCAGGCGGCCGGCGGCCTCGGCGCGGCGCTGACCCCGGTGATGTTCGCTTATGGCGGCTGGCAGACGTCGAGCTTCGTCGCCGGCGAGATGCGGGATCCGCGCCGCGATCTCGCCCGCGGCGTCCTCATCGGAGTCGCTGGAGTCGTCCTGCTCTACACCGCCGTCGCCTTCACCTGCGTGCTCGTGCTCGGCCCGGCCGGGCTCGCCGAGACGCGCGCTCCGGCGAGCGCGGTGATGCACCTGGCGCTCGGCGACACCGGCGCGCGGCTGATCGCGCTCGGCATCGCCATCTCGGCTCTGGGCTTCCTCAGCCAGGGCATGCTGACGACGCCGCGGGTCTATTTCGCGATGGCCGAGGACCGCTTGTTCTTCCCCAGCGTCGCCGAGGTCAATGCGAAGACCCATGCGCCGGTCGTCGCCATCCTGCTCCAGGGCGCGGCGGCGACGGTGATCGCCTTGTCGGGGAGCTACGGCCAGATCCTGAGCTACGTCGTTTCGGTCGACTTCATCTGGTTTGGCCTGACCGGCGCCGCTTTGTTCGTGTTCCGGCGGCGCGAGGGGCCGGCCTGGTTCGAGGCGCCCGGCCACCCGCTGACCAGCGGCCTGTTCGTCGCGGCCTGCGCCGCGATCGTCGCCGCAACCGTCTACAACAACCTCGCCGACAGCGCGATCGGCCTCCTGATCCTGCTCGCCGGCGTTCCGGTCTTCTATTACTGGCGGTTCAAGCGGGCGGGCGGATGAGGCGGGCCGTCCAGTCCGATTATATGCACTGGGCCAAGACCCAGCCCCCCGCCCGCTTCAACCTCGCCTCGAGCGAAGTGCCGCATTTCGCCCTCGACGCCTTCCCGATCGACGTCGCCGGGCTCGAGCTCGACGGCGCCAGCCGCTACCGCTACCCGCCGCTGCGCGCGGCGATCGCCCGCAAATGCGGGGTCGCGCCCGACCGGGTGGTGATGGCGGACGGCGCCTCGATGGCCAACATGCTCGCGATGGCCGCGCTGATCGCGCCCGGCGACGAGGTGCTGGTCGAGCATCCCGCCTACGAGCCGATGGTGGCGGCGGCGCGCTTCCTCGGCGCCGAGATCAGCCAGTTCCGCCGCAAAGGCCCGGACTTCCGGCTCGATCCGGCGGCGGTCGCGCGGGCGGTCACCGCACGGACCCGGCTGATCCTGCTCACCAATCTCCACAATCCGAGCGGCAATCTGGCCGATGCCGAGACGCTCCGACAGATCGGCGACCTCGGCCCGATCGTGCTGATCGACGAGGTCTATCTCGACGCGGCGGGGGAGAAGAGCGCGGCCCTGCTCGGCGATGGCTTCGTCGCGACTTCGAGCCTCACCAAGGTCTACGGCCTGTCCGGCCTGCGCTGCGGCTGGATCCTGGCCGAGCCCGCGCTGGCCGAGCGGATGTGGCGGCTGAACGAGCTGTTCGGCGTCGCCCAGGCCCATGCCGACGAGCGCCTGTCGCTGATCGCGCTCGAGCGGCTCGACGAGATCGCCGCCGCGACCCCGGCCCTGCTCGCCCGCAACCGGGCGCTCGCCAACGCCTTTTTCGAGAGCCGCGCCGATCTCGAGGTCGCGCCGATGGTCCACGGCATCACCGCTTTCCCGCGCCTGCTGCGCGGCGACGTCGGCGCCCTCCATGCGCGCCTGCGCGAGGCTTACGACACCGCGATCGTCCCCGGCCGCTTCTTCGGCCTCGCCGACCATTTCCGGATCGGCGTCGGCGGCGCGACCGGGATGGTGGCGGCCGGCCTGGAGCGGCTCGGCGCCGCGCTGGACGCCATCGCCGGAAAATAGGGACAGTCCCCTTTTTTCGGTGGCGGCGTGAAGGATGGTAGAGGTCGTTCGGAAAATAGGGACTGTCCCTATTTTCTGGCGGGGACGGAGCGGGATGAAAAAGGCCGACATCGCGGAATTCTACCGGCGGCTGGGGGACCGCATCCCCGACCCCCAGACCGAGCTCCGGTCGGTCAACGATTATACGCTGCTGGTCGCGGTGGTGCTTTCCGCCCAGGCGACCGACGCCGGCGTCAACCTCGCCACGCGCGAGCTTTTCGCGCAGGTCCGGACGCCCGCCCAAATGCTCGCGCTCGGCGAGGAAGGGCTGAAGCGGCACATCAAGACGATCGGCCTGTTCAACACCAAGGCGAAGAATATCATCGCTTTGTCGCGCGCGCTGGTCGAGCGGCACGGCGGCAGCGTCCCGGCCGACCGCGATGCCCTCCAGGCGCTGCCCGGGGTCGGCCGCAAGACCGCCAACGTGGTCATGAACGTCGCCTTCGGCGCCGAGACCTTCGCGGTCGACACCCATGTCTTCCGGGTCGCCAACCGCACCGGCCTGGCGCCGGGCAAGACGGTCGAGAAGGTCGAGGCGATCCTCGAGGCGCAGACGCCGGCGCCCTACCGGCGCAGCGCCCACCATCTGCTGATCCTCCACGGCCGCTATGTCTGCAAGGCGCGCAAGCCCGAATGCTGGCGCTGCGTCGTCCGCGACCTCTGCCGCTACAAGCCGAAGACGCCGCCGCCGGACGTCAAATGATGCCTGGCACGAACCTTTTCACCCGGGCCGCATAAGCGTCATAGGCGGCGCCGAACTCGGCGCGCAGCAGCCGCTCTTCCTCGCGCACCCGGACGCCGGTGCCGATCGCGAACAGCGGCAGCGCGACGAGGAGATTGCCGAGGTGGCCGAACGCGATCGCCATCGCCACCAGGAACGCCCCCATCGCGGTGTAGATCGGATGGCGCAGCCGGGCGAAGACGCCGCCGGTCACCAGCTCATGGCCTTCGCGCATCCGGGCGACGATGCTCCAATTGGCGCCCATCGCCCGCGCCGCCGCGGTGAACAGGAGCACGGCAAGCAGCATCAATGCGGCGACGATCAGCCCTTCGAGCAACGCCTTTGCGCTGGCCGGCGCCAGCCGCACCGCGACCGTGCCGAGGCCGGCCGCGAAGAAGGCCAGGGTCTGGATGAAGATGCCCCATTTCGAAAGGCCGCTGCGCGCGGCGGCCGGCCCGTCCCCGCTTGTGCCGATCCGGGTGCGGATCAGGCTGATGAAGAAGAGCAGCCCGCCCGCGATCATCGCGGCGAGCCCGGGCAGCCCGACTGGCTGCGGCTGGAACAATTGCATCGGCATCTCCTTGCCCGGCCGCCGATCCTGCGCCGAAAGGCTCTGGCGGGGCAAGGCCGGCTTTGCTAAGGCGCGCCCCTCCCGGCCTTGGCACCCATAGCTCAGCTGGATAGAGCGCTGCCCTCCGAAGGCAGAGGTCAGAGGTTCGAATCCTCTTGGGTGCGCCAGCCGCCGCGGCGGCGGCCTCAGCCTTGATTATCCAGGCTTCGCACCGGCAGCCCGCGCAGGATGGCGCCGCGCAGATCGCGTTCCTCGCCGTCCCTGCCGGCAGCATGAGCGGCGGCACGTTCCCTCAGCAGCCGGGCGAGGACGACCTCCCGGTTCAGCGACAGGCAGCGCAGGTCGGCGAGGTCGATCGGCTCCTCGAACACGGCGGCGATCTCGCCGGCCCGGCACCAGGTCACGTAGCCGCGCAGCCAGCCCAGCGTGGGCATCTCCACGGATACCGGGCTGCCGATGCGCAGGCGAAGATCGCAGGCGGCGCGAAAACCCTCCGCGCTGCATTCGAGCAACCGGATTTCGACGCTGCTCCAGTCGTTCGGGGCAAAGCGGACGGCTTCGTCCAGCGCCACCCTTTTTCCGTCCCGCCGCATCGCCCGGTCTTACAGGTCCTCGGGGCGCAAGCCGTAGGTCCGCGCGGCCCAGGGCGAATCCTCGTCGCCCTCGCTGGCGAGATAGTCCGGCTTGACGTAGCGGGGGATGGCCGGGGGCGGCGGCGGCTTGGCCGGGCCGCCGTCGGCGAGCAGGCACATGTCGAAGTCGCGATCGAACAGCAGGCCGATCTGGCCGGCGCGGCACCAGCGGACCCGGCCCTCGATCGCGACGGCGCCCCCGCCGGCCAGCTCCAGCACGACCTGGGTGCCGACCAATATGTCCTCGGCACAATCGACCATCGCCCCGCTGGCCGAGATGTTGCGCAGCCGCACGTCCGGCGATTCGATGCCGCAGTGAAGGACGCCGCGCAGGATCAGCTTGTGGCGATGCGGGCGCTCGGGCTTGATTTCCAGCTTCGGCGGCTGCTCGCCCGAGCGGCGGCCGCTGATGATCAGCTGACGAACGTCGGCCGGCGCGATCAGCACCGTCTCGGCGGTGAACTCGAGGCCGATCTGGCGGCCCTTGACCCAGCGCACGTAGCACAGGGTGCGATTGCAATCCTCGAACCGGATCTCGATCCGCTCGCCGACCCGCGGCTCGATATCGGCATCGATCATCACCCCGTGCGAGGAGACGTTGACGACGTCGACCTCGAGCCGCTTGCGCCGAAAGGTGATCTCCGCCTTGTCGGCGAGATTCATGTGGCGGTCTTCGCGGCGCTGATTGTGCCGCCGCGATTCCTCGCGCAGGATGGGGATGGCGGCGAGGCCGGTCGTTCGATTCTGGTCCCCGCGAGACTTCCTGACGACGATCTCGCGCTTGCCGCCATTCTCGATGAGCGAACGCATCTCGTGCATGCTGACCCCTCCACGTCGGATCCGACGGGCGCCCTATGTCACGAGAGTCGCTGACAAATCGTTACCGCAAGCGAACAGGCGCCCAGGCTCAGCCCTCCAGCATGCCCGCGGCGATGGCGAGGCGGACCGCTTCGGCGGTGCCGCGGACGCCGAGCTTCTCGAGCAGCTGGGCGCGATAGGCCTCGACGGTGCGGATGCTGAGCGAAAGCTCATAGGCGATGACCTTGTTGGCCTGGCCCTTGAGGATGCCGCGAAGCACCTGGAGCTGGCGCTGCGACAGGCTGTTCACCCTCGCTCTGGCTTCCGGATCGCCGCCGCCCGTCCGGCCGCGCGGGCTTGCCGCGAGCGCCCGGCCGATCGTCTCGACGAGGCCCGGCGCCGGATAGGGCTTTTCGAGGAAATCGAAGGCGCCGAGCCGCATCGCCTCGACCGCCTCGGGAATCGCGCCGTGACCGGTCAGCACCAGCACCGGCGGCATCTTTTCCCAGTCGCCGAGCGCCTTCAGCACGCCGAGGCCGTTGGTGCCCGGCATCCGCATGTCGAGAAGGATGCAGTCCGAATCGCCGGGCAGCTGCGCGGCCAGAAAGGCGTCGCCGCTGGCGAACGTCCGCACCCGATAACCGGCGCGCTCCAGAAGAGCCGCAGTCGATCTGCGCACGGCATCGTCGTCGTCGACGATGGCAATAACCTGGGTGCCGGACACGGCTGTACCCCTGGGAGAAACCCCACACATTTCGTTCATAGCACGAAATATCCGCGGAGGCACCGACTGCGTCGTGACTGATCCGAAACGGGTCATTTACATTACTCCAGCTAGGGAGCGGGCAACAACAACACGCGGCCGCGCACCCGCGACCTTTCCCGCATCCACGCCCGGCAAACGCCGATCCGCCTCCCCGCCAGCCACACCAGGGCCCTGAAGGCCGTTCCCGCCAGCTCGATCGCCGCGGCGAAGCGAAGCGCGAGGCCGATCGGGGCACCGGAGGCAACCGGGACGGGCAGGTTGCGAATCGTCGCACCGCGGCGCCAGACGACTCGGAACCCCCGCGGCACCTTCTGCCAGCCGCGAGATGAACAGATCATGTCGCAGCCGCAGCCGCGGCACTGGCTGAAGTAGAAGCCCTGGTTGCGGACGCTGCTGGGGAAGGCGCTGTGGCCGCCCAAAAGGCAGGTGATGGACATGGGCTTCTCCTTAAGCTGCATGCTCGACGTCGAGGTGGAAGGCGGCGATCGCGCGGATCTCGGCATCGTCATGGTCGAGCGCCGCCTGCGGATCCCAGATTTCGAAGGTGCCGCCGGTGCCGACGAGCAGCGCCTGGGCGCCGATCCGGGCCCGGCGGCGCATCATCGGCGGCAGCACGATCGCGCCGCTCTCGCCGAAGGCGACATCCTCGGCGAAGCCGAAGATGCGCCGCAGCCGGCGGTGGCTCGCCTGCGGCGCCGACGCTTCCTCGGCGATTCGCCGGCGCTCGCTGTCGGCATGGAGGATGCGGGCGTAGGCGCGGTCGTAGGCGGTGAGGCAGGGGTCGCATTCGTGCGCCCCGATCAGCATCGCCCGCACCTCCGAGCGGCGGGCGATCGTTTCGCGGACGAAGCGGGGCAGCAACAAATTGCCCCCCGCATCGACCGCGCACAACGCACTTCCGCTGAACAGATGTTCAACCAACGCCACTAACTCCCCGCAAGCCGGCGAACATCCCGGCTCCCGTGCCCGTATTTAAGGTTAACGGCCCCCGCCCGACTACCCGGTAGAATCACGCCTCCGTAATCTTACGGGGATGCTGAGAGCCGCGGCGGAACTTGTGCAGTATTACTACCGAATGGCCGCGGGCGGCGGCCGAACAATATGGTTAACTCTTAGAGCGTGCAGCCATGGACCGGGAGGTCCGGCGAGAGGAAGGGCAAGACCATGATCGAGATGGAACAACTCAATGAACTGCGCCCGCGGATCACGGTGATCGGAGTCGGCGGCGCCGGGGGCAATGCCGTCGCCAACATGATCGCCAGCGGCGTCGCCGGGGTGGATTTCGTCGCCGCCAACACCGACGCCCAGGCGCTTCGCGACTCGCCCGCCGACCGCATCCTCCAGCTCGGCCGGGCGACCACCGGCGGACTCGGCGCCGGCTCGCGCGCCGAGATCGGCAAGGCGGCGGCGGAGGAATCGCTCGCCGAGATCGAGAAGATGCTCGACGGCGCCCATATGTGCTTCATCGCCGCCGGCCTCGGCGGCGGCACCGGCACCGGCGCCGCGCCGGTGATCGCCGAGGCGGCGCGCAACAGGGGCATATTGACGGTGGGCGTGGTGACCCGCCCGTTCGCCTTCGAGGGCAGCCGCCGGGCGCGGACCGCCGACCAGGGGCTCGAGGCGCTTCAGCGCCAGGTCGACACGCTGATCGTCATCCCCAACCAGAATCTGTTCCGGATCGCGAGCCCCTCGACCACCTTCAAGGCCGCCTTCGACCTCGCCGACGAGGTCCTCCAGCAGGGCGTGCGCGGGATCACCGATCTGATGGTGATGCCCGGCACGATCAACCTCGACTTCGCCGACATCCGGACGATCATGGCCGGCATGGGCAAGGCGATGATGGGCACCGGCGAGGCGAGCGGCGAGGACCGCGCGCTTCGCGCCGCCGAGCAGGCGATCGCCAATCCGCTGCTCGACGAGGCGCTCAAAGGGGCGCGCGGGCTGATCATCTCGATCACCGGCGGCGAGGACATGCGGCTGATGGAGGTCGACGAGGTCGCCAGCCACATCAAGGAGATGGTCGATCCCGAGGCCGATATCATCTGGGGCTCGGCGTTCGACCGCGCGCTCGAGGGCCGGATCCGGGTCTCGGTCGTCGCCACCGGCATCGACGCCGTTCGCGACGCCGAGGAAATCGCCACGATCGCGCCCGCGCCGCTGCCGCAGCCGGTGCGCGCGCCCGCCCCGGCGGCCGCGCTCCCCGCGCTTGCCGACCTCGTCGAGATGGCGGCCTGCCTCGCCGCCGAGGAGCCGGCCGGGGATGAGCTGCTGCTGACCGCGGAACGGGCGCTGGTGCTGACAGCGCCCGAGGACGCCGCCGAGATCGAGCTGCTGGAGCCGTTCGCGGCCGAGAACGTCACCCCGCTCCGCGGGCCGAGCCTGTTCGAGCGGATGGCGATGGCGGCGCGCGGCGCCGTCCGCCAGGCCAAAGAGGCCGACGCCGATGCGCCGCCCCTCCCCCATCTCCGCCGCGGCCTCGAGGCGGAGGGCCCGCGCTTCGCCCGCGCCGCCTGAACTTCAGCTTCAACTTCCCCGTCCGCGGCCCCAGCATTCCGCCGCCGGACTCCTGCCGCTCCGGCCCTCTCCTCTGGCCGGAGCGGTCTTTTTTTGGGGCGCGCCCGGGAGAAAACAAAAAAAGGGCCCGCCGGAGCGGGCCCTTTTCCGTTGCCGCGGGTCCGGATCAGCCGAAGAAGATGTCCGAAACCAGGATGTGGTCGGCCTGCGAGATCACCGCGAGGTCGACCGTGCCGTTGCCGTCGACGTCGGCGAAGACGGTGTTGCCGCTGAAGCTCACCTTCGACGCGTCGATGTGGAACGCGCTGAGATCGAGCTTGTCGAGCCCGCTCTTGAAGTCGGTGATCGTGTCGGCATAGCCCTTCTCGCCGATCACGAAGGTGTCGGCGCCGCCATTGCCGGTGTAGCGGTCGGCGCCGCTGCCGCCGTTGAGGCGGTTGGCGACGTCGTTGCCGATCAGCGTGTCATTGCCGCGGCCGGTCAGGCCGTCCTCGACGATGGTCCCTTCGGCGATGCCGATATTGTCGGTGAGGAAGCCGGGATTGGCGGTGCGGCCGTCGAAGATCGCATCCCAGGTCGCCTGGCTGAAGTTGGTGCCCCACAGGGCGTTCAGCTCAGACGCGACCACCTGCTGGCCCCAGCCGCTGCTGAAATGGCCGTCGCGCAGGTCGAGCACCGAATTGCGGGTGAAGCCCGACATGTCGAGCGTGTCGTGGCCGCCGGCATCGTAGATGGTGAGGAACGGATTGATGTTCTGGGTGAAGTCGAACACCGCCCGGTCGGCATTGCTGTGGAAGCCGTAGGTGGTGTCGCCGGTGCGGGTGGTGAGGTCGGCGCCGTACATCTGCTGGACCGCCGCGATGTCGTGCATCATCGGCGTCTGCGGGGTCTGGTAATAGCCGCCCGTCGCCCAGTTGACGAAGCCGCGGGCGCCGGTGTTGCCGGCGTTGAAGTAGGACATGATCGAATATTGGTACGAATCCTGGAAATATTCCGCGTCATGGGCGTAGGTGATCACGCCGCCGACCGAAAAATTGTAATCGCCGGGATGCTCGAGGCCGATGGCATGGCCGGTCTCGTGGACCAGGGTGGTCTGGCCGTAGCCGCCGGGCTGGAGGTCGAAATTGCTCGACTCGTCCTGGTTGACGTAGGTGTCGCCCTGGATCTTGGCGAAGCGGCCGTGCTCGCCGCCGTAGAAGGGCGTGTAGGCCGCGGCCTGGGCCGGGCCGGTCGAGGTGTTCATGTAGACGATGTCGGCGCCGACGCCGTTCTTCTCGACGAAGCTCGGCGCGATGAGATCGTCCCACAGCTGGATCGAGTCGCGGGTCGCCTCGCGCTGCTCGGCGGTGAACGGCGAGAAGCCTTCGACATAGGAGCCGAGGAAGTCGAAATTGTGCGGATTGTTGTACTGGCCGGCCGGCGCATGCTCGAGGAAGGTGTAGGTGATGACCCCGTTCGGGCCGACGTCCCAGATCGCGCCGCCGCGATCGAGCTGGTCGGCGGCCTGGTCGGTGGTGAAGATCGGCTTGCCGTTATAGGCGATGCCGTCGCCGTCCGGATCGGGATTGATCAGGCTCAGCGGCTCGCCCGCCGCGGTCGCCAGAGCGCCCTGGAACCTGTCTTCGAAACGCAGAACGCCGTTGCCGTCGGCGACGGCCTTGGTCTTTTCGATTGGCACTTGCCCCTCCTGAAATACGCTACCTGAATACCCGCTCGATGGCGGCCGCCCCGGGGAATCGGGGAGGCGCCAACTTGCGATTTATTTGAGGCTTGTCAAACGCTTAGTTGTTAAGGCTAAGAAACGAAACCTACGGTTTTCCACAGCTGGCGCTGGCGCCGGCGCCCCTTGCCGGATTGCGCGGCGATCGGCTTCGGTCGCTTTTCCGCGGGTTGGCGGCGCAGATGGCGGCGTTGGCGGAAGAGGCGCTAGTCGCTCCCGCCGCCGCCGTCGCCGCCGCCGCCATCGCCCCCACCACCGCTGTCGCCGCCGCCGCTGTCACCGCCGCCCCAATCGCCCGACGCGCCGCCGCCGCCGAAATCGCCGCCGCCGCCACTGAAATCGTCGGCGGCGACCGCGCCGGAGTCGGTCGAACTCCAGGTGCCGCCGCTGTCGGTGCTGCCGGCCGAATAGTCGCTGCCGGCGATCCACAGGTCCCCACCGCCACGGCGCCGGCGGTCCCTGGTGGCGCGGGAGGCGACGAAGATGAAGCCGCCGATCACGACGACGGCGGCGGCGGTCAGGATCAAAATGGCCATGGCTTCACTCCACGGTGACGGATTTGGCGAGGTTGCGCGGCCGATCGACGTCGGTGCCCTTGGCCACCGCGACGTGGTAGGCGAGCAGCTGCACCGGGACCGCGTAGACGAGCGGCGCGATCAGCGGGTGGACCTGGGGCATCTCGATCGTCGCGATGGTGTTCTCGCCGGCCGCCGCAATCCCTTCCGCGTCGGAGATCAGGACGACCTTGCCGCCGCGCGCCTGGACCTCCTGCATGTTCGACACCGTCTTCTCGAACAACGGCCCCGACGGCGCCAGAACGATGATCGGGACATCCTCGTCGATCAGGGCGATCGGGCCGTGCTTCATCTCGCCCGCGGCATAGCCCTCGGCGTGGATGTAGCTGATCTCCTTCAGCTTGAGCGCGCCTTCGAGCGCCAGCGGATAATCCTGGCCGCGGCCGAGATAGAGGACGTCGCGCGCCTTCGCGATCAGCGGCGCCATCGCCGCGATGTCCTCGTCATGGTTGAGCGCGGCGTTGATCGCCGCCGGCGCCTCGGTGAGGTGGAGGACGATCTCGCGCTCCTCCTCGGCGCTCATCGCGCCCTTGTCGCGGGCGACCTTGGCGGCGAGGGCGGCGAGCACGGCGAGCTGGCAGGTGAAGGCTTTCGTGCTCGCGACGCCGATCTCGGGGCCGGCATGGATGGGCAGCAGCAAATCCGCCTCGCGCGCCATCGAGCTGGTCGGCACGTTGACGACGACCGCGATCTTCTGCTCGCGGGCGCGGGCGTGGCGGAGCGCGGCGAGCGTGTCGGCGGTCTCGCCCGACTGGCTGATGAAGAGCGCGAGCCCGCCCGGCTCGAGCACCGGATCGCGGTAGCGGAACTCGCTGGCGACATCGAGATCGACCGGCACCCGGGCGAAGCGCTCGAGCCAATATTTGGCGACCATGCCGGCATAATAAGAGGTGCCGCAGGCGACGATGGTGATCCGCGGCACCGGCGCGAACGAGAAATCCATCTGCGGCAGTGCCACCTTCTGCTCCAGCGGGCGCAGATAGGAGCCCAGGGTCTGGGCGACGACGACCGGCTGCTCGAAAATCTCCTTCTGCATGAAATGGGCATGATTGCCCTTGTCGACGCGCTCGGCGCTGGCGCCCGAATCGACGGTCTCGCGGGTCACCGGCTGGTTGTCGCGGTCGAAAATCTCGACCCCGTCATGGGTAACGACCGCCCAGTCGCCCTCGTCGAGATAGGCGATCCGCCGGGTCAGCGCCGCCAAAGCGAGGGCGTCGGAGCCGAGATAATTCTCATCATCGCCATAGCCGACGGTCAGCGGCGCGCCGAGCCGGGCGCCGACGATCATCCCCGGATGGTCGCGGAACAATATCGCCAGCGCGAACGCGCCGTGGAGCCGGGGCAGAACCGCGGCGACCGCCTCCCTGGGCGTCCGGCCCTGTTCGAGCTGATCGGCGACGAGGTGGGCGACGACCTCGCTGTCGGTCTCGCTCTCGAAACGGCGGCCTTTGGCCTGCATCTCCTCGCGCAGCGGCCGGAAATTCTCGATGATGCCGTTGTGGACGACGGCGACGCCCGCGACGACGTGCGGATGGGCGTTGCCGACGGTCGGGGCGCCGTGGGTCGCCCAGCGGGTGTGGGCGATGCCGACCTCGCCGGGCAGCGGCGCCGCCGCGAGCTCGCGCTGCAGGTTGTCGAGCTTGCCCTCGGCGCGGCGGCGCTCGAGCCGGCCGTCGACGATCGTGCACAGGCCGGCCGAATCATAGCCGCGATATTCGAGCCTCCGCAGCCCGTCCATCAGCCGCGAGGCCGTCTCCGCCCGACCGACAATGCCGATGATGCCGCACATATCCGTCCATTCCCGCCGCCTGGAACCTGCTCCCTATAGCGGCCGGGCGCGCTCCGCCAGTGGCCGCGCGCAGCGATATTTCCGCTTGAACCCGGACCGGGAGGCGATTATCGCCGGGGGCTTCGGTGGGGGAATTCCAGGTGTTCTATCAACGTCTTGCGGCGACAGCGCTCGCCGCCATGATGATTTCGGCGGGCGCTGCGCGCGCCCAGGAGGCGGCGCCGCCGGCGCCGGCGGAAGCGCCGGCGGCCCAGGCCGAGGCCGCGCCCGAGCCGGCGGCCGAGGCGCCCGCCGCCGCCTGCTGCACGGTGCCGGCGCGGACGCCGATCGAGATCGAGCTGCTCGACACGATGAACAGCAAGGCGAACCACAATGGCGACCGCTTCGCCTTCCGCCTCGCCGCGCCGCTGACCATCGACGGCCATGTCGTCATCCCGGCCGGGACGCCCGGAGTCGGCGAGGTCGTCCATGCCGAGCGCGCCCGCTTCGGCGGCCGCGCCGGCGAGCTCATCCTCGCCGCCCGCTATCTCGATCATGGCGGCAGCCGGATCGCGCTTCGGACGCTGCGCTTCGGCCCCCAGCACGGCCGGGACAGCAGCGCGACGATCAACACGCTCAACATCGCGGCGGCGGCGGCGATGCCGGCTTTGTCGATGCTCGGCTATCTGATCGCCGGCGGCGAGGTCAACGTTCCCGCCGGCACCCGCGCCAGCGCCCAGATCGCGGCCGAGCTGATTCTCGCACCCGCGCAATGAATCAAGCCAACCAACGGAGGACAATATGAAGACGCTCACCCGCACGATCCTGATCGGCGCCCTCGCCGCGATCGCCATTCCCGCCCAGTCGGCCTTCGCGGTCAGCTCCCCGCGCGAGGAGCGCAAGGGGCCGGACGTGGCGCCGCCGCCGGCCGGCATGGGCCAAATCGTGTTCTACCGTTCGGGCATGATGGGCGCCCTGGTCAGCTGCCGGGTCCGCGAGGGCGACACCGTCGTCAACCGGCTGCCCCCGGGCAAGTATTTCGTCCATGTGACCGCCCCCGGCGCCCACGAATATAACGTCCGCAGCGAGGCGCGCGACAACCTTCGGCTCGAGGTCGAGGAGGGCGAAACCTATTATGTGCGCTGCGCAATCGGCATGGGCATCGGCGTCGGCCGCCCCAATCTGTCGCCGCAGACCCGCGAGGACTTCGACCGCCGCGGCCACGGCCTCGACCTGCTGCCGCCCTATACGGGGGACAACGACTAGATCGCCTTCTTCCGCGCCTGCATGCGGGCGCGGAACTTGGCCGCGGCGCCGGGCTTTTCGACCTGGTCGCCGCGCGCCACGGCGATGGCATCCTCCGGCACGTCGCGGGTGATCACCGAGCCGGCGGCGACCATGGCCCCCTTGCCGATGCTGACCGGCGCGACCAGGGCGGTGTTGGAGCCGATGAACGCGCCCTCGCCGATCCAGGTCTTGGACTTGAAATAGCCGTCATAATTGCAGGTGATCGTGCCGGCGCCGATGTTGGCGCCGGCGCCGATCTCGGCATCGCCGATATAGGCGAGATGGTTGGCCTTGGCGCCGGCCCCGAGCCTGGCCTGCTTGACCTCGACGAAATTGCCGATCCTGGCGCCGGCGCCGATCTCGGCGCCGGGGCGCAGCCGGGCATAGGGGCCGATCCGGGCGTCGTCGGCGATCGTCGCGCCCTCGATATGGCTGAACGACTTGACCGTGACCCGCTCGCCGATGGTCACGCCCGGGCCGAAGACGACGTTGGGCTCGATCACGCAATCGCGCCCGATCCGGGTGTCGTGACTGAACCAGATCGTGTCCGGAGCGACCAGGGTGACGCCGTCGGCCATCGCCCGGAGGCGGCGGCGGCGCTGCCATTCGGCCTCGACCAGAGCGAGCTCGGCACGGCTGTTGACCCCGGCCATCTCCCAGGGCTCGGCCTCGATCACCACCGATTGGCGGCCATCCTCGGCGGCGAGCTTGACGATATCGGGCAGATAATATTCGCCGGCCGCATTGTCGCCGGCCACCCGCTCGAGCAGCGGAAACAGATCCGGCGCACGCACCGCCATCAGTCCCGAGTTGCACAGGTCGACCGCGCGCTCCTCGGGAGCCGCGTCGCGATATTCGACCATCTTCTCGATGACGCCGTCGCCGCGGGCGAGGATTCGGCCATATTGGAGGGCGTCGCCCGGCCGGAAACCGACGACGACGACCGCCGGCGCGTCGGCGGCATGAAGCCGCTCCAGCATCCGCGCCATGGTCTCGGCCTCGATTAGCGGCGTATCGCCGTAGAGGATCAGGACGTCGCCGGCGAAGTCCGCGAGGGCGGGCCTCGCCATGCTCACCGCATGGGCGGTGCCGAGCTGCTCGTCCTGGACGACGACCTCGCCGCCGCGCGCCTCGATCAACGCCTCGACCTGCTCGCGGCCGGCGCCGACGACGACGATCTTGCGCGCCGGCGACAGCGTTTCCAGCACGCCGAGCAGATGATCGAGCATGGCGCGGCCGGCGATCGGATGCAGCACCTTGTGCACATCCGACTTCATCCGCGTGCCCTTCCCCGCGGCGAGGATCACGGCTGCGAAGTCTCTTTGCCTGGTCATCTGCCCACCGCCCCCCTGCCACGGAAATCTTGCCATTTCCATAGTGGCCGGGGAAAGCGCGGCGATGGCCGGCTTTCCCTTCCATGTGATCGCGTTCGATCTCGACGGCACCCTCGCCGACACCGCGCCGGACCTCGCCGCCGCGCTCAACCACGCGCTCGGCGCGCTGGGCCGGCCGGAGGTCGATGCGGAGTCGGTGCGCCACCTCGTCGGCCATGGCGCCCGCGCGCTGCTGCGCAACGCGCTCGGCGACGAGGAACTGGTCGAGCGCGGCCTGCCGATCTACCTCGATTTCTACGCGGCCAACATCTGCTTCGGCACGCGCCGCTATCCCGGCCTCGAGCAGGCGATGGACAGTCTCGCCGCGCGCAATGTCCAGCTCGCCATCTGCACCAACAAGCCCGAGCGGCTCACCCATTTGCTGGTCGAGGCGCTCGGCTGGACCGGCCGCTTCGCCGCCATCGTCGGCGCCGACAGCCTGAAGGTGCGCAAGCCCGATCCCCTCCCCTTGCTGGAGGCGATCGGCCGCGCCGGCGGCGGGCGCGCCGCCTTCGTCGGCGATTCGATCACCGACGCCGAGACGGCGCGCGCGGCGGCCGTGCCCTTCGTCGCGGTCAGCTTCGGCTTTTCGGACCGGCCGGTGGCAAAGCTCGGCGCGGACGCGGTGATCGACGATTATGGCGAGCTGATCGGAGCGCTGGAGCGGCTGGGCGGCCTTAACCGCGCCTAAACAGGGTTGCGGCTAGAATGCCGCCCATGCTCCCGCTTCGTGCCGAATCCCGCCCGGATCCGTTCCGGATCAACCCCGATCTCGACGTCGAGGGCCTTGCCCGCGCCTATGCCGCGGAGGGGCGCGTGCGCATCTACGGGCTGCTCGCCGCGGGCGCGGTCGCGCTGCACGACGATCTTGCGGCGCGCGAGGACTGGATCCATTTGATCAGCACCGGCGAGGGCGTGATCGAGCTCGATCCCGCCGCCCGCGCCCGCCTCGGCGCGGCTGAATGGCAGGCGATCGCGCGCGGCGCGCACGAGCGCGCCCGGACCGGCTTCCAGTATCGCTATCAGGCGCTGCGCGTCCCCGACGAGGAGGAGATCGCGGACGGCGACGATCTGGTCTGCGCGTTCGCGCGGCTGATGCAGAGCGCGCCGATGCTCGACCTGCTGCGCGCGGTGACCGGGGCCGGCGAGCTCGCGTTCACCGACGGCCAGGCGACCGCTTATGGAAGCGGCGACTTCCTGACCGGCCATGACGACGATGTCGCCGGCAAGGATCGGCTGGCCGCCTATGTCTTCGGACTCACCCAGAACTGGCGGCTGGAATGGGGCGGGCTGCTGCTGTTCCATGGCCCGCACGACCGGACCGCCGCCGCGCTGGCGCCGCGCTTCAACAGCCTCGACCTGTTCCGCGTGCCGCAGCAGCACAGCGTCTCGGAAGTGACCTTTGCGGCGCCGCACCGCCGCTTTTCGGTGACCGGCTGGCTGCGGTCCCGGGCGGGCTGAGGCGGTAATCTTCCGCGTCCAATCGTCCCATGCGGAGACGGTCGAATTTCGCCGGTTGCGCCGGCTTCCTTCCTTTGTCAGGTCCGCCTCGTCACCGGGTTTCGGTGCGCCAGCGGACCTGGAAGGTTCGCCGCAACAGGAGGCTTTACATGCGCGATCTTCACCAGTTCGAACTGAAGCAGGTCAGCGGCGCCGGCTGCTCGCCCTGCCCCCCGTCTCCCTGCAGGACCAAGAACAACAACGGCTATGGCAATGGCGCCGAGTCCGGCCCGCCCCCGGGCAATTCGGGCGACCACAACCCGCAGCTGACCACCTGGAACAGCGGCCCCAAGGGCCCCCGCTGAGCCACAAGCGCCCCGCGCTCCGGCGCGGCGTCGTGAACAAGCGCTCCGGCCTCGCGGCCGGAGCGTTTTCGTTGGAGGCCTAGTCGTCGGGCCGGCGGAAGGGCCGGAGGCGGAGCTTGGCGACATGGTCGGCGGCGCCCTCGCTGCCGTCGGGCCGGAGGCCGCGATAATAGAGCTTTTGCCAATTGTCGGTGGGCGCCTGCGGCCGCTCGCGCATCACCTGGCGAAGCGCCTCGCGCGACATGCTCCAGGCTTCGAACGCGGCCTTCAGCTCGGGTGCGTCCGCGATCGGCCTGATCTCGGGCTCGACCCGGTCGAGGCGGCCGCGCTCGACCGGGAAGAAAAAACAGAACGGCTCGTTCTCCTCGAAGCGGATCCAGTGATCGGCGCGGGTGAAGCGCCAGTTCATGGTGAAGGTGTAGGGCGACCAGTCGGTCTCGATGATGCCGTCCAGCGGGGCGATGCCGTCCTTGGCCGCGTTGGGCGGGCCGCCGACCCAGAGATTCCAGCCTTCGGAGGTGCGGAACAGGCCTTCGATGTGGAAGGTCAGCACCGCCTGGCCGAACATGGAAACGGGCGCGCGGCGCGGCTCCGTCCCCGGATCGGGGCGGATCTGGACCGCTTCGGGCCCCTCGCCTCCGGTCCAGCGTGCCTCGAAGCCGCAGGGCGAGAGCATCTCCCAGCCATGGGAATTGGCGATGGCGAGCGGCAGGCAGCGATAGGCGAAGCGCTCGGCGGTCGCCTCCATCCAGTCGCGCTTCGGCGAGGCCGGCCGCAGCCGCGGCGCCCAGCCTTCATAGGTGTAGCAGACGAGCTCGGTCATCCGGCTCTTTTAGGCTAGCGGGTCGCCTTGATCCACAAATGCCGGGCCAGCATCAGCGGCGGCATCCTGAGCCAGTGGCCGCGCAGATAGAAGGCGAGGCGGAGCGGCTTGCGCCGCTCCTGGCCCCAGCCGTTTCGCGCCAGCAGCCGCGCCTCGAACAGCCGGTCGGCCAGCGAAAAAGAGGGACTGTCCCTATTTTCCACCGGGGTGCCGTAGAGCCGGTGCGACAGGCGCAGGGCGCGGGCGACCGGGCCGGCAAGCCGGTGGAGGCGGGCGCGCTCCTCCAGCGTGCGGCGGAAATCGGCGGAATCGAATTCGCGCAGCAGCCGGTCGATGTCCCAGAGGTTCCTGAGGCCCCCGGCAAGGTCGCCGTCGGCGAAGAGATGGGCGGCGGCGTGGACGATCATGTCGGCCGGGGCGAGCACGCGCAGGCCGTTGTCGAGCGCGACGCTGTCCGCGATCAATGCGGCGGCGTCCGGGGTCGGCCGCGCGGTCAGCGGCAGGATGGTGTGGTGGACGTCGATCATCCGGTCGCGATCCTTGTGGATCAGCGGCGGCAGCTCGTGCATCCAGCGGCGATAATAGACGTCGTCATAGCCGCCTTCCTGCTTGAGCCGCTCCCAGCCCGCGCCGAGCAAGGCCGCCTCGACCGCGGGGAGGCTCGCGCGCGGCACCAGGATGTCGAGATCGCCGACGCTGCGGCCGACGCTGGCGTCGAGACCGGCGGCGTGAAAGGCGGTGCCCTTCATCAGGATCACCGGCACCCCCAATGGCGCCAGCGCGCGGCGGCACATCTCGGCCTCCCAGAGCGCCTGGGTGCGGGCGTGGGCGGCGTCGCGGCGCGCGGCCTCGAAGATCGCGGCGACGCGCGGCGGCGCCTTCCGCCCCTCCATGCGAAAGGCGAGGCTGCCGATCAGCTGCTCGGCGCGGGCGGCGCTGACCAGCCCCATCCAGTCGCAGTCGCCGATCGAACCGGGGTCGCGCAGCGCGCGGACGAGGAGCCGAGCGCCGGTCATGCCGCGAGCTCGCGCCGGAAATCCGCGATCAGGCCGACCGCGGTTTCGGTGTCGGGATAGTCGATCGCCAGGGCCGGGACCGAGCGCACGAGGCCGGTCAGCGCGTCGAAGCCGCGGCAGCCGAGCGCGACATAATTGGTCGAGGCCTGGGTGAGACGCATGAACACCTCCGCCTGGCCGACGCCGCGCACCGCGGCGGCCTCGCCGAAGCGCGGGAACAGGATCAGCGCCGGCTTCGCCCCCTCGCCCATCCGCGCGATCGCCTCGCGGTTCGGGCGCAGGTGGCGGATGTCGCCCTTGGGCGTGCCGGCGAGGCGGGGGCCGAAGCGGCCCGGCCCGGCCTCGGCCTCCAGCACGCCGATCGCGCCGTTCTTGAGGCTGATCGCGCGCGGGAAGGGCAGCAGCGTGCCGGCGTCCATGTCGAGAAGCGCGAATTCGTCGCCCATCAGCCGCCAGCCGCGCTCGCCGAGCAGGGCGGCAAGGGTCGATTTGCCGGCGCCGGATTCGCCGGTCATGACGATCGCCCGGCCGTCTCTCTCGACCGTCGCCGCGTGGAGCAGCAGCCAGCGCCGCTGGCCGAGCGCCATTTGCAGGTTCATCCCCATCTCCGCGGCGAGCAGGCCGTGGGCGAGCGCCAGCGGGGCGGCGTCGGGAAGCACATAATCGCCGCGGATCGCCACCGACGGGCGGACGAAGCGACGCCAGGGACGCTCGGGCTCGAGCCGGACGGTGAAGTCGCAAAGCCCGTCGGCGGGGGCGGGATAGCCGGCGTAGAGCCGGGCGAGCGCGTCCAATGGCGAGCGCCACGCCGAGCCGATGCGGAACGCCACCGGGCCGATCTGGAGGGCGAGGCTGTGCCTCATGCGCGCCGCACCAGGCCGGCGGCTTCGAGTTCGCCGAGGCGGGCGTGGATGGCCTCGTCACCGTCGAACTCGAAACGCGCCCGCAACCGGCGCAGCAGCTCGGCCGCGTCGGCCGGGCCCGCACGCAGCGCGTCGAGAATCTCCGGCGCCGGCGAGGCGACGATGTGGGTCATGCCCGAGGGCGCGTGGAAAAGGACGGTGAGGCCGTCGAGCGCGACACTGGTCAGCGCATTTGCGGGATCGGCGATGTAGCGGGGACCGGCCATGCCGGAGACCCTAGCTCAGCGCGGCATCTGCAGCGAGGCGTAGCAGGTGAAACCGCTCATCCCCGCCTGCAGCCGCCGGATGTAATTGGCATAGGCCTGAGCGGACGACGGATCGACCCCGGCGGGCGTGCTGCCCGAGCGCAGCAGCTGCTTGACCTCCTCGCCGCGCAGCGGCCGCGTCAGCGGCGGCGCCGCGCCGGGCGTGCCGGGCGCGACCAGGCTGCCGTCGGGGGCGATATACTGGCCGCCGGCATGCGGTCCGGGCACCGGGATCTCGCAATTGAGCACCGAGCCCGCGGTCTGGGCGAGCGCCGGGCGCACCGTCACCACCGTCGAAGCGGCGGCCGCGCCGAGCACGAGCACGGTGCGCCGGCTGGGCACGAAGGCGTTGCTGTCGTCAGTGCCGCTCATGGAAAATCCGATACACCTGCGCCCTTTAATAAGGGTAAAGCGCAGCGGAAGCGAGCGGGGCGCGAACCATGTCCCGCAACGGGACGGGAGCGGGCATGGAAATTGCGTCGATCGCGCTGCTGCTCGCCGCCCTCGCCGGCGCGGCGCTCGGCGGCGGCGCCGCATTCGGGCTGATCCGGAGTCGGCTTGTGAGTGAGGCGCTGTCCCCGAAAGGCGACGACATCCCCGCTGCGGACGACGACAGCGTCACCCTGCTCGCCGCGTTCGAGGATCCGCTGCTGGTCGTCCGCGATCGCCGGGTGCTGATCGCCAACCCGGCGGCCAAGGCGCTGCTCGGCGACCATATCGAGGGCTCCGACGTGCGCCTCGCCATCCGCCATCCCGCCGCCGCCGAGCATCTCGCCGGCGACGGCGGCGGCGGCGAGCGGGTGCGGATCGAGCTGGTCGGGCTGGGCGAGCTCGGCCGGCCCTGGGAGATGCTGCTGACCCCGCTTGCCGACGGCAGCCGGCTGGTCCATCTCGCCGACCAGAGCCAGGCCCGCGCCGCCGAGCAGATGCGGGTCGATTTCGTCGCCAATGCCAGCCACGAGCTGCGCACCCCGCTCGCCACCCTGATCGGCTTCATCGAAACGCTGCAGGACGAGGCGGCGGTCGATCCGGCGACCCGGCAGCGCTTCGTCGGCATCATGGCCGGCGAGGCGCTGCGGATGCGCGACCTGCTCGACGATCTGATGTCGCTGTCGCGGATCGAGGCGGAGCGCTTCGCCTTGCCCCGCGACACGGTCGATCTGCGGCCGCTGATCGGCGAGGTCCGCGCCGCCCTGAAGCCGATCGCGGGCGGGCGCAGCATCCGGCTCGAGAACCGCGCCGGCGAGACCCTGGTCGGCGGCGACCGCAGCCAGCTCGCCCAGATGCTCACCAACCTCATCGTCAACGCGCTCAAATATGGCCGGGCGGAGACGCCGGTGCGGATCCGCCTCGACGACGCCGGGCCGGACCTCCTCCGGCTCAGCGTGATCGACAAGGGCGACGGCATCGCCGCCGAGCACGTGCCGCGGCTGACCGAGCGCTTCTACCGGGTCGATCCGGGCCGCAGCCGCCAGGTCGGCGGCACCGGCCTCGGCCTCGCCATCGTCAAGCATATCGTGCTCCGCCACCGCGGCCGGCTCGAGATCAGGAGCCGGCTCGGGGTCGGCACCAGGGTCGAGGTGCTGCTGCCGCGCGCGGCTGTCACATGACTGTCATCCTTGCGCCACAGAAGGCCTTGCGGAGGATCGGGTGAAAACGAATTTCTGGCCGCTTCGGGCGAAGCGCAGCGACGCCGCGGATGCGGGCCTCGAGGCCGAGCTCGACAGGCTGCGCGGCACGATCTGCGAGATGGGCGGGCTCGCCGAAGCGGCGATCCGCGAGGCGATGGAGGCGCTCGTCCGCCGCGACGCCGAGGCCGCCGCCCGGGTCGTCCGCCGCGACCGCAAGATCGACGCGCTCGAGACCGAGATCGAGCGCCGCGCGGTCGAGATCATCGGCCGCTGCGCGCCGACCGCGGCGGACCTGCGCGAGGCGGTCGCGGCGCTGAAGATCGCCGGCGTGGTCGAGCGGATCGGCGATTATGCCAAGAACATCGCCAAGCGCGTGCCGAGCGTCGAGGACAGCCGGATCCGGCCGATCTCGCTGCTCCCGGAAATGGCGCGGATCGCGGCCGAGATGGTCCACGACGCGCTCGACGCCTTCGCCGCCCGCGACCCGAAGAAGGCCGCCGCGGTCACCGAGCGCGACGCCGCGGTCGACGATTTCTACAATTCGATCTTCCGCTCGCTGCTCACCCACATGATGGAAAACCCGCACAACATCACCCCCGCCACCCACCTCCTCTTCGTCGCCCGGAATCTCGAGCGGATCGGCGACCATGCCACCAACGTCGCCGAGATGGTCTATTTCGCCGCCACCGGCGAATATCTCGCCGACCGCGCCAAGGGCGCCGACACCACCGCGATCGGAGCGGACGAACGTGAAAAATAGGGACTGTCCCTCTTTTTCCCGGCGCGGGCGGAAGCGGGGGCGCGGGCGCGCGAAAATAGGGACTGTCCCTCTTTTTCGCGGGCGCGCGAAAATAGGGACTGTCCCTCTTTTTCGGGGATCGCGGCGTGGCGGCTAGGGGCAAGATCCTGCTGGTCGAGGACGACGCGCCGCTGGTCGCCCTGCTCAGCTACCATTTCGAGCGCGAGGATTTCGAGGTCGAAAGCACGCCCGACGGCGAAGAGGCGCTGATCCTCGCCCGCGAGAGCCCGCCCGACCTCGTCATCCTCGACTGGATGCTCCACGGGCTGTCCGGGATCGAGGTCTGCCGGCGCCTCAGGCGGCTCGCCGAGACCGCCAACGTGCCGATCATCATGCTGACCGCGCGCGGCGAGGAGGCCGACCGCATCCGCGGCCTCGAGACCGGCGCCGACGATTATGTCACCAAGCCCTTCTCCCCGCGCGAGCTCGTCGCCCGGGTGCTGGCGGTGTTGCGGCGGGTGCGCCCGGCGCTGGCCGGCGAGCGGCTGCTTTATGCCGACATCGAGATGGACGTCGCCCACCACAAGGTGAAGCGCGGCGGCGACCAGGTCGCGCTCGGCCCGACCGAGTTCCGGCTGCTGCGCCACTTCCTCGAACATCCCGGCCGGGTGTTCTCGCGCGAGCAATTGCTCGATTCGGTCTGGGGGCACGACAGCGACATCGAGCTGCGCACCGTCGACGTCCACATCCGCCGCCTCCGGCAGGCGATCAACGCGAATCGCCGCGCCGACCTCATCCGCACCGTCCGTTCGGCCGGCTACGCGCTCGATTCGGACGCGCACGCCTGAGAGGCAATCGAGGCAGTAGCGAACGGCTCAGGGATATAAGCGGGCCCGGTCACGTTTAGCCCCTCGTCAACCGCGGCCCCGCCGCGGCGCCGCCCAACCTGAGGAACAAGCTATGAAGACCATTCTTTTCGCCGCCGCCCTGCTCGCCGCCGGCGCCGCTCTCGCGCAAACCGACCCCAAGGCCGAGCCCGCCACCGGCGCCGTCTCCGCGCCCGGCAACAGCGCGCCCGAGCGCGACGCGCGCGGGATCCCGGTCATTTCCGATCCGGCGGAAGTTCCCGCCGGCTTCAACCCGGCTCCGGGCACCAACGCCGGCGTCCCCTCCACCGCCAGCCCCGCCCCGCAGCCGGCGACGGAGAATTATCCGGCCTGCAGCCGCACCGTCACCGACAATTGCGTGCAGACCTACGAGCGCGGACGCCGCCCGCGCCGCTGACCCGCCGCCGTCGCGCGGCGCCAACGTTTCGTCTCCGCAGCGGAGAAAAGCGGCCGTTCGCTCGTTTGACCTGCATCGACCGCGGCGCTGCGGCGCGCGGCCTGATGTGCGCCGGCGCCGCGTTCCAGTGCGCCGCAACCAGGAGGATGTCATGAGATCAGTCATTTTCGCCGCCGCTCTGCTGTGCGGAGGGGCCGCTCTGGCCCAGGATTACAGCACCACCACGACCACGACGACGACGACCGAAGCGACGACGACCCAGGTCCCCAACGGCCCGGTGGTCGCGCCGAGCAACAGCAATCCGGAGCGCGACGCGCGCGGCATCCCGGTGATCTCCGATCCGGCCGTGTCGCCGCCGGGCTTCAACCAGCCGGCCGGCCAGAACGGCATGGGCGGGCCGCTCGTCGATCCGTCGCAGCCGCCGGCGCCGCAGCCGGCGACGCAGAGCTATCCGCCCTGCTCGCGCACGATCACCGACCATTGCGTCCAGACCTACGAGCGCGGCCGCAGCCCGACTCACTAAAGGCGGCTTCTCGCCGGGCGACGAATCCCCTAACCGGCTGACCAGCATCGGCCGGTTGGGGGATTTTCGCTTATGACGATCAGCTTCGAAGGGCGCGTCGCCATCGTCACCGGCGCCGGCGGCGGCCTCGGCCGCGCCTACGCGCTCGAACTGGCCAAGCGCGGCGCCAAAGTGGTGGTCAACGACCTCGGCGCCTCGCGCGACGGCAGCGGCCACAGCGATGCCGCCGCAGCGGTGGTCGCCGAGATCGCGGCCGCGGGCGGCACCGCCATGGCCGACGGCGGCAGCGTCACCGACGCCGCCGCGATGCAGGCGATGGCCGACAGAGCGAAGGCGGCCTGGGGCGGCGTCCACATCCTGATCAACAATGCCGGCATCCTCAGGGACAAGAGCTTCGCCAAGATGGAGCTCGCCGATTTCCGGGCGGTGATCGACGTCCACCTCAATGGCGCGGCGAACTGCACCAAGGCGGTCTGGGGGACGATGCAGGAGCAGGGCTACGGCCGGATCCTGATGACCAGCTCGTCGACCGGCCTCTACGGCAATTTCGGCCAGGCCAATTACGCCGCCGCCAAAGCGGGCCTCGCCGGCCTCGCCAGGACGCTCGCCCTCGAAGGCGCCCGCCACGGCATCAGGGTCAACACCATCGCCCCGACCGCGGCGACGCGGATGACCGAGGAGCTGTTCCCGCCCGACATGCTCGGCCTGTTCCGCCCCGAGCTGGTCGCCCCCGCCGCGCTCTTCCTGGTCAGCGACGACGCCCCCACCGGCGCCATAATCGGCGCCGGCGCCGGGGTGGTGCAGGCGGCGCACGTCACCCTGACCCGCGGCGTCAGGCTCGCCGAACCGACGCCCGAAGCGGTGGCGGCGCAATTCGCCGCGATCGACGACCGGGCGGGCGAGATCGTTCCCCAGACCGGCGCCGAGCAGGCGATGACCACGCTTCAGCGGCTGCAGGGGAATTGAGGCCGCAAAGTCCTCCCCTGCAAGGGGAGGGGGACCATGCGAAGCATGGTGGAGGGGTGTCAGCGCCGGAGAATGACCGCCAACGTTAGCACCCCTCCACCACCCGCCTGCGGCGGGCGGTCCCCCTCCCCTCGACGGGGAGGATTAGGTGTATTGCATCACTATAACACCTGTGCTAGGCGAGGCCCGTTCTCAGGGAGGAATCACAATGTACAGCGAAAGCGATCTCGAGGCCGCGGTGGCGGGGGGCGTGATGACGCCGGAGCAGGCCGCCGGGTTCAGGAATTTCGTCGCCGCCGGGCAGCATTCGCCCGCCGTCGACGAGGAGCATTTCCGGCTTTTGACCGGCTTCAACGACATCTTCGTCGGCATCGCGGCGGCGATCCTGCTCGCCGCGGTCGGCATGATCGGCTATTATGTGCCGCCCCATATCGACGGCGACGGGCCGACCCCGTTCATCGGCCTGTTCGTCGCCATCACCGCCTGGGGCCTCGCCGAATTCTTCACCCGGCAGCGGCGCATGGCGCTGCCTTCGATCATCCTCCTGATCGCCTTTGCCGGCGGCGTCTTCGCCGCCACCGTGTTCGGCATCGTCACCTCGCTGGGCGAGGATTTCTTCAACAACAACGCCCAGGCGGCGGCGATCGTGTTCGCGGTCGGCGCGGCGGTGGCGGCGGCGGCGGCCTGGCTGCACTGGCGGCGCTTCCGGGTGCCGATCACGGTCTCGGTCGGGGTGGCGGCGGCGGTCGCTCTGGTGCTCGGGCTGATCGCCTCGGCGCTGATCGGCAATGGCGACAACATCACCGACGCCGAGGGCGAGCGGATCCGGCACGTGCTCGAGGGCTGCGCGCTGGTCCTCGGCATCGGCACCTTCCTGCTCGCCATGTGGTGGGACGGCTCCGATCCGAAGCGCGAGACCCGCCGCTCCGACGTCGCCTTCTGGCTCCATTTGCTGGCGGCGCCGCTGATCGTCCATCCGATCTTCTCGCTGCTCGGGCTCACCGAGGGCGACACCTCGACGCTCGACGGGGTGGCGGTGATCCTGCTCTACGTCGTGCTCGGCCTGGTCGCGCTGGCGATCGACCGGCGGGCGCTGCTGGTCTCGGCGCTCGCTTACGTGCTCTATGCGCTGAACAGCCTGTTCGAGACCTATGGCGTGGTCGAGCTGAACGTCGCGCTCACCGCGCTGATCATCGGCTCGGCGCTGCTGCTGCTGTCGGCCTTCTGGGCCAATGCGCGGCGGACGGTGGTCAAGCCGCTGCCCGACACGCTCAAGGGCCGGCTGCCGGTGCTCGACCGGGTCCAGGCGGTGGCGATGCCGGCCTGAGTGACAGTCACTAGTGACAGTCACTAGTGACAGTCACTCAACGGGGGCTGCCCCTCCCTGGCGACAGGGAGGGGTTGTTGTGTCCGTCCTTCGATACGGGCCTTCGCCAAGCTCAATCCCTACTCAGGATGAGCGGGTCTGGAGGAATCCCCTTCCGCTCATCCTGAGTAGCCGTTGAGCTTGTCGAAACGGCGTATCGAAGGACGTATGAAGAATCAGCCCGCCACCACCTTCAAGAGGCGCCGCTCGATCGGGGCGAGGACCGGGCCGAGCGCGGGACCGCGCTTCAGCACCTGGCCGGCCTCGCCGATCAAGGCCCATTGCGGGCCGCCCGGGGCGGGGCGCTTCTCGATCCTGTATTCGGGGCGCTCGGCGGTGCGGCGGAACGCCCAGAAGGCGGCGGCGCCGGGCTCGAAGGCGATCGCATAATCCTTCCACAGGCCGGCGGCGACCATCCGCCCGTAGAGATCGACGATCCGTTTCAATTCGGCCCGCTCGAAGCCTATCTGCCCTCCCGGGACCGCGGACGGAAACGGGAGGACCGTGCCCATCAGGCGCGGCTCCGGTCGCCGGCGCTGCGCCCGGTGGAGGCCCTCCCCTCGCCGCGGTCCCGCTCCTCGACCAGCTCGGCCAGGCGGGCGCGCAATTGCTCGACCTCGCACTGGAGCAATTCGAGCTTCTGGGTGGCGGGATCGAACGTCTCCGCGCAGGTGCCGTAGGGCAGGAAGGTGGTCGAGCTCTGGCCGGCGTCGACCAGGGTCGAGCGCGCCGGAATGCCGATCATCGTCGCCCCCGGCGGCACGTCGCGGGTGACCACCGCATTGGCGCCGATCCGGGCGCGGGTGCCGACCGCGATCGGGCCGAGCACCTGCGCGCCGGAGCCGATGATGACGCCGTCGGCGATGGTGGGATGGCGCTTGCCGGGCACGCCGTCGGTCGGGTTGGTGCCGCCCAGAGTGACCTGCTGGTAGATGGTGACATCGTCGCCGATGGTCGCGGTCTCGCCGATCACGACGAAGCCGTGGTCGATGAAGAAGTTGCGGCCGATCTCGGCGCCCGGGTGAATGTCGATCGCGGTCACCATCCGCGAGAAATGGTTGACCAGCCGGGCGAGGAAGTAAAGCTCGCCCTTGTAGAGCCAGTGGGCGATGCGGTGGTAGAACAGCGCCCAGACCCCGGGATAGAGCAATATCTCCCAGCGCGAGCGCGGCGCCGGATCGCGCGCCTTCACCGAATCGAGATAGGCCAGCAGGCCGGAAGCCATATAGGTGACACTCTTGCCGTTACGGAGGAGAGATAGAACGGCGCGGTTAAGATTTCCAGAGGACGCGGCAAAGCCGTCATTGCGAGCGGAGCGAAGCAATCCAGTGCTGGATTGCCGCGTCCCCCGGCTTTCGCCGGGGTCTTCGCAATGACGACGGCGGGCGTTACGCCCGCTGCGCGGCGACCCAGCGGCCGACCTCCTGCTCGAGGATGGTGAGCGGCAGCGCGCCCTTGAGCAGGATCTGGTGGAACTGCTTGAGGTCGAAGCGCGCGCCCAGCGCCTGGCGCGCATTGGCGCGGACCCGCTCCCACATGACATGGCCGACTTTGTAGCTGCAGGCCTGGCCGGGGGCGACGCAATAGCGGTCGATCTCGCGCTGGGTGCGCGGCACCGGAAAGCCGGTGGTGCGGACCATGTAATCGGTCGCCTGCGCCCGGCTCCAGCGCTTGTGGTGGATGCCGGTATCGACGACGAGGCGGGCGGCGCGGAACAGCAGCGACTGGAGGAAGCCGACCTGGCCGAGCGGGTTGCCTTCATAGACGCCGAGCTCGTCGGCGAGCTGCTCGGCATAGAGCGCCCAGCCCTCGACATAGGCGCCGAAGCTCGCGACCTTGAGGAGGTTCGGGGTCTCGGCGCTCTCCTGCGCGAGGCTGATCTGGAGATGGTGGCCGGGGACGCCCTCGTGATGGGTCAGGGTCGGCAGGCCGTATTTGGGCCAGTCGTGGGTGTCCTTGAGGTTGATATAGTAAAGCGCGGGGCGTGAATGATCGAGCGGGGCGCTGTTGTAATAGCCGTTGGGGGCGCCGTCCTGGATGAACTCGGGCACCCGGACGATGCGCAGCTCCGCCTGCGGCAGCGTCGAAAAGGCGCCGGGAAGGAGCGCGCTGATCCGGGCGAGCTGGCGGTTCAAATCGGCGAGCAGCTCGGCCCGGCCGGCATCGGTGTTGGCATAGAGCTGGGCGGGATCGTTGCCGAGCGCGGTGAGGCGGGCGCCGACCTCGCCGGCGGGGACGTGCTGGGCGTCGAGGATCGTGCCGATCCGGCCGCTGATCTCGGCGACCTGGGCGAGGCCGAGCTGGTGGACCTCCTCGGGCGACAAATTGGTGGTGGTCGAGGCGCGGACCGCGGCCGCATAATAATCGGCGCCCTGCGGCAGCTTCCACACCCCCGCCTCGTCGGTGGCGCGGCGGCGCAGCCCGGTGACCAGCGCGATCTGGCGGTCGAGCGCCGGGAACACGCGGTCGCTGACGATCGCCGTCGCCCGGGCGCCGTAATCGCCGGCCAGATGCGCCTCACCCGCCTTGCGCACCAGCGAGGTGACGAGCACCGTTTCCGCCGCCGGGCGGTCGCGCAGCGCGCGCAGCTGGGCAAGCGTCGTGTCGAGCACGAAATTGGGCGCGATCGCGCCGAGCCCGGCGTCGTGGCGCTGGGCCTCGCTGTTCTCGTCGAGCGCGGTGGCGAAGGCGGCGAGCCGGGCGAGATAGGCGTCGGCATCGGCGGCGCCCTGGACCGGATGCTGCTGGTCGAGGAAATCGGGGATGCCCTGATAGGCGCCGTCCTGCTGGGAGAGCACGTAGGGCGAGAAGCCGAAGCCGTTATTGCCGTAGGGGAAGCGCGCCGCCGCCTCGATCTGCCGGGTCACCATATATTGGACGGTGTCGTACTGGAGCGGGCCGGCCCCGGTCAGCCCGGCGCGCGGGATGGCGTCGAGATCGCGCTTGAAGCCGCGGGCGGCGGCGAGATCGCGGGCGCGCGAGGCGATCGAATAATCGGACAGCTTCGCGCGCAAGGCGGCGCGGGCGCCGGTGTCGAGGCCGAGCGCGGTCGCGAATTCCGGGCTGGTGTCGATGAAGTAGAAGAAGATCCGGTCCATCGTCGCGTTGAGCGCGCCGTTGGCGCCGGCGGCGGGCGCGGCGCCCGGCTGGGCGAGCGCGCGGATCGGCAAGCCGGCGAAAAGGGCGAAGGCCGAAGCGGCGCCGGCCGAGGCGAGGAAGCTGCGTCTGTCCATGATGTCGGTGATCCAGCTGCTGAGTCGGGAGGGCGCCTAGCTTTCAGGCGGCAGCCGGCTTGGCAAGCGCTTAGCCGCGTCGCCGCCCGCCGATTTCGACGAACCGCATGCCGCATCGACGAACGCCCTGCGCGGCGCGGCTGCGGCCGGATGGCAGACGCACGCCGCGGCGACTGAATCGGCACAGTATCGGCAAATAGAGTCGCGAAGGCGCCTAATAATATCGATTCCGGATCAAGAGTAGATTGACTCCGCTTAACTTCGGCCGGAAATTCCGGCAGGCCGACTCACTGCTTTTCCAAGAGCCGAGGGGAGCCGGCTTCGCGGATGGAGGCGGGCATGGCGATCGAGGGGCTGGACGCGGCGCTGGCGATCGAGGCGGCGGGGTTCGTGCCGCCGGTGGCGCTGGCGGAGAGCCTGGAGCCCGAGGCCGCGGCCGCGGCCACGCTGCAGGCAGCGCTCGCCGCGGCGGGCGCAACGCCGTCGCCCGGCGCGGCAGCGGGCTCCGAGAGGGTGCGCGACGAGGTCACGCTCGATCTCTGGGTCGCGGAGGGCAGCCGAGCGATGGCGCCGGTGCTCCACGTCGGCGGGCCGTACGACGTGTCCGGCGCGCAAATCCCCGACGATCCGTTGATTCTGCAGAAGCTGACGATCGAGGACATGGACCGTTCCTCGGGAACCGGCCGCTATGGCGATAGCACGGAGGATTACGCTTGGAACGAGATGAGCACCGGCGCCCTTGATTGGGCTTTCGTCGGCCTCGCCGCCAGTGCCAAGTCGGACATCACCCAACTGGTCCACAACTCGTCGAGCTTGGAGGAAGCTCAGCAACGAGTCCATCAATATCTGATAGATCATGGTTTGAGCGATGTGGTGCAGATTTATAATCCCGCCACATACGGACCCGACGGCGCGATCGTGGTGAACGGCCATTCGACGCCCCCGCCTCCCCCAACAATCGGCAACTTCGATCCGTTTGGCGGATCCTTTGGGCAGAATGGCGGCATCGCGCCGGCAGATACGGTCCCTCTCAGCAATGATCCTATCCCCGACAATAATCCGGACGGACCCGATGTCGGCATCGAGGTGACGGATGAAGCGAATCGTCAGCATGTGTTGGAGGCTGCCGAAAAGCTCAAGGCTGGTATCGAGGTGCTTGACCCCAAGTTTACCGCGCTTAGCGACACCCAGACATTCATGATGAAGGATGGTACTGTAGTAACCGGAGCGGAGTTGAAAGCGTGGTGGCAGAGCTTCGACTTTCGCGTAACAGACCGCCCGTTCGGTCCGGAGAGAGGCGGGGCCGTGGCCAACGGCGTATCGAACATGCATTGGAGTACGGTAAATACGTGGGGCTATTGGGATGCCAACGGATTGACGTTCATTATCCTCCATGAGCTCGTTCACGGCTCTCCTTTTGGTGAACGAATCAGGGATGCTGCCTACGCCATGCACCTTCTCTTCTATGGGGTAGAAAATAGATACGAAGCGTCCGATTTTTGGTGGGACGTAAACGAGGAAGCAGCCAATTGGGGCGCGCGCGAAATCATGGAGGCCTTTCTTATTCCCCCGCCTACGCATCGCCCGCCATATGGTTATGATGACTCTATGCCGTCGTCTCCGTTGACTTTGCCACCACCGCCACCGCCTTATTTCGGTGACGATTCCGGGGGCGGAAATGTAGGCGAGTAGAAGGATGATCGTGGTGCGTTGGATTCTGATTGCTTGCATCACTTGCGCGTGTGCAGGTGCGTCGCTCGCACAACGGCCGTCCATACCGAGCGCAATTCGCCTTCCGGGGTGGACTCAACCCCACCGGCTTTTCACCTTCTCGAGAATTATCTTCGACGTTGATGGCGGGATGTGGAGCGACGGCTGGCGGTACGAACGATTGGCTGACTGCTCCAACGAACAGATGCACTGTCTGTCGAGCGCAGCCTTCACTATCGCTCTGCCGCGACGATGCGCCGACTTGGCGGCCAATCGCTGGAGGGTCGGCGATGTTCGGACTGAGTTGCTCTTACGGTATGTCGACTCCGGCCCGCCCCCTCATGGGGGCGGCTCCGCTACGACGCTCTACCTGGGCGATGCCAGCCATCCGAACGTGCTATTCGCGTATGACCTTAATCTGGGTCTTACGGGCATCTATTGGGATCAGGGCGGCCGATTTGATTTTGCCGCGATGGCCCGTGAAAGTCGGCTCGAAGACTGGCTCTACAGCCCGGCCAATTTAGCGACACGGCAGCGTTTCTATTTCCCGCGCACCACCTTCCAGACCGTTGGGGCCTGCCGCTAATGACTTTCAGGCTGGCTTCGAACGAGACTGCCTTAGGAGAAAGGCCCGCCCATTGGCGCCTCATCTGCCCTCGGCTCTCGCGCCGCGATCTCGGCCGTGCGCCCGCGTCGATCGATGCGGCCGCAATCCGGCGGGCGGCGGCGGCCTATGCCGAGCCAGCGAGCACCTTCGGCCTCGAACTCAAGCTCGCCTATGCGATGGAAGCGTGCGGGCTCGGCGGCGATGAGGAGACCCGGCGTCGCCGCCCCTTTTTCCGGCTCGCGCAGGAGCCGATTATCTGGTCGTGGTGGGACGCGCTGCAGCGGGTGCCGCTCGACCGCGCCGAGATGCTCGCCTGCGCGTCGATGCTGAACGGCCAGCCGGTGGCCTACCGGGAGCGCGAAATGTTCGCCCATGGCGGCGGCGTCGAGCCCCCTCTGTATTACGAGACGCCCGACGCGGCCCGCTCCTGGATCGGCGATATCGCGGCGGTGGACGGAGCCGAGGGCGATCCCGTCAAGAAGGCGCTCTACCGGTTCGTCCGCACCGTCATCGCCCACCCTTTCACCGACGCCAACGGCCGCTTCGCCCGGGCGGCGTTGCAGGCGGGGCTGGCGCGCGCGGGTGTGATCGCCTCGCCCTGCCTCGCCCTCGCCCCGCTTTTCTACCTGCGCGCCGTTGATGTTCGTGCCGCGCTCCGCGACCTGAGCCGGTCCGGCTGCTGGCGAGATGCGTTCGATCGGCTGGGCGCGGTCCTTGCCAAAGCGCCGCGCTGGCTTGCCGCGCCGCAATAACATCGCTGCAATCGATCACAGTCACCGCTTTTAATCGTTTACGCCCCTGATCGCCCGGGGCTAGGACGCGCGCACAGGCGCACCCGCATCGGAGAGACATGATGGACGCAAAGACCACCGGCAGCCCGCTCAGCGATCCCGGCAAGGAGCCGGCCGCGCTGCGCTCGCTGCTCGGCCGGACCAACCGCGACTGGTGGCCGAACCAGCTCAGCCTCGAGATCCTCCGCCAGCACGGTGCCAGCGGCGATCCCTATGGCGACGATTTCGATTATGCCGCGGCGTTCCAGGCGCTCGACTATCCGGCGCTGAAGCGCGACCTCACCGCCCTGATGACCGACAGCCAGCCCTGGTGGCCGGCCGATTACGGCCATTACGGCCCGTTCTTCATCCGCATGGCCTGGCACGCCGCCGGCACCTATCGGACCGGCGACGGCCGCGGCGGCGCCAATTCGGGCCAGCAGCGCTTCGCGCCATTGAATTCGTGGCCGGACAACGCCAATCTCGACAAGGCGCGGCGGCTGCTCTGGCCGGTCAAGCAGAAATACGGCCGCAACCTTTCCTGGGCCGACCTCCTCGTCCTCGCCGGCAACGTCGCGATCGAATCGATGGGCGGGCCGGTGTTCGGCTTCGGCGGCGGCCGCAAGGACGTCTACGAGCCCGAGCACGACGTCTATTGGGGCACCGAGGAGCAATGGGTAGGCCAGGGCCCGCACCAGACGAGGATCGTCGAGGGCAAGGCGTTCGAGGACCCGCTCGCGGCGGTGCAGATGGGCCTCATCTACGTCAATCCGGAAGGGCCGAACGGCGAGCCGGATCCGCTGAAATCGGCGCGCGACATCCGCATGACCTTCGCCCGGATGGCGATGAACGACGAGGAGACGGTCGCGCTCACCGCCGGCGGCCATACCTTCGGCAAGTGCCACGGCGCCGGCGACGCCTCCAAGGTCGGCGCCGAGCCGGAAGGGGCGGACATCGCCCAGCAGGGCCTCGGCTGGCAGAGCGGCCACCAGAGCGGCATGGGCGACGACACCATCACCAGCGGCCTCGAAGGGCCGTGGACGCCGACGCCGCGGCGGTGGAATACCGACAACGGCTATTTCCACATGCTGCTCGACTACGAATATGAGCTGGTCACCAGCCCGGCCGGCGCCAAGCAGTGGCAGCCGGTAAACCAGCGGCCGGAGGACATGGCGCCGGGCGCGCACAGCCCCGACCGCCGCGTGCCGACGATGATGACCACCGCCGACATGGCGTTCAAGATGGACCCGGAATATCGCCGGATCTCCGAGCGCTTCCGGGCCGATCCGAACGCCTTCGCCGACGCCTTCGCCCGCGCCTGGTTCAAGCTCACCCATCGCGACATGGGCCCGAAGGCGCGCTATCTCGGCCCCGAGGTTCCGGCCGAGGACCTGATCTGGCAGGACCCGGTGCCCGCGGGGACGCGGCCGAGCGACGGCGAGGTCGCCGAGCTGAAGGCGAGGATCCTCGCCAGCGGCCTCACCGTCAGCGCGCTGGTCAAGGCGGCCTGGGCCTCGGCCGCCACCTATCGCCAGTCCGACCATCGCGGCGGCGCCAACGGCGCCCGCATCCGCCTCGCGCCGCAGAAGGACTGGGAGGTCAACGATCCCGCCGAGCTGGCCGAGGTTCTGGCGAAGCTCGACGCGCTGCGCGGCGATGTCTCGCTCGCCGACGCGATCGTGCTCGGCGGCTCGGCGGCGGTCGAGAAGGCGGCGCGGGATGCGGGCCATGACGTGGCCGTGCCGTTCACCGGCGGCCGCGGCGACGCCAGCGAAGCGCAGACCGACGCCGACAGCTTCGAGCCGCTCGAGCCCAGGGCGGAGGGCTTCCGCAACTATCTCCAGGTCCGCTTCAGCGTGCCGACCGAGGAGCTGTTGATCGACCGCGCCCAGCTGCTCGGCCTGACCGCGGTCGAGATGACCGTGCTGGTCGGCGGCCTGCGCGTGCTCGGCGCCAACCAGGGCGGCTCGAAGCACGGCGTGCTCACCGACCGGGTCGGGCAGCTGACCAACGACTTCTTCGTCAACCTGCTCGACATGGGGACGGCGTGGAAGCAGGTCGACGACACCAGCGACGAGACCTTCGTCGGCAGCGACCGCCGCAGCGGCGAGGAGAAATGGACGGCGACCCGCACCGACCTCGTCTTCGGCTCGAACGCCCAGCTGCGCGCTCTGTCGGAGGTCTATGCCGCCGCCGATGCCGGCGGGAAGTTCGTGACCGACTTCATCGCCGCCTGGACCAAGGTGATGAACGCCGACCGCTTCGATCTCTAAGGGACAGGCACTTTCACGCGTCGCCGTGCGAAAGTTCGCGCGGCAGGGCGGAAAGTGACTGTCCCCTACCGCCGCTCCGATTCGAGCGCGATGTTGAGTCGCTGGATCTCGCGGATCCGGCCCTGCTCGACCCGTCCCTCGATCAGCTCGGTGCCGGACAGGCCGAAGATCCGGCCGTCGGTGAAGATCGGCCGCGAATTGCCGTACCAGTCGATGCACGACACTTCGCAGGCATAGCCCGGGACGCCGCTTTCGCTGTCGTCCGGCGCATATTCGAACCGCCGTTCCAGCTCCCCGAGCCGGCTGACCGCGCCCTCGGCATCGAACTCCAGATAGGAGAGGTCCGAGGCGCGGCTGCGCCACCAATAGCGGCTGCTTTCCTCGACCCGCGGCACCGTCGGCAGGCCCATCAGGCCGCCGCCGTCGGGCTCGACGAGGCTGTTGAAGGCATGGCTTCTGCCCTCGCTTTCGTAGCGGCCGTCGAGCCGCGTCTGCGAGGCGAGGCGAGGCGGCCCGTCGAGGTCGATCAGGCTGACGATGAGTCCGCCCCGGTCGCGATAGCCGGTGAGGACGATGTCGTTGCCGACCTGCTCGGCGCGGATCACGGTGTGGCGAACGGCGATCGGGCGCACGCCCTGCGGCCGATCGATCGGCACGACATAGGCCGGCAGGATCGCGATCCGGGCGCGGGCGCGCGCCAGGCCCTCCGGATCGTCCCGATAGTCGTCGGGGTCGATCTCCGGCAGGCCCCGGCGATATTGGTTGAGCCCGCCATAAACGAGATAATGATCGGTGAAGCGATCGACCGTCCAGTTCGATCCCGTCGAGGGCAGCGGCGTGTAGGCGCTTCGAGGCTGCTCGGCGAGCCTGTTCGACAGGGCGGCAAGCGGCATCGCCAGATAGACGAGGCTCGGGGGATCGTCATATTCGCGCCGGCAATCGTTCCGGTCCCATTGCAGCAAGGCGTGGAAACGGCCGCCGCCTGCCTGGAGCGCGAACTGGTCGGGCGGCGTGCCGCGGGTGCCGGTGACGGTGGGCGGCGCCAGCGAAATCGGCAGCCGGTAAAGCAAGGCGGGATTGGCGCCGGCGACCGAGAAGCGGGCGGGCGCCGCGCATTCCTCGCCGTCGTCATCCTCATCCTCCGCCATCCACAGGAAGGCGTCGGTGGCGGTGACATACCATTGCCGCGCAGCCGGGCCGATCATCGCCGATGTCCGGCATTCGAGATCGCGGTCCGGCGTGACCGGCCCGAGCGGGCAGACGGAGACGGTGTGGATGGTCGGCGCTTCCAGGTCGCGGACCGGCCGATAGATGCTGCGCGCATCGAACATCGGCCGGCCGCGGCGCTCGGCGTCCTCGCGCTCCTCGTCTTGGCGCCAGCGGCGCACGACCGGAATCTTGAATTCGCTTTCGTCCCAGAGGTCGATTTCGAGCGGGGTATAGACGATCAGCGAATCCCCGATCAGCCGGGTCGCATAATTGTTGCTGCTATAATAATCGTTCGAGCTGATGTGGAAGATCCCCTGGTTGGCCAGGCGGCCGGCCTCGTCGATCCGGAATACCGACAGCTCGGTCGCCTGATCCTCATAGGAATAGCCAGTGACCAGGACGCGGTCGCCATGGACCAGCATCTCGTCATACCAGGTGTCGCTGTGCGGGTCGCGATAGACGTTCACGCGGTCGACCAGGCGGAGCGAGCGGCCGCCGCGTCCCGGTCCGTTCATGTCGATGACGAAGATGCGCCCGTCCTGCAGGACCAGCAGATAATGGTCGATCTGCTTGACGATGTCGCCCTCCTCGACGTTCGCCATCTGGTTGTTGGTGATCGAAGGATTGCGCGGCGCGATGCGCGATCCGCTCACCACGACATTGGCGGTGCCTTCCGTGTCCGCCACGGCGCATTCGGGGTTGTTCGGATCGGGGCAGGGCGGCGTTTGGGTGTCGCCCTGGAGCGAGGCGAACCGGATCGCGCCGCTGTGGGCATATTGGCGTGCGTGCGAGACGGCGCGGAGCGCGCGCAGATAGCGGGCGAACTCCGCCTCGTCGGTGAATCTGGTGAGGCTCGGGCTGGTGAAGGCGGCGAGCGCGTCCTCCGCGGCGCGGCGCTCGGCCGGGGTCGGGCGCGGCGGCGGCGGCGGGGTCGGGCGCACCTGATAGGAGGGTATGACGACCGCCGGCGGCGTGGCCGGCGGCGGCGGGGGTTCGGGCTCCGGCGCCGACTCCTCGATATAGACCGGCTCGGCATAGCCGCCCTCGCGCTGCCCCGCCGCGGGCGCGCAAAGCGCCGCCAGGGCCAAGATCAGGAACGAATGATGGCGCATCGCCGGCCCTCCCCGATCAAGTCTATGCCGGGACAGGAGAAAAGCAATCGCGCCATGAACGGCCGGGGGCCGCTTGCGCTCGCGGCCAAAGCCGCTAGCCTCGCCGGCATGACCGATCTCGACGCCTTCATCGCCGGCCTGCCCAAGGCCGAGCTGCACATGCATATCGAGGGCAGCCTCGAGCCCGAGCTGATGTTCGAGCTGGCCAGGCGAAACCGGGTCGCGATCCCGTTCGCCAGCGTCGAGGCGGTGCGTGCCGCCTACAGCTTCTCCAACCTGCAGGACTTTCTCGACATCTATTATCAGGGCGCCGACGTGCTTCGCACCGAGGCGGATTTCGGCGACCTCGCTTTGGCCTATTTCGGCCGCGCCGCCGCCGACAATGTCGTCCACGCCGAAATCTTCTTCGATCCGCAGACCCATACCGACCGCGGCATCCCGTTCGACACCGTCATGCGCGGCCTCACCGCCGGCATGGACGAGGCGCAGGCGCGGCACGGCATCAGCTCGAAGCTCATTCTCTGCTTCCTGCGGCATCTCGACGAGGACGCGGCCTTCGCCACGCTCGACATGGCGAAGCCCTGGCTGCACCGGATCCACGCGGTCGGGCTCGATTCCTCCGAGCTCGGCCACCCGCCGTCGAAATTCGCGCGGGTGTTCGCCGCGGCCGCCGCGCTCGGGCTGAAGCGCGTCGCCCATGCCGGCGAGGAAGGGCCGCCCGAATATGTGCGCGAGGCGCTCGATATTCTCGCCATCGACCGGCTCGATCACGGCAACCGCTCGCTCGAGGATCCGGCGCTGGTCGAGCGGCTGGCGCGCGAGGCGATGACGCTCACCGTCTGCCCGCTCTCCAACGTCAAATTGTGCAACGTCGCCTCGATCGAGGCCCATCCGATCGACCGGATGCTGGCGCTGGGGCTGCGGGCGACGATCAACTCCGACGACCCCGCTTATTTCGGCGGCTATGTGAACGACAATTACCGCGCCGTTGCGCGCGGCCGCGGCCTCGGCCGCGACGCTCTCGCCACGCTGGCGCGCAATTCGTTCCTCGGCTCGTTCCTCGCCGAAGACGAGAAAGCGGCGCAGCTCGCGAAGCTGGACGCCTATCTCGCCGCGGCCTAGATTGGGCCGCGGCGGGCTCTGGCAAAGGAGGCGGCGATGCAAAGACGCTGGCCGGGCTGGCTGGCCGCATTCATCCTCGGGCTGATCTTCCTGCCGGGCCTGCTCCTGCTGCTGGCGCTGGCCGGGATGCTGCCGAGCGACAGCGTCTCGGCGCCGCCGGGCTGGGAAGCCGGGCTCGGCGAAGAGGCGCTCGAAGCCTCGCTCGAGCGCCGCGCCGCGGGCCTCGTCAATCCGGTCGCGCCCGGCGACGAGGCCGCCCTCGCCGTCGGCATGCAGCTCTATCGCGAGAATTGCGCCGGCTGCCATGGCGGCGCGCGCGGGCCGAGCGCCTGGGGCAGCGGCAATTTCTACCCGCGGGTGCCGCAATTCTGGCAGCAGCATCACGAGCATGTGACGCCGGCCGAGGCGTTCGTCGCCGTCCGCGACGGCATCCGCTATTCCGGGATGGGCGCGTGGCGGGGCATGCTGACCGAGCCGGAGATGTGGCAGGTGGCGAACTTCGTCAGCCGGATGCACGCGCTGCCGGCGCGGGTCGACGCGCGCTGGCGGGCCGGGCCGGCCGCGGCGGAATGAGGGGAGCAAAAACGATGCGGCTGACCTATGCGATCAAATATGTGGCCGACATGGACAAGGCGGTCGCCTTCCATCGCGACGTCCTCGGCCTGACGCTCAGATTCGCCTCGCCCTTCTGGACCGAGTTCGACACCGGGGGCACCACGCTGGCGCTGCACGCGGCCGACGCGGACCATCCCGCGGGCCGGGTCCAGTTGGGCTTCGGCAGCGACGACCTCGCCGCCTTTTACGAGGCGCGCGAGGCGAACGGCGTCGCCTTCACCCAGGCGCCGACGCCGATGCACGGCCAGACCATCGCCCGCTTCCTCGACAGCGAAGGCGCCGAAACCTCGCTCGGCGGATAGCCCGCAGGCTAGCGGGCGGCGATCCGGCGCGGCGGCAAGGCGATGTTGAGCCGTTGCACCTCGCGGATCGCGGCGCCGGCGATGCGGCCCTCGATCAGCTCGGTGCCGGTCAGCCCGAACACCCGGCCGTCGGTGAAGATCGGCCGCGAATTGCCGTACCAGTCGATGCACGACACCTCGCAGACATAGCCCGGGATGCTGCCGCCATAATCGACCCGCCGCTCGAGCTCGCCGATCGGGGTCAGCCGGCCGCTGCGGTCGACGATCAGGTAGCTGAGGTCGGAAGCGCTGCTGCGCCACGCCGCGCGGCTGCTCCAGCTCTCGCCGCCGATCGTCGGCAGCCCCATCACGCCGCTGCCGTCGGCCTCGATCAGGCTGTTGAAGGCGTGGCTCCGGCCCTCGCTTTCGAAGCGCTGCTCGAGCTGCACCGAGGAAGCGATTCGCGGCGGCCCGTCGAGGTCGATCAGGGTGACGAACAGGCCCACGGAGTCGCGATAGCCGGTCAGCACGATGTCGTTGCCGGCCCGCTCGGCGCGGATCACGCTGTGGCGGACGGGAATCGCGCGGACGTCCTGCGGCCGCTCGATCGGCACCGCATAAGCGGGCGGCGTCCCATTCTCCGAAAGGCCGCGCCGGTTCTGGCCGAGGCTGCCGTAGACGAGGTAGGCGTCGGTGAAGCGGTTGGCGATGTTGAACGACTTGACCCCGGGCAGCGGCGTGTAGCGGTCGCGGCCGAGGTCCGCGACGGTGGGGGCGAAGCTCGCCAGCGGGAAATCGAGATAGGTGAGCTGCGCCTCCGTCTCGAGCTCGCCGCGGCAATAGCGCTGCCGGTCCTTGAGCAAAGCGTGGAAGCGGCCGCCCGACGCCTGCAGCGAGAATTGGTCGGGCGGCATGCCGCGGGCGCCGACCAGCCCCGGCGCGGCGCCGTCGACGGGGACCCGGTAGAGCAGCGCCGGCTCGAAGCTGGCCTCGAAGGCCGGCGCCGCATCGCAGGCCTGGCGATCGTAGGATTGATAGGAGCGCGACGTCGTCCACAGGAAGGCGTCGCTCTCGGTCACATACCATTGCGCGGTGTTGGGGCCGATGAAGGCGGTGCTCCGGCATTCGAGATCGCGCTCGCTTGCCGCCGGGCCCAGCGGACAGACCGAAACGGTGTGGACGGTCGGATCCTCGCCGGGGCGGACCGGCCGGTAGATGTCGGCGGCGTCGAACAGGGGCCGGCTGCGGCGGTCGATGTCGATGTCGCGCTCTTCATCCGAGCGCCAGCGGCGAACCACCGGCCATTTGAAGTGGGCGTCGGTCATCGTCGCCACCCGGAACGGAGTGTAGATGACGAGATTGTCGCCGATCAGCCGCGTCGCATAATTGCTCGAATCGTAATAATCGTTCGAGGACATGTAGAAGACGCCCTCGCGGGCGAGCCGGCCGCTCGCCGTGTCGAGCCGGAACACCGACAATTCGGTCGCCCGGTGGCGATAGGAATAGCCGGTGATCAGCACCCGGTCGCCGAACACCAGCATCTCGTCATACCACATGCTCTCATTGGGGTTGCGGTAGACGTTGACCCGGTCGGCGACCGCCAGCCTCCTGCCGTTGCCGGCGCGGGTATCGACGACGAAGATGCGGCCGTCCTGAAGCACCAGCAGATATTCGTTGATCTGCTTGACGATGTCGCCTTCCTCGACGTTGCGCATCTGGTTGTTGGTGATCTGGCCGTTGGTGATCTGGCCGTTGGTGACCGACGCGCTGTTGACGACGGTGACCGGGCTGGTCGCGGTGAGGTTCGGCCGGGCGATCCGGGTGCCGGTGACGACGACGTTCTGCTCGCTGTCCTCGGCCGGCTGGGCGCAGAGCGGATCGCTCTCGGGGCAGATCGGCTCGACCGTGTCGGATTGCGCGCCGGTCTCGGCCTGGGCGAACTGAATGCGGCCCGAGGCGGCGTACCAGCCCTGCCGCGCCCGGTTCGCGGCCAGCACCGCGCCGAGATAGCGGCGGAATTCGTCCTCGCTGGCGAAGCGGGTCAGGGTCGCGCTGTCGAACGCGGCGAGAGCGGCGTCGGCGGCCGCGATCCGTTCCGGCGCGGGATTGTGCCAGCGCGGCGGCGGCCGGTCGCGCTGCTCATATGGCGTTTCGACGAGGTCGCCCTGATAGGCCGGGCCGGAGGTCTGTCCGGTGCTCGTCCCCGACAGCGCCGCCAGTGAGGCTGCAACGATTGCGTACCGCCCGATCGCCATGGCCGTTCTCCCGCAAGTCTTGCAAAGACTAGGCCACCCCGGGCCTGAATCCTAGCTGACCGGCCCGCCATTCGGTGCGGGAAAAAATGGGGCGCGGCGATTGCGGTCGCCGCGCCCCACGAGGTCCGCGTCCGGTTCGGGGAGGGTCAGGGGGGCGTAACCCTGGGCCGAAGACGTGAAGGACCTCCTCGCCGACCAGGCATATAGGGGCTGGCCTTCATCGTTCCAATTGATTAAACTGCATGCTTTGATCGATTTTGGCGATGACGACCTATCTTCCCACCCTGAAGCAGCTCCAATATCTGGTCGCGCTCAAGAATCACGGCCATTTCGGCCGTGCGGCCGAGGCCTGCTTCGTCACCCAGTCGACCTTGTCGGCGGCGATCCGCGAGCTCGAATCGCTGATCGGAGTCACCCTCGTCGAGCGCACCCGCCGGGTGGTCGGCTTCACCCCGCTGGGCCTGCGCGTCGCCGAGAAGGCGCAGCGCATCCTGCGCGAGACCGAAGACCTCGCCGACATGGTCCGCGCCGCCGGCGAGCCGCTGGCCGGCGAGCTGCGCATGGGGGTGATCCCGACCATCGCCCCGTTCCTGCTGCCGGCGCTGCTGCCGCGGCTGCGTGGGCAATGGCCGGATCTGAAGCTCTATTTGCGCGAGGAGACCAGCCAGGCGGCGTGCGACGCCCTCCAGCGCGGCCAGCTCGATTGCGTGCTGCTGGCGCTGCCTTATGCCTGCGGCGAGGTCGAGCAGGCCGAATTGTTCGAGGACCGCTTCCTGATCGCCTTCCCGCCCGGCGCCGCCGACGATCTGCCCGAGGCGGTGCCGGCCGAGGCGATCGACGAGCGGAGGCTGCTGCTGCTCGAGGACGGCCATTGCCTCAAGGACCATGTCCTCTCCGCCTGCAACCGCCCCGAGCTGCGCGCCGAGGCGGCGATTCTGGGCACCTCGCTGCACACTCTCGTCCAGATGGTCGACAATGGGCTCGGCACCACCCTCGTCCCCGAAATGGCGGTGGCGGCGGGCATCCTGGCGGGCACCGGCGTGGTCGCCCGCAGGCTCGACGCCGACCATCCCTCGCGCCGGATCGCTCTGGTCTGGCGCAAGGGCTCCCCCCGCGCCAAGGAGTTCCGGCTCCTCGCCGACGCCCTCAAGGCCGCCGCCTAATCCATGTGCTTGAGGCCGACTCGCAGATAGTCCCAGCCGGTGACCAGGGTGAGGCCGGCCGCCGCCCACAGGCTGACCAGCCCGATCAGGTGCACCCAGGGCCATTGCGGCAGCGCGCCGGCGAGGATCAGCGCGCCGAGCGCGACGAGTTGAAAGGTCGTCTTCCATTTGGCGAGCTTGCTGACCGGAACCGAAACCTGGAGGCTGGCGAGGAACTCGCGCAGGCCCGAGACGATGATCTCCCGCAACAGAATGACCATCGCCGGAATGAGGTGCCAGTCGGCGATGATCGCCGGGCCCGCCGGCGACGGCCGCGCGATCAGCATGACGATCACCGCCGCGACCATGATCTTGTCGGCGATCGGATCGAGGAACTGGCCGAGGCGCGACACCGTCCCCTGGGCGCGGGCGACATAGCCGTCGAAATAATCGGTCAGGCCGACGAGGCAGTAGAGCCCGAAGGTGATCCCATAATCGAACCAGCTCGGCTTCCACAGGAGGAAGACCAGAATCGGCACCGCGAGGATGCGCGACAGCGTCAGCAGGTTGGGCAGCGTCAGCATCGGTGAGGGGCCCTTAGCTTCCTTCCCTCGTCATTGCGAGCGTAGCGAAGCAATCCAGCGCGGGTTCCAAGGCCCGCTGGATTGCTTCGGAGCTTCGCTCCTCGCAATGACGGGACAGGCAGTCCCGGCTGCGGGAACCACCGGGGCTTGTGCGGCTTCGCGCGGGCGGACTATGAGCGGGCAGCGGCGCGGCCGCCAACAAGCCTAGAGGATGCCGACTGAGTAAGATGACTGGCCAGGCATCCACCGCGCGGCTCAAGGCCCGCCCCGCCTGATGTACGGCGCCACCCATCTGCTCGGCACACGCCGCTTCGTCCCCCTGTTCGTCACCCAGATGCTCGGCGCGTTCAACGACAATCTGTTCAAGAACGCGATGGTGCTGTTCGTCGTCTACCAGGTCTATAACGACGCCAATTCCGAATTCTGGTTCAGCGCCGCCTCCACCGGCATCTTCATCCTGCCCTTCTTCCTGCTCTCGGCCCTGTCGGGGCAGCTCGCCGACGCGCGCGACAAGGCGCGGATCATCCGCATCGTCAAGGCCTGCGAGATCGGGATCATGCTGGTCGGCGCGCTCGGCCTGCTGATGGCCTGGCGCGGGCTGATGGTGCACAGCCTCGCCATCCCGCTGCTGCTGCTCGCCTTGTTCGCGATGGGGGTGCACTCGACCTTCTTCGGCCCGATCAAATATGCGATCCTGCCCCAGCATCTCGAGAAGGATGAGGTGCTGGGCGGCACCGGCCTGGTCGAGGCGGGCACCTATGTCGCGATCCTCGGCGGCACCCTGCTTGCCGGAGTCATCTCGATCCAGGCTTCGGCGGCGGCGGTGATCGCGATCGCGCTGGTCGGCTATGCGAGCGGCCGCAGGGTGCCGCCGGCGCCGGCGCTCGAGGGCGGGCATGTGATCGATTTCAACATCTTCCGCTCGTCCTACCGGCTGATCAACGCGACCCTGCACATCCCCCGCCTCTATCTCGCCATCGTCGCGATCAGCTTCTTCTGGACGATCGGCGCCGTCCTCTTCATCCAGTTCCCGCCGCTGGTGAAGAACGTGCTCACCGCCGACAAGGCGGTCGCCAGCCTGTTCCTCGCCATCTTCTCGGTCGGCGTCGCGATCGGCTCGGTCGCGGTCAACCGGCTGCTCAAGGGCGAGGTCTCGGCCCGCTATTCGACCCCGGCCGTGCTCGCCATGGGCGCCTGCGTCGTCGCCTTCCACCTCGTTTGCGCGGGATGGGAGCGGCTCCCCGGCGACCGGCTCTACGACGTCGCCGCCTTCATGGACCATCCCGGCAACTGGCCGCTGCTCGGCTCGCTGCTCGGCGTCGCGGTGTTCGGCGGCATGTTCGTGGTGCCGCTCTACGCCTTCCTCACCACCACCGTGCCCAAGGCGCAGGCGGCGCGCACGGTAGCGGCGAACAACATCGTCAATTCCGGGGCGATGGTGGCGGGCTCGGTGATCGCCGGCGTGCTCCTGTTCATCGGCGTCGACGTCAAGGACCAGCTGCTGCTCGCCGCGGCGATGTGCGTGATCGCCGCCTGGCTCGCCTGGAAGCTGCACAAGGCCTGCGACGACGTCGTCTGCGCCGACGTCGAAGTCCTCCCGCCGACCGTCTAGCCCGGCTCCCTAAAATAGGGACAGTCCCTATTTTTGGTCAGCCGATCAGGGTGCCGAAGAAGACGAGGCCGCCGATCCAGCCGGTGGCGAACAGCCTGAGGTCGTCGAGCCAGGCCGCGGCGTCGGCCCCTTCGAAGGGCTCGGCCGCCGCGAACGGCAAGGCGGCGGCGCGCGGGCCGGTGCGGCGGGTGATGAGCGGCGACAGGCGGTTCACGGCCGCGATTAAGAATCCGTTTACCACGTTCGCGCAAGGCCCCGCGCAGGGTTAATTTTCGCAGTCCCGTCCCGCAGGGGGACAGGTACCTTTTCGCGAAAAGGTACGGGTCCCCATTTCAGCGCAAAGCGGGCGACGGCAGCTGGAGCTCGCGCACCGTCACCGGCCGGCCGGACAGGAAGGCGATCATCAGCCCGGGAATGTCGGGATGCGCCTCGAACAGGTCGTGGCCGCCGCCGCGGACGACGATCCGGCGCCGCGATCCCGGTCGGCCGAAGCTATGGCGAGGGCCTCGCTTTGCTCCGCGAAAAATAGGGACAGTCCCTCTTTTTCCCGCTTCGCCGAAAATAGGGACAGTCCCTAATTTCGCGCGAAAGTGATGGGGAAAATAGGGACTGTCCCTAATTTCCCGGCTGTCATCAAAGCTTCACATGGGGCACGGAAGAGTCACATATGCTGGACCTGCCGCCGCCCGATCCGTCGCTCGAGATCGTCATCGCCAGCCAGGGCATGTCGAAGGGGCTGCGCCAGACCGAGGGCGTCCAGGCCGTCGGCCGCGGCGAGCTCGGCTTCGGCCGGCTCTATCTCGGGCTGCTCGCCAAGAATGTCGATTCGCCGGTCACCGACGCCGAGGCCCACGCTTATGCCGGCTACCGCGCCCGCGCCGCCGGCTTCGAGCTCAACGCCTCGATCGGCTATCACCGCCAGCTCGGCGCCGGCCCCACCGCCGACGGCACGCGGTTCGAATTCCAGGCCTCGGTCGCCCGCCCGCTCGGGCCGGTGACGCCGCGGCTGAGCGCGATCTTCAGCCCCGACGATTTCGGCGCGACGGGCCGCTCGCTCTATGTCGAAGGCGGCGCTTCGGTCACAATCTTCCCCGGCGCCAGCCTCAGCGCCAGTCTCGGCCGGCGCGAACGCGTCGGCGGGCCCGATTACACCGCGTTCAACGCCGGCGCCTCCTATGCTGTGACGAGCTGGCTGAATGCGGACCTGCGCTATTACGACACCGCGCAAAGCGCGCTCGGAGCGATTTACGAGCCGCGCGTCGTCGGTTCGGTCCGCTTGCGTTTCTGAGCCCTGCGCATAGGCTCGCGGCGATGACGAAGGCGGGGACCGTGGCCGAGGCGCTGCGCCAGGGGGCGATGCTGATCCGCGAGGATCCGCGGCTCGCCGCGCTGCAGGCGCGCGAGATCCTCGCCGTCGCCCCCGGCAATGCCGACGCCTACCGGCTGCTCGGCGCGGCGCTTCGGCGGACCGGCGAGGCGGAGGAGGCCGAGCGGGCCGAGCTCGACGCGATCTCCGCCTCGGTCGGCGATCCGGAGCTGATGCGCGCGGCCGGCGCCCTGCTCGACAACGACCTCCCGCTGGCCGAGCGCATCCTTCGGCCGCGGCTCAGCGAGCGGCCGGCCGACGTCGCCGCGATCCGGATGATGGCCGAGCTCGCCGCCCGCCTCGGCCGCTACGCCGATTCCGAGAAGCTGCTGCGGCGCGCGCTCGAGCTGGCGCCCGCCTTCGCGCCCGCCCGCTCCAATCTCGCCACCGTCCTCTACAAGCAGAACCGGCCGGCCGAGGCGATCGCCGAGCTGGACCGGCTCCAGGGCAGCGACGCAACGAACCAGAACCTCAAGGCGGCGGCGCTCGGCCGGATCGGCAGCTACGAGGAAGCGATCCTGATCTACGAGGAGGTGCTCGCCAAGGTCCCCGGCCAGCCGAAGGTGTGGATGAGCTACGGCCATGCGCTGAAGACGGTCGGCCGCCAGCAGGACGGCATCGCCGCCTATCGCCGGGCGCTCGCGCTGGCGCCGGCGCTCGGCGAGGTCTGGTGGAGCCTCGCCAATCTGAAGACGGTGAAGTTCGCCGACGAGGACGTCGCCGCGATGGAGGCGGCGCTGGCCGGGCCCGAGCCGGCCCGCGAGGATCGCTTCCACCTCCATTTCGCGCTCGGCCGCGCCTATGAGGAGCGCCGGGACTTCGCCTTGTCCTTCCGCCATTATGCCGAGGGCAACCGGCTGCGCGGCGAGACGATCGGCTACGATCCCGGCGAGGTCGAGGCGTTCGTCGGGCGCGCCCGGGCCCTGTTCACCGCCGAATTCTTCGCCGCGCGCGAAGGCCGGGGCTGCCCGGCGCCGGACCCGATCTTCATCCTCGGCATGCCGCGCTCGGGATCGACTTTGGTCGAGCAGATCCTCGCCAGCCACAGCCAGGTCGAAGGGACGATGGAGCTGCCCGACATCCCGGCGCTGGCGCGGCGGCTGGGCAAGGGCGAAGCCTATCTCGACGCGCTCGCCGGCCTCGGTGCCGCGGAGCTCGCCGCGCTCGGCGCGGAATATCTCGAGCGCACCCGCATCCAGCGCAAGACGGCGCGGCCGTTGTTCATCGACAAGATGCCCAACAATTGGGCCCATGCCGGCCTGATCCGGCTGATCCTGCCCAACGCCAGGATCGTCGACGCGCGCCGCCACCCGCTCGACTGCTGCCTCTCCAACTTCAAGCAGCATTATGCGCGCGGCCAGGGCTTCAGCTATGCGCTGGACGACATGGGCCGCTATTACGCCGCTTATGTCGAGCTGATGGCCCATCTCGGCGCGGCGATGCCGGACCCGCCCCACCGGCTGATCCACGAGCGGCTGATCGACGATCCCGAAGCCGAGATCCGCGCCCTGCTCGATCATCTCGGCCTCGACTTCGAGCCCGCCTGCCTCGCCTTCCACGAGACCGCCCGCCCGGTCCGCACCGCCAGCTCCGAGCAGGTCCGCCGCCCCCTGAACCGCGCGGGCGTCGGCCAGTGGCGCGCCTTCGAGCCCTGGCTCGGTCCCCTGAAAGACGCGCTCGGCCCCGTCCTCGACGACTGGATGTAGGGGACAGTTACTTCACTGTCCCGGGACAGTGCGGGGACAGTGAGGTAACTGTCCCCTCCGGCGGTGTCCTTCCGGCGCCCTTTCGGCGTTGCAAAACGATCACAGGCGCGAAGGAAGTCGTTTCGGTGGCAAAATCGTTTGACCCACGTCCGAAAACGGCGGAATCTCGCGGCAGGACGGCAAGGGGGAGGATCATGAACCTCAAGCGCACCGGCTTCGGCCTGCTCGGATCGACCATGCTCTGCGCCAGCGGCGCCGGCTTCGCCCAGGGCACCGCCCCCGCCCCCGCCGCCCCGACCGCCGACGACAATGGCGACGTCATCATCGTCACCGCCCAGAAGCGCTCCGAGAACCTGCAGAACGTGCCGATCTCGATCCAGGCGCTCGGCACCCAGCAGCTCGAGGAGCTCAACGTCTCCAATTTCCAGGATTATACGCGGCTCCTGCCGAGCATCTCCTACCAGACCTTCCAGCCGGGCACGACCAACGTCTATATCCGCGGCGTCGCCTCGGGCGGCGACGGCAACCATTCGGGCTCGCTGCCTTCCGTCGGCGTCTATCTCGACGAGCAGCCGGTGACGACGATCGGCGGCACCCTCGACGTCCACATCTACGACATCGCCCGGATCGAGGTGCTGCGCGGGCCGCAGGGGACGCTCTACGGCGCCTCCTCGGAAGCGGGCACGATCCGGATCATCACCAACCGGCCCGATCCCTCGGGCTTTTCGGGCGCGGTCGACGCCGAATTGAACACGGTCCGCCACGGCGGCATCGGCGGCTCGGCCGAGGGCTTCGTCAACGCCCCATTAGGCGAGGGCGCCGCGGTCCGGCTGGTCGCCTGGTACCAGCACGACGCCGGCTATATCGACAACGTCGCCGGCACCCGCGCCTTCCTGCCGCAGCCGGGCGGGATCGTCGTCAACAATGCCGGCCTCGTCGAGAACAATTTCAACGACGTCGACACGGTCGGCGGCCGCGCCGCCCTCGGCATCGACCTCGCCGAGCATTGGACGGTGACCGCGAGCCTGTTCGGCCAGGACCAGCGCAGCCACGGCTCGTTCGGCTACGACCCGAGAGTCGGCGACCTCCAGGTCCAGCATTTCTTCCCCGACCGCAACCACGACCGCTTCGCCCAGGCGGCGCTCACCGTCGAGGGCCGGATCGGCAATTTCGACCTTACGTATGCCGGCGCCTATCTCGACCGCCGGATCCACAGCACCAACGACTATACCGATTATGCCGAGGCCTACGACACTCTCTATTCGGCGGTCGGCGGCCTCGCCGGCTATTTCTATTTCCAGGACAATGCCGGCAACACGATCAACCCGTCGCAGCATATCGTCGGCCGAAGCCATTATACCAAGATGAGCCACGAGCTTCGCCTCGCCTCGCCCGCGGGCAACCGGCTGCGCTTCGTCGGCGGCCTGTTTTACCAGCGCCAGACCCACCGCATCCACCAGGACTACCAGGTCACCGGCCTCGCCTCCGCCCTCTCCGTGAACGGCTTCCCCGGCACGTTATGGCTGACCCAGCAGGACCGGGTCGACCGCGACTATGCCGTCTTCGGCGAATTGAGCTTCGACATCCTGCCGACCCTGACCCTGACCGGCGGCATCCGCGTCTATCGCTACGACAACAGCCTGATCGGCTTCTTCGGCTTCGGCCGCAATCCGGCCGGGCCGCCGTTCAACGGCGCCGGCAGCTCGCGCACCGGAGTCGCCGGGTGCTACACCACCACCGGCCAGATCCTGCGCGACAATCCGGGCGGGACATTGCTGCCCGCGGCGGTGCCGGGATCGCCCTGCACCGACCTTGCCGATTTCGACAACGGCCGGCTCGTTCCCAAGCGCCAGGACGGCACCGGCATCACCCACCGGGTCAACCTGACCTGGAACGTCACCCCGCGCCATCTCCTCTACGCGACCTGGTCGAGCGGCTTCAGGCCCGGCGGCATCAACCGCCGGGCGACGGTCCCGCCCTATGACGAGGATACGCTGACCAATTACGAGATCGGCTTCAAGACCACCTGGACCGGGGGCCTCAGGATCAACGGCGCCGTATTCTGGCAGGATTGGCGCAAGTTCCAATTCTCCTTCCTCGGCGCGAACAGCTTCACCGAGATCCACAACGGCCCCGACGCCCGCATCAAGGGCGCCGAGCTCGAGCTGAACTGGCGGCCGCCGGGCAGCGGCTTCAACTTCGCCGCGAGCGCCGCCTACACCGACGCCAGGACCCGGCGGAACCTGTGCCTGGTCGACGATCCGACCTTCACCTGCGAGGTCGCGCCGGGCATATTCCTGATCTCGTCGCCGGCCGGCACCCGCCTTCCGGTGACGCCGCGCTTCAAGTTCGCCGCGGTCGCGCGCTACGAATTCGGCCTTGCCGGAGGCACCGCCCACGCCCAGGCGGCGGTGGCGCACCAGAGCTCCGCTTCGCCCGACATTCGCCGGCTGATCTTCCAGCCGGGCACCGGCAATGCGATCGATCCTTCGGTGGCGACCGGCCGGCTCGCCGCCTACACCACCGCCGATTTCGCCTTCGGCATCGAATGGAGCCGGTTCAGCGCCGAGCTCTTCCTCGAAAACGCCTTCGACGAGCGCGCCCAGCTGACCCGCTTCCAGCAATGCGGCCAATGCTTCGACCGCCCCTATATCGTCACCAACACGCCGCGCACGATCGGGGTCAGGGTCGGCACCCGGTTCTAGTCCCGCTCGCCCGGTCGGTGTTCATCCCGGATCAAGTCCGGGATGACGCGGGGTTGCTTTCCGCTACAAGGTCCCGAAGCCATCCGCCGACGGGAGAGAGATCATGACGACCAACAGCACATTCGCCGTCAGCCTGTTCGACGCGAGCGGGGGTTCGGACTCGCTGGCGCCGTGGCAGAGCGGCACGATGACTCTCGATACCTCCTCGCCCGAGTCGGTGACGGGGAGCCTGACGCTGCCGGACTTTTACCAGGAGCCGATTCCTTTCACCGGGTCGGAAGTGCCGCCGGAGACGATGGCGGGAACGATCGTCGTCGCCTCGGGCCAGAGCTCGGAAGCCGAGATCACGCAGACCATCGCCTACCGGTTCGACGGCTTTCTCTACAACGGCAGCTACGTCGCCGGGCTGGTGAGCCTGCTCGATTACAACGCCCAGGAGACCTACCTCTACGTCATCCAGGGGCTCTCGCCCTCCGGGCCGTCCGGCGAATCGGAAGGGGGCGACGAGCGGGAGTAGCCGCGGACGACGTAAGCTGGATTGCTTCGTCGCTTCGCTCCTCGCAATGACGTCCGGTGACCGCCGGCACCCTCTCCCTCGCCGCCGCCCGCCGCATCGCCCTCGCCGCGCAGGGTTTCGGCGCGGCAAGGCGGCCGGTGACCGGCTGGGCGCCGCTCGGCCGCACGCTCGGCCGGCTGGCGCTGCACCAGATCGACAGCGTCAACGTCCTCGCCCGCGCCCATTATCTGCCGGCTTTCTCGCGGCTCGGGCCCTACGACACCGGCCTCATCGACCGCGCCGCCTGGGGGAGGAAACACGAGCGGCGATTGTTCGAATATTGGGCGCACGAGGCCTCGCTGCTGCCGCTGGCGATGCACCCCTTGCTGCGCTGGCGGATGGCGCGGGCCGAGCGCGGCGAAGCGGGCTGGACCTATTTGCGCCGCTTCGCCGGCGAGCGCCGCGCCGAGGCCGACGCCTTGCTTCGCCGCATCGCGGCGGAGGGGCCGATGGCAGCGTCCGACTTCGAGCATGGCAGGAGCCGCTCCGGCTGGTGGGAATGGGGCACGACCAAGCACGCGCTCGAATATCTGTTCTGGTCCGGCCGGCTTACCACCGCCACCAGGCGCGGCAGCTTCGAGCGGGTCTACGATCTCGCCGAACGGGTGATCCCGCCCGCCATCCTCGCTTTGCCGACTCCGGACGAAGCCGAGGCCCATCGCGCCCTGATCGGGATCTCGGCCCGCGCCCTCGGCGTCGCCACCGCCGCCGACCTCAGGGACTATTTCCGCCTCGGCCCCAAGGAGACGCAGAGAGCGATCACGGAGTTGATCGAGGAGGGCGCGCTGATCCCGGTCGCGGTCCAATCCTGGCGCCAGCCGGCCTTCCTCCACGCCGAGGCCCGCCGCCCCCGCCATATCCGCGGCCAGGCCCTGCTCGCCCCGTTCGACCCATTGATCTGGCACCGCGACCGCGCCGAGCGCCTGTTCGGCTTCCGCTACCGGATCGAGATCTACACCCCCGCGCACAAGCGCGTGCACGGCTATTACGTGCTGCCCTTCCTGCTCGACGAGGCGCTGGTCGCCCGAGTCGACCTCAAGGGCGACCGCCGGGCGGGCCGGCTGGTCGCCCGCAACGTCCATCTCGAGCCCGGCGCCCCGCCCGACGCGCGCGAGCGGCTGAGCCTGGAGCTGGCGGCGATGGCGGCCTGGCTGGGATTGGAGCCGCCGGCCCTTTGACCTATTCTCTCCCCTGCCAGGCGGAGGACGAAATGGCCGATTTCAAAGCATGTCCGAAATGCCGGGGGGCGATGAGGGAAGGCTTCGTCATCGACCACATCTTTGGCGGCCGAGCGGTCAGCAAATGGGTCGAGGGCGCACCGCAGCGGAGTCCGTGGCTCGGCGTCGGCCTCGCCGGCGGCATGCCGATCGAAATCGCCACCTGGCGATGCGACCGCTGCGGCTTCCTCGAAAGCTACGCCTAGGCAGAAAATGGAGACACGTACCTGTTCGCGAAAAGGTACGTGTCCCCCAAGCGCGACGTTGCGGGGTGACCTGTCATGAGTTGCGGGACGTGCTACATATGCCGGCACGTCCAGACTCGACGGTGAGCACCGGATTACTCGCAGGCATGGAGGAGAGGGCTATGCAAGAGGCTGCCCGACGCGCCCGCAACGTGCAACGTCTCGGGGAATGCTTTCCCAAATTCGCGGCGCGCGTGGAAAAGGTCATTGCCGAGATGGAAAGTCTCGGTTTCCGGCCGCGCATCCAGGATGCCCATCGCACCATCGCCGCGCAGCTCGAGGCGTTCCGGAAGGGCAACTCGAAGGTCAAGTTCGGATTCCACAACGTCACGGGCGCGGGCGGAAAGGCCGAGTCGCTCGCCGTCGATCTGATCGACGACGACAATCCGCTCGCCAGCGGCCGCCGCTACGTCATCACCCTGGCCAAGGTCGCGCAGAAGCACGGGCTGAACTCCGGCATTTTCTTCGACCTGAAGCCGCCGGCCAACCGCGAGCTCCTCAAGGCGGCGATCGAGCGACTGGATTTCAACCCAGCCATCAAGATCGGATTCGATCCCACCCATATCGAGGCGACCGGCGTGACGATCGCCGGCGCCAAAGGCGGCGACCGGCCGGACTGACGGCCGGGCATCCCGACAATTTTGCTGTTGAATGGTGGAGCCGAGGGGGATCGAACCCCTGACCTCCGCAATGCCATTGCGGCGCTCTCCCAGCTGAGCTACGGCCCCGAACCTTCCCCGCCTGGGAGCGGGAATGGCGCCATGTAAGGAAGCGGGCGGCGCTCCGCAAGGGAGCTTCTGCGCTTCCAATCGTCATTCCAGCGCAAGCTGGAATCCCGCTTCCTTTCCTTCTTCGCGCCTTCGCGTCCCTTCGCGCCTTCGCGTGAAACCAGCGGCCGAATTCTCACGCGAAGAACGCGAAGGTAACGCGAAGGCGCGAAGAAGAATTGAGATTCCAGCTTGCGCTGGAATGACGGGAGAGGGCTGAGCCTAGACCTCTTCCTCGTCCCCCGGCGCGGGGACGCCGATATCGTCGTCGCCGCCGAGATCGACCTCGTCGTCGGGATTCTCCTCGGCTTCCTCGTCGACGTCGATCTCGAGCTCGTCGGCGGCGAGATCGGCATCCTCCTTCTCAACCTCGGCTTCGGGCTTGGCGGCCGCCTCGAACGGCAGCGGCTGCTTCGATTTCAGCACCGGCTCGGGATGCCAGTTGATCCCGCAGGCGATGCAGGTCACCGGATCGTCCTTGCCGAGATCGTAAAAGCGGGTCGCGCATTTGGGGCAGGTCCGCTTGGTGCCCCATTCCGGATTCACCATGGGTGAAACATCTCCAATCAAGCAGTGAAATGGCCGGCGCACGGGCCGGGATCGGCGGGCGCCTTGCCACAGGCATGCGCCCCTGTCAAAGCCGCGGCCATGGCCAGCCCGCTCAGGGGAACGGTCCGGGTTCCCGGCGACAAGTCGATCTCGCACCGCGCCCTGATCCTCGCCGCGCTGGCGGTCGGGGAGAGCCGGATCGAGGGGCTCAACCCGGGCAGCGACGTCGCCGCGACGCGGGCCGCGCTCGCCGCGATGGGCGCCCGGATCGAGGCGGCGGCAGACGGCGCGCTCGCCGTCCGCGGCGTCGGCGCCGGCGGCCTTCTCCAGCCGGAAGCGCGCTTCGACTGCGGCAATTCGGGAACTTCGGCGCGGCTCCTGGCCGGGCTCTGCGCGAGCCACCCCATCCGCGCCGAGCTGATCGGCGACGCCTCGCTCAGCCGGCGGCCGATGGACCGGGTCGCCGGGCCGCTGCGGCGGATCGGGGCGCGGATCGAGGGCGATTTCCTGCCGCTCCGGATCGAGGGCCTCTGCCCCGCAATCCCGACCCGGCACCGGCTCGAAATCCCCTCGGCGCAGGTCAAGTCGGCGCTGCTGCTGGCCGGGCTCAACACGCCCGGCATCACCGAGGTGATCGAGACCGCGCCGACCCGCGACCATCTGGTGCGGCTGCTGCGCCTGTTCGGAGCCGAGATCGACAGCGACGGCGTCCGGATCGCGCTCCGCGGCGAGGCGGAGCTCCGGCCGCAGCGCGTCGCCATCCCCGGCGACGCCTCGGCCGCCGCTTTCCTCGCGGTCGCCGCCCTCATCGTGCCGGGCTCGGAGGTCCGGATCGCGGAAGTCGGCGCCAACCCGATGCGCACCGGCCTTTACGACGTGCTGCGCGAGATGGGCGGCGACCTCGCCTTCGAAAGCGGGCGCGAGGTTTCGGGCGAGCCCGTCGCCGACCTCGTCGTCCGCCACAGCGCGCTGACCGGGATCGACGTTCCGGCCGCGATCGCCCCTAGGATGATCGACGAATATCCGATCCTGTTCATCGCCGCCGCCTTCGCCCGGGGGACGACGCGCGCCGCGGGCCTCGCCGAGCTCCGGCTCAAGGAATCGGACCGGATCACGGCGATGGCGGCGGGGCTTCACGCCGCCGGCGTCGCGGTCGAGGAGAGCGCGGACGCCCTCGCCGTAACCGGGACCGGCGGCGCGCCTTTGCCCGGCGGCGGCGCGATTGCGGCCGGGCTCGACCACCGGGTGGCGATGAGCTTCGCGGTGGCTGGCCTCCACTGCGCCGAGCCGATAGGGGTCGCCGGCATGGATGCCGTCCGAACCAGCTTTCCGGGCTTCGCGGCCGCGCTCGACGGGCTGCGCGCATGATCGTCGCGGTCGACGGGCCCGCCGCCAGCGGCAAGGGAACGATCGCCCGCGCGCTCGCCCGCCATTACCGCCTGCCGCACATGGACACCGGCCTCCTGTACCGGGCGACGGCGCTCAACCTGCTGCTGCTCGGCGGCGACCCGGAGAGCGAGTTCCAGGCGGCGCGGGCGACCGATCTCGCCCAGATCGATCTCGCCGACCCCGAGCTGAAGAGCGAGACGGTCGGCGGAGTCGCCTCGCGGATCTCGGTCTATCCGCTGGTCCGCGACGCCTTGCTCGAGCGGCAGCGGCGCTTCGCCGCCCAGCCCGGCGGCGCCGTCCTCGACGGCCGCGACATCGGCACCGTGATCGCGCCGCAGGCCGAGGTGAAATTGTTCGTCACCGCCAGCGCCGAGGTCCGCGCCCGGCGCCGCTGCGCCGAATTGCGGGCGCGCGGGCTCGACGTCCATCTCGCCGACGTGCTCGCCGACATCCGCGCCCGCGACGAGCGCGATTCCGGCCGCGACGCCGCGCCGCTGGTCATGGCGCCCGACGCGGTCCTCCTCGACACCAGCGCGCTCGACGTCGGGGCCGCCATCGCCGCCGCCATCGCCGCCGTCGAGAGTGCCCGCCCCCGCTGACCGCTGGCTGCGGCCAAGCGCTTGTGTTTTGCGTGGTTTTCGGCAAGGATCGAGGCCCTGCCCGAGGCGGAGCGTGCCATGAGAAAGCTGATCCTCGTCGCGACGATGCTGGCCGCCTCGGCCGCCCTCGCCCAGCAGCCGGTGGCGCCGCCGCCGCACCGCAGCGCCCCTTCCGCCAACGTCAACGCCGGGCTCGACATGCAGGAAGTGGTCTGCCGAAGCCAGGGCACGATCGGCTCGCGGGTCGCCCGCCAGCGGGTCTGCGCGACCCGCCAGCAATGGCTCGATCAGCAGCGCCTGGACCGGCTCTACACCGAAAAGGCGCAGACCAACCGGATCTGGCCGCAATAAGAGCAGCAGGAGCAGCGTGATGCAAAGGCCGATCCTTTTCCTTGCCGCCGCCGCCGCGCTCGCCGCCACCGCCGCGCTGGCCCAGGCCGCGCAGGAGCCGCAGCCGAGCGTGCCGACCGGCGGCGCCAATGACGGCCACGACGCCAACCAGCTGATCTGCCGAAGCCAGGCGACGGTCGGCTCGCGGCTCGCCCGCCAGCGGGTCTGCGCGACCCGCCAGCAATGGCTCGACCAGCGCCGCGCCGACCGCAACCTCGCCGAAAAGGCGCAGACCAGCCGGGTCTGGTGCAAAAATGGCGCCTGCTGAAGCCGCTCCTCCTTGCCGCCGCTTTGGTCGCGGCCCCCGCCGCTTTCGTCCAGCCGCCGCCCTGAGCGGAGCAGGACCAAGTATCGCCAAAGCAATCCTTGTTAATGCGCCGGCCCGCGCATTTGTCTATTTGCCGCCGATAAAGTAAGAAAATAATATTGGACGGAGGCGAAGATGGGCGACAGCGAGAGCCGCGGCGAAGCCGGGCGCCGCGCTCCCGAAGAACCGGGCGCCGGACGCTAGCGCCGGCCGCCATGGACCCCCGCCACCTCGCCGCCTACGTGCTGATCCTGGCGATGGCCCTGCTCGCCCTGTTCGGCACGCTGGCGCTGCTCCGCAAGCGCTCCGAAGCCCGGCGGATCCGCCGTGGCTACCGCCCGCGCGGGTGAAGCGCCCAGATCGCCGTAATTGCACGGTAAAAGCCGGGTGCGAGGGTTAACCGTGTCTGGGGCGATTGGCGCTACACTGCGCCGGTGAATCGAAAGGATGCGCAAAGGCTTTGGCAATGACCACCGGCCCCAAACGAGCCCGGCCATGGTAAACCGGGCTCTCCTCGCGACCTACAGCGCGCCCGCCCATCAGCAGGCGGTGGATGCCGCCCAGGCGGTGATCCGCGCCGACCTCGAGACGGGCCGGCGCAGCCTGTTCAAGCCGCCGCCGCCCAATCCCGGCCGCTCGGACGACCTGCTCGCCCAGCGCATCGCCGAGGAGCTCGAGCTCGTCGTCCGCAAGCTGGAACATCTCGGCGACGTCCTGATCGGCGATCCGATCCTGCTCCATCGCCATTCCCAGCAGCTGCAGTCGATCGACCTCATGCAGCAGATCCTCGGCCATCTCGGCCGGGTCGTCGCCGCGGGCGACCGCGAGATGGCGGTCGATCGCATCACCCTGGTCGAGCTCAAGGCCAGGCTCAGGCGGAAGGCGCTGCGCGCGATCGCGTCCTGAACGGGGCGGGTGCCGGGCACGTGCCTGGCACCGACGGGCAAGTAGTTGGCACCGGTTGTGGAAATATATTTGCTGCAATCACCGCTTTTGGCTAATCAATGGCCATGCCCCGCCTGCGCGCGCTCTGGACCTCCCGCTTGGCGGTGAGGCGCGCGGCTGGTCGCTGCCATGAGAAGGAGATGCGCCGCTATGAACGACAAAGCCAGGCGCCCCCCGCCCCCGCCCGACGGCGAGTATGACGAAAATCCCGAATGGACCGAGGAGGATTTCGCCCGCGCCCGCCCCGCTTCCGAGCTGCTCCGCCCCGAGCTGGCCGCCCGCCTGATCCGCCGCGGCCGTCCCGCCAAGGCCGCCGGCGAGAAAAAGGAAGCGGTCTCGATCCGCCTCTCCCCTTAGCCTGCCCCGGCGTAGGCCGGGGTCCTCGCTTATTTCCGCGCCGGCGGCGAGGGCTGGCAGACGCGGATCGATGAGGCGCTGCGCCGACATGTGGCGGCCGAGCGACGCTAGCGCGCGGCTCCTCTTCCGGGACCGTCCTGAGCCTGCCTGCCCCGGACTCTGATCCAAGGTCGAAGCTGTCCTGAGCCTGTCGAAGCCTGTCCTGAGCACCGTCGAAGGGGGCCGGATCGCCAGCAACCGCTCGGGCTTCCTGTCGGACGCGGCGCGCATGGCGTTGGCGGCGCGCCAGGGGACAGTCGCTCGCTGACTGTCCCATTCCCGCAAAAAGAGTGACAGTCACTCTTTTTCAAGCTCCCTGCTTCCGCAATGACAGCCGGAAATGAGTGACCGTCACTGTTTTCCAATTTCATTGATTCGCCCGGAATTCCTAATTCTATATTCGCGAAATTGCTACCGAAGACTCCTTGACAATTTAATAGATCTTTTGGAAGAGTAACACTTCTTTCACGGGACTCGAAGCCATGGCTGAAAAAAGAGATGGTGTTGCCGACGGATGGCTTTTGTTTGAGGCTTGGTGCCGGCGCAATGGCGGACTTCCCATCCGAGGACGGAGTGGCGCTGGGCACACCTGTTTTGTAGGACCAATCGATCAAACAATTGATCCAGGCGATCCAGGGACGGTTGATGCAATCGACCCCAGAAATGATAAACTGCCTGATTTGGAACTTAGCAGACTTGAATTTGCAGTCAGCGCCGCAAAGCTCAAGCTGGAGCAGGCCAAGCTGGAACATAAGGCAGCCGAGCATCTTGCAGATTCCATCAAGAAGAAAATAAGAAAATAGTTGAGCCCCCCTCGCAGACGAGGCCAGGGGACACGGAGCTATGTGTCCCCTTCGGCCGAAGATTCGCCGCCAGCCCATGACTCTTTGCGGTCTTTGCGCCTTTGCGTGAAACCCGTGATGGACGGAAGCCTGTCCTGAGCCTGTCGAAGCGGCCTGATCGAAGCGATCGATTCGCCCTCGGTGCCTGGCACGTGCCTGGCACTGAGGATATTAAGGTCTACGATTATCGCTTCAACACCAAAGAGCTGAAAGCGCCCCTGATCGAGGCCGCGCAGGCGGCGGGCTGGGGCTGGAAGGGCGTGGCGTTCGGGAAGCTGTGAGGGGAGTTGGGGCGTGGACCGCTAGCCTCTTTCGTCATCCCGGTAGCTCCGGGGACACACACCTATGTGTCCCCTTCAGCCCCGCCGAACGCAGTGGCCGGCTGCTTGTGAGGTTCTTGGGGTTGTGACAGGTGGGTGGCCGTGACCAGTTATTCGCAACACCGCACTCACGGCCACAGGTCGAGGCCGCGGCGCCTAAGGTGATCTGCGCCAACGCGACGTTCTATTATGGAAATTCCCTCCACGTCGTCGACCGCGTAGGTCGCGCGCGGAGGTATCAGCATATCCCGAAGCGGCGACGGGTTTACGCTGATGGTGAGGTCTTCGGCCGGGGTCCTTATCGTTACGCTCAGGATGCAGTCCGGGTGGCCTAGGAAACTCAAACGCCTGCAATCGTTCAGAGTCTCGTTCAAGCTCGACACATGTTGACCAGCGCGTCCATGATCGAAAAGCCGGAAGTCATTTGGTCCGTCGAGAACGACGTACCCGCCGTCCGCCTCCTCTCCACCAACAACGTACAAATTCCTAAGCCAACCGATCGATTCGGAAGAGCTTAACGCCTCATAGACAGAGCCCGGATTCGACGCGGCCATTTTCGTGAACCTCACAAGCTTCGAGCTTCCATCAGCAAACTCAAACTGCCTCGTCAGCGGATATGTCAGCAGGACTCCATCCAAGCTCGCGACGGTATTTGCCGTCGTGAGGTCATAGAACTTCTGCGATGGCATGAGCTTACTCGTGCGAATCCTGGGCAGGTCGCCCGCCTTCACACCTCGGGGCAGATTAACTGTGTCGCCGATCGGACTCCACTGGAACACCCCTTCCAAGAGCTCGATCGGGTCAGGGAGGAAGGTTCGATAGGCGTTGAGCGTATATACGGAATCGAGCCCGTCGAACGTATGCGCCACGCCGGGTGGGATAACCAGAACTTGATCGAGCTGGGGAGAAATGATCGCTTCGGCCGATTGACCCCAAGTCTCCGATTCCTCTCGGCAATCTATGAAATGGGCGAATATTATTCTGTCGGGCTGACCGATAAAGGTCAGGCGGTCTTCCGTCGACGGATGTATACCAAAATAATCATATTTAAACGCCGACCGGTGGCCGTGATACACTAGGTTCACGGATCGGCCGATCTGGATTCTCCGGAACCGTGACAATACGCGATCCGGTCCGTCGACAGGCTCGCATTCAAATCCCAGACCTCTTATGTCTGATATTTGTATCATATGCGTTGCTTATCTCGGGTGCCGGTCCGGTGCGGCTGATGACATTCACTAGACCGCTTCTGCGGCGTAGCCCTTTTCCTTTGCAAATTGCATCAGGTCGTTGAGAGACGTATTGGGTGCGACCGCCAGTAGCTTGGAAATTTCCTTGCCACAACAAATCCAGCCTCCACCGCTGCTTGGTGCAAACAAGGCAAGCTGTTCTGGGGAGAGACGTGCCTGTTGAGAGTGAATATATGAGTAAACCATCTCGTAGATGTACTCATCACGTGGGGGCGTCGGGCCAGGTTGCTCTAAGGATGAGTAGAAAAGCTTGTTTTTGAGCTCTTTCAATTCAATTGGACCACTATAAAGCGAGGAAACTTCGTCGGCTAATTCTGAAGAGACGCGATCAGTCATTTTAACCTCCGTAGCCTGCATGACCGAGTGTCATAGCGCAGCTTGTGGCGGCATAGCATTTTTTACAAGCGTGATTCTCATTTAATTTTGAGGAGCTGGATTTGCATGTCAGTTGAATTGCTCCGTAATGGACGATTGCAGCGGCCAAGAATGGACCTAGCTGCTTGAGCGTTACCATCCAAGACCACCTCGCATTGTAATATTCATGTGCCGAGATTCCCGCCGTCGGCCTGCTCGCGCCCGCCGAAGCGTCTTGCGAGCAGGCGTTGCCGCTCCCGCCATGCCGGCCAGGTTTCGACATCCGGCAGTCGTTCGATATTTGCTGGCTCGCAGACAACCCTGGAGTGTCGATTGGGAGAATGCACGGCGTCGGTACATAGCTTGCCCCTTCCCCCTCTCTCCCCTATATGCGCCCCCGTCCGGCGGGCGGTTGCGCTCGCGGAAGCCAGGATAAGGCAAGCGCGTTGGAGGCGGCCCGCCGCTCTCTCGACGCGCCCTTTTTGCTTCCGCTGCCACCCAAAGGACGCCGCATCGGCATGAGGCCGTTGCGGCAAACCCCTCTGGCCCGGCCCGCGCGCTTCGCAAGAGTCCGCGGTGCGGTCCGGTAAGTTTTGAAGGACTCCCCAATCATGGCCACCACGGCAAACCCCACCCGCGACGATTTCGCCGCGATGCTCAACGAAAGCTTCGGCGGCGAGAATGAAGGCTTCGAAGGCCGCGTCGTCAAAGGCATCGTCACCGCCATCGAGAACGACCTCGCCGTCATCGACGTCGGCCTGAAATCGGAAGGCCGCATCCCCTTGCGCGAGTTCGCCGCGCCCGGCCAGAAGGCCGAACTGGCCGTCGGCGACGAGGTCGAGGTGTTCGTCGACCGGATCGAGAACATGCACGGCGAGGCGATGCTGAGCCGCGACCGCGCCCGCCGCGAGGCCGCCTGGGACAAGCTCGAGGCCGAGCACAATGCCGGCAACCGGGTCGAGGGCGTGATCTTCGGCCGGGTCAAGGGCGGCTTCACCGTCGATCTCGGCGGCGCCGTCGCCTTCCTCCCCGGCTCGCAGGTCGACATCCGCCCGGTCCGCGACGTCGGCCCGCTGATGGACCTGCCGCAGCCCTTCCAGATTTTGAAGATGGACCGCCGCCGCGGCAACATCGTCGTCTCCCGCCGGGCGATCCTCGAGGAGACCCGCGCCGAGCAGCGCTCGGGGCTGATCCAGAGCCTCGCCGAAGGCCAGATCGTCGACGGCGTCGTCAAGAACATCACCGATTACGGCGCCTTCGTCGATTTGGGCGGGATCGACGGCCTGCTCCACGTCACCGACATTTCCTACAAGCGCGTCGGCCACCCCAGCGAGGTGATCAACATCGGCGACACGGTGAAGGTGCAGATCATCCGCATCAACCGCGACACCCAGCGTATCTCGCTCGGCATGAAGCAGCTGGAAAGCGATCCGTGGGACGGCGCCGCGACCAAATATGCGGTCGGCAGCGTGTTCAAGGGCCGGGTCACCAACATCACCGAATATGGCGCGTTCGTCGAGCTCGAGCCCGGCATCGAGGGGCTGGTCCACGTCTCCGAGATGAGCTGGACCAAGAAGAACGTCCATCCCGGCAAGATCGTCTCGACCAGCCAGGAGGTCGACGTCGCGGTGATCGAGGTCGACGAGGAGAAGCGCCGGATCTCGCTCGGCTTGAAGCAGGCGCAGGCCAATCCCTGGTCGGCGTTCGCCGAGAAGCATCCGGTCGGCTCCGAGGTCGAGGGCGAGGTCAAGAACGCGACCGAGTTCGGCCTGTTCGTCGGCCTCGACGGCGACGTCGACGGCATGGTCCACATGTCCGACATCGCCTGGGGGGTGACCGGCGAGGAGGCGCTCAACCTTCACCGCAAGGGCGAGACGGTCAAAGCCGTGGTGCTCGACGTCGACGTCGAGAAGGAGCGGATCTCGCTCGGCATGAAGCAGCTCGAGCGCGGCGGCGTCGCCAAGGGCGGCGCGGGCGCCGGCGCCGGCGGGGTCAACAAGGGCGAGACCGTCACCGTCACCGTGCTCGAGGTGCGCGACGGCGGGCTGGAAGTGCAGGTCGGCGACGACGGCGCGACCGGCTTCATCAAGCGCACCGACCTGGGCCGCGACCGCGACGAGCAGCGGCCCGAGCGCTTCCAGGTCGGCCAGAAGTTCGACGCGATGGTGTCGGGCTTCGACCGCTCGAAGAAGCCCAATTTCTCGATCAAGGCGCTGCAGATCGCCGAGGAGAAGCAGGCCGTCGCCCAATATGGCTCGTCCGATTCCGGCGCCTCGCTCGGCGACATCCTCGGCGAAGCGCTCAAGCAGAAAAACAGCTGATCCGGCCGGGCGGCGGGCGTCTCCTGCGGCGCCCGCCGCATTTTTCCACCGGACTTAACCTACCTTATTGAATTGCTCCGATTTTCGTGGGCGCCACGATATTGATTTTTGCCGCTCAGAGTGCGAGGGTCGCGGGGAGCCGACATGTGGCGCGGGGGCGCATGCGGTTTTTGCCGGCGCCGAAGAGGGCCGATTTTCCTGAGGAGGGGGCAAGTGATCCGATCCGAACTGGTCCAGAAGCTCTGCGACGATCATCCGGACCTGACGCTGAAGGAGGTCGAGCGGGTCGTCTCCGCTTTCTTCGATTCGATCATCGAGCAGCTCCAGGCCGGCGGCCGGGTCGAGCTGCGCGGCTTCGGCGCCTTCTCGACCCGCGGCCGCGACGCCCGCAAGGGCCGCAACCCGCGCACCGGCGAGCCGGTCGACGTCTCGGCCAAGAGCGTCCCCTATTTCAAGCCCGGCAAGGAAATGCGCGAGCGCCTCAACGTCTGAGGCTCGTCGCCGCGCGGAAAAAGGGCACACCTCTCCCCGTGCCTCCGGTCGAGGGGGAAAAACGGCCGGCGCGTCTCTGCCTCGGTGCACCCGGGGCTGGACGACTTTGGTCAGTCAGCACTTCGAAAGCGTCCAGGCTTTCAGCGAAGAGTCGCCAGTCCGGCAGCTATGCCCCGTGGCGGGGATCATGCGAGGGCTGCGCCGTCCCTCGCGGGCCGGCGCCCGGCCCGCCAGCGCCTCGCGGCGTCTTTCGGGCCTACATTCGGCGCCTTGCGACGCCTACTCGGACTTCGGACGGCTCTTCGATCAGACGCGAGCTCATACGTTCCCGGATGACTTCGCGCCGGCCGCCGGCCCGTGAGGCTTGCGCCGCCCGGGCCCTTTCCGCCGACCCGCCCTGGTCGCGAATCCAACGCGAATCGACATACCTATGTTCCGCTTCTGTTCCAATTTGTCAAGCCTTTTTTCGCGCCGCGGGCGGCGCCCGGCCGGGGCCGGACGAAGGTTGAAAGCCCCTGTCCCCGCGCGAGCGTTCATGGCATGCCGGGCGACGATGCGGACGTGGCGAAATCGGTAGACGCAGCAGACTTAAAATCTGCTTTCCTTCGGGAAGTGTGGGTTCAAGTCCCGCCGTCCGCACCAAGGCCGATCGTGCATGCGCGACGAGGCGTAGGCCGTCGCCAAGCGCGAGCTCCGCGCAGCCGAGCGCGAGCGCGAACAGGTGAAGGTGGAAGAAGCAATCAGGCTGGGAAAGCAACTCGAGCGGGCCCCACCGGCGATGGATGGCGTCCCGATGAGCGGCGAGGCCCAAACCCGCGAGGCGTTCTGCGAAGCGCGCGAAAGAGCGGCTCAGACGGGATTTCCAGCGTCAGCGCCGCGAGCGCGACCGACCGGAATTGGGGCGCTAAACGCGCCCCGAACCGCCTAGTCTGTCCCGGAACGGCAGGCTATGTTGTCTCCCATGAAATCGGGAGACATGAATTGCGATTGAGCCGCGTAGTCATACAGAATTTTCGGGCAATAAAGGCGCTTGATATCACCATTGGCGAGCCCACTACGCTCGTCATCGGTGAGAACAATGCGGGGAAATCTGCTTTCATTCACGCACTGCGCCTCTGCCTCGATGTCACGCTCTCCTCCGCCTACCGCGCCCTTTCCAAGGAGGAGATTTATTGCACAGTCGACCAAGCTGCGCCCTTCCAGGTTCTTATCGGCGTCGAGTTCACCGGTTTCCAAGGGCATGAACAGGAAGAAGCCCTGCTGCACGGCACCATGATCGGCGACGACCGCGCGCGGCTTTTTTATCGGTATCGGCCGAAGCGCGCGATCCGCGAGCTCATCGCGAATGGTGACCTGGACCGACCGCTAACTTTAGAGGATTTCGGCTGGGAGTTGTTCGGAGGCGGCAACCCGCAAGTGGACCTAGCGGCCCTCCAGTGGAATCATGAGAACACAGACATTGGCGCGACGAGTGTCAGCCTACAGTATCTACAGTCCTATCTCGTCGTTTTCCTGCCGGCGCTTCGGGACGTGGAGAATGAATTGCAGCAAGCCCGGCGCTCACCGCTGTTGCGGCTGATCGAGGCGAGCAATGTTGCCCCCGATGAGCAACAGGCGATCATTGATGCGGTCAAGGACGCCAACACAAAGATTGAATCGACAACGACGCTTACGGATGTCGCGACGTCGATCGACGCCGCGCTAAAGGAACTCACCGGTCCCGCGTTCGGCCTCGACGTTAAGCTCGGCCTTTCCTCACCCACATTTCTGGCGATCCTGCGAAACTTAATCGTCCTGCTTTCCAATTCCACGGTGAAGCAGTTTGAGCCGCGCCGGAACGGCCTCGGGCTTAACAACATCCTCTATATAGCAATCTTGGTAGAGCACTTTCGGAAACGCGCCGCCGGTGGAAAGTCCGCGGGCGAGCTGATACTGATTGAAGAGCCCGAGGCTCATCTCCATCCCCAGCTGCAGGCCACCTTGCTTGATGCGCTTCGGGCGCTTCCGTTTCAGGTCATCGCGACCACACACAGCACACAGGTGACTGCTGGAGCGTCCTTGCCGTCTTATGTCGTGATGACCCAACGACCAAATGCCGCGCCGTTGGCCGCCTCGCCGTCTGCGGCGAGCGGGCTGACGGCCGGTGACCGGCAGGACTTGGAGCGCTACCTTGACGCCACGAAATCCAACTTGCTTTTCGCGCGCCGCGTCATGCTGGTGGAAGGCGCAGCCGAGCTTCTCCTAATTCCTCCGCTCGTGAAAGCTGCGCTGGGCATCGACCTTGAGCGTGAGGGGATTTCCTTGGTCGCAATTCACGGAACGCATTTCGGGGCTTACGCTCGGCTTTTTGCGGAAGACTGTTTGCCCAAGCGCTGCGCAATCGTCGCCGACGCCGACTTGGAGCCCGATGATTCCGACGCATCACCAGCGGATGCCCAGGAAGACGATGATGTCCCTGGCAAGCCAGACATCGCGGCTCTCGAAGGCACCTATGTGAAGGCGTTCTTAGGGGCGACAACCTTCGAGCGGGAGATAACGATCGATGGCAATTTGGAGATGCTCGGCAAAGCTGCCCAAGAAATCGGAGCGCCCATCATTGCTGGGAAGCTACTTGCGGCTGTGGACCCCATATTGGGCGATACGGTCACCGAGGACCTGAAAAACCGGGTGCTGCGAACGGCCAAGCGATTTGGCAAAGCCCGCTACGCACAGGTCGCATCGCGTTATGCGAAAGTCGGCACGCAAGTACCCCAATATATCAAGGACGCCATCGACTGGCTGCGGGAAGCATGATCAAACTGACGGCCGACCAACACGAGGCCGTGGCGCATCCCGGCAATATCATGCTGACCGCCTGCCCGGGCAGCGGGAAAACTCGTGCGCTTCTTTCTAAGCTGGTCGCGGAGATCGAAGGTGTTCGCGGATCGCCTCGCGCCATCGCTTGCATCACCTACACGAACACGGCGGTTCACGAAATCGAGCAACGCGCCAAGGAGCAATTGCAGCCTGGCGATGAACAGTACTTCACCGTCTGCACCATCCACTCATTCTGTTTGAGCAACATCGTCAGGCCGTACGGCTGGTTGAGACCGGGCTGGACCGGTGCCCGCAAGATACTGACGCCTGATACCGCGATCTTTGAGGAGATATGCGATTATGCGGCAGAGCAAGTAAATCTGCTTCAGCTCGAATTTCGAGACTACGAGGCGTTCGCCGGCTTGGCGCTGAACGCTGCCGGCGAGCTAATCGGAATGGGCGCGAACAATGAGGCTGTGAGCCAAGCCGCGCCCCATTTCTGGGCGCGTTGTGCGGAACTCGGCTACATGGATTTCGGCACCATCATTTACGACGCCTACTGCCTTTTGCGAGATCACCCGACGATCGCCAAGTCCTTGAGCGCACGCTTTGCGTGGTTCTTGGTTGACGAGTTTCAGGACACGACCGAGCTTCAAATAGAGATCCTCAAGATTCTGTTCGGCACGGGGAGGTCCAAGTTTTTCACCGTCGGAGACTTGGCGCAGTCGATTTACGGCTTTACCGGAGCGCGCCCCGAGTTGGTTGCACCCTTTGCGGTACATATTGGTGCGCGAACCGACATATCGCTTCATGGCAATTTCCGGTCGAGCCAGCGGGTAGTCAATCATGCGGAGCGATTGATCCCACGTATTCCTGCAATGGTCGCCACAGGCCCCAATCGCAATTGCCCCATTGAGCCCGAGCTGGTGACCGGCTTGAACTCATTTCAGGCAATCACGGAGCGATTTCTCCCGGCCATGGACGACGCGGGCATTGCATTAGGTGACGGCACGGTTCTCGCGTCAAGCTGGATTAGCCTTTTCAGATTGGCGCGCCTCCTGAGGGCTTATGGAACAAGCATCGTCGGACCGGGCGCACGTCCGTACAAGCGATCTCGACTTTTTGCACAACTCGCGGAGCAACTCTGCGGCGCCGTCACCGATCCCACACCGGAGACCACGCGACAGTTAGAGCGCGCTCTCTTTCACACCGTGCAGGATGTCACCGGCCAACCGAGATTGGATGTCTTTAGCCACGATGGCCGCGTCGTCCTTGTTCGTCTCATGAGACAGGCTAGACAACTCGCGGTTCAAAACCCCGGTGCGTTGGCTTGGCTGGATGCAATGTCACAAGCGACCGGAGAGATTCTGCGCACTGCGGAATATGTCGATCTCGAGCAAAGCGGCATGTTCTACGCTTCGGTCCAGGAGATGAAAAAGGACATGCTTCAGCAGAACGTGGACACGGCTAATCTCACGATCGACGACCTCGGCTTGTTCGCCAGCCCTACGCGCGCGTTGCGGCTTTCGACGATTCATCATGCGAAGGGCCGGGAGTACGATGCCGTCGCCATCCTAGGCGTGCGCGAAGGCATCATTCCCTTCTTTGCAGCAAACGACATCGAGGAGGAGAAGCGTAAGTTCTATGTCGCTCTGACGCGTGCGAAAAAGCTGCTGATGTACATCTATGAGCCAGACAATTGGGGCAATGGGCCAAGTCGATTTATCGGCCCAGACGGCATAAACCTCATCTAACAAGATCGCTGACGCCGGACCCCCTCTCCCTACCCTCTCCCCGCTGGGGAGAGGGAAGATAGGTCAGGCCGCCTTCGCCTCCTCCGCGGCCATTCGCAGCGGCTAAGGCTGATCGGGTCCATGAACATGCCGCCCATCCTGACCCCGATCTGCCAGCGGACCTGGGCTTCGACCGGGCCGATGCCGGGAATCTCGAGGCTGACGTAGGCGCCGGCCCGGCCCTTCGCCCGCACCAGATCCCTTCGCTAGATCACGACGAAATCGGTCGACGCGAGCGTCGTGCCGACGCCGATGAAAGCGAAGGCGACCTGCGCGGACCCGCCCACGCCGTCGGAGTCGAAATAGAGGAGGCCCGTGCTGCTGTCGTAGATGATGCGGTCGTCGGCGTCCGCGGCCGACGATCCGGCGCGGAACGCGCCCGGGGCCAGCGCGCCGGCGGCAAGGCCGGTGAAGATGAGGTGATCGAGGGCGATATGGTCGGTGCCGCTCACCATGTCGGCGATCGTGTCGACGTTGGAGGAGGAAAAAGCGGTCGTGAAGGTGAACGTATCCGCCCCGCCGAAGCCGACGAGGGAGTCCTGATTGCCCTTGCCGTCGAGGATATTGTCGCCGGCATTGCCGAAGATGACGTTGGCGGTGTTGCTGCCCGTGAGATCGATGGCCGTGGTGGCGGCCAGCGAGATGGTGGAGAGGATTTCGATGGCCGCGCTCGCGCTCAGGACATAGCTTGCGCTGGCATAGACGATGTCCGAGCCGGAGCTTCCCGACGTCTCGACGATAACGTCGCCGGCATTGTCGACGAAATAGGTGTCCGCCTGGGTTCCGCCCGCCATCGTGTCGGCGCCGGCGCCTCCGTCGAGAATGTCCCGGCCGAGCCCGCCGTCGAGATTGTCGTTGCCGCCAAGCCCAAACAACACATCGTCGCCCTGGTCGCCGACCAGGGTGTTCATGCCGTCATTACCGTAAATCTGGTTGTCGCCGATATTGCCGGTCAGATCGATGGCGTCCGTTCCGGCCTGATTTGCGGTCGACAGGAACTCGATGGAAACAGGCCCGGTGAAGGCGCCCGTAGCGTTGACGAAGTTCGGAAGCACGTAGGAGAAATCGACGAAGAGGCTGTCGAACCCCTCGCCTTCAAACTCCTGAATCTGGTCGGCGCTGCCCGACATGAAATAGGTGTCGTCGCCGAGGCCGCCCCACATCACGTCCGAGCCGCCTTCGCCCGCCAGAATGTCGTCGCCCTCGCGGCCGAACAGGATATCGGCGCCGTTGCCGCCCAGCAGCCGGTTGACGCCGTCGTTGCCGGTGATCGTCTGGCCGAACTCGTTGCCGGTCAGATCCAGCGGCGTCGTGGCGAGCCGCGAAGTCGTCTCCATCGCCTCGACCTCCTCGCCCAGAGCGAGGACATAGCTGACGCTGGCGATCACCCGGTCGTTGCCCCCGCCCACGGCCTCGTGGATGACGTCGTCCGCGTCGTCGACTCCGTAGCTGTCGTCGCCGGTGCCGCCGGTCATGTCGTCCCGGTCCGCGCCGCCGAGCAGCAGATCGTTGCCGGCACCGCCGACCAGCGTGTCGTAGCCGGCGCGCGCGTCGAGCACGTCGTTGCCGTCATTGCCGGTGAGGACGTTGTCGCCGAGATTGGCGACCAGCTCGTTGTCGAGCTCGTTGCCGGTGAGATCGAGGAAATATTGCGACGTGTTCGAATGCGCCGACAGGACCTCGACGGAAACGCCCGCGGCCAGGGTGTAGCTGAGCACGGTATAGGCGACGTCCCGGCCCTCGCCCACATTCTCGACGATCGTGTCGTCATCGTCGTCGAGATAATAGACGTCGTTGCCGGTGCCGCCGGTCATCGTGTCGACGCCGACGTCCCCGATCAGGCTGTCATTGCCGCCGCCGGTGGTGATGGTGTCGTCGCCGGCGCCGCCGTTCACCAGGTCGTGGCTGTTGCCGGTGACGATATCGTCGGCGCCGGAGCCGGTGTAGATCTCGAACCGCTCGATGCCGGTATAGGTCACGCTGAGCCCGCTGCCGTCGCCATAGCTGCCGTCGAGGCCGTCGGCCCCCGCGGTCGGGCCGGAGAGGGTGAGAATGGCGTTGAGCGCCACCCGCCAATCGACGATCAGGGTGTCGCCGCCGGTGCCGCCATTGGCCTGGTCGTCGCCGAGCGTGACCGTCAGCCTGTCGTTGCCGCCCATGCCGTTGAGAATGTCATCGCCCGACGTATCGACGAGGATGTTGTCGCTGCCGTCGCCGTTGATCGTGGGCATGCCTTCTCTCCTCGCCGAACCTGCGCCATCCCCCTCAGGGGTTGAAATGCGCTCGGCGAAGAAAAGTGTCCAGCGGGCTCTTTGGCCGGGTCAGGCCGCCAGGTTGGTCCGGTCGGCGGTCCATTCGCAGCGGGCGAGCGTGATCGGATCGAGGAACATGCCGCCCATGCGGCGGCCGATCTGCCAGCGGACCTGGGCCTCGACCGGGCCGATGCCGGGGACTTCGAGGCTGACGTAGGAGCCGATCCGGACCGGCTCGGCGCACTCCGCCATGAAGCCGGCGCTCGATACGTTCTGCACCTTGACCTCGACATTGTAGCGGTCGTGCGGGGTCAGGCTGGCGGTGCCGTCGACGACGACGCGCCCCGTGCGCCGAGGCATGAAGCCCGGGGTCTGATCCTGCTCTGGCGCAGGGTCGGCGGTTTTCCTGGTCATGACGATTTCCCCTTAATTCAGGTTGGTGAAAGAGGGGTAAAAGGCGCGGCCCTTTTTGCGGCTCTTTTTGCCTGCGTGCGGCGAGGCGCGCTAAGGCTTGGCTGATGCCGATTCGAGCCTTTTGCCGCGCCGCGCCGATCGCTGCCGCGCTCGCCCTTGCCGGCTGCGGCGCCGAGGAAGGCGGGCCGATCGCGGTGAGCGCGATCGGCGGGCCGCCGCGGCTGGTCAATCCGAACCTGCAGCCGCTCGATTCCCCTTCCGCCTTCCTCACCGAGGCGGTGGCGCAGGGGCTGGTTCGGTTCGATTCGTCGGGCGAGATCGAGCCGGCGCTGGCGCAGAGCTGGATCGTCTCCGACGACGGCCTCAGCTACACCTTCCGAATCCGCCGCGCTTCATGGGCGGACGGCAGCCCGGTCACCGCCCAGCAGGTCGCGGCGCGGCTTCGGGCGGCGCTGAGCCGGGCCAGCCGCAATCCGCTGAAGCCGGTGCTGGGCGCGATCGGGGACGTCGTCGCGATGACGGACTTCGTGCTCGTCATCAGCCTGCGCGGGCCGCGTCCCAATTTCCTGCAGCTGCTCGCCCAGCCCGAGCTGGCGATCCTCCAGGGCGGCGCCGGCACCGGCCCCTACCGGCTGCGCAGCAGCGAGGCGGGCCGGGTCCGGCTGTCGCCGATCCGGGCCGAGGACGAGGAGGCCGAGGCCGGCGGCCCGGACCTCGTGCTGCGCGGCGAGAGCGGCGCGCTGGCCATCGCCCGCTTCGGCGCCGGCGAGACGGAGCTGGTCGTCGGCGGCAGCGCCGGCGATCTGCCGCTGGCGCGCGCCGCCGGCCTGCCGGCCAACCGGCTGGTGTTCGATCCCGTCGGCGGGATGTTTGGCCTCGCCTTCACCGGCGGCACCGGGCCGCTCGCCGACCCGGCGGTGCGGCGCGCGCTGGCGATGGCTCTCGACCGCGACGGGCTGGCGGCGGCGTTCGCGGTGCCCCGCCTCGCGACCCGGACCGGCCTGGTCGCGCCCGGAGTCCAGGAGCTGCCGGCGCCGGCCCAGCCCGATTGGGCGGCTGCCCCGCTCGATGCGCGGCGCGCGCTCGCCGCGCAGGCGATCGCCGCGCTCGGGCTCGAGGCGCCGATCCGGCTCCGCGTCGCCATGCCCGACGGACCCGGCTACCGGCTCGCCTTCGCCTATCTGCGCCGCGACTGGCGGATGATCGGAGTCGAAGCCGAGCCGGCGGCGCCCGGCACCCCCGCCGACCTCGTCCTGATCGACCAGGTCGCGCCGGCCAATCTCGCCACCTGGTATCTGCGCCACTTCACCTGCGACGCGAGTGCGATCTGCGATCCGGCGGCCGACCAGGCCCTGCTCGCGGCGCGGCTGGCGCCCAATCCGGCCGAGCGCCATTCGAAGCTCGCCGAGGCCGACCGGATACTTACCGCGCTTGTGCCGTTCATCCCGCTGACCGCGCCGGTGCGCTGGTCCCTGGTGGCGCCGCGGCTGACCGGCTTCCGGCCCAACGCCTTCGCGCGCCACCCGGCCGTCGTGCTGATCGCGGAGCGCCAATGATGGACGAGGAGCAATTCGAACCCGCCGCCGGCCGGCTGTCGATCGGCCGCGACGCCGCCTCGGTGCGGCGCCGGGTGGAGGCGATGGAGGCCCTGCTCGAGCGCGGCTTCACCCTGCCCGGCACCAACCAGAAGTTCGGCCTCGACGTGCTGCTCGATCTCATCCCCGTGGTCGGCGACGCGGTGGCGGCGGCAATGGGCGCCTGGATCGTCTGGGAGGCGCGCAACCTCGGCATGTCGAAATGGCATATCGCCCGGATGAGCGGCAATGTCGGGGTCGATTTCCTGCTCGGCCTGATCCCTTGGGTCGGCGCGATCCCCGATTTCTTCTTCCGCTCGAACACCCGCAATTTGAGGATCGTCAAGCGCTGGCTCGACAAGCACCATCCCGGGACGCGGGTGATCGAGGGCGAGGTGGTGGCGCGGCGCGAGCTTTAGGGACAGCTACCGGTAGCTGTCCCTCCTAGGTCCGCGGTAGCTGTCCCTCCTGCGCCGCGGTGAAATCGAGGCCGATGTCGGCGGCCGGGGCGGATTGGGTGAGGCGGCCGACCGAGACGTAAGTCACCCCGGTTTCGGCGATGGCGCGGATGGTGTCGAGGGTGACGCCGCCGCTCGCTTCGGTGGGGACCCGGTCGGCGACCTCGGCGACCGCCTCCCTGAGCGCGGCGACGCCCATATTGTCGAGCAGCAAATGGGTCGCGCCCGCTTCGAGCGCGGCGGCGATCTGGTCGAGCCGGTCGACCTCGACGATGATCCGCTCGATCCCGGCGGCGGCGGCGCGGCGCACCGCCTCGGCCACCGAGCCGGCGACGGCGACGTGATTGTCCTTGATCATCGCGGCGTCCCACAAGCCCATGCGATGGTTTTGCGCGCCGCCGATCCGGGTCGCATATTTTTCGAGGCTGCGCAGGCCGGGAAGGGTCTTGCGGGTGTCGAGCAGGATCGTTCCGCTGCCTTCGATCGCGTCGACATAGCGCGCGGTCAGGGTGGCGATGCCCGAAAGGTGCTGGAGCGTGTTCAGCGCCGAGCGCTCGGCGGCGAGCAGGGCGCGGGCGTCGCCGCCCAATTCGAGCAGGACGTCGCCCGCTTCGCAGCGAGCGCCGTCCTCGACCGGCCGCTCGAACTCGACCGTGGGGTCGAGGGCGCGGAAGAAGGCCTCGGCGGCCGGCAGGCCGGCGACGACGATCGGCTCGCGGGTGCGCATCACCCCGGCGAAGCGCGCGGCCGCGGGAATGACGGCGGCGGAGGTGATGTCGCCCGCCTCGCCGAGATCCTCGGCCAGCGTGGCGGCGACGAAGCCGTCGAGATCGAAACCGGCGAGATCCATCGCGCGCGTCTGCCATTCAAGCGACGGCGAAACAAGCGCGGCGGGCGGGCGTTTCGGGCCGGCAGCCACCGGAGAGGAACATGAAACGCTACGCTTATTTGTGGATCACCCTGGCCTTCTTCCTGATCTCGCTCGGCCTGCACTGGTATTTCGGCTGGCAATCCTACCTGAGCGAGGCCGCCGAGCACGGCCGGCGGCCCGAGCTGGCCGACTATCTCAGCGAAATGGGCCGCGACACGTTCGAGAACTGGCAGTCGGAGTTCCTGCAGCTGATCTGGCAGGTCGTCGGCCTCGCTTACTTCCTTTACGTCGGCTCGCCCTCCTCCAAGGAGAATGACGACCGGCTCGAGGCCAAGGTCGACGCGCTGTTGAGGATGAACGGCGGCGAGGCGGCCGAGCAGCTGATCCGCGAGCTCGACGATCATTATCTGCGCGCCGGCGGCCATGCCCGGCCGCACGGCCACGAGGCGGAGCTGGCGAAATCGGCCGGCCACGGCATCCGCCACGTCGCGGCGCCGGCCTGAAGCGGGAACCCGGCGGCCCGCCGGGGGTTTGGACCCGGAACAGGGGAGCCAATCCATGGATGCAGCCGATCGGGACTATTTCCTCGAGCGCGCCGAAGCCGAGCTCGACCTCGCCAACGCCGCCACCCACGCCCGCGCCGCCTTCGCCCATTACCATCTCGCCGGCTTCTACCTCGACCGCGCCCACGGCGGCGCGGCGAACGACGATTGAGGCAGGGACAGCTACCGGTAGCTGTCCCTCCTCCTAGTCCCCTTCGATCTGCGGCTTGCCGACGTCGCCCTTGCCGACCGTGTGGGCGGCCATTTCGAGCATCCGGTCGAGCGACTTCTTGGCGCGGAGGCGCAGGCCCTCTTCCAGCTCGATCCGCGGCTGCAGGTCGCGCAGCGCGACGTAGAGCTTCTCGAGCGTGTTGAGGGCCATGTACGGGCACATGTTGCAGTTGCAATTGCCGTCGGCGCCCGGCGCGCCGATGAAGGTCTTGTTCGGCGCCTTCAATTCCATCTGGTGGATGATGTGCGGCTCGGTGGCGACGATCATCGTCTGCGACGGCGATTCGAGCGCATATTTGAGGATGCCCGAGGTCGCGCCGACATAATCGGCATGGTCGATGATGTGCGGCGGGCATTCGGGATGGGCGAGCACCGGCGCGCCGGGATGCTGCGCCTTCAGCTTGATCAGCTCGGTCTCGGAGAAGGCCTCGTGGACGATGCAGACGCCCGGCCAGAGCAGCATCTCGCGCCCGAGGGTGCGGGCGAGATAGCCGCCGAGATGCTTGTCGGGGCCGAAGATGATCTTCTGGTCGAGGGGAATCTGCTTGAGGATGGTCTCGGCGGACGAGGAAGTGACGATGATGTCGGAGAGCGCCTTCACCTCGGCCGAGCTGTTGATGTAGGTCAGCGCAATATGGTCCGGATGGGCATCGCGAAACGCCTTGAACTGGTCCGGCGGGCAGGAATCCTCGAGGCTGCAGCCGGCGTTCATGTCGGGCAGCACCACGATCTTGTCGGGTGACAGGATCTTGGCGGTCTCGGCCATGAAGCGGACACCGCAAAAAGCGATGACGTCGGCATCAGTCGCCTGCGCCTTGCGCGACAGATCGAGGCTGTCGCCGACGAAATCGGCGAGGTCCTGAATGTCGGGCGTCTGGTAATAATGGGCGAGGATGACGGCGTTGCGCTCCTTGCGCAGCCGGTCGAGCTCGGCGCGGAGGTCGAGGCCTTTCAAGGTCGCATTGGGTGCGTTCATGATCGTTTCCCGTGCGGCATGCTCAGCGGGCCGCCTGCCTGTCCCTGACCGCTTCGTCGATGCGGCGCGGGCGATCGAGGAAATAGGCTTCCTCGCGTCCTGCCGGATCCAGAAACCGCACGGCCACGCTGGCGTCAATCCCCGCTGCGCGAAGCGGCATGGCGAAGCTCCTCGCCACGGCCCGCATCGCCGCGTTGCGCGCCAGGCTCGTCGGCGTCCGTTCACGCGCCTGACGCATCAGTTCGTCCTGGGCGCTCCGGGAATTGGCCTGATCGAGCGTCCGTTCGGCATCGGTGAGCGCCATGACGATGCCGCCTTCCCGATATTCCTGAACATGGCTGAGATCGATCTCCGGACCGGCAATTTCAAGGGGCGGCAGAGTCACCGTCAAGGTGCGCGTCGGCGCGTCCCAGGCGAGGTCGCGGCGGCGCAGGCGGCCGAGATCGACGCCGTAGCGGACGCTGCCGGGCAGGATCAGGGTCTTGCGCGCGGTCAGGCCGAGGCGGGTCTCGCTGGCGCTGACCACCGCCACGAAGCGGCCGGTGAACGGAGTCAGCCGGCCTTCGTCGCGAAGCGAGACCAGCGCCCCTTGCGCGATCGCCTCGGGATCGGGACCGGCCGCCGCCGCCTCCGGGCGCAGCAGCAGGCCGACCCCCGCGCCGGCCAACAGGGCGAGCAGGAGCGGGACGAGAAGGATGAGCCTTTTCAAGCGCCGAGCACCCATCGCCCATCCTCGGCGTGAACGCGGCGGCGGCGTTCCAGATCGATGAGATGGGCGAGCACCGAGCGGCCGGCGGCGGGGAAGAGGCGCGGGTCGATGTCGGCGTACATATTCTCGACCATCACCGGAATCCGCCCCTCGCCTTCCGCCAGCGACTTGAGGATCTGCCGTTCGCGGAGATGACGGTGATCGATCAGCGCCCGGACATGCGCGTGAGGATCGTCGACCGCCGGGCCGTGGGCTGGAAAATAGACGCGGTCGTCGCGGCCGAGCAGCAGCGCGAGGCTCTCCATGTAGAGGGTCATGTCGCCGTCCGGCGGCGAGACGACGGTGGTCGACCAGCCCATGACATGGTCGCCGGTGAACAGCGCCCCGCTTTCGCCGAGCGCGAAGCAAAGGTGGTTGGAGGTGTGGCCGGGCGTCGCCACCGCGCGCAGCGTCCAGCCGTCTTCCGCGAGCGTCTCGCCGTCGGCGAGGATCCGGTCGGGACGATAGTCGAAATCGAAGGCGGCGTCGGCGCGCGGGCCGTCGTCGTCGAGCGCGAGCGGGGCGCAACCGGTGATCGGCGCGCCGGTGGCCGCGGCCAGGGGCCGGCTCGCCGGGCTGTGGTCGCGATGGGTGTGGGTGCACAGGATCGCGGCGATGCGCTCACCCCTCGTGGCGGCGAGGATCGCGTCGACATGCTCGGCGAGGTCCGGGCCCGGATCGATCACCGCCACCGCGCCGGCCCCGACGATGTAGGTCTGGGTGCCGGTGTAGGTGAACGGGGACGGGTTCGGCGCCAGCAGCCGCCGGACGAGCGGATGGACCTGCTCCACTTCCATCCCCGCCATGTGGCATTGGCGGGGGTGGAAGGGAAGGCTTCCTATTGCCCCCTGAGCCGGGCGATCTCGCGGTCGAGGGCGGCGGTGACCCGGGCCTTCTGCTCGGCGGATAGCTCGCTGTCGCCGGCGAGCCGGTCGCGGACCCGGGTCAGGCGCTCGGCGCGCTCGGCCGGCGTGGCGCTGCCGCCGCGGCTGCACAGGATGACCCGGGTGCGCTCATGGCCGTCGCCCTCGTTCACGTCGGTCCGCTGGCCATCGCCGCAATCGGACATTTCGAAATTCCCGCCCATCGCCAAATGGCCGCCGTCGCCGCGATGGAGGGTGAACGTGCGCACGCCGTGGTCGCCATGATCGCCGTGCGCGGCGTGATCGCCGTCGCCATGGTGATCGGTCATGATGATCACGCGGCGCTCATGATCGGCATGTCCCTCATGGTCGCCATGCGCGGTGCCTTCGGCATGCTCGCGATGCTCGCCCTCGCCGACACGATGGGTGCGGACGATGATGCGCTCCTCGCGCCGCTCCTCGCGCGGCTGCGCCTGGCCCTGGGCGGGCGGGTCCGGCTGGGCGAGGCCCGGCGTGCCGACGGCGAGGCCGATCCCGGCGAGGGCCAGGATGACGGCCGCGCCGCCGAGCATGCGGGCGCGGCTGCGGCGGTGGTGCTTCATCATTTTCAGTCTCCGTTTCAATTGATCGGCATGGTTCAATGGGCAGGCCGCGATGAGGCCGGGGCGGCTCGCGGATTTGATCAGCGCGCGGGCATAATCGTGGCGCGCGCCGGCGCCGGCGGAAGCGGCGACGGCGGCGTCGCAGGCCAGCTCCTGATCGGCCCGGAAGGCGCGGAAAGCGAGCCAGGCGACGGGATTGAACCAGTTCAAAGCGAGGATGAGAAGGCCCGAAAGGCTCCACCAGATGTCGCCGCGGCGGTGATGGACGGCCTCATGATCGAGCGCGAGCCGGCGCTCCTCCGCCGAATAGCGGGTGGCGAAATCGGCGGGCACGACGATGCGCCGGTCGACGAGCCCGAGCGCGACCGGCCCCGGCACCGCTTCGCTCTCCCACAGCGGCAGCCCCCGATGGGCGCCGAGGCTGCGCGACGAGGCGGCGAGCTCGGCGACGAAGCGCCGGTAGGCGAACCATTGCCAGCCGAGCAGCAGGGCCGCGCCCAGGGCCCAGACCGCGAGCAGCAGCGGCTGGGCGAGCGCGGGCCCGCCGTCGGGCGGCAGCGGCGCGGCGGCATCCCCCGCCCACACCACCAGCGTCTCGGCCGGAATCGGCGAGGGGATGTCCGGCGCGAGCGACGGCAAAGGCGGCATGACGAGGCGCAGCGCCGGCAGCAGCCAGAGCGCATAGGCCGAGCCGGCGCCGAACGCGCGGGCGACCAGGCGGCGCAGCGCGAGCACGGCGAGCATGGCGAGGCTCGCCCAGGCCATGTTGGCGAGCAGCCAGCTCATTGTTTCAGCGCCTTCAGCAGAGCCTCGATCTCGGCGATATCGGCCGCGGTCAGGCGGTCGCGCTCGGCGAGATGGGCGACGAGCGGGGTCACCCGGCCGCCGAACATGCGATCGAGGAGCCGCCCGGATTCCTGGGCGACATAATCGGCGCGGGCGACGGCCGGGCGGTAAAGGTAGCGGCGGCCCTCCTCCTCATGGGCGAGGACGTTCTTGGCGAGCAGCCGGGCGAGCATCGTCTTGACGGTGCGGATGCTCCAGCCGCGTTCGGCCGGGACCCGGGCCGCGACCTCGGCCGCGGTCAGGGGTGCCTCCTTCCAGAGCACCTCCATCACCGCATATTCGGCCTCGCCGATCCGCTCCACGCGCGCCCCTTCCCGTTTGATTACAGGAGTAGTCATCGGATCGCTGAACGGGGGATGAATGGCTGTCGGCGGGCTTTACAGGTGGCGGAAAGGGTTAAAATGCGTTCACTCTGAAAAGCGCGGTTTTCTGCGGTTTTCGGGCGCTGGCACGCGGCGTGAATAAGGTATCGCGTCCACATGGTTCCACTCAGGGGCGGGCCTGGCGCACTTTCCGGTCGCGCCGCCCGCCCCTTAATTTTGACGCCGCAGGCGTCATCCCGCCCAGGGCCGAATTTCCGCCAGTTGCGTCAGGCGCTGTTGGGAAGGGCGTTGTCCTTGCTGGATTCCAGAATCACGAACACGAGGATGCCGAGCGCGACGACGCCGAGGAGCCAGCCGCTGCGGCGCAGGAACTCGCTTTCGCCCTGCGTTTCGGCGCTTGCGCGCTGGATTTCCGGGCTGTTGGCGAGGCTCAGCGGCGCTGCCGATTGGGCGGCGGCGGCGGTGCTGCCGGCAACCAGCGACAAGGCAGCGAGCGCGACGACGGACTTCGAAATCATTGGCTACTCCCTTCGACAAAGGCTCCCGTCAGGCGCGGGCAACCTGCTTCTCCTCGATCAGGCGCTGCAATTCGCCCGCCTCGAACATCTCCATCATGATGTCGGAGCCGCCGAGGAACTCGCCCTTCACGTAGAGCTGGGGCACGGTCGGCCAGTCGGAATAATCCTTGATCCCCTGGCGGATCTCCGGGTCCTGGAGGACGTCGACGGTCTCGAAGGCGACGCCGAGATGGTCGAGGATCGCCACCGCCCGGCTCGAAAAGCCGCATTGCGGGAACAAGGCGGTGCCCTTCATGAACAGCACGATGTCGTTATTCTTTACAAGCCGGTCGATCCTGTCGCGGGCATCGCTCATGATCTTGTCCTTTGCTACTCGGGCGCTGCGGTGCTGAGCTTCAGTGCATGCAGCTCGGTGCCCATGCGCCCGCCGAGCGCCTGATAGACGCGCTGGTGCTGGCGGACCAGCGGCAGGCCGCGGAAGCTCTCGGCGACGACCCGCGCCTCATAATGGTCGCCGTCGCCGGCCAGATCGACGATCTCGACGCGAGCGTCGGGGATAGCCTCGCGGATCAAGGTCTCGATCTGGTCCGCGGCCATCGCCATCGGCGCGCCTCCTACCCTTGGGCTTCGATGAACTGGCGGCGGGCCTCGACGGTCTTGTGGTCGAGCGCCTGGCGGATCGCCGCCTCGTCGACCTCGAGGCCGGCCGAGATCAGGTCGCCGAGCACCTTGCGGACGACGTCGTCGTCGCCGGCGCTCTCGAAATCGGAGCGGATCACGTCCTTGGCGTAGGATTCCGCCTCGGCCTCGGTGAGGCCCATCTTCTTGGCCGCCCACATCCCCAGCAGCCGGTTGCGCCGCGCGACGATCTTGAACTGCATCTCCTGATCGCGGGCGTACATCGTCTCGAAGGCCCTTTCGCGGTCGTCGAACTGGGTCATGGCGGTCCTTGCTGCTGCGGGTTCCTCCCTCAGATAGGCGGCTGGCGGAGCGGGCGCAACGGCCGGCTCGACAAGCGCGCCGGTGCCGTGGCAGGAGACGCCGATGATCATCGCCGCCTTGTTGCTCGCCGCGACCCCCATCAGCCCGCAGCAAGTTGCCTATTCCCGCTGGGGCCAGTGCCTCGAAGCCAATCTCGCGCCCGACCGGTTCATGACCGCGCCGCGGATCACCGACCGGGCGATGATGGCCTGCCTCAGGTTCGAGCAGGATTATGGCCGGGCCCATTCAAGCTGGCTGGCGGCGGCCACTCTCAACCCCGCCCAGCGCACCGAAGCGGAACGCGAATATAATCGCAGCATCCGGCGGATGCGCCGGATGATCGAGGACGAGGCCCAGGAAATCCAGGATCAGAGCGGCAACCGCTGAGGGACAGCTACTAGTAGCTGTCCCCTCTCTCTGTAGGAGGGACAGCTACTGGTAGCTGTCCCCTGTTTCTGATGGAGGGACAGCTACTGGTAGCTGTCCCTCGCCAATGACTCTACGATTTTGATGATCGCGCTGGACAAAATTGGCCTTTTAGCGTAAGATCGCGGCATGCCGAGAACCGCCCGTCTCGTCCTGCCGGGAATACCGCATCACGTCACTCAGCGCGGCAACCGGTCTCAGCGGACCTTCTTTTCGGAAGGCGATTACGCCTTCTATCTGAAGCTGTTGCGCCATTGGTCGGACAAGAAGGGGACGGCGATCTGGGCCTGGTGCCTGATGCCGAACCATGTCCATCTCATCATGGTGCCCGCAAATCCCGCAGGTCTCGGCGCGGCGATGGCGCCGGTCCACCAGCAATATAGCTGGGAGATCAACCGGCGCCAGGGCTGGCACGGCCATCTCTGGCAAAGCCGCTTCGCCTCGGTGGCGATGGATGAAGCGCACCTTCATGTCTGCCTGCGCTATGTCGAGCTCAACCCGGTGCGGGCCGGCCTGGTCGATCGCCCCGAGCAATGGCCCTGGTCGAGCGCGCGCGCCCATCTCGGCCTCGCCCGCGACGAGATCACCGATCTGGCCGCCATGCGGGAACGGATCGACGACTGGCGGGCGCTGCTCGACAGCGGGCTTCGCGACGGCGAGCGCGACGCGATCCGCGCCGGCGAGCGCAGCGGCCGCCCGCTCGGCCGGATCGCCGGAGGGAGGGACAGCGACGAGTAGCTGTCCCTTCTCTCTGCAGGAGGGACAGCTACCGGTAGCTGTCCCTCAATCCATCGTGACCGGTAGCTGTCCCTCAATCCATCGTGACGACGAGCTTGCCGACGGCCTGGCGGGCGGCCATGTGGGCGATCGCCTGGCCGGCCTCGGCCAGCGGCCAGGTGCGGCTGACCCTGGGCGCGATCTTCCCTTCCTCCCAGAGCCGGAACAAGGTGGCGATATGGGCGGCATTGGCCTTCGGGTCGCGCGCCGCGAAGGCGCCCCAGAAGACGCCGCGGACGTCGCAGCTCTTCAAGAGGGTGAGGTTGAGCGGCAGCTTCGGGATGCCGGCCGGGAAGCCGATCACGAGCAGCCGCCCCTGCCAGGCGATCGCGCGCAGCGCCGCCTCGGTATAATCGCCGCCGACCGGATCGTAGATGAGATCGGCCCCGGCCGGCCCGACCGCCTGCTTGAACGACTGGGCGAGCGCCTTGGCGCCCTCCTTGTCGAACGGCCCGCGCGGATAGACGAGGATCTCGTCCGCGCCGGCCGCCCGCGCCGCGTCGGCCTTCGCCTCCGACGACACCGCGGCGACGACCCGGGCGCCATAGGCCTTGCCGAGCTCGACCGCGGCCAGGCCGACGCCGCCGGCGGCGCCGAGCACCAACAGCGTCTCGCCTTGCTTCAGCCCGCCGCGGTCGAGCAAGGCGTGGATCGTCGTCGCATAGGTCAGGATCAGCGCCGATCCTTCCTCGAAGCCTCGCCCTTCCGGCAAGGGCAAGGCCGTCGCCGCCGGCACCACCACTTTTTCGGCAAGGCCGCCATGGCCGAGCATCGCGATCAGCCGGTCGCCCTGCTCCCAGCCGGTCACCCCCTCGCCGGCGAGCTCGACAATGCCGGCGATCTCGCCGCCCGGGGCGAACGGGCGGTCGGGCCTGAACTGATATTTGTCCTCGATGATGAGGACGTCGGGATAGTTGATCGCGCAGGCCCTGACCCGGACCAGCAGCTGGCCCGGACCCGGCACCGGATCGCCGACCTCGCTGAGCTTCAGCGTTTCCGGGCCGCCCGGGCTGGTCGAAAGCAGCGCCTTCATCGCGCCGACCCCGGGAAGGCGGGGAGCTTCGCCACGTCGGCGGGCTCGTGCTGGATGATGACGTTGGCGTGGAGATTGCGGCCGAGCCGATCGAACCGGTCCATCGAGGCGAGCGATTCGGCGCGGCTGGTGTTGAACGGCGGCACGCCGCGATGGGCGACCTGATCGGCGAAATGATAGGTGTCGCCCGACAGTAGCACCGGTCCCGAGGCGAGCCGGACGAGCAGGCCGCGATGGCCGGGCGTGTGGCCGGGCAGGTTGAGGAGGATCACCTTGTTGTCGCCGAACACGTCGTGATCGCCGTTCGCCTCGGTGACGGTGCCGCCGCCGGTCAGCCACGGCGCCAGCGGCTCGCGCTCCACGCCCGGATCGGTGCCGCGCAGCGCCGCGACGTCGCCGGCGCCCATGATCAGCCGGGCATGCGGGAAGCTCGCCGCCTGGCCGGTATGATCGAAATGATAATGGCTGATGCCGACCACCGAGACCTGATCGGGCCGCACCCCGATCCGGGCGAGCTGATCGACGATGGTCGCGGCGAGGGTGGCCCGGAGCTGCGGAGTCTCGATCGGATGGCCGACGATTCCGGCCGGAATGCCGGTGTCCCAGAGCATGTAATCACTGCCGTGGCGGATCAGATAGCAGCTGCCGACCAGCGCCTTCGGTCCGGCCGGATATTCGGACGTGTCGGAGAAGAAGGCATTGAAATCGGTGAAGGTGAAATTGCCGCAGTCGAGCCGCCACAGCTCCATCAGCGGCGGCACGGTCGGCGCCTGCAGGCCGGTCAGCGCGATCCAGCCGAGCGCGACGCTCAGGGCCCGTTTCAACATCGCCCGCCTCCTCATCGGAGGGACAGCTACCAGTAGCTGTCCCCTCCCTCTGTTTGAGGGACAGCTACCGGTAGCTGTCCCTCCCATAAAGTCATCGTTCCTTGGGCGAAACATAGGAGGGATCGTGGGCGAAGGGCAATTGCCCGCCCGCCTCCATCGCCTCCAGCACCGCGCCGAAATCGGTCTTGCAGCGGAAGCCGAGCCGGCGCTCGGCGCGCGACGGATCGTAGATTCGCTCGATCCGGGCGGGCAGCGACCAGCCGCGCCCGGCGTAGAGCGAGGCGGCCTGCGGGAAATGGCGGGCGATCAGCGCCGGCGCATCGGCGATCAGCGCTTCGCGATCGGCGGGCGCGAACGGCGTCGGCGCGGCGAGGAGGAAGGTGTCGAAGCCGAGCGCCGGCGCCCTGTCCAGCGCGGCGAGATGGGCGTCGGCGGCGTCCTCGACGGTGAGCCGGCGGCCGAGGAACTCGTTGGCCTTGCGATTCTCGCCGGAGAGGTCGCGGTGGGTGTCGTCCTCCTCGGGGAAGAAGCGGCCGGTGCGCAGGACGAGAACGGGCATGCCGGTCTCGTCATGGGCGCGGCGGCAGAGGCGTTCCGCGGCGAGCTTGGTGACGCCGTAGACGTTGCGCGGGGCGGCGGGCGAATCCTCGGTCAGCCATACCGCCCTTTGCTTCGCGCCGGAGCGGATTTCCTCCGAGATCATCAGCGAGGTGGTCGAGGTGAAGAGGAAGCGGCCGGCGCCGGCCGCGGCAGCGGCGGCGAGCAGATGCCGGGTCCCGTCGACGTTGACCGCGCGGAACGCGCTCGCCGGATAGCGGACGATGTCGGGCTTGTGCAGCGCGCCGGCATGGATCACCGCATGGATGCCCCGCGAGGCCCGGTCGACCAGCGCCCGGTCCGCGACCGAGCCGACGAGGTCGGTGTCCGCGCCGGGCGCGACGTCGAGGCCGATCAGCTCGTGCCCCTGCGCCCTCAGCCGCGGCGCCAGGAACCGGCCGAGCCAGCCAGACGAGCCGGTGAGGAGGATGCGCATAGAGGGTCTGCACTAGGCGGCGGCGGACATCGGCGAGGCGAGCCGCTCCGCGGGATCGTGGTCGTCGGCCCAGTCGGTGCGGCGCCTGAGCCATGGATTGACGAACAGGACCGGCAGCTTGAGGATCATCAGCTCGGAATGGATCAGGCTGTCGATCGCGCGCTCCCACCAGCGGGGGTCGCGCCGGCCGTGCGCCTTCAGCCAATTGTCGTAGGGCGCCCAGTGGCTGGGCTCGTCCTTCTCGATCACCCGGAAGATCTTGAGCAGGATCTTGTCGTCGCGGACGAGCGGGTGCTTCAGGAGGATATCGACCTGCTTCATGCCGCGCCGCTCGGTCAGCGAGATCACCCGGCAGAGCCGCTCGAACAGGCGGTCGTCGGAAATCACGGTCTGGGTGTCGAGATCGTCGATCCGCCGGCCGAACATGATCTCGATGAAGCGGTCGATATGGCCGCAGGTGCGGTCGATGTTGAGCGGCATCTTGCCCTGCAGCTCGAACCAGCGCTTGAACATCACATAATGCTTGCGCTCGTCGGCCCGGTGCTTCTCGATCGCGGCGATGAAGCCCTCGTCGTCGGGCGTGCGGCTGCGCACCGCCTCGAGGATCCGGTCGATGCTCGTATAGCCGCGATGCTCGTTATAGATGTAGATCGAGCCCAGCAGGTCGAGATAGCGGCGGCGGAACCAGGTGAACATCAGCGCAGATTCCGCGTCCACGCCTTCAGCGTCAAGTTTTTTGACCCCCTCATGCCACTTCGTAACGGGCCGTTGTCTTTGCGGCCACATCTTGCGCGGTGACGTCCGGCGCCAGCTCGATCAGCCGGAACGGGCTCTTGTGATCCGGCCGGTGGAAGACGCACAGGTCGGTGACGATCATGTCGACCACGTTCTTGCCGGTCAGCGGCAGGGTGCATTGGGGGATGAACTTGGGGTCGCCGTTCCTGGACGTGTGCTCCATGACGACGATGATCTTCTTGACCCCGGCGACGAGGTCCATCGCCCCGCCCATCCCCTTGATCATCTTGCCCGGGATCATCCAGTTGGCGATGTCGCCATTCTCCGCCACCTCCATGGCGCCCAATACGGTGAGGTCGATATGGCCGCCGCGGATCATCGCGAAGCTGTCCGACGAGGAGAAATAGGAGGAGGAGGGAAGCTCGCTGATCGTCTGCTTGCCGGCGTTGATCAGGTCCGGATCGACCTCGTCCTCATACGGGAAAGGGCCGATGCCGAGCATGCCGTTCTCGGACTGGAGGGTGACCTCCATCCCCGCCGGGATGTTGTTGGCGACGAGCGTCGGGATGCCGATGCCGAGATTGACGTAATAGCCGTCGCGCAGCTCCTGGGCGGCGCGCGCGGCCATCTGGTTGCGGTCCCAGGGCATCAGCGATTTCCTCCTTGCGGATCGGTCCAGCGCTTGTCCGCCGGGAAGACCTCGTCGAGCCCGCCGCGCAGGCCGGTGCCGTAGACCGGGTTGGGCAGGATGAACCAGCCGGCGCCCCAGATCCGGGCGAAGGGCGCGCCGGTGGCGGCGCTGCGGCGTTCAGGGACCGACAGCGCCCGGTCGTTGAACAGGTCGGAAAAGTCGCCGAGCTGGTCGCCGGCCATGGCGACGACGCAATAGCGCGCCGCGATCGCGGCGCGGCGCGGATCCTTGGCGCTGCCGGGAGCGACGTCGCCCTGCAGCCAGAGCGTCTCGCCATGGCGGGTGAAGCCGAGGCCTGCGCGCGCGAGCGCCGCCACATTCTCCGCGGCATGGGCGGCGAGGCGATTCGTGTTGAAGATGACGGTAATGCGCGCCGCCCGGATTGCGGCGAGCGCCGCGACCGCGCCCGGAGTCGCGGCGACCGCGTCCGATCCGGTCCGCTCCCAGCGATTCCAGCGCTCCTGGTCGTAGGGTCGGCCGGGATGGGAGGCGTCGTCATATTCGAAGCCGAGATTCTGGATCGCGGTCTCGTCGACGTCGAGCACCACCGCCAGCGGCCTGCGCCCGCACGGGACGAAGCGCGGCGCCGCAAGGGTCGATCCCGGGGCGAGAACCACGCTGTCGCGGGGCCGATGCCGGGCGGCCGCGAGGACATAGGTGCGAAAGGCGTGATAGGCCTGGACGGTCGCCGCCGCGCCCTCACCCGAGCCGTACAGCCATTGCATGCCCGGCGGCACGCGCGGCTCGGGAGCCTGGGCGGCGGCCGCGCCGGCCGCGGCGATCAACGCCGCAACGCCAAGCATCCCCCTCCCTGCAAGGGAGGGGCTAGGGGTGGGTCGCGAGCGCAGCGAGCCCTTCACCGCAGGAACCGAAGCGCCTTCGGCGCTACCCACCCCCGGCCCCTCCCTTGCAGGGAGGGGAGACTGGGCCGGCCTCCTCATGCCGCTTCCCTCGTCCGGGTCATCCGGAACTCGATCTTCTTGTCGTAGGGGGCGCCGAGGATCATCCGCTTGACGTAGATCGAGGGCAAATGGATGCAGTCCGGGTCGAGGCTGCCGACCGGCACGATCTCCTCGACCTCGGCGACGCAGATCCGGCCAGCGGTCGCCATCGGCTGGTTGAAGTTGCGCGCGGTCTTGCGGAAGACGAGGTTGCCGCTCTCGTCCGCCTTCCAGCCCTTGACGATGGCGAGGTCGGCGCGGATGCCGCGCTCGAGGATATAATCCTCGCCGTCGAACGCCTTGATCTCCTTGCCCTCGGCGACCTGGGTGCCGACGCCGGTTTTGGTGTAGAAGCCGGGAATGCCGGCGCCGCCGGCGCGGCAGCGCTCGGCCAGCGTCCCCTGCGGGCAGAATTCGACCTCGAGCTCGCCGGACAGATATTGCCGCTCGAACTCCTTGTTCTCGCCGACATAGGAGGAGATCATCTTGCGGACCTGGCGGGTGCGCAGCAGCTTGCCGAGCCCCTCATTGTCGATGCCGGCATTGTTGGAGGCGATGGTGAGGTCCTTGACGCCCGAAGCCTGGATCGCGTCGATCAGCCGCTCCGGGATGCCGCACAGGCCGAAGCCGCCGGCGCAGATGGTCATGCCGTCGAACAACAGCCCGTCGAGCGCGGCGGCGGCGTCGGGATAGATTTTCTTCATTCGGGCGCTCCCTCGGATCGACCGCCGATAGTCGGGGCGCCCGCTCACGGTCAACCGCGGAGACCCGCGATCGGGCATCGCCGCGGCCATCGGGCCGCCGATCCGGGACGGGCCCCGAATGTTGACATCGATAAGTTGAATGAAGTTGAGGATATGCAGGGATGCGGAGCCGGGTTCCTTTCCGGCATCGGCCACAAGGGACGCCCGCGGGCGCGGCTGCGCCGCGCGGAAGTTGACGGCGCGGAAGTTGACAGGTTCGGAAGTTGACAGGTTCGGATGCGGTTTCGGGAATCCGGCGGTTTCGCGAAATCCGCCGCGGCGTGCGCGTTGGCGCCGGCATCGGGCGCGAGGCCAGGTCACCGGCCAACTAGAACACACAGGGAACAAAAAGACAAGAGGGTGCCTCCGGTCAGCCGGGGCGGCGCGCCCGCAATCCGGCCGCGGCGATGCCGGCTTCGGCGCAGGCCTCATCGGCCGCGGGCGCCTCGCCCGAGACGCCGACCGCGCCGATCCGCTCGCGCCCGTCGGCCGAGAAGACCGGGACGCCGCCGGCGACGGTGACGACGTGCGGCGCATCGGCGAAGCCCGGCACCTCGCGCGCGCCGGCGGCCAGCTGCGCTGTCGCCCCGCCCCAGGCGGCGCTCGCCCGCGCCTTGGCCAGCGCGAAGTCCATCACGCCGTAGCCGTTGCCGTCCATCCTCAATGCGGCGAGCAAGTGCCCGCCCGCATCGACGACGGCGATGGCGTGGCTCTGGCCGCGGCCGCGCGAATGGGCGACGATCGCCTGCGCGGCCGCCGAATCGAGGCGGGGCGGCGGCGGCTGGGCCGGCGCCGCGGCCGCAACCGAAAGCGCGATCAGGATGGCGGCGAGCGCTCGAGACGGCATGATCTGCCTCCCTGTTTCAGCCCACCGGTCGAGCCATAAGGGGGCGGGCCAAGCGCGGTCAACCAGGGACAGCTACCCGTAGCTGAACCCGGGGACAGCTACCGCAGCTGAACCAGGGGACAGCTACTAGTAGCTGTCCCTCCCCTCTCTTTCGGGGACAGCTACCGGTAGCTGTCCCTCTTGCGCTTGACCGGTAGCTGTCCCTCTTGCGCTTGACAGCGGCAACGCGAACCTATACTTTGTTTTGCAAAGTTATTTGGAGAGCGCCATGACGCAGGTCTCGCAAGCCGCCTCGGACGACATCGCCTATGTCCGCCAGCTCGCCGAAAGCGGCGCCCGGGCGCCGCTCACCGGCGGCCGCTTCATGGCCTGGTGGGGCCTGTGCCTGACCATCGCCTATGTCGCCCACTGGCTGGCGCTCAACGGCACGATCGGCGACGGCAGCAGGATCTTCGCGATCATCTGGCTCACCTTCCTCGCCATCGCCCTGGCCGGCCAGTTCCTGCTGGCCCGCGGGATGCCGGCCAAGGCCGGCGCCGGCTCGGCCGGCAACCGCGCCTCGCGCACGGTCTGGACGGCGGGCGCGTTCGCGATCGGCTCGATGGCGATCGGCGCCGCGATCGCCGCCGAGAGCGGCCAGGGCTATCAGACCTTCGACTGGATCGTCCCGGTCGCGTTCACCGCTTATGCCTGCGCCCTGATCGTCACCGGCTCGCTCGCCGGCGAGAGGATCGCGGTCGCCGCCGGGTTCGGCGCGGTGGCGATGGTCGGCCTGTTCACCAGCGTCATCCTGCATCCCGACCGCTATCTGCTCGCCGCCGGCGGAGTCGCCCTCACCGTGCTCCTTCCCGGCGTGCTGCTCATGCTGCGCGAGCCGAAGGCGGAGGGCTGAGCCCGATGGGCGAAGGCAGCCCGTTCGACCACAATGCGATCGACGACGTCATCCATGGCCGGATCCGGCTCGGCGTCGTCGCCTATCTGTCGGCGGTCGATTCGGCGCTCTTTTCCGAGCTGCGCGACAAGGTCGGCGCGACCGACGGCAATCTCTCGGCCCATCTGAGGAAGCTCGAGGACGCCGGCTACGTCGCGGTGGCGAAGAGCTTCGTCGGCCGCAAGCCCCAGACCCGCCTGGCGCTGACCGCGGCCGGGCGCAAGGCGTGGAGCGTCTGGCTCAACCAGATGGAGGCCTTGCGCAACGCTGCGGGAAAATAGGGACTGTCCCTATTTTCGGAAAATAGGGACTGTCCCTATTTTCGGCGGTCAGGCGCGCAGCTTGGCGAGCACGCCCTGGAGCTGCATCGCATTGCCCATGTCGCCTTCGACCCGGAGCTTGCCCTGCATGAAGGCGGTCATGCCGTCCAGCTTGCCGTCGGCCATGTCCTGCCAGTCCGCCCAGGCGACCTTGATCGTGGTGTCGGCCTCGCCGTCCGTCTCGGTCACCGCATTGCCGACGCCGTCGAGCAGGACCACCCCGTCGTCGCCGAAATCGAGCTTGACCCGCTTGCCGGGCAGATAGGCATTGGCCTCGTTGAGGCGGGCGGCCATTTCGCTCTTGGTCATCGCGGGTCTCCTGAGGAAGGTCACGCCTCCCCTAGATTCCGCGAACGCCAAGTCAAGCCTACAGCCATGTCAGTAAGCGCTCGCTTCCCTCCACGCGCGAACGCGGCTAGGCGGCGCGCGATGGACGCCGCCGAAGCCATTCACGAGAAGCTCGTCGCCCGCCTCAAGGACGGCAACCTGCCGCGGCGGACCAGCGACGTGCGGCCGGCCGACGTCGGGTTCGGCCCGGAGGCGATGGTCGAGACCTTCTACAGCCAAATCGTCAGCCGGCAGATGGACCGGCTGTCGCGCAGGCTGCAGGCGCGCGGCGAGGGCTTCTACACGATCGGCAGCTCGGGCCATGAGAACAATGCCGCGGTCGCCGAGGCGCTCCGGATCGACGACATCGCCTTCCTCCACTACCGCTCCAACGCCTTCCAGATCCACCGCTCGAAGCAGCTCCCCGGCCAGACGCCGTGCTGGGACATGCTGCTCTCCTTCGCCGCTTCGGCCGAGGACCCGATCTCGGGCGGCCGCCACAAGGTGATCGGATCGAAGCCGCTCAACATCCCGCCGCAGACCAGCACCATCGCCTCGCATCTGCCCAAGGCGGTCGGCGCCGCGTTCAGCATCGGCATCGCCCGGGCGCTGAAGCTCGACAACCCGCCCCTGCCCCGCGATTCGATCGTCCTCGCCAGCTTCGGCGACGCCTCCGCCAACCATTCGACCGCCCAGGGCGCGTTCAACACCGCCGGGTGGGCCGCCTATCAGGGGACGCCGATGCCGATCGTCTTCCTGTGCGAGGATAACGGCATCGGCATTTCGACGCGGACTCCGCGCGGCTGGATCGAGGCGGCCTTCCGGAGCCGGGCGGGACTCGAATATATGCGCTGCAGCGGCCTCGACATGGCCGATTGCTATCGCGGCGCCGTCGCCGCGAGCCAATTCGCCCGCAGCCGGCGCCGGCCCGTCTTCCTCCACATGGATTGCGTTCGGCTCTACGGCCATGCCGGCTCGGACGTGCAGGCCACCTATCTTTCGAAGGCGCAGATCGACGAGGACGAGGCGCGCGATCCGCTGCTGTTCAGCGCGGCGCTGCTGGTCGAGCAAGGCCTGCTGACCACGGACCAGATCCTCGACATCTACGGCGAGACCGAGGCCCGGCTGGCGCGGGTCGCCGAGCAGGCGATCACCCGGCCCAGGCTCACCACCAGCGGCGCGGTGATGGCGAGCATCGTCCCGCCCAGGCGCGCGCCGGTCCGCGCCAACCGGCCGGGCCCGGAGCAGCGCGAGGCTTTGTTCGCGCGCGACCGATCGATGATGGAAAAGCCGCAGCACATGGCGCGGCTGCTGAGCTGGGCGCTCGCCGACCTCATGCTCGCTCATCCCAGCATCGTCGTCGCCGGCGAGGATGTCGGGCCCAAGGGCGGAGTCTATAACGTCACCGCCAAGCTGCACGAGCGCTTCGGCCCGGCGCGGGTGATCAACACCCTGCTCGACGAGCAGAGCATATTGGGCCTCGGCATCGGCGCCGCCCATGATAATGTGCTCGCGATCACCGAGATCCAGTTCCTCGCCTACGTCCACAATGCCGAGGACCAGATCCGCGGCGAGGCGGCGACCTTGAGCTTCTTCTCGAACGGCCAATATGCCAATCCGACGATCATCCGCATCCCCGGCCTCGGCTACCAGAAGGGCTTCGGCGGGCATTTCCACAACGACAACAGCCTCGCCGTCTTCCGCGACATACCGGGCCTGATCCTCGCCTGCCCGAGCAACGGCGCCGACGCGGTCGGGATGCTGCGCGAATGCGTCCGCCTCGCGCTCGAGGAGCAGCGCGTGATCGTCTTCCTCGAGCCGATCGCGCTCTACATGACCCGCGACCTCCACGCCGAAGGCGACGGGCTGTGGACCGCCCCTTATGCCGCCCCCGGCGAGGCGAGGCCGATCGGGCTCGGCGAGATCGGCCTCCACGGCGACGGCACCGACCTCGCGATAATCAGCTACGGCAACGGCTATTACCTTTCGCGCCAGGCCGAGAAGATCCTGCGCGAGCGGCACGGCCTGAACCTGCGGGTGATCGACCTGCGCTGGCTGGCGCCGCTCAACGAGGACGGCCTGCTCGACGCGGTCGCCGGCTGCGCGCGGGTGTTGATCGTCGACGAATGCCGCCGCACCGGCTCGCAGAGCGAGGCGCTGATGGCGCTGTTCGCCGAGCGCGCTCCGGACCTCGACTGCCGCCGGCTCACCGCCGAGGATTCGTTCATCCCGCTCGGGCGCGCCGCGACCCTGACCCTGCCGAGCCGCGACTCGATCGTCGCCGCGGCGCTGGAGCTGGCGGGTGGCTGAGAAGCTCGCGGCTTTGGTCGTCTGCCCCGGGCGGGGAACCTACGGCAAGGCCGAGCTCGGCTATCTGAAGCGCCTCCACCCCGACCGGGCGGAGCTGCTCGCAACCGTCGACCGGCTGCGCGCCGAGCGCGGGCAGAAGGCGATCTCCGAGCTCGACGGCGCCGACAGGTTCAGCCCGGCCCTGCACACCCGCGGCGACGTCGCCTCGCCGTTGATCTTCACCGCTTCCTACGCCGATTTCCTCGCCATCGACCGGGCCCGCTTCGAGATCGCGGCGGTGACCGGCAATTCGATGGGCTGGTATACGACCCTCGCCTGCGCCGGCGCGGTCACGCTCGAGCACGGCTTCCGGATCGTCGACGCGATGGGCGAGCACAGCCAGGCCGGCGCGCCCGGCGGACAAATGCTGCTGACCCTGGTCGACGAGGATTGGCGCGAGGCGGCGGGCCTGCGCGAGGCGGTGCTTGCGCTGGTCGACAGGATCGACGGCCTTTACGTTTCGATCGCGCTCGGCGGCATGCTGGTCCTCGCCGGCACCGAGGCCGCTCTCGCCGCTTTGCTTGAACAAGCGCCGCCGATGCCGGGCCGCGAGCCGCTGCGCCTCGTCAACCACGGCCCGTTCCACACGCCGCTGATGCAGGGCTCCTCCGACCGGGCGATGGCGCAATTGCCGGCCGCCTGGTTCAGCGCCCCCGAGGCGCCGATGATCGACGGGCGCGGCCATATCTGGCGGCCGTTCGCGAGCAATGCCGGGGAGCTGTGGGGCTACACCTTCGCCAGCCAGATCCTCGAGCCCTATGATTTCAGCCGCGCGATCCAGGTCTCGGTCAAGGAGCACGCCCCGGACCGGATCATCCTGCTGGGGCCGGGCGACACGCTCGGCGGCGCGATCGCCCAGGCGCTGATCGCGATCGAATGGCAGGGGCTGAGATCCAAGCGGGATTTCCAGCAGCGGCAGGCCTCGGATGCGCCGGTCCTGCTCAGCATGGGCCGCGAGGACCAGCGGGCGCTGGCGACCGCCTAGACGTCGTCGCCGAGCGCGCCCTTGACGGCGCCCTTGACCTGCTGGAACTGGCCCTTCAGCGCCTGGCCGGCACCTTCGTCGCGGGTGTCCGGATCGTCGCTGTGCTGCTTGGCCTTGCCGAGCGCTTCGTTGACATTGCCTTTGATCTTGTCGGCGAGCTCACCCATGGGGAATCTCCTTGAAAAACAAGCTGGATGAGCAACGAAGCGGCGGCTGAGCGGGTTCCGCCGCAAACGGCATGCTTTGGCCAAAAATTAAGGTCTTCCGGGCAATGGCTGGGCGATGTTTCCGGCCCGAGACACCCGCCGCAAGGTATTGATCCGGGCACGCATGCATGCCGACGGCCCGTCCGCCGACGTCTGCATCCGCGACATCTCCCCGCGCGGCCTGCTGATCCAGGCGAGCGCGGCGCCGCCCAAAGGAAGCTATGTCGAGATCGTCTTCGACGGCCACTGGATCGTCGGGCGCGTCGTCTGGGGCAAGGACCGGCGCTTCGGCGTCCAGGCGCGCGACCGGATCGACCTCCATGCGATCGCCACCGGCAGCCCCGGCCAGGCGGCGCGGCAGGAGCCCGCCCGTCGGCCGGGATTCGCCCGCTCCGCCCCGCGCCGCGCCGGCGCCGCGACCCATCACGCTTTCGCCAAATCGGTGGAGTTCGCAGTGATCGCGGCTTTCGCCGCAGCGCTGGTCGCGGCGCTGGGCGTTACTGCGTTCGAGACATTGTCGCGGCCGTTCGCGAACGTCTCCGCCCTGCTGGGCCGATAGCCGGCGTTCAGCCGCGCTCGCCGGCGCGGCGGATGCGCTGGGCGAGCACCCGGCGCGGATGGGCGCAGCGGCAATCGCCCTGATAGGCCGCCTGCTCGACCGGCGCGGCCTCCTCGTCGTCCGGCTTCGCATTCTCGGCGAGATTCTCAGGGTTGCGAACGCCGCGCTCGTAAAGCTGGATGCAGCGGTCGCGGACCGTCCGCGAGCAGGGCGGATAGCCGCTCCGCGCCTCGCGCGGCCCGTCATAGTCGGAGTCCGGCGGGCTGGCGCTGACCAGCCCGAGGCCGGCGACGGCGGCAAACAGGATGAGCTTCTTCATATCCGGCCTCCTTGTCCTGGCGACCCGCAATGCGGCGGTTAACCATAACGGATTCGCGGTCAAAGCCCAAACGGCCACATGTCGTCCTCGCCGCCGGGCTCGGGCCCGGGCAGCGGGGTCACCGCTTCGGTCTCGTCGAACCAGATCCAGGCGTCGAACTGGCGGGGCAGGATCGCCTGCGAATAATGGCTCCAGCGCTCGGTCTCCGGACGGTAGATGACGCCGATGAAGCGCTCGAGCCGCGGCTCCATCAGCGGCTCGAGGATCGCGCCGCCGCGGCCAAGGTCGAGCAGGAAGCGCGCGACGCCGCTGTCGTGGCAGAGGCGTTCGTAGCTGCCTTCGAGCGACGGGCGGACCTGCTTGACCTCCATCGGCGAATCCCAATCGTCGGCGGCGGCGACGGTGCCGGTGTGGGTGCCGAAGCCGATCAGCCGCGCCTCCTCGCCGAACCGCTCGCGGACCAGCTGGCCGATGTTGAGCTCGTCGCGGACCTGGCCCATCTCGGTGTAAGCGGCGTTGCCGATATGGCTGTTATGGGCCCAGACCACCGCCTTGGCGCCCGCGCCCCTGGCCTCGAGCAGCTGGCAGAGCGTCTCGAACATGTGGGTGTCGCGCAGGTTCCAGCTCTCCGCCGCGCCTTCGTACATCGCCCGGTAATAGGCCTCGGCATTCTTGACGAGCCGGGCGTTGGCGGCGGCATCGAGCCATTCGTCGCCGTCGGCGGCGGCGTAGCGCAACCGCTTCGCCTGAAGCTCGCGCAGCATCGCCACCACCGGCGCCTCGCACAACGCATAGCCTTCGCTGGTCGCGATGCGGCCGTAGCGGGCCGGATCGCGGCTCCACGGCGCGAGGCAGGCGTAGCGCTCGCGCGCCACCCGCGCCGCCGCAGGATCGACGTCGTCGAGATAGTCGATCACCGCGCGCATCGAGCCCGAGAGATTGTAGAGATCGAGCCCGTAGAAGCCGGCCATCGCCGCGGGCGCGCGGCCTTCATTGCGGGCGCGCAGCCAGCGGATGAAGCCCTCGACCTCGCGGTTGCGCCACATCCAGGTCGGGAAGCGCTGGAAGGCGGCTTCCTCGCCCTCGCGGCGCGGCCGGTGGCGGACGAAACGGTCGACGTTCGCCGCGTCCGGCCAGTCGGCCTCGACGGCGACGATAGTGAAGCCGTGGCGCTCGATCAGCCGCCGGGTGATCGCGGCGCGGGCGCGGTAGAATTCGGAGGTGCCGTGGCTGGCCTCGCCGAGCAGGACGACACGCGCGGCGCCGTAGCGGTCGAAGGCCTCGGCGAACGCCGGATCGTCGATCTCGGGCAGCGGCTCGGCCGCCTCCGCCAGGCGCCGGGCGAGCGGAGTGCTTCGCCGGCCCTGCTCGTCCCAGCCCTCGGCGCCGATCAGCGGCACGAAGCGGACCGCGCCGAGATCCTCGCTGTCGTAGCTGTCCTCGCCGGTGCGGGTGACCTTGACCAGGCTCTGCACCGCGCCGGGCTCGCCGATCGGCATGACCAGGGTACCGCCGATGGCGAGCTGCCGCTTGAGCAGAGCGGGGACGTGGCTGCCGCTGGCGGCGGCGAGGATCGCGTCGAACGGCGCTTCGCCCGGCAGGCCGCCGGAGCCGTCGCCATGGACGATGCGGACATTGTCGTAGCCGAGCCGCTTCATCCGCTCGCCGGCGAGCCCGGCGAGCGCGTCGTGGCGCTCGATCGCGATCACCTCGCCGGCGATGCGGCCGATCACCGCCGCCGCATAGCCCGAGCCGGCGCCGATCTCGAGCACCTTGTCGCCGGGCGCGACCTCGGCCGCCTCGATCATCAGGGCGACGATATAGGGCTGCGAGATGGTCTGGTCCGCCTCGATCGGCAGCGGCGAATCCTCATAGGCATGGCCGGCGAGATGCTCGGGCACGAACGCCTCGCGCGGCACTTCGCGCAGCGCCGCGAGCAGGTGCGGGCCGCGGATCCCGCGGCCTTCGATCTGGCGGCGGACCATGTCCTCGCGCAGGCCGGCAAAGTCTGCCATCCCTGCCTAAATAGCCGAGACGGACGGCCGTTCCGAGCGCTCAGTCCTTGAGCGCCTGCCTGGTCTCGCGCAGCGACAGCAGCTCCCAGGCCGCGACCGCCACCAGCACCAATGTCGCGATCAGCGACAGGACGAGCGGGGTCAGCCCCACCGCGAACGGCGCGGCGAGGCCGAGCAGGCCGAGCCCGGCCATGTGCGAGAGCGGATAATAATCGGCGCTGGTCCGCTTGAAGATCAAATTGCCGAACAAATAGAGCGCCGGCCCGCCGAGCAGGGCGGCGGCCGCCGCCGGCCCGGCCGGGCCGCCCGGATGGGCGACCGCCATCTCGTCGGAGGCGGCGGTGACAATGATCCCGGCGACGATCGGAATGTGGAAATAGGTGTAGGCGAGCCGCGCCATCCGCCCCGGATCCTTGTCCTGGGCGAGCCGCCGGGCGGCGCGCTCGGCGCCGATGTCGAAATAGAGCCACCACATCGCGATCGTGCCGACGAAGGCGCTGGCGAAGGCGAGGATCGTCGGTGCGGCCCAGGCGGTCTGGCCGAAGGCGGCGCCCGTCACCAGGATCGATTCGCCCAAGGCGATGATGATGAACAGCCCGCAGCGCTCCGAGAAATGATGGCCCTCGACGTCCCAGGTATGGGTGTCGCTGCGGCCGAGGCCCGGCGTCCAGAAGGCGGCGACGGGACCGGCCGAGACGATGGCGAGGGCGGCGCCCCACAGCGCCATCCGCGCCGCCCCGTCCGCGACCAGCGCCCCCGCGATCCAGAACGGCGCCTCGGCCAGCGACCAGGCGACGATGCGCACGAAATTCAGGAAATTTTCCCGGTTGTGGCGGACCAGGGCGAGCAGCATGAAGCCGTGGCGGCCGAGCTGAATGCCGGCATAAGCGAGCGCGAACGGCAGCGCCCGCGCCGCGAACGCCTCCGGCAGGCTGATCGACATCACCATCGCCGCCCCCATCAGCGCGAACAGCAGCATCCGCACCGGCATGTGGCGGACGTCGAGCCAGTTGGTGACCCAGGCGGTGTCGACCCACACCCACCAGACCGCGAGGAACAGCATCGCCGCCTGGAGGAAGCCGAGCGGATCGGGATGGAGGATGATCGTGTGCGAGACCTGGGTGACCGCGAACACGAAGACCAGATCGAAGAACAATTCGATGAAGCCGACCCGCTCCTCGCTGTGCGAATCGCGGCTGCGAAGGAGGTTGCGCTTCATCGGCGTGACGATTGCCGGGCGCGGGCGAAAAGAAAAGGGCCGCGCGCCGGTGCGGCCGCGGCCCCTGAGCGTGGAGGGGACACCCGCATGCGGGTGTCCCCCTTCGTCCTAGCGATCCTGCTGACCGCCCTGACCCTTCTCGCTCCTGATCTGGTTGTCGCCCTGCTGCTCGTTTTCGGTCTCGAGCTCCTCGCCCTTCTGACCGAATTCCTGCTGGCCCTGCTGGCCCTGCTCCTTGTCGAACTGGCCGAAAGCGGGCTTGCCGCCCTGCTGGCCGGTCTGGTCCTGCTGGCCCTGGTCTTTCCTGAACTCGTCCATGAGGACATCCTCCGCGACTGGAAGCGTCGGCGGCACAGCGCCGCCGCTCGCCCGACGAACATAACAAAGATCAAGGACTCGCGGTTCCTGCGGCTCGTCCCTCAAATCAGTCCGGCGAGCGGGCTCGAAGGGTCGGCGTAGCGGCGCTGGCCCATCCGCCCGGCGAGATAGGCGAGCCGCCCCGCCTCGACCGCCAGCTTCATCGCCCGCGCCATCATGACCGGATCCTTCGCTTCGGCGATCGCGGTGTTCATCAGCACGCCGTCGCAGCCCAGCTCCATCGCCACGCTCGCGTCCGAGGCGGTGCCGACGCCGGCGTCGACCAGCACCGGCACTTTCGCGCCCTCGACGATCAGCCGGATCGTCACCCGGTTCTGGATGCCGAGCCCCGAGCCGATCGGCGCGCCCAGCGGCATGATTGCCACCGCGCCGGCCTCCTCCAATTGCCTCGCCGCGATCGGATCGTCGACGCAATAGACCATCGGCTGGAAGCCCTCCCGGACCAGCGTCTCGGTCGCCCGCAGAGTCTCGCGCATGTCGGGATAGAGGGTCTTGGCTTCGCCGAGCACCTCGAGCTTGACCAGCTCCCAGCCGCCCGCCTCGCGCGCCAGCCTGAGGGTGCGGATCGCCTCCTCGGCGGTGAAGCAGCCGGCGGTGTTGGGCAGATAGGTGATCGTCTTCGGATCGATGAAATCGGTGAGCAAGGGCTGGCCCGGATCGGAGATATTCACCCGCCGCACCGCGACGGTGACGATCTCGGCTCCCGACGCCGCGACCGCCGCGGCGTTCTGTTCGAAGCTCTTATATTTGCCAGTGCCGACGATGAGGCGCGAGGTGAAGGTCCGGCCGGCGACCGTCCAGGTGTCGGCGCCCATCAGCCGCCCCCGACGAAGGTGACGATCTCATAATCGTCGCCGTCCTCGACCGCGACCTCGGCGAGCGCCGAGCGCGGCACGATTTCGAGGTTGCGCTCGACCGCCACCTTGGCCGGCTCCAGCCCCAGCGCCAGCGCCAGGTCGGCGACGCTGGTGCCGGCGGCGACGCGGCGGTGATCGCCATTGACCCGGATCGAGATCGTGCCGTCGTGGACCATGAAACCGCTCGTGCCTTTGCGCTTGCGCCAGGGCCGTCATATAGGGGCGCGCGATGGCGACGCCACCTCTGATCTACGTCCTCAACGGCCCCAACCTCAACCTGCTCGGGAGTCGCGAGCCGGAGATTTACGGGTCCGACACGCTCGACGACATCGCCGGCCGGCTCGAGGACCGGGCCCGCGCGCTCGGCGTCCGGATCGACATCCGCCAGTCCAACCATGAGGGCCATCTGATCGACTGGCTGCACGAGGCGCAGGCGAAGGGCGCCAAGGCGGTGCTGCTCAATGCCGGCGGCTTCAGCCACACATCGGTCGCGCTGCACGACGCGGTGAAGGCGATCGGCGTGCCGGTGATCGAGGTCCATCTCTCCAACCCGGCGGCGCGCGAGCCTTTCCGCCGGCGCTCGCTGATCGCCGCCGCGGCGAGGGCGACGATCGCCGGCTTCGGCGCGCTCGGCTACGAGCTTGCTCTGGACGCGGCCGCCCGTCTCTGACAGACGCTGCCGCAACGGAAGAAGGGGTTCCGATGAGCGACGACGACCATAAGGACGAGCATAAGGACGAGCCGATGCGGGTCGATACCGACCTGGTCAGGAAGCTCGCCGAGATGCTGGACGAGAACGCGCTCAGCGAGATCGAGGTCGAGGACAATGGCCGCCGCATCGTCGTCAAGCGCAAGCTCGCCGCCGCGCCCGCTGCCGCCGCCGCCGCGGCCCCCGCGCCCGCTCCCGCCCCGGCCCCGCCGCCGCCGCCCGCCCCGGAGCCGAGCGCCGAGAACCATCCGGGCGTGGTCAAATCGCCGATGGTCGGCACCGTCTTCCTCGCCGGCGAGCCCGGCGCGGCGCCGTTCGTCTCGCCCGGCGACCGCATCGCCGAGGGCGACACCCTGCTGATCATCGAGGCGATGAAGGTGATGAACCCGATCGCCGCGCCGCGCTCGGGCGTGGTCAGGCAGATCCTCGTCCAGGACGCCCAGCCGGTGGAGTACGAGCAGCCGCTGGCGATCATCGAATGATGCGGGCCTCGCCCGTCATCCCGGCGCAGGCGGCGATCTGAGATGGCGATCGGCAAGGTCCTCATCGCCAATCGCGGCGAGATCGCGCTGCGCATCCACCGCGCCTGCCACGAAATGGGGATCAAGACGGTCGCGGTCCATTCGACCGCCGACACCGAGGCGATGCACGTCCGCCTCGCCGACGAGGCGATCTGCATCGGCCCGCCCCCCGCCGCCGATTCCTACCTCAACATCCCGGCGATCATCTCGGCCGCCGAGATCAGCCATGCCGACGCGATCCACCCGGGCTACGGCTTCCTTTCCGAAAATGCCCGCTTCGCCGAGATCGTCGAGACCCACGACATCGTCTGGATCGGCCCCAAGCCCGAGCATATCCGGACGATGGGCGACAAGATCGAGGCTAAGCTCACCGCCGCCAAGCTCGGCCTGCCGCTGGTGCCGGGCTCGGACGGGCCGGTCGAGAGCTTCGCGGAGGCGAAGAAGGTCGCCGCCGGGACCGGCTATCCGCTGATCGTCAAGGCCGCCTCGGGCGGCGGCGGCCGCGGCATGAAGGTGGTCCAGGCCGAAGACCAGCTCGAGACCCAGATCAGCCAGGCGCGCTCGGAAGCGAAGAGCGCGTTCGGCGACGACACCGTCTACATCGAGAAATATCTCGGCGATCCGCGCCACATCGAATTCCAGATCTTCGGCGACGGCAAGGGCAACGCGATCCATCTCGGCGAGCGCGACTGCTCGCTGCAGCGCCGCCACCAGAAGGTGCTCGAAGAGGCGCCCTCCCCCGTCGTCACCCCGGAGGAGCGCGAGCGGATGGGCGGCATCGTCGCCCGGGCGATGGCCGAGATGGGCTATCGCGGCGCCGGCACCATCGAGTTCCTCTGGGAGAAAGGCGAGTTCTACTTCATCGAGATGAACACGCGGCTGCAGGTCGAGCATCCGGTGACCGAGGCGATCACCGGCCTCGACCTCGTCCGCGAGCAGATCCGGATCGCCGACGGCCACCCGCTCACGCTCAGGCAGCAGGACGTCCATATCCGCGGCCACGCGATCGAATGCCGGATCAACGCCGAGGACCCGAAGACCTTCGCCCCCTCGCCCGGCCTGGTGAAGCAATATCACGCCCCCGGCGGGATGAACGTGCGCGTCGATTCGGGGCTCTACGCGGGCTACAAGGTGCCGCCTTATTACGATTCCATGATCGCCAAGCTGATCGTCTACGGCACCACCCGGGCGGGCGCGATGCGCCGCCTCCGGCGCGCGCTCGAGGAGTTCGTCATCGAGGGGATGAAGACCACCATCCCCCTCCACCAGAAGCTGCTCGACGATCCGGAGTTCCAGGCGGGGGATTATACGATCAAATGGCTCGAAGAGTGGCTTGGGCGGCAGGGCACTTAGGGCCGTCCGGGGGACGGACCGCCCTCCACTGAGCCCAAGCCGGTCTTCGAGCCATCTGGAGGAATGGCTTGCGCGAGCGCAGTAAGCCGCGGCAGCACAGCCGGACTCTAGACCAGCTTGGCGATGCCGAGGGCCTTGTCGACGAGGCCGAGGAAACCGGTGATCGCCTCGACGACCTTGTTGATCTGCTCGATCTGCGCGACCGCCTTGTCGACGTCGGCCTTGGCCTGATTGACCTCGTCGATGGCGGCGCCGATCGCCGCGGTCTGTTGCGCGAACAGCGCCTGCTGGGCTCTGGTCAGCCGGACGGCGACTTCGTGCATTTGCTGGCCGAGCGCCTGGATCGTCGCCGGATCGGTCGCCGCTTCCTGCCTGGCGGTGAGCGTATCGAGCAGATCGAGCAACGTCCGGTGCAGCGCGGCGATATCCGGATTCTGTTCGGTCATGGCTGGTCTCCGGGGGCCGGCGCGGCCGCGGCGTCGGCGCGCCGCTTCGCTTCGTCGAGCCAGTTGCCGATCCGGCCGATCCAGAACAAGGCGTCGCCGCCGCTGCCCTGCGCTGCGGCGGTATGGGCCGCGCCGAGCGCGAGCACGGACGCCCGCAACTGGGCGAGATTCTGCAGCTGGGCATCGCGCGCGTCCATGGCCGCGATGAAGGCCAGGATTGCGGCGCGGCGGCCGGGCGAGGTCGGCGGAAGCTGCGAATAAGCGGCCCGCAGGTCGCCGAGCTTGACCAGCCAATAGCCCCGCGCGGTTCCCCTGAGGCCGCTCGAATCGTCGGCGCCGATGGCGTCGGCGAGCCCGCCCATCACCGCCGAGAAAGCGGGATCCACGCGGCGCATGATCGCCGTCGCGCTGCGCTCCGCGCGCGCCTGGACGAGCGCGCCGGCGAAGGTCGCGAACAAGCCCGACGCTTCCGCCGGCACCGCCAGCCGGGCCGGGCCCTCCCGAAGCTGCGCGGCGAGGCCGTCAATCCGGTCGGCCGTCGCCTGCGCGCGCGCAGGATCGACCAGCCCCTGAATCGCCCCGAGATAGGAATCGAGCGCGGCGAAGGCGTTCGACCATTTGGCGATGTCGTCGGGGGCGAAGGCGAGCGGGAAATCCGCCTCTCTCAAATTCTGCGCGGGATTGGCCAGCGTCCGGGCGATGTCGAGGTCGCGCGCGGTGGCGTTGGTGGTGGCGAAGGCGGTCGCCGCCTGCTGCTGGGTCAGGGTGAGACCGGTCCTGATCGCACCGACATTCGCGGTGACGATCGGGCCCGGAGTCGCGCAGGCGGCAAGCCAAAGGACCGCCAACAGGGTCGCGATGCGGGCAATCGACTGTCGAACAGGCATGCTGGCTCCCACTGGGCCGAAATGGGCTGAGCAGCCGAAAGCAAAGCTCCGAAGCCAAGCCTCGCACGGCCGCGTAAATCCGTCAAACCGGTCGATCGAAATCGGTTCGGCTCCACGAGGGCGGGCGCGATGCGGCGGACGCGGCGCCCGCGAGGAGTTCGTCATCGCGGGGATGAAGACCGCCATCCCGCTTCACCAGGCGCTGCTCGGCGAGCCGGATTTCCAGGCGGGCGACGATACGATCAGGTGGCTGGAGGAATGGCTGGCGCGGGAGGCATAGAGCCGCCCACGGGGATAGACGTTGTAGCTGCTGGGCCCGGACGATCGCCCGATCATGGGCTTGGCGGGGGCGAAGGCTCTTTGTTCTCGGATTCCTCCCCGTCGTCCGGTCCCGGGAGATCGGGAAAGTTGGAAATCGCGACCATCCAGTTGAAGGTCGGCGTGGACTTGAGCACCTCGGTCCAGGCCAATGGATCCCTGAACGCCGCACAGTGGAGCTCGCGCTTGGCGGAATCGCGCGCCAGATGGCCCTGGACGATGAGAATCATGTTGTTGGGGTTGTCCGGATCGGCGCCGCATAGCGTGACGTCGACGAACGCACCGAAGTTTCCGCTGCCGGGGAGCGGGAGCGTGACGCCCGCGACGATGTCCGCCGAGCTCGCCTTCGCGAAATTTTCGAAGAGCGCATAGAATTGGAAAAGGCCGTCGACTCGGCAGAGCAGGTCGCCAAGCACCCACACGACTCCCGGGACGTCCGGTTCGTTGGAAACGGGCCATGTCTGCCCGCCGGTCGAGAATCTCTTTTCGCCGGGGACAACCTTGAAGACCGGCCCGGGGCGAGATGTTGCCGTGCACATTTCCTGGACCGCGAACACCAACTCTCCATCGGCCAGCGCGCGCTTCAGCGGCACTCGATTGTTGTGCGGGTCGATCAATCCCTCGCCAATCTGCTCGAAGTCCGGGTTCGCGCTCCCGTCCGGGCTGACATGAATCTTCACTCTCGCTCCCGGAATCGCATCCACGGCGACGAAGCGCAGCGTCGCCACCGCGGCAAGGATGGGCACTTGCGCGACTGCCGGAGCCGTCTCGACCCTGACCGCCTCGGACGCGATTGCCACCGCTCCGCAGCCCGTTGCCTCGGCGCGCACGAAGGCGCCCGCGATCAGGAACGGATTGACCGGTATCGCGATGCTGCTCGACCTTGCCCAATGCAGCGCGCTGACCTGCTTGTGCTGCCCTGACGCATGCGAGAGAATTCGGACCATGGAGCCCGGAGTGAGTCCCGTGACCCGCACGACACGCGCGCAATCGAACAAGGTGCGCGCGACCTGCGGCGTTGCCATTTCGACCAGCGGTCCCACGACGGTCGCGCCCGGCGCGCTCGCCAGCCCGCACGCCGCCTGCACGACGCTGATCGGCTGACCCGGCGCCATCGGGGCGAGCTCGAAGACCTGATCGCTGCCGAGCGGCGAAGCCTGGCCCCGGTAGACGGTCCCGCCCAGGTCGATTGCGACAAGCGCGCCCGGCTTCAAATCCCCGACATGGAGGAAGGACGCGCCTCCGCATGGCGGAGAAGGCTTGGGCTGCGGTGGTGTGATGGCCGGCCCGTAATCGGCCCTCCGGGGGTCCGAAGGGCCGACCGCGCAGCGCGGGCCGATGGCCTGGCGCACGGCCAGCGACCCGCCGGTCGCCGAGAGCGGTTGGCTGAGGCGCACAGTCAGCGCCGGCAGGTCGAACGCGACGGTCTCGGCCGCGCTCGTATCGCTCCGTTCGATGGTGACTATGGCGCCATCGACGACGCCCCCGATCACCACCACGGCGTCGCATCCCACCGGCTGGGGGTCGCCGATGGTCGGAACGGGCAGCGAATCGCCGGCCTCGACGGGCAAGAGCAGGGTCGCCGCGCCGGTGACGGAGGGGACGCCGGTCAGCGCCGGAAAGCCGGGCGGTGCCTGCTGGACCACTCGCACACCGCCGGTGCCGGCGGGTACCGGATCGGTCAGCGTGATCCGGGCCGCGCCTGTATCGGCGAGGCCCTGTCCGAGCGGTATCGAGGAATCGTCGGATACAAGCAGTTCGGCGCCCGGCTCGGCGCCCTCGATCCAGACGGCGCGGCCACAGGGATAGATTTTCGATCGGAGCGCGAGCGAGGCGGTCTGGTCGTAGGAAACCGGCACCGGATTGACCATGACCGCCAGTCCGGCCTCGGTCCACCCGCTTGCCTCGAGGCCGAGCTCTTGCCTCGCGAATAGACGGGTGTCCTCGGTCAAGGTCGTGCCCGGCATGAGATCCAGACGGTCGAGGCCGCCGGCTGCCAGTGCCTTCAGGACCAGGCGCTTGCCCGGCCCGTCCTCGCACACGATGACCGTCGCACCTTCCAACGCTCCCTCGATAAAGAGAGACCTGCTCCAGACAGATACTGGACCAGTGATCCGAGGGACAAAAAGAGGCAGCTTCGATATCTCCCGCTGAACACGCAGTTTACTATGTATTTTTTATAAGGGCTATACTATTCGAGGCTGTTCATCCTGTCCGGCATATTGAATTCAATCCGGAAGATTTGGTGACGCCGACGCATGGACTTTAGGGACTCCGCCACGGTCGGTTCAGACGGGACGAAATCAGCGCCGGGAGATCGCAATGACCAAAAGCTTCCAAGTCTCGCTGGCGCCCGAAAAGCTGTGGCAGGCGATCAATCCCTGGTCGTTCTACAATCAGGGCGCGCAGCTCGGCTTCGTCAACATCAATCTCGGCCAGACCAACCATCCGGAGATCGAGCAGAAATTGCTCGACGAGGTCGGCAGCTACGGCAAGCAGCTCGGCCGGATCGGCGACGCGCTCGAAGTGCTGATCGATCATGCCGCGCTCAAGGATCTCGGCCGCGCGGAGGCCGACGCGATCGCCATCCTCAAGGGCCAGCTCGCCGAGATCCGCAAGGTCAAGGCGCGCGAGCATGCGGATGAGGGCGCCGGCTAGACTTGCTCAAAGCTGGCGTTCCGGCTATGTTCCGCATCATGCACGCCGCCCCTCCCTGCCCCCTTTTCCGGCGCCCGCAACCGAAGCGTGGGTGGGAGGTTTTTTTGCTCCAGGGAAGCTGAACCTTCTGAACATTTCGAAACTTCCAGCCAGGTGAACGAGCGAGATGAAAGCGACCATCTATCACAACCCGATGTGCGGAACCTCGCGCAAGACCTTGACCATCCTCGAGGAATCCGGCGCGGACGTGACCGTCGTCGAATATCTCAAGTCGCCGCCCTCGGCCGCCGAGCTGAAGCGGCTCTACGACCGCGCCGGAATCACCCCGCGCGAAGGCCTCAGGACCAGGGAGCAGCTTGCCGAGGATCTCGACCTGGTCGATGGCGCGGTCAGCGATGCCGCGATCCTCGAGGCGATGGCGGAGAATCCGATCCTGATCGAGCGGCCGCTGGTCGAGACCGAAAGGGGCGTCCGCCTCTGCCGGCCGCAGGATACGGTGCGCGAGATCCTGTGATCGGACTGGGAAGGTTCATCCCGGCGGGCTAAGAAGGGGCGATGAAGACGCTCGATCCCGATCTGTTGCTGCGGGCCTATTCGATCGGCGTCTTCCCGATGTCGGACAGCCGCGACGCGGGCGACCTCTACTGGGTCGAGCCGAGGCGCCGCGCGATCTTGCCGCTCGATTCATTTCATGCCTCGAAGTCCCTTCGCAAGACATTGAAATCTGATGTCTTTAAGGTGACGCGCGACCGCGCCTTCGGGGAGGTGGTGAAGCTGTGCGCGGACCGCGAGGACACCTGGATCAACGCCGAGATCGAGGCCAGCTACATCCGCCTCCACGAGGCGGGCCGGGCCCATTCGATCGAGGTCTGGCAGGACGGCGCGCTCGCCGGCGGGCTCTACGGCGTCCGGCTCGGCGCCGCCTTCTTCGGCGAATCGATGGTGTCCTTGCGGCGCGACGCTTCCAAGGTCGCGCTCGCCTGGCTGGTGGCGCGGCTCAAGGTGGGCGGCTTCCGGCTGCTCGACTGCCAGTTCATGACCCCGCACCTCGCCAGCCTCGGCGCGGTCGAGATCGAGCAGAGGGACTATCTGGTGCTGTTGGATTCGGCGCTCGGCGGCGGCGGCGCCGGCGCCGGGGCCGGCGCCTCGGCGGCCGGGCCGGTCGAGTTCGAGGCGCTCGACCGGCTGCTCGGCGCGCGCGGCGAAGGCGCCGGCGTGCCGCCGCCCGGATGGGTCATCGCGCAGCTCCTCGGCCAGACGTCGTAGACCGGGTGCTCGACGACGTTGAGCGACGGCGTCTCCTTGTAGAGCCAGCCCGAGAAGACCCGGCGGAACTGCTGGCTGCGCGGCGCCCGCACGTCGAGCTGGACGAAGGCGCCGGTCAGCTGCTGGACCTCCCACGGGGCGGTCGTCTCGCAGGCGCGCAGGCGGACGATGGCGTCGCCGAGGCGGATCGCCTGGCCGGGGCGCAGGCTGAACTCGCGCATCTGGCCGTTGCGCTTGTTCAAGAGCCTCAGCACCGCGATTCGCTGGGCCATCGGCGTGGTGCCGGGCGCGAGCCGGGTGACGGTCTGCGGGATGTCGACGGTGTCGGCCTCCGCTTCGGCCGCGTTCTGCCGGTTCTGCTGCTCGGCGCCGCGCGGGCCGCAGGCGGCAAGCGCGAGCAGGGCCACGAGCGACGCCAGGATCTCGGCCCCGCGCCCGGCCATGGCTCAGTCGGGCGTCCAGGGCTGGTAGTCGCCGCTCGCCGCCGCCCTCCGGCCGCCGCGCTCGAGCGCCCCTGCCGGCCGATAGGCGGCCGCGGTTCCGGTCAGGTTCGGAGTCGCCGGCTTGAGGAAGCTGGGCGCCCGCGGCAGCGCCTCGTCGGGCAGGCCCTCGATCTGGCGGGTCAGCCAGGCATACCATTCGGGCGGCACCCGGCTGACGTCGTTCGAGCCGGCGTAGATCACCCAGCGGCGACCGTCCTTCCGGCCCTCGAAATAGGCGTTGCCGAGCGCGTCCTCGCCGATCTTGCGGCCGTGGCGCCAGCTGTAGAGCGCGGTCCCGGTCGACGCGCCTTCCCACCAGGTGAACAGGTTCTTGAAGAAGCCCATGGCCGACGCGCCTAGCGCCGATGGCGCGGCACGCGCAAGGCTTTGCTCGATGACGCTGCACCGCGCGAGCGGGACAGGATCAGTCCGACCAGCTGACCCGGTCGCCCTCCCTGATGCCGAGCTCGGCGGCGCGCCCGCCGCGCAGCTCGAGCACCGCCGTCATCGGCTCTTCGACCGCCACCGGCGTTTCCGACATCGGCACGGTGTTGGCGGCGATGCGGGCGATGGTGCCGTCCGGCCGGACGAAGAGCATGTCGAGCGGGATCAAGGTGTTGCGCATCCAGAAGCTGGCCGGCCGCGGCGGATCGAACGGAAACAGCATGCCGGCGTCCGGAGCGAGCGCGCGCCGCTCCATCAGCCCATGCTCCTGCTGCTCCGCGGTTCGGGCGACCTCGACGGTGAAGGCATGCCGCCGGCCGCCGCTGTCGATGGTGAGCAGGACGAGATCGAGCCCGGCCGGCGAGGTGCGCGCAGCCGCCGGCGCCTCGGCCGCGTTCGACGCCGGCTCGGCCCGGCAGCCGGCGAGCAGGAAGGCAGCAAGGAGGGCGGCAATCCGCGCGGACAGGATCAAGCGGGCTCGACCTCCACCGCGAGCGGGCCCTTGCGGCCGCTCGCGATCCGCGCCCGCAGCGGCTGGTCGGGAACCAAGTCGGTCAGGCCGCCGCGGCGGACCGTCTCCATATGCACGAAGATGTCCTGGCTCGACTCCTCGCCGCGGACCAGGAAGCCGTAGCCGCGCAGGCGATTGAACCATTTGACGATCACCGGCTCGAACGGCCCGGCTTCGTCGAGCAGGCTCGACGGATCGATCCGGTCGCCATGGCTGTTGCTGCCGCGGCCGAGCTCGGGGACGACCGCGGAGCTGAGGTCGATGGCGATCACCTTACGCGCCTGCAGCCCGCGCTCCTGCTCGACCACCAGGCACTCGATCACCGCCCCTTCCGGAAGGCTGCGGCGGTCATGCTCCTTGAGCACGCTGAAATGGATCAGGATGTCGCCGTCGGCCTCGTCGCTGACGATGAAGCCGAAGCCGCGGGTGGCGTCGAACCATTTGACCGTGCCGGTGAGGTGGATCAACGCTTCCTCGGGCGGGTCCTGGCGCGGCGCATCCCGGCTCTCGGCGATCGAGCCCGGCCCCCCGGCAAGCGCTTCGCGACGCGACGTCATTTACGCCCGATCCCCCTAGATCAGGCGGTAAAACTACCATGTTTTGCGTATATTGGAACCTTTCCTGTTCAGCCGCCGTCCGCTTCCGGGATTTCGCCGGGACGGGCGGCCATGATCCGCAGTGCGAGAGCGGAGGGATGGCCGGCGCGAAGCATCGCCGCGAGCGCCTTTTCCCGGGCCGGGCGATCGGCCTCTGCCACGGCGTAGGGGCCGATCCTGCGGCGCTCGGCGAAGCGCAGCGCCGCCTCCCAGGCGCCGGCGGCGGCGGCCTCGCGCGCCTCGGCCGCATCCTCCTCGCCGATCCCGGCGGCATGCAGCGCCGCGTCGAGCCGGCGCGGCCCATAGCCGCGGCGGGACAGGGCAGCGCCGCGCGCGGCGGCGAAGGCGCGGTCGTCGACATAGCCGAGGTCCGCGAGGCGCTCGATCAGCGCCTCGAGCGGCGGCGCGGCGGCGCCTTGCCAGCCGCGCTCGCGCAGCTTGCGGGCGAGATAGGTCTTGAGCCTGGCGCGGCTGGTCGCATAGCGTCCGGCGTAGAAGAGCGCGGCCTGCTCCAGGCCCGCTTCGTCGAGCGGCGGCTTGGCCTTGCTGTTGCGCTCTCGCTTCACCGCCTTGATTGTGCCACAGTCGAGCCGGATTATGAACGCGCCTCGTCTCCTAGAGCGGAGGCTGAACTTTGAATTCGGGACCGTGAGGGCCCAGGAAAGAGGATTCAGCCAGACGTGCTTGACCATGACGGCCAGGTGATGCCGCGCCCGGCGAGGGCGCCCGAGGCACTGCAGCCGACCCCGACAGATGACGATCTGCCGCGCCGCTATGCGGATTTCGCGACGATGACGGAGGCGCTCGACTATGTCGCGCAGGGGCGCAAGGGGATCAATTTTCACGACGCCCGCGCCACCCTGGTCCGGGTCTATCCCTATGCCGAGCTGCAGCGCGACGCGATCGCGGCGGCGCACCGCTTCGCGGCGCGCGGCATTCGCCCGGGCGACCGCGTCGCCCTGATCGCCGAGACCGCCGGCGAGTTCATCGCCCTGTTCTTCGGCGCCCTCTATGCCGGCGTCTGGCCGGTGCCGCTGCCTTTGCCGACCTCCTTCGGCGGCAAGGAGGCCTATATCGACCAGCTCGCGGTGCAGCTCGAAAGCGCCGATCCGGCCCTTCTCCTCTATCCGCCCGAGCTGGTCATGGCCGGGGCGGCGGCCGAGGCCTCGGGCGTGACCGGCGTCGACTGGACCTCTTTCTTCGCCGGCGAGGCGGAGGAGGCGCCGCTGCACCGGGCCGAGGCCGACGACATCGCCTATCTGCAATATTCGAGCGGCTCGACCCGCTTTCCGCACGGCGTCGTCATCACCCATCGGGCGCTGATGTCGAACCTCGCCGCCCACGCCCATTCGATGAAGATCGGCCCCGGAGACCGCGGCGTTTCCTGGCTGCCTTTCTATCACGACATGGGGCTGGTCGGCTGCATGCTGTCGATGATCGCCAACCAGATGTCGGTCGATTATCTGAAAACCGAGGATTTCGCCCGCCGCCCGCTCGCCTGGCTCGACCTCGTCACCCGCAACAAAGAGCGGACGATGAGCTATTCGCCGACCTTCGGCTACGAGATTTGCGCGCGCCGGGTGTCGAGCCAGACCGACGTCGTCAACCGCTTCGATCTGTCGCGCTGGCGGGTCGCCGGCAACGGCGCCGACATGATCCGCCCCGACGTCATGCAGTTCTTCGTCGACACCTTCGCCCCGGCCGGGTTCAGGGCGACCTCGTTCCTGCCGAGCTACGGCCTGGCCGAGGCGACGCTGGCGGTGACGGTGATGCCGCCGGACGAAGGCATCGTCGTCCAGATGGTCGAGGAGACCTTGCTCGCCGGCGGCGGCCAGGGCGAGCGCGACCGGCCGCAGCGCTACCGCGCCGTGGTCAATTGCGGCAAGCCGGTGCGCGAGATGGAGGTCGAAATCCGCGGCGACGACGGCAGCCGGCTGGCGGAGCATGAGATCGGCCGGATCTTCTGCCGCGGAGTCTCGGTGATGGTCGGCTATTTCCGCGACGAGGAGGCGACCCACGCCTGCCTGGACGAGGACGGCTGGCTCGACACCGGCGACATGGGCTATCTGTCCGACGATTATCTCTATGTCGTCGGCCGGGCCAAGGACATGATCATCATCAACGGCAAGAACCACTGGCCCCAGGACATCGAATGGGCGGTGGAGCAGCTGCCCGGCTTCAAGGCCGGCGACATCGCCGCTTTCTCGATCACCACCCCGGGCGGCGAGGAGACTCCGGCCGTGCTCGTCCAGTGCCGCACTTCGGACGACAGCGAGCGCGGCCGCCTCAGGGACCTGATCCGCGAGCGGGTGCGGGCGATCACCGGCATCAATTGCGTCATCGAGCTGGTGCCGCCGCGCTCGCTGCCGCGCACCAGCTCGGGCAAGCTGTCCCGCGCCAAGGCCCGCAATCTCTACCTTTCCGGCGAAATCCCGACCTACGACATCGCGGCCTGAAGCGGCGCGGCATGAACCTTCTTGCGCCGCCGGAGAGGCGTCGTTAAGCAGCCGGGCTCGGCGCTTAGGAGTGTAGCTCAGTCCGGTTAGAGCATCGGTCTCCAAAACCGAGGGTCGTGGGTTCGAATCCCTCCACTCCTGCCATTTCCCCCGTTCCGGCCGCTTCCGCCGCCTCCGCCGCGCCCGCCCGGCACCGCCCGGCGGCGCGGCCGCGCGGGGGTCTTGCTTCGGCGGGGGGCGAGGGCTACATGGCGCCAATCCGGCAAGGTCGAGAGCGGCGCCGGCCCGAACGGGGCTGGGCAGCGGCTCTTTGCCCGCCGCCACGCGACCCGCAACGAACGCAACGACGCAAGCAAGCGAAGCAACGAGCAAGGAAGAGGCCAGCCATGGCGCGAGTCAATCCCGGCGAATTCCTCCGGCAGGTCCGCTCCGAATCGGCCAAGATCGTCTGGCCGACGCGGCGCGAGACGCTGATGACCGGGCTGATGGTGGTGATCATGACCAGCCTGCTCGCCGTCTTCTTCTTCGGCGTCGATTCGGCGTTCAGCGCGATCGTCCACGCGCTGCTCGGCCTCCTGAGCTAGAAACGGAAAGACCAACAAACGCCATGTCCCGCTGGTACATCATCCACGCTTATTCGGGCTTCGAGAACAAGGTCCGCGATTCGATCATGGCCGAGGCGACCCGGATGGGCCTCGACCGGCTGGTCGAATCGGTCGAGGTGCCGACCGAGAAGGTGACCGAGGTCCGCCGCGGCAAGAAGGTCACCTCGGACCGCAAGTTCTTCCCCGGCTACGTGCTCGCCAAGCTGCAGATGAACGACGACGTCTATCACCTCGTCAAGAACACGCCCAAGGTGACCGGCTTCCTCGGCTCGTCGGGCAAGCCGCAGCCGATCTCCGACGCCGAGGCCGCCCGCATCCTCAACACCAAGGACGAGGCCGCCGCCGCCGCGCCCAAGCAGAAGATCAGCGTCGATTATGAGATCGGCGACAACGTCAAGGTGCTCGACGGCCCGTTCGCGAGCTTCAACGGCATCGTCGAGGAGCTCGACTTCGAGAAGAGCCGGGTGAAGGTCAGCGTCTCGATCTTCGGGCGGGCGACCCCGGTCGAGCTCGAGTTCGAGCAGGTGGAAAGGGTCAAATAGACCCTTTCCATCCTGAACTCGATTCAGGATCCGGGACAAGGACTGAAGGGCCGGTGCGCAAGCGCCGGCCTTTTCGTTTCACGCGAAGACGCGAACGACGCGAAGGCGCAAGGTTCCGGGGCTCAGACCCGGGCAGGCCCCCTGCCACGCTCAAGCGTGCCTTTGCTCTCGCTGCCAATGGATTAGCACTGTGCTAATCGGTTAGCCGTGAGAGACGGCGGGCCGCGCAAGGGAGTGCGAGGCCGTCTGGAACGGGCGGGAGCGGCGGGAGCGGCGGGCCTCGGGGCGAGCCGGGTGAAGGGCGTCGGTATCGATCTTCGGGCGGGCGAGCTGGTCGGGGCCGTCGAAGCCCATTGAGGCGGTAGAAGCCGGTCGAGCCCGAGCAGGTGGAGCGCGGCAGGCGAACGCCCCCGGCGAGGTCCGGGCTTCCTTAGTCGCCCGGCCCCGCCGCGGCCGCGGGTTGCGGGGCGAGCCGCAGCCTGCGCGCGCGATAGCTCCGCGCCAGAAGAAAGATCATGCCGCCAACCGCGATACCGGCGATTGTGAACGCCCCCCTTACCGCCAGATTGGCGCCGACATCGAGGGGGAAAGCCTGTCCCGGCTCGCCGAGCCGCCGCACGATCACCTGGAAAACATGTTGGATCGCGCCCATCGACAGCAATCCCACCGCCAAGAACCCATACATGACGAGCAGCTCGGAAGGCTTACGGGTTCGATCGTCGATCAACAGGCTGAGCGCCGTATAGCCGATCCACCACACGACGATGAGCAACCCGTAGCCGAAGCCGCTGTGCAGCATGGACGATCGTGACGGCCCAAAATAGGCGAATGGATTGTAAGGCCAAGCGTTCGTGCCGAGCACGGTCAGGGCCTGTCCGATATGGCCGCCGTCGATCAGAGCAATCATGTCCGCCAGACGCAGGAAATAGATGATGCCGCTCACATTCACGATGATGAAGCAGGCGCCCAATAGGTAGAAGGCGTGCTCGCGCTTCACCGACAGCGACAATATCGAAACCCGGTCGGAGCCCTGGAGACCAGCCCACCCCGCAAGCAAGGCGAGGCCGATAGTCGCCGATATCAGCGAGCTCAGCGCATCGAGCTGATCGCCGATTGCCGCCACCATGAGATCCTGGTTCATCCGAACCTCCTGATCTTGCGGCCACATCCTAGGGCTAGATGTGCCCCTGTCCTTTGAGAATCTCGCAGATCCTCTTGCCCAATTTGGTGGGGATGTAACGCGTCCCCTTATAAAGCCCCTTGCAGGGATGATCGGCGAAAAACTCCTTTTGCCGGCCACAAAGGAGATCGAGCGGAGAGCCAAAAGGGGAAAATGGGCGAAGCGCTTTCGATAAAGCGCCAACGGCGTTTCGCAGTGTGGGGTCGGGTGTCGCTTGCTGGTCCCAAAAGGTATCGTGCCCAATCAATACAGCTTGAAGGGCCTCCTTGCGAGTCGGTCGCAGCGCTCGTCGCAGGGCTACCTGATCCAGCTCGCCGCGGCGCGCCAGGTCGGCCGTCCGCTGGCGCTGATCAGCGCGGCCGCGCTGGCCGCGTTGCCGCCCTGTCTCTTCTGCTCTACCGGCGGGATCCAGCCATGGCCCTGCCCCTCGCCTTGCTCGCCCTCCTTCTCGCCGCGGCGCCGCCCGCGGCGGCGCCGGCCCGCCCCGGCCTGTGGATCGGCCCGATCCGTGCCTGCGCCGGGACGGTGGCCGAAGCGACGGTCGGCGAGGATGAGTTTCGCGAGCCCAATCTGACGATCCGCTTCCGCGAGGGCTGGGCGGACGTGCTGCACCGGGTGACGGCGGCGCGGGTGGGGCTGCCGATGGCGATCCGGCTCGACGGCCGCGTCCTCGCCGCGCCGTTCGTGCGGGAGCCGATCGCGGGCGGGATCATCGCCATAGCCCCGATCGCGGCCGAGGAAGGCGAGGCGATCCGGGCGGCGGCGCTGGGGCACTGCTGATCCGCCGGCGCCTTAAAGGGAACACGGACAAGTCCATGTCCCACCCCGATGCCCGACCGTTGCCGGTGATGAGGACAGGCCCTAGCCTGCGGCCATGGCCGCGCCGCCGCCCGCTTCGCCGGAGCCCAATCCGATCGGATGCCTCGGCGCGATCGCCATCGGCGTGCTGGTGGTGGCGGGCGAGGCGGGCGCTTTCTCGCTGCTGACCGGGCGGCCGCTCAACCTCTCCGATCAGGCAGGCGTCTTCCTGTTCCAGATGCTGAGCGTCGCGGCGCCGTTCGGCCTGCTCGCGCTCGCCGGCGCCCGCCGCGCGCTGCCCTGGCTGGCCGGGCTCGCGCTCACCCTCGCCCTGTGGGGTTACGCGCTGGTCGAAGGGGTCCGCTACCAACGGCATCCCGACGGCACCGGCGCCGATATCGGGCTCGGCCTGATCATGCTCGCCTCGCCGCTGGTCATCGCCGCCGCCGCGCTCGCCGCCCACGCCTGGCAGCGGCGGCGGGGCGGCTAGCGGAAGAGGCCGGGAAAGAGGACGGGCACCGAGGCCCCCGTCCCCGTCCCCGCCCTGCCGAAAGGTTGGCGGAGTTTGCCAAATATTGGGAGGCGCGCCGGCGGGCGGTCGCGCGGGCTGCGGAGTCGATTATACCAAGTCATTGTAAAACAGCATTTTCCTGATTCTGGCACGGCTCGTGCTGAGAGTGCGGCATCCGGGGCGGACATGCCGGCCCGCTTCGCCAGGAGTTACTCTTATGCAAATCTCTCCCTCCAACCTGCTCTTCCGCGGCGACACCTTCCTCGGCGTCTGCGAGGCGCTCGGCGAGGATTTCCGCTTCAACCCGTTCTACCTCCGGGCGGCGCTCGGCATCGGCCTGATCTGGAACCCGCTGGCGGTGGTCGGCACCTATCTGGGGCTCGGCGCCATCGTCGCCTTCTCGCGGCTGGTCGCGCCCAACCCGCGTCCCGCCTTCGCCGCGGCGTCGGCGGGCGAGCCCGCTTTGGCCGAGACCGCGGCGCCGCAGGCCGGCAATGACGAAGAGGCGCTGGCGGTCGCCGCCTGAGCGTGACGGGGACAGTCCCCGGAAAGGGGACAGTCCCCTCCGATTTACCGAAAAGGGACAGTCCCCTCCGAGCTAGCCTCTCTCCGCTTTCCGCTTCTTCCAGTCGTCGAGGCGCCAGCCGCCGAACAGGGCGCGCTCGGGGTGGTGCGGCTTCTTGCCGGGATCGGCCTTCGACCAGCCGGTGACCTGCTCGAGCGGCGGCAGCTCCGGCGGCGGGGCCTCGTCCGCGAAGCGCCAGTCGCCGGTCGTTTCGTACTGCGCCGCGCGCCTGAGGGCGGCATCCTCCGCTTCCTGCCGCTTCTCGCACGTCCACATCGCGCGCAGGCGCTCGGTATAGGTTTCCCACGGCTCGCCGCGGCGCTTGCGGCGGTGCGGCCTGTCCCACCCCTGGTTCACCGACTTGTCGTGCAGGCAGAGCAGCTGGATCGCCTGATCGGCGGTCATCGGCGGAATCGGGGCGGGCGCGCGGCTGCGCCATTCGTCGTCCGCCCACGATTCGGGCGGGCTGGCCGCGAGGGCGATGCATTCGAGCCGGTCCCATCCCATTTTGAGAGCAAGCCGCATCTCCCGGGCGAAGGCGGGGCGGGTGTATTTGCGGTAATAGAAGCTGCCATAGCTGAAGCCCGCCGCGGCGGCGCTGAGCCGGACGTTGGCGCTCGCGGCAAGGGCGCGGAAGAAGGCCTGCTCGGCAGCCCTGGTCATCCGGCCCGGCGGGGCGAGGCGGAGCTGGAGCCGGCCCGATTTGAGGCGGACGATGGTCGGCTCGCCGCCCTGGGTGGCGAGCGCATTCTTCTTTCCCTCGGGCGGACGGGGCCCGCCGCCGAGCTTCAGCGCGGCATGGCAGGCGGCGAGCGCCGCCTCCCACTGCGCGGCGAACGCCGCGTGCTTGTTACGGCGCCGGGTGAACCTGGCGCGGTGGGCGCCGACCGCGCGGGCGGCGAGGCGATGGGCAGGTGCGGATGTCTCCCAGACATCCGCAGCCCTTCCCGGGGGGAAGGGCGACCAGCCCATTTGCCGCAGCGGCGCAGCTGCTCGAGAAAATCGTCATTCTCGCGCATCTGGCGGCGGGTGAAGGGGCGGATTCCGGTCATATGTTCTATATATGTTCCACTCGTCCCGGTTTGGCAAGTGGTATCACCGTGTATCCCCGCGGGCGATTGATCCATTTCGGTAACCAATGCGTGTTAGACAAACTTTCCCTTAACCGAGTTTTCGAAGTGACGATGAGGCGGATTCTCTCCCGGGGCTTCTTCAAGGCGCTGACGCTGGCGCTGCTGGTCGGGCTCGTCTTCGGCATCGCCCAGGTCGGCGAGCCGCTCGAGAATACGATGCAGATCGCCCGCAACAAGCTGCGCAGCCACCCGGCGAGCGGAGCGATCGTGCTGGTCGCGATCGACGACCGAAGCGTCGGCGAGGTCGGCAGCGCACGCTGGAGCGGCAGCCAGCTGGCCAGCCTGATCCGGCGGGTCGATGCGGCCGGCGCGCGGCGGATCTATCTCGACGCCGAGCTCGGCGTCACCGGCCTGCCCGAGCACCAGGCGGCGCTGGAGAGCGCGCTGGCCGGCGCCCGGGCGCAGATCCTGCTGCCCGCCCGCTTCTCGATCAACCCGGTTTCGGGGACGCGCTCCGAATATCTGCCGCCGGCCCGGTTCGCCCGCCATGCCCGGCTGGTCAACACCAACTTGTTCGTCTGGTGGGACGACGCCGTCTGGCAGCATCCGTACGCCGCCCAGACCGGCAACCGCCTGCTGCCCTCGCTCGGCAGCCAGCTGGGCGGAGCCGGCGGGCTTTCCGAGTCGCTGTTCCCGATCGACTACGCGATCGATATCCGGTCGATCCCCGTGCTGAGCGCGAGCGACATCCGCGACAACAGGATCGCGGGCCAGCAGCTCGCCGGCAGGGACATCGTGATCGCGCGCACCGACATCGCCACCGAGCATTACCGGGCGCCGGGCGTCGGCCTGGTGCCGAGCATCCTCTTTCATCTCGTCGCGGCCGAAACGCTGCGCGCGGGCCACCCGGTCAATCTCGGCTGGGCGGTGCCGCTGCTCCTTGCTTTGGTGCTCGCGGCCGCGGTGCTCGGCTTCCGGCGGCGCTCGGTGGCGGCCGGCATCCTGGGGATCGTGCTGACCGGCTCGATCAGCGGCCTGGTCTGGCTCGAGGCCTACCAGGTTCACGCCCAGCTGGTGCCGGCGCTGGCCGCCCTGCTCACCGCCGCCGTGGCCCGCGCCGCCGGCAGCCTGCGCCGCTCCTACCGGATGCGGGGGACGACCAACCTCGTCACCGGCATGCCCAATCTGCAGGCGCTGCGCCAGTCCGGGCTGAACCGCGGCATCGTCGTCTGCGCGCGGGTAAAGACTTACGCCCAGATCACCGCCACCCTGCCGCCGCAGGACGAGAAGGAGCTGGTCGAGCAGATCGTCGGACGGCTCGAATTCGGCGCGGAAGGCCAGCAGATCTACCAGGCGGACGAGGGCGTGTTCGTCTGGATCGCGGGCGAGGGCAGCGAGGAGGGCATCGTCCAGCAGGTCGAAGGCCTGCAGGCGCTGTTCCGCAGCCCGATCGTGATCGCGACCCGCCTCATCGACATCGCCCTCACCTTCGGCATCGATCCCGATGCCTCGCGGCCGCTGGCGCAGCGCGTTCCCAGCGCCCTGGTCGCCGCCGACGAGGCCGCCCGCGACGGCAAGCGCTGGGCGAGCTTCAACCTGGCCAGCATCGAGGATGCCGACTGGGCGATGTCGGTGCTCGGCCGCCTCGATCAGGCGATCGACAATGACGAGCTCTGGGTCGCCTATCAGCCCAAGGTCGACTGCCGGACCGGCCAGCTGGTCGGGGCCGAGGCGCTGGTCCGCTGGACCCACCCCGAAAAGGGGCAGCTCCAGCCGGACCAGTTCATCGGCGCCGCCGAGCGCGGCGGCAGGATCGAGCGGCTGACCTATTTCGTGCTCGACAGCGCGCTCGCCGGGGCGGCCCTCGCCCAGCAGAGCGACCCGCGCTTCACGATCGCGGTCAACCTCTCCGTGCTCCTGCTCAACAGCGACACCCTGGTGCCAACCGTCGAGGCGCTGCTGCGCAAGCACAACGTCGCGCCGAAGCGGCTGACTCTGGAAGTGACGGAAACCTCCACTTTGGGCAGCGCCGCGGACCAGATCGCCAATCTCCAGCGGCTCGCCGACATGGGCATCCAGCTGTCGATCGACGATTACGGCACCGGCTTTTCGACGCTCGAATATCTGCGGCGCATCCCCGCCTCGGAGATCAAGATCGACCGCAGCTTCGTCAGCATGCTGACCAATTCGCAAAGCGACCGGATCATGGTCAACTCGACGATCCAGCTCGCCCACTCGCTGGGGCGCAAGGTGGTCGCCGAAGGGGTGGAGAGCCAGGAGATACTCGACGAGCTGAAGCGGATGCGCTGCGATATCGTCCAGGGCTATCATACCGGCCGGCCGGTGCCGCTCACCGAGCTGCTCAAGCGGTTCCAGCCGCCCGAGGCGCAGCAGGCCGCCTGAACCCGCCGCCCCCAGGCATCGAAAGGCCCCGCTTCGGCGGGGCTTTTTTCATGCCCCCACCCTGGCGACTGTGACCTGAAAGCCACAGTTTCCCGGCGTTGGTAAATTTATTTTTAACCACGCGACATGTTTTCCGGCCGCCCTGGACTAGGGCCATTGAGGAAGGGATTGGATACCGATCCGGTAGGCCAGTCGGACCCGGCGCCAGGCAGTTTTTTCTGGATGTCGGGACAGGCTGGAGAACCCCACCGGCAGCTCATTGGCCGAGCCGACGAGGTTTCCACTCTCCTCTAGTTTGGGACCAATTCAGAGGGAGACGGACAATGTGGGCATATCTTTTTGGCGGCGGCACCTGGCGCTGAAGCGCTCGCGCTGACGTGAAAAGCCCCGCTTCGGCGGGGCTTTTTTATTGCCTCCGACGCCTGGAATTTGCGCTCTTCGGGCAAGTGCGCTAAGGGCGCCGGCTTCCAACGCATCTGCAATGGAAAATCTGCGGGAGGGCCGCCTTCGGGGCGCCCGTCTGGACCGCTCGACTTGAAAGAGAGTGACCATCAATGGCTAAGAAAATCACGGGCTATATCAAGCTCCAGGTGCCCGCGGGCGCCGCCAATCCCTCGCCTCCGATCGGGCCGGCGCTCGGCCAGCGCGGAGTCAATATCATGGACTTCTGCAAGGCGTTCAACGCCGCCACCGGCGAGCTCGAAAAAGGGATGCCGATCCCGACCGTCATCACCGTCTATGCCGACCGCTCGTTCAGCTTCGAGACCAAGACGCCGCCGGCCAGCTTCTTCCTGAAGAAGGCGGCGCGGATCAACAAGGGCTCGACCGAGCCGGGCAAGATCGGCGCCGGCCGGGTCACCCGCGCCCAGCTGCGCGAGATCGCCGAGCAGAAGATGAAGGATTTGAACGCCAACGATATCGACGCCGCGGCGCGGATCATCGAAGGCAGCGCCCGCGCGATGGGCCTCGAAGTGACGGGGAGCTGAGGACATGGCCCAGACCAAGAAGCAGAAGCAGATGGCCCAGCTCGACCCGACCAGGCATTACGGCATCGACGAGGCGATCGGCCTCGCCAAGGCCAACGCCACCGCCAAGTTCGACGAGACGATCGAGATCGCGCTCAACCTCGGCGTCGATCCCAGGCACGCCGACCAGATGGTCCGCGGCGTCGTCACCCTCCCCGCCGGCACCGGCAAGGAGGTCCGCGTCGCCGTCTTCGCCAAGGGCGACAAGGCCGACGAGGCCAGAGCGGCCGGCGCCGACGTGGTCGGCGCGGAGGATCTGATGGAAGCCGTCCAGGGCGGCCAGATCGATTTCGACCGGGTCATCGCCACCCCCGACATGATGGGCGTGGTCGGCCGGCTGGGCAAGGTGCTCGGCCCCAAGGGGCTGATGCCCAACCCCAAGCTCGGCACCGTCACCCCCAACGTCGCCGAGGCGGTCAAGGCGGCCAAGAGCGGCCAGGTCGAGTTCCGCGTCGAGAAGGCCGGCATCATCCATTCGGGGATCGGCAAGGCGAGCTTCTCGGAAGCCGACCTCAGGCGCAATTTCGACGCCTTCGTCGACGCGATCGTGAAGGCGAAGCCGTCGGGCGCCAAGGGCAAATATGTCAAGAAGGCCGCGATCAGCTCCAGCATGGGGCCGGGGCTGAAGCTCGACGTCGCCGAGGTGGCGTCGGTCTAGGCCGTTGACAAAGCCGAACGCGCAAGGAGGGTCGGGGCGAAAGTTCCGGCCCTTTTCTCTGTTCGGGCGGGGCGTGACGGCGATCACGCGCAGGGGGCGAAAGCCTGGGCTAGCACCGGCGTCGCGGGCAATCTCGCCCGCACATGCCGGAGACGGTGATGCGGGCCTATGGCTCCGAACAGACGCCGCCGCCGATGCGCCGCATCGACTGGGTCGCATCGCCGACGCTGCCATTGCAGCCGCCGCGCAGCCGCCGCGAGCTCGATGGGTTCCTCCAGGCGCTCGCCACGATCCCGGTCGGCGACGTGCCGGCGATCCGGGTGATGTTCGCCGGCTTCGAGGCGCGCGACGCAATCGCCGAGGTCTTCCGCGAGGGGATGGCGCAGCGGCCCTGCGGCGACCTCGGCCAATTCATGCTCCTGCTCTCGGCGGTCGGCGAGCTTGCCTGCCCGCGATCGATCGCGCCGCTGCATGAGCTGATCTGGACAGCGGACGAAGCGTTGCTGGTCGACGACCCGTGCGGCAGCGACCGCGAGACCTCCTGCTGCGTCTTCCCGCCGCGGGGCATGATTCAGGCGCGCGCGGCGGAGATGTTCGCCTGGATCGCGGCCGGCCGCGAGGACGACCGGTTGCTGCGCGTCGTCGCCGAGCACCCTTCCGTGGTGACGCGCCTTGCCGCGGCCGACGCCTTCCTCTTCGCCCACAAGGATGCCGGCGCCGCGCGCGAGCGCGTCCTTGCCGTGGCCCGGCCGGGGGACGCGAGCGCCATCGGCGTGCCGCGCTTCACTCGCGATTGCCGGCGCGCGGAGTTCGACGCCGCGCTCGAAGCCGGGCGCTGTCCGGACCATCCGCCCCGGCCGCAGGAGATCGCCCTGCCGGCACGGACGCGGCGCGACGGGGAATGTTGCTGATGTGCAGAGACGGTCTCGGATTGGTCGACCTTGCGGTATCGCAGCTCATCCCGGTCCCCTCCATGTGGCCGGACTTTTTCAGCTGGGCGGCCGCGGCCTTCACCCTCGACAATGACGACAGCTGGGACGCCAGCGGCGAGGACGCGCCCTGGAGCGCTCGGCTGCCCTATGGAAAGATGATCAACTCGATCTACCTGCTCGCCTACGCCTTGAGCGACAATTACGATGTGCAATGGCATTCCGCGGCCGACTATCTCAGCACGGCGCGGGCGGCCGAGAGCAGCTACCACGGTCCCTTCTACTTGCGCTTCTTCGATAGCGGCGGCGAGGCCGATTCCGAGGTCGGTCGGGTGCTGGCGCGAGACCGCACCAATATCCATTGCCCGGTGTTCGACTATGCCGGCGTGTCCGACGACCCCGCCAATCGCGCATCGGTGCTCGTCCACGAAGGCTGGCATCATTGGCAGTACGCCAAGGGATACGAGCACCAACATCTGGTCGGCGAAGGCGATTTGGCGCCCGGTGCCGAAGGCGATTATTATTATTTCCACAGAGTCTACGAGTATGATTTCAACGTTTTATGGGCATACCGCCTGTCGCCTTTGCTGTTCCACTCGCCCTATCAGGTGCAAAGCGAGTTCGACGCCGACCTCGCTGAATGTGCCAACCGGTGGGTGCCCGTGGCCGTCACCCAGGCCGCGCGCTATTACGGCAATGTCCGGCTGAACACGCAATTCTGGAACCGGCCCGGCTACCGGATCGGGCAGCCGCGCCCGTTCTGACGGGGCGCCCCGCCTGCGCCGCGGATCCTGGTCGTCATGCTCAGGGGCGCAGCGGCGTCGCCGGCAAGCGGTCTCGGCCTGTCGGGCTCGACCGAGGCGCGCTCGGGCTCCCTAGGGGCCGGCGCCTTCAAATCCGCCCGGCATGGCGGCACCTGGGAAAAAAGGGACTGTCCCTCTTTTACGCGCCGCCGCCGCGCCCCGCCCCCGGGCCCCTGCCGGTCCAGCGCTTGAAGGCGCGGGAGAAGGCGGCGCGGTCGGAGAAGCCGAGAAGCCAGGCGGTTTCGCCGATCGAGCGCTTGCCGGCGCCGAGATGGTCGAGCGCGAGCCGGTGGCGAAGCGCGTCGAGCAGCTTCTCGAAGGTCGTCCCCTCGGCCTTGAGCTTGCGGTAGAGGGTCTGGCGGCTGACGCCCAGCTTCGCTGCGACCGCGGCGATGCCGGCGCCGCCGCCGGCGAGCATCGGCTCGACCAGCGCCTCGACCCGGCCCCTGAAGCTCTTGCTGCCGTCGAGCGCCGCGAGCAGCGCATCCGCCCGCGCGGTCACCAGAGCGGCGACATAAGGCGGCTGCATGCCCACCGCCATGGTCAGCATCGCCGGGTCGATCCGAAGCGCGTTCCACTCGCTCTCGAATATGACCGGGACCTGGAAGATGCGGTCATATTCGGCGCGATAGGAGGGGGCCGCGTGGGTGACGTGAACCTCCTCGAGCAGGTCGTAGCCGTGGCGCCGGCCGCTGCAGACCATCCGCGCGAAGCTGCTTTCGGTGAGCTCGGGGAAGGCGTTGGGATTGGGCCTGCGGTCCACCAGCCACAGCCTGCCGCCGCGCCGCACCAACGCGACCCGGTCGGCGCCCGCCGAATCGACCTCGATCGCGAGACGCGAATAGCGATTGAACAGGGGCAGCGCCTCGAGCGGGGTCGTCCCCGACTGGCCGAGCAAGGCGACGATCGACAGGTCCGCGATGTCGACCGCCTCGCCGAAATGGAGCGCGAGCGCGTCATCGCCGGTCAGCGCCTTCGCCGCCCGCATCAGCGCGACATAGGCGTCGAACGGCACCCGGGCGTCGAGATCGCCGAGGCCCGCCGGATCCAGGCCCGAGCGCTCGGCCAGCGCCGCGCTCGGGGCGCCCTTCGCCACGGCGAGCTCGAACAGGCCCCGCGCGAAGCCGGCGCCGACGGTCAGCTCAGCCATGTAGCGGCCGGCCCTTGCAACCTGGAGACATAAGGATGATCCCAGCGATCATAGGCGAACGAGTGTGTTGCCGGCATAATACTCCAATAAGGGACGGAACCGGAAGGGGAAAGATTTGAACGTCCATGCCCTCGCTTTGGCCGTCCATATCGCCGGCGGCAGCCTCGCCTTCGCCGCCGGCACCGCCGCCCTGTGCCTGCGCAAGGGCGGACGGGCGCATGCGCGGGCGGGGACGCTGTTCTTCGCCGCGATGCTCGTGCTGCTGCTGTTCGGCTTCGGCCTGGCCGTCGCCGGATCCCACCCCAGCGTCGCGGTCAGCGCGATCCTCACCATCTACCTGGTGGCGACCGCGCGGGCCACGGCGCGGCGGCGGACCGGCGGAACCGGCGGCTTCGAGCTGGCCGCGCTGGCAGTCGCGATCGGCTGCATGCTGGCGCAGATCGCGTTCGGCCTGCTGGCGGCGACGAGCGCGAGCGGCCGGATCGGCGGCTATCCCCCGGCCCCCCATTTCGCGCTGGCGGCGATCGCCGCTTTGTTCGCCGCCCTCGACCTCAACTTCCTCCGCCGGCGCGGCGCCGGCCCGGCCCAGCGCGTTGCGCGCCACGGCTGGCGGATGTGCATCGCCCTGTTCGGCGCCGCCGGCATCTTCCTCGGCCAGCAGAAATTGATCCCGCCATCGCCGCCGCTGTTCCTGCCCCTGCTCGCGATCCTCGGGACGATGATCTACTGGCTCGTCCGAATCCGCCGCACCGGGACCTACCGGAGAGTGGCAATGCCGCCGGCGGTGCCGGCATGAGGGCGGCGGTCTATCGTCGCTACGGATCGCCCGAGGCGGTGGTCGCGATCGAAGAGGTCGCGGCGCCGGTGCCCGGCGACGGCGAAGTGCTCATCAGGATCCATGCCGCCGCGGTCAATCCGCTCGACAGCCATTTCATCGCCGGCCGGCCGGCGATCGCCCGGCTCGCCTTCGGCCTGTTCCGGCCCAGGCGCACCCGTCCCGGCGCCGACGCCGCCGGAATCGTGGTCGCAGCCGGCGCCGGAGTCACCCGCTTCAGGCCCGGCGACGCCGTGTTCGGCGCCTGCCCGGGCGCCTTCGCCGAGCTCGGCTGCGCGCCGGAGCGGGCGCTGGCGGCGAAGCCCGACGAGCTCTCCTTCGAGCAGGCGGCGGCGCTGCCGGTCGCCGGGCTGACCGCGCTGCAGGGCCTGCGCGACCACGGCCGGCTGGCGCCCGGGCAAAGCGTGCTGATCACCGGCGCCGCCGGGGGCATCGGCAGCTTCGCGGTGCAGATCGCCAAGGCCCGGGGCGCCGAGGTGACGGCAGTGTGCAGCGCACGCAGCCTCGACTTCGTCCGGGCGCTCGGCGCCGACCGGGCGATCGACCGGGAAAAAGAGGATTTCACCCGCAGCGGCGCGCGCTGGGACCTGATCTTCGACCTCGTCCAGAGCCGCGGCTTCGGCGCCTGCCGCCGGGTGCTCGCGGCGGACGGCATCCTTGTCGCCGGCGGCGTGCTTTCGGTCGGCCCGCCGCGGCTCGGGCCGATGCTGCGCTGGGCAGGCCGGTTGCTTTTCGGCCTGCTTCGGTCGCGCTTCGGCCGGCGCAAGCTGCGCACCTTCGTGGCGAAGCTGAACGCCGACGACCTCGCCGAGCTGGCCGGGCTGGTCGCGAGCGGCAAGGTCACGCCGGCCATCGACCGCCGCTACCGGCTCGAGCAAGCCGGCGCGGCGATCCGCTACGTCCAGCAGGGCCGCGCCCGCGGCAAGGTGATCATCGCGATCGCCGGCGAGGACTGACCGACCCGCAGGAGGCCGCGCTGCAACCTGCGGCCACAACACAGAATCCCCGGGTCATAGGAAGCGCGGACGCCGGCGGCATAATGCCCCCGTCTCGCACGGGAGGACCAGATGAAGATGAAGCTGCTCGCCGCCGGCCTGCTGGCGGCCGCCGCGGCCGCCGCCGCCAACGCGATGGACGTCGCCACCTATCTCGCCAAGGCCGACGCGCTGCGCCAGCGCGGCATGACCGCGATGTTCTCGAGCGAGGCGCGTGAGCTCCAGGCGGAGATCAGGAGCAGCGGCGCAGCGCTGAAGCAGGAGCGGCTCGCCGCCCAGCGCTCCGGCCGCCGCCCCTTTTATTGCCCGCCCGGCCCGGCGAGCCTCAGCGTCGAGGAGATTTTCGCGGCGATGAACGCGGTGCCGCCGGCGCGGCGGGCCCGCACCCCGGTCAGGGACGCGCTGCGCGCCGCCTTCGTCCGCAAATATCCCTGCCCGCGCTGAACGCTGCGCGCCCGCAAAAGGTAAACCCCGCCGGTTTGACCCGGCGGGGTTCCCTGAAGGCCCGTGCCCGAAGGCCGGTGCCTTCAAATCCGCCCGGTCCGAAGACCGATTGGACAACCGATTCAACGATGCGCCCGCGCGCCCGTTCCCGCCGGAAAAATCATTTCTGTGGATGAATCTGGGGAAAATCAGGCGCCGCCGCAGACGTGCTGGGCATCGGCCAGCGTCCAGCTTTCCTCGGTCCGCAAATTGGTGGTGTAGAGCCTGCCGCGCCCTTCGACAGATTGCGGCCCCGCTTATGCCGGACTTGCCGGCGATTTGCGATGCGGCCGGATTCCTCCCCCGCGCGTCGAGCGAAGCAGGGGGCGATCATCGCAGGGACTCATCGGGCGATGCTGGCGGCGGCCGCCGACGGGGCGCCGAGCACGATCCTCGCGCGCCGCACCGGCGGCGGCGAGATGCTGATCGTGGTCGGCGTGCGCCCGGCGGCGGATCTCGATAGGGACAGTCGAGTGACTGTCCCCAGCCCGTTCAGCCGGCGACCGAGATGGTCAGGAACGGATCGAAGCTCATCGGCCTGCCGTCCATCGTCAGGGTCGCCGAATATTGCTGAACGCTGGCCACACCCTGCGCATCGACGCGTCCCTCGTAGGTGGTGCCGTCGGGACCGGTGACCGGCTGCGGATTGCAGATATTGTCGCCGACCATCCCCCCGCTGAACCCGCTGATCACGACGTCGGTGCTCGGATCGACCGGCGTGACGCTCCAGACGATGACCTGGCCGTCGGTGCAAGCCGTGTTGAGCTCGGCCTGGCCTTCGGCGCCCGAGCCGAAATTCTTGTTCGAATCGATCAGATAGATATTGTCCTGCAGCGTGCCGGCAAGGGCACCTTCGACATCGACAACCATCAGAACATTGAGATTACTCATGTTAGCCTCCATAGCTTGCGGGAAGTGAAACGCAGCACACGATCCTGGGCAAGGACCCCAAGAGTGTCGGGGCGCCCTCCGGCGGAATCAAACGCCGTAATAATGCAGAATCTAATTCTGTCCGGCCAATTGACCTTGGCCAAGGATTGGTATCGCCAAAATTGCAGCCACTGATGTAGCCACAGACCGCGCACAAGGCGCCGTTCCGTGGCTGTAGCTGTGGCATTTTTGTTTTATATCCTGAAGTTCAACCTCAGGATCTTTCAAGACGTTTTTTGGTCTTGATTCATGGACTACCACGTATATTTCCAATTAGGCAAGTAATATTTGATATATTTGAGATTTTTTACAGATCCTGCACATATCGCTCCCGCGGGTTCGTCGCGCAGTGCCGGCGACGGCGCCGACCGGTCGAGGGGGACAGTCGGGTGACTGTTCCCTCCAGCGGATGTTGACTTTCGCGGCCAGGGCTCTAGATGCGCCCCTTCGCTTGCGGGCCCCGGCCCGCTGGCGTGCCGTCCGAGACAGCTGGCGAGGGTTGCCCTCTTAATCTCCAGCCGAGACGGGGAACGCTTTTGATCCTGCCCGCGTGCGATGCGTGCCGGACCCGCCGGATGTCTCCGGCCTCAACGCTCCCCATCGGACTTTACGTACCCGCGCGGCGGACGGTCCGCCGCGCGCAATGTGGAGAGCAATATGGATCGCGCTCAGAAACAGGAGACGGTCGCGGCGCTGAAGCGGACGTTCGAGGAGACCAACGTCGTCGTCGTCACCCGCAATCTCGGCCTCTCGGTGGCCCAGTCCACCAGCCTGAGGAACCGGATGCGCGAGGCGGGCGCCGCCTACAAGGTCACCAAGAACACGCTCGCCTTGATCGCGCTCGAGGGCACCCGCTACGCGCCGTTGAGCGAGCTGCTCACCGGCCCGACCGCTTTGGCCACCTCGTCCGATCCGGTCGCCGCCGCCAAGGCCGCGGTCGACTTCGCCAAGACCAACGACCGGCTCGAGATCGTCGGCGGGGCGATGGGCGAGACGATGCTCGACGTCGAGGGGGTGAAGGCGCTCGCCGCTTTGCCGTCGCTCGACGAGCTGCGCGCCAGGATCGTCGGCCTGATCCAGGCCCCGGCGACCAAGATCGCGCGGACGATCAGCGAGCCCGGCGCTCAGCTGGCGCGCGTCATCGGCGCCTATGCCGCGAAAGAGGCCGCATAACCCACCCTTTGCGCTCCTGCGGAAGCAGGAGCCCAGAACTGGGTCCCTGCTTCCGCAGGGACACAAGCTAGAGAGAAACGGAGACTAAACATGGCAGACATCAACACCCTCGTCGATCAGCTCAGCGAGCTGACCGTCCTCGAAGCCGCCGACCTCGCCAAGGCGCTGGAAGAGAAATGGGGCGTCTCGGCCGCCGCCGCGGTCGCCGCGCCCGCCGCCGCCGCCGGCCCCGCCGCCCCCGCCGCCGAGGAGCAGACCGAGTTCGACGTCATCCTCACCGGCGACGGCGGCAAGAAGATCAACGTGATCAAGGAGGTCCGCGCGATCACCCAGCTCGGCCTCGGCGAGGCCAAGGCGCTGGTCGAGAGCGCGCCCAAGGCGATCAAGGAAGGCGTCAACAAGGCCGAGGCCGAGGAGATCAAGAAGAAGATCGAGGAAGCCGGCGGCACCGTCGAGCTGAAGTGACCCGCAGCGCCCGCGAGGGCGCGCGCGGAGCCCTGACTTTCGTCAGGATGACGCAGCAATCCCAGGGGCGGCTCCACCGGAGCCGCCCCTTTTTCATGGCTCGAGGCCGCGCAGATAGGTCTCGGCGGCCTTCTTCCCTTCGTGCACCGCCCAGCCGAGCGGAGTGCCGCGCCACAGCGTGTCGCGGACGTCGCCGCGGGCGCCGTGGGCGACGAGAAGTCGCAGCGTTTCGACGTCGTCGTTGATCGCCGCCTGGTGGAGCGGCGTCGAATGTTTGTGGACCGGCATGAAGCGGTTCGGGTCGGCGCCCGCGGCGAGGCAGAGACGCGCCGCATCGGCCTCACCGTTGATGACCGCCATTGCCAGCGCGTCCCTCTTCTCGTCCGGCGACGCCCCTTCGAGCAGCCGGGCGAGCTCGGCGGTGCGCCCCAGGCCGGCGGCTTCGAGCGCGGTCAGCGCCAGGCCGTGCGCGAGCAGCCAGGCGATCGGCGCGGTCTGCCGGTGGCCCAAGGTGGCGATGACGGCGGCGCGGCCCGCGGCGGCGCCGGCTTCGGCCAGAGTCTCGACCAGCGCCATTTGCACCGGTCGCGGCATTTGGCCGTCGGTCATCACCAGCTCGAGGGTGTAGTCGAGGTCCTTTTGGGCGACGCCGCGGGCGATCATCAGCCGGGCGATCTCGACGATGTTGGGGGGCGGCGCCGGGATCAGGGTGGGGTTGTTGGCGACGAACCAGAACAGCATCGGATCGGAGAAATAGCCGCGCGGGCCGAGGTCCGGCTCGATCGCCGGCTTGGTCAGCAGGCGCGGCCGCGCATCGATCAGGCGCGCCAGCCCGGCCGCGTCGCCGGCCTGGATCGCGGCGACGGCGGCGCGGAATTCCGGATCCTCGATGTGCGGGCCCTCGGCGGTCAGATAGAGGATGCGGTCGCGGTCGGTCGGATCGCCGGTTTCGGCATAATCGTGCGCGCGCCGGCCCTTGCCGTCCGGCTGCCAGGCCAGGGCGCCGTTCCTCAGCAGCAGCTCGACCAGCGCCGCCGGGCCGCGGCGGGCGGCGGCATGGAGCGGCGTCGCCCCGCCGGTACAGCCGCGCCGGACGAAGGCGCCGGCCTCGACCAGCCGCTTCGCCACCGCGAGGCGATCCGGCGCCGCGCCGTCGCAGGCGAGATAGAGCGGCGTGTCGCGTTCGGCCGGGTCGCCATCGACGGGAGCGCCCGCCGCGAGCAGCGCCTCGACGGTGGCGAGATCGCCGCGCGCCGATGCGTCGGACAGCGGCGAGCGGGCCGGCACGGCCGCCCGGATCAGCGCCGCCCAGCTGCCGAAGCCGTAATCGCGGGCGAGGCGGCGCTGCGCCGCGGTGAGCCTGATGCCCTCGCTCTTGGCGAGGCGCTTGGCCTGCTTGCGCAGATGCCCGGGGGACGGGTTGCGGGGAAGGCGCACGCTCTACCCTTTCCTTGCAGCCCGCGTCCGCAGGTCGGGCAGGAAAAGGCGATGATGGAATCGCATCTTCAAAGAGGCGGGCTGAGCCCTTTCCGCGGACGGGCGGCCGCCTTTTTCGGCCGTGCCGCAAGCCTAAGCCCGCGCCGCCGCGCCCGCAAGAAAATAGGGACTGTCCCTATTTTCAGACGAAGCCGAGATTCCAGGTGCTGGGATTGTAATTGGCGATGTTGGGGAGGACGGTCGTCATATTGCCCGCCGAGACGCCGAACCAGCTCGCCAGGGTGGCGCCATATTGATCGACGCCGAGCGCCGGCAGGAGGCGGCCCTGGCCGACGTCGTCGGGGCCGTTATTGGCGATCGCCGGCGGCGGCCCGTAGAAATCGCGGCCGTGGACGGCGCCGCCCATGACGAAATGCATCGAGCCCCAGCCATGGTCGGAGCCGTTGGCATTGGAGGTGAGGGTGCGGCCGAAATCGGACGCGGTGAAGCTGGTCACCTTGTCGGCGGCGCCGATCTCGACCATCGCGTCGTGAAAGGCGCGCATCGCCGCGCCGAGGCGGGTCATCAAGGTCGGATGGGTGGTGAGGACGCTGTCATGGGTGTCGAAGCCGCCGAGGCTGACGAAGAAGACCTGGCGCCTGGCGCCCAATTCCTGCGACACCGAGATGAGGCGGGCGACGATGCGCAGCTGATCGGCCAGCGTGTTGTTGGCCGGGAAGGGCGTCGCGATCGCCGGCCCGGCATTGAGCGCGCCGCTGACCTGGGCCTGGAGATCGAGCGAGCGCTTGGCGACGCGGGCATGCTCGTCCTCGAACAGGTTCGGCCGGGCGGCGGTCATCAGCGCGCGCAGCGTGCCCATTCCGGTCGCGGCGCCGAACAGGGTCGAGGCATTGTTGAGCAGCGGCACCGGACCGGTCGAGGTGACGGTGTACTGGACCGCGCTCCGGCCGGAGAGGAAGACGCTGTTGCCCGACGCGCTGATGCAGGTCAGGGTCGCGGTGCCGTTGCCCGACTGGAGCAGATCGCCGATCCGGCCGCCCCAGCCCGAGGTCGCGCCTTCGGGATTCGACGCCTGCCAGAAGCTCTGCTGGTCGTTGTGCGAGAAGAGCTTGGGCGGCAGCGGCACGTTCCTGGCGGTGTAATTGGCCTTGCTGGTCGGCTGGATCAGGGTGCCGACGTTGAGGACGATGGCGAGCTTGCCGGCGTCGAACACCGGGATCAGCGGCGACAACGTCGGCGCCAGCGCATATTGGCGAGCGCCCGCCAAAGCGGTGTTGGGCAGGAGCACGGTCCCGGCGAGCTGGTCGCGCGGCAGGGCGATGGTGCTCCTGAGGCCGGCGTAGAGATCGTAGGAGGGCTGGTCGTAGGGGACCACCGTGTTGGCGTAGTCGTTGCCGCCGAACAGGAAGATGCAGACCAGGGCCTTGTAGTCGGTGGCGCTCGCCGCCGCCGCCTCGCCGATCGCCGCGAGGTTCATCACGAACGGGCCGGCGCCGCCGACCAGGCCGAGGCAGGCGGCCCGCTTCAGGAAGGCGCGGCGGGATTGGTCCGTGCTCATTTCTGCACCAGATATTCGGGCGAGGCGAGGGTCAGCAGGATCGCGGTGTAGACCCGGTTCAAGGTCGCGTTCGACGAGCCGGTCGCGATCGCATCGACGGCGCCGCGGATGCTGGCCTTGGTGGCGTCGCTCAGGGCCGCGCCGAGCAGGATATCGACCTCGTCGACCAGGCTGGTGCTGTTGCCGGCCAGCGCCGACATCGCCGTGTAATCGGCGCGGAAATCGCCCGATCCGGCCGACACCAGCACCGCCATATAGTTGATATAGGCGATCACCGAAGGTTCGTTGGTGATCTGGAATTCGGGCGCGACCAGGCCGGCGCCGGCGATCGCGCTGTTGGGCGGGGTGTAGCCGGGGCGGAAGAAGTTGAACACGCTGGGCGACCGGCCCGGGCTCTGGCCGAGCCGGGTCGCGCTCGAGCTGGTGTCGCCGATCGGCCAGGTGCCCGAGGGCGAGCTGGCGCCGAACGCGCGCGCCCAGCCGGTCAGCCGAGCGATCGGCTCGCGCAGCTTGCCGGCGCTGGCCGTGCCGGCGATCGCCTCGCTGCGCGCCTCGACGTCGGTCAGGATCGCCCGCACCACCGCCTTCAGATCGCCGCGCACGCCGCTGCCGTTATTGGCGAACACCGCGGCGACCCGGGCGACATAGGCCGGCGGCGGATTGGAGGTGACGAGATGCTGGATCAGCTGCTTCGAGACGAACGGCGCGACATTCTGGTGGGCGAAGATCGCGTCCAGCGCGAGCCGCATCGAGGCCGGTCCGTCGGTGCCGGCCGGGATCGTCGTGCCGAGAAAGGCCTTGGCGCCGGTCTCGTGGTTCGAGGCGGTGTTGACCATCGGCCGGCGCAGCCGATCGGGGGTGGTGTTGTCGGCGGAATCGAGCGTCCAGCCGGTCCACACCCGGGCGAGGCCGGTAATGTCGTCCTGGCTGTAGGTCTCCTGCACGGCGCCGCCATTGAGCTGGGAGGTGCCGTCCTGGTTGAGCCGGACGAGGCCGATGGTGAACAGCTGCATCAGCTCGCGGGCGTAATTCTCGTCGGGGACGGCGCCGGTCGCCGCGTTCGCCTTGCGGTTGCCGAGGAAGGTCAGATAGAGGCCCATCGCGGCGTTGGTCGAGATCCGCTCGAGCAAGGTGCGGAAGTTGCCGAACGCATTGTCGAGCAGCACGTCGACATAGGCGGCGACCGCGAACTGCCGCCACGGGATGTTGACCCCGTCGATGCCGACGACGAGGAAATCGAGCAAGGCGAGGCCGACGCGCTGGCGCAATTGGTCCGGGCTGGCGATCAGCTGGCGCCACATCACCGGATCGAAGCCGGCCTGGGTGTTCATCGTCGAGACGTCGCCATAGCCGCCGGCGACCAGCCAATCCCAGTGGGTGGTGGCGCGCGGCATCGCGAACTGGCTGTCGAGCCAGCCTTCGAAGCCCAGTGCAACGACCTGATCGATATCGGCCTTGGACGAGCCCATCGTCGCCTGGGAGAGGAAGCGCGTCGCCTGCGGCCGGGTCGGCGCGACGATGGCGGGCGGCGGCGGCGACGGCGCGGCGGGCGGGGTTCCGCCGCCGCCGCCGCCGCCGCAGGCCGAAAGCGCCAGCGTCACGCCCGCCGCGGCGAGCGTCGCCGCGGACGGCGTTTCCGCCTCGGCTTCTACCGGCTGCGCGACGTCGAGATCAGCCATCGGGGCTCCCCACCACCGGATGTCCGCTGAAGACCCTCTCACGGGATCGTTAGCGGCCGGTATAAAGGGAGGATGAACGCCCGGTAAGGGCCGTTTACATCATGATACACTTTTTGCCGGCGCCGATACGAATCGGGGCGGCCCCGAAGGACCGCCCCTCCTCGCAACGGATGGGACAGTCACCCGACTGTCCCCGGGACAGTCGGGTGACTGTCCCCTTTTTCAGACCCGTTCGGGCTCGCCGTGGAGGCGGGCCTCGACATTCTCGCTGAGGCCCGACGAGCGATCGATCGGGAACGGCGCGAGCGCCTCGCCCTCGCCCTCGGGCCGGCCGATTTCGAACGAGGCGTGGGTGCGGCCCTCGCTGCCGTCGGGCAGGGTGTAGCGGGCGTCGGCGACCACCACCGGCAGCACCGGCTCGGTCATCCCCGCCTTGGGCAGCGCGATCCGGGCCTCGACCCGGGCGCCGTCGCCGGCGGCGATGTCGACCTCGTTGACCGTCGCATCGGCGGGCGGATCGATCAGCGACCGCTCCATGTCGGTGCCCTGGCCGCCGGCGACCATCCAGGTCGAGATCCTGACGTCCTTCGCCTCGACCGAGCCGGTATTGCCGACGGTCAGCTCGAACTGGACGATGGCGTCGTCGCGGCTGGTCCCGGCGCGCAGCGGCCGCATCAGGAATTCGAGCCACGGCCGGCCGGCGATCGGCTCGGAGCCGGCGGCGAGCGCCTCGACGTCGGCGGCGTCGGATTCGACGATCGCGACCTCGTCGGCGACCGGCTCGGCCTCGCGCTGGTGGAGCGCGGCGGCCGCGACGATCGGCGCCTCGTGGGTGAAGCTCGGCTCGGGCGCGGCCTCGACCACGGGCTCGGCCGGCTCATAGACCGGCTCGTCGTAATAGACCTCCTCCTCGGTGCGGCGGCGGCGGAGCGCGACGACGGCGATCGCGGCGATCAGCAGCACCGCGGCGCCGGCGAGCCACGGCCAGAGCGTCGTCAGGGTGCGCTCGGGCGCGGCGACGGGCGCCGCCGCGGCGGGCGTGGCGACCGGCACCGGCTCGGGCGCGGCCGCGACCGGCGCCGGGGCGGGCGCGGCGACTGGCGCGGGCGGCGCCGCGGCGGGCCGGCGGACCGGGGCGGCTTCGGCGCGCGGCCGGACAATGGTCCGGGTCGCGGTGCGGACTGTGCGGGTCGCGGTCCGGGCCGGCGGCGGCGCGGCGCGGGTGGCGACCGGGGCCGGCGCCGGCGCGGCGACCGGCGGCGGCGCGATCCTCACCGCCGGCGGCGGCGCCGGGGCGACGGTGACCGGCGGCGGCGCGGTGATCACCGGCGGCGGCGCGTTGACGACCGGCGGGTCCTGCGCGGCCAAGGGGGCCAAAGGAAGCGCGGCGGCGGCGAAAAGCCAGGCGGCGGCGCGGCGATGCGGGGTGAGGTGGGTTTTCATATCGAGAGGGGAACGAATTCATCGGGCTTAAGTGTCCGCCCGCCGCAGACTCTGCGTTAACCTGTTTTAGGCGAACGACGAGCGCCAGCAGGTACCAGAGCGGCAGCCGGTTGATCTGGTGCCTCGCCGCTCCCTCTCATTGGCCCGCGGGCGCGGGCGGCGCGAAGCGGGCCGGATCGACGGGGCCGGTCTCGACGCTTTCGACGTGAAGCACGATCGCATGGGCGGGATCGCCGTCGCCCTGGCGGCCGAGGGTCGCCGTGCAGACGCCCGCAAAGTCGCGATAGGCCGAGAGCTCGGCCTGCTCGTTGCCGGCGACCAGGCGGGCGACCCGGCGGCTGTCGCGATCGATCCAGAGCTCGGCGCTGTCGCCGCCCTCGGGGGTGGCCCGGAGCACGTCGTAGCTGCGGCCGTCATGGTCGCGGCGGCCGAGCAGCTCGAAGGCGGCGGGCAAGCGGCCCGGCAGCAGCCAGCCGAAATTGCTGAGCCAGGCATCGCGCCGGGCGCGGCGCAGCGCCGCCGGATCGGCCTCGCGCCGGACCTGGCCGTCCGGCCCCGCCTGCCAGCGCGCCGCCCCGTCATAGCCGGACTGGCGGACGATCCGGCCGTCGACTCGATTGACGTAGAGCGCGGTCGGCGGGCTGCGCATGGAATGCCAGGCCTCGTAGGGCAGGCTCATGCCGCCGGGCAGATCGACCCGCCCGGTCTCGTGCCAGCCCTCGACCCGGTCCCAGGCGTCGCCGCCGCAGGCTGCGCGCATCCCGGCGAGGAGGGCCGCGACCTGCGGATCGGGCGCGGCGCCGGGCTGGGCGAGCGCGGCCGCGGCCAGGAAAGCGAAAGGACTGAGCAGCCATGCCCGCATCGCCCCGCTTGTGCCCGAGCCGCATCGGCCGGGCAAGCGCGGGTGCGGGCGGCAATCGGCTGTTGTTCGCCGGGCATTTCCAAGGGATAAGGTGGGAAGGGACCGGCGGCTGGGGAGAAAGCTCGTGGCTAGCGTCGACACGTTCGTTCATGGCATCCAGCTCTTTCACCAGGGCTCGGGCAATTCCGGCGGGTTGTGGCTCAGCTCCTATGACGGCGAGACCTGGGCGCAGGACGTGCAGGTGCCGAACACGGGCATGTCGAGCTCGCCCGGCGCGGTCGTGTTCGGCGGCAAGCTCTATTGCTTCCACCAGGGTTATGGCGACAACGGCCAGCTCTGGTACAACATCTTCGACGGCGAGCATTGGGCCGGCGACGTCGAGGTCCAGAATGTCGGGATGAGCGCGGGCCCTTCGGCTGTCGTCTACCAGCACAAGCTCTACGTCTTCCACCAGGGCTACGGCGATAACGGCCAGCTCTGGTATTCGGCGTTCGACGGCAGCAGCTGGAGCCAGGACGCCGAGGTCCCCAACACCGGCATGTCGAGCTCGCCGGGCGCGGTCGTCTATGGCGGCAAGCTCTACGTCTTCCACCAGGGCTACGGCGACAACGGCCAGCTCTGGTACAACGTCTTCGACGGGGCGAGTTGGGCGGGCGACGTCGAGGTCCAGAATGTCGGGATGAGCTCGGGCCCGTCCGCGGTCTGGTACGAGGAGAAGATCTGGGTCTTCCACCAGGGCTGGGGCGCTAACGGCCAGCTCTGGTACTCGGTCTTCGACGGAAGCAACTGGAGCCAGGATGCCCAGGTCCCCAACACCGGCATGAGCAATTCCCCCGGCGCCGCCGCCTTCGGCGAGCAGCTCGCCGTCTTCCACCAGGGCTATGGCGACAACGGCCAGATGTGGTGGAATCTGTACGAGGGCGGCGAATGGGGCGGCGACGTCCAGATCGAGAATGCGGGGATCAGCGCGGGGCCTTCGGCGGTCGTCTACTAGGACGCGAGGGCGCCGAGCGCATTCCTCTAATCGGCCCGCACGTTCGGCCTCGCCGCGGGCGGGGACGCGCTCAGCCGCGCGAAGGACAGGCACAGGTCCCAGACGAAGCGGCGGTCGGGGATCGCCGTCCAGGGCGTCCGGCCGGCGGCCTGGCCCGGCTGCGAGCAGAAGTTCACCCGCGCCTGCTGGACGCCGCAGCTGCGGTCCGCGCCGCAATACCACGCCTCGCCGGCGGGCGCGGAGGTCATCACCGTACGGACGGCAAGGCCCCGGCGGCGTAGGTGGAAGGGCAGCGCGCCATCGACGTTGCGAGCGTGATAGCTGCCGGTCAGGATCAGGCCGACCGCGGGCCGGCCGGTGAAAGCCGCGTTGAAACGCTCGGCGGCCGGCGCGTCGAAGCCCTGCCGCCGGCCCGGATCGTCGAGGAAGACGATTCGCACGTGCCGCGCAAGGTTTCGCGCCCTGAGCGCGCAAAGGAGATCGCGCATTGCCCGGCTCGTCCTCCCGTCCTGGACGGGGCGGGCCCAATAAGCGGGCAGCGCCGAGGGGCGTCGCCCGGCGCAGCGCAGCTGCCCGCCGGCCTCCGCCGGCAATTCCAGGCCGACGACGATCTCGCGGCCCCGCGCCGCATGCCGGACGAGAGCGAGGAAATAAGCGGGGATCTCGCGGGTGCCATGCAGCTCGCCGAGCACGAGAACGTGCCCGGCGGGCGCCGGAACGAGGCCGCTGCCCTGCTCGACAGCGGGCGGGGCGGGATCCTGCGCCGCAGCGATGGTGGAGATGAACGTCGCAGCCAGGGCGGCTTTTGGGATCATGCGCTGCTCGGCTCCTCGCCGCCTACCCGCTCCCGAGCCTAGCCCGGGCGCGGCGATGGTCAAGCCTCCGGCAATTTGGGTTCGGAGGCTTTACATCCCCCCGCCCCGTCCCTATATCGCGCGCCTCACCACAGCTCTTCGGAACAGGTCGCGCCGTCGCGCAGCGCGGTCCACGCATTGAAGGCTGGGGTTTCATAGACGCTGAAGCTGCGATTCTCCGAGGGGGGAATCCGCGGCTTTTTGCGTCTGGGCGCATATTTTGTTCCGAGCTGGACCCCGGCCTGCGCCGGGGTGACGGCCACAGGCGAAGGCGAGACACATCTCCATGGCGACCAAGGCAGTAGCGGCCCCCGACAGCCGGCCCACCGCATCCAAGCGCATCCGCAAGATCTTCGGCAACATCCACGAAGTCTCGGAAATGCCGAACCTGATCGAGGTCCAGCGCGAGAGCTACGAGCAGTTCCTCCGCTCGCGGCCGCAGGACGGCTATGTCTCCGGCCTCGAAAAGACGCTGCGCTCGGTGTTCCCGATCCGCGACTTCGCCGGCACCGCCGAGCTCGATTTCGTCCATTACGAGCTCGAAGACCCCAAATACGATACCGACGAGTGCCGCCAGCGCGGCATGACCTATGCGGCGCCGATGCGGGTGACGCTGCGCCTGATCGTGTTCGAGGTCGATCCCGATACCGAGACCCGGTCCGTCCTCGATATCAAGGAGCAGGACGTCTACATGGGCGACATGCCGCTGATGACGAAGAACGGCACGTTCATCGTCAACGGCACCGAGCGCGTGATCGTCTCGCAGATGCACCGCTCGCCGGGCGTTCTCTTCGACCATGACCGCGGCAAGACCCACGCCTCGGGCAAATATCTGTTCGCCGCCCGGGTCATCCCCTATCGCGGCTCGTGGCTCGACTTCGAGTTCGACGCCAAGGACATCGTCAACGTCCGCATCGACCGCAAGCGCAAGCTGCCGGTGACGGCGCTGCTCCACGCGCTCGACATGTCGAGCGAGGAGATCCTCAACACCTTCTACGCCCGCGTCGTCTTCGTCCGCGGCAAGAGCGGCTGGCTGATCCCGTTCGTCCCCGAGCAGTGGCGCGGCCAGAAGCCCGCCTTCGACATCGCCGACGGCAAGACCGGCGAGGTCATGTTCCCGGCCGGGCAGAAGATTTCCCCGCGCGTCGCCAACAAGGCGGCGAAGGACGGGCTCGCCCAGCTGATGATCCCGACCGAGGAGATTTTCGGCCGCTATTCCGCCTTCGACCTGGTCAACGAGAAGACCGGCGAGATCTATGTCGAGGCGGGCGACGAGATTTCGCCTGAGAATCTCGAGAAGCTCGACGCCGCCGGGATCGACCGGCTCGAGTTGCTCGACATCGACCATGTCAACACCGGCGCCTGGATCCGCAACACGCTGAAGGCCGACAAGGCCGAGGACCGCGACCAGGCGCTTTCCGACATCTACCGGGTGATGCGCCCGGGCGAGCCGCCGACCCGCGAGACCGCCGAGGCGCTGTTCGCCGGCCTGTTCTTCGATCCCGAGCGCTACGACCTTTCCGCGGTCGGCCGGGTCAAGCTCAACATGCGCCTCGAGCTCGACGCCGAGGACACGGTGACGACCCTGCGCAAGGAAGACATCGTCGCCGTGGTCAAGACCCTGGTCGACCTCAAGGACGGCAAGGGCGAGATCGACGACATCGACAATCTCGGCAACCGCCGGGTGCGCTCGGTCGGCGAATTGCTCGAGAACCAGTATCGCGTCGGCCTGCTCCGCATGGAGCGCGCGGTGAAGGAGCGGATGTCGAGCGTCGACGTGTCGACGGTGATGCCGAACGACCTGATCAACGCCAAGCCCGCGGTCGCCGCGGTGCGCGAGTTCTTCGGCTCCTCGCAGCTGTCGCAGTTCATGGACCAGACCAACCCGCTTTCCGAGGTCACCCACAAGCGCCGGGTCTCGGCGCTCGGGCCGGGCGGCCTCACCCGCGAGCGCGCGGGCTTCGAGGTCCGCGACGTCCATCCGACCCATTACGGCCGGATCTGCCCGATCGAGACCCCGGAAGGGCCGAACATCGGCCTGATCAACAGCCTCGCCTCGTTCAGCCGGGTCAACAAATACGGCTTCATCGAGACCCCCTACCGGCGGGTCGTCGACGGCAAGGTGACCAAGGACGTCGTCTATCTGTCGGCGATGGAGGAGGCCAAGCACACCATCGCCCAGGCGAACGCCGAATTGAACAAGGACGGCAGCTTCGGCGAGGAGATCGTCTCCTCGCGCCAGGCCGGCGACTTCCTGATGGCGCCGCGCGAGCAGATCACCCTGATGGACGTCAGCCCCAAGCAGCTCGTCTCGGTCGCCGCCTCGCTGATCCCCTTCCTCGAGAACGACGACGCCAACCGCGCCCTGATGGGATCGAACATGCAGCGCCAGGCGGTGCCGCTGGTGCGCGCCGAGGCGCCGTTCGTCGGCACCGGCATGGAGGAGACGGTCGCCCGCGATTCCGGCGCCGCCATCGCTGCCCGCCGCACCGGCATCGTCGACCAGGTTGACGCCGCCCGCATCGTCGTCCGCGCCACCGACGAGGTCGAGGCCGGCAAGTCGGGCGTCGACATCTACACTTTGATGAAGTTCCAGCGCTCCAACCAGAACACCTGCATCAACCAGCGGCCGCTGGTGAAGAAGGGCGACCTGGTCCGCGCCGGCGACGTCATCGCCGACGGCCCCTCCACCGACCTCGGCGAGCTCGCTCTCGGCCGCAACGTGCTGGTCGCGTTCATGCCCTGGAACGGCTACAATTTCGAGGATTCGATCCTGATCTCCGAGCGGATCGTCAAGGACGACGTCTTCACCTCGATCCACATCGAGGAGTTCGAGGTGATGGCCCGCGACACCAAGCTGGGGCCTGAGGACATCACCCGCGACATCCCCAATGTCGGCGAGGAGGCGCTGCGCAACCTCGACGAGGCGGGGATCGTCTATATCGGCGCCGAGGTCGAGCCGGGCGACATCCTCGTCGGCAAGATCACGCCGAAGGGCGAATCGCCGATGACTCCGGAGGAAAAGCTGCTCCGCGCGATCTTCGGCGAGAAGGCGTCGGACGTGCGCGACACCTCGCTGCGTTTGCCGCCGGGCGTCCAGGGGACGGTGGTCGAGGTCCGCGTCTTCAACCGCCACGGCATCGACATCGACGACCGCACGCGGGCGATCCAGACCGAGGAGAAGGACCGGCTGAGGAAGGACGCCGAGGACGAGCGGGCGATCCTCAAGCGCTCCTCCTATGCGCGCCTGCGCGAGATGCTTCTGCGCCAGACCGCCACCGCGGCGCCCAAGGGCGTCAAGAAAGGCGCGGCGATCAACGCCGAGATGCTCGACAGCGTCGAGCCCTACGAATGGTGGAAGTTCGCGGTCAAGGACGACAAGCGCCAGGCCGATCTCGAAGCGGTCCGCGCCCAATATGACGAAGCCGAGGGCGCGATCCGCCGCCGGCTCGAGGACCGGATCGAGAAGCTCGAGCGCGGCGACGAGCTGCCGCCGGGCGTGCTCAAGATGGTCAAGGTGTTCGTCGCGGTGAAGCGCAAGCTCCAGCCCGGCGACAAGATGGCCGGCCGCCACGGCAACAAGGGCGTGATCAGCCGAATCCTGCCCGAGGAGGACATGCCCTTCCTCGAGGACGGCACCGCCGCCGACATCGTCCTCAATCCGCTCGGCGTGCCGAGCCGGATGAACGTCGGCCAGATCTTCGAGACCCATCTGGGCTGGGCCGCGCGCGGCCTCGGCAAGCAGATCGGGGCGATGCTCGATGCGATCCACGCCAAGGGCAAGGGCTTCGACGCCGGCGACGCCAAGCAGGTGCGGACCAAATTGAAGGACATTTACGGCAAGAACTACCATGCCGAGATCGACGCCCGCGAGGACGACGAGGTGCTGGAGCTCGCCTCCAACCTCACCTCGGGCGTGCCGATCGGCACCCCGGTGTTCGACGGCGCCAAGGAAGTCGACGTCACCGACATGCTGAGGAAGGCGGGGCTCGACGAGTCCGGCCAGGTCACCCTGTTCGACGGCCGCACCGGCGAGGCGTTCGATCGCAAGGTGACGGTGGGCTATATCTACATGCTGAAGCTCCACCACCTCGTCGACGACAAGATCCACGCCCGCTCGATCGGCCCCTACTCCCTCGTCACCCAGCAGCCGCTGGGCGGCAAGGCGCAGTTCGGCGGCCAAAGGTTCGGCGAGATGGAGGTCTGGGCGCTCCAGGCCTACGGCGCCGCCTACACGCTGCAGGAGATGCTGACGGTCAAGTCGGACGACGTCATCGGCCGGACCAAGGTCTACGAGGCGATCGTCAAGGGCGACGACACGTTCGAGGCCGGCATCCCGGAGAGCTTCAACGTGCTCGTCAAGGAGATGCGCTCATTGGGCCTCAACGTCGAGCTGAACTCGATCATCGACGAGAATGACGAGAATTATGCGGAGGCGGCGGAATAAGGGAGCGGGCGAAAGCCCCTCCCCTCCCGCGGCCCAACGAATTTTCCCTGAAAGGGACGACAAGAAATGAACGAACTGACCAACTTCGCGAACCCGGTCGTCAAGCCCGAGACGTTCGACCAGATCAAGATCGGCATCGCTTCGCCGGAGCGGATCCGTTCCTGGTCGTTCGGCGAGATCAAAAAGCCCGAGACGATCAACTACCGCACCTTCAAGCCCGAGCGCGACGGCCTGTTCTGCGCCCGCATCTTCGGTCCGATCAAGGACTATGAGTGCCTGTGCGGCAAGTACAAAAGGATGAAGTACAAGGGCATCGTCTGCGAGAAGTGCGGCGTCGAGGTCACCGTCTCCAAGGTCCGCCGCGAGCGGATGGGCCATATCGAGCTCGCCGCCCCGGTCGCCCATATCTGGTTCCTGAAGTCGCTGCCGAGCCGCATCGGCCTCCTGCTCGACATGCAATTGAAGCAGCTCGAGCGGGTGCTCTATTTCGAGAGCTACATCGTCACCGAGCCCGGCCTCACCCCGCTCGAGAAGTTCCAGCTCCTCACCGAGGACGAGCTGCTCGACGCCCAGGACGAATATGGCGAGGACGCCTTCACCGCCGGCATCGGCGCCGAGGCGGTCAAGCAGATGCTGATCGACCTCGATCTCGAGGGCGAGAAGAAGGTGCTGCTCGAGGAGCTCGAGACCACCAAGTCCGAATTGAAGCCCAAGAAGATCATCAAGCGGCTGAAGGTCGTCGAGAGCTTCCTCGAATCGGGCAACCGGCCCGAATGGATGATCCTCGACGTCGTGCCGGTGATCCCGCCCGAGCTTCGCCCGCTGGTGCCGCTCGACGGCGGCCGCTTCGCCACCTCGGATCTGAACGACCTCTACCGCCGGGTCATCAACCGCAACAACCGCCTCAAGCGGCTGATGGAGCTGCGCGCGCCGGACATCATCGTCCGCAACGAGAAGCGCATGCTTCAGGAAGCGGTCGACGCTCTGTTCGACAACGGCCGCCGCGGCCGCACCATCACCGGGGCCAACAAGCGCCCGCTCAAGTCGCTCAGCGACATGCTCAAGGGCAAGCAGGGCCGCTTCCGCCAGAATTTGCTCGGCAAGCGGGTCGATTATTCGGGCCGCTCGGTGATCGTCACCGGCCCCGAGCTCAAGCTCCACCAGTGCGGCCTGCCCAAGAAGATGGCGCTCGAGCTGTTCAAGCCGTTCATCTACTCCCGCCTCGACGCCAAGGGCCTCTCCATGACCCTGAAGCAGGCCAAGAAGTGGGTCGAGAAGGAGCGCAAGGAAGTCTGGGACATCCTCGACGAGGTGATCCGCGAGCATCCCGTGCTCCTGAACCGCGCGCCGACGCTCCACCGGCTCGGCATCCAGGCGTTCGAGCCGGTGCTGATCGAGGGCAAGGCGATCCAGCTCCACCCGCTGGTCTGCGCCGCGTTCAACGCCGATTTCGACGGCGACCAGATGGCCGTCCACGTGCCGCTGAGCCTCGAGGCCCAGCTCGAAGCGCGCGTGCTGATGATGTCGACCAACAACATCCTCTCGCCCGCCAACGGCAAGCCGATCATCGTGCCTTCGCAGGACATGGTGCTCGGCCTCTATTATCTGTCGATGGAGCGCGAGGGCGAGCCCGGCGAGGGCGCAATGCTCTCCGACATGTCGGAGGTCCACCAGGCGCTCGAGGCCGACGCCGTCACCCTCCACACCAAGATCGTCAGCCGGGTGCCGCAGACCGACGAGGACGGCAACTCCTACATGAAGCGGTTCGAGACGACGCCGGGCCGGATGCTCCTGGGCGAGACCCTGCCGAAGAGCCACAAGGTGCCGTTCGAGACCGTCAACCGCCTCCTCACCAAGAAGGAGATCGCCGACGTCATCGACATCGTCTACCGCCACACCGGCCAGAAGGAGACGGTCCTGTTCGCCGACGCGATCATGGGCCTCGGCTTCCGCCACGCGTTCAAGGCCGGAATTAGCTTCGGCAAGGACGACATGATCATCCCGCACGAGAAGGAAGGGCTGGTCGAGGAGACCCGCGCGCTCGTCAAGGATTACGAGCAGCAATATCAGGACGGCCTGATCACCCAGCAGGAGAAGTACAACAAGGTGATCGACGCCTGGAGCCGCTGCGGCGACCAGGTCGCCAATGCGATGATGGACAAGATCAAGGCCCAGCCGAAGGGCGAGGACGGCCGCATGGCGCCGATCAACTCGATCTACATGATGGCCCATTCGGGCGCCCGCGGCAGCCAGGCGCAGATGAAGCAGCTCGCCGGCATGCGCGGCCTGATGGCGAAACCGTCAGGGGAAATCATCGAGACTCCGATCATCTCCAACTTCAAGGAGGGCCTCACCGTCCTCGAATATTTCAACTCGACCCACGGCGCCCGCAAGGGCCTCGCCGACACTGCGCTCAAGACGGCGAATTCGGGCTATCTGACCCGCCGCCTGGTCGACGTGTCGCAGGACTGCGTCGTCGTCGAGGAGGATTGCGGCACCGAGAACAGCCTCGACATGCGCGCGATCGTCCAGGGCGGCGCCACCATCGCTTCGCTCGGCGAGCGCATCCTCGGCCGCACTCCGGCCGAGGACGTGATCGACGCCAAGACGGGCGAGGCGATCGTCAAGGAAGGCGAGCTGATCGACGAGGCCGCGGCGGCGAAGATCGACGAGATCGGCGTCCAGTCGGTCCACATCCGCTCGCCGCTCGTCTGCGAGAGCGAGATGGGCGTCTGCGGCAAATGCTACGGGCGCGATCTCGCCCGCGGCACGCCGGTCAATATCGGCGAGGCGGTCGGAGTCATCGCCGCCCAGTCGATCGGCGAGCCGGGCACCCAGCTCACCATGCGGACTTTCCACATCGGCGGCGCCGCCCAGCTCAACGAGACGTCGAGCCTGGACGCGGTCGCCGACGGCACCGTCGAATTCCGCGACCTGCCGACCATCACCGATCCGCGCGGACGCCGGGTCGCGATGTCGCGCAGCGGCGAGGTCGCGATCGTCGACATGGACGGGCGCGAGCGCTCGACCCACCGCATCCCCTATGGCGCGCATCTGATGTGCGACGACGGCCATATCGTCACCAAGGGCGACCGGATCGCCGAATGGGATCCGTTCATGATGCCGGTGATCACCGAAAAGGGCGGCGTCGTGAAGTTCCAGGACCTGGTCGAGGGCAAGACCCTGGTCGAGCAGACCGACGAGGCGACGGGCATCGCCCAGCGCGTCGTCATCGAGTTCCGCGGCACCGGCCGGGCCAAGGAGGACTTGCGGCCGCGCATCACCCTGCTCGACGAGAAATCGGGCGAGGCGGCGCGCTACATGCTCTCGCCCGGCGCGATGCTCTCGGTCGAGGACGGCCAGCGGATCGAGGCCGGCGAGGTGCTCGCCAGGGTCACCCGCGAGGCGGCCAAGACCCGCGACATCACCGGCGGCCTGCCGCGGGTGGCGGAGCTGTTCGAGGCGCGCAAGCCCAAGGAGAATGCGATCATCGCCAAGGTCTCCGGCCGGATCGCCTTCGGCAAGGACTACAAGGCCAAGCGCAAGATCGCGATCGTCCCCGACGAGGGCGGCGAGCCGGTCGAGTATCTGATCCCCAAATCGAAGGTGATCGACGTCCAGGAGGGCGATTTCGTCAAGCGCGGCGACAATCTGATCGGCGGCTCGCCCGATCCGCACGACATCCTCGAAGTGCTCGGGGTCAAGGCGCTGGCGGAATATCTCGTCTCCGAGATCCAGGAGGTCTACCGGCTGCAGGGCGTGAAGATCAACGACAAGCATATCGAGGTGATCGTCCGCCAGATGCTGCAGAAGGTGGAGATCACCGAGAGCGGCGATTCGACCTTCCTGGTCGGCGAGCAGATCGACCGCCAGGAGATGAACGAGGCCAATGCCCGGCTGAAGGCGTCGGGCAAGAAGAAGTTCGCCGAAGGCAAGCCGGTGCTGCTCGGCATCACCAAGGCGAGCCTGCAGACCCGCTCGTTCATCTCGGCCGCCTCCTTCCAGGAGACGACCCGGGTGCTCACCGAGGCCTCGGTGCAGGGCAAGATCGACGATCTCGAGGGGCTCAAGGAGAACGTCATCGTCGGCCGCCTGATTCCGGCCGGCACCGGCGCCGGCATGAAGCGGATGCGGATCGCGGCCTCGTCGCGCGACGCGGCGCTGCGCGCCCAGCACCGGGCGATCCAGGAATCGCTGATCGCGGCCAATTCGGCGGCCGAGGAGCACGCCGCCGAGCTGGCCCAGGGGCCCGAGGCGGCGATCGACGCCGACCCGCTCGCCAGCGTCGCGCCGAGCGGCCACGGCACCGACGCCGATGCCGCCGACTATCTGCAGGAGGCGGAGGCCGGCAAGGAAGGCTGATCCCGGCGAACGCAAGGCGCCTCGCCGGCTTCGGCCGGCGGGGCGCTTTTGCGTTCGGGCCGCAAATTTCCTATCCCCGCATCCCCATGCAGCCTTCCGACCTTCGCGTCGCCATCTTCAGCGGCAATTACAATTATGTCCGCGACGGCGCGAACCAGGCGCTGAACCGGCTCGCCGACTATCTGTTGCGCCAGGGCGCGAGCGTACGGGTCTATGCGCCGACCACCCGGACCCCGGCTTTCCCGCCGACCGGCGACCTCGTCGACGTCCCGGCGGTGCCGATCCCGGGCCGCTGGGAATATCGCATCGGCGTCGGCATCCCGCCGCGCGTGCGCCGCGACATCAGGAAGTTCCGCCCGAACATCTTCCACGTCGCCAGCCCCGAGATCACCGGCCATCGCGCGGTCACCCTCGCCCGGCGCTGGGACCTGCCGGTGATCGCCTCGGTCCACACCCGCTTCGAAACCTATCCGCGCTATTACGGGATGGCGTTCCTCGAGCCCGTCCTGCTCGCGCTCCTCCGGCGCTTCTACCGCCGCTGCGACGCCATCTTCGCGCCCTCGGATTCGATGGCGCAGCTGCTCCGCGACCAGCGGATGAACTACGACGTCGGCATCTGGTCGCGCGGCATCGACCGGCAGGTGTTCAATCCGGGCCGGCGCGACCTCGAATGGCGGCGCTCGCTCGGCATCGCCGACGACGAGCCGGCGATCGGCTTCGTCGGCCGGCTGGTGATGGAAAAGGGGCTCGACGTCTTCTCCGACGCGGTCGACCGGCTGGCGCGCCGCCAGATCCGCCACAGGGTGCTGGTGGTCGGCGACGGGCCGGCGCGCGAATGGTTCGAGAAAAGGCTGCCCGACGCCTGCTTCGCCGGCTTCCAGGCGGGCGCGGACCTGGGGCGCGCGGTCGCCTCGATGGACATGCTGTTCAACCCCTCGGTGACCGAGACGTTCGGCAACGTCACCCTGGAGGCGATGGCGGCCGGGCTGCCGGTGGTGGCGGCGATCGCGACCGGCAGCCAGAGCCTGGTCGCCGACCGGGTCACCGGCCGGCTCGTCCGCCCCGGGGCGATCGAAGGCTTCTGCGAAGCCCTGTCCTTCTACTGCGAGGATGGGGAGGCGCGCCGCGCCGCCGGCGCCGCCGGCTTCGCCGCCAGCCACCGCTATGGCTGGGACGAGGTCAACCAGGAGCTGGTCGACGCCTATCTGCGCATCATCCGCCAGCACGGCGCCGGCGGCCGGCAGCGGCCGAGCCCGGTGCCCTAGCGCCCCCCGGCCCTCATTGCGAGGAGCGCAGCGACGAAGCAATCCAGCGAGCCTGCGAGGCCGCACTGGATTGCTTCGCTACGCTCGCAATGACGGAGGGGGGTTACAGCCGCTCGATCTTCTGGGCGGCTTCGTCGAGGATGGCGGCGACCTTGTGGAGCGTGCCTTCGTCGGAATCCTCGCGGGTGACCCGGTGCCAGAGCGCCGAAAGCAGGTTGCCGACCGCACGCTTGATCGGGGCGCCGCCGGCCTTGCGCTCGTCGCTGCCGAGGTCCTTGAGGCGCTCGAGCAGCGCCTCGACCTGCTCCCCATTCTCGGCGAGATGGTCCTTGCCTTCCTTGGTGACCTGAAACGCCTTGCGCGCCCCCTCGCCCTTGACCTTGACCTCGTCGATCAGGCCCATGTCCTCGAGCATGGTGAGCGTCGGATAGACGATTCCGGGGCTCGGCGCATAGGTGCCGTGGGTGATCTCCTCGATCGCCCGGATGAGGTCGTAGCCGTGGCGCGGCTCGTCGGCGATCAGGCGCAGGAGCACCAGCCTGAGCTCGCCCGATTCGAACACCCGCCGGCGCCCGCGCCGGCCGCGGCCGCCGCCCTCGCCCCAGTCCGAGCCCCAGCCGGAACCCCAGCCCCGGCCCCAGCCGCGGCCCATGCCCATCGCGAAGATCCCGGGAAAGTCGGCGCCGTCCGGGCCGCAGCCGTGCATTCTGAACCGCATCAAATGTCTCCTGCCTAAGATAGGCTGAGATATATCTTTCGAGCTGCGATGTGTCAAGATATATCTTAGGAGAGCGCGGACAACAGCCCAATCCGTTCGGGCTGAGCTTGTCGAAGCCCCCTTCCTTCTTACCCCCAAGACAGGAAAGTCCTTCGACAGGCTCAGGACGAACGGGAGTGTTGGCTCACCGCGGGGCCCGCACCCGGCGGTCGAGGAAATCGGTGATCGTCCGCCAGAGATGGAGCTGGCGGGCCTCGCCGGAGACGCCGTGGGTGGCGCCGGGATAGACCATCATCTCGAAGCGGCGGCCGGCGGCCTGGAGCGCCGCGATCAGCACCGTCGAATTCTCGAACACGACATTGTCGTCGGCCATGCCGTGGAGGAGGAGCAGCGGATCGGCGATCCGGCCGACATCGGGAATCGCGCCCGAGGACCGGTAGGGCGCCGGATCGACCGACGGATTGCCGAGATAGCGCTCCGTATAATGGGTGTCGTACAGCTCCCAGCGGGTCACCGGGGCGCCGGCGACGCCGGCGGCGAAGGTGCCGGGCGCCGCTTCCAGCAGCTTCAGCGTCATATAGCCGCCATAGGACCAGCCGAAGACGGCGATCCGCCCGGGATCGACTTGCGGCTGGCTGCGGAGCCAGCTCACCCCGGCGAGCTGATCCTCGACCTCGACCGTTCCCATCGCGTGGTAGAGCGCGGTCTCGAAGGCGTGGCCGCGATCGGGCGAGCCGCGATTGTCGATCGAGAAGACGATCCAGCCGCGATCGACCAGATATTGCTGGATCGGATTGGCCCAGGCCCGGGTCGCCTGCCGCCCCGTCCCCGGCCCGCCATAGACCTGGACGAAGACCGGATAGCGCCGGCCCGGCTCGCGCGGCGGCGACAGCATCCGGTAGTGGAGTATCGTGCCGTCGCTCGCCCGGAGGGTGCCGAAGGTCGGCGCGACGTGGCTGGCGAGGAACGGCGCATAAGGATGGGCGGGATCGAGCCGGTTCTCCTCGATCCAGACGATCCGCCGGCCCGAAGCGTCGGCGAGATAGACTTGCGGCGGCTGGCCGGGATTGGAGCGGGTGATGAGCGCATGGCTCGCCGCTTCGTCCATCTCGGCAGCGTTCCACCAGCCCGCTTCGGTGACCCGCTGCGGCGCGCGCGGACGATTGAGGTCGATCCAGTAGAGATGGCGCTCGAGCGGGGTTTCGAAATTGCCGGTGAAATAGACGCGGCCATGGCGCTGGTCGACGCCGACGACGCGCTCGACCGCCCAGTCGCCGCGGGTGAGCTGGGTCCAGCGGCCGCCGCGGAAGCGATAGAGGTGCGAGAAGCCCGAGCGCTCCGAGCTCCAGATCAGGCTGCCGTCGCCGAGGGTGCGCAGATTGTCGGTGAGGTTGATCCAGCTCCCGGAGGTTTCGCTGAACAGGATCGTCGACCGGCCGGTGGCGGGATCGACGCGCAGCATGTCGAGCCGTTTCTGGTCGCGGCTCTCGCGCTGGACGAGCAGCGCGCCGCCGTCCGCGGTCCAATCGACCCTGGCGAGGTAGATGTCGGGATCGGCGCCGAGATCGACCTTGACCCGGCCCGAGCCGTCCGGCGCCATCACCCAGAGCTCGACCAGCGCGTTGGGAGTGCCGGCGGCGGGATAGCGCTGCTGATAGGTGCGGGTGCCGTCGGCGCCGATCGCGGTGCGGGTGACGACGCGCACCGGCGCCTCGTCGACCCGGGCGACGGCGAGCCAGCGGTCATTGGGCGACCACCAATGGCCGGTGCGCCGGTCCATCTCCTCCTGGGCGACGAATTCGGCCGAGCCCCAGGAAATGGTGCCGCCGCCGTCGGCGGTGAGGGCGCGCTCGTTCTGCCCGGTGGCGTCGACGACGTAGAGATTCTGGTTGCGGACGAAGGAGAGGTAGCGGCCGCTGCGCGAGACCTGGGCGTCCAATTCGGTCTCGGGCGTGGCGGTGATCCGGCGGACATTGCCGTCGAGGCCGGCGAGGTAGAGATCGCCGTCGAGCGGCACCAGGATCGAGCGGCCGTCGGGCGACCAATCGTAGTTGACGATGCCGCGCACGCCCGACAGGCGCGCCCGCTCGCGCCGCATCATCTCCTCCTCGGAGAGCTGGGCGCCGGTGCCGAGCCGGGCGCTGTCGACCAGCATCCGCGCCTGCCCCGTCGCGGTATCGACCGCCCACAGATCGTAGCGGTCGCGATCGTCGGCGCGGTTGCGAAGCAAAGTCGCGAGCCGGCCGTCCGGCGACAGCTTCAGCAGCCGCGGCGCCGGCCCCGACAGCGACGGGCTGGCGAACAGCCGCTCGAGGGTCAGCTCCTCAGCCCGCGCGGGCGCGGCGACGAAGAGGAAGGCGGCGGCGAAAGCGAGGAGGATGCGCATGGGCACAGCTACTAGCCGCCTCGGCGGGTCGGTTGCTAGGGGGCCTAGGCGTCGAACCGGCGCGGAACGCTTAACGGGCGGAATTCGCAAGCGGCTCCGCGAACGGATAGGGTGTGTCCTGCGGCGCCTCGCCGGGTCGGGCGAAGCGCAGCCAGCGGATGCGGGCGATGACTCGCAGCGCGTTCGCGCAGTCGTCAGACATAGGCCCGGCATCAATCCGATGGAGAACCACGTTGCCTTGAGGGTCTATTCCCAAGTGAAGCTCAATTTCGGGCTGAGAGGCCCTTCGCAGGTTGGCGGGCGTAAGTTGGGCAGGAAGGCCTTGGGCGAGAAGGATATCCCGCCGCCCAGCTTCACCAAAAATGTCCAGATAATCGACGCTGACCCGGACCCAGACCGGCCGCATCCGGATGTAGGATTCGCTGATCTGGTCTGGCCTTCGCGAAAAGTTCATCAGCCGGTCGGCCGCGTCGTTAAGCTCAAACGACATGGCATCATTCGTCCAACCATAGAAATTGGGGAACGAGGCAAGGCATCGGCCGGAAAGACTGAGTTTGCGCGATTGATAGATGATTTCCATGATGGATGTCGCCGATGCGTGAACCGCATCCGATACCCCCGCGTCGGCCTCCACGCGGAAACGACGCGGGAGAAAGCCCAGCTCATCGGGCTGATTTTCCTGAGCGATTCGGAAATGCGGCTGCGCTTTGGCCCGCTCAATGGCGGCGGTCGATTCCGCTGTGCGCCACTGACAATAAGTGAGGGTGAGAAGCGCAGTGCTCAGAAGCAGGGTTGAAAGTACCGTGGCCCAGCTCGCCCAAGTCTGACGACGCAGCAGGCGTATTTCAGCCTCATGGAGCTCCAGCTTGGACGCGGTCTCTATTCGCATCTTTGCGCGAGCGCGTCCAAAGACAATGCGAAGGCCCGGGTAGCGAAGCTTCATGGCGCCCGCGCCGCGCTCTCACTCACCGGCAACGTCGTCGTTGGCTTCGGGGCCGGTGTTCTCGAGGGAGCCGGACGCGTTCGAATCGTCGTTGCTGGCCGGCGGCGGCGGCCTTCGACCGACAAGGCGCGCATGGGCGGTGCGGGCCTGAAGCTGGCTCAGGCGCTGGTCCGCCTCGGACGCCGCCTCGCCGGCGCCGGTGGCAGCAGCAAGATAGCGCCCGGCGGCGGCCTCGCTCTGGAAATAGGCAGGTTCGCTGGTCAACGCGGCGGTGTCGGCATTGGCGATCGAGCGGACGGCGAGCATGTCGAGGCCACCGCATTGGTCGAGCTTGGCCCAGCTGAATTCGCGGCCGAGCGCGGCGTAGCAATTCTGGCTGTAGATCATCGCGCCGGGAAAGCCTTCGGCGGATACGGCGAGGCGCAAATGGACAATGCCGCGGTTGACGCTCGCCGCGTTCAACGGCTCGGGCGGCGGCGGCGTCTGCGCAGCGATCGCATTGCTCATCTCGGCGTTGGTGGCGTTGTAAACGTCCGACGCGCTGTTTCCGCTGGTGCTGCCTGAGCATCGGCTGACGGCGTAGATCAGAAGCAGGATCACGCCGATGGTGGCGAGAAGCCCGCCCATTCCGCCAGGCTCTGGCCTCTTCTCTACATTCGGCGACTGGAAAGGCGGCCTAGTCGCGGGCGTCACGATAACATCCAACCGGCAGCACGATTCGAAATAATTCCAGTCATGCTGCCGAGTCCCCTGCCTAGCGCTTTGCAGTTTACTTGACTTGCGCCCCCGCGCAATCGGTGACGCGTCTTGCCCCGATTTTATAGAGAGCGCTTGTTGTACGCGTAGCTGGAGCCTAGTCTTCCACACGGGGGAATCGCATGAGAGCAGTTGTTCGCATTGATCTCATTGCGGGACAGTTTGCGGCGGGGCGCGAGGCGACGGCATTGCTACGCGCCTTCGTTCCCGACGCGATGGTGATCCTCGACCGCGGCCAGGTGCAGCTCGCCTCGGACACGCACAGTGCGGACGAATTGCGCCTGATTTGGCAGAGCGCGCTGGCGAATGAACTGCTGCTGGCGCGCGGCGCTGCCGGCCGTGCTGCGGTGCTGGAAGCGCTGCTGGCGTGAACGCGCCCGCACCATTCCTTCCTCTCCGAGTCCGCCCCTTGCGGGGCGGCACGGATGCCCTTTGCGTGTGCGACACCGGAGGGTTCTTCGCGGCTGCGCCGGTCTTTCTCGACCGGCTTGCCGCGGACGCGCTGACAGACGCCGACTGGCAGTTTCTCACCGACGAAGGCCATGCCCTCGCGGAGGACGACGCGCTCAGCAACGCGGCCCATGCCTATGGATTGGCGGAACGGCTGACTCGCGCCGGACCGCTCGATTACCTGATCCTGGTGCCGACGCTGCGCTGCAATCTCAGCTGCAGCTACTGTCAGGTTTCCCGCGCCGGGCTCGGAGCCCGCGGCTTCGACTGGTCAGATGAGACGCTCGGCCATGTGCTCGATCTGCTCGACGGGCTGCCCGGCGAGCAGCTCAAGATCGAATTCCAGGGCGGCGAGCCGACGCTGCGCCCCGATCTGATCCGCGCCGTGATCGCGCGGGCCGAGCGCTTCGCGTCGCGGGAGTTCGTGATCTGCACGAACCTTCAAGAGCTCAGCGATGAAATCCTTGAGCTGTTCGACCGGCCCGACCTTTATGTCAGCACCTCGCTGGATGGCGATGCTGCGACGCATGGAAAGAATCGCACGGGCGGGAACGCCGAGACGGGGCGATTCCTGAATAACCTGCGGGTGGTGATCGACCGCTACGGGAAGGAAAAGGTTTCCGCGCTGCCGACCATCAACCCGGCGGCCCCGCCCGACATCGATGCGTTGATCGACAGCTACGCCGACTTCGGCTTGGGCAGCATCTTCCTGCGGCCGATCAATTTCCACGGTTTTGCGCGCAAGCGCCATGCAGAGTCGCGTCAGCAGGGCACGGCATGGCGCGACTATTACGAGCGTTTCATCCGAAGGCTTATTGAGCGCAACTGGCAGGACAAGAGCCGCTTTCTCGAAGAGACGTATTTCAGCATCTGCCTGCGACGGGTGTTCCAGCCCGGCCGCGACCGGCACGTCGATCTGCGCAATCCCAATCCGATGGGGGTCGATTACATCGTCGTCGATTATGACGGCACGGTCTATCCTACCGACGAGGCACGAATGCTGTCCCGCTCGGGCGTCATCGACATGTCCATCGGCGACGTCGCCACCGGCTGGGCGACGGAACGGCGCGAAATCCTCAACCGGCAGGCGACCAACCAGTTCGATCCGGCCTGCCAGCGCTGCGCCTTCCAGCCTTATTGCGGCCGCGATGTGGTCGACGACATCGCACGCTACGGACGCATCGACATGCCGCGTCCGGAAACCGAATTCTGCAAAAAGCACCTGCATCTGTTCGATCTGATCTTCGAGCTGATCTACGATGATGATCCGGCGGTCCGCTATTCGCTGGCGCGCTGGCTGCGCCTTGCCGGCGCGCCCCCCGCCTTCGGGACTCGGTTCGCATGATCCCGCTGGCGCTTCCGGCCATGGCCGAAGCCGAGCGGCCCTTCGTCACCCGCGTGCGGGCCCGGCGCGAACCGGACGGAACGTCCGATTCCTTCCTGGTGGGCGAAACGAGCGAGGGCGCCACCTTCGCCGGGCCGCACGGGCTGCTCGCGATCGACGGACTGAGCGCCGAGGATCTCGACGGCGATGTGATAGTGATTCAACCCCGGGATGATGGGAGCGCGCGCGCTGAGCGCGTGTTGCGCGCGAGATCGCACCACAACACGCTGCTCGTCACCGAGCGTTGCGATCAGCTGTGCGTCATGTGTTCGCAGCCCCCGAAAAAGACGCATCATGACCGCTTCGAGCTGTTCGAGCGGGCCTGCCGCCTGGCCGAGCCGGACACGCTGATCGGCGTCTCCGGCGGAGAGCCGACGCTCTACAAGGAGGCGCTTTGCGGGATGATGGAGCGGGTCCTGAGCGCCCGCCCCGATCTCGAGTTCCACGTGCTGACCAACGCCCAGCATTTCGAGGCGGAGGACGTGCCGCGGCTGCGCGAGCCCGTCTATCGGCGGGTGAGCTGGGGCATCCCGCTCTATGCGGCCGAACCGACGCTGCATGACGAAATTGTTGGGAAAGCGGGGGCTTTCGCGCGGCTGGAGAAGAGCTTCGCGCATTTGCTGCATGCCGGGGCCCGCATCGAGCTCCGCACCGTCTTGCTCACCTCCAATATCGAAGCGCTGCCCGCACTTGCACGCCGCATCGCCGTGCGACTGCGATTCGTGGAGGTCTGGTCGATCATGCAGCTCGAGAAAATCGGCTTTGCGAAGAACCGCTGGGCGCGACTCCATGTCGATCATGCCGCGCATTTCGGGCCGATCGCCGCGGCGCTCGATGGGGCTGCACTGCACGGGGTGCGAGCGCAGCTGTTCAATTTCCCACTTTGCACCGTGCCCCGCCCATATCGCCACTTGGCCGTGGCGTCGATTTCCGACTGGAAGAGGAAATACACCCCCGATTGCGCACGCTGCCGTGAGCAGGCGAACTGCTGCGGCTTTTTCGAATGGCATCCCGACGATGAGGCATTGGCTGGAGTAACTCCGCTATGACCGACCGCAAGAGACCCACGCGATTCCTGATCCCCAGCCTGGTTGCCGCCGGCTTCGGCACGCATGATCCGGCGCAAGTCGCCTTCACCGAAGCGACGACGACCGGGACGGACGATCCCAACAAGGGGACCTTATTCCGGATCTTTAGCCAGGACCACAATGTGACGCTCGCGCAGCACCGCAGCCATTCCAGCCATAGCAGCCATTCCAGCCATCGCTCGGGGGGAGGCGGCGGCGGACATTACAGCCATGTGAGCCACACCAGCCACCGCTCGAGTACCGGCGGCTACGATCCCTACCCCACGCCGGCCTATCCGACGCCGGCCCCGGCTCCAGCGCCGCCACCGCCGCCGCCACCAAGCTCGCCCTACGAACGGGCGACGCCCCCACCCGGCGAGCCGCTTCCCGCAACGGGCTCCGGCCCGCAACGCGCTTCGCCGCCAAATGCGGAAGCGGGCAATGCCCTGCCGGCCTTGTCCGGCCGCAGCCAGCGGTTCGCCGCAATTGTGCGGCGGGTGCAGATTGCGCTGATGGCGCGCGGCTTCTTCAACGCGACGATCACGGGCACGGTCGGTCCCGCGACGCGCGCGGCGTTGCGCGCCTTTCAGACGAGCGCCGGGCTAACCGTGACCGGTACTATCACGCCGCAGACACTGGATGCGCTGATGATCGCCAGCGAATAGGTGGCGGTCGGCCTCAGCCCTCAGCCTTCTCCGCTTCGGCCTTGGCCTTGTCGAGGTGGCGCGTGTCGCGGCGCTCGGCGATGCGGGCCGATTTGCCGGTGCGGCCGCGCAGATAATAGAGCTTGGCGCGGCGGACGGCGCCGCGGCGGACGACCTCGATCGAATCGACGTTCGGCGAATAAAGCGGGAAGACGCGCTCGACGCCCTCGCCGAAGCTGATCTTGCGGACGGTGAAGGAGCTGCCCAGGCCCTTGTTGGCGCGGGCGATGCAGACGCCTTCGAAATTCTGGATCCGGGTGCGCTCGCCCTCGACCACCTTGACCCCGACGCGCAGCGTGTCGCCGGGGCGGAATTCGGGGATGGTCTTGGTCGTGCCGAAATGCTCGATCGCCTCGGCCTCGAGCTGCTGGATGAGGTTCATCTCATTCGTCCTCGTTCTTCGTCGCTTGCGCGCCAGAGGGCGGTGGCCTTCGCGCGTCCCCGTGACGCTCGATCAGGTCCGGCCGCCTTAGCCGTGTCTCGTCTTCCGCCTGGCGTCGCCGCCAAGCCGCGATCTTCGCATGATCCCCCGATCGCAGCACTTCGGGGATCCTGCGCCCTTCCCATTCGACAGGCCGGGTATAATGAGGGTATTCGAGAAGGCCGCTCTCAAAGCTTTCCTCCTCACCGCTCGAAGGGGCGCCCATTACCCCGGGAAGCAGCCGAACGCAAGCGTCGAGGAGGGCGAAAGCGGCTGGCTCGCCGCCCGACAGCACATAATCGCCGAGCGAGACCGGGATCACCGGGCGCGCCTCATAGAGCCGCTCGTCGATCCCCTCGAAGCGGCCGCAGAGGATGGTGACGCCCGGGCCCGCGGCAAGGGTGCGGACCAGCGCCTGGTCGAGCGGGCGGCCGCGCGGGCTCATCACCAATTTGGGCGCACCGTCGGGGACGCTGTCGAGCGCCGCCGCGAGCACGTCGGCACGCATCACCATCCCGGCCCCGCCGCCGGCCGGGGTGTCGTCGACCGAGCGGTGCTTGTCGTTGGCGAAATCGCGGATCTGGACCGTGTCCAATGTCCAAATGCCCTCGGCCAGCGCGCGCCCGGCGAGGCTCAGGCCGAGCGGCCCTGGAAACATCTCGGGGTAGAGGGTGAGGATGGTGGCGATCCAACTCACAGAGCTTCAGTCTCTGCAATTTCCCGGCGAAGCTCCTCTTTCGCGCGGCCCGCCAACGAACATCCCCTGCTTTCCAGCCAGAGCAGCCTGTCCAGGAACGCGGTTGCGGTCTCTTCTTCGTATTGGGTTTCCAGCCCGCCATGCCTCGCAGCTTCGGCAGCTACATGCACAACATAAAGCGGCGTCCCGTCGAATTTCTCCGATTGGCAGGCATAGAGATCGCACTCAAGCCAGCGACAATAGCTCATGGTCCCGTCCAATTCTCGGTTCGAAGCCGAGGGATGTCCTTGAAATCACGTTCGTTGTTGGTGACGAGAGCCACGTTCAGCGAAAGCGCATGGCCGGCGATGAGCCGGTCAAAGCTGCCGCGTCGGAATGGCAGCGTGCCATAGGCCTTGGCAGCCGCCTCGTCGAAAGGCTGGAGCACGATCTCTTCCAGAAAGCCTGCGAGCTCAGGCGCAAGATAGGCATCAACCCCATATTTGACCGCTATCTCCGCGAGACTAATGGCCGAAATGCCAACGCTCCCAGCAGGTTGGGCGGCAACGCGTGCCCTGAGCGCCGGCCATCGGCCGGTCAGCAAATAGATGCCGCAGTCCGTGTCCAGAAGATAGGCCAGCCCTTCGGCCTCCGACATCAAGCGCCCCAATCGCGGGGAGCATCATCGAATTCCCGCTCTTCTCGAGTGAATGGTTTTAGCCAGGGTGCCTTCCCGGCAAACTTGCTTACGTCTATCTTTCTCGGTTCCTGGTCGACCGGCTCCAACAGATATCTGCCCTGCTCCTCGCGCACCCGCATCTCGGTGCCTGCCTCGATGCCGAGCGCCTTGGGCAGCCGCACCGCGACGGAATTGCCCGATTTGAAAGTCTTCGTCGTCTTCATCGGTTCGACCCCTGTATATACGAAATGTATATACATTTTCTGGGCGATCGTCAAGCCGCGGTTGCGGAACCAACGCTCGCGCGCCACGCTGAGATGCGATGGACGAGCCCGAACTCGATTGCCTGGTGATCGGCGGCGGCCCTGCGGGGCTGACGGCGGCGATCTATCTTGCCCGCTTCCACCTCAAGCTGAAGGTGATCGACGCCGGGGGCAGCCGGGCGAGCTGGATCCCCTGCACCCGCAACCATGCCGGCTTTCCGGACGGCATTTCCGGGGCCGAGCTGATCGCCCGGATGAAGGAACAGGCGCAGCTTTACGGCGCCGCGGTCGAGAACGAGCGGGTGACCCGGCTCGATCAGATCGCCGGCGGCTTCTGTGCGGCTTGGGGCTCGGGCTCGGCGACGGCGCGGACCGTGCTGCTCGCCACCGGCACCAGGAACCGCCGGCCGCCGATGGACGAAGGCCTGCACGACGAGGCGCTGGCGCGCGGCCTGATCCGCTATTGCCCGATCTGCGACGGCTATGAGGTCACCGACAAGAAGCTGGGCGTGATCGGCAGCGGCGCCCACGGCGTCGCCGAGGCGCTGTTCCTGCGCTCCTACAGCGCCGACATCACCCTGATCGCGCCCGACCGCGCCCACGAGGTCGCGGCGAAGGATCGGGCGGCGCTCGCCGCGGTCGGCATCGCCACCGTCGACGGCCCCTGCCACGCGGTGGCGGCGCTCGACGATGCGATCGTCGTCGATACGCCGCACGGCCACCACACGTTCGACAGCGTCTATCCGGCGCTCGGCTCGGACGTCCACAACGAGCTCGCCGGCCAGATCGGGGTGGCGCTGAGCGAGGAAACCGGCTGCATCCTGATCGACGCCCATCAGCGGACCAGCGTGCGCGGCGCCTATGCGGCGGGCGACGTCGTCCTCGGCCTCGACCAGATCAGCCACGCAATGGGCGAGGGCGGAGTCGCGGCGACGACGATCCGCAACGACCTCGCCCGCGAGCGGCCGCTGCTGCGCTGAGCGGTTAGCGCTTGGCCTCGGGCCCGGGAATCGGGCATCTGGCGAGGATGGACACGGTTTCGGACCTGGAGCGGCGGGCAGCGGACGGCGATGCCGACGCCCGGTTCGCGCTGGCGGCAGAGTTGCTGGCGCTGGCCGATTCTCCCGACTCGTTCGAGCGGGGCACGGCGCTGGTCGAGGCGGCGGCGGCAAGCGGCCATGCCGAAGCGTCGAACATGCTGGCGACTCTGGAGGCGATCGGCGCCGGCCGGCAACGGAGCTGGGATCGCGCCTTCGATTGGCTGCAGCGCGCCGCCGAGCGCGGCTCGGAGCAGGCCCGCGCCCAGCTCCGCCTGCTCAGCCGAAGCGAGATCGCCGGCGACGACTGGTCCGCTCTGCGCGGCGCGATCCGGATCGAACGGCTGCTCGAGGCGCCGCCGCGGAGCGCGCTTGCGGAGCGGCCGCGGCTGCGCGCGTTTCAGGGATTTGCAAGCGCGACCGAATGCGCCTGGATCACCGCCCGGATGGGGCCGAAGCTCGCCCCGGCCATGGTCTGGGACGAAGCCAGCGGCGCCGGCATCGTCGATCCCAGCCGCACCAGCCACGCCGTCGAGCTTCGGCTGGCCGAGATGGACGTCGCCACCGAGGTGGTTCGCGCCCGCATCGCCGCCGCCACCGGGCTGCCGGAAGCGATTTTCGAAGTCCCCCAGATCATGCATTATGCGGTCGGCCAGGAATTCAGGCCGCACCACGATTTCCTCGATCCCGACGCTCCGGGCCATGCCGCCGATCTGGCGCGCCGCGGGCAGCGGATCGGCACCTTCCTCATCTATCTGAACGACGATTTCGAGGGCGGCGAGACCGAATTCCCCAAGGCCGGCATCGCCCATCGCGGCCGCTGCGGCGACGCCTTGTTCTTCGCCAACGTCGTCCCGGACGGCAGCCCGGACCCGCTGAGCCTCCATGCCGGCCGGCCGCCGACCAAAGGCGAGAAGTGGATTTTCTCGCAATGGATCCGCGACCGCGTGCCGGCGCCGCCGCCCGGCTAGGGCGAGGATCAAGCAAATCCTAACCTCGATCGGCTAAAAAGCCGGGCGATGACCGAGTGGGTTTCCGCCTGGGACGAATCGGACGGCGAGGCCGGCAGCGGCCTCGGCGGCGGCACGGCGCGGCGCTACGGCGGCTGGGCGGCAGCGGCGCTCGCTTTGGTCGCTGCGCTCTGGCTGTTCCTGTTCGCGATCGGCCTCTTTACCACCCTCGGCTCGGCCGAGGGCTCGGAGCGGCACGGCGGGGCCGGCATCCGCGCCGCCGATGCCAGCTCGTTCGGCCTTGCCACCATGTATGCGAGCCGGGGCCAGCCTCTGTGGTGGGATTATGACATTGCCGTCGAAGGCGCCGGCGGGGTCAGGCTGCGCATCACCAAAAGCGTGCCGAGCCAGGCTTTCATCGTCCGTTTCCAGGACGTCGCCCTAAGCGGCCGCGGCCGCTTCCAGGTGATCGCCCCGGAATCGGGCTTCTACCGCTTCTCGCAGGAGCTGATCCCGCAGGGCGACGCGCTCGGCGCCGGCGCCGCGGGCGCGACCCGCTACGACCTCAGCTGGGGGATCGGCTGAACCTCATCCCCGTTCGTCCTGAGCTTGTCGAAGGACGTTCATTCTTCGGGAAGAAATGAAGGGCTTCGACAGGCTCAGCCCGAACGGTTTTGGAGTCAGGCCAGAAACGCCGGGTCGGCGACGATCCTGCCCTCTTCCAAATCGGCAATCCCCGGCCGGAACGGGATCAGCGCCCGCCTGCCGTCCGCGGCCTCGATCTCGAGCAGGTCGCCGGCGCCGAAATTCTCCACCGCAACGACGGTGCCGAGGGCGCTGCCGTCGGCGGCCTGGCAGGCGAGGCCGATCAGGTCGGCATGATAATATTCGCCCGGCCCGAGCGGCGGCAGCGCCGAGCGCGGCACGCTCAGCAGAGTCCCGCGCAGGCCTTCCGCGGCGGCGCGGTCGGCGATCTCGGCGAAGCGGGCGATCGCGCCCGCGCTCCCCGCCTTCACCGATTTGAGCGTCAGCGGCCGATCGCCGGCGAACAGGATTTGGTGCCGCTTCAGGCTGTCCAGTCCTTGCGCGAACAGCTTCAGGCGCACCTCGCCGCCGATGCCGTGCGCGCCGGCGACCGCGGCGAGGATGATCCGGGGCTCGGCCAAGCGCTATTCGGCCTTTTCGGCCTTCTCAGCGCCCTCCTCGGGAGCGGCCTCGTCGGCACCTTCGGCCGGCGCCTCGGCGGATTCGCCCTGGTTGGGCGCCTCGTCGGCAGGCGCGGCCTCCTCGGCGGCCGGAGCCTCCTCGGCAGCGGCTTCCTCGGCAACCGGAGCCTCCTCAGCGGCCGGAGCTTCCTCGGCAGCGGCTTCCTCGGCAACCGGAGCCTCCTCAGCGGCCGGAGCCTCCTCGGCAGCGGCTTCCTCAGCGGCCGGCGTCTCCTCGACGGCAGCCTCTTCAGCCGGAGCCTCCTGGGCAGCAGGAGCTTCTTCGGCCGCAGCCTCTTCGGCAGCAGCTTCCTCGGCAACCGGAGCCTCCTCGGCGGCCGGAGCCTCCTCGGCGGCAGCTTCCGGAGCCGACTCTTCGGTCGCCTCGGCGGCGATCTCTACCGTCTCCTCCTCGGCGGCCGGGGCCTCGGCGACCGCTTCCTCGGCCGGCGCGGCGGCGGCTTCGGCCTCCTTCTTGGCCCGCTCCTCGACCCGCTCCCTGGCCTTCTCGCCGGGCTCGCCCTTCTTCGGGTTCGAGCGCGCCGGGCGCTCGAGGATGCCGGCGGCGTCGAGGAAGCGAAGCACGCGGTCGCTGGGCTGGGCGCCGACCGAGAGCCAGTGGCGGGCGCGCTCGGCGTCGAGCTTGACCCGGTCGGCATTGTCCTTGGGCAGCAGCGGATTGTAGCTGCCGATCCGCTCGATGAACTTGCCGTCGCGGGCGTTGCGCGCGTCGGCGACGACGATCTTGTAATAGGGCCGCTTCTTCGCGCCGCCCCGGCTGAGCCTGATTGCAACTGCCATTTTAACTCGTCCTTTCTTCTGATTTCACGTCACCCCAGCGAAGGCTGGGGTCTATCTCTTGTTTAATCTGGATCCCGGCCTTCGCCGGGATGACGCGATGGGGGTCGCGTCACTTCTTGAAATTCTTCGGAAAGCCCGGCGGCAGCCCGCCGCCGCCCGGAAGGCCGGGCAGGCCGCCGGGCGGGAGGCCCTTGGAGAGGTCGGGCATGCCGCCGCCCATCATCCCGCCCATGCCGCCACCGCCGCCGAACAGCGCGCCGAGCTTGCCCAAGCCCCCCGTCTTGCGGATCTTCTTCATCGCGCCGGCCATTTCCTGGTGCATCTTCAGGAGCTTGTTGACCTCCTGCACGGTCGTCCCCGAGCCGTTGGCGACGCGGATCTTGCGCTTGGCGTTCATCAGCTCGGGCTTGCCCCGCTCCTTTGGCGTCATCGAGCTGATGATCGCGTCGAGCCGGCCGAGCACATTGCCTTCGAGAACGCCGCTCGCGTTGATCTGGTTCTTGATCTTGCCGAGGCCCGGCATCATCCCGGCGAGCGCGCCGAGGCCGCCCATCCGCTGCATCTGCTGAAGCTGCATGCGCAAATCGTTGAGGTCGAACTGGCCCTTGGCCATCTTGCGGGCCATCGCCTCGGCCTCTTCGGCCTGGATCGTCTCCTGGGCGCGCTCGACCAGCGAGACGACGTCGCCCATGCCGAGGATCCGTCCGGCGACCCGCTCGGGATGGAAGGCCTCGAGCTTGTCGATCGCCTCGCCGGTGCCGGCGAACTTGATCGGCCGGCCGGTGACGGCGCGCATCGACAGAGCGGCGCCGCCGCGGGCATCGCCGTCCATCCGGGTGAGGATCACGCCGGTCAGCGCGACCTCGTCGGCGAAGCTCTTGGCGACGTTGACCGCGTCCTGGCCGGTCATCGCGTCGGCGACGAGCAGGATCTCCTGCGGCGAGGTGGCGGCGGCGACCGCCTTCATCTCGTCCATCAGCGCCTGATCGACGTGCAGCCGGCCCGCGGTGTCGAGCATCAGCACGTCATAGCCCTGGAGGCGGGCGGCGGTGAGCGCGCGCTTCGCGATCTCGACCGGGCCCTGGCCGGAGACGACGGGCAAAGTGGCGACCTCGGCCTGGCGGCCGAGCACGGCGAGCTGCTCCTGCGCCGCCGGGCGGGCGACGTCGAGCGACGCCATCATCACCTTCTTGCGGTCCTTCTCGGTCAGCCGCTTGGCGAGCTTGGCGGTGGTCGTCGTCTTGCCCGAGCCCTGCAGGCCGACCATCATCAGCACCGCCGGCGGAGTTACCGCCAGCTCGAGCCCGGCTTCCTCGGCGCCGAGCATCTCGACCAGGGCGTCGTGGACGATCTTGACCACCTGCTGGCCGACCGCCTCCGAGCGCAGCACCTGCTGGCCGACCGCCTGCTCGGTCGCCCGGTCGACGAACTCGCGCACCACCGGCAGCGCGACGTCGGCCTCCAGGAGGGCGATCCGCACCTCGCGCATCGCGCCGCGCACGTCCGCCTCGTTCAATGCGCCGCGGCCGCGCAGCCGGTCGAAGACACCGGCAAGGCGATCGCTCAGGCTCTCGAACATCCAACTCTCCAACCGCGCCAAACGAAAAACGCCGGCGGGCGAAACCTCGCCGGCCAGCGTGCGTCCTCGGACGCCTCGAAACTCACCCGTCATCGGGATGGGGCGCACATAGAGGCTCGGGCGCGAGAAGGCAAGGGACTGGGGTCGATAGGAGGGCGGGTGAGGCACCTCCACTCCCTCACCCCGGCGGGGAGAGGGAGCCGCGGACTGCCGTGCCGTTGAAATATCCGGAAAAGCGAGCGGCCCTTACAGCACGAGCAAAGTCTGATACCCCCGCATCGGGGGAACGGGATGATGCTCACGGCAATGCTGGTATTGGCCGCGCAGGGCGCTTCGCCGCCGGAGCGCTGGGTCGAATTGTCGCGCAACGATCTGCTGATCGAAAGCGTGGATGCGGGGTCGATGAGAATCGAGGGCGATCGCCGCATCTTCCGGCACCGGGTCGCGTTCACCCGGCCGATGCCCGAGGACACCGTCTCGATGGAGTTCGGCACCGAAGTGGATTGCCGGCGCCGGACCCTGGCGCTGCTTTCAGGCGCGACCCGGAACAGCGCGGGCGAGATCATCCAGAGCTACCAGGTTCCAGAGCCCATACCGCGGCGGCGTGAGCGCTCGGATCGGGAGATGATCGACTTCGCCTGCCGGTTGAATCCCGGCTGAGCCCTTGCCCGCGCGCCCGGCCGGACGGGCGAAGTAGGGCCATTTTGGCTGCATTTGCGCGCACGGACCTGCCCGAACAGGGGTAAGAACGGCGGTTGCGAGTCGCGCAGCCTTCGCTGCGCGCGCTCGTGCGATTTTCCCGGTTACGATTTCGTCTTGAGAGGAGAGAGCGAAATGGCAAGAGCACCCAAGAAGCCCGGCCCGGGCAAAGCCTCCGACAAGCAGCTCGAGAAGCAGCTGGAAAAGCAGCTCGAGAAGAAGATCGAGATCAAGGAGGTGAAGGAGAAGGCCGAGTTCAAGGAGCACAAGATCGAGAAGATCGAGCAGAAGGAGATCAAGGAGAAAGAGCTCAAGCAGGAGAAGAACGAGAAGGTCGAGGCCAAGGACAAGAACGAGAAGATCGAGCACAAGGAGAAGCTCGAGTTCAAGGAGCACAAGCTCGAGAAGGCCGAGCAGAAGGAGTTCAAGGAGCACAAGGAGATCGAGAAGCTGCCGATCGAGAAGCAGCACAAGATCGAGCAGAAAGAGCATACCAAGATCGAGATCGCCGAAAAGCCGCAGGGCAAGGAGAAGGACGGCAAGGAGCTCGTCGAGGATCCGGGCGGCATCTTCGAGCAGCAGGGCAACCCCGCCGCCGGCGCCGGCAGCGCCCAGCATTTCATCAACCAGGGCGACCGGCCCGATCTCAGCGGCGGCGCGCTGTCGGGCGAGAAGAAGCCAACCCCGCCGAGGAAGCCCAAGGGCTGACCGCCGCCCGCCGGCCCCGCATATGACGCTGATCCTGTGCGAGGCCGGCGATGCCGCCGCGTCCTGGGCGGCGGAGCGGCTCCGCGAGCGCGGCCGCGCCGCCGACATCCTGCCCGGCGAGGCGCTCGCCGACGCCGTCCGCTGGGAGCACCGGATCGACGGCGAGGGGGCGAGCGTCGCCATCACCCTGGCCGACGGCCGGCGGCTGACCAGCGAGTCGGCCGAGCCGATCCTCAACCGGCTGGCCTATATTCCCACCACCAGGCTGCAGGCGACCGCGGGCGCCGATTACGGCTATGCGCTGCAGGAGACGTTCGCTTTCTACCTGAGCTGGCTCCATGCCTGGCCGGCGACCGTCCTCAACCGGCCGACTCCGCAGGGGCTGTGCGGCAATCAGCGCCACGGCTCGGCCTGGGCGGCGCTCGCCGCCGCCGCCGGCCTGCCGGCGCGCGGCTGGCGCCAGAGCGACGAGGACGCGCCGGGCTTCGGCTGGGTGCCGGAGCCGGCCGAGGCATTCGCCTTCGTCGTCGCCGGGCGGGTGCTGCTGCCGCCGGTGCTGGCCGGGGCGCTCGCGGCGCCGTGCCTGAGGCTCGCCGAGCGGGCGGGGACGGCGCTGCTCGGCATCGGCTTCGCCCGCGCGGAGGGCGGCAGCTGGGAGATGGTCGGGGCCTCGCCCGTGCCCGATCTCGCGCTCGGCGGCGAGCCGCTCGCCGACGCTCTCGCCGAGGCGCTCGGCCGATGATCCTCCTCTGCGGCATTCGCAGCGAGGCGCCGCTGGCTTTGGTCGGGCGGGCGCTGGCCGGGCTCGGCGCCGATTTCCGCTTCGTCCACCAGCGCGACGTCGCCCGCTACCGGATCGCCTGGACGGTGGATGCCGGCGGCGTCGCCGGCACGCTGCGGCTGGGGCGCGAGCGGATCGACCTTGAACGGGTGAAGGGCGTCTATTCGCGGCTGATGGACGATAGCCTGCTGCCCGAGCTCGACGGCCTGGCTCCCGACCATCCCGCCCGCCGTCACGCGCGCGCCTTCCACGAGGCCTTGTTCCGCTGGACCGAGGTTACCCCGGCGCGGGTCGTCAACCGCTCCGAGGCGCAGGCGTCGAACGGCTCGAAACCCTATCAGGCGCAGTTGATTATCGCCCACGGCTTCCTGACTCCGCCGACCCTGATCACCAACGACCCCGCCGCCGTCCTCGAATTCCGCAGGGAGCACAAACGCATCATCTACAAATCGATCAGCGGCGTCCGCTCGATCGTCCGCACCCTCGAAGATTCCGATCTCGAGCGGCTCGACCGGATCGGCTGGTGCCCGGTCCAGTTCCAGGCGGCGATCGAGGGCACCAACATCCGGGTCCACGTCGTCGGCGACAGCGCCTATGCGAGCGAGATCGAGAGCACCCATCTCGATTATCGCTACGCCAATCGCGAGGGCGGCAAGACGGTGCTGCGCGCGGTGCGGCTGCCGGGCGCGATACGGGCGCGCTGCATCGCGCTGGCGAAGGGCCTCGGCCTGCCCTTCGCCGGCATCGACCTGATGCGCGGCACCGGCGGCGAACATTATTGCTTCGAGGTCAATCCGCAGCCGGCCTTCTCCTATTACCAGGCCAATACCGGCCAGCCGATCGCCAAAGCGGTCGCCCGCTATCTCGCCGGCGCCTGAGCCCGGCCGCGGGCGCGAAAAAGGGCGCCCGGCAAGCCGGACGCCCTTCCTTACGCACTTCCAGCCCGGCGAGAGCCGGCTGGGCTCAGCCGGCGATGTCGAACATCGCCAGAATCACGCCGGTGACGCGGTCGATCTGGTAGATCCGGTCATCGTCGTAGCGATAATAGGCCGCATCGCTGTCCCGATAGCGGTCGCGATACTGCATCGGCAGCGCGACCTGGCGGTCCGAGAAATGCTGGCCGACGCGGACGTCGCCGGCGAAGCGGTCGCCGCGATGGCCGGCGTGGCCGTTCAGCGCGACATCGTCCTTGCCGTCATAGCCGCGGCGGTCATCGATGCCGACATTGGCGCTGATGCGGTCGGCGCGGCCGAAGCGGTTGCCCGACCGCTCGGCGGCGGCGATGTTCATCGCCAGGGTGCGGCTGCGCGTCTGCAGGGCGTTGCGCTCCCAGCGGGTGAAGCCGGCACGGCTGAACTGGCGCTCCAACCGGAGGAACTGGCTCAGCTCGGCGCGCAGCGGCATCGCTTCGCGACGGGAGATGGCGCCGCTCTGGACGCCGGCGTCGAACTGCGCCTGCAGCTGGCCGCCGGTCGACCTGCCGCCATGCCAGGGCTGCGCGGCGAGAGGCGCGGCGACGGCCAGGGCCGAAACGGCTGCCAGGCTCATGTAAATTCTTTTCATCATATGCTCCTTGATCCCCCGGCGCCGGGGAAATGCTTGCGCCTCTTTGGTAATAAAAATGCGACAAATTCAGAGGCGGAGAGATATTCTCTCGCCTCTGAGAAATATAATTTGTCGGGAATCGGTCTTATATATTTGGGAATTATTTATCGATGTTCAAGGAGTCAACGCATAGTTTCACTATATTGTTCCAACCTACGCGTGGACAATCGAAACCACGGTCCCCGGACTTGCCGCCGCGACCTCGACGGAGGCGCCCAGCTGGCGCGCCAGCGCTTCGACGATGCCGGTGCCGAGGCCCGGCCTGCCTGGATCCTTCGGCATGCCGACGCCGGTGTCGCGTACCGACAAGGTCCACGCCGACCCGTCCGAACGATAATCGACCAGAATCTTGCCCTTGCGGTGCCGCGGAAAGGCATGTTTGAGCGCGTTGATCACCAACTCGGTGACGATCAGGCCCAGGCTCACCGAAACCTCCGCCTTGGCCAGGCTGCCATCCACCGCGACCTCCAGCGAGAGCTGATCGTGGTCGCCGATCATGGAGGCACCGATGCTCTCGCACAGATCGGTGAAATAGTCGCGAAGGCTGACGTCGCCGAGCCGGGAGGCGGCGAGCTGCCGCTGCAGGGTGGCGATCGACATGACCCGGTTGCGGGCGTCGCGGAGCTGGCCGCGCGCCTGTTCGGACTTGACCCGCCGTGCGCTCTGCATGAGCACGCTGGCGATGATCTGCAGGCTGTTGGCGACGCGATGCTGAAGCTCCTGGAGGAGGATCGCCTTTTCGCGCAACAGATCGTCCTTGAGCTTCTCGCTGATCCGCGCGTCGGTGACGTCCGCCACCGAAACGACGAGCCGGATATTGTCGGCGTCGAAATAATCGAGCTTGCGGGCGTTGACCACCAGGCGGCGGCTGACCTTGCCCGGACGCTTCAGGTCCATCTCGTAGGCGTCGATCTCGGCGAAGCCGGCCGCGGTGGCCTTGAGCAAGGCGCCGAGCTGCGGCACGTTCCACTCCCCGTCGCCCAGCGCGGAGAGCGGCCGGCCGCCGACGCCGTCCGGATCGACCTGGAACGCCTCGCCGAACGAGCCGCTCGCCGCGACGACGTCGAGAGCGCCGTCGAGCAGCAGGACGGGCGCGTTGGACGCGGCGATCACCGCCAACGCGAGACTGTCGGCGGCTTCGGCAAGAACCGAGGTCCGGATATCCATGGGTGGATCCTTGGAGGGCGGCTCGCGGAGCGAAAGCAACCCGGTCCGCGGACCATAGCACAGAATGTTCCGGTCCCTTAACTTATTTTAGCTTGGCGCGATCCGCCCCCGGCCGGGTGGTGGACTTGCCGCCCACCCCTCCCTAGATGCGGCGGCGATGAAGCAGCGCTTCCACAAGATGCACGGCCTGGGCAACGATTTCGCCATCTTCGACGCCCGCGAGGCGCCGGTGGCGATGGACCCGGGCCGGGCGCGGGCGATCGCCGACCGGCGCACCGGCGTGGGCTGCGACCAGGTGATCGTGCTGGAGCCTTCGCAGGTCGCCGACGTCAAGATGCGGATCTGGAACGCGGACGGGGGCGAGGTCGAATCCTGCGGCAATGCGGCGCGCTGCGTGATCCTGCTGGGCGCCTCGACGATCGAGACCGCCGGTGGCATCCTGACGGGAGACGCCGGGGGGATCGACATCGGCATGCCCCGCTTCGGCTGGGACGAGATCCCGCTCGCCTATGCGATGGACACGGCGGCGATGCCGGTCGGCTGGGAGGAGCTGCAGGAGCCGGCCGCGGTCAATGTCGGCAATCCGCATATCGTCTTCTTCGTCAACGATGCCGGCGCGGTCGATCTGGCGCGGCTCGGCCCGATCATCGAGCACGATCCGCTCTTCCCCGAGCGGATCAACGTCAACGTCGCCTCGTTCGAGGACGGCGCCATCCGCCTGCATGTCTGGGAACGGGGCGCGGGGCTCACCGCCGCCTGCGGCACCGGCGCCTGCGCGACGGCGGTGGCCGCGATCCGCAGCCGGCAGATCGAGGGCCCGGTCGAAGTCCGGCTGCCGGGAGGGTCGCTGACGATCGACTGGCAGCCCGGCGGCACGATCCGGATGAGCGGCCCCGCCAGCCACGTCTTCACCGGCGAGCTGGCGGCATGACCGAGATCGTCACCCTTGGCTGCCGCCTCAACTTCGCGGAGAGCGAGGCGATGCGCGCGCTCGCCGGCGGCGCCGACGACCTCGTCATCGTCAACAGCTGCGCGGTGACCAACGAAGCGGTCCGCCAGACCCGCCAGGCGATCCGCCGGGCGAAGAGGGCGCGGCCCGACGCGCGCATCTTCGTCACCGGCTGCGCCGCCCAGATCGAGCCGGAAACGTTCGCGGCGATGCCCGAGGTCAGCCGGGTGCTGGGCAACCGGGAAAAGATGCTGGCGGAGAATTACCTCCCAACCGTTCGGGCTGAGCCTGTCGAAGCCCGCCCCTTCCCCTTGCCGGCGAACAAGGAAAGGAGCAGCCTTCGACAGGCTCAGGCCGAACGGGGATTGGGATTCGGCGGCTCGACGCCGGACGTCCGGGTCTCCGACATCATGCAGGTGCGCGAGACGGCGCCGCACCTTGTCGCCGGCTTCGCCGAGCGGGCGCGGGCGTTCGTCGAGGTCCAGAACGGCTGCGACCACCGCTGCACCTTCTGCATCATCCCCTACGGGCGGGGGAACAGCCGCTCGGTGCCGGCCGGCCTCATCGTCGACCGGATCAGGACGCTGGCGGAGGAGGGCTTCCGCGAGGTGGTGCTGACCGGCGTCGACATGACCAGCTACGGCCCCGATCTGCCCGGCGCGCCGACCCTGGGACAGCTGATCGAGCGCATCTTCAGGCACGTCCCGCAATTGCCTCGGCTCAGGCTCTCCTCGCTCGATTGCATCGAGCTGGACGAGCGGCTGTTCGACCTCGCCGCCCATGAGCCGCGCTTCATGCCGCACCTCCATATGAGCTTCCAGGCCGGCGACGACATGGTGCTGAAGCGGATGAAGCGGCGGCACCGGCGGCGCGACGCGGTCGAAACGGTGGCGCGGCTCAAGGCGGCGCGGCCGGAGATCGCGATCGGCGCCGATCTGATCGCCGGCTTCCCGACCGAGACCGAGGCGATGCACGAGAATTCGCTGCGCCTGATCGCGGAGTGCGATATCGTCCTCGGCCACATCTTCCCCTTCTCACCCAGGCAGGGCACGCCGGCGGCGCGGATGCCGCAGCTGGCGCCGGCGGCGGTGAAGGAACGGGCCCGGCGGCTGCGCGAGGCCTGCGCGGTGCAGAAGGCGAAGTGGCTGGCCGGGCTGGCGGGGACTCGGCAGAAGGTGCTGGTGGAGAAAAACGGCTTCGGCCACGCCGAGAATTTCGCCCCGGTCCAACTCCGTCATGCCAGCGAAGGCTGGCATCCATGCGGGGCCAGCATGGACCCCAGCCTTCGCTGGGGTGACGAGGGAAACATTGCGGAGGTTCGCATCGCCGCCGTCGAGAATTCCACCCTGATCGGAGTGCCCGCGTGACCGAGCCGTCCTGGTACGAGCGCATGCGGCTCGGCTTCAAGAAGACTTCCGACCGGCTCGGCGACAACCTCACCGGGCTGATCTCCAAAGCCGCGCTCGACGAGGCGACGCTGGACGGGATCGAGGAGGCCTTGGTCGCCTCGGATCTCGGCCCGCGGACCGCGGCCAAGGTGCGGGCGCGGCTCGCCGCCGAGCGGTTCGAGCGCGGGATCAGCGAGGAGGCCGTCCGGGCGGTGGTGGCGCAGGAGCTCGAGAAGATCCTCCGCCCCGCCGCCGAGCCGCTCGAGATCGACGCCTTTCCGCGGCCGCAGGTGATCCTCGTCGTCGGGGTCAACGGCTCGGGCAAGACGACGACGATCGCCAAGCTCGCCCACCTCTTCCAGGAGCAGGATTATTCGGTATTGCTGGCGGCCGGCGACACCTTCCGGGCGGCGGCGATCGAGCAATTGCAGATCTGGGCCGACCGTGCCGGCGTCCCCGTCATCGCCGGGCCGGAAGGCAGCGACAGCTCGGCGATCGTCTATGACGGCGTCAAGAAGGCGACCGCCGAGGGGATCGACGTGCTGATCGTCGACACCGCCGGACGGCTGCAGAACAAGAAGGATTTGATGGACGAGCTCGCCAAGATCCGCCGCGTGCTGGGGCGCCTCAATCCGGCCGCGCCGCACGACGTCGTCCTCGTCCTCGACGCGACGATCGGCCAGAACACGCTCGCCCAGATCGAGGTGTTCCGCGAGGTTGCGGGAGTCACCGGCCTGGTGATGACTAAGCTGGACGGCACCGCCCGCGGCGGCGTGCTGGTCGCCGCTGCCGACGCCTATGGCCTGCCGATCCACGCCATCGGCGTCGGCGAGGGGATGGACGATCTGCGCCCGTTCGACCCCGCCGAAGCGGCGCGGGCGATCGCGGGAGCCGCGGCATGAGTAGCGCATCGCCCAAGCCCGTGCCGAGCGCTGGCGCCAACCTCGCCATCGACTATGGCCCGCTGGTCCTCTTCTTCCTCGCCAACTTCCTCGCTCCGGTGCCCTCGGCGCTGAGGATTTTCGTCGCCACCGGCGTGTTCATGGCGGCGATGCTCACTGCGATGCTGATCTCGCAGATCCGCTACGGCCGGATCTCGCCTTTGCTGTGGTTTTCGGGGCTGATGGTGGTCGTCCTCGGCGGAGTCACCATCTGGCTGCACGACGAGACCTTCATCAAGATCAAGCCGACCATCTATTACAGCACGGTGGCGGCGTTGCTGCTGTTCGGCCTGATCACCGGGCGCAACCTGCTGAAGCTCGTGCTCGGCGCCGCCTATCCCGGCCTTTCCGAGCGCGGCTGGTACCTGCTCACCCGCAACTGGATCATCTTCTTCGCCGGAATGGCGGTGATGAACGAGATCATCTGGCGGTCGACCAGCACCGATTTCTGGGCGGCCTCCAAGCTCTGGCTGTTCATCCCGGCGACCTTCGTCTTCATCGCCGCGCACATGCCGATGCTGGTCCGCCACGGCCTCGCCCTCGACAAGCCGGCCGAAGCGCCCCAGGCGCCGGTCGAATGAGCGCGCCCGTCATCTCGATCCAGGGGCTGGGCAAGACCTACAAGGGCGGCCTCGAGGCGCTGAAGAACGTCGACCTGACGATCGAGAAAGGGGAGATCTTCGCGCTGCTCGGCCCGAACGGGGCCGGCAAGACGACCCTGATCAGCATCGTCTGCGGCATCGTCACGCCGAGCGCGGGCAGCGTCAGCGTCGGCGGCCACGACATCGGCCGCGATTATCGCGCGGCGCGGCGGATGATCGGCCTGGTCCCGCAGGAGCTGCACACCGACGCGTTCGAGAGCGTCATCGCCACCGTCACCTTCAGCCGCGGCCTGTTCGGCTGCCCGCCCGACCCGGCCCATGTCGAGAAGGTGCTCAAGGAGTTGTCGCTCTGGGACAAGCGCAAGGCCAGGATCATGGAGCTGTCGGGCGGGATGAAGCGCCGGGTGATGATCGCCAAGGCGCTCTCCCACGAGCCCGAAGTCCTGTTCCTCGATGAGCCGACCGCGGGCGTCGACGTCGAACTCAGGCGCGACATGTGGAACCTCGTCCGCCAGCTGCGGGAGAGCGGCGTCACCATCATCCTCACCACCCATTATATCGAGGAGGCCGAGGAGATGGCCGACCGGGTCGGGGTGATCAGCCATGGCGAGCTGATCGTCGTCGAGGAAAAGACCAGCCTGATGAAGAAGCTCGGCAAGAAGGAGCTCACCCTCAACCTCAGCGAGGTGATGGAGACGATCCCGCCGGCGCTTGCCGGCTGGGACCTGACCCTCCAGGCCGAGGGCCACGAGCTGCGCTACGTGTTCGACGCCAATGCCGAGAAGACCGGCGTGCCCTCGCTGCTCCGGGCGATGAGCGACGCCGGCATCGGCTTCAAGGACCTCCACACGAAGCAGAGCTCGCTGGAGGACATTTTCGTCAGCCTCGTCCACCGGAAGGACGCGGCATGAATGCGCGCATCCAATCGAGATCGTCATACCGGCGAAGGCCGGTATCCAGCCCCATGCAAATGACTTTTCTTCGGGACTGGGCCCCGGCCTTCGCCGGGGTGACGGTCGGGCGACGGGGCGCCGCATGAATCTCTACGGCACCTGGGCGATCTATCGCTTCGAGATGGCGCGGGCGCTGCGGACGCTGTGGCAGAGCCTGGTGACGCCGGTGATCACCACCTCGCTCTATTTCGTCGTGTTCGGGGCGGCGATCGGCAGCAACATCCAGGCGAACGCGACCGGCGGCGTGCCCTACGGCGCCTATATCGTGCCGGGCCTGATCATGCTCTCGCTGTTCACGCAGAGCATCTTCAATGCCAGCTTCGGCATCTTCTTCCCCAAGTTCACCGGCACCATCTACGAGCTGCTCTCGGCGCCGATCTCGCCCTTCGAGACGGTGATCGGCTATGTCGGCGCGGCGGCGACCAAATCGATCGTGCTCGGCCTCATCATCCTGCTCACCGCCGCCTTCTTCGTGCCGCTCCGCATCGACCATCCCCTGTGGATGATCGCGTTCCTGGTGCTGATCGCGGTCACCTTCTGCCTGTTCGGCTTCATCATCGGCATCTGGGGGCAGAATTTCGAGCAGATCCAATTCATCCCGATGCTGATCGTGACCCCGCTCACCTTTCTCGGCGGCGCCTTCTATTCGGTCTCCATGCTCGGCGAGCCGTGGCGGACGGTCACCCACTTCAATCCGGTCGTCTATCTGATCGAGGGCTTCCGCTGGAGCTTCTACTCGACCACCGACATCGGCGTCGGGCTCAGCCTCGCGGCGACGCTCGGCTTCTTCTTCCTCTGCCTCGCCATCGTCTGGTGGATGTTCAGGACGGGCTACCGCCTGAAAACCTGATCCGATAGGATCAGCGGATGAGAGGCCCTGCCCTGCTCCTCGCGCTCTGTGCCGGCTTCGGCCCGGTTCCGCTTGCGGCCCGGCAGCAGCCGGAGCCGCAAGCGCAGGAGGGCGGCCAGACGATCATTGTGACGGGAGAGCGGGAGGACAGCGCGGCCGAGCGGCGCCGCGAGGCTTCCCGCTTCGTCGACAGCCACGCCGTGCGCACCCGGATCGGCCAATTGGCGCGCTGGCACGAGCCGATCTGCGTGCGGGCCGGCGGGCTGCCGCTGGCGATGAACGCCCGAATCGCCATTCGCGTCATGGCGATTGCCGAGCGTCTCGGCATCCCGACCAATCGCGCCGAGCTGTGCCGGCCGAACGTGCGCATCGCCTTCACCAGCGAGCCGCAGCGGATGATGGCGCTGGCGGAGCGGCGCAATTCCCAGGTCATCGGCTTTCACTATGCCGCGCAGCGCGACCGGATCATGGCAGTCCGCCAGCCGGTCCAGGCCTGGTACGTGACCACCACGCGGGCCGGCGACGGCGCCGGCACGATCGACCAGGCCGGCGTCCGCGCGCCCGGCGGCAATCCGGGCAGCCGGCTCACCAACGGCGTCAGCAGCGGCCTTGCCCATGTCCTGATCCTGGCCGACACCCGCCATGTCGCGGGCGAGGAGGCCGATTCGATCGCCGAGCTCGTCGCTTTCCTCGCGCTCGCCCAGACGCCGGTCGCCGGGACGTGCGACGAGACCGACACCATCCTCAACCTGATGAACCCGGCCTGCCCGCCGGCGCGCCGCCCGGTCGCTCTCACTCAGCAGGACAGCGCCTATCTGCAGGCGCTCTACCGGATGGACGCGGAGGCCGCACCGCGGATGCAGCGCGGCTCGATCGTGCAGAACATGACGGAAGCCCTGGGCGGCCGCTAGGCGTCGGCGAGAGCCTTGTTAGGCGTCGGCCAATGCCTTGGCCTCCTGGTCGGCGCGGGCGATGCCGTCGCCGTCGAGATTCTTGCCGACGAACTCCCAGTTGACGAGATTACCGAGCACCTTTTCGGCATAGTCCGGCCGGGCGTTGCGATAGTCGATATAATAAGCGTGCTCCCAGACATCGAGGGTCAGCAGCGGCTTCATCCCATCGTAAACGACCGGGGTATCGGCGTCGTGGAGCGAGAGGATCCTGAGCGAATCGCGGTCGAGCACCAGCCAGGCCCAGCCGCTGGCGAAATGGCCGACCGCCTCCTCCTTCAGCCTGGCGAGCAGCTCGTCGGTCGTGCCGAAGGCGTCCTCGATCATCGCCGCCAGCTTGCCGGCCGGCTTCTGCCCCTCCGGCGGCGCCAGGCATTGCCAGAAGAAGCTGTGATTCCAGAGCTGGGCCGCGTTGTTGAACAGGCCCTTGTCGCCTTTCTCCCTGGCGGCGCGGATCACCCCGCTCAGCGAGCCCGAATCAAGATCCGCGTCGGCAAGAAGCTCGTTGGTCTTGTCGACATAGGCGCGATGGTGCTTGCCGTGATGGAAGTCGAGCGTCTCGGCCGACATGAACGTGCCGAGCGCGTCTTTCGCAAAGGGCAGGTCGGGAAGGGTGAAGGTCATGGCCGGTCATCCTGCAAAGGGAGCTCTGCAAGGATAACCGACCAGAGCCGGCGAAGTTCAGCAAGGCGGTCCGGAATCGGGACCGTTTAGCGCTGGATCACCCGGAAACGCTGCAATTCGGTGCGCGGATCGGCCCAGTCGGGAGCGAGCAGGCTGGCGGCCTGATAATCCGCATAGGCCTCGCGGACGTTGCCGAGCTGCTCGTTGGCGATCGCGCGCCCGTAATGGGCGATCGCCGGCCGAGTCGTCTGCCGATCGAGCGCCACCGTGAACAATTGCAGCGCCTCGCTCGGATTCTGCCGCTGGAGCAGCGCCGCGCCCTTGTTCAGATAGGCTTCGGGCTGCTCGGGATCGAGCCGCATCGCCTCGTCGAAATCGGCCACCGCCTCGTCGACCATGCCGCGCCGCAGCCGCAGGATGCCGCGATTGACGTGAGTCGCGAGCATTTCATATTGCGACAGCGTGTTGTCGTGCAGCAGGGCGCTGTCGCAGCGCCTTATGTCGCGGATGCTGGGGTTGAGCGGCGAATCCGCCGCTTCGTAGCACATTCGCGCGTCGCTGCTGCCGACCACCATCACGCTGGCCGCGGCCGGGCCGGCGCAGACCGCGAACGCGGCCATCGTTACGAGTCTGAGATTAGCCACAGTCGATCTCCCTCAACCAGGCCCACCGAAGCCCTTATAACAGACCCGGAACCGTTTGGGAAATGGAGAGGCTGGGCGCCGGCAATCCTCGGCTGTTTCCGCAATCCCGGGCACGGAAAAAAGGCGGAGGCGCCGAAGCCCCTCCGCCCGATCGTGTTCTTCGTCGTAATTCCCCTCTGATTGTCGGTGACCCGACAAGGAGGAAAAACTGGTGAGCTTCGGTTCGGCCAAAAACCGCCGGTCATTTCCCGCTTCCAGCCCTACCCGGGATAAAGTAGCCTCCGGGATCGATCTGGATGCCCAACCGGGACGACCACCATATCTTTCCGGTACTCATAGTCCGAACCTCTCGGGAATCATGTCGCATGGTTAACGAGGCTTTCAGGATAATTTTCAATTCCTTCTTAACTCAATAACTTACGGGGCAAAAAATCTCAAAGAAAGACGGCGGCAGGCAGATTCAGAACAGCGGCACGGGGGCGGTCCGCGCGGGCCATCGCTTCGACGAGGCGCGGCTCGCAGCGTGGCTGGCGGAACATGTCGCGGACTATGCCGGGCCGCTCAGGGTCGAGCAGTTCAAGGGCGGCCAGTCCAATCCGACCTACAAGCTGATCACGCCGTCGCGCTCCTATGTGCTGCGGCGCAAGCCGCCGGGCAGGCTGTTGCCCGGCGCGCACGCGGTCGACCGCGAATATCGGGTGATCACCGCTTTGGGCGGCCAGGGCTTTCCGGTCGCGCGCAGCTATGGCCTGTGCCCCGACGAGACCGTGATCGGCACGCCTTTCTATGTGATGGAGATGGTCGACGGGCGGATCTTCTGGGATCCCGCCTTCCCCGAGGTGGGCCGCGAGCAGCGCCCGGCCTATTTCGACGCGATGAACGCCGTCATCGCCGCCCTCCACCGGATCGATCCGGAGGCGGCGGGCCTCGGCGACTACGGCAAGCCTGGCAATTATTTCGCCCGCCAGATCGCCCGCTGGTCGAAGCAATATCGCGAGGACGTCGAGGCCGGGCGGGTCGCGGCGATGGACCGGCTGGCCGACTGGCTGCCCGGCAACATCCCGCCCGACGAGCCGGGGCCAAGGATCATCCACGGCGACTTCCGCTGCGACAACATGGTCTTTGACGCGCACCAGCCGAGGGTGCTGGCGGTGCTCGACTGGGAATTGTCGACGCTTGGCCATCCGCTCGCCGATTTCTCCTACCATCTGATGATGTACCGGATGCCCGACGCGCTCGCCGGGCGCGACCTGGCCGCGCTCAACATCCCGAGCGAGGCCGAGTATGTCGCCGCTTATTGCCGGCGGACCGGCCGCGCGGGCATCGCCGACATGGACTTCTACATGGCGTTCAACCTGTTCCGCCTCGCCGGCATCGTCCACGGCATCAAGGGCAGGCTGGTCCGCGGCACCGCCGCTTCCGCCCATGCCGCCGAGATGGCGGCCCGGCTCGAGCCGCTCGCCGACCTCGCCTGGGCGCAGGCGGTGAAGGCGGGGGCGCGCTAAGATCAGAGTCATTCCGGCGAAGGCCGGGACCCACGAACACAGGCTTGGTGCTTTAGGCGCCGACGTCGGTGTTCATGGGTTCCGGCCTTCGCCGGAATGACTCGGTTCGGTCTGTTCAGCCCCATCCTTTCCCCCTACCCTGCCGCCACCAGGCGGGGGACCCGATGGCTGAGGAAGGCGGCGGCTGGACGAAGAGGCTGAGGCGGTCGGTCGGCCAGATCGGGCCGGTGCGGCTGCTCGCCACCCTGCTGTTCCTCGCCGCCGGGCTCTACGTCGCCCGCTTCAACGCCGATATCCCGCTGTCGAGCGACGCCGAGCGGGCGCTCTACGACTGGCGCTTCACCCGCTCCGCGGCGCGCGTCCTCCAGCAGGACGACCGCATCGTCCTCGTCACCTACAATGACGAGACTCTGCAGCAGCTCGGCAAGCGCTCGCCGCTCGACCGGCGCATGCTCGCCCGGGCGCTGCGCGCGATCGACGCGATGGGCGCGCGCGCGATCGGCATCGACATCCTGATCGACCAGGCCCAGCCCGAGGATGCCGAGCTCATCGAGACCTTCCGATCCTTGCACACGCCGACCTTCCTCGCCTTCGGCCGGGCGAGCTCGAACGAAGCGCAGATCGCCTATTGGCAGGAGCAGTTCATGCGCCGCTTCATCGGCCAGGTCTCCTCGGGCCCGGTCAGGCCGACCAGCATCAAGATGGAGCCCGACCCCAATGACGGCGTGATCCGGCGCTGGCCGATCGAGCGGGCCGGGCTGCCGCCGCTCTTCTCCAACGCCCTCGCCGGCCCGATCCACCCCGAATTCCGCAGCTACACGCGCAGCATCGACTATCGCATCCCCGGCACCTCGGAGAACGACGAGATCCCGATCTTCACCAATTTCCCGATCCAGTTCGTCACCCAGGTCGGCGAGGGGCTGCGGCCGATGTTCGAGGGCCGCTACGTGCTGATCGGCGGCGATATCAACGATCTTGACGATTACGAGACGCCGATGACCCGCTTCACCGGCCGGATGATGAAGGGGCTCGAAGTCCATGCTCACATGCTCGCCCAGCAGCTCGACGGGCGGATGCCGCGGGCGATCCCGGGCTGGATCCTGTGGGCGGCGGCGGTCCTTTCCGTCCTGCTCGGCGCGCTCACCAGCGCGCTCGAGCTGCGCGGCTGGCGGCTGATCCTCGCCCTTGCCGTCCAGCTTGCGGTGGTCGCCTGGCTGCCCTTCCAGCTCCAGGCGGGGGGCATCGACACGATCGACCTGCCGGCGGTGGGCTGGGCCGTCGGCTGGCTGTTCGCCTTCGTCGGCGTCGGCGCGGCGGCGCGCGCGGTCGGCTCCGAGCAGCGCCGCTTCGCCCAGTCCGCGCTCGGCAAATATCTGCCCGCCGACGTCGCCCGGGAGATCATGCGCAATCCCGAGCGGCTCGGACTCAAAGGCGAGCAGACCCGGATCTACGCCCTGTTCACCGATCTCGAAGGCTTCACCAAGCTCTCCCACGCGATCACGCCGGAGACGCTGTCGCGGCTCCTGAACCGCTATCTCGACCTGATGAGCGACATCGTCCTCAAGCATGGCGGCACGCTCGACAAGTTCGTCGGCGATGCGCTCGTCACCTTCTGGGGCGCGCCGATCGCGCGGCCCGACGACGCCGACCGCGCGATCCGCGCCGGGATGGAGATGTACCGCTGCGGCGAGGAATTCCGCCGCATAGCCAAGGACATTGGCGGCGACGAGGTGCCGCCGATCGGAGTCACCCGCGTCGGCCTCCACCGCGGCGAGGCGGTGGTCGGCAATTTCGGCGGCGAGGGCCGCATCCAATATACCGCGCTGGGCGACGCGATGAACTGCGCCGCGCGGCTGGAATCGGCGAACAAGGCGCTGAAGACGACGATGCTGGTCAGCGACGAGACCAAGCGGGAATCCTCGCTCGACGTGTTCCGCCCGATGGGCCGGATCGTGCTTTCCGGCCGGGCGACGCCGGTCGAGGTGTGGGAGCCCGTACCCGACATGGACGAAGCCCTGCGCCTCCGGCTGAACGCGCTCTGGCGGGCGTTCGACGGCGGCGATGCGGACGCGCTCGTTCAGCTCGAGGCCATCGCCGCCGACCATAAGGAAGATGCGGGCCTGCAATATTTCGTCTATAGGATCCGCGAGGTTGGTCCGGGAGGTCATTTTGTCTTGGGATCGAAATAAGCTCGGGCGCGCGACGCTCGCCGCCCTGCTCGCCGCCGGCGCCGCTTCGGCCGCCGCCAACGTCCTCGTCGTGCGCTCGGCCGGGCCCTCGGCAAGGGCCTATCCCGCCGGCCGCTCGCTGCCCGACAATGCCCGAATCACCCTCCAGGCCGGCGACAGCCTCGTCATCCTCGGCGCCACCGGCACCCGCACCTTCCGTGGCCCCGGCACCTTCTCGCCGAGCGCCGCGGTCCAGGCCGGGCCGCGCACGCTCGCCGCAAGCGACGGCCGCCGCGCCCGCATCGGCGCGGTGCGCAACGCCGGCATCGTCCCGAGGAGTCCGACCATCTGGCATGTCGACGTGACCCAGAGCGGCACCATCTGCCTCGCCGGGACCAGCAACGTCATGCTCTGGCGGCCCGACGCGGGCGTGCCGACGACGCTCACCATCACTCCGCCGGGCGGCCGGCCGCGGACCGCCCAATGGCCGGCGGGGCAGGCGACTCTCGCCTGGCCGTCCGGCCTGCCGATCGTCAACGGCGGCGCCTACAGCTTCAGCCAGGCGGGAGTGGCGGTGCCGGCGCAGATCACCTTCCGGACGCTCGGCTCCGAGCCGACCAACCTCCAGGCGGTCGCCGCCGCCCTGATCGAGAATGGCTGCCAGGAGCAATTGGAGGTGCTGGTCGAAACCCAGCCCGACCTCTCGCGGCCGGCCGGATAGATGAGTGAGGAATCCTCCTCGCCATCCTAGGTTATCTAACAGTTAGGTTGACATTTAACATCGCTAGTGTTAAATACGCATCCTAATGTTAGACGAAGCTGAAAAGCTCGATGCGCAAGCGGCCGAAGCCGAGGCATATATCCTTTCGGCGTTCGGCGAGCGGCTGACGCTCGACCCTGTCGCGCCGCCCGGCCTGCCGCATTTCCTGCTCGACCGCTACCGCTTGTGGCAAGGGACTCTGATCGGCCAGCCCTTGCTAGTCGCCGCATGGAAGAATTGGCGGCCCGGCATGGGCTTCACCACCGATTTCACGAAACATCGCGAGGTCCTGCGCCGCAACCTCGGCGACCAGCCCGTCATCCTGCTCCTCGACCACGCGCCGGCGGCCATCCGGCGCCAGATGGTCGAGCGCCGGATCGGTTTCCTGGCGCCCGGCAGCCAGCTCTACATTCCTGAGGTCTTTCTCGACTGGCGCGAGCGTGGCGCGCGCGCACGTCCACAACCAGCCGAGCGGATCGCGCCGACCGCGCAGCTTATCCTGGTGGCGGCGCTTCTCGGTGAGACGCTCGAGGACGCCAACCTGACCGAGCTCGCTGGCCGGTTCGAGGTCGCGATCATGAGCATGACCAGGGCGCTGGACGAGCTGGAGATGCTGCAGATCGTCAAGGCCCGGCATGTCGGCCGGCAGCGTCGCATGCACCTGCTCCTCGAAGGCAGGGAACTCTGGGAGCGCGTGAAGGACCGGCTGCAGTCGCCGGTCCGCAAGCTGCGCACTATCCACGGCATCCTCGACGACACGATCGCGCCGCGAGCGGGAGAAAGCGCGCTCGCGCACTACACGATGCTCGTGGCTCCGCGCGTCGCGCGTCGCGCGATTGCCGCGGCGCGCTGGAAGCAGATAGAAGCGCAACTGGACAATCTAGCCCGCGCGGGGTTCGACGACGAGCGCACCGAGCTCGAGACCTGGAGGTACGACCCGGCCGTGCTGGCACGAGGCGGCGTCGTCGATCCCCTCTCGCTCTATCTCAGCATGCGGCACGAAGCCGACGAGCGCGTCGCGCAGGCGGCCGAGAAACTCCTGGAGCCGTTTGGATGGTCGTAGGAATAGATCGGTTTCGCGCGCATTTCGCGGGGCACGATCACCAATATGTGCTGATCGGTGGAGCGGCATGCGAGCTCGTCATGACCGATGTCGGCCTCGATTTCCGCGCAACCAAGGATCTCGACATCGTCCTCATCGTCGAGGCGCTCGACCTGGCCTTTTCGGAGCTTTTCTGGGCGTTCGCCGAGGAAGGAGAATATCAGATCAGGGAACGAAGCGAAGGCGAACGCATGCTCTACCAGTTTCAGAAGCCGGCGAAGCCGGACTATCCCGCAATGCTCGAACTCTTCTCGCGCGCGCCCAAAGGCCTTGTCGTCGCGGAGGGCAGCCAGCTGACTCTGCTGCCGATCGACGAGGAGGCGGCTAGCCTTTCCGCGATCCTCCTCGACGAGGAATATTATCGGTTCCTTCAGTCCATGGTTCGGATGATGGACGGCATACCGGTCCTTGGCGAGGCCGCGATCATCCCGTTCAAGGCCAAGGCTTGGCTCGATCTCAGCCAGCGGCGCGCCGACGGCGAGAAGGTCGACGAGCGGGACGTCAAGAAGCAGCGCAATGATGTCGCGCGCCTGCTGCAGGTGCTGCCCGCCGGCGCGCGCTACGACCTGCCCGACCAGGTCAGGGGCGACATGGCGGCGTTCGCCGGCGCGCTCGAAGATGACGGCGCGTTCGACCCCCGACTGTTCCAGGTCAACATGACCCGCGAGACAGTGATCGAGCGTCTTAAAACCGCCTACGGTCTCTGAGCCCCACGCAACGCCCGCGACCCCCTGTTCGCCGCGCCGCGAGGAACGTCGATGCGGCTAGCCGACGATGCGGATCTGGTCGGCGTCGGTGACCGCGACGTGGGTCTGGTAATAATAGAGGCCGGTCGGCCGGTGGAAATTGTCGAAGATGCCAATCCGGGTCCGCCGCGCGGCGCCGCGCACCGCGATCGTGCGGCCGCGCAGCCGGGCCTCGGGGGCACCGCCGAAGCGGTGCGCCAGCTGCTGCGCCGCCCAAGGCGAGATCGCGATCGAGAGATTGCGCTGATCGCGATAATCCGCCTCGGAGTTGAGGTAGATGCGCGGGCCGACACGGCCGGTCGCGGTGACGTGCATCACGAAGGTGCCGGGCACGGCGCCGGGCGCCGCATCGGCGGCGGCGAAGATCGCCTCGCGCGGCGCCATCGGCGCAGGCGAAGCGGCAAGCGACAGCGCGGCCAGGGCAAGGACGGAAAGAGATTTGATCATCGCCTCGCTTTGACAAAATAATAAAGCGAACGCAAGGGCTTGACCAAATTGATCGCGCTTGCGAATTCTTGCCCCGGGGGTTTCAACGGGATCGGGCGCGCTTATATGACGGGCTTGATCGGTGGGGAGAATGTCATGCGTGGGCTGTTGCTGTTCGCTTTGCTGGCCGGCGCGGCGCCGTCGCTGGCGCAGGCGCAGGGTCAAAGCGGCGACGAGCCGACGATCGTCGTCACCGGCCAGCGGCTCCAGGACTTCCGCGACGCCCTGCGCCGCTGCCTCGAGCGCCGCTGCCCGACCAACGAGGACGCCGACGCCACCCTGGCGCTGGCCGAGGCCCTGTTCCTCAACGGCGAGTATCACGAGGCGCGCGACGCCGTGCAGGCCTCGCTCCGCCGCAACCGGGGCCAGGCGCGCGGCTTCCCCGAGCCGGTCTCCGACCTCTATCGCGCCCATGCCCGGCTGTCGCGCCATCTCGGCCTCGATACCGACGCGCGCCGCTCCAGCTACGGCATCCTCGAGGCGCTGCGCGAGGGCATCCCGCAGGAGGATTACCGCCATTTCACCGCCCGGCTCGAGCTCAGCGAGAATCTGATGCAGTCGGGCAATTACACCGGCGCCCGGCGCGCGCTGGTCGAGCTCGCCCGGGTCGCCCGCGAGGCCGGCCGCGAGGACATCGCCACCATCGCCGAGCTGCGCATGCTGTGGTTCGACAACATCGCCCGGCCCGAAGGCGACGCCCGGGCGCGGCTGATCCTGATGTCGCGCGAAACCGCGCCGGCGCAGCGGATGCGGGCGACCGGCGCCAAGCTGCTGCTCGCCCGCATCTACCGCCACGAGGGCCATGCCGACCGCGCCGACGCCTTGCTCGCCGAGATCGGCCGAAGCAACGCCTCCGCGACCCGCCGCCGGCTGATCGATTCGCCCGCCTACCAGCTCCAGGTGCAGGACCCGAACAATATCGGCGAGACCTCGGGCCAGGACATGAACATCGCCAACGTCAATACCCGCAGGTCCGACAATTTCGAGGACAAATGGCTCGACGTCGGCTTCTGGGTGCTGCCCAACGGCCGCGTCTCGGGGCTCGAAGTGCTGCGCCACATGAACAATACCGACTGGGCCAACCCGTTGCTCGAATCGATCCGCGGCCGGCTCTATTCGGCAGGGCCCGAGGCGACCTACCGGATCGAGCGCTACACCTATACCGCGCCTTATGAGCGGGTCACCGGCAGCAACATCCCGCAGCGCTCGCGCCGCGCCCGGGTCGAATATCTCGACCTGTCGACCGGCGAGGCCCCGGGCGCGGCGACGCCGCCGCCGGCGGAGGGCTCGCCGTCCAACTAGGCCCTGGCAGGAGACGAAGATGCTGATTGCGCTGTTGATCGCCGCCTCCGCCTCCGCCCAGCCGCCGGCGCGGCCCGATCAGACCCAGCCGACGATCGTCGTTACCGGCCCGCGCATCCAGGACTATCGCGATCGCCTCGCCCGATGCCTCGCCCGGCACTGCCCGACCAATGAGGATGCCGACGCGACGCTGGCGCTCGCCGAAGCTTTGTTCCTCGACGGCGAATATCGCGAGAGCCGCGACATCCTCCAGGCCTCGCTGCGGCGCAACCGCGGCCAGGCGCGGGCCTATCCCGAGCCGGTCTCGGACCTCTATCGCGCCCATGCCCGGCTGTCGCGCCACCTCGGCTTCGCCGACGACACCCGCCGCTCGACCTACGGGATCCTGAGCGCGCTGCAGGAGGGCCTTCCGCAGGAGGATCACCGCCACTTCACCGCGCGGTTCGAGCTCGCCGAGCATCTGATCCAGTCCGGCAACATCGTCAGCGCGCGGCGCGAGCTGGCGCGGCTGATCGAGGTCGCGCGAGCCGCGGGGCGCGACGACGTCGTCGCGCTCGCCGAGCTGCGCGGCCTGTGGTTCGACTATATCTCCGGCCGTGCCGGCGAGGAGGGCACGCGCAGCGAAGACGCCCGCCGGCGGCTCGGCCAGCTCGCGCAATCGACCGATGCGGCGCAGCGGATGCGCGCGATCGGCGCCACCATCCTGCTCGCCCGGATCGACCGCATCGAAGGCCGCGGCGCGAGCGCCGACGCGCGGCTCGCCGGGCTCGGCCGGAGCGAGGCCGCCCGCAGCGCACGGCGATTGCTCTTCTCGCCGCCTTACCAGCTCGCCGAGCATCAGATCGAGCCGATCAGCGGCGCGACCAGCCTCAGGGACCTGATCCAGTTCAGCAGCGGCCACGGCCAGATTCCTGATACGTTCGAGCATAAATGGATCGACGTCGGCTTCTGGGTGATGCCGGACGGCAGCGTCTCCGGCCTCGAAATCCTGCGCCGCGGCGAAAATCCGGACTGGGCCGATCCGCTGCTCGCCTCGATCCGCGGCCGCCGCTACAGCGCCGCCGCCGAGCCCAGCTACCGGCTCGAGCGCTATTCCTACACCGCCGATTACGAGCGCGTGCTGCGCAGCCGAATCCCGCAGCGCTCCCGCCGCGCCCGCATCGAATATCTCGATCTCACCACGGGCGACGTCCCGCCCGGCGCGCCGCCCTCGGCCGCGGAAGGACCGTCGCGCTAGCCCACAGGGGCTCAATCATACGCATCCGTTCGGGCTGATGGTCAGGTCGCCAAGCCCCCCGGGCTTGGCTGCGGATTGCCGGGGGCAATCCGCAGCTGACCATTGTCGAAGCCCTCCATTTCGCTATTCAGAAGAAGAAGCAAGGCCCTTCGACAAGCTCAGGGCGAACGGGTGGTTGTCATTCAAGCTCAACTCCAGGGCTCTAACTTCCCGTGTGCTTCTTCGCCGGTCCTTCGTCCTGACGGCGGCGGATGACGAGGTTTCTGATCTCGGTCATGTCCTCCATCGCAAAGCGGATTCCCTCGCGGCCGAGCCCCGAATCCTTGACCCCGCCATAAGGCATGTTGTCGACCCGGTAGCTCGGCACGTCGTTGATGACGATGCCGCCGACTTCGAGCCGGTCCCACGCGTCGAACATCTGGAAGAGGTCGCGGGTGAAGATGCCCGCCTGGAGGCCGAACTTCGAATCGTTGACGATGGCGAGCGCCTCGTTGAAGTCCGTAAAGCGGATCAGGAAGGCGACCGGGCCGAACGCCTCCTCGACGTTCAATTTGGTCGCCGGATCGACGTCCTCGAGCAGGGTCGCCTCGAGCATCGCGCCGTCGCGCTTGCCGCCGCAGAGCAATTTGGCGCCCTTCTCGATCGCCTCCTGAATCCAGTAATCGAGCCGCTGCGCCTCCCTGACGTCGATCATCGGGCCGATGAAGACGTTGCGGTCCTTGGGATCGCCGGCGACCAGGCTCTTCGTCTTCCTGACCAGCATCGCGCGGAATTCGTCATAGACCGCATCGTGGATGAGGATTCGCTGGACGCCGATGCACGATTGGCCGGACTGGTAGAAGGCGCCGAAGATCACCCGCTCGAGCGCGTCGGCGAGATCGGCATCCTTATCGACGATCACCGCCGCATTGCCGCCGAGCTCGAGCACCACCTTCTTCTTGCCGGCCCTGGCCTTCAGCGCCCAGCCGACCGCGGGCGAGCCGGTGAAGCTCAGCAATTTGAGCCTTTCGTCCTCGGTGAACAAATCGGCGCCCTCGCGGTGGGCGGGAAGGATCGAAAAGGCCCCCTCGGGCAGATCGGTCTCGGCGAGCACCTCGCCCATGATGATCGCGCCCAAGGGCGTGCGCGAGGCCGGCTTCATCACGAACGGGCAGCCGACCGCGATCGCCGGCGCCACCTTGTGGGCGGCGAGATTGAGCGGGAAATTGAACGGCGAGATGAAGCTGCACGGGCCGATCGGCACCCGCTTCCAGATCCCCTGATAGCCCTTGGCGCGCGGGCTGATGTCGAGCGGCTGGACCTCGCCGGTCATCCTGACGCTTTCCTCGGCGGCGATTCGGAAGGTGTCGATCAGGCGGGTGACCTCGCCTTCCGAATCCTTGATCGGCTTGCCCGCCTCGACGCAGAGCGCAAAGGCGAGTTCGTCGAACCGCTCCCTGAACCGCTCGACGCAGTGCTGGAGCACCGCCTGGCGCTGGTAGCTCGCCAGCCGCGCCATCGGCTCGGCCGCCGCGACCGCGCCGGCGATGCCGGCGTCGATCGTCTTCGCGTCGGCCTGGGCGACCCGGAAGGCGACCTTGCCGGTATATTTGTCGGTCACCTCGAGGTCGGCATTGGGCTGCTTCGCCGCGTTGTTGAGGTAGAGCGGATAGGTATCTTTCAGCTTCATGTCGTCATCCCGGCGAAGGCCGGGATCCAGACCCCGGCGTGAAGACTGGGCCCCGGCCTTCGCCGGGGTGACGTCGTGATCAAAGTGCCGCGCTTAATTCCTTGATCTCCTTGTTCAGGATGCGGTCGTTCTCGGAATAGTCGACCGGGCAGTCGATCAGGTGGACTCCGGGCGTGGCGAGGCATTCGGCGAGGATTGCCGGCAGCCCTCCCGCGTCCTCCACGCGGTGGCCGATCGCTCCGTAGCTCTCGGCATATTTGACGAAATCGGGATTGCCGTAGGTGAGGCCGAAATCGGCGAAGCCCATGTTCGCCTGTTTCCAGCGGATCATGCCGTAGGCGTCGTCGCGCAGGATCAGGACGGTGATGTCGAGCTTGAGGCGGGCCGCGGTCTCCATCTCCTGGCTGTTCATCATGAAGCCGCCGTCGCCGCAGATCGCCATCACCTTGCGCTCGGGATGGACCATCTTCGACGCCATCGCCGAGGGCAGGCCGGCGCCCATCGTCGCCAGCGCATTGTCGAGCAGCACGGTGTTGGGCCCGCGCGCCGGATAGTTGCGCGCGAACCAGATCTTGTAGACGCCGTTGTCGAGGCAGATGATGCCGTCCGCCGGCATCGCCTCGCGGACCCGCTCGACCAGGCAGGGCGGGAATATGGGGAAGCGCTCGTCGCCGCAGAGGCCGGCGGTGTGGGCGACCTCGGCGGCGCGGGCCCGGAACATCGCGCCGCAATCCCAGCGGGGCTGCGGGACGATCCGCTCCTTGATCTGCCAGATCGCGTTGGCGATGTCGCCGATCACCTCGATCTGCGGGAAATAGACCGGGTCGACCGAGGCGGTGTTGGTGCTGACGTGGATCACCTCGGGACCGCCCTGCTTCATGAAGAAAGGCGGCTTTTCGATGACGTCGTGGCCGACGTTGACGATCAGGTCCGCGGCCTCGATCGCGCGGTGGCAGAAATCGCCCGACGAGAGCGCCGCGCAGCCGAGGAACTTGGGGTGCAGCTCGTCGATCACGCCCTTGCCCAATTGGGTGGTGATGAACGGGATCTCAGTCTTCTCGATCAGCTGGAGCAGCATCCGGCTGGTCATTTTGCGGTTGGCGCCGGCGCCGATGACCATGATCGGGGCTCTGGCAGATTCGATCCTTTCGACCGCGGCGCGCACCGCTTTCTCGTCGGCGGCGGGGCGGCGGACGAGGCTTCGCTTCAGCGGCACGGAGTCGGTCTTCTCCTCGGCGATGTCCTCGGGAAATTCGAGATGGGCCGCGCCCGGCTTCTCCTCCTCGGCGAGGCGGAAGGCCTCACGCACCCGGCTGGGAATGTTGTCGGCCGAGGCGAGCTGGTGGGTATATTTGGTGATCGGCCCCATCATGTCGACGACGTCGAGGATCTGGAAGCGGCCCTGCTTCGATTTCTTGATCGGCTTCTGGCCGGTGATCATCAGCATCGGCATGCCGCCCAATTGGGCATAAGCGGCGGCGGTGACGAAGTTGGTCGCGCCCGGGCCCAGGGTGGCGAGGCAGACCCCGGTCTTGCCGGTATGGCGGCCGTAGGTCGCGGCCATGAAACCCGCGCCCTGCTCGTGGCGGGTGAGGATCAGCCGGATCCGGGCCGAGCGCGAGAGGCTGTCGAGGAAGTCGAGATTCTCCTCGCCCGGCACGCCGAACACATATTCGACGCCCTCCTCCTCAAGGCATTGGATGAACAGGTCCGAGGCTTTGGTCATGGCCGCTGTCCCCTTCGAAGCCTTCGCTCTGCTGTCATCGCGCCTTGCGCGTCAAGGGCGTTCGTCCCATAGTCGGACCCGCTTCATCACCGGCCCGAAGTCGGTACGGAGGACGGATTGGGGGGCAGCCGCACAATAGCGATCGGCCTCGGCGCGGCGGGCCTCGTCGCCGCCTTTGTCCTGATTTTCCTGATCGGCCAGCGCGCCACCGCGCAGGATCCGCACATCACCACCGGCACCTATCTCGGCGTCGCCAGCTGCGGCGGCACCACCTGCCACGGCCGCAGCCATGCCGACGGGCCGGTGGTCCGCCAGGACGAGATCATGCTGTGGCAGGACCCGGCGACCGCCGCCGGCGCGCACAGCCGGGCGTGGAGCGTGCTGCACGACGACCGCGCCCAGGCGATCGGCCGCCGGCTCGGCATCGGCGACCCGGCGACCGCGCCGATCTGCCTCGGCTGCCACGCCACCCCGGCGGGCCCGCGCGGAATCCGTTTCCAGACCTCGGACGGGGTCGGCTGCGAAAGCTGCCACGGCCCGGCGGCGGGCTGGGTCTCGGCCCATTATGCGGTCGGCGGCACCCACTCGGCCAACGTCTCGCGCGGCCTCGTCCCGCTCGACAATCCGCGCGTCCGCGCCGCACGCTGCCTCGACTGCCATTTCGGCGGCGCCGGCGAGGGCCAGTTCGTCAGCCACCGGATCATGGCCGCCGGCCACCCGCGGATCAGCTTCGAGCTCGACCTGTTCTCGACCCTTCAGCAGCATTACGACCTCGACGCCGACTATCGCGGCCGCAAGGGCCAGGCCAATTCGACGCAGATGTGGGCGATCGGCCAGGCGATGGCGCTCGATCGGGCGCTGGCGCTGTTCGCCGGAGCGCGCGGCAGCGAGGGGATGTTCCCCGAATTCTATTTCTTCGATTGCCACTCCTGCCACCGCCGGATCTCCGACGATCCCCGCTTCCGCCCGGGCGTCCTCCCCAATCCCGGCCGGCCGATCCCCGCCGGCATGCCGCCGTTCAACGACGAGAACATGATCATGCTCGCCGCCGCGGCGCGGGTGGTCGCGCCCCAGCTTGGCCAGCGATTCGAGCGCGACAGCCGCGCCTTCCACGCCGCCATCGCCCGCGACCGGGGCGCCGCCGTGGCCGCCGCCCAGGCGCTGCGCAGCAGCGCCCAGGCGCTCGCCGACGCCTTCGCCGGCGCCGAGATGGGACGGGCGACGACCTTCGCCATCATCGACGCGATCACCGGCACCGCGCTGCGCGAGCGCTTCACCGATTATGCCGGCAGCGTCCAGGCGGTGATGGCGACCGACACCCTGCTCTCCGCTTTGGTCAATCAGGGCCAGGTCTCGGCGGCCGCAGCCGGCGGCATCCGCACCGACATCAACGCCGCCTACCGCGCCGTCCACGACCCCAACGACTATGACCCCGCCGGCTTCCGGGCGAGCCTCGGCCGCGCCGCCGCCGCGATCAGAAGGCTGAGATGAAGCGTAAAGCGTCCTGGATCGCCATCGCCGCTTTGCTCACCGGCTCCTGCGGGGGCGGCGGCGGAGGCGGCGGCGCACCGGCGCCGGGCCCGCCGGCGCCCGGGGCGGTGCCGCTCTACGCCGTGCCGGCCCAGGAGGCGCTGAGCGCGGCCGAAGTGCAGCGGATCATCGCCCAGGGGGTGGCAGAGGCGCAAGCGCGCGCGATCCCGGGGACATTCGCCGTCGTCGACCGGGTCGGCAACGTGCTGGCGGTGTTCGTGATGACCGGCGCCAATCTGCAGCTGCGCGTGCCGGCCGGCCCCAACGGCTCGATGCACGACCTCCAGGGCGTCAACGTCCCCGGCGCGGTCGCCGGAGCGATCGCCAAGGCGGTGACCGGCGCCTATCTCTCCTCGGGCGGCAACGCCTTCTCGACCCGCACCGCGAGCATGATCGTCCAGCAGCATTTCCCGCCCTCGGCCGCCGCGGTCGGGCTGGAGAGCGGGCCCTTGTTCGGAGTCCAGTTCAGCCAGCTGCCCTGCTCCGACCTCGCCTCCCGGTTCCCGGCGAGCATCGGCCCCCATCGCTCGCCGCTCGGCCTCTCCGCCGATCCCGGCGGCTTCCCGCTCTACAAGAACGGCGTCGTCGTCGGCGGCATCGGCTTCATGGGGGACGGCATTTACGGCTTCGACCCCGAGATCCAGGACGTCGACAGCGACGCCGAGGAGGCGGTCGCGCTCGCCGCCTCGACCGGCTTCACCGCCCCCGACGACATCCGCGCCGAGCGGGTCAGCGTCGACGGCACCACCCTGCGCTACAGCGACGCCACGCCGGCGGATTTCCGCAGCAACCCCGCCAGCCCGCCCGCCTTCGGCTCGCTCCCCGGCGCGCTGACCTCGGTCAACGGCTATTACAGCAGCACCGGCGGCGTCCTCGCCGGCCGCGCCTATGGCAGCGAGGCCTCCGGCATTCGCGCGGCGACGCCGGGCGAGTTCGCCGACCCCGACGCTTTCATCCTCACCGACGGCGCCGGCACCAACCGCTATCCGGTCCGGGCGGGGACGGATGCCGGCACGCCGCTCACCGCCGCCGAGGTGCGCGCGATCCTCGAGGAGGCGTTCAAGATCATGGCCGCGGCCCGCGCCCAGATCCGCCGCCCGCTCGACAGCCGCGCCCAGGTGACGATTTCGGTGGTCGACACCAACGGCGCCGTGCTCGGCATCGTCCGCTCGCCCGACGCGCCGATCTTCGGCATCGACGTCTCGCTGCAGAAGGCGCGCACGGCGATGTTCTTCTCCGCCGCCTTCGCTGCCGCCGAACTCTCGGCCGATGCCGATCCCGACGTCGCCGGCTACGTCCCCGCCGCCCGCGCCTTCTTCGCCAACCCCGCCGCCTTGACCGGTCAGAACGCCTTTTCCGACCGCGCCGTCGGCAACGTCTCGCGGCCCTATTTCCCGGACGGCGAGGTCGGCCGGCCCCAGGGAGCCTTCTCGCGGCCGATCGCCGAGTTCAACCCCTTCTCGACCGGGCTCCAGTCGGCGCTGGTCACGCCGACCGTGATCGCCCATGTCGGCTTCATCCTCGCCGGCGGCGGCGACGTGCCCCAGGCCTGCACCCGCATCGCCACTCCCGGCAGGCTCGCCAACGGCATCCAAATCTTTCCCGGCTCGGTGCCGATCCACCGCGGCAACAGCCTCGTCGGCGGCATCGGCGTCTCCGGCGACGGCATCGACCAGGACGACATGGTGAGCTTCCTCGGTCTCCACAACGGCGGCATCCGGCTCGGCACCGTCGGCAACGCGCCGCCGGCGATCCGCGCCGACCAGATCGTGGTGCCGGTGGCCGGCACCGGCGGCGTTCGCCTGCGCTGGGTCAACTGCCCGTTCAACCCGTTCCTCGGCACGAACGAGCAGAACGTCTGCCAGGGCAAATGACGGTTGCGGCCGCCCTCCTCGCGCTGATGACGAGTAGCTCGGCGCAATCAATTTCCGGGAGTCATCCCGGGCTTGACCCGGGACCCATGAACACGGACTTCGAAAGGCGGGCACCGTCTGTGTTCATGGGTCCCGGCCTTCGCCGGGATGACTCCCCGGCGCTGCTCGCACTTCAGGACACCTCCCCGCCCGAAGAGGACCTCTCCCGGCCGCCCCCCACGCCCTCCGAGGAATCGCTGATTCAGGGCCGCCGCCGCCCCGGGGTCGAGCAGCACGACCTTCCGGACGCGGTCAACCAGGTCAATCCCGGCGCGATCCGCTCCGCCCCGCCCGAGGCGTTTCCGAGCGAGCATATCGCCATCCCCGACCGCTGGCGGCTCGCCGAGACTTTGGGCCTCGTCCATCCGCGCTGGCAGGACCCCTACAACCAGAACACGCTGAAGGGCGACCGGCCGATCTGCGAGCCGGCCGACGAGAGCGAGGCGCGGCGCAATTCGCTCGGCTGCCGGGTCCACCGCCTGCTCGGCCTCACCGAGCCCGACTGGTTCTTCGTCGCCAGCGCGATCTCGGACACCGTGGTCGAGCCCCGCACCTTCCCGATCCCGGTCGGCGTCCAGACCACCCAGCGGCCGGGCAGCAACGACGTGTTCGGCGACAATCGCAGCCTCGTCCTCGCCCAGACCTTCATCGCCTCCTTCGCCCTGATCAAGGGCAACACCGCCTTCGTGCCGCCGCACATCGAATATCGCCTCACCCTCGCCTTCAACTTCAACTATGTCGACGTCGGCGAGCGCCGGGTGCTCGACGTCCGGCCGAGCCACGCCACCCACCGCTTCGACGCGGCGGTCGGCGTCCAGGAGGCGTTCGTCGACTACCATCTCCGCAACGTCTCGGACCGCTTCGATTTCGACTCGATCCGGGTCGGCATCCAGCCCTTCCAGTTCGATTTCCGCGGCTTCCTGTTCCAGGACCAGCAGCTCGGCATCCGCCTGTTCGGCAACCGCGACAACAATCGCTTCCAGTACAATATCGCCGCGATCTGGCGGCTGGAGAAGGACACCAATTCGGGGCTCAACAACATCCTGCAGACGCCGCGCGACGACTGGATCCTGCACGCCAATCTGTTCCGCCAGGATTTCCCGTTCGTCGGCCTGACCAGCCAGGCGAGCCTCACCTACAATATGAACCGCGAACGCGGCGAGATCGAGGTCGACGACAACGGCTTTCCGGTCCGCCCGGCCCTGTTCGGCAATTTGCGGGCGCGCAATTACGACGCCGTCTATCTCGGCTACAGCGTCGACGGGCGGATCGGCCGGGTCAACCTCGATGCCAGCTTCTACGGCCTGATCGGCTCCGACCGCGCCAACGTCTTCACCGGCCGCAACGCCCGCATCCAGAGCTTCTTCCTCGCCGCCGAGCCGTCGATCGACTTCGACTGGGTCCGGATCCGCGGCGCCGGCCTGTTCGCCAGCGGCGACGGCGACCCCTATGACGATGTCGAGCGCGGCTTCGATGCGATCTTCGAGAACCCGATCTTCGCCGGCGCCGACACCAGCTACTGGATCCGCCAGACCATCCCCTTTGCCGGCGGCGGCCGCGCGGTCAGCGTCAACGGCCGCAACGGCATATTGAATTCGCTGCGCTCGTCCAAGGAGCAGGGCCAGTCCAACTTCGCCAATCCGGGGACGATGCTCCTGGGCGTCGGCGCCGATTTCGACCTCACCCCGGGCCTTCGCCTCTCCGCCAACGCCAACCATCTCTGGTTCCACCAGACCGAGGTGATCGAGAATCTCAGGATGCAGGGCAATGTCCGCCGCGACATCGGCTGGGATTTGAGCGCGGCGGCGATCTGGCGGCCGCGCGCGACCCAGAACATCGTCTTCCGCCTCTCCGGCGCGGTGCTGCAGAGCGGCACCGGCTTTCGCGACCTGTTCGAGAATCTCAATCGCGACCGGCGTTATTATTCGGTCCTGCTCGACGCGATCGTGAGCTATTGATGCGGCGCTGGCTCCCCCTTCTCCTGATCGCTCTGTCGGCCTCGGTCACGGCATCGGAACGCGAGCGGCCGGTCGCGCGCGATTATTCGCTGGTCCGCGCCGCGCCGGCGCCGCGCACCCAGGAATGGGCCGACGCCGAGGCCAAGAGCGCCGGCTGCCAGTCCTGCCACACCGCCAGCGACGCCCATAGCATGCACCGCTCGCCCGCGGTCGTGCTGGGCTGCGTCGATTGCCATGGCGGTAACCCGGCGATCCGCCGCCCCGAAGGCGCCGGGCAGGGCGGCCCCGCCTATCTGGCTGCGCAAAACCGGGCGCACGTGCTGCCGCTTTACCCGCAAGGCTGGCACTTCCCCTCCTCCGCCAATCCGCGGCGCAGCTACACGTTGCTCAATATCGAGGCGCCCGAATTCGTCCGCTTCACCAACCCGTCGGATTATCGCGTCGCCCGCGAATCCTGCGGCGCCTGCCATATCGAGATCATCGAGGCGGCCGAGCGCTCGCTGATGTCGACCGGGGCGATGCTGTGGGGCGGGGCCGCCTACAATAACGGCATATTGCCGTTCAAGAATTATGCGCTCGGCGAGGCCTATACGCGGAACGGCGAGCCGGCGCGGATCCAGTCGCCGCTCGGCCCGGGCGGAATGACGGCGGGGCAGCGCGCCCGCGGCGTCATCGCCGAAATGTATCCGCTGCCGACCTGGCACGTCATCCCGCCCGGCGACATCTTCCGGGTGTTCGAGCGCGGCGGCCGCAACATCGGCACCCAATTCCCCGAGATCGGCCTGCCCAATCCCACCGGCTCGATCCAGCGGCTCGAAGAGCCCGGCCGGCCCGACCTCAGGCAGTCGAACCGCGGCCCGGGCACCGGCATCCGCGTCGCCATTCCGGTGCTCAACCTGCACAAGACCCGTTTGAACGACCCCTATATGTGGTTCATGGGGACCAACGAGCAGCCCGGCGACTATCGCCATTCGGGCTGCGCCGGCTGCCATGTCGTCTACGCCAACGACCGCGAGCCGAGGCATTCGCTGGGCTATGCGCGCTACGGCCGCGACGGCCAGACCGCCACCGCGGACCCGGCCATCGCCGCGTTGCGCGAGGCGCCGGCCGACGAAAACCACCAGGCCGTGGGCCAGCGCGGCCACCCGATCCGCCACGTCTTCACCCGCGCGATCCCGACCGCCCAGTGCATGACCTGCCACATGCACCAGCCCAACATCTTCCTGAACTCCTATTTGGGCTACACGATGTGGGACTATGAGTCCGACGCCGATCTGATGTGGCCCGGACCGGAGAACCGCCTCCCCGCCCGCAACCCGGCCGAGGAAGCGCGCCTGCGCAGCCAGCATTATCCGACCGCGGCCGAGACCCACGAAGTGCTCGAGCGCAACCCCGAAGGCGCCGCCCCGCGCGGCCTCTGGGCCGATCCCGATTTCCTGCGCGAGGTCTATGACCGGGTGAACCCGCTCGCCCGCTTTACCCAGTTCGCCGACTATCACGGCCATGGCTGGAACTTCCGCGGGGTCTTCCGCCGCGACCGCCAGGGCAATCTGGTCGATGCCGAGGGCGCCGTCATCCCGCCGGGCGATCCCGACACCTTCCGCCGCGCCGGCGAGGGCCTGTTCGTCCCCGCCGGGGTCAATCCCGGCCGCGCCGTCCATCTCATGGACATCCACGCCGAGCGCGGCCTGCAATGCGCCGACTGCCATTTCGGCCAGGACGCGCACGGCAACGGCTTCATCTACGGCGAGGTCGCCAATGCGATCGAGATCGGCTGCCGCGACTGCCACGGCACCGCCCGCGCTTATGCGAACCTGCGCACCTCCGGCCCGGCCGCGCCGCCGAGGGGCCGCGACCTCGAGCTGCTCCGCAACGAGGACGGGCGGCGGCGCTTCGAATGGGCCGAGCGGGACGGCCGCCGCGTCCTGATCCAGCGCTCGATCGTCGATCCCAATCTCGAATGGCAGGTGAGCCAGGTCCGCGACAGCGTCGATCCGGCGCTGCCGCCGTGCGCGGCGCGCGGCGACCAGGCGACCCCCGGGCCCTGCTTCAACCTGCGCTCGGCCCGCGCCAAATTGGTCGCCCGCTCGGGCGCGGAGACCGGGCGGATGATCTTCGGCGCGGGCGTGGCCGACAGCGAGCTCGCCCATCCCGACGGCGAGATGGCCTGCTTCACCTGCCACTTGAGCTGGACGACGAGCTGCGGCGGCTGCCATTTGCCGATCGAGGCGAACTGGCGGACCTCGACCCACCATTACGAGGGCGAGGAGACGCGCAACTTCGCCACCTACAACCCGCAGGTGGCGCGCGACGACATGTTCCAATTGGGCCGCCACATGACCAGCAAGGGCAACATCATCGCCCCGGTCCGCTCGACCTCGGCCCTGATCCTCTCCTCGACCAACATCAACCGCGAGCGGATCTATGTCCAGCAGCCGCCGATCTCGGCGGCGGGCTTCTCCAGCCAGGCCTTCGCGCCGCATTTCCCGCACACCGTCCGACGCACCGAGACCAAGAACTGCAGCGACTGCCACCTCTCGGCCGCCAACGACAACAATGCGATCATGGCCCAGCTGCTGCTGCAGGGCACCAATTACGTCAATTTCGTCGGCCTCAACGCCTGGGTCGGGCTCGCCGGCGGCTTCGAGGCGGTGCGGGTCACCGAATGGGACGAGCCGCAGGCGGTGATCGGCTCCTACCTCCACCGCTTCGCCTATCCCGATTATTACCGGCTCCATGTCGACCGCAATCATCGCGAACTGATCAACTGGACCCGCGGCGACACGCTCGACCGCAATCTCAGCGGCGAGACCCGGCCGCGCGAGGAATTCCGCAACATCGTCGAGGGCACGGACGGCCGCGTTTCCTGCCTGCAGAATCGCGGCGAATATATGTTCGTCGCGGAAGGGCGCGGCGGCTTCCGGGTCTACGACATCGCCAGCATCGCCAATAAGGGCTTTTCGGAGCGGATCGTCGCGGCGCCGGTCTCGCCGCTCGGCCAGCGCACCCATGTCGCCTCGCGCAACGCGACCTGCGTGGCGCTGCCCACCAACCAGCCGATCGCCCCCGAGCGCAACCGGCGGATGGCCGCGACGATGGTCGCGGGGCCGGACGGCGGCCAGGTCTCGCTGCGTGACGCCAACCAGGAGCAGAGCTTCCACCCGATCTACGATTATGCGGTGGTCACCGACGCCGAGGAGGGCCTCATCCTCGTCAATGTCGACACGCTCGCCGACGGCGATCCGAGGAACAACTTCCTCCGCCGCGCCGTCACCTGGAACGAGAACGGGGTGCTGACGGGCGCCCGCCACGTCGCGCTGGCCGGCCATTACGCCTATGTCGCCGCCGCCGCGGGGCTGGTGGTGGTCGATCTCGACGATCCGCTCCACCCGCGCCATGTGACGACCCTGCCGCTCACCGACGCGCGCGCCTCGGCGCTCCAGTTCCGCTATCTCTGGGTGACCGATGCCGAGGGGCTGAAGCTGTTCGACGTCACCCGGCTCGACCGGCCGGTGGCGGTGCCCGGGGCGACGATCCGGTTCGACGATGCCCGGCGTATCTACCTCGCCCGCACCTACGCCTATGTCGCCGCCAAGAGCCAGGGCCTGGCGATCGTCGACGTCACCAATCCCGAGCAGCCGGGGGCGCCGGCCTTCGTCACCTTCGGCGGCGCGATGAACGACGTCGAGGATGTCGTCGTCGCCTCGACCAACGCCTCGGCCTTCGCCTATGTTGCCGACGGCCGCAACGGAATGAAGGTGATCCAGCTCACCTCGCCCGCCAGCCAGCCCGCTTATTACGGCTTCTCGCCGCGGCCCGCGCCCGAGCTGATCGCCTGGGCGCGCACCCCGACGCCGGCGCTGGCGATGGCCAAGGGCCTCGACCGCGACCGCGCCGTCGACGAGACCGGCGGCCAGATCGCCGTCTTCGGCCGCCTCGGCTCGCGCCCCTTCACCCGCGCCGAGATGGAGCGGCTGTTCCTGAACTCGCGCGGCATGCCCTGGCGGGTCAGCGACACCGGCACGATGGCCGACTGGGTGGGCGCGCGCTGAAACGATAAGTTGATCCTGTCTCAGCCGCCGCTACAATCTTGCCATGAACGTGGTGATTTGCACTCCGGTCTATGCGGGAACAACATGGCAATATTCATTGTCGCTCGCAGAAATGATCGTTTGGACGTTGACACAAGAGATCATTTACAACGGAAAAAAAGTAAGACCGGGGATTTCCGTTCGCGTCGAACCCTCGACGAGGGTGGACCTGGCGCGGGAAGCTCTGGCCGAATGGGCGCTTCAAGGGCCTGCGGATTACCTTCTCTGGCTGGACGCAGATCACAGGTTCCCGCGCGACACGATGGTGCGGCTGATGGCCCATAACGTGCCGATCGTCGGCGCGAACTACCGGCACCGGCGCCTTCCCGATGAGGTCCGATCGACGGCAGCCAATATCGTCGACGGCGAGTCGGTCAGCATCGCGCCGAAAACCGAAGGGGTAGAGGCGGTCGATGTCGTCGGCATGGGCGTATGCCTCACAAAGACCGAAGTTTTCCGAAACCTGCCCAAGCCATGGTTCGAGATGGGCCGGTTCGGCGAGGACGCTTCGTTCTGCCTGAAGGCAAAAGCGCACGGCTTCCAACCGCGCGTCGACCATCGTCTCTCTGCGGAAGTCGGTCACGTCGCGGAGACGGTCCTGGGCTTGTAGCGCGCATCTGTTTGCCGCCCGCGCGTCTGTTTGCCCATGAGGTCCTCAATCGTGGCCGGAGAAGGAAGCCACGCCATGAACATCCTCGGCGATCAACTCAACACGGACCCCCGCTTCAATGCCTCCACGGGCTGGAGCAATGTCGGTGCCGGCAATGCTTGGGACATTGCCGGTGACGGCGCCGCGGTCCAGCGCGGCACGGAGGATCCGGGCACGAGCACTCGCGCTTTCGCGGCCACGCAGGACGGAGAGCGCGATTTTCTCGTCATCATGCACATCGACGCAGGCACGACCGGCAACGTCAAGGCGCTCGTCCAGCCGTCCGGTATCGGGACGGCGCGAACCGCGCCCGGCACCTATGCCGAGATCATGACTGTCACGGATGCGGTGTCCGGCCAGCTATGGACCAGCAATTCCGGCGACCTTCGCGTCACCTTGTTCGAGGTCTTCGAGGTGATAGCGGTCTGACGCCGAGGCGGGAGACCTTACCCCTTCGCCCGCTCCTCGCGGAGCATGCGCAGCAAGGGCTGGCGCTTGGGGATGAAGGTGGCGAGGGCTTCGTGCTCCTCGGCGCTGTCGAAGTGCGAGATCAGGCCGGTGCCGTTCCAGTAGTGGAGCGCGAACCAGGGCTGGTCGGCGACGATCATCGGCCGGCCGTCGGGCGCCTCGGGGTCCATCGGCTCGAGGTCGAGCGCGACCTGCGGCGCGGTCGCCGGGCACACCGCCAGAGTCGTTCCCGCCCACTGGGTGATCACCGGGCGGTGGAGGTGGCCGGCGATCATCGCGACGATGTTGGTCCGCCCCGCGATCACGCCGCGCAGCCGCAGCACCCATTTCGCCTCGGGATTTTCGGTCATCCAGGACAGGCCGGTGGCGATCGGCGGATGGTGGAGGACGATCAGGGTCGCCCGCTCGGGCGCCTCGTCGAGCCGCTCCCGAAGCCAGGCCGCGCGGACCTCGCAAAAGCCGCCGCCATGGCGGCCCACTTCGAGCGTGTCGAGGACGAGGATGCGGACCGGCAAGCCTTCGATCGCATATTGGATGAAGCCGCCGACGCTCGGCGTGTCGGGGAATTCAGCGAGGAAGGCGGCGCGGCTGTCGTGGTTGCCCATCGCCGGATAGGTGCGGAACGGCAGCGCCGCCGTCGCCTCACGAAAGGCGCGGTAGGAGGCTTCGTCGTCGCCATTGTCGGCGATGTCGCCGGTGGCGAGGAGCAGATCGGGGCGCGGAGTCATCGCCGCGAGACGCGCCAGCGTGCGATCGAGCCGCTGGCGGTTGAGCTCGTCGGGAACGCCCGGATCGAAGCCGAGATGAAGATCGGTGATCTGGGCGACGAGCATCGCCTAGCGCCTCCCCGCCGCTTGCTGATCGATCCGGATCACCGTCGTCTCCCAGCGCCGGCCGCGGGCCCGCTGCCTCAGGAGCATCGCCGGCGTGCCTCCGTCCATATGGTAATCATGGCACATTGCGCAGGTCGATGCGACCGGCGCGCGGCTATGCTCGCCGCCATGGCAATCGCGGCAGCTGGCGAGGTCCGGCAGCAGCAGGTCGCTGGCCGAACTGGAAGCCGGCGCGCGGTGGCAGCTGACGCAGGCGGCGGCGCCCGCGAGCCGCGGCCGGCCCGGCCGCTGCAGGACCTGGTGGTCGCGGTGGTCGAACCAGCCGTGCAGCAAATAGCGGGTCGGGAAGGCGACGGGGCGGATGTTGTAGTTGAGCGTGCCCGGCGGCGGCTGGATCACTTCGTGGCAATCGAAGCAGGCGCCGCCTTGGCTGAAGACGCGGCGGATCGCCTGGTCCGCGCGGCTGCCGAGGCTGGCGCGGGCGTGCGCGTCCTGGAAGGCGGCCTGGATGCGGGCGACGTCTCCCGGCAGCATGCGGGCGCCGAATTCGGGCGGGCGCTGCGGCCCGCCGGCGCGGTAGAGCGCGCGCAGATCGCCGATCACCTGGGCGGGCGAGCCGTGGCGCAGCGTCCGGATGGTGCCGCCGATCTCGTCGAAGGCGAGGCTGTGGCACATGCCGCAATCGCCCTCCATGTCGGGCGGCTGGAAGCGGGTGCCGTCGGGTGTCGGCACGTGGCAGTCGGCGCAGACGAGGCTGTCGCCGAAGCCGTAGCGCGCCGCCAGCCGCCGCCCCATCTGGGCCGCGCCGCCGCGCGGATCGAGGTGGAGCGCGTGGGGGAATTTGAGGTTGCTCATCTCGCGCGGCCGGCGATTGAGCCCGATCCGCTCGAGCCGCGGCCGCTCGCCGTCCCAGCGGACCAGCACCAAGGGCTGGAATTCCGGATGGGCGCTGGAGAAATCGCCGGCGTCGGCAAGCCGGGAGTCGGGCAGACGGGCGCGCAGATCGCCATGGCAATCGGCGCAGAAACGCTGCGGCGTCGGCGGAATCCGCTGCGGCCCCTCATGTTCGGTGTGGCAATCGACGCAGCGTCCCGGATCCTGGCCGAACCAGCGCCCGATCGTCATCGTCAGCCGGCGCAGGCGGCCGAGATTGGGGTTGGCGCGCTCCATCCGGCGCAGATCGGCATGGTCGTGGATCGCCGTGTGGCAGGAGGAGCAGGCCGAGTCGCGGACCGGGACGAACGGCTCGACATGGCAGGCCTGGCAATTGTCGCCCAATGAGGCGTGGCCCTGCGACAGGCTGCCCGACAGCCACATCCGGTCGGGATGATAGGATTGGGCGTAGCGCGCCGCCTCGGCGCGGCCCTGGTAGAAGGACCAGATCGGCCAGGCGAGGAAGATCGCCAGAACGAGGCCGACCAGCCCCCACGCCATCAGCCGCTTGCCGGGCATGACCGAGGCGAGGCCGAAATCGCGGACGTCGATCTTCTCCGCCGCAGCATCGTCCTCGGCGCGCTCGATGTCGATCGCCACCTCGCTCGCGCCGTGCGGGGTCGGCAGGATGCGCAGCAGGAACGGCCCGACCTTGATGTCGCCGCCGGAATGGAGATGGACCTGGCCGAAGCGGACCGCGCTGCCGTCGATCTCGACGGTCATCCCCATTTCGGCCGAGACGCCGAGGCCGCCCTCGCCGACCAGCTCGATCGTGGCGTGGTGGAGCGCGACCGCGAGATCGTTGAGGCGGATGTCGCAAGCGGGATCGCGGCCGATGCGCAGCAGCGCCTCCTCGACCTTGCTGGTGCGGACGATCTCGCGGCCGTCGGCGCTGTGGCTGATCGCGCGAAGGATGAACGCCATTGCCGCGCGCCTACCAGTAGAAGAAGACGCTGACGATGTGGGCGGAAAGCGCCGCGATCAGGGCGAAGGTCAGCGGCACGTGGACGTAGAGCCAGACCTCGAGCCGGGCGCGGATCCGGACATGGCGGCGGATGCGGTTGAGCGCGCCGGCCTTGCGCTGCATCAGCACCTCGACCTGCTCGAGCGCGATCGCCTCCTCGCCCTCGCTCTCGGCGAAGCGGCGGCGGAGGATCCGCAGCGCGACGGCATTGCCGCCTTTGGGCGGCCGGCCGCTCAGCCGGCGGACGAGGCCGCCGCCGAACACGTCCTCGCCCAGCGAATCGAGCACCACCTGGCTGTCCTCGTCGGACAAAGGCTGGGCGGAGATCTGGATCTGTTTGTCGATGCTTTCGACCGCCTCGATCATCTGCGCCGCGGTCATCTCCGAGCGGTTATCGCTGAGCGCGCTGGGCAGGAAGGCGTAGGCCCAGATGCCGTAAAGGCCGGAGAGGATCACCAGCATCATCAGCGCATAGGCCAGAGTGTGGATGTTCCAGCCGAACTGGAAGCCGGTGTGCAGGGTGGCGATGACGATCAGCGACAGGCCGAGATAGACGTGGGCGGAGGTCCAGGCCTTCAAGGACCAGCGCTTGCGGGTGATCGCCCGCTTCCGCACCCCCAGCGCGGTCAGCCAGAGGATCAGCAGCGCGCCGATCGTGCCGAGCGTGTAGCCGTACCAGCTGCCGCCGTTGGGCCGCGGCTCGACGTCGATCAACAGATAGGCGAGGATCGCGACCGCGGAGATGGCGGCCGCGATCTTGAGCCATTTGAAGTTGCGGTGGCGCAGGAAGCCTTCGTGGCTGGTGCCGTCGCTGAGGTCGGTGCGCTCGATCCCCCGGCTCGCCACTCTTAGGGCCTGTGCTCGTGTCCGGAGATGGCCGTGATCGGTCTGAGAAGGCGGCTGGATAGGAGAGGGGCGAAGGCCGGGCCAGGCAGCCCGGTCGAGGCGCTCGACGCCCCCAGCCGCCTTCTCAGACCGACCGCGAAGCGGCGGGCTGTCCTTTGCCGCCCGGCGGCGTCGCCGCGTCGGTCACGATGAATCTTCATCGCTCCCTCCTTACTCCTTGCCGGACAACAAATGCCAGCCCGTCACGACCGTCTCCGGACACGAGCACAGGCCCTTAGCCCTCCTGGCCCATCCGCGCGACCGTCAGGAACTCCTCGGGCGCGACCCGGATCGCGGCGCCCGTCGGGCAGGCGCGGACGCAGGCCGGGCCGCCCTCGATGCCGGAGCACATGTCGCACTTGATCGCCTTCTTGGGCGTCTCCGGGCTGACCCTTTTCTCGGTCCAGCTCCGCGGCGGCTCGCCGGGGCCGGGGCCGAAGCCGCTCAGCAGCCAGACCAGAAGGTTCGGCTTCTTCGGCGGCACCTTGTCCATCCGGATCACGCCATAGGGGCAATTGCGCTGGCAATTGCCGCAGCCGATGCAGGTCTCGTCGATATAGACCTCGCCGTCGGGGCCGCGGTGGATCGCGTTGGGCGGGCAATCGGCCATGCAATGCGGGTGCTCGCAATGGCGGCAGCTGGTCGGCACGTGGAGATGGGCGAAGGTCTTGCCCGCCTCGCGATTGAGCCGCGACAGGCCCTCATGGGCGTCGGCGCAGGCCTTCTCGCAATTGTCGCAGCCGACGCAGAGCTTCTCGTCGATGAGCAGGAGGTCGGTCGCCTCGCCGATGCCGTTCTCGACGAGGAAGCCGGCGACCTTCGAATAGAGGTCGACGACGCCGCCGAAGCCATCCTTGCGGTCCTCGATGAAGCTGGTCAGCTCGTGCCGCGCCGCCATGTCGCGCTCGAACCGGGCGAGCAATTCCGGCTTGGCCTCGAGCAGGGCGCGGAACGCATCGCCGCCGAGCTTGATCACCTCGGACTTGATCGCGGCGCGGACCGTGGCGGTGCGGCGGCCGCCGTCGATCAGGGCCATCTCGCCGACATAGGAGCCGGCCGGCAGATAGGAGAGGAAAACGGGCTTGCCGCCGATATCCTTCTCGACCACCATCGAGCCCTGGCGGATGACGAAGATGTCGTAATTCGCCTCGCCTTCCTTGATGATCGTCTCGCCCGCCTTGACGCTCTGGATCTCGGCGGTGGCGAGCACGCCGGCAAGATCCTGCGGGGTGACCGAGGAGCCGAGCATCTGGAGCAATTGCCGCTCGGTCGAGATGCGGGTGATCTCGCGCTTCGCCGCCGGCACCGTCGACATCAGCTTCAGGGCGGCGTTGCGCGGGATCTCGACGACGATCGCGCTCGAGGCGGCGCGGACGGTGGCGCCGCGCTTGCGGCCCGAGATGAGGCCGACCTCGCCGACGATCGAGCCCTGCGGGATGGTCACGGTGACGCTGGGATTGGCCGGATCGACCTCGACCTCGACCGCGCCGTCGGCGATCGCGAACAGCGACGAGCCGGGCTCGTTGCGGGCGAAGATGATCTCGCCCTCGCGGTAGGAGACCGGATCGGAATCGAGCATGAACTCGCGCATCTGGAGCATCGACATCTCGTTGAGGATCGAGACCCGCTGGCGGAGGAAGCCGAGCCATTCCTCGACGCTGCGCCGGCCCGGCAGGGTCGCGAACTTGGCCTCGAGGATCGGCTCGTCGGCGGGCTTCAGCGCAGTGTTGCCGTTGATGAACTCGATGACGTCATAGCCCTGGTTCATGCAATGCTTGATCAGCGGATAGCCGGCGAGCGCGCCGATCACGTAGAGGCCGGGCACGGTGGATTCGAAGGTCGGCGACAGCTTCGGATAGGAAATCCGGTCCGGGCTCGAGAATTGGACGCCGGTGCCCGGCACGATCGCCTTCTTGCCGTCCTTCTCCTCGAAGCTGGCGCAGCAGGCCTCGACGAAGGCGCGCGGCGGCGCCGAGCCCATCCGGGCGATCACCCGGTCGCATTGGGCCTTCAATTCGCCGTCGCGGGTGTCGAAGGTGATCCAGCCCTGTTCGATCCTGCTCGCCGTGGTCTCGCGCAGGATCGTCATCCGGCCCTCGCCCTCGGCGGCGAGCAGCGCCTTGACGTTGGCGTCCTTGGCGGTGGCGAACTCGGCCGAGCGGTTGACGATGGTGACGGTGTTGCGCTGCTCGGGGTCGGCGGCGAGGCCGAGCGCATTCTCGATGCCGGCGTCGCCGGCGCCGATCACAATGATATGCTCGTCGATATATTCGCCCGGATCGTCGAGCTGGTACTGGACCCGGGCGCCGTCGCCGACCGGGCAGCGGACCAGGTTCGGATTGCCCTGGGTGCCGATGGCGAGGATCACGGTGTCGGCGGTGATCGTCTCGCCGGCCTTGGTGGTCAGCGTGAAATTGCCCTTCTCGCCGGTGATCGCGGCGATCTCGGCATTGGCTTTGACGTTGACCCTGTGGCCGGCGGTCATCTCGTCCCAGGTGCCGAGCACCTTCTCGCGCTTGCCCGCCTCGAATTTCAGGTCCGAGCGCAGCACGAGCTGGCTCGGCGTCGCCATCACATGCTTGCCCTTCTGATATTTGTAGATGGTGTCGCAGAGATGGTCGGTCTTCTCGAGGAGGACGTGGCTGAGGCCGAGCTGCGCGGCCCGGGCAGCGGCGCTCAATCCGGCGGGACCTGATCCGACGATGGCGATCTTATAGTCCGACGCCACTGGACGACGATCCTCCCTTGGGCGGGCAATTCTAGCAGCTTCTGGGGGCGAAGCCATACTTGACGCCGGCTTTTTTGCCGCGACAATCGGCGCCGATGGCAGAGGTTTCGCCCCCCGCGCGCCGGCTCTCCCCGGCGACGATCGCTCTCGTCCTGGCGGCGCTGCTGGCGCTTGCCGCGATCGCCATCAGGCTCAGCCAGTCTGACGAGCCGGCCGCCGCTCCCACTGCCGCACCGCCGCCCCAGACGATGGATACGATGGTAGCTTCGCTGCAGGAACGGCTGCGGCAGGATCCCGACAATGATCGCGGCTGGTTCCTGCTCGGCCTCACCTATCGCGGCGGCGAGCGGTTCGCCGAGGCGGCGCAGGCCTTCCGCCGCGCCGTCGAGCTCAGCCCCCGCAACGCCGATTATGCCGCCTATCTCGGCGAGGCGCTGATCCTCGGCAGCGCGGGCAGCCCGCCGCCCGAGGCCGAGCGGCTGTTCCGCCGCGCGCTCGAGCTCCAGCCCGGCAACCCGCAGGCGCGCTATTATCTGGCGACTCTGAAGGACCTCGGCGGCGACCACCGGGGCGCGGTCGAGGATCTCCTCGCCTTGCTGCGCGAAGCGCCCGCCGGGGCGCCGTGGGAGCCGCAGGTGCGCGAGGCCGTCGCCGCGATCGCCGGCCAGCACCGGATCGACCTCGCCGGCCGGCTGCCGCCGCCGCGCCCGAGCGCCACCGCCGCGATCCCCGGGCCGACGCCGCAGCAGATGGCGGCGGCGCGCGCGATTCCGCCCGGCGAGCAGGACCGGATGGTGCGCGCGATGGTCGACGGCCTCGCCGCACGCCTGCGGCAGAACCCGCGCGACGCCGACGGCTGGATCCGGCTGATGCGCTCGCGCATGGTGCTGAACGATCCGGCGGCGGCGCGCGCGGCGCTCCGCTCCGGCCTCGCCGCCTTTGCCGGCGACGCCGCCGTCCAGGCGCGGCTGCGCGACGCCGCGCGCGAGCTCGGCATCTCATGAGCTGGTCGCCCGACAGCTGGCGGTCCTGCGAGGCGCGCCAGCAGCCCCGCTATCCCGATCCGGACGCGCTCGCCGCCGCGACGCGCGAGCTCGCCGCTTATCCGCCGCTGGTCGCCTTTGCCGAGGTCGCCGCGCTCAAGGCGGCGATCGCCGAGGCGCAGGCAGGCCGCGCCTTCCTGCTCCAGGGCGGCGATTGCGCCGAGAGCTTCGCCGAATTCTCGCCGGCGAACATCGCCGCCAATGTCGCCCTCATCGAAGCGATGGCGGCGAGGATCGCCGGCGCCTCCGGCCTTGCGGTGATCCGCGTCGGCCGGATGGCCGGTCAGTTCGCCAAGCCACGCTCGGCGGCGATCGAAACCCGCGGCGGCGCCGCTTTCCCCGCCTATCGCGGCGACATCGTCAACGCCATCGCCTTCGACGCCGCCGCCCGCCGGCCCGATCCGGAGCGGATGTTCCGCGCTTACGCCCAGGCCGCGGCGACGCTCAGCCGGCTCGGCCCCGCTTTCTACGCCAGCCACGAGGCGCTTCTGCTTCCCTTCGAGCAGGCGCTGGTCCGCAGCGAGGCCGGCCGGGCCTATGCCTCGTCCGCCCATTTCCTGTGGATCGGCGACCGCACCCGCTTCGTCGGCTCGGCCCATGTCGAGTTCGCCCGCGGGCTCGCCAATCCGATCGGCATCAAATGCGGACCGACGCTCGCGCCCGAAGTCCTGCTGCGGCTGCTCGAAATCCTCGATCCGGGGCGCGAGCCGGGCCGAATCTCCCTGATCGTCCGGCTCGGACGCGAGCGGGTCGCCGCGGCCTTGCCGCCGCTCATCCGCGCCGTCCGCTCGAGCGGCCATCCCGTCCTCTGGTCGTGCGATCCGATGCACGGCAATACGCGGCGCACGCCGGGCGGCGCCAAGACCCGGGCGCTGGCCGATATCCTGGCCGAGACGGGGACCTTCTTCGCCGCGGCCGCGGCCGGGGGCGCCCGCTGCGGCGGCCTCCATTTCGAGATGACCGGCCGCGACGTCGCCGAATGCACGGGCGGCGGGATCGCGCCGGGGGACGTCGACCTGGCCGACCGCTATCACAGCCATTGCGATCCGCGGCTGAACCCGGCCCAGGCGCTGGCGCTCGCCGATCTGGTCGCCGAAGCGCTCGTCCCGGCACCGCTTCCCCCGGCGATGAAGCTGGGCTAGACCGTCGCCTTCGTTCCATTGACGAGGATGTCATGAAGCTTCTGATCACCACCGTCGCGGGCGTCGCCCTGATCGCCCTCTCCGGCTGCAACCGGGCCGCGCCGGCCAACAACGCCGCGGCCAACGAAGCCGCCAACGAGGCCGCGCCGGCGCCCGCCGCCAACGACGCCGGCGCCAAGCCGGCCGACGGCAATGCCGCCGCGCCCGCCGATGCCGCTGCCCCGGCCGGCGGCGACAAGCCGGCCGGCGACACCGCCACCGAGACTTCGAGCGACGACCAGCCGGCCGACCAGACCGACCAGGGCGGCAAGTAAGCCCGGCGGCGGGGGCGGCGCCGCGGCGCGCGCCCCCGCCCCGTTCGCAGCGCTTCCTTGACAGCGGGGCGCGCAGGCCCATATGCGCCTCTCTTTCGCGCCTTTGCCGGCCCCTTCGTCTAGCGGTCCAGGACGTCGCCCTCTCACGGCGAAAACACGGGTTCGAGTCCCGTAGGGGTCACCATGATCGACCGCCAGGCGATCAGAATGCAGTGACGCACTTCGTGGCCGCGCGCCTGATGCTGCCGATCATATCGACTGGAATGGCGATGCCGTGCATCCTCAGTCGAGGTGCGGCTCCCTTCGCCATCTCCACCGTGAAACTCCGGGTGAACAACTCGCAGACCAGCAAAAGCAGCGCGTGGCTTACGGCGGCGCCCACGCAGCTTCGCGGCGCGAAGCCGAACGGCACGTAGGTTCCCCTGGTCGCCGGCTTTCGCGGCGACAGCCATCGGTCGGGATCGAAGCGTTCAGGATCCTGCCAATAGTCGTCGAGGTGATGGAAGATGTACGAGCTAAGGTCGTAACGGCCACCTTTGCGCAGCTCCACTCCATCCACCTCGATATCGCGCGCGGCACGACGACGGACGACGAAGGGGAACGGCCACATCCGGCCCGCCTCCTTGATGAACCGCACCGTCGAGGGCAACTTCTCGTTGGGCAGAGAGTAGAGCTCCTGCGGCTCGAGCGCTGCCATTTCCTGCTCGATTCTGTCCCGCCACTCGGGGTGGCGATGCATCGCGTAAACGAGACAGCAGGCGCTGAACTCGGGCGCGACGGAGGCCGCCGTCAAGAGCGTCGTGGCGAGATAGGCCACCCGGTGCACCCCCAGCTGATCCGCAAACGGGAGGAGCGATTGCAGAAAATCCTCGCGGGGCGGCACGCGACCCGCCAGACGGCGCCGGACTTCCCTCGAGATGACGCGGGTCGCTTGCCGCAGCTGGATGAAACTGGCGAGCCGGAGACGGATCGAATTCCGCTCCGATGTCAGAAACTTACGAACCCGCGCCTCCTGCTCGATCTGCAGCAGCCGCAAATCGGCTTCGGCCAGGCCGTCGATGATGGTCGGAACGATCGCGTGCGCAACCGCGCGCCCGACGAGCCAGGTCAGATCCTGTTCGCGGTCGGCGCGCTCGAGCAGGAAGGACCGCATTCGTTCATGCAGAGCCTGGACGTGTCGCGGCTCGGTCAGGCGGCGATTCTGCTCGATGAGCACGGCGCGAACGTCGCTCCACGGGACTCGCGCCCTCGTGCTCGGCGGCTTGAGCAGGTCGATCAGCGAGTTGCCGACGTAAAGGGCCTCGGTGTTGGCCGCTTCAACCTGCGCTGCGATCGCGGGATCGAAGATGCTGATGATCCCGTCCGGACGCCGAATCACCGAACCGTCGCGGCGCACGCTCGCGAACAACGCGTCCATGTGCTCGTTGTCGCTGTGATCGACGTGGCTATTCATTTGAGAAAGGGGAAGGCAGCCATGCGCGACTGCCTTCCCAATTCATCCGGCTTGCACCTGGAAAGCTGGACTTAGAATTCGATATAGTCTGCCCAAGGGCGATATTCCGGATAGCAACCTGCCCGAAGGTTCAATGCCACTCGGACAGCTCGAAGAAACCGTGCCATTTTAAGTCTCCGTGCTTCGACTCGGTACTCAAGTTTGAGCTTCAACTCATGCTCAGTCAACGAAATGCTGATCGACGTCAGTAGCGTTGACCACTAATATCGCACATGTCGTCGCATATCCTTCTGGCCAGTTGAGGAACGTGAGAAGGCGGATGGTCCGGGACATCAAGCGGGACCCATTGGGCTGGCTCGACGATGCCGCGCGAGACGGTCGCGGAGTCCGCTGGATATCACGCCGCGAGCTTTGCGTTTACGATGCGGATGTCGCCCGGGCGCTTCTTCGCAACGACGGCGGCCGGATGGTGGACCATTCCGACTTTTTCGGCAACGGCCCTCTCGCCCCGTCGAGAGAAGCGCAGATCGCGCTCTCTCGCCAAGCCTATGCGCTGGTCCACGAGCAGGTCCAGAAGGTGGACTGCCGGCGCTTCGTTTCGACGCTCGGAGGGCGAAGCGAATGGCCGCGCGCCGGCAATGCGCTGCTCCTGGACATCATGCGGCCGGTGCTGGCGGCGCCCTGGCGTTCCCGAGCCTTTCACGAAGCGCTCGACGCGATGGTCGAGGCGCGAATCCTTGGCCGCCATGAGCCTGCCGCGGGAATCCTGCGGCGAATCCGCGACCGGTTCCGCTTCTACCGGGCGGTCGTCGGCGAAGCGGCGGAGTCCGCGGACAAGCCGGCGAACGGGCGGGATCTGCTCGAAGTCATTGCAAGCTTCGGGCGCGAGATAGACGAGACGGCGCTGGCGCAGCTTTATGCCGGATTCGTGTTCGCGACGGTCGGATCGATCGGCTTCGCCCTCGGCTGGGCGGTGCTGCAGGCCGTTCGCCAGCGAAAAACGGAGCACCATCCGACCCACATCGTGCTGGAAGCCCTGCGCCTGTACCCGATCGCCTGGCTGTTTCAGCGCCGGCTTCGGCAGCCGGATGTCATCTTGGGCGAACGCATACTTCCTGCGCAGACGGTCACGATCAGCCCCTATGCGATTCATCGCAATCCGGTTTACTGGCAGGAGCCGACCAGCTTTTTGCCCGAACGCTGGTCGGCAAGCGCCGATCGAACTGCATTTTTGCCCTTTGGCGCGGGCGACCATGGCTGTGTCGCGGCAGGCTTGAGCGTGGGTCTCGCAAGCCGCCTGCTGGCCGAAATTCTGGGCCGCGGCCCCGAGATCGAATCGGGCGACGGGCGGCCTTCGATCGGAGCTGCCCTTGCGCCGCCGCGCTTCATCCTGAAGTTGCGGCCGCCGAGCTTGTAGTTGGGGCCGGGCGGTCGGAAAAGGCTGCTCTGCGACCCGACGGAAACGATTGATTTCGTCGCTCGATCCAGCGAAAATGCTGAAGTGGATCGAGCGGCCCGTCCCGAAGGCGAGGAAAGATTCGCGCTCGCCGCGTCGCGCCGCTTCGCGTCATGGCTGGCGGGAACCGGCGGCAGCCTCGCCTTCACCACCTATCAGGCCGGCAAATTGTTCCTGCTCGGGACGCGGGCCGACGGGCGGCTGTCGGTGTTCGAGCGCAGCTTCGCCCGCGCGATGGGGCTGGCGGCGAGCGAGGACGGGCGCAGCCTGCTGCTCGCCACCCGCTGCCGGATCCACCGCTTCGACAACGTGCTGCCGCCGGGCGAGGCGAATGCGCAAGGCTTCGACGCCGTCTATGCGCCGCACGCGGCCTGGGTGACGGGCGATCTCGACGTCCACGACCTCGGCTTCGGCGCGGACGGCCGGCCGGTCTTCGTCAACACCCTGTTCGGCTGCATCGCCGCGGTCAGCGACACGCACAGCTTCCGGCCGCTGTGGAAGCCGCCCTTCGTGTCGCGGCTGGCGGCGGAGGACCGCTGCCACCTCAACGGCATGGCGATGGCGGCCGGGCGGCCGCGTTACGCCACCGCGGTGTCGCGCTCGGACACGGCCGACGGCTGGCGCGACCGCCGCACCGACGGCGGCGTGGCGGTCGACGTGGCGAGCGGCGAGATCGTCTGCGAGGGGCTCTCCATGCCGCATTCGCCGCGGCTGTTCGGCGGCAGGCTGTGGCTGCTCAACTCCGGCGCCGGCGAGCTCGGCCATGTCGACCGCGAGGCCGGGCGGTTCGAGCCGGTCGCCTTCTGTCCTGGCTATGCGCGGGGCCTCGCCTTCGCCGGCGATCATGCCGCCGTCGGCCTGAGCCTGGCGCGCGAGAACCGCACCTTCTCCGGCCTGCCGCTCGACGGGGCGCTGGCCGCGCGCGACACCGCGCCGCGCTGCGGCCTCGCCGTGATCGACCTCGCCAGCGGCGACATCGCCCATTGGCTTCGGCTCGAAGGCGTGGTCCGCGAGCTTTACGACGTCGCCTTCCTGCCCGGAATCCGCTGCCCCTCCGCGATCGGCTTCCGGACCGACGAGATCAGATATGTGATTTCGATCGAGGCGTGAGCGTCAGATCACGGTGAAGTCGCCCGCATTGAGCGGCGGGTGGCCGTCGAGCGTGGCGAACAGCACCTGCGCGCCGGCGCCGCTGCCGTCGGCGTCGAAGAACAGCTGACCGGTGGCGCTGTTGTAGACGATGCGGTCGTCGGCATCGCCGGCCTGGGTGCCGGCGACGAACGCATTGGCGCTGAGCGCGCCGAGGGAAAGGCCGGCGAACACCGCATGGTCGAGCAGGATCTTATCCGTGCCGGAGACGAAGTCGGCGAGCGTGTCGACGTTGCCGCCGCCCAGGGCAGTGGTGAAGGCGAAGCTGTCGGCGCCGCCGAAGCCCTGCAGATAGTCGCCGCCGGCGCCGCCGTTCAGCACGTTGGCGCCGGCATTGCCGTAAAGCGCGTTGGCGAGATTGTTGCCGGTGAGGTCGATCGCCGTTGTGCCGGATTGCGAGGTGGTCGAAAGCACCTCGATCTCCTGGCCCGCGGCAAGCGTGTAGCTCGCTTTGGCATAGACCACGTCCCTGCCGCCGCCGGCGCTCTCGGCGACATAGTCGCCGGCACTGTCGACGACATAGACGTCGTTGCCGGCGAGACCGACCAGGGTATCGGTGCCGCCGCCGCCCTCGATGAAATTGGCCCCGGCATTGCCGTAGATCGTCTGGTCGAATTCGTTGCCGATCAGCGTCTGGGCGTTCGTCCCCGCCTGGTTCGAGGAGGCGAGCAGCTCGACATGCACGCCGCCGATCATGGTGTAATCGCCGGGCGTGTAGATGATGTCGGTGCCGCCGCCGGCGCTCTCGACGACATTGTCCCCCGGTCCGGCGATGAAATAGACGTCGTTGCCGCCGAGCCCGACCAGGTAATCGGTGCCGCCGCCGCCCTGCAGGAAATTGGCGCCGGCATTGCCGTAAATCTCCTGGCCGAGCTCGTTGCCGACCAGCTGGAGCGCAGTGGTCGCGGCCTGGGAGACGCTCGACAGGATCTCGACCTCCTGGCCCGCCGCCAGCTTGTAATCGACGGACGCATAGACGACGTCGCGGCCCTGCGCCGCCGCCTCGAGCACCTGGTCGCCGGCATCGTCAACGAGGTATGAGTCGTCGCCGTCGCCGCCGTCCATCCGGTCCGCACCCGCCCCGCCGTCGAGGAAGTCGTCGCCGTCGCGGCCGCTCAAATCGTCCTCGGCGGCGCCGCCGAAGAAGATGTCACCGCCCTGCGAGCCGGCGAGCGCGTCCACGAAATCCGTGCCGCTGATCGAAAAGTCGGTCATCGTGGTGAACGGCGCGCCGAAGCTCAGCTCCGGATCGAAATAGATGCCGTTCACCGATATGTTGGTGAAGGTCGTGCCGGCGAAGTCGGGCTGGGCGTCGAGCCCGAGCGCGCCGCCGGTATAGGTGTAGGCGATGATGCCGTTGGTCGCATCGGCAATGATGTTGTTGGTGAAGCCGATCCCGACGCCCTGCGTGTCGGACAGGTCGAGCGCGGTGAATTCGCCCGCGAGGCCGACGCCGGTGATCGTGTTGCCGTCGAACGACAGCGGCCCGGACGGCTCGTAGGCGATGATGCCGGATGCATAATAATAGGTCCCGCCCATCGGCACCGTGTAGCCGATGCCGGTGATCGTGTTGCCGTCGAGCTCGCCTTGCGAGAGCGCGATCTGGATGCCGTTCTGGGCGGTCAGGCCGGTCGCGCCGATGCCGGTGATCGTGTTGCCGTTGAAGACGATGTCCGCGCCGACGATGAGCGCGCCCGTCTTCTGGAAATCGGTGATCGTCGAGCCGGTGACGGTGACGTCGTTGCCCGACAGGAGGCCGCTATTGTCGATGAACAGGCCGGAGCCGTGCTGGAGGCCGAACAGGCCGCCCGCCGGGCTGTTGCCATTATTGTCGATGGTGACCCCGTCGAGCCCGCCCGAGGAGTTGAGGAAAGCGATTCCCGAAAGCTCGTCGCCATTGCTGCCGGGCGTGGTGTCGCCGGAATAGGAGCCGTCCACGACGATGTCCTCGATGTGGACGTTGGTCGAATCGGTGATCCCGATCACGGCGCGGACATTGTCGCCGTAATGATCGGAGGTCCCGTTGATCGCGAGCACGTCGGGCGAGATCACGGTCACGCTGGCGCCGGCCGCAGCCTGGATGGTGAGGCCGGTCATGCCGTCGATCGTCAGCTGCTCGGCATAGGTGCCGGAGGAAAGCTCGATGCGGGCATTGTCGCCGGCCGCATCGATAGCCGCCTGGATCGTGCCGAACGTGCCGACCAGAGCGTCATTCTGATCGAACAGCCGGACCGGATCGGCCAGGTTCAGCACGATGTCGGCGAACTTCAGCAGCTCGATGCTGGACAAAGTGTCGGCGCCCTCGTCGCCATTGCCGGCATTGTTGTCGGTCACCGCGAGGAAGCCGGTGATGGTGCCGCCGCCGTCGGTGTCGTAGCCGATCGTGTAGTCGGCGAGATTGCCGGCATAATCGGCCTGATCGGCGCCCGCGTCGCCATGGAGACTATCGTCGCCGCCATTGCCCTGGAACTCGTCATTGCCGCCAAGGCCGGTCAGCGTGTCGTTGCCGGCGGCACCGCTCAGCGTGTCCTGAACGCCGGTTCCCTCGACATCGAAGGCGATGGTGAGGGTCGAATCGGGCGCGAAGAAGACGCCGTCCGCGAACGGATCGGTGCTGTCGAGATTGGCGATATTATTGTCGTGGATCGCGATCGCATCGGGGGTGATCGCGCCGTCGGCCGAGATCCCGATGTCGACGAACGAAAGCGTGTTGCCGGAAACCTGGCCGCCGCTGTTCGGGATGCCGAAGTCGAGGATGCCAATGCCGATGATCTTGCCGGCGGTCGATTCGCCGTTGCTGCCGGTGACGGAGTTGCCGGTGACGTCGAGACCGGTGTTGGCGAAGAGCAGCAGGCCCGCGGAATAGACGCTCTGGGTCCCGGCATAGCCGATCCCGCTGATCGTGTTGCCGTCGATCGTGCCGGTGGAAAGCTGGACCTGGATGCCGTTCTGCGCATTGATCGTCTGGGCGCCGCCGCCGGTGATGGTCACGCCGGAAATGTCGAGGTCGGCGTTGCGGACGTTGATCCCGGTCTTCTGAAAGTCGGTGATCGAGCCGCCGGTCATGGTGAAGGCGAGGTGCGGCCCGTTGTCGTTGCTGACGAGGACGCCCTGGCCGCGCTGGAGGCCCGAAATGACCGGGTGGCCGCCGGCGGTGGTGCCGTTCTCGTAGGGATCGCGAACCCCGGAGATGTCGACGGTCAGCAGCGAGCCCGACGAATTGCGGTAGAAGACGCCGACGAAGTCGTTGCCGGAAGTGACGGTGTTGGCCGCCCCGTGCCCGAAGACGTTGATGTTGTCGATCGTGACATCGGCCGAATTGAGGACGGTCACCACCGCCTCGACACCCTGGCCGCTGGCCTTGGTTCCGGTCTGGACGACATCGGCGGGCGCCTGGATCGTCACCACGGCGCCGACGGCCGCGACGATGGTCAGGCCGTCGATATTGTCGATGACGACCTGCTCCACATAGGTGCCGGCGCCGACCTCGATCGTGTAATTGTCGGCCGCCGCGTTGACCGCGGCCTGGATCGTGCCGAACGTGCCAACGACGGTGTGAGAGACGTTGAACAGCGTCACCGGCCCTGGCGCCGCGATCGCCTGGACCAGGCCGCTTCCGCCTGCCAGCTCGCTGCCGGCCTGGTCCGATGCCGCGGCGTTGCGCCGGCTGAGAGTGTCGATCGCCATGGGGTGCATCCTTGTGCAATGCCGAATGCGACAGGCGCGAAAGATCAGATGGCTGAACGCAATTCAGCCACCAGCGACGCCGTCGTCGGAGTTATCCATTTTGGAATTATGCGGCCGGCGCGAGGAAAATAGTCTGCCCGGCTCGCAGGTAATTAACTATGAACTTGGAGCGAGAACGAACCTGTCAATATTAGGTTCCCCGTAAAAATACTAGGTTCATTTTCTATAGCGAGCTCTGACTTTATCTATTTATACTTGTGATAAATCAAGCCGTGCCGAGAATGTTCTCGATCGGATAGCTGGGATGGGCGGATGGCAGGCCGGCCCGGCGCAGGCGAGGGGGGACAGGCCCGTCCCTCTTTTCAGATCACGGTGAAGTCGCCCGCGCTGAGCGGCGGGTGGCCGTCGAGCGTGGCGAACAGCACCTGCGCGCCGGCGCCGTTGCCGTCGGCGTCGAAGAACAGCTGGCCGGTGGCGCTGTTATAGACGATCCGGTCGTCGGCATCCTGCGCCGCCGTGCCGGCGACGAACGCGCTGGCCGGCAGAGCGCCGAGGCCGAGCCCGGTGAACACCGCATCGTCGAGCAGGATCTTGTCGGTGCCAGAGACGAAGTCGGCGATCTGATCGACATTGCCGCCGCCGAGCGCGGTGGTGAAGGCGAAGCTGTCGGCGCCACCGAAGCCCTGCAGATAGTCGCCGCCGGCGCCGCCGTTCAGCACGTTGGCGCCGGCATTGCCGTAAAGCGCGTTGGCGAGAGTGTTGCCGGTGAGGTCGATCGCTGCCGTGCCGGATTGCGAGGCGGTCGACAGGATCTCGATCTCCTGGCCCGCGCTCAGCGTATAGCTGGCCTTGGCATAGACCACGTCGGTGCCGCCGCCGGCGCCCTCGCCGACATAATCGCCGGCGCTGTCGACGACGTAGACGTCGTTGCCGCCAAGGCCGACCAGGGTGTCGGTGCCGCCGCCGCCCTCGATGAAATTGGCGCCGGCATTGCCGTAGATGGTCTGGTCGAAGCCGTTGCCGATCAGGGTCTGGGCGCTCGTCCCGGCCTGGTTCGAGGAGGCGAGCAGCTCGATCTCAAGGCCGCCGATCATCACATAGTCGAGCGGCGTGTAGATGATGTCGATGCCGCCGCCGGCGCTTTCGACGACATTGTCGCCGGGGCCGGCGACGAAATAGGTGTCGTTGCCGCCGAGCCCGATCAGATAGTCGGTGCCGCCGCCGCCCTGGAGGAAATTGTCGCCGGCATTGCCGTATATCTCCTGGCCGAGCTCGTTGCCGACCAGCACCAGCGCGGTCGTCGCATTCTGGCTGATGCTCGACAGAATCTCGATCTCGGCACCCGCGCCCAAAGCGTAGCTCACTCGGCTGTAGACGATGTCGAAGCCCTCCCCGGCTGCTTCGACGATCACGTCGCTGGGGCTCTCGACGACATAGACGTCGTCGCCGGTGCCGCCGGCCAGCTGGTCCACGCCGCCGGCGCCCTCGAGGAAATCGTTGTTCGCGCCGCCCCTCAGCGTGTCGTCGCCGCTTCCGCCGACGATCTCGTCATTGCCGTCGCCGCCTTCGATCAGGTCATTGCCGCCGGCGCCGTAGAGCACGTCGTTGCCGCCATGGCCGCGGATCGTGTCGGCGCCGTCCGCCGAGACGAAAGTGTCGGGACCGGCGGTGCCTTCGAAGCTTTGCGGCGCCGGCGCGAACACGTGGCTGTCGACGCCGCTGAGGTTGAAGGACGAAAGCTCGGTCGCCTGGACATTGAGCAGGGTGATCCGGAAGCCCGGCGCGGTTCCCCCGTTGCGCAGGCGGATCACCGCGTCCGCGCCGACCTGATCGATCAGCAGCGGCCCGCCCGCGCGAAACGGATCGGCGCCCTGGACGCTGATGTCGAGCCGGTCGCCCTCCTCGCCGACCTTGAAGTCTGAGATCGTGATCTGGGCGCGGTTGCCCGCGATCACCAGATCCTTGCCCGCGCCGAGGGTCACGTTGGTCGGAAACGGCTGGTCGCCGGTAAGGCCCTGCGGCGAGTTCAGCGTCAGGACGTCGTTGCCGGCGCCGGCGTCGATCGTGCCGCGATAGCTGGCGGCGATGACGTCGTCGCCGTCGCCGCCCAAAATGCCGAATTCCGAACTCGTCGCGGTGATGATGTCATTGCCGTCGCCGCCGTTCAGCGTGCCGGTGGGGCTGGTGAGCCGGTCGTTGCCCGCGCCCCCCTCCAGCACCAGAATGCCGTTGGGCAGGCCTGCCCGCGTGACCGTCAGGACGTCGTCGCCGTCGCCGCCGCGCAGCGTGTCGCTGCCGCCGAGGCTGTCGATCAGCGTGTCGTTGCCGCCCTCGCCTTCGAGCGTGTCGGACGCCCATTGCCCATCGAGGACGTCGTCGCCCTCGCCGCCCCGGAGCAGGTCGGTGCCGAAGCCGCCGGTCAGCACATCGTTCCCGCCGAAGCCCTGAATCTGGTCGTTGCCGAGGCCGCCGGCAAGCGTGTTCGGGCCGCCGTCGCCGTCAAGGACCAGATTGGGCGGCAGCGCGCCGTTCGGTGCGAAGCCGCCCATATTCTCGGCGCTGAGCTGCGCGATGGTGACGTTCTGCAGCACCGCCAGCGTCCAATAGGTGTTGCCGCTGGTCCTGACCTGGACCTGCACGTCCGCGCCGGACTGGACGAGGCGGGCCGTGGGGTCCGAGAACGGATTGCCGACATAGCCGAAGAAGAGCGGCTGCTTGACGAAGAAATCGGGCAGGTCGAACACGTCGCCGCCCGCGCCCGGCTGGAAATCGGTGACGACGATCGGCGCGGTCGGATCTCCGGCGCTGACCGGCAGCAGCGCGCCGACGCGCACCGTATCGATGCCCGCGCCCAGCGTCACCGTGGTTCCGCCGGGGCTGCGGATGTCCGCGGTGACGATGTCGTCGCCGTCGCCGGCCAGGACCGTGGCGCGGCTGTTCGATACCTCGATGCGGTCGTTACCGGTGCCGCCGTCGATCGTGAAATCATTGTAGTTCTGGCCGGGATGACGGCCGATCACGATTATCGTGTCGTCGTCGCCGCCGCCGTTGATCGTCCGGGTGAACAAGGCCGGCCCGATCGGCTGGCCGACCGGCTGCTCGTTGGGGGTGAGGTCGACGGTGATCGTGTCGTTGCCGGTGCCGCCGTTGATCGTCCCGGTGAAGCCGAACGCGTCGGTGATGACGTCGTTGCCGGCGCCGCCGGCGATCGTGTCCGAGCCGAGGCCGCCGTCGATCGTGTCGTTGCCGTCGCCGCCGTCGATCTGGTCGGCGCCGGCGCCGCCGCGAATGACGTCATTGCCCCCCGAACCGGTGATCGTATCGGAGCCGGCGCCGCCGTCGAGCGTGTCGCCGCCCGCGCCTCCGGCCAGGTTTTGCGCCGCCGGCGCCGAGCCGTCGAGCGCATAGCCGCCGAGATTGAAGGCGATGAGCGAGGCGATCGGAAACAGGTTGGTGAGGAACAGCGTCTGGTAACCGGCGGCGCCCGAGTCGAGCCGGAATTCAAAGGCGTTGTTGAAGGCGCTCACTTCCCGGACCCGCAGGAAGGCGGCGAACGGGTTGCTCGACTGATCCCATCCCCACAGCCCGGCCAGCGCCGTGCCCCAGTCGATCCGGTCGCCGCCGGCGCCGGGGGTGAAATCCATGATTTGCCCACCCGCGGACTGGAAGAGCCTCGAATCCGGGAGGAAAATCACATCCGATCCGCTGCCCAGATGGTAACTGCCCCGGGTGCGCCAGACGATGGTATCGTCGCCGTCGCCGCCCTGGATCGTCGCCCGCGCGTTTACGTCGAAATAATCCGCGCCGTTGCCGCCGATCAGGGAATGGGCGTTGCCGGCGTCGACGAGGCCGCTGAGGAAGAAGCGATCGTCGCCGTCGCCGCCGTCCATTACGACCGTGCCCGCGGTCGTGAATCGCTCGACGGTCAGCGTGTCGTTGCCGTCGCCGCCGCGCAGGACGTCGAAGCCGCCGGCGGTGTCGGTGATGGTATCGTTGCCGCCGAGGCCGTCGATGACGTCGTCACCGGCGGTCCCGGTCAGGGTGTCGTCGCCTGGAGTGCCGCTAATGTTGGGCATCGCTCGCTCCTTGCAATTCCCCCCCTAGTAGAATTGCGGTATTTTCGGAAATGGCGCCGCCGCCAGGGCTTCCCGCCGGCTGCCCGATCATTGCAGCCTCCAGGTCGGGCGACCACCGGCGACGCCCCTTCAAATCACGGTGAAGTCGCCCGCATTGAGCGGCGGGTGGCCGTCGAGCGTGGCGAACAGCACCTGCGCGCCGGCGCCGCTGCCGTCGGCGTCGAAGAACAGCTGACCCGTCGCGCTGTTATAGACGATCCGGTCGTCGGCATCGCCGGCCTGGGTGCCGGCGACGAACGCATTGGCCGGCAGAGCGCCGAGGCCGAACCCGGTGAACACCGCATCGTCGAGCAGGATCTTGTCGGTGCCAGAGACGAAGTCGGCGATCTGATCGACATTGCCGCCGCCCAGGGCAGTGGTGAAGGCGAAGCTGTCGGCGCCGCCATAGCCCTGCAGATAGTCGCCGCCGGCGCCGCCGTTCAGGGTGTTGGCGCCATTGTTGCCGTAGAGCGCGTTGCCGAATTCGTTGCCGGTGAGGTCGATCGCCGCCGTGCCGCCGGTCGAGATGGCGGACAGCACCTCGATCTCCTGGCCGGCGACGAGCGCGTAGCTCGCGCGGGCATAGACGACGTCGCTGCCCTGGCCGGCGGCCTCGACGACATAATCGCCGAGGCTGTCGACGACATAGACGTCGTTGCCGGCAAAGCCCTGGAGAATGTCGGTGCCGCCGCCGCCGTCGAGATAATTGTCGCCATTGTTGCCGAACAGGCGCTGGTCGATGCCGTTGCCGACGATGACGATCGGCGCGGTCCCCGCCTGGCTCAGCGCCGCCAGCGTCTCGACCTCCTGGTCCGCGCCCAGCGAGAAGCTGCCGCGCACATAGACGATGTCGTTGCCGCCGCCGGCGACCTCGGCGACATAATCGTTGACGTCATCGACCAGATAGGAATCGTCGCCGCCGAACCCGACCAAAGTATCGTTGCCGCCGCCGCCGTCGAGATAATTGGCGCCGGCATTGCCGTAGAGGATCTGGTTGACATTGTTGCCGACGATGACGATCGGCGCCGTCCCCGCCTGGCTCAGCGCCGCCAGCGTCTCGACCTCCTGGTCCGCCCCCAGCGAGAAGCTGCCGCGCACATAGACGATGTCGTTGCCGCCGCCGGCGACCTCGGCGACATAATCGCCGACATCGTCGACGACGTAGCTATCGTCGCCGCCGAAGCCGACCAGAGTGTCGTTGCCCGAGCCGCCGTCGAGATAGTTGGCGCCGGCATTGCCGTAGAGGAACTGGCCGAACGCGTTGCCGACCAGAGTCAGCGGCGTCGTCGCCGACTGGCTGATCGCCGAGAGAATCTCGATCTCCGAGCCTGCGGTGAGCTGGAATGAGGCCGAGGCGTAGACGAGATCGCGGCCCTGGCCGGCGGCCTCGGTGACGACGTCGTCGAAAGTGTCGACGAAATAGACGTCGTTGCCGGCATGGCCCGCCATCGTATCGGCGCTGCCCAGCCCGTCGAGGACGTCGTTGCCGCCGCCGCCGACGAGGGAATCCGGGCCGGGCGTGCCGATCAGCTGCTGGTCGGCAACCGCATCCACCGGCAGGAACGCCACCTTGCGGGTGAAGCTGGTCGTATCCGAGACGCCGTCCGCCGTGCCGTCGCCGTCGACCAGCGTGAAGGTGATCGTCCGCACCGCCGCGGTCGGATCGGCGGAGGTGGAGGAGATGCGGACCGCCTCGGTCAGCAGCTCGACGACCGGATTGTTGGCATTGGCGTTGAAGATGATCGACAAATAGGTCGCGGCGCCGTCGATGGTGCCGACCATCACCCCGTTGACGAGCACCTGGTTGCCAGAAAGCGCGATGCTTTCGCCGGGCGCGCTCGACTGGGCGAGGGTGAGCAGGTCGCCGGCGGCGCTGCCGCCGGTGATCTCGACGGTGAGGCTGCCCTGGTCGTAATTGGGGCTGCCGAAATCGAGCGCTCTCGCCATCGGCACGATCTGCACGGCGGGGCCGCCCTCGACATAGGCCGCGGGCAGAAGCAGCCTCGCCATATAGACTTCGCTGCCGCCGTTGGTGTCGGGCCGCACCAGATTGTCCGAGTAGAAGCCGACGTAAAGCCCGTCCGGCGACCACACCGCATTGTCGGACCCGCTCGGGCTCTGGGTGCCGTCGACATCGACCGACACCAGCGCGGTCTCGCCGGTGATCAGGTCTTTGACGTAAATGTCGCCGAAGTGGTTGCTGTCGCCCGGCCCCATGGTGTCGCCGGCGGTGAACGCGACCTTGGTTCCGTCGGGCGAAAAGACCGGCCGGATGCCGTCGTGCATCACGCCGGCGGCGTCGGTCGAGACCACGGTGACGGCGCCGGTGACCAGATCCTTGATGAAGACCTGGCCGTTGCCGTTGGGGGTGTTGGCAACGAGATTGCGGCCGCCGCTGGCGAACAGGATGCGGTTGCCGTCGGGCGAGAAGCTGCCGTTCAGGCTGTCGGCGTCGGCCGGAACGCCGGCGGCGTTGGTGGAGACCAGGGTGACGGTGCCGGTGACCAGATCCTTGACGTAGATGCCGGTGTGGCTCGCCCCCTCGCCATAGCCCGTGTAGACGAGCTTGGTCCCGTCCGGCGAGAAATGCGGCTCGCCCGAAACGGTGCCGGGATAGTCCACCACGAGGGTGAGCGTGCCCGTGACCAGGTCCTTGATGAAGATCCCCTGGGCGTCGGTGCCGTTGAAGACGAAGGCCATCTTCGAGCCGTCGGCGTTGAAGACCGGGGTACCGGCTCCCGAGCCGAGCCCGCCGGGGCCGCCGGCGAATTGCGAGCCGTCGCTGTGGGTCGACACCCGCGTGATCGCGCCGGTGGCGAGATCCTTGATGAAGATGTCCCGGAAGCTGTTGGTATCGCCGGCGACGAGGTTGTTCGCATAGCTGAGGAAGGCGACCTTGCCGCCGCCGGGCAGGAAGATGGGCGCGACGCTGTCGTCATTGCCCTGGACCCCGTCGGTGGTGACGGACAGCCGGGTCACGGCCCCGGTCACGAGGCTCTTGAGGAAGACGTCGCGGCGATGGTTGGTATCGCCGTCGACGAAGTTGTCCGCGTCGGCGAAGAAGGCGGCGAATTGCATGTCCGGGGAAAAGGCGATCCCGTAGCTGCCGCCGCCGGCCTGCTGCCCACCGGCCGAATTGGTCGAGACGCGCGTCGGCACGGCGTTGACCGCCTGGAATAACGGTGGCGAGAAATTCGGCATTCGTGCACCTTATCGGACGGCCCGCACCTCGAGGCGAGCGAAAATCGCGGGCTCGGCCGCGGCAACGGCCGCAACGGCAATTTCGATTCGGCCGGAAGAGCCCCCTGGCAGCAGCCTGCCGGGCGGGCAGGTGCCATGCCTGCCCCCTGCCGTCAATCCCTTATGATTTCAACGGCATCGCTGCTCAGATCACGGTGAAGTCGCTTGCATTGAGCGCCGTCCCGGGCTGCACCGTGGCGAACAGGATCGCCGCGCCGGCGCCGTTGCCGTCGGCGTCGAAGAAGAGCTGGCCGGTGGCGCTGTCGTAGATGATGCGGTCGTCGGCGTCGCCGGCGGCGCTGCCGGCGACGAACGCGCTGGCCGGCAGCGCGCCCGGCGCCAGCCCGGCGAACACCGCATCGTCGAGCGCGATCGTGTCGTCGGCGGCGAAGAAGTCGCCGAGCTGATCGACATTGCCGCCGCCGAGCGCGGTGGTGAAGGCGAAGGTGTCGGCGCCGCCGAAGCCGAGCATGTAATCCGCGCCGCCGCCGCCGTTCAGAATGTTGGCGCCGGCATTGCCGTAAAGGCTGTTGGCGAGATTGTTGCCGGTGAGGTCGATCGAGGCCGTATCGGACTGCGAGGCGGTCGACAGGATCTCGATCTCCTGGCCCGCGCTCAGCGTGTAGCTGGCCTTGGCATAGACCACGTCGGTGCCGCCGCCGGCGCTCTCGCCGACATAGTCGCCGGCGCTGTCGACGACGTAGACGTCGTTGCCGCCGAGGCCGACCAGAGTGTCGGTGCCGCCGCCGCCCTCGATGAAATTGGCGCCGGCATTGCCGTAGATGGTCTGGTTGAAGCCGTTGCCGATCAGGGTCTGGGCGCTCGTCCCGGCCTGGTTCGAGGAGGCGAGCAGCTCGATCTCAAGGCCGCCGATCATCGTGTAATTGCCCGGCGTGTAGATGATGTCGGTGCCGCCGCCGGCGCTTTCGACGACATTGTCGCCGGGGCCGGCGACGAAATAGGTGTCGTTGCCGCCGAGCCCGATCAGATAGTCGGTGCCGCCGCCGCCCTGGAGGAAGTTGTCGCCGGCATTGCCGTAAATCTCCTGGCCAAGCTCGTTGCCGACCAGCACCAGCGGCGCCGTCCCGGAGAGGCTGGCGGCCGACAGCACCTCGACATAGACGCCTTCGCGAAGCGTATAGGAAACCGGCGTGTAGACGACGTCGCGGGCGCCGCCGGCCGCGGTCTCGACGACGAGATCGTTGGCATCGTCGAGCAGATAGGTGTCGTTGCCGTTGCCGCCGGTCAGCGTGTTCGGCCCGGCCGGGCCGACCAGGAAGTCGGCGCTGTCGAGCCCGAGGATCGTCATCGTCACCGTCGCCGTGCTGCCTCCCGCAAGCGTGTAGGTGAAGCTGTCGTGGGCAGGCTGGTTGGTCGCGCCCGAATCCGACGACGGCGTCGAATCGAACGCATGATTGGGCTCGTAGGTGAAGGTGCCGTTGGCGTTGACCCGCAGGATCGCGCCCGAAGGCAGAAAGAAGGAATTGCCGACGTTCCCCGCCGATCCGTTCACCTGCGTGACGGTCAGCGAACCCGGCCCCCCATTGTCGGGGTCGAAGTCCCCGCCCTCACCGTTGTTGGCGAACACGTTGCCGTTCACGCTGCTGGTATTCTCGACCAACAGGAAGCTGTCGTTCCGGGCCACCGCCGGATCGTCGATGGCGGTAACCGCGACTGTGGTGTAGCCGGCCACCTGGGCGCCCACGCCCGCATCGATCGTGATCGCAACGGTCCGGCTCGTGACGGTCCCGGAACTGGTCGGATTGTCGCCGACGACGGCAAATCGCACCAGCGACAGCGCCGTCGCATAATCCGCGTTGGATGCCGCGCCCGACAGGATCAGGGTCCCCGTCCCGGCGCCGGTCGCGGTGATTCCGGCGGGCACCGGCCCGGCCAGGGTCATCGTGCCGCCGCCGCCGGTGATCGTCATCGAGTTGATCTGGGCGCTCGAAATGACGACCGCGCCGTCCGCCACGATCGGAACCGGCGCTTGGTCCTCGGTGTAGCTCGTGGCGAAGTCAGTGTCGGTCGCGCCATTGTCCACCGCGGGCGTGCCGGCGCTCGAGCGGCCGTAGATGACATAGGCCCTGCCCTCGCCCGAGGCGCCCGCTCCGGCCGAGCTGACCATGATATCGTCATAGCCGTCGTTGTTGATATCGCCTGCCGCATTCACCACGCGGCCCAGTTGATCGCCGGCATTGTCGCCCTGGATGCGGAAGCCCTCGGACGCGGTCAGCCTCGTCAAGTCGACCGTTCCGAAGTTGCTCGCATGCCCGAACAGGACGTAGGCGATGCCGGCATCGTTGCCGTCAGCGTCGGTGCCGGGCGCGCCGACAATGAGGTCGCCGAAGCCGTCGCCGTTGATGTCGCCGGCCGCGCGGACGTCGGCGCCCAGATTGTCGAAGCGGAAGAAACCGGGAATGCTGAAGCCGTCGGCCGGGGCCAGAGTTTCGAGATCGATGTTGGAAAAGCCGCTCGCCTTGCCGAAAATGAGATAGGCGGCGCCGCTATCCGCGGCGCCCCCGCCATTGGCGAAGTTCGCGCCGATCAGGATGTCGTCATAGCCGTCATTGTTGAAATCGCCCGCCGACGAGGCGGATATGCCGAGATTGTCGTTTTGGGCCGCGCCGTCGATCCTGAATCCGTCGGCCGCGGAGAGCGAGGCGAGGTTGATGTTGGTGAAGCCGGCCGCCTTGCCGAAAATGACATAGGCCGCGCCCGCCCCGGAGGCGCCCGAATCGTGGCTGTTGGCGCCGATGAGGATATCGTCATAGCCGTCATTGTTGACGTCGCCGGCCGAGGAGACCCGGACGCCCGCGCCGTCGCCGGTCGCGGCGCCGGTGATGGTGAAGCCGTCGGCCGCGCTCAGCGTCGCGGCGCTGAGGTTGGCGAAGCCGCTGGCCTTGCCGAAGATCACATAGCTGACCCCCTTCGTCGACGCTCCCTGGGATTCGCCGACGATGATGTCGTCATAGCCGTCATTGTTGATGTCGCCGGCCGAGGCGACGCTGTGGCCGAAAAAGCCGCTCGCCCCGGTGATCTTGTAGCCGTCGGCGAGCGCGAGGCTGGCCAGGCTGATCGCGCCGAAGCCGCTCGCCTTGCCGAAAATGACATAGGCCGCGCCGGGATCGCCGGTGCCGTAGCGCTCGGCGCCGATGATGATGTCGTCATAGCCGTCATTGTTGACGTCGCCGGCGGAGGCGACGCTGCTGCCGGCATCGTCGTTGTTCGCCTCCCCCTCGATGAGGAAGCCGTCGGGCGGCGCCAGGGTGGGAAAGAGGAAGACCGTGCCGAACGCGGCCGCCTTGCCGAAAATGACATAGGCCACCCCCTGCTCGTTCGACCCTGCATTTAGCGCGCCGACGATGAAATCGTCGAAGCCGTCATTGTTGATGTCGCCGGCCGAAGCCAGGCTGTAGCCCGCCAGGTCGCCCGGATTCTGGCCGCGCAGAACGAAGCCGAAATCGCCGAGCGAGCTGAGGTCGAGCAGCGAGCGATAGCCGGGCATGGTCTTTTCCTTTGGCCGGTGTCTTTTGCCGGATCACGACGAAAAGATCACAAGGAGCGCGCCACTTCCGGCATGGACCATTATCCGATTCGGATCAATCTGGTCGGTGGAGCCAAGCCCCTGTTAAATTGTATCAAAAGGTCGCGGTGAGCCCCGGCCTCAGGCGGAATCGACGGCATAATCGTCGCCGTAGAATTTGCTCGTGCTGCGGGTATGAAAGGCCACCGCTTTGATCGGCTCGTATCGCGGCGGCCCCAGTTCCGGCAGCACCTCCAGGACCTCGTTCTCCCAGACATAGACGGCGATCGGGAAAGACACGCGCGCTTCTTGCAGATGCGAGCCGTCGCGGGGCTTGCCGACGCGGTGGGTGGTCGAGGGCAGCAGGTCGTTCGTGATCCGCTGCATGTAATCGCCGGTGTTGATGATGATCGCGCCCGGCGGGGCGGCGAGGCGGACCCACTTGCCGCTGCGGTGGTTCCACACCTGGAGGCCCTCGATCCGGGTCGCCGGCAGCAGCGTGAACAGGTCGACGTCCTCATGGCCGAGCAGCCGGCCGGCGCCCGAGCGGTCCTGGTCCGCGCTCATCGGCGGATAATAGTTCGCCCTGAGCCCGAAGTTCGTCTGCGTGAGCCTGGCGTCATAGGCGTGCGGATCGCAGCCGAGGCCCTGCAGCATCGCCTGGGCGATCGGCTTGAACAGGGCTTCGTGGGCGAGCGCGAGCCGGCGGAATCGCCGTTCATATTCGGCGCCCGGCCAGTAATCCTCGGGCCGAAACGGCGCGGCGCGATGCTGCGGGATGTCGAAGGCGCGCCGGCACCAGACCCAGCCCTCGACCAGATCGGGATGGATTTCGCTGGTCTCCTGAATCGGGAAATAGCCCTGGGCGACGGAGCCGTGGCGGCGGGCGCGGAATTGCAGCTTCCGCTCGAGCGGGGTCGCGGTGAACAGGTCGAGCACCGCCTCGTCCATATCGTCGTAGAGCGCGGTATCGACGCCGTGACCGACCAGCACCGCGAAGCCGATCTCCTGCAGCGCCGCCGCGAAGGCCTCGGCGAAACGCGCTCTGTCGCGCGCGTCCCCGCGCAGGAAGGGCGCGAGGTCGAGCGTCGCGATCTCATACTCCTCGTCATATTCGTCGCTGTCATGCTCGGCCAGCCGATAGGTGTGCGCCTTGCGCACCTGATCGTAGCGGCTGAAATCCTGGTTGAGCGCGCTGCCGGTCACGCTCCGCCCTCCGCGACGGGCGCGGTCGCCGGCTCGGCCCTGCCCTCGCGCCAGCCCTTCAGCGCCGCCCGGGCCATCACCGCCGCGGCATAGAGCACGACGACGAGGACCAGCCAGCGCAGATAGTCGAGCGGCATCTCCTTGACGACCAAGGCGGCCAGCAGAACCGCCGGGATGCCGCCGATGGCGAGGCCGAGAACGATCCTCAGATCGACCTCGCCGATGGCGATATGCCTGACGCTCGCGCCCGCGCCCATCAGCGAGCCGCCGGCCGCCATGATCGGGAAGCAGAGGTGGGGATCCATGCCCATCAGGCTCAGCATCACCAGAGTGGGCGCATAATTGCCGACCCCGAAATTGGCGAGGATGCCGAAGCCGAAATTGGCGAGGATGGCGATGATCGTCAGCGTCAGCGGCAGGCCGGTCGCCGTGCCGCCGCCGGGGAACAGGTTGAGGTTTTGCATCGCATAGGCGGCCGCGGCGAGCATGAGCCCGATCGCGACGACGAGCTGGACGATCCAGACCCGCGCCCGGGCGACCAGCGGGGCGCCGACGAGGCCGCCGGCGAGGACCGCGGTCGCGCAGCCGAACAGCAGCACCGGATCGACCAGCACGCCCAGCAGGATGAGGAAGATGATGCTTTGCGCCATCGCCGGCGGGGTCAGGCCCACAAGGAGGGTCGGCGGAATCAGCCGGTCGGGCACCATGTGGCGAAACTTGAACCAGGCGGTGGTGACCGCGAACGAGCCGATGCCGAGCGTATCGAGGAAGTTCACGACCGCGCCGAGAGCGAGCGCTTCGGCGCCGGGCGCGACCCGCGCCGCGACCGCCGCGCGGAGGAGCGCGAAGCCGTAGGCGAGAACCGCCGCGGCGAGGATGACGAGCAGCGCGATCAGCAACATCGGCGCATCATTGAACGCCGCAGGTCGCCTGCGCAACCTCGGGCCGCTAAGGAGAGGCCATGGCCCATTCGCCGAACGACCTGGAGCTGGTCTGCGCCGACTTCACTGCCGCGCTCGCTCTGCTGCGCGGCCTTGGGATGCGGCTCGAGCTCATCTACCCGGCCGACGACCCCCATACCGCCCTGCTGACGCACAGCGGCATGAGCGTCCGCCTGACCTCGCGCCCGGATGCGCCGCCCGCTTCCGCGAACCTCCCCGAATTCCGGCCCGAATTCGTGGTGACCCACGCCGGGTCCGCCTCGGCAGCGGGCCGCGCCGGGATGCGTTATCGCGACCTGATCCCGGGCCGGCTCGGCGGCCGCTACATCGCCTCGCACATCGCCATTGCCGAAGGCGGGCCGGTCGCCGACTGGGTCCATTTCCACCGCATCGCCGTCCAGCTGATCTGCGTCCGCAGGGGCTGGGTCCGGGTCGTCTACGAGGATCAGGGCGCGCCCTTCGTCATGCGGCCCGGCGACATCGTCCTGCAGCCGCCCGCAATCCGCCACCGCGTGCTGGAAAGCTCCGCCGGCCTGGAGGTGGTCGAGATCACCTGCCCCGCGGCCCACGAAACCTTCGCCGACCACGATCTCGAATTGCCGAACGGCACCGCCGATCCGGCGCGGCCCTATGGCGGGCAGCTTTTCCTGCACCACGTCGCCGCGGCCGCGCCGTGGATTCCCTGGCACGGCGCGGAAGCGCAGGCGACGGGCGTGGGCGCCGCCACGCGCGGCCTCGCCGAGGCGCGCATCCTCAGGCCCGGCCCTGCGCCGGACGTCGCCGTGCCGCCGCACGATGGCGAGCTGGTGTTCGGCTTCGTCCTCGAGGGCTCGGTCCGCCTCGACTATGGCGAAATCCGTCCGCTCGGCCCGGCCGATGCCTTCGCGATCCCGCCGGGCGAGCCCTGGCGCCTCACCGAGGCCTCCGACGACCTTCGCCTGTTGCACGTGACCACTGCCAGAATGACCGGAGCCGGAAGATGATCCCGACCATCAGCGTCTTCGAACATTCCCCCGATCGCGGCCGCGGGCTGGCGCGTGACATGCCGGTTCGCTGGGCGCTCGAGGAGGTCGGCCAGGCCTACGACGTCCGGCTGCTGTCGTTCGCCGCGATGAAGCAGCCGGCGCATCTTGCCCGCCATCCGTTCGGGCAGATTCCGGCCTATGAGGAAGGCGATCTCGTCCTGTTCGAATCGGGGGCGATCGTCTTCCATATCGCTGAGCGCCATGCCGGGCTGCTGCCCGCCGATGAAAACGCCCGGGCGCGCGCGGTCGGGTGGATGTTCGCCGCGCTGGGCACGGTCGAGCCGCCGGTCGTCAACCGCACGATGGCCGCGCTGCTGGAGAGCGACCGGAGCTGGTACGAGGAGCGCCTGCCGCTCGTCGAGGATCCGCTCCGCGCCCGGCTGGCGGCGCTTTCCGGCCGGCTCGGCGATGCCGGCTGGCTCGACGGCGCGTTCAGCGCCGGCGACCTTTTGATGGTGTCGGTGCTGCGCCGGCTGCAGGGATCGGGGATATTGGAGGATTATCCGGACCTTGCCGCCTACGTCGCCCGCGGCGAGGCCCGCCCCGCCTTCGCCCGCGCTTTCGCCGCCCAGCTGGCGGTCTTCACCGCGGGCCAGGCGGCCGGACAATAAGGCGCGTCGTCATTGCGAGCGCAGCGAAGCAATCCAGGGCTTTCTTTTGGAGGACAGATCGATGGCGTTGATGCCCGCCCTCTTCATCGGCCACGGCAGCCCGATGAACACGCTGGAAGCGAACGGTTTCACCGAGGCGTGGCGAGCCTTCGGCCGGCATCTTCCCCGGCCGCGGGCGATCCTCGCCGTCTCGGCGCACTGGTATTTCGGCGCCACCGCGGTGACGGCGATGGCCAGGCCCAGGACGATCCACGATTTCTACGGCTTCCCCCAGCCCCTGTTCGACTTCGACTATCCGGCGCCGGGCGATCCCGCGCTGGCCGGCGAGATCGTCGAAGTCGTCAAGCCGGAATGGGTCGGCCTCGATCGCGACCAATGGGGGCTGGACCACGGCACCTGGTCGGTGCTCGCCCATCTCTATCCCGGCGCGGACGTCCCGGTCGTGCAGCTGTCGATCAACGCGCTGCGGCCGCTCGATTACCATCTCGAGCTGGCGCGCCGGCTCGCGCCGCTGCGCGAGCGCGGGGTGATGATCCTCGGCAGCGGCAACGTCGTCCACAATCTGCGGCGGCTCCAGTGGGACGCGCCGAACCTCGCCTACGACTGGGCCGAGCGTTTCGACGATGCCGCCGTCGAGCAGCTCGCTTCTGATCCCGGCGCCATCCTCAGGCTGCGGGAGCATCCCGATTACGCCCTCGCCGTGCCGACCCCGGACCATTTCGTGCCTTTGCTCTATGTTGCGGGCCTGGCTGCAGCGGCGGGCGTCGCCGCCGAGCCGCTGGTGCGCGGCTACGCGATGGGGTCGATCTCGATGACCTGCTACGGGATCGGCGCCGAGGTCGAGCTCCGCAAGGACCCGACCTGCGCCGCGCGCCTCCCCGCCGGCGTGCCGCCCGATCAGACCAACATGTGAGCCTCGCGCCGGCCCGGGGAAAAGAGTGACTGTCACTATTTTCCGTCGGGGTGCGGCGAAGCGATCCAGTGCAGCCTCACCCCGCGCTGGATTGCTTCGTCGCTGCGCTCCTCGCAATGACGATTTCGGGCGATGCTAGAAAGCCGCCGCCAGCGCCGGCCACAGCACCATCGCGATGCCGACGAGCGCCGCGATCCACGCAAGCGAGCGCACCACCGGCACGCCCAGCGCGTAGAGCGGCAGATAGAGCGCCCGCGCCACCAGCCAGATGATCGCGCCGATCGCGGTCCATTTGCCGGTCAGCCCGGCGAGCGAGACCACCAGCACCGCCGCGATCATCATCGGGAAGGTCTCGAAGAAGTTCGCCTGCGCCCGCATCAGCCGGCCGACCACCGGGCCCGGCGGCGGCAATTCCTCGTCGCGCGGGCCGACGTTCCACTTGCGGCCATATTGGCGGGTCTTGGCCTGGGTCGCGACGATGATGTGGAGGAAAGCGAGGACGCAGCCCCAGGCGAGCACGGTGAGTTCCGTTGTCATGGCGTAACGAATATCGCCAACCGCCGCCGCCGTCCACGCCTTTGCCGGGCGCTCCGCTTCAGCCCAGCTTGAGCCGATAGCCGATCGCCGGCTCATTGATGAGCATCCTGGGCTTGGACGGATCGGGCTCGAGCTTTTGCCGCAACCCGCGAATCGCCACGCGGAGATAATCGATCTGTCCCTCATGCGCCGGTCCCCAGACCGTTCGCAGCAGGTGGGCGTGGGTAAGGACCCGCCCCGGATGCTTGGCGAGCTCGGCAAGCACCGCATATTCCTTCGGGGTGAGGTGAACCTCGTCGCCCTTGCGATGCACCGCGCGCCGGAAGAGATCGATCGTGATCCCGCCCACCTCGATCGGCCCCTCATCGGATTCGGGCCCCAGCTCCAGCAGATTGGCCAGGTAACGCTCGACCCTGCCGGCCTCGGAGCCGACCAGCGAGACGAGCGCCTTGTCGCCGCCGCCGCCGCGCTTCAATGCCCGGACCGCGTCGGCGATCGCCGTCAGCGGCGGCGTCAGGTCCTGGCCGATCGACGAGAGCAGCACCGAACGCACCTGATCGCGCTCCCGGACGCGGTCGAACTCGCGCGCCTCGCCTTCCAGCCGGCCGCGCTCGAGGGCGAGCGCCACCTGGTCGAGCAAATTGTCGAGGAGCGGCAGCTGGTCGCGATGAACCGGCGGGACCCCGTCGTCGCGGGCAAGCCCTGCCGCCGCGATCGCGCTGTCCCCGGACCTTATCGGATGGAATTGCCACTCGGTGGGGACGGCCCGATCCACGCCCCGGCCGGCCCGTTCGCCGCCGTCGAGCACCAGCGCCGCGACGCTGATATCGGCCAGCGTGAGATGGATGGGCGCCGGCGCGCTCGACAGCAGGCGGGGTTCGGGCAAACCGGCGACCAGCACCGCGTTGCAGGCGAAGATCCGCCCCAGCTCGCGGGTGGTCACGTCGGCGATCTCCCGCTCCGTCGTGCAGCTGAGCAGCCGCCGCGCGAGGCCGGCGATGGTCGCATTGCGGGCCGCATGGGCCTCGGCGATCCGCGCCTGCCGGCGGACCGAGGCGGCGAGCTGGCTGGTCACCGCGGCGACGGCGAACAGCACGACGACGGTGACGATGTCGTTCGGATTCTCGATGCGGAAGGTGAGGTGGGGCGCGGTGAAGAAGAAATTGTAGGCCAGGGCGGAGGCCAAAGCGGCAAACAGCGCCGGCCCGAGACCGGCGAGCACCGCGGTCGCGAGGACGGCGGGCAGGTAGAGCAGGTCGACCGCCGAATTGCCCCATCGCGGCGCGACGGCGAGGCCGACCAGGGTGGCGGCCGCGACCATCAAAGATGCCGCGGCATAGCCGCGAAGCTGCGCCGCGGCGGGACTTCTGGTGGCAGGGACGCCGGCCATGGCCGCTAAGTGGGCCGGACGGCCGCTCGCGTCGAGTGCCCGGGCGCAAACCACATGGAATCTTTATGCCGCCGGGCACTCGACGCGAGCGGCCGTCCGGCCCACACGCAAGCCGCCGCCGCACCGGCTGACGCGCCGGCCGAAGTCCACCGGCATTCGCTGCCCGTGCTGATGCTGGGGGCGATCGGCGTCGTCTACGGGGATATCGGCACGTCGCCTCTCTACGCGATGAAGGAGAGCTTCATCGGCCCGCATCCGCTGGCGGTGGACCGGCTGCACATTTTCGGCGTGCTCAGCCTCATCTTCTGGTCGCTGATGCTCGTCGTCACGGCCAAATATGTGCTGGTCGCGATGCGCGCCGACAACAAGGGCGAGGGCGGCTCCTTCGCCTTGCTCGCCCTGATCTCGCGCAACCTCGGCGAGAAACGGTGGGCGGCCGGCCTGATTCTCATGGGGGTTCTCGCCGCCGCTTTGTTTTACGGCGATGCGATGATCACGCCGGCGATTTCGGTCCTCTCGGCCGTCGAGGGGCTCACCGTCGTGCAAGCGAGCCTGGCGCCGCTCGTCATCCCGATCGCGATCGTCATCCTGATCGCCCTGTTTCTCATGCAATCGCGGGGAACGGCGAGGATCGGCGCGATCTTCGGACCCCTCGTCCTCGTCTATTTCGCCGTTCTCGCGGCGCTGGGGGTCTGGAACATCCTTCGCCATCCCGAAGTCCTCGCCGCGCTGAGCCCGCATTGGGCGGTCGCCTTCTTCGCTTATGATCCCAGGCTCGCCTTCCTTGCCATGGGCTCGGTGTTCCTCGCCATGACCGGCGCCGAGACGCTCTACGCGGACATGGGGCATTTCGGCCGCAGGGCGATCGGCTTTTCCTGGCTCGGCCTCGTCTATCCCTGCCTGACGCTCAATTATTTCGGCCAGGGGGCGCTGCTGCTGACCACGCCCGCCGCAGTCGAGAACCCCTTTTACCTGATGGCCCCGGATTGGGCGCGCCTCCCGCTCGTCTTCATCGCCACCGCCGCGACGATCATCGCCAGCCAGGCGGTGATCTCGGGCGCCTTCTCGGTCACCCATCAGGCCGTCCAGCTCGGCTTCCTTCCCCGCCTCCGCACCGAGCAGACGAGCGCGAAGGCGGCGGGCCAGATCTACATTCCGGCGATCAACTGGGCCCTGCTGGCGATGGTCGTGCTGCTGGTCCTCGGCTTCCGCCGGTCGACCAACCTCGCGTCCGCTTACGGCATCGCGGTCAGCGGCACGATGATCATCACGACGATGATGCTCGCCGTGCTGATCTTCCAGGTGTGGAAATGGAATCGCCTCGTCGCGACGCTGACGATCGGGCTGTTCGCGGTCGTCGACTTCGCCTTCTTTGCCTCGAACGTCACCAAGGTGGCGGACGGCGGCTGGTTCCCGCTGATCGTGGCGGCATCGATCTTCACCGTGCTGACCACCTGGGCGACCGGCCGGGCGCTGATGCGGAGGCGCCTCGAGCAGGACGCGCTGCCGCTCGACATCTTCATCAAGTCGGCGGCGTCGGTGCACCGGGTGCGGGGAACCGCGGTCTTCCTGTCGAATTCGCCGGACGCGATTCCCTCGGCATTGCTGCACAATCTCAAGCACAACCAGGTGCTCCACGAACGCGTGCTGATCCTCAATGTGAAGGTCGAGGACGTGCCGCATGTCCCGCTCGGGAGCCGGCTGGAGGTGCACGGCGCCGGCAGGGGCTTCCATCGGGTCATCCTCCATTACGGCTTCATGGACGAGGTCGATGTGCCGGCCGACCTCGTCCGGATCGAGACCTGCGGCGCCCGCTTCGACATGATGAGCACGAGCTTCTTCCTCGGCCGCCAGAAGCTCCTCCCAAGCCGGGAGCAGCCCGGCATGGCGCTCTGGCGGGAGAAGCTGTTCGCCTGGATGATGAAGAGCTCCGAAAGCGCGATGGAGTTCTTCAAGCTGCCGACCAACCGCGTCATCGAGCTCGGCAGCCAGCTCCGGATCTGATCCGGGAACCCGATTGGGTGCCTGGCACGTGCCTGGCACGCGAGAGCGCGGCCTACGCCCTGCCGCAGCGCCTTTGGTGCTTTGGGTGAAACAGCGGCCGTGACATGGGCGCAGGATCATCTCACCCAAAGCACCAAAGGACCAAGGAGCCGGCTTCCTGGTGCCAGGTGCCAGGCACGTGCCTGGCACCAAACCTCACTCAAGCCGCCTCCGACAGCGTCCGCGCGACGATCGCCGGATCCTTGTCGAGCAAAGCGAGCAGCACGCGCGCCGGGCCGTCGGGGCGGCGGCGGCCTTGTTCCCAGTTGCGCAGCGTGGCGACCGGCACGCCGATCTGGCGGGCGAAGGCGGTCTGGCTGAGCCCGGTCCGCTTGCGGATGGCGCGCGCGTCCTCGGTGGGAGCGGGATGATAGCGAAGGCCCGGAACAATCTCGCCGCGCGCGAAGCGGCGGGCTTCCTCGAGCCCTTGCAGGATCGCCTGAAAATGCTCTTCCTTCATTTCGCGCATCTGAACTCCTCGGCAAGCTCGGCGGCGATGCGTTCGAGAAGCTTCCACCGCGCCGCCGGAAGGTCGCTCGCCTCGTTTTTCGCGAAGGCGGCGAGCAACACCGCCGGGCTGCCTTCTGAATGGTACCAATAGATCACGCGCCCTCCGCCTCGTTTGCCGCGTCCCTTGAGCTTTATGCGCATCTTGCGAAGCCCGCCGGTCCCGCGGACCAAGGCGCCGGCTTCAGGCTCCGCCGCGATGGTGTCGACGACCGCCGCCCGCTCGGCCTCCGACATCAGCCGCTCCGCGGCGGCAAGATAGGGTTTCGTTTCGATGACGCCCAATAACGATGTCATTTTCTGTACGCCAATGGCGTAGTCGCGTCAAGCTGAGTCAGAAGCCGTCTCCCGCTTTCCACGCCATATTGCCGCTATATGATTAACGCAACTTATTGCTCTATATTACACGATTATCGATGGACAGGAACGGCGCCTGCAAAGTGTGATCGAGCCGCTCTTCCGAGGAAGGCGGCGGCTATGTGGCGACCGTTCCGGAGCTGCCCGGCTGCATGTCGGACGGCGCCACCCGCGCCGAAGCGCTGCAGGGACCCACTTATCCGCTCTCCCTCCGCCGTCATTGCGAGCGAAGCGAAGCAATCCAGCGCCGCGCCGAGGCCCACTGGATTGCTTCGTCGCCACGCTCTCGCAATGACAACCTTATTGCGCGGGGCAGGTGCCAGGTGAAATGGGGACAGTCACTAGTGACTGTCCCCATTGACTGTCCCCTTTTCAGCCACCTCGATGACGGCGTTGTTGCCGTCGGCAGTGTCGGCGTTGTCCGCCGCACCGGGCGATAACTGGCCTAAATAGCTGAAAACAGCAGGATCACCTTGATGATGAAGCCGACGCCGTAGCGGTCGCGACTTTAGGTTCGGCGAAGCGGGTGCCGACACCTATTGATGCAATGAAGCCTGATCTCATCCTTCGACCACCCCCCGGGGTCGTGGGTGGCGGATCATTTTCCGGTCTGAAGATGGGATGGCCCGTGGAAAGGAGCCATAGGAAGTTTAAGAGGCGGCTAGACCGCCGTCGGGAATAGATCATCGCGCCGATAAAGGCCCGGTTGAAGGCTTGCCTGCCGCGCCGAACGTAGCCGATCGCTTTCTCAGCGGTATCGGCGACATCGACAAACGCTCGGAGGGTGAGCGCCGCGCCTGTGGCGCCCAGGATGACAACGGTGACAAGATCCGTGGCCATGATCGCCCAATATGCGGGGTCTGTTGAATACTCGATGAATGACAAAAGCACTCATTACTTTTGCGCATCGGACTTTTCCGTGCCGGTGCCAGGCACGTGCCAGGCACGAAGCCGCCCTAGGCACGAAGCTGCCCTCGTCCATCGCCATTGGCGCTTTTCCGCCTTTCGTGCATTGTGACCGCGATGGCCGACGGCAGGGCGTTCGACGAATTGTGGGGAAAGAGCCGCAGCCGGGCCGCGCGCGCCGGCTTTCAGCCGCTCGCCAAATGGCTGGCCGAGACGCCGCCCGTCGAGCTCGCCCGCCGCCAGCACGCCGCCGAGACCGCGTTCCGCAGCCTCGGCATCACTTTCTCGGTCTATGGCGACGAGCAGGCGGCCGAGCGGATCATTCCGTTCGACATCGTCCCGCGCATCTTCTCCGCCGCCGAATGGGAGCGGCTCTCGGCCGGGCTCGAGCAGAGGGTGCGGGCGATCAACGCCTTCGTCGACGACGTCTACGGGGCGAGGCGGATCCTCGCCGACGGCATCGTCCCCGCCGACATCGTCCTCGCCAACCCGCAATATTGCATCCCCGTCGCCGGCGCCCGCCCGCCGCACGGCGTCTTCGCCCACATTTGCGGGATCGACCTGATTCGCACCGGCGCCGACGATTTCTACGTGCTCGAGGACAATTGCCGGACGCCCTCGGGCGTCTCCTACATGATCGAGAATCGCGACGCGATGCTCAGGCTCTGCCCGGAATTGTTCGATATCTTCCCGGTCCGCCCGGTCGATTCCTACCCGGAGCTGCTCCGCGAGACGCTCTATTCGGTCGCGCCCGAGGGGGTGAGCGAGCCGCGCTGCGTGCTGCTGACGCCGGGCCACCACAATTCGGCCTTTTACGAGCACAGCTTCCTCGCCGACAATATGGGGATCGAGCTGGTCGAGGGCCGCGACCTCGAGGTCGACGACGACATCGTCTGGATGAAGACGATCGACGGCCGGGTCAGGGTCGACGTCATCTACCGGCGGGTCGACGACGCCTTCCTCGATCCGCTCGTCTTCCGCGCCGATTCGCTGCTCGGGGTGAACGGGCTGATGGCCGCCTATCTCGCCGGCAACGTCACCCTGGTGAACGCGCCGGGCACCGGCATCGCCGACGACAAGGCGATCTATTCCTACATGCCGGCGATCGTCCGCTATTATGCCGGCGAGGAGGCGAAGCTGCCCAATGTCGAGACCTGGCGCTGCCGCGAGCCCAAGGACCTCCGCTACACGCTCGACAATCTCGACAAGCTCGTCGTCAAGCTGGTCGACGGCTCGGGCGGCTACGGCATGCTCGTCGGGCCGACCGCCTCGAGGAAGGAGATCGAGGAGTTCCGCGCCCGCCTGAAGGCCGCGCCGGAACGCTACATCGCCCAGCCGACCCTCGCTCTGTCGACGGTGCCGACCCAGTGCGGCGACGGCCTCGCCCCGCGCCACGTCGATTTTAGGCCGTTCGTCCTCACCGGCGCCAATGGCGTCACCATCGTCCCCGGCGGCCTTACCCGGGTCGCCCTGCGCAAGGGCTCGCTGGTGGTCAATTCGAGCCAGGGCGGCGGCACCAAGGACAGCTTCGTCCTCGCCGCCGCGGCGGATGCGGGCGCCGCCTGAGATGCTGTCGCGGACCGCCTCGAGCCTCTACTGGATCGGCCGCTACATCGAGCGGGCCGAGTTCACCACCCGGCTCGTCGAGGCGACGATCCGCCTCGCCGCTTTGGGCGGCCACGCCCATGTCGAGCAGGCCTGGCTCAGCGCCCTCTCCGTCGTCCGGGCGCCGCCGCTCAGCGTCAGCCGCGAGGGGCTCGGCGCCCGCCGCTACCTCACCTTGAGCGAGGACAATCCGAGCTCGATCCGCTCGTGCATCGTCGCCGCGCGCGACAATGCCCGCGCCGCCCGCACCGCGCTCACCCGCGAGGTCTGGGAGGCGATCAACCGCGCCTGGCTGATGATCCACGCCCGCGCCAGCCCGGGCGGGGTCCAGGGCACGCTGAACCTGGTCGAGGAGCTGAAGGCGGAGCTTCGCGGCTTCGAGGGCGCGCTCGCCCGGATGCTTCGCAACGAGGGCTATTGGTTCATGCGGCTGGGCTCGATGATCGAGCGCGGCGACGCCACCGCGCGACTGCTCGACGTCAAATATTATCTGCTCCTGCCGGAAGGGCAGGAGGTCGGCGGCAAGCTCGACCGCGACCAGTGGACGACGATCCTCCAGATCGTCTCGGCCAAGACCGCCTATCGCCACGTCTATCGCGAGGCCTTGCGGCCGTGGCTGGTCGCCGACATGCTGATCCTGAGGCGCGAGCTGCCGCGCTCGCTCGCCTGGACCGCCGAGGAGACGGTCACCCTGCTCGGCGAGTTCGGCGCCCGCTCGGGCCGCCAGGGGCCGGCCGACCGGCTCGCCCGCCAGCGGCTGTCGACGCTCCAGGGGCTCGAGATCGGCGCGATCTTCCGGGCCGGGCTGCACGAATGGCTGCACGCCTACATTCGCGACAACAATGCGATCGGCGCGGCGATCGCGAACCAGTTCCGGTTCGGTTAGGGTCCGCCCTCGGGTCCGGAGGCGGTCGTGACGGGTTGGCATTTGTTGTCCGGCAAGGAGTAAGGAGGGAGCGATGAAGATTCATCGTGACCGACGCAGCGACGCCGCCGGGCGGCAAAGGACAGCCCGCCGCTTCGCGGTCGGCCGGGGAATGAACAGGTGCGAACATCCCCCGGATGTTCGCAGCCGCGCCGGGGGCGCGGCGACCTGTTCATGGCTGGGGGCGTCGAACGCCTTGGCCGGGCATCCTGGCCCGCCCGGCGGCGCTCTCCTACCCAGCCGCCTTCCCCGGCCGATCACGGCCACCTCCGGACCCGAGGGCAGACCCTGAATGCGGCTCTCGGTCCGCCACGTCACCACCTATTCCTACGCGCAGCCCGCCCGCGGCATCATCCAGCTGCTGCGGGCGACGCCATTGAGCTTCACCGGCCAGAACGTCCTCGACTGGCGCATTGACGTCGATGTTGACGCCCGTCTCCGGGAACGCCGCGACGGCTACGGCAACGTCACCCACATGCTCTACGTCGACAAGCCGGTGTCGCGGCTCTCGGTTTCGGTCAGCGGCCGGGTGCTGACCGAGGACCGCGCCGGCATCGTCCTCGGCTTGCCGAACGATCTGCCGCCGCAGGTCTTCCGCCGGGCGACGCCGCTGACCGAGGCCGGGCCGGCGATCGTCGCCCTCGCCCGCACCCTCGCCACCGGCCCCGATCCCGCGCTCGGCCGGCTCCACAACCTCAACGTCCGCCTCCACGAGACGATGCGCTTCGACACCGAGGCGACCGCGGCCGATACCAGCGCCGAGCAGGCCTGCGCCGCCGGCCACGGCGTCTGCCAGGATTTCGCCCATATGTTCATCGCCGTCGCACGCGCCCTCGGAGTGCCCGCCCGCTACGTCTCCGGCCATCTGTTCCGCCGCGACGGCGCCCACGTCCAGGAGGCGGCGCACGCCTGGGCCGAAGCCTGGGTCGGCGATCTCGGCTGGGTCGCCTTCGATCCGACCAACGGCATCTCCCCCGACGATGCCTATGTCCGGGTCGCCTGCGGCCTCGACTATCGCGACGCCGCCCCGGTCGCCGGCGCACGTTCCGGTGGCGGGGCCGAGCAACTGACGGTAGAGGTCGCCGTCAGCGAGACCGCGCAACAGGCGCAATCCCAGTCGCAGAGCTGAGGAGAAACGATGACCTATTGTCTCGGCATGCTGCTCGACGCGGGGCTGATCATGATCGCCGACACCCGCACCAACGCCGGGGTCGACGACATTTCCTCGTTCCGCAAGCTGCATTGCCTCGCCGACGCGAGCGACCGCTGCATCTACGCCGCCTCGGCCGGCAATCTTTCCACCTCGCAGACGGTGATCAGCCTGCTGCGCCAGGGCATTCCCGCCGGCGAGGACGAGAGCCTGATGCGCACGATCGCCGAGCCGACCACCATGTTCCGCGCCGCCCAGCTGGTCGGCGAGGCGATGCGCCTCGCCAACGAGACCGTCGGCAAGGCGCTCGCCTCGATCAAGATCAGCGGCTCCGCCTCGATCCTGCTCGGCGGCCGGATCGGCGATGCGCCGCCCGCCTTGTTCCTGATCTACTCGGCCGGCAACTTCATCGAATGCAAGCCCGACAAGCCCTTCTTCCAGATCGGCGAGACCAAATATGGCAAGCCGATCCTCGATCGTTCGCTGGAGGCCGAGACGCCGCTCGCCGAGGCGATGAAGATCGGCTTCCTTTCCTTCGACGCGGCGATCCGCTCGAACCTCGCGGTCGCCCGCCCGCTCGATCTGATGGTGATGCCGGCCGCGGCGGGCTCGAAGGTGAGGATTCACCGGATCGCCGAAGACGATGCCTATTTCGACGCCCTGTCGAAGCGCTGGGACGATCTGCTCGCCGACGGCGTCGCCTCGATCGAGGAGCCGCCGTTCATGGCGGAGATCGGGTGAGCGCGTTCGCGGCGCTCCGCCGCCACGGCCTCGCTTTCCCCGAGGCCGAGGAGGATTTCCCCTGGGGCCACACCGCCTTGAAGGTGCGCGGCAAGACCTTCGCCTGGCTCGACGAGACGGCGGGCGTCTTCAGCCTCACCGTCAAGCTGCCGGTCAGCCGCGATTTCGCGCTGGTGTTCGATTTCGCGGCGCCGGCCGGCTACGGCCTCGGCCGCTCGGGCTGGATCAGCTGCCGGTTCGGCGCCGGGGAGGCCGCCGACCTCGATCTGCTGAAGCGCTGGATCGCCGAAAGCTATCGGGCCGTGGCCCCTAAGAAGCTGGCTGCGGCGCTCCCCGAAGAGGGTTGAATTCTTCCGCGAGTTGCGAAATCCGGCCCCAGTCTCTATGGCTTGTCGCAATTCCCTCCGAATCAGGATTCCCATGTCAACGCATCATGAATTCTATCTTGAGCGCGCCGCCGAGGCGCGCCGTGACGCCCAGGCCACCCCGCTCCAGAACGTGCGCGAGCGCTGCCTGCGCGCCGCCGAAGCCTGGGAGCAGATGGCGGCCCGGGTCGAGCGGACCGGCCGGATGCGCGCCGAGACCGAGGCCAAGAAGGCCGCCGCCCTCGCCGAGGCGCAGGCTTAGACTCGTTTCGCAGGCTGAAGCGGGCGCTCAGGCGAGCGGAAGCTCGCGCTGCTCGGGGTCGAACAGGTGCCAGCCGCCGGGGCCGAGCTTCTCGAGCGGGCGGAAGCGCGACTTGTAGGCCATCCGCTTCGAATCCTCGACCCAATAGCCGAGATAGACATAAGGAAGGCCGGCCCGGCCGGCGCGGACGATATGATCGAGGATGATGTAGGTGCCGAGCCCTGAGCGGCGCTCGTCGTCCGGCTCGAAGAAGCTGTAGATCATCGACAGGCCGTCGCTCTGCTGGTCGGTCAGGCAGGCGCCGACGAGGCGGCCGGGGAGGCCGTCCGCGCCCGGCTCGCGATATTCGACGATATAGGTCCTGACCGGGCTCTGCTCGATCATGTCCGAGAAATCCTGCTCGTCCATCTCGACCATGCCGCCCTCGGGATGGCGGGCGCGCAAATAGCGGCGGAGCAGCTCATATTGCTCCTCGGTCGCCCACGGCTTGCAGGCGGTGACCTCGAGGTCGGCGTTGCGGCGGATGACCCGGCGCTGGGTGGCGCTCGGCTGAAACTGGCCGGCGACGACGCGGACCGAGATGCAGGCGGCGCAATCGAGGCAGGAGGGGCGGTAGGCGACGTTCTGGCTGCGGCGGAAGCCGATCCTGCCGAGCGCATCGTTGAGGTCGCCGGCATTGGGCCCGGCGAGCTCGGTGAACACCTTCCGCTCGGTCTTGCCCGCAAGATAGGGACATGGCGACGGCGTCGTCACGAAGAAACGCGGGAAGCGGAAAGGTGCGCTCAATTCGACTCCACCGGACAGCGTTTTGCCCGCCGTCCTTATGGTCCCGGGCGGGCGAATAGAAAAGCCGAAACGGGTCCGGATCGGCGCCCGTTCCACGCTGGGACGAACGGACGGGAAGAGTTACTTAATCCCGAGGGACAGCTACCGGTAGCTGTCCCTCATTCGATGGCGACGGGATGGACCTTGAAGCCTTCGGCGTGGAGCGCCTCGGCGAGGCGGTCGAGCTGGGCGGCGTCGCGCGCCTCGCATTCGACGTCGATCGCTGCATCCTTGGCCGGCAGGCTGGTGAACACGCGCTGGTGGTAGACCTCGACGATGTTGACCTTGTGGGCATCGAACAACTTCATCACCGCGGCGAGCGCTCCGGGCCGGTCCTGGAGCTGAATCCGGAGCCGGGTCATCCGGCCGGAACGGGCGAGGTCGCGGAGCAGCACGTTGGCGAGCAGATGGGTGTCGATATTGCCGCCGGTGAGGACCAGGCCGACGGTGCGGCCGCGGAAGCGGTCGGGATAAGCGAGCAGCGCCGCGAGCCCGGTCGCCCCCGCTCCTTCGGCGACCGTCTTCTCGGCTTCGACATAGAGGACGATCGCCCGCTCGATGTCGCGCTCGGCAACGAGGACGATGTCGTCGACGAGCTGGTTGATCACCCCCGCGGTCAGCATCCCCGGCGCCTTGACCGCGATCCCCTCGGCGATCGTGTCGCCCTGGCAGGGCAGGCTGGCGCGGGCGAATTTGGCGTACATGCTGGGATAGAGCTCGGCCTGGACGCCGATCAATTCGATCCCCGGCCGCAATCCCTTGGCGGCGACTCCCACCCCGGAGATGAGGCCGCCGCCGCCGATCGGCACGACCAGCGCGTCGACCCCGGGGGCGTCGGCGAGCAGCTCGAGCGCGACCGTCCCCTGCCCCGCCATCACCTCGAAATCGTCGAACGGGTGGACGAAGGTGAGGTCGCGCGCCTCGGCGATCCGCAGCGCCTCCTGATGCGCGTCGTCGTACATCTCGCCGTGGAGGATCACCTCGGCGCCGTGACTCTCGGTCTGGCTGACCTTGATCGTCGGAGTCGAGGCCGGCATGACGATCACCGCCGGCACGCCGAGCCGGCTGGCATGGTAAGCGAGCGCCTGGCTGTGATTGCCGGCCGAGGCGGCGATCACGCCGCGGGCGCGGGTGGCCTCGTCCATCAGCAGCAATTTGTTGAGCGCGCCGCGCTCCTTGTAGGCGCCGACATGCTGGAGGTTCTCGAACTTGACGTAGACGGTCGCGCCGGTCGCCTGCGAGAGGGTGCGGCTGAGCATGGTCGGCGTGCGCACGACCGCGCCGGCGATGCGCGCGGCGGCCGCTTCGACGTCGGCCAAGCCGATCGGCAGGTCTGTCTGGCTGGCAGGCGTCGCCATGGCGGGCTTTAGGGTCCGCACTCGGGGCCTGAGGTGGCCGTGATCGGCTGGGGAAGGCGGCTGGGAAGGAGAGTGCCGCCGGCCGGGCCAGGCAGCCCGGCCAAGGTGCTCGACGCCCCCAGCCGCCTTCCCCAGCCGACCGCGCAGCGGCGGGCTGTCCTTTGCCGCCCGGCGGCGTCGTGGCGTCGGTCACGATGTATCAACATCGCTCCCTCCTTACTCCTTGCCGGACAACAAATACCAGCCCGTCACGACCGCCTCAGGCCCCGAGTGCGGACCCTGAACCATCTGGCGCGGCGCGCAAACAAGCCTTATCGCCGCCTGATGCTGCGCTTCCTGATCGCCCTCTTCGCCCTCGTCGCCACCCCCGCTCTGGCCGACGTGCTGGTCGAGAACGTCAACGGCTACACGCTCCGCCAGGACGGCCGCCTCTATCGCTTCAACGGCATGTGGATCGGCGACGACGGCCGGGTGCGCCAGCTCTACGAGCGCGGCGACACCAGGCCGAACCGGGTGCGCTTCCAGCTCAACGGCCGCGGCCGCACCCTGATCCCGGGCCTGATCGACGCCCACGGCCACGTCATGAGCCTCGGCATGGGCGCGCTCCAGCTCGATCTTTCCGACACCAATTCGCTGGCCGAGGCGCAGCAGCGGATCGCCGCTTATGCCGCGGCCAATCCGACGCCGCGCTGGATCGTCGGCCGCGGCTGGAACCAGGAGCGCTGGCGGCTCGGGCGCTTCCCGACCGCGGCCGACCTCGATTCGGTGGTCGGCGACCGGCCGGTCTGGCTCGAGCGGGTCGACGGCCATGCCGGCTGGGCGAACAGCGCGGCGATGCGCGAGGCGCACGTCACCGCCGCCACCCCGGCGCCGGCCGGCGGCCGGATCGAGCGGGTCGGGCGCAATCCCTCCGGCATCTTCGTCGACAATGCCCAGGCGCTGGTGGAGGGCGCGATTCCCGCGGCGCCGCCGGTCACCCGCCAGCGCGCGCTTGCCCGCGCCCAGGAGATATTGCTGTCGAACGGCCTCACCACCGTCGCCGACATGGGCACCAGCGGCGAGGATTGGGCGGTGATGCGCCGCGCCGGCGACGCCGGCACGCTCTCCTTGAGGATCCTGTCCTACGCTTCGGGGATCGATACCCTGCTCGCCATCGCCGGCACCGGGCCGACGCCGTGGCTCTACGACGGACGGCTGCGGATGGTCGGGGTCAAGCTCTACCTCGACGGCGCGCTGGGCTCGCGCGGCGCCTGGCTCAAGGCGCCCTATCGCGATGCTCCGGGGCAGCGCGGGCTGCCGCTGATGACCGACACCGTGCTCAAGAATCTGATGAGCCGGGCGGCGATGGACCATTTCCAGGTCGCGGTCCACGCGATCGGCGACCAGGCCAACGCCGCTTTGCTCGGAGCGATCGAGGAGCTCGCTTTGACCTATGACGGCGACCGCCGCTGGCGGATCGAGCATGCCCAGATCGTCGATCCCGCCGATCTGCAGCGCTTCGGCCGGCACGGCATCATCGCTTCGATGCAGCCGACCCACGAGACCTCGGACTGGCGCATGGCCGAGGCGCGGATGGGGATCGAGCGGCTGCAGGGGAGCTATGCCTGGCGTTCGATGCTCGACAACCGGGTGCCGCTCGCGTTCGGCTCCGACTTCCCGGTCGAAAGCCCGAACCCCTTCCCCGGCCTCGCCGCCGCGATCAGCCGTGAGGACGGCGAGGGCAATCCGCCCGGCGGCTGGCTGCCGCAGCAGCGGCTGACGCTCACCGAAGCCTTCGCCGCCTTCACCCGCGGCGGCGCCTATGCCGGCTTCGCCGAGGACCGGCTCGGCTCGCTCGAGCCCGGCCATATGGCCGATTTCGTCTTCATCGACCGCGATATTTTCGCCGAGGGCACCACGGCGCGGCAGATCGGCGAGACCCGGGTGATCGAGACCTATGTCGGCGGGATCAAGGTGTGGGAGCGCCGAGCGCCGTAAGCCGGCCCACGGTCAGGAGCTGCGGCAGCACCTCGGGCTCGCCGCCGCCGCGCGGATAGAAGAGGTAGAAGGGGACGCCCGAGCGGCCGTGCCGTTCGAGGAAGCGGCCGATCGCCGGATCGCCGCGAGTCCAGTCGCCGGCCAGCACCCTGATGCCGCGGGCGCGGAACGAGTCGGCGACGGCGGCGCTCGCCATCGCGCCGCGCTCGTTGACCTTGCAGGTCAGGCACCAGTCGGCGGTGAAATAGACGAAGACGGGCGTCCCCGCGGCGCGCAATCCGGCGAGCCGCGCTTCGCTGAACGGCTCGGCGGCAAGCGGTCCTTGCGCCGGCGCCGCCGGCGCCTCGGTGGGCAGCAGGGCGATCGGCGCGGCGGCGGCGAGCAGCAGCGCCGCCCAGGCCGGCCAGCGGCCGCCGCGCCCGAGCCACCACAGGCTGAGGCCGACGGCGAGGGCGGCGGCAAGCCCGAGGCTCATCCCGTCGACTCCGGTCTGGCGGCCGAGGATCCAGGCGAGGCCCAGGGCGGTCAGGAACATCGGCACCGACAGCAGCCGCTGGAAAGCCGCCATCCACGGCCCCGGTCTCGGCAGCAGGCGCCGCAGCGCCGGCACGAAGCCGAGCAGCAGGAAGGGTAAAGCGAGGCCGAGGCCGAGCGCGGCGAAGACGGCGAGCGCTCCGGCCGCGGGCAGAACCAGAGCCGCCGCGCCCAGCGCCGCGCCCATGAACGGGCCGGTGCAGGGCGTCGCCACGAACGCGGCGAGCGCGCCGGTGAAGAAGGCGCCGCGAACGCCGCCGCTGCGGGTCAGCCGGTCGCCGGCGCCGATCGCGGGCAGCGCGAACAGGCCGGCCAGGCCGAGCGCGACCGCGGTGACGAGGAGGAGCAGCAGCAGGATCACCCGCGGATCCTGGAGCTGGAACGCCCAGCCGACCGCCGCTCCGCCCGCCCGCAAGGCAAGCAGGACGGCGCCGAGCGCAAGGCAGGTCGCGACCGCGCCCGCCGCATAAGCGAGCGCCTCGCGCCGGGCGCCGGCCGCAGTCTCGCCGGCGCGGGCAAGGCTCAGCGCCTTGAGGCTGAGGATCGGGAACACGCACGGCATGACGTTGAGCAGCAGCCCGCCGAGCAACGCCCCGAGCAGCGCCCAGACGAGGCCCGGACCGCCCGTCCTCGCCCTCGCCTCCCCCGGTACGTCGCCCCGGCGGGCGGTGAAGGCGAGGCCGCGGCCGCCGGCGCGCTGGAGGACGCCGGCGATCTCGCCGAGCGCGCCGGCTCGGCGCCCGGCATCGGTCTCGACGATGAGCAGGTCGCCCTCGCGCGAGACGCTCTGCGCGGCCGAGTGCGACAACGCATCGAGCGTCGCCGGGAAGAAATAGGGATCCGCGGCAGCTTCCCCGGCCGGCAGCGGCAGCGCGAGCCGGATTCGGCCGCCGGCCGTCTCGAACCGGCCCGGCTGCGCCACCGCGGCGGGGATCGCCCGGCGCCAGCCGTCGAACGCGGGATCGGGATCGCGCGGCGCGCCGATGTTGATCTGGGTCGAGACGGTCGCGCTCTCGGGCACGCAGACTTCGTCGGTGCAGACGAGATAGTCGATCCGGGCGTCGATCGGGAAAGCCGCGCCGGGCTCGGCGCTCGCCGGGATCGCGACCGGGACCAGCAAGGCATAATCGCGCTCGAACACATAGTTCATCAGCCCGGCGACGAGGAGGCGGGTCGGCATCGGATAAGCGAGCGGCCCGGCGCGCCAGCCCTCGGGCAGCCGCCATTCGACCCGCGGCGCGTCGCCGGCGTCGCCCGGATTGCGCCAATAGCCGTGCCAGCCCGGCCGCGGCCGCATGACGAAGGCGAGCGTGACCGTCGTTCCAGCCGCGGCCGCGGCGGTCTCGGGGACGAGCCGGACGTCCATCCGCCGCGGCCCGGCCTGGGCGAAGGTGGTGCCGCCGGCCAGCAGCAGGAGCAGCAGCAAGAGGGGCCGGAGCCGGTTCATCGTCGCGCTATAGCGGGCGCGCCCGGCCTTCCCAAGCGCGGGCCGGCCCGGCCGGGCGGCGCCAGAGGGCTGCGACGACGATGCCGGCGAAGAGGAGCGTGACGAGGAAAGGCGGCAAACCCCTAAGGCACGGTGGCAGGCGGCATCAGCCGCAGCGCCGGATCGCCCAGTTCTGCGAGCGTCCACAAGGCCTGAAGGCCGGTAGCCGCCGCAAGCACGAAACCGAGCTCCGGCGACTGTCGGGCCGCCGGGCTCAGCCGCGTCGGGGAGACGAAGCTGCCGTCCGCCAGCTGCAAGGTTCGGAAGAAGAGTTGGATGGCGTCGGCGAGGGCCCGCGGCGCATCGCCGACATAGAGCGCGGCGCGGGCCCCGCGCGCCGCCATGAACAGATCGAAATGCCGCGCGCCGCGCAGCGCCGCGGCCATCGCCAGCTCGGCACACAGCCCGGCCCCCGGAAGCGGGCGGGTGCCATAGGCGCTCGCGGCCTCAATCAGAGCCACGGCCCGGCGATGGCCGGCGGGACCGGCGAGGAACAGCGAGATCGCGCGATCCGCGTCGAGGCCGACGGCCGCGGCAACCTCCCGCGGCCGTGGATGGCCCGCCGGGACGGCCGCCGCGGCCAGCCGCGCCGTGACCGGATCGACGTCGACGACGTCGTCGTCGCGCACCGCGCCGGCCAGCCGCAGTTCAAAGGCGGCGCGATCGCCGCCGCCCAGCCGGCCGCAGACGCGCGACAGCGCGAGCGCATGGATGCGACACGCACCCGCGCTGCGCGCGAGCCGCTCGTGCCGGTCGAGCCAGTCGCCGGCGCGACGGGCGAGCGTGCGGGCCGGCTTCATGCCGTGCTCCAGTCGGCGGCGGCGAGGAGCAGGCCGACGATGCTGGTATGGTTGACGTCATCGAACAATTGCCGGTCCATCGGTCGCGTCGCCGGATCGGCGACGTCGGCGGACCGCGGGACGAAGCCGCGCGGGTCCTGCGCGGCCACGATCTGCGCCGCCGCCAGCCGGTCCAGCTCGCCGACATCGCGGAGGAACAGCCGGCACATCAGGAATTCGGCGCACAAATCCCAATTGCGCTCGGCCAGGCACAGCGCCAGCGCGCCGCGCAGATAGGCGGCCACCTCGCCGCACGCGGCGCCGAGCGCGGGGCGCGGGTCGCGTCTTCCGAAATCGGCCAGATCGAAGACGATGTGTGTGATCGCATAGAGGTCGATATCATGGGCGTAGGGGAGCGGCGGCCGCCGCACGAGCGAGCTGATGCCGAGCAGGATCTCCGCCGGGGGCAGCTCGTGACGAAGCCCCGCCGCCGCGAAATAGTAATGCAGGTCGAGGCCGTTCCAGCCGTTCCGCTCGATCCGGTCGCAATAGCCGCGGTCGAGGACGATCTGCAGCCGCCGTCGGAGGAGCGGCGATCGGGGCGGACGTAGGTCGCCGGCGCAGGCGAGCAGGGCGGCGCAGTGGGAGAGCAGGCCGAGCCTGTTCTCGATGTCGAAGAACATGTCTTGCGCATCCAGGGTCTCGAGCCACCAGCGGACCAGCCGCGCGACATCGGCACGATCGCGCAGGGCGGGGTTGCGCCGGGCGACGCGCAAAGCGAGGCCGAGCTCGGCGAAGGCCTTGCGGGTCGGCCCGGGCACGACCTCGTCGGGCATCTTCTCGACCAGCTCCTCGCGAGGTGGCCGAAACAAATCGAGATTTGCTTCGAACCACCCCAGAAGCGCCCCGGCGAACGCCTCGCGCGATCCTCCGGGGAAGATGCTCGATCGAGCGCTAGTCAAGAGTGCACAGGAAATTGCCGTTGATGATGACGGTGTTGGGCAGCAGCTTGCCGCCCTCCCGCTGCACGATTTGCGCCGCTACGTCGTCGATCGAATAGAGCCCGGCCCCTTCGAGCATGCCCTTCACCTCCGTCGCCTCCTCGTCGCCGCTCGCCGCAGCGGCGCTGCTGCCGCAATAGGCCGTGCCGGCCGCGAGCAGCATCTTGATCGCGAACTTGATCGCGCTGTTGGTGACGACTCCGTTCAGGGTCTGCAGCGCGGTCTCGGCCGCCGGCCAGAGGGAGCAGAAGCTAGACGCGGCCACTGCGGCCCGGTCGGTCTCGATGTCCGCGCGCGACAGCGTCAATGTGACATTGGTGGTCATGTTGTATCTCCTTGTTGTGAAACGCGCACTAATAGAGCGATCAGAACAGACGGGTGCCTGCTCCGCCTCGGCAGCTACCTCTTTAATAAAAAACGAATCGGTTGAAGAACTTGTTGAATCTCTCTTAGGCTAATAACTGAAGCTTCGACTGAAGAGATTGAGTCAATTCGGACATAATTGACGGACTTACCATCCAAAATGGAGCGAACGATGACTAACGCAGAGAGCAGAATGTCGAGCAATTACTCTCGTTCGCGGGCCGGCCGGCTGTCCGCCGGCCGCGCGCCGCAGGCGTCGTTTCCGCCCGCGGCTTGGTGCCGGGCGCCGCGCGGGCTAAGCCTCGATGGACAACGAGGGAGTGAGCGCGTGGTGGACCGGCGTGTCCTGGTGCTGACGGTCTTGCTGGGCGCGGCGGCGCCCGGCGACAACACGGCCTATTATGCGATCGTCGCCGACGGCGGCGCGATCATCGGCTACGCGACCCACGAGGAGCGGCGGGGCAGCGAGGGGCCCGAGACCGTCGACCGCTCCGAAATCCGCCTGCGCGAGCAGGACCAGCCCGAGCTGCGGGTCGCCGCCGAAACCGTGGTCAGGCGCGACGCCGCCGGCCGGACGACCTGGATCGGCGAATATTCGCAGACCGGGACCGGCTGGTCGCGGAGCGAGGCGCGGATCGCGGACGGCGCCGCCGAAATCAGCTACCGAAGCCGCGCCGAGCGCTGGACGCTGCGGGTTCCGCTCCCTGCCGGAGTCCGCTTCGACGCCGGGCACGGACTGCTCCGGAGCTGGGACCGGCGCGCGACTCCGCGGCTGGAATTTTCGGACTTCAACCTCGCCGCAATGGCGGTGGAGCGGGTGGTGATCGAGGCCGCGCCCGGGGCGACGCCCGACGCCGAGGGGCGGATCGCGGTGCTGCGCAAGCGCTATGACGGGCGCGACCTGCGTTCGGTCGCGCGGCTGCTGCTCGACCGCGACAATCGCGTGATCGAGGTCACCCAGGCGAGCTTCGGCACCGGCATCACCTTCCGACCGACCGACCGCGCCACCGCGCTCCGCCCGCGGCCGCCCTACAGCGTGCTGCGCAACGCGGTCGTCCAGTCCCCCTACCGGATCCTGGGCCCGGCCCTGCAGGGCCATATCCGCTACCATTTCGGCTTCCGCGACGGCCTCGCCTTCGATCTGCCGCAGACCAGCGAGCAGCGCGTCGCCGCGGGTCCGGCGGCGGCGCCGAACGAGGTGGTCGTGGACATCTGCGCCACCTGCGGCCCCGGCCTGGCCGACGACGAAGCCGCCCGCGCCAACGCGCTGCGCCCGACCCGCTGGCTGCAGAGCGACCATCCGCGGCTGCGCTCGATCGCGGCGCCGTTCGCGCACATGGCCGCCTCCGACACCCGCAAGATGGAGCGGCTCGCGGTCAGGGCGCGCCAGCTGATGCCCCGGGTCGAGTTCGGCGGCCATTATTCGGCGCTCGATACTTTGGTGCGCGGCGCCGGCGACTGCACCGAGGCCGCGGTCCTGCTCGCCGCTTTGGGCCGGGCGATCGGGATCCCGACCCGGGTCGCCAGCGGCCTCGTCTATTCGCGCGATTATTATCACGGCGTCGACAACGTGTTCACGCCGCACAGCTGGGTGCTCGCTTATGCCGACGGCCAATGGCGCAGCTTCGATGCGGCGCTCGAGCGGTTCGACGCCACCCACATCGCGCTCGTCATCGGCGACGGCGACGCGCGCTCGATCGAGGCGGCCAACCAGCTGGCCAGCCTGCTTCAGTGGCAGGGGATGACCGAGGTCAGGACCCGCCCGGGGCCCTAGGGGCAAGATCGAGCAGCTTGAATCGCCCCGTCATTGCGAGCGAAGCGAAGATGCGCAGGTCGCCATGCCCCCGGGCATGGCTGCGGCCTGCGGGGCAGGCCGCACCTGCACATCCAGTGCGGCTTGAGGCCCGCTGGATTGCCGCGTCGCTTCGCTCCTCGCAATGACGGATCAGGCTACGACCATCATCCTCGGGAGTACCCGAAATCTACCTTGCCGGGGCGTCCTCATAGGTGACGGGCAGCTCGGGCAGGCGCCGGTCGGCCGGGCGCTCGGCGCGCCTGGTCGCGTTGCGGTCGCGGATCGCGCCGATGACCGTGATCGTCTGGATGCGGCTTCCGGTCTGGACCTCGCTGGTCCGCGACTCCGGAGCGGTGGGCTCATCCTGCGCCAAAGCGGCAGCCGGAAGCGCGATCGCAACCAGCCCCGCGCCGAGGGCAGCAATCCGAGTGATCGAAGATTTTTTCATGGCCGATCTCCTTTCGGATCGGGAAGCGTAACAGATTCCGCGAGGAAAATCCGTCTAAATCGGGCCCCCGCAGGGGCTTAACCTGCCCCGCCCCCGTGCCGTCAGGCACGGCGAGCGAGAGCGTTCAATCCAGATTCGGCCGCAGCCAGCGTTCCGCTTCCTCCAGAGCGATGCCGCGCCGCGCCGCATAGTCTTCGAGCTGGTCGCGGCCGATCCGGGCGACGCCGAAATATTGGCTGTCGCGATGGCCGAAATAGAAGCCGGAGACGGCGGAGGCGGGCAGCATCGCGAAATTGTCGGTCAGCGATATTCCGGCCGGCTCGCCGCCGAGCATGGCGAACAGGATCGGCTTCAGGCTGTGGTCGGGGCAGGCCGGATAGCCGGGCGCCGGGCGGATTCCGGCATAGCTTTCCCGGATGAGCTCGAGATTGGTGAGATGCTCGACGCCGGCATAGCCCCAGACGCTCTCGCGGACATGGCCGTGCAGGCGTTCGGCGAAGGATTCGGCGATGCGGTCGGCGAGCGCCTTTAGAAGGATGTCGGAATAATCGTCATTCTCGGCCTTGAAGCGGGCGAGATGCGGCTCGATGCCGTGGACGGCGACCGCGAAGCCGCCGATCCAGTCCTCGCCGGCCGGATCGATGAAGTCGGCGAGGCACATGTTCGCCCGCCCCTCGCGCTTCTTCACCTGCTGGCGCAGCATCGGCAGGCGGGTCTCGTCATTGCCGGCGAGGACGAGGACGTCGTCGCCCTCGCGGCGGCAGCGCCACAGGCCGACCGTGCCGCGCACCTGCAGCCAATGCTCGGCGACGATCTTGTCGAGCATCGCCTGGGCGTCGGCGAACAGGCTCCTCGCGCTCTCGCCGACGACCGCGTCGTCGAGAATGGCGGGATAATTGCCGGCCAGCTCCCAGGCGCGGAAGAAGGGCGTCCAGTCGATCGAATCGCGCAATTCGCGCAGCGGCCAGTCGTTGAAGCTGGCAAGGCCCGGCCGCCGCGGCGGCGGCGCCTTGCCGGCGGGATCGAAAGGGAAGGCGTTGGCGCGCGCCTCGGCCAGCGTGGCGAGCTCGCTCTGGCCGCGGCCCGCGCGGGTCTCGCGGATGTCGTGATACTCGGCCCGGGTCTTCTCGATCAGCGGCGTGCGCTGGGTGTCGGAGACGAGCGCGGAGGCGACGCCGACGGCGCGGCTGGCGTCGAGGACGTGGATCACCGGGCCCTCGTAAGCGGGATCGATCCGGAGCGCGGTGTGGACCCGGCTGGTGGTGGCGCCGCCGATCAGGAGCGGCAGCGCCAGCTTCTCGCGCTGCATCTCGCTCGCCACCGTCACCATCTCGTCGAGCGACGGCGTGATCAGCCCCGAAAGCCCGATCATGTCCGCCTCGTTCTCGTTCGCGGCCTTGAGGATGTCCTGCCAGGGCACCATCACGCCGAGGTCGATCACCTCGTAGCCGTTACACTGGAGGACGACGCCGACGATGTTCTTGCCGATATCGTGGACGTCGCCCTTGACCGTGGCCATCACGATCCGGCCCTTGCCCTTGGCGTTCTCGTCCTTCTCGGCCTCGATATAGGGGAGCAGGTGGGCGACCGCCTTCTTCATCACCCGGGCCGACTTCACCACCTGCGGCAGGAACATCTTGCCCGAGCCGAACAGGTCGCCGACGACGTTCATTCCGTCCATCAGCGGCCCCTCGATCACCTCGATCGGCCGCGGCGCCTTCAGCCGGCACTCCTCGGTATCCTCGACGACGAACGCGTCGATGCCCTTGACCAGGGCATGCTCGAGCCGTTTCTCGACCGCCCAGCCGCGCCATTCGGCCTCGGCCTTCTCGCGCACCGGATCGGAGCCGAGATATTTCTCGGCGAGCGTCACCAGCCGCTCGGTGGCGTCGCCGCCGTCTTTTGGGCGCCGGTCGAGGATGACGTCCTCGCAGGCCTCGCGGAGCTCGGCGTCGATCGTGTCGTAGACGTCGAGCTGGCCGGCATTGACGATCGCCATGTCGAGCCCGGCGGGAATGGCGTGGTAGAGGAAGACCGAGTGCATCGCGCGGCGCACCGGCTCGTTGCCGCGGAACGAGAAGCTGAGGTTCGAAAGGCCGCCGGAAATATGGACGTGCGGGCAGCGCGCCTTGATCTCGCGGCACGCCTCGATGAAGTCGAGCGCGTAGCGGCGATGCTCCTCGATCCCCGTCGCGACGGCGAAGATGTTGGGATCGAAGATGATGTCCTCGGGCGGAAAGCCGTCGGCGACGAGCAGCTTGTAGGCGCGCGCGCAAATCTCGACCTTGCGCTCCTTGGTGTCGGCCTGGCCGGTCTCGTCGAACGCCATCACCACGACCGCGGCGCCATAGTCCCGGACCAGCCGGGCATGGGCGAGGAACTCGGCCTCGCCTTCCTTCATGCTGATCGAGTTGACGATCGGCTTGCCCGAGACGCATTTGAGGCCGGCCTCGATCACCGACCATTTCGAGCTGTCGATCATCACCGGCACCCGGGCGATGTCGGGCTCGGCGGCGATCAGCTTCAAAAAGGTGACCATCGCCGCCTCGGCGTCGAGCAGGCCCTCGTCCATGTTGACGTCGATGATCTGGGCGCCGTTCTCGACCTGGCTGCGCGCGACCTCGACCGCGGCCGCATAATCGCCGGCCATGACCAGCTTCTTGAAGCGGGCCGAGCCGGTGACGTTGGTGCGCTCGCCGATGTTGACGAAGGTGGCGCTGGAAGCGCCCCGCTCCGTTCGCCCTGAGCCTGTCGAAGGGCTTTCCTTGCTTTCGGGGGAAGAGAAAGGCTGGGCTTCGACAGGCTCAGCCCGAACGGATTTGGCCATGACTTATGCAGCCAACGTCATCGGTTCGATGCCGGCGAGCCGGGTGCGGCGCTCGACGCTGGGAAGGGCGCGCGGCGGAAAGCCCTCGACCGCTTCGGCGATGGCGCGGATGTGCTCGGGCGTGGTGCCGCAGCAGCCGCCGACGATGTTGACGATGCCCTGCTCGGCCCATTCGCGGACCTGGCCGGCGGTGTCCTCGGCGCATTCGTCATATTCGCCGAGATCGTTGGGCAGGCCGGCATTGGGATAGGCCATGATCAAGGTGTCGGCGATCGCCGACAGAGCGGCGATGTGCGGGCGAAGCTGGCCGGCGCCGAACGAGCAGTTCAATCCGATCGACAGCGGCCGGGCGTGGCGGACCGAGGCCCAGAAGCTCTCGATCGAATGGCCCGAAAGGTTGCGCCCCGAAAGGTCGGTGATCGTCATCGACAGCATGATCGGCAGCGCCGGATCGACCCGGCGGGCGGCATGGACCGCCGCCTTGGCGTTGAGCGTGTCGAACACGGTCTCGATCAGGATGAAATCGACGCCGCCTTCGATCAGCCCCTCGATCTGCTCGACATAGACGTCGGAGAGCGTGTCGAAGTCGATCTCGCGATAGCCCGGATCGTTGACGTCGGGCGACAGCGACAGCGTCTTGTTGGTCGGCCCGATCGCGCCGGCGACCCAGCGGCCCGCGCCGGCGACGTCGCGGACGATCCGGGCCGAGGCCGCGTTGATCTCGCGGACCAGGCCCTCGGCGCCGTAATCGGCCTGGCTGATGGCGTTGGCGTTGAACGTGTTGGTGGCGAGGATGTCGGCGCCGGCGTCGGCGAAGCTCTGCGCGATCTCGCGGACCAGCTCCGGCCGGGTCAGGTTCAAGAGGTCGTTATTGCCCTTCTGGTCGCGGCCGAGATCGAGCTTGCCCCGATAATCGGCCTCGCCGAGCCGGCGCTGCTGGACCTGCGTCCCATAGGCGCCGTCCTTGACGAGGATGCGCTTCGCGGCCTCGGCCCTGAGTGACTCCGCGGCGTTCATCTATCGCTCCCCCGTGTTCCTGCGAAAGCAGGAACCCAGTCCGGGCTCCCGCTTTCGCGGGAGCACAATGTTTGGGCCTCGGCCCTAAGCCGTTCGGCGGCGTTCATCGCTCTGCTCCTTCGGCCTCAGCCCCAGCAAGTGGCAGATGGCGTAGCTCAGCTCGGCCCGGTTGAGCGTGTAGAAATGGAAGCTGCGCACCCCGCCGGCATAAAGCTGGGCGCAGAGCTCGGCGGCGAGGGTGGCGGCGACCAGCTGGCGGGCGGCGGGCAGATCGTCGAGCCCCTCGAACATCCGGTCGAGCCAGGGCGGAATGGTGGCGCCGCAGAGGGCGGCGAACTTGCGGGTCTGGGCGACGTTGGAAACGGGGAGGATGCCCGGCGTCACCTCGGCATCGATGCCGGCGGCGGCGAGCGCATCGCGGAACCTGAAGAAGCAGTCGGGCGAGAAGAAGAACTGGGTGATCGCGCGGTCGGCGCCGGCGTCGAGCTTGCGCCTCAGATTGTCGAGGTCGGCGGCGACGTCGGCCGAATCGGGATGGCATTCGGGATAGCAGGCGACCGAGATCTCGAACGGCGCCACCCGCTTCAGGCCGGCGACCAGCTCGGCGGCATTGGCATAGCCGTCGGGATGGGGGGCGAAGCCCTTGCCGGGCTCGGGCGGATCGCCGCGCAGGGCGACGATGTGGCGGATGCCGGCCTCCCAATAGGCCCAGGCGATGTCGTCGATCTCGGCCCGGCTCGCCTCGACGCAGGTCAGATGGGCGGCGGCGTGGAGCGAGGTCTCGCGCTGGATCCGGGTGACGGTGGCGTGGGTGCGCTCGCGGGTCGAGCCGCCGGCGCCGTAGGTGACCGAGACGAAGCGCGGCTGCAGCGGCTCCAGCGTCTTCACCGACTCCCAGAGGACCTGCTCCATCTTCTCGGTCTTGGGCGGGAAGAATTCGAAGCTGACCTCGATATCGCCCGCCGCATCCTCGAACAGCGGCCGGCCGGGTTGCGACAGAGCGGTGGCGAGGGGGCTCATGCGACCACCCTCACCCGGGTTGCCGGCTGCTCGCCCAGCCAGATGGTGACGGTCAGTTCGCCGCCCTTGAGATGCTCGACGACGCGGCCGTCGAGGCCCGCTTCCTCGCAATGGCGCAGGATCGCCTCGTCGGCGAAGCCGAGGCGGACATGGGCGTCGGTGGCGCGCAGCTCCTCGCGCTCGTGCGGCGCGAAATCGACGATCAGCAGGCGCCCGCCCGGGGCGAGCAGCCGCGCCGCCTCGGCGACCGCGGCGGCCGGATTCTGCGCGTAATGGAGCACCTGGTGGATGATCACCGTGTCGGCGCTGCCCGAGGCGAGCGGCAGAGCGTACATGTCGCCCTGGCGAAGCTCGGCGGAATCGAGGCCCGCTTCGGCGAGCTTGGCGCGGGCGAGGCGGAGCATTTCGGGGCTTCGGTCGATGCCGAGCGCCTGATCGGCGGCGGCGGCGAACAATTCGATCATCCGCCCGGTGCCGGTGCCGATATCGACGAGCCGGCCGACCGGCGCGTCCGCGAGCGCCCGCCGGCAGGCCGCCTCGACCTCGCTCTCGGCGACGTGGAGCGACCGCAGCGCGTCCCAATTGGAGGCGTGGCTGGCGAAATAGCGGGTCGCCGCGGCGGCGCGGTCGGCGCGCACCGCGGCGAGCCGGGCGGCGTCGGCCGCGGTCGAGGGATTGTCGCCGTCGGCCTCGGCCCAGCGGTCGATGAGCTGGAACAAGGGCTCGATCCGGGGGCGCGGGCCGAGGCTCAGGAACACCCAGCTCCCTTCCTTGCGGCGCTCGGCGAGGCCCGCGTCGATCAGGATCCGGACATGGCGCGAGACCCGCGGCTGGCTCTGCCCGAGCACCTGGGCGAGCTCGCCGACGGAGAGCTCCATGGCGCGCAGCAGCATCAGGATCCGCAATCGCGTCGGATCCGCCAGGGCCGCGAAGATGGCGGGCGTCAAAGCCATATTTGCGGATATAAAGATATCTTTATATCCGTCAAGTTAATGCCGCTTGTCGACACGCTCGCACTCTTCCCAACCGCGTTAGTAGAGAAACGCTAGACTCATCCCCAAACATCCCGTAAAACGCTCCTCTGCTGGGAGGCCTGAGGAGGGGCCTGAGCCGCTCTTTCGGCGCCTCGTCCAGCGATTAGGGGTTCTCCTCGCCAACCACTCGCAACCAATTTTGAAGGAAATACCAGTGAAGAAGATCGCTCTGACCCTCGTCGCTGTTTCCGCGCTCGGCCTCGCCGCGTGCCAGGGCAACAGCACCGCCAACACTGCCGCCGCCAACGAGTCCGACGCCACCAACGCGGCGGCGAACGATCTCGAAAATGCCGCGACCGCGGTCGAGTCGGCCGCCAGCAACCTCGGCGACGCCGCCGCCAATGTCGCCGACCAGGCCGGCGACGTGGCCGCCAACGCCGCCGATGCGGCCGCCAACTCCGCCAAGTAAGCTTCCTTCGAGCTTATTTCGGGACAGGGCCGCGCGCCGCATGGGCGCGCGGCCCTTTTTCTTTGCCCGCCGGCCGGGCTAGGGTGGCGATATCGGCCGGCGCCAGGCCGGGGAGACGAACGATGATGACCCGCCTCGCTTTCGCCGGCCTCGCCGCCCTCGCCCTGCTCGCCGGCTGCAGCCGCCAGCCCGGCGCCGGCGGCCTCACCGCCGACGAGGAGCGCCAGCTCGATAATGCCGCGGCGATGCTCGACGACAACAACGTCTTCGACGCCTCCCCCGACAGCCTCGTCGCCAACGAGGCCGCGATCGCCGCCGAGGAGAATGCGGTGGGCGCGAACGAGGCGGACGGTAACGCGGAATAGAAAAGGGCCGGGGCAGCGAATAGGGATAGATTCCGCTCATCCTGAGTAGAGACTGAGCGAAGGCGAAGGCTCGTATCGAAGGACCGTCCTTCGAGACGCCGTTTCGACAAGCTCAACGGCTCCTCAGGATGAGCGGAAGGCAAAGAAAAGGGCCGGGGTGTCGCCGCCCCGGCCCTTCCCATTACGCCTGAGCGTGGGGGCAGGACTTAGAAGTCCATGCCGCCCATGCCGCCCATGCCGCCGCCGCCGCCCATGCCGCCGGCCGAGGCCTTGTCCTCGGGCAGCTCGCTCACCGCCGCTTCGGTGGTGATCAGGAGGCCCGCGACGCTGGCCGCGTCCTGGAGGGCGGTGCGGACGACCTTGGTCGGGTCGATCACGCCGGCCTTGACGAGGTTCTCATATTCCTCGGTCTGGGCGTTGAAGCCCATCGTCTCGTCGTCGCCGTCGATCAGCTTGCCGGCGACGACCGCGCCGTCCCAGCCGGCATTCTCGGCGATCTGGCGGACCGGGGCCTGGAGCGCCCGGCGGACGATGTCGATGCCGCGCGTCTGGTCGTCATTGCCGCCGTCGACGCCCTGCAGCTTCTTGGTGGCGTAGAGCAAGGCGACGCCGCCGCCCGGAACGATGCCTTCCTCGACCGCGGCGCGGGTCGCGTGAAGGGCATCGTCGACCCGGTCCTTGCGCTCCTTGACCTCGATCTCGCTGCTGCCGCCGACCTTGATCACGGCGACGCCGCCGGCGAGCTTGGCGAGGCGCTCCTGGAGCTTCTCCTTGTCATAGTCGCTGTTGGTGGTGTCGATCTGGGCGCGGATCGCCTCGACCCGGGCCTTGATCGCGTCGGAATTGCCGGCGCCGTCGACGATCGTCGTATTGTCCTTGTCGATGGTGACGCGCTTGGCCTGGCCGAGCATCGAGACGGTGACGTTCTCGAGCTTGATGCCGAGATCCTCGCTGATCATCTCGCCGCCGGTGAGGATGGCGATGTCCTCGAGCATCGCCTTGCGGCGATCGCCGAAGCCCGGCGCCTTGACCGCAGCGACCTTGAGGCCGCCGCGCAGCTTGTTGACGACGAGGGTGGCGAGCGCCTCGCCCTCAATGTCCTCGGCGATGATCAGAAGCGGCCGGCTCGACTGGACGACCGCCTCGAGGATCGGCAGCATCGCCTGCAGGTTGGAGAGCTTCTTCTCGTGGATGAGGATGTAGGGGTCGGTCAGCTCGACCTGCATCTTCTCGGGATTGGTGATGAAGTAGGGCGACAGGTAGCCGCGGTCGAACTGCATGCCCTCGACGACGTCGAGCTCGAACTCGAGGCCCTTGGCCTCCTCGACGGTGATCACGCCTTCCTTGCCGACCTTCTCCATCGCCTCAGCGATCTTCTCGCCGACGATGGTGTCGCCATTGGCGGCGATGCTGCCGACCTGGGCGATCTCATTGGAGCCGGAGACCTCCTTGGAGCGGCCCTTCAGATCCTCGACCACCCGGGTAACGGCGAGATCGATGCCGCGCTTCAAATCCATCGGGTTCATCCCCGCGGCGACCGACTTCATGCCCTCGCGGACGATCGCCTGGGCGAGGACGGTGGCGGTGGTGGTGCCGTCGCCGGCAAGGTCGTTGGTCTTCGAGGCGACCTCGCGCAGCATCTGCGCGCCCATATTCTCGAACTTGTCCTTGAGCTCGATCTCCTTGGCGACGGTGACGCCGTCCTTGGTGATCCGGGGCGCGCCGAAGCTCTTGTCGAGGACGACGTTGCGGCCCTTGGGGCCGAGCGTGACCTTCACCGCGTCGGCGAGGATGTCGACGCCGCGCATGATCCGCTCACGGGCGTCACGCGAAAAGCGTACGTCTTTCGCTGCCATGTTCTTATTCCCTTACATTGCGCTCCCGCGGAGGCGGGAGCCTAGCCAAACAAAGAATCTGGGCTCCCGCCTTCGCGGGAGCACAACCGCTTCGAATTCAGCCGACGATCCCGAGGATGTCGCTTTCCTTCATGATGATGAGGTCCTCGCCTTCGACGGTCACCTCGGTGCCCGACCATTTGCCGAACAGGATCTTGTCGCCCGCCTTGACGTCGAGCGGGGTGATCGTGCCGTCCTCGCCGCGGCTGCCGGAGCCGACCGCGATCACTTCGCCTTCCTGGGGCTTCTCCTTGGCCGTGTCGGGAATGATGATTCCGCCGGCGGTCTTTTCCTCGGCCTCGACGCGGCGGACGAGCACGCGGTCGTGGAGCGGTCGAAATTTCATGCCTTCACCCTTTCTGATAAGCGTATGAATTGCTGTTAGCACTCGGCAGGCGCGAGTGCCAATGCGCGTTCATTTAGGCGCTGTTCATCCAAGGTCAAGGACCAGGGCCCGCGGTCGGGACCGCCATTTACAGCGGAACGGCCCTCGTCTAGCCCCGCGGATGCAAGGAGCGGCGGGTCGATGAAGTTCGCAGGCAAAGCGTGGAAGCTCTTGGTCGGGGTCAAGGACGGGCTCGTCCTCCTGTTCATGCTGCTCTTTTTCGGCGGCCTCTACGGCGCGCTGTCGGCGAGCCCCTACCGGGACAGCGCGAGGAGCGGCGCGCTTCGGCTCGATCTCGCCGGAGCGATCGTCGAGCAGCCGGCGGTGCGCAGCCCGTTCGATCTGGTCGGCGGCGCCCGGATCGCCCGCCAGTACCGGGTCAGCGAGATCGTCCACGCGCTCGATACCGCCGCGGCCGACGGCGACATCAAGGCGGTGGCGCTCGATCTCGACATCTTCGTCGGCGGCGGCCAGACCGCGATCGCCGACGTCGGCGCCGCCCTCGACCGCTTCCGGCGCACGGGCAAAAGGGTCGTCGCCTACGCGACCGGCTATGGCGACGACGGCTACCAGCTCGCCGCCCATGCCGACGAGGTCTGGCTCGATCCCCTGGGTGCGGTGCTGATCTCGGGGCCCGGCGGCAGCCGTCTTTATTATGCCGGCCTGCTCGAGCGGCTCGGAGTCACCGCCAACGTCTACCGGGTCGGCGCGTTCAAGTCGGCGGTCGAGCCCTATACGCGCAGCGACATGTCGCCCGAAGCGCGCGAGAATGCGCAGGCGCTCGCCAACGCCCTGTGGGGCAGCTGGCAGCAGGACGTCCGCCAGGCGCGGCCGCGGGCGCAGGTCGCCCGCTATGTCGCCGACACCGCCGGCTTCATCACCGCCGCGGGCGGCGACATGGCGCGCGCCGCCCTCAATGCCGGCCTGGTCGACCGGATCGGCGACCGCACCCAGTTCGGCCGGCGCATGGCCGAGCTCGCCGGCGCCGGCGAGGCCGCCGTGCCGGGCAGCTACCGGGCGGTCCATTACGAGGCCTGGCTCAACGACCATCCGGCGAGCCGGGCGGGCGGCCAGATCGCGGTGCTGACCGTCGCCGGCGACATCGTCGACGGCAACGCCCCGGCCGGCACCGCCGGCGCCGAGACCGTCGCCCGCAACCTCGAGCGCGGGCTCGAGGGCGGCAACATCAAGGCGCTGGTCGTCCGGGTCGATTCGCCGGGCGGGTCGGTGACCGGCTCGGAGCGGATCCGCCGGGCGATCGTCGCCGCCCGGGCGCGCGGCATTCCGGTGGTCGTCTCGATGGGCTCGGTGGCCGCGTCCGGCGGCTATTGGATCTCCACCGCCGGCGACTTCATCTTCGCCGAACCCTCGACGATCACCGGCTCGATCGGCGTGTTCGGCATCGTGCCGAGCTTCCAGGGGTCCCTGCAGAAGCTCGGCATCGGCGCCGACGGGGTGCGCAGCACGCCGCTCTCCGGCGAGCCCGATCTGCTGCGCGGCCCTTCGCCCGAGGCCGGCCGGCTGCTGCAAATGGGGGTCGAGGCCACCTACCGGCGGTTCATCGCGCTCGTCGCCGACGCCCGCCACCTGGCGCCGGCGCGGGTCGACGAGATCGCCCAAGGCCGGGTGTGGGACGGCGGCACCGCCCGCCAGCTCGGCCTCGTCGACCGGTTCGGCTCGCTCCAGGACGCGATCGCGGAAGCGGCGCGGCGCGCCCGCATCGACCCCGCCGACGCGCGTCCGGTCTTCCTCGAACGGGAGCCGGGCTGGCTCGCCCGGCTCCTCGCCGACGCGGCCAGCGGCGATTCGGACGAGGATTCCGCCCGCGACGCCTTCTCGCGCCTCGCCCGCCGGCCGGAGGCGATGATCGAACGCGCCGTCCACGACGCCCGCCAGCTGCTCGCCGGCCCGGCGATCCAGGTCCGCTGCCTCGAATGCCCGGGGATCGCGCCGGTGCCGCACCTCGCCGCCGGCCGCGCCGGCGAGTCGCTCTGGCGCCAGCTGCTCGCCTTGGTCTGGCAGGGGTGAGGGTCGGGCGCGCCACCGCCGACGATGCGGCGGCGATCGCCGCGATCTACGCCCCCTACGTCACGGCCAGCATCGTCTCGTTCGAGACCGAGGCGCCCGACGAAGCGGCGATGCGCGGCCGCATCGAAAGCGGCGGCGATCTCTATCCCTGGCTGGTGGCTCGCGAGGGCGACGCGCCGCCGTCGGGCTACGCTTATGCGTGCGCCTTCCGGCCGCGCCCGGCCTACCGGTTCACCGTCGAGACCAGCGTCTATGTCGCCCACAGCGCCCACCGGCGCGGCATCGGCACCCTGCTCTATCGCGCGCTGCTGCCGCTGCTCGAGGCGCAGGGCTTCGCCCAGGCGATCGCCGCGATCACCCTGCCCAACGAAGCGAGCGTCAGGCTGCACGAGGCGCTCGGCTTCCGCCAGGCCGGCACCTACGAGAAGGTCGGCTTCAAGTTCCGCGAATGGCGCAGCGTCGGCCTGTGGCAGCGGCAGCTGGCGCCGCTCTCCACCCGCCCGGAGGAGCCCAGGCCCGTCTCGGCGGTGTGGAAGGACTAGCGCCGGTAGGCGGGCAGCGACCAGCCGCGCCAGATCGCCGCGCCGCGCAGGGCGAAGCCGGCGGCGGCGGCGGCGAGGCCGGCGAGCCCGCCCGGCACTCCGGCCAGGGTCAGGCCGACCAGCAAAGCCGCCGACAGAGCGGCGGCGGTGACGTAGAGCTCGCGCCGCATCAGGATCGAGGGCTCGCCGGCGAGGACGTCGCGGATGATGCCGCCGAGGCAGCCGGTCAGCACCCCCATGCCGAAGGCGGGGATCGCCTCGAGCCCGAAGGCGAGCCCCTTGGCGGCGCCGTAAGCCGAGAACGCGGCGAGGCCGGCGGCGTCGAACCAGTGCAGGGCGCGCCCCTGCCACAGCCGCGCCGGCAGCAGCCAGGCCGCGAGCGCGGCGCCGAAGCAGATCAGCAGCGTCCAATTGTCGTGCACCCAGAAAACCGGCGCGCCGATCAGCAGGTCGCGGACCGTGCCGCCGCCGACCCCGGTCACCACCGCGAAGAACAGGAAGGTGACCAAAGTCTGCTTCTTCACCGCCGCGAGCAGCGCGCCCGAGAGCGCGAACACCGCGATCCCCGCCAAATCGAGGAAATCGAGGATCGGGCCGAGAGCCTCGGGGAGATGGGCGGCGGGCGGCATGAGCCGGGCTTAGCACAGCCCTTCTGTTCCCGCGAAAGCGGGAACCCGGAATGAGCGCCGGCGCCGGCCGCTAGCGGCCAGGGAGGACCCATCTGAGGATCACAACGACAGGCGATCCCGTCGGCGAGCCGTCCGCGCCGACGGCCGGATGCAGCCGCAGCCGCTGGCGATAGATCTCGCATGTCCTGCTGTCCAGGACCTCCGATCCGCTGCTGACCACGGGCGTGCAATCGGTGATCCTGCCCCCGGAATCGACCATGAGCCGGACGGCAACCGTTCCCGATTGATTGGCGCGCACCGCGGCGGCGGGATAATCATTGTCGTTGACGACCGCGGCGGCATTGCCCGCCGGGGGAAGGCGCAGCGCATCGAAGGCGACGGGATCCATGCCCCATTCGCGCATCGCCTCGTCCTCGCATCGCCTCATCGCGGCGACCGCCTGCGCGGCCTCGGGCAAGGCTATTTCCGCAAGCGTGCGGCCATTTCGCGCTATTCTCAGCGACTGCGCCGACGGCAGCCATTCGTCCACCAGGCTTCGCGAAAGCTGGTAGATGACGAGCGTTCCACCGATGCCGGTGCGGGCATCGATGTAAGTGCGGTCGGGCAGGACGTTGCCGCCCGGGAGCAGGGTGAACGTCAGACGGCGCGGGTCTCCCGCCCCGAGGCGCGACAATTCCCGGCGATCAAAACGTATCTCCCAGATTCCGCTGCCGGGGACGGTTCGCAGGATGAAGGTCACCGGCGCGCCGGTCCGCGCCAATGTGCAGCGGATGTCGCCCCAATCGACGACCCACCGGCCGGCTGGCGCGGTGTCGGCTGCGATTGCCGAGGCCGGCACCTGCGCGAGCGCCAATGCGATCAGCCAGCGAAATTGGGGCGGCAGCCAAGCCATTCTCATCGGCTCAAACGTGGATCGGCTTGCCGGTCACCGCCATCGCCGCTTCCTTGACCGCTTCCGAATGGGTCGGGTGGGCGTGGCAGGTGTAGGCGATGTCCTCGCTGGTGGCGCCGAACTCCATCGCCAGCGCCGCTTCGGCGATCATCGTGCCGGCGACCGAGGCGACCATCCAGACGCCGAGCACCCGGTCCGATTTGGCGTCGGCGATGATCTTGACGAAGCCGTCGCCCTCGCGGTTGGTCTTGGCGCGCGAATTGCCCAGCATCGGGAACTTGCCGATCTTGACCTCGCCCAGCGCCTTCGCTTCCTCCTCGGTGAGGCCGACGCCGGCGATCTCGGGCATCGTGTAGACGACGCTCGGAATCACCTCGTGGTTGACGATGCCGATCTGCCCGGCGAGGATCTCGGCCACCGCGATCCCCTCGTCCTCGGCCTTGTGGGCGAGCATCGGGCCCGGCGTGACGTCGCCGATCGCGTAGATTCCGGGAACCTTCGTCCGGAACTCGTGGTCGACCTCGATCTGGCCGCCCTTGTTCACCTCGATCCCGGCCTTGGCGAGGTCGAGCCCCTCGGTGTTGGGCCTGCGGCCGATCGAGACCAGCACCGTGTCCGCTTCGATCGTCGCGGCCTCGCCGCCTTTGGCCGGCTCGACGGTGAGGACGACTTTCTTGCCCTTCTTTTCCGCCTTGGTGACCTTGGTCGAGGTGCGGATGTCGAAACCCTGCTTCTTGAAGATCCTGGCGCATTCCTTGCGCACCTCGCCGTCCATGCCGGGGAGGATCTGGTCGAGGAACTCGACGACGATCACCTTCGCCCCCAGCCGCCGCCAGACCGAGCCCAGCTCGAGCCCGATCACGCCGCCGCCGATCACCACCATCGTGTCCGGCACCTTGTCCAGTTCGAGCGCGGAGGTGGAATCGAGGATCCGCTCATGATCGATCTCGACGCCGGGCAGCGGGGTGACGCCGGAGCCGGTGGCGATGACGAAATTCCTGGCACGATAGCTCTTGCCGGCGACGTCGATCGCGTCCTTGGCGGTGAACCTGGCCTGGCCTTTCAGCCATTCGACCTTGTTCTTCCGGAACAGGAACTCGATGCCGCCGGTCAGCCCCTTGATCGCTTCCAGCCGGGCGCCGTGCATCGCCTCGAGGTCGAGCGACAGCCCCTCGGTCTTCACCCCCCATTTGGCGAGCGCGCCCGAATGCGCCTCCTCATAAAGCTCGGAAGCATGGAGCAGCGCCTTCGATGGGATGCAGCCGACGTTGAGGCAGGTGCCGCCGAGCGTCTCCCGGCTCTCGACGCAGGCGGTCTTCAGCCCAAGCTGCGCCGCCCGGATGGCGGCGACATAGCCGCCCGGCCCGGCGCCGATCACGATCACGTCGAAGTCTGTTTCTGCCATTCTCTACCTCTTTGTGTTCCTGCGAAAGCAGGAACCCAGTTCGCTGCGCCGGCACCTCCTGGGCTCCTGCTTTCGCAGGAGCGCGGGGAGACGCGGTTGTGTTCCTGCGAAAGCAGGAACCCGGTCAGTGCGCAATCTCTTCAAACAAGTCGCGCCAGTCCGGGTTCATTCCTTCGATCGCCTCGAGCTTCCAGCCTCTCTTCCATTTTTTCATCTGCAACTCGCGCGCCCGGGCATCCTGAATGTCGTCGTGAGCCTCGTACCAGACAAGGGTCCGGCAGCCGTAGCGCTTGGAGAAGCCTTCGATCAGGCCGTTGCGGTGCTGATAGGCGCGCTGGACCAGATTGCTTGTCACTCCCAGGTACAATGTGCCGTTCCGGCGGCTTGCCATCAGGTAGACATAGCCCGGCCGCGCCACGCAATTCCTCCGTTCCGGGCCCCGGCCTCCGCAGGAGCACTGTCCTTGTGTTCCTGCGAAAGCAGGAACCCAGTCTGCGCCGGCCCGCTGGGCTCCTGCTTTCGCAGGAGCACATGGGATTACAAATCGATCAAAAGCCGCGTCGGATCCTCCAGCGCTTCCTTCATCCGCACCAGGAAGGTGACCGCCTCGCGGCCGTCGATCAGGCGGTGGTCGTAGGAGAGCGCGAGGTACATCATCGGCCGGGCGACGATCTGGCCGTCGATCACCACCGGCCGCTCCTCGATCCGGTGCATGCCGAGCACCGCCGATTGCGGCGGGTTGATGATCGGCGTCGACAAGAGCGAGCCGAACACGCCGCCGTTGGAGATGGTGAAGGTGCCGCCCTGCATCTCCGCGAGGGTCAGCGTGCCCTCCTTGGCGCGCCGGCCGAAGTCGGCGATCGTCTTTTCGATCTCGGCAAAGCTCATGCTCTGGGCGTCGCGGACCACCGGCACGACCAGCCCCTGCGGCGCCGACACCGCGACCGAGACGTCGAAATAGTCGTGATAGACGATCTCCTCGCCGTCGATCGAGGCGTTGACCGCGGGCACGTCGTGCGCGGCGAGCGCCGCCGCCTTCACGAAGAAGGCCATGAAGCCGAGCCGGATGCCGTGCTTCTTCTCGAACAGATCCTTGTACTTCGCCCGCGCCGCCATCACCGCCGACATGTCGACGTCGTTGAAGGTGGTGAGGATCGCCGCCGTATTTTGCGCCTCCTTGAGGCGCCTGGCGACGGTCTGCCGGAGCCGGGTCATCCGCACCCGCTCCTCGCGCCGCTCCTGTGTTCCTGCGGAAGCAGGAACCCAGTCCTGCCGCGGCGCCTGGGCTCCTGCTTTCGCAGGAGCGCTGGCAGGTTCGGGCTTCTCTCCCTCGGCGGCCGCGGCGAGCACGTCGTCCTTGGTGAGGCGGCCGTCCTTGCCCGTCCCCTTGATCTTGCTGGGATCGAGATGATGCTCGAGCACGATCCGGCGCACCGCCGGCGAGAGGGTCAGATGCGGCCCTTCCTCTTCCTCGTCGGCCGCGGGCCGCTCCTTCGCCTCGATATTCTCGCCCGCACCCTCGGGATTGACCGGGCTCGACGCCGGCAGCGCGCCGCCCGCCTCGACATGGGCGATCACCGCGCCGACCGCCACCGTATCGCCGGCCTTGACCAGCTGGTCGCCCATCGTCCCGGCGACCGGCGAGGGCACTTCGATCGCCACCTTGTCGGTCTCGAGGCTGGCGACCGGCTCGTCCCGGGCGACGGCGTCGCCGGGCTGCTTGAGCCATTCGCCGAGGGTCGCCTCGGTGATCGATTCGCCCAGCGTCGGCACTTTGACTTCGGTCGCCATTCTTTCCTCTTCTAGCTCGCCTTGCGCGACGCCTGCGCCGCCGGGACGCCGTGGCCGAGCGCGTCGGCGATCAGCGCCGCCTGCTCGGTCGCGTGGCGCTTGGCAAGGCCCGTCGCCGGCGAGGCGGCGGCCGGCCGGCCGGCATAGAGGGGCCGCTTCGGCTTCAGCCCGGCCTCGCCGAGGCGGCGTTCGATGCGCGGCTCGACATGGGCCCAATAGCCCTGATTCTGCGGCTCCTCCTGCGCCCAGACCACCTCTTCGAGGCCGGTCATCCGCTTCAGGCGCGCCAGCAGCGCCTCGCCCGGGAACGGGTAGAGCTGCTCGATCCGGACGATCGAAACCTGCTTGTCGCCCGCCCCCTCGCGCGCGTCGAACAGCTCGTAGGCGAGCTTGCCGGTGCACAGCACCAGCCGCCTGACCTCTTCGTCCTTCGGCGGATTGGGATCGGAGAGGATGCGGCGGAAATGACTCTCGCCGGTGAAATCGGCGAGGGCCGAGACCGCATGCTTGTGGCGGAGCAGCGATTTCGGCGTCAGCAGCACCAGCGGCTTCCTGAAGTCGCGGTTCATCTGGCGCCTGAGGATGTGGAAATAATTGGCCGGGCTGGTGCAATTGGCGACCTGCATATTGTCTTCGGCGCAGAGCTGGAGGAAGCGCTCGGGCCGGGCAGAGCTGTGCTCGGGGCCCTGGCCTTCATAGCCGTGGGGGAGCAGCAGGACGAGCCCGGAGGCGCGCAGCCATTTGGCCTCGCCGGCGGCGATGAACTGGTCGGTGATCACCTGGGCGCCGTTGACGAAGTCGCCGAACTGCGCCTCCCACAGGACCAGGGTCTGCGGGTCCGCCAGCGACCAGCCATATTCGAAGCCGAGCACGCCATATTCGGAAAGCGGGCTGTCGCGCACCTCGAACCGGGCCGGGCCGATCCGGGTGAGCGGGATATATTTGCGGCCGTCCTTCTGATCGAGCCAGACCGAATGGCGCTGGCTGAAGGTGCCGCGGGCGCTGTCCTGGCCGGAGAGGCGCACCGGATGGCCGTCGCGCAGCAGGGTGGCGAAGGCGAGCGCCTCGGCGGTCGCCCAGTCGAAGCCCTTGCCGCTCTTGAACATCTCGCGCTTGGCGTCGAGGATGCGGGCGAGCGTCTTGTGGATGGCGAGGCCGTCGGGCACGCCGGTCAGGACCTCGCCGATCTCGCGCAGCAGCGCTTCCTCGACGCCGGTGGCGACGTTGCGCCGCTCGGTGATCGCCGCCTTGGGCCTGCCGAGCCCGGACCAGGCGCCCTCGAACCAGTCCGCCTTGTTGGGCAGATAGGATTGCGCCGCCTCGAACTCGCCTTCCAGCAAGGTGGTGAAGGCGGCGATCTCGCCGTCCACCCAGCCCTTCCCGATCACGCCCTGCTCCTCCAGCCGGGCGGCGTAGAGCGCCGAGATCGGCGGGTGCTCGCCGATCTTGGCGTACATCAGCGGCTGGGTGAAGCTCGGCTCGTCGCCTTCGTTGTGGCCGAACCGGCGGTAGCACCACATGTCGATGACGATGTCGCGGTTGAACTTCTGGCGATATTCGATGGCGAGCTTGCAGGCGAAGGTGACCGCTTCCGGATCGTCGCCGTTGACGTGGAGGATCGGTGCCTGGATGCCCTTGGCGACGTCGGACGGGTAGGGCGAGGAGCGGCCGAACTGGGGCGCGGTGGTGAAGCCGACCTGATTGTTGATGATGAAATGGAGGCAGCCGCCGGTCGAATAGCCGGGGATGCCGGAAAAGCCGAGGCATTCGGCGACGATCCCCTGGCCGGCGAAGGCGGCGTCGCCGTGGAGCAGCACCGGCAGCACCTGGTCGCCCTCGGCATCGCCGCGCGCGACCTGCTGCGCCTTGGCCTTGCCGAGCACGACCGGATCGACCGCTTCGAGGTGGCTGGGATTGGGCACCAGGCTGAGATGCACCCGGATCCCGTCGAACTCGCGGTCCGAGGAGGTGCCGAGATGATATTTGACGTCGCCCGAGCCGCCGACGTCCTCGGGATTGGCGGCGCCGCCGGCGAATTCGGAGAAGATCGCCCGGTAGGGCTTGCCCATGACGTTGGCGAGGACGTTCAACCGACCGCGATGGGCCATGCCGAGGACGATCGACGAAACCCCGTAGGCGCCGCCATATTTGATCACCGCTTCGAGCGCCGGCACCATCGATTCGCCGCCGTCGAGGCCGAAGCGCTTGGTGCCGACATATTTCCTGGCGAGGAACTTCTCCCACTGCTCGGCCTGGACGACCTTGGTCAGGATCGATTTCTTGCCCTCGGGGGTGAAGACGATCTCGGCGTCCTTGCCTTCCATCCGGTCCTGCAGGAAGCGGCGCTCGTCGAGATCGTTGATGTGCATATATTCGAGGCCGACATGGCCGCAATAATTGCGCCTGAGGATGTCGACGATCTCGCGCACCGTCGCTTTCTCCAGGCCGAGCGCGCCGCCGAGCCAGACCGGCCGGTCGAGCGCATCGGCGCCGAAGCCGTGGAATTGGGGGGTGAGGTCGGCCGGCATCTCGCGCTTGACGAGGCCGAGCGGGTCGAGATCGGCGGCGAGGTGGCCGCGCACCCGATAGGTGCGGATCAGCATCATCGCGGCGATCGAATCCTTGGCCGCCCGCTCGACGTCGGCGCCGCTCGCCGCGGCGGCCGCGCGCGCCTTGTCCGCGATCGCCGAGCGGGTTGGATCGAGGCCGGCATTGACCTCGTCCAGCTCGACCAGCGGCCAATTGGCGCGCGCCCAGCTCGGGCCCTGCTCACGCTCGCTCGTCATCGAAGCTTCGTTCGTCATTCTACCTATCGTCACCCCGGCGAAGGCCGGGGTCCAGTTCCGAGTCCGCCTGGATACCGGCCTTCGCCGGTATGACGGCGAAACTCAATTCCGCAGCAGCGCTGCAAGCGTCTCGCCCAGCTCAGATGGGCTCGGGCTGACCTTTATTCCAGCCGCCTCCATCGCCGCGATCTTGTCCTCGGCGCCGCCCTGGCCGCCGGAGACGATCGCGCCGGCATGGCCCATCCGCCGGCCGGGCGGGGCGGTGCGGCCGGCGATGAAGCCGACCACCGGCTTCGACCGGCCCTTCCTCGCCTCGTCGGCGAGGAACTGGGCGGCCTCTTCCTCGGCCGAGCCGCCGATCTCGCCGATCATGATCATCGATGTCGTCCCGGGATCGGCGAGGAACAGCTCGAGCACGTCGATGAAGTTGGTGCCGTTGACCGGATCGCCGCCGATGCCGACCGCCGTGGTCTGGCCGAGGCCGGCATTGCTGGTCTGGAACACCGCCTCGTAGGTGAGCGTCCCCGAGCGGCTGACGATGCCGACGCTGCCTTTGCGGAAGATATTGCCCGGCATGATCCCGATCTTGCATTCGCCCGGAGTCAGCACGCCCGGGCAATTGGGCCCGATCAGCCGCGACTTCGAGCCCGCCAGCGCCCGCTTCACCTTCACCATGTCGAGCACCGGAATGCCCTCGGTGATCGCGACGATCAGCGGCACCTCGGCGTCGATCGCCTCGAGGATCGAATCGGCGGCGAACGGCGGCGGCACGTAGATCACGCTGGCATCGGCGCCGGTCGCCGCGACCGCCTCGGCGACGGTGTCGAACACCGGCAGCCCGATATGGCTCTGCCCGCCCTTCCCCGGCGTGACGCCGCCGACCATCCTCGTCCCGTAGGCGAGCGCCTGCTCGGTATGGAAGGTGCCGGTCTCGCCGGTCATCCCCTGGGTGATGACCTTGGTGTCGGAATTAACGAGGATGCTCATTCGCCGCCATAAACCTCTTATCGTCACCCCGGCGAAGGCCGGGGCCCAGACCTAAAGCAAGGACTCGAACAGGTCGTTCCAGTCCGGATTCATTTCTTCGATCACGCGCAGCTTCCAAAGCCGCTTCCATTCCTTCATCTGCTTCTCGCGCCGGATGGCCGGCTCGATCTCGCCAAATTGCTCGTACCAGACCAGCATCTTGCAGCCATATTTTCTCGTGAACCCGTCGGCGACCCCTTCCCGATGTTGCCAGACCCTGGCGATCAGGTCGCTCGTCACGCCAATGTAGAGCGTCCCGTTGCGAGCGCTCGCCATGATGTAAACGAAACCGCCTTTCTCCATCCGTCCCCGTCTTCGTCATACCGGCGAAGGCCGGTATCCAGTCCTCTCTTCTCGGCCCGTCTGGGACCCGGCCTTCGCCGGGGTGACGAATGGGCTATGCCAAGCTCCCATCGATCGCCCGGCACGCCGCGAGCAGCTCCTTCACCGCGTCGACCGAGACCTGGAAATTGGCCTTCGCCTCGTCGTTCAATGCGATCTCGACCACCTTCTCGACGCCGCCGGCGCCGATCACGCAGGGGACCCCGACATAAAGGTCGTCGACGCCATATTGGCCGGTGAGGTGGGCCGCGCAGGGCAGCAGCCGCTTCTTGTCCTTCAAATAGGCCTCGGCCATCTCGATGCCGCTCGCGGCGGGGGCGTAATAGGCGGAGCCGGTGCCGAGCAAGGCCACGATCTCGCCGCCGCCGCCGCGGGTGCGCTTGACGATTCCGTCGATCTTCTCCTTGGTCGACCAGCCCATCTTGATGAGATCGGGAATGGGGATGCCGGCGACCGTCGAATATTCGACGATCGGCACCATCGTGTCGCCATGGCCGCCGAGGACGAAGGCGGTGACGTCCTGGGCGGAGACTGCGAACTCCTCGGCGAGGAAGTGGCGGAAGCGCGCCGAATCGAGCACGCCCGCCATGCCGACGACCATGTTGTGCGGCAATTGCGAAAATTCGCGCAGCGCCCAGACCATCGCATCCAGCGGGTTGGTGATGCAGATCACGAAGGCGCCGGGCGCGTTCGCCCTGATCCCCTCGCCGACCGCCTTCATCACCTTCAGATTGATGCCGAGCAGGTCGTCGCGGCTCATCCCCGGCTTGCGGGCGATGCCGGCGGTGACGATGCAGACGTCGGCGCCGGCGATGTCGGCATAATCGTTCGAGCCTTTGAGGGCGACGTCATAGCCCTCGACCGGGCCGCATTGCGACAGATCGAGCGCCTTGCCCTGCGGCACGCCCTCGACGACGTCGAACAGGACGATGTCGCCCAGCTCCTTCTGGGCGGCGAGGTGGGCGAGCGTGCCGCCGATATTGCCGGCGCCGATCAGCGCGATCTTGTTGCGAGCCATAAGGCGCTCTTTGCCTTTCCCGGTTCAAGCATGAAGGGCCGCAGGACGCGGCCTTACGCGGCGCCGCTTAGCCCTCCCGCGCGCGAGGGGCAACCGCCGACGGTCAGAGCGGGCGGAGCAAGGCGGAGCGCGGACCCGGCCTGGCTGCCGCGAAACCCAGGCCGGCGGGCGCCGGGAAGGCGCGGGCGCGGATCCGGGCATAGGCGGGATCGCCGGGCCGCAGGGTGACGACGAGATGGCCGACCGCGCCCGGCCCGTCGGCCCTGAGGTCGAGCGTGATGCTGCCGTCGGCGGCGAGCTCGGCCTCGCCGATCGCGCCGGGGTCGAGCTCGACCGGCGGCGCCGGCGCCCTCGCCGCGAAGCCCATCGGCGCCGGCGGCACCGGCAGCGGCGCGCCCGACCAGTAAGCGAACATCGCCGGCCAGTCGCCCTTCAGCGCCGGATCGCCGGCGAAGAAGCGGGCGCCGCTTTCGGCATAGGTCTCCTGCTTGCCGGCGTCGCCCGCCTGCTGCAGATATTTGGGCAACCGGGCGAAGTCGGCGAGCCGGGCGGCGAGGAATTTCTTGTCGTCGAGCGGCTTGTGCCCCGACAGGAAATCGTGGCCGTGGAGGGTTTCGTGCAGGGCGACGTTGATCGAGCCGTGCCCCTCGCCGGTCGCCGGCATCCGGCGGCCGCCGCCGGCCGCGGCGATCGTCGCCAGAAGCACGCGCTTGCCGTTGCTGAGATAGGTGCCCGGGACATTGTCCCAGGTCAGGCCCAGCCCCTGCCAGCCGCGCGGCACCTTGCCCTTCAGATCGGTGGCGACGTCGGTCACCGAGCCGCGGCAGACGACGACATGCGCCTTCTTGTCGAGCAGCTTCCTGAGCACGGCGGCGGAAAGCCTGGCGATCTCGGGGCGAATCGCGGCGACGTCGTCGGCGGTGCCGCTGCCGCCCGCAATCACGAGCGCGGCCGCCATCGCCTGCGGCGTCGCCGGAGTCGCCATCGCATCCTCCCCGGGCGTGAGGATAGCGCAGGTAAAGGGGGACAGTATATATTTATCGGCGCCGCGGCGGCGTGCCGGCCGCAGCCCGGGCGGAATAAATATATACTGTCCCCAATTAATTCTCGACGATGTTGAGGATGTTGCCGTCGGGATCCTTGAACCAGGCGACCTTCATGTCGCCGCCGACATGGACGTCGCCTTCGAGCGCGAGGCCGGGCATGTCGTAATGCTCGAACATCACCCCCTTGCGCTTCAGCGAGTCGACCTCGCGTTCGATGTCGTCGACCGCCCAGGTCACCGCGGTCGCCTCGTTGGTGCCGGCATGGTCCGAGCGGTAGACGTTGACCTTGCTGTCGCCGCTCTCGAGCACGATCAGCTCGTCGCCCTCATGATCGACCTCCCGGAGGCCGAGCGTGCCGGTGTAGAAATCCCGCGCCCGGTCGAGATCCCTGACCGCGAGATTGGCGACGGCGTTGCGGTTTCCGAGCATGGGGCGTCTCCTCGGGGACAGTTATTTTCACGCGCCGCGCTCGTATTGAGGGCGCAGCCGCGGGAAAATAACTGTCCCCGTCCCGGGCGGGTTCCCGCTCGGGGGTTGCGCGAATCGGGGAAAGAGGGAAGTTTCCAGAAAAGCACGCGCCCGGCCGGGCGAAGCGAAAGGGGGAAGGCGATGAAAAGGATTGCGGTTTATCTGGGCTGCGCGCTCGCGGTCGCGGGTTGCTCGATGGCGAGCGACGAGGACAGGATGGAGAATGCGATCCGCGCCGAGCTGTCGAAGCAGGGCACCGTCAACGAGGTCGAGATGACCAGGCAGGGCGACAATATGGTCGGCTTCGCCGAGGTCCGCTCCAACGACGGCAGCGCGGGCCGGCTGAACTGCACCGCCACGCCCGACACCGCCAAGGGCGCCGGCAATTACAATTGGCGCTGCCTGCCGGCGATCGACCAGCGCATGGTCGACAGCATGGAGGGCACGATCCGGCAGACGCTCGCCCAGCAGGGCGAGGTCGTCGCGGTCGAGCTGACCAGGCAGGACGACATGCGGATGACCGGCCACGCCATCGTCCGCGGCGCCGACGGCACGGAGGTGCGCGCCAATTGCACCGTCACCCGCGAGAACGAGGCGAGCAACCATTTCAACTGGCAGTGCGCGCCGGGCGAAGCCGCGGCGGCGGAGCCCGCGGCCGAGGCCCCGGCGGCGGACGAGGGGGACAAATAGGGAATGAAGACAGCCAGAAAATAGGGACAGTCCCTCTTTTCTAGCGCGCCAGCCGGCGGATCAGGTCGGTCCAGTGATCGACGTCGTTGTAGAAGGCGCGGACCGGCAGCCGCTCGTCGCGGCCGTGGGCGCGCTCGTCGGCCGGGATCACCGCCCACGAGCCGTCGACGCCGTAGACCGGCACGCCGCGGGCGCGGAAATAGAGGCCGTCGGTCGCTCCGGTCGACATGTCGGGGACGATGTCGGCATTGGCGTGGCGGGCGCGCACCGCCGCGGTATAGGCGCCGACGACGTCGTCCCGGAGCGGCGACGCGTCGGTCGGCCGGGCGGGATCGACCGGCTCGACCGCGACATGATCGGGCTCGCCCAGCGTCCTCAGCGTGGCGAGCACGGTGGCGGGGTCGACGCCCGGGAAGATCCGGCAATTGACCGTCGCCCGGGCGAGCTGGGGCAGCGCATTGTCGGCATGGCCGCCCTCGAGCCTGGTCGCGACGCAGCGCGTCCGGGTCAGGCCGACCTCGGTCTCCGAGGCCTCGATCAGGTCGGCCGCCGCGCCGTCATGCTCGTCGGCGAGCCAGCGGTTGATCGCCGCGGCGAGCTCCGGGCTCGCCGACCGGGTGCGGTGGCGGAAATAGGCGCGGGTGGTGTCGTTGAGCATCGGCTCGAAGCGGTAGCGCTCGAGCCGGTCGAGGGTGTGGGCGAGCGCGTAGATCGCATTGTCGGGCCGCGGCCGCGAGCTGTGGCCGCCCGGATTGGTCGCGGTCAGGATATAGCTCTGGTAGATCTTCTCGGCGGTCTGGATGCCGAAGCCGAGCAGCCGCCCGTCGGCGAGGAAGGTGCCGCCGCCGGCATCGGCGTTGAGCGCGAAATCGACCGCGCTGGTGTCGATCCACTGGTTCGCCGCCTGGTCGGCGCCGCGGCCGCCGGTCTCCTCGTCGCCGGTGAACAGGACGATGATCTCGCGACCCGGCTGGAACCCTTCGGCGCGCAGCCGCAGCAGCGCCGCGGTGACCGCGACCACCCCCTGCTTGTCGTCGAGCGTGCCGCGGCCGTAGAAATAGCCGTCGGTCTCGCCGAGCGTGAACGGATCGCGCGACCAGTCCGAGGCGCGCGCCTCGACCACGTCCATATGGGCCATGATCAGGATCGCCTTGCGGTTCGACGGCCGCGCGGGCGCCCAGCGCAGGATCAGGGCGGCGGTATGATCGTCGGGGCGGACCACGTCATAGGGATGGATGGTGACGCCGGTCAGCCCGCCGGCGCGGAACTGCTCCTGGAGGTAGGCGGCAAGCTCGGGGACCCGGCCGCGGCCCTGCACGGTCGGGATCGCAATCGCATGCGCGTAAATCTCCCGCGCCCTGGCGTGCCAGGGGTCGGCGGGCGGCTGGGCGACGGCGACAGCGGCGGTGGAGAGCAGGGCGGCGGCGATCAGGGCAAGGCGCATCGGGGGACTCCTGGCAAAGGCGGCGCGAGATTGGCGGAAAAGCAGGCGCGGTCAAGCTCTCCAGGAATCATCCCGGCGAAGGCCGGGATCCATGAACCGAAGACTGGGAAACACAGGCTCGAACGTCGGCACGAGACTGCAAGCACAGTGTTCATGGGTCCCGGCCTTCGCCGGGATGACTCTCATGATTCCCCATGCCCCTCGGCCATATAATCCGCGCTCTGCATCTCGATCAGCCGCGAGGCGGTGCGGGCGAACTCGAAGGCGCCGTCGCCGGCGACGTAGAGATCGCCGGGCTCGGCGTCGGCGGCGGCGAGCAATTTCACCTTATGCTCATAGAGCGCGTCGATCAGGGTGACGAAGCGCGCCGCCTCGTTGCGATTCTCCGGGCCCATGCGCGGGATGCCGACGAGGATGACGGTGTGATAGCGCCGCGCGACGCTGAGATAGTCGGCGGCGCCGCGCGCCTCGCCGCACAGCCGCCGGAACGAGAAGACGGCGACCCCCTTGACGCTCTTGGGCACGTGCAGGATGCGCCCGCCCGGCAGCCTGAGATCCTCGGCCGGCACGCGCGCGCGGTCCTCGACGGGATAGTCGGTCAGGCGGAAGAAGGCGTCGGCCAGCGCCTTCGTCGCCGCCGGCCCGTTCGGCACGTACCAGGTCGGCATCCCGCCGAGCCGGTCGAGCCGGTAATCGGTCGGCCCGTTCAGCGGCACCACCTGCAGCCGCTCCTCGACGAGGGCGATGAACGGCAGGAACAGCTCCCGGTTGAGGCCGCCGAGATAGAGGTCGCGGGGCGGCCGGTTCGAGGTGGTGACGAGGGTCACCCCCTCATCCAGCAGATGCGCGAACAGCCGCGACAGGATCATCGCGTCGGCGGGATTGTTGATCACCATCTCGTCGAAGCAGAGCAATGTCGCCTCCGCCGCGATCGCCTCGGCGACCCTCGGCAGCGGATCGCTTTCCTCCCGCTCGCGCTCGGCGCGCAGCCGCTCGTGCACCTCGATCATGAATTCGTGGAAATGGACCCGGCGCTTGGGGGCGAAGGGGATGGTCTCGAAGGCGAGGTCCATCAGCATCGATTTGCCGCGCCCGACCCCGCCCCACAGATAGGCGCCGCCCGGCGGCCGGGGGCGCCGGAAAAAGCCGCGCCGGCTTGCCGCGAGTTCGCCGGCGAGCGTGTCGAGCACCGCGACCGCCCGCTGCTGATCCTCATCCGGCTGCAATTCGCCGGCCGCGACCAGCGCCCGGTAACGCTCGGCGAGCGCGGTCACGGCTCGCGGCTGGCCTTGCGCAGCGCGCCCGAGAAGGAGGCGACCAGCTCGCCCTCCTGGACGACCTTGCCGGCGAGGAAGACCAGCCTTCTGGTCTCGCGCAGCAGCTCGACCTCGGCATCCAGCGGCACCCCGATCCGCCCGCGCGAGAGGAAGCGCGTCGAAAGATCGAGCGTCACCGCCCGGATCACGTTCGCCCCCGCCAGCCGCCCGCCGGCGAACAAAGCCATGTCGATGAAGGTCAGCAGCGCCCCGCCATGGACCATGTCGCCGAGGTTCGAATGGCGCTCCTCGGGAAACATCCGGCAGACCGCGCGCCCCTCCCCGTCGGCCCGGACCAGCAGCTTGCCGACCACCGCGTGGAACTTGCCGTCGTCTTCAATGTCCCAGCTCCACCAGCCGGGATGCTCGGGGTCGGGGGCGTGACGGATCGCGGGATGGACGTCCATGGGCGTGCAGTGCCGGGAAAGGCTCGGCCTTTCAAGGCTAGCCGAATGTCGACGGGCTCGACTTTCGGCAAGAAAAATGCCACAAATTCTTGCGCTAGGAAGGCGGAGTCAGAGATTGCGTCTCGGACCCACCGCCCCTGGCGGACCCGACCCCAGCGGTCCCGGACAATCGCCAATGGCGAAACCGGACACCCCGTTGGACGCAAGGCGGTGACGACCCCGCGCGCTTCTAGGGCGCAGAGGGTGGGCCGGTCATCCGGTGAACGGCGGTTAATCCGTTCGCCCGGGGCCAACGACGCAAACCTCATGGTCTGCGGCGCGCCGTGGGCCGAGGTATTCAATATGAAGCCCTCGACCACGAAGAACGTAACGGTTGAGGTGACGGTGGACCTCGCGAAGTGCCTCTGGCCCCTAGCGTGGCTCGTTCTGATCCTCCTATCGTGAACGGCGAGGGGAGAGGGCTAAGGCCCCCTCCCCGATGCCTAGAGCTTCCTCAAATCGTGCCTGATAGATGTCACGAGCTCTATGATCAGGCCGATCATACCGAGGCCGAAGATCGCGGCCAAAATGCCCGTGAACCAACCCCACCCCGAATATTGCCAAGCGAACAACCGGAAGGTTAGCCACACCGTGAATGCCGTAGTGACAATAGTCGAAAACAAGAGGGGAATCGCACTAATGCCCTGTCGGGACAGGCTTTCATCCCCTTGTGATGTTGAGTCTCGCGGGCTTCCAAAGCGGATTGGCTGAAACTTGAGACGGTATCGAACGTCCCTGTCGGGGCTAATATCTTCGGAGGTGATTTCCTCCAGCAGGCCATGCCCCACAGCTTTCAAAATGAGAAGTCTTCGACGGGGGAAATGGCCCAGGAATGGGAGAGGAGACAGGCCACGACGCATTTGCTCGGAGGCTAGGTCGAGGTCGGCTGCCGCCATGATCGTCCGGTTATGATAATTGAGTGCCGCTGCCAGCTCGGCGGCGCATGTCTGTTTGTCGTCCAATTCCGCCGTATAGGAATCAATCGCGTGAGACCGGACATTAGTCAGGAACTGAAGGGCTGCCGCAATGGCACCAAACACAAGCGCCATTGTTTTTAGTGCAGCGGACACCACCGCGTCTTGAGACAATGGCGCGGCAAATGGGCCGCTTCCAGAGTCGGCGAGCCAAGCAAGAACCGCCGAAAGACCAGCCATCACTAGCGTCACCCACTTCAGATCGGTCATTCGGCGGAGTGATCGCGTCTTGGCGCTCTTGGTGACTTGCTCGGCTTGGCGCATAGCCTGTTCAGATGCCATGGCCAATTCAAGGCGTTGGAGTGGCTCCTGTAGCGCCTTTGGGACTAGCATTCGCTTTGTAGAAATAGCTGCCTCTACCATCTCGAACGCACGGTTTAACTCGGCCTGCCTCTCATCATCACCATCTGGCATGTCGGGATGGGCGTCCCGCGACAGACGGCGGTAGGCTTTCTTGAGGTCTTTCTCGCTTACCTCAAAGGGGACGCCAAGGACCTCCAAGGCTTCTTCAAGCGTCATCTCATGCTCCTACGAGCTATTTGCCGCGCTGCGCCGCGAGCCCCTCCTCAATCAGCTGACGGATCGCCTCCGAGCGTGAAGGCTTCGGATCAGGCTGACATTGGGTCCAGGCGTCGATCTTCGCCTCCAGCTCAGGAGGCATGCGGAGGCCGCGCATCGGGTGCCGTCCGGTCCTCGGACGGCCGCGCGGTCTTTTTGGTTTATCCGCTATTGACCTGCCCCTATTTTTGGTTTAGCCTAAAACAACAAACCAGAGCCCCGCATCGGAGAGACGATGGCCGTCGCCGAGCTTATAGTCTCGCGCCGTGCGTTGCTAGGCGCGGCGTTCGCCGTCCCTCTTGTCCCGCCTGTCCTGAGCCTGTCGAAGAATCATCCCGGATTTGATCCGGGATTCATCTCGTCTTTGCTTCCTCCCGCAAGATGGCCTCCGGGTGACGCACCGTCCCGCATGGTCACCAGATGGGACCGCGCCCTTGCCCGCTTCCGCAATGCCGAGGCCGCGCTTGCCGGCGTCCAGGGTGCCGACGACGAAATATTCGGGCGCGTGCTCGGGCGCTTCAACCACATGCTGCGGCGTCTGCTTCGCGCCCCGGCCCCGGACCCCGCCGCCTTCTCCGCCAAGCTTTCCTTAGCCATAGAGCAGGAGATCTGGGAGCTCACTGGCGGCGAAGCCTGTCTTGCCGCCCTCAAGCGCGATGCAACCCGCCTTTGCCTGCGTCCCTGACCCGAGCCCGATTGTTTCTCGCGAAGACGCGAAGGCGCGAAGGCACCAGCGCCTTTCCCGTCGTTCCAGCGAAGGCTGGAATCTCTCTTCGGCCTTCGCGGGCGCTCGAAAAGAGAGGTGAGATTCCAGCTTGCGCTGGAATGACGGTGGCCTCGCTTCGCGCCTTCGCGGCTTCGCGTGAAATACAATTTCTGCTTGCAATTGGAGATTTCCTATGTTCTACTTATGTTTCCATGAAACAAGATGAGAACCCCGAGTCGCGGCGCAGCGGCCAAGCGCCCTCCGGCAGGCATTTCTGGGAGGAGTGGGACGGGCTGGATGCGAGCGTCCCCGAGCCACCCGACGAGCCCGACGATGATGGCCTGCCCTCCCCGCAGTGCGAGCCCGGCGAGCAGACCTCGGTCGAGGCCGAGCTGGAGCGCCGCGCCGCGGACGAGGCGCCGCGGCACAGCCTGCCCGGCGAGCCAAAGCTGCCGCATGAGCTGCCGCCGCCGGTCCCCGATTACGGGCTCCCGCCCGAAGTCGCCGAAGTGCGCCGCCGCCAGGGCGTGACGTGGCCGCCGAAGCGGACCGCCACCGGCTTCTTTTACAAGAATGGCGACGAGATTCCGCCGACCCATCCCGACCACGGCCCTATGCACCTCATCCCGCGCCAGGAGGACGGCAGCTTCGCGGCTTATTATTATTGCTCGAAGGCGGAGCTGGCCCGCATGGCGAACCCCGCGCCGCCGCCGCGTCGCCGCCGCCGCGACGGCTTCTCGCCCGAGCGCCAGGAGGAATTCGTCCGCCATCTACGCGGCACCGGCAGCTGGACCGACGCGGCGCGGCTCACCCGAATCTCGCGCTCCACCGCCTACAATCTCTACAACAGCCCCGACGCCGCCGGCTTCCGTGCCGCCGTCGACGAGGCGCTGAAATGCACCGACGGCCTCCTGGAGGCGACCGCGCTCGAGCGGGCGATCAAGGGCCATGAGGAGATCGTCTGGTACAAGGGCCGGCGCGTCGGCGTCCGCTGGAAAGCCGACAACAGGCTGCTGATGTCGCTGCTGCGCGCCCGCAATCCGCTCAAATATGCGCCGCTCAACGAGATAGAGGGCTGGCTCGCCCGCCGCGGCATCGAGCCGCCGGCCGACCTCGAAGGCGCGCTCGACCGCCTGCACGCGGCCGAGGCCGAATGGGGCCGCCGCGTCCCCGGCGAAGGCGGCCCGGCGGCGCTGCCCCCGGCCTCGTCCGCAGCCGCCGGACCGGCGCTGGAGGCGCCCGCGCAGGTGTCCACTTCGTCCACTTTGGAAGCCGAAACACCGGCCCAGGCGTCCACTTTGTCCACTTTGGCCGACGAACAACCTGCCCAGGCGTCCATTTCGTCCACTTCGCCGGGTGCGGCTACGGCGGCGCCGCAGGCCGGGGCACCGATCCCCTTCCGCCCGCCGCCGCGGCCGCGCATCTACCTCGCCCCGGGGTGACGGCCTGTGGGGGCCGTCAGACCGCGCGCTCCAGCAGCAGCTTCTTGGTCTCGGCGATCGCCTTGGCCGGGTTCAATCCCTTGGGGCAGACGTTGGCGCAGTTCATGATCGTGTGGCAGCGGTAGAGGCGGAACGGGTCTTCGAGGTCGTCGAGCCGCGCCGCCGCCGCCCGGTCGCGGCTGTCGGCGAGCCAGCGATAGGCCTGGAGGAGGATCGCGGGCCCGAGGAACTTGTCCGAATTCCACCAATAGCTCGGGCATGCCGTCGAGCAGCAGGCGCACAAGATGCACTCGTAGAGCCCGTCGAGCTTCGCCCGGTCCTCGGGCGACTGGAGTCGCTCCTTGCCGTCCGCCGGCGGCGCGCCCGCCTGAAGCCAGGGCTGGATCGAGGCATATTGGGCGTAGAAATGGGTGAAATCGGGGACGAGGTCCTTGATCACGTCCATATGCGGCAGCGGCGTGATCCTGATCTCGCCTTTGAGGTCCTCGATCGCGGTGGTGCAGGCGAGGCCGTTCCTGCCCTCCATGTTCATCGCGCAGGAGCCGCAAATCCCCTCGCGGCAGGAGCGGCGGAAGGTCAGCGTCGGGTCCTGCTCCGCCTTGATCTTGATCAGCGCGTCGAGCACCATCGGCCCGCAGCTGTCGAGATCGACGGTGAACGTGTCGTAGCGCGGATTTTCGCCCTTGTCGGGATCGTAGCGGTAGATTTTGAAGCTTTTGGGCCGCTTGGCGCCGGCGGCGGGATGGGCCGTCCCCTTCCTGATCTTGCTGTTCCTGGGCAGGGTGAATTCGGCCATGGGTGACCCGATACGCTCAGGCGGCGCGCCTGTCGAGAAGCTGGGCGGCGATGTCGTAGGTGCGTTCATTGTCGACGTCGATCGCGTGGGCGCCGTCCTTCAGCACCACCGCCGAGCAGCGCACGCCGAAGCGGGCGCCGAGCCGCCGCATCGCCCCGTCGAGGCTGATCAGGCCGTAGCGCAGCCGGATCAGGTTCAAAAAGCCGAAGGCGCGCGCGATCCGCATCGGATTCTTGGCGAACTGGCCGCCCTCGCGGAAGGTTTCGGCGAGCTCGAGGCCCTTGCTGGAAAGCCCGTAGAGGTTGCAGTTCGAAAATTGCCCGTCGCGGAACCGGTAGAAGCGGCGCTGCCCCTCGGGATGGGCGGAGAGCACGTCCTCCTTGCGGGCGAGCGCGACCACGCAATCGTCGCCGGCGGCGAGCCGCGCCGCCACTTCGCGCACCGCCGCCGGGGTCAGCAGCACATTGTCGGCGGTGGTGATGACCAGCGGCCCGGCGCTGCCGGCGGCGGCGGCATAGACGCTGTCGGTGATCGTCGCGGCCGAAGCCACGAAGCCGACGGGCAGGCCCGAGGCGAGCGCGATCGGGCTCAGCGCCTCGGCCGCGCCGGGCTCGACCGCGATCCGGACGCTGTCGATGCCCTGCAACCCGGCAAAGGCGTCGAGGACGTGGGCGAGCAGCGGCCGGCCGCCGATCGGCACCAGGCATTTGTGGCTGACTCCGGCCGCCGCGGCGAGCGGATCGAGCCGGCCGTCGCGCTGGGCGGCGAGGATGACGATGGTGAACGACCCGCCCTGCTCAATCATCGAGCAATCCGTGCCGCCTGAGGCCCTCGTAGAGGATGGTCTCGATCAGCTGCGTCTGGCTCAAGCCGGCGCGGACGGCCGAGCGGCCGAACACCTTTTGCGACCACAGATTGGCCTGGAGGTTGACCTCGAGGAAATTGCAGGTGCCGGTTTCGGCGTCGAGCCGGAACTCGAACCGGCCATAATCGAACGGCCTGAACTCCTCGGCGATGGTGCGGGTCATCTCGGCGATCCGCGGCACCCATTCGGCATCGTCGAAATCGACCAGCGCGTATTTGCTGGCCCGCTCGACCAGGTCGCGCTTCTCGTAATAGGTCCGCAAATGGGTCGGGTCGGCCTGCTCGAACAGCATCATCGGCATCACCACCGGCTCGCCGTCGATCGTGATCACCGGCACCTCGACGTCGCTGCCGTTGAGGAACGGCTCGACGATCGCGTCATGGCCCTCGGCGTGGATCGAGGCGATCGCCGCCTGCGCCCCGGCCCAGTCGCGCGCGTCCTGGACGCCCCAGCTCGCCGAAGAGGCGTTGGGCTTGATCACCAGCCGCTTGCCCGCGGGGCAGCGCGCCCGATCGACCGGGGCGCCGCGGCGGTAGATCGCCCAGGGCGCGGTCGGGATGCCGCGGGCGGCGGCGCAGAGCTTGGTCAGATGCTTGTCGTCGGCGAGCCCGCGCAGGATCGGTGTCGCGCCCAGATAGGGCAGGCCGAGCCTGGTGCAGAGCAAGGGCAGCATCATCTCGCTGTTCAAAAAGCCGCCGCGGTTGAGCAGCGGGAACAGGAAATCGATATCGGGCTTTTCGAACAGTGCCCGGTAATTGTCCTCGAGCACGAGGTTGAGCCCGAGGCCCTGGAGGATCTCGCGGGTCTCGACATGGTAGAGCGCATGGTTGCCGTCCTCCGGATGGAGGCCGCCCGCCCATTTGGCGTGCTTGGCGATGAACATGATGCGCAGCCGCTCCTTGGCCGAAGCCGGGATCGTGCGCGTCTCGATGGGGCTCAAGGGGGAAGATCGCTTTCCGGGACGCAAAATAATGCCCGCCGCCACAATGTTGCCGCGACCGGGCAGGATAGGAGGTTTTCGTTAGTCGCGTCCCGGACCGGGTGCAAGTTTATGATCGTGAGCGTGGTGAGCGATGCGGCGGCCCGGCTGATGACCGAGGGCGGCGATGCGCGCCTGACGCTCGACCCGAAGACCGGCCTCAACCGCTATTACAGCGCGCCGCACCCGAGCCGGGCGCTGGCCTACGCCTCCTCGACCGCCAACGATATCTCGGCCGGCGCCTATGCCCGGGCGGAAGCGGTGCTGGCCGAGATCGGCCGCGATCCCTCCGCCGCCGTCTATGCGGCACGGCTGGAGGCGCTGCGCGGGAGGATCCGGGCCGCTTACGGCGTGGCGGACGACGTCGCCATCGTCTTCGCGCCCTCGGGCACCGACCTCGAATATGTCGCCCTCGCCGCCGCCCTCGGCCGCGCCCCGGGCGGCACCCACGCGATCCTGCTCGGTGCCGACGAGGTCGGCTCGGGCTGCATCCACTCCGCCCACGGCCTCTATTTCGCCGACGAGACCGCGCTCGGGCTCGCCGTCCGGCCGGGCGATCCGGTGCCCGGGCTCGGCGGCGCGACGCTCGACCTGATCGACATCCCGGTCCGCGACCGGATGGGCCGGGTGCGCCCCTCGGCCTATATCGCGGCGCGGATGGAGGGCTCGATCGCCGCCGCCCGGCGGGCGAGCCGGCACTGCCTCGTCCATGTCGTCCACGGCTCGAAGACCGGCCTGATCCTGCCCGATCTCGGCGACATCGACCGGCTGGCGGCGGGCCGGAGCGAGGCCGCGACCCTGGTCGTCGACGCCTGCCAGGCGCGGATCACCGCGGCGGCGATCGGCGCCTATCTGGAGCGCGGCGCGATCGTCTTCGTCACCGGCTCCAAGTTCATGGGCGGCCCGCCGTTCAGCGGCTTCGCGCTGGTTCCGGCCGGCTTCGCCGGGCGCGCCCAGCCGCTGCCCGGCGGCCTCGCCACGATCTTCCGCCGCGCCGAATGGCCGGCCCATTGGCCGGGCGCGGATATCCTCCCCGACAGCGTCAATCCCGGCCTGCTGCTGCGGCTCGAAGCGTCGGTCTTCGAGCTCGAGCGCTTCCAGCAGCTTCCCGCCGAAGCGGTCGAGCGCGTCATCCTCGCCTTCCACGCCGCGGTCCGGACCGGGATCGTCGAAAAAACCGAGGCCCGCCGCGTCGCCCCCTATCCCCCCGGCCATGGCGAGGACGCCGACACCCACCCGATCGAGATGCGGACGCTGTCGACGCTCGATCTGTCGGCCTCGGGCGCGACTTTCGAGGATGCCCAGGCCTGGCACAAGGCGATGGCGCTCGCCGGGGTGCGCGTCGGCCAGCCGGTCAAATGCGTCCGCCTGCCCGACGGACGCTGGGGCGCGACCCTCAGGATCGGCCTCAATATGTGGCAGGTCTGCGACGCCGCCGGACTTTCGGATAAGGCGCTGGCCGAAGCCTTTGCCGCCGACATGGCAAAAGTGCGCGCGGCGCTTCAGGCGGCCGCCGCGCAATAAGGCCGCCGCTCCGCGGGCGCGGAACGTAGCAGGCTGTCGAGATAAACGGCCGGCCAGGCTATCGACCATCGCCTGGCGGCCGGCGGGCAGCGCCCCGAACGAGCCTGCAACAAGCCGCCGGATTGTCGGACCGATCAGCCGCGGAGACTCCTGAATAGCTATTTTCTCTCAAGGCGAATGCTTTGCACACAGCGGCCCCAGAGAAATGTTGCCAGAATCTGTTTTGATACTTTTACAATAGATATATAGAGAGACTCTCTGCTCGCAACATGGTATTTAATACAGACTTTAGCGCGATGGCAATGTCATGAAGCTTTGTGAGATTAATTCTTGTGACAATTGCCTTGAAGTCAAGCTGCGTCGCCAATGGGGAGCAGGAGCATGTGGCCCCCGGCTATGGTTGGTGCTGTTGCCGATTGCGGCCCTGGTTTTCTTGCCGGCTTGCGATCCTACCACGCCTACGGCGAGCACCGGCCGGCCAGTCACCAGATGCTCTTTCGCGGCGGATCAATCCTCCGTTGGATTGCGAATGGACTGCACGGTATCGGGCCCCTTGCCGAACAGGCTGATCGATCCGACCAACAGCGCGAATTCCAGGTGCGAGTTGTCCAGCTTCTCGCTGTTCGGCCAAACTGTGAACGCTCCGATCGGGGTGATTTACGGGGAGAATGGAGATGAAACCGACGAGCATGTTCGGCTTGGCGCGCGCTTGCGGGGCACCCATGCCGCCCGCCTCGCCAAGTCCGCCGGCGAGAATTGCGGCGCAACCTTCGGCCCGGTCGCGAGATTGAATACCAGTTTTGCCGGCCGCCATATCGCCCGGATCGACAAGATGCCGGCGCGAGCCTGCGTCTTGGACTCGCGACTCGATCTGGATCGCTATGATCAGACCACGACCCTGGCCCTGAGCATCGACACAAGCGCAACGCGCGAAACCGTCAGGGACGCGTTGGCCCGGCGCCTCGATCTCGAACTGGCGACAGCGGTGAACAGACTGCTGAGGCCCAACTTAAACGTCAACGCCAGAGCGTTCGTCAACGCGGCCGGACGTTGCCCGGGCTATCGGACCTTTTCAGGGAATTGACGCAGCTGGCAGCGGACTGCCCGGTCACCCCTGTCCCGGCAACGGCCGGCAGTAGCGCCAGCGCTCGTCGGGTGCCGCGCGCAGCCGGCTGTCGATATAATAGCCCGCCAGCCCCTCGATCATCGCTTCGCTGCCGGCGGGGATGAATTGCGCCGCGTCGCGCCGCCAGCCGGCGATGCAGTCGGCCCGCGGCCGAGCCGATTCGCCGCAATCGACGAACGCGTTGAACGCCCGCTGCCAGGCGAGGAACCGGGCCCGGTCCATCGGCTCGCCATGGCCCGGGATCAGCAGGGTGAAGCCGGTCGCGGCGATCCGGTCGAGCGCCCGGCGCCAGCCCTCGGCGCAGGCGGTGTCCATGAACGGCACCGGGGCGACGACGAGATCGCCGGCGATGACAAGGCGGGCGGCGCGATCGTAGATCCAGACGTCGCCCTCGGTCGCGGCATAAGCGGCAAGGTTGATCTGCAGCCGCCGCCCGCCGATCGTCATGTCGGCCGAGCGCGTCACCGGCCGCGTCGGGCGCAGCGAATCCGGATGGTCCAGGACCGTAAAGGCGCGCGCCACCTCGGCGCGATTGGCCGCGGGGATCCGGCCGGCGTCGAGCTGCCGCTGGATGCCGGCCCGGCTGCGGGCCAGGAAGCCGGTCAGCGCCCCCTCGATCGCATTGCTCGCATAGAGGTCGGCGCCCGGATAGGCGGCGCGGATCTCGGCATTGCCGGTGCTGTGATCGAGATGCCAGTGGGTGTTGAAGATGGCGACGATCGGCCGACCGCGTTGCCGGGCAAAGCCGAGCAGCCGGTCGCGATGCTCGGGATGGCGGCCGGTATCGACCAGGATCAGCCCCGCGGGCGCGTCGAGGAACACCGAATTGCCGTCGGGCCCGCGTCCTGGCTCCAGCGTGCCGGGGATCAGGTGATAGTCGGGGTCCGGCGCGACGGCGGCGGCGAGCGCGAGGAGAAGGGCAAGGCTTCGCATCGCCGGCGAGGCTATCGCGCCGGTGCGGCGGATCATCCCGTTTTCGGTGAACCGCAATCCTGCTTCGACGAGGCCGCAGCCAGGCTCCAGGCAAGGCCGAGGCCGAGCGCCAGCAGCAGCGGCGCGGTCGCGAGGCCCGGGAAATAGCCGCCGGCGGCGAGCGCGAGGCCGGCATGGGCCAGTCCGTTGGCCGTTTCCAGCACCGCCCAGAACCAGGCGAGGCCGCGGGCCGCGCCGCGCCCTGGGCGGACCCGCGCCAGATAGCACCACAGGCCGAACCCAATCAGCGCCGTATTGGCGATGACGAAGCCGGTGGGCCGGTCGAAGCCGATCGCTTCGCTGACGGCGCGCGCGGGCGCGAGCCGGTCGAACAGGCGGGTGCAATATTCCTCGATCGAATGCGCCGTCTGCGCCGCGATGAGCAGCAGGAACAGCAGGCGGCTGCGCCGGTCCATCTTCAGTGCCGCGGCATCAGCGCCCGGCTGGTCTCGACCGCCGGCCGGCCGACCGGCGCCGTCGCCGCCGGGGGGATCCGCCGTTCGAGGGCGCCGAGCCAGCGCGCCGCGCCCGCGCCGATGCTGATCTGAGGCTGCGACGGCATCACCTGGAATTGCGCCTCCCAGCCGGCGATCGTCGCGCCGGCCTCGGTGAAGGCGGCGGCGAGCGGCTGGGGGCCGCGCAGCGCGTGGTTGATCAGCGCGTCGCCGAAGAAGGTCCAGTCGTTCTCGGCGACGCAGCCGAACGAGCTGCGGTCGGCGGAAGCGGCGGTGACGATCGCGCCCGCGTCCGATTGCAGCCGCGGCACGAACACGCCGGCAAAGCAGGCGTTGAGGATCAGCAGGCGGTTGGCGAGGCCGAGCCGGTCGAGCATCGCGGCGAGGCGGTTGGGCGAGATCAGCCCGTAGCCGCTGTCGCCGTCATTGTAATAGAGGCCGTAGGGCGCGCCGTGGCTGGTCGTATAGAGGATCACCGCATCCTCCTGCCGGTTGCTCAGCTCGGCGATCCGCGCCAGCGCGACGGCGAGGGTCGCCGGCGTGCCGCGCGGAAGCTCGCTCGGGCCGCTGCCGTCGGGGCCGGCGAGGACGATGGTGCGGCCGGCCGCGTTGTAGCGCCGGCGCAGCACCTCGCCGGCGGCGCGCGCCTCGCGGGCGAACACCGGATCGCTGTCGAGCGCGGCGACGACGACATAGGCATCGACCGTCCCGCTGCGCTGCGGCAGCAGCGCCCTGAGCGCGCGCTCCAGCTTGCGATGCTCGTCGAGCTCCTCGGCCGGCGACCGGTCGCGCTCGATCTGCATCCCCTGATCGGCCCGCGCCTGGATCTCGACCGGCGCGCCGGTGCCGAGAAACGGCGCCGGCGCATTGTGTCGGGGCGGCGACACGGGCTGTTGCGAAGTGGCGGCGGTCGGCAGGACGAGCGCCAGCGCCGCGATCAGTCCCTGCCATGTCCGCATCCGCCCCTCCCCGCCTTATCACTCTCGCGGGCTCGCTCGATGAGTCAAGGCGCCGGCGATCCTACAGCTTCGCTTTGATTCCGGCCTGCTTTAGTACCGCCATGGCGGTGAAACGCTTTCGCGTGCTCGCATCAACCGTGCCATGCAGGTTTGTGATCGGGCTGAACCAGATCTCGTGATCGCCCTTACCTTGCCGCACGAAGCGTCAGCCATGGTCAAGGAGGATACGCTTCAACTCCCGGCCATAGGAGCTGCCCATCAGGCGGCGACCGGAATGGTGCTTTCATGAAAGGCGACCAGCCGCAGCGAATGGGGGCCGTCGCGCCGGTCGGGATCGATATGTTCCGCATTGTCGGCGATCAGCTCCGGCATGACGGCGGCAGCCCGCTCGCGAAGCCGCTCCAGGGTTTCCCCCTCGGTGACCAGGCCGGGAACGTCACAATCGAGCGTGTACCAGACTTGGGCCTCCGGGTCGTATCCCGCATGGAGAGTCCATAACGCCATGCCCGCCTCCAATGCCGTTCCAGTGGACAATATCGGCGAGTCAGCGCCCCACGCAAGTTCTCAGTAAACCCGCGCCTTGGGCTTGATATACTCGACCTCGTCGGTGAGCGTGTAATCGTGGACCGGGCGGTAATCGATGCGGACCTCCCCGCCCGTCCCGCCCCAGCCGTCGAACCAGGCGCAGCTGTGCTTCATCCAGTTCTTGTCGTCGCGTTCGGGATAATCCTCGCGGGCGTGGGCGCCGCGGCTTTCCTTGCGGTTGACCGCGCTGGCGATGGTGACGCTGGCCTGGGCGATGAGGTTGTCGAGCTCGAGCGTCTCGATAAGGTCGGTGTTCCAGATCAGGCTGCGGTCGGTGACGTGGACGTCGGCCATGCTGGCATAGGTCGCCGCGAGCTTGCCGACCCCCTCGCGCAGGATCTCGTCGGTGCGGAACACCGCGCAATGCGCCTGCATGTTGCGCTGCATCTCGGTGCGGATGGCCGCGGTCGGCTGGCCGCCCGCGGCGAAGCGGAAGCGGTCGAGCCGCGCCACCGCCAGCTCGGCGCCGCCCTTCGGCAGCGGCGGATGCGCGGCCCCCGGCCTGATCGTCTCGGCGAGCCTGAGGCCGGCGGCGCGGCCGAACACGACGAGGTCGATCAGGCTGTTCGAGCCCAGCCTGTTGGCGCCGTGGACCGAGACGCAGGCCGCCTCGCCGACCGCGAACAGGCCGGGCACGACGCTGTCCGGCGCGCCCTCCCTGATGGTGACCGCCTCGCCGTGAAAGTTGGTCGGAATGCCGCCCATATTGTAGTGGACGGTGGGCGTCACCGGCAGCGGCTGGCGGGTCAGATCGACGCCGGCGAACACCTTGCCCGATTCGGTGATCCCGGGCAGGCGCTCGTGCAGGATCTTCGGGTCGATGTGATCGAGGTGCAGGAAAATATGGTCCTGATGCGGGCCGACGCCGCGGCCCTCGCGGATCTCGATCGCCATCGAGCGCGAGACGACGTCGCGTGACGCGAGGTCCTTGGCCGAGGGCGCGTAGCGCTCCATGAAGCGCTCGCCCTTTGAATTGGTCAGATAGCCGCCCTCGCCGCGCGCGCCCTCGGTGATCAGCACGCCGGCGCCGTAAATCCCGGTCGGGTGGAACTGGACGAACTCCATGTCTTGCAGCGGCAGCCCGGCCCGCAGCACCATGCCGCCGCCGTCGCCGGTGCAGCTGTGGGCCGAAGTGGCGGTGAAATAGGCGCGGCCGTAGCCGCCGGTCGCGAGCACCACCGCGTGCGAGCGGAAGCGGTGCACCGAGCCGTCCTCGAGGCAGAGCGCGACCACCCCGCGGCACGCCCCGTCCGCATCCATGATCAGGTCGAGCGCGAAATATTCGATGTAGAAATCGGCGTCGTAGCGCAGCGACTGCTGGTAGAGCGCGTGCAGCATGGCGTGGCCGGTGCGGTCGGCGGCGGCGCAGGTCCGCTGGGCGGGCGGCCCCTCGCCCATATTCTGCATCATCCCGCCGAACGCGCGCTGGTAGATCCTGCCCTCGCTCGTGCGCGAGAAGGGCACCCCGGCATGTTCGAGCTCGTAGACCGCGGCCGGCGCCTCCCGCACCATATATTCGATCGCGTCCTGGTCGCCGAGCCAGTCGGAGCCCTTGACCGTGTCGTACATGTGCCAGGTCCAGTGATCCGGCCCCATATTGCCGAGCGAAGCGGCGATCCCGCCCTGCGCGGCGACCGTATGCGACCGCGTCGGAAACACCTTGGTGATGCAGGCCGTCCTGAGCCCGCCTTGGGCGGCACCCATGGTGGCGCGGAGCCCCGACCCGCCGGCGCCGACGACGACGACGTCATAATCGTGGTCGACGATCTGATAGGCTTTGGTCGCGGGGGCGCTGCTCATGGGGCTTTGCTATTAGCCTTGGCACGGGCGGTTGCAAGGGCGGGGAACGGCGGCCGCCTTTCCGGCCCGCCGGACGACCGGGCTGTTGCACGCCCGTCCCCGCGCCAGCGCCAGGGCCGGGATAAAGCTCAATCGAAGCGCTGAACGAGAGCAACGGCAGCACAGGGCGAGGGCGGATGAATAAAAAGCGGTCGAATATTGGAAGTATGTCACATAGTCTGCGCCGTTATGGAGTTATCTACATAAGGTGGCATGTGCTTTGACTCATTTGTATCGACTTGACATATCCCAAGACTCGGCGCAGTTTTTGCGACGACTCGACTCGCAGGAAAGAGATCGGGAGCCAAGTTAAATCAATTTGGCCGGCATCTGTCGGATGGTTCTTCATGTCTAATCCGGAAGTTCTCGGAATATTGCTGACAGGAAAATGCAACCTCGTTTGCCGGCATTGTTGCAACGAATCCCATCCACTTAACAATTTCGTTGCGCGCATCGACGACATTCGCCGCCTGATCGACGAAGCCGCGGAGGTCGGCTCGATCCGTGAGGTCGGCTTCAGCGGCGGCGAGCCCTTCCTGTTCGAGGCCTTGCTGCTCGATGCCGTCGCTTACGCCAAAGCGCGCGGCTATCGCAGCTCGATCACCACCAACGGCTATTGGGGGCGCTCGGCGCGCGGCCGACGGCTGGTGGCGGCGCTCAAGGACCGGGGACTGACGATGCTGGCGATCAGCACCAGCACTTTCCACCGCGAGTTCGTCAGCGTCGAAACCGTCATTGCGGCCGCCGAGGCCGGGCTCGACGCCGGGCTGCAGGTTACGATCAACATCGTCGAGAGCGCGGAGCTGAAGCCCGTTGCGGTCCTCGCCGAGCTTGGCGGCCTTGCTGATCGCGTCGGCTATGCGGTCATGCCGTTATTGCCGGTCGGGCGCGGCGCGGCGCAGATCGCCGCCGATCAGCTGGAGCCTAGGTTCGCCACGCCGCTTGGCAATTGCGCCGACTATTTCCAGACGCTTGCGGTCGAGGTCGGCGGCGACGTCTATCCGTGCTGCTCCGCGGGCGGCTTCACGCCACCCCTTCGCCTCGGCAACGTCAAGGACGCATCGATTGCCGCCATTGTCGGCAATGCCCGGCGCAATCGGCTAATTTCGATCCTCCACTCGGTCGGACCGGCCTTCTTCCTGCCGTTCATCCGCGCGGCGGAGGCGGATGAGGATCTGCCGGACCGTTTCATTGATCAATGCCATCTCTGCCACGCCATGCTGTCGTCGCCGCGGGCCGCGGCCGTGGTGGAAGCCGCGGCCGCCCAACTCGTTGGAGAGCTGGCGATGGCTGGAGACGATGCGATCGCGGTCGACGACCCGCTCGCCGCGGTCCTCGCCGCCCGCAACGCCGGCGCGGCCGCGCCCTCGGCCGTGGAGGTGTAGATGCTTCGCGATCGGGTCGCTTCCGCACTGGCCGACATCCGGTTTTCCGGGGAGGCCAACAGCCGGGTCGCCGAGATCGTGACCCTTCTCATCGAGGCCCAGACGGCAGCGATGCTCCGCCGCTTCCTCGTCGAGCCGAGCACCGGGGACTCACCAACCGACGTTCAATGTGCCGGCGGTCCGGCCGCCGATGCCGATGCGCCCGGCACCCGAAGTGCCCCGAAGAAGAAAAAAGCACGCAACGGCGGGAAGCGCGGCCGTTCAAAATGACAGGAAGGAGGAGGAGAAGCTGCTTGCTGAATTCACTGAACCTGAGCTCAATCTGGTTTCACGATCAACTGGGAGGATTTCCAAATGGCTAACGAACTGAGCCTGACCTCATTGCGCCTGAGCGTCGAGGAACGTGAACGGGTCGCCGAGGTCGCCGGCGATCTCATCGCCATCCAGGTCTATCGCGCTCTGCAAAGCTCCGGCGGCCAGCTGGCGGCGAGGGGCGGCAATATCATCGCCAACTGCTGCTCCTGCTCCTCCAAGGATGCGCTGCTCGGAGAGGCTGTCAGGGAATAGTCGCGTCAGGCTGCCGCGCGGCGTCGCCGAGTGCACGCCGCGGCAGTCTTGTCCGGAAATCACTTCAATCGATTGGATGGGGATGGGCACATTTCCTCGACGGGCTCGACTCGTCGCCGGCCTCGAGATCGCGCCGCTGGCCGAGGGCCGGCTGATGTTGCGCTCGTTCAGCGCGACGATCGTGCTCTCGGGTGAATTCGTGACGCAATGGGTGCCGCAACTGCTGCCCCGCCTCGACGGCCATCACGATGTCGCCGATTTGGCCGAGCTCGTCGGACCGGACTTTCGGTCCGAGCTCGAAGCGCTGCTTCAACGGCTTCAGGAAGGAGGCTTCATCGTCGCGGAAGCGGCCGAAGTGCCGGCGGCGGATCCGGCGACCCTCAATTCCCGTGAGCAAGCCTATTGGTCGCTCCACGCAAGCAGCGCGTCGGAAGCGGCCCAGCGGCTGGCGGCGGCATCGGTGATCGTGGCTGGGCTCGGCGGCGTCGGCGCCACGGTCGCGCGGGCGCTCGCCGCCGCCGGCGTCGGCCGACTGACTCTGATCGACCCTTCGACGGTCGGCGAGGCGGACCTCGGCTTTGGCTTCGACGCACGCGATCTCGGCCAGCCGCGCGCCGTCGCGCTGGCAGCGCTGCTCGACAGCCGCGCCACCCGGGCGGAAGGCCTGGACGCCGCGATTGACGCTCTTTCCGATTGGGATTCCCTCGTCGCCGCCGCCGGCCATGTCGTGATGTGCGGCGACACAATGACGCTCGCCGGCTACGACCGCGCTAACGCGGCTTGCATCGCCTCCGGCACACCTTGGCTATCGGTGCGTGTTGACCGCACCCGCGCCGTCATTGGGCCCTATGTCATCCCGGCGGAGACCGCCTGCTTCACCTGTTTCGAGTTGCGTAACCGCCTCAATGCCGATCATCCCTCCGACGAGGAAGCGTTGACGATGTATCGCAAATCCACCGCTTCCGCCAAGGCTTGGCCGGCGCTGGCCTCGCTTACCGCGGCGGTGGGTCAGCTGGTCTCGCTGGATCTGATCCAGGTCATCGGCGGCAAACGGTTGTCCGCGGCGCTCGGACGGGTCATTCACCTCGATCCGGCGGCATTTCAGTCGCGCCACCATGAAGTTCTGAAGCTGCCGCGTTGTCCCGCCTGCTCGCGTTTGCGCGAGCGACCGATGACCCGAATATGGGACTTCGCGCCGCCGGGCCGGGCCGAAACCCCTCCGGTCGCGGCGATCGGCTGAGATCGTGCAGCTCGAGCACCGCCCGCCGTCTCTTCCCGGCGAGACGCTGATTAAGGCGCGGCGCCTCATCAGCGAGGAAACCGGCATCATCCGCCTGGTTCACGAGCCGCCGATCGCGCCCGATGGCGCCCGCATCTTCGGCTTCGGCGCGGTGTGCAACGACCATGGCCCTTCCGGCCCGCCCGCCGGCAACTCGATCAGCGGTTCCACTGCGCTCGACCGCGACCAGGCCATCGTCGGCGCAGTCGGCGAGGCTGTCGAACGCTATTCCGCGGCTTACGTGCCCTACGAAGCTGTTACGCTGGCCTCGACCGCGGCGCTGGGGACCGATGGGATCGCGCCGGCGTCGCTCACGCTCTACGACGACGATCAGCTCAGCCGCCCCCGCTTCGGCTATTTCGACGTTGCATCAAACGACGTCATCGGCTGGGTCGAGGGATATTCTCTGACCCGGGACAGGCCGGTAATGGTGCCAGCCTTCGCCATTTACCAGCCCTACATCAGCCGCAGCGGCGAGGCGCCCGTGATCCAGCAGAATACCACCGGGCTGGCCTGCGGCAATACGCCGGAAGAAGCGATCCTCGGGGCGATTTGCGAGGTCGTCGAGCGGGACGCGGCGATGCTGATGTGGCTTCAGCGGCGGCGGCCGCCCATCGTCGCGCTCGATGGCGACATGCCGTCCGAAGTGAGACGCGCCCTGCGACGCTTCGGCATGACGGCGCGCCATGTGACCCTTCTCGACATCACCACCGACATCGCGATTCCCGCCTACGTTGCGGTCTGGGAGGGACCGATCGACGCGGCGTACGGGGCCATCTTTACCTCATGCGCCAAGCTCGATCCCAGCCGCGCCGCGGTCGGCGCGCTCACCGAATTGGCGCAGTGCCTGATGTGGGCGGCGAGCCTCGTCGACGCCGGCACGCCCTTGCCCGATCCGGCGGCGGCGCCGCTGACGCATATCGAGGAGCATGTCATGTGGCCGATGCACCCGGCCGCCCACTCCGCTTATGCCTTTGCGCTTTCCTCGCCACGGCGGGTCGGCTTTGGGGCGGCGCCCGGAACAATGGACGCGCTTTCGGCGGTCCGGGCCTGCACCGACCGAATCGCCGCTGCCGGGCTCGAAACCATAGTCGTTGACGTCACCTCGCCCGACATCCGCGAAGTCGGACTGCACGTCTTTCGAGCGATCGTGCCGGGGGCTCAACCGCTCTTTTTCGGCACCGGCCGTCACCGCATCAGCGCTCGGGCCCGGAACGGCTCCTATCCCGATCGCGCCGGCCGCGATCTCAACCTTCACCCCCATCCATTTCCGTGAGGCGCCACCGATGAATCTGAGGATCGCCGAAGTCGACGAGGCGCGCGACAAGCTGCTCGGGAGCCGCAATCCCTTCTCGGTCTCCGAAGTCTTCCACGAGAACAGCCGGATCACGGCGGCCGCGCCGGGCTTCGCGATCGTAGCCGGCGCCCAGCTCGCCGCGCCCCACGGCTTCAAGCGCTATCTGCACAGTCCGAGGACCAGTTTGCCGGCCCCGAGCGGTGAATCGCTGCAGGATCTCGGCTCGGCGATCCGTCGGCGCCGATCCTGCCGCACCCATAGCGGACGCGAATTGTCGCTGCGGCAGCTCGCCGAAATCACCTTCCTGACGCTCGGCTGTCAGCCGGACCATCGCCGCTGCCTGCCCTCGGCAGGCGCCCTCTATCCGCTCGAGCTCTATGTCGCAGTCTCGCGCGTCGACGGTCTCGATCCCGGCCTTTACCATTATGACCCGCGCGGCCACGCCCTGGCGCAATTGCGCGACGAGGATTGCATCGCCGCCATTGCCGATGCCGTGTTCATCCCGGAGGCCACCGAAGGCGCAGCCGCCGTGCTGCTGATGTCGGCGATGTTCGGCCGATCCAAGATCAAATATGGCGAGCGCGCCTATCGGTTCGCCCTGCTCGAGGCCGGTCATGCGATGCAAAATCTGCTGCTGGTGGCGACCGCGCTCAATCTCGGCGCCTGCCCGGTCGGCGGCTTCATCGATGACCGGCTGAACGACCTGCTCGACATCGACGGCGTCGAGGAGGCCGCTTTGTACGCGGCCATCGTCGGCCTGCCCTGAGCGGGCGCGCTTCGGGCCGCGCCCCCGGTCCCACCATAACGGTGCATTCTCCCGTCCCCCGCGCCCGCTTAGCCGTTGCACCCGCCGCTCCCCGATCCTAGCCTCCCCAGCCTCAGCATCCGGCGGCGCTACAAGGGGGGCAGGACCGATGACGAGCTTTTCCCGCAGGCAGGTGATCCAGGGCGCGGCGGCGGCGGCCGCCCTTTCCGGCGCGGTGGCGGCGGTGCCGGCGGCGGCGCAGCGGCGGCGGGCCGCGGCCGGGCCTCCGCCCGGCGGCGACGATTGGGTGCATCTGCGCTGCGCCTTCAAGGAGATGATGCTCGACGGCCACAAGGTGCGCCTGCGCGCCTATAACGACCAGATCCCCGGGCCGCCGATCGTCACCCGGCCGGGCGCGACCCTCAAGATCCGCCTCGAAAACGGGCTGCCGCCGATGAGCCCGGCCGGCTGGAACGGCGACCACAACGTCCCCCACCGCTTCGATCTCACCAACCTCCATTTGCACGGCCTCGACATCAAGCCGCATCTGTTCCAGCCGCTCGGCACCTCCGATCCGCTGGCGCCGATGATCGCGGTCGAGACCGGCGGCCACCAGGATTATGTGTTCGAGATCCCGAACGACCACCCGCCCGGCCTCTATTGGTACCATCCCCACCATCACGGCTCGACCGTCGTCCAGGCGGTCACCGGCATGGCCGGGACGCTGATCATGCGCGGCCCGATCGACGACGTCCCCCAGATCCGCGCCGCCCGCGACATCGTCCTCGCCATCCAGGACATCGGCCTCTTCCCCAGCGACAATCCCGCCGACGCCGGCAAGAACATCTGGAATTACGAGCCGCAGCAGAACGCGATCTGGCAGACCTTCACCGGCATCGTCACCAAATACGATCCCGCCCAGGGCAAGGGGGTGGCGACCAATCCGCCGCTGAACGGCGGCTTCACCACCGGCGATTATGCGCTGCGCTATTATCTGCTCAACGGCGAGCCCTTCTTCAAGGAGGTCCACAATCCGGCCGCGCCGCCGCAGCCGACGCCGACCCAGCTCCCCGTCCAGCGGATCGCGATGCGCCCCGGCGAGGTCGTCCGCTTCCGCATGCTCAACGCCTCATCGGACAATCTGATGCCGATCATCGTCGAGGATCACGACGTCCATCTGATCGCCCTCGACGGGGTCAATTTCGACAGCGTGCGCACCGTCGCTTCGGTGCCGCTGACCGGCCCGGCCCAGATGCTGCTCGCGCCCGCCAACCGCACCGAATTCCTGATCAAGGGCAATATGCGGCCCGGCATCTACCGGGTGATCCAGCTCGCCCAGAACCAGCAATTCCTCGAAAGCGCCGAGAAATTGATCTGCGAGATCGAGATCGCCGGCGAGGCGATGGACATGGGCCTGCCGACGGCGCTGCCGCCGCCGACCCGCTATTATCCGCTGATCAAGCCGCAGGACATCGAGCGGGTCCGCACGCTCGAGTTCGGCGGCGCCTTCCCCGGCGTCGCCAACCCCTATGTCGGCATCGATTTTTTGATCAACAACATGCAATATCAGGTCGAGGCGATCCCGACCGTGGTCCGCCTCGGCGACGAGGAGGAATGGCATCTGGTCGTCTCGGGCCCCCATCACGGCGGCACCGAAGGGCACCCCTTCCACATCCACGAAGTCTCGTTCGAGGTGATCAAGATCGGCGACGCGGTGCAGCCGCCGGGCACGATCATGGACACGATCTGGATCCCCAAGGACACCGAGGTGGTGGTCCGGATGCGCTTCCTCGGCTGGCCCGGCAAGACCGTCTTCCACTGCCACATCCTCCCCCACGAGGACACCGGCATGATGCAGAACTTCCTGATCGTCGATCCGAACGGCGGCGGCCACCATTAGCCGCGCCGCTTGCCAGCGCGCCCCGATCGGCTAAGCCTCGGCGCGGGGGAGACGCGCGATGGCTGGGAAAGAGACGAGCAAGGCCGCCGACTGCGCGCCGCCGATCGAGGCCGCCGCGATGCCGCCGAACCTGGCGATGGCCCCTTTGTTCGCCACCGGCGGCGCCTATCCGGAGAAGGAGGGCGATCCCACGGCCCCGCCGCTGGCGACGACGGCGATGGTCCGCACCCTCGCCGCGGACTATGCCGAGTTCGGCGCGCCTCTGTGCCAGGGTCAGATCGTGCCGGTCAGCGCGAACCTCGAGCTCTTCTCGGTGATCCTCAACCATTATGGCGGCGACGGCCAGAGCGACTTCGCCCTGCCGGACCTGCGCGGGCGCGCCGCGGTCGGCGGCCCGATCGGCCAAAGCGGCCCGCTCGGCCTAGGGATGACCTGGCTGATCGCCGCAAATGCCAATCCGGACGCGCCGGCGGGCTTTTATCCCGCGCTCGGCGCGCTCGCCTTGTTCGCCGGCTCCTACGCACCCCCCGGCTGGCTGGTCTGCGACGGCAGCCAACTGCCGATCGAGTCCAATTTGCCGCTCTACGGCCTTCTCGGGCAGACATTCGGCGGCGCGGGCGGGAGCTTCGCCTTGCCCAGCCTGGTCGGGCGCGCGCCGGTCGGCGCCGGCGCCGGGCCCGGGCTCGCCCCGGTCGCGCTCGGCCAGGCGGTCGCGGGGTCCCTGCCGGGCCTCGGCCTCAACTATCTGATCGATACCCAGGGCAGGATCGAGCAGAATAGCGGCCCGGGCGCCTTCCCCGAATATTACGAGCTGCGCGGCGAGATCTACGTCTTCGCCGGGACCGGCCCGTTCCCGCCCGGCTGGGCGCTCTGCGACGGCACCCTGCTCCGGATCAGCGACAACCCGCCGCTGTTCCAGCTGATCGGCAACACCTATGGCGGCGACGGCACAACCACTTTCGCCTTGCCGGACCTGCGCGGCCGGATGGTGACGGGAATGTCGCTCTAGCCCGCGCCGCCCCCCAGCGCGATCTTGAGCACGCAGAACAAAGCGAGCGCGGCGGCGAAGGCGGCGGCGAGCTTGATCAGCGCCAGCCAGGCCAGCCTGCCGCCCGCTTCGTGGACATAATCCTCGACGACGACGATGAGGCCGAGCGCGAGATGCTTGAAGGTGATCGCGATCAGCAGCAGCATCGGCACCGCCGCCAGCGGCTGGCGAAGCCACAGGGTCACCGTGCCATGATCGAAGGCGGGCAGCCGGACCAGCGACACCGCCAGCCAGACGAACAGGGCGAAAGTCGCCGCGGAAAGCAGCCGCTCGTGCCCCCAATGGGCGCCGGCATCGTGGCCCGCGGCGGCGGCGGCGGCGGGAGCGGCTTCGGCGGCCACCGGCAGCGGCGCCTTGTCGGTGCGGGCGTCGGTCATGCGCCAAGCCTCCAGTAGAGGATATAGGCCCAAAGGAGGGCGGTGAGCAGGATCGCGAGGACGATCGTCGCCCAGGCCCAGAATTTGTTGACCGGAAGCGCGTAGCCGGCGCCGACGTCCATGACGAAATGCCTGAGCCCCGAAAGCAGGTGCTGGAAGAACGCCCAGCTGAGCCCGATCCAGATTATCAGCGCCCATTTCCAGGTCGCCCAGCCGGCGAACAGGGCATAGCTCTCGGCCCCCTGCGCCGCCGCATAGAGCCACCAGACGAAGACGGCCGCGCCGACCGTGGCGAGGCCGGCGCCGGTGATCCGGTGGAGGATCGAGACCGCCATGTGCGGCCCCCATTTCCAGATGGTGAGGTGCGGCGAGAGCGGGCGGGATGGGTTGCGGGTCATGGCGGAAGAAGGCCCCTGTTATGGCTGGGCCGCTTTTAGCCGCGATGCGCCCGGTTGCAAGGCGGCATGGAGGGCCCGCTCCCACCAGTCCGGGCCGACCGGCCCGCGCCGCACCGATCGCCGCCTTCTTCGAGACCGGCCAGGACCAGCTCGCCGGCATGATCCTCGGCGGGGAGTGTCAGGGGCCGGGGCGGAGCCCCGACCGCGCCGACGCCATGATGAGCAGGTCGCCATGTCCGCCGGACATGGCTGCAAACGTTCGGGGAACGTCTGCACCTGCCCATGGGCGCTGACCGAGCTGCTGCTGGAAGCGCCGGCGGCGGAGCCGCGAATCCTGCGGCTCTAAAATGGGGACAGTATATATTTTTCGGGCGCCGCGCCCCTCACCCGCCGCTTCTTTGGGGGAAAATATATACTGTCCCCATTTTTCCCCTAGCCGAGTCGGTCTAGTCCCGATCGGTCTCGGTGAGACAAGGCTGACGAACCGGTGATGGACACATAGCTGTCACCCTTCGACACGATATACGAAAATCAGATATTCTTATAGACCCAATTGCGCTAATCATGGTGTATGGCGCCCTTGGATCGCGCGCGAGAACTCGCCAAAGTCAGCCGAGACCTCCAGCGGTTGGCTGCTCGCCTGAGCGCGCTAACCGCTGAAGCCGGGGAGGGCGCGTTTCCAGCCCCTACGCCTGAGGTCGTCCGGCTTGTGCTCGGCATTCGCCTCTTGTGGTTCGACCACTTCGGCATCGACCTGGGCGAGCCCGCCCGCAACATGCTGCTCGCCCTGTACGCCGCGCAGCTCGAAGAATGCGCGCTCGGCCAGACTCGGTTGGCCATGGCCGCGGCCGTGCCGCTGACCACCGCCTCCCGCTGGATCGAGACGTTGCGCGAGCGCGGCTTGGTCGAGGCCACGCCTCAGCCCCGCCATCGCTGGCGCCTCACCCTCACGGCCGACGCCGTCACCGCCATCGACGCCTACCTTGCTGCCGTCTTCCGTCGCTCTTTCATGCCTCTCTAGCCCTCGTCCAAAGCGGAGCAGGTTCGCGCGAATATTCGATATTAGAATTTCGTATAAGGGGGCAGGACCCATAGCCGTGCTGCATGCGGCGCAGCGCCATCTCCGACCAAGTTCGCGCCACGCTCGCCGACGCCCGTAGGGCCAAAGGCTACACTCAAACGGCCCTCGCGAAGCTGCTCGGCCGCCCGCAAGCGTTCGTCAGCAATTACGAGCGTGGCCAGCGGCGCATCGATGTCGGCGAGTTCATCGAGATTGCGGGGTTGCTGGGCCTGGATCCCGTGGCCGTCGTCAAGCAACTCGCGCGCTAGGGGGAAGGAATGGAATGGAGACACACATTTTTGTGTCCCGTGAACCCTTCCCGCTCAGGTACGTCCCGGTCGTCTTTTGAGCTCGCTCGCCCCCGCATTCCAGCTACGCCAGCCTGATCTCGAATGACTCCTCGCCCAGCAGGATGTCGCTGCCCTTCAGCAATTCCATGCCGATCAGGCAGGGCGCCTCGCGTTCGGGTTCGGCGTGGATCACGAGAATGGGCAATTCCTGCCGCCGGCCCAGCCATCGCACGTAACCGAACGTCCACGACGTCTCGCAGGACGTGCCGTTCGCGAAATAGATCGGATCGGCGGCGATCGTGGTCGTCGGCAAGTCGGGCAGCGCGGCATCGTTGCGGAAAATCGCGAGCCCGCGGGTGAAGCCCGTGTCGACCAATGCCGTCAACCTGTGGAACCGGTCCTCCCCGACCACGAGATCCAGCGCGACGAGCGGCTCGCCGAGTTTACCGTAATAGCCTTGCGCGCCGGAAGACATAGGGAGGCTCGCCTACCCGCGTCTTCCAGGAAGGGGCGTCTCCAAAACGCGCCCTGAACTGCTCATCGACGTCACCGAACGTATCCCCCACCACATAGTCGCCGGTGTCGACATTGATCCGCACCCAGCGATGCATCGAATCCGCCCGAAGCCTCTCTTCCAGGCGCTCGTAGATTCGCCGTCCGCGCGCGCTAATCTCCGTGATCAGCCGCGTATTCGCCTCCCACGCCGACTTGGCGGCGCAATTCAAACCTTCATGCACGATCCTGCCCCAACGAGCGGCCCGAGGGGAAAACGCATAGCACCCCTTAGCGCCGATAGCAAAACGTTTTTGCTGAATTAATATCGCCAAATTGCGAAAACTGGTGAATAGCGTCGGCTTCGGCCGGGCATTGGAAGCATCAGCCTGCGGAAGGCGGACAAGGATGAGCGGGAAATCTACCATCTCCACCGGCCCTGACCGCGACGACCCGCCGCGCTTCACCCGCGAGATGGCCGAGCGCGGCCGCCACCTGATCGGCGACCGGGTGGTCCGCGAAGCGCGCCCGCGCGGCCGCCCGCCCAAGGCGGGCTGAGCGACGACGGGCCACTCACGCGAGCGCTGGCTCGGGAGAATGAGGCGGGAAAGGGGACGGCCGCATGCGGCTGTCCCCCCGCAGCGCTCCCTAACACCATCTTAACCAATTGCCCCTTAACTGCCCGCTCACGGACACCAGCGTAGCAAGGCAGGCGAAGATGGCGGGCGAGCGGCACAGCGAGGGGGACCTTCGGCGGCGGATCGGGATGTTCGATACCGACGGCCGGCTCGAGGAGAGCTGCCGCGAGATCTGGGCCATCATCGAGCCCGACAAGCGCGCCATCGCGCGGGCCTATTGGGAGCGCTACGCCCGGTCCGACGAGATCGCCCGGCCGATCCCGCCGGAGAAGATCGACGAGCTCACCGAGCGCATCGTCCCCCATATCGAGGCCAAGCACGGCGCCCTCGCCGATCCGCAATGGGTCGAGATGACGCGCGGCTATGTCGAGGCGGCGACCCGGGCCAGCATCTCGCTCACCACCCTCTATTCGGGGATCACCGCCTGCGGCCAGGCGGTGCTCGACGCGGTGGTGCGCGCTTGTTCGGGCGAGCCCGAGCGGCTGACCCGCCTGGCGCGGGCGGTGCTGGCGCTGACCGCGCTCGAGATCGACGTCTTCTCGGCCCATTACGACACCCTGCGCACCGCCGCCGAGCGCGAGCGGCGGGCCGCCAAGGGCGACGATTTCAACAAGGAGATCATGAGCGTCGTCGAGATGACCGCGAGCGGCAGCCGCAAGGTCCGCGGCCAGGCCGCCGACGCTTCCGCCGCCGCCCGCGGCATGCTCGGCAAGACCAGCGAGGTCGCCGCCGCCGCCGAGCAGAGCGCGGTGGCGATGCGCGAGGCCGCCCAGACCGCGGCCGGGCTGATCATGGCGATCGAGGAAGCGCGCAACGAGGTCGAGGTCGCCGCCGGGGTGGCGACCCGCGCCGGCGACCAGGCGTGCGAGGCGGTCAAGGTCAGCCAGGCGCTGTCCGCCCATGTCGAGGCGATCGAATCGATCCTGGGCCTGATTCGCGACATTGCCGGCCAGACCAACCTGCTCGCCCTCAACGCGACCATCGAGGCGGCCCGCGCCGGCGATGCCGGCCGCGGCTTCGCCGTCGTCGCCCAGGAAGTGAAAAGCCTCGCCTCGCAGACCGCCCGCGCGACCGACGACATCACTTTGAAGATTTCGGCGATCCAAAGCGCCACCAAGCAGACCCTCGACGCCAACGACTCGATCCAGCACACGGTCGAGGAGGTGCAGGTCAGCGCCGACCGCATCCGCAAGGCGATGGAGATGCAGGCGCAGACGGTGACGATGATCACCGCGGCGGTCGACGAGACCGCGCTCGCCGCCGATTCGATGTCCTCGACGATCGCCGCGATCCGCGCCGACACCGAGAACGTCGCCAGCGAGATCGACGAGGTCGAGCAGAGCTTCGGCGAGGTCGACGAACAGATGGCCAAGTTCAAGGCGAGCGCCGGCCGGTTCGTGCAGAGCTTCGCCGCCTAGGCACGCCGGCCGGGGCGCGAATAAGCCCCCGCAATAAAATCCGTTTCTTCGAAGCGCGTACAGGGATATTCTGCCACCGACATGGGGCAGGACCGGATCTCCAAGCTGAGCGAAGGGCAGCGCGAATGCCTGCGCATGGTCTATCGCCACATGGAAACCAAGGAGATCGCGCGCACGCTCGGCATCAGCCCCGACGGCGTCGCCCAGCGAATCAAGACCGCGATGCGCATCCTCGGCGTCCATCGCCGCCGCGACGCCGCGCGAATCCTCGCCGAGGCCGAAGGGATCGCGCCCGAAGGCGCCAGCCCCTACCCGTCACGGGTTAACCCGTCATGGGACATTGCGTTCGTCGCTGAAGCGCGGACAATCCCGATATCGATTGTGGGCGAGCGGCAATTTCATCGCGAGCCTTCGGGAACAGGCTTGCGGGAAGAACAGGTCGCTTATGAAGCCGCCTTCCCGATGCCGGGCCGGAGGCTGCCGCTCCCGCTGCGGGAGGCGAGGCCGAATGACGTAGGGTGGCTGAGACGGCTGGCGTGGATCGCCGGCATCGCGATCGGAGGCGCGCTTGCATTCGGCGCCCTGGCCGCGGGAGCGGAGGCACTGGCAAGGCTCTTCAGGGGCTAAGCCGACAAATACCAAAGCCAACGAAGCTAAAGAGCCGCGCGGCATACGCCGCGCGGGACGGAGGATCTTATGCTCAAGGAACGTCGCGAAGCCGCCATGAAAGTGGCGGAAAGCCTGTTCGCCGCCGAAGAAGCGATCGACGCGGCGCTGGCCCGCACCGCCGAGCTTAACAGTAAGATGGTCACGGCCAGGAGCGACGCCAAACTGTCAGCCTTGGTCTGCCAGGACGCGTTCGAAGTCTCCGCCTCGGCCTTCGCCGCGCTCGCCCGCGCCCGCTGCGACATTGTCGAGGCCCATAAGCGACTGAGCGAGGCCAAGATTCAGGTTGGGTTACGGACTGTCGCGATCGGCAACGGTCTGCCGAAGCCCCCTCAGGCCCGGGCCGAAGGCGGACACCTCCAAGTGGTGGCCTAAGACCAAATGTGTGACACTAGCGGCAGGGAACCAGTGTTGAATAGTCATAGAATCGCCGGTCAACGGGTCCAGATCGGCCCGTTGTGGGCGGTCAGCTCCCTACAGAGGAGGGGAGCGGGCTTGACCGGGCTGCGGCAGCGTGGTCCGGTCAAGCCATGCTCAACGTGGTTTTCTACTTCTCGCTTCTGTTTGCCTGTTGGGCATACGCGTTGGCCAAGGGCGCAGCACCAGAGCGGATGGGCGCTTCAATTATTGGAGCAGGCTCAATTGTCACCGTCCTCGTTGCTTCGGGACCCGCCAACCGTTTCGCGTCGGTCGAAGTTGGCATCTTCCTCGTTGATGCCGCGTGCCTCGTCGCCTTCTTGGTGCTCGCGTTGCGCGCGCATAGATATTGGCCGCTGTGGATAGCAGGACTGCAATTGATCGGCACCGCGGGCCATGCGGTGAAGCTGGTGGACCCGGAGATAATCCGGAGGGCTTACTGGTTCATCCTGGGGTTCTGGAGCTACCCGATGCTGCTCCTGATCGTGCTCGGGACGTACCGCCATCAGCAGCGGCTGAAGAAGTTCGGTGTCGACAGATCCTGGTCGAGCTCCTGGCGCCGCTCGGGCCCGAAGCCGGAGACTGGGCCGACAGGCTAGTCGATAGGTTCGGTTCGCTCGCGGCCGTCCTTGCCGCCGAGCCCAATGCCCTTGCCCGCACCGTCGGCGACGCCGGCGCTGTCCGCCATCTTCGCGCCGTCCGCGCGGCGATGTTGCAGGCGCTGAAGACCGAGGCGCTGAGCGGGCCGGTTTTCTCGAACAGCGACGTGCTGATCGATTACCTCTTCGCCGACATGGCGCATCTGCCTTCGGAGCGCCTCAGGGTGCTGTTCCTCAACGCCAAGAACCGGCTGCTGCGCGACGAAGTGATGGGCGAAGGATCGATCAGCGAGATGTCGATCTATCCGCGCGAGATCATGCGGCGCGCGCTCGAGACCGGCGCCACCGCGCTGATTCTCGCCCACAACCATCCCTCCGGCGACCCCCAGCCCTCGAAGGTCGACATCGACGCGACCTACCGAGTCGCGGAGGCCGGCCGGCCCTTCGACATCAGAATCCACGACCATGTGATCATCGCCCGATCGGGCTGGTCGAGCTTCCGCGCTCTTGGCCTGATCTAGGGGCAGGCGAGAAAAATGGGGGAAAGAATGAGATTATTCTTTCGAGATGTAATAAATCCGCTAATCTGTGCCGGTGGACGAGCAGACCATGCAAGACGCGGGTTCGGAGAAGATTCAGCAGGCGATAGATTCGGTCCAGCAGGCGCTCGGCCGGATCGCCGCTCTCGCCAGTGTCCTTCCCTCCTCATTAGCCGGGGCGTCCTTGGCCGCCATGGCTGAGCGGCTCTATCTGGAGCGCCGCCGTCGCGACGATTATTTCCCGGCCGGGCTGTTCGGCGAGCCGGTTTGGGACCTGATGCTGGCGCTGTTCGTGGCCCGCGAAGACGGGCGGCGCCTCAGCATCGCCGAAGCCTATGAAGCGGCGCGGGTGAAGCCCGCGGCCGGGCGGCGCCTGCTCGCCCGGATGGAGAAGTCCGGCCTCGTCGCCCGAAGCGGCGGCCAGAAGGACCTGCGCAAGCGCTTCGTCGGGCTGACTCCGAACGCCAGCGAGCGGATGAGCGACTATCTGACCCGCATCATCTAGCAAGGGGCTTTCCCCGCGCGGATGCCCACTCTATCCGCGCGGCATGACCCAAGAGCTCCATATCTTCGTGACCGGCACCAGCCGGGGGATCGGCGAATCGATTCTCGCCGCTTTCGACGGCCATCGCGCGATCGGCCATTCCACCGTCGGCGGCGGCGGCCGAATCGCGGCGGATCTCGCCGAGGCCGGTGTCGCCCAGGGCCTGTGGGACGAGGCGCTGGAGCGACTCGACGGGCGGATCGACGTGCTGGTCAACAATGCCGGCGTGTTCGAGGCCGCGCCGATCGACTCGGCCGACTGGACCGCGCAGTGGGAACGGACGCTGCGCATCAACCTGATCGCCGCAGCCGAGCTCAGCCGGCTCGCCGTGCTCCATTTCCGGGCCCGTGACGGGGGCGGGCGAATCGTCAACGTCGCGAGTCGCGCCGCCTGGCGCGGCGACAGCCCCGATCATTGGCATTATGCGGCGTCCAAGGCGGGGATGGTGGCGATGACCAAGACGATCGCGCGCGCTTATGCCGGCGAGGGCATCTACGCCTTCACCGTTTGTCCGGGCTTCACCGTCACCGGCATGGTCGAGGACTATCTCGACAGCCGCGGCGGCGTCGCCGCTTTGGGCGAGCTGCCGATCGGCCGGCCGGCGACCACCGCCGAGATTGCCGAGACCGTGCGCTGGCTCGCAATCGACGCGCCGGCTTCGGCCACAGGCTGCGCGATCGACGTCAATGGCGCCAGCTTTGTCCGCTAGCCCTCTTTCCTCATTGCGAGCGAAGCGAAGCATCCAGAGCTGGATTGCCGCGCCGCGCCGCTCCTCGCAATGACGAAGGGTAGGCCCGCGCATGTCCGATAGCTGGAAGGTCAGCCTGCCCTGCACCCGGGCCGAGGCCGAGGCGCTGAAGGGCGACATCGCGCAGTTCGCCCAGCTCGATTCGCCGCCGGTGCTGATGACCAGCGAGGCGGAGGGCGACGCCTGGCGGATGGACGCCTATTTCGAGGCGGAGCCGACGCGCGCCGACCTCGATCAGCTGCTCGCCCTCACCCCGAGCGCGCGCGGCACGCGGCCCGGCGTGGAGAAGCTCGGCGAGGAGGATTGGGTGACGTTGAGCCAGCAGGGGCTCGACCCGATTCGCGCCGGCCGCTTCTTCGTCCACACGCCCGCCCATCGCGGCGAGGCCCCGGCGGGCGCGGTCGCACTCGAGATCGACGCCGGGCGGGCGTTCGGCACCGGCCAGCACGAGACCACGACCGGCTGCCTGATCGCGCTGGACGCAATCAAGGCCGCCGGGACGCCGGTCCGCAATCTCGCCGACATCGGCACCGGCACCGGCCTGCTCGCCTTCGCGGCGCTGCGACTTTGGCCGGCGGCGCGGGCGATCGCTTCGGACGTCGATCCGGTGGCGATCGCGGTCGCGGCCGGCAATGCGGCGGTCAACCGGGCCGCCGTCGGCCGCGCGCCCGGGCAGGTCGAGCTGGCGGTGGCGGCGGGCATGGACCACCGCCGCCTCCAGGCCCGAGCGCCCTACGACCTCGTCATCGCCAACATCCTCGCCGGGCCGCTGATCGGCCTCGCACCCGCACTGGCGGGGTCGCTGGCGGCGGGCGGGCGGCTGATCCTCGCCGGCCTGCTCGGCCACCAGGCCGAAGCGGTCGCTTCCGCCTATCAGCGGGAGGGGATGAGGATGGCGGCGCGAATCGACCGCGGCGACTGGCCGACCCTGGTGATGCGCAAGCGGGGCCTGCGCGCGCCGCCGCCCGGACAATCTCCGGCTATAGAAAGCGCGTCCAATGCGCTTCGGAGACGATCGCAATCGGCACGCCGGACCCCCGCATCTCGCTCGCTTTCATAATCTTGTGGCCGAACGCCGAATGTTTCCAGGATTCCGTGGCATACACGCCGATGACGAGTACGTCCGTCTTGCGCGTGAGGCTGCCGCAAACCCCTCCCCTTTCGACGACCGCCCGTTCGCATTCGCGCCGTCCGCCGTAGTTGAACGTGCCGGTGAAGCAGTAGGCCTTACTCGGAAAGCTCAGCGTGGGCGCGGGAATGCAGAGCGGCAACGTGGTGGATTTCAGCGTTTCCCCCACCTCGATGTCGTTGCCCGAAAAGGATTCGAGCGTTTGGAACAGCTCCGCCAGCTCATCGTCGTCGACAACACCGTCGGACAGTGCATCGGCTACGCGCGCATAGAGCGTCGCCATAACCGGGTTTCCGCTAATTCCGACATTTGCGGCCAGCCACGCCTGCAGGAATTCGACTTCCGCCTGGTTCAGAACGCCATCGGCGCACAAACCTCGTGCGAGGCCCGTCAGCTCATCGATCTGCCGGGCTGAAATCCGCTCCCTACCGTAGGCGTTGAAGAGTTCTTCGTCTCTCATAGTTGGGCTTTCGCGACAATGCGTTGCCACTCCGCCTCGTCTATAACACGGATGCCAAGGTCTCCGGCCATCTTCAACTTAGAGCCAGCGTCGGCTCCCGCGATGAGGATATCTGTTTTCTTCGAAATGCCCGTGGAGACGCGAGCGCCCAACTTCTCTGCCTGGGCTTTCGCCTCGTCTCTCGAAAGGCTTTCGAGCGCTCCTGTGAACACGAGGGACTTGCCACTGACCTCAGATTCAACAGGTGCATACTCCACGTCTTGCGGCCTTACGCCAGCTTTGAACAGGTCTTTAAGCACCTCTTGATTGTGAGGCTCTTCGAAGAAATCGACGAGAGCACCGGCGACCTCGGGTCCTACTCCCGATACGCCAATGGTTGCCGCCAGCTCAGCACCGAGGCGGCGCTTAAGCTTATCATGATCGTCAAAGCGTTGCTCCGCTAGAAGTCGTTCAAGTTCAGGCTGCCGTGCCGCTCTGATGGATAGCAGCTCGTCTATGGACGCTTTGAATGCTGACCAGCTCCGGTAGTGCCTCGCAATATCGCGAGCCGTTACATCACCCACGTGCCTGATCCCGAGCGCGAACAGAAATCGGTCCAGAGGAGGATCCTTTCGTGCGGCAATCGCCTCGATCAGGTTCCGGGCCCACACGGTGCCCTTCTTTTTGCGCGCTAGGAGTTGCTCCTCCGTGAGAGTGAAAATGTGCGCAGGGCTGTCGATCAACCCATCTCTGAAGAAGCTCTGGATTTGAACCAGGCCAAGCCCCTCAATGTCCAGCGCATTGCGGCTAACGAAGTGGCGCAGGCGCTCGACACGTTGAGCCGGGCAGATGAGACCACCGGTGCAGCGAAAATCGACTTCCCCCGGTTCGCGCTCAACTGCTGAATCGCATCCCCCGAACTCGATTGGGCAGCGGCGGGGGAATGCATAGGCGGGGCGCGGCTCGTCAGGCGTAAGGTTTTCAAGGATTTGCGGGATCACGTCGCCAGCGCGCTGGATGAGAACGCGGTCGCCGGGTCGAACACCCAGCCGGGCGATTTCGTCTGCATTGTGGAGCGTGGCGCTTGTGACGGTGACGCCGCCTACGCTGACCGGTTCCAATTTGGCGACCGGTGTTAACTTTCCGGTGCGGCCGACTTGGATTTCGATAGCGAGCAAGGTCGTTTGTGCCCGTTCCGCTGCAAACTTATGAGCGATGGCCCAGCGCGGCGCCTTGGCCACTTGTCCCAGTCGCGCCTGCCAATCGAGGCGATCTACCTTATAAACGACGCCATCGATGTCATACGGAAGCGTAGATCTGATACGCTCGATACGATGATACGCATCGAGAGCTTCCTGTGCGTTTTTACAGAGGGCAAACTCAGGGGTGGTTTCTATCCCCCAACCCTTCATAAGCTCGATGTGCTCCGAATGCCGTGAGGCCACTGATTCGGAGACGAACCCCACCCCATAGGCGAAAAACCTCAGGTTGCGGTCGCGCGTAATAGATGCATCCTTTTGTCGTAGCGAGCCCGACGCAGCGTTTCGCGGATTGGCGAACGGCTTCTTTTTCCTGAGGACCATTTTTTCATTGAGCAGAAGGAAATCCTCCTTTGTCAGGTAAACTTCCCCTCTTATCTCGAAGGTGTCTGGCACCTTGTTAGCCCGCAGGCTTGGTGGAATCCCCGCAACGAAAGCGACATTGCGTGTGACGTCCTCCCCTACGCGACCGTCTCCGCGCGTCACGGCTTGAGCAAGCTCTCCGTCCTTGTAGACGACGGCAAGGGACAGGCCATCGATCTTTGGCTCGACCGCCAAATCCACCTCCTCGCTCGTATTCAAGAATCGCCTCACGCGATCGTAAAAGCTTAGAACCTCGTCGTCTCTGAAAGCGTTCTCGAGGCTTAGCATCGGCACACTGTGATGTACCTTCTTGAAGCCCTTGGCTGGAGTGGATCCGACCAGATTCGAAACGTTGAACAGTTCATCTTCAGCCCCGAGCGTTCTCTCCAGTTCGTCAACGCGCAGCTTGAGCGCGTCATACTCTGCGTCGCTGATCTGCGGCTTGCTTTTGACGTCGTAAAGGTGCCGATGGCGAACGACCTCTGCTCGCAGACGCTCTAGGTCTTCGAAGAGTCTCTTTTTGTCCTGCTTTTTCACGCCGCCTCCAAGAGCCGGCTCGCCTGCGCCCGCGCTTCGTCGGTGACCTGGGCGCCGGAGAGCATTCGCGCGATCTCCTCGCGCCGGCGCTCGTCGTCGAGCAGGTGGACTCCGGTGCGGGTGACGAGGCCGTCATGGCTCTTTTCAATCAGCAGATGGCGGGCGCCGCGGGCGGCGACCTGGGGCGAGTGGGTGACGACGAGGACCTGGCCGCGGGCGGCGAGCCGGTGGAGCCGCTCGCCGACGGCGCTGGCGACGGCGCCGCCGACGCCGCGGTCGATCTCGTCGAAGATCATCGTCGTCGCCCCGCCTTCCTCGGCCAGCGCGACCTTGAGGGCGAGGATGAAGCGCGACAATTCGCCGCCCGAGGCGATCCGGATCAGCGGCCCGAACGGCGCGCCGGGATTGGTCGAGACCTCGAATTCGACTCGATCGCGGCCCGCGGCGCCCGGCTCCGCCTCGGCGATGGCGGTGCGGAAGCGGGCCTGATCGAGCTTCAGCGGCGGCAATTCCGCGGCCACCGCCGAATCGAGCCGCGCCGCCGCCGCGCGCCGTGCCGCGCTCAGCGCCGCGGCGGCCGAATCATAGGCGGCCCGCGCCTCCCGAAGGTCGGCCTCGATCGCCGTTATCCGCTCGCCGCCGGCCCGGATCGCGCCGAGCCTCTCCCTCAGCTCCAGCTGCAGCGCCGGCAGCGCGTCCGGCTCGACGCGGTGCTTGCGGGCCAGCGCCCGGATCTCGAACAGCCGCGTCTCGGCCTCCTCGAGCCGGGCCGGATCGAAGGCGAGCGCGTCGGCGGCGCGATCGAGCGCCGCTTCCGCGTCGGCCGCCTCGATCACCGCGCGGTCGAGCGCCGCCAGCGATTCGGCGAGCAGGGGATGCTCGGCGGCGATCCGGTCGAGCCGCCGCGCCGCCTGGCGGATCTGCGCCAGCCCGCCCTCCGATCCCGCCAGCAGGGCGGCGATCGTGCCGAGCTCGTCGCCGAGCCGCGCGCCCGCCTGCATCGACGCCCTGAGGCCGGCGAGGCTCTCCTCCTCGCCCGGCTCCGGGCCGAGCCGGCCGAGCTCCTCGGCGGCATGTTCGAGCCATTCGCGGTCGCGGGCGGCGCTTTCCGCCTCGGCGCGGGCGGCGGCGAGCGCGGCTTCGAGCGTGCGCAGCCGCTGCCAGGCGGTTTCGGCCTCACTGGCGTCGATCCGGGCATAGGCGTCGAGCAAGCCACGGTGGCCGCGAGGGTTGAGCAAGCCGCGATCGTCATGTTGGCCGTGGATCTCGACGAGAGTGGCGCCGAGCTCGCGCAGCAATCCTGCCGAGACGGGCTGGTCGTTGACGAAGGCGCGGCTACCGCCATCGGCCTTGACGACCCGGCGGATTACCAGCGGCTCGCCCGGCTCCGCGCCGAGCCCGTTGCCGTCGAGCAAGGCCAGCGCCGGATGATCGGCGGCCGATTCGAAGGTGACGCTGACCGTCGCCTGGCCCTGGCCGGCACGGACGAGATTGCTGTCCGCGCGCGTCCCGAGCGCAAGGCCGAGCGCGTCGAGGAGGATCGATTTCCCGGCGCCGGTCTCGCCGGTCAGCACGCCGAGGCCCAGCCCGAACTCCAGTTCGAGCGTGTCGATCAGCACGACGTCGCGGATCGAGAGGGCGGTCAGCACAAGTCCGTCTCTGCCACCGCGCCGCGCGGCAGATCAAGTCGCGGGGGGCGGGGCGGCCGCGGCCGCTTGCGGTGCGTGGCGCTGAACGAGGTCGTAGGCGCGCTGGTACCAGCGGGTCTGGGGATAATTGGCGCCGAGCACGGCCGCCGCGCGCCGCGCTTCCTCGGGAATGCCCAGCGCGAGATAGGATTCGGTCAACCGCATCAGCGCCTCGGGCACGTGGCTGGTGGTCTGATACTCATCGACCACGGTGCGGAACCGGACGGTCGCCGCCAGCCATTGCCGGCGGCGCTGGTAGAATCGGCCGATCTCCATCTCCTTGCCGGCAAGATGGTCGCGGACCAGATCCACCTTGACCCGGGCGTCGGCGGCATAAGGCGAATCCGGATAGCGCCGGACGACCTCGCCGAGCGACTGCAAGGCCTGGCGGGTCACCCCCTGATCGCGGGTGACGTCGTTGATCTGCTCATAATAATTGAGCGCGATCAGATAGAGCGCATAGGGGGCGTCGCGATTGCCGGGGTGGATCGACATGAAGCGCCGCGCCGATTCGATCGACTTGGTATGGTCACCGGCCGCATAATAGCAAAAGGCGCTCATCAGCTGCGCCCGCCGCGCCCAGATCGAATAGGGATGCTGGCGCTCGACCTCGTCGAAGATGATCGCCGCCTGGGCGTAGTTGCGCCGCTGCATCCGGTCCCACGCCGCGTTGTACAGGGTGTTGACGTCGCGGGCGACGTAGCGCGTGTCCGCCCGCGTCCGGCTGCCGCCGCCGAGGGCCGCGCAGGCGGAGAGTGGAACCAGGCTGACGGAGAGCGCGAGGAGCAATGCGGCACGGGATCTGATCTGCATGGCGGGCTTCTTAGCGGAGGGTCGGGCGGAGGCCAAGCGGCGTCTCGCATCAGGGACGGACGGCGATGAACGAGCGTTTAATGGCGCGTCCTTAGCCGGGCTTTGCTATGCGCGCGGGGATGCTGCGCGTGCTCACCCTCGCAACCCTGTTCCCGGACGGCTTCCGCCCGACTTTCGGCGGCTTCGTCGAGCGGCAGACGCGCGAGCTCGCCGCGCTGCCCGGAGTCGAGGTCGAGGTGGTGGCGCCGGTCGGCCTGCCGGTCCGGCCGCTGTCGCTCCATCCCCATTATTCCGGGCTGCGGCGGCTGCCGGGGCGCGAGACCCGTAACGGGCTCGCCGTCCATCGCCCGCGCTACCGGGTCTGGCCCGGCGCCGGCAAGGCGGGCCGGGCGCGGGCGATGGCCGAAGCGCTGCTGCCCGTCCTCCGGGACATTCGCCGCCGTTTCCCGTTCGATTTGATCGACGCCGAATTCTTCTGGCCGGACGGGCCGGCGGCGATGCATTTGGCGGAAGCGCTCGGCGTGCCCTTTTCGATCAAGGCGCGGGGCAGCGACATCACCTTCTGGGGGACTCGGCCCCCGATCGCAGCCCAGATCGCGGCGGCCGCCGAGGCGGCCGGAGGGCTGCTCTCGGTCAGCGCCGCGCTCCGGCGCGACATGATCGCGCTCGGCCTGCCCGGCGAGAAGATCCGGATCCACTATACGGGCATCGATCTCGATCGCTTCCGCCCGGACGCCAAGACCGCGCTTGGCGTCGAAGGCCCGGCGCTGATCACCGTCGGCAATCTGATCCCGCGCAAGGGGCAGAACCTCGCTCTGGCGGCGCTGGCGCTCATTCCCGAGGCGACGCTGTTCCTGGTCGGCGGCGGGCCCGATCGCGGCCGGCTCGAAGCCCTGGCGCGGACTGCGGGAGTCGCCTCGCGGGTGCGCTTCCTCGGCATCCAGCCGCACGACGCCATGCCCGGGCTGCTCGCCGCCGCCGACGTGCTGGTGCTGCCGACGGCTTCGGAGGGCCTCGCCAACGTCTGGGTCGAAGCGCTCGCCTGCGGGACGCCGGTGGTGACCAGCGACGTCGGCGGCGCCCGCGAGGCGATCGACCGGCCCGAGGCCGGGCGGCTGGTGCCGCGCGAGCCCGCGGCGATCGCGGCGGCGGTGCGCGAGCTGCTCGCCGCCCCTGCCGATCCGGCGGCGGTCCGCGCCGCCGCGGAGCGGTTCAGCTGGACGCGCAACGCCGCCGAGCTGCGCGACCATCTCGCCTCGCTGCTTCGCCAAAAATAGGGACAGTCCCTATTTTCAGAGCGGCAGCAGCGCCAAAAATAGGGACAGTCCCTATTTTCAGAGCGGCAGCAGCGCCGCCGCGATCCAGCGGCCCTCGCCGCGCAGCAGGCCCCAAATGCGCGCAGCGGCGCGGCTGTCCATCGCCTCCACGCCGACGCCCTGCGCCTCGAGAGCGGCGACGAAGGCGCGCGGCGGAAAGACCTGCACCGGGCCGGTGCCGAGGATCAGGAATTCGGGCGGCGGATCGAGCGCCAGCAAGGCCGCAACGTCCGCGGGCGCGAGCCGGTCGAGCGCGGGTGCGCGCCACGGCGCCGCCCGCTCCGGGGTCAGCAGCACGCTCTCATAGGCGGTGCCGTCGATCAGGAAGCTCGCCCCGGCGAAGCCCTGCACGCGGGGGCCCGCGTGGGGAGGGCTCGCTTCAAACCTGGGCGCCGTCATAGCCTTCGTTGCGCGGCCCGCGCTCGGCGCGGCTGACCGGGTCCTTGGGCAGGAAGCTCGCCGTCGTCACCCTGAGCCAGACCAGGATCGGCGAGGAGATGTAGATCGACGAATAGGTGCCGACGAAGATGCCGATGAAGATGGCGATGGTCAGGCCGAAGATCACGTCCGGCCCGATCAGCAGCAGAGCGAGCAGCGCGAGCAGGATCGAAAGGCTGGTGACCATCGTCCGCGACAGCGTCTCGTTGAGCGAGAGGTTCAGGAGCGGCACGATCTCCATCTTGCGGTATTTTCGAAGATTCTCGCGGATGCGGTCGTAAATGACGACGGTGTCGTTCAAGGAATAGCCGACGATGGTCAGGATCGCGGCGACGACGTTCAGATTGAATTCGAGCTGGCTTAGCGAGAAGAAACCCATCGTCATCCAGACGTCGTGGAACAGGGTGACCAGCGCGCCGACGCCGAATTGCCATTCGAACCTTATCCAGATGTAGATGGCGATACCGAGCATCGCCAGGCCGATGGCGAGGGCGCCGGATCGGAGCAGCTCCTGCGAGACCTTGCCCGAGACCGTCTCGACCGCGTCGAAGCGCGCGTCGGGATGGATCTGGGTGATCGCGGCGCGGACCTGGCTCGCGGCCCGGGTGGCGGCGGTCTCGCCGCCCGCGGGCAGCGGCATGCGGATCGAGATGACGTTGGGCGATCCGAACTCCTGCAGGCTCGCGTCGCCGAGGCCGAGGCCGTTCACCCGCGAGCGCAGCTGATCGAGATTGGGCGGCTGGCTGAAGGTGACGCGCACGCTCTGGCCGCCGACGAAGTCGACGCCCCAGTTCAGGCCGCGGGTGGAGACGAGCGCGATCGAGGCCGCGGTGACGATGATCGAGAGGATCAGCGCGATGTTGCGCCAGCGCATGAAATCGAGGTTGGTGTTGTCCGGGACGAGCTTGAGCAGCTTCATATGTGCAATTCCTTCGGCCGCGCGCGGCGGACCCAGAGGGCGACCATCATCCGGGTCACGTTGACCGCGGTGAACACCGAGGTGACGATGCCGATCATCAGCACGACGGCGAAGCCGCGGATCGGGCCCGAGCCGAAATAGAACATCAGGACGGCGGCGATGACGTTGGTGATGTTGGCGTCGAAGATCGCGGTCTGCGCCTCCTTGTAGCCGGTCTCGAGCGCGTCGAGCAGCCGCCGCCCGCGCCTCTGCTCCTCGCGGATGCGCTCGTTGATCAGCACGTTCGCATCGACCGCGGCGCCGATCGTGAGCACGAAGCCGGCAATGCCGGGCAAGGTGAGGGTCGCGTTGAAGAAGGCCATGATGCCGATGATCATGAGGCCGTTCAGGATCAGCGCGATCGTCGTATAGACGCCGAACCGGCCGTAGGTGATCAGCATGAAGAGGATCACCGCGAGGGTCGCGACGATCGAGGCGATGACTCCGAGCCGAATCGAATCGGCGCCGAGATCGGGGCCGACGGTGCGCTCCTCGATGACGTGCAGCTCGACCGGCAGCCGGCCCGAGCGGAGCGAAATGGCGAGCTGATTGGCCGATTCGACGGTGAAGCTGCCGGCGATCGAGGCGCTGCCGCCGAGGATCGGCTCGCGGATGTTGGGCGCCGAGATGATGACATTGTCGAGGATGATGGCGAACGGCCGGCCGACATTCTCCTGCGTCACCCGGGCGAAGCGGTGGCTGCCGGCGGAGTTGAAGGTGATCGCGACGGCGACCTCGCCATTCTCGTTGTAATTCTGCCGCGCGTCGGCGATCTGGTCGCCGGCGATCATGGCGCGGCGCTGCACCGCCATCGGCCGCGACTGGCCATTTTCGACATAAGGGAGGATCTGGATGCCCGGCGGGGCGCGGCCCGAGCGCAGCTGCTCCTCGGAGAGCGGCGCGACCAGCTTGAACTCGAGCCGGGCGGTGCGCCCGATCAGCTGCTTGAGCGCCTCCGGATCCTGCATGCCCGGCACCTGGACGACGATTCGGCTGCTTCCCTGGCGGATGATGGTCGGCTCGAGCGTTCCCAGCTGGTTGATTCGGCGGTCGATCACCTCGCGGGCATTGCCCATCGCCTCGTCGATCGCCCGCGCGATGCCGGCCTGGTTCTGGCGCATGGCGATGCGGTTGCCATCGACGCTGACGTCCCAGTCCTGGGTGGCGGAAAGGGCGCTGCCGCCCTGGCTCTGGGCGAGGGCGATCTGGCGGGCCTCGCCGAGCTGGGCCGGATTGCGGACGACGAAGCTGAGCTGGCCGCCGCTGGTCGAGACTTCGCCGATGCGGATGCTCGCCCGGCGCAGCTCGCGGCGCATCAGCTCTTCCATGCTCTCCAGCCGCTGGCGGGAAACGTCGGCGACTTCCGCCTCGAGCAGCAAATGGCTGCCGCCGGCCAGATCGAGGCCGAGATTGACGTGAACCTTGTCGCGGATCTGCTGGGCGAAGGACGGCATGCCGGCCATGACGTTCGCCGGAATCAGGCTGGGCACGGCGAGCAGGACGCCGAACACGCAGAGCAGGGTGATGCCCCAGACCTTCCAGCGGGGGAAATTCAGCATCGGCGGGCCATCAGTCGTTCGCTGCCTTGGCGCCGTGCGGGCGGACGTCGCTCAGCATCGACTTGATCACCCGGACCCGCACGCCCTGGGCGATTTCGAGCTCGACCTCATTGTCGTCGACCTTGGTCACCTTGCCGACGAGGCCGCCGCTGGTCACCGCGACGTCGCGCGGCTTGACCGCGCCGAGCATGTCCTGGTGCTGCTTCATCCGCTTCTGCTGCGGGCGGATCAGCAGCACGTAGAAGATGACGAAGATGAGGATGAGGGGCAGCACCATGTTGAGGATCGCCGCCGTTCCTCCGGCTGCGGTCCCGCCATTGGCGGCCTGTGCAAAGGCTGGGGATTCGAACATCTGTTCCTACCTGGAAGGCGCGGCGCGAAGGCGCTCGCGTTGGAAAGCGCGGTGCGCCTATCATGGGGACTGGCGATTGCCAAGGCAAGGAGAGGAGGGATCGAGATGATCATCGTGCTGGGCGAAGTCAGGTTCGGCGACGGCGAGATCGAGCGGCTCAAGGGCGCGCTCGCCGGCAACGTCGAATCGTCGCGGGCGGAAGACGGGTGCGAGCGCTACGCTTATGGTGTCGCGCTGGGCGATCCCAACCTGTTGCTGATCACCGAGGCGTGGCGCGACCAGGCCGCGCTCGACGCCCATTCGGCGCGGATCCCGGAGCTGATGGCGCCGCTCGCCAATGCCGACATAAGGTCGATCAGCATCAAGGCCTATGAGGCGAGCTTCCTGCAGAACGTGATGGGCGACTGACCACTCCTGCGTCATCCCGGACTTGATCCGGGATCCAGGAACACCGGCACAGGCGAGTTTGTGCCGAGTCCGTGTTCATGGGTCCCGACTTTCGTCGGGATGACTATTTGGGGGAAGGAGGATCAGCGTCGAGGTGCCGTGGGCGAGCAGCTTGCCTTCCGCGGAACGCAGAAAAGCCTCGGCGGTGGCGATCTGGCGGCCGCGGCTCAAGACCCGGCCCTCGCAGCGCACCGGTCCGCCGTCGGGCGCGATCGGGCGGGTGAAGTTCACCTTGGTCTCGACCGTCGTGTAGCCGGTGCCGGCGTCCAGCTCGGTATGGACGGCGCAGCCGCAGGCGCTGTCGATCAGGGTCAGCGCCCAGCCGCCATGAACCGCGCCGAGCGGATTGAGCAGGCTCGGCGCCGGCGTCCCTTCGAACACCGCCCGTCCCTTCTCGACCTCGACCAGGCGGAAATTGAGCGGCTCGGCGATCGGCGCGGCGGGAAGCTCCCCGGCGATCATCGCCCGCAGCATCTCGAGGCCGCTGAGGTCCTTGATCTGATCGAAGCCGCTCACGCCGTATCGCATTGCTTGCCTTCCCTCCTACCGCCGCCTAAATGCCGCGCCTTGGTCGGGGCGTAGCGCAGCCTGGTAGCGCATCACACTGGGGGTGTGGGGGTCGCTGGTTCGAATCCAGTCGCCCCGACCATCACTCGAAGCTCGGCAGGGCGACGCCCTCCCGCTCATTGTCCCAGAGCATCGCCATGATCCGCCAGCCGCGCTCGGCGTCCCGGAACAATTGGATCGAATTGATGCCGCGGCGCTCGGGCTCGGAATCGTCGAGAGCGCGCCGCGCCTCATAGGCGCTCCAGACATGGGCGACGTTGCCGAACAGATCGATCCGGCGGGCGGTCTCGACCTCGTAAAAGTCGTTGTCGGCGAAGAAGGGCGTAGTGTCGCGGGCATATTCGTCGAGGGTCATGATCCGGCAGGCGGGCCGCCCGTCCTCGCCGATCCAGGTGCGGATCTGGCGCGCCTCGGGGTGGAAGCATTTGGCCTGGCGCGACCAGTCGCGCGGTCCCCTGGGGCCCGAGATCATCGCGTACATTTCGTCGACTGCGGCGCCGATTTCGGCGCGGTCGCGCTCCTGCGTCATCCCGGCTTGCTCCCGACATAGGCAGCCGCCAGCGCGATCGCGGCGATGCCGGCGGCGCCGGCCAGGGCGATCGGCAGCCAGAGAGGAGTCGCGCGGTGCTGCGGCGGGCCCGTCGCCGGCAGCGATCCGCGCCGGGCCGAATCGAGCAGCTCGGCAACGGTGTCGCCGAGATAGTCGAGATGCGGCGCGATCGGCGGGGTCAGCGCCTCGACCCATTGCGCCGAAGCGAGCAAGCGGTCGAGACCCGCGCCGACCGGCGCGTCGGAGACCCGCAAGGCGACGATCGGTACGCCCGCCTCGGCCGCCTTTCCGATCTCCCGGGCATCGGTCGCCGCCGAAAAGATCAGCAAGAAGACACGGGCCGCGGCGATCGCTTCGGCGATCGCTTCGCCATGATCCCGGCCGGGATCGAGGTCCCGCGGCGCGATCCAGCAGCGAAAGCCGCGCTGCTCGAGCGCGATCGAGGCTGCGTCGGCCACATCCCGGTCGTGCGTCGAATGGCTGATGAAGACGTCGTGCGTCATGCCAGCGCGTTCCCCCCGGCCGACAATAATCGGATTTGCGGGGGTTCGCCAGACTAGCTGCCGTCGCGCTCCGCCCGCAGCACCGGGCCGTAGAGCCGGCCGATGCCGATCAGGGCGACGCCGAGCCCGAGGAAGGAAAGGATGCGCAGGACCCCCTTGAGCGCCGAAGCGTCGACGAGGAAAACCTTGACGATGGTCGCGGTCAACAGGATCAGCCCGGCGAGCCGAAGCGCCTTGTCGGGCAGGCGCATGCCGGCGAGGATGAGGCCGATGGCGACGGCGAGGCCGGCCAGCGAATAGCCGTAGGTCTCGGCGATCGGCATCTCCCCGCCGGTCAGGATCGCGCCGTGGAAGGCCTGGCGGACGAGCAGGGCGACTCCGCCGATCAGAGCGGCGAGGAAGGCCGCGAGCCAGAAGCCCGAGCGGGTCGCCGCCTCGGCCCGGCGCCGCGCCGCGTAGAGCCAGAATGCGCTGAGCAGATATTCGGGCAGGATCAGGTTGAGGACCGGGAGCGGGCCGACCCACTGATCCTGCCAGGCCGGATTGAACAGGACCATGTCGAACCAGATCAGCCGCGCCGCGGCGAGCGCGGTGAGGACGGTGCCGGCGAGCCGGGCGCGGTCGGGCGCGAGCAATGGCGGCCGGACAATGCCGCCGCCGAGCAGCCAGCCGGCGGCGAACAGGGCCTGGGTGATGATCGTCCGCTCGATCAGGCCGCGGGCGACGAAATCGGCGCCCTCGGCGAGCCCGAACGCCTGCTTGAACCAGACATAGAGCGCCGCGATTGCAAACAGGCCGGCGGCGCCCGGCGGCAGCCAGCGCGCGCGCGGCGGCAGCGGCGGCAGCGCCCAGTGCAGCGCGGCGAGGAGCAGTGCCGGAAGCGCCAGCGAATAGAAGCCCGCCAGAGCGGTCGGCAGGACGGCGGCGGTGACCGGAAATCCCATCGGCGCGCCCGTCAAGGCGATCCACAAGTCCGGCACCATCGCCAGCGCGCGGGCCACGCCGAACGCCGCGGCCGCAAGCGCGACGACGTCGGGCGCAAGATCGTCGAGGCGGCGGGCGACCAGCGCCAGCGCCAGCGCGACGGCGAGCCAGCCGGCGGCGACGAAGTCGGCCGGGACGAGGTCCCAGACGGCGGCGCCGGCGAGCAGGGCGGCGGCGGTGCACGCCATCAGCAAAGCGGCGCTGACCGGCGGCTCGGCCGATTTCCGGTTCGCCCAGACGAGCAAAGCGGACCCGAGCGCGAGCGCGGCCATCAGTGCGCCCCAGGCAGGCAATTGGAGCAGGTCCGGCCGCAGGGCGCGCACGATCAGCGCCGGGCCGGCAAGGCCGAAGGCGGCGATCAACGTCCATATGAGGCGGTTGCGCCACAGGCTGAGCGCGAGCCCGCCGCCGCCGAACAGCAAGGTGATGCCGATCGCCGCGTGCGGGACGAACGGGGCGTCGATGCTTGCCGCCTTGGCAGCGAGCAGCAGCAGCGCCAAAGCGAGCGCGACCGGCGACGCGAGCCGATATTCGGGCTTGAGCAAGGCGAGCGCGAGCGTCGCCGCGCCGAGCAGGCCGAACAATTCCCAGGCCTCGATGCCGAGATCGGTGCGGGCAACGAGGGCGGCGAGCTGCAACGCGGCGATGGCGAGCGGCTGGATCAGCCGCAAATGCCGCCCCTCGCCGGGCCGCACCAGCGACGCGCCGAGGCCGAGCAGGAGCGCGAACAGGCCGCCGGCCAGCGCGTCGTCGGGCGGCCTGGTGAGGACGTAGCCGCTCCAGACGAAGCTCAGCAGCACCGCCGCGGCGGCGAGCCAGGTCCAGCCGCGCCGCCAGGCGATGGCGAACAGGGCAAGGTCGAGCAGGGTCAGATAGGCGAGCAGCGGGATCGCGCTCGCGTCCGGCTTGCCGACGAGCAACGGCGTCAGGAAGCCGCCGATCAGCCCCATCACCGCGGTCGGCGCGCCGTGGCGCAACGACATCAGCAGCGCCCCGGCGCTGACCGCGACCATCGCCGCCCCCGCGGCGCGGTCGTCGAGCAGCCCGTAAAGGACGTGGCTGCCGTAGCCGGTCGCGTAGAGAACGGCGAGGCCGGCCCCGGCGAGGACCTGGGCGATCCGGGGCTCGTCCGCGAACCGCCCGGAGCGGGCATATTCGGCGCCGCCGATCAGCAGCAGCCCGAACACGGCGGCGCCGATCATCCGCGCCGCCGGGGTGACCAGCCCGACCTCGATCGAGTAGCGGACCAGCAGGATTCCGGCGACGAACAGGGCCGCGCCGCCGATCCAGATCAGCAGGCGCCCCGCGACGAACCGCTCGAACAGCCCGCCGAGCGTTTCGGTACGCTCGGCCGGCTCCTCCCGGATTTCCTCCGGTTGCCAGTCGAAGGTCACGACGGGCGCCGGCGGCGGCGGCGTGCTGGGAACCCATTCGGGCGGCGGCGCGGGTTCGGGCTCGGGCTCGGCCACTCGCTCGGACGCGGCCCGCGGCTCGTGCTCGAGCCGCCCTTCGAGCTGCCGCACCCGCGCCTTGACCTCGCTCAGCTGGACGAAGAGGACGGCGATCGCCCCAAGCAGCAGCAGGAGAAGGAGCACATCCATCCCGCTCTGCCTAGTCCAAGCTTCGGATGCGCGCCAGCGACATGGCGGCGAGGTCGATCCCTTCTCACTGCTGCCCCGGTCGCGGGGCTAGTTCGTGCGCTGGGCCACGCCGCTCCGGATCGCTTCCTCGACGAGCGCACGCAACCTTGCCTGGGCCTGGCGGCCGAGGCGCTCCTGCTCGCGGCCGAGCACCTCCTGCTGCCTGCCCAGTGCATCCTGCTGCCGGCCGAGCGCGTCCTGCTGCCTGCCGAGCTCCGACTGCTGGCGCGCGAGCGCCGCCGCCTGCCGCGGCGATGCGCGGGCTTGCCGGGCGCCCAGCCGGGCCTGCTCCGCGCCCAGCGCCGCTTGACGGCTGCCGAGCGCGGCCTGGCGGGAGCCGAGCTCAGCCTGCCGCGCGCCGAGCGCCTGCTGCGGCTCGAAAATCGCTTCGGCCCGGCGAAGGGTCGCTGGGTCGCGGATGACATAGGCGGCACCGCTTTGGCGGACGTAGAGCAGCCCCTCGCGGCCGGCGCGCAGCGCTCTGGCGCGCCTCAAATCGTCCGTCGACCCGCTCATCATGGTGCTCCGGCTGCCGGGGGTGAGCAGGACATAGGAGGTGCGGCCGTCGGCCTGGATCGCGTCGGCGGCAACGGGCTGGATCAGCGCGATCGAACCGCAAAGCGCGGCCAGCGCGGCGAGAGCGACGCGGCGGCAATTCGAAGCCAGAATGGCGAATGACCCGATCACATGTCGTCCTTTCCGAATGGGCGGAACCATGCGCATCGCAGCTGCAATTTCCGAGCCAAGCCGCCGCCTCAGTGCAGGGCAGTGCCGGGGCCGGGCCCGCCGCGCGATTGCGGACAATCCGGCGTCCGGTTTCGAACATTTCGTTGTGAAAGGGCGCGCTCGGCTCAGATGCGCGCCAGCGGCACGGCGGTGACGTCGCCCGCCCAGCCGGCCCGCGCCGCGGCGAGGGCGCGCTCCGCCGCGGCAGCGTTGCCGAGGCGCCGTTCGGCGAGCGACAAAGCGTAGAGCGCGAGCGGATCGTTCGGCCAGTGCCGCAGCGAGGCGCGGAGCTGCTCGCGTGCGCCGCGCGCGTCGCCGCCGGCGAGCATCGCGGCGGCGAGGCTGCGGCGCACCGAATACCAGTAGAGCGGCGGATCGCTGCCGAAATCGGCGGCGCGCTGAGCGTCCATGGCGGCGCGATAGCCGGCCTCGGCCGCATCGAAATCGCCGGCGAGCATCGCCGCCCGCCCTTCCAGCACGTGCTGGAAGATTTCAGCGAGAGCGCTGCCCCTCCGGCCGAGGCCGGGCGCATCGGTGCCGGTGCGCAGCGCCGCCAGCGCCGCCGCCTCGGCCCGCACCGCCGCCGCATCTCCCTGCCGGGCCTGCGCTTCGCCGCGCGCATAAAGGCGCAGCGCCCTTTCTAGCGCGTTGCCGGGCGCCGCCACCGCCATCACCTCGCCGACCGGGCGGTGAAGGCCGAGCGTGTACCAGGTGGCGGAGCCCAGCAGCCGCGTGCGGCTGTTGCTGCGCTCGCCCAGGTAGCGCGCGCGATACTGGGCCGACACGGCGAGCGCGGTGGCGGCGTCGCCGCGGACCAGCGCGCTTTCGATGGCGAAATGCATGTTGTGGGCGAGCAGGCCCGAGCGATAGTCGGTGGGCGGCGGCCTGACCCGGCTTTCATAAGCCGCGTCGGCGGCAATTGCGGCGACGTTGACGGCCGCGGCGTCCCGATAGCGCCCGACGCCGTAAAACGTGTGCGAGGGCATGTGGACGAGGTGGCTCGCGGCGGGCGCGATCCGTCCCAGCCGGTCGGCATAGCGCTCGGCGAGCTCCTGCCGGTCGATCCAGTCGGTGAGGTGGATGTAGAAATGGATCGCGCCGCTATGATCTTGATTGCGGGCCAGCACGCGCTCGAGCAGGCGCTGCGCCACTGTGCCCTCGCGCTGCCGGCGGTTGCCCCAGGTCACCATCCCCGCATCGGCGGCCATCACCGCGATCACATCGTCGTCCGGAAAGCGCGCGGCGGCGCGCTCCATGAACCGGGCATAGGGGCCGTTGCTGAATGCGGCGCCGGGCCGGGTGCGCAGCGCCATGCCCTCGACGAGCACGCGATCGCGCGCGCTCAAATTGCCGCCGAGCGCGACGGCGCGCTGCGCGGCGGTGCGGGCCGCTTCCAGCTCTTCGGTGCGCGGCTGCAGGTTGATCGTCGGCCCGCGCGCCCAGGCCTCGCCGAAGAAGCAGAGCGCGCAATTGGGATCGAGCCGCTGCGCCTCGCGGAAGGCGCGAATCCCCTCCGCCTCGTCGAACGCCCAGATCAGCCGCACGCCCTGCGCGAACCAGGCCCTGGCTTCGGCATTGGCGCTGTCCGCCCCAATCCCGGCAAATCCGAGCCCGTCGATCAGCACGGGGGGCGGCGCGGGCGCCGCCGCCGTGCCGCCCGAGGGCTGATCCTGCGGAAGCAGGCAATAGGCCTCGGGAAGCTCCGGCCGGCTGAACGCGGCGTCGCCCGCGCCCTCGGCCGGCAAGGCGGTCGCGCCGAGCGCGGCCGCGAGCAAGGCGATCTTTCGGCTCGCCAGGGCGGCCATGCATCTCTCCCGAACTTTCGCGGAGGTTATCGCGCATGTCCGCGCGGCGGAAGCAGGGAAGTAGTTGACACTGCAAACTAGTCTGTGTATTCGACGCCGGGGAGAATGTTCATGGCCGGGATCACCATCGACGACATCGAGCGCAGCGAGCGCGTGCGCGCCGTGACCGACAATTTCTTCTTCTGGCAGGGTCGGCGCTTCATCGGGCTCGGCCCGGTGCTGATCGTCGCCGGCCTGATCACCAATGCCCCTCTCGACGAGCGGCTTGCCAAAGGCCTGCTCGTCGCGGTGGCCGTGCTTGCCCTGATCGTCTCCGCCCGCGTCGGGCGGCTTTACCGGGCCGAGTTCGGCAGCGTCCGGCCGATCCCGGGCGCGCACAGCACGCGGTCGCGCGTCAAGTGGCTGCTCGTCTATCCGGCGATGGGCGCCTCGCTGGCGCTCGACATGCTTTACCCCGCGCAGCTGCAGCTTTTCCTGTCGGGCTTCGTCTGGGCGGTGGGGCTGGTGCTCTATCGAAAGTCGACCGGCGGCGGCCGGGTCCACTATCTCACCCTCGCTGCGTGCCTCGCCGCTCTCGGCCTGGTTCCGCTCGCCACCGCGGTCACCAGCCGGGAGATGGTCACGGTAATGATGCTGGTGCTCGGCACCGGCTACACCGCCGCCGTGCTGCTGGACGACGACGAAATGCGCGCGGTGATGAAAGGCGCCTGAGGTGGATCAAACGCCCTTCGCCGAGCTGGCCGCGGTCGACCGGCTGATCCACGAGCCGTCCCGGCTCGCCATTCTTTCCGCCCTGCTCGCCTGCGCCGAGGCCGATTTCCAATATCTGCTGTCGGTGACCGGCCTCACCAAGGGCAATCTCTCCAGCCATTTGTCGAAGCTGGAGGCGGGCGGGCTGGTCGCGGTCGAGAAGGGGTATCAGGGCAAGATCCCCTGGACCCGCGCGCGCCTCACCGAGGATGGCCGGGCCCGCGTCGAGGCGCATTGGCGGGACCTCGAGCGGCTCCGCGGCAAGGCCCGGCGCTGGCGCTGAACAACCAAGAGTCATCCCGGCGAAGGCCGGGACCCATGAACGCTGTCCTATGGGAGCTGTGCCGAGCGCGCCGCTTCACCCCAACCACCGTGTTCATGGGTCCCGGCCTTCGCCGGGATGACTCCTCGAGGGGCGTTGCGCGTGGGCGAAGCGCATCCCAGATAGAGCAGGCAACGAGCGGGAGCCCCGAAATGGAAGTCTGGCACGGCACGACGATCCTCGGCGTGCGCAAGAACGGCAAAATGGTGGTCGCCGGCGACGGCCAGGTGTCCCTGCAATCGACCGTGATCAAGCCCAATGCGAAGAAGGTCCGCCGTCTGGGAGAGGGCGCGGTGATCGGCGGCTTCGCCGGCGCCACCGCCGACGCCTTCACCCTGTTCGAGCGGCTCGAGCGCAAGCTGGAGCAGCATCACGGCCAGCTGATGCGCGCCGCGGTCGAGCTCGCCAAGGATTGGCGGACCGACAAATATCTCAGGAACCTCGAGGCGATGATGATCGTCGCCGACAAGGACGTCACCCTGATCCTGACCGGCAATGGCGACGTGCTCGAGCCCGCCTCCGGCGTGGCGGCGATCGGCTCGGGCGGCAATTTCGCCCTCGCCGCGGCGACCGCGATCTACGATTATGAGGAAGATGCCGAGACGATCGCCCGCAAGGCGATGAAGATCGCGGCGGAGATCTGCGTCTACACCAACGACCAGCTGACGGTGGAGACGATCGAAGGCGCGGCCGCCGCCTGACCCGTCACCCCAGCGGAAGCTGGGGTCCATGCCGACTCCGTATGGATTCCAGCTTTCGCTGGAATGACGAATGTGGCTAGGTCCGCGCCATGGACCGCCGCGCCTTCCTGGGTTCCGCCGCCGCCGCGCTTGCGCTTCCCGGCTGCGCGACGACGATGGCGCGGCCGGCGGCGCGGGGCTGCCTGCCGGCCGTCAACGTCGCGCCGGAGCGGGTGATCCGCACGCTGGCGGGCCTGCGCCCCTATCGCGCCCAGGGCTTCGTCGTCCGCGCCGAAGCGCTCGGCGACAAAAGGCTGGTCCACAATTACGGCCATGGCGGCTCGGGCATCACCTTGTCCTGGGGCTCGTCGAAGCTCGCGATCGAGCTTGGCCTGGCGGGCCATGGCGGGCCGGTCGCGGTGATCGGCGCCGGCGTGATGGGGCTGTCGACCGCCCGGCTGGTCCAGGAGGCCGGATTTCCGGTCACCATCTACGCCAAGGCGCTGCCGCCGGACACCACCTCCAACGTCGCCGGCGGCCAGTTCCATCCGTTCGGCCATTTCGATCGCAATCAGGTCACGCCGGAATGGCGCGCCCAGTTTCTCGCCGCGCTCGATTACAGCTGGCGCCGCTTTCAGATCATGGTCGGCGACGATTACGGGATCCGCTGGCTGCCGACCTACAGCGAAACCAGCGGCGGCCTCGAGCCGCAAATCCTGCCGACCTTCCCGCCCGCCAACCGGCTGCTCGGCCCGGAGGAGCATCCCTTTCCGGTCGAGCACATGACCCGCTACGACACGCTCTACGTCGAAACCGGCCGCTACCTTCGGCAGATGGTCCGCGACGTGGAGATTGCCGGCGGCCGGATTGCGGTGCGCGACTTCGCCACGCCGGCGGAGATCGCCGCCTTGCCCGAACGGCTGGTGTTCAACTGTACCGGCCTCGGCGCCCGCGCCCTGTTCGGCGACACCGGGCTGCAGCCGGTCCGCGGCCAGCTTGCCATCCTGCTGCCCCAGCCGGAGATCCGCTACGCCTTCACCGGCGAGGCCGGCTACATGTTCCCGCGCGCCGACGGCATCCTCCTGGGAGGCACGTTCGAGCGCGACCAATGGGACGCGACTCCCCAGCCGGACGCGATCGCCCGGATCATCGCCTCGCACCAGCAGCTCTTCGCGGGCTTGCGCTGCACCCTTTGAACGCCAATCTACACACCAAGCGAGTCATCCCGGCGAAAGCCGGGACCCATGAATACCTGACTCAGGGGTAATTCGCGACGGCCGGCGTTCATGGATTCCGGCTTTCGCCGGAATGACTAGGAAGACATGAACTACCAGACCTCTTTCCCGGCGGTCGGCCGGGAGCAGCAGCAACAGTCGAGAGCGGCGGGATCGATGAACGAGAAGCTCACTCCGAAGGCGGTGGTCGCCGCGCTCGACGAACATATCATCGGCCAGGACGAGGCCAAGCGCGCGGTCGCGGTCGCGCTCAGGAACCGCTGGCGCCGCCAGCAGCTGCCCGAGGACCTGCGCGAGGAGGTGACCCCCAAGAACATCCTGATGATCGGCCCGACCGGCTGCGGCAAGACCGAGATCAGCCGGCGGCTGGCCAAGCTCGCCGACGCTCCCTTCGTCAAGGTCGAGGCGACCAAGTTCACCGAGGTCGGCTATGTCGGCCGCGACGTCGAGCAGATCGCCCGCGACCTGGTCGAGGAAGCGGTGCGGCTCGAGAAGGAGCGCCGCCGCGAGGCGGTCAGGGACGCCGCCGGCCAGGCCGCCACCGAGCGGCTGGTCGACGCGCTCACCGGCAAGGACGCCAGCGCGGCGACCCGCGAGAGCTTCAAGAAGATGCTCGGCGAGGGCCATCTCGACGAAAAGGAGGTCGAGATCGACGTCATCGACCAGCCCTCCACGCCGTTCGAGATTCCCGGCATGGGCGGCCAGGTCGGCATGATCAACCTCTCCGACCTTATGGGCAAGGCGATGGGCCAGCAGCCGCGCAAGAAGCGCAAGATGGCGGTCCGCGAGGCGCTCGCCAAATTGATCGAGGAGGAATCGGACAAGCGCCTCGATCCCGACGACGTCAACCGCACCGCATTGAAGGACGCCGAGGCGAACGGCATCGTCTTCCTCGACGAGATCGACAAGATCGCGGTCTCCGACGTGCGCGGCGGCAGCGTCAGCCGCGAAGGGGTGCAGCGCGACCTCCTGCCGCTGATCGAAGGCACCACGGTCGCCACCAAATATGGGCCGATGAAGACCGACCATATCCTGTTCATCGCCTCGGGCGCGTTCCATGTCGCCAAGCCCTCGGACCTGCTTCCCGAGCTCCAGGGCCGGCTGCCGATCCGGGTCGAGCTGAAGGCGCTCACCGAAGAGGATTTCATCCGCATCCTCTCCGACACCCGCTTCAGCCTGACCGAGCAATATCGCGCCCTGCTCGCCACCGAGGGCGTCGAGATCGACTTCGCCGAGGACGGCATCAGGGCGCTGGCCCGGATCGCGGCCGAAGTGAACGCGCAGGTCGAGAATATCGGCGCGCGCCGCCTCCAGACGGTGCTCGAAAAGCTGCTCGAGGACGTCAGCTTCGAGGCCGAGCAGCGCCGCGGCGAGACGGTCGCGGTCGACGCCGCCTATGTCGAGCGCCAGCTCGCCGCCATCGCCCGGGATACCGACCTCAGCAAATACGTGCTGTAACACGCGCTTCGTCCCTGACTCCGAACGGCCCGTCCCGGGGGCATGAACCTTGCCTCGCGGGCGGCTGTTAACCGTAACGAACCCCCTGCGGAGGAAGAGATGAACACCAAGACCATGCTGCTCGCCGCCGTCGCAGCGATTGCGCTGCCGGCAGCGATGACTGCGGCCCAGACGCCGCTCACCGCCACCCAGTCCAGCCAGCCGCGGCGGGCGCCGCCGCGAAGGACGCCGCCGCCGGTGCACGAGCAGGCGACGCCGACCACCAACACCGCCACCGAGGATACCCAGACCAGGCAGGATAGGCCGGACGCCACCGAGCAGGCGACCGATCCGGTCGATACCAACGCCGAGCCGGGCACCCAGGGTGAGGTGACCACCCAAGCCGCGACGCCGCCTCCGGCCTCTTCGGAGGCGCAGCCGCCGACGCCGGCGCCCGCCGACGCCCAGGCTCAAACCCAGGCCCAGGCCGCGACCCCGGCGCAGCCCGCGACTCCGGCGCAGCCAGCGACTCCCGCGCAGCCCGCGACCGGGGCCCAGGCCGCGATTCCGGCGCAGCCCGCCACGCCCGCACAGCCCGCGACCCCGGCACAGCCCGCGGCCCAGGCGCAGGCCGGCGCGACCGTCGCGGCCACCGCCGCCGACGTCCATGCCGGCGTCGAAGTCCGCGACCAGAGCGGCGGCATGGTCGGCACGATCGAATCGGTCGACGCTTCCGGCGCGGTCGTCGCCACCGGCACGGCCCGGGCGAAGCTGCCGCTGACCAGCTTCGGCCGCAACAATCAGGGCCTCGTCATCTCGCTGACCCGGGCCCAGCTCGAGGCCGCGGCGCAGCAGGCGCAATCGGCCCCGACGCCGACCTCGTCCTGATCCACCTTACCACGTCGAAAGGCCGCGCCGGAATATGATTAGGTGAGGGTTGCCCCCGGCAACCCTCAGCCATGCCTGGGAGGCATGGCGACCAAAATCATCCTCACCGGCGCGGCTTTTTGATGTAAGCGGGCCGCGTGATTCGTTTCGCGTCCGTTCTGCTTGCCTTGTCCGGCGGCGCCGTCTTCGCCCAGGAGCCCGAAATCGTCGTTACCGGCCGCGGCCTCGAGGCCGGGCTTGGCGAACAGGCTTACGACATCACCGAAATAGGCCGCGCGCGACTCGACCAGTCGGCCTCCAACCGGCTCGAGGACGTGCTTCGCGACGTCCCCGGCTTCCAGCAATTCCGCCGCTCGGATGCGCGCACCGCCAATCCCACCAGCCAGGGCGCAACGTTGCGCGCTCTGGGCGGCAACGCTTCGAGCCGGGCGCTGCTGATGCTCGACGGCGTGCCGCAGACCGATCCGTTCGGCGGCTGGATTTCCTGGCCTGCCTTCGACCCGCGCCGGCTCGGCCGGATCCGGGTCGTCCGCGGCGGCGGCAGCGGCGCCAACGGCCCCGGCGCGCTCGCCGGGACGATCGAGCTCGACAGCGCCGCCCTGACGCCGTCGGCGGCTCTAGCCTATGGCAGCCGCGACAGCGTCGACGCCTTCGCCGGCCTCGGCGCGCGCCTCGGCGACGGCTTCGTCAGCCTCGCTGCGGCTTATGCCGAGGGCGACGGCTTCGTGCCCGTGGTCTCCCGCCAGCGCGGCCCCGCCGACCGGGCCTCACCCTACCGCCAGAGCAGCGTCGCGGCACGCGCCGTGGCGCCGCTTTCCGCCGCCGCCGAGCTGCAGGCGAACCTCTCCGCCTTCGCCGACCGGCGCGAGCGCGGCACCGCGTTCAGCGAGATCGCCACGCGCGGCGCCGACGCATCGCTGCGCCTGGTCGGCCGCGGCCGCCTGCCCTTCGCCGCGCTCGTCTACGTCCAGGTGCGCGACTTCGCCGACCGCTTCGCTGCGGTCAGCGCCGATCGGGCGACCGTCAACGAAACGCTCGACCAATATAGCGTGCCCGCCACCGGCCTCGGCGCCCGGGCCGAGATCCGCCCGGTTGCCGGGCCGGTGGAGCTGCGTCTCGGCGCCGACTGGCGCGCCGCTTCGGGGCGCACCCAGGAGCTGTTCCAGTTCGCCCAGGGGGCGTCCACCCGCGGCCGCGTCGCCGGCGGCAGGACGGCCACGTTCGGCGCGTTCGCCGAGGCCGGCTGGCAAAGCGGCGCTCTGACCCTCACCGGCGGCGGCCGGATCGACCGCTGGCGGATCGCCGACGGGTTCCTGCGGGAACGGGTGCTTGCCGACGGCGCTGTGCTGACCGACACCGCCTTCCCGGGCCGCGGCGGTTGGGAGCCGACCGCGCGCGCCGGCCTCGCCTGGCGCGCCGCCCCGGCGATCGCCGTTCGCGCCGCCGCCTATCTCGGCTGGCGCCTGCCCACGCTCAATGAGCTCTACCGGCCATTCCGAGTCGGCGCCGACGCCACCGCCGCCAATGCCGCGCTCGCTCCTGAGCGCCTGCGCGGGCTGGAGGCCGGCCTCGAGCTGCGTCCCGTGCACGCCGCGCGGATCGGCGTCACTGTGTTCGCCAACCGCCTCACCGGTGCGATCGCCAACGTGACGTTGGGCCAGGGGCCGGGGCTGTTCCCCGGCGTCGGCTTCGTCGCCGCCGGCGGCCAGTTTCGCAGGCGCGAAAATGTCGACGCGATCTCCAGCCGCGGCATCGAGATCGACGGCGATTTGGCGATCGGCCGCTTTCGCCTCGCCGCCGGCTACAGCTTCGCCGACGCCAAAATCCATGCGAGCGGCGCGGCGGCGGCGCTCGCCGGCCTGCGCCCCGCCCAGACGCCGCGCCACAGCTTCACCGCCAGCCTCGGCTGGCAGGGGCCGGACGGCGCTTATGCTTCGGCGGGCACGCGCTACGTTTCGGGCCAATATGAGGACGACCTCAATCGCCAGCGCATCCCCGGCGCCCTCACCTTCGATGCGCTCGCCGCGCTGCCGCTCGGGCACGGCCTGGCGATCGAGGCGCGCGGAGAGAATTTGACCGACGAGGAGGTCGTTGCCGGCATTTCCGGCGCGGGAATCGTCGAGCGCGCCACCCCGCGCACGCTCTGGCTCGGGCTGCGCTGGCGCGGCTGAAGGCCCGCAAACGAAAGCCGCCCGGCCGGCAGATGCGGCGGGCGGCTCTCTTGGCCTCGTGCCCGGCGTGCGCCGGCGCCGTCGGACCTAGCTCAGGTGGCGCGACAAATGCTTGTTCATCTCGAACATCGAGCAGCGGTCCTTGCCGAAGATCTTCCGCAGTTTGTCGTCGGCGATGATCTCGCGCTTGTTCTGCGGATTCTGCAGGTTGTTCTTGCGGATATGATCCCAGACCTTGCTGACGACCTGGCTGCGCGGCAGCGGCGCCGAGCCGGTAATGGCGGCGAGATCTGCGGACGGCGTGACCGGACGCTGCAACCCGCTCTGTCTTCCTTGTGCCATACTTCCCTCCCTGTGGAATTGTGCTGGCGGGATAGAGAGCGCAATTCGTCTCGCTTGGCAATGGGAATGAGAGGGGGAAATGGGCTGTTTTGGCCCGGTTGAGCGGGTTTTCTGTGGATAGACGGCGATAGGTCCTCAAAGGAGACCGAAAGGAACGACCCGGTTGGCCGAATCGTGGCCGATGTCGGCGCGACCGAGATAGGCGATGCGATAGCGCTCGCACCAGCGCCGGACGAGGCTTTCGGCATCCTCGCCGAACTCCGGATCGTTGGCCGGAACATCGGCGACGCGGCCGAGGCGGAGCCCGGCGACGCGCCGGATCGCGGGCGTCGCGGCGAGGTGGAACAGCGCCCGGTCGGTGGCGTACATATGCTCCGCGATTTCCTCGAGCAGCAGGACGTGGCCGGCGAGATCGGGCTCGAGCGCGGTGCCGAGCAGCATGTTCAGCACCGTGATGTTGAACGCGGCGTGGCGGCTGCCGGCGACGAGCCCCGGCTCCAGCGCCGCCGCCGATCGGTCGACGAGCCAGTCGAGCGCCCGCTCCACTGCCGCTTCGCCTCCCTCCCGGACGATGTCGCGCGGCATCGGCCCGTGGGCGACGTCGGCATAGCCCGCCCGGTAGAGGCCGGCGAGCAGGAAGCCGCAATCGCTGTAGCCGAGCCAAGCCTTGCTCCGCGCCGCCGGCCCGAAAGCGGCGAGCGCCTGCTCCGCGATCCGGTTCGAGCCGTAGCCGCCGCGCGCGAACCAGATGGCATCGAAGGCGGGGTCGTTGGCGACCTCGATCAGGGCGGCCGCCCGCTCGTCGTCGGTGCCGGCGAAGTGGTTGGCCACCTTGCCGCATTGCGGGTGAAACCAGATTTCGGCGGCGGCATGCCGGGCGGCGGCGACCGCCTGAACGCGCGCCGCCACTTCCTGCCAGTCGTCGAACCGGGAGCTCGGCGCCACCACCGCGATCCGCATGCCTTGCTCCCTCCTCCAGTCCCCAATAGGGCGGCGCGATGAGCGACGCCAAATCCTATTTCTTCTGCGGCATCGGCGGCAGCGGCATGCTGCCGCTGGCCCTGATCGTCCAGGGGCGCGGCGATAAGGTGGCGGGCTCGGACCGCACCCTGGACCAGGGCCGGCTCGCCCCCAAGTTCGAATTTCTGAAGAGCCGCGGAATCGCCCTCTTTCCGCAGGACGGCAGCGGCATTGCCGGCCCGGACCAGATCGTCGTCACCTCCGCCGCCGTCGAGGAGACGGTGGCCGACGTCGTCCGCGCGCGCGAGGTGGGCGCGCGCCGGGTCAGCCGGCCCGAGCTGCTCGCCGAGCTGTTCAACGCGGCCGGGACCGGGATCGCGGTCGGCGGCACCAGCGGCAAATCGACGGTGACCGGGATGATCGGCTGGATCCTTCACGTCGCCGGCCGCGACCCGACGATCATGAACGGCGCGGTGATGAAGAATTTCGTCAGCGGCGACATGCCGTTCGCCAGCGCGCTCGTCGGCCGCGGCGCCGAGTTCGTCAGCGAGGTGGACGAAAGCGATGGCTCGATCGCGCTCTACCGGCCCGGCATCGCGGTGCTCAACAATGTCAGCCTCGACCACAAGTCATTGGACGAGCTTCGCCACCTGTTCCGCGACTTCGCGATGCGGGCGGAGAGGATCGTCCTCAACCTCGACGACGACGAGACCCGCTTCCTCGCCGCCACCCTGCCGCCGGACAGGCTGAAGACCTATTCGTTCAGGGACGAGGCGGCCGACCTGTTCGGCGCGAACCTCTCCGAGGAACCGTTCGCGATCTCGTTCGACGTCGCCGGCCGCAAAGTGCGGTTGCAGGTCCCCGGCCGCCACAATGCCGAAAATGCGCTCGCCGCGCTCGCCGCCGCCGAGGCGATCGGCATCGAGCTCGACGAGGCCGCCGCTTCGCTCGCCAGCTTCGCCGGCCTCAGGCGGCGCTTCGAGCTGGTCGGCGAAGCGAACCACATCCCGGTGATCGACGATTTCGGGCACAATCCGGACAAGATCGCCGCCACCCTGCGCACCCTCCACGCCTTTCCCGGCCGGCTGCTGCTCTTCTTCCAGCCGCACGGCTACGGGCCGCTCAAGACGATGAAGGACGCGCTGATCGCCTGCTTCGCGGAAGGGATGGCAGCAGGCGACGTGCTGATCATGCCCGATCCGGTCTATTATGGCGGCACCACCAGCCGCGAGGTCGGCAGCGCCGACATCGTCGCCGGGATCGCCGGCTTCGGCCGCCATGCCGAGCATGTTCCCGAGCGCAAGGATTGCGGCGATCGGCTGGTCGCGCTGGCCCGGCCGGGCGACCGGATCGTCGTCATGGGGGCGCGCGACGACACGCTGACTCTGTTCGCCGAGGAGCTGGTCGCGGGCATGAAAAAGGGCGGGCCCGAGAGCCCGCCCCAGGGAGACTAGCGTGTGACCGGGCTCAGCCGACGACGGTCATGTCGACCTTCTCGACCCATTCGGGGAAGAAGACCGGCTCGCGGTTCGACCAGCCGGGCGCGGTCGCCGCGGCCTCGCTGATCGACTGGAGCAAGGTCCGGCGGCGATCGGGGTGGAGGTGCGGCAAGGCGGCGGCGGCGCAGAAGGCGCCGGGCAGCCACGGCCGCACGCTGGCGCCGATCAGGCGCTCGTAAAGGAAACGGAAGGAGGCGAAGCAGGGCAGCCGGTCCTGGCCGAGATCGAAGGCGGTCATCGTCACCAGCGGCGCCATCAAAGGCTCCATCGCGTCGAGGCCGGAATCGTCGGGGACGAACGAGCGGATATGATCGAGACGGGCGTAGATGCGTTCCTGGGCGCGGATGCCGGCGGCTTCGGCCGGATCGCGCGACCAGCGCTTGACCGCGTCGCGGCGGCCGAGGCCGACGTCGAGCGAGCGGCGGATGTAGCGCTGGGTGCCCTTACCGAACCCCGCAAACTCCCGCATCTCTGCCAGCGCCGCCGCACCGTTGGCGGGCCGAGTCCTCGTACTCATGATCCCACACTCCTTTTGCCCTCCCGGGGATCATGCACCGGCACGGCTTACCAAGCCGTTAACCAAAGCCCCGCTCCC